>JAESFI010000007.1_pt1 | contig 997818 bp, 946 predicted proteins | sample 9269361 | NCBI WGS metagenome assembly JAESFI01 (sample SAMN14504119, study PRJNA617095) | algae metagenome | isolation source: Brasilonema angustatum HA4187-MV1 and co-occurring heterotrophs from moss... | place: USA: Manoa Valley, Honolulu, Hawaii | collected 2009-07-20
ATTGTGCCATTATGGTCGCTGGTGAGCGTGCCTACAGTCGATGCTTGCATCTGACCCTCCGTGGGTTCGAGTGTGGAAACCCAAACCTACCGGAAAGGCCACGCTCACCGCCCCATGGAATCTACGAGATCTCGCTCGTAGTGACCGACGGAAAGACCTATGCCTTCTCCACCCCGCACCATTCCGCGATGAACAGCGCCGTCGCCTTGGTCGTCTTCTTCAGCGACTCCAGATCGACGAATTCGTTGAAGCCGTGCATCTCGCCGCCGCTGGCGCCGAAGCAGAGGCTTGGGATGCCGTAATTGAGGCCATAGAAGCGGGTGTCGGTGAGCGCGGTGAAGACGAGGTCCTCGACCGCACGGCCATAGACCTTGCTGAAGGCCTTGCCGAATGCGGCTTCCGGCGCGGCGGAGTCGGTCAGCTCATAGCCTTCCGAGAGGAAGCCGGACCATTCGACCTCCGGCGGATTGTTGGCGAGGAAGCGGTGGTTGCGCGAAGCGGCGGCGACGCAGGCCAAAATCTCCTTCTGGTGATCGGCGACCGACCAGCCCGGCAGGATGGCGATGCGGCAATCGACGTCGCACCAGGCCGGCACGCTGGAGGCCCAGTCACCGCCCTTGATGATGCCAGGATTGAAGTTGATGGGATGGTTCAGCGTCTTGAAATGGCGGTCGGCCTTGGCCCGCTCGTTCCATTCGATCTCGAGCTTCTGCAGGGCGTGGACGAGATGATAGGCCGCCATGATCGCATTGGAGCCGGAGCCGGCAAAGGCGACGTGGGTCGGATGCCCCTTCACGCGCAGGCGGAACCAGATCACGCCGACCTGCGAGCGCACCATCTTGCCGGCGGTGGGCTCCGGAATGAAGCAGGCATCGGCGCGATAGCCGCGCTGCAGCGTCGAGAGCGCGCCGACGCCGGTGCTCTCTTCCTCGATCACCGACTGGAAGTGGATGCGCGCCGTCGGCTTCAAGCCCGCGGCCTTGATCGCATCGAGCGCATAAAGCGCGCCGATGGTGCCCGACTTCATGTCGCAGGCACCGCGGCCGAACATCTTGCCGTCCTTGATGACGGGCGAGAACGGCGGTGTGTCCCACAATTCCAGCGGCCCCGCCGGCACCACGTCGCAATGGCCCTGGAGGATCAGCGACTTGCCGGCCTCGGTCGTCGGACGATAGGTGCCGACCACCGTGCGTGCCTTGGAGAAATCGTGCTCGATCGGGCCGAAGCCGCGCAGATCCTTGAGATCGTCGACGTTGATGTGCCAGTCATCGACCTCATAGCCGCGCGCGCGCAGGAGATCGCCGATCATGTCCTGGCACGGTCCCTCCGCCCCGCGGGTCGAGGGGATCGCGACGAAGTCTCTTGTGGTCGCAAGCTGGGCTTCGAAACCGGCGTCGACGGCGTCAAGAATCCTCTGCTGCGTTTCGGCATTCATCAGGCTGCTCCGGGCGTTCAAACAAATCGAAGAGCGCGCAAGCTAGCCGATTTCAGCCGTTCGGGTACTCCACAAAATAAGCATCCCGCAATGCATCTTCGAGCAGTCGGCCTTCTGAATAGCCATCCAGCGTCGCAGGGCGCGTGACGCCGTCGAGCAGGCGCGGACACGGCTCGGGCGCACCCAGCACCGTGCGCACCGGGATGCGCTCGGCATAGATCGGCAATTCGTAGTCCTCGTCGTCATCCGCGACACCCTTGGCGCGGACTTTGGCCGAGGCCTCCTCGATCTCCATCGCGATGAAGGAGGTCGCCTTGATCTCCTGGGTGTTGCTGGCCCGCAGGCTCGCGGTGCGGTCCGGAAAGAAGCGATCCACCATGGCGATCACCGCCCGCTCCTTCTCCTCGGGATCGGTGACGAGATAGGCGGTGCCGAACGCCATCACCGCGCGGTAGTCGGCGGAGTGGTTGAAGCCGCAGCGCGCCAGCACGAGGCTGTCGAGATGGGCGACCGTCAGGCAGACGCGCTCGCCCTTGGTCTGGTTGCGCAGCATGCGGCTGGCGCTCGAGCCGTGCCAATAGAGTTTTGTGCCCTCGCGCCAGAAGAAAGTCGGCGTGCAATAGGGCTGGCCGTCGATGACATAGGAGACATGGCAGAGCATCGAGGAGTCCAGGATGCGATGAACCGTCTCGTGATCGTAGAAGCCGCGGTCGTGACGGCGCTTCACCTGGTTGCGCGCTGACGTCGGATAGGAATTTGGGCTCTCGGTCTGGCTCACGGCCGCTCCTGTCGGGATTGGAACAATTCCAGGAGAGTTGTAGCGGCCGATTTGGTCTGCGATAGTGCCAATTCCATGCAAAAAATTCCGACCAATTCTCCCGCCAAGCCCCCTTCAGCGGCAAAGGCCGAGCTGCCGCTCGACCTCACCGGGGCGCACATCACGGCGGGCGCGTCCGCCGCGCACCGGCTGTACCAGGCGCTGTGCGAGATGATCGTCTCCGGCCTCGTCAAGCCCGGCGAGCCGCTGCCGCCGTCGCGGACGCTGGCGAAGCAGACGGGTTTCCGGCGCAACGCCGTCGTCACCGCCTATGAGCGGCTGATCGCCGACGGCTTTGCCGACGCAACCGTCGGCTCCGGCACTTTCGTCGCCGCACGCATCCCGGCGCGCACGACGGAAGCGAAGAAGCCGAAGGTCGTGGTCGAAGCGCCCCGGCAGGGCGCGTTCGCGCTCGGCTGCACCCATATCGACGAGCGCGCGGTGCAGCGCTTTCGCGCCTTCGTCGGCCGGCGCATGCGCGCCTTCGGGTCGGAGCATCTGCATTATGGCGATCCCCGCGGCAGCCGCGAGCTGCGCGCGGCGATCGCGGATCACCTGCTGTCGGCGCGCGGGCTGCGCTGCGATCCCGACCAGATCATGCTGACGTCGGGCACGCTGCATGCGCTGCGCATCGTGCTGAGCGCGATCCTCAAGCCCAATGACCAGGTCTGGTGCGAGGACCCGGGTTACCCCGCCGCGAGAAAAACCATCGCGCATTGCGGCTATCGCGCCGTGCCCGTTCCCGTCGACGAGCACGGCATGCGCGTCGCCAAGGGACGAACTGCCGGTCCCAACGCACGCGCGGCCTATGTCACGCCCTCGCACCAGTTTCCCCTGGGCGTGCAGATGTCGATGCCGCGACGGCTCGAACTGCTGGACTGGGCGAAGCAGGCTGGCGCCTTCGTGCTGGAGGACGATTACGACAGCGAGTTCCGCTATGACGGCGCGCCGCTGATGTCGCTCGCCGGTATCGATCACCTCCAGCGCGTGATCTACATGGGCACGTTCGCCAAGACGCTGTTTCCCGGCCTGCGCATCGGCTATTGCGCCCTGCCAGAGCGCCTGATCTCCGACGTGACCGCTGCCCGCGCCGCGCTCGACCGCTTTCCCGGCACGCTGATGGAAGGCGCGGTGGCCGACATGCTCAATTCCGGCGCGTTTGCCGCGAACCTGAAACGGGTACGAAAGCTCTATCGCGAGGCCCGCGATGCGCTGGCCGAAACGCTGGAGGCGGCCTCCGACGGCGCGCTATCCGTGCCGGTGCCCTCGCAGGGGCTGCATCTTGTCGCCCGGTTCGATCCGTCGGTCGATCTGTCGGTCGCAGCGCACGCGAAGCAAGCCGCCGGCGCGGAAGGCTGGCTGCTCGCCGACACCTATTCGCGGGCACGTCCCCTGCCCGGCTTCGTGCTGGGATTTTCGGGACACGCGGTTCCCAAGCTCGTGGCATCGGCGGAAAGGCTCGCGCGGGAAGCGCGTGCCGGCTTGCGCGCGAGGAGCAAACCGGCCCGGCGCGCCTGACGAAGGCTCACTATCAGAATCGGTGGACGGTCCCTACATTGCGGCATCGATGCCGGGACCTCTGACCATGCTTCTCCGCCGTGCAATCTGCCTCTCGCTCCTGATCTCCGCCGCGCTCGCGACGACGGCATATGCCGCCACCGTCGGACGCGAGCAGGACATCACCGATCTCAAGCTCGGTCAGCGCGTGCAGGTCGATGACGGAACCTGCCCCGCCGGACAGGTCAAGGAGGTGCGCGGCGCAAAGATGACCGATAAGGGTGTGGCAAGGACCAGCGCCTGCGTGCCGCGCTACGGTCCGAAGACGAAGTGAAGGCTCAGGACTTCGCCGGATCGAACATGCACTGCAAGGTCGGCTTGGCGATCTTGGTAAAGGTCGGGCCGATCTCGCTCTGCTTTGATGCCGGCACCCAATCGGTCTCGATGGTCGGCACGCCGGTCTCGCTGATGCCGCGCAGCAGCGCCTCGCGCAGATCGCGATCCTCGACGGCGGCGGCGGCGTGGTCATGCAGACAGCTGCAAACCGCTTCGGGATGTTCCCAGCGCCCGAGCATGTGCGGCGCACATTGACGCACGAACTCGCTGCGGGGATCCGGCAGCCGCGAGGGCGTGCGCACCTGTGCCTGGGCGGCACTAATCGCCAGAAACGATACAAACGCGGCGACGCCGAAACGAACAATCATGATGGCCTTTATCGGCTGATTATTGTTGTTGGCGATCAGAAGCGGGTAGCGACGACAATCGGGTGCTGCGGCGCAGGGGTAGTCACTGGCGTTCCACTATACTGGAAGGTGCCGATCCCGGGAAGGTTACCGTCGGGCGTGCCGGCGAACGAGGAACCGGCAAGCACGAAACCGAAGGCAAGGATGAAGCTGAGCGCGCGCATGATCTTGTGTCCCATTCGGTCACCGGCGGTTCCGCCGTCCTCGTTGTGAGCCTGATAACCATGCGTCGTTTCGCGCGTGATGCGCCAAAAGCGGAAAATGGTTTCGTCTTTGTGAGAATTGTTTCGTCGCGCCCCATGCGACGAAACATTCAGCGAAAAATCCCAATCATTTCAGATGGGTCGCACAGCGTTTCAAAGCGGCGTTGCAGGCTCATTTCGCGCTTGAAGGCATGCCCGCGCAGCGCGCCGTCACGCCCGCGACTTATGCGCTTCACATGCATTTTACGCTTTTCTGCTTAAGAGAAGCCCGAACGAAGGCTGGGTCGGATCGAACCGGGGGCGCTTCGGCTGCGACCCAAGCCATCGAAACCGCAAAGCCCGGAACCACCGGGCGCGTTCAGTCGAGGGATGGCCATCATGACGGCGCAAGATCGCGCAAAGGCGCGCGACGCGGACACGGGCCGCGCCGACCAACACTCCAATCGCTTCGCGTCAGTCGGCGCGATGTCGCTGCAGTCGGGCCGCGGCTATGAGGCCGCGCCGCAAGCATTCGTGCGGCTGACCGGCTCGCACCTCGTCAAGCCGCAAGCCAGCCGCACGCTCATCACTGAGTGAACGCAAGCGCGTCACTGAGTGAACACAAGCGTTACTGTGAACGCGCGTGCATCACTGTGTGAAGAATTCACCGCACTTCTGCACGTTCGCGTCCGCCGGTCCCCACGGCATGATCGGCACGGTCGAGGTCGAGTTCTTCGGCGAGCCCTCGATCAGCTTGTCCGAGTAGACCATGTAGACCAGCACGTTGCGCTTGGCGTCGCAGCCGCGCACGATCTGCATCTTCTTGAAGAACAGTGAGCGACGCTGACGGAACATGTCGTCGCCCTGCTCCATCTTGCCCTTGAACTTGATCGGGCCGACCTGGCGGCAGGCCAGCGAGATGTCCGAGACCTCCTCGGCAAGGCCGAGCCAGCCCTTGAAGCCGCCCTTCTCAGGCACCGTGAAATGACAGGCGACGCCCTCGACTTCGGGGTCGTCGAGACCATAGGTCGCGAGCTTGTCGTTCGGGCTCATCCATTTGAACACGGTAGAGCGGCGGAAGATCAGATCGGGCTCATCGGCGGCGGATGCGGAAGCCAGTGGCACGGCCATAGAAAGGAGGAATAAAGCGAGGCCTTTCAAGCGGATGCCAGAAAGACCGGGGAAACGAGATGACATGAAGTTCTCCGGTAACAAGTCCCGGCAATGTAGGCATGAGGCGGCCGCTCAGGAAGATGACGGGAGGCCTGGCGCGGCCGCCGTTTACCGCTCCGTGAGGCTTTTTTGCTACGTCGTGGACAAAAGTAGATGATGGCAGAACTGCTCTGCTGGTGAACGCGTATCCCCTCTGCGAGACTAATGTCTGATTTGGAATTATGGATTCGAGGATGAATAGCGTGAACGGGTCCGGTTTTTCTACCAAGCCGGCGCGGCTCTGGCAGATCGCCATTTTGACGGCGGCCGGTGCGATTGGCACTGCAAGCCAGGCAGACGCAGCATTTTACTATTGGACGGATTATTCGGACGGCTCCTATGGCCGGCAGGAACGGCATCCCGAGATGCCGCGCCAGAAGCCGCAAAAGCACGGCGCCTCCAGCAAGAAAAAAGAAGCCGTCGTCGAGAAGGAAGCCGGCACCAAGCCGCAAGGTCCGCTCGTCATCGTTGTCTCGATCGACCGGCAGAAGGTGACGATCTACGACACCAACGGCGTGTTCGCGGAGTCTCCGGTGTCGACCGGCATGAAGGGCCATTCGACGCCGATGGGTGTGTTCAGCGTCATCCAGAAGCACAAATTCCACCACTCCAACATCTATAGCGGCGCGCCGATGCCGTACATGCAGCGGATCACCTGGTCCGGCGTCGCCATGCATGCCGGCGTGCTGCCGGGCTATCCGGCGTCGCACGGTTGTATCCGCATGCCGATGGCGTTCGCGGTGAAGATGTGGAACTGGACCAAGATGGGCGCACGCGTCATCGTCACGCCCGGCGAGATGACGCCGCACAGCTTCCAGCACCAGATGCTCGCCTCGGTGCGCGTGCCGCCGCAGCCTGCTGCGAGCCTCGAGCCGCAAACCAATGTCGGCGACAAGGCCGACAAGGGCGCTGAACAAGCCAAGGTCACCGAGGCCAAACCGCAGGAGACCAAACCGCAGGAGACCAGGACCGCCAGCGCCGACAGCGTGCTCGAGCTGCGCTCCTCGGTCGGCCATGCCGTGATGTCGGACATGACCACGGGCAATGCACCCGCCCATGACGACGCCGCCAAGCCGGCCGACAAGCCCGAGACGAAGACCGCCGAGGCGTCTGATACATCCAAGCCACGGTCGGACGACTTAGCAAAACCTGCGAGCACGGAAGCGAAGCCGGCCGATGCCGCGGAAGTGCCGAAGGCAGCCGCAACCACCGGCGACAACGCCGCTGACCAGGCCCAGGCTGCGAAGACTGCGCCTGAACCCGCCAAGGCGGAGCCTACCAAGGTCGAGGCAGCCGACACTGCGAAGAAGCCCGACGCGACCCTGACAGCCACGGTGCCCGCAGCCGATGCCAAGAAGGACGAGACCCGCGTCGCCGATCCCGCGCCGGCGGCAAAGCCGGAAGCGCCGAAGCGGGCCGGCCAGATCGCGGTCTTCATCAGCCGCAAGGATTCCAAGATCTACGTGCGGCAGAATTTTGCGCCGCTGTTCGAAGCGCCGGTCACGATCGCCCCGAGCGACCGGCCGCTCGGCACCCATGTGTTCACCGCCGAAGTCGACAAGGCCGATTCCAACGCACTGCGTTGGTCGGTGGTGTCCCTGCCCGTCACCGCTCGCTCCGCCGCGCGCGAGGATGACAGCCGCATGACGCGCCGCAAGGGTGGCACCGCCGTGATCCCCGTTGCCGCGAAGCCGGTGGTGACGCCGGATAGTCCGGCCGAAGCACTCGACCGTATCTCCGTCCCTGCAGACACCATGGCGAAGATCAACGAGATGCTGACGTCAGGCGGATCGATCATCGTCTCCGACCAGGGCATCAACCAGGGCGAGACCGGCGAAGGCACCGACTTCATCGTCCGCCTGTACTAGGCCGCACAGTTCCCGATAACGCGGTGTTGAGCGCCCGACTCGCGCCGGCAGCGTTAAGCTCCGCGCGGATCATTTCGGGGGACGCCGTCATGATGAACCGCAGGACCATGCTCGTTGCGACGCTCGCCGGCGCCATCGTGCCGACGACCCGCGCGTTCGCCGATGGCGGCATGAGCCGGATTCCGGCCTACGCCTTCTCATTTCCTGCATTGTCAGGCGACGACATCCGCCTTGCCGCGTTCACCGGCAAGCCGCTGCTGGTGGTCAACACCGCCTCGCTTTGCGGCTACACGCCGCAATATGCCGGCCTGCAGGAAATCTGGACCGAGTTTCGCGCGCGCGGGCTGACCGTGATCGGCGTGCCCTCCAACGATTTCGGCGGTCAGGAGCCCGGCGGTGCCAGCGAGATCACCGAGACTGCGCACCATCAATATGGGGTTACCTTCCCGATCGCGGCCAAGGCCGTCGTGGTCGGTGCCAAGGCGCACCCGTTCTACAAATGGGCGGCCGAGGCACGGCCCAGGGAGGTTCCGCGCTGGAACTTCCACAAATACCTGATCGGCCGCGACGGCTACATTGCCGAGGTCTTTCCGTCGGCAGTCGAGCCGGCCGATACGCGGGTCAAGACGGCCATCGCCAGGACGCTGGCCGATAGCTGAGACGCCGTCGCGCTCCATCCGGTTGGGCACAATTGTGGCGGGGTGCCAAACAGCCGTTGCAATGACGAGGGCCCACCATCTAGGCTAGGACCATCTGGGGCGGGAAGGTTTTGCCGGAGCGAAAAGCGACGGTGGAACAACGGGATCAATCTCGAGGACAACACCATGCGTGTGGCGGCAGGACTGATTTTGGCAAGCGCGATGTCTGTTGCGATGGCAGGCGCGGCGTGGTCGCAGACCCCGGCCGCGAAGCCCGCTGCCGCGACCCAGGCTGCACCGGCGGCAGCGCCCGCTGCAGCGGCGGCTCCCGCACCGGCGGCCGCAGCCCCGGCGCCGGCCGGCTTCGTCAATCCGCCCCCGCCGCAACAGGCGCCGCAGCCCGCGCGCGCGGCCTGCAACACGCCCGGTGCGCTCGGCGTCGCCCGCACCGTCGAGATCGACACCACAGGCGGTCCCGGCTTCGGGTTCGAGCATTTCAAGGAGCTCGACTTCCTGCGCGACAAGGAGGTCGTGCTGACCTTCGACGACGGCCCCTGGCCGAAGAACACGCCCGCGGTGCTGAAGGCGCTCGCCGACGAATGCACCACCGGCATCTTCTTCTCGATCGGCAAGCACGCGACCTATGAGCCCGAGATCCTCAAGCAGGTCTATGCGGCCGGCCACACGGTGGGCACCCACACCTGGTCGCACGCCAATCTCAACAACAAGAAGCTGAACGAAGCGCAGCGCAAGGAAGAGATCGAGAAGGGCCTGTCCGCCGTGAAATGGGCGCTCGGCGGCATCTCGCCCTCGCCGTTCTTCCGCTTCCCGGCGCTGCAGCACCCGCCGGAGATGGTCACCTATCTCGGCAACCGCAACACGGCGATCTTCTCCTGCGACATCGACTCCTTCGACTTCAAGGCCTCCAAGCCCGAGAAGGTGATCGAGACCGTGATGAAGAAGCTCGACAGCAGGGGCAAGGGCATCATCCTGATGCACGACTTCCAGAAGCACACCGCCGAAGCCCTGCCCGAGCTGCTCAAGCGCCTCAAGGCCGGCGGCTACAAGGTGGTGGCGATGCGCGCCAAATTCCCGGCCTCGACGCTGCCGGAATACGACCAGGAGCTGCTCAAGGACGCCAAGCTGCCGACGGTGAGCCAGCGCCCGGTCAACAGCGTCGTGACGACGGTCTCGGAATAGACCGCAATTGTCTTTCCGGTTCGAAGGTTACGTCATCATCTCGGCGGACGGCATGCTTGCCGATCCGTCGCACATCATGCCCTCCACCCTGGTGTTCGAAGGCGACAAGCGATTTTTCGAGCAGGCGCTCGATCGCGCCGCGATCATCGTGCACGGCGGGCACTCGCACGAGCAGCAGCCGAACTCGCCGAAGCGCAAGCGGCTGATCCTGACCCGCAAGATCAAGGCGCTCACCGTCGATCCGGAAATGCCGAACGCGACGCTATGGAATCCCGAGCACGCGAGCTTCGAGGAAGCCTGCGCCTTCGCCGATGTCTCGTCCGGCACGGTTGCGATCATCGGCGGCCCAGTCGTGTTCGACATGTTCATGGACCGCTACGACACGTTCTGGCTGTCGGAAGCCCCGCATGTGCGGCTGCCCGGCGGCGAAGGCTGTTTCGTGGGCGTGCCGGAGCGGACGCCGCATGAGGTGCTGGCGTCACACGGGATGAAGCCGGGCGATCCGTATCTGCTCGATGCCGCGCATGAGGTGACCGTCACGCCGTGGCGGCCGGCCAGGAGCGTCAGCTAAAATTCGAAAAACAACCCCATGCACAGTACCGGTGTTTTGACACCTGCGTGCAACACATTCACGCGCCACGCATAACGATCACTGGGTGCTGGACGGGGCCAAACCGGATTTCTGCAGTTCAGCGCGCACGCTCTGGAGCACGCTGCGCCAATCGCCGGGCTGCGGTTGCCGGAATTGCCGCAGCGTCGGATACCATGGGCTGTCGTCGCGGTTCAGCAACCACCGCCAGCACCGATCGAAGCGATTGAGCAGCCAGACGGGGCGGCCAAGCGCGCCTGCAAGATGCACCACGGCGGTATCGACACCGATGACCAGGTCCAGCGCCTCGATCAGCGCTGCGGTCTCGCCGAAGTCGTGGAGATCGTCCGTCCAGTCGTGCCAGGACAGCCCGGGCGGCGGCGACTGGCTGGTCCCCGGTCCCTTCTGCAACGAGACGAAACTCACGCCCGGCAGGTCCGCCAGCTCTGAAAAACGTTCGAGCGGAACAGAGCGGCGATTGTCGCCGCTCATCGCCTGATTGCCTGCCCAGACGAGCCCCACCCGCAGGCCCTCGAGTTGCCCGACCCGCTCGCGCCAGGCCGCCGCACGCTGCGGATCGGCCCGGAGATAGGGTATCTCTCGCGGGATGGTTTCGAGCGTGGTGCCAAGGACCCGCGGCAGGCTCAGCAGCGGACAATGCAGATCGAACGGCGGCAGCGGATCGCCGCGGACGACGATGCTCTCGATTCCCGGCAGCCCAGCCAGCAGCGGCAATAGCGGCCGCTGAACCTCGAGAACGACCCGCCGCCCCGCCGCAATGGCCGGCACGAAGCGAACGAACTGGAGCGTGTCGCCCTGGCCCTGCTCCGCATTCAGCAGCAGGACCCGATCACCGATATCTTCTCCATTCCAGAGCGGTTGGCTGAAGCCGCGCAGCTGCAGCGTTTTCTTTGCCTGCTTCCACCGCCACTCATATTCCCGCCAGCCTTCGTCGAACTGGCCGGCCAGCAACAGTGAGGCCGCCAGGTTGAAATGCGCGTCGGCATAATCCGGCCTTTGCGACACCGCCGTTCGCAAGCTCTGAATCGATTCATCAGGCCGCCCAAGATCGAACAGCAAGGCACCGAGATTGTTGAGCGCCTCAGGCAAGGCTGGATTGTGAGAGAGAACGACCCGATAGCACGGCTCTGCCTCGTGGAAACGACCGGCCTCGCGAAGGGCATTGCCGAGAGTCAGTTGCGCGGGAAAATAGTCCGGCTCCAGACGCAACGCTTCCCTGCAGTAGGCTTCCGCCTCTTCCCGCCGCCCCTGGAGTCGCAGCAGGTCACCGAGATTGTTCAAGGTCCCGGGCGAATCTGACTTGAGCTTGCAGGCTTCGCGAAGATGGACCTCCGCCTCGTCGAGACGGCCCAACTTGATGAAAAGGCCGCCGAGATTGGTGTGGGCCTCGGCAAATGTCGGGTCGAGGCGCAGGGCCTCACGATAGCAACGCTCGCACTCCTCGAAGGCGGATCGATCGAACAGCACCACTCCAAGGTTGCAATGGGCCGCCGCGAAATCCGGCCGCTGCCGCAGCACGTGCCGAAACTCGACGATGGCGTCGTCGAACTGCTTCCGCCGCGCCAGCAGATTGGCGAGATTGAAACGGGCATCGACGTGAGCGCGAGCAAGATTGAGATCAAGGCCAGCGGGATGTCGCAGCACGAGCCGATAATGGGCCTCGGCGCCCGTGAGGTCGTCGCATTCGCCCAGCAGGACCCCGAGCTGATTGTGCACATCCAGACTGTCGGGCTTGAGCTTCAGCGCTTGCCGGTAGCTCGCGATGGCCTCGTCCCGTCGTCCGAGCGCGCGCAGAGCGCCGGCCATGTTGCTGTGATGGACGCTGTTGGAAGGCTGGAGCTCGATGGCACGGACGATGAAATCGAGCGCCTTGTCGGGCTGCCCTGCCTGAAGCAAGGCAATCCCCAGGAGTTGAATACAGTCCGCACGATCCGGCTCGGAGGCCAGGATCTGCCGATAGATCACTTCTGCTTGCTGCAAGCGGCCGGCGCGATGATGCACGAGCCCGGCCTCGAACGATACAGACCCCGACGACGCTGCAGCATACATTCCGATGGGCCCCCTCACCGATGCGATCAGGCAAGGCGCGCGTCAGATGGCCCTTCGTGCATTTGAATGCTGAGCAACCCTCGAATTGTCCGCACACCTCGCTCCGGCTCATCCTGCGGCAGCGACCTTGCGCGAGGCTGGACGTTCCGCGCATGTGAATGCGGGCTAACGCGGCGCCAAGCTAACCTGCGGGCTATGGGCTAGACGTCCCCATAGGCCGACTCGGCCGGGCGCGTGGTGCGGCCGTAGCCGATGATCATGCAGAGCGCGCCGATGATCGAGAGATTCTTCAGCGCGTCGACCAGCATCTTGGCGTTGTCGGGCGCTGCCATGTTCCAGAAATCGTAGAACAGCACGGTCGCGACCGCGACGTAGACGATCAGCAGCATGGCGAAGAAGCGCGCGCCGAAATTCAGCGCGATCATCACCCCTGCGATGACCTCGAGCGCCCCGACCGCGATCGCCAGCAGTTGCGGCGTGGTCATGGCAGTGGCCGTCTCGACCTGCTTGGCATAGGGCGCAATCACATCAGGCACCACGACCTTGGTGGCGATGTAATCCGCGGTCGCCTGGATGGCAAAGAGCTTGGTGGCGCCCGTGTAGATGAACAGCACGGCGAACAGGATTCGCCCGAAAGTCACGAACGCTGGCATGATCGGCCTCTTGGCTCAGGCTTTTTGAAATCGGAACTTGGACGAAAGGATTGCGCGATTATGGAGAGTCGTGCGCCGGTTTACAAACGGGGAAATGGGAAACTGAAAGTAATTCAAAACTGGTGGCGTCGGCTGCTTCCCCTCACCCCTTGTGGGACAGGGTGAATCGCGGCGAGACGGGTGAGGGGTTTCTATCGGCACGGATAATTCTCGCGGTCTCGACTCGCGGAGAGATACCCCTCATCCGGCGCCATAGCCGAAGCTTTGCTTCGGCGTTTTTTAGAACGGCGGCCGAAGGCCGCCTATGCCACCTTCTCCCGCAAGGGGAGAAGGATTTGCACCACCGACGACGCGCCAACTCGCACTTACGTGAACAACGTCGGCTGCTGTCGCGCCGCGCGCTCCTGCGCTTCGACCACGGCGACCGCTGTCATGTTCAGGATGCCGCGCGCGGTCACCGAGGGAGTGAGGATGTGGGCCGGACGCGCCGGGCCGATCAGGATCGGGCCGACCGGCAACGCGTCCGCCAGCGACTTGATCATCTGGTAGGCGACGTTGGCGGTGTCCAGCGTCGGCATGATCATGATGTTGGCCTCGCCCTCCAGCTTGGAGTGCGGCAGCACCATTTTTCGCGCAGCGGCGGAGAGCGCGGTGTCGCCCTGCATCTCGCCGTCGGCCTCGATCTCCGGATGCTTCTCCTTCAGGAGCTGGGTCGCCCGCCGCATCTTGCGCGAGGATTCGGTGTCGTAGCTGCCGAAATCGGAATGCGAGACGAAGGCGATCTTCGGCTTGATGTTGAAGCGCTGGACGTGAACCGCCGCGAGCGAGGCGATCTCGGCGAGCTCTTCCGCGCTCGGATTGGGCCGAACCTGCGTGTCGGCGATGAAGAACGCGCCCTTGCTGGTGATCAGCAGCGCCAGCGCGGCGTAGTCGCTGATGCCGGGCGAGAAGCCGACGATCTCGCGGACATGGCGCAGATGGCTCATGTAGCGGCCCTCGACGCCGCACAGCATCGCATCCGCCTCCCCGCGCGTCACCGCGAGCGCCGCGATGACCGTGTTGTTGGTGCGCACCACCGTGCGCGCCGCGTCCGGCGTCACGCCGCTGCGGCCGGCGACCTCGACATAGGACTGCACATAGGAGCGGTAGCGCGGATCGTCCTCGGGATTGACGAGATCGAAATCCTTGCCCGCCTTGATCGACAGGCCGAAGCGCTTGATGCGCGCCTCGACCACCGAGGGACGGCCGACCAGGATCGGCGTCGCCAGCTTTTCTTCCAGCACCACCTGCGTGGCGCGGAGCACGCGCTCGTCCTCGCCTTCGGCGTAGATCACGCGGACCGGCTGGGTCTTGGCCTTGGCGAACATCGGCTTCATGACGAGGCCGGAGCGGAAGGCGAAGCGCTCGAGCAGCGCGGTGTATTCGTCGAAATTGGTGATGGGGCGCGTCGCGACGCCCGACTCTATCGCGGCCTTCGCCACGGCCGGCGCGATGCGCAGGATCAGGCGCGGGTCGAACGGGCTCGGGATCAGCGAGCCCGGACCGAAGCCTTGCGTCTCGCCGGTATCAAAGCCCTGCGCGACCGCATCGGACGGCGCCTCGCGCGCAAGCTGCGCGATGGCCTCGACGGCGGCGTGCTTCATCTCCTCGTTGATGGCGCTGGCGCCGACATCGAGCGCGCCGCGGAAGATGAACGGGAAGCAGAGGACGTTGTTGACCTGGTTCGGATAGTCCGAGCGGCCGGTGCAGATCATGGCGTCGGGGCGCACCTTGCGCGCCTCCTCCGGCATGATCTCCGGGGTCGGGTTGGCAAGCGCCATGATGAGGGGCTTCTCGCCCATCGCCTTGGCCATCTCCGGCTTGAGCACGCCGGGGGCCGACAGGCCGATGAAGATGTCGGCACCGCCGATGACGTCGCCGAGCGTGCGCTTGTCGGTCTTCTGCGCATAGACCGCCTTCCAGCGGTCCATCGAAGTGTTGCGGCCCTCATGCACGAGGCCGTCGATGTCGCAGACCCAGATGTTCTTGCGCTGCGCGCCCATCGACACCAGGAGATTGAGCGTCGCGATCGCCGCGGCCCCTGCCCCCGACGCCACGATCTTGACGTCCGACAGCTTCTTGCCGTTCAGCCTGAGGCCATTGGTGATGGCGGCGGCGACGATGATGGCGGTGCCGTGCTGGTCGTCATGGAAGACCGGGATCTTCATGCGCTCTTTCAAGCGCGCCTCGATCTCGAAGCACTCCGGTCCGCGGATGTCTTCCAGATTGATGCCGCCGAAGGTCGGCTCGAGTGCCGCGACCGTCTCGACCACGCGGTCGATGGTGTCGGCGGCGATCTCGATGTCGAACACGTCGATGCCGGCGAATTTCTTGAACAGGACGGCCTTGCCCTCCATCACCGGCTTGGACGCCAACGGGCCGATATTGCCGAGGCCCAGCACCGCGGTGCCGTTGGAGACCACGGCGACCAGATTGGCGCGGGTCGTCAGGGTCGCGGCTTCCGCCGGGTTCTTGGCGATCTCGGTACAGGCGGCGGCGACGCCCGGAGAATAGGCAAGCGCGAGGTCGCGCTGGTTGGCAAGCGGCTTGCTCGCCTGGATCTCGAGCTTTCCGGGACGCGGCAGTCGGTGATAGGCCAGCGCCGCCTGGTGGAGATCATCTGAATAGGACGACATGCGGTCTCTTGCCTCGCGTTACCGGCCTCAAAATGCATCATCCGGAGCGGCCATCCAAGCGGATGGTATTTCCGGGTCGTGGAAACGGGATGAAGCACGGCGGGCGCCCCGGTGGCAACATCCGATTGCGGCCCCATCAACAGGGCGGCTGGTCAAATATCTGATAGCGTTAGCTTTCCCTAGACCGCGCGACGTTTCCCGAATATGGCAGCTTGCGCAGTGCAAAACGGGCAACTGGAGCTGGGAATGAAGCGCATCCTGATCGGCCTGATCGTGGCAGCCATGCTCGCCGCGGGCGGATGGTTCGGCTTCAACCTCTACGCCAAGCACCGCGCCACCGCCGAGATCGAGGCGGCGTTCGAGCAGATGCGCGCCGGTGGCGGCAAGGCGAGCCACGGCAAGGTCGCGTTCGACCTGATGACCCGGACGCTGACGATCGACGACATCGCGGTCACGCCCGGCAGCCAGCCGCAAGCGCAGGTCAGGATTGCCGGCATCAAGGGCACCGGCATTCGCCAGATCGACGACGGCAGGTTTTCGGCCGACAGCATCGACATCACCGGCATCGACGTCGCGCTGGAGCAGGTCGGTCAGGCCAAGGTGAAGGCGTCCTACAAGATCCCGCAACTGACGATGCGCGACTATGCCGGCCCGCTTCACACCGGGACGGCGCCGGCGAACGGCTCCCTGATCGATCTCTATCGCTACGTGCTCGGTCAATACGCAAGCGTCGCGGCGTCCTCGCTCACGGCGCCCACGCTGACGATGAGCTTCGATTCCGGCGGCGGTCCCGGCGGCAGCGGCGAGATCACCTATTCCGGATTGGCGATCCAGAACCTGAAGCGCGGCAAGATCGATGCGATGAAGGCGGATCGTGCCGCCATCTCGATCGACGTGAAGCAGCCGGGCAAGCCGGACAAGCTGACCGGCGAGCTGGCGAACGTCATCGTCAATGATTTCGATGCGACCGCGATCATCGCCGCGCTCGATCCGAAGACCAGCAGCGACGAGACCTATCATCGCGTCTACCGGCAAGTCTCGGCCGGCCCCTACGCGCTCAAATCGGCCCAGGGGATGCGTTTCGATATCGACGGCTTCGTGATGGAGAACATCGACGTGCAGCCGTCGAAATTCCGGCTGGCCGAGCTATTTGCGGCGCTGCCGCAGGATCAATCGGCTATTCCGACGCCGGCACAGTCGCGCGAGATGCTGGAGAAGCTCGCCGGGGTTTATGAGGGCCTTCGCATCGGCAGGGCCGAGGTCAGCAAAATTGCGATCGGCACGCCACAGGGGACCGGCAAGGTCAATGCGATCCGATACCGCGAGGGCGAGTTCGCAATCGAGGGCGTCGATACGCCGGCTCCGCAGGGACAGTTCAAGATGGAGCGCTTCGCGCTGAAATCGTTCAGCGCAGCGAACCTGATGCGCTGGGCGGCGGGCCTCAGCAATCCCGGACAGACGCCCTCGCCGGATCAGGTGCTGGGCCTGTTCCGGGTGCTCGAAGGCGCCGAGATCAAGGGCGTGGTGTCGCCCTACAAGACCACGCGGCAGCTCGTCACCATCGACACGATCAGCCTGAACTGGGGCCAACTGGTCGGATCGATCCCGAGCAAGGCCAATCTGGTCGTGAAGATGGTCACGCCCACCGATCCCGCCAATCCGGCGCAGCGGCCGCTGATCATGGCCGGCGTCGACAAGCTCGCGATCGATCTCGACCTCGGCGCGGCCTGGACGGAATCGTCCGGCGCGTTCGCGCTTGCGCCAGCGACCATCGATCTCGGCAATCTCGCCAGGGCGCAGGCCCGCTTCGCGCTTGCCAACGTGCCGCGCGGCCTGTTCACGACCGACCCGGTGCAGGCGATGGGCCAAGCGGCGCAGGTCGAGGCCGGCGCGATCGAGCTCTCCTTGCGCGACAGCGGCGTGGTCGATCTCGTCGTGGCCCAGTTTGCCCGTATGCAGAATGTCAGGAGCGACGCCGCGCGCAGCGCCATCGTCGAGTTGATCAGGGCGCAGGGCGAGAAGGTCGGCGCCTCCAACCTCGATGCCAAGGCGGCCGCGGGCGCGTTGGCCGACTTCGTCGCCACATCGGGGCAAACGCTGAACATCAAGCTGACGCCGCTCGGCAAGGTGCCGGTGCTTCAGCTCGTGGACGCCCTGAACAGCGAACCAATCGTCGCGCTGGCGCAGTTCAGGATCGAGGCATCGACGGGGTTGTAGGAGAGAGCTGTCTCGTGCCCCGGACGCAGCGCAGCACGCAGTGATGCGCTGCTGAGCCGGGGCCCACGTCTCGGCGAGCCGCGGTCTTCTGGGTCCCGGCTCTGCGCAGCGTCACTGCGTGCCGCAGCGAGTCCGGGACACGAGACCGAAAAAAACCGGCCCGTCTCACTTCTGCGGCAGGTTCACCCGCACATGCAGCTCGCGGAGCTGTTTTGTCGTCGCTTCCGACGGCGCGCCCATCAGCAAGTCCATGGCCTGCTGGTTCATCGGGAACAGCGAGATCTCGCGCAAATTCGTGGTGCCGCAGAGCAGCATCACGATGCGGTCGACGCCCGCGGCCATACCGCCATGCGGCGGCGCGCCGTACTGGAAGGCGCGGTACATGCCGCCGAAGCGGTCGACCACTTCCTGCTCGCCGTAACCTGCGATCTCGAACGCCTTCACCATCGCTTCCGGCACGTGGTTGCGGATGCCGCCCGAGGCGATCTCGTAGCCATTGCAGGTGATGTCGTACTGGAACGCCTTGATGGTCAGCGGGTCCTGGCCCTGCAACGCATCGAGACCGCCCTGCGGCATCGAGAACGGGTTGTGCGAGAAGTCGACCTTCTTGTCGTCCTCGTTGTACTCGTACATCGGGAAATCGACGATCCAGGCGAGCTCGAACCGCTCCTTGTCGGTGAGGTTCAGTTCCTCGCCGACCTTGTTGCGGGCCAACCCTGAAAACTTCCAGAACTTGTCGGGATCGCCGGCGACGAAGAAGGCGGCATCGCCTTCCTTGGTGCCGATCTGCGCGCGGATCGCAGCGGTGCGCTCGGGCCCGATGTTGTTCGCAAGCGGACCTGCGCCCTCGCCGCCTTCGCGCCACATGATGTAGCCGAGGCCGGGCTGGCCCTCGCCCTGCGCCCACGAGTTCATGCGGTCGCAGAACGCGCGGCTGCCGCCGCCCGGTGCCGGGATCGCCCAGACCTGGTTCTTGGGATCTTCGAGCATGCGCGCAAACACCTTGAAGCCGGAGCCACGGAAGTGCTCGGAGACGTCCTGCATCTCGATCGGATTGCGCAGGTCAGGCTTGTCGCTGCCGTACTTGCGCAGCGCCTCGGCGAACGGAATCCGGCGCCAGTTCTTGCTCACCGGCTTGCCCTTGGCGAACTCCTCGAACACGCCGGTGATGACGGGCTCCATCGCCGCGAACACGTCTTCCTGCGTGACGAAGCTCATCTCGACGTCGAGCTGATAGAACTCGCCCGGCAGACGGTCGGCGCGCGGGTCCTCGTCGCGGAAACACGGCGCGATCTGGAAGTAGCGGTCGAAGCCCGACATCATCAGCAGCTGCTTGTACTGCTGCGGCGCCTGCGGCAGCGCGTAGAACTTGCCGGGATGGATGCGCGACGGCACCAGGAAGTCGCGCGCGCCTTCCGGCGAGGATGCGGTCAGGATCGGGGTGTTGAACTCGAAGAAGCCCTGCCCCTCCATCCGCCGGCGCATCGACTTGATGATCTCGACGCGGGTCATGATGTTCTGGTGCAGCTTCTCGCGGCGCAGGTCGAGGAAGCGGTACTTCAGGCGGATGTCTTCGGGATATTCCTGGTCGCCGAACACGGGCAGCGGCAGGTCGCCGGCCGGGCCCAGCACCTCGATCTCGCTGACGTAAACCTCGACCTTGCCGGTCGGCAGGTCGTCATTGTCGGTGCCTTCGGGGCGGCGGCGGACCTTGCCGTCCATCTTGACCACGAATTCCGAGCGCAGCTTCTCGGCCAGCGAGAACGCCGGCGAGTCCGGATCGACCACGCACTGGGTCAGGCCGTAATGGTCGCGCAGGTCGATGAACAGCACGCCGCCATGGTCGCGGACGCGATGGACCCAGCCCGAGAGGCGGATCGTCTCGCCGATGTTGCTGTCGCGGAGCGCGCCGCATGTATGTGACCGGTAGCGATGCATGGTCGTCCCAAAATCAATGTCGGAGGAAGCGAATCGGACGACCCCAAGAGGGCCGGTCCGAAGTTGCGGCAGGGTTTACCCGACGAGGCCCAAAGCGGCAACCCGAGGCGGCAACCACGGCAACGGCCTGTTTTGGGCTGGAAGCGCCCATTTTCGGCCGATCGGGCCCCAAGCCTTTGCCATCAGGCATTCCCCGCCTATCTTTACCTCCATGACCGTCCATTTCCCGTTCCAGAACTCGTATTCGGCCCTGCCGGACAGCTTCTTTGCCCGCGTCGCGCCGACCCCTGTCGCCGCCCCCCGGCTGATCAAGCTGAACCGGCCGCTGGCGGTCCAGCTCGGGCTCGATCCTGACCTGCTGGAGACCCCCGAGGGAGCCGAGATCCTGGCCGGCAAGACGGTCCCCGCCGGTGCCGATCCCATTGCCATGGCCTATGCCGGCCACCAGTTCGGGCAATTCGTGCCCCAGCTCGGCGACGGCCGCGCCATCCTGCTCGGCGAGGTCATCGACAGGGACGGCATCCGCCGCGACATCCAGCTCAAGGGCTCGGGCCCCACCCCGTTCTCCCGCCGGGGCGATGGCCGCGCGGCGCTGGGACCGGTGCTGCGCGAATACATCGTCAGCGAGGCGATGTATGCGCTCGGCATTCCGACCACCCGCTCGCTCGCCGCCGTCGTCACCGGCGAGCACGTCATCCGCGAGACCGCGCTGCCCGGTGCCGTGCTGACGCGCGTCGCCGCGAGCCATATCCGCGTCGGCACCTTCCAGTTCTTCGCCGTCCGCCGCGACACCGACGCCATTCGCCGGCTCGCCGACCACGTGATCGTCAGGCACTATCCGGACCTGCTGCACGCCGAGCGGCCCTATCACGCCCTGCTCGCCGCCGTCGTCGCGCGCCAGGCCGAGCTCATCGCGCGCTGGCTGCTGGTCGGGTTCATCCACGGCGTGATGAACACCGACAACTCCTCTATCTCCGGCGAGACCATCGACTACGGTCCGTGCGCCTTCATGGACGCCTACAATCCCGCGCAGGTGTTCTCCTCGATCGACGAGATGGGCCGCTACGCCTATGCCAACCAGCCGCGCATCGCACTGTGGAATCTGACGCGGCTGGCCGAATGCCTGCTGCCGCTGTTCGGAGGCGACCAGGAGAAGGCGATCGCAGAAGCCCAGGACATCCTCGGCGCCTTCGGCGAGACCTTCAGCAATGCCTATCAGGCAGGCCTGCGCAGGAAGGTCGGCCTGTTCACGGAGCGCGACGGCGACGAGGCGCTGATCCAGGATCTGCTCGATGCCATGGCCAAGAACCAGGCCGACTTCACCCTGACCTTCCGCAAGCTCGGCGATGCCGCGGGCGATGACGGCACTGACGTGCGCGCGCAGTTCATGGAGCCGACCGCCTTCGACGAATGGGCCGGACGCTGGCGCGCGCGCACCGCGCTGGAGCCGCAGAGCGCGGCCGAGCGGCAAGCCGCCATGCACGCCGTCAATCCGATCTTCATCCCGCGCAACCACCGCGTCGAGGCCGTGATCCAGGCCGCGGTGAATGACGACGACTACGCGCCGTTCGAGGAATTGGTGAAGGTGCTGGCGAGGCCATTCGAGGACCAGCCGGACTATTCCGCCTACGCCGATCCGCCGCTACCGGACCAGCGGGTGCTGCAGACGTTTTGCGGGACGTGAGCGCGGCGCAGGCACGCCGCTACCTATAATTGGCCCAACGGCGGATTACGCTTTTGGCTGATCACGCGATGTGCGCGTGCGCTGTGGACGCCGCGCGCCCGCCGGAACCACTGTCATCAAACTGAAACACACGGGCTCTAACCGCCTGTCAGGATCGTCTTGCCGGAGGCGTCCATCCTCCAACAGTCCCGACAAAGCGCGCCATGCCCTTCAAATTCGTCCACCTCACCGACACGCATCTCGCGAACCCCGGGCTGAAGCTCTATGGCCTCGATCCCCGCGCGCGGCTGGACGCGGCGGTCGCCGACATCAACAAGCACCAATCCGATGCCGCCTTCGCGGTCGTGACCGGCGATCTCACCCATTGGGGCGAGCCTGAATCCTACGCCAATTTCGCCGAGGCGATGGCCGCGCTGAAAATCCCGTACATCGCCATGGTCGGCAATCACGACAAGCGCGTGGCCTGCCTCGACGGCCTGAAGGCCGCGCCGCGCGATCCCAACGGCTTCGTGCAGGGCACCCGCACCACCGAGCACGGCCTGTTCGTCTTCCTGGACACGCTGGACGAGACCAGCCACGCCGGCGAGATGTGCGCCAAGCGCCTCGGCTGGCTCGCGAGCACGCTGGCGGCCGCGCCCGCCGACCAGCCATTCGTCGTGTTCATGCACCACCCGCCCTTCCCGGTCGGCGTCCACGCCATGGACGAGATCGCGCTGAAGCAGAGCGCCGAATTCGCCGAGGTGATCGCGCCCCATCGTTCGCGCATCCGCCACCTCTTCTTCGGCCATGTGCACCGCCCGATCTTCGGCAGCTACGGCAAGATCCCGTTCTCCACCCTGCGCGGCACCAATCACCAGGTCTGGTTCGAGCTCGACGCCGACGCGCCGCACCTCGCAAGCCACGAGCCGCCGGCCTACGGCGTGGTGCTGATCGACCAGGACAACCTGGTCGTGCACAGCCACGACTTCCTCGACACCAGTCTGCGGTTTCCCTTCGAACCACCTGCGGGAGTGGACGGCCGCGACTATGCGCTCAACTTCCCGGCGCGGTGACATGAGCCTCGCTGAACCCGCGGCTCTCCCGGTCGCGACTTCGGCGGCACCGCGTCTGCACGTCGTGATGCGGTTCGTCAGCCGCTTCAAATCCTCGCTGCCCGCCTATCTGCTGCTGCTGCCCTCGCTCGTCTTCCTCGCGCTGTTTACTTACGGCGCGATGGGCCGCGTGTTCATCGATGCGCTCTATCAACGCGCCACGCCGAAGGCGCCGGTCCGCTACGTCGGCTTTGAGAACATCAGCGCGGTGCTGGCCGACCCCGCCTTTACCGGTGCGGTCGTCAACAATCTCCTTTACGCCGTCGGCACCGCGATCCCCAGCATCACGCTGGCGCTGCTGTTCGCGCTGGCTTCGTCGCGCACCCATGCCGTCAACAGCGCGCTGCGCGCCGCCTTGTTCCTGCCGGTGCTGATCCCGATGGTCGCGGCGTCAGCGCTGTTCCTGTTCATCTTCCTGCCCAATGTCGGCCTGCTCGATTATTACCTCGGCCGGCTGCTGCCGGTGCTGCCGAACTGGCTCGGCGACCCCGACATCGCGCTCTACGCGATCATGGTCATCACGATCTGGAAGAACGCCGGCTATTACATGCTGTTCTTCCTCGCCGGCCTGCAGGCGGTGCCCGAGGACGTGATGGAGGCGGCCCATCTCGACGGCGCCGGGCCGTGGCAGCGGCTGCGCCACATCATCCTGCCGGAGCTCAAGCCGACTTTCCTGTTCGTCATCGTGATCGCCACGCTGAACGCGGTGACGCAGGTCGACCACGTCTTCGTCATGACCAAGGGCGGGCCGTCCAACTCGACCAATCTGGTGCTGTTCTACATCTACCAGCAGGCGGTCGAGCATTACGACATCGGCAAGGCCTCGGCCGCAACGCTGCTGACGCTCGCAGCCCTGATGGGCCTCACCGCGCTGTCCTTCCGCACCATGGCGAACCGCGAGGGCGGGCCATGAATCCGATCGACTGGCTGCTCAAGGACGCTCCGCTCGCAACACGCCGCGAGATCACGCCGAAACTCGGCTTTTTGCTGACGGTACTGCTCGCGATCGTCTGGCTGATCCCGTTCCTGTGGATGGGCGTGGCGACGCTGCGGCCTGCCTCTGACGGCATCAACGCCATGGCCGAGCTGATGCCGAGCCTGAAGCCGACGCTCGACAATGTCAGGGATGCCTGGGAGATCGGCGATTTCCCGCGCTACGCCCTCAACACCACGCTGATCTGCACCGGCATCCTGCTGGTGCAGTTCGTCACGATCACGCTGGCGGGCTTTGCCTTTGCGCGGCTCGATTTCGCCGGCAAGTCGCTGATCTTCTACCTGTTCCTGATGCAGCTGATGCTGGTGCCGGTACTGCTGATCGTGCCGAACCTGAAGCTCGTCGCGCAGCTCGGCCTCTACGACACGCTCACCGGCGTGATGATGCCGTTCTTCGCCTCGGCCTTCGGCACCTTCCTGATGCGCCAGGCCTTCGAGGCCATCCCGACCGAGCTGGAAGATGCAGCCCTGATCGACGGCGCCGGCCTGTTCCAGCGCATCCGCCACATCTACGTGCCGCTGTCGATGCCGAGCTTTTCCGCCTTCGCCATCATCTCCGTGACCAGCCATTGGAACGACTTCCTGTGGCCGCTGATGGTGATCAATTCGCCGGACAAGCGGCCGCTCACGGTGGGCCTGTCCGTCTTCACCGCGACCGCGGAAGGCACGCAGGCCTGGGGCACCATCGCCGCCGGCACGCTGATGGTGATCGCGCCGCTGCTCATCACCTTCCTGATCTTCCAGAAGCGCTTCATCAGCTCTTTCGTCACCTCAGGCATCAAATAGGAGATTTTCCGATGCTGTTTACCCGCAGGCTCATGCTCGGCCTTGCCATGGCAGGCTCTATGGCAGGCGCCCTCGCCGTCCCGGCGATGGCCGAAGGCCCGACCGAGATCGACCTGTTCTTTCCCGTCCCCGTCGACGGCAAGCTCGCCCGCGACATGGGCACCTTGATCAAGGAGTTCAACGAAGGTCACCCGAACATCAAGGCGACCGCCGTCTACACCGGCTCCTATGACGACACGCTGATCAAGACCCGCGCCTCGATCAAGGCCGGCAAGCCGCCGTCCGCCGTGATCATGTCGGCGAACTTCCTGCTCGACATGCAGATCGAGAACGAGCTCACCAATCTCGATCCCCTGATCGCCGCCGACGGCACCACCAAGGACCAGTTCCTGGGCCAGTTCTTCCCGGCGCTGCAGGGCAATGCGGTGATCAACCGCTCGGTCTACGGCGTGCCGTTCCACAATTCGACGCCGCTGCTCTACATCAACGCCGACAAGGCCAAGGAAGCCGGGCTTGACCCAACCAAGCCACCGCAGACCTGGGCCGAGCTGACCGACTGGGCCAAGAAGCTCACCAAGCGCGAAGGCGACAAGGTGACCCAATGGGGCATCGCGATCCCCTGCGCCTACGACTATTGCGGCTGGATGATGGAAACGCTCACCATGACCAATGGCGGGCGCTACTACAACGAGGAGTTCGGCGGCGAAGTCTATTACGACACGCCCTCGATGCTCGGCGCGCTGACCTGGTGGAACGACCTCGTCTATAAGCACAAGGTCCACGCCCCCGGCGCCACGCCCGGTCCTGCCGTCAGCACCTCCTTCATCTCCGGCAATGCCGCGATGATGATGCTGTCCACGGGCTCGCTGACCTATGTGCGCGACAACGCCAAGTTCAACTACAAGGTCGCCTTCATCCCGCGCAACGTCCGCAACGCCGTGCCGATCGGCGGCGCCTCGCTGATCATTCCGGCCGGCCTCGAAGCCGACAAGCAGAAGGCCGCCTGGACGCTGATCAAGTGGATGACCTCGCCCGAGAAGAGTGCCTGGTGGAGCCGTGCGACGGGCTATTTCGCGCCCAACATGGCCGCCTACAAGACATCAGACATGGTCGACTTCCTCAACAAGAACCCGGACGCCAAGACCGCCGTCGAGCAGCTCGACGTCGCCAAGCCGTGGTTTGCGACCTACAAGACCGTGCCGGTGCGCAAGACGCTCGAGGACGAGGTGATGCTGGTTCTCAACGGCAAGAAGCAGCCGAAGGAAGCCCTCGTCGCCGCCCAGAAGGCCGCCGACGAGACGCTGAAGCCGTACAATGCCGAGACGTCGCTGAAGCTGCCGTAAGGGGCTACGTGGCTTCGCAGGGTGGATTACGCCTTCGGCTAATCCCCCTGCGAGCTATGAACGCGATCTCCTAGCCAGGGTGGGCAAAGGCGCACAGCGCCGTGCCCACCAAGTCCGTCTCAACTTTGCTGAGCGATGGTGGCCCCGCTCGCCACCAAAGGTTCGCGCCGCCGTGGACGCCTTGGCCGCAGCCCTGCCGAAGTTAATGACGTGACGGTGGGCCGGCGGCCCCATTAACTCCCCGTCCACCATCCGGCCCGCCCCGCCGCCGGTAACCATTGGAATTAACAGACCGTCAACGCACCCCCGACAAATCTAACGATGTTTCTGGAGATTTCCGCCGTGGATTTGCTGGTTTTCGAGTTCCTGGGATTGGCGCTGGTTGGCATGTGCCTGATCGTGGTCGCGCTGCCCTGCGCCCGCAAATCCTCGCACCGGATCCGTTACGAATAGGGAATTTCGCGGAAAGGGGCGATTTCGGCCCTATGCAGGCCTCGAATTTGCTTAGAGCCCCTTGACATCACAGCGCTTTCGGCAGAACGGCTGATGGTCTCGTCATGGGCCGTTCATGGATTTGATTACTACCACCGCTGACCTCGCGGCTGCCTGCAGCCGGCTGGCCAAGCACCCCGTTATTACCGTCGATACCGAGTTCCTGCGCGAAACCACCTATTACCCGCTGCTGTGCGTGGTGCAGATGGCCAGCCCCGAGGAAGCGATCGTTATCGACGCCCTGGCCGAGGGCATCGACCTCAAGCCGTTCTTCGAGCTGATGGGCAACGAGGGCGTGCTGAAGGTGTTTCACGCCGCCCGCCAGGACATCGAAATCATCTGGCACCAGGCCAACATCATCCCGCACCCGGTGTTCGACACCCAGGTCGCGGCGATGGTGCTCGGCTACGGCGACAGCATCGCCTATGACGCACTGGTCGAGAAAGTCACCGGCCACCGTCCGGACAAGACCCACCGCTTCACCGACTGGTCGCGCCGGCCACTGACCAAGGAGCAGATGCATTACGCGGTGTCCGACGTCACGCATCTGCGCGACGTGTTCGCCGCGCTCGATGCCGACCTCAGGAAGCGCCGCCGCAGCGAATGGGTCTCGATCGAGATGGAAATCCTGACCTCGCCCCGCACCTACGACTTCCACCCCGAGCGGGCCTGGGAGCGGCTGAAGACGCGCGTGCGCAAGCCGAAGGACCTCGCCGTCCTGATGGAGGTCGCCGCCTGGCGCGAGCAGGAAGCGCAGAGCCGCGACGTGCCGCGCGGCCGCGTGCTGCGCGACGAAGCCATCAGCGACATCGCCACCCACGCCCCGAACACGCTGGAGAAGCTCGCCCATCTGCGCTCGGTGCCGAAGGGGTTTGAGAAGTCCAAATGGGGCGCGGACATCGTCGCCGCGGTCGAGCGCGGCCTGGCACGGGACTTCTCCACGCTGCCGAAGCTGGAGAAGCCGCGCAACAACAACAACGGCGCGGCCATCGTGGAGCTTTTGAAGGTGCTGCTGCGCATGACCGCGGAGCGCCACGCCGTCGCCAGCAAGGTGATCGCGACCGTCGACGATCTCGAAGAGATCGCCGCCGACGACGAAGCCGACGTCCCCGCCCTGCGCGGCTGGCGCCGCGAGCTGTTCGGCGATGCCGCGTTGAAGCTGAAGCGCGGCGAGCTGGCGCTCGCGATCGAGAAGGGCCGCGTGGTCGGGGTTCAGCGGGCGTAGGCGTTAGCCCTCGCTGCTTCCACATCGTCATTGCGAGCGTAGCGACTTGTCCGCCGAAGCCTTTGGCGAAGGCGGAAGCAATCCAGCCCGACTCCGCGGAGACAGACTGGATTGCTTCGTCGCTGCGCTCCTCGCAATGACGAGCGGAGAGAACCTTACGCCGGCGTCAGCTTCGCGACTTCCGCCTTCATGTCGTTCAGCACGCCCGTGATCGCCGCCACCAGGTCGTCAATCTGCGCCTTGGTGACGATCAGCGGCGGGCAGATGGCGATGGCGTCCAGCATGTTGCGGGAGATCACGCCGCGCTCCTGCAGCATGCGGCTGGCGATGCCGCCGACGGCGCCGGGCGTGCTGGCGGCCGTCTTGCGCCCCTTGTCGAGCACGAGCTCGATCGCTGCGATCATGCCGACGCCGCGGACCTCGCCGACCAGCGGGTGGCTGGTGAGCTCGCGCAGCTTGCCCTGCATGTAGGCGCCGAGCTCGGCGGCGTGCGCGACCAGGCCGCGCTCCTCGATGATCTTGAGGTTTTCCAGCGCGATCGCCGAGCCGACCGGATGGCCGCCCGCGGTGAAGCCGTGGCCGAGCACGCCGATCTTGTTGCTCTCGTCCGCGATCGGCTCGAACATGCGGTCGTTCATCAGGATCGCCGAGAACGGGAAATAGCTCGAGGTGATCTGCTTGGAGACCACGAGCGCGTCGGGCTTGATGCCATAGGTCTCGCAGCCGAACATGTTGCCGGTGCGGCCGAAGCCGCAGATCACCTCGTCGGCGACCAGCAGGATGTCGTACTTCTTCAACACCGCCTGGATCTTGTCCCAATAGGTCGCCGGCGGCACGATGACGCCGCCCGCCCCCATCACCGGCTCGCCGAAGAAGGCGGCGATCGTGTCCGGCCCTTCCTTCTGGATCAGCGCGTCGAGCTCCTCGGCCCGGCGCGTTGCGAAGGCTTCCTCGGTCTCGCCGGGGGCGCCGTCCTTGTAGAAATGCGGCGAGCCCGTGTGCAGGATGTTCGGCAGCGGCAGGTCGAACGAGCGGTGATTGTTCGGCAGGCCCGTCAGGCTCGCCGAGGCAATGGTGACGCCGTGATAGGCGCGCATGCGGCTGATGATCTTCTTGCGCTGCGGCTGGCCGAGCGCATTGGAGCGGTAGGCGATCAGCTTCAAGACGGTGTCGTTCGCTTCCGAGCCGGAATTGGTGAAGAACACCTTGCTCATCGGCACCGGCGCCAGCGAGACCAGCTTCTCGGCGAGATCGATCGAGGGCCCGTGCGATTTGGCGGAGAACGTATGGTAGAACGGCAGCGCCAGCATCTGCTTGTGCGCGGCCTCGACCAGCCGCTTCTCGTTGAAGCCGAGGCCGACGCTCCACAGCCCGGCCATCGCCTCGAAATAGCGCTTGCCCGCCGCGTCGAACACGTAAGGGCCCTCGCCGCGCTCGATCACCAGCGGACCTGCCTGCTGATGGGCACGCGCGTTGGTATAGGGATGGAGCTGGTAGGCCACATCGCGGGCTTCTTGCGAATTGGGCAGGATGGACATTTGCTTGGGATCCTTGAAGTCGTGACGTCGCCGGCGCGGCCAACGTCACTCCTTGGCTATTGCGACGAGGCAGAACTTGCAACGCCAATTCGTCGGCAGCAAGCGCTCAGCAGCGTTGCACAAAGCCGCACACAAATAGCCTGGAAATGGCTTGGAAACCCGGCGGCGCTCAGGCCGCGCCGTCGTCATCGCCATCGTCGGCGACGCGTGCGGCTTCTTCCCGGACCTCGACGAGCGCCATCGAGAGCAGGTAGACCGTCGTGGGCAAGCCGATGCGGCGCGCCGTCTCGGCGGCACGCGACAAATCGCTCACCAGCTCCTTGAGCTCGTCTCCCCGTGACAATGTCCCACCCCATCCGCCGATCGCGGCCGCCTATACCGCAACGGCGCCGCTGGTTCTGATCAGTTCGGCGCTGGACAGGATTGTAGCAAAATTCCCGGCGACATTCACTACCGCATGCTTGTAGGCGGCAGCATCGCCCGTGCCCGGCTGCCGGCAGGCCACGGCATCGGCAACCACCTGGTAGCGGTGGCTGCGATGAAACCCGTCCACGGCAGTGGCCAGAATGGTTTCATCGAGGGAAAAGCCGATCAGCACGCAGCGCACATTGCGGATATTGGACATGTAGTCCACGAAGCGTGCGGAACTGTAGGCCGACGGCAGCGGGTGCTCGAAGGTCATTTCGCCCGGCCGCGGCTTCGCCTCCGCGATCCAATCGGTCAGCCTGGATGCCGGATTGAACCAGGCCGCCTGGGCAATGCGCTTCAGATGCATCACCGGCCAGAGATTGGTGCGCCACAGCGTGAGCAGCTCCAGGGACCGCGCAGTGGCGGCCTCGCCGTCGCGGATGACGTGGCGGCGCCCGGGAGTGAGGTACTCGACCTGAAGATCCGCGCAGATCAGGATCGGCGGATCGTCGTCGTGGATGGAAGCCAGCATTGTCTTGCGCAGAGCTGCACCAGTTTCAGCGATCGGCGAGTGCGAGGTCCCGCAGCGGCGAGGTCACCGCCCGCCCCGCGGATGCGTCGAGCACGCCGGGCCGGTCCCAATCGCCCTCGGGGCGGATGATCACATAGGGATCGCTGTCCAGCGTGATGGCGTCCGGCCCCGGCTCGATCTCCAGCAGCATCTCCGTGTAGGAGAAATCCGAGAAGGTGATCTTGCGATTATGACTGAGCGGCTTGGCGCCGAAATGGGCCCAGAAATCCACCAGCCGGTCCTGCGCCTGGCCGTAGATCTTGCGAAAGCCCTTGCGCTTCACATAATCGACGCTGGCCTGCACCAGCTTGAACGAGACGCGCGAGCGCCGGTACTGGTGCCGCACCGCAAGCCGCTCCACCTTGGCGAAATCGCCGAAGAAGCGCACCCGCAGGCAGCCCGCAGGCTCGTTGCCGATATAGCCGATGAAATGGGCGGCGACCATGTCGTTGCCGTCGAACTCCTCCTCGAACGGACAATCCTGCTCGGCGAGATACACGGCCGAGCGGATGGCGGTCACCAGCATGAGATCGCTGGGATCGCGCGCGAGGCGGACGGTGATGGCGCGGGAGTCGGGCTTGGCGAGAGGAATCCTAGTGCCGTGCATCTGCAAAACTCCTTGCTTGGATGATCGCGCCCGGCATTCGCAGCGGCTGCCGATGCCAGGGCCGCTCGTAACACCAGAGGTCGGGCTGGAAGCTCGCGATAGGCGCAAAGCCCGTCGCTTTCATGATCTCGCGTCCGGCCACGGTTGACGGCTGCGCATAGCAATCCGCGTCACGAAACCTTACCTGACGTAAATGCGCCGAGGCCTTGCCGAGACCGGCGATCCCGCGCCCCGTCGCCGCGATCGCCCATATGTAGATTGCGGAGACGTCCTCGTCGGCCAAGGCGAGATAGCGCACCTCCGGGGCCGTCAGGCAGATCTCGTCGAGCAGCAACGCGTCGTGGCCGTGCTCGTTGAGAAACAAGAACGCCATACCGCCGACGAGATGGCCCTTCCGGCTGAAGGTCAGGATGCTCTCGGGATCGAGTGCATAATATCGCGCCAGATCGACCGCTCCGATCTGCACGCCCGGCACCAGCCGCCGCGCCATTTCGGAAAGAGCCGCAATTTCGGAAAATTGCGCGCAGCGGACATCGACGTCCGGGCTGAGCGGCAACGCGTCGAAATCATGCCTTGCGGCAAACGAGCCCCTTTCCATACTCCACTCGCCCCTCTATCGTTCGCGGCTTTCGTACCCCGCTATGAGGATGAGCTTAGCGGTTGGGGATCAGGAGTATGCAGCAGTTATTGCACCGGGGTGCTGCGATGATGCAGCACCGTGAGGAAGCCCTGGGCGCGTCCTGGGACGATTTGAAGCTGTTTTTAGCGTGCGCAAAATATAAAAGTTTCCGCAACGCGGCCGAAGAGCTCGGGCTCACCTCCACCACGTTGATGCGCAGGATCGACCGGCTCGAAGAGAGCATCGGCTGCAAGCTGTTCCTGCGCGACCAGAGCGGACTCACGCTCAGCGATGAAGGCACCGCAATGATCGCCGACGTTGCGCATATGGAGCGTCATGCCTTCAACGTCTTCCGCCGCGCCTCGCGCGCGTCGAACGACACGTCGGGCACCGTGCGCGTCGCGGTGACGGAAGGCCCCGGCAATTTCTGGATCCTGCCGCGGCTGATCGACTTCCAGAAGACCTATCGCAAGATCACCGTCGACCTGCGCTGTGCGATGGAGCAGTCCGACGTCGCGCGTCTGGAGTCTGATATCGCAATCCAGCTCGAGCCGCCGACCAATCCTGATTTGATCGTCGCCAAGCTCGGCCGCCTGCACATCTATCCCTTCGTCTCCAAGGAGTACGAGAATCTCTACGGCCTGCCGAAATCGCTCGCGGATCTGCAGAACCACCGCATCATCAAGCAGAGCGCGCCGCAGGTCGACGACGGCGCCTATGCGCGCGTGCTCGGGCTGAAATCGCTCGAGGGCATCGTCGGGATCAAGACCAACTCCTCGGTCGGCGTGCTCTATGCGGTGGAGCGCGGCGCCGGCATCGGCTTCCTGCCGACCGTGTCGATCGCGCTCGGCGCGCCGCTCGTTGCAGTCGATCTCGGCGTCAGCCACCATGCCGATCTCTGGCTCACCTATCACGGCGAGTTTCGCGGCTCCGAGCGCCACAAGATCGTGGTCGACTGGCTGAAGAAGATCTTCGATCCCAAGACCTATCCCTGCTTCCGCGACGAGTTCATCCATCCGAACGCGCTGGTGCCGATGATGACGTCCGCACGCGAGGGATTTGGATTGACGGGTTACGTCGCGGCGACGCCGACTTGAGGCAAAGGCGAGCCCAGCTCACCATCGGTATTCGAAGCCGACCGTGCCCTGGTGCGAGGTCAGCTCGTTGCGGAACTTGCCGTCGTAGTTGATGTAGAGCCGCGCGGTGTTGGTCAGGCTGAGCGACGCCGAGGCGCCGGTATCCATGCCGTAACGGCTCTCGCCGATCCCGGGCACGACGATGCTCTGCGTCCCGAGGCTGACCTGCACCGATCCCAGGTCCTGGTGGAAATTGTCGACGAACTTGCCGTAGGCCGACAGGTCCAGGATCTTCTGGTCGAAGATGAAATAGCGGCCGATCTCGGCCCCGATCATCACCCGCGCACGCGAGAGCACGGTCGAGCCGACATTGAGCGGATCGAGCCCGCCGGATTCCTGGAACGCCGCGCTGGTGGCGCGCACATATTCGAGCGCGCCCTTGGGCACGACGCGTATCTGGTCCTTGGTCCAATAATAGCTGATCTCGGTCAGCGCGCCGTCGACGGAGGCGCGATAGCCCGCGGTGGCAAGGCCGAAGCCGGTATCCCGGCTGGAATGGACTTTTCCGAAACCGTGCACCACCGCGAAGGCCCAGGTCCACGGTCCCTTGTCGACCGAGCCGCTGAAGCCGATCTGCGTCAGGTCCATCGTCGCCGACTGCAGCGCCAGCGGCACGTCGACGTCGGTGTGGCTCTGGTCGACCGAAAAGCCGAGATTGACGCCCGGCGCGACCCGCGCGCCGAAGCCGGCCACGCCGCCAAACGTCTTGCGCTTGTCGCCGACGAAGTCGCCTTGCGGATCGGTCCGCACCGAAATGCCGTAGCCCTCGAACCAGGTGCGGTAGCGCGGATCTTCCGTAGCCGCGGACGCCCCGCCCCCGCCGGGATTGGTGCGGAACGCGCGATTGACGCCGCCAGACGCCTGATCGCCCAGCCGCTCCAGAAAATTCGAGCCGAGATTGAGCGAGGTGCTGCCGATCGACCGGTCGTAATTGATCGAGGATGAGGTCGGGGTCGGAGACGGGCTCGGTGATGGCGTGGGCGTCGGGGTCGGGGTCGGCGTTGCGGTTGGCGTTGGGGTCGGCGTTGGCGTTGGCGTCTGCGCCAGGACTGGTGTCGCCGACATCAGCACGGCGAGAGCGCATGCCATCATGACAGAAGTCACGATCCGGCGGACGCGGTCCAGCCCGATCGTCTGCCGTGTCCCGGAGAGCTGCGAGGCGCAGCGCATGATGACTAATCCCGAAGCAAAGTGACTGCGCGCAAAAATGCAACACGAGCTGCGGCGCACGCTGTGCGATTTGTGCCGAACTGCCACGGAGGGTCAACCGTTTGGTGCGCCATCCTCAGGGCATTGCGCTCGATTGTGGTTCCGCGGCCACAGGTCGGAAATTGAGGACCGTCGCGCCCGGTCCGGTCTTGAAATCCGCGCTCTGCTTGCTAACGGCCGGTTTTCATGTTGCAATATTGGCCACAATCGGAATTGGCCGTGCTGCTGTGCGTTTCGCGTCGTTGGGACTCGAACAGACTTCCGGAAGCCCGTTTGTGGCGTGGCACGCGAAATAGCGGCCGCGTCTTTTTAGTATCTAGCGGAGGAGACTAGCGATGCCACAAAAGGGCACCGTCAAATGGTTCAACCCCACCAAGGGTTACGGGTTCATCAAGCCGAACGGCAGCGATAAGGACGTCTTCGTCCATATCTCGGCCGTCGAGCGCGCTGGCCTCTCGACCCTGAATGAGAACCAGGTGGTTGAATACGATCTCGTGGAGAACCGCGGCAAATCGTCCGCGGAAAACCTCAAGGTCTCCTGATTTCTCTCAAAACCAAACGCGAGAGATCATGACGTTGCCCCCGGCTCTGCCGGGGGATTTTGTTTGGGACGGCGAAACGAGAGCCGCGCTCAGCTCACGACCGGCGCAATCAGAAAATTTTCCGACGCGGAGCTTCCCGCCGTTCTGCAGACATCGCCCTCGATCTTGACCTTGCCGGTCGCAAGCAGGCTCAACGCCGCGGGATAGATGCGGTGCTCGACCTCGAGGATGCGCTCGGACAGGCTATCCACCGTATCGTGGTCGCCGACGGGCACGGCGCCCTGCATCACGATCGGGCCGGCATCGGTCTCGGGGATGACGAAGTGCACCGTCGCGCCAGACAGTTTGACGCCGGCGCGCAAAGCCTGGCCATGGGGATCGAGGCCGGGGAACGACGGCAGCAGCGAGGGATGGATGTTGAGCATCCGCCCGTACCAGGCCCTGGTGAACTCGGCCGTGAACAGGCGCATGAAGCCGCCGAGACAGATCAGCTCGATGCCGTGCTGGTCGAGGGCTGCCTGCAGCACTTTCTCGAAACCGGCGCGGTCCTTGCCGAACGGCTTGCTCTCGATCACCAGCGTGTTCACGCCGCTCGCTTTGGCGCGTTCGAGCCCGAGCGCGTCGGCCTTGTTCGAGATGACGAGCGCGATCTCGGCCGGGAAATCCGCGGCAGCGGCGGCCTTGATCAGCGCGGCCATGTTGGAGCCGCGGCCGGAGATCAGGATGGCGACGCGGCGCTTCATCACAGCGCCAGATCGAGGTGACCGTTATAGACGACGCGGTGTTCGCCCTCGGCCGGAATCACGGTGCCGAGCTGCGCCACGGTCTCGCCGGCATCGGTGAAGACCCGCACGACCTCGTCGACCTTGTCGGGCTCGACGATCGCGATCATGCCGATGCCGCAGTTGAAGGTGCGCAGCATTTCGAGCTCGGCGATGCCGGCCTGTGCGGCCAGCCATTTGAACACCGGCAGCACCGGCAGGCGCGCAAGGTCGATGCCGACACCGAGATGGCTCGGCAGCACGCGCGGAATGTTGTCGGTGAAGCCGCCGCCGGTGATGTGGGCGAGGCCCTTCACCGCGCCGGTCTCGCGGATCGCGCGCAGGCAGGATTTGACGTAGAGCCGCGTCGGCGTCAGCAGCGCGCCGCCGAGCGTCATGACCGGGGCGAACGGCGCCGGCGCCTCGAAGCCGAGGCCGGACTGCTCGACGATCTTGCGCACCAGCGAGAAGCCGTTGGAGTGCACGCCCGACGAGGCAAGGCCGATCACGGCGTCGCCCGCCGCGATATCCTTGCGCGGCAGCAGCGTGCCGCGTTCCGCAGCGCCGACGGCAAAGCCGCCGAGGTCATAATCGCCGTCCTTGTAGAGGCCGGGCATTTCGGCGGTCTCGCCGCCGATCAGGGCGCAGCCGGATTCGCGGCAGCCCTCGGCGACACCGGCGACGATCGAGGCCGTGGCCTCCGGATCGAGCTTGCCGCAGGCGAAATAGTCCAGGAAGAACAGCGGCTCGGCGCCCTGCACGACGAGGTCGTTGACGCTCATGGCGACGAGGTCGATGCCGATCCCGCCGTGGAGGCCGGTCTCGATCGCGATCTTGACCTTGGTTCCGACGCCGTCGGTGGCGGCGACAAGGACCGGGTCCTTGAAGCCGGCCGCCTTGAGGTCGAACAGGCCGCCGAAGCCGCCGATCTCGGCGTCGGCGCCGGGGCGCGCGGTGGCGCGCACCATCGGCTTGATCAGGTCGACGAGGCGGTTGCCCGCGTCGATATCGACGCCTGAATCGGCGTAAGTGAGGCCGTTTTTGCGGTCGGTCATGCCCGATTTCCAGTGGGTTTGCGGCTGGTTACGTCGAATTCCGGGGACGCGCAATGGCAAGCGTGGCGCCCCGCCCTATACTATGTAGAGATATCAACCGGTTCAGCCTCCCAGGGGGCCGGATTCGAGGTCAGGCCGGGTGCCGGGAAGCGCCGCGTGAGTATTCCGAATATCATAACCCTGGGCCGCATCATGCTGGTCCCGATCATCGTCTGGGCCATCGTGTCGAGCCAAATGGAGGTGGCGTTCGCCGTCTTCCTGATCGCCGGCATCAGCGATGCCGTGGACGGCTTCCTGGCCAAACGCTTCAACATGACCAGCGAGCTCGGCGCCCTGCTCGACCCGCTCGCCGACAAGGCGCTGCTGGTGTCGATCTACCTCGCGCTCGGCATCTGGGGCGACATCCCGCGCTGGATCGTGATCCTCGTGGTATCGCGCGACATCATGATCGTGACAGCCGTGATCGTATCCTGGCTGTTCGACAAGCCCGTCGAGATGAAGCCGTCGAAAGTATCCAAGCTAAACACAGCCGCCCAGGTCGCTTATGCCGCCCTGGTACTGGCCTCCCTTGCCTTCGGCTTCAAGCCGGCGCCCTATGACACTGTCCTGATCGGCTTTGTCACGGTCTTCACGCTCTCCTCGGTGTCGCTCTACCTCGTCGAGTGGCTACGGCACATGAGCACGATCGAGGCCAAATGAGAGGTGATGCGGCCCTGCAAAAGGCCAAGTCCCGCTCGATGAGATCGAATCTCTTTCAACGAAGCCGGCGCGCGCCGGCATGGAGCAGAGCTAGCGTGGCAGGCCGCGTTCAACCCCGACAATTGGCGTTCTCGCTTCCGCATGCGGAAAGCCTCAGCCGGGACAATTTCCTCGAAGGCCCCGCCAATGCCGCCGGCCTCGCCCTGATCGACGGCTGGCCGGAATGGCCGAACCGGATCATGTGGCTGGCCGGCCCCGAGGGCAGCGGCAAGAGCCATCTCGCCGCGATCTGGGCCGAGGAGGCCGGAGCCCGCTCGACCACGGCCAATGCGCTCAACCCCGCCGGCGTTCCGGGCGCCCTCGCCACCGGCGCGCTGGTGGTCGAGGATCTCAAGGCCGGGGATTTTGACGAGCGCGCCCTGTTCCACCTCATGAACCTCGCCCGGGAGGACGGCGCCTACGTGCTGTTCACGGGCCGCGAAGTCCCGGCCTCGCTCGAGATCAACCTGCGCGACCTGCGCTCGCGCCTGCGCGCCCTCCCGACGGTGGCGCTGCTGCCGCCCGACGACCAGCTCTTCCGCGGCCTGATCGTCAAATTCTGCTCCGATCGCCAGCTCTCCGTGGACGAGAACGTGGTCAGCTACCTCGCCACCCGTCTGGAGCGATCCTCGGCGGCGGCCCGGCAGGCCGTGGAGCTGCTCGACGGCGAGGCCCTCAGGCTCGGCCGCCCCGTCACCCGCGCCCTGGCCGCCGAGCTGCTGCGGGACGCCTGACCCGCTCCGATGCCCCCTCAAGCCCGCTTGACGCGGCGCGGCGGCGGAACATCAATGTCATCGAAACGTCATCGGACTAACACATGCTCCCGCCGGTTTTGCGCATAAGTCGCAAATTGGGGCGAACTGGATGGACCGACTTCTTATGGATTCCGCGCAAGCCGTTGAAACTAAAGATAAAGCTCCGGAAGCCGAGAGCCTGCCGGCGATCGCGTCCAGCCCCGAGCGATTCATCAATCGCGAGCTCTCCTGGCTGCATTTCAACCGCCGCGTCCTCGAGGAAGCGGTCAATCCCAGCCACCCCCTGCTGGAGCGGGTGCGATTCCTGTCGATTTCGGCGAATAACCTCGACGAGTTCTTCATGGTCCGCGTCGCCGGCATCAAGGCCCAGGTGCGCGAGGGCATTGCCGAGCGCGCGCCCGATGGCCTGACGCCGTCCGAGCAGCTCGCGCTGATCAACCGCACCGTCTCGCAGCTCGCCAGCGACCAGCAGGCGATCTGGGCCGATCTGCGCGGCAGCCTCGCCGGCGTCGGCATCGTGCTGGTGGACGGCAAGGACGTCACCAAGGCGGAACGGACCTGGATCGAGGACTACTTCCTCAACAACGTGTTTCCGCTGCTGACGCCACTGGCGATCGACCCGGCGCACCCCTTCCCGTTCATCCCGAGCCTCGGCTTCACCATCGCGCTCCAGCTCACGCGCGAGGCCGACGGCAAGCAGATGAACGCGCTGATCCGCATGCCCGGCAAGATCGACCGCTTCATCCGCCTGCCGGCCGAAGGCAAGGTCCGCCTGATCTCGCTGGAGCAGGCCACCGGCCTGTTCATCAACCGTCTCTTCCCCGGCTACAACCTCCAGGGCCAGGGCGCCTTCCGCATCATCCGCGACTCCGAGCTGGAAATCGAGGAAGAGGCCGAAGACCTCGTCCGCCTGTTCGAGACCGCGCTGAAGCGCCGTCGCCGCGGGTCGGTGATCCGGCTCGAGATCGACGCCAAGATGCCCGAGGAGCTGCGCAGCTTCGTGCAGCATGCGCTGTCAGCGGCCGACGACGAGGTCTTCCTCGTGGACGGCGTGCTCGCCATGAACGAGCTCTCGCAGCTCACCCGCCTCGACCGTCCCGATCTCGAATTCACCCCTTACGTGCCGCGTCATCCCGAGCGCGTGCGCGAGCATGGCGGCGACATTTTTGCTGCGATCCGGCAGAAGGATCTCGTCGTCCATCATCCTTACGAATCCTTCGACGTCGTCGTGCAGTTCCTGCAGCAGGCCGCGCGCGACCCTGACGTCGTCGCGATCAAGCAGACGCTCTACCGCACCTCCAACAACTCGCCGATCGTACGCACGCTTGCGGAGGCCGCCGAAGCCGGCAAGTCCGTCACCGCGCTGATCGAGCTGAAGGCGCGCTTTGACGAAGAAGCCAACATCCGCTGGGCACGCGACCTCGAGCGCGCCGGCGTGCAGGTCGTCTACGGCTTCCTCGAGCTGAAGACGCACGCAAAACTCTCGATGGTGGTGCGTCGTGAAGGCGGCAGCCTCACGACTTACGTCCACACCGGCACCGGAAACTATCATCCCGTCACCGCGCGCATCTACACCGACCTCTCCTACTTCACCTCGGATCCGACCATAGGCCGCGACGCCGCGCGCGTGTTCAACTTCATCACCGGCTATGCCGCGCCGAGCGATCTGGAAAAGATGGCGGTGTCGCCGCTGACCTTGCGCAAGCGCATCATCGAGCACATCCAGGGCGAGACCGCGCATGCACGGCACGGCCGTCCCGGCGCGGTCTGGATGAAGATGAATGCGCTGGTCGACCCCGACATCATTGACGCGCTCTACGAGGCCTCGCAGGCCGGCGTGCAGGTTGAGCTCGTGGTGCGCGGTATCTGCTGCCTCCGTCCGGGTATTCCCGGACTGTCGGAAAATATCCGCGTCAAATCGATCATCGGACGTTTCCTGGAACATGGCCGAATCTACTGCTTCGGCATGGGCCAGGGCCTGCCGAGCGCGAAAGCGGCTGTGTATATCTCCTCGGCCGACATGATGCCACGCAACCTCGACCGCCGCGTCGAGGTGCTGTGTCCGCTGCAAAATCCCACTGTGCATCAGCAGGTTCTCGAACAGATCATGGTCGCGAATCTCAAGGACAATGAGCAGAGCTGGCAATTGTTGCCGGACGGGTCCTCAACGCGTATGAAAGCCGCGAAGGGCGAGGAGCCTTTCAACGTGCACAACTACTTCATGACAAATCCGAGTCTGTCTGGCCGTGGAAAGTCGCTCAAGGAATCCTCGCCGCGCCGTCTCACGCGCCGTAATGAACGTCATCCTTCCTGATCCGGGATCGTGGACGTGAAGCGGCCGCGCAAGCGTGGCGCGAGCGTCGCGGTCATCGACATCGGTTCCAACTCGGTCCGTCTCGTCGTCTACGAAGGGCTGACGCGGAGCCTCATTCCGATCTTCAACGAGAAGACGCTGTGCGGCCTCGGGCGCGAGGTGCAGAGCACGGGCCTGCTCGCGCCCGACGCGGTCGACAAGGCGCTGACGTCGCTGAAGCGCTTTCGCGCGCTGTGCCGCGTGATGCAGGTCGGCCGCGTGTTCGCGATTGCGACTGCGGCCTGCCGCGATGCCTCCAACGGCCCCGACTTCATTGCGAAAGCCGAGCGCATCTGTGCCGTGAAGATCGAGATCCTGTCGGGCCCGCGCGAGGCGCGGCTGTCGGCGCTCGGCGTGATCTCCGGCATCCATCATCCCGACGGCATCGTCGGCGATCTCGGCGGCGGCTCGCTCGAACTGATCGACGTGCGCCGGAACGCCGTGCGCAGCGGCGTGACGCTACCGCTCGGCGGACTCGCGCTGCAGGATCTCGCGCACAAATCGCTCAAGCGCGCCGACCGCATCGTGCGCGAGGAGATCGACGGGGTTGAACTCCTCACCGCGGGCCGCGGCCGCACCTTCTATGCCGTCGGCGGCACGTGGCGTGCGCTTGCGCGCATCCACATCATCCAGAGCGGCTATCCGCTGCAGGTGATGCACGGCTATTCGATCTCGGCGGCCGAAGCGCTCGACTTCTCCCGCCGCCTGCGGCGTCTGGCGGCCGCCGACATGCTCGCCGACATCGAGATCGTCGCCGATGCGAGGCGCCCACTCCTTACCTACGCGGCGCTTGTGCTCGAGCACATCATTCGCGTCGCCAAGCCGAAGACCATCGTGTTCTCGACCTTCGGCGTGCGCGAGGGCCTGCTGCACGAGAAGCTGTCGGAGTCCGAGCGCAACAAGGACGGCCTGATCTGCGCCGCCGAGGAGCTCAACGAGCTGCTGTCACGCTCGGCCAAGCACGCCCGCGAGCTGATCGCCTGGACCGATCGCCTGGTGCGCGTGGTGAAGCTGCGCGAGACCGAGGAAGACCGCCGCCTGCGCCACACCGCGTGCCTGCTCTCCGACATCGGCTGGCGCGTGCATCCCGACCATCGCGGCGAGCAGACGCTGAGCCTCGTCGTCAACGCCAATTTCGGCGCGATCACCCACACCGAGCGCGCCTTCGTCGGCCTCTCCGTGTTCTACCGCTATGCCGGCCTCTCCGAGGAAAACCAGCCGCCGGCGACCATGCAGGAACTGCTGACGCCGGCCCAGCTCGAGCGCGCCCGCCTGCTCGGCGCGGCGTTCCGTGTCGCACATCTGATCTCGGCGGCGCGTCCGGGCGTGTTGCCGGCGACGCATTTCCGCAGCCAGGGGCGCAAGCTGATGCTGGTGTTCGAGCACAGGCTCGGCGATCTCGTCGCCGACCGCGTCGGCAGCCGCTTCAAGCAGCTCGCCCGCCTCGTCGGCCGCGCCGGCTCGATCGTCCGGCGATAGAAAACTACCTAAGAAGAACGGCTGTTTACTCCGCCGACGCCTTGGCGTGGCGCTCGGAGGATTCGAGCGCGGCCTGGCTGAGGCTGCGCCGGCGCCAGATGGAGCCGACGACCAGCACGACGACGACCCCGAGCGCCGCGCAGAGATATTCACCGCCACCACCGCCATGACCGAACTGCGGCGGGATGCGCAAGCCGGCGAGCACGCCGTCCAGCGAGGCGCCGAACGGGCCGTCGAACAGCGTGTGCAGCTTCGGCGCAATGCCGGGATCGGTCGCGATCACTTCGCCTGCGATCCAGCCGAGCAGCGCAGCACCGGCCCACACCAGGACCGGAAGCTTTGCGAGCAGCGCCATGATCAGCGCTGCGCCGGCGACGATCAGCGGAACGCTGATGGCGAGGCCGAGGATCAGCAGCGGCACGCTGCCATTGGCGGCAGCCGCGACCGCGATGACATTGTCGAGGCTCATGACGATGTCGGCGACGACGACGATCTGCACCGCCTGCCACAGATGCGAGGCGGACTCGACGCCCTCCTCGTCTTCCTGTTCCGGCACGAGAAGCTTGGCCGCAATCACGATCAGCGCGAGACCACCGACGAGCTTGAGATACGGCAGCTCCATCAGGCTCGCGACGATGCCGGTGAAGATGATCCGCAGCAGCACGGCCGCGCCGGCACCGAAGATCATGCCCCACAGCCGATGCCGCGGCTTGAGGCCGCGGCAGGCGAGCGCGATCACCAGCGCATTGTCGCCGGAGAGGAGGATGTTGATCCAGATGATCTTGCCGACCGCGATCCAGAAGGTCGGTTCGGCCATCTCGTTGCGGAACTGGGTGAAGAATGCCCCGATCGTAGCGGGATCGAAGATCTGCAAGAGCCAGTTCACAGTGAGTCCTTATCCCCCGTCGATATCAACTGACCGGCTGACGGATCAGCCGACGATCTCGTTGCCCGAGAAGAACTGCGCGATCTCGATCGCGGCGGTCTCCGGGGCGTCCGAACCGTGCGCAGAGTTCTCGCCGATCGACTTTGCGTAGAGCTTGCGGATGGTGCCGTCGGCCGCCTTGGACGGATCGGTCGCGCCCATGGCGTCGCGGTACTTGGCGATCGCGCCCTCGGCTTCCAGCACCTGGACCACGACCGGGCCCGAGGTCATGAACTCGACCAGCTCGCCGAAGAACGGGCGGGCCTTGTGGACGGCATAGAAGGTCTCGGCCTGTTCCTTGGTCATGCGGATGCGCTTCTGCGCGACGATGCGCAGGCCCGCCTTTTCGATCACGGCGTTGACCGCACCGGTCAGGTTACGCGCGGTCGCATCGGGCTTGATGATCGAGAAAGTGCGTTCGATGGCCATAATCTTGTCCTTGAGAAGAAGCGGTGGTTTCGCGAGTTGCGGGGCTTATATCGGCGCTGCCGCCGGACGGCAAGCGACCGCCAAAGCGACCGGCACCGCCGCCCACGGGCGCTTCGCCGCAGGCCGCCATGCCGTACCTAGTCATGGATTACCGAGATTTCACCCAGATGAACCCAATCTGAAGCCTCCATTCAGGCTTTGGTTCAGCCTCGCTGGCGTAAGGTTGGGCCTATCGAAACCAAAGCCTCCTGGCGAGGCGGACCGTTTCGGCGGCCTTTCCATCGACGCGATAGCCCCGCGCCGGCAGTTTTGAGGAGATCACCATGTTGAGGAAACTTTCGCTTGCCGCCGTTGCCGCGGTCGCGCTGGGTGCCGCGCTGGCACCGACCTCCGCCTCCGCTCACTGGCATGGCGGCTGGGGCTGGCACGGCGGCGGTGGCGGCTGGCACCACGGCGGCTACGGCTGGGGCGGACCGCGCTTCTACGCCGCCCCCGTCTCTTATGGTTATGGCGGCTGCTATGTGCGCAGGCTGGTCCCGACCCCCTGGGGACCCCGCTGGCGGCTGATCAACCGCTGCTACTGAGCCCGACAGCACCTTTCCAAAGGTACCTTTCCCCCAGGGTACCTTCCATGCGAAGCCCCGGCGTTCCCCCCTGCGCCGGGGCTTTGTATTTCCGCCGATACGACGAATTCATACAATTTTTACTAGAATCCCCGGCATCCCCAACAACCGGCGAAACCATTTCGGGGGCCAGGGACTTGGTACCGTGTCTTTCCTTTGAGAACACGGAACCCTGCAATGGCTGGCCTTTTTGCCAATGACAGCGAGCCGATCGACCGGCGCACCTGCCGCTCGATTTGCGATGCCGTGGGCGAACGGCTCCAGCAGAGCCTGCGCCCCGAGCCCCGCCTCCCGACGCATCTGGAGCAGCTGCTCAACGAGCTGAAGCAGCGCGAGCGCGAATCGCACTGACGAAGAATCGGGTTGCGTTTGATCCCGCCTGCGGTGACAAGGCCGCATGCTTGCTATCACCGACCTCTCCATCCGCCTCGCCGGACGCCTTCTGATTGACCAGAGTTCCGTGCAGATCACGCCGGGCTCGCGCGTCGGCATGGTCGGCCGCAACGGCACCGGCAAATCGACCCTGTTCAAGGTGATCCGGGGTGAGCTCGCGGCTGAGCACGGCTCGGTGACCCTGCCGCCGCGCTGGCGCGTGGGCAGCCTGGCGCAGGAAGCCCCGAACGGGCCGGAAAGCCTGATCTCCGTCGTGCTCAAGGCCGACCTCGAGCGCGACGCGCTGCTTCACGAAGCCGAGAGCGCGACCGATCCGCACCGGATCGCCGAGATCCAGACCCGGCTCGTGGACATCGACGCGCATTCGGCGCCGAGCCGGGCAGCTGCGATCCTCTCCGGCCTCGGCTTCTCCGCCGCCGATCAGCTCCGTCCCTGCGCCGAATTCTCCGGCGGCTGGCGCATGCGCGTCGCGCTCGCCGCGACGCTGTTCGCAGCCCCGGACCTCCTGCTGCTCGACGAGCCCACCAACTATCTCGACCTCGAAGGCACGCTGTGGCTGGAGGATCACCTCGCGCATTATCCGCGCACGGTGATCGTGATCAGCCATGACCGCGACCTTCTCGAAAGCTCGGTCGACCAGATCCTGCATCTGGAGCGCGGCAAGCTCACGCTCTACAAGGGCACCTATTCCTCGTTCGAGGAGCAGCGCGCCGCGCGCGAGCTGCTCGATGCCAAGGCCGTCAAGCGCCAGGAGGCCGAGCGCGCGCGCCTGCAATCCTTCGTCGATCGCTTCAAGGCCAAGGCCTCGAAAGCCCGCCAGGCGCAGTCGCGCGTCAAGATGCTGGAGCGGTTGAAGCCGATCACGGCGCTGGTCACGGAAGACGTGCGCGAGATCACCTTCCCCGCGCCGGAAAAGATCCTGTCGCCGCCGATCATCGCCGTGGACAACGCCTCCGTCGGCTACGACCCGGCAACGCCGGTGCTCGGCCGCGTGACGCTTCGCATCGACAATGACGACCGCATCGCCCTCCTCGGAGCCAACGGCAACGGCAAGTCGACACTGGTCAAGCTGCTCGCCGGACGGCTCGCGCCGTTCTCCGGCAAGGTGACGCGCGCGGACAAGCTGTCGATCGCCTATTTCGCGCAGCACCAGCTCGACGAGCTGAACGAGGACGCCTCCGCCTACGACCACGTCCGCAAGCTGATGGGCGATGCGCCCGAAGCGAAAGTGCGCGGCCGCGCCGGCGCGATCGGTTTCTCCGGCAAGGCGGCCGACACCAAGGTCGGAAAACTCTCGGGCGGCGAGAAGGCGCGGCTGCTGCTGGGCCTTGCGACCTTCTTCGGCCCCAACATGATCATCCTGGACGAGCCGACCAACCATCTCGACATCGACAGCCGCGCCGCGCTTGCCGAAGCGATCAACGAATTCCCCGGCGCGGTCATCATGGTGTCGCACGATCGCTATCTAATCGAAGCCTGCGCCGACCGGCTGTGGATCGTCGCCGACCGCACCGTCACCAACTACGACGGCGATCTCGACGAGTACCGTCGCCTCATTCTGTCGGCGCGCAATGCGGAACCCGCCGCGCGCGAACGCAACGCGCCGAGCGAAAAGCCGCAGCGCCCGAAGTCGGACAATCGCGGCTCGCTGAAGAAGCGAATCGCGGAAGCCGAAAGCGAAATCGCCCGCGTCACCGACATCATCGCCAAGATCGACACGGCGCTCGCTTTGCCCGACATTTTCACGCGCGATCCCAAGCAGGCCGCGCAACTGTCGAAGGCGCGTGCCAACGCCGCGGATGCGCTGGCGCGAGCGGAAGAGCAGTGGCTCGAAGCCAGCGCGCAGTTCGACGAAGCCGCGGGCTAGATTGCAGCCCCTAGCGTTCCCGCATGATCTCGTGCCGGTACCGCTGCAACGGCGATAGCAAATAGCTCAGGATCGTGCGCGAGCCGGTGCGGATCTCCACCGTCACAGCCATGCCCGGAGACAGGCTGACGAGGCGGTCGTCGACCTGCATTTGCGTCCGATCAAGAGAAATGCGGGCGCTGTAGCTCAGTTCCTGCCCGTTCGGCTCGCTGCTGTCGCGTTGCTGCCCAAGTGCGCGATCGCCCCGCTCCGGCGGACGGTCGCGAATGATGGCGTCCTGCGCGACGCTCAGCACACGGCCCTCCAGCAGGCCGTAGCGGGTGAAATTGAAAGTGTCGATCTTGATCGCGGCGCCCTGCCCGGCCTCGACGAAGCCGATGTCGCGGTTGGAGATCATCGCCTCGACCTCGAGCCGCGTATCCGACGGCACGATCACGAGCAGCGACTGCGCCGGCGTGACGACGCCGCCGACGGTGTGGACCGCGAGCTGCTGCACGACGCCATCGACCGGCGAGGTCAGTTGCTGCAGCTTCGTCCGCTGCTGCGCCTTGATCAGATCGCGTGCGACGCCGTTGGCCTTCTGCTCGCTCTTGGCGAGATCGTCGGACAGGCTCTTGCGATATTCGGCCACGGCCTGAATACGCGTCTCGCGGATCGCGGCGACGGCGGACTCGGCCTCCTTGAGGCGGCTGCGCTGGACGCCAAGCTCCTCCTGCTGCTCGATCTGGAGCTGGAGGGTCTCGTAATAGGTCAGCTTCGAGCCGATCTCCTTCTCCATCAGCGTCTTGCGGATGTCGACGCGTTGCTGGGTCACGGGGAGCAACGCATCCAGCTTGTGGATCGTCGCCGCGATGGTCTGATGCTCCGCCTCCTTCTGCGCCTCCTGGCGCATCAGCGCGGCGAGCTTGGCGCGATGCTCGCCGACCTGGCTCGTCAGAAGCTGCCGTTGGGTGGCGACCAGCAAGGGATCGGCGTCCGCGGGCGGAACGAGGTCGGTGGCGCCATCTTCGCCCGCCATCAGTGCGGCGCGCAAACGCGCGATGTTCAGCCGCTCGGCCATGAGATCGTCATGCAGCCGGTCGCGCTCGGCGGCGTTCACGGTCGGATCGAGCTCGATCAGCACGTCGCCGGATTTCACAGCCTGCCCGTCCTGCACATGGATGGCGCGCACCACGCCGGTCTCGAACGGCTGCACCACCTTGCTGCGTCCGCTCGACACCACCTTGCCGGTCGCGGACGCCACGATGTCGATCGTTCCCAAGGCCGCCCATGCGAGCGCGGCGCAGACCAGCAGCATCAGGGCGATCGCAATGGCGCGGCCGATCGGCGACGGCGGCGCTTCGGTGATCTCCAGCGCCGCCGGCAGGAAGGCGATCTCTTCCGCGCGCCGCGGCATCGGCGTCTTGAAGGGAACGACGGTGGGTGCCGGCCGGGCGGCCGCTGCAGTGCTAGCCGACCTCATAGATCCCTCCCTGCAGACGATGCAGCGCCGCGTAGCGCCCGCCGGTCTTGATCAGCGCATCATGCGTGCCGTCCTCGACCAGACGTCCCCGCTCCAGCGTGAAGATGCGGTCGGCGCCGCGGACGGTGGAGAGACGATGCGCGATGATCAGGACGGTGCGGCCCCGCGCGATCTCCTTCATGTTGTCGTGGATGATCCGCTCGCTCTCATAATCGAGCGCGCTGGTGGCCTCGTCGAAGATCAGGATACGGGGATTGGTTACCAGCGCGCGGGCAATCGCAATGCGCTGGCGCTGGCCGCCCGAGAGCGTCGAGCCGCGCTCGCCGACGACGGTGTCGTAGCCTTCGGGGAGCTCCAGAATGAAGTCGTGCGCGCCTGCAAGTTTCGCGGCGTCCATGATACGGTCCATCGGCAGGGTCGGATCGGCGAGCGCGATGTTGTCGCGCACCGACCGGTTGAACAGCATGTTCTCCTGCAGCACCACGCCAATCTGCCGGCGCAGCCAGGCCGGGTCGGTCATGACGAGGTCCATGCCGTCGATCAGCACGCGGCCGCCCTGCGGCACGTAGAGCCGCTGCACCAGCTTTGCGAAGGTGCTCTTGCCCGAGCCCGAGGAGCCGACGATGCCGACGGTCTGTCCCGAGGGAATATCGAACGAGACGTCGTGCAGGATTTCCGGCCCGTCGAGCCTATAGCGAAAGGCGACGTGCTCGAAGCGGATGTTGCCGCGGAGCGGCGGCAGCCCGGCACGACCCGCGGAGTAAGCCGGCTCAGCCGCGCTGTTGAGGATGTCGCCGAGCCGCGCGATCGAGAGCCGTGCCTGATGGAAATCCTGCCAGACCTGGGCCAGCCGCAGCACCGGCGCCGAGACGCGCCCGGCGAAGATGTTGAAGGCCACGAGTTCGCCGACGGTCAATGCATCGCCGATCACGAGGCGCGCGCCGACATAGAGGATGGCGGCGGTGACGACCTTGCTGACGAACTGCACGAGCTGGCTTGCGGTGTTGCCGAGGCTGGTGACGCCGAAGCTCGCCGAGACGTAGCCGGCGAGCTGCTCCTCCCAGCGCCGCTGCATCTGCGGCTCGACCGCCATCGCCTTCAGCGTCTCGATGCCGCTGACGCTCTCGACCAGAAACGCCTGGTTCTCGGCGCCGCGGCGGAACTTGTCCTCCAGCCGGCGGCGGAACAGCGGCGTCGCCACCGCCGAGATCACGATGTAGAACGGGAACGAGCCCAGCACGATGCAGGTCATCAGCGGCGAATAGGCGAACATCACCGCCAGGAACACCGAGGTGAAGAACAGGTCGATCAGCAGCGTCAGCGACGATGAAGTGATGAAATTGCGGATGTTCTCGAGCTCGCGGACCCGCGCCACGGAATCGCCGACCCGCCTTGCCTGAAACCAGGCCATCGGCAATGCCAGCAGATGATGGAACAGGCGCGCGCCCAGCTCGACGTCGATGCGGTTGGTGGTGTGCGCGAACAGGTAGTTGCGCAGGATGCCGAGCACGGTATCGAACAGCGAGACGACGACGAGGCCGATGACGAGGACGTCGAGCGTCGACAGCGAGCGGTGCACCAGCACCTTGTCGATCACGACCTGGAAGAACAACGGCGAGACCAGCGCGAAGAGCTGGAGGAAGAATGAGGCGGCCACGACTTCGCCGAACAGCCGCCGGTATTTGCCGATCGCGCCGATGAACCAGGTGATGTCGAACTGGCGTCCGAGGTCCGACAGCCCGACACGCCGGGTCATCAGGATCAACCCGCCGTCCCAGATCGCGCACAGCTCGTCGCGTTCCATCAAGACCGGCCGCTGCGCCTGCGGCGACTGCACCAGCACTTTCTCGGCGGACGCCTTTGCGATGACCATGAAACTGCCGTCGCGCAGCATCGCGATCGCTGGCAGCGGGCTGCCCGGCAGGCGGCTCCACTGCGTGCGATAGGTTCGAGCCTTCAGCCCGAGCGACCTGGCGCAGCGGACGATGTCCGCTGCGCCGAAACTTGCCACCCCCAGCCGGTGCCTGAGCTGGTCGCGGTCGGCTGCAACACCCTGCAGATGCAGCAGGGTGAGCAGCGCATCGAGCCCCGTGTCGGCCGGGACCACATTCGTCGTCATGGGCGTTCTCCCGGCCGGAAGCCGCAGGTTCAGGCGTGCTGCGGCGGAGCGAGCGTCTGGGTCTGCGCCGTGTGCGGATCGGGCAGCGGCATCTCGCCGTGGCCGTCACCCGCCGGAACAAGGTTCGCGGCCATGGCCTGGTTGAGCAGCATCGCCGCGGCAAAAGCGCCGCCCTGGATGACGACGTTGTTGCCGCTGCCGCCGTCGAGGACGTCCTGGCCGCCGCCGCCGAGCAGCACGTCGTCACCGGCACCGCCCGTCAGCGTGTCGTTGCCGGGGCTGCCGATCAGGACGTCGTCGCCATTGCCGCCATTGGCGACGAGCTGGATGCCGCCATGCAGGTTAGAGGCCGTGATGACGTCGTCGCCATCGAGACCGTTGATGACGAGCCTGTCGCCCGCGCCGGCATCGGTGATGTTGATGTCCTGGCCGAGCCCCGACACCGTGATGATGCCGTCGTGCTCGGTCACGGTGATGACGTCGCTGCCGCTGCTTCCGTTGATCGTCACCGTATCAGCCGCGCCGTCATTGGCGCCGAGGTCGAGATCGATCTGGTTCACGCCGGTGCCGGAGAGGTCGCCGACCGTGATGTTGTCGGCCCCGCCGAGGGCGTTGAAGTTGATGTGCTCGACGCTATTCAGGTCCATCGCGATGGCGGCAACGTCGCGGGTGAACAGCACCCGGCCGCCATTGGCCAAGATGTTGATGTTCTCGCTGATATTGGCGCCGTTGAAAGCCAGCGTGTCGGTGCCCTTGCCGCCTTCGACGATGTCGCTGCCGTCGCCGGGATTCCAGATGAAGGTGTCGTCGCCGGCGCCGAGATTGGCGACATCGTTGCCGCGGCCGCCATTGACGATGTCGTTGCCGGCGCTGCCGGTGATGGTGTCGTTGCCATCGCCGCCATTGAGATTGAGGCTGAGCAGCTGCCCCGCCTTGATCGCGGATGCATCGATGACGTCGTTGCCGCCTCCGCCGTTGACGCTGAGCACGTCACCGGCGTCGGCATGCGCAATCGCGACCTGCGCCGCCAGACCATTGACCACGACCGAACCACCGCTGGTGCCGACCGAAATGTTGTCGTCACCAGCGGTGCCGTTCACGGTCACGCGATCCACCGCGCCGTCGCCGCTCTGGCCGCCGGGGCTGGCGCTGAGGTCGATGGCCACCTGCGCGACGTCGGTTCCGGTGAGGTCACCGACCGTGATGTTGTCTGCACCGCCGGCGGCGGCGATCTGTACACGCTCGACGCCGTTGAGGTCCATTGTGATAGCGCCGACGTCGCGAGTGAGAAGCGCACGGCCTCCGTTCGCCGAGATCGACATGTTCTCCGCCACGTTGGCGCCGTTGAACACCAGCGTATCCGTTCCCGTGCCACCTTCGACGACGTCGCTGCCGTCGCCGGGATTCCACGTGAAAAGATCGTCGCCCGCGCCGAGCAGAGCCACGTCATTGCCGCGGCCGCCGGTGACCTTGTCGTTGCCGTCACCGCCGATCAGGGTGTCAGCACCCTGGCTGCCGGTGATGGTGTCGTTGCCCGCGCCGCCGTCGAGGGTCAATCCGATCACCGCAGCAAGCGCGGATGCATCGATGACGTCGTTGCCGCCGAGCGCCTGGATCACCAGCCGGTCATTGGCCGCCTCTGCGTTGGCAATGGTCACGACCTCAGGCAGGCCGGTCACCGTCACGGTCGACCCCACGGCCGTGACCTCGATGTGCTGGCCGCCATTGGTGCCGTTGACGGTCACCGTATCGGCCGCGCCGTCGCCTTGCGGGTTGCCGGGAACGGCTGCAAGATCGACCAGCACCTGCTTGACGCCGGTCCCGGAGAGATCGCCGACGGTGATATCGTCGGCGCCGCCGCGCGCATCGAACTCGATCTGCTCGATGCTGTTGAGGTCCATCGTGATGTTGGCAACGTCGCGGGTGAAACGAACCCGGCCGCCATTGGCGGAGATGTCGATCTTCTCGTTGATGTTGGCGCCGTTGAACAGCAGCTTGTCGTTGCCCGATCCGCCTTCGACAATGTCGCTGCCGTCGCCGGGATTCCAGATGAAGGTGTCGTCGCCGGATCCGAGCAGGGCGGTGTCGTTGCCGCGACCGCCATTGACGATGTCGTCGCCGCTACCGCCGATGATGAGGTCGTTGCCGTCGCCGCCGGTGATTCTGTCGTTGCCGGCGCCGCCATCGAGCGTCAGCGAGATCAGGCTGGCGAGCCCGTTGCCCGCGGTGATGACATCGTCGCCGCCGCCGGCGTGCACCACGAGATTCTCCGTCGTGCCGATGTCGAGCGAAAATGGCGCGGCGCCGGTGCCGTCGAGCCGCACGCGCGTGCCGTTCGCGGTGATCGTGAACATCTCGGGGTCATTGCTGCCGTTGACCTGCGCCGTATCGTTGCCGTCACCGCCCTCGAACAGATTGGTGCCGCCACCGGGATTCCAGATCATGAGATCGTCGCCGGCCTCGCCGAACAACTGGTTGTCGCCGCTGCCGCCGTCCAGTGTGTCGTTCCCCGCGCCGCCGAACAGCAAATCGTTGCCGCCGCTGCCCTTGATCGTATCGTCGCCGGCCTGGCCGAACAGCAGGTCGTTGCCCGAGCCGCCGGTGATCTTGTCATTGCCGTCGCCACCGAAGATGTGCACGGCAGGCATCGGGCCGTGGCATTCGTTGACGGTGATGGTGTCGTTGCCGCCCTGACCGAAGATGTCGATCCCGCTGGTGTTGTCGACGGTGGGCTCGCCACCGACCGTCTTCACGTGCCCGTTATTGACCAGGATGCGGCCTGACTTGTCGCGGCTGATCACGACGCCGTTATTGGCGGTGTCGCCGAAAATGGTGAGCTGCCCCGTAACCGGGGAAAAGACAGAGGTAATGGACATCCAAATATTCCTTCGATCGATCTAGCCCCTCCCCTCGATGCGTAGCAGCCGCGCACATGACATTCTTGAAGCGCTGCTTGAGACACGCGTGATTATTCTGGAGATTTCCTCCAGATTTCCTCCGGGCCCGATTTCGACAGCGGACTCGAACACGCTCTCATCACGAATCGCTCGATCACGCGTAACAGCGGCGTGATTTTCAAATGCGCGCGAAGCAAAATTGCCCCTGCGGTCTCGGCGCATTTGGTACTAAGCTCGGTGGCGGAATGGCGTCCGGGCATCGCGGACGATCTCGTTGCGTGGCGGCCCGCCTTTTCAACCCCAATGGATATCCAGCAAAGAATATTTGAGGGAAATTTCAGATGTCGTCACCGGAGCCTATTAAATTCACCGACGGAGTCGCTTACGAACGCTTCATGGCTCCCTGGAGCCGATCGGCCGGCACGCTCTTCCTCGACTGGCTCGCGCCCCGCGCCGGACTGAGCTGGGTGGATGTCGGCGCGGGCAATGGCGCGTTCACCGAGCTTCTGCTTGCGAAGTCCGGCCCTTCATCCGTTTGCGCGATCGATCCCTCCGACGCGCAGATCGCGACTGCGCGCCAAAAGATTTCGGCAAGGCAGGTCGAGTTTTCGATTGGCGATGCGATGGCCCTTCCCTACGACGCCAACCGTTTCGACGTCGCAATGATGGCACTGGTACTGTTCTTCATTCCCGACCCGCGCAAAGGCGCCTCGGAAATGGTCCGCGTCACCAAGCCCGGCGGCATGGTCGCGTCCTACACCTGGGATGTCATGCGAGGCGGCCCGCCGACGCAACCTTTGTGGGAGGAGCTGGACACCATGGGCATACCGGCGGCTCGCCCGCCGAGTGCGGAGATCTCGCGTTTTGCGGCGTTGAAGGCGCTTTGGGCGGAGCTGGGAATCCGCGATGTCGAAACCCGTGAGCTTGTCGTCGAGCGGACCTTCGCGAACTTCGACGACTATTGGCTGTCGATGGTCGTGAGCAGCCCGAGCGGAATCGTGGGGAAGCTGTCAGATGCGGAAAGCGCGGAGCTGAAGCGCCGGCTGCAGGACAGGTTGCCGGCAAGCGCGACGGGAGAGATTACGTTTCACGCCTGGGCCACCGCAATCAAGGGGCGCAAAGCCGCCTGACGAACGCACCAGCATGCGCCGCAGATCACATTGACAGCCGCAACCAGCTTCAGAGCGGACGGTCGACAGCGTTTACGCCGACTTCTTCTTCGGCTTTGGCTTGGCCGCCTTCGGCGCGACAGGCGCTTCCGGGGTGCCTTCGATCGAGGACAGGCGGCCATTGGTGAAGGTGTAGATGCCTGCGCGCGGACCGGTGTTCCAGGTCACCACGGCGACGCGGCGGCCGGCTGCATCACCGGAGAGACTGACGTTCGAGGGCGCGCCGATGCCCCGCACCACGTCGCATTCAGTGTGGCCGAGCGCGACCGTGCCGCCCGTCGGCGCGGGCGCCGTCGTCGACGCATTGGCGTCGGCCGGTCCGGGCGGCGGCGCCATGCCGGGACAGGCGCCGTCGGCGCTGACCAGATCAGCGGCGGCAACCGGCTGGTCGGGCGTCAGCGGCGGCGATTCGATCGAGATGTTCTTGATGAAGAGGCGCCCGGGCCGTTGGAACCATTCGGCGTCCTTTGCGGACGCCAGCAGATCGGTCCCGCCTGAACAGCCCGCGACCAGCGGTGCTACGGCAGCCAACACAATTACGAGCGAGCTGGGAAGCTTTTGATGTCGCACGATAAACTAAATTCCCCGCATGAAGGACGAGCTCTAAGCGTTTGTCCCAACATCACTTTGCGGCACGAAGGTGGCCAAAGCCAGCATCGCCCGAAAAGCGAAGATTATCGTTAATTACGACCGACCGCTAATTTCGACGCTGCCAGCGACCCCGCTCGTCGGCCTGCCAATAGGTGACATCAAATCCCCGCGCCTTGCAATCCGTCCAGGCGCTGCGGGCGAGCGCAAGGGCGTCCGGGTCGTCACCGTTGAACAGCAGCACCATGCGCTCATAGCCTTGGGCGTCCTGGGGGAGAGCGGCATTGTCGACCAGAAAGCGGACATTGGCGGCATTGGGATTGCCCTCCTCGATCGCCAGCACGATCGGCTGATCGGCGGCGTCGTTCACTCGCCATATCGCGTGCGGCAGGAAGGAATCGTCGCGATAGGTCCATAGGTGCGCGTCGAGCGCATCGGCGCGCTCCTCCGAGGTCGACTGCACCACGACGCGCCAGCCGCGCTCGAGCGATTTCTCGAGAAGCGGCGGCAACACGTTCTCCACCGTCATGTTTTGCAGATGATAGAAGAGGACTTCAGTCATCTCGGGTCATTTGCGCTCGTAGTGATCGGCCACCAGGCGATCCAGCAGGCGGACGCCATAGCCGCTGCCCCAGCTCTGGTTGATGTCGGTCTTCGGCGCGCCCATGGCGGTGCCGGCGATGTCGAGATGCGCCCAGGGCGTGCCGTCGACGAAGCGCTGCAGGAACTGCGCCGCGGTGATCGAGCCGCCGTGACGTCCGCCGGTGTTCTTCATGTCGGCGAACTGGGAATCGATCAGCTTGTCGTATTCGGGGCCGAGCGGCATGCGCCAGACCTTCTCGCCGCTCTCGATGCCGGCCGCGAGCAGGCGCTCGGCGAGCTCGTCATTGTTGGAGAACATGCCGGCATGCTCGGTGCCGAGCGCGACCATGATCGCGCCGGTCAGCGTCGCCAGATCCACCATGAATTTCGGCTTGGTCTTCTTGGCGACGTACCAGAGCACGTCGGCGAGGACGAGGCGGCCTTCTGCGTCGGTGTTGATGATCTCGATGGTCTGGCCCGACATCGAGGTGACGATGTCACCCGGACGCTGCGCATTGCCGTCGGGCATGTTCTCGACGAGGCCGATCGCGCCGACCACGTTGGCCTTGGCTTTGCGTGCCGCGAGCGCATGCATCAGGCCGACGACGCAGGCCGCCCCGCCCATGTCGCCCTTCATGTCCTCCATGCTGCCGGCCGGCTTGATCGAGATGCCGCCGGTGTCGAAGCAGACGCCCTTGCCGACGAAGGCGACCGGTGCATCGCCCTTCTTGCCGCCGTCCCAGCGCATGATCACGGTGCGGCTCGGCCGCGCCGAACCCTGGCCAACGCCGAGCAGCGCGCCCATGCCGAGCTTGTCCATCGCCTTGACGTCGAGCACTTCGATCTTGACGCCGAGCTTGCGGAGCTGACCGGCGCGGCGGGCGAATTCCTCGGGGAACAGCACGTTCGGCGGCTCGTTGACGAGATCGCGCGCGATGATGACGCCGTCGACGACGTGACCGGCCGAGGCAAACGCCTTCTTGGCAGCGCCGGCATCGCCGACCGCCAGCAAGATGTCGGCCCGCAAGGCGCCCTCCTCGCCCTCCTTCTTCTTGGTCTTGTAGCGGTCGAACTTGTAGGCACGCAGCCGCAGGCCCGAGGCGATCGCGACCGCCTGCTCGCTGGTCATGGCGCCACCGGGCAGTTCCGCCATGATGGTCATGGCGGCACCGCCGGCGGAGAGCTTGCTGGCCGCCACGCCGCCGAATTTGAGGAAATCATTCGCCTTCAGGCCCGTCGCCTTGCCGGCCCCGATCACGACCAGGCGGGTGGCCTTCACGCCTTCCGGCGCCAGGATGTCGAGCGCCGCACCGCTTTTACCCTTGAAGCCGGCCGCGGAGGCCGCCCGCTTCACCAGATCCGTGGCACCGCCCAGCGCCTTGGCCGTCGCCGGACCGACCTTCAGATTGTCGTCGCAGAACACGACCATAATGCCACGGGCGGCAGCAGACAGCGGGACGAAGCCGACCTTGATGGCATCGGACATGGGTAACTCCTCAAAAACACGTGGCTTTTTGCCGCTCGGCGGTTCCGGCACAGACCGGAGCTGAACGGCGATTCACTAGACTTCCCCTACTATGGGCCAGCGGCCCGGCAGATGCCAAGCACCGCCCGTGGCCGCCATGCCACAACGAGGGAAATATTAACCATATATTGACGGTGCCACGGGGCAGCCATTTTGTTGACGGATCAAAGGGATGGTAGTGAGAGAGTAAGCCGCTAGAACAGCGGTTGGACGACCTTGGGGGTCCCCTGAGCGGGGATTGGTCGGACGGCCGGGCTTTCGGCCTGCATTGGGGTGTTGGTGGGGATTCGTGCGGTAGCGCATGGGGTCGATCGATAGGTATATTTTCCGCACGACGCTGGCGTCGTTTGCGCTGGTCCTGGTCAGCCTCACCGGCGTGATCTGGATTACGCAGGCGTTGCGCGGCATCGACCTGATGACGAGCCAGGGTCAGACCATCCTGACCTTCCTCGGCATCACCAGCCTCGTTGTGCCCGCTCTCGTGCTGATCATCTCGCCGATCGCGCTGATGATCGCGATCTCGCACACGCTGAACAAGCTCGCGACCGATTCCGAGATCATCGTGATGAATGCCGCCGGCTTCTCGCCGTTCCGGCTGTTCTATCCGTTCTTCTACGCCACCTGTGTCGTGGCGCTGCTGGTCGCGTTCGTCGCGGCCTATCTCGCCCCTGACGGCATGCGCCGGATCAAGCAGTGGGACGCCGAGATCACCGCCGACGTGCTCACCAACATCCTCCAGCCCGGCCGCTTCGCCCAGCTCGACAAGAACCTCACGATCCGGATCCGCGAGCGCAAGCCCGGCGGCATTCTGGAAGGCATCTTCATCGACGACCGCCGCGATCCCAATGAGCGCGTCTCGATCGTCGCCGAGCAAGGCGAGGTCGTGAAGAACGAGAACGGCTCGTTCCTGGTGCTGAAGGACGGCAACCTCCAGCGCTTCGAGGCCGGCAAGCGCGATCCCGCGCTGGTGGCGTTCGGCCGCTACGGCTTCGACATGTCGAAGTTCGGCAACCAGGGCCGTGACGTCACCCTCGGCATCCGCGAGCGCTATCTCTGGGAGCTGTTGTCGCCGTCCGAGGACGACCCCGTCTACAAGCAGATTCCCGGACAGTTCCGCTCGGCGCTGCATGACAGCCTGCTGGCGCCGATCTATCCGTTCGCCTTTGCCGTGCTGACCTTCGCCTTCCTCGGCGCGCCGCGCACCACCCGCCAGAGCCGCAATTTCTCGATCGGCTCCTCGATTCTCGCGGTGTTCGGCCTGCGCATGGCGGGCTTTGCCTGCTCGGTGATGGCGGTGAAATCGACGGGCCCGGTCCTGGTCCAGTACGTGATGGTCTTCGGGGCCATCGCCATCGGGCTGTGGATGATCATCGGCGGCGTCGTGGTCGAGCCGCCGCCCGGGCTGATGGAAGCCATCAACAGGTCGAATGCGCGCATCGCGCGGCTGTTCGGACGGCCGGCCACCGCATGAGCATGCTCACCAACACGCTCGGGCGTTATTTCGCCGGCCGCTTCGTGGTCGCGGCGCTTGGCGTGTTCGCCAGCATCTTCCTGCTGCTGGTGCTGGTCGACTACATCGAGATGGTGCGCAAGACCTCCGGCCTTGCATCCGCTTCCGCGATCATGGTGGCCGAGACCTCGCTGTTCCGGGTGCCGCAGCTTCTGGAGAAGCTGACGCCGTTCTGCATGCTGATCGGCGCCATGACCTGCTATCTCGCCCTCTCCCGCCGGCTGGAGCTCGTGGTCGCGCGCGCCGCCGGCGTCTCGGCCTGGCAGTTCATCTCTCCGGCGCTCGGCAGCGCGCTGCTGATCGGGGTGATCGCCACCGTCGCCTACAATCCGATGTCGGCGAACCTGCGCGAGCTCTCCAAGCGCATGGAAGCCGAGCTGTTCGGCTCGGCGCCCGGCGGCGGCATCCAGGATGCCTCCGGCTTCTGGCTCAACCAGGTCACCAGCGACGGCCAGACCATCATCAATGCCGCGCGCAGCGAGCAGCAGGGCGTTCGTCTCACCGGGCTGACGCTGTTCCGCTTTGACACACAGCAGCACTTCAAGGAGCGCATCGAGGCGCGCGAGGCGACGCTCGAGGCCGGCCATTGGCTGTTCAAGACCGTCCGCCGCTTCACGCTGGACTCGCCGCCGGTCGACCAGGCGACGCTCGAGATTCCGACGACGCTGACCGAGGCGCAGGTCCGCAACAGCTTTTCCACACCCGAGACTGTGTCCTTTTGGCAACTACCGAGCTACATCCGCTCGTCCGAGAGCTCGGGCTTCGCGACAGCAGGCTATCGACTCCAGTATCACAAGCTGTTGGCACAGCCGTTTTTGCTGGCCGCAATGGTGATGCTCGCGGCCTCGGTGTCGTTGCGTTTCTTCCGGATGGGCGGCGTGCAGAAGATGGTTTTGAGTGGCGTGGGCGCGGGCTTTCTGCTCTACGTTTTGTCGAAAGTGACTGAAGACTTGAGCAAGGCTGAGTTGATGCATCCGATCGCTGCGGCGTGGTTGCCCGTGGTGGTGGGCGGCCTCACCGGCTTTTTGGCCTTGTTGTACCAGGAGGACGGTTAGTGACTGCCGTCCATCGAGGGCTCGTGTCTCGTTTGACGCGGCGTACCGTGGTGCGCGCGAACGGGATCGGCTTGTCCATTCGCAGGCTCCTGCTGGCCGCCGCCGCCGTGGCATCGCTCAGCGGGCTGATGGATGTTATCGTCGTGGCTCCCGCCTCCGCCCAGGGCTACACCTACAATCCGCTGCCGCCGCGCCCCAAGCCGCCGAAGGTCGCCAACGACAACCAGATGCTGGTTCAGGCGACCGAGGTCGATTACGACTACAACAATTCGCGCGTCTCCGCGGTCGGTAACGTCCAGCTGTTCTACAACGGCACCAGCGTCGAGGCCGACAGGGTCATCTACGACCAGAAGACCAAGCGGCTGCATGCCGAAGGCAACATCCGCATGACGGATGCCGACGGCAAGATCACCTATGCCGAGATCCTGGATCTGTCCGACGACTACCGCGACGGCTTCGTCGATTCGCTGCGCGTGGACACCGCCGACCAGACCCGCATGGCCGCGAGCCGCGCCGACCGCTCCAGCGGCAACTACACGGTGTTCGAGAACGGCGTCTACACGGCCTGCGCGCCGTGTAAGGACGATCCGAAGAAGCCGCCGCTCTGGCAGGTCAAGGGTGCCCGCATCATCCACGACCAGCAGGAGAAGATGCTGTATTTCGAGACGGCGCAGCTCGAATTCTTCGGCGTGCCGCTCGCCTACATGCCCTATTTCTCGACACCCGATCCGACCGTGAAGCGCAAGACCGGCTTCCTGATGCCGGGCTTCACCTCGAACACGCCGTTCGGCTACGGCGTCGAAGTCCCGTTCTATTGGGCGATCGCGCCCGACATGGACATGACCTTCAATCCGCGCATCACGTCCAAGCAGGGCGTGCTGTTCCAGGCCGAATACCGCCAGCGCCTGATGGACGGCGCCTACCAGATCCGTGTCTACGGCATCGACCAGCTCGACCCCGGCGCGCTCGCCGGTCAGCCCGGCGATCGCCAGTTCCGCGGCGCCGTCGACACCAAGGGCCAGTTCGCGCTGAACGACAAGTGGGTCTGGGGTTGGGACGGCGTCCTGATGTCCGACTACTATTTCTTCTCGGACTACCGGTTGTCGCAGTACCGCGATCCGCTCGGCGCGTTCCTGTACCTGCCGACCGACGCGCTGTCGCAGCTCTATCTGACCGGCGTCGGCAATCGCAGCTTCTTCGACGCGCGCACGATGTACTGGCTGAGCTACTCGGGCAACCAGAGCCAGGTGCCGATCGTCTACCCCGTGATCGACTACTCGAACGTGCTGAACTATCCGGTGTTCGGCGGCGAGTTCAGCTACAAGGTCAATTTCACCAACCTGTCGCGTGACGCGGCCGTGTTCGATCCGATCACGACGCAGGCCAACACCGCCGGTCTGTGCACGACGACGTCGGCCGATCCGCTCGCCCGCACGCCGTCGCAGTGCCTCTTGCGCGGCGTCCCCGGCACCTACACCCGCCTGACCGCGGAAGCGCAGTGGCGCAAGTCCTTCACCGACCCGTTCGGCGAGATCTGGACGCCGTTCGCGATCCTGCGCGCCGACGCGGTCAACGCCTCGATCTCAAACCAGCCGGGCGTCTCGAACTACCTGCCCGTCGGCGATACCCAGGCGCTGCGCCTGATGCCGACCGTGGGCCTGGAGTACCGCTACCCCTTCATCAACGTTCAGCCCTGGGGCTCGACCACCGTCGAGCCGATCGCGCAGATCATCATCCGGCCGAACGAGACCTATGCCGGCAGGTTCCCGAACGAGGACGCCCAGAGCATGGTGTTCGACGCCTCGAACCTGTTCAGCGTCGACAAGTTCTCCGGCTACGACCGCGTCGAGGGCGGCGGCCGCGCCAATGTCGGCGTACAGGCCACCACCCAGTTCGACCGGGGCGGCGCGGTCAAGGTGCTGTTCGGCCAGTCCTACCAGCTGTTCGGCCTGAACTCCTACACGGTCCAGGACACCATCAATACCGGCATCAATTCCGGCCTCGACAAGCCGCGCTCCGATTACGTGGCGAGCGCCGCCTACTCGCCCAACAGCACCTATACGTTCAGCGTCCGCTCCCGCATGGACGAGCAGACCTGGAACATCCAGCGCTTCGAGGCGGAAGGCCGCGCCAACTTCAATCGCTGGTCGGTCAGCATGATGTACGGCAATTACGCGGCGCAGCCGGAGCTCGGCTATCTGACCCGCCGCGAGGGCATCCTGACGTCAGGCTCGCTGAAGGTCGCCGCCAACTGGGTGGTGACAGGCTCGGCGCGCTGGGACCTCGAGGCCAACAAGATCAACCAGTATGTGGTCGGCGCCGGCTATGTCGACGATTGCTTCGTGCTGGCGGCGAACTATGTAACTTCGTATAGCTACTCCGCGGGCTCGACGCCGCCCGTGCTGAGCCACGCGTTCATGTTCCAGATCGGCCTGCGCACGCTGGCGACCTCGACCGGGGCCAGCTCATCCGGCATCCAGTGACACCCGTTTGAACTGCCGGCCGCCTGTTCCCGATCGCAGGATCATTTCGGCCGACATGCGAGCGACAACCATGACGACCCCATTGCCTGTGTTCCGCCTCCTCCTTCTCGCACTGGCCTCCGTGCTGGTTCTGGCCGGTACGCCCGCGCGCGCGCAGAACATCGTCGTCATGGTCAACGGCGACCCGATCACCGATTTCGACATCGACCAGCGCTCCAAGCTCGACGCGCTGACGACGCAGAAGACCCCCGGCCGGCAGGAGGTCATCAACGAGCTGATCGACGACAGGGTGAAGATGAAGGAGGGCAAGAAGTACGGGGTCGACCCCGGCGTCTCCGACATCAACCAGTCCTACGAGGGCATGGCGCAGCGCATGCGCATCACGCCGGATCAGCTCACCAAGTCGCTCGAGTCCAAGGGCGTCCGTCCCGAGACGCTGAAGGCCCGCATGAAGTCCGAGATGGTGTGGACCAGCCTCGTCCGCGGCCGCTACAAGGAAAAGCTGATGGTCGGCGAGCGCGACGTCGCGCAGGCCGTGCAGGCCCAGACCGGCGACAAGCTCCAGATCGAGGGCACCGAGTACAAGATGCAGCCGATCGTGCTGATCGTGCCGCGCGGATCGCCCCAGGCTTTCCTGGAAACGCGGCACAAGGAAGCCGAGCAGTATCGCGCGCGCGTCGGAAGCTGCGAGGAAGCCAATTCGCTGTTCCGTTCGACGCCGAACGCCACCATCCGCGACACCGTCACCAAGACCACCGCGGACCTGCCCGAGGGGCTGCGCAAGGTCCTGGACGACACGCCGATCGGCCATCTGACCGCGCCTGAGGTGACCAAGGCGGGCATCGAGATGGTGGTGCTGTGCTCGCGCAAGCCGACCATGATCGACACGCCGAAGAAGCGCGAGGTCCGCGAGAAGATGTATCAGGAGAAGTACGAGAAGACCCAGAAGGCCTATCTCGACGAGCTCCGCAAGGCGGCGATGATCGAATATCGCAACCGCTGATGGCCAACGACGCGCTAAAGCCCCTCGCCCTGACCCTGGGAGAGCCCGCCGGCATCGGCCCCGACATCACGATCGCAGCCTGGCTCCGGCGCCGTGAGCTGAACCTGCCCACCTTCTATCTGCTCGCTGACGAGGCCTTCGTCGCCCGCCGTGCCAAGGCGCTCGGCGCCGATATCCGCATCGCCTCCGTGAGCCCGGGCGAAGCCGCAGCCGCCTTCACCGACGCCCTGCCCGTGGTTGCAACGGGCGAGCGCGCGGCGGCCGGGCCCGGCAAGCCCGATGACACCAGCGCGCCGGCCGCGCTCGCCTCGATCCGCCATGCGGTCAGTGACGTGCGCGCGGGCCGCGCCGGCGCCGTCGTCACCAATCCGATCGCCAAGAGCGTGCTCTACCGCGCCGGCTTCCGCCATCCCGGCCACACCGAATTCCTCGCCGAGCTCGCGAGCACCGACGGCCGCGTGCCGCAGCCGGTGATGATGCTGTGGTCGCCGCGGCTTGCCGTGGTGCCCGTGACCATCCACGTCTCCTTGCGCGATGCGCTGGCCGAGCTCAGCAGCGAATTGATCGTCTCGACGGTGCGCATCGTCGCGAGCGAGCTGAAGTCCCGCTTCGGCATCGCCAGCCCGCGCATCGCGATCTCCGGCCTCAACCCGCATGCCGGCGAAGACGGCTCGCTCGGCCACGAGGAGCAGACGGTGATCGCGCCGGCGCTCAAAGTTCTGCGCAACGACGGCATCGAGGCCAGGGGCCCGCTGCCCGCCGACACCATGTTCCACGAGGCCGCGCGCAACACTTACGACTGCGCGGTCTGCATGTATCACGACCAGGCGCTGATCCCGATCAAGACGGTCGCGTTCGACGACGCCGTCAACGTCACGCTCGGCCTGCCCTTCATCCGGACCTCGCCCGATCACGGCACCGCCTTCGACATCGCCGGCACCGGCAAGGCGAATCCGTCGAGCCTGATCGCTGCGCTGAAACTCGCGGGCCGCATGGCGGCTGCGACAAGCTGATGAGCGCGATCGACGACCTCCCGCCGCTGCGCGAGGTCATTCGCCAGCACGCGCTGTCGGCCCGCAAATCGCTCGGCCAGAATTTCCTGCTCGACCTCAATCTCACCGCGCGCATCGCGCGTGCGGCGGCACCGCTGGAAGACTCCACCATCGTCGAGATCGGCCCGGGCCCGGGCGGACTGACCCGCGCCTTGCTCGCGCTCGGCGCCAGGCGCGTCATCGCCATCGAGCATGACGAGCGCGCGATCCCGGCCTTGCAGGATATTTCCGCGCGCTACCCTGATAGGCTCGAGATCGTGCATGGCGATGCCATGACCTTCGATCCGCGTCCGCTCCTCGCAGGCGAACGCGCCAAGATCGTCGCCAATTTGCCCTACAACATCGCGACCCAGCTGCTGATCAACTGGCTCACCACCGAGCCCTGGCCGCCCTGGTACGACATGATGGTCCTGATGTTTCAGCGCGAGGTCGGCGAGCGCATCGTCGCGCGCGAGGACGAGGAAGCCTATGGCCGGCTCGGCGTGCTCGCCAACTGGCGCTGCGAGACCAAGATCCTGTTCGACATTTCGCCGTCCGCTTTCGTGCCGCCGCCGAAGGTCACTTCCTCCGTCGTGCGCCTCACGCCGCGCGCGGAGCCGTTGCCGTGCGACCGGAAAATGCTCGAACAGGTCGCCGCCGCAGCCTTCGGCCAGCGCCGCAAAATGCTGCGCCAGAGCCTGAAATCACTCGGTGTTGATCCCGCGCGGCTCGCGAGCGCAGCCGGCGTCGATGCGACGCGGCGCGCCGAGACCATTCCCATCTCCGGCTTTGTTGCCATGGCGCGTGAATTGGCGGATATACGCAGCGAAGGAGCATGATCCGGAAAAGTGTGAAGCGGTTTTCCGAAACAGATCATGCTCAAACAACGAGCTAATTTCGGAGGAAGGAATATGGCGTTGATGCGTCGGCAGTCCCTGGTCAAGTTCGATGCGCCTCTGTGCGAGACCATCGTCGACACACCGAAGCCGCAGGGACGCGAGGTGCTGGTGCGCATCGAGCGCTGCGGCCTCTGCCATTCCGACCTGCACATCCAGGACGGCTACGCCGATCTCGGCGGCGGCAAGAAGCTCGACACCACGCGCGGCATGACGCTGCCCTTCACGCTCGGTCACGAGATCGCCGGTGTCGTCGACGAAGTCGGCGCGGACGTGCCGGCGAGCCTCGTCGGCGCCAAGAAGGCCGTCTTCCCGTGGATCGGCTGCGGCCAGTGCCGCGACTGCGCCAATGGCGATGAGAACCTCTGCGCCAAGCAGCGCTTCCTCGGCGTCTCCATCGACGGCGGCTTCGCCACCCACGTGCTGGTGCCCGACGCGAAATATCTGCTCGACTACGATCCCCTGCCCGTCAACCAGGCCGCGACGCTGATGTGCTCGGGCGTCACCGCCTATGGCGCGCTCAAGCGCCTGGTCGACCGTCCGCGCCAGCGCAATCTGCTGCTGATCGGTCTCGGCGGCGTCGGCATGATGGGCCTGTCGTTCGCACAAGCGATGTTCAAGCAGCCGATCACGGTCGCCGACCTCTCTCCCGCCGCGCGCGAGACCGCGCTGAAGAACGGTGCCGCCAACGCCTACGATCCGTCCGAGCCCGACGTGATCAAGCGCATCCTGAAGGAAACCGAAGGCGGCTTCGACGAGGTCGTCGATTTCGCCGGCAACGAGAAGTCGATGGCCTTTGCGGTCGCGGTCGCCGCGCGCGGCGGCAAGGTCGTGGTCTCGGGCCTGATGGGCGGCCAGTTCACGCTGCCGATGGTGCAATGGGTCTACAAGCGCCTCACCGTCGAGGGCTTCATGGTCGGCACGCTCGCGGAAGGCCAGGAGCTGATGGCGCTCGCCCGCGCCGGCAAGATCAAGCCGACGCCGATGCGCGAAGAGCCGATGGGCGACGTCCAGAAATGGATCGACGAGCTGCGCGCCGGCAAGGTCGTCGGCCGCATCGTGCTGAAGAACTGACGCGCAACAAATCTGACAAGGCCCGGCGGCGAGATGCGTCTCTCGCCGCCGCACTTTCTCCGGCGCAATCAACCCGGCATTGCCGCAAGGCCCGGTTCCGCAGACCTCGCTCAAATAGAGCGGTGCGCACTTCGTAGCATGCACGCGCCGGCACGCGGAACGCCGGCACCAGTGCCGCGTTGGCAGCGCATGTCCATTCGCTGCACCGTCGAGAGCGCATTCTTCATCGCCTGGAGTTTTCTGGAGGGCAGCGGCGAGCTCGGCCCGCCGGACGAGACCGCGAACTTTCTGCTCGACGCCATCGAAGCGCAGCTCAGGCGCGGCGAGCGCCGCCAGTTGATGCTCGCCAACAAGGCGATCGACGCCTGGCGCGCGCACGCAGGCAGATGCCAGCCGTCGCAGCATGCTCGCTTCGGATGATAGCCGATGCCCTCGGACCCGCCGGCCCGGCGGCGGTTCGAGCAAGGTATGGGCCGGCGGTCGTCAGGCAGACGCGCACGGGGTACGCCGCTTCCGCGAGGAGCACGCTACGCCGATCCGCCCGCCCCTTATGTTCACTCCTGAACAGAGCCCGCGAAGTTGCGACGCGGCTCGCCCACGCTTCCGAAACTCCGTAAATCCGCCGCCGATTTTTCAACGCCTGAAAATCCCTTGTGTGCACTTTGGAACCGTCGGTTCCGCCGCGGAAACGTAGGGTTCTGGCCGGTGCCGATTCCCGGCCAGAGAAACCACAAGTGACCGGCCGGCCCCAGAACGATCTGCTTCGTCAGCTCAGCCCCCTCGATGTCGAGCTGCTCGCGCCTCACCTCCAGCCCGTCGACCTTGCGGCGAGCCACATCCTGCATCACGCCGGCGACGCGGTGACGGCGGTGCATTTTCCCTGCGGCTCGGCGCTGGTGTCGTTCGCCGTGCCGGTCGAGGACGACCGCGAGGTCGAAAGCCTGCTGGTCGGCCGTGAGGGTGCGGTCGGCGTCGCCGCACGCCGCAGCCCCACGCTCGCCTATTCGCGCATCGTCGTGAAGCTCGGCGGCACGTTTCTCCGGCTGCCGCTGCGCGCGCTCGAGCAGGCGCAGCAGCGGTCGGTGACGCTTCCGGAAATCCTGTCGCGCTATGCCGACTGCCAGGTCGCGCAATTGCTCCAGACCGCGGCCTGCAACGCCGCCCATTCGATCGAGCAGCGCGCCGCCAAATGGATCCTCGCCGTGCATGAGCATATCGGCGACGCCGAGATCCCCCTCACCCACGAGCAGCTCGCCGGCATGCTCGGTGTTTCCCGCAGCTATGCCAGCCGCGTCATCCAGATGTTCAAGGCAAGGCGCATCCTCGCAACTCGCCGCGGCGCCATCCTGATCCTCGATGCGTCCGCGCTCCAGGCCAGGGCCTGCGCCTGCAACGAGTCAGTGAAGAAGCATTTTGGCGAGGTGCTGGGCAGGACGGCATCGGCGGATGTCTAGCGTCGCTCGCGCCGAGGAACATTCTTCGGCACGCCGCATTGCCCGACATGCCGCGGTACTTCTTCCATTTCGAGGGCCAGCAGCCCTACACCGACACAACAGGCGAGACGCTTGCGAGCGACGAGGCCGCCTGGCGCGAAGCCGTCCGGCTCTCCCGCGACGTCGAGCACGCGCTCCGCCCCGGCGACAACTGGACGCTCGGCGTCTACGACGGCAGCGAGCCGGTGTTCGTGCTGGCGATGGTGACGCGGCGGTTTCGCTGAGGGCCTGGACCAGCACACGCCGCGCGCCAACGGTCGTCGTCGCTCAATACAGCCGCGAGCCGTCGCCCAATCCATCCAAGCCGACGTTGCGAGCAAGCCGCTATCTCACCGGTTCATAACACCTAGCGACGGGATACGCGGAGCGACGTGACGTGGATCGCTGAAAATCCGGCGTGGCATTCGAATTCGCCCGATCGCTTTGGCCTGACGTTGGAACGTCGCGCGCCTCATGCGCGTTTGCCCGATGCCAAGACAAAGGGGGATCGAAAGAGGAGACACGAGCGTGGTCCATCCCGGCAAGTGGTACGATCCGATAACCGAGCGCTGGATCGCGCCGCGCGAACCCCGACTTGCAACGCCGTCCCGTGCGATCGAGAACCACGTCCTCGAACTCGAACGGACAATTGAAGTCCAGCGCATCTGGCGCGCTTTGGTCGATTGCTGCGCGCGCAACTGATGCATTCGCGCGGCGCAGGAACGCGTCGGCGGTCGCGCCGTTGTAACCCTGCATGACCGATCCCGCATCACCCACAAAGCCGATCGCGACCGCGGTCCGCTATCTCTCGATCGCGATCGGCTGCGCCTGTCTGTTGCTGGCCGCCATCTGCTTCGCCATCGCCTGCCAGGTCTTCATCCAGACCGGCATGCTCGCGCAGTCGTATGCGATGGTGTTCCTCATCAGTGGCGCGCTGGGATGTCTGGCGCTGATGCTCGCGCGCCTGTGGAAGTAGGCGTTCAGTCCGTCGGATGGGTAAAGCCCTTGCGAAACCCATCACCCGGCTCACGCCGTTCTCCGTAGTCATTATCCCGCGGATTTCGTTCCAGCAGGCTCATCGACGATGCAACGATGCCGGCTCCTCCTCGTCATTGCGAGCGCAACGAAGCAATCCAGGCTGCCGCTGCGGAAAGACTCTGGATTGCTTCGCTGCGCTCGCAATGACGGTGTGGCTAAGGGTCTGCCTGGGCCATCCCACCGCGCGTGGCCACCGCCGCGCGTCCCGTCGGGCAAAACACCGAAAACATCCGTCAACCCCTTTTCACTAAAATATTCCACTTTCCCGAATTTCGGATTTATGGCATACACCATTCATCCCGGCCCTGCCAAAGGGGCGTTCGCGACCGTCACGAGATGCGGGCCGGGTTGCGGTGGACGCGGCAGCGCCGGCGCGACTGGCGTGACGACAGGGCGGGCAACCGTGAGTCCTCACGCGACGCGGTACGACACGGCGCGGTCACAGCGGGTTCGCCGGTCGTCGGGAGTGAGCACACGCAAGCTCTCGACGATCAGGCAAAACCGTCCGCGGACGGAGAAGTCGTGTGGTCCTGACGCCCGGGGTCTGTGCGTCAAGGCTTGCGGTGATGTGGCGGCCAACCGGCGCGCGCATCGATATCTGCAAGGCGACGGGGGCAATAGTGCATCGCTCCCCGGGGAGAGCACGAAGGACACCGTTAAAACCATCCGCGCAGGGAAGGCCGGGCGACCGGCATCACCTGTGGTCCACCCCGTGTGCATTTCTGTAGCGCACGGATCTCGGGTGCCGGCCGGCGCCCGGCCTTCCCTGCGCCCTTTGGCTTCCATCGGGCGGCGAACGGCAGCAAGGCTCGGGCAGAACCTGCCGCGGGAACGCGAAGCCATGACCCCGTGTCCATGGCGCCTCGCCCATCGATACGCACGGGTACAGAATGTCGCACCGCTTTTCGCGCGCGCCCAGCTGGTAGGTTGGCGCCAGGATCGGTCGTCCGACCGTTCCGCCGATCCCGCCCCCTCCGTGCGCCGGAGCAAGCCGGCAGCCGAGGAGCGTTCATCGTCGCGGCGAAGTGGTGGCGGAGGTGGCGGCGTCGGTGGCTTCGACGGCGCCTGGATCGTCACCAGCGTCGGCTGCGGCGGCTCGACCAGCGGCGCCGTCGTGGTCAGCTCGGGCCGGGTCATCGGCGAAGGCGTCAGCGGAACCGTCAGCCCGAGCGGCTCGGTCTCTACGCACGGACAAGGCCAGGGCGTGACCTTCACTAGCGCGGGCCGGATCTCCGGCCGCAGCGGTTCCGGGACCTGGCGCCGCTCGGACGGCTGCGGCGGAACCTGGACCTCGGCCAAGCAATAGCGGTCGGAAAGCGCCTGAATTCGCGGCGGAACCAACGCCGCGCAGGCCTGATTCAAGCCACATCCTCTCCGGATTTGCGGCTCATTGCCACCCAAGTCTTTGATGACAAAGGAACGGTAAAGAGTTGCGTCATGCGTAATCGGGAGACCAGGATGGGCAACCGCACCGCAAAATTCGTATCCGCGCTTGTCGGCAGCATCATTGCCGGCGCGCCGCTGGCCGCCGTGTCGCAGAACGCACCGGCTGCATCGACAACGGGAGCCGCATCGACAACGGCCAATGCCGCGAGCGACTGTCTCGCCTCGCCGAAGGGCGCTGCGCCGCAGGGCCAGCACTGGTTCTATCGCCTCGATCGCGCGACCAAGCGGCAATGCTGGTACCTGCGTGCCGAAGGCGCCAAGGCAACACAGAGCGCGCAGGCGACAGCCGACACGCAAAATACGGATTCAGCCGCGCCGCCGTCGGTGCAGAATGCGCACGCCGAATACATCGCGCCGAAGACCGGCACGGCAGCGAACGTGACCGCGCCTGCGCCGGCCGCAGCGGCGACGTCGCCGGCCGCGCAGCAGCCCACCAACAGCGACACGCAGCAGCCCGCTGTCGCCACGCGCTGGCCCGATGCCTCCGCGACCGCTGCGGCTCCCGCGCCTGCTCCTGCCGCAGCAACCGCGCAGCCGAGCGCGAAGCCGGCCAAGCCCGCAGCTCCCGTGGCGCTCGCCACGGCTGAAGTTCCCGCCGACAAGCCGACCGGCTCGCTGCCGACGCTGCTGCTCGTGATCAGCGGCGCGCTTGCGCTCGCCGGTGTCCTCGCCAGCCTCATCTACCGCTTCGCCGGCGGCCGCCGCCGCGCCCAGGCTGCAGGCGACCACCGCCGCGTGAACTGGGATGATATCGGGTCGCACGATCACGATGACAGCCGCGCGCCGTGGCTCAACGCAACGCCGGCGGAGACGCAGCGGCCGCGCCCGGTGGATTTCGACGCGGCACGTCAGCAAGTCCTGCGTCCGCAAGCCCCGCAGATCGCCGCCTTCAGCGACGAGATCAGCCGCATCGCGGCGCAATCCCGCGCCCCTCGCAACGAGATCGCAGATCTCGACGATGCCGATATATTCAAGGGAGAGTTCGAGATCGACACGTCGGCGCCTCGGCTCGGGGCCAACGACACGCATCAGGAAGAGCCCGTCGACGCAAAGCCGGTCGATCGCGATGAGACCGTGCAAGCCGACGACGGCGTCGACATCGACGTCATCACCGCGATGCTGGAACAGATGGCGCAGCAAGGGCCCCGGCTGGCCAAGCCGGGCGTCGACTCTAGCCCTGGAGCTGTCCTTGTAGACCTCGCACGAAGCCGACGAGGCCAGTCCGCCGCTCGCGCTTGAGGCGTTCGGCCTTCAGAATCGACTGCACCTCGGCGAAGGCGTCATCGACATTGTGGTTGATGACGATGTAGTCGTACTCGGCCCAGTGGCTCATCTCGTGGCTGGCGCGGCTCATGCGCTTGCGGATCACCTCGTCGGAATCCTGCGCGCGCGAATGCAGCCGCTTCTCGAGATCGGCCGCCGACGGAGGCAGGATGAAGACGCTGACGACATCGGCGCGCGCCTTCTCCCGTAGCTGCTGCGTGCCCTGCCAGTCGATGTCGAACAAGACGTCCTGCCCCGCCGACAGCGCGGCCTCGACCGGCGCACGCGGCGTACCGTAGCTGTTGTCGAACACGGTCGCCCATTCCAGCAGCTCGTCGCCCTTCACCATCGCGTCGAACCGCGGCTTGTCGACGAACAGATAGTCGCGCCCGTCGACCTCGCCCGGCCGCATCGCGCGCGTGGTGGCGGAGACCGACATGCGCAGGCCCGGCATGCGGTCGATCAGCATGCGCGACAGCGTCGTCTTGCCCGCGCCCGAGGGCGAGGACAGCACGAACATCAATCCGCGCCGCTCGACACCGTCAGTTCCGTGACCGCTTGTCGTCATCGATCACTCCAGATTCTGGACCTGCTCGCGGAATTGCTCGACCACGTTTTTCATGGCGAGCCCGGTATTGGTCAGCTCGATGTCGTTCGACTTCGAGCAGCAGGTGTTGACCTCGCGGTGAAACTCCTGCGCCAGGAAGTCGAGCTTGCGGCCGATCGGGCCGCCCTTGCCGATCAGCTCGCGCGCCTGCGCGATATGCGAGGCGATGCGGTCGAGCTCCTCGCGGATGTCGGCCTTGGTGGCGATCAGGATCGCTTCCTGCATCAGGCGGTCGGAATCGAAACGGTCGGAGGTGTCGAGCAGCGCGGCGATCTGCTCGGCGAGCCTGGCCTTGATCGCCTCCGGCTTACGGCCGGGCGCGGCTTCGGCCTTCTTCGCGAGTTGCTCGACCTCGTCGACCCGCTGGGTCAGGATCTGGCCGAGCGAGGTCCCTTCGCGCTTGCGCATCGCGACGAGTTCGTCGAGCGCCTTGTCGAAGGCTTCGGCTGCAGCAGCGCGCGCGGCCTTGTCCTCCTCCTCGTCGCCCTCGGGCTCGGCGACCTCGACGACGCCCTTGATGGCGAGCAGGCCGTCGACGCTCGGCGCAACCGCGTCGACCTTGCCGGCGATCACGGCGGCGGCCTTGAGCACGGCGTTGAGCACGTCCTCATTGACGCGGACGGACGCGGCCGCATTGGCGCGCTTGACGTTGAGATTGGCGTAGACGGTGCCGCGCGAGAGCAGCTCGCCGGCGCGCTTCTTGGCGTGGGCCTCGAGCTCGTCGAACCCCTGTGGCAGCCGCACCCTGAGGTCAAAGCCCTTGGCGTTAACCGACTTCAATTCCCATTCGAACGTATACGGCCCGCTAACGCCGTGGCTTCGGGCAAAGCCGGTCATGGACGACAGCGCCATCAGGTCAAATTCTCCGGAAACATGGGATTCGCGAGGCCATCAGGCCACGCGAATCTTAAGACTATTTTGCAGGAAAGTGGAATCCGCAAAGTCCCGTAGCAGGTCTGCGCGGGGGCTGACGCCGGGCCCTGGCCTAGCGCTGGATCACCTGCGGCGTCGGCTGGACCGCGCCCTGCCGGGCCGGCGCAGGATTGGCCGGGCGCGCGGCCGGCGGCTTCTTCTGCTGGTTCGGCCGCACCGGCGTGGTCGCGGTCGGCGCCGTATCGGCGGCGGCGGGCGGGGCAGCAGCGGGCGCCTGCGCGTCGTCGGCCGGCTCGACCGTGTCGTTCTGGATCTGCTTCTCCATCGCGCGCAGCTTGGCGACGTTCTTCTGGTGCGCGTCGTAGGTCTCGGTGAAGGCATGCCCGCCGGTCCCGTCGGCGACGAAATAGAGGTCGCGGGTACGGGCGGGGTTGGCGGCGGCTTCCAGCGAGGCGCGGCCGGGATTGGAGATCGGGCCCGGCGGCAAGCCCTCGATCACATAGGTGTTGTAGGGCGAAGGCTGCGTGATCTCGCTGCGCTTGATCGGACGGCCGAGCGTGCCCTTGCCGCCGACGAGACCGTAGATGATGGTCGGGTCGGACTGCAGCTTGATCTTCTGCCTCAGGCGGTTGGTGAAGACGGCGGCAACGCGGCTGCGCTCGTCAGGCTTGCCGGTCTCCTTCTCCACGATCGAGGCGAGCGTCACCAGCTGCTCGGGCGTCTTGACCGGGACGTCCTGGCTGCGGCGCTCCCAGATCTCGGCGAGCACGCGCTTGTGCGCCTGCTGCATGCGCTGGATCACCTGATCGCGCGGGGTCCCGCGCGGGAACTTGTAGGTCTCGGGCAGCAGCGTGCCCTCGCGCGGCAGCTCGCGCACGCTGCCGGTGAAGATGTCGTTGTCGGACAGGCGCGCCACGATCTGCTCGGAGGTCAGGCCCTCCGGGATCGTGACCGAATGCTGCACCACCTTGCCCTCGACGATGGTGCCGATGACGTCGCGCAGCGAGGCGTTCTTCTGGAATGAATATTCACCCGGCTTCAGGTCCGAGCTCGCCTTCAGCGCCGCCACGCTGGCGATGAACACCCACGGATTGACGTCGGTGACGCCCTCCTTGTTCAGCGTCTCGGCGATGTCGCGCTTGCCGGCACGCTGCGGGATGTTGACGACCTTGTCGTCCTTCAGCGGCCCCGGCGCCTCGAGCACCTGCCGGCCGTAGTAATAGACGCCGCCGGCGCCGAGCATGGCGATCAGCAGCAGCGTGATGATGGCATTGCCGACGATCACGAACGGATTGCGCGCACGGTCCGATCGCTTCGGCGGCGGCGGGACCTGCTCGGGCTCGAGCGCTGCCCGCGGGCTCCGGGGCGAAATGGGCGGCCTTTCACTCATCGAAGCAACCTGAATCCTGCCGGTTCAATCGCGGCCGCACGATCGCTCGTCCGGCCAAATGCATCCGCCCACGTCCATGACTATCGCCGAATACGGCAAAACGGTGGATTCGTCGCAACCACAAACTAATGGACCAGGCGCCGGACGATCACCGACGCATTGGTACCGCCAAAACCGAAAGAATTCGACAAAGCGATATTGACCTCGCGCTTCTTCGCGGTGTGAGGCACGAGATCGATCGCGGTCTCGACCGACGGACTGTCGAGGTTGATCGTCGGCGGCACGACATTATCGCGAATCGCGAGAATGGCGAAGATCGCCTCGATCGCACCGGCCGCACCGAGCAGATGCCCGGTCGACGATTTGGTCGAGGACATCGCGACCTTGGAGGCGGCGTTGCCGAGCAGACGCTCGACCGCACCGAGCTCGATCTCGTCGCCGAGCGGCGTCGAGGTGCCGTGCGCGTTGATGTAGTCGAGATCAGATGCCGTCAGGCCGGCGCGCTTGAGCGCAGCCGACATGCTGCGGAAACCGCCATCGCCATCGGGCGACGGCGACGTAATGTGATAGGCGTCACCCGACAGACCGTAGCCGACCACCTCGGCGTAGATCCTGGCGCCGCGGCGCTGGGCGTGCTCGAGCTCCTCGAGGACGAGGACGCCGGCGCCCTCGCCCATCACGAAGCCGTCGCGGTCCTTGTCGTAGGGACGCGAGGCCTTCTCGGGCGTGTCATTGAAGCCGGTCGAGAGCGCACGCGCGGCGTTGAAGCCGGCAATGCCGATGCGGCTGATCGGCGACTCGGCGCCGCCGGCCACCATGACGTCGGCATCGCCGAGCGCGATCAGGCGGGCCGCGTCGCCGACCGCATGTGCGCCGGTCGAGCAGGCCGTCACCACCGAGTGGTTCGGTCCCTTCAGCCCGTGCGCGATCGAGACGTAGCCGGAGGCGAGATTGATCAGGCGGCCGGGAATGAAGAACGGCGACACCCGGCGCGGTCCGCGCTCCTTGAGGAGGATCGCGGTGTCGGCAATGCCGGTGAGGCCGCCGATGCCGGAACCGATCATGGTGCCGGTCGCGCATTTGTCCTCTTCGGTCTCGGGATGCCAGTTGGCATCGTCGAGCGCCTGGCCGGCTGCGGCCATGCCGAAGATGATGAAGTCGTCGACCTTGCGCTGGTCCTTCGGCTCCATCCACTTGTCGGGATTGAAGGTGTCGTTGCTGCCGTCGCCGCGCACGACAGTACAGGCGTATTTGGTCTGCAGATCGGAGACGTCGAAGCTCTCGATCTTGCGCGCACCGCTCTCGCCGTTGAGGATGCGTTTCCAGGTCGGCTCGACGCCGCAGCCGAGTGGCGACACCATGCCGAGACCAGTGACGACAACCCGCCTCATATCCGAAAACTCCGCATCGAAAGATTCACGGCCAATAACAAGAAACCGGCTGACCGCTGCGAAGCGGCCCGTCCGGTTTCAATGTTGTCCCCGCGAAAATAGAAGAGCCTTAGCTCTTCGCGTTCTTCTCGAGAAACTTCGTGGCGTCGCCGACGGTGAGAATCGTCTCCGCGGCGTCGTCCGGAATCTCGCAACCGAATTCTTCTTCGAACGCCATCACCAGTTCGACGGTGTCCAGACTGTCGGCGCCGAGGTCATCGATGAAGCTCGCTGCGTCGACAACCTTCTCGGGTTCAACACCAAGGTGTTCGACCACGATCTTCTTAACCCGCTCGCCAATGTCACTCATTGCATAACCTCGTGTTGTTCCCTGTAGACCCGACCCCCCGGGACGATACGAGCCGTCGTGGTCGTTGACTGCCTTCGCTTACGAACTTTGATTTGGTCCCACCCTAACCGATGCAGGACCCGGCGAACGACGGCCAAGGCTCCGCATCGCCAATATACAGGGTTTCAAAAACCTGCAATGGCGTTCTTTGCCCATCCGTTGAGCGTCCGGTTATCATACTTCAACTGCCTTGACTACACGCCTCATTTCGCTCCGGAAACGGCCGTTTGCCGCATCCCGCACTGCGCTTGTGGGCAGTGCGAAACGAGGGCTTCAGATCATGGCCATGCCGCCGTTGACGTGGATGGTCTGGCCGGTGACGTAGGCCGCTTCGTTCGAACTCAGGTAGACGGCCGCGGCCGCAATGTCCTCCGGCGTTCCGAGGCGCGCAGCCGGAACCTTGGTCAGGATGGTCTCGCGCTGCTTGTCGTTCAGCGCATCGGTCATTGGCGTCTTGATGAAGCCGGGCGCGATGCAGTTCGCAGTGACGCCGCGCTTGGCGTATTCGGCGCCGAGCGTCTTGATCATGCCGATCAGGCCCGCCTTCGACGCGGTGTAATTGCCCTGCCCGGGATTGCCGGTGACGCCGACCACCGAGGTGATGGCGATGATGCGGCCGAAGCGCTTGCGCATCATCAATTTGGTGGCAGCGCGCGCGAGGCGGAAGGTCGAGGTCAGATTGATGTTGATGACCTCCTCCCAATCCTCGTCGCGAAGCTGCACGAAGAGATTGTCGCGGGTGATGCCGGCATTGGCGACGAGAATGTCGACCTGGCCCATCGCCGCTTCCGCGGCGGGCACCAGCGCCTCGACCTCGTCGGCCTTGGAGAGATTGCAGGGCAGCACATGGGTGCGCTCGCCGAGCTTGCCGGCAAGCTCATCCAGCACTTCCTTGCGCGTTCCCGAGATCGAGACGGTGGCGCCCTGCGCATGCAGCGCCTGCGCGATGGCGCCGCCGATACCACCGGTCGCGCCGGTGACGAGCGCCTTTTTGCCAGTCAGATCGAACATTGAAAAACTCCTCTAGGCCTGCTTCGCAGCGGCCAACGCATCCTTGGCGGCGGCAATGTCGTTGGGACCGCCGACCGAAACGCCGACGGCACCGTCCGCAATGCGCTTGACGAGGCCGGACAGCACCTTGCCTGCGCCGATCTCGAAGAAGCGCGTGACGCCCTGCCCTGCCATATAGGCAACCGACTCGCGCCAGCGCACCGTGCCGGTGACCTGCTCGACCAGACGGCGGCGGATCTCGTCGGGATCGGTGATGGCGCTTGCCAGCACGTTCGACACCAGCGGCGCCGCCGGCGCCTTGATCGTGACCTTCGCCAGCGCCTCGGCCATGGCGTCGGCGGCGGGCTGCATCAGCTTGCAGTGGAAAGGTGCGGAGACCGGCAGCAGCATCGCACGCTTGGCGCCCTTGGTCTTGGCAATCTCGACGGCGCGATCGACCGCGGCCTTGTCGCCGGAGACGACGACCTGGCCGCCACCGTTGTCATTGGCGGCCTGGCAGACCTGGCCTTGAGCCGCCTCCTTGGCGACCTCCATTGCCGCGTCGTAATCGAGGCCGAGCAGCGCGGCCATCGCGCCGGCGCCGACCGGCACGGCTTTTTGCATTGCGAGACCGCGGATGCGAAGCAGCCGCGCGGTATCTGATACCGTCAGGCTGCCGGCAGCAGCCAGCGCTGAATATTCACCGAGCGAGTGGCCGGCCACGAACGCGGCATCCCGCCCGACGGAAAAACCGGCTTCAGCCTCGAGCACCCGCAGAGTGGCTACAGACACGGCCATCAGGGCCGGCTGGGCGTTCTCGGTGAGCTGGAGGGTTTCGGCCGGGCCATCCCAGATCGTCGCTGTCAGCTTCTCGCCAAGCGCGGCATCGACCTCGTCGAACACGGCGCGCGCCACCGGAAAGGCGTCGGCCAAGGCCTTGCCCATGCCAACCGCCTGGGAACCCTGCCCCGGAAATGTGAATGCTGCCGTCATCGGCGCTCCCCTGGATCGCTCGAGCCTTACGCTTCGAGAACCCGGCAGCCGATTACGTCCGGCCCGAGCCTTGGTTCCCGACCATGCTCCGAAAGGGGCCGTAGACACTGTCCGGGGCCGGAATGTCAAGCCAAGATAGGAACTTCCGCGGGCATTCAACTGGGGATGCGGCCCCCTAGAATCCACCGTTGGTCTGGTTGGCGTCGACCGCCGCCCCTGCCTGCGCGCGGCGCGCACTGTTGACCAACTGGCCAGGCCGATCATCCCGATCGGGCTTCGCGGTCGCGAGCCGCAGCACCGCTGCGTAACCCGGCTGCACTTCCATCCGGCCGGCATGCCGGCTCTCGCTGAGCAGGCGATGCACCTTCGGCAGATTGTAGCAGGGCACGTAGAACAGCAGATGATGCTCGAGGTGATAGTTGACGAAGTACGGCGCGATGAACAGACGCTCGAGGACATTGGCGTGCGTCGTGCGCGTGTTGCGCAAGGGATCGCTGCTGTCGGGGACGACGGCATGCTCGGCGATGTTGCGGATGCGGGTGATGACCATCATCCAGGTCAAGAGCGGCACCAGCCATAGCAAGGGATAAGCCCACCACACACCGGCCGCCGCGAGGCCAGCGAACATCGCGGTGTTGACGAGGCATTGCGGACCGAGCTTGTCCCAGAAATGCGCGGCGCGTTGCCGCCACGGCCAGTCCTTCGGCCCAAGCGCGTTGAGCAATTGCGCCTTGCGCTGCTGGTAGCCGGTCTGTCCGGTGATGTCGCGGATGAACTTGCGGCGGTAGCTCAGCTTGGTGATCGGAAACGGCGCCGACAGCACGAGGTCAGGATCGTCCTCCTGCTGGGTGCGCGCGTGATGCTGCAGATGATAGCGGCGATAGCTGCGCGTTTCGGCAAACAGAGGATAGGCGCAGAGCCACTGGCTGAGCGCCAGATTGGTCTTCTCGTCGGCGGAGAGACAACCATGTGCACCGTCATGCATCAGGATCGCAAGGCCAAGCTGGCGCGAGCCGATGATGGCGACCGCGAAGATGTATGTCAGCGGATTGGGCCACCACGCGACGAGCGCGATCGCGCCAACGATCAGCGCCCAGGCGTGGGCGATCATCGCGACGCCCTTCCAGGTCACGCGCTGGCGCACCTCGGCGAGCTGATCGTCGGTCAGGAAATCGCGGGCACGCATGCGAAGTGCGGTCATGGCCTAGCCCTCCTCGTTCGAATTGCTGGACGTGTCGCTCTCGTCGACGAGACGCAGACGCGCCGCCTCGCCGGTGGATTTCGCCTGCTCGCCGAGCACGCGCAGCATCTCGGCGCAGAGCGCCTCTGGCGAGCGGCCCATAGCGTAGCCTTCGAGGATGACGCCGATCGCGACGGCCCAGAACCGCCGCGAGCTTTCGTCGGGCGCGCGCAGGGACCGCCAGCCATGGCGGGCGACCTGGCCGGCATAGGCCCGCGCGCCTTCGCTGTGCAGGCGCTCGATGGTGCGCTCGACCAGCGGCGCGAGATCCTGGCGGCGCCGGGTCAGCGTCAGCGCCTCGGCGAAGAAGGCGATCGAATCACTCGCCGTCACCGTCTCGGCCAGCGCGTGGGTATATTCGCGCGGCGTACGGGCCTTCATCGCTGCCTGCTCCGTCGCCCGCGCGAGATACAGGAGATCGCGGCAGGCGCATTCGACGAACAGCGCCTCCTTGGTGCGGAAGTAATAGGTGATCTGGCTCGGGAACGCGTCCGCGGCGGCCGCGATGTCGGTGATCGCCGTGCCCGACAGCCCCCGCTCCCGGAACAGCGGGCTCGCCGCATCCAGCAGCAGCGAGCGCATTTTGCGGCCCGCCGAGCGCGTGGCACGGGCCGCGTGCTTGGGATCGCCTTTGGGATCGCCAGCCGCCTCAAACGGCTCAGGGACCGACTTTTCCGGCATCGGGATCGTCTCCGTTGATTTATTTGTATGACATACAAACAAATAGATCAAGCCGGATGTGGTATGAGAAGACCGGCCCCCGCCGCCTCGCACCGGAACCATCCGGGCCGAAAGGGCGGCCCCAAACCTTGCAAAGCCGGTCAAAATCCGTATAAGGCGCGCATCCGCAGACCCCGGCCGGGAGCTGAACGGACGGTCTCAGCAAATCATTCGTGATTTTGATGTGGCAGGGCCAGTCGGCCCGTCGTCCCGTGTTTCCGCCTTCTGAGCTTAATCCCAGAGTCCTTTCCGAAGGCCTCTTAAGGGCTTGACGCCGGGCGATGCGCCAACATGAGGAAAGGACCACCATGGCTCTTTATGAGCATGTTTTTCTCGCGCGTCAGGACGCGAGCCCGCAGCAGGTCGAAGAGCTGACTGCGCAGATGACCGGTATCGTCGAAGGTCTCGGCGGCAAGGTCACCAAGACCGAGAACTGGGGCGTTCGCTCCCTCACCTACCGCATGAACAAGAACCGCAAGGCGCACTTCGTGCTGCTCAACATCGACGCGCCGTCCGCGGCGATCGCCGAGATCGAGCGCCAGGAGCGCATCAGCGAGGACGTGATCCGCTATCTCAGCGTCCGCGTCGAAGAGCTCGAGGAAGGCCCGTCCGCGATGATGCGCAAGGCCGATCGCGATCGCGAGCGTGACGATCGTGGCGGCGGCTTCCGCGGCGAGCGTGAAGGCGGCTTCCGTGGCGACCGCGAAGGCGGTTTCCGTGGCGGCGATCGTGACGGTGGTGGCTTCCGCGGAGATCGCGGCCCGCGACGTCCGCGCGAAGAAGCTGAAACCACGACGACGGATGGGGAGTAAGATCAATGGCTGAAGCTGGTGCACGCCGTCCGTTTTTCCGTCGTCGCAAGAGCTGCCCGTTCACGGGCGCCAATGCTCCGAAGATCGACTACAAGGACTCCAAGCTGCTGATGCGTTACGTCTCCGAGCGCGGCAAGATCGTGCCGAGCCGCATCACCGCGGTGTCCGCGAAGAAGCAGCGTGAGCTCGCCCGCGCCATCAAGCGCGCGCGGTTCCTGGGCCTCCTGCCCTACGTCATTCGCTAAGACGAATTCGGCCGGCGGCGTCATCGCCGCCGGTCGCTCTACCTGGTTTCATAAGGCTTCCGGGTCGTCCGGTCGCCGATGGTTGGGGCGAGACGCCTCTAACCGCTCGAAGGGAGCGGGACAGCTGATGATGGCATTTGGACTGATAGCCCTGATCGCCGGCGCTGCGTCGGCCCTGATGTTCGCCTCGATCGTCTCGGGCGCGCTGATCTCGCTCGTCCTGTTTTATCTCGCACCGCTGCCGCTGATGGTCGCCGCGATCGGCTGGGGACCGCTCTGCGCAAGCGTCGGCGGCATCGCCGCCGCGATCGGCCTCGGTGCCCTGTTCGGCCTGCCCTACTGCATTGCCTTTGCCGTCACCGTCGCGCTGCCGGCCTGGTGGCTCGGCCATCTCGTCCTGCTCAGCCGGCGCGTGGGCCCCGTCACCGCGGATGGCAAGATCGATCCGGCGGCCGAGCCCGAGCTCGAATGGTATCCGGTCGGCCGCCTGCTGCTGTGGATCGCGGGCTTCGCCGCGCTGACCACCATCGCTGCCCTGCTCACGCTCGGCACCGACGCCGACACCATCATCGGCACGCTGCGCCGTGGCCTGATGCGCCTGCTCCGCTCCGCCGATCCGCAAACCTCCGGCGAAGCCGGCCAGTTCGTTGATGCGATGGTGCGCATCGCACCGGCTGCCGCGACCCTCGTCGCCATGATGACGCTCACCCTCAATCTGTGGCTCAGCGCCAAGGTGACGGCGACATCGGGCCGGCTGCGCCGTCCCTGGCCGGACATGATGACCGCGGAACTGCCGCCGATGACGCTGGTCGGGCTCTGCGTCGCGCTCGCCTTCTGCTTCACCGGCGGACTGCTCGCGATCGTCGCGCAGATCAGCGCGGCGGCGCTGATGATGGGCTACGCGTTCACCGGCTTCGCCGTGCTGCACACGCTGACACTGGCGCTGAAGAGCCGCACCTTCTGGCTCGGCTCGACCTACATCGTCGTCGTCATTTTCGGCTGGCCCGTCATCGCGATGGTGATCCTCGGCATGGCGGATGCCGTGTTCGGTTTCCGCGAGCGCTTCATGCGCACGCGGCAGCCGCCGCCGCTGCCGACCCCTTAAGTTCAAGTCCGAAAATCCAACTCACTCGACACTTCAAAAGGAGAACGAATATGGAAGTCATTTTGCTGGAACGCGTCAACAAGCTCGGCCAGATGGGCGAAGTCGTGAAGGTTCGCGACGGCTATGCCCGCAATTTCCTGCTCAAGCGCGGCAAGGCGCTGCGCGCCACCGCCGACAACCGCGCCAAGTACGACGGCATGAAGGCCGATCTCGAGGCCCGCAACCTCGCCTCCAAGGCCGAGGCGTCCAAGGTCGCCGAGAAGATCGAGGGCAAGAACATCATCGTGATCCGTCAGGCGTCGGAAGCCGGCCAGCTGTTCGGCTCGGTCAACGTCCGTGACATCGTCGTCGCGTTCGAAGCCGACGGCGTCGCACTGGCTCGCCCGCAGATCCAGCTCGACGCGCCGATCAAGACCATCGGCAAGCACAGCATCACCGTCGCCGTCCACCCCGAGGTCGAGGTCGAGATCACCGTCACGGTTGCGCGCAGCCAGGACGAGGCCGAGCGCATCAACCGCGGCGAGGACATCTCGACCCGCAACGAGGACCGCGATGCGGCCGCCGAGGCGATCGCCGCCGCCGGCGAGTTCTTCGATCCGGAAGCCCAGCACGACGACGCCGAGCCGGCCCCGGCTGCGGAAGAGCAGTAAGCAAATCTGCTCGAGATTCCGGGTCTGGCGCTTGCGCGCCATCCCGGAATGACCAAGGCAATCAAAAGCCCGGTCGCCTCAGGCGGCCGGGCTTTTCGTTTTGGCGGCGACGTCCTCGCTCAGCATCGCGATCGAGGCGAGCGCCGTTGCGGTGTGTTTCTCGACGCCGTCGCTGACGCAGAAGACGTCGGCGGCAACCACCGAGACCTGGCGGCCCGGCTTGATCACCCTCGCGCGGCAGATCAGCTTGTCTCCAACAGCGGGCGACAACAGGTTCAGCTTGTACTCCGCCGTCAGCGCGGGTTGGCCGCGCGAGGTCGCGGCCGCGATCGTCGTGGCATTGTCGACCAGGAAGGCGGTGACGCCGCCATGAAAGAAGCCGTGCTGCTGCAGCAGCTCCGGCCGGCGCTCCACCGCGATCGTGCAGGTGCCGCGCGCCAATTCGGACAGCTCGGCCCCGACCAGATTCATGAAGCCTTGCCGGCCGACATTGGTGTGGATGCGCTCGGCGATGGGGGCGAATTCGGGATCTGCGTCGTGACCCATGCGACCTCTCCTTGTTATGTCCTGATGCGATCGGGTGGCCGCAGCGCGCGGATGGCGCAGGCGACAAGCGTGTCGGCCTCACCGCGCGGGTCGGCGCGGTCGCGCCCCGACAGGAAGGCACGGCAGAAAATCTGTGCCGGGCCGATCATCTGGCTGACGAACATCACCGGCGTCATCGGCAACAGCTCGCCACTGGCGACGAGCGGCGCGCGCCAGCGTTCGAGGCCTTCGGCAAGACGCGCATTCTGCGCACGCTGGGCGTCGCGAACATCCTCGCCCCATTCGCTGCGCGAGATCTCGAAGAGATAACGCGCCTCGCGCCGGCTGGTGACGACCCAGCCGAGATGCGCCCGGATCAGGCGATCGATCCCCTGCTCGGCATCCGGGGCCGGATCGAGCGCGGCCAGCATTGCGCCGTGATAGTGCCTGAGCACCTCCAGGAACAGCGCCCCGGCCAGCTCCTTCTTCGATCCGAAGACGTGAAAGAAGCTGCCATTCGACGCGCGCGCCCTGGTGCGGATCGCCGCCACCGTCGCAGCTTCGAAGCCGACGCGGTCGAACACGGCAAGCCCCGCCGCCAACAGATCGTCACGCACGCTCGCGGTCATCGCGCCTCCTAGAGTAATACTCTAGAGTACTACTCTAGGCGCGGTCAAGACGACGCGGAGGCCGCGATGCGCGCGGCCTCCGCAGCTCGATCGGAAAATGGGGGCTGTTACCGCGAGATCGGCGGCGCGGGCGGGCCCGAGGATTCCGCCGGTGCCGGGGCTGCAGCGGTTGCGGGCGGCGCCGCTTCCTGAGGCTTGGCCGCAGGTGCCGGTTCTGAGCTGGCGGCGGGGGCGGCAGGCTTGGGAGCCGCCTCTTCCACCGGCTTGGGCGCGGCTGGTTCGGTGGGCTTCGCAGCGGCGGCCGGCGGAGCCGGCGTCACTTGCGGCACCGGATCGGGCCGCAGCGCGGGAGCTTCGCTGCCGCGCGGCTCGACCTTGGCGCTGCTGTCCGACTTAGCCTCAGCGGGTTTTTCGGGAGCAGGTTTGGTCTCGGGTTTGGCTTCGGGTTTGGCTTCGGGCTCGGCCTTGGCGCTCTCGGGCTTGGCCTCGGCTTTCGGCTCGCTCTTCTTCTCTTCAGTGGCCGGCGCGGCGGCATCGACCTTCGGTGCCTCCTCGGTACCGGGCTTGGCGCGACGCTTACCCTTGCGTCCCTCGGGCGCGGGCTGGCCCTCGGGCTTCACGCCTTCCTTCACGCCTTCCTTGGCGCCCTCCTCGGCCGGCCGCGCGGCGCGCTTCTGACGCGCGCCTTCGGCGGCGGGAGCAACAGCCTCGCCTTCCGGCTTGGCAACGTCCTGACGCTGACGGCGGCCCTGATCCGGCGTCTGGCCGGGAGCGGTGGCGGCTTCCTTGGCGCCGTCCTTCTTGCCGTCCTTGGCCTGATAGCGCGTGTCGGTCGCGCCGTTGGAGACGAGATAGGAGGCAAGGATGCCCGCCATATCCGAGCTCGTGGTGTAGTGTTGGCGCAGGAAGCCCGGCAGCGAACCAGGCGCCACGGACTTCAACAGGCCGCGCGGACTCTTGTGGCATGCATTGCAGGTCTGCGCGAAGAGCTGGGACGGGCTTTTGCCGGCCTCGAGGTTCGTCGCCTGCGCAAGAACGGTATCGGTCGCGCCGAAGCCAATCAGAAGCAATACCGTCGCGAGGCTGAGCGCTCGGCTCGACATTCCCATCATCTCCATTGAATTTTACGCGGATGCAGCCGGCAAAAGGCGCAGCAGCGGGTCACCTTTTAGCGGATTGAGCCGCGAATGGAAGCAGCCACCACGCGCAAGGATGTGATTAAGCGCTTTTGGAATATCGGCTGTGATCACAGCGCAATAGCGGAATCCAAGTCCTTCCCCAGATTTACATGCAAACGCATAGGAACCAGAGCAGGACCTGAGCGTCGGATGTGAAGGCCGGGTTAGTCGCATCCCTTCGGGTTCGCTCGAGAGGAAGGTGTCGATGGACCGCTTGTTGCGCAGATTCTTGTCTCAATTTATCCGCCGCGGGTCGATGACGGTGACCAGCGCCAACGGATCGAAGTTCACCGTCGGCGACGGCTCAGGCGAGCCGGTCGCGGTGCGCTTCGTCACAGCGGACGCCGAGCGGAAAATCCTCGTCAATCCCGAGCTCGGGCTCGGCGAGGCCTATATGGATGGCGAGTTCGTCGTCGAGCGCGGCAGCATTGCTGATGCCCTCGCGATCCTGCTCGATCAACCCGACCTATTGCCGCAGTGGGCAAAACCCTGGTGGCACCTGCGCTATCTGACGCGGCGCCTGATGCAATTCAATCCGCGCTCGCGCTCCCGCGCCAACGTCGCGCACCATTACGATCTCGATGCGCGGCTCTACTCGCTCTTCCTCGACGCCGACAAGCAATACAGCTGCGCCTATTTCGAGACGCAGGACGCGACGCTCGACGATGCACAGCTCGCCAAGAAGCGGCACATCGCCGCAAAGCTGCGCGTCAAGCGCGGCCAGCGCGTGCTCGACATCGGCTCCGGCTGGGGCGGGCTCGGGCTATATCTTGCCGAGATCGCCGGCGCCGATGTCACCGGCATCACGTTGTCGACCGAGCAGTTGCAGGTCGCCAATGCGCGCGCGATCGACAAAGGCCTGACCGGATCCGCCAGATTCCTGCTCGAGGACTATCGCGACATCGAAGGCCCGTTCGACCGCATCGTCTCGGTCGGCATGTTCGAGCATGTCGGCGCGCGGTTTTACGATGCCTACTTCCAGCGCTGCGCCGAATTGCTGAGCGATGACGGTGTCATGGTTTTGCACTCGATCGGACGTTCGCAAGGCCCGGATTCGACCAATCCCTGGATCGCCAAATACATCTTCCCCGGCGGCTACATCCCCGCGCTGTCCGAGGTGCTGCCGGCGATCGAGCGCGCCGGCCTTCTGGTCTGCGACATCGAGATCCTGCGCCAGCACTATGCCGAAACGCTGAAGGCCTGGCGCGAACGGTTCATGGCGCGGCGCGAGGAAGCGGTGCAGCTCTACGACGAGCGCTTCGCACTGATGTGGGAATTTTATCTCGCCGCCTGCGAGATGACGTTCCGCAAGCAGGCGATGATGAATTTCCAGATCCAGCTCACCAAGCGCCAAGGCGTGGTGCCGATCACCCGCGACTACATCGCGCGCGAGGAAGCCCGGCTGCGGGCGCTCGAAGGCGGCGCGAAACCCAGGCTGAAACTGGCTGGTGAATGAGGTCTAATGACGCAGGGTCGAAATCGGGGACGATGGGTAAGAGGCCGTTAACGTCAGTTGCGCCCGCACTTCCGCGATAACCTCGGGCGCGACCGGCTGGCGGCGGATTTCAGGCTGCTCGGCGTGCTGCATGGCTGCGATCAGGCCGGTCAGCCAAGCCCTGCTGGCTGCCTCGCTTCGCCTGATCTGGTGCTGCCGTTCTGGCCGCATCGCTTGCCTCGTTCCTGTCGGCAGGTCGCGGGAGACAATACCATACCCCGCCTGCTTGTTCCGGAGTTACCCCGAAAGAATCCGGGGAGATGTGATCTGTTTCACATTCCTCTCGACGGCCCTGGCTTAGACCGTCGCCATGAGCAAAGAGACCCAATCCTCATTCGACGTGCAGGACGACCTTCGAACCGACTACGCCCTGATCGCCACCGGCGTCGGAGCGGCCCTGGTTGCGCTGGTCTACCTCCTGCTGGTCTGACCGAGCCGAAAGCTCCCAACGAGCCTCGTTCCGCGCGCGTTTGAATAGGTCTGCGCCCGCCCCCCTCAGGTTCACCTCATCCGGATTTTTCCGGGACGCGGCTGCGACCGCCGCCCGGCGGGGGCGTGGTTCCGCAAAATCCGTCAAGCACGGGGCATGCTGCGGCTGCTAATCATCCACCACTTTTAAGATCGGTTGATAGCGGCGAGCTTTTGCTTCCGCTTTGGCCTGCGTCGGCGCTTTATCCCGGCCCCGCATCTGCCCAAGAAAATTGCTATCGCTCGACCATGGCCCTGACTGATTCGAACGTCCTCAAACTCGCGCCCGAGCCCGGAACGCCCGCCTATCGGAGCGCGCCGCATAATATCGAGGCGGAACAGAGCCTTCTGGGCGCGATCCTGGTCAACAACGACGCCTTCTACCGTGTCTCCGACTTCCTGGAGCCGAAGCATTATTTCGAGCCGCTGCACCAGACCATCTACGAGACCGCCGGCAGCCTGATCCGGATGGGCAAGATCGCCACACCCGTGACGCTGAAGACGTTCCTGCCCGCCGATACCGACGTCGGCGGCATGACCATCGGCCAATATCTGGCGCGGCTCGCGGCCGAAGCGACCACCATCATCAACGCCCAGGACTATGGCCGCACCATCTACGACCTCGCGCTGCGCCGCGACCTGATCGGCATCGGCGAGGACATGGTCAATGTCGCCTATGACGCGCCGGTGGATTTCGCGCCGCGGGCGCAGATCGAGGACGCCGAGCGCCGCCTCTACGAGCTCGCCGAGTCCGGCCGCTATGACGGCGGCTTCCAGAAATTCTCGCAGGCACTGGCGGTCGCGGTCGATCTCGCCGCCAAGGCGTTCCAGCGCGACGGCAAGCTGTCCGGCATCTCGACGGGCATGCGCGACCTCGACACCAAGATGGGTGGCCTGCAGCACTCCGATCTCATCATCGTGGCCGGACGCCCGGGCATGGGCAAGACGTCGCTGGCGACCAACATCGCCTACAACGTCGCCAAGGCCTACGTTCCGGAACTCCAGGCGGACGGCACCACGAAGGCCGCCAATGGCGGCGTGATCGGCTTCTTCTCCTGCGAAATGTCCGCCGATCAGCTCGCCACGCGTATCGTGGCCGAGCGCACCGGCGTTCCCTCCTCCCACATCCGCCGCGGCGGCATCTCGGAGGCCGATTTCGAGAAGATCCGGGAAGTCTCGATCGAGCTGCAATCGCTGCCGTTCTATGTCGACGCGACCGGCGGCCTGTCGATCGCGCAACTGATGGCGCGCGCGCGCCGGCTGAAGCGCCAGAAGGGCCTCGATCTGCTCGTGATCGACTACATCCAGTTGCTCTCGGGCTCGGGCAAGCGCGCCAGTGACAGCCGCGTGCAGGAAATCACCGAAATCACGACCAGCCTGAAGGCGCTCGCCAAGGAGCTCAACGTTCCCGTGATCGCGCTGTCCCAGCTCTCACGCCAGGTCGAATCCCGCGACGACAAACGGCCGCAGCTCTCCGACCTGCGTGAATCCGGATCGATCGAGCAGGACGCCGACGTCGTGCTGTTCGTTTACCGCGAGGAATATTACCTCGCAATGAAGGAGCCTCGCCCGGGCACGCCTGAACACGAGAAGTGGCAGCTTGACATGAGTCTTGCGCACGGGAAGGCCGAGGTCATCATCGGCAAGCAGCGCCACGGCCCGACCGGCACCGTCGATTTGGCGTTCGAAGCCTCGGTCACGCGGTTCGGCGACCTCGCGCCCGACAGTCAGCTGCCGGTTCGCAGCGGCGGTGACTACTGAGTTCCTTGAACCGCGCGGGCCTCTTGCGTAAAACGGCGCCATGACAATGGCGTCCGACCCGAAAATGATCCAGCAATCCGGCCTTCTCTCAGCGGAGGCCAATCAGGCTGCCGCGCTCGCTGCCTATGGCGGCGTGCTCACCGTCGATCTCGACGCGATCATCGCCAACTGGCGCAAGCTCGAGAAGACGGCGGTACCGGCCGAATGCTCGGCGGTGATCAAGGCCGACGCCTATGGCTGCGGCGCCGCACAGGTCGCGCGTGCCCTGAGCAAGGCCGGCTGCAAGACCTTCTTCGTCGCCACCATCGAGGAAGCGCGCAAGGTGCGCGAGGCCGTGCCGGAGACCACGATCTACGTGCTCGGCGGCTATTTCCAGAACAGCGGCGAGCACTACGCCAAGATCGATTGCCGGCCCGTGATCGGCGATCTCAACGAGCTCGCCGAGTGGGACGTGTTCTGCCGCCGCACCGGTTGGAACGGCGGTGCCGCGATCCATATCGACACCGGCATGAACCGGCTCGGGCTGACGCTGTCGGAGGCGCAGGCCATCATCCCCCGCATCAACGCCGGCGATCACGGCATCACGCTGGTGATGAGCCATCTGGTCTCGGCCGAGCAGCTCAACAGCCAGATCAACGCCAGGCAGCTCGCGGCCTTCCGCGGCATCGCCAGTGAATTCTCCGGCGTGCCGGCGGCGCTCGCCAATTCCTCGGGCATCTTCCTCGGCGCGCCCTTCCAGTTCGAGCTGGTGCGGCCGGGCGCGGCGCTGTACGGCGTCAACCCGACGCCGGAGGCCGACAATCCGATGCAGCCGGTGGTCGACCTCAAGGCCCGCATCGTGCAGATCCGCAATGTCGAGCGCGGCGACACCGTCGGCTATGGCGGCACCTGGAGCGCGCGGCGGCCGACGAAACTGGCGATCATCGCGGTCGGCTATGCCGACGGCTATTTCCGCGCCGCCAGCTCCAATGACGGCACCCGCGGCGCCGAGGTGATCGTCGCCGGCAAGCGCTGCCCGGTCGCGGGCCGCATCTCGATGGATTTGATCGCAATCGACATCACCGACCTGCCGCCGAACGCGGCGCGACGCGGCCACATGGTGACGCTGCTCGGCGAAGGCATCACCGTCGACGAGCTCGCGCATCATTTCGGCACGATCGGCTACGAGGTGCTGACCAGCCTCGGCCACCGCTATGCCCGCGTCTACAAGGGCGGCAATGTGGTGGAGCCGCTGGTCAAGCCGGAGCCCGCGCCGACGGCCGAGCAGCCGCCCTCCCCGCCGCCGATCGAGCAGCCCGCGGGCCCGCCGCCGCTGCCGTCCTAGCCAGCACTCTCATGTGTCGGACGCGCCGTGAGCGCGTTCACGCGCGTCTTCGACGCGCCACGGCGCTGCGCCGCGTCCGGCACACCAAACTTACTTCTTCTTCCGGCTGTCCAGCGCCGCCTTGCAGGTCGCGCTGAGCTGATCGCGCTTGGCGTCGAGGCAGGCGATGATCTTGCCGCCGCCTGGCGCAATGCCGGCGCAGAATTTGTCGTAGTCCGCCTTGCACGCACCGCGCGGATCGGACGATTGTGCCGAAGCGACACCGGAGAACGCGACGGCGACGACGATGGCGGCAAAGCTCATTTTGGACATTGTATCTCCGGTACGGAAGGCAGAAGCCGGTAGCTCTACATGAAGATTGCGACATTCAACATCAACAACATCAACCGCCGCCTGCCCAATCTGTTGGCATGGATGCGGACGGCGAAGCCCGATGTCGTCGCGCTTCAGGAGTTGAAGGCAAGTGATGGCGAATTTCCGGCAGCAGCGATCGAAAAAGCCGGCTATGGCGCGGTGTGGCGCGGACAAAAGACCTGGAACGGCGTCGCCATCCTCGCCCGCAATGCCGAACCCATTCTCACCCGCGACCGCCTGCCGGGAAAGCCCGGCGATCTCGAAGCCCGCTACATCGAGGCCGCCGTGCGCGGAATCATCATCACCAGCATCTATCTGCCCAACGGCAATCCGCAGCCGGGGCCGAAATTCGACTACAAGCTCGACTGGTTCGCGCGGCTCAAGCGTCACGCGAAGATCTTCATCAAGCAGGACCTGCCCGTGGTGCTCGCCGGCGACTACAACGTCGCGCCAACGGAAATCGACATCTATCCGACGCGCTCATGGGACAAGGACGCGCTGATCCAGCCGAAGAGCCGCGCGGCGTTTGGCTCGCTCGTCGAGCAAGGCTGGTGCGATGCGATCCGCGAACTGCATCCGGAGAAGCGCATCTACACGTTCTGGGATTACAAGCGAAACCGCTGGCCGCGCGATGCGGGCCTGCGGCTCGATCATCTGCTGCTGAGCCCTGCCCTGGTCTCGCGGCTGGCGAAGGCCGGTGTCGACAGGAAGGTTCGCGGCGAGGACGGCGCGAGCGATCACGCGCCGGCGTGGGTGGTGCTGAAATGAACGAGATGCCGCAGGGTGGGCAAAGCGACTTGTCCGCCGTAGCTCGAAGAGCGAAGGCGGAAGCGTGCCCACCAAATTCGCTTACGGAGACAGATGGTGGGCACGGCGCAAATGCGCCTTTGCCCACCCCACGAATACGTGCCGTGGGTTAGCGCCCGTAATACTCCTGCACCGTGTCCCACGCCGCCTTTTGCAGCAGTTGCGTCGTCTCCGCATCCAGCCCCATCGTGTAGGAATTGCCGACCGGCGAGCGTCCCGTCAGCGCGGCGAGTGTCACACAGGTCGCCAGATATGTGCCGGCCGGGCTCGGATGCCGCTTGTCCGGCGCATACAGATTGAGCTCGGGCTGCAGCTTGCGCACGCGCGCGAACGCGAGGCCTGCGGGAATGACCAGCGCATCGTTGGCGTTGCCCGCGACCGTATAGGCCTCGGCCAATTGCTCCGTCATCTCCGGCTTGTCGGCATAGGCCCAGGACATGAACAGCACCGGCCGCATGCCGTGGGCGCGGACGATGTCGCTGTCCTTCTTGGCGGAGGTCGTGAACGCATCCTTCAATTGCGGATGGATCGGGCATTGGCTGCAATCCATCATCACCACGGCGTCGAACTGCCTGCCGGGCTTGTTGAAGACGACGACGTTCTGCTCGTCGAAGGAATAGGCGCCGATGCCGCCCGGCCGCAGCAGATTGTCCATGTCGTGCCAGTCGAGGCCGGAGCCGCCGATCGTGGCCATGGTGTTGCGGTACGCCGCCTTGTTCTCGGCATCGGCTGCCCGCTCCATGAAGGAGAGATGCCCGGGCATGCCGTTGTTGTAGTAGAAGAAGCTGTTGCCGACGAAGAGCGCGGCCTTGGGGAAGTCAGGTCCCGGTGTCGTGACCTTCGGCTTGGTCTGCGCCTGTGCATTGCCGAATACAACGGCCAGACACATTGCAAGCATCACTCGCGCAAAAAGACGCATCATGACTTCCTCCCGTTCTTATCGGGCCGGAACCAAATCAGCTTTTCAAAATGGCCTCAAGAGCACGAAGGTGGGGCAGGCATGCGTGAGTTCGCATGCTCACCACAGATGCTCACCAGAGATTCTTGCCGTCGATCATGTTCACCGGCACGGCATCGAGATCGAAATCGTCGAACAGACGCGCGTTCACGGCAACCTTGGGATTGTCGAAATCCGGCTTGCCGCTCGACCAGTCCGGCGACTCCGAATAGGTGCCGCAGCCACAGCTTGCACAGAAATGGTGTTTGACGGTCCGGCTGCCCCAGAGATAGGTCGCGACGTTGTCCGCCGGTGACAGCAGCCGAAATTGCGCAGGCGTGTAATAGGCCCACAGCGCACCGCGCTTGGCGCACAGCGAGCAGGTGCAGCGCGTCACGTTCGAGGGCGCCTCCGTCACCTCGAACACCGTCTCACCGCAATGACAGCTTGCCTCGATCGGCATGACCCGCTCCCCGATTTGTCAGGAGATGGTCGTAGCCGGCCCCTGCTGCCAACATGCTGTCAGCAGCGCGCGCCCCGTCAGGGAGCCTCGTTCGCCGACAGCCGCCTGGCGTTCGCGGCGACATGCTCGCGATAGCGCTGGACGATCGCCGCCGGCGTGGCGCCGCCGAGCAGGCTGAAAGTTGCCTCGAAGGCCGCGGCGATCTTCTCGCTCACCATCAGGATGGCCTCCTGCCCCGCAGCCGCGTCGCCATGGCTGAGCTTCTCGCAGCGCAGCCGCACGACCTCGCCGGCTTCAACCGCGAGCATCGCGCCCGCATACCAGGGAAAACCGTTGTCGGAGCCGCCGAGCACCGCATGGCGGTCGAGGGCGGAGAAGGAGTGATGATCGGGCATTGCGGGCCTCAAATTCTTTGAGCGAACGTTCTTTCAGCGAGCGCTCCGATCAATACGCGTCAAATTCTAAGGATCCGGCCGGGGAACCCGTCGGATTGGGGGCGGGGTTATCACCGGCGATTAACCAAGCCCCTTGACGCGCCTCCTCTGGTTATCATACTGGTCTGACCACGATCAGACCAAAAGAGGCCGGGATGGAGCTCAAGCGGGCCGCCGAAGGCGAAAAAGGGTTCGAGAAGGTGTTCGCCTTCCTGCGCGAGCGCCTGCTCGCGGGCTCGCTCAAGCCTGGCGATCGCCTGATTTCCGAGCGTGAGCTGGCGACCCTGCTTGGCGTCAGCCGGCCGATCGTCCGCGAGGCGCTACGCGCCCTCACCGTGCTCGGTATCGTCGAGATCCGCGACCGCATCGGCACCGTGGTGACCCGACCGGACGTTTCAGTGCTGAACGACTTCTTCACCTTCGCGCTTGCCCAGCAGGCGGACATGCTCGACGACGTGATGCAGGCGCGCGTCGCAATCGAATGCCAGGCCATCCGGCTCGCCTGCGAGCGCGCCAACATCGCCGATTTCGAGCGCCTGCAGCGCGCTCTCGCCAAGATCGGGGAGACGATCGACGAGGCCGATGCCGGCGGCATGGCCGACTTCGAATTCCACCGCGCCATCGTCGTCGCCGCGCATTCGGAGACGCTGACCGTCTTGCACGGCTCGCTGGCGGGTCTACTGACGCATTCGCACCGCAGCCGCCGCGAGCTGGTGCAGGCCTTCCCCTCGATGAAGACCTATCTGATCGACGACCACCGCCGCATCTTCGAAGCGGTGATCGCGCGCGATCCCGAGCGCGCTGACGCGACGTTGCGCAAGCATTTTGCCATCGGCGACGAATACCGCAGGCGCGCCATTGTCGGCGACATCGACAAGACCGCCTCAGGCTGATCGCAGACCAGTCGACCGGGAAGCCAACAATCAACCAAGAAACGGACTGACAACATGGGACGGAATGACAAGGGCAGCGTCGGATTCATCGGCATCGGCACCATGGGCCGGGAGATGGTGCGCAACCTGCTGGTGGCCGGCCACGCGGTTCGCATCTTCGATCTCAACGAGGCCGCATTGGCCGACGGCGTGAAGGACGGCGCGGTTGTCGCCAAGAGCCCGGCCGATGCCGCGCAAGGCGCCGACATCGTCATCACCATGCTGCCCGACACGCCCCATGTCGAAGCAACCATCTACGGGGAGCAAGGCCTGCTGAAATCGCCGCCATCAGGCAAGCTCATCGTCGACATGAGCACGATCTCGCCGGTCGCCGTGCGCCGCATCCATGCCGACCTGCAGAAGGTGGGCGTCGGCTTCATCGATGCGCCGGTCTCGGGCGGCCCCGTGGGCGCCAAGAACGCCGCACTCTCGATCATGGCCGGCGGAGATGCGGACGCGTTTGCCAAGGCCGAGCCGTTCTTCCGCGCGATGGGCACGACCATCACACATGTCGGCGCGTCCGGCGCCGGCCAGACCGTCAAGCTCTGCAACCAGCTGATCTGCGGCATCAATATCCAGGCCATCTGCGAAGCTCTCGCACTCGGACGCGCCTCGGGCATCGATCTCAATTTGCTGCGCCGGGTCCTGCTCGGTGGCTCCGCCGCCTCCTGGATGCTCGACAAGCTCGGCCCCGCGATGATCGCAGGCGACGTCTCCGCCGGATTCCGCATCGACCTGCAGCTCAAGGACCTCCGCCTGGTGCAGGAGCACGCGCAGGCGCTGAGCGTGCCCCTGCCCGGCACCGCGCTCGTCACCAGCCAATACGTGGATGCGCGCGCGCATGGCGAGGGCAGCAACGGCAACCAGGCGCTGTTCCGCGTCTATGACCGAATGACCAACCAGACCACGGGCTGAACCTGATACGATGAGCCTCCAACTCGACTTTCCCGCAGTGCTGGAGCGTTGGCCAAGCTTCCTGGCCGGCGCTGCGCTGACGCTCGAGTTGGCGTTCTTCGCGACCGTGCTCGGCGCTCTGATCGGCACGCTCGCAGCAGTCGGCCGCGGCTCGCGAAGCGCGCTGATCGCCGGCGCCTGCAAGATCTATGTCGAGGCGATCCGCAACACACCGCTGCTGGTGCAGATCTTCCTGGTCTATTTCGGTCTCGCCAGCCTTGGCCTGAAATTCTCCGCGTTCACCGTGGCCGTGGCCGCGCTGACGATCAATGTCGGCGCCTACACCGCCGAGATCATGCGCGCCGGCTTCGAGGCGATCCCGCGTGGCCAGATCGAGGCGGCCGAGGGGCTGGCGCTGTCGCGCCTGCAGGTTTACTGGCACATCATCCTGCTGCCGGCGATCGAGAAGGTCTATCCGGCGCTGACCAGCCAGTTCGTGCTGCTGATGCTGGCCTCTTCGGTATGCTCGCAGATCTCGGCGGAAGAGCTCACGGCGGTCGCGAACTACATCCAGTCGGACACCTATCGCGCGTTCGAGACCTACATCATCGTCGCCGTGATCTACGTCTTCCTGTCGCTGGTGATGCGTGCGGGCTTCTGGGGCCTCGGCCTGGTGCTGTTCCCGCGCCGCCGCCGGCTCGGCACGCCGTTGTGAGATGACCATGGGCGGACATCTCAACATCAACCATCTGATGTTCCTCGGCCAGGGCGCGCTGTGGACCATTGGCCTGTCCGCGATCGCGCTGATCGGCGGCGGCATCGTCGGCTTCGTGATCGCGCTGGCGCGGATTTCGCCGCTTAAATCGGTGCGGATCGCCAGCGCCATCTATGTCCAGCTGATCCAGGGCACGCCGCTGCTCGTGATCCTGTTCCTCGGTTATTTTGGCCTGGCCGCCATCGGCCTCAAGGTCTCGCCGCTGGCTGCCGCCGGCGCTTCGCTGACGCTCTATGTTGCCGCCTATCTCGGCGAGATCTGGCGCGGCTGCATCCAGTCGGTGCCGAAGCCGCAATGGGAAGCCGCCGAAGGCCTCGCGCTGAGCCGAACCCAGCGCATGCTAAAGGTGATCCTGCCGCAGGCGATCCGCATCGCGACGCCGCCGACCGTCGGCTTCATGGTGCAGATCATCAAGAACACCTCGCTCGCCTCCGTCGTCGGTTTCGTCGAGCTGATGCGCTCGGGCCAGATCGTCAACAACTCGCTGTTCGAGCCGTTCGCCATCTACGCCATCATCGCCGTCACCTATTTCGCCATGTGCTATCCCCTCTCCCTGTTCAGCCAGAGGCTGGAGAAGCGGATGGGGCGTGGCAGGTCCAACCTCGCGCCAGCTTGACATGCACCAAACCTCCTCCGCCTCCGAACCGATCGTGTCGCTCCGCGACGTGCAGAAGAGCTTCGGCCCGCTCCGGGTGCTCGACGGCGTCTCCTTTGCCGTCCAGCGCGGCGAGGTGCTGGCCCTGATCGGCCGCTCCGGCTCCGGCAAGAGCACGGCACTGCGCTGCATCGACCGCTTCGAGAAGGTCGACGGCGGCGAGATCGTGGTCTGCGGGCATCGCGTCGATCGTCCCGATGTCGACCTGCGCGCGCTGCGCCAAGACGTCGGCATCGTGTTCCAGAGCTACAATCTGTTTCCGCATCTCACGATCGAGCAGAACATCACGCTCGCACCCTGCGCCGTGAAAGGCATGCCGGCGTCGCAAGCCAAGGACCTCGCACGAAAAGTGCTGGCGCAGGTCGGGCTCGAGGAGAAGCTGCACGCCTATCCCGAGCAGCTTTCCGGCGGCCAGCAGCAGCGCGCTGCGATCGCACGTTCGCTCGCGATGCAGCCGAAGGTCATGCTGTTCGACGAGGTCACCTCGGCGCTCGATCCCGAGCTAACGGCTGAAGTGCTGAAGGTGATCGAGCAATTGGCGGCTGACGGTATGACCATGGTGATGGTCACCCACGAGATGGGTTTTGCCAAAGGTATCGCCGACCGGATCGTGTTCATGCATCGCGGCAAGGTTCACGAGACCGGACCCGCCTCGATCCTGACGTCGCCGACGACCCCCGAACTCACGCAATTCGTGGGCACGGGAAACCTAAAATCATAACAGGGAGAGGAGAACTAGGGATGATCAACAAGACACTGCTGGGCACCGCCGCCGCACTGTGCGGCCTGGTCATGATGGCAGCAACGCCAGCATCGGCCGACCTGCTCGATGACATCACCCAGGCCAAGAAGATCCGCATCTCGACCGACCTCGCCATCCCGCCTTCGGGCATGATGGATTCCAACATGAAGCCGACGGGCTCCGACGTCGAGGTGGCACAACTGCTCGCCAAGGATTGGGGGCTCGAGCTCGAATTCGTCCAGACCACCGGGGCAACCCGCATCCCAAACGTGCTGACCGGCAAGGCCGACATCATCATCTCGACCCTGTCGGTAACGCCCGAGCGCGCCAAGGTGATCGATTTCACCAAGCGCTATGCGACGCTGCAATCCGACGTCGGCTGCCTCAAGTCCTCGACCGTCAAGGACTGGCCGGACCTGAAGGACAAGTCGATCGGCGTCTCGCGCGGCACCACGCAAGACACCACCCTGTCCAACATGAAGGACAAGGATCTGAAGATCGCGCGCTATGACGACGACGCCACCATGGTGACGGCCGCCGTCTCCGGCCAGGTCGACTGCGTCGCCTCGTCCGCAACGATCATCAACCAGATCGGCGTGAAGAACCCCTCGCGCGTCTTCGAATCCCGGATACCGCTGGCGACCTTCGATCTCGCCATCGGCCTGAAGAAGGGTGAGCAGCGCCTGATGGACAAGCTCAACGCCTGGATCGGCGAGAACGTCAAGAACGGCAAGCTCAACGCGATCTACAAGAAATTCCACGGGGTCGAGTTGCCGGCCGACATGCGCAGCTAACCCCAGAACGATCGTGACAGCCGCTTGCCGGCGGCTGTCACGCCTCATGCAAAATCTAGAAGGACATCAAATGCGTCTCGTCATCGGATCCGACCACGCCGGCTGGCCGCTCAAGCAGACCGTCATCGACCATATCCGCAGCCTCGGCCACGACGTCGTCGACGTCGGCTCCTATGACGACAAGCCGGTGGATTTCCCCGATATCGCACGCGCCGTGGCGCAGAAGGTGACGTCGGGTGAAGCCGCCCGCGGCATCATGGTGTGCGGCACCGGCGTCGGCGCCTCGATCGCCGCCAACAAGATGAAGGGCATCCGCGCCGCGGTCTGCCACGACGTCCATTCCGCCCATCAGAGCGTCGAGCATGACGACGTCAACGTGATGTGCATCGGCGCACAGATCGTCGGCGCCTGGCTCGCCGTCGATCTGGTATCGTCCTATCTTTCCGCCGAATTTTCCACCGACGAGGATTTCCGCCGCCGCGTGGAGAAGCTGCGCATCATGGACGAGCAGGGCTGACGGCCTGCCATGATCCTGGTGTTCGGCTCGCTCAACATCGATCTGGTCGCGCAAGTGCCTGTCATTCCTGGTCCTGGCAGGACCGTGCTCGCACCGTCCTACCAGACGCATTTCGGCGGCAAGGGCGCCAACCAGGCCGTCGCCGCAGCGCGGATGGCGGGACCCGGGCACGTGCGCATGGCCGGTCGTGTCGGCTCGGACGGATTTGGCGACCGCGCGATCGAGAACCTTCGCGCGAACGGGGTCGACGTCGACCTCGTCATCAGGGCAAGCGAGCCGACCGGCTGCGCCTTCATCACGGTCGATCAAGCCGGCGAGAACGCCATCACGGTGGCGAGCGGCGCCAACAATTCCACGAGCGCAAGTGACCTTCCCGCGGCGCTGTTTGGTCCCGACACCGCGCTGGTGCTCCAGATGGAGGTGCCGTTCGCGCAGGCAGTCGAGGCTGCGCGCCGGACAGCCTCCGCTTCAGGCACCGTCATATGGAACCTCGCACCGGTTCCAGAAAAGATGACGCGTGAAATGGTGACGGAGCTTCTCGCCGTGACCGATCATCTCATCGTCAACGAACACGAGGCGCTGGATGCGGCCGCAGCGGTCGGCCTCGCGCCGCCCGATTACACGGCCGCGGCCACGGAACTCGCCAGGATTGGCGACCTCACCTGCATCGTGACTGCCGGCGCGCAAGGCGCTCTGGCTGTCGCAGCCGACGGGACCTGCCGGCGCGCGCCCGCCCCGCGCATCACACCGGTCGACACGACCGGGGCCGGCGACACCTTTGTCGGCGCCTTCGCAGCGATGATCCACGAAAAGGTTCCGCTGCAAACCGCACTGCAGGTCGGATGCGAAGCGGCGGCCCGGAAGTGCCTCGAGCCGGGTGCGCAGGCGGGCATGCCGATGCGGGCGAAGATTCCGTCTCTCGCCTAGCCTCGTCCGCGGTTACAGTGCTCCGATTCCCGGAGCCCTGCCCATGGCCTTCCTCTTCGTCCTCATCGTCGGCCTGATCGCCGGCACCATTTCAGGCATCGTCGGCACGGGCTCGTCGATCATGCTGATGCCGGTGCTGGTCTACGCCTATGGGCCGAAGGAAGCGGTGCCGATCATGGCGGTTGCTTCCGTGATGGCGAATTTTTCGCGGATCCTGGCCTGGTGGCGCGAAGTCGACTGGCGCGCCTGCGCTGCCTATTCGGTCACGGGCATTCCGGCGGCGGCGCTCGGCGCGCGCACCCTGCTGGCGCTGCCCGCGCATGCCGTGGATCTCGCCATCGGTATCTTCCTGATCGCGATGGTGCCGACCCGGCACTGGCTGGCCCGGCACGACCTCAAGGCCAAGCTCTGGCACCTCGCAATCGGCGGCGCCGTCATCGGCTATCTCACCGGCATCGTGGTTTCGACCGGCCCGCTCAGCGTGCCGCTGTTCCTGTTCTACGGCCTGTCCAGGGGTGCCTTCCTCGCGACCGAGGCCGCCGCCTCGCTCGGCCTCTATTTCGCGAAGTCCGTGACGTTCGAACGGTTCGGCGCCCTGACGCAGGAGGTGTTCATCAAGGGCCTGATCGCAGGATCCTCGCTGATGGCAGGTGCTTTCATCGCCAAACGCTTCGTGCTGCATCTGAAGCCGGACATGTTCCGCCTGGTGATGGACGCGATCATGATCGCAGCCGGGCTCTCGATGCTCTGGAACGCGACGCAGCCCTAAAGCGCGATGAGATCAGGATGAATCGTCATCGCGCTTTAGGTCGTTGTTTGAGCATGATCTTTTCGGAAAACCGCTGCGCACTTTTCCGGATCATGCTTTAGCCGCGCTCAGGCCGCGAATTCAGGCGCAATCGGCGGGCTGTCGATGCGGACGCGAGCTTCACGGGGCTGCCCTTCGAGCCCTTGCAGCACGGCCTCGAGGGGTTGCGGCCGCTGGTAGAGATAGCCCTGCCCGAACCGCACGCCCATCTCGCGCATGGCCGCGGCCTGCTCGGCCCGCTCGATGCCTTCGGCGACCAGGGTCAGCCCCAGCGTGCCGGCGAGCGAGGCAATGACGCCGACGATCGCCTTGTCTTCCGCGCTGCCGGGAATCTCGCTGATGAAGGCCTTGTCGATCTTGACCTTGTCCAGCGGGAAACGCCTGAGATGCGCGAGCGAGCTGTAGCCCGTGCCGAAATCGTCGAGCGCGATGGTGGCACCGAGGCGCCGCAGGCGGTGCAGCGTCTCGGATGCGCTGGCGATATTATTGATCAGCGAACCCTCGGTGATCTCGAGCTCCAGCGATGATGCCGCAACATTGAAATTCCTGCAGGTCGTGCGCAGCTCGGCGGCGAGCGAATGGTCGGCGAGCTCGGACGGCGGCAGATTGATCGCGACCCGGATCTCCGGCCGGCCGGCAGCCGCCAGGCGCTGCAGCGCGCGGCAGGCGTCGGTCAGCACGTAGCGCGTCAGCCGCGCGTTGTTACCGCTGCGCTCGATCAGCGGCAGGAATTCGCCGGGACCAATGATGCCATGCTCGGGATGGCGCCAGCGGATCAGTGCTTCGAGACCGACGACAGCCTGGCTCTCCAGATCGACCTGGCTCTGATACCAGACCTCGAACTGTCCCTCGGCAAAGCCTGTGGGAATGGCGAGCTCCAGATCCCTGCGGCGGCGATAGTCGCGCTGCAGCGCTTCGTCCAGCACCGCGACGGTGCCGGGCGCCTTGCTCTTGGCATGGTAGAGCGCGATGTCGGCGAGCGCCGGGAGGTGCGACAGCTCGGGATCGGCGGCCCGACGCACGGCAAGACCGATGCTGGCGCGCGGCACGACCTGCTTGTCGTGCAGCCGGATCGGCTCGGATATCGCGTCCAGCAAGTGGCGCGCGAACGCCTGCGCGGTCGCCTGGTTGCTGACCTCGGGGCGGATCACGACGAACTCGTCGCCGCCGAGCCGCGCGACCCAATCCTGCGGCTCGACCGCGTCGCGAAGACGTTCGGAGATGTGGACCAGGAACTTGTCGCCGGCATCATGGCCGAAGGTGTCGTTGATGCCCTTGAAGTCGTCGAGGTCGATGAAGCAGAACGCGATCAGCGAGTCCGGCGAGCCGGCATCGTTGCTCAGGGTCACCAGATGCTCGGACAGCGAGCGGCGATTGGGCAGGCCCGTGAGCGGGTCGTGCGCGGCCATATGGCCAAGCCGGTCGAGCGCGCCCGACGTCGTGTGCTGCATGGCGTTGAAGGCCCGCGCGAGCTGGCCGAACTCGTTCAACGACTTGATGTCGGCCGGATAGGCCCGCCCGTCCTGCTTGCTGCGCTGGATCGCCGACATGATCGCGGCGAGCGGCTTGCCGATGAAGATGTTCGCCGAGATCCGCATCGCGATCAGCGTGGCGAACGTTGCGAGCAGACCGACGACCAGCAGGAGCATCAGCCGGCTGCCGGTATCGGCATAGACGGTCGCATAGGAATAGGCGATCACGATGCGTCCGGCCTGCACGGCGATGTTGCCGTTGGTGTAGCTGATCGGACGCGAGACTTCCGAGACCGACTGATCAGCCGGACGCGCCACGACGCGCGCGATCGGAACGCCGGTGTCGTCATAGACGGCCGCGGCGGCGATGGTCTCGTCGTGCATGATTTCGTTGAGCACGTTCGTGACCTGGTCGTAGCGCATCTTCCAGAGCGGCTCGGCGATCAGCTCGGCGCGGCTCTCGGCCGTGCGGGCGATGCGAGCATCGAGCTGCCTGATCTGCGACCAGAAGCTCGAGACCTCGACACCGGCGGAGGCGAGTAGTTGCACCAGCAGCAGCACCGGCACGGTGGCCCAGATCATCGCGCGGACCACCGAACGCGACGGCGCCGGCTGCGCGCTGCGTTTCGGATCGGTCATGTCGTCAGCGTTTCGCATCAGTCGGCGGCACCTTCGAGCGGCGCCAATGACGAGATGAGCGCATTCATGGAGAAATCGTATTGGCCGCAGCGTCCCGCCTTCGCCCTGAATCGCGTGAAGTCGATCCGATCGAAAGAGCGGCTCTTGATGAGGTCGCCGACGGAAGCCAGGTTTGCACGGGTGATCGCAGCGGTCTTGACCTCGACATGGGGCGAAGCCGCCGCGAAATCGCAACCATCGGCATAGTCGCGAAGCAGCACGATCGACCAGCCGCCAAGCAGGAAGTGGCCGCCATCGGTGAGCAGCAGCCGCCCCGCCCTGATCGCGCGCAGCGCATCCTCCGACCAGTTGAGGCCGACCACCTGGATGTCCTCGCCGGGAACGAGTCCTGCCGTCGAGATCGCCTTGATGGCCCCGAGCGCCATCGGATCGTTGCCGGCCCAGACGCCCGCGGGACGGATTCCCTTGCGCTGGGCCCAGCCCAGATAATTCGCCGTGACCTGCTCGGCCTCCGACTGCGTCCAGTTCGCGAACAGCATCCGGTCCACGACCACGTCAGGCGCGCCGTCCGCGGCGAGCCGAAGACCGGCGTTGCGGGCGATCGAGGCCGGCGTGATCTCGTCGCCGCCGATGCCGAGAATGTGGATCTTGCCGTCCGGGCTCTGCCATTTCTCGGCGCGCGCCGCGCTGATCAGCGCGTTGGCCATCCGCGCACCGGCGGTCTGGAGATCGGTCGTGATGTCACCGAGCCAGGTCTTGAGCTTCTGGCGTGCCGGCCCGAGACGCACCGCATCCTCGCCGATCAGCGTGTTCGACAGCAGCAGCGTCTTGACGCCGGCAACCTCGGCCGCCTCCAGGACCGGAACGGCGGCGGATTCCTCGTTCGACAGGATGAGAAAATCGGGCTTGTCGGGGCGCGCCACGACGCCGAACCCGAGCTCCTGCATGGTGCGGTAATTGCGCTCGCTGGTCAGCACCTCGACATGCGCGTCGAGCTTGCGGCCCGCGGCCTGCATGGTCTGCGCGACCATGTCCCAATAGACCTCTCCGGTCTTGCCGGGGTTGACGAAAACGATATGGAGGGGTTTGGCGTCGGCCGCGACAACGAGGCCGGCCGGCGCCACAACGCCGCAGGCCACGCCAATTGCGAGCAATATGCGCAGAAACATCGTCATTCTTTTTTTCGCCATCCCGTATTGGTTCCGACCCTGGACCCATGTCCGCTAACATTTGGCAAAGTCCGGCGCGGCGCGGCGGCCTAAAGCTAACAAAGGGTGTACGGCTTGCGTTGAATTGCGATATTGGGCGCGCACATAGCCGGCCTCACGGACCGCCGTTCCGTGCTATCAGCAGACCTCAAGCCCTCCGACTCGATCATCCCATGGCCAAGAACACGCTTTCCTTCGTCTGCCAGAACTGCGGCGCGGCCTATAACCGCTGGCAGGGCAAGTGCGAGTCCTGCGGCGAGTGGAATACGCTGGCCGAGGAAGACACCAGCGGCAGCGTGCCGGTCTCGATCCGCTCCAAGCGCAAGGGGCGGACGTTCGCGCTGGAGAGCCTCGCCGGAAAGAGCCCGGACGCGCCGCGCCTGTCGTCCGGGATGACCGAGCTCGACCGCGTCACCGGCGGCGGCTTCGTCCGCGGCTCGGTGCTGCTGGTCGGCGGCGATCCCGGCATCGGCAAGTCGACGCTGCTGACCCAGGCCACCAGCATGATGGCGCGCGCCGGCCATCGCATCGTCTACATCTCCGGCGAAGAGGCGGTCGCCCAGGTGCGGCTGCGCGCCGAGCGGCTGGGGCTGTCGGATGCGCCGGTGCAGCTTGCGGCCGAGACCTCGGTCGAGGACATCGTCTCGACGCTGTCGGAAGGCGCGGTGCCGCGGCTGATCGTGATCGACTCGATCCAGACCATGTGGACCGACACGGTGGAATCGGCCCCCGGCACGGTCACCCAGGTCCGCGCCTCGGCGCAGGCGCTGATCCGCTTCGCCAAGAAGACCGGCTCGGCCATCATTCTGGTCGGCCACGTCACCAAGGACGGCCAGATCGCCGGACCGCGCGTGGTCGAGCACATGGTCGATGCGGTGCTGTCGTTCGAGGGCGAAGGCTCGCAGCAATTCCGCATCCTGCGCGCCGTGAAGAACCGTTTCGGCCCGACCGACGAGATCGGCGTGTTCGAGATGACCGGGCTTGGCCTGCGCGAGGTCACCAATCCCTCCGAACTGTTCCTGTCCGAGCGCGATCTCGGCACGCCCGGCACCGCAGTCTTTGCGGGCATCGAGGGCACGCGGCCCGTTCTGGTCGAATTGCAGGCGCTGGTGGCCCCGACTTCGCTCGGCACCCCGCGCCGCGCCGTGGTCGGCTGGGACCAGAGCCGGCTCTCCATGGTGCTGGCGGTGCTGGAGGCCCATTGCGGCGTCAAGCTGTCCGGACACGACGTCTATCTGAACGTCGCCGGTGGCCTGCGCATCCACGAACCCGCCGCCGACATGGCCGCCGCGGCCGCGCTGGTCTCGTCCCTGGTTAATGCGCAGTTACCCACCGATGCGGTCTATTTCGGCGAGATTTCGCTCTCCGGCGTGATCCGTCCGGTGGCGCAGACCCCGGCCCGGCTCAAGGAAGCGGTCAAGCTCGGCTTCAAGCGCGCCGTGCTGCCCGAATCGGCCCGGGGCGATTCCGGCGGTGACGCCGGACTGTCCCTGAACGCGGTGAACAGCCTCACGACATTGGTGGCCGAAATCGCCGCCAAGGGCTCCCGCCGCGGCGATCAGAGCCCGCCGGCGGAGAAAAATGCCACACCGGCAAGATTCCGCCGTGGAGAGGGTTAGCTGGAGGTGACGTTTCCGGCCCCTACCGCTATACAGCCGTCACAAAAGCAGCATGGGATTGCGTGGTTGCGGCCTTGCCGGGAACGCCGTCTGCCCCTCTTTTAGGGCAACGGCCAAACACCGATTCGCTGAGCACCTTTGAGAGTACGAGCGGACCTGACCAGCCGATGCCAGTAACACTCCTCGACCTGATCCTGCTCGGTGTGATGCTGATCTCGGGCCTGCTTGCCATGGTCCGCGGCTTCATGCGCGAAATCCTCTCGATCGCGGCCTGGGGCGCCGCGGCGATCGTGACGCTCTACTCCTTCTCGAAGCTGCTGCCGACCGCCAAGACCTATTTCAACAACGACACCGTCGCGAGCGTGGTCGTGGTCGCCGGCGTGTTCGTCGGTACCCTGGTCGTGGTCTCCGTGATCACGGTCCGGATCTCCGACATGATCCTGGATTCGCGCATCGGCGCGCTGGACCGGACCCTGGGCTTCCTGTTTGGCCTCGCTCGCGGGCTTTTGATCGTCGTGGTCGCGTTCCTGTTCTTCACCTGGCTGGTGCCGGACAAGCAGCGCCCGGACTGGGTCACGGGGGCGAAATCCCGCGTGGTGCTCCAGGGAACCGGGGATTGGCTGATGTCCCTCTTGCCTGACGACCCCGAGAACACCATCTTGAAGAGATTCAAGAAAAACAAACCAGATGATGATCAAGCTGATTCCGAGCAGCAGCCTTCGGGCAGTGGCGACGGATACAGTAAATCTGCTCGTGACGGCATGAAGAAGCTGATCGAGAAACCTGCGGCGCGTTGATAGAGCCCTAGAGAGAGGCGCGGACGAGATGCGACACCCTGACCAGGACGCCCAACTTGATCTCGATCCCAAGGCCGGTTTGAGCCCGGCTGCGCTAGAGGTTCAGGACGACCTGGAGGGGGATACGCTGCGCGAGGAGTGCGGTGTGTTCGGCATCTACGGACACCCGGACGCTGCCGCCATCACGGCGCTCGGCCTCCACGCCCTTCAGCACCGCGGCCAGGAAGCCGCCGGCATCGTCTCCTACGACGGCAGCCGTTTCCATTCAGAGCGTCGCCTCGGCCTCGTCGGCGACACTTTCTCCCGCCGCGAGGTAATCGATCGCCTGCCCGGCAACATGGCGGTCGGCCATGTCCGCTATTCCACCACTGGCGCGACCATCCTGCGCAATGTGCAGCCGCTGTTCGCCGAGCTCAATGCCGGCGGCCTCGCGGTCGCCCACAACGGCAATCTCACCAACGGCCTGACGCTGCGCCGCGAGCTCGTGAAGCACGGCGCGATGATGCAGTCGACCACCGACACCGAGGTGATCCTGCACCTGGTCGCACGCTCCAGGCGCGCCCGCTTCATCGAGCGCTATATCGATGCGCTGCGCGAAATCGAGGGCGCCTATGCGCTGGTCTCGCTCACCAACAAGAAGCTGGTCGGCGCGCGCGACCCGCGCGGCATCCGTCCGCTGGTGCTCGGCGAGCTCGACGGCTGCCCGATCCTGACCTCCGAGACCTGTGCGCTCGACATCATCGGCGCGCGCTTCGTGCGCGACATCGAGCCCGGCGAAGTCATCGTGTTCGACGAGAACGGCCAGGACATTCACAAGCCGTTCCCGCCGATGGCGCCGCGTCCCTGCATCTTCGAGTACATCTACTTCTCCCGTCCGGATTCCATCGTTCACGGCCGCTCGGTCTACGAAGTGCGCAAGGCCTTCGGCGCGCAGCTGGCGCGCGAAAGCCATGTGCCGATCGACGTCGTCGTGCCGGTGCCGGATTCCGGCGTGCCCGCGGCAGTCGGCTACAGCCAGCATTCCGGCGTGCCGTTCGAGCTCGGCATCATCCGCAATCACTATGTGGGCCGCACCTTCATCCAGCCGACGCAGGCGATCCGCGAGTCCGGCGTGCGCATGAAGCATTCGGCCAACCGCGCCGCGATCGAAGGCAAGCGCATCATCCTGATCGACGACTCGCTGGTGCGCGGCACCACCTCGAAGAAGATCGTGCGCATGATGCGCGATGCCGGCGCGAAGGAAGTGCACTTCCGCCTCGCCTCGCCGCCGATCCTCTATCCTGATTATTACGGCATCGACCTGCCCGACCGCGGCGGCCTCCTGGCCGCGACGCATTCGCTGGAGGAGATGCGCGAGATCATCGGCGCCGATTCGCTCGCCTTCCTGTCGATCGACGGCATGTACCGCGCCATGGGCGAGCCCGGCCGCGACCCCGCCAATCCGAAATTCTCGGACCACTGCTTCACCGGGGCCTATCCGACCCACCTCACCGACCAGACCCAGACCGAGCAGCAGCCGCGGCAGCTGTCGCTGCTGGCGGAGGCGAGCTGACGGCGGAGCCGTCATCCCGGGGCGGTCCGCAGGTCCGAGCCCGGGATCTCGAGATTCTCAGGTGCGCAATCGCGCACCATAGTTCGATGCTTCGCATCGCCCCGGAATGACGGTGTGATGAGGGCTTGTCCCGGCCATCCACGCCTGTAAAACCCCGGCATGACAAAAGCCCTCGCCAACCGCATCGCTCTCGTCACCGGCGCCTCGCGCGGCATCGGTTTTGCCACGGCACTCGCGCTGGCGAAGGCCGGCGCGCATATCGTCGCCACCGCGCGCACGCAGGGCGGGCTCGAGGAGCTCGACGATGAGATCCGGAAACTGGGCGGCAGCGCCACGCTGGTACCGCTCAACCTCACCGATTCCGACGGCATCGCACGGTTAGGGGCCGGCCTGCACGAGCGCTACGGCAAGCTCGACATCCTCGTCGGCAATGCCGGCGTGCTCGGCCCCGCCTCGCCGATCGGCCATATCGAGCTGAAGGCCTTCAACGACGTGATGGCCGTCAACGTCTCCGCGAACTTCCAGCTGATCCGCTGCATGGAGCCGCTGCTCAGGCAATCCGATGCCGGCCGCGCCGTATTCATCACCTCGGGCGCCGCCAACAAGGCGACCGCCTATGTCAGCCCCTACGCCGCCTCCAAGGCCGCGCTGGAGACGCTGGCGCGCGCCTGGGCGCAGGAGACCGCGAACACGCCGCTCCGCGTCAACCTGTTCAACCCCGGCCCGATCCGCACCCGCATGCGCGCCACGCTGATGCCGGGCGAGGATCCCGCCACGCTCGACACGCCCGAGCAGGTCGCCGAGTTCATCGTGCCGATGTGCGCGCCCGGCTGGACCGACACCGGCAAGTTCTACGATTACAAGACCCGCAGCCTGATGAGCTTCCGCGCGCCTGCGTAATTGTCTTGCCTGATTGACTTGGGCACCTCCCCGCGATTGACTGCCGGCGCTCAAGCGGCAGCAAGCCGCAAGCCAAAAAGGGAGGTCGCCATGACATCATGGCATGATCGCGCAGGCTTCAACCGTGCGCTCGTACGTGTCGCTCACGCCTTCTCCATCCTGATTGCAGCCATCGCGTTCGTGCTTCCGGGCAAGGCGACCGCAGGCGATGTCCCCACCTTCGCCGTGGATCCCTCCTGGCCAAAGCCGCTGCCGAACAACTGGATCCTCGGCCAGGTCGGCGGCATCACCGTCGACTGGCAGGGCCACATCTGGGTGATCCATCGCCCGCGCTCGCTCACCGACGACGAGAAAGGCGCGAGCCTCAATCCGCCGCGCTCGAAGTGCTGCGTCTCAGCACCGCCCGTGCTCGAATTCGACAGCGACGGCAATCTGCTGCGGTCCTGGGGCGGTCCGGGCGAAGGCTATGAATGGGTCGGCCGCGAGCACGGCATCGAGGTCGACGAGCGCGGCTTCGTCTGGATCGGCGGCAATGCCGACAACGACAATGCCATCCTGAAATTCTCGCTCGACGGCAAGTTCGTCGCCCAGATCGGAAAAATAGCGCCGAGCCTCGGCAGCAACGACACGACGCAGCTCGGCAAGCCCGCGGAGACCGCGCTCGACAAGGAGGCGAACGAGATCTACGTCGCAGACGGCTACGGCAACCGCCGCGTCATCGTGTTCGACGCGACGACGCTCGCCTACAAGCGGCACTGGGGCGCCTACGGCAACAAGCCTGATGATGCCAAGCAGGCGGCCTATGATCCCAAGGCGCCGGTGTCGCAGCAATTCGGCAATCCCGTGCACTGCGTGAAGCTCGCCAGCGACGGGCTGGTCTACGTCTGCGACCGCATCAACAACCGGATCCAGGTCTTCAGGAAGGACGGCACTTTCGTGAAGGAGTTCTTCTTCGAGAAGAACACGCTCGGCAACGGCGCGGTCTGGGACATCGCGATCTGGCCCGATCCGAAGCAGACCTGGCTGCTCAGCGCCGACGGCGAGAACAACGAGATCCGGATCATCAAGCGTGACGACGGCAGCGTGGTCGGCAGCTTCGGTCGCAACGGCCGCAACGCCGGCCAATTCCATTGGGTCCATGCCATGGCCATCGACGCCAAGGGTAACGTCTATACCGCCGAGGTCGATACCGGAAAGCGCATCCAGAAGTTCAGGCTGACCTCGGACGCGCTGAAATAGCGTCTTGACGCATCTTGCCCAAAAGTTAACCGACGGATGACGCTACGACGCAGCGTCATCCGGCTTTAGGCGCATTGCCGCAAACCACCGGACACGGTAGAGCCATCAGCCGGACCAAGGCTTCGCAAGAGAGCCGTCCGCATATTTGACAATGGAGGAAACCTTTTATGACGACGACGTTCGCGCGCCGCTCCGCGGCCCTTCTTGCCTGTGCCGCTTTCGGTTTTGCCACATCCGCCTTCGCCCAGGACAAAACCGTCACGATCGGCGTGCTCAACGACATGTCCAGCCTCTATGCCGACATCGGCGGCCCAAATGCCGTCGTCGCGGTGAAGATGGCCGTGGAGGATTCCGGCCTGCTTGCCAAGGGCTGGAAGATCGATGTCATCAGCGGCGATCACCAGAACAAGCCCGACGTCGGCGTCAACATCGCGCGGCAGTGGATCGATACCCAGAAGGTCGACGTGATCGCCGACACACCGAACTCGGGCGTCGCGCTGGCGGTCAGCAACGTCGCCAAGGAAAAGAACGTCGTCCTGCTCAACAATGGCGGCGCCAGCGCTGATCTCACCGGCAAGGCCTGCAACGCCAACACCATCTCCTACACCTACGACACCTACATGCTCGCCACCGGCACCGGCAAGGCGCTGACCAAGGCCGGCGGCGACACCTGGTTCTTCCTGACCGCCGACTACGCCTTCGGCGCCGCGCTCGAACGCGACACCAGCGCGGTCGTCACCGCCAGCGGCGGCAAGGTGCTCGGCGGCGTCAAGCATCCGCTTAACACGTCGGACTTCTCCTCCTTCCTGCTGCAGGCGCAGAACTCGAAGGCGAAGATCGTCGGTCTTGCCAATGCCGGCGGCGACACCACCAACTCGATCAAGCAGGCGGCCGAATTCGGCATCGTCGAGGGCGGCCAGAAGCTCGCCGCGCTATTGCTGTTCATCAACGACGTCCACTCGCTCGGGCTCAAGACCGCGCACGGCCTGACCTTCACCGAATCCTTCTACTGGGACCTCAACGAAGGCACCCGCGCCTTCTCGAAGCGCTTCCAGGAGAAGGTGACCAACAAGGCGATGCCGTCGATGACCCAGGCCGGCAACTACGCCGCCGTGCTGCATTACCTCAAGACGCTCGATGCCCTCGGCGGCAATCCGCATGACGGCGCCAAGGTCGTCGCCAAGATGAAGGAGATCGAAACTGACGATCCCCTGTTCGGCAAGGGCCCGCTCCGCATCGACGGCCGCCGGATCGTTCCGGCCTATCTGTTCGAGGTGAAGAAGCCGGAGGAGTCGAAGGGGCCGTGGGACTATTACAAGCTGGTCGCGACCATCTCGGCGGAAGATGCCGCCAAGCCGCTCAAGGACAGCGAGTGCCCGTTGGTGAAGAAGTGACCGAGAGCGCGTAGTCCACTTCGTAGGGCGGGTTAGCCGCAAGGCGTAACCCGCCTCTTCTCTCACCCGGAGCAAGATGGCGGATTACGCTTCGCTAATCCGCCCTACGGGATCGTCTTCGTGGTCGCCAGCGCCCGCATCGCGATCGCCACGCACACCACCATTAACACCGCCGCGAGCAGGAACGGCGCGCCGGGCAGATGCAGCGGCGCGCCGGCGCCGATGAAATAGGAAAATGTCAGCGTGAACAGAAACGGGCCGACGAGCTGCGAAACGCTCTGCACGCTCGCGGTCGCGCCCTGCAACTGGCCCTGCTGATCGGGCGCAACCAGCCGCGTCATCAACGATTGCATGGCCGCGCCCGAGATGCCCCACAGCGACATCACGGGAATGCCGATCCAGAACAGCGGCCCGGTCGGCGCAGCACCGAAGATCACGAATCCGATCGCGCCACAGCACAGGCCCATCAGCAGCGCGTTGCCCTCGCCGAGCAGGCGCACGATCGGGCCGATGGCGAGCCCCTGCACCACCATGGCGCAGATGCCAACCATCGCGAGCGTCAGCCCCACCGTCTTCGAATCCCAGCCGTAGCGATAGGTCGCATAGAGCACGAACGTCGAGGGCAGCACGACGTGGGCGACTTGCGCGATGAAGTTGACGACGGACAAGGCGGCAAGCGCCGCATTGGACCGCAGCAAATGCAGCGCACCGATCGGATTGGCGCTGATCCAGCGGAACGGCGCGCGCTTTTCCGGCGCCAGCGATTCCGGCAGGACGAACAGCCCGTAGAGCGCATTGGCAAAGCTGAGGGCCGCCGACGCCCAGAACGGCAGGCGCGGATCGATATCGCCGAGCAGGCCACCGAGCGCCGGGCCGAGGACAAAGCCCGCGCCGAAGGCAGCCCCGATCCTGCCGAAGATCGCCGCGCGGCGCTCCGGCGGCGTGATGTCGGCGATATAGGCGAAGGCGGTCGAGATGCTGGCCGAGGTGATGCCTGAGATGACGCGGCCGATGAACAGCCAGAGCAGCGACGGCGCAAGCGCCATCAGCACATAGTCGGCCGCGAGCCCGAAATTCGACAGCAGCACCACCGGGCGTCGGCCGAAACGATCCGACAGCGCGCCGAGCACCGGCGAGAACACGAACTGCATCAGCGCCCAAGCGGTGCCGAACAGGCCGAAGATGCGGGCCGCATGGGCGGTGTCGTTGTCGACAAAACTCTCGATGAGTTTTGGCAGGATCGGCATGATCACGCCGAGCGCGAGCATGTCGAGCAGGATGGTGACGAAGATGAAGGCGACCGCACCGCGCCGGACCGGCGCTGCGCTTGGCGCCGACGCCTCGCCGGCGTGGTTGCTCACGACGGCCGCTTGCGCTTGTGGGCGAAGGGGTTGGCCTTTTCACGAAGCGTGATGCGCACCGGCGTCCCCGGCAGGTCGAACGTCTCGCGCATGGAATTGGTCAGATAGCGCAAGTACGACTGCGGCACAGCGTCGGCGCGCGAGCAGAACAGCACGAAGCTCGGCGGACGCGCCTTGTTCTGGGTGATGTAGTTCAGCTTCAGGCGGCGACCCGACACGGCCGGTGGCGGATTGGCCTGGACCGCCTGCTCGAACCAGCGATTGAGCGCTGACGTCGGCACGCGCCTGTTCCAGACCGCATAGGCGTCCTGGATCGCCTGCATCAGGCGGTCGATGCCCTCGCCCATCAGGCCCGACACGGCGACAATCGGCACGCCCTTGACCTGCGGCAGCCAATGGTCGGCATCGCGGCGCAAGTTCGAGATGGCGCCGCCGCCCTTGGTCTCCATCAGGTCCCATTTGTTGGCGGCGAGCACGATCGCCCGGCCCTCGCGCTCGATCAGATCGGCGATGCGCAGGTCCTGCTCCTCAAAGCGGTTCTGCGTGTCCATCATCAGCACGACGACCTCGGCAAAACGCACCGCGCGCAAAGCGTCGGCGACCGAGAGCTTTTCCAGCTTCTCCTCGATGCGCGAGCGACGGCGAAGACCCGCGGTGTCGAACACGCGGAAATCGCGGCCCTTCCAGTTGATCTCGACCGCGATGGAATCGCGCGTGGTGCCGGCTTCCGGGCTCGTGAGCAGACGCTCCTCGCCGAGCAGATGGTTGATCAGCGTCGACTTGCCGGCATTGGGACGGCCGACGATGGCGACCCGGATCGGGCGCGTCGCGGCCTCTTCCTCGGTCAGCGGCGCGTCGTCCTCATCCTCGTCTTCCTCGACGGGTTCCGGCATCAGCTTGGCGAGCGCATCGTAGAGCTCGCCCATGCCCTCGCCGTGCTCGGCCGAGATCTGGATGGGATCGCCGAGACCGAGCGCAAAGGACTCCATCGCGCCGATATCGCCGTGTTTGCCCTCGCTCTTGTTGGCAACCAGCAGCACCGGCTTGTCGGCCTTGCGAGCGAAGTCCGCGAAGGCGCGATCGTTTGGCGTGAGGCCGATACGGGCGTCGATGACGAAGAACAGCGCATCGGCCTGCGCGATCGCGGCCTCGGTCTGCTCCTGCATCCGCGCGGTCAGCGAGCCCTTGGCGCCCTCGTCAAGGCCGGCGGTATCGATGATGGTGAACTCAAGGTCTCCAAGCCTTGCATCGCCCTCGCGGCGGTCGCGGGTGACGCCCGGCAAGTCATCGACGAGCGCGAGCTTCTGCCCAACCAGGCGGTTGAACAGCGTCGATTTGCCGACATTGGGCCGGCCGATGATGGCAATCGTGAAGGACATCGGTCATTCGTGCGCTGCGAAGGCCGCGCCTGTCAATGCGTTGGAAAATTTAAAGCGCGATGAGATTCGGATGAATCGTCATCGCGCTTTAGGTCGTTGTTTGAGCATGATCTTTCCGGAAAACCGCTTCGCACTTTTCCGGATCATGCTCTAGCGCGAGAAGCTGCCGCTCGGCAGGGGCGCCGGGAAGCCGCCCTGCGTTTGCTGCTGCGTGGTCTGGGTCGGTTGCGCCTGCTGGACCGGCTGGTCCGGCGGCGGCGCGGTGGTGCGCTTGCGGACGATCTTCTGCTTGGGCGGCGGAGCGGCTTGCGCCGGCGCGGCCTCCGGCTGGGCCTCGCCATCGACTTCGCCCGCGGGCGCCTCAGCCGGAGCGGCTGCGGTCGCGGCCGGCTGCTTCGTCTTCTTGGCCTTGGCACCCTTCGCCGGCTTTGCAGGCTCGGGCGGCTGCGGCTCCGGCGGCAGCGAGGCGACGGCAGGCGCGTTCGGATCCACCTGCTGTTGCTGCGCGCCCTTGTACATTTCCTTCGGGACGCCCTGCTCGAGGCCGGGCACGCCCTCCGGGAAGACAGGCTTGCGGTCGCCGGGCAGCTTCTTCTTGGTGTCGAGGAAGTCGAGCATATCGCTCGGATCGAATCCGCCGCTGGAGCAGCCGCCCAGGAGGCCCGTGAAGGCGATCAGGACGGCGGCTGCGATCAAACGTGGCGTGCGGCGCATCTTGGTGTCTCGTCTAACGTCAGAGGTCCGTCGTCAGCTTTTGGCGACGGGCGGCAGCAGGGCCTGGAGCGCCTCGGCGCGCGAGCGCAGGCCGGACGGCGTTTCGCCGTCCTCGGCGATCGCGTCGAGCCATTTGCGGGCCGCGGTGGTGTCGTTGTTGCGCCAGGCCGACAGCGCGAGCATCTCGCGCGCGGTGTGGCGGAACGTCGATTTGGGCGCAGCGGACGACTCGAGCCGCTGCTGCATGTCGGCGTAGCTGGCGCTGTCGACCAGCAGGCCGGCCGCGCGAATCTTCGCCAGATCCTGCCACTCGCCACCCACGCCGCGATCGGCGGCAATCTCGTCATACATCTTGGCGGCGGCCTTGGGATCGCGGCTGGCGGCCTCGGCCGCAGCGCGCAGCCGCGCCAGGGTGCGATAGCCCGACGGCGCCTTGGCGGCGAGCTCGGTGAAGGCCGTTTCGGCCTCCGCATGCTTGCCCTGGTCGGACAGCTCGGCGGCCTTCTCGAAGGCCGCACCGGCCTCGGCGGCCTTCTGGGCCTCAAAGTACTGGTAGCCGCGCCAGCCGCCGACGGCGGCCACGATCAGCACCATCAAGGCGATGAAGTAGATCGAATACTTGTCCCACAGCTTCTTGAGCTGATCGCGACGTACTTCCTCGTCGACTTCGTCAAATAATTCAGACACTTATGATAATCCCATGCCCGTCCGGGTGCGCGCGCCAAGGCGTTCGCGTCAGGAATCCGGCCCCCACATGGCGGCGAGGTACCCTAACGATATGGCGGTGGCAAGGCAAAGCGAGCCCAATCAAGGCGTTAACCACCCGGGCGGCCCGCAAGCCGCCTGCCCGGCTCAGGCCCCCAGTAGCTCCCGCAGCTGCCGCTTGAGCACCTTGCCGTTGGCATTGCGCGGCAGCGGCTCGGTGGTGATCGCCACAGTTTCGGGAACCTTGTAGTCCGACAGGCGCTCGGCGCACCAGGCCCGCAGCGCGGCGTCGGTAACGGGTGCACGCGTCACCACCACGGCATGAACACGCTCGCCCAGCACCGGGCACGCCTTGGCGATGATCGCGCTCTCAACCACCGCGGGATGGCCGGCCAGCACGGATTCGACCTCGGCAGAGTAAATCTTCAGCCCGCCGCGGTTGATCATGTCCTTGCTTCGGTCGAACACACGGACAAACCCTTCCGCATCGACCGAGCCCAGATCGCCGGAGTGCCAGAATCCGCCAGTAAAACTCTCCGCCGTGGCCTTCGGGTTGTTCCAGTAGCCCTTGATGACGGATGCGCTCTGGATCCAGAGCTCGCCGATCTCGCCGGGCGGCAGCTCGCGCCCATCCGGTCCCATCGCGATGATGCGCGCGCCGGGACACGGCAGGCCGACGCTGTCGATATGGCTCGCCGTCAGCTCGCCCGGCATGATCGTCGAGGGCGACGTCGTCTCGGTCGCGCCGTAGCAGTTCGCCAGCTTCAGGCCGGGGATCGTTGCCTTGAGCTTCTCGATGGTGGCGACCGGCATCGGCGCGCCGCCAAAGCCGCCGATGCGCCAGCTCGACAGATCATAGCTGTCGAAGTCCGGCTGGAGCAGGCAGAGATTGTACATCGCCGGCACCATCACGGTGTAGGTGACGCGCTCGCGCGCGGCGAGCTTGAGATAATCGGCCGCCTTGAACTCGGGCATGATGATCAGCGCACCGCCACAGCGGATCATGGTCGTGATGTTGGCGACGACGCCGGTGACATGGCCGAGCGGCACTGCCGCGATCGAGCGGTCTGCTTGCGTTAGTTTGAGGCAGGACACGAACACCATCGAGGAATGCACGATGTTGCAATGAGCCAGCATCGCGCCTTTCGGCTTGCCCGTCGTGCCCGAGGTGTAGAGGATCATCGCGGTGTCCTCCTCGCTCACCTCGACCGGCGCCGGAGCCGGTGCGTTGTCTGCGAGCACCGCGAACCGTGACAGCGACGGATCGTCGTCGATGGCGATGCGATGGATCAGATCGGGCATGTCCTGCGCATCGGGCAGCCGCTCGGCGAGCCCGGCTTCGTGGATCAGGATCCTGGCGCCGCAATCGGTGAGCACATAGGCGATCTCCGGCTTCTGCTGGCGCGTGCTGAGCAGCACCGTCACGAGGCCCTCATGCGCGGCGGCGAACAGCAGCAGCGGAAACGCGATGCGATTGCCGAGCAGGATCGCAACGCGATCGCCGCGCTGCAGGCCGAGCTTGCGAAAGCCGGCCGCGATCCGCGCGGCCTGCTCCACCGTCTGCTGCCAGCTCAGCCTGACATCGCCGCAAACCAACGCTTCACCATCGGGATTGCGGGCGCACGCGTCCGCAATCATCGCCCACAGGCTCGCCGGCCGACCGCTGAAAGCCGGTACCACCCGATCGCCAAAGCGCGCCTCGAGCTGCATCGGCGGGATCTGAGATTGCGACCAGTCCATCGGAACGCCTCGGCTTGTTGCTCTTGTTATCTTCCGCTTATCTTCCGCGCATGATCGCGCGGCTCCTGTCTTGTGCCGATCGGCTAGCCCCCCATCACGGGAACGCCGATCACGACAGGATGGAACGCAAAGGCCAGCGCCAGATAGGCGACGATACCGACCGCAACCGCGATCAGATCATTGGTGACGCCGCCCACCGGAATCGGCGGGCCGCCGCCATCGGTGCGGTGCTTCAGCGTGATCCGGTCATACACCGCCCAGCCCAGGAACGAGCCGAACAGGATGATAGAGCCGAGATCGCCGTTGGCGAGCAGATGCGCCGCCGCCCACAGCTTGATGCCGGCCAGCATCGGATGCTTCAGCGTCGCATAGATGCGGCCGCGCATGTAGGAGGCGACCACCAGGATGACCGCGGGCAGCATCAGCGCGAGCGTGATGTGCTTCAGCGCCTTCGGCGGATACCAGACATCGATCCAGCCGGAGCTGCGGTAATGGGCAAAGCCCCAGATGATCAGCGCGAGCCCCGCGAGCGAGACCACCGAATAGAGGATCTTGTAGGTCCCCTCGCCCAGTTTCGCGATCGCCTGCGCGCGCGCCTCGCGTTTCGTCGTGAAAATATGGGCCGCGAAAAACAGCACCAGCCCCAGGATCATGACCAGCAGACCCACGACATCCTCCCCCTCAAGCAGCCCCCGCCTCTGAGGTATCATCGATTGACCGCCGGTCGCAACTCTTGCCCCTCATGGTGAGGGGATGGAGCTGTGCTATTTCGCAAGCTCGCGATTGTCGACGTAGCGGATCGCGATCGGCCGCCCGGCCAACGCGCCGCCGAGGCCGCTGGTGAATTTCAGCGGCAGGCAGGCCTTCAGCGATGAATTGATCGCGTTGAGGTAGCTGGTTCGTATGTCGGCGGGAACGCCGGAGGTCGCATAGGTCAGGCGCGGCGGACCAATCAAGCCGCCCGCCTTGTTGAAGCTGAAGCGCACCGACATCTGCATGCCCGCGCGCGCATCGTCGGATGGCGGCGACCAGCAAGTGCGCAACTCGGCAAAGAGGTCGCCGATCGTGTCGAGGTCGTGATCCGGCTTCCGGTATTTGGCGCGATCGGCCGCGGACGGGACGCTCTCGATCGTGAGCTGCAGATTTTGCCCGTAGGGATAAAAGATCTCGGGAATGCAGGGCCCGGGCTCCAGCGGGCTGCAATAGGACGGCGTGCAAGGACGATTGTCCAGCACGCTGCACGGCTCGTGCGAAAACGGGATCGGGTTGATCTGCCGGCGCTGCGCGTCGGCGGCAACGGCCGATATCGCCAGCAGTATGAAAACGAGAATGCCGCGCCACATGATGCGAGCTCGCAAGATCACACGGTGGAACGTGGCATTGCTCCCGACAAGGTCAAGCCCACTTCGCGTTCACATGCTCGCGTTCAACTCCAGTGTCGTCGCCCGGCTTGACCGGGCGACCCAGTATTCCAGAGACAGTTGTAATCGAGCCGAGGAGCCGCGGCGTACTGGATGCCCCGGTCAAGCCGGGGCATGACAGCGGAGGGTGTGGCAGCTCTGCAGAGCGCAGAATAAACCGCCCCCCTACCCCTTCTTCTTGACATCCTTGACGTTGGTGAACTCGATGCCCCCGGCGCGTTCCCTGGTGTAGCCGAGATAGAACTCGTTCCGGGCGAGGTACACGGGATCACCGTCGACATCGTCGGCGATGCTCGACGTGTTGGCGGCGATGAAGGTGTCGAGCTTCTTGCGATCCTCCGAGGAGACCCAGCGCGCGAGCTGGAACTCGCTGACCTCGAACTCGACCGGCAGCGAATATTCAGCTTCCAGCCGCGCCTTCAGCACGTCGAGCTGCAGCGCACCGACGACACCGACCAGCGCCGGCGCGCCGTCGCGCGGACGAAACACCTGGACGACGCCCTCTTCGGACATCTGCTGAAGCGCTTCCTTGAGCTTCTTGGCCTTCATCGCGTCGGTGAGACGGACGCGGCGGACGATTTCCGGCGCAAAGCTCGGCACGCCGACGAAGGTGAAATCCTCACCCTCGGTCAGGGTGTCGCCGATGCGCAGCGTGCCGTGATTGGGAATGCCGACGACGTCGCCGGCAAAGGCTTCGTCCGCCACCGACCGGTCCTGCGCGAAGAAGAATTGCGGGCTCGACAGCGGCATGCTCTTGCCGGTGCGCACGAGCTTGGCCTTCATGCCGCGGCTGAGCTTGCCGGAGCAGAGGCGCGCAAAGGCGATGCGGTCGCGATGGTTCGGATCCATGTTCGCCTGGATCTTGAACACGAAGGCGCTCATGCGCGGATCGGTGGCCTCGACCTTGCGCTGGTCGCTGTCCTGCGCGCGCGGCTCGGGCGCGAACTTGCCGAGACCTTCCAGCAGGTCGCCGACGCCGAAATTGCGCAGCGCGCTGCCGAAATAGACCGGCGTCAGATGGCCCTCGCGGAACGCCTCAAGCTCGAACGGCTTTGAGGCCTCGGTGACGAGCTCGAGCTCGTCCTTCACCGCGGACACGTCGAGATTGGCGTTGAGCTTGGCGAGCTCCTCGATCGCGATCTGCTGCGCGGCGCCGGTCTTGGCGCCGCCGCCTTCGAGCAGGCGCACGCCGCCATTGACGACGTCATAGGTGCCGAGGAAATCGCGGCCACGGCCGACCGGCCACGTCATCGGCGTGGTGTCGAGCGCCAGCGTCTTCTCGATCTCGTCGAGCAGCTCGAACACGTCGCGGCTCTCGCGGTCCATCTTGTTGATGAAGGTGATGATCGGGATGTCGCGCAGGCGGCACACTTCGAACAGCTTGCGGGTGCGCGCCTCGATGCCTTTGGCGGCGTCGATCACCATGACGGCGGAATCGACCGCTGTGAGCGTGCGATAGGTGTCTTCCGAAAAGTCCTCGTGGCCCGGCGTGTCCAAGAGGTTGAAGACGAGGCCCTCGAACTCGAAGGTCATGACCGAGGTCACGACCGAGATGCCGCGCTCGCGCTCGATCTTCATCCAGTCCGAGCGCGTGTTGCGCCGCTCGCCCTTGGCCTTGACCTGGCCGGCGAGATTGATGGCGCCGCCGAACAGCAGCAGCTTTTCGGTCAGCGTGGTCTTGCCGGCGTCCGGGTGCGAGATGATCGCAAAGGTACGCCGCCGTGCCACTTCTGCGGCAAGCGGGGAACGGGCCGGCGATTCGGCTGTGGGTGCGGCAATGTCGGACATGGCGGGAGCGTTTGGCAGGGAAAATGGGCCGGATCAAGCCTCATTTGGTGATTGCGGAGCTCTTCGGCCAGCCCCATATCGGCCTTGGCCATACTGGCCTTGGGGGAGGACGGCCTTCCAGCTCATCAGCCTATCTGCCTAGCGGGGACGACCCTGCCTTGAATGGAGGGTCGTCATGGCCTGGAGCATCCTGTTCGTCGCCGGTCTTCTCGAGATCACGTGGGCGATCGGGCTGAAATACACCGAGGGCTTTACCAGGCTTGTTCCCTCGATCATCACGCTCGCGGCCATGGCCGGCAGCGTCATCCTGCTCGGACTTGCCCTCAAATCGCTCCCCGTCGGAACCGCCTATGCGGTCTGGACCGGCATCGGCGCGGTCGGGACCGCGACGCTCGGCATCATCCTGTTCGGCGAACCGGCGACAGCCTTCCGCCTCGCCAGCATCGGACTGATCGTCGCCGGCATCGCCGGGCTGAAATTCGTTACCTGAGGAAGAGCTCGACCGCCCACCAGGTCAGCGCGGCGACGATGGCCGAGGCCGGGATCGTGATCACCCAGGCGTAGACGATCGAGCTTGCGACGTTCCAGCGCACCGCCGAGACCCGGCGGGCCGCGCCGACGCCGACGATCGCACCGGTGATGGTGTGGGTGGTCGAGACGGGAACGCCGAGGAAGGTCGCCATGAACAGGGTCGCCGCGCCGCCGGTCTCGGCGCAAAAGCCCTGCATCGGCGTCAGCTTCGTGATGCGCAGGCCCATGGTCCGGACGATGCGCCAGCCGCCCATCAGCGTGCCCATCGCCATCGCCGCCTGGCAGGACAGCACCACCCAGAACGGCACGGAAAACTCGCTCCCGAGATGGCCCTGCGAATAGAGCAGCACGGCGATGATGCCCATGGTCTTCTGCGCGTCATTGCCGCCATGGCCGAGCGAATAGAGCGATGCGGAGGCGAATTGCAGGATGCGGAAGGCGCGGTCGACCGCGAAGGGCGTCGAGCGCACCGAGAGCCAGGACACGATCGCCACCAGCATCATCGCCAGGAGAAAGCCGACCAGCGGCGACAGCACGATCGCCAGCACCGCCTTGGACAGACCGCTCCACACCGCCGCCGAGATCCCCGCTTTCGCCATGCCGCCGCCGACGAGGCCGCCGATCAGCGCGTGCGAGGACGAGGACGGGATTCCGAGCCCCCAGGTCACGAGGTTCCAGACGATTGCCCCAATGAGGGCCGCGAAGATCACCTGCGCATCCACCACCGCAGGATCGATGATACCGGTGCCGATGGTCTGGGCGACATGCAGCCCGAACACCATGAAGGCGATGAAATTGAAGAACGCGGCCCAGAACACCGCGAATTGCGGCCGCAGCACGCGGGTCGAGACGATGGTTGCGATCGAGTTGGCGGCGTCGTGCAGGCCATTCAGGAAGTCGAACAGCAGCGCGACGGCGATCAAGCCGACCAGGACGGGAACACCGAGAGCAGCATCCACGGCGGCCTGCCTTAGATCTTGCGCATGATCTGAGCGGAAAACCGCTGCGAACTTTTCCGGATCATGCGCTAAACCTGCTCGATGACGATGCTGTTGATCTCGTTCGCGACGTCGTCGAAGCGATCGGCGACCTTTTCGAGGTGGTCGTAGATCTCGACGCCGACGATGAAATCCATCGCATTGCCGTCACGATGCTTGAGGAACAGTTCCTTCAGCCCGATGTCGTGGAGGTCGTCGACGCGGCCTTCGAGCTTGGTCAGCTCTTCCGTGATCGCGGTCAGCATGGCGACGTTCGGACCGATCGACTGTAGCAGCGGCAGCGCGCGGCCGACCAGATTGGCGCATTCGATCAGAAGCGCGCCAATCTCACGCATCGGCGGCTCGAAGGTGCGGACCTCGAACAGCATCACGGCCTTGGCGGTCTGCTGCATCTGGTCGATGGCGTCGTCCATCGAGGTGATGAGGTTCTTGATGTCGCCGCGGTCGAACGGCGTGATGAAGGTACGGCGTACCGCCGTCAGCACCTCGCGGGTGACGTTATCGGCGTCGTTCTCGAACTGGCTGACGCGCTGGCAATAGACCGGCGTCTCCTCGCCTCCGTTCAGCACGCCCTGGAGCGCGATGGCGCCCTGGATCACGGTCTTGGCATGGCGGTCGAACAGGTCGAAGAACCGTTCTTCCTTGGGAAGGAAAGCGCGAAACCATCGCATCATGGGGATAGGCTACCGGTTGGAAATGGCCCGGCCCGAGGGCCGTCACAAAACTGTCATAGAAAATTTCCGCCCCGCGCGCGTGACATCTCACGCCCGCGGAGCCGGATCATCCACCGGATTATCGCGCCAATGAAATTAGCGCAATATCAATGATTTAGAGAGACCTCCGGAAGTAATGGGCGATTTCGCCGATCACGCCGCGCCGGAAGGTCAGCACGCAGATCACGAAGATCGAGCCCTGGATCACCGTCACCCACTGGCCGAAGCTGGCCAGATATTGCTGCATGGCGATGATCACGAAGGCGCCGACTACCGGCCCGAAGATGGTACCGAGACCGCCGACCAGCGTCATCAGCACGACTTCGCCCGACATCGACCAGTGCACGTCGGTGAGCGAGGCGTTCTGCGCCACGAACACTTTCAGCGCGCCGGCGAAGCCGGCCAGTGTTCCCGACAGAACGAACGCCAGGAACTTGTACTGGTCGGTCCGGTAGCCGAGCGAGATCGCGCGCGGCTCGTTCTCGCGGATCGCCTTCAAGACCTCGCCGAACGGCGAGTTGATGATGCGGTAGATCAGCAAGAAGCCGGCGAGGAAGCCAACCAGCACGACGTAATAGAGCACGGTCGGCTTGGACAGATCGAAGAGGCCGAACATGCGTCCCTGCGGAATGCCCTGGATGCCGTCCTCGCCATGAGTGAACGGCGCCTGGAGGTAGATGAAGTACAACAGCTGCGACAGCGCCAGCGTGATCATCGAGAAATAGATGCCCTGGCGGCGGATCGAGATGTAGCCGGTGATGATCGAGAGCCCGAAAGCGGCGACGATACCGACGAGGATGCCGAGCTCCGGCGGCAGCGCCCACACTTTCAGCGCATGCGCGCTGCAATAGCCGGCGGTGCCGAGGAACATCGCGTGTCCGAAGGACAGCAAGCCGCCATAGCCGATCAGGAGGTTGAAGGCGCAGGCGAGCAGCGCAAAGCACAGCGCCTGCATTACGAAGAACGGATAGACCCCCGTGAATGGCACCGACGCCAGCAGCAGCGCCATCACAACAAACACGATCATCTCGTCGCGCATCGCGCGCGGGGTTACCGGCAGCGTGTCGTCCGTCAAGGCTGTCATATCAGGCCGCCCTTCCCGTCAATCCCGTTGGCTTCACCAAGAGCACCAGCACCATCAGCACGAACACGACGGTGTTGGAGGCCTCCGGGTAGAAATATTTGGTCAGACCCTCGATCACACCGAGCGCAAAGCCCGTGATGATGGAGCCCATGATCGATCCCATTCCGCCGATCACCACCACGGCGAACACGACGATGATGAGGTCGGCGCCCATCAGCGGCCGCACCTGGTTGATCGGCGCCGACAGCACGCCGGCGAGCGCGGCAAGGCCGACGCCGAGACCGTAGGTCAGCGTGATCATGCGCGGCACGTTGATGCCGAAGGCGCGCACCAGCGTCGGGTTCTCGGTGGCGGCGCGCAGGTAGGCGCCAAGCCGCGTCTTCTCGATCAGGAACCAGGTCGCAAGACACACGACCAGCGAGAAGATGACCACCCAGCCGCGATAGACGGGTAAGAACATGAAGCCGAGATTCATGCCACCCTTGAGCTGATCAGGAATGGCGTAAGGCAGACCGGAGGAGCCGAAATAGTTCTGGAACACGCCCTGCACGATCAGCGCGATGCCGAAGGTCAGCAGCAGGCCGTAGAGATGGTCGAGCCCGGTCAGGAATTTCAGCATGGTCCGTTCCAGGATCATGCCGAAGATGCCGACGATGATCGGCGCCAGCAGCAACGCCCACCAGTAATTGATGCCGCCGAGGTTCAGCAGGAAATATGCGACGAAGGCGCCCATCATGTAGAGCGCGCCATGGGCGAAATTGATGATGTTGAGCATGCCGAAGATCACGGCAAGCCCGAGACTGAGCAGCGCGTAGAACGAGCCGTTGATCAGTCCCACCAGTAGCTGAGCGTATAGAGCCTGCATCGATCCCGCACCCGGTCCCTTCGGCGTTCCCTGGATAGCTGCCCGCCGGCTCGAAGCCGGCGGGCTGTTGTTCTTACTTCTTGAGCAGTGGGCACTTGCTCTCGGAGAGCGGCGTGAAGGCCTGGTCGCCCGACACCGTGCCGACGAGCTTGTAGAAGTCCCACGGTCCCTTCGACTCGGAGGGCTTCTTCACCTCGAACAGATAGGCATTGTGGATGGTGCGGCCGTTGGGCTGGATCTCGCCCTTGCCGAACAGATCGTCCTCAGTCGGCATCGACTTCATCTTCTCGACGACCTTGACGCCATCATGAGGATTGCCGCCCATCGCTTCGAGCGCCTTGAGATAGTGACGCACGCCGGCATAGACGCCCGCCTGCACCATGGTCGGCATCGCGCCGTTCTTGATCTTCTCCGAGAACCTCTTGGAGAAGGCCCGGGTCTGGTCGTTCATGTCCCAGTAGAACGTCTCGGTGAAGTTGAGGCCCTGCGCGGTCTCCAGGCCGATCGCCTTGACGTCGGTGAGGAACAGCAGGAGCGCGGCGAGCTTCTGGCCGCCCTTGACGATGCCGAACTCGGCCGCCTGCTTGATCGAGTTGGTGGTGTCGCCGCCAGCATTGGCAAGGCCGATGATCTTGGCCTTGGAGGCCTGCGCCTGGAGCAGGAACGAGGAGAAGTCCGGCGTGTTGAGCGGATGCTTGACGCCGCCGACCACCTTGCCGCCATTGGCGGTGACCACGGCCGTGGTGTCGCGCTCGAGCGCCGCACCGAAGGCATAGTCCGCGGTCAGGAAGAACCAGCTGTCGCCGCCGGCTTTCACCAGCGCCTGCCCCGTGGTGTGGGCCAGCATGTAGGTGTCGTAAGTCCAGTGCACGGTGTTGGGCGAGCACTGCGCGTTGGTCAGGTCGGAGGTTGCAGCACCCGAGTTGATATAGACGCCGTTCTTTTCCTTGATGACGTTGTTGACGGCGAGCGCAACGCCGGAGTTCGGCACGTCGACGATGACGTCGACCTTGTCGACGTCGAACCACTGCCGCGCGATCGCGGTGCCGATGTCGGGCTTGTTCTGATGGTCGCCGGAGATGATGTCGATCTTCCAGCCCTTGGCCGCGAGGCCGGAATCCTCGACCGCCATCTGCGCGGCGAGCGTCGAGCCGGGGCCGCCGAGATCGGCATAGAGGCCGGACTGATCGGACAGCGCGCCGATCTTGACCGTCTTGTCCTGTGCGAAGGCTACGCCAGCCGTGGTGACGGCCAACGCCGTGCCGAGCAGAAACGATGCAATCGACTTCTTCATGTGACTTCCCTCGTGAATTTCTCTTCGTCTTTTGACCTTTGGCCGTTCTAGACGCCGAGATAGGTGTGGAGCTTGTCCATGTTGGCGGCAAGCTCCGCGTTGGAAAATCCGTCAATGATCTTGCCGTGTTCGACCACGTAGTAGCGGTCGGCGACGGTGGATGCGAAGCGGAAGTTCTGCTCGACCAGGAGGATCGTGAATCCCTCCTTCTTGAGCCGCGCGATGGTGTGGCCGATCTGCTGGATGATGACAGGTGCCAGGCCCTCGGTCGGCTCGTCCAGCATCAGGAAGCTCGCGCCGGTGCGCAGGATGCGCGCGATCGCGAGCATCTGCTGCTCGCCGCCGGAGAGCTTGGTGCCCTGGCTGTTGAGCCGCTCCTTCAGATTCGGAAACAGGTCGAAGATCTGCTCGAGCGGCAATCCACCTTCGCGGACCACCGGCGGCAGCAGCAAATTCTCCCGCACGTCGAGACTGGAGAATATCCCCCGCTCTTCCGGGCAGAACGCGATGCCCATGCGCGCGATCTTGTCGGAGGTCGCACGGATGATTTCCTGATTGTTGAATTTGATCGAGCCGGCGCGCTTGCCGATGATGCCCATGATCGATTTCAGCGTGGTGGTCTTGCCGGCGCCGTTGCGCCCGAGCAGCGTGACGACCTCGCCCGCATTCACGTCGAAATTGATCCCGTGCAGGATGTGGGACTCGCCGTACCATGCTTCGAGGTTGCGGACCTGAAGGATGTTTCCGCCGGTCGCAGACTTTGCCGGAGCCTCGGCGATCGCAGTGTCAGGCATGACCGGCTCCCAGATACGCTTCCTTGACGCGCTCGTCCTTGGTGAGTTCGCTGTAATGGCCCTGCGCCAGCACCTGCCCGCGCGTCAGCACGGTGATGATGTCGGAGAGATTGGCCACGACGCTGAGGTTATGCTCGACCATCAGGATAGTGTATTTCGCGGAGATCCGCTTGATCAGCGCCGCGATCTTGTCGATGTCCTCGTGGCCCATGCCGGCCATCGGCTCGTCCAGCAGCATCATTTCGGGGTCGAGCGCCAGCGTCGTCGCGATCTCGAGTGCACGCTTGCGCCCGTAGGGCATCTCGACCGCGGGCGTATTGGCAAACTCGCTGAGGCCGACATCGTTCAACAGCTCGCGCGCGCGATCGTTGAAGCGGTTGAGCACCGATTTGGAGCGCCAAAAGTCGAACGAGCTGCCGTGCTGGCGCTGAAGCGCGACACGGACGTTTTCCAGCGCCGTGAGATGCGGAAATACCGCCGAGATCTGGAAGGAGCGAACAAGGCCCATGCGGGCCACGTCGGCCGGCGCCATCGCGGTGATGTCCTGTCCCTTGTACAGGATTTTTCCGGCGGACGGTTTCAGGAACTTGGTCAGAAGATTGAAGCACGTCGTCTTGCCGGCGCCGTTCGGGCCGATCAACGCATGAATGCTTCCACGGCGGACCTTGAGCGCAACGTCGCGGACAGCGAAGAATCCCGCGAACTCCTTGGTCAAGCCTTCCGTTTCGAGAATGAACTCATCGGCCAAACAGTTTTCCCCCTGCCCGCGCAAACGCGCGTGGCTATCCTTGTTGCTTCGACTTTCCCGAGGCCTTGCGGCCGCCCGGGAACTCCGCCTCCGGGCGCGGAATATGCCGGAGGTGACGGGGGTTAGGCAAGGCGGAAAGCTGAGCAGATCAGGCCTTTGGCTGGGATACAAATGCTCCCTTAGTCGGAGGCGTTTCGATGTCGTGCCTGCCCGGCCTCCCGGTTCGCGAAAGCACCGGTCATCAAGCCGTCGTTAACGGTCTTTCGTCCCGCACGCCAGCCTTCATAGAAAATTTTCCCGCAAGCTGCATGATGCGCTGGTTTCGAGCTACCGGGAATATTGTTTTGGATTTCGCAAGCGCCGCCCCCTCCGTCGTCAAGTCGATCAGGCAGCGTGATCTCCTGAACACGTGGCTGCGACTCTATGCGCGCCAGCAGATGGCGCCAGCGATCTGGGAGTATCAGCCGGCACGGCTCGAGGAAGAGCTGTCCGATCTCATCTATTATACGGTGGATCTTTCGACCGAGTCGCCACGCCTCATCATCCAGAGCGAAGGCACACGCATCTCGCGCGCCTATGGACATACCGGCAAGGGCGTTCCGCTGGATGAATATATCGGGCCGCGGCTCGTGCCTTTCGTGATGCCCATCTATCATGAATGCGTCGCGCGCGGGCTGCCGGTCTACAGCGTGGCCGATGTCGACGACATCTACGGGCGCGTCGTCGCCTACGAGCGCCTGTTGCTGCCGTTCCAGACCGACGGCAAGGTCTGTCACGTCATCGCCTCGCTCAAGACCTTCTGCGAGGACGGCGGCTTCGAGATCAGGAATCTGATGCGCGGAAATGACGCGCTACCGCGCCCGAAATTGCGCGCGGTGATCGAACGCGATCTCTTTCACCGCGCTCCCGGCCGCATCGCGGCCGCTGATGTGGGCGAGTTCGCCGATCAGCCTGGGGGCACGACCGAGGTCATCGAGCTGAACTGACGCTCAGCCCGGTCGGACGCCAATTCTGGCCTTCTACTTGGCTTTGACTTCCTTGGCATAGATATCCGGCTTGAAGCCGACCAGCAGCTTGCCGCCGGTTTCCAGCACCGGCCGCTTGATCATCGATGGTTGCGCTAGCATCAGGGCCAGCGCCTTTTTCTCGGTGAGGCCTTCCTTGTCGGCATCGGGCAGCTTCTTGAAGGTCGTACCGGCGCGATTGAGCAGCGTCTCCCAACCGACCTTGTCGCTCCACTGCTTGAGCTTGTCCTTGTCGACGCCCACAGCCTTGTAATCGTGAAACGCGTAGGCCACGCCATGGCTGTCGAGCCAGGTCCGCGCCTTCTTCATGGTGTCGCAGTTCTTGATGCCGTAGATGGTGTTGGGCAAGAGCAGTTCCTCGCGCATGCGTGATGCTTCGGCTGCGGCGTTGTACGAAACTCCGCTTCGCGCGACAATATTGCGAACCAGGCCAGCTCTCCGAACGGACACATTATGCACGTCACTCACGACCCCGCCGCGGCCGCCTCGCCGACCATCGACTTCAACGCCTTCCTCGCGGTCGACATCCGCGTCGGGACCATCGTCGATGCAAAGCCGTTCCCGGAGGCGCGCAAGCCGGCCTGGCGGCTGTGGATCGACTTCGGCCCGGCCATCGGCGTGCGCAAAAGCTCGGCGCAAATCACCGAAAACCATCCGCTCGAAACGCTGGTGGGACAACAGGTCGCGGCGGTCGTGAATTTCCCGCCGCGCCAGATCGGCCCTGTTGTCTCGGAGGTGCTGACGCTCGGCTTCCCCGACGCGGACGGCAAGGTCGTGCTGATGCAGCCGAGCAAGCCCGTGCCCAACGGCGGGCGGCTGTTCTAGCGACACGCCATCGAGGTCGCTGCGTCGGCGCATTCACAACGCAATAATCAGCCGCTCTTGCCGGCTCCGGACGGCCCGGACTTGACCAAAATCCTCTTTCGCAATAAAAATGACTGACTGATCGTTTTTTATATTGGCCGACTTGTCCCAAGCTGTACCCAGCGACCAGCTAAAGCGATCGACCTGTCAGTTATTTATGGACCGCCCAAATGCCCAAGATCAGCGACAAGCAGCGTGAAGGCCGGCGGCAGCAGATCCTCGAAGCCGCCCTCGCCTGTTTCGCCGAGGACGGCTTTCACCAGACAGGCATGGCCGACATCGTCAAGCGGTCCGGCCTGAGCCACGGCGCGGTCTATCTCTACTTCCAGAGCAAGGATGATCTGATCGAAGCCCTCGCCGACGACCGCCACCGCCGTGAGGCCGTGCTCAATTCGGTCGCGCAAGGATCGGGCGATCCGATCGAAGGTCTTCACGCGCTGATCCGCGTCTACGCGCAATGGCTCACCGATCCCGCCGGCGAAGCGCGCCGCCGCGTCGGCATCCATGGCTGGGCCGAGGCGCTGCGCAACCGCCGTGTCCGCACCAGCGTCGTCGAAGGCATCGACATGCCACGCGCGCTGATCGTGGCGCTGGTGGAGCGCGGCCAGCATGACGGCCTGATCAAGCGCGATATCGGCGCGGATGCGATCGCGCGCGTGCTGATCGCGATCTTCCAGGGCTTTGTGCTGCAAAGATGCTGGGGCGAGGATTTCGACGTCGGCGCCTGCATGGCAGCCGTCGACGGCGTGGTCGATGGCTTTCGCACGACCAAGCCCGACGTTAAGCGACGGACCAGGACATGACCGATGTCCTTCATTCTTGAACTCCTCGCCGGTGCCGGCGTCGGCCTGATCGGAGGGCTGGCATCGGGCTTCACGGGCACGAGCCCGGGCGGCGGCCTCGTGATCTTCTCCGTGCTGTTGCTCGGGGCCGAGCAGCATATCGCCCAGGGCACCTCGCTGATCACGCAGATTCCGCCGACGGGTCTGGCCGGCGTGCGCCGCTATTGGCAAAACGGCAATCGCAGCCCGCTGTCGTGGATCATCTGGATCTGCATCGGATTTCTCGTCGGTGGCATCGGCGGCGGCTATGCCGCGGCCGCGGTCTCTGACGCGGTTCTGCAATGGACCTATGTCGTCTACCTCGTCGCGCTGATCGCCCTCCTCATCCTGCGGCGCGACCGCAACGAGGCAAGCCACGAGGCCGAAGGCCGGGACGACCTGCCCCGGCTGCCCCTCCTCCTCATCGGCATGCTGGCCGGTTTCTCCTCCGGCTTCATGGGCATCGGCGGAGGCCTTGCGATCACCGTCGGCCTCGCCGCAGGCCTGCGCGTGCCACAGCATCAGGCCCAGCTCGTCAGCCTGATCTTCTCGGTCATCCCGACCAACATCCCGGCGGCCTGGATCTACTGGAGCAAGGGCCTCATGGTCGGCTGGCCGGCCATCATCGGCATCGTTGCCGGCCTCTGGATCGGCACCGATTTCGGCGCGCGCCTGGCCAACGGCGTCAGCAAATCGACGCTGCGCCGGGCCATGATCTCCCTCGTTGCGCTGATGGCGCTCTATATGACTCATAAGGCGCTGACGTAGATCTTACGGCCGCTTCGGAATGTTCAGTCCGCGTTCCACGGCGGGGCGCGCAAGGCCACGTTCGAGCCAGGCACCGACCGACTTGAACTGCTTGAACTCAACGAGATCGCCGGCGCCATAGAAGCCGATGAGATTGCGCACCCAGCCGAGCATCGAGATGTCGGCGATGGTGTAATCGTCATCCATGAACCATTGCCGGCCGGCCAGATGCGTCTCCATCACGCCGAGCAGACGCTTGGCCTCGCGGACGTAACGATCGCGGGGCCGCTTGTCCTCGAAATCCTTGCCGGCGAATTTGTGGAAGAAACCAACCTGGCCGAACATCGGCCCGATGCCGCCCATCTGGAAATGCACCCACTGGATGGTCTGGTAACGGCGCGCCGCGTCCTCCGGCAAGAGCTTGCCGGTCTTCTCCGCGAGATATTGCAGGATCGCGCCGGACTCGAACAGCCCAAGCGGCCTGCCGCCGGGACCATTGGGATCGAGGATCGCGGGGATCTTGCCGTTCGGATTGAGCGAGAGGAATTCCGGCGTCTTCTGGTCGTCCTTGCCGAAATCGACGAGATGGACTTCGTATGGCAGCCCGATCTCCTCAAGCATGATCGAGACCTTCACGCCGTTCGGCGTCGGAAGCGAATAAAGCTGGAGCAATTCTGGATGCTTCGCAGGCCAGCGCTTGGTGATCGGAAAAGCGGAGAGATCGGACATTGGGACCTTCGATCTGAGGTTGACGCGCGTCTAATCTAGGCGAGGTGCACGATGACGCAAGGCTCAATAATTGATCTCCATTCGCAATCCGCGCGGATCGATCTCCTCGCCGCCGACACGCTGCGAACTGTCGCGCGCCGCGACCGCACAGGCGCAGGCATCAATGAGATCGTCGCGGCCGATGCCGGTGCCGTGACGCAGCGTCAGCCATTTGCGCAGGCGTGTGAAACCGCGCGTCTCCAGCAACGCGATACGTTGTTCGCGGCCTTGTGCTGACGCCTTGCTGTCGAGCCGCACGCGGCCGGCAAGATTCCAGAAGATCAATTCCGGATGCGCTTCGCCGATCGTCGCCTGTCGCGCCGGCGTCATGATCTCGTCGACCTCCTTGATCTTGTCCCTGATATTCCAGAGCTGCGCTGAGACGCCCCTGCCCTTGCCTTCGTGTTCCCAGTAGTGGCGATTGGCTGCCGCCATATCCGGGAATGCCCAGAGGTCTCGGCGCGCACCGAGAAACACGGCGGGCCCGACCAATTCGCGCGCGCGCAGGTCGCAGACGCGATAGCCGGCCGGCTTCAATCCGATCGGCATGTCGATCATCGCGCGCGCATGCGGCATCGCGAGCAGGCGCGTCAGGCCCGGCGAATAATCAAAACCGTGATCGCCGCGCGCGTCGATCCACGCGGCGACCCAGCCGAAACGAAATCCATCGAGGCCGAGATAGTTGGGCACGTCACGCGTCCGTCATTTAAGAATTTCACACGCAGGCCGCTTGACACCCGCAAGTTGCAGGCGTATTTCCCGCGCCCTCACGAACACTTCCGTTCGCGACAGACACCATGAACCGAGCAATGTCACACCGCTACGAAAGAATTGTCCGCATGCCGAATAGCTCCAAGCTATTCGATTGCGCATGCCCGGCTCATGGGAGCGATCTTGCCTGACCGCAAGATCGACAGTCCGCTTCTCACGGACCCTCCCGAGCCTACCGCTCCGGAGGGTTTTTTGTTGCCCGCCGCGCGGCCCATTCGAACATCCCGGCAATGGCCGGAACGGGAGACCCGGATCCCGGGGCTCGCGCTGGAGAGGCGCGTGCCCAAGTGCGCGGGGCCTGCCGGAGGGAACGAGGCGACGAGCCGGACACCGATGGCAGAGCGAACCCGAATGGTTCGCAAAGTGCGGCGTGTCGACAACGCCGCGATAGAATTTTCTTGAATTCGGTTTGCCGCGATCATCGCGGCTCAACCGACGCTGGTGGTGAAGATCTCGGATACTTCCTCCACGGTAAAGCGGGTTCGAATCCCGCCTTTGACACACGCACCGGGATGCGGCCTCGGAAAGGGCATGCACGCGGCCCGGCGCAGGAGCCATCCGCAAGGACAGCGACTGTGTTGTCGTCACTGAGAGCCGAGATCGCCTGTTCCCCAGCGTACACTTCCATGGTCGATGCGAGAGCATCTGCCCGGCGGTGGTGAAGATGCCTGTTACTTCGTGGTGAAGGCACAGCCGTGCCGAGCAGGTTCGAACCCTGCGCGCCGAAAGGCGGATCGCCCGCAAGGGCAGCAACAGCATCGCTTGTTCCCCGCCAACCCATCACGGTCCGTGGTGAAGATAGCTGTTACTTCGACTGATAATCGAGCGGTCGCGGGTTCGAATCCCGCCCGGTGTACTTTGCACCGGTAGCTCAGTGGCAGAGCGCTACCTGGCCTGCAGGGTAAGCTGCAGGCTGGGGTCTCAGCATCGCCTGTTCCCGGATCGTGTCCTTCCGTCCCCACCGCCGGTGGTGAAGAGCGCTGTTACTTCATGATCGTAACGGCGGTGTCTCGACTCTCTGTGAAGATTGATTGAGCCCGCTCTGCGAAGCTCCGAGAGGGGCAGTACAGCCTCGCTTGTTCCCCGGCCCCCGTTTTCATTCCACCATCACCACAGAGGAGGCCGTCATGGTCAGGCTCAACAAGATCGTTCGCGCCTTCACGCGTGAGGGCGCTCGTGCAACGCGCTTCACTCCCGAGATGGAGCTGAAGCGCGCGGTGATGAACTGCCTCCTGTGGGAGAACCAGTTCTACGAGGACGGCGTCTCGATCGCCGACCGCATCAAGGCCCTCGTGCCGAAGGTCGACCCTGCCCGCGTGGCCCAGCTTGCGATCGAGGCGCGCGAGGTGATGAAGCTGCGGCACGCGCCGCTGCTCGTCATCCGCGAGATGGCGCGCAGCGAGAAGCACCGTGCCCTCGTTGCCGACACGCTCGCCCAGGTGATCCAGCGTCCCGACGAGATGACGGAGCTGCTCGCGATCTACTGGGCGGATGCGCTCGGCCCTCAGCAGCAGCGCAAGCGTCAGCCGGTCTCGGCGCAGGTCAAGAAGGGCCTTGCCCGCGCGCTGACCAAGTTCGACGCCTACCAGCTCGCCAAGTATGACCGCGACGGTGCGGTGCGCATACGGGACGTGCTGTTCCTGGTGCACGCCAAGCCGAAGGACGCGGACCAGGCCAAGGTGTGGAAGCAGCTCGTCGACGGCGAGCTCGCCTCTCCCGACACCTGGGAGGTTTCGCTCTCGGCCGGCAAGAGCAAGCGCGAGACCTTCGAGCGGCTGATCGCCGAGCGCAAGCTCGGCGGCCTGGCGCTGCTGCGGAACCTGCGGCTGATGCAGAACGCAGAGGTCCCGCGCGAGACCATCGCAGGCGCGATCGAGGCGATGCGGACGGATCGTATCCTTCCCTATCGCTTCATCACGGCGGCGCGTTATGCCCCGGACTTCGAGCCCGAGCTCGAAGCTGCGATGCTCAAGTCGGTCAAGGACCATGTGCGGCTGCCCGGCCGCACGCGGCTTCTGATCGACGTGTCGGGCTCGATGTTCACGGCCCTCTCCGCGCAGTCGGAAATGACGCGCGCGGAAGCTGCGTGTGGTCTTGCCATCCTGGCACGCGAGATCTGCGACGAGGTCGAGATCTTCACCTTCAGCAATGAGGTCGTGAAGGTCCCGTCCCGCCGCGGTTTCGCACTCCGGGACGCGATCATCAACTCGCAGCCGCACCATGCGACCTATCTCGGCAAGGCCGTGGCGGAGATCGACCGCAAGGGCGATCGCCTCATCGTCTTCACCGACGAGCAGAGCCACGACCAGGTGCCCGAGCCCAAGGCGCGCGGCACGATGGTGAACGTGGCCTCGTATCAGCACGGTGTCGGCCACGGCGCCTGGACCCGCGTCAACGGCTTCTCCGAGGCCGTGGTCGCGTGGCTCGCGGCGTCGGAGACGGCATTGAACTGACACGCAACGACGACCGCCCCCGGACGCGGAACACCGCGCCCGGGGGGAAATACATTCTCTGAAATGATCCGCCCGCCCCGGCTATGGTGCGCGGGAATGCAAAGCAGGACACAAGACCATGCGACGATCCGATCCCTACATGGAACGCGCCCGCGAGCTCTGCCTCGCCGCCGGCGTCGATCCCGACTCGCGCGTCGGCGAAGGACGCGGTCAGCCGGCCTGGTGCTCGTACCGGGACGCTGCGCGCAAGGAGCATCTTGCCCGCGAGGCCAATGCGGCCGCGAGCGAGATTGCGAACCTGCGCCCGCAGGAGGCCCGCTTCCAGAATGCGCCGCTGAAGATTTTCGGCCCACATGAGGATGCGACCATCGCGCAGATGCGCAACTGCATGGCGGTCGGCAACGTCGTCTCCGGCGTGATCTGCGCCGACGGCCATCTCGGTTACGCCCAGCCGGTCGGCGGGGTCATCGCCTATGAGAAGCAGATCAGCATCTCCGGCGTCGGCTTCGACATCGGCTGCGGCAACATGGCCGCACGGCTCGACACCCGCTTCGACGACATCGCGGCGATCGCACCCACGATCATCCGCGACGTCGCCAAGGTGATCTCGTTCGGCGTCGGCCGCGCCAACGCCGAGCGGGCGGAGCACGAGCTGTTCGACGACGGCGATGCCTGGCGCGAGAGCGACATGGAGGCCTACCGCCAGAAGGCGGTGAGCCAGCTCGGCACGGTCGGGTCGGGCAACCATTATGTCGACCTCATGCGTGACGAGGAAGGCTTTGTCTGGATCGGCGTCCATTTCGGAAGCCGCGGTCTCGGGCACACCTCCGCGACGCGCTACCTCAAGGCCGCCGGCGGCAAGGACGGCATGAACGTCCCGCCCGCCGTGGTCGACGAGGACTCCGAGCTCGGCCGCCGCTACATCGCGGCGATGCAGCTCGCCGGGCGTTATGCCTATGCGGGCCGCGAGTGGGTCGTCGAACGCGTCCGCCAGATCATCGGCGGCAGCGTGACCGAGAGCGTGCACAACCACCACAACTATGCCTGGCGTGAGACCCACGGCGGCAAGGATTTGTGGGTGGTTCGCAAGGGCGCGACACCGGCGTTTCCCGGCCAGAAGGGATTCGTCGGTGGCTCGATGGGCGACGACGCCGTCATCCTCGAAGGCGTCGACAGTCCGGAAGCGAAGGCTTCGCTCTACTCGACCGTGCACGGCGCCGGCCGCATGTTCGGACGAAAGGAAGCGAAGCGGCGCTTTTCGCGCGCGGAGATGGACCGCTGGCTCAACGAGCGTGGCGTCACCCTGATCGGTGCCGACCTCGACGAGAGCCCGATGGCCTATCGCCGCCTGCCGGACGTGCTGGCGCAGCATGCCGGCACCGTCCGGGTGCTGCACACGCTGCGGCCGTTTGCCGTCGCCATGGCCGGCGAAGGCGAGTTCGATCCGTGGAAGGATTGACACAAACAGCGGACGGGAGGTTTTGCCTCCCGCCTGCACCATCTAGCCCGCCTCCTGGCCAGGAACGCGTTGGCCTCGACCGGCGCCAGCGCGACGAAGGCCGGAATCGATTTCAGATCGTCAGCGTTTTGATAATCTGCCATGTCTCATCTCGTCAGATATTCGCGCATCAGGGCGCGGGCGCGGTGCAGGCGGGCCTTGACGGTCTGCCGCGACGCCCCGAGTGCATCGGCGATTTCCTCAATGGTCATTTCCTTGACGTCGCGCATCAGCGCGACATCGCGGTAATGCGGCGGCAACGCCTCGAAGGCGGCAGCGACGTCGAGCCGGAGCTCGGCTTCGGGCCGCGCGAGCAACGCAGTCTCCACTTCGCTCTCGTCAACGGCCGGCGCGAGGCCCGCCTTGCGCGCGAGCCGCAGGCATTCGCGGCGGACCACGCTGAACAGCCAGGCGGATAAGGCCAGCAGCGAGCGGATCGTCCCGACATGGCGGAACAGGATCCACAGCGCCTCCTGCGCCGCATCCTCGGCATCCGCCGAGCTGCGGCAGGTCGCGCGGGCATAACGGCGAATGTCCGGTTGCGCGGTGGCGAGCAGCGAGGCGATCGCCTGGGGATCGCCGAGCCGCGCCGCTTCGAACAGGTTGGGTGAAATCGCAGCCGCACTCACGACAAGCCCCCGCGTCCGATCCCGGCCATCGCGCACATCGGGCAGTAGCCGACGAGCCCGGTCAGCGCGAAGCCGGCGCCACCGAGCGCCACCAGCCAGGCGGCGCTACCGGTGAGATAGACGAATGCAGCAACCGCCGCTGCCGCGCCCAAGGCGATCCGCACCGCCTGGTGCAGGCCGCCGATGTTCTTCCTGTAAAATGCCATCGCATCCTCCGAGATAAGCCGAGGCTGATCGCCTCGACCACAGAGAGGGCGCGATGGCCGAAAAGGATTCGCGCCCGCGCGCAATTTTTTTGCTGTCAGCCTCCGACGGCCTGGTAGGCCAGGCGCTTGAACTCGAAGAAGTACGGATTCCAGAAGCCCATATAGCGCTGGGCCATCAACACGCCGGCGGTGTTGGCCTCGGGGCAGATCCACCAATGGGTGCCGGCCAGCCCGCCCCACTGGAATTCGCCGGTGGAATTCGCAGGATCGGACGGCATCGGCGCGAAGGTCACGGCGCCGCCGAGGCCAAAGCCTTTGCCGGGGATCGGGCCGAGATTGGCGAAACGGATGGTGCGCCCCGCCGGGAGCTGGTTCGTCATCATCTGCCGCAGCGTTTCCGGCTTCAGCAGCGCATTCGACCCCGGCACCAAGGCCCGTACGAGCGCGAGCATATCAGGCAGGGTCGACACCAGGCCGCCGCCACCCGAGAGCCGCGGGAACGGCCGCCGGTAGGCTTGCGGATAAGGCAGATTGTCGGCACGCGTGAGGCCGGGCTTCATGGGGTCGAGCAGGTCGGCACCGTTGTAGAGCGCGACCAGCCTGCCCTGCTGCGCCTCCGGCACGGAGAAGTCGGTATCGGTCATGCCGAGCGGATCGAAGATGCGCGCCTTGAAGAAGGCATCGAGGGATTTGCCCGAGACCACCTCCACGACGCGGCCGAGCACGTCGGTCGCGACCGAATATTCCCACGCCGTGCCGGGCTGATAGGACAGCGGGAGATCGGCGAGCTTGTCGATCATGTCGGTCAGCGGCGTCAGCGGATTGAGCACGCCTGCCGCGTTGTAGCCCTTGAACAGCACCGTGCCCGGATCGAAGATGCCGTAGCTGAGGCCGGAGGTGTGGGTGAGGAGCTGACGGATCGTGATCGGGCCGTTCGCCGGCTCGACATCGGCAAGGCTTGCCGCGCCCTGCTTCAGGACCTTGCGATTGCCGAGCTGCGGCAGGAATGTCTCGACGGGGTCATCGAGCCCGATGCGCCCCTCTTCCATCAGCAGCATGATCGCGCAGGTGACGAAGATCTTGGTATTGGAAAACGCGCGAAAGATGTGGTCGGGCCGGAGCGCCATTTTCGCCTCGCGATCGGCAAAGCCGACGCATTGCTTGTCGATCACGTCGTGGCCACGCAGCACCGCCCAGGACGCGCCGGGAATGATCTCCTGGTCGACGTAGCGCTGCATCGCCGTCCGCACGGCGGAAAAATCGGTTGCCCTGGCGTCCATGAAGTCCTGCCTCCCTGAATTGGTTGCAATGGATATAGCGAGAAATCGGCCGCGGGGAAGCCCGCCTCTCCGGATCCGGATCGGCACGGGCCACATCGATATTTTTGTTTCGCCCCGTGTTCACGAGCGCGCGAGCAACACGGCGAAAACCGCAGCAATCCTTGCGGCAAGACCTCGTTAAGCGCGCGACCTTTAGCCTCGCATCCATGTTCAGCGTATTCCTGACCTCATCACGGGTGACCGGCAATGACCTCGATCTCTGCAACCTCCACCAGTTCCTATTCCCCGCTCGACCGCCTTAAGAGCGAGCTCACCAAGGAAGTCTCGGCGGGCACCATCAGCTCGAGCGACGAATCGGCGCTCTCCTCCGCGCTCGACGACATCGATTCCGCACTCAAGACCGGCGCGTCCAGCTCCAGCTCCTCGTCACCGCCCTCGCCCGACGAGATGCAGTCCAAGATCGACGACCTCATCCAGAGCGAGGTGTCGAGCGGCAAGCTGACCAGCGACCAGGCCAGCGAATTGAAGAACGTGTTCGCCAACACTTTCTCGGGGACCAGCGGCGCCGGTGGCCCGCCTCCGCCGGCGGACGACAGCACCGACTCGTCGAGCACTGGCAGTACCGACTCCACCTCTTCGTCCAGCTCGTCCTCGGCCAGCGCCGAGGACCTGATGAAGGAGTTGATCGCGATGCTGCAGAGCGCGACCAGCCAGTCGACCTCCTACGGCTCCAGCGGCAACAGCAACGCCTCCTCGGCGAGCGCGTTGCTGGTCGACTACAAGACCTGACGCCGTCACTCCTGCTTCATCAGCGCGGTGACATGCAGGCGGCGGCGGATGCGCATGCCCTGCCGCTGATAGAGCGCGATGGCGGACGCGTTGCTGGAAAACACGTGCAGGAACGGAATCTCGCCGCGCGCCTCGATCTGGCGCGCGACGGCCGCCAGCAGCGCCTGCGCGTAGCCGCGGCCGCGGTGATCGGGATGCACGCAGACCGCGGTCATCTCCGTAAACTTGCCCGGCTTCATCCGCTCGCCGGTCATGGCGACCAGCTCGCCATTGATGCGGATGCCGAGGAACGTGCCGAGCTTGTGCGTCCGCGTCGCGAACGGCCCGGGCTTGGTCAGCGCCGTCAGCGCAATCATCGCGGGAACGTCGGCGTCACCGAGCCTCACTATTTCGGCGTCGCGCAACGGGCTGTCGGTGGGCGAGCCGATCATCTGCTCGCCGGTGTCGGCGAGCACGACCTTGTAGCCGGCGGGAACGTCGACCGGCTCCGGCGTGAACAGTGCGGCAACCTGCGAGCCCGACAAGAGATCACCAAGGACTGCAAAGCTTGCCTCGGACATGTCGATCATGTCGGCAAACGGCGTCATGTCCACGGGATAGCGCAACGCTCGCGCACCACCTTCGGCCAGATGTTTGTGGCTGGTCGTCAACGCACTCCAGATCGGGCGATCCAGCAGCGCAAAATCGCTGTCGGACACCGGCCTAATCCTTGTCGAAGCTGACGATGACGGCGGCGTTGGCGATGAGGATGGGGTCATTGGCCACTTCCGTGGCCGAAGGAATCTCCAGCCCACCTTTGACCGCGGTGACGGTCACGGTGCCGTAGGGAAGCTCCTTCGCAACGGCTTCCTTGTCGACGGCCTCGGGATTAGGCACGCCGATGGTGACGTCGACGAACATGTCGTTGGCGGTCTTGCCGATCATCCGGAAGAACCCGAGGCTCGAATGCCTGATGGCATCCGACACCGCGCGCTTCGCCGCCTTGGTGGCGTCCCTGCCGTGAACGTCGACGCCCATGCCCATCTCGGTGACACAACGAACGCGAGTCATGTTTTATTCCTGTGGTTGCGTTGGATGATCGGGAGTGTCGATGATCGGAGAGCACGACACAAGTTGTTGTTCTCGTGTCCCGGACGCGCTGCAACGCTCTTGCGTTGCTGCGCAGAGCCGGGACCCAGGAAGCCACGGAGTTCGCCGGTGCGTGGGCCCCGGCTCTGCAGCGCACCGCCAAGGGGCGCTGCGCTGCGTCCGGGGCACGAGCTCGCAGTCATCACGCCTTCGCCTTCTCATGCGCGCGCAGCTCGTCGACCAGCACCCGCACGTTCTCCGAATAATCGATCGGGATCGAGACCAGATGCACGCCGCCGTCCTTGAAGGCCGCGTCCAACGTCGGACCAAAGCTCTCGATGCTCGCGATGCGATGGCCCTTGGCACCATAAGCCTTGGCGTACATTGCAAAGTCGGGATTGCCGAACGTCATGCCGTAATCGGCGAAATGATCGACCGCCTGCTTCCAGCGGATCATGCCGTAGGCGTTGTCCTCCAGCACCAGCACGACGAGGTTGAGCTTGAGGCGGACGGCGGTCTCCATCTCCTGGCTGTTCATCATGAAGCCGCCGTCACCGGCGACCGCGAGCACGCGGCGGTCGGGATAGAGCATGGCGGCCATCATCGCCGACGGCAGGCCGGCGCCCATGGTCGCCAGCGCGTTGTCGAGCAGCAACGTGTTGGCGACGCGGGTGCGGTAGTTGCGTGCGAACCAGATCTTGTACATGCCGTTGTCGAGCGCGACGATGCCGTTCTCGGGGATGACCTGGCGGATGTCGTGCACGATCCGCTGCGGCGTCGGCGGCCAGCGCGTCTCGGTGGCACGGTCGGCGATGTGCTTGAGGATCTCCTCGCGCAACGGCAACAGCGCGGCCGCCTGCGGCAGCTTGCCTTCGAGCCGGTCGGCCAGAAGCTCCAGGCTCGGGCCGACGTCGCCGACCACCTCGGCATCGGGAAAATACACCAGCTCGACGCTCGCCGAGGTGTAGCTGACGTGAATGACCTTCGGGCCCGACGGCCCCATGATGAAGGGCGGCTTCTCGATCGGGTCGTGGCCGATCGCCACGATCAGGTCGGCGGCGTCGATGGCATCATGGACATAGTCGCGCTCGGACAGCGCGGCCGTGCCCATATAGAGATTGGTACCGCCGGGCACGGTGCCCTTGCCCATTTGCGTGGTGAAGAAGGGAATGCCGGTCCGCCGCACGAAGCTGGCGATGCCGTGGGTCGAGCGCGGCCGGCTGGTCGCAGCGCCCATCATCACCAGCGGACGCTTGGCTGACAATATCATCTCGGCGGCGCGATCGAGCGCGGCGCGATGCGCGACGGGGATTTCGATCGGATGGAGCGGGATCACGGGCGTAGCGGGCACTTCATCCCCCGCGATGTCCTCGGGCAATTCGAGATGCACCGGCCCCGGCCGCTCCTCCATCGCCACGCGGAAGGCGTCGCGCACCACGGTCGGGATCGACGAGGCGCTGACGATCTGCCGCGACAGTTTTGTCAGCGGCTTCATGGTCGCGACCACGTCCACGATCTGGAAGCGCGCCTGCCGGCTGCTCATGATCGGCTTCTGGCCGGTGATCAGGATCATCGGCATTCCGCCGAGATGTGCATAGGCCGCGCCGGTCGACAGGTTGAGCGCGCCGGGACCGAGTGTTGAGAGGCACACGCCGGGCTTGCCGGTCAGACGTCCGTGCGTCGCGGCCATGAAGGCGGCGGCCTGCTCGTGGCGGGTGAGGACCAGCTCGATTTTGGAGGTCCGCAGCGATTCGACGAGATCGAGGTTCTCTTCGCCGGGCACGCCGAAAATGCGGTCGACGCCTTCGTTCTCCAGCGCCGCGACGAACAGGTCGGATCCCTTCACTTTGCGTTCCTGCTCGCTCATGTCGCCTCCGCTTGCTGCTGGCTCCCGCGCCTCGGGAGCGGGAGCATGGTAGCGGCTCGTGGCACGAGCACAACTCACAAAGAGGCGCGGTCCATAATGCGCCGTGCGTTCCTGGATGCACTCGTAGGATGGGTAGAGCGAAGCGAAACCCATCAACGCTTGCTCCGCGCTGAAACATGATGGGTTTCGCAAGTGCTCTACCCATCCTACGGCCTCGCAGACACACCTTCGCATCCTCGCGGCTTGTCCGCCCGAGCTTTGCCCGTCGCCTCACCCTCAGATGAAAGAGGGCGCAGGGAAGACCGGGTGCCGGCTGGCACCCGCGGTCCACTGTGCGATATCTGCACTACAAGAGGCTGCACAGCGGCATACAGGTGAAGCCAAACATCCGGCCTTCCCTGCGCAGTGGTTTGACGGCTTATGTCGCGCTCTCCCCGGGGAGCGATGCACTATTGCCCCCGTCGTCTCGCAGATGACTGATCCGAGGGCCCGGTTGAGCCACCCGCATCACCACGAGCCTTGGCGCACAGACCCCGGGCGCCAGGACCACACGATTTCGCCGTACGCCGATCACACCGGTCGTGTGCGCGATGTTTCGCTCACGGTTGCCCGCCCTGCGAAGCTCTTCGCGCCGATGTGGCTCGCGTCCACCGCCGCCCGGCCCACGTTCGTGACGATCGCGATGCGCCCCTCTTCCTTGGGCCGGGTTGCGGCGATGGATACGCTGTTTCCGAATTTCGGTAAAGTGGAATATTTTCGGCGATCGGGATCGACCAATGGATGGGGTGTTTTGCCCGTCGGGCAACGCAAGGCGTTGTAGCCCGGATGAGCGAAGCGACATCCGGGAGTCGCGGCACGAGCTGCCCCGGGTATCGCTTCGCTCACCCGGGCTACGAGAACCACCTCCTACAGCTTCGCCTCGGCGAAGATGCCGGATATCCAGTCGAGGAAGACGCGCAGGCGCAGCGCGAGCTGGCGGTTTTGCGGGTAGAGCGCCGAGAGCGGCGTCGGCGACGGCGGATGGCCGGCGAGCACCTCGACCAGCGCGCCGCTGGCGAGGTCGCCTGCGAAACGATAGCGGGGCGCCTGCGCGAGGCCGAAGCCGAGCCGCGCAAGATCGGCCATGGTGTCGGAATTGTTGACGCGCACCCGGCTCGGCAGCACGACGTGCCGCAGCTCGCCCGCGACGGAAAATTCCAGCGGCAGCACGTCACCGGTGCGCGAGGAGACGAAGGCCACCATCTGGTGGCCGTCGAGCGCATCCGGCGTCGCAGGCATGCCGTGGCTCGCGATATAGGCCGGGCTCGCCACCGTGATCTCCGCGATCGTGCCGAGCCGGCGCAGGATCATTCCGCTGTCGTCGAGCTCGCCCGTCCGGATCACGCAGTCTATGCCCTCGCGCACGAGATCGACCAGGCGGTCGCCCTGCCCGATCTGCAATTCGAGCTGCGGGTAGCGCGCCAGAAAGGCCGGCAGGTGCGGCAGGATGAAGGTGCGGGTCAGCAACGGATGCGCGTCGATGCGGAGCAGACCGCGCGGCCGCGCATCGCGCATCGCGGTTTCGGCTTCCTCGACCTCCGCCAGAATGGCGACGCAGCGACGATAATAATCCTCACCGTCGAGCGTCGGCGTGACATGCCGCGTGGTCCGTTCGAGCAGGCGCGCGCCGAGATGCGCCTCGAGCCCGCGCAACACCTCGCTCGCCGTCGAGCGGGGAATGCCGAGATCGGCCGCCGCAGCCGTAAAGCTCTTCCGTTCGACGAGGCGAACGAACAGGCGCATGGCGTCAAATCGATCCATGGGTGATCGTTCACCACAGCCGACAAATGATGGCAAGCTTTTCGCGATGATCCGGCCGAAGCGACCGTGCATTCTCGAACGACACGGCCGCGGCGCCTCGCACGATGCCATCACCTCACCTTCAAGCTGAGCTCCGTTCCGCCCTTGAGCGGCAGCGTCATCGAGACGAAGCCGTTGTTGGGATCGCGGATGAAATCGAGATGGTCGGGCTCGGCGTTGTCGTTCATGACGTAGCCGCCGACGCGCAATTGCGGCGCGACGATCTCGATCACCTCGCGCGCGAGCAAAGGACCGCCCTCGCCCGGCCAGCCGTCGATCAGGACGAAGTCGACGGGACCGCCGAGATCGCGCAACGTCTTTCGCGCATCGCCCTCGCGGATCTCGGCGTAATCGGCAAGGCCAGCCTCGGCGAGATTGCGTCTGGCGGTCTCGACCTTGGCCGGCACGATCTCGGAGCCGATCACGGTGCCGCCGCCATTGTCGCGCACGGCCGCCGCGAAATAGAGCGTGGACATGCCGACCGAGGTGGCGAACTCCGCAACGCGCGAGGCACGCAGGCCGCGGCAGAGCAGGTAGATCAATTCACCCTGCTCGGGATGGATCGAAAAACCCTGCTCGGCATAGGCGTGGGGATCGCGGCTGCTGAAGCCGCCGCGCGGGCCTCCGCCGGCCGGCCGCTGCCGCGCGCCTTGCAGGCGCGCGATGACGGCGTTGACCCGCGGATCCTGAATCGGGCTGTGGGGCCGATCGTTCATGGGCGGTCTCGCTTTCCAGTTCCTTGCTAGTTACTTGCCGAGAATTTCCGCGGCGGCACGATCCAGGATCGCGGCGATGCGGCGCGCCTCGGCGGAGTCGCTGCCGTGTTTGGCGCGCAGCGCGCGCTTGAGGTTGTGGCGAGCGCGGTGCAGTTCATCGGAAGCATCCGCATCGAGATCGCTGACGCCGGCAAAGGCCTCGCGTACCTCGTCCATGCGGCGGCCGATCCGCGACAGCGCCTGCAGGATCGCGTCTGCCGTGGCGCGGTTCTCGGCCAGATGCGCCTCGCCCTGCGGCGTGATGCTGTAGAGCTTGCGGCCGCCGTCCTGCTCGACGCGTGCGTGGCCGACCTCTTCGAGATAGGTCAGCGCCGGATAAATCACGCCGGGGCTCGGCGTGTAGAACCCGTCCGAGCGCTCCTCGATGATCTTGATCAGCTCATAGCCATGCGCCGGGTTTTCGGCGAGCAGCGCCAGGATCACGAGCTGAAGGTCCTGCGAGGACAGTCGCCGCGCGCCGGGGAAATCGCCGCCCGGGCCGCGCCCGAAGAAGCCATGTCCGCCGCGGCCAAAGCGCCGCCCGCCGCCGTGCCGGCCCATCGCGAAATGGGCAAAGTGCCCGAAATGGAAGTCTTTGTGGTCTCGTCCGTGGTGCATATCGTACGTCCTTTTGTAAAACATATCTTACGATATAGTTTGCGATAATCAGACTTCAACCCACAAACCCGTGATCGGGCTACGGCACCGGTGCGGGGCCCCGGGACGCCCGCCCCGGCGCCAGCTCACTCGGCGGCTTCGCTGTGGGGAACGCCCTGCTCGACCTCGAGCTGGAGAATGTCGTTGAAGCGGTTGAAGGCACCGCACAGCGCGATGCGCCAGGTCAGCTCGACCACCTGCGCTTCCGAGAAATGTGCGCGGAGGCGGGCAAAGATCTCGTCGCGGGTCTTGTTCCAGTTGTTGGTGACGGCGAAGGAATATTCGACGACGAGCTTGTCCACCTCGTCGAGCTCGGGATGATCCTTGTAATCGACGAGGCGCGCCGCGCCCGCCTCCGACACGCCCTGCACCGCCAGCTTCGGCGCGTGGTGGGAGACGCAATAGTCGCACTTGTTGAGCAGGGAGACCGTGACCAGCGCCAGCTCGAGATGGCGCTTCGACAGATTGCCCTCTTCGGCGAGATCGACCAGCAGCGACCACATGTGCTTGAAGATCGGCAGGCGGTGCGCCATGACACCGGCCTGGTTCTCGAACGCACCGTAGGTCGTCATCTTGTCCCACAGCGGCTTCAGTGCGTCCGGCAGATCGTCCCTGGTCTTGATCGAAACGCGCGACATGGCCATTCATCCCTCGTTGGAGCGCTTATGCTGCCATAACGGCGCGTCCCGCGTACCGGTCGCAATCGCATGACACCCAAGACATTCGAAGCACGCTGCCTGCGCCTGCCCGCCGCCACCAAAGTGGTGCAGTGGGAAGGCACCTCCGTGTTCAAGGTCGGCGGCAAGATGTTCGCGCTCGGCGGCGGCTATACGGCAAGCTCCGGCGGCTACATGTTCAAGGTCTCGGACATGGCCTATGCGATGCTGATCGAGAATGGTGTCGCGCGGCCGGCCCCCTATCTGGCGCGCGCCAAATGGGTGCAGCTTGTGAGCAACAACGCGCTGCCGGATGCGGAGCTGACCGGCTATCTCGCGCAGGCCCACGCCCTGATCGTGGCAAAGCTCACGCGCAACACCCGCAGAGAGCTGGGGCTTGCCCCACCGGCATGACCATCCGCGCGAAACGTACGGCTCGCGCGCGGCAACATCGAGCTTCGTTCTCGTTGGTCAGAAATCGACGGCAACCTCGCCGAAACCCGCCAGGCGCACACGAGCGCCCGTGCCCTCTTGCGCAAAGACCATACCGGTGCACGAACCGGTCGTGACGAAGTGACCAGGCGAGAGAGGCGCGCCTCGGTCCGCACAATGGGCAATGAGCCAGCGCAGCAGACGCCAGATGTCGCCCGCCGGATTGCCTCCCATGGTTTGCCGGCTGACGTCATCGCCGACGGAGACGTGCGCCTCTAATCCCCTCAGATCGATGGAAGCAACGCTGACCGTCGAGGCTGGTCCGATCACCAACGCGCCATGGCTCTGCAAATCCGCAAGCTGGGCCAAGGCAGCGCTGTTCGTCCAATCCTCAAGGCGCGTCTCGACCACCTCGATGACGGGATACGCGGCATCGAAGGCTCGTGCCAATTCGTGATCGGGCAATGTGGCATCTTCGGCCGTGAGCGCGCGCCCGACCCGAAGCGCGACTTCCGCTTCCACACCGCGCAACCGCAATCCCGGCCCCAGTCGCGCGCCGGAGGCAAGCAGGCACGACGCAGGCAGCGGCGCGCAGATGGGCTCGGCCGTCGGGTTCGACGCCCCGACCTTCCAGCCACCGAGCGGACCGATCCGGGCAAGCGTTGCATCCTGGATCGCGTAGGCACCGGCACGATCCGAAGGCAGAACATCGCGCCACGCGACTGGCCGGCCGCTGCTTCGGGCTGCGACCAGCAGGTCCGCCGCTTCACTCGCGTTGCTCACGATGCGCTCCCTTCATGTATTCCGGTCTCGGCGACAGGCGCTCCGAGAGGAAAGTTCTGCTCGAATTCCCGCCCCAACGCCAGCACGGCGGCATCGGCCCCCTCGGGCCCGAGCAACTGCAAGCCGGTCGGCAGCTTCGACACCCATCCACATGGTAGCGCCAGCGCGGGCAAGCCGGCGGCGTTGGCAATGGCGGTGAAGACGGCGTGCCCGCGCGGCCCGACCGCCTGCCCTGCGATCGCTTCCGGGTAAGGTCGGTCGGCAGGCCACGGCAAGGAAGCGGTGGCGGGCGTGAGGATCGCGTCGCAGGACGAGAACAGCGCATTCAACTGCCGTTTGAGCCGCTCAATGGCACTGACGAGATTGAACAGGCCGATCGCTCGGGCCGAGCGTCCCTCTTGCAGCGCGGCGCGAGCCGCATCGCCGCACCTGGACTGGTCCGGTTGCGTCCCGCGGCGAAGGCTGAGTTCAGGCCAGCGTGCGCCATCTTCGAACAGCCAGGCCAGGCCGATCGCGGAAAGCTGCGGCCACAGGCCGTTGATCTCTTCGGCGAGGTCGAACGAGACCCGGATCTCGACGACATGTCCCATCGCTTCGAAACGCTTCGCCGCCCTCTCGACGGCATCGACGATGCCGGGATCGACGGGCGCCCCCGAGAAGCTCGGCACATACAGGATCTTGACCTTTTTCGGAGCAGCGAAAAGCGGCCGCCCGGCCAGGGTCTCGGTGAAGCTGGCGACATCCGCAACGTTTCGCCCGATTCCCCCGGCCACCTCGTGGCCCAAGAATATTTCCGGCAGACCGCCGAGCCGCTTCACGAGCCCGGCCGACGGCTTGAACCCGACCAAGCCGCAATGCGAGGCCGGCCGCCGTATCGAACCGCCGCCGTCGGTTGCCAGCGCCAGCGGTCCGCAGAAGGCGGCGACAGCGGCTGCCGCACCGCCCGAGGAACCGCCTGATGTCAGCGACAAAGCGAGGGGGTTGAACGTGGTGCCCTTCAGCGTATTCGCAGTATAGCCCTGCATCGCGAACTCCGGCAGGCTGGTCTTTGCGAAAAGCACCGCGCCCGCCGTCCGTATCCTGGCCACCGGCTCCTCGTCCTCGGTCGCGACGAAGCCGCGCATCAGTTCGCTGCCCCATGTGGTCGGCATGCCCGCGACATGCAGATTGTCCTTCACCGAAACCGGGATCCCATCGAGGGCGCCGAGCGGCCTTGCCTCCGCCCAGCGCCTCCGACTGGCTTCGGCGGCCCGCAATGCCCCGGCCTCATCGACGTGCAGGAAGGCGTTGAGCGATCGATCGCAGGCCCGTGCGCGATCCAGGCAATCCGCGATGACGTCGACCGGCGTGAACGCGCGCTCCGCGTAGCCCTGGATCAGTTGCGCGACATCGAGATGCCAGAAATGGGTCATGCGTGGCTATCGTTCTCCAAGGCATTCGGGAAGGCATTCGGGGCGATAGCATATCGGACAAATCTTGTATACAAGTATGACGCATCAACGCCCGAACATGCCCTCATCGAGACGAGCGATGACATCAGCCCAGCACATCAGCGATCGCCTGCTCGACGCCATCCTGGCAAAGAAGCTGGATCCTGGAAGCCGCCTCGGCGAGCAGCAACTGGCCGAGCTGTTCGGCTGCAGCCGCACCATCGTACGTGAAGCACTGGTGCGGCTCGAAACACGAGGCATCGTTTCGGTAAGCGCCCGTCGCGGCTGGTACCTGCTGGAGCCCACGGAAAAGCAGGCAGCCGAGGCGTTCGCGGCGCGCCTCGTGATCGAGACCGGGCTGTTGCGTGGCGCCGGCCCGCTGGCGACGGCGGAGCTTCGCCTTCTGCGGGATCATTTGCGGCGACAATCGCGGGCGATCAGGGGTTCCGACGTCGGGCTGAGAAGCTTCGTCCTCGGCGACTTCCATGTCTGCCTTGCCCGCTGCCTCGGCAACGAGCTTCTTGCCCAGACTCTGCGCGACCTCACCGCTCGCACGGCACTGATCGCCACGCACCATCAGACCGAAAGCGAAGCCAGGCGATCGTACGACGAGCATGTCGGGATCGTTGCGGCCCTGGAAGCGCACGACATGTCGCTCGCGGAACGGCGCATGAGCGTTCATCTCCGCACCTGGAAGCAGAAGCTTCGCCTCACCTCCGGCAGCGATCCGCTGGCGACGTTGCGCCACGCCCTGTCGCCGATCGATCCTGTGGAACAAGTCTTGCATACAAGACCGAACAAGGGCGCACAGTCCATTCGGCGCGCCGCCAAGTCGCGTCCAGTCAGCAAGGAGAAATCGTGATGTGGGTTTCAAGGCGTGTTTTTTCGATCGGCCTCGCCGCCATTCTCTCGGTCATCGCCGCCGTGGAGGCTTCGGGACAGACGGCGCTCGACGGTATCGTCCGCAGCAAGGCGGTCCGGATTGCCGTTCCGACGGATTTCCCGCCCTATGGCTTCGTCGGTTCCGACATGCAGCCGCAGGGACTCGATATCGACATGGCGCGACTGATCGCCGGGAAACTCGGCGCAACGGTGGAGCTGATCCCGGTCACCACCTCCAACCGCATCCCCTATCTCCAGACCAGGAAAGCCGATCTCGTCATCTCGACGCTCGGCAAAAATCCCGATCGCGAGAAGGTCATCGACTTCACGGCCGCCTACTCGCCGTTCTTCATCGGCGTGTTCGCTCCCAAGGCGATGGAGCTGAAGGCCCCCGAAGCGCTGGCCGGGAAATCGATCGCCGTGACGCGCGGCTCGGTGGACGATTCCGAACTGACGAAGGTCGCGCCTTCGACCGCCGAGATCCGCCGGTTCGAAGACAACAACGCTACGATTTCCGCCTTCGTCGCCGGCCAGACCCAGACTGTCGCGACCAGCGCGCAGGTCGCCGCGGCGATGATCACCAAGAATCCGCAACTCGGCGCCGAATACAAATTCCTGCTCAAGGACAGTCCGAACTTCATCGGCGTCGGCAAGGGCGAGGACGCGTTGCGCGCCAAGCTCAACGAAATCATTCTCGCGGCCAAGGCTGACGGCACCCTCGAGGCGCTCTCGCGGAAATGGCTCGGCAGATCCACCGGCGACTTGCCGGAGTAAGCCGGGCCGTGGTCAATCTCGATTTCGGGACCATTCTTGTTGACTGGCGCATGCTCGCCAAGGGCGTCGCATGGACGCTCGGATTGACCACGGCTTCCGCGACCGGCGGACTTGCGCTGGGCATTGGATGCGCCTGGGCACGCATTCACGGACCGGTCTGGTTGAAGGCCGTGACGGGCGCTTATGTCGAACTGTTCCGCAACACGCCCTTCATCGTGCAGCTCTTCTTCATCTTCTTCGGCCTGCCGGCGGCGGGCTTCCGGTTGTCGCCGGAAACCGCGTCCATCCTCGCGATGGTCGTGAATCTCGGCGCCTATGCCACCGAGATCATCCGTGCCGGCATCGAGGCGACACCGCGCGGCCAGGTCGAGGCCGCGCAGAGCCTGGCGCTGTCACCGGTGCAGACCTTCTTTCACGTCGTGCTGCCGCCGGCACTGCGCAAGATCTGGCCCGCACTCGTCAGCCAGATCATCATCGTCATGCTCGGCTCATCGGTCTGCGGGCAGATCTCCACCGAGGAGCTCAGCTTCGCCGCCAATCTGATCCAGAGCCGCAACTTCCGGGCCTTCGAGGCCTTCATCGTCGCCGCCCTGATCTATCTCGCTTTGTCGATCGTCGTGCGGCGATTGCTCAATTGGCTCGGCCCGCGCTTCCTGTTCGGAGACTGAGGGTATGGTTGAATTCACGCTATGGGATATTCTGCGTAACCTGTTGCTCGCCGCGCGCTGGACCGTGGGCCTGTCGCTGATCGCCTTCATCGGCGGGGGCTGCGTCGGTTTCGCCCTCTTGATTGCCCGCCTGACGCCTTCCCAAGGTGCCCACCGTCTCGTCGGCCTCTACATTCAGCTGTTCCAGGGCACGCCGCTTCTGATCCAGCTCTTCCTCGCCTATTTCGGCCTGGCGCTTTTTGGCATCCAGACCTCGGCGTGGACGGCCGCGACGCTGGCGCTGACCGCCTATACGAGTGCCTTTCTGAGTGAGATCTGGTTCGGCTGCGTCGCCTCCGTTCCGCGCGGCCAATGGGAGGCGGCCCGGAGCCTGGCTCTCACTTTTGGGGAGCAGTTGCGTCACGTCATCCTGCCTCAGGCGCTGAACATCGCGATTCCCCCAACCGTTGGGTTCCTGGTCCAGGTCATCAAAGGCACGGCGCTCGCCTCTGTCATCGGCTTCGTCGAACTGACCAAGGCCGGCGGCATGATCACCAACGCAACCTTCCGGCCTTTCACGGTCTATGCCGTGGTCGCACTGATCTATTTTGCCCTGTGCTATCCGATCAGCCTTACCGCCCGCGCGCTCGAGAGGACCCTCCATGCCGCCCATCGTTGAGATCGCCGCGCTCTACAAGTCCTTTGGGGAAACGCAGGTTCTCAAAGGCGTCGACCTGAACGTGGAGCCCGGCGAGGTCATCGCCATCATCGGCAGGAGCGGCTCGGGCAAATCGACCCTCCTGCGCTGCATCAACGGGCTGGAGCGTTTCGACAGCGGCGCGATCCTGATCAGGGACAAGCAGATCGATCATGACCGCGCGGCCGCGATGCGCGAGCTGCGTCAACAGGTGGGAATGATTTTTCAGAGCTTCAACCTGTTTCCCCATTTGAGCGTCGGGCGCAACATCATGCTCGCCCCAAGGCTCGTCAAGAAGCGCGCAGCGCGACAGGGCGAAGAGCAGGCGCGCGCCCTGCTCGCGCGCGTCGGCCTGGAGGAGAAATTCGACGCGATGCCCGACCGCCTCTCGGGCGGCCAGCAACAGCGCGTCGCCATCGCGCGCGCGCTCGCCATGGAACCGGCCGTGCTGTTGTGCGACGAGATCACCAGTGCGCTCGATCCAGAACTGGTTGGCGAGGTCCTGCGTGTCGTCGAACGCCTCGCGAGGGATGGCATGACGCTGATGATGGTGACCCACGAGATCGGCTTTGCACGCAAGATCGCCGATCGCCTCGTCTTCATGCATCAGGGCAAGGTCCATGAGATGGGACCGCCCGAGGAGCTCTTCGCCAATCCCAAAACTCCCGAGCTCCGCCAATTCCTGTCGTCGCTCCACAATTAGGGCGTGTACTCATAAATCCGCGATGTCCGCTTATCCCCCAAACAGCGGCGTAGTAGCGGACATGGCACGAGGTCCGAGAAGGGCCGATTGTGTTGCAAAAGTCGAAAGTTGCAGGGCTCAAGATTTTTCGCGAAAACACTAAGCAGCGAGCGATCGCTGATTCGTATGACCTCAATCGCGTTACCGAAGTCGCCTGTGAATTTTGCGTGAGGCCATGAGGTCCCTCGCATCTTGTACGCGAAAGTCGCGCCCACGGCCCGCAGAATTTTGGTCATCGGCGAAAAACGACTTTTGCAACAATATCGGCCACGAGCCGACATCGAAACGCAGTCACCAAAGGCGCGGCGGCGAACTGCTCCATGAAGCCACCTCGCCGCCGCCAACCCTTGGCTTAGCAGAAGCAATACTACCCGCCACCGCCCTTGATGTTCGGCAGGTGTTTCATGTCGAGCAAGGGAACCGGATTATCCGGGTGTTGCAGATCTGGCCTCCAATCGTTCGAGGCTCCGCCGGGAAGCCGCTTGATACTTGGAAAGTCAACGATTGACTTATTGAACTCCAACACAACCGGAGTGATCAATGCCAGTACCCAGCCATTGTCCTGTCCGGCATACTTGCCCGGCGATTGTGTTGTCATTCGTGCTGACATCGCGCCGTTGAACACCATGTCGTATTTCTCGAACGGGTCCATTGTCAGATTGTACACCGCGCCGATCGAGCCCAGGTTCTGCTCCGGACCGAGCCAGGTATCCTTGGCCGTCCATAGGTACTTCCACGCGATGCTGAGATCGGGGTTAGTTGGATCACCGGCGACATCCGCGCGTGCTCCCATGAAGTTTTCGCCGTCGATATAAACCCACGACCTTCGTGCCGAGTGGTTTGCGCGACCGAGAATGTACTCACTGTTGTCGATGCTATCGAAGTAGATGGGCTTGCCATTGTTGTCGGTCCATGCGCCGTGTGGCGGTGGAGTCAGGCCGACCATCTTGGAAAGCGTCGCCCAGCAGTCGATGTGCGACATCATTTCGTCGTACTTCGCGCCAGCCGGGATGTGGTCCGGCCACCACATCAGTCCGGGGACGCGCCAACCGGCTTCAAATGCCGTACCCTTCTCGCCCCGAAACGGCGTGGTGCCCGCATCGGGGTACGCATCCTGCCAAGCACCGTTGTCCGCCGTCACAATAACGATTGTGTTCGGTGCTTCTGCGCGGATTGCGTCCATGACGCGCCCGATGTCGTCGTCGAGTTCGAGCAAGGAGTCCGAGTAATCGCCGAGCCGAGACTTTCCGGCGAACTTTGCTGCGGCATTGGTAGGGTTGTGCATCTTCATGAAGTTGACATCCATGAAGAACGGCTTGGTGTCCTTGGCGTGTTTCTTGATGTAGTCGATTGCGTAGTCGGCCTGCCGCACGTCGAAGTCGGCGAGGCGGTCGTAAGTGATGTACTCGTTTCTCTTCGCCGGTTGTCCTGCAACTCCCTCCCACTCGTACATATTCACGACTTCAAAATACGCCTTCGCGATTTCTGGATTGTACGAAGGGAACCAGGGATGAAACCATTTCGAGGTGTCGGCATAGGTGTAGACACCCGGATAATATGCCGCGAACGCCTTCATCTCATCGAAACCATGCTCAATTGGATAGGACTCGGGCTTGTCGCCGAGATGCCATTTGCCTGAGAAGTACGTCGCGTAGCCGCTCTTCCGGAAATACTCGGCGATTGTCGGTGTCTCCTTCTTTAGAGCGTTTTCGTCACCCGGAGCGACCACGATTGATAGCGCTGAACGGATAGGAATACGCCCGGTGATGAACGAGGCGCGGCCCGCTGTGCAGCTTGCCTGGCCATACCAGTTCGTGAATGTCGCGCCCTCCTTGGCGATCCGGTCGATGTTCGGTGTTGGATGGCCAAGCGCCCGGCCGCCCCCGCTATAAGCGCCGAAATCGTTCCAGCCGGTGTCGTCAGTCATCAGCATGACGACGTTGGGTCGCTTTTGCTCCTGTGCGGATGCTGGCATGTTCATAACCGTCACAACGGCGACGCCTGCCAGCAGGCTACGCTGTACTGTTTGCCAGATTTTCATTGGTCGTTCCCTTGCCTAGCCTTGAGGATGAGAAGCCGTCCATTCCAGGACGATCCAGCATCCGGGCCAGAACGTCATCTGGTTTGACATGGGTCAAGCGTGAGCACGGTTGACGCTTATGACTGCTTCAAAACAAGCCATGTCGCCTTTGGGGTCAAAATCGGAAATACTCTGATTGAGCAGAAAATTTCTGCTGAGACCCCAAAGGCTGACGTCGTCGCGTTTATGAGTAAACGCCCTAGTACGCAGTCAAAGCAACCATCGAAAGCCGATTTGCTCATGCGCTAGTCGCCCGCCTGCGCAAGGAGCCTGGGCTGGAGTGAACGCGAGCCTGCGGACGACGAACGCCCTCTCCACAACGTGATGGGATGATCGTCATCCTCCCACTGGTGTCATGCTGCACCGCAACTACCTCAATGGAAAGCCCATTCGAGATGGAGTTTTCCATGAGCAAATCCAGCACGGCCGTGTCGGCCAAAACTCACCGCTATGAATTCGTGCACAACGACGGCGCCGACTTCGTGGCCTATCAGCGCCGCAGCGACGACGGGAACTGGACGACCTTTGCGTCGTGGATGATTCCGCGCGCGGTTTACTAGACCGGCGCAACGCCGCTGCCGTTGACCAGAACATAATATCTGACTAAAGTCAGATATTATGCTGAATCCCGTCGCCCGCGTCCGCCGCTTCAACCGTGCCGTCACCTCCGCCGTCGGCGCGCTCGATACCTCGTTCCTCGGGCGCGGCCGGCCGCTTGGCGCGGCGCGCGTGCTCAATGCGATCGGGCATGGGCGTTCGGACGTCGCCGAAATCCGCGACTATCTCGGGCTCGATTCCGGCCTGATGAGCCGTCTGCTGCGCAGCCTCGAGGACGAAGGGGTCGTCGAAACGACCGCGCATGCGGACGATGCGCGCCGCCGCGTGGCAAAGCTGACGCGTAGCGGCCGCCGCGAGTTCGCGGCGTATGAGGCGCTGTCGAACACGCAGGCCGAAAGCTTCCTCGCCCAGCACTCGCAGCGCGAGGCGCTGCTCGCGGCAATGGACCTGATCGCCTCGGCATTGACGCGCGAGCGCGTTGCGCTCACCGAGATGGACCCGCAAAGCGAAGAGGCCCGCTATTGCCTCGGCGAGTACTATGCCGAGCTCGGCCGCCGCTTCAAGCAGGGTTTTGATGTCTCGCTGTCGCGCGATCCGGATGCCAAGGACATGCGCCGCCCGCGCGGCACCTTCATCGTCGCGATGTCGGACACGCTGCCGATCGGCTGCGTCGGCCTGAAGGGCACCGATCATGGTTATGCCGAGATCAAGCGGCTCTGGGTCGCGCCCGCCGCGCGCGGGCTGCGCCTCGGCCGCCGCCTGATGGATGCGGCCGAGGCCGCAGCGCGCGAGCTCGGCATCACGCTGCTGCGGCTCGACACCAACAGCGCGCTGCCCGAGGCCGGCCAGCTCTACCGCACCACCGGCTGGCGCGAGATCCCGCGCTTCAATGACGATCCCTACCCGGACCTGTTCTTCGAGAAGCAGCTTTGATCCTCACCTCGTCCGCGTCGGGCGCACGACCGAAGGAGCATGCCGTGACCAGAGACGATCTTGCCGGCATCTACTGCGACTATATCGCCTGCCTGAACCGGCAGGATTGGCCGGCGCTCGGGCAGTTCGTGCATGATGACGTCACCCACAACGCGCGGCCGCTCGGGCTGTCAGGTTATCGCGGGATGCTGGAGCAGGACTTTCGCGAGATTCCGGATCTGCAGTTCAATGTCGAACTGCTGATCTCCGATCCTCCCAGCATTGCGGCCAGGCTGAAGTTCGATTGTTCACCGGTCGGGATGTTCCTTGGGCTGGCCATCGATGGGAAGCGCGTGTCGTTCTGCGAGAACGTATTCTACAGATTTCGCGAGCGAAAGATCTGGCAGGTGTGGTCGATCATCGACAAGGCCGCAATCGAGGCGCAGCTAAAGGTGCCGTAACCCGGATGAGCCAACGGGTCGGCGCGACGCGCCGCCCGATGACAGGCTCCGCGACATGCGGGACTCCACGAGCGCTGTCCCGGGTGTCGCTTCGCTCACCCGGGCTACGGGATCATGCTGTAGCGGGCGCCGCTACTTCCGCTTGCGGCTTCGCGAACGGGCGGAACGTCATCGCCATCAGGAACGCACCGAGGCCCATCGCCCAGGAGGCGATGTAGAGCCAGGCGTAGCTGGAGAAGGCATCGTAGATCAGGCCGCCGGCGAGCGGGCCGGTTGCCATGCCGAGACTGCCGGCCATGGCCGTGCCGCCGATCACCGTGCCCATCATCCGAAGCGGAAAGTTCTCCCGGATCAGCACGGCATAGAGCGGCATGGTGCCGGCATAGATGAAGCCGAACACGGCGCCGACCGCGTAGAAGGTCGCAAGCTGATGCGCGAAGACGTAGGCGAGCGCGCCGAACGCCTGCAGCAGCAGCCCCGAGACCAGCACGCGCTTGGCGCCGAAGCGGTCGCCCATCAGGCCGAAGGCGATGCGGCCGCCGAGGCCGGCAAAGCCCTCGATGCTGTAGATCGTCACCGCCGCGACCAGCGGAATGCCGCAGCTCACGGCGTAGCTGACGGTGTGGATGATCGGGCCGGAATGGGTGGCGCAGCAGAAGAAGTTCGTCGCCAGCAGGATCAGGAATTGCGGCGAGCGCAGCGCCTCGCCCATCGACATCTCGGATTGCCCGGCGCTCTCGCCCGACGGCGCGGGCGCGGGCGCGGCCACGGCCTGCGCCAGCGCGGGCGGACGGCGCACCAGCAGCGAGACCGGGATCATGATGGCGCCGACCACCAGCGCGATGATCTGCATCGAGGTGCGCCAGTCGTGGCCGGAAACGAGCCAGGCCGCCAGCGGCGACATCGTCATCGGCGCCATGCCCATGCCGGCCGACACCAGCGACACCGCAAGGCTCCGGTGCGTGTCGAACCAGCCGGTGACGGTCGCCATCATCGGCGCGAAGATCGCGGCGCAGGAGGCGCCGACCAGCAGGCCGAACACGAACTGGAACACGATCAGCGAGGTGGCATGGCTCGCCGCGAACAGGCTCAGCGCCAGCACCGTCGATCCCGCCAGCACCACCGGCCGCGGCCCGAACCGGTCGGACGCGGTGCCCCAGGCCATGCTGGTGAAGGCCATCGCCAGAAAGCCGATCGTCATCGCGCTGGAGATGCCGGTCACCGACCAGCCGGTGTCCCTCGTGATCGGCTGCAGGAACACCGGCAGCGAGAACATGCCGCCGATCGCGACGCAGCCGAGCAAGCCGCCCGCGGCGACGATCACCCAGCGATAGGAGGAAGCGTTCATCTTGGTCTCCCGTCAGGTCTGTCTGGGTGGAAGACGAATGGGAACTGTGCGGGCCGACAGAGTAGCGTGATTTTTTGCGAGAGGCCCTCCCGCCTCGCGAATTTTGGGCTCGCACAGCAAAAATGTCGAAAAACAACCCCATGCACAGTAGCCGGCTGCTGCGGGATCAATGACTTACGAGGCCGCATGACTCGCGCTGCCGAGCCGCAATTTGACTCGTCGGGCAAAACACCGGCAATATCTCATCATCGGCTGAAACTCGATCGCATCTGAAGCGCATGCCGCCCTTACGAGCGGCTAGGCGTCGAATAGCGCATTCACATCGCTCTCCGTGAGGGCCGATGCGATGCCACCGTCACGCGCGAACAGGCCATCGGCGAGCGCTCGCTTTCTGGATTTGAGCTCGTCCATCTTTTCCTCGATGGTCCCGGTGGCCACCAGCCTGTAAACGAAGACGGCCTTGTCCTGCCCAATCCGATAGGCCCGATCGATCGCCTGTTCCTCGACCGCGGGATTCCACCAGGGATCGAAGATGATGACGGTATCGGCGGCGGTCAAATTGAGGCCTACGCCGCCTGCTTTCAGGCTGACCAGGAAGATTTCGGCCTCACCGCTCTGAAAGGCCTCAATCGCCGTCTTTCGGTCGCCGGTTTGACCGGTGAGAACGCTGTAGCGCAGGGCTCCCGTGTCGAGGCGCTTGCGGATAAGATCGAGCATGGACGTGAATTGCGAGAAGATGATGATCTTGCGTCCCTCGCTCAGCAGCTCCCCCACCATGTCGATCAAGCGATCGAGCTTGGCCGATGGCCGTTCAACGCCGTCGTTCAGTTTCAGCAACGCCGGATCGCAACAGGCCTGCCGCATCCGGAGCAGGGCTTCGAGCACCACGATGTGGCTCTTGGCAAGGCCACGCTTTGCAATGGCCTCGCGAACCTTGCGCGACATCGCGAGCCGTATCGAATCGTAGAGATCACGCTGCGGCCCTTCCAGCGCGATGCTCTCCACCATTTCGCTCTTGGCAGGCAGTTCGGTCGCCACCTCCGTCTTGGTACGTCGCAACAAGAAGGGCTTGACGCGCTGCGCCAATGCCGCGGTCCGCGCCTTGTCGGCGCGCTTTTCGATTGGTGTACGCCACTGGCGCGAAAAGGCCGCCTTGTCGCCTAGATAGCCCGGATTGGCAAAGCTCATGATCGACCAGAGTTCGCCGAGATGATTTTCCATCGGCGTGCCCGTGAGACAGAAGCGATGCTGCGCCTTCGTCTCGCGCAGCCATCGTGTGGTGGCGGCATCGGGATTCTTGACCGTCTGCGCCTCATCCAGCACGGCCATATGCCACTCCCGCGTCAGCAGAATTTCGCGGTCCCGCGCAATCAGTGGATAAGTCGTCAGAACCAGATCGTGCTCTGCGACGGCGGGAAATTTGTGCTTGCGATCCGCCCCGTGCAGCACGAGGACCTTGAGGCTTGGAGCGAACTTCTGCGCTTCGGCGCACCAATTCGTCATCAGGCTGGTCGGCGCGACGACCAACACGGGATTGGCGAGGTGACCTCGCGCTTTCTCCAGCGCGATCATGGCCAGGATCTGGACGGTCTTGCCCAGACCCATGTCGTCGGCGAGGATCCCGCCCAACCCGCTCTCGCGGAGCAGATCAAGCCATGCCACACCCTGCGCCTGATAGGGCCGAAGCGTGGCGCGAAAGGTCGGCGGCAGTTCCGGCGCGGTCAACCCTCGCGCCTGGAGCAGGCCTGCGAGGCGGCGAAGACTGTCGGCTCCCCGAAAGGCGAAGCGCTCGTTCTCGACACCGAGCAGCGGAACGATGTCCGCGCGCGACAGCCTGATCCGCCCGGAGGCATCTTCGAAAACACCGCTCATGTGCAAGCCATGCAGCGCCAGAACGAGCGGCAGGAAGCGGTCGGCAGCCAGCGCGATGTGCCGTCCATCCGCCAGAGGCAGAAGGAAACGCTCGCCCTTGTCTGCGAGCGCCATCACCAGTTCGGGGCTGAAGCCGGGCGCCGAAACCAGCGCGGCAAGGAGCGGTGCGAGATCGCGCCGCTCGCCTTCGATCTCGATGCCGAGGGACAGTTCGAACCAGTCGATCCCGCTGGACTCTAGCACGGCATCGAAATCGCCTGACGACTCCGCCAGCCGGAACGGAAAATCGTCGTCGATCAGGATCTCGAAGCCTTCCGACCGCAGATGCCCGGCGTGCAGCGCGAGAAAATCGAACCAGCTGTGCTGATCTTTCAGCGTGAGATCCGTGGCATGGCGGTAGTCGAGCATCGGAAGCGCCGACCGCGCTTCGGTGAGCCCCACGTCGGCGAGGCGCTTGCGTGCCTGCCTCTCCTTCGCCTGGCGGCGTGCGATCGCATAGACCTGCCCGCCTTGGAACAGCTCCAGTCGGCTCGCTCGCTGGCTCGGATCGATGTCGAACCCGCCGTAGCGAAAGCCGAGGCTGGCCACGCCGGCGGGACCTGCCTGTTCGTTCTTATGGCGATAGTAATAATAGCTCGCACCGACATGTCCGAGCTTCAGCCGCAGCACGGGACGCGGATCCTCGTCGATGAGCACCGTGGCCGCCGGCGGCACCGGCAGCAGGCCGTGGTGAAGTTCGGGCAACCTCTGGCTCAGGCGGCGCGACACCTCTTCGAGTTGCGCGCGGGGAATGGAGGGTGCGGCCAGGAACTGGCAGGCCAGACGGGGCGGCAGGCCGAGTTGTACGGACCCGATCACACCGCTGGCGTCATCGACATAGACCGGCGGTTCGGCATTGAGTGGCACTGCGCCGGGCACGACGAGGTGTGGTGCCACGCCGCGCGCGGATGCCGGACGCCACTCGATCCGGCCCGCGCGCGCCTCGCCCCAGCTCAGCGGCGCCCGCTTGTGGTCAACCCAGAATGCGCGGCCCGTCGCGACAATCCGCTGCAACAGCTCTTCCGGATACGGCCCTTGGGCGTGGTAGTTGCGGATGCGGCCGTTCACCTCCGTTACAATGTCGACATCGACATCACGGAAGTATTTCGGCGCCCGGTCCGGCTTGAATTCGTACAGGCTGGGACTGCTGTAGCTGTCGGCAAAATCTCCACCCTTGCGGAGCCGGACCGATCGCAGGGACACCGCGAGATAAGGCATCGGGTCGTCCGACGGATGCAGGCAATACAGCAATCGCTGGCTCTCGTCCGCGGCATAGTCGCTGCTCCGTGCCGCGCGGCCGACAGTGTCGATCCAGGTGTTGACCTCGAAACCCAGAACCGGCGGAGTCGGCGGCGCTTGCGCCTTGGAAGGAATCGGGAATGGCGCGGACGCCAACTCCGTAGGCTCCTTGTCGCTCAGTGCCTCGAGCAGGGTCGCCGCCACATGCTTGCAGTTGAAGGCCATCGGACAACTGCAATCGCCTTCAAGGTCGATGAGCCTGCCGCGGTCGAACTCCAACTGGATGTCGATGCGATAGGTCCTGGACTCGTTGCCTCGCACCTGGGAAGTGACGCGGGTCAGGTCATCGCTGACGCCCACCGCCGAGACGCGGCCCTGCGCCTGATAGGCGTGCGCCTTCTCCATTGCCGAGCGGCTGAAGTAACTATAGATTTCTTTCCGCTTGAGAACGTCCGAGAGCACTTGTAATGATTCCGCGATCCAGCTTTTCGGCATGCACTATAGTCGCTTCGACTGGAGCATTGTAGTCTTCGCATACGCCGCCGATCCCAGCGCACTGCCAATGCCCAGATTTCTGCAAGGACCCGCATGAGATTGGGCACGGACCAAGTCGCCACGTCGGTTCCAGGGAAATAGCGGTCGGTCGTCCAGACGTCGCCGCTCCCAGCCAACAGGATGTCCCCTCGCGTTGACTGCTAACGAGTGGAATATTCCCATGCCCAAGATCGACATCGCCACGGTGCCGGCCCGCAAGGGCTCCGGCTATCCCGCGCCCTTCGCGGCTCCCTGCGCCGAGCGCATCCGCAGGCGGCTCGGCAATGCCGGGGGTCTCTCCGATTTCGGCGTCAACCTGATGTGGCTGCCGCCGGAGGGCTGGTCGAGCCAGCGGCACTGGCATTCGCATGAGGACGAATTCGTCTATGTGCTCGAGGGCGAAGTGGTGCTGCTTGAGGACGGCGGCGAGACCGTGCTGCGCGCGGGCGACTGCGCGGCCTTCCCGAAGGGCAGCGGCAACGGTCATCACATGATCAACCGGTCGGATGCCGTGGCCGTCTATCTCGAAATCGGCTCGCGCTCGCCCGACGACCTCACGACATGCTCGGACATCGACATGATGAGCGCGAATTCCGACGGCCGTTTCGTGCACAAGGACGGCACGCCCTATCCGGATTAGGGTGTGTACCCATGAATTTGACGGCGTAACGATGCCGCGTCCGCTCCCGATGGTGCCCGAGCGCCCGCGGTGCTACATGTCGAGAAGGGACAGAAACCGCCTAACGCTGTTGCGGGATCGGCGGCAATCTCTGCTCTGCAATGACCCGCACCGGCGGGAAGGCGACGCAATCAACTACGTCGAATAATACAGTGACATTCCGATCGAACGACCGCGCAAAAGCCATAGCGTCATCCTTCTTCGCATCAACGATACGGGTGCCAAGGGTGCAATGGGGCGTCCAAGCTCCGGGCCGATAGTGAGGTCGACAGTGAGCGGGGTCGATGATCTCGCTGATTGAGGCGTGCCACCTCGCGAGCACCTCGTCAGTCGTGGGCTCTGCCCATAAGACAAGCGGCGGACCGACGAACCAGCGAATACGCTTGAACTCGACTCGCAACGGCGCATCGCTGGTCACTGCGCGCAGCATGGCCTCCCATGCAGTCTTTCCCTCGATCTCGGGCGAATCGTAGATCGCGAACGTAAAATGCGGTCGGTAGCCGAGAGCCCGCATCGACGGCTCATCCTCGAATGCCGCAACTTGGTCCCACAATCGTTCGACCTCTCGCGCAGAGGAGTCATCGGCTCGAATGTTAATCGCTATCGCCATTGCTGAACGAGTTAGACATTGGGGTCCGCTATCTTTAGCCGAGCGGCGGAGGTCCGCAACGGGCTATTTTCGACGCATTGCGTTCGGCCAGACCCCTGTGATTCAAACTTCCAAACTGGGGGATCGAATCATGCGCTACGAACTCGCCGATTATGTCGTCGTGTGGCGACGTGCTACGGCAGGCTTACAGGAAACCACCTTGCCTTCGTCCAACTCGCATCTATCCGGCTATGGCTGGCCGCGCGTCATCAGTCCACGCCCTAGTTGGCGAGGTCCTGCTTGTCGATCCAGTCATTGACGAGCCTTGCGACGTCGTCCGAGTTACGGTCCATCATCAGCATGTGGGTGTTGCCCTTGATCCCCATCTTGGGCAGCTCGAACGTATCGACCTTGCCGCCGGCCGCCGCGATCGCCTGCCCCCATTTGGTCGGATTGACCACGAGCTTCGACCACACCGGCACCTTGTCGAGAAAATCGCCCCACACGATCAGGTGCGGCACGCCCTTGAGCTTGCCGGCATCGGCCTTCGCCGGGTCCGGCGCACCTGAGGGCTCGACGGTGATCAGCGCCTTCACCTTGTCGGGCGCATTCAGCGCCGCCGTGAAGCCGAAATTGCCGCCCTGGCTGTGGACGATGATGATGCAGGGACACACCTTCTGCACCAGCGCGTCATAGGCTTTTTGCGTGGCTGCATCGTTGGTCGCCCAGCGCGGAATGCCCTGCCTGGCGAACTGGTCGAATGCCTCGATCGGGAATTGCTCGCCCTCGAACGCCTCGCGCTTGCCGCCGACCTCGTAGCTCGGCCCGATCCGGAACAGCTCCCACGCTTCCTTCTTGGGCCGGAAGAACGGCTCGCTCTTGAAGATTTCAGGGTAGCGCGCCCAAGAGGCGCGGCCGCGCTCGACCGCATCGGAGACGTAGACGTCGTAGCCGGCATTGAGGAAGAACTGCTGCCAGCCCGGCTTGCCGTCGGGCTTGGTCTCCCACGTCACGCCCGACAGGCCGCCGCCGTGCCAGAGCAACAGCGGCAGCTTCGACTTCGGCTGCGCGAGCTTGACGAACTGGACATACATCTGCTCGACCTCGAACTCGCCGTTCGGATCGACCTTGATCGGCGGGGCGCCGGGCGAGAACACGATCTCCTTCGACGGCAACCCGCTCAGGGTTTCGGTGCGGCCGCCGACATGGAAGCTGCCGACCTCCTTGACCAGATAGTCGGCCGCGGCGGGCGTTGCCGCGGTGATGGTTGCCGCCAGTGCCAGTGCGATTGCGCGCATGAGTTTCCTCCGCCTTCGACTCTTGTTGTTGGCGGCAACGTTAGGCTACGCGACGATGCGGGGCAATTGGCAGACCGCAATTTGACTCGTCGGGCAAGACAGCGGGATGATGTCATCATCCCGCCAGCGCCATCGCATCATCCGAGCGGAGCGTTTCTGGCGCGCTGACGCCATTCGCTGACGGTGAGCCAGATCGCCGAGACCAGGAAATAGATCGCGCCGACCGCGGCATAGCCCGTGACAGTCGCGATCGACGGCGACATCGGCGTCGTCGCCTGAAAGATGAAGAAGCCGCCGGCCAGGGCCGACTGGCCGCCGCTGAGCACCATCGCCCATTGCGCGCCGTAGCTTTTCCAGCGCCGCACCGCGGTCCCGAGCTGAAGCAGTCCTGATAGAATCGCCCAGGCGCCGAACACACCGAGCACCCAATTCATGCTCACCTGTAGCGCGAGAAGGACAGCTATCGCGGTCGCAAGGCTGACCACGACGTTCAACACCTGCGTGCGGTTCTGATCGAGCCCACCGCTGCGCAAGCCATCCACGAGATTGGCCGCGGCGTCCCATGCCGGATAGAGCACGAGCAGGACGCCGGCGACCGCGACAGACGACCGACCGGCCGCAACCGCGGCAACGACCCAGGCGATCGAGAACGCCGCTCGCAGGAAATAGTATTGCTTCAGCCATCGCTCGCGATCGGCTTGGACGAGATCGAGTTGATGATGCGTCATGGCAGCTTCTCCTTTACCTACTAGTTGGTAGCCTTCGTACGCAGCAAGACGCCCTCCCCCAGCTCGCCTGCGGGGGCTATGATCGCCTCGTCGATGTCTTCAGTGCCTGGTCGACAGCCGCTCCAGCAGCGGCTCGGTGATCACGCCGAACATTTTTGGATCGCCATAGGCGCGCGCCGACAGCATCGCGCCGTGAATCGTTGCCATGAACCCTTCAGCCTCGACCTTGGCTGAGTTCGAGAGATGAAGCCGCCCCTTCCGTTTGCCGCGCTCCATCACCGAGGTCAGCCAGGACGCGAGCGCGCGAAAGTGCGCGCGGACCTCGAGCGCCACCTCCTCCGGCAGGATCGGCAGCTCGCTGGCCAGCAGCGCGCAGACGCAGAAGGGCGCCGTCGCGTCCGCGATGCATGCCTCCCAATAGCCGACATAGCTTTTGAGCTGGTCGCGCGGATCGGGGACATTGCGCTCCAGCGCGGCCAGCCCCGCCTCCGCTTCCTCGCGATAGCGCGACACGAGCGTGCGAACCAGATCGACCTTGCTGGCGAAATGGTGGTGGATGCTCGGCTTGCGGATACCGACGACGTCGGCGATGTCGGCATAGCTGAAGCCGTTATAGCCGCCCGCGATGATCAGGCTGCGCGCGCAGGCCAGGATGTCGTCGGCGGTCGAGGAAACGTTGGTCATGGAGTTCGAATTACCTTCTAGTAGGTAGGGCGTCAAGAATGGGGTGCTTCAACCATCCGTGAGTGGTACCGCATGATCCGGACCCGGAGGGCCGCGTTAGCGCAAAGTGCGCAGCGGTTTTCCGAAAAGATCATGCGCAATATACAAACCAAGGCGCCCTGCATGACCATTCGCCCGATCGTCCGCTACCCCGACCGCCGCCTCGCCATGCCGGCCCGCCTCGTCACCGCCTTCGACGACGGCTTGCGCGAGCTCGCGGCAGATTTGCTCGAAACGATGCGTGCTGCGCCCGGCATCGGCATCACCGCGCCGCATATCGGCGTGCCCCTGCGCGTCGTGGTGCTCGAGCTCGACGCCAAGGCGGGTCCGCAGACCTACGTCAATCCGGAGATCGAGTGGGCCTCGCCCGAGATGATCCTGCACAAGGAAGGCAGCGTCTCGATGCCCGGGGTCAATGACGAAGTGCAGCGCCACGCGCGGGTGCGGATCAGCTATCAGGACCTCGACGGCAACATGCAGACCGAGGAGTCCGACGGCTTGCGCGCTGTCTGCCACCAGCACGAGATCGACCAGCTCGACGGGATGTTCTGGATCCAGCGGCTATCGCGGCTGAAGCGCGACCGGTTGGTGAAGAAATTCGAGAAGATGTCGCGCCCGTAGCCACCCGCGCCTACTTAACCGTTGCGATCCCCGCCAAAATCAAATCGATGCCGGCGAGAAACTGCGCGCGATCGTCGTGGTCGCGCAGCTCTGTCGCCATCTGCCGCACGAATGGATATTTCGCGGGGTCGAGCGCTTCCCATTGCGCGGCGACGGAGGCGAGGAAGGCGGACCGATCCGTATCAGGGGCATGAACGCGGGCGTTGGCGGCGTTCTGTCCGGCGACGCCGAGAATGTAGTGCACGAGCGCTGATGCGGAATCGAACTGCGCGGCCCGGGGCACGCCGAGCGCCTGCAGCCGGCCGCCGACGCTCTCGATGATCTCCAGCATCGCGGGCCGCCATGGCTCACGAAAGAGCTGCGCGCCGACCCAGGGATGGACATCGATCGCGTCGAACACCCCGAGGGCCACCGCGCGGATCGCCTCGCGCGGCCCGGCGCCACCTTCCAGCTCGGACATGACGCGCGCGATGACGTCGTCGGTTGCGGCAGCCAGCAGCTCGCCCTTGTCGGCGACGTGCCAGTAGATCGCCCCGCTGCCGGTCGCCAGATATGCGGCGAGCGCGCGGACGGTCAGAGCGCCCTCGCCGCCGGCGTCGAGGATCCCGATCGCAGCAGCGATGATCCGCTCCCGGGAGAGCGCATCGGTGCGCCGTTCAATGCGGTGAGTCTTCTTCGCCATAGCCCATCTTGACATGATTGGAACGACGTTCCAATACTATGGAACGATGTTCCATAGATTTCGCTAAAGGATCCCGATGACGCCCCCGGTCACGATTGTCGGCGCAGGCCTCGGCGGCCTCACCCTCGCCCGCGTGCTCCACCTGCACGGCATTCCCTTAGAAGTCTTCGAGGCCGAGGCTTCGGCGATGGCGCGGACGCAAGGCGGGATGCTCGACATCCACGACGACAGCGGACAGCTCGCCCTGAAGACGGCAGGTCTGTTCGAGGAATTCCGCGACCTCATCCACGAAGGCGGCCAGGCCTCGCGCGTGCTGGACCAGCACGGCAAGGTGCTGCTGGACGAGCCCGACGACGGCACGGGCGGACGGCCCGAGGTGCGCCGCGGCGCCCTGCGGGGCATCCTGCTGGACTCCCTTCCCGCGGGGACGATCAGATGGGGCAAGAAACTCACCAGCGTCGTTGCGCGCGGCGATGGACAGCATGAGCTGACATTCGCCGACGGCTCCCACGCGCGCACAAATCTCCTCGTGGGCGCCGACGGCGCGTGGTCGAAGGTGCGGCCGCTGCTGTCGAACGCGACGCCGGAATACGCCGGAACGTCATTCTTCGAGACTTATCTGCACGAGGCGGACTCGCGGCACATGGCTGCGGCCGAGGCGGTCGGCGGCGGCGCGCTGTTCGCGCATGTGCCGGGCAAGGGCATCTTCGCGCACCGCGAGCCGGACAGCGCGCTTCACGCCTACATCGCGCTGAACCGCCCGGCCGATTGGTTCGCCGCGATCGACTTCACGGATGCCGCCGCCGCAACGGCACGCATCGCAGCCGAGTTCGACGGCTGGGCGCCGGCCCTCACCGCGCTGATCACCGACGCAGATACGCCGCCGGTGCTGCGCATGCTCCACACGCTCCCGAACGACCATCGCTGGGACCGCGTGCGTGGCGTGACGCTGCTGGGCGACGCCGCGCATCTGATGCGGCCGGCCGGTGACGGCGCGAACCTCGCGATGCTCGATGGCGCGGAGCTCGGCGAGGCCATCGCCGCGCACCCCGACGACATCGAAGCGGCGCTGGCGGCTTACGAAGCCGCACTGTTCCCCCGCAGCCAGACAGCCGCGGTCGGCGCGCATGAGATCCTGGAGCTCTGCCTCGGCGAGCGCGCACCGTTCGGCCTGGTGGAATTCTTCACCGGGATGCGCGGTTCGTAGGGCGGATTCGCGAGGCGTAATCCGCCCTGCGGCAGCGCGCTATTTCAACGGCAGGAAAACGTCCGCGACGGCCTCATGCTCCGGCACCTCCGGGAACAGGCTCAGCCGCTGGCAATAGATCGGGAAATCGCGTGCTTCCTCGCCGCTGGCCGGAAGCCAGTCGCGATAGAGATACAGCGCGGCGGGCTCCAGATTGTCGGTGAAGCCGACGACGCGCAGCACCGCGCAGCGTCCACCGGGAATCTCGCCGGCCTTGATCGCTTCGCCATTCGCCTCGATCGGTTGGTCGGTGCCGACGCAAAGGTCGATGTGATATTCGTCCTGCTGCGCCGGACGCCCCTCGGAGTGCCAGACGTTGAAGGTCGGACTTGTCCTGGGGTGCAGGCCGGCGGCCTTACGCCATGCGATAAACCGCCGGATCGTGTCACCGAGGGTCTCGGGGCTGCCCCGATGCTCCATGATCGCCACCCGCGTGGGGGTCACATCGCGGATCGTCACGTCGTCAGCGGTAAAGTTGTTCTGCATGAGCTTGCTCCTCGCATTGTCGAGAGGCCCGAAGGCCGCAAGCCACGGTTCCCAGTCCGGCGATTTCCGGAACGACGACGGTGATTGCCCGAACCGTTGCCGAAAGGCGCGGGCAAAGGCGTCAGGTGCATCGTAACCGGCATCCATCGCGATGTCGGTGACATCAAGGGCGTCATTGTAGGCCAGTTGATGCGACGCGCGCTTCATACGCGCCAACTGGACATAGCGATGCACGGACAGCCCGAAGGTCGCCATGAACTGCCGGTGGAAATGGAATTTCGAGAACGCCGCGACAGCGCTTAAGCTGTCCAGGTCCAGATCCGCCTCAAGATGCCGGTCGATATGATCCAGCACCCGCCGCATCCGGTCCTGATAGTTTTGCAGTGCCGCCGTCATCGACCCTCCTCCGTGGCGGCTTGAGTTAGGCGATGATGGCGATCATGCGCTCGACCGATCTTGCGGTTTGGCGCACGTACGCAGGATGGGTAGAGCGCAGCGAAACCCATCGACCTCGTTGCGGAGGAGCGATGATGGGTTTCGCTGCGCTCTACCCATCCTACAATCGCCTCACCCGCCCGCCATCAGCGCCTTTGCCAGCGCCATGTACGCCGGCAGCGTGACGGGATCGTTGGCCGCGTTCCCCGCCACCGGGTGCGATGCGTAGCGGGCGACCACCATCTCGGCCTTGGGATCGATGTAGATGCCCTGGCCGTGAACGCCGCGCGCCATGTAGGCGCCGTGGGCATTGTGCGTGACCCACCATTGATTGCGATAGGAAGCGCCTGGCAGCGTGGTGTAGCCGGCCGGCTTGAATTTTTCCGGGTCGCCGCCGCGCGCGATGTCCTCGACCACCGACGACGGCACGATCTGGCGGCCGTTGAAGCGGCCGTGATTGCGGATCATCTCGCCGAAACGGGCGAGATCGCGCAATGTGGTGGAGAGACCGCCGCCCCCGCTCTCGGTGCCGATGCGATCGACATGATAATGCGCATCCTCCTCCGCCCCCATCGGCGCCCAGATGCGCTCGGAGAGAAGATCGGACAGCGTCATGCCGCTGGCGCGCCTGATGATGAAGGCCAGCACGTCGGAATTGACGGTCTTGTAGGCAAAGGCCTTGCCGTGCTCGCCCTGCTTCTTCTGGGCGACGAGAAAATCGAAAATGTTGGTGGTGCCCTCATAGTCTTGCGGGATCGGCGCCATGCCGTTCGCGCGGCGCAGCCCCCATACGTCCGAGTTCTTGTCGGTGTAGACTTCGGTGTAGACGAGGCCCGTGGTCATATCCATCGCCTCGCGCACGCGCGCATCGCCGAACGCGCTGCTCTTCAGCTCCGGCACATAGTCGGTAACAGGCGCCTGCGGATCGATCTTGCCCTCGGCGACCAGCATGCCGGCGAGCGTGCCGGTGAACGATTTCGTCACCGACATCGCGATGTGCGGCTTGTGCGGCTTCAACGCGCCGAAGTAGCGCTCATAGATCAGCCTGCCCCGATGCAGCACCGCGACGCCATCGCTATACGTCTCCTCCAGCATCTTCTCGAAGGTCATGGGCCGGCCGTCCATCGTGGTCGAGGCGACCGCGCCGATGTCATGGTCCACCCGCGGCAGCACCGACGCCGGCCCCGCCCCGCGCCAGACATTCACCGTCGGCACCAGCTGGCGGATATTGCTCCAGGCCCAGCGCAGCTCGGGGAAGCTCCGGAACGAGCCGTTCTGGAAGGTGATGGTGCGCTCCGGTGCCGGCGGAAAGCCACGCATCCAGCCGAGGGCTTCGGGATCGGTTTCGGTGGAGGTTGCGGGTGGATTGGCGGCAGTAGCGGACATTGACACGAGCTCCAGAGGGTGGAGCTCGTGTCGTAGCATGGGCCCGCGCGACGCACATCTTGCCGATATGCTGGGCTGCTGCGCGGCGATCACCGCGGGCTAGACGTCGGCGCCATCTTCACCCCTTCCGTCCCGTGCGCTTCTTCGCTTTCGCTGCGCGCTTGCGTCCTGGTGCTACGGCGCGCGACGGTGCGCCGCGGGCGCGGCCTCCGGTGTCGGCGGTCAGCTCGGGACGGAGCCTTGCGAGCTTGGCGCGGTCGGGCATGAGGTCGGCAAAGCCGTCGATCACGCGCGGCGCGGGCGCACCGTCGCCGGTGTCGGCCATCGCGGCGGGCGATGCGGTCTGGCTCAGCGCCTGCAGGCGCCGGCAGGCTTCGCCGAGGTGATAGGCCTCGCCGCCGAGCGCCACCCATTTGCCGACCTCGGGGTGCAGCACGAGGTTGGCCGAATGGTTGTCGGAAGAGCTGGTCGGATAGTCGACGAAGACGTCGATGCCCGACTGCACGCCGACCATCACGCCCTGCGCCGACCAGGACACCGCGACGTCGACGCGGTAGCGGCCCGGCTTCTCGAAGGCAAAGCCCGCGGTGCTCCAGAACACCTTTGCCGAGGCTGTGACGCTCTGGCCGGGCGCGATCTCGGCGAGCTTGGCATGCTCGCACAGGATCACGAACGGCCTGACAGGACGCTCGTGCCCCTCGCCGTCGGTGACGGTGATCGAGGCGAACAGCGCCTCGATGCTGACGTCGTTCGGCGCGCGTAGCGACACGCCGCTGTTGTTGGTCATCGTCCAGGTCAGGTCCAGCGGCTGGCCGAGCGCGACGCGGTCGGTTGCGGCCGTCACCGTCAGCCCGAGCTCGGAAGGCTCGAAGTCGTGGCGATCGGCGGCCTGCGGCGCGCCGGTCGGGAACCAGCTTGCGAACGGCCATCCGCCCGGACGAATGACGGGATCGGGCATGTGGTTGAGGTGATGACGCACATTGGTGTTGTGCGCGAGCTTGATCTGGTCCGGGAACACGCCGGGCTCGCCGGTGGCGGGACCGCCGAGCACGTCCGCGACGCTCGGCGTCGTGGTCATGATCGAATTGTCGGCCGCCGTCTCCTGCTCCTGGTGGATCTGGTTGAGCGTATGCGTCAGCTCGTGGGTCGCGCTGCGCAGGAACGCACGCGGCACGTCGCGCTGCTTCTTGTTGGCGGCGAGCCCGAAGTTGGAGGAGTCCGAGACGGGATAGCCGTCATCGGAGAAGCTGGCGCAGCCTTCGCGGGGAACGCCGATCGTATCGTACATGATGCCGCGCGAGCAGCCGAGCTTTGCGGGCACCACGATCATATGCACGTGCCATTCGGTGTCGAGGTTCGTCGCCGGGTTGCGCACGGCGGTCATCAGCGCGTGCAGATCCGCCGAGCTCCAGCAATTGGTCGGCACCACGCCCGACGGTACCGGAACGTTGGTCTGGTCCTGCACCACCGTGAGCTGCCAGCCGGTCCTGGCGAAGACGGTGTCGAAAAACTCCGTGCCGCCGGCGCCATCGGGCACCGGTGCGGGCCTGACGGCACCGACCAGCGTGTCGATCTCCAGCGTGGCCCTGCGGAAGAATTTTGACACCCAGGCGAGCGTGATGCTGCCCTTGTCGACGCCGCCCTCGAACAGCCGGCCCTGGTAGAACGGCCCGCCGGTCAAAGAGAACGGGAACGGCGCCGGCACCTTCGACAGCTTCATCGTCACCGTCCGCGAGGGCGTTGCCGGGAACGTGCCCTTGAACTGGCCGGCCGGCGGCTGCATGTAGTTGAACTGCTCGGCGACGATCGTCAGCTCGCACTTCTTCGGGAACGGCACCGCGACCGGCGCGGACACGCTGGTCACCCTGAGATAGGAGTGATAGCGCGCCCGGGGGAAGATGGGGATCCTCGGCCTGCGGATCGGGAACGGGATAGCCGGCTCGTCGACCGCGCTGAGCGAGGCGGCGAGACTCGTCAGGCTTGAATCCGCTGCGGCTTCATCCGCGTCCTTGTTGCCCACAGGCGGCACCGGCGGAATCGGCGGCTTGATCACCGGAAGGCGCGAATAGAGATCGCCGCTGACGATCAGATGGTCCGCGCCGCCATCCGGCGCCGTGCGATCGACGCGCAGCGTGCCTTCGAACGACACCAGGCTCGCCGTCGGCCTGAAGTTGATCTGGTAGCAGCCTTCGCGGAAGTCGAGCTTGCACAGCCGGAACGGCGGAATCGGCTGGAGGTCGGTCGAGGCCGATTGATCGCCGGACTCCTCATCGCCGAAACTGATCTGGCGCGACAGCGGCACCTGCGGCCTCATGGCCGGCGCGACCGAAGCCGCCGTCATCTTCGAAAGGCTGGTCGATTCATGCTCTGAGCAATTGCACATGTCGTCTTCTCCTCGTTGAAAGGGCGAGGCGATCGACGTGAGCGTCGGGCTCATTCGCGGGTACAGCCGCGTTATTCTGGTCGGCCAGGGTGTCCTTGCAATCCTACACGCGCCGATAGGTCACAAGACATCCCTCTGAATCCGTAAACTCAAACCGGTCGGCCTCGAGTGCGATGTGATAGGTCACGAGTTCATCGTTCGCCGTCCCGACGACGAGTGTGCTTGAGTCCTCGAGACGGTAGATTCCCGCATCCCACCACACCATGCCCTGCCCTGCTCCGCGCATGCCGCGGTAGGTGCCGGTCGAGAATGTGATGGTGGCAGGATATTTGTCCGCACACGCGGCCGCCGTGGTTTTGGTCCACGTCCCAACCATGCTCTGTCCGTGTTTGTCAGCCATAGTGTCTCCATAGCTTTCATCGCCCGGCGCAAGGCCGGTCGATGGCTATTTCAACATGTCATTCTGACGTGTGCAGCTCATTTGAAGCTGATGTCGCGGCAATTCACCACGCTCAATCACAACACGCATTTTGTCTCATGATTGCTGTGCGCGTGCGTGTGAAAAGGATCACAGCGAGGTGCGACAATTGGGCGCCGGGCGTGGGCACCGACTTACACACGTTCAATCGGAGACTCTCTCTTCCGAACCGTGCCGTTGACCTTGGCTTCCATCAAGACGTTGAGCGGTCCGGTAGCGGCCGGGCGACAGGCCATGATGCCGATGGAAGAGTTTTGAAAACGCCGCGGCCGTCTCGTAACCGACCCGGCTCGCAATCCGTGCGATGGGCTCGTCGCTGGTTTCGAGCAGGAACGCCGCTTCCGCCATCCGGCGTTCGATCAGATAGCGATGCATGGACTGGCCGACGAGCTTGGTGAAGCGGGCCGAAAATACCGAACGGCCGAGCCCCACGCGGTGGCCGAGGTCGCTCAGGGTCCAGGGCCGCTCCGGGTTCTCGTGGATCAACTTGAGCGCCGGCCCGATATGCGGGTCCGAGATGGCCCCGAGCCAGCCGCCTTGTCCGGGACTGAGAGACGCGATCCAGCTTCGCAGCACCTCGACGAACAGCACTTCGGTCAGCCGCGAGAGCGCGACGCGCTGGCCGGGACGCTCGAGCGCGGACTCGCTGACCATGCGGCGCAGGATCGCTTCGAGCCAGCCACCGTCCGCACTCGGCTTCAGCAGGAGCACGGGCGGAAGCAGCTCCAGCACGTTGCCAAACAGCGGCCGTGACACCGTGAAATTGCCGCAGATCATGGTCGAGAGCGGCTTCGCACGGCCGCCGTGACGAACGACGCCAAAACGTGACGACGATCGATCGAGGTCCACGATCTGCAACGGCTTGGCCCGGCGATCCGAATAAAACACATGGGGCTCGCCGCGTGTGATGACGACAAAATCGCCCTCGGTCATCTCGAGTTCTTGTCCCTGCTCCAGCGCGAGGGTCGCCGAGCCGCGGCTGAGATAGTGAAACAGGGCATAGGGGCGCGCCGGCAGCGCCAGATTCCAGGGATGGCCGAGCTCGAAGTGGAAGAGCAGCGTCCCGCCGAGACGCACGCGATCGAGCACTTGGGCGAGGATATCCATGCCGCCGAAGTTAGCCGGGTGGACGATCGGACACAACATCCGGACGATTGATCCCTATCGTCCGGAAAATTCGCGCCCTAGGTCATGTCACGGCGGGCCGACGTCACGTGCGGCAACCATTTCGCCGACGGCGGATGGAAGAACCGCGACCTGGCCGGAAACGCCTGTCCATTCCTCCGGACTTCATTTCGTCCGACATGCCAACAGGAACAATCAATGCGAAATATCCTCCTCTCAGCCGCCACCGTACTCCTGGCCGGATCGACATTGGTCGGCTCCGCCCAATCCGCCGAACTGCCCAAGGGGGCAGCCCACAACATCGTGCTCGTGCACGGCGCCTTCGTGGACCAGACGAGCTGGCAGCCCGTTGCCGATATTCTCACGAAGAAAGGCTACCGCGTCACGCTGGTGGAAAATCCGCTCACCTCGCTCGCCGCCGACGTCGATGCCACCAAGCAGGCGCTCGCGAAGCAGGACGGCAAAACGGTTCTCGTCGGCCATTCATGGGGCGGCGTGGTGATCACGCAAGCCGGCAACGATCCCAAGGTCTCGGCGCTGGTCTATGTCTCCGCCTTCGCGCCCGAGGTCGGTGAATCCCTGGCGTCGCTGGCAAAGGCCGGCCCGCCGACCGAAGGCGGCAATGCGATTCATCCCGACGCGAAGGGCAATCTGTACATCGACCCAAAAGTGTTTCCATCGGCCGTCGCGGCTGACCTTCCTCCGGAGATCGCCGCGCACCTCGCCAACTCGCAGCTTCCGTTGAATCACGTTGCGTTCGAGGCTCCGGTCGACATCGCAGCGTGGCACGACAAGCCAACGTTCTACGTCATCAGCACCAAGGACAAGGTGATCGCGCCCGAGGCCCAGAAATTGTTCGCAGCCAGGATGAAGGCTCAGACGACGGAAGTCGCCGGCAGCCATGCCTCGCTCGTCGTGCACGCGAAGGAGGTTGCTGAGGTCATCGAAAAGGCAGCGCTCGCGAAATGACGACCTGCTCCCGGCGCTTCGGCGTCGGGAGCGGCCGACGTTTGCTCGGGAGACGATCGGATCGTCACCACCGTCCGCCGCCTCTTATCCGTCAATAGAACAGTGCTCGGCCGCGCGGCACCAGCTGGAGCAGGATGTCAAAGTCACCAACGTTCGTCGTCAGCACGACGAGGCTGAGCTTCCGCGCCTGAAGGAACAGTAAGACCGGCTAGCCACGCGGCATGATGCTGCCGTCGCAGTTTCGTGCGCAATGACGGCGATGCCGCCGTACAAACGCGATCGTGATTGGAGCGAGCAATTTGAGATATTCGCTCTTAGCGTGCCGCGAGATATGCTCTCCTGAATTGGACATATCGCTGCCCCGGCCAATCAGCCGCTCCAATACGAGCGCTCTGATGATGGGTTTGAACGAGGCGCTGCTGCTAATGGCCAATCGGGGGCGGAACGTCGCGGATTTGCCTGGCGCCAATGCGTTACCGTCGCTGGGGCAAAGAACCGGGGACGAATGTCGGAGGGAATCCAGGAATGAACGACGCCGCGAATTCTTCCTACACAAAAGATTTCAAGAAATACTCCGTTTGGGCTGCCGAAGTCGCCGCAATCTGGGTGCCGGGTGCGGGAATTGTCGCAAAGCTGATAGAGAAGGCTCCCCTTGAGGACGTTGAGATATGGCTGCGCAGCCGAGCACCTGGCGGCCATGTCGACGTTACAGAACCCGTTGCCATGGCCACGGATGCGGTGGTGGGCAGCGGGGATCCTGCGCCGGAAGCACTCTCTCCGCAGCCGCCGCCCGCACACGCAACCCTTGAGGTTGACGACCTGCTCCGCCAGTACGTCGAAGTGCGAGAATCAGAACCATTCCGGGCCGCTCTGGGCAGTGCCCTCGACGCGTCGATCGCCAGGCTTGAACACTTTATGCAGGAGACCACGTGCTTTGAGGGCGGCCTCGGCAACCCCGGAAACGGTCTCTGGCCGGCCTTTGCGCTGGAGTGGAAGCTCAGGCGGAGCTTGAGCAATAAGCTCGGTGCTTCGGCTATCGTGAGCGACCACCCGGCCGTGCGCAGCCTTGTCGAGGCGGACCTCGCTGCCGGCCTGATCGACGCAATGATGGGACCTTTGGCCGGGACCCCAAAGCAGCCCTACACGGTCGAGCGGCTGGTGCGTATATTCGCGGCCAGCCCGGCCTACCGATGGCCGAGGGCTGAAGGGCTGCGCCCCGGCTATGTGATGGCCAACGTGACATCACCTCTTTCGCTCAGCGTTTTGGACCTTAAGAGCAATGCAGGAAGATCCGCTTTGGCAAGGGTAACTACGCCCCCAATGATGGACGTCGCGGTGCTGGAGCAAGACGCGGACGTCCTCATCTCCCGGCTCGGCGGCTTGAGTGTCTGCGGTCGCGACGAGCTGACGCGCGCGTGGCTGCGTAGCTGTGTCGCTAGCGAAATGTCAGAGCGGCAGCGCAAAGCGAGCGGAATGGCGCCTAATCCCCTTCTGAGTCGCCTTCAACACCCGCTGATTCACATCGACGACAAGGACCTATTGGAAGAAATCCGAGATGATGTCGAAGCGACTCTCGGCGCCCCCGAGCCTACGCTGCAATTTCTCGCGGAGGACAGCGTCTACACTGAACTCGACGCAATCACGCAGGCCTTTGCGACCAACGACGCGGGCGGCTTTGACAAAGCGGTTACGTCCATCAACACCTCGCCACTCGTTGCCTCTCAGGCCGCCATAAAGGAGCGCGTTGGGCGCGTCGTTGGGCGACTGAGGCAGGCGCGCGGGTGGGCTTGAACTTTTCGGACTGACAATATCCAGGCGGTGTCCACCTCGAAAACTGCCGTCGCTTGAACCGTCGGATGCGCATGGCTCTTGAATTCAAAGACGAATTTGATCGCTGCAGAAACTCTCCGCTTGCAGCGACCATGAATATTGATGGTCCAGTTTTCTCGAATCCACTGGCAACGTCGCACCTCCGATGTAGCCGAAGACGACCGTCAGCCGCGCGAGGGATTGACCGCGATTTCGCGTCAAGCGATCGCAGCTCGGCTTCCGACCGGATTGCCGCAAGCGGCGGCGGCGACTTGCCGCGCGTCAGTCGCGCGATACGGACAGCCCGGCGAGAAGCGAAGCGTACGCGGCGAGCCTGCGGGATACGAACTCCGTGAAGAGCCGCACGCGCTTCGTCTTGCGTGTCTCTCCCTGTGTGAGAAGCCAGAGCGTTCCGTACATGTGCAGGTCGGTGCCCGGCACCCTCACCAGCAGGGGGTCGGCATCTCCGACGAAGCACGGCAGTGTCGTCATCCCGAGCCCCTGGCGTACCGCAACAATCTGCGCCTCAGCGTCGGTGACCCTGAACAGGCCCCCCGTGGCGCGAACCTCACCCTCGCGGACCCAGTCCGGGAGCCCATGAATGCTTATGACGATCCACCGGATGGGATCAGGCTCGCCCGCGCGCCACGCGGCCAGTCGGTCGCGGGATATGTAGACGGCTCCGAACAGCTCCGGTCCCTTCAGGCCATGAAGATTGTGCGGCAGGGTTTTGCGGTCGTAGACGACGCGGATCGCGACGTCGGCCTCTCGGTTGGTCAGATTTGCCAGCTCGCCGGACGACAGGATTTCCATCTCGATGTCCGGATGCAGATGCGCGAAATCGGCGAAATCTGGCATGAGCAGGTGTGTCGCGAGGGTCGGCGCCAGCGTCACCCGCAGAAGCCCGCGCACGCTCTGGTCGCGGCCGAAAACGCGCGTCTCCAGCTGGTGCGACGACGCTTCCATCTGCTCCGCGAGCTCGAGCACCTCCTCGCCCGCAACCGTCAGGCGGTAGCCCGAAGGCAGCTTCTCGAACATCTGCGCCCCGAGCCGTTCCTCGAGCTGGGCGACGCGTCGCAGCACGGTCGAGTGGTTCACCCCGAGGCGCTCGGCGGCGGCCCGCACCGAGCCTCCGCGCGCGACGGCAAGAAAGTAGCGAACGTCATCCCAGTCGATCATGGTGCAATCCGGCACCGCCGGGGTGCGCCTTCCAAAGCCCGCATCTAACACATCGAACGGCAATACGGGCAGTCATCATAGCCTATGTCGACGAGCGCGCCCCAATTACGAACGGCGGGCACCGATCGTCGCGGCCGGCGCCAGCCATCCAGCCGGATCGATTTCGCACCACCGATGTGCGCGCTTCCGCACTCAACGCCTGACGCCGGCGGACTTATGTCGAGGTCCTCGGGGCCCTCCCCGAACGACCAAAGACGGAATCCAGGAGAAGTTATGGGAAAGCTAGACGGTAAGGTTGCAGTCATCACGGGCGGATCGAGCGGCATGGCGCTGGCGAGCGCCAGGCGGTTCGTCGAAGAAGGCGCCTATGTCTTCATCACGGGCCGGAGGCAGGAGGCGCTCGACGAGGCCATCAAGCTGATTGGGCGGAACGTGACCGGCGTGCGCGGCGACGCGGCCAATCTCGACGACCTCGACCGTCTGTTGGACACGGTCAAGCGGGACAAGGGCAGGATCGACGTCCTGTACGCGAGCGCCGGCACAGGCGAAGCCGTCCCACTGGGCGAGATTACCGAGCAGCATTTCGATGCGACCTTCGACCTGAATACGCGCGGCACGCTGTTTGCGGTTCAGAAGGCGTTGCCGCTGTTCAGCGATGGCGGATCGATCTTCATGACCGGGTCTGTTGCGTCGGTGAAAGGTTTTCCTGGTTACGGCGTGTATGCGGCGAGCAAGGCGGCGTTGCGCTCATTCGCACGCACCTGGCTCAACGAACTGAAGGGCAGGAATATCCGGGTGAACGTGCTGAGCCCGGGGCCGATCGCCACACCGATGCAGGACCAGGTTCTCACCGAAGAGGCGAAGCGGATGTTCGAATCCCTGATCCCACGGGGAAAGATGGGGCAGCCTGAGGAAATTGCGGCGGTCGCGCTGTTTCTCGCTTCAGACGATTCGAGCTTCGTGAATGGGGTGGAGTTGTCTGTCGACGGCGGCTTCTCGGCCATCTGAAAAACCGGACAGTCAACATCAAACACGGATCGGAGAAGTAATCATGAGCTATGCGATTGTAGGATTCGGAAAGATAGGACAGGCCCTCGCCCACGCCTTCGCCCGTAAAAACATCAACGTGACCGTCGCGAGCCGCCGGCCGCCAGAGGCGTTGGCGCCGCAGGCTCGGGCGATTGGACCCACGGTCGTCGCCAAGTCGCTGCGGGATGCACTCGAGGCCGACACAATCATCCTGGCGGTCCCGTTCGGGGAGCATCGCGAGGTCGCGAAGGCCCTGCCGAGCTGGAAAGGCAAGACGGTCATCGACACGATGAACGCGTTTCCAGTCCCTGAAGAGCTGGACGGTCTGCCGTCCTCCGCCTACGTCGCGAAGGCCTTCACCGGCGCCAAGCTCGTGAAAGGCTTCAATCACCTGGTCGCGGCCAAACTGGCTGCCGATCCGATCGTCGAGGGCGGCCACCGGGTCGTCTTTCTGTCTGGTGACGACGAGGACGCGACCGCTCCCGTGGCGGCCTTGGCCAGACAGCTCGGGTTCGCACCCGTCAAGCTGGGAAAGCTCAACGAGGGTGGCGCGCTGGTGCACGCACGCGGCCGCGTCTGGGGTCCGCTCATCTTCCAGGATTTGTTCAGGAAGGAGCAGTAGTCGATCTACGTCCGTGTGATTTGGCCGGTGGAGCGAGTTGCCCGCATGAGCACAGCGATATGCGGGACACCACACGACGTGCTGATCGGAAGCACCCGGATGTCGCTGCGCTCCATCCGGGCTATGCTTGCCGATCCGCCCTTGCGCGAGACGATCTCAATCAAGATGCCTTGCAAGATGCCTTGGTCGGCTCGGACATTGTTATCCGGTTCTTGACGCTAGGACGCTCCTGCATCCTTGCATACCATGCCAAAAGAGCCTCGCACTCGACCGGCACCGACACACTCACGAGTCCCGCGAAGATCAAGCCGCCTATAAGGGTGATATCGGCCATCGTGAACGCCTCGCCGGCGACGAACGGCTGTTCTTTCAGAATGCCGTCAAAGTAGTGCATCCCCCTGAGTGCCTTGTCGCGCTGGCGGAATCCCCATTCGGGGTTCTGATAGATCTCGACATGAGGCCCAAGACCCGGCGTGGCGTGGTGGAAATAGACACTGATGGCATCGAGTACTTCCAGTTCGGCGCGCTTGCTCATCATGTGAATCACGCCCTTTTCGCGCGGGGTCCGGCCGGTCAGCGTCGGCGCGCCATCAAGCGCATCAAGGTACTCGGTAATTGCCGTGCACTCGCCAATGAAGGTCCCGTCGTCAAGTTCGAGCACCGGCAGGGTGCCGGAGTAGTTCTTGGCGAGGAATTCGGGCTTCTTGTGCTCGCCCTTGTAGAGATCGACCAATACGAACTGCACGTGCGACGGCAGGTTCTTTTCGGCCAAGGCGATGCGAACGCGGGCCGGATATGGACCTGTTGGCCAATCGTAAATCTTCATCACGACACCTATTTTATCTACCTGCCACTTGGTAGTCCCGATATGAAGACTTCCAATTCGGCTGGTCAAGCCCTACCTGTCACTTGGTAGATAACGAAGCAGTGAGGCGGCGAAGTGAGTTCAAGCGCTCGGGAGGCCATCTTGGCGGCAGCAAAGCGGACCGCGCAGGCGCACGGCTATAGCGGCCTGAATTTCCGCGATCTCGCGGACGAAGTCGGGATCAAGGCCGCCAGCATCTACCACCATTTCCCAAGCAAGGCCGATCTCGGCGTGGCCGTCGCACGGCGCTACTGGGAGGACACCGCCGCCCAACTCGAGGCGATGCTGGCAGAAACCGCCGATCCTGTCCGCTGCCTGCGTCGATATCCCGATGTGTTTCGCAAAGCACTCGAGAGCGACAATCGCATGTGCCTCTGCAGCTTCATGTCCGCGGAAGTCGAGGACCTGCCGGGCGCAGTAAAGAAGGAGGTCCAGACATTTGCCGACGTCAACGTGGCGTGGCTGAGCAAGCTGTTGGTGGCTGCGGGCCTGGTCAGTTCGAGAAAGAGCGAACAGCGGGCCCGCGCCATTTTCGCCGCCATCGCCGGCGCGCAGCTCATCGCCAGAAGCCGCTCCGATATTTCGCTTTACGACTCGACGATCGACGACTATCGCGCCGCGGGTCTTCTGCCAGCATAGATGGTCCTAACATCAGACCGCAGCGAGGCGGCGAGGCCCTACTCCCACTCAATCGTCCCCGGCGGCTTGCTGGTCACGTCGTACACCACCCGGTTCACGCCCTTCACCTCGTTAATGATGCGCGTGGCGGTCTCGCCCAGAAACTTCATGTCGAACTGGTAGAAGTCCGCGGTCATGCCGTCGGTTGAGGTGACGGCGCGCAGGCCGACGACGTAGTCGTAGGTGCGGCCGTCGCCCATGACGCCGACTGTCTTCACCGGAATTGCGGCGACAGTGCATTCTACTCGCAAGCCTTCTTTGGCGAGCGATAGTTAAGTGCACTGTCGCCACAATCCCTAGCTGCGAACGCTTATTGCTTGAAACAGTGTTCGCGGTGCCACTGCAAGAAATGTGGATGAGGCCGGTCCGACGGTCTTCTTGGCTCAAGCGCACGACCGGTCTTGTTGATGACCGATCGAACTCCGTCCAGATCGTTTGTCTGGCGCGAGATCAGTATTTCCAGATCGTCGGCCAAGCTGATCAAACCACGATCAAACATCCAATGAGCGGTACCAGACAGAGCGATCCCATTGCTCACGACGTCTGGTCCATTTGCCTCCACAGGCCGAATGTGCGCCGCCGCAACTTCTGCGCGTCCCATCCCATTGATGAGCTTCAGCCCGGTAATGGCACAGCGTTCGTCGTAGGCGCGCAGTACGATCCGGCGAAAAACGCGATCGCGCAAAACTCTAGACACCGTAAGACTGACGCGATCTCGTTGCTGCTCAAGTATAAACGGCGCCTGCTCTCTTTCATCGAGTTGAGACAACCGAACATCGGCGTCAACCCGGGGCAGCAACGGCGCGCCTTCCGCGAAGCCAAGCTCGAATATTCGATTGAAGTCGTCGGATGAGATCGGGCGGACTGCTGACTGAGCACGTCCCGAAATTCGCCCCTGCTCATTCAGGACGCCACGCTCTACAAGGCCAGTCGATCCGTTGAAAGGAACTGGATTGGCGAAATCGAGATAACTTCCGGGCTCGATCAGAGCGAGATACATATTCGGAGTACCGGGGTCAGGAATAACCTGCTGAACCCGGGCAATCGCAAAGTAGCCCCGCGTCTCGACGACCTTGCTCGGTTCGTAATAGACAATCCAATCGCCGATGCAGGCTTGGACACGACGAAGATACTGGCTGGGAAACTGATATCGTTCAGCCGGGCTGTCATCGTAGATCGAGTCCGATCGATGGACGAATACCCCAAATCCCATGATCTACGCCGCGTCGCCTCTCCGGGACATAACGACCTAACTCAGCAATATTGAACCTGGAGAGAAATCCCTACTCCCACTCGATCGTCCCCGGCGGCTTGCTCGTCACATCATACACCACCCGGTTCACGCCCTTCACCTCGTTGATGATGCGCGTGGCGGTCTCGCCCAGAAACTTCATGTCGAACTGGTAGAAGTCCGCGGTCATGCCGTCGGTTGAGGTGACGGCGCGCAGGCCCACGACGTAGTCATAGGTGCGGCCGTCGCCCATGACGCCGACTGTCTTGACCGGGAGCAGCACCGCAAAGGCCTGCCAGATGTCGTCGTAGAGGCCGTGCTTGCGGATCTGGTCGATGTAGACGGCGTCGGCCTTGCGCAGGATGTCGAGCTTGTCGCGGGTGATGTCGCCGGGGCAGCGGATGGCGAGGCCGGGGCCCGGGAACGGGTGGCGGCCGACGAAGATTTCGGGGAGGCCGAGCTCGTAGCCGAGCTTGCGCACCTCGTCCTTGAACAGCTCGCGCAAGGGCTCGACGAGCTTCATGTTCATGCGTTCGGGGAGACCGCCGACATTGTGGTGCGACTTGATCGTCACCGAGGGGCCGCCGGTGAAGGAGACGCTCTCGATCACGTCGGGGTAAAGCGTGCCCTGCGCGAGGAAGTCGGCGCCGCCGAGCTTCTTGGCTTCCTGCTCGAACACCTCGATGAAGAGGCGGCCGATGGTCTTGCGCTTCACTTCCGGGTCGGTGACGCCTTCGAGCTCGCCGAGGAACTGCTTGGACGCGTCCACGTGCACGAGCGGGATGTTGTAGTGGTGGCGGAACAGGTCGACGACGGTCTTGGCCTCATCAAGACGCAGCATGCCGTGATCGACGAACACGCAGGTGAGCTGGTCGCCGATGGCCTCGTGGATCAGCACGGCCGCGACGGCTGAATCGACGCCGCCGGAGAGGCCGCAGATCACCTTGCCCTTGCCGACCTGCTGGCGGATCTTCTGGATCTCCTCCTCGCGGAAGGCGCGCATGGTCCAATCGCCGGTGAGGCCGGCGATCTTGCGCACGAAGTTGCGGATCAGTTTTGCGCCGTCTGGCGTGTGCACCACTTCGGGGTGGAACATCAGGCCGTAGTACTTGCGCTTCTCGTCCTGGATGATCGCGAACGGCGCGTTCGGCGAGGTGCCGGCGACGGAGAAGCCCGGCGGCATCTTGGTGATGCGGTCGCCATGGCTCATCCAGACCTGGTTCTTGCTGCCTGATGACCAGACGTCCTCGAACAGCTTGCTGTCGGCCTTGACCTCGACATCGGCGCGGCCGAACTCGCGATGATGGCCGCCCTCGACGGTGCCGCCGAGTTGCTCCGCCATGGTCATCTGGCCGTAGCAGATGCCCATCACGGGCACGCCGGAGGCGAAGATCAGTTGTGGCGCGCGGGGCGAGCCTTCTTCATGCACCGACTCCGGCCCGCCGGAGAGGATCACCGCTTTCGGCTTCATCTCCTTGAAGGCCTCTTCGGCCTTGTTGAACGGGACGATCTCGCAATAGACGCCGTCCTCGCGCACGCGACGCGCAATCAGCTGCGTCACCTGGCTGCCGAAGTCGACGATGAGAATCTTGTCGTGCGCCGAGGCCACGGAGGGCGTCGACGCGGAGCGGTCGTTCTGTGCTGCTGTCATGGCAAGCAGATACGCGACCCGCGACCGGCCCGCAACCGCGCACGAAGCGCGCCCACATGCTTCTTTGGGCATGGACAAATCCATATAGGTAAGTATTATTGACCTAATTGCCTCGCTCGCCAAACAGGGGCCGATCAGGGAGACCGCTCATGTCACAGCACCATCAGCCCGCAATGCTTGCCGCGCTCGGCCGGACCTGGGTCGAGGCCTGGAACGCGCGCGACCTCGAACGCGTGCTAACGCTCTACGACGAGGCCACCGTGATGACTTCGGACCGCATTCCCGTGATGGGGTTCGACGCCAGCGGGACCGTGCGCGGCAAGGACGCGCTGCGGGCGTATTGGGGCAAGGCGCTCGGGCTGCTGCCGAGGCTGCATTTCACGCTGATCGACGTGTTCGTCAGCCCGGACAGTGTGGTGGTGTTTTACGAGAACGAGCGCGGCAAGAGGATCTGCGAATATCTGCGGGTGAATGATGCGGGACTGATCGTGCAGGGATCGGCGAACCATTTGTTGCATTGAACGGTGCAGCAGCGCGCGCGTCGTGTACGGACAGTGCGCGCCTCCGCATCGTCATTGCGAGCGCAGCGAAGCAATCCAGACTGTCTCCGCGGATGCATTTCTGGATTGCTTCGCTACGCTCGCAATGACGGAGACTGTAGCGAGCGCCTGCGCTAACAGAGCACCGCCGGCTCTGAAACAGGACCTCCCCCATGAAACTCCCCACCTCCCCCTTCACCGTCACCGACTGGAGCAAGGTCGAGGCCACCACGCATCCTGGCGAGACCGGGCAGGCCCTCTGGCGCACGCTCAATATCGGCGATCTCCGGGTGCGGATGGTCGAGTATTCGCCGGGCTATCTCGCCGATCATTGGTGCGACCGCGGCCACGTGCTCTATGTGCTAAAGGGTGAACTGGACTCTGAACTTCGCGATGGGCGCAAGTTCAAGCTGACGGCGGGAATGAGCTACCAGGTCTCGGACTTTGGCGACGCCGCGCACCGGTCCTCGACAGCCACCGGAGCGACGCTTTTCATCGTCGATTGAGGGCCATCGGGCCACTTATATGCACCGCAAAATAGCAAAGTTACGCGAGGTGCCGGACTGCGGGTGGTGCCTTGAAGTGGCCCCAAATTCTCGCTATATTGTGATCATCGATACTTGGCCGAACGACTGGGCCGCTTCGCCTCGTCTAAGACAGGCGCGCACGCTTCAGATGATTTCTCCAAAACATCGACTCATCAGGGCTATGGGCGCAAGGCTGCGTACCGGTCCGCGTGCGTACCGTCTCTAACTAACTAAAGGAAATTTCCCATGGCTATGGGCACCGTGAAGTGGTTCAACACCCAAAAGGGTTATGGTTTCATCCAGCCGGATGACGGCCAGAAGGACGTGTTCGTCCACATCAGCGCCGTCGAGCGCGCTGGCCTCTCCTCCCTCAACGAGGGTCAGAAGGTCTCGTTCGACATCGTTGCTGACCGTCGCAGCGGCAAGTCGTCGGCTGACAATCTCCGCGTCGGCTAATCGCCAGCGCACCTGCGTTCTGACCACGGACGTACCGGCAGAACGCTAGACTTAGAAGGCCCCGCGACCGGGATCGGTCGCGGGGCTTTTGCTTTTTGGGCAGTCTCTCTACCGTCGTCATTCCGGGGCTCGCGAAGCGAGAACCCGGAATCCATCGAGCCGCAGAGGCCGCCGCGCCATGGATTCCGGGCTCGCCCTGCGGGCGCCCCGGAATGACAACGTTGATCAGCTACGATTTCCGCAATACCGAGACGAAGAAGCCGTCCGTCCCCGTGCGCCGCGGCGTCATCAGCCAGCCTTCGGCCGACTGCAGCGCGGCTTGCGCAAAATCGTCCGCCTTGTCCCAGAGCACGCTCGCGGTCTGCTCGGGCGGCACGACCTTGAATTCGGGGTGGCGGGCCGTGAACGCCCTCACCTGCTCGCCGTTCTCTTCCGACAGCACCGAGCAGGTGATGTAGGCGATGCGGCCGCCTGATTTCACCAGGGGAACCGCACGGTCCAGCACCTCGGCCTGGTCGCGCAGGCGGATCTCGAGCGCGCCGGGGCGCATGCGCCATTTGGCATCGGGGTTGCGGCGCCAGGTTCCGGTTCCCGAGCAGGGGGCATCGATCACGACGAGATCGGCGGTGCCGCTGATGTCGGCGAGCGGATCGGCCTCGCCCTTGGGCGTGCGGACATCGGCATTGTGGACGCCGGCGCGCGACAGGCGCTCGTGGATCGGCGCAAGCTGGCGCTTGTCGCGGTCGGTCGCGATCAGGCGGCCCTTGCCCTGCATCAGGGCGGCGAGCGCCAGCGTCTTGCCGCCGGCGCCGGCGCAGAGATCGATCACCTGCTCGCCGGGTTTTGCCGCGGTGAACTGGGCCGCAAGCTGCGATCCTTCATCCTGAACTTCAACGCCGCCCTTGATGAAATCCTCCTCCGCCTGGATGCCCGGGTTGCGCGCATCGGCCGAAAGCTCGATGCGGAGGCCAGTTGCGGACCACGGCGTCGGTTTCGCATGAAGATGAGCAAGCGCCTTCAGCACCTTGTCGCGATTGGACTTTAGCGTGTTGACGCGCAAATCCAGCGGCGCGCGGCTCGCCATCGCGGCGGCCTCGGCGGCGCGGTCCTCGCCGAACATTTTTGCCAGATGCGGATCGAGCCATTCGGGATAGTCGCCCGCGATCGCAGCCGGCGCGTCCTTCAGGGAACGCGAGGACAGCGCCGCCTGCTCGGCCTCCGTCAGCGGCGCCGGTGCAAACCGGCTGCCGTCGAACAAGGCGGCCATGGTCGCCGTATCCATGTTGCGCTCGAGGCGGAGCATGCCGATCAGCCGCGCCCGCGCGGTGTCGGAATCCATCAGGAAGGCGCTCGAGGCATAGCGGCGCAGCACGTCCCAGACGAGGCCGGCGATCGCGGCGCGGTCGCCGGAGCCGGCGAAGCGATGCGCAGTGCCCCACTCCTTCAGCGCCTTGGCCGCAGGCACGCGGTCCTTCTCGATGGTGTCGATGAGTTCGATGGCTGCGGACAGCCGGGCAGCGGGAGTCATTTGAATCTTTCAGGTAAGGTCCGACGGCTAACCGTCAGATCAGCAAGAGCATCTTCAGCGCGAAGTAGATCCACATCGCGAGCAGCACCAGCACGCTGGCGAGCCAGATCGTGGAGCGGCGGCCGAGATCGTTCGAGGAGACGAACACGCCGGCATGGGCAAAACGCGTCACCACGAACACCCAGGACATCAGCACGATGAAGAGATCGGCATGGCGCAAGGGCAGCGCCAGCGCGATCAGGGCGTAGAACAGCACCGGCAGCTCGAACTGGTTGCGGTAGCAATTGGCGATTTGGGTAGCGCCCTTGGGCCAGTTCGGTTCGCCCAGCGCAATGTCGCGGATCTTGGTCTCGCCCGAGACCAGCGCCTTCCGGCGTCCGAGCACCATGCCGAGCAGAAGCGCGAAGGTAAGGCCGACCTGCACGAAGACGGGCAGCAGGACCATTTGGATGGACATCGGAACTTTCCCGTAAGGCGGATAGCCGCGGACCGTCATTAGCCGCGACTGCTGCCGCTGACAATCAACGAGTTGAACCGGCGTTCCAGATCTTGCGACCAACGGGCGATCGTTAAAGCGATTTTGGCCCCGTCGGGCCGCAAGACGAGCCAGCGCCAAGGCGACCAGCGCCATGAACACCCTGTCCAGCTTCTTATCCGCCGACGGCCAGCTCGGCATCCTGATGTCGGCGCTGTCAGGCATCGCAGCCGCGCTCGCCGTCGCGCTGGCGATGACGGTTTACTTCCGCCTGAACTACCGGACGATCTATTTCACTTGGCGCGACGTCGTCAGGCACGGGCTGGCCGCGCTCGCCGCCGTCGCCCTGCTCGGCTTTGCCGCCTACGACATGCGACACGCCGCGCTCGGCAATGAAGATGCCGGCAAGGCTGCTGGAGCGTTTGCGGTGCCCGTATGGCCGGAAGGAGATCGTGACGGCAAATCGGTCGGACGGATCTGCTTTGACGGTGGATAGGCGTTGCTGACGCGCGACATCCGTCGCGTGCTTTAAACTTTGTTTCATCACAGGTTTTGCGCGCGTGTCATCGTTCCGACGTTTGCGCGAATGATAATTCGCCCATGTCCGAATTTCGCCTCACGCAGATTTCCGACACGCATCTCGGCCGGCGCTTTCCCGGCCTGATCGCAAACTTCCACCGCGTCAGCGAGCACATCGACGCGAACAGGCCCGATCTCGTCATCAACACCGGCGACGTCTCCTTCGACGGGCCGACCAGCCGCGACGACATGGAATTCGCCAAGGGCCTGCACAGCGCCCTGCCCGTCGACTGCCGCTACATTCCCGGCAATCACGACATCGGCGACAATCCGACCGCGATCGGGCCGGCGCCGAAGCCGCCGGTCGAGGAAGTCCACCGCCGGCAATTCTGCGACATCATCGGCGAGGATCATTGGTCATTCGAAGCCGCCGGTTGGCGCTTCATCGGCCTCAACACGTTGGTGATGAATTCAGCCCTCGCCTTCGAGGCCGAGCAGTTCGACTGGCTGGCCTCGGAAGTCGCGCGCGTGAACGGCAAGCCAGTCGCGCTGTTCCTGCACAAGCCGCTGTTCCTCAACCTGCCCGACGATCCCGAACTGCATGGGACCTCGATCCGCTACGTGCCGCAGCCGGCGCGCGCGCGGCTGATCGAGATGTTCGTGCATGTCGATCTCCGCCTCATCGCCAGCGGTCACGTGCATCAGCGGCGCGACTTCACGTTCCGCCACACGCGCCACATCTGGGCGCCCTCGGCCGGCTTCAGGATCAACGACCAGCGGCAGGACCGGATCGCGATCAAGGAAACGGGCCTCGTCGAGTACCGCTTCCAGGCTGACAGCTTTGAGGTCCGCCACCTCAGGGCGGCCGGCCAGATCGATGTCGACATCGAGGAACTGTTCGCCCAGATGGGCGGCGAGCACTAGCCCAATTGGCGGGCAATTACCTCTACTAAAATACCTAATTACATCGAATTCGATCGGGGAATGGCTAAAATGGCCTAATGACAACGTTGTCATTACGACATATCGTTCGTTTGGCGGTCGAGGGCCGCTGAGGGAGCGACGATGCAGTTCTTGTCCCCAAGGGATAGCCAACGGGATAGCCAACGCCTTTCGAGCACGACACGGGGCATTCCCCTGGTCGATGGCCTGGCCCTTGAGGACATTGGCAACCAGCGCTGGTCGCCTTCGCAGGGCGATCTCGCTTTGCCCGCCCTCACCCTCGATGAAACCTCCTTCGCGGCTAACCGCGACCTCTTCCTCGCCTGGTGTGCGAGCGCCGGCGTCAGCGTCGCGCCTCACGCCAAGACGCCGATGTCGCCGGAGCTCGCCCGCTCGCTGCGGGCAAACGGCGCGTGGGGCACGACGGTCGCGAACATCCAGCAGGCCGCCGTGCTGCTCGCGAGCGGCGAACGGCGCCTGCTGCTGGCCAATGAGATCGGCGGGCGTGCAGCGGGCCGTCGGCTCGGCGCGCTACTCAGCGCCTATCCCGACGTCGAACTTCACGCCTTCGCGGATTCACCGGCCGCCGTCGCAGCGCTCGCCGAAGCCGCGCGGATCGCGGACCGCAACGAATTGTCGGTGCTGGTCGAGCTCGGCACAGGCCGCGCCGGCGCGCGCGATCGCGCTGCGATCGAGGCGACGATCGCTGCCGTGCTTGCCGCCGACCGGCTCGTGCTCGGCGGCGTTGCGACCTATGAGGGCGCAGCCGCAAGCGCCGATGCCGACGCGACGATGCGCGCGATCGCGGCGCTGCTGGAGCGCACTATCGAGACCTTCGCGCTGCTGCGCGCCGCCGCCCCGCAGCGGCCATTGATCATGAGCGCCGGCGGCTCCGCCTATTTCGACATCGTCGCGCAAAGGCTCGCGCCGGTGGCCCAGGCTGACGGCAATACCAGCGTGATCCTGCGCTCGGGCGCGCTGTTCTTTGCCGATCACGGCGTCTATGCGCGCGCATTCGCGGAACTGGACCGGCGCGGCGGCCTCCTCATCGACGGGCTGCGCCACTCCGCAGTGGAAAGTTTTCGTCCGGCGCTGACGCTCTGGGCCGAGGTGCTGTCGCGCCCCGAGGCCGGACTTGCGATCGCCGGCTTCGGCATGCGCGATGCGTCCTTCGACCAGGGCCTGCCCGTCCCCTTGCGCGTCTTCCGCGACGGTGCCGAACAGCGGGCGCTCGCAGAGACCTTATCGGTCACACGCCTCAATGACCAGCATGCGTTCCTGTCCGTCGCACCCGGCAGCGCGCTCGCGGTCGGCGACGTCATTGCGTTCGGCGTCTCGCATCCCTGCACCTGCCTCGACCGCTGGCGCGTGATCTTCGGCCTCGATGCCGACGGTGTCGTGACGCGCGCCCTCCGCACCCAGTTCGGCTGAGCGCGGCGATGAATTTCCTGCCGCTCTGGCGCTATCAGAACCAGCTCATCGACGGGGCCATCACCACGCTCGAGCTGACCGTGATCTCGGCGCTGGCCGGGCTCGTGATCGGCATTGCCGGCGCGGTCGCGCTGAACGGCCACATCAAGCCGTTGCGCTGGCTGGTGCGCGGCTACATTGAGCTGTTCCGCAATACGCCGTCACTGATCCAGATCTTCATCGTGTTTTTCGTGCTGCCGAACTTCGGGCTGAAGCTGCCGGCCTTCGAAGCCGCCGCCGTCGCGCTCTCGCTCTATTTCGGCGCCTATTCGGTCGAGATCATCCGCGCCGGCCTCGACTCCATCCCCCGCAACCAGGTCGAAGCCGGCCAGTGCCTCGGGCTGTCGGGCTGGCAGGTGTTTCGCCACATCGTGCTGCCGCCGGCGCTGCGCAACGCGTATCCGGCCGTGACCAGCCAGTTCGTGCTGCTGCTGCTCGGCACCTCGCTCGCATCGCAGGTCGCGGCCGACGAGCTGTTTCACGTCGCCGGCTTCATCGAGAGCCGCACCTATCGCAGCTTCGAGGTCTATGCGGTGATCTGCGCCGTCTATTTCGCGATGGCGATGTCGTTCAAGGCGCTGTTCGCCATCATTGGTCTGGCGGCCTTCCGCTGGCCGCGGCGGCGCTGAGGGGGAAAGCGATGCGATCCTTCTCCCTGATCGATTTCGTCTCGCTGTTCGCGGCGCTGCGCTGGACCGTCGCGCTCGTCGTGCTCGCACTCGCATTCGGCGCGCCGCTGGCGCTCGGGCTGGCGATGGGCCGCATCAGCCGCTTTGCTGGCCTGCGCTGGGCGATGGCGGCGTGCATCCAGGTGATCCAGAGCGTGCCGCTGCTTGGCCTCCTGTTCTTCTTCTATTTCGGCATGCCTGTTTTCCTCGGCATCCAGGTGCCGGCCCTCGCCGCCGTGACCGTCGCCTACACGCTCTACACCGCCGCCTTCCTCGGCGAGATCTGGCGCGGCGGGCTGGAGGCCGTGAAGCAGGCGCAATGGGAGGCCGGCGCCTGTCTCGGCCTGTCCGGCTGGCAGCAATTCCGCCACATCATCGCGCCGCAGGCGCTGCGGCTGTCGCTGCCGCCGACCGTCGGCTTCCTGGTGCAGCTCATCAAGGGCACCTCGCTCGCCTCAATCCTCGGCTTCGTCGAGCTTGCCCGCGCCGGGCAAGTGGTGAGCGCGGCGACGTTCCAGCCGCTGCTCACCTACGCGCTGGTCGCGGCGATCTATTTCGCGCTGTGCCTGCCGCTCACGCTCTGGTCCCGCTCCTTGGAGGCCCGCCTCGATGGCTCTCGTTGAAATCCGCGACGTGCACAAGACATTCGGCAAGGTCGAGGTGCTCAAGGGAGTCTCGCTCGACGTCGAGGAAGGCGAGATCGTCACGATCATCGGCCGCTCGGGCTCGGGCAAGTCGACGCTGCTCCGCTGCATCAATGCGCTGGAGAGCGTCGATTCCGGCGAGATCCGCGTCGAGGGGCAGAAGGTCCACGCCGGGATGGCCGACCTCAAGAAATTCCGTCAGCGCGTCGGCATCGTGTTCCAGGCCTTCAACCTGTTTCCCCATCTGAAGGTCGAGCGCAACATCACGCTCGCTCCGCTCCTCACCGGCCGCATCGAGAAAGCCCGGGCGCGAGCACTTGCACAGGACGTGCTCACCCGCGTCGGCCTCGCCGACAAGATCGACGCCTGGCCGGAGCAGCTCTCCGGCGGCCAGCAGCAGCGCGTCGCCATCGCGCGCTGTCTCGCCATGGCCCCGCACCTCATGCTGTTCGACGAGGTGACGTCGGCGCTCGATCCCGAGCTCGTCGGCGAAGTGTTGAAGGTGATGGAGGCGATGGCGAAGCAAGGCATGACCATGATCCTGGTCACTCACGAGATGGGCTTTGCCCGCAACGTCGCCAACCGCATCGTCTTCATGCACCAGGGCCGCGTCTGGGAACAGGGACCGCCGGCAAAACTGTTCGCCAATCCTGAAACTCCCGAGCTCGCAAGCTTCATCGCTTCCGCGAAATGATCAACCAGCCATCCGCCACCAGGAGAGAGTCATGAGACCACTGAAGTCCCTCTTTGCGATCGCAGCCACCGCGCTCGCCGTGATCGCCGCCCCCGGCCTCGCGCAAGCCGACAAGCTGCAGGACGTGCTCGGCTCCGGCAAGCTGCGCGTCGGCCTCTTGACCGATGCCGCGCCGTGGGGCTTCAAGGACGACAAGGGTGAGATCGCCGGCTTGGATGCCGATCTCGCCAGGCTGATCGCCGCCGACATGGGCGTGAAGCTCGAGCTCGTGCCGGTGACGGGCGCAGCGCGTATCCCAAGCCTGCTCTCGGACAAGATCGACATCCTGATCGCGGGCCTCGGCGCTACGCCCGAGCGTGCCCAGCAGGTGATGTTCTCGCAGCCCTATGCCGTGGTGAATCTCGGCGTCTACGGCGCAAAATCGCTGCCTGCCGCCACCGGCAAGAAGCCGGACAATCTCGACGGCCGCAGCGTTGCGGTCGCCAAGGGATCGACGCTCGACGTCTGGCTCACCGACAACGCGCCAAAGGTGAAGCTGGTGCGTTTCGAGGACACGCCGGCCGCCATCGCCGCCTATCTCGCCGGTCAAGCCGACACCTTCGCCGAGAACAGCGCCATCGCGCTGAAGGTGCAGGACCAGAACCCGACCAAGGAGGTCGAGCTGAAATTCCTGATCCGCCAGTCGCCGGCCCATGTCGGCGTCCGCCAGGGCGAGCAGAACCTGCTCAACTGGATCAACACCGACATCTTCACCAACAAGCTCAACGGCAAGCTCGGCGCCCTGCAGCTGAAATGGTTCAAGGAAGAGCAGACGCTTCCGACGCTGTAAGCTCGCGCACGGTTCCCGCATCATGCGGGAGCCGGCCCTCACGAGGAGAATTCCGAGATGATCAAACGTTACGTCGTCGGCTCGCGCATGAGCCAGGCTGTCGCCGCTGGTGGCATGGTGCACATCGCCGGCCAGGTGGCCGATGATCGCAAGGCCGGCATCGTGTCGCAGACCCAGCAGGTGCTCGCCAAGATCGACGCCCTGCTGAAGGAGGCCGGCTCCGACCGCTCCAAGCTGATCGCGGTCAACGTCTTCCTTCCGCATATCACCGATTTCGACACCATGAACTCGGTCTACGACGCCTGGATCGATCCGGCCAATCCGCCGGCGCGCGCCTGCGTCGAAGCCCGCCTCGCCGATCCCGATCTGCGCGTCGAGATGACCGCGGTCGCATTGCTCTGACGGCCCCCTTCTTTCAACCTGCGGCCGGCGTCGGCGACGACGCGGCCACGAGGCCTCCCATGCATACCGGACTGTTTCACGACATCGACTTCGAGAAGGACCAGAAATGGTCCGGCCATCTCGGCATTCCCTTCTCGATCGATCGCTCCCCCTACTTCCAGCTCAAGATTCCGATCTTCCGGATCAAGAACGGCGCAGGCCCCAAGCTGCTGCTGATGGCCGGCAATCACGGCGACGAATATGAGGGCGAGATCACGCTGACGCGGCTCTATCGCCTGCTCGATGCCAGGGCCATCAAGGGCGAGGTCACCATTCTTCCCTTTGCCAACCTGCCTGCCGTGATGGCGGCCCGCCGCCGCTCGCCGCTCGACGAAGGCAATCTCAACCGCGCCTTCCCGGGCGATGCCGCGGGCACGCCGACGTTCCGCCTCGCGCATTTCCTCGAGCACGAGCTGTTTCCGCGGCACGACGTCGTGTTCGACCTACATTCCGGCGGCACCTCGATGGCGCATCTGCCCTGCGCGCTGATCGAGCGGCAGGGCCCGCCAGAAATGTTCGGCCACGCGCTGCGCCTGATGGAGGGGCTCGGGATGCCCTTCGCCTTCGTCGCCGAGAACGGTGCGACTGCGCCGACCTCGATGGCCGCGGCCGCACGCGCCGGTGCCATCGGCCTGTCGGGCGAATTCGGCGGCGGCGGCACCGTCACGCCGCAGACCATGGCGCTGACCGCGCGCGCCGTCGATCGGCTGCTGCTCGCGCTCGGCATCGTCCAGGCGCCCGTGCTGGGGCCACATGCGCCGGTCGAGCGCGCCACCGAGCTGCTGGCATTGCAAAGCCACGCGCAGGCGGTATTCGCGACGCGGCGCGGCTGGTTCGAGCCTGCGGTCATGGTCGGCGCGCGCGTTACGGCCGGCGACATCGCCGGCTGGTACCACGACTTCGAGCGCCCGGAACTCGCCGAAGAGGTGCTGCGCTTCCCCGCCGACGGCATCGTGATCTCGCAGCGCCTGCACACCGACAGCCAGAGCGGCGATTGCCTGGTCCAGGTCGGCCGTGCCTTGAAGCGCGAGGAGGTTTTGACGACGGGCTGAGTTCGATTAGCCTTCGTCTCGCATCACCGATCAGGATTCGATGACCGATCCGGCAAAGCCAGGCTATGACGATGTGGTGCGGATTCCGGCGCCGCCCGGACGCGCGAGCGCGACGGGACGGCCGCCGCGCATCGAGGAGGTGGCGGAACGCGCCGGCGTTGCGCCGATCACGGTGTCGCGGGTGCTGCGTCACCCCGAGAAGGTCAATCGCGAGACCCGCGAGCGCATCCTCGAAGTGATCGAGGCGACCGGCTACGCCTCCAACCCGCATGCGCGCGCGCTGCGCTCGGGCCGGTCCAACGTCGTCGTCGCCTTCGTCTCCAACATCCTCAGCCAGCAGTTTGGCCTCGCGGTGCGCAGCTTCGCCGCGACGCTGGAGCCGGAGGGCTTTGAGGTGCTGGTCGGCCAGACCTCCTACTCCTATGCCAAGGAGGTCGCGATGATCCAGTCGCTGCGCGGCATCCGCCCCGCAGCGGTGCTGTTCACCGGCGTGATCGAGCTGGAGGAGAACCGCGCGGCGCTTGCCGAGCTCGGCATTCCCGTGATCGAGACCTGGGCGTTTCCGCGCGATCCCATCGACATGCTGGTCGGCCTGCCCAATGCGGATGCCGGTGCGATGGCGGCGCGGAGGCTGGCCGAGGCCGGACATCGCCGCGTCGCCTTCGTCGGCCGCAGCAGCGGCCGTGGCGCGCTGCGCCGCGACGGCTTTCGCAAGGCGGCCGCCGAGCTCGGCCTCGAGATCGTCCACGAGATCGGCGTCGGCGAGATCACGGGGCTGGTCGACGGCCGCGCCGCCTTCACCGCCCTGCTCGCGCGCGGCGGCGACGTCGATGCCGTGTTCTGTGCCAACGATCTGCTCGCGACCGGCGCGCTGATCGAGGCCCGCGCCCGCGGCCTGTCGGTGCCGCGCGACCTCGCCGTGCTCGGCTTCGGCGACAACGACGTCGCCGACCAGATCACGCCCGGCCTCACCACCATCTCGTTCGACGCGGCGGCGGTGGGACGCATCGCGGGCGAATTGCTGCTGACACGGCTCTCCGGCGCGCCGGCAGCCGCGCAGCAGCTTGCAGTCGAATTGTCGCTGATCGAGCGCGGCAGCGTCTGAGTTTGCCGCTTACGCGACGCTCTTGAGATCCTGCTGGATCGCCGCCAGCAGCGACTGCAGCGCCGCGCTGTTCACGGGCGCGCTGTTCAAGGGCTTGGCCTCAGGGAACGCAGGCTGGACACTGGCGGGCTGCACACTGGCGCTCGGCGCACTGACGGCCTGGACGCTCGCGGGCGGCGCAACCTTGACCGGACGCTTCGGGAACGGAGGCCGTGGCGCCGGCATCGGGCCTTGAGCGAAATCCCCCTCCTCCTCGCTATGCACGAACTTGCCATGGATGACGTCGTCATGGCGGCCCATGACGAACATGGTGGCCCAATAGCCGGCGGCCAGGAGAATTACGCAGAAAATACCAATCTCTAACATCACGACACCTAAAATATGCGCGATGATTCAATGCCTTCGCCGGCCCGTCAATGAACCGAGGGTCACACCTGCGGCTTTTGCGGGCAGGTGTGGCCCGTCGGTGACACTTTGTTAACCATCGATGTCCGGCCTGTGACGCCCGTGCAACGGTGGGTCATCCAGACCTTGCAACCAGGCCTTGCCGCTACGCCTTGTCGGGGCTTACCCGAACCAATTGCTTGCCGAAATTGGCCCCTTTCAGCAGGCCCATGAAGGCGCCGGGCGCGCTTTCCAGACCCTCGGTGACGAACTCCTTGTACTTCACCCTGCCGTCGCGGACCCAAGCGGACATGTCGCGCAGGAAGTCGCCGTGGCGGCTGGCGAAGTCGGAGACGATGAAGCCGCGGAAGGTGAGCCGCTTGGTCAGCGTCGCGCGCATCATGGCGCCCGCCCACTTCGGCGGCTTGGCCTCGGTGTCGTTGTAATGGGCGATCAGGCCGCAGACCGGCACGCGCGCGAATGGATTGAGCAGCGGGAACACCGCCTCGAACACCGCGCCGCCGACATTCTCGAAATAGACGTCGATCCCCTTCGGGCAGGCATCCTTCAGCTTCGCGGCGAGATCGGGATCGCGGTGATCGATGCAGGCATCGAAGCCGAGCTCCTTCACGACGTAGTCGCACTTGTCCTTGCCGCCGGCGATGCCGATGGCACGTGCGCCCTTGATCTTCGCGATCTGGCCGACGGCCGAGCCGACCGCACCGGAAGCGCCGGCGACGACGACGGTCTCGCCTTCCTGTGGCTTGCCGATGTCGAGCAGGCCCGTATAGGCGGTCATGCCTGGCATGCCGAGCACGCCGATCGAGGTGGAGATCGGACCGAGCTTGGGATCGACCTTGATCAGACCCTTGCCGTTCGAGATCGCGTTGGTCTGCCAGCCGGTTCGTGCGCGGACGATGTCGCCGACCGCGAAATCGGGATTGTTGGAGGCCACGATCTCGCTGACCGCCTCGCCCTCCATCACGCCGTCGATCGGCACCGGCGCGGCGTAGGACGGCCCGTCGCTCATGCGGCCGCGCATGTAGGGATCGAGCGACAGCCAGATCGTGCGCAGCAGCACCTCGCCCGCGCCGGGCGTCGGCCCAGGCGAAAATCAGACGGTTTTGGTTCGCCGACGGGACGCGCGGCGAGCACGATGCGCTTGGCTTGGGACATGATGGCTTCCTCCGAATTTTGTTTCGGCGTGAACGGAAGCTGAGCGAGCGAGGCGCGTCAATACAAAAGCGGTGGTGTGGATGGTCGCGGACGCGCCGCGCCTCTCGTGTCCCGGACGCGCTGCAACGTGAAACGTTGCTGCGCAGAGCCGGGACCCACGCGGCTTGCACGCTCGGCGAGATGGGCCCCGGCTCTGCAGCGCATCACCGAAGAGGTGCTGCGCCGCGTCCGGGGCACGAGAGCGCTGCTAGAGGCGCGACCGAAGACTAACCCCCGCCCGGATAGTTCGGGGCTTCGCGCGTGATGGTCACGTCGTGGACGTGGCTTTCGCGCAGGCCGGCGCCGGTGATGCGGACGAACTGGGCCTTGTCGTGCAGGTCCTTCATATCCTTGGCTCCGACATAGCCCATCGCGGCGCGGAGGCCACCGGCGAGCTGGTGCATGACGTTGCCGACCGGGCCCTTATAGGGCACCTGGCCCTCGATGCCTTCAGGCACGAGCTTGAGCGTGTCCTTGATGTCCTGCTGGAAGTAGCGGTCGGCCGATCCGCGCGCCATTGCGCCGACCGAGCCCATGCCGCGATAGGCCTTGTAGGAACGGCCCTGCCACAGGAAGACTTCGCCCGGTGTCTCGTCGGTGCCGGCGAGCAGTGAGCCGACCATGGCGATGTCGGCACCGGCGGCCAGCGCCTTGGCGAGGTCGCCGGAGAACTTGATGCCGCCGTCGGCGATGACGGGGATGTCGGACTTCTTCGCGGCTTCCACCGCATCCATGATCGCGGTGAGCTGGGGAACGCCAACGCCGGCGACGATGCGCGTGGTGCAGATCGAGCCCGGACCGATGCCGACCTTGATGCAGTCCGCGCCCGCATCGATCAGCGCCTGCGCGCCATCGGTGGTGGCAACGTTGCCGGCGACGACCTGCACCGAGTTGGACAGACGCTTAATGCGGTTCACGGCGTGCAGCACGTGGCGGGAATGGCCGTGCGCGGTGTCGACGACGACAAGATCGACGCCGGCATCGATCAGCCGCTCGGTGCGCTCGAAGCCGGTGTCGCCGACCGTGGTGGCCGCGGCGACGCGCAGGCGGCCCTGGGCGTCCTTGCAAGCCAGCGGATGGGCGACCGCCTTCTCCATGTCCTTGACGGTGATGAGGCCGACGCAGCGATATTGGTCGTCGACCACCAGCAGCTTCTCGATGCGATGCTGGTGGAGCATGCGCCGCGCTTCGTCCTGGCTGACATTCTCGCGCACCGTGACGAGACCTTCATGCGTCATCAGCTCGGAGACTTTTTGCCGGCGGTCGGTGGCAAAGCGCACGTCGCGGTTGGTGAGGATACCGACCAGCTTGCCGGGCGTATTCTTGCCGGCGCCGGTGACGACGGGAATGCCGGAGATGCCGTGGTCGCTCATCAGCTTGAGCGCGTCATCGAGCGTCGCATCAGGGCTGATGGTGAGCGGGTTCACCACCATGCCCGACTCGTAGCGCTTGACCTGCCGCACCTGGGCGGCCTGCCCTTCGGGATCGAAATTGCGATGGATGACGCCGAGACCGCCGGCCTGCGCCATGGCGATCGCCATGCGGGCTTCGGTGACGGTGTCCATGGCGGAGGCCATGATCGGGATATTGAGCGGGATGGCGCGGGTGACGCGGGACCGGATGTCGACCTCGCCCGGCATCACATCCGACAGGCCCGGCTTCAACAGCACGTCGTCGAACGTAAAGGCTTCGCGAATGCCTTGTTGCACCGTGGCCATGTGCCAACTCCTTCCTGCGGCCCTGCCGCAAATAGCAATGGATGAGCGCCGCCCTCGGCGTACCTTGCGGCATCGCCGTCGAATCGGAGCCCATCAGTGGGGTTGACGCGGGTCGATAGCATGCCCGCGTGACGAATCAAAGCAATTCGGCCCGCTGGCCAGCCATGCACAGGCTTTTTAAGTAAATTCGGCGTGGATAGCCCGTCCGAACAGTCATTCCGGGGCGCGCGCCAAGTGACTTGCCCCCGAGAAGAGAGCCGAACGACGTGTCCCGCCATTGGGCGCAACCTTGAAGTGAGGGTCACACCGTTGTTACGCAGGATTTAGGTGCTATGCGTTGATCCGCAATGGTCCGCACAAGGCGACGGTGATAAGCCGCAAGTCCACCCTTCCTTCTGATTTTCATTACCAATCCGTCATGGTCGACAAGCAACGCGTCATTCCGCTGATCGTGGCCACTGCTCTCTTCATGGAGAACATGGACTCGACGGTGATCGCCACCTCGCTGCCGGCGATCGCGGCCGACATCGGTACCAGCCCGCTGACGCTGAAGCTCGCGATCACCTCCTACCTGCTGTCGCTCGCGGTGTTCATCCCGGCGAGCGGCTGGACCGCCGACCGGTTCGGCGCGCGAATGGTGTTCGCGATCGCGGTCGGCGTGTTCATGGTCGGATCGGTCGGCTGCGCGCTCTCGACCTCGGTGACCGATTTCGTGTTCGCGCGCATCCTGCAGGGCATGGGCGGCGCCATGATGACGCCGGTCGGGCGCCTCGTGCTGCTCCGCTCGGTCGACAAGAGCGCGCTGGTCAACGCCATGGCCTGGGTGACGATCCCAGCCCTCATAGGACCGGTGATCGGACCGCCACTCGGCGGCTTCATCACAACTTACGCGTCGTGGCACTGGATCTTCCTGATCAACATCCCGATCGGGCTGCTCGGCATCTTCATGGCCTTGAAGTACATCGATCCCATCAAGAGCGAGACGCAGGAGCCGTTCGATCTCTACGGCATGGTGCTCGCGGGCATCGGGCTTGCCGGCATCGCTTTCGGCCTTTCGGTCGCCGGTCTCAATTTGCTGCCCTGGGGCACGGTTGCGGCGCTGGTCGTCGGCGGCGCGATTTCGATGACGCTGTACGTCCTGCACGCGCGGCGCACGGGATCGCCGGTGCTGGACTTTTCGCTCATGCAGCTTCCGACGCTGCGCGCGGCGATCCTCGGCGGCTTCCTGTTCCGTCTCGGCATCGGCGCGCTGCCGTTCCTGCTGCCGCTCCTGATGCAGATCGGATTCGGCCTGTCGCCGTTCCATTCCGGCCTCGTCACCTTCGCCTCCTCGCTCGGCGCCATGGGCATGAAGACGCTGGCCGCGCGCCTGATCCGCGCCTTCGGCTTCCGCAATCTGATGACGGTGAACGCGATCGTCAGCGCGTTTTTCCTCGGCGTCTGCGCGCTGTTCACGGTGACGACGCCACTGCTGATCATCATGGTGATCCTGGTGGTCGGCGGATTCTTCCGCTCGCTCGAGTTCACCGCGATCAACACGGTCGCCTATGCCGAGGTCGAGACGCCGCAGATGAGCCGCGCCACCACGCTCGTCAGCGTCAACCAGCAGCTCGCGGTCTCGGCCGGCGTTGCCGTCGGCGCGGCCTCGGTGGAAACGACGATGTGGCTCAGCCATGTCAGCGAGCTCAATGCCGCCGTGTTCATGCCCGCCTTCGTCGTGGTGGCGCTGACCTCGGCGGCCTCGAGCTGGTTCTTCTGGCAGATGCCCGCCGATGCCGGCCACGAGATTTCCGGCCGCAAGGCGGTGGAGATCGCCAGCCGCAAGGGCGCCGGCAAGGGCGCGGCCAAGGCCGCCGTGAAGGCGGCGACCGAGGATACGCAGGACGTGCGGGACCAGCGGCTCGGCTAAAGCGCGATGAGATCAGGATGAATCGTCATCGCGCTTTAGGTTGTTGTTTGCGCATGATCCTTTCGGAAAACCGCTGCGCACTTTTCCGGATCATGCTTTAGGGCCCGACGACCGACGGCAACACCCGGTAGAGCGAAACGCCCAGACCCAGCGTGTCGGACAGAGTGAGCTTTCCGTTGATGACGGTGCCCGCCAGCGTGGTCTTCTGCAGCTCGGACGAATGGTTCGCATCAACCAGGAAGAGCGCCAGATTGCTGTGCGTCGCATCGATCAGGTAGCGCTCCACCGTCACCGACCCGTTGACGAAAGGCAGATTGTCGACGTCGAGCGAGAACGCCTCCGGCGTCTCGGCCGTCGTGTTGGTACCGAAGACGCGCGTCGCATCGTAATTGTACAGCATGATGTTGGCGGTGGAGCTGCTGCTGTCCCATGTCGCGAACGCATTGAGGTGGGAGCCGGATCCGCCGGTCAGAGCAGCCTGCACGCGCTGGCCGGACATCTTGTTGTACATCTTGAAGAGGTTCGCGACCGGCTTCGGATAGTAGTCGGCCGGATTATCGCCGTGCGGCACCTTATGCAGCAGGCTGGCCTGTCCCGTGTAGGGCGCGATGTTCGGATCGCCCTGGCCGTCGCCGATGATGAGGTACGATCCCATCGAGATCTTCTTCTTCACCGCTTCGAGCAGGAAAGCCGCCGTCCAGGCTGCCCCCTTGTGCGAGTAGTTGACGTCAGTCGCCTCATAGGCCGTAGGGCCCCATTCCGACAGGAACAGCTTCACGTCGGGCATGTTGGCATTGTTCGTCTTCAGCGCGTTCAGCTTGGCCTTGACCGTGTCGACCAGGTTGTCGAAGAACGCGAAACCCGCGGTACCGTCCGTCGAGCCATAATAGTGGAACGAGAAGCGATCGAGCCGCGAGTTGAATTTTGACAGGTAGGTGTCTGCCAGCGGATTGAAGGTCTGGTCGAGAAAGACTTCCTCCAAGGTCGGAAGATTCTCCGCCGGATAATAGTTGAAGCTCAGTCCAACCAGGGCCGGCCCGGCCATTTCCAGCGTCTTGCCGTTATAGTTCGGGTTGGCGGCGAGTTCGTTTCTGATGTTCACGATCGCCTGTGAGAAGACCTTCTGAACCGGCAAGAGCTGCCTGGGCAGACGGCGCGCATCGAGCTGATAGGGATAAGACAAGGTCGGGTCGTCGGCATTGGACATCGTGTGGGATTGCAGCGGGGGCCACTGTTTGAGGACATATTTGGCCGGGTCCATCCACCACAGCCAACGGCCCCATGATCCCAACGGCTTGAGCGTATAGGCGGACGGATTGGTGTCGCTCCAGTTCTCCGGGGCCGTATCGGCGATATCAACCTCGTTGCTGACCTCGAAGATGACGGATGGCGCCCCGCCGTCGAACGACTTCTTCGCGATATAGCGCACGAGAGCGTCAGCATATTTCTGGAAAAGTGCCGGAGCCGGTCCGTTCGCAGCCCAACTCTCGCCAGGGCCGTATTGCACCAGGCGCGGCGGCATGAAGGCCCCGACAGCCACGTGAGGCGAGAGCCCGCGATTCAGGGCCCAGTCAAGATGCCACCCCAGAGGCTGGCAGTCGCCCGGATGGAAGACGCCATCCATAGTGTAGCCGAACACATCCCCGGTCTGATCGACGTCGCAATAGACATCGCTGAGCAGCAGGCGCGTCCGCTTCATCCCGGTATCGGTGATGATCTGGTTGAACTGGTCGAACGCCTGTTCGGACGGGCTGTTGGCGCTCTGGTAGATCTTCTTGAGATCACCGAGATCGTCGTTGCCGCTGAGACCGATATTGTAGGGCGTCTGCGTGCTGACAACGATCGACGTGTCTGCACGCGACGTCGTGGCCGAACCGAGGCCGAGCGACGCAAAGGCCAGGAAGGACGCCGAGACAAAAACAAGGCGATGCTTGCAAACGCGCAAGCGCTGACGACATAGGCACTGCATGGACTGATCTCACCCGCTTGAATTGCAAGTGAAGGATCTACCAGCTCAAGATGTTATCAATGTGAATGTTATGTTAGTGCGAGAGTGACACGTCAGTTCGTGTCCGGCTGCCCACCCCGAAACCCTGTCGCGAGCACGTAGCGCTCCGACGAATCCTGCCGGCTCGCCGCCGGCTTCACATGGCGCACCGTTGCGAAGTCGCGCTTGAGCTGGGCGAGCAGATCGGCATCGGCGCCGCTCTGGAACGTTTTTGCCAGGAACGTGCCGCCGGGCTTGAGCACGTCGCAGGCAAACGCGGCCGCGGTCTCGACGAGGCCGACGATGCGAAGTTGGTCGGTCTTGCGGTGGCCGGTGGTGTTGGCGGCCATGTCGGACATCACGATATCGGCGCCGCCGCCGAGCATCGCGGTCAGCTTGTCCGGCGCATTGTTATCCATGAAGTCGAGCTGCGCGAAATCGACGCCGGGAATTTCAGGCATCTCCAGGAGATCGATCGCGACCACCTTGCCCTTGCCTTCCGTGGAGCCGACGCGTTTTGCTGCGATCTGGCTCCAGCCGCCGGGGGCGGCGCCAAGGTCGACCACGGCCATGCCGGGCTTCAAAAGACGAAACTTGTCGTCGATCTCAAGCAGCTTGAACGCGGCGCGCGAGCGGTAGCCCGCCGCCTTGGCCTTGGCGACATAGGGATCGTTGAGCTGCCGCTCCAGCCACAGCTTCGACGACAGCTTGCGCTTGCCGCCGGTCTTGACCTGGACGTGCAAGCGGCCGGTGGTGTCTTTCGCCATCTCACCAGCTCCTGAGCGCGCCGTCCTCGCGCATCATCTCGACCAGCATGCCCTCGCGCAGGCCCCGGTCGGCGACGCGCAGGCGCGGCAGCGGGAAGGCGCGCCTGATCGCATCGAGGATGGCGCAGCCGGCCAGCACGAGGTCGGCGCGCTCGATGCTGATGCAGTTGTTGTTGGCGCGGTCCTCGTAGCTCATGCCGAGCAGCTTGTTGATGGTCGCGGTGATGTCGGAATCATTCATCCAGATGCTGTCGATGCGGCGGCGGTCGTAGCGCGCCAGATTGAGATGGATGCCGGCGAGCGTCGTCACCGTGCCTGACGTGCCGAGCAGATGCATGTCCGCGAGGTCGCGGCCATGCTCCTGCGCGAACGGCGCGACATGACTGGCGACCTCCTGCTCCATCGCGGCATAGATCTCCGGCGTGACGTCGCGGCCGCCGAACTGCTCGGCGAGCGTGACCACACCGTACGGGATCGACATCCAGGCCTTGATGCGCGGCTCCGGATTTTCCGGATCGCGCTCGATCCGCACCAATTCGGTCGAGCCGCCGCCGATGTCGAACAGGATCGCGCCCCTGCCCCTGGGGTCGACCAGCGGCGAGCAGCCGAGCACAGCGAGCGAAGCCTCGGTCTCGCGGTCGATCACCTCGAGCTCGATCCCGGTCTCGGCGGCGACGCGGCTGCGGAAACCTTCGGCGTTCGACGCAGCGCGGCAGGCCTCGGTCGCGATCAGCCGCAGCCGCCGCGCCTTGCGCAGATTGATCTTGTCGCGGCAGATGCTGAGCGCGGCGATGGCGCGCTCGATCGCGGCCTCGCTGATGTTCCCCGTCGCCGAGACGCCCTCGCCCAGCCGGATGATGCGCGAGAAGGAATCGACCACGCGAAAGCCATCGCTGGTCGGACAGGCGATCAACAGCCTGCAATTGTTGGTGCCGAGGTCCAGCGCCGCATAGACGCCGGTTCCCGCTTGCGCGGGGACGGCCGGTTCGGGGGCAAACGCCACCGCCGCCATCGACCCCTCCAGCTCGCCGTGCGGCGCATGGCCGTCGCGGAGCCGCGTGTGGTCATTCATACAAATTGTCTTTCCGCGGCCGGTCGGGCCGGTCTGGAATGGATTTTTCGCCTGAAACATTAGCAGCGCGGCGGGTATGCGCAACATCGCATCACATGGGACCATGCCCATTCGTGCGTTGTCGTGAACGCGGGGGCGGGTTATCTGAACGGGGTCCGGTCCCCCGCTGCCGCGAAAATGCGCAAATGCCGGCTTTTCAGGTCATTTCCATGCAAGAACACACCAAATCCTCCACGCTCGAAAACGCTATTGCACTGCAAAAATACGGCGTCGGGCAGCCGGTCCGCCGTAAGGAAGACGACACGCTGGTGCGCGGCAAGGGCCGCTATACCGACGATTTCAACCTGCCCGGCCAGGCCTATGCCGTGATCGTCCGCTCCACCCACGCCCATGGCGTGATCCGCGGCATCGGCACCGATGCCGCCAGGGCGATGCCGGGCGTGCTGGGGGTGTGGACCGGAAAGGACCTCGATGCTGCCGGCTACGGCCCCTTCACCTGCGGTCTGCCGCTGAAGAACCGCGACGGCTCGCCCCTGCTCCAGACCAACCGCCAGCCGCTCGCGACCGACAAGGTCCGCTTCGTCGGCGATCCCGTCGCCTTCGTGGTCGCCGAGACGCTGGCCCAGGCGCGCGATGCGGCCGAGGCGGTCGAGCTCGACATCGAGCCCCTGCCCGCCGTGACCGATCCCGAGGAAGCCGCCAAGCCCGGCGCGCCGCAGCTCTACGACCACATCCCCAACAACGTCGCGCTCGACTACCATTACGGCGACATGGACAAGGTCAACTCCGCCTTCGCCGGCGCCGCCCATGTCACGAAGATCGACATCGAGAACACCCGCGTTGCCGTGGTCTCGATGGAGCCGCGCGTCGGGCTCGCCTCCTACGACAAGAAGACCGAGCGCTACACCATCCAGATGCCGACGCAGGGCGTCGCGGGCAACCGCGCCAACCTCGCCAAGAACCTGAAGGTGCCGAACGAGAAGGTGCGCATTCTCACCGGCAATGTCGGCGGCTCCTTCGGCATGAAGAACGTCAACTATCCCGAATACATGTGCATCCTGTACGCGGCGAAGGAATTGGGGAAACCGGTGAAGTGGCTGGACGAGCGCTCGACCAGCTTCCTCTCCGACAGCCATGGCCGCGCGCAGAAGATCCATGCCGAGCTCGCGCTCGACGCCGAGGGGCACTTCCTCGCGGCGAAGCTCTCCGGCTACGGCAATCTCGGCGCCTACATCACCGGCGTTGCGCCGGGGCCGCTCTCGCTCAACACCGGCAAGAACTTTTCCAGCGTCTACCGCACGCCGCTGATGGGCGTGGACATCAAGACGGTGCTGACCAACACCACGCTGATGGGCGCCTATCGCGGCGCGGGCCGGCCCGAGGCGAACTACTACATGGAGCGGCTGATCGACCGCGCCGCCGACGAGATGGGCATCAACCGCCTGACCTTGCGCAAGCGCAACTTCATCAAGCCGAACCAGATCCCGTTCGCGGCCTCCTCCGGCGTCACCTATGACAGCGGCGACTTCCAGGCCGTGTTCAACAAAGCGCTCGAAATCTCCGACCACGAGAACTTTGCCAAGCGCAAGAAGGATAGCAAGAAGATCGGCAAGCTGCGCGGCATTGCGGTCGGCTCCTATCTCGAGGTCACGGCGCCGCCGAGCGTCGAACTCGGCAAGATCGTGTTCGATCCTGACGGCACCGTGCAGCTCATCACCGGCACGCTCGATTATGGCCAGGGCCATGCCACCCCGTTCGCGCAGGTGCTGTGCCAGCAGCTCGGTGTGCCCTTCGAGAGCGTGAAGCTGGTTCAGGGCGACAGCGATATCGTCCACACCGGCAACGGCACCGGCGGCTCGCGCTCAATCACTGCGAGCGGTCAAGCCATCGTCGGAGCCTCGAAGCTCGTGATCGAAAAGGGCAAGCGCGCCGCCGCGCACATGCTGGAGGCGTCCGAGGCCGACATCGAGTTCGCCGACGGCAGCTTTACCATCGCCGGCACCGATCGCAGCATCGACATCATGGAGCTGGCCAAGAAGCTGCATGACGGCAAGATGCCGGAGGGCGTGCCCGACAGCCTCGATGTCGATCACACCAGCGAACCGGTCGCCTCGGCCTTCCCGAACGGCTGTCACGTCGCTGAAGTGGAGATCGATCCCGACACCGGCGTGGTGCAGATCGTGCGCTACAGCGCAGTCAACGATTTCGGCACGGTGATCAACCCGATGCTGGTCGCGGGCCAGCTCCATGGCGGCGTCGTCCAGGGCATCGGCCAGGCGCTGATGGAGCACGTCCGCTACGACGAAAGCGGCCAGCCGATCACCGGCTCGCTGATGGACTACGCCCTGCCCCGCGCCGGCGACGTGCCTTTCATGGAGGTCGGCGATCACCCCGTGCCCGCCACAACCAACCCGCTCGGCAGCAAGGGCTGCGGCGAAGCCGGCTGCGCCGGCAGCCTGTCGACGGTGGTGAACGCGGTGGTCGATGCGTTGTCGGACTACGGCATCAAGCACATCGACATGCCCTTAACCCCGGAGCGCGTGTGGCGCGCCATCCAGGATGCCAAGGGCAACGCGGCCTAGGGAAGTTCCGCGACCGCGACAACGCCGGGGCTTCGACTGGCGTTTCGACAGGGGTCACTTGATCGCCGTTTCGGCGGCGATCAACTCTTGTCCCTCCGTTGTCGCGATCGTTAGCCGTATTTTTTCCCCGCTGCGGCCGTCGGCAATTGCTGCCGAAATGCGATTTCCGTTGTTCGGATCGGCGCTCACGACCCCGCTGAACAGAGCTGTGTCACCCTGTTTCAACGTGACAAGCAACGGGATGGCCGGTTCGATGCTGAAGAACTCGACAACGGCGCGAGACGCCTCGGCCGAGAAATTGATCAGGATTTTCTCGTTCGCATGGGTCACGTTGCTCATGCCGACGGTCGGGCTGTAGGTTTCCGGAATCGACACCTCACTGCGTGCGGGAAAGTCGGCAGGGTGGAAGAACTGGTCTGACACACCCGCCCATAATTCGACATAAGGCCGCCACTCGTTTGGATCCTTGCGGGCGTCGGTTTCGCCGGTGAGCGACGGAAACCCCCACGTCCACATTTTCAAGCCCCGCGTGAGGGTATTGTCCGCAATGCGAATAATGCCTTCTGCGTTGTCATGATTGATGACGCCCCAGAAATTCCCGCCCTGCATATCCGGTGCGGCATAGGCGATGCCCATCGTTGGCCAGTTCTTGAAGTAGCGCAGGTTTTCGAAGCGCCGCGTGCCCATACCGGCGCTCTCGTCGCCGTCTGCCAGACGGGTCGACCAGGCCGGCGTCGTATAAGTTCGGATCGGCGCGATGATTTCGGCGCCGCCCGTTGCCCTGGGATTTCTAGGCTCCGACCCCGGAGCGAGTGTCGTGCACGTCCAGTACTCGTATTGGACAGCCTCGTCGTTCGGATTCTTCAGCACCACGCGCGCATCGAGTGCGGCACGATCGGCCTTCAGCGTAACGTAGTAGCTCGCCGCGATGCCGGTCGCGGCCCTGAACTTGCTGGGCCGCGCGGAATAGTCGAAGTCATCCTGGAACGACATCACGACCGTGACTTCGTCGGCGCCCTCCTTCACCACCCGGAGAGCCCACGGCTTCAGCCACGTCTTGCCATGCTCGGCATCCGGGAACGTTGGGAAGATTCCGCCGTACACCATCAGCCAGTCGTAGTAGAAATTTCCGGTCTTCATGCCGTAAGGCACTCCGACTTCCGTTCGATAAAGCTGCTCGTGGCCAGTCGGCTTGTAGACCATGGATAGAATACGCCCTCCGAATTCGGGCACGAGCGTTACCTTCAGATATCGATTCTCAAGCACATAGGATTTGAAACGGTGTTCGACGATCATGCTCTTGTCGAGCGATCCGCTGACAAAGCCATTCTCCGCATCGACGGCGAACTTGACGGTGCTCCACGTCGTCGTCTGCTCGCTGAGCGACACGCTATCGGGCATCAGTGCGGCGGCATGCACGCCGCAAAGCGCATGGAGCGACAAAAGGAGCGCTATTCCGAAGCAAAAGAGGGCACGCAAGGAGACCTCGACTGGCATTCAGGCCGCCGCCTGCTCGCGCGGCTGGTAGATCGCGGTGTGCTGGCAGTGCGCAATCGGCGTCGTGCCGTTGGCGACGACGAGTGCGTCGAGCTCGACGAAACGGTGGCCCTTCTTCTCGTAATTCGCGGTGACCTTGGCCTGCGCCGTGATCTCGTCGCCGGCGCGCGCGGCGGACAAAAGCTGCATGCGGCTGCCGACATGGATCCACGGGCCCAGAATCGTATTGTCCACCAGCACGCGGTTCATGACGCGCTGGATCAGCCCGGGGTGGCCGAGCCCCTCGCGCGCGAAAACCGGATCGGTCTCCCTGATGTCAGCGAGATAATCGGTGGCATCCTGCCCGGCCCAGCGGCGCGGCGTTGTGCCGAGCCATTTGCCCGTTTCGAACGTCGCGGGACTGACCGGCTTGCGCTCGGCAACCGCCGCGACCTCGACATAGTCGCTCAGCGACACCGCCGGAACTGCCGCCGGCAGCGAGGCCGTTCCGGTGGCGCAAAGCTCGGTGCGGCTGAAGACCTCGATCGTCAGCAGGCCGTTGTGCTCGGTCGCGTCGACATCGGCGGTCTCGCCGTCATAGACCGGCTTGATGAAGCGGGCCTCGACCAGCCCGCGCGACAGGAAATCGCGGCCCCAGCGCGCCACCGGCACGTGCATCATGTAGGCGAAGACGTCGACGCCCGGGACCAGCCCGCCGGAAAAGCCGAAGCGGCGCGCCACCGTGTCGTCATGCATCTTGTTTTCGGACTGTTTGGCGGTGTTGTAGGCCTCGACGCGCCAGGTTTCGAGCCGGTTCGGCATGGGTCATCTTCCCTAAGTTTCTTGCCTGTATTCTTGTCGTTTCGGGGGTAATCGTAGGCCCCCGGGAACACCGGTCAATCCCCTCGCCTTTGGGGCCCGAATGGGGTACCACGCGGCGAATGACTGACACCCCCACCCGCATCTATATCGACGCCGACGCCTGCCCGGTGAAGGACGAGATTTACCGTGTGGCGCTCCGGCACGGCGTGCCCGTGAGCGTCGTCGCCGGCAACTTCATCCGCGTGCCCCAAGATCCCCTGATCGAGCGCATTGCCGCAGGCAGCGGCATGGACGCGGCCGACGACTGGATTGCCGAACGGGCCAAGCCGGGCGACGTCGTCATCACCTCCGACATTCCGCTGGCGAGCCGCTGCGTCAAGGCGGGCGCCGACGTGATCGCGCCGAACGGAAAACCGTTCACCGAGGAGTCCATCGGGATGACGCTGGCGGTCCGGAATCTGATGACGGATCTGCGCTCGGCGGGTGAAGTCACCGGTGGCCCACGTTCGTTCGCACCGCGCGACCGCTCTGCCTTCCTCTCGGCGCTCGACCAGACGCTGCGCCGGATCCAGCGCCGCCGCGCCGACCAGGCCGCTACGAGCCAGAATTTGAGTCAAGGCTGATCATGGCGCCCCCGCTGATCCAACTGAAAGACATCAAGCTCACCTTCGGCGGCACGCCGCTGCTGTCGGGTGTCGAGCTCAACGTTGCGCCATCCGAGCGCGTCTGCCTGATCGGCCGCAACGGCTCGGGCAAGTCGACGCTGCTGAAGATCGCGGCCGGGCTGGTCGAGCCCGACGGCGGCACGCGCTTCGTGCAGCCCGGCGCCACCGTCCGCTATCTGCCACAGGAGCCGGATTTCGGCGACCACAAGACCACGCTCGCTTACGTCGAGTCCGGGCTCGCCCCTGGCGACGACCAGCATCAGGCCCGTTATCTGCTGGAGCAGCTCGGCCTCACCGGCGATGAGGACCCGCATAACCTCTCCGGCGGCGAGGCCCGCCGCGCGGCGCTGGCCTATGTGCTCGCGCCCTCGCCCGACATTTTGCTGCTGGATGAGCCGACCAACCATCTCGATCTCGCCACCATCGAATGGCTGGAACAGGAACTCGACAGCCGCCGCAGCGCGCTGGTGATCATCAGCCATGACCGCCGCTTCCTCACCAATCTCTCGCGCGCCGCCGCATGGCTCGACCGCGGCAAGATCAAGCAGATCGACCGCGGCTTTGCCTCGTTCGAGGGTTGGCGCGACGAGGTGCTGGCCGAGGAAGAGCGCGACCAGCACAAGCTCGACCGCAAGATCGTGGACGAGGAGCACTGGCTGCGCCACGGCGTCTCCGGCCGGCGCAAGCGCAACGTCAAGCGGCTCGCCAATCTGCACACCCTGCGCGACCAGCGCCGCAACTATCGCGGCACCGCCGGCAGCGCCTCGCTCGCCGCAGCGGAAGCCGAGCAATCCGGCAAGCTGGTGATCGAGGCGAAGGGCATCACCAAGGCCTATGGCGAGCGCAAGATCGTCGAGAACTTTTCGACCCGGATCCAGCGTGGCGACCGGCTCGGCATCATCGGCCCGAACGGCGCCGGCAAGACCACGCTGGTCAATCTGCTCACCGGCGGCGCGCAGCCGGATTCCGGGATCGTGCGGTTAGGGGCCAATCTGGAGACGGCCACGCTCGACCAGCACCGCGAGAGCCTCGATCCCAAGTCGACGCTGGCCGAGGCACTGACCGGCGGCCGTGGCGACCAGATCATGGTCGGCGGCAAGCCCAAGCATGTCGTCGGCTACATGAAGGACTTCCTGTTCGCCCAGGAGCAGCGCGGCACGCCCGTAGAGGTGCTCTCGGGCGGCGAGCGTGGCCGGCTGATGCTGGCCCGCGCGCTGGCCAAGCCCTCGAACCTGCTGGTGCTGGACGAGCCGACCAACGACCTCGACCTGGAAACGCTCGACGTGCTCGAGGAGATGCTTGGCGACTACGAGGGCACGGTCATCCTGATCAGCCACGACCGCGACTTCCTCGACCGCGTCGTCACCTCCGTGATCGCGCCTGAGGGCAACGGCAAGTGGATCGAATATGCCGGCGGCTACAGCGACATGCTGGCGCAGCGCGGTGCGGACCTGAAGCGCGAGACCGCGAAGGCACAACCGGTTGCGGAGAAGAAAGAGGAGCGCGCTGCCGCGCCCGCCTCCGCGCCCAAGCGCAAGCTGAGCTTCAACGAGAAGCACGCGCTGGAAACGCTGCCGACAAAGATGGAAACGCTGCAGGCCGACATTGCCAAGCTGCAGCGCGTGCTCGACGATCCCAATCTCTATGCGAAGGATCGCAAGACATTCGACGACACGTCAGCCGCCATCGCCAAGGCGCATGAAGACCTGTCCGCCGCCGAAGAGCGCTGGCTCGAACTTGAAATGCTCAGAGAAGAGATAGAACAAGCATAGATCGCAGGATGGGTAGAGCGAAGCGAAACCCATCGCGTAACGGGAATTGGTCCTGATGGGTTTCGCTTCGCTCTACCCATCCTACGGGGCCAAAAATAGAGAGAGCCAATGACCACTCCCCTCGCCGCCAAAATCGCCCGTGAATACGGCACGCCCTGCGCCGTCATCGACATGGACAGGGTCGAGCGCAACATCGCGCGCATCCAGAAGGCCTGTGATGATGCCGGCGTTGCCAATCGCCCGCACATCAAGACGCACAAGAACCCGACCATCGCCAAGATGCAGGTCGCGGCCGGCGCCAAGGGCATCACCTGCCAAAAGATCGGCGAGGCCGAGATCATGGCGAATGCCGGCATCGACGACATCCTGATCAGCTACAATCTTCTGGGCGAGGAAAAGATGGCGCGTCTCGGCGCGCTGAATGCCAAGACCAGGATGACGGTCGCCGCCGACAATTCGACCGTCGTTGCCGGCCTGCCAAAGGCCGCCGCGGCGTCGGGCCGCCCGCTCGCGGTCGTCGTCGAATGCGACACGGGCCGCAAGCGCGCGGGCGTCGAGACGCCGGCGGAAGCGATCGCGCTGGCGCGGGAGATCGCGGGATCCAAGGGGCTGGAGTTTGCCGGCTTCATGCTCTACCCGACCGAAACCGGCTGGGGCGATGCGCAGAAGTTCTTCGACGAGGCGCTGGCCGGCGTGCGCGCACACGGGCTGGACGCAAAGATCGTCTCGACCGGCGGCACACCCAACCTCGTCAATATCGGCAAGCTCAAGGGCGGCACCGAACATCGCTTCGGCACCTACATCTACAACGACCGCATGCAGGTCGCTGCCGGCTCGGCGACCTGGGACGATTGCGCACTGCACATCTATTCGACCGTGGTCAGCCGCGCCGCGCCCGAGCGCGGCATTCTCGATGCCGGCTCGAAGACGCTGACGACGGATACCGGCGGCCTCGACGGCCACGGCCTGATCCTGGAGCATCCCGAAGCCAAGATCGCGAAATTCGCCGAGGAGCACGGCTTCCTCGACCTCTCCCGCAGCAACACGCGGCCGAACGTCGGCGACGTCGTCCGCATCGTGCCGAACCACGTCTGCGTCGTCGTCAACATGATGGACGAGGTCGTGATGGTCCGCGGCGAGGAGATCATCGGCACGCTGCCGGTGGCGGCGCGCGGGAAGCTGCGGTAGGGCCACGTAGGATGGGTTTCGCTTCGCGAAACCCATCGAAACTTGCGCGGGCTTGAACGATGGGTTTCGCTTCGCTCTACCCATCCTACAAGTTCAACCACTCCAGCACGCCCCTGCCCGCGGCAGCGCCCGTCGCAAACGAGGCCTGCAGCAGATAGCCGCCGGTCGGCGCTTCCCAGTCCAGCATCTCACCGGCGGCGAACACGCCGGGCCATTTGCGCAGCATGAAGTTCTCGTCGAGCTCGGCGAAGGCGATCCCCCCCGCGGTCGAGATCGCGCGCTCGATCGGGGCTACTCCCGTAAGCTGAACCGGAATCGCATTCACCAGATGCGCCAGCTCCGCCGGCGAGAGCGCCGCCAGCGACCGGCCGGATGCGATGGCCGCCTCCTGCATCAGGCCGATGCCGACCGGCGACAATTGCGCGGCCTTGCGCAGGAAATTCGCCAGCGACTGCTTGCCGCGCGTGCCCGACAGGCGCGTGGTCAGCGCCTCGGTGGTGAGATCCGGCCGCAAGGCGATGGTCAGCGTCGCCTGCCCCAAACCCAGCACCGCTTCGCGCAGCTCCGCCGACAGCGCGTAGATCGCGCCGCCCTCGATGCCGCTGCGGGTGATCATCGCCTCGCCGCGGATCGTGTGTGCGCCAACCGTCAGCGCCACGCCCTTGAGCGGCTGGCCCTCGAAACGATCCCGGAAGACGTCGGACCAGGCGACTGTGAAGCCCGAGTTCGCGGGCCGAAGCGTCGAGATAGCAACGCCCTTCGCGGCGAGACAATCGACCCACGCGCCATCCGAGCCGAGCCGCGGCCAGCTCGCGCCACCCAGCGCGAGCACGGCTGCGCCGGCGGCGATGGCAAGCGGTCCATCAGGGGTTTGAAATTGGAGCCGCCCCTCGGCGTCCCAGCCGGTCCAGCGATGCCGAAGGGCGAATTGCACGCCTGATGCATCGAGCCGCCGCAGCCAGGCGCGCAGCAAGGGCGAGGCCTTGAACGTCTTTGGAAACACCCGCCCGCTGCTGCCGACGAAGGTGATTTGTCCCAGGCCTGCGCTCCAGTCGCGCAGCGCGTCGGGCGAAAACGCCTCGACCGCGGCGCGCAGATGCGGCATCGCCTCGCGGTAGCGGGTGAGGAAATCCGGCAGCTGCTCGCTGTGGGTGAGATTGAGCCCGCCCCGGCCGGCCATCAGGAATTTTCGGCCTGCGGACGGCATGGCGTCGTAGACGGTGACGCGGGCGCCGCCCTGCGCCAGCACCTCCGCCGCCATCAAGCCGGCGGGACCGGCACCAATGACGGCGACCTCAGTCAGAGCTTGATCCCCGCCCGTGCCGCAGCCTGCGCGACGTACTTCTGCGTCTGCTCGAACGCACCCTGCAACGCCCTGGCCTTCGACATGTCGCTGATCTCGGCGAAATGCGCGGCGATTGCGTCCGGGGTCCATTCGGCTTCCGGCAGGTTGATGCCTTCGCTCTCCAGGATCTTGATGACCGCGAACGATCCTGCACCGGCACCCATGATGGTGCGGGTCGGCGCGTCCTCGCTCAGCATGTACTCGACCGCGGGCGTGATCGCGTTCGGCTTCATCAACTGCAGCGCCTGCGGCGGCAGCAGCTCCTCGGTCATGCGGGTTGCCGCCGTCGGCGAGATGATGTTGACGCGGATGTTGGTCTTGCGGCCTTCCTCGGCGAGCACGTTCATCAGGCCGACCATGCCGGATTTCGCCGCGCCGTAATTGGCCTGGCCGAAATTGCCGTAGAGGCCGGAGGACGAGGTCGTCAGCACGATGCGGCCGTAATTGCGATCGCGCATGCCGGCCCAGGCCGCCTTGCAGCAATAGAAGGTGCCGACGAGATGCACGTCGAGCACCTTCTGGAAATCGGCCGCTTCCATCTTGCCGAACGATTTGTCGCGCAGGATGCCGGCATTGGCGCACATCAGATCGACGCTGCCCCACTCCTTGGTCGCGCGCTCGACCATGGCGGTGACCTGCTCGAAGTTCGAGACGTCGGCACCGTCGGCCATCGCCGTGCCGCCGGCTTTGCGGATCTCCTCGACCACGGCTTCCGCCGGCGAGAGCGAGCCGCCGGTGCCGTCGCGCGCGCCGCCGAAATCGTTGACGACGACTTTTGCGCCGCGGCTGGCGAGCCCCAGCGCATGCGCCTTGCCGAGGCCATTGCCCGCGCCGGTGACGATGGCGACGCGTCCGTCGAACCTGATTGCCATGATGCAGTTCCTGCTTCTTCTTCCTTCTCCCCGTGCGGGAGAAGGTGGCGCGCAAGCGCCGGATGAGGGGTATCTATCAACAGCGGAGCTCGCGGAGAGAGACCCCTCACCCGGCTTCGCTCCGCGAAGCCACCCTTTCCCGCAGGGGAAGAGGGTGAGATCGCGATTTGGACAGCTTTTGAGCAGCGATGGATGGCCGGGTCAAGCCCGGCCATGACGGCCACACCTCAGGCGAAATAGGTCAGCCCGAGCCATTCCGCGACCAGCGCGGGCTTGTCTTCGCCTTCGATCTCCACCGTGACGTTGGTGCGAGTCTGGAATTCGCCGGGCTTGCGCAGCTTGGCTTCGGCCAGCACGAACCTGCCGCGGACGCGCTTGCCCGAGCGAACCGGGGAAATGAAGCGCAGCTTGTCGAAACCGTAGTTCACACCCATCGTGGCGCCCGCTACCACCGGCATCACCTCGTAGGACATCACTGATAACAACGACATCGTCAGGAACCCGTGCGCGATCGTGGTGCCGAACGCCGTCTCCTTCCTGGCTCTCTCAGGGTCGACGTGGATGAACTGGTGATCCTCGATCACGTCGGCATAGGCGTCGATGCGGGGCTGGTCGATCAGGTGCCACGACGATACGCCGATCTCCTTGCCGACCATGGCCTGATAGGCTTCGAGGGAAATCGGCGGCTTCTTCCAGACTTCGTTCACTTAGGTCTCACTCCGTGTTTTCGGCAGCTCTGGAAAATCCTCCTCGCGGAATTCCCGGCCGCGCAGCGGATCGTTGCGATCATCGTCGCGTTCGAGCCGTCGTAGCTGCACCCGGCGGATTTTGCCAGAGATCGTCTTCGGCAGCTCGGTCACGATCTCGAGCCGGCGGATGCGCTTGAACGGCGCAAGGCGCGTGTGCAGGTGCTTGAAGATCGACAGCGCCGTCTCCGGCGTCCGCTCTGCACCCGAGGTCAGCAGCACGAAAGCCTTGGGGATCGCGAGCCGGATGGGATCGGGGCTCGGCACGACAGCGGCTTCCGCCACCAGCTCGTGCTCGAGCAGCACGCTCTCCAGCTCGAACGGGCTGATGCGGTAGTCCGAGGATTTGAACACGTCGTCGGAGCGGCCGACGAAGGTGAGATAGCCGTCCTCGTCCTCGAAGACGACGTCACCACTGCGATAGAGCGCGCCTTCCGCGCCCGAGAGCTTGCCGTCGTCACCCTGATAGCCCTGCATCAGGCCGGCGGGACGATCCGCGCCCAGCACCAGCGCCACCTCTCCCTCCTTGGCCGGATGGCCGTCGGCATCGCTGACCTGCACGCGATAGCCCGGCAGCGGCCGGCCCATCGAGCCGACCTTGATCTTTTGCCCCGGCGAATTGCCGGCAAGCGCGGTCGTCTCGGTCTGGCCATAGCCGTCGCGGATGGTGAGGCCCCAGGCGGCCTGCACCTGGTCGATCACTTCGGGATTGAGCGGCTCGCCGGCGCCGCAGACTTCGCGCAGGGCCACCTTGAACGAGGCCAAATTCTCCTGGATGAACAGCCGCCACACCGTCGGCGGCGCGCACAGCGTGGTGACGCCGCAGCGGCCGATGGTGGCGAGCAGGCCCTTGGCATCGAAGCGCGGCTGGTTGACCACGAACACGGTCGCGCCCGCATTCCACGGCGCAAAGAAGCAGCTCCAGGCGTGCTTGGCCCAGCCGGGCGATGAGATGTTGAGATGGACGTCGCCGGGCTTCAGCCCGATCCAGTACATGGTCGAGAGATGGCCGACGGGATAGCTGCGCTGGCTGTGCCGGACGAGTTTCGGTTTTGCGGTGGTGCCCGAGGTGAAATAGAGCAGCATCGGGTCGTCGGCGTTGGTCACATCGTCAGGCGCAAAACGTTCCGGCGCTTTCGCCGCCTCGTCATAGGCGAGCCAGCCATCGGAGGCGGTGCCGACCACGATTCGCACCACATTCTCGGCACCGAGGCTCGCAAACTTTGCGACCTGATCCTGCGCGGCAATGACCGCCTTCGCCTTGCCGCGATCGAGCCGGTCGCGCAGCTCGTCGGCGGTGAGCAGCGTGGTTGCGGGGATTACGACGACGCCGAGCTTCATCGCCGCCAGCATCGTCTCCCACAGCGGAACCACATTGCCGAGCAGCAGCAGCAGATGATCGCCGCGCTTCAGGCCCTGCGCGCGCAAGAAGTTGGCGACCTGGTTGGAGCGCTGCGAGAGCGCCGCGAAGGACAGCTTGGTCTGCTTGTCCTGCGCGGCATCGACGATCCAGAGCGCGGGCCGGTCCTTGCTGTCCGCATTCGTCGCCAGCTCGGCGTCGAACCAGTCGAGCGCCCAGTTGAAGGGAACCGGATCGGGCCAGCGGAAGTCTCTGACCGCCGCCCCGTAGTCCGTGCGGTGCTTCAGCAGAAACGCGCGCGCTTCCAAAAATGTCGTCATGATCAGAGCCCGTCGAATTGATCTTCGAACGTAGCCCGGATGGAGCGAAGCGCAATCCGGGGCCGGCCAGGGCCCCGAACGGAACTATCCCGGATTTCGCTTCGCTCCATCCGGGCTACGAAGCCCCGCTATTTTCCAGCGAGGCCGCGAACGTGCTTGATAATTCCGGAAAAATCCACCCCGCCCTGGCCGGCCGCGTCGAAAGACTGATAGATCTCCTGCGCATGCTTGCCGAGCGGCGTCGCCGCTCCGGCGGCCTTGGCGGCGTCCTGCGCCAGCGTCAGATCCTTCACCATCAGCGCCGAGGCAAAACCCGGCTTGTAGTCGTTGTTCGCCGGCGAGGTCGGCACCGGGCCCGGAACCGGACAATAGGTCGTCAGCGACCAGCACTGGCCCGACGAGGTCGAGGCGACGTCGAACAGCGCCTGGTGCGAGAGACCGAGCTTCTCGCCGAGCGCAAAGGCTTCGCTCACCGCGATCATGGAAATGCCGAGGATCATGTTGTTGCAGATCTTGGCCGCCTGCCCTGCGCCGGCGCCGCCGCAATGCACGATCTTCTTGCCCATCTTCTCCAGTACCGGCTTGGCCGCCGCGAACGCGCCCTCCTCGCCGCCGCACATGAAGGTGAGCGTCGCGCCCTTGGCGCCGCCCGTGCCGCCGGAGACCGGCGCATCGACCGAGAGCACGCCGCTCCTGGCGGCCAGCGCATGCGCCTGCCGCGCGCTCTCGACGTCGATGGTGGAGCTGTCGATGATCAGCGTGCCCTTCGTCATGGCGGGAACGACTTCGTTCCAGACGCCGAGCACGTGCTTGCCCGCGGGGAGCATGGTGACGACGACATCGGCGCCCTTCACCGCGCCCGCGGCGCTGTCGGCGATGCCGGCGCCGTCGGCCTTGGCTTGCGCGCGGGAGGCTTCGACGAGGTCGAACGCCACCACCTTGTGGCCCGCCTTGACGAGGTTGGCCGCCATCGGGCCGCCCATGTTGCCCAGACCAATGAATGCGATCGTGGCCATCTTCGTTTCCTCCGCTATAGCGTTGTTAGTTGAACTTCAGCTCGTCGGCACCGATCTCGGCGAGATAAGGCGCCAGCATCTGCGGTGTCACGTCCTCGATGCGCGGCGGCGACCAGGTCGGATTGCGGTCCTTGTCGATCACGGCGGCGCGCACGCCCTCGCGGAAATCGTCGCTGCGGAACACCTCCAGCGCGGCGCGATATTCGCGGACCAGGCACTCCTCCAGGCTCGACGCGGTGCGCGCGAGCCGCAGCAGCTTCAGCGTCACCACCATGCCGCGCGGCGATTTTTCGTTGAGCGTCTTCAAGGTCGCCAGCGCGAACTCCGAACCGTCGCGCTTGAGCGCCGCAAAAATGTCTTCCATGCGGTCGAAGCCGAACAGCGCGTCGATCACAGGCTCCTTCGCGGCGACCGGTCCCGCGGTCTCACCGGTCGCAAAGCCGTTGATGAGCTTGCTGACATCGGCCGCGCTCACACCGGAGCGAACCTTCGTCAGCGCCTCGCGCAGCTCCGGCCACTTTGCGGCGGGCACCACGGCATCGGCGAATCTGGCGTGGATCGCGTCGGGTCCGTTCATGGTCTGGCCGGTCAGGCCAAAATAGGTGCCGATCTCGCCGGGCGAGCGCGACAGCAGCCAGGTGCCGCCGACATCGGGGAAGAAGCCGAGCCCGACCTCGGGCATCGCCAGCTTGGTGCGATCGGTCACGACACGATGGCTGGCATGGCCGGACAAGCCGACGCCGCCGCCCATGACGAGGCCATCCATGAATGCGACATACGGCTTCGGATATTTCGCGATCCGCGCATTCATGACGTATTCCTGGCGCCAGAACCGCGCGCCGAGATCGCCGCCTTCGCGTGAGCTCTCCCAGAGGCCGCGGATGTCGCCGCCCGCACAGAGGCCGCGCTCGCCAGCACCTTCCAGAATGATCACCGCGACCTCAGGATCGGTCTCGAAGCGATCCAGCGCCGCGTCGATGCCGATGGACATCTCCAGCGTCATGGCGTTGATCGCCTTGGGACGGTTGAGGCGGATCACGCCCGCTGCGCCTTCGCGGCGAACGATGAGATCGCCCTCTTCCACTGAACTCATCGTGCGCCCTCGATCAATTTGCGCGCCACGATGAGCCGCATGATTTCATTGGTGCCTTCGAGGATCTGGTGCACGCGCAGATCGCGCACGATCTTCTCGATGCCGTATTCGCTGAGATAACCGTAGCCGCCATGAAGCTGCAGCGCATGGTTGGCGACTTCGAAACCGACATCGGTGCCGAAGCGCTTTGCCATCGCGCAGAGCATGGTGGCGTCGGGGTCTTTCCGGTCGAGCGCTGCCGCAGCGCGCCACAGGAAGGTGCGCGCAGCCTCGAGCTCGATCGCCATGTCGGCAAGGCGGAACTGCAGCGCCTGGAATTCGTCGAGGCGTTTTCCAAAGGCCTTGCGCTCCTTCATGTAGGCGCGCGCCTTGTCGAGCGCGGTCTGCGCGCCGCCGAGCGAGCAAGCCGTGATGTTGAGCCGGCCGCCGTCGAGGCCGGCCATCGCGATCTTGAAGCCGACGCCCTCCTCGCTCAGGCGGTTCTCGACCGGCACGCGGGCGTTCTCGAACATCACCGCGCGGGTCGGCTGCGCGTTCCAGCCCATCTTGCGCTCATTGGCGCCGAACGAGACGCCCGGCGCCTTGCCGTCGATCACGAGGGTCGAGATGCCGCCGGGGCCATCACCGCCGGTGCGCACCATCGCGACCAGCAGATCGGTGCCGCCGGCGCCGGAGATGAACTGCTTCTGGCCGTTGAGGACGTAATGATCGCCGTCGCGCACCGCGCGGGTGCGGAGCGCCGCCGCGTCCGAGCCGGCGCCCGGCTCGGTCAGGCAGTAGCTCGCGATCAGCTCCATCGAGCAGAGCTTCGGCAGCCATTTGTGGCGCTGGGTGTCGCTGCCGAAGGCATCGATCATCCAGCTCGCCATGTTGTGGATGGAGATGAAGGCCGAGGTGGTCGGACAGCCCGTCGCCAGCGCCTCGAAGATCAGCGCCGCGTCGAACCGCGTCATGGCGGAGCCGCCGACATCCTCGCGGATGTAGATGCCGCCCATGCCGAGCGCCGCGGCCTCGCGCATCACGTCGACGGGGAAATGCTTCTCCTCGTCCCAGCGCAGCGCGTGCGGCGCTATCTTCTCCGCCGCAAACGCCAACGCCATGTCGCGAACCGCGACCTGATCCTCGTTCAGAGCGAACTGCATGCTGGGCTCCTCACCTTCCTCGTCATTGCGAGGAGCGAAGCGACGAAGCAATCCAGACTGTCTCTGCAGGAAGATTCTGGATTGCTTCGCTACGCTCGCAATGACGGGCTGGGCAACAGCCCTACTTCATCAGCGGGATCGAGAACTCCGCACCTTCCTTGACGCCGGACGGCCAGCGCGATGTCACCGTCTTGGTCTTGGTATAGAAGCGGACCGAGTCCGGGCCGTGCTGGTTGAGATCGCCGAAGCCGGACTTCTTCCAGCCGCCGAAGGTGTAATAGGCGATCGGCACCGGGATCGGCACGTTGATGCCGACCATGCCGACGTTGACCTTGGCAGCGAAGTCGCGCGCGGCATCGCCGTCACGGGTGAAGATGGCAACGCCGTTGCCGTAGTCATGGTCGGACGGCAGCGCCAGCGCTTCCTTATAGTCGTGCGCGCGCACCACCGAGAGCACCGGGCCGAAGATCTCTTCCTTGTAGATCCGCATGTCCTTGGTGACGTTGTCGAACAGCGAACCGCCGAGATAGAAGCCCTTCTCGTAGCCCTGCATCTTGAAGCCGCGGCCGTCGACGGCCAGCTTCGCGCCTTCCTTGATGCCGATGTCGATGTAGCTCTTGACCTTCTCGACAGCCTCGCGCGTCACCAGCGGACCGTAATCGGCCGACGGATCGATCGAGGTGCCGATCTTGAGGCTCTCGACGCGCGGGATCAGCTTTTCCATCAGCCGATCCGCGGTGGACTTGCCGACGGGAACCGCAACCGAGACCGCCATGCAGCGCTCGCCGGCCGAGCCGTAGCCGGCGCCGATCAGCGCGTCGACGGCCTGGTCCATGTCGGCGTCCGGCATGATGATGGCGTGGTTCTTGGCGCCACCGAAGCACTGGCAGCGCTTGCCGGTCTGGGCTGCGCGCTCATAGATGTACTGCGCGATCGGCGTGGAGCCGACGAAGCCGACAGCCTTGATATCGGGATCGTCGAGGATGGCGTCGACCGCTTCCTTGTCGCCGTTAACGACGTTGAGGATGCCGGCCGGCAGACCCGCCTCGATCATCAGCTCGGCGAGCAGCATCGGCACGCCGGGATCGCGCTCGGACGGCTTGAGAATGAAGGCGTTGCCGCAGGCGATCGCGGGCGCGAACTTCCACATCGGGATCATCGCCGGGAAATTGAACGGCGTGATGCCGGCGACGACGCCGAGCGCCTGGCGCATGGAGTAGATGTCGATGCCGGGACCGGCGCCTTCGGTGTACTCGCCCTTCATCAGATGCGGGATGCCGCAGGCGAACTCGGCGACTTCGAGGCCGCGCTGGATGTCCCCCTTCGCATCGGGAACGGTCTTGCCGTGCTCACGCGCGAGCAGTTCGGCGAGCTTGTCGTAATCGCGCTGAACCAGCTCGACGAATTTCATCATGACGCGGGCGCGGCGCTGCGGGTTGGTCGCGGCCCACTCGGGCTGCGCGGCGCGCGCGTTCTCGACGGCGGCGCGGACCTCGGCCTTGGACGCCAGCGCGACCTTGGCCTGGACGTCACCGGTCATCGGCTCGAAGACGTCGGCGGTGCGGCCCGAGGTACCTTTGACCTCCTTGCCACCGATGAAATGTCCGACTGAACGCATGGAATGATCTCCTTGAGGGCGAGCTTGAACGCTTTGACAAATCCTATTGACCTGCATTTTATAGGATTCAAGTCTGAGATATTGCACCATAGATGTGCGAAAATGCTGGATCAAGGTCACATCGACTGGGACGACTTTCGCTTCGTGCTGGCCATCGTGCGGGGCGGCTCGGTGTCGGCTGCGGCAAAACAGCTCGGCGTCGATCATGCGACCGTGATCCGCCGCGTGGACCGGCTGGAAAAGCACCTGTCGGCAAAGCTGTTTGACCGGCGCAAGACCGGATACCTCCTCACCGAGGCCGGCCAGCGCGTGGCCGACAGCGCCGAGGCGATGGAATCGACCATCGTCGCCAACCAGGAGCAGGTCGGCGGCTCCGTGGCGCGGCTGACCGGCACGGTGCGGATCGGCGCGCCCGACGGCTTCGGCACCGCCTTCCTGGCGCCGCGGCTGGCGCCATTCGCCGACCGCTATCCCGATCTCGATCTGCAACTTGTAGCCACCGCGCGGCTGTTCAGTCTCTCCAAGCGCGAGGCCGACATCGCGATCAGCCTAACCATGCCGAAGGAAGGCCGCATCGTCGGCCGCAAGCTGCTGGACTACCGCCTCGGGCTCTATGCCGCCCCCGCCTATCTCGACCGATTCCCGAACATCACTTCGCGGCAGGACTTGGTGCAGCACCGTTTCGTCGGCTACATCGAGGAGCTGCTGTTCACGCCGGAGCTCGACTATCTGCCGCAGGTGTCGCCGCGGATTTCCGCGCGCTTCCGCAGCGCCAATCTGATCGCGCAGCTCAACGCCACGCTGTCAGGCTTCGGCATCGCGGTGCTGCCGCATTTCATGGCAAGCGATTATCCGCGGCTTGTCGCAGTGCTCCCTGAAGAGATCTCGATCACGCGGACGTTCTGGATGCTGATGCACGCCGACAGCAAGGACCTCGCGCGGATCCGGGCGGTGGCGGATTACATCGGGGAGATCGTGGAGCGCGAGCGGGCGTTGTTTGCGGGGCGAGTTTCGTAGGGTGGGTTAGCTTAGCCGAAGGCGTAACCCACCACTTCTGTCTCCGCAGATAGGGACAGTGGCGGGTTACGCTTCGCTAACCGGCCCTACGCATTCAACGGCACCTCGGCCTAGCTCTGCTTCGCCTTCTTCGCCGCCACCACCTTCGGCTCGCGCTTCGTGCCCTCAAGCGCGCTGTCCTTGCCCGCCTTCAGCACCTCGTCCGACAGCTCACTGGAGCCCGCGATCCGCGCCAGCAGCATGGTGCCGGCCATGGTCGCCAGCGTCGCGATCGCCTGCTTGCGGGCGGCCTTGCGCGGAACGCTCGGGATGAAATCGGTCATCATCTCGACCATTTCGTCCAGCTTGCCGGCAAACGCTTTGCGCGTCTTCAGGCTTTCGCGGGCGATCTCCGCACCGAGCGCGGGAATCGAGCAGCCATGGCCGGGATTGTCGCGGTGGAGCGCCGAAAGATACGTCTCGACGATCTGGGCGAGCTGCTTCTCGGGCGCGATCTGATCGGATTGCTTGCGCCAGTGCTCCATCGAGCGGTCCATGGCGTAGGCAAACGCCTCGATCACCAGCGCCTCGCGCGAGTCGAAATGCGCGTAGAAACCGCCATGGGTCAGGCCCGCCTCCTTCATGAGGTCGGCAACGCCGATACCGTGGGCGCCCTTCTCGCGCAGCCGCACGGAGGCCTTCTTCACGATGCGATCGTGGGTTTCCTGCTTGTGTTCCCGGGAATAGCGCATGCGTGTCTCATTGAATGTCGGAGATCATCTCATAGCACAGAAATGGACCAGCCGGTGGATTAAAATCATGTTAAGTTGTTGCGCCGATCATCGAAAAGGTTGCAGTTGCATGGACTGCGAGCGCGCCCTTGCCGTCGCGCACGAACCCCTCGGTGTAGCTGGTCTGGCGCCCCAGCTTGATCACTTTACCTTCCGCCGAGATCAATCCGGAGCGAACCGACAGCGGGCGCAGGAAGGTCATTTTCAGGTCAAGGGTCACCGACGATTGTCCGGCCTCCAGCCGTGTCGAAATGGCGCAGCCCATGGCGGTGTCGATCAACGCCGCCGCGGTCGCCCCGTGCAGGAGGCCGATGGTATTTTCGAGATCCTCGCGCGGCTCCAGTTCCATCACGATCCGGCCCGGCTCGACCACGCCGACGGTAAATCCGATCAGTTTCGCGAAGGGCGGCGGCGGCAGACGACCATCGCGGATGCCGAGCATCGCGTCCATGCCTGACAGGCCCATGGCGACTTTCGCAACCGGCGCCGGCACCTGCCAATCCACCACGCGCTCGCGCCGAAGCGTGGACAAAAACAGGTCGAGTTGATCGGTGTCGGTCATGGCGGCCTCTTTGTATGATCGATATCATACTATGCCGCGGACTTCGCGCTGGCAACTTCGTCCCCACCCGCTTGACAACACGGACGTTTCGGCCCGGAAGTGATGCCGACCGGCGCACCTCGCGCCTGTCCACGAAACCTTCGAGATGCCACGATGGAAATGCTCAACAATCACTGCGGCGTGACGCGCGATGCGCGCGGCGTCGTCCATGTCGCGATCTGCAACGCCGGCTCACTCAATATTCTGGGCTCGCCCGTCACCGACGCGGTGCGCGAAGGCCTGCAGCAGCTCTCGTCCGATCGCAGCGTTCGCGTCGTGGTGCTGCGCGGCCAGAGCGAGAAGAGCATGATCGGCGGTGCCGACATCAAGGAGATGGCGAAGCTCGACCAGAAGTCGGCCGAAGCCTTCATCAGCCGCCTGCGCGATCTCTGCGAGGCCGTGCGCCAGTTCCCCGCCCCCGTAATCGCGCGCATGCCCGGCTGGTGCCTCGGCGGCGGGCTCGAGGTCGCGGCGGCCTGCGACTTCCGCATCGCCGCGCATGATGCGCATTTCGGCATGCCCGAGGTGCGCGTCGGCATCCCCTCAGTGATCCACGCCGCCCTGCTGCCGCGCCTGATCGGCTGGGCCCGCGCCCGCTGGCTGGTGATGACGGCGGAAAACATCAACGCGCCGACCGCACTGGCCTGGGGCCTCGTCGACAAGGTCGCCCCGGCGGGCGAACTCGATGCGGCCGTCGAACATCTCGTCACCGCGCTGCTCGAATGCGGCCCCGAGGCACTGCGGTCGCAGAAGGCGCTGCTGCGGCAATGGGAGGAGCTGCCGCTGACGGAGTCGGTGAATTTGAGCGTCAAGGTATTCGGCGAGTCATTCCTGACGGACGAGCCGACGCGGCTGATGCAGGCGTTCGTGAACAGGAAGCGGTAGGCGCTGGGAACGAAGGCGTTCCCTCAAAGACGGTGTCATGCCCCGCCTAGTGCGCAATTGCGCACGGGGGGCGGGGCATCCAGTACGCCGCGGCTTCTCGGTTCCAGCCGCGCGGCCTCTGGAATACTGGATCGCCCGCCCCGGTGCGCGATTGCGCACAAGGCGGGCGACGACGGTGTGCCGAGAGCGCCACCTCCTCCAATCGAACGACCAAATCTCATCCGACCCACGACATTTTCTCATCCCAGCCGCGGTTGCATTTTTTGCATCGCCTCATATGATGATCATAATCTTACACACCCTCGCAGGGAGTTTTCGTCATGGCTGAAGCCGCCGATCCCGTCGTCATCGTCTCCGCCGCCCGCACCCCGCTCGGCCGCTTCATGGGCGAGCTCTCGCCGCTCCCCGCGCATAAGCTCGGATCGCACGTGATCGGTGCGGCGCTGGAGCGCGCCAGGCTTGCGCCGGAGAAGGTCGACGAGGTCTTCATGGGCTGCGTGCTGCCGGCAGGACAAGGCCAGGCACCGGCGCGCCAGGCCGCGCGCGCGGCCGGTCTGCCTGATGCGACCGGCGCCACCACCGTCAACAAGGTCTGCGGCTCCGGCATGAAGGCGACCATGCTGGCACACGACATCATTCGCGCCGGGTCCGCCGAGATCGTCGTCTCCGGCGGCATGGAGAGCATGAGCAACGCGCCCTATCTGCTCGCCAAGGCGCGCGGTGGCTATCGCGCCGGGCATGACCGCATCATCGACCACATGATGATGGACGGCCTCGAGGACGCCTACGAGACCGGCCGCTCCATGGGCGATTTCGGCGAAGCCACCGCAGAAGCCTATCAGTTCACCCGCAAGGACCAGGACGCCTATGCGATGGAGACGCTGAGCCGCGCCCGCAAGGCGGTCGAAGGCGGCGCGTTCAAGGCCGAGATCGCGCCGATCACGCTGACCGAAAAGGCCGGCCCGCGCATCATCGCCAATGACGAGCATCCGCTGAAGGTCGATCCCGCCAAAATTCCCGGCCTGAAGCCGGCCTTCCGCGCCAACGGCACCATCACGCCCGCGGCCTCCTCCGCCAACGCCGACGGCGCTGCGGCACTGGTGCTGACGAAACGCTCGCTCGCCGACCGCAACGGCCTGCCTGCCATCGCCGAGATCAAGGGCCACGCCACCCACAGCCAGGAGCCGCAATGGTTCACCACGGCGCCGATCCCCGCGATCCGCAAGTTGCTCGACAAGGTCGGCTGGAGCGCCGGTGATGTCGACCTGTTCGAGATCAACGAAGCCTTTGCGGTCGTCGCGATGGCGGCGCAGCGCGATCTCGGCATTCCCCGCGAGAAGCTGAACATCAATGGCGGCGCCTGCGCGCTCGGCCACCCCATCGGCGCCACCGGCGCGCGGCTGATCGTGACGCTGCTGCATGCGCTCGAGGCCAACAACCTCAAGCGCGGTGTCGCAGCGCTCTGCATCGGCGGCGGCGAAGCCACCGCGATCGCCGTGGAGCGTCTCGCGCATTGACGCGCAACGTCCGAAAATGAGGGAAGTCTGTCATTTTGGACTTCCCTCATTTGTGCCAGACTGCATCAATGACGCGGGTCCTTATGGGCCTGCCAACCAATATTGAGGGGCGATGATCTCGAACTGGCTCGCGGCAGCACTCGGCCGCCGCAATATCCACTACGGCTGGGTGATGGTCGGCGTGACCTTCCTCGCCGCGCTGATCAGCGCCGGCACGGTCGGCGCGCCCGGCGTGTTCATCGTTCCCCTGCAGAAGGAGTTCGGCTGGAGCACGGCGGAGATCTCTTCCGCGCTCTCGATCCGCTTCATCCTGTTCGGGCTGATGGCGCCGTTCGCGGCCGCCCTGCTCAACCGCTACGGCCTGCGCAACGTCACGCTGGCGGCGCAGCTCATCGTCGTCTCGGCGCTGGTGCTCTCGCTCGGCATGACGCAAGTCTGGCAGCTCATTGCGCTCTGGGGCGTGGTGATCGGCATCGGCACCGGCATGACCGCGCTGGTGCTGGGCGCGACCATCGCGACGCGCTGGTTCGCCGCGCGGCGCGGCCTCGTCGTCGGCATCATGACCGCGAGCGTCGCCACCGGCCAGCTCGTGTTCCTGCCGCTGCTCGCAAGCCTGACGGAGCGCTTCGGCTGGCGCCTCGCGCTCGGCTTCGTCTGCATCATGCTCGGCGTCTCCGCCATCGCGGTGCTGCTCGCGATGCGCGACCGGCCGAGCGACGTCGGCTTGCGGCCGTTCGGCGACGAAGGCACTGAGCCGCTGCCCGCCCCGCCCGCGAGCCACGGCTCGATCACGGCAGTAGCGCTCGGAACGCTGCGCGATGCCTCGAAGTCGAGCGCGTTCTGGATCCTGTTCGCGACCTTCTTCGTCTGCGGCGCGTCGACCAACGGCCTCGTGCAGGTGCACCTGATCCCGATGTGCCTCGATTTCGGCATCCCGCAGGTGCAGGCCGCGAGCCTGCTCGCCGCGATGGGCATCTTCGACTTCTTCGGCACCATCATGTCGGGCTGGCTGTCGGACCGCTACGACAACCGCTATCTACTGTTCTGGTATTACGGCCTGCGCGGGCTCTCGCTGATCTTCCTGCCCTTCAGCGATTTCTCGTTCTACGGCCTGTCGATCTTCGCGATGTTCTACGGGCTCGACTGGATCGCCACGGTGCCGCCGACGGTGCGCCTCACCGCGCAGAAATTCGGACCCGAGCGCGCCAATCTGGTGTTCGGCTGGATCTTTGCAGGCCACCAGCTCGGCGCGGGCACCGCAGCGTTCGGCGCCGGCCTGTCGCGGACGGTCTATCAGAGCTATCTGCCCGCGTTCTTCATCGCCGGCGCGCTCTGCGTGTTCGCCTCGCTGATCGTGCTGGCGCTGTCGCGGCAGCCGAAACCGCAGGCCAAACCTGCGATGGCCTAATACCTGATCGTGGTGGTGACGCCGAACACAGCGGCGTCACCGATCCGCGAGACGCCGGTCGGATCGTTCGGATTCGGAATGCCGCCGGAGGGGCGCCACACATACTGGAAGTAAGGCGCAATCAGCCAGCCCGGCTTGATATGCGCCTCGTAGATCATCTCGAGCAAGGTCTCGTTGCTGCGCACCGGCCCCTGGACGCCGCTGTAGAAGTTGGTGTCGAGGTCGAGATTGCGCGCGGTGTTCGAGATCCGCATATAGGCCATTGCCACGCCGAAACGGTCGAGCGGCCGGCCCGGCGTGAAGCCGACGAAGCCGATGCCGCCGTCGAGATAAAGGTCGATCAGATTGCGATCCGGCGGGCTATAGGCGATGCGGCCGAACGCGGTGATGCCCGGGATCGAGGCCGACGTGCTGTTGTCCTTCACCTCCGGCGGGCGATACAGCACCTGCTCGATCACGGCGAAGATGCCGTAATTGCCCTGCAGCCTTGCCGGAATACCACTGCCATCGGGATCGGCGATCGACTGCCCTTCCGCAGTAAAGCGCTGGCTATCGAACGAGCCATAGTGCTTCCAGGCCCCCGGCGTGAAATTGCCGGCAAGCGAACGTCCGCCGATGTCGATGTCGTAGTTGAAGCGGACCTGCCCGATCAGCCAGGGCGGATCGTTGACGCGGAACGCAAGGCCGTGATGATCGCGGAGCTGCGGATCGGCCTCGCCCGGGCCCGAGGGATCGCCGTTGAAAACAGCGCCGAACAGCGTGACCTGATCCGACAGCGTGGCCTTGACGCGGATGCCGGGCACCGCGATCGGCGGCGCCGGTCCGCCGGCCGGCAGGTTCGACGCCTTGATCGCGGGCCAGCCGAAGGTGCCGTTGATGAAAAGGTCGTCGGTCTGGCTGTCGAAGAACTCGACGTCGGCGGCCTGCTGGCCGGCTCTGATGTTCAGGCGGTCGTTGAAGAAGCTCTGCTCGAAATAGGCGTTGTAGAGCCGCTGGTCCGGCGGCGCCTCGATCTCGCTGATGGTGGCGAGGTTTTGCACGTAGTTGCGGGAGAGCCTCTGGCCGTAGATCACGAACGCATTGGCGTAGAAGCGGCCGCCGGTCCAGCCGACGAGCTTGTCGAGGTCGGCGTCGACCGACAGGTCGAGCCGGCCGAAATGGATGGCGCCGCGCTTCACGCCGCCGGAGACGTTGGCGATGTTGTCGGCGATATAGGTCGCGCCGAAATTCAGCCCCCTGTTGGCGATGCCGTCATGCCATTCGTTGAACCATTTTGGGAACAGCCATTCGGCCGCGCTTTCGTCCTTGGCGCCGGCGAACGCGCTCGTTGTCGTGCAGGCCAGCGCCATCGCGGCCGCCAAAGATGTATGGGCGCGCCAACTCACGATCGATACGCTATTTGAAGATGCCCGTGCGCCGCATGAACAGATAGGCTGCGCCGACCGACGAGGCCATCAGCAATGCCGCCCAAAGGAATCCGCTCTCGACATCGGTGAGCGGCAGGCCTTTCGTGTTCATGCCGAAGATGCCGGTGATCAGCGTCGGCGGCAGCAGCAGCGAGGTCACGATCGAGAGCGTGTGGAGATGGCGGTTGCTCTCCTCCTCGTTCTTGAAGCGCAGCTCCTCCTCCAGCAGGCGGCTGCGCTCGCGCAATTCGACGATGTCGTGATCGAGCCCGTCCAGCCGCTGCGCCAGCTTGCCGGCCTGTATGCGTAGCGCGGGCGACAGATGGTCCGTGTTCTTCTGGTCGAGCCGGTGAAACAGCACGCGCAATCCCGTGAGCTGGCGATGCAGCCTGACGCAGGTGCGGCGGAGACGGCCGAGATTGCGGCGCATCTCCGGCTTGGCGTCGTCAGCCAGAATCCGTTCCTCGATATCGTCGATCTCCTGGCCGAGCTTGTCGGCCATCCTGTCGAGCGTGTCGGCGACCTCGTCGACGATCTTCTCCAGGAGATGAGCGACATTGTCGACGCGATAGCCGCCTTCGAGCACGCGGCGCGTCGCGTCCGCCGAGCACAGCGCCTGATGGCGGCCGCTGACGAGGAGATGCTCGGTCATGGCGAAGCGCAGGAAGGCGGTCTCCTCCGTCGCGCTGTCGATGTCGCGCACGAGATCGGAGAACACGCCGTAGACGCAGTGGTCGATCACGTGGAGCTGCTGGAACGTGTCATTCGAGAGCAGCAATTCGCGCGCCAGCGGCGGCAGCGTCGATGACGCGATCCACGGCCGCACGCGACCATCTGTCAAATTGAAATGCAGCCACAGACGGCCATCATGGCTGAACTCGATCGGCTGATTGATCGGAAGCGGCTCGGCGCTGCCGTCGCTGTGCAGGCGGAACGCCCAGACGAGCCCGGGAATGGCGGGGTCGGTGCTCGATATCGCGCTGACAAGCTTCGCCGGCTCAGCCATGCCCCACCCCAAAGTCAACGTCTCACGTCCATGCAGCCCAAATCCGGGGGGCCGTTGCCAGCCTTCTCCGGACCTCTCGCGGGTACTCAATTACGGCTTTGTTACAGTTTGATGATGCGCCCTATTCCGCGGCGAGCGCCGTCGCGGCCGCGGCTTCCTTGACATAGTCGTGCACGACGCGGCCGAACGGCAGCGTCAGGTCGGCGATGTAGTGATGCGCGCCGAGGCAGCGGCGGACCGGGAAGTCGGCAACCGGCGCATTGACATGCGGCACCAGATGCAGCCGGCCGGGCCCCATCCACGAGCCCTTCGGCACGATGTCGATCAGGTTGATCGCGACGAGCTGGCAGATCTCGAGACGGCCGTCGACGCCGGGGATCATCTTCAGATTGATCTGCGTCTTCGACAGCGTGGCGCGGGTGAGATCGCCGTTGCCGGCCATGCTCTCGTGCTTGTAGCCCATCGTGCCCATGGCGACGAGCTGGCCGGCATATTCCAGCGTGCCCGTCAGCGTGTCCTTGACGATCTCGAGTTTCGGATGGGCGTACTTCTTGGGGAAGCCCCAGATCTCGCGGCCGGCCGCGATCGGCGGATCGTCGTCCAGATACATCTGCGAGACGAAGTTGACCTCCTCGCCGTTGAGGCGCGCGGGGATGACGAGGCCGGACTCGGTGTAGCTGCCGAAGCCGGAGGAGTCCGGCATCCTGATCCATTCGTAATGCACGATCGGCTGCTCGATCGGCTCCAGCGGCTCAGGCAGACCGGCGCGGATCAGCTCCGGATCGGTCTCGTAGGTGATAACCAGGAATTCGCGGTTGACGAAGCGATAGGGACCGGCGGGATAGCTCGGCCCGGCGGCCGGCATGGACGGAAGCTTCAGCAGATCTTCCCTGCGCATCGCGCCTCTCCTGTGTGATGTCTGTGACGTCGGCCCGGCAACTCGCAAGCTCAGGCCAGATTGCTAGCCGCCGTCATTGACTGCGATGTGAAAGATTTCCATCAGCCGCACGACCTGCTGCCATTCCCGCGGCGGCTGACGCGCATGGCACGCTGCATCGTCGCCCAGCTTGTCATCACGCCGTCACCGCCGGACGCAATCGTTTGGACAGGCAGGGAGGCAAACCCATGGACGCCCGCACGTCGCAACCGGCTCATCAGACCCATCCGTCTCCCGCACGCGGCTGGCGGCCCGAGCGCTGCGACCGCGTCGCGCTGGTGCTGCAGGGCGGCGGCGCGCTCGGCGCCTACCAGGCCGGCGTCTACCAGGCGCTGCACGAGGCCGGCATCGAGCCCGACTGGGTCTGCGGCGTTTCAATCGGCGCCATCAACTCCGCCATCATCGCCGGCAACAGGCCGGAGAAGCGGCTCGAGGCGCTACGCATCTTCTGGGAGCGCATCACCAACCGCAAGATCTGGCACTACACGCCCGATGGCGACGTCTTCCGCCAGTGGCGCAACCTCACCAGCGCCTGGATGACCTCCACGCTCGGCCAGCCCGGCTTCTTCACCCCGCACCAGGTCAATCCGTGGCTGAGCCCGGTCGGCGCGCGAACCGCGACGAGCTATTACGACACGGTGCCGCTGAAGGAGAGCCTGCTCGAGCTGGTCGACTTCGACCTCATCAACGAGAAGAAGGTCCGCTTCGCGGTCGGCGCGGTGAACGTGCTGTCGGGCAATTTCATCTATTTCGACAATTCCCACGACGAGATCGAGCCGGAGCACATCATGGCCTCCGGCGCCCTGCCCCCGGCGCTGCCGATGGTGCGGATCGGCACCGATCATTTCTGGGACGGCGGCATCGTCTCCAACACACCGCTGCAACATCTGCTCGACCAGGAGGACGCGCTCAATTCGCTGGTGTTCCAGGTCGACCTGTTCAGCGCGCGTGGCGTGCTGCCGCGCTCGATCCAGGACGTGATGGCCCGCCACAAGGACATCATGTATTCCTCGCGCACGCGCCACAACACCGACGTCTATCGCCGCACGCACAATCTCAAGGTCCTGCTCTACAAGGCGCTGGCGAAGCTCCCCGAGGAGCAGCTCACCGACGAGGAGCGCCAGCTCAAGGCGAGCCTCTGCCACATGCCGGAGATCGCGATCCTGCATCTGATCTACCAGCAGAAGGCCTATGAGGGCGACGCCAAGGACCACGAGTTCTCGGGCACCTCGATGCGCGAGCACTGGGCAAGCGGCTACGAGGACACCAAGCGCACGCTGAAGCGCCGCGACTGGATCAAGATGCCCGAGAAAGGCATGGGCCTCGTGGTGCACGACGTGCACCGGGAGACGGAGAGCGCGTAAGCGCGCGTGTCTGCCGGAGTGCTCCAAACAAAAAGTGCGAAAACAACCCCATGCACAGTAGCCGGGGCATGAGGGATCAATGACTTAGCCGATCGGCAAGGCGGTTTGACTCGTCGGGCAAAACAGGAGCATGATGGCACACTTCCAAAATCGCACGACAGATCCGCTCCGCGCCAATCCGCGGCATTGGCGAGCGCGCGCGCGATGCCATACGATGCAAATCAGGAGCGTCAGGAGGTCAACTTGCGCCCGGTCAGCGAAGGCGCGTATTTCTTTGACGAGTATCGATTTTTTCCCCGGCGGCAGTTGCTGCTCCGGGGGCAGGTTCCCGTCCGGGTTGGTGCGCGTGCACTCGATCTGCTTCAGGTGCTGCTCGAGCGCCAGGGCGAGCTGGTCAGCAAGGCTGATCTGATAAGCTTCGCCTGGCCCGACACTTTCGTGCATGAGAGCAATCTGAAAGTGAACATCGCGGCCCTGCGCCGATCGCTGCCGCAGGATCAGGCCGACCTTCCCTACATCGTCACCGTTCCCGGCCGCGGCTATCGCTTCGCGGCACCAGTCCGGTTCGAGACCGCCTCCGCGACATCCGTCACGCCCTCACAGGGTGGCGGCGGCCTCGACCGGCATCCGCAAGGGCCTCACCTTCTGATCGGGCGCGAAGATGACGTCGTCGAGCTCTCGAAGCGTATCTGCGACCGGGGCTTCGTCACCATCGTCGGCCCCGCCGGTGTCGGCAAGACCAGTCTCGCCGTCGCCGCCACGCGGGAGCTCGGAGAGCGCTTCGGCGATGGCGTCTGTTTCGTCGACCTCGCCGCCATCAACGATGCCCAACTGGTGTGCGCCGCCATCGCGTCCGCGCTCGGATCGGGCACCGGGCTCGTCGACCTGCTGGTCGGCATAGTCGAAGCTCTGCGCGCGAAGGACAAGCTGCTGATCCTGGACAATTGCGAGCATGTGCTGGCGACCGCAGCCCTCATCGCCGAGCACATTCATCAGGCACTGCCCGAGATCGGCATCATCGCGACCAGCCGCGAGCCCCTCCGCTCGAAGACGGAGACTGTGTACCGGCTGTCGCCGCTTCGCTGTCCCGAAGCTGATGAGCGTCTCGACGGACGACAGGCGATGGCGTTCCCGGCGGTCGAGCTGTTCGTCACGCGTGCCCAGGAAGCCGCGGGTTATGGCCTGAGCGACACCGACGCGCCCGTGATCGCCGACATCTGCCGGCGGCTGGATGGAATTCCTCTCGCCATCGAGCTGGCGGCGCCGCGGCTGAAGAGCTGCGATGCGGCGACATTGCTGCGGCATCTCAACGAGAGCTTCGACCTCCTGAACTACGGCCCGCGGACCGCGCCGCTTCGTCACCAGGCGCTTCAGGCGACCCTCGACTGGAGCTACCGGCTCTTGTCCGAGGCCGAGGCGTCGCTGCTGCGTCACTTGTCCGTTTTTTCAGGCGTGTTCTCGACCGAGGACGTGCTCGGCATCACCAGCGACATCGTGGCATCGCCGGGCGAGACCGCCGCATGCATTGAAAATCTCGCGTCGAAGTCGCTGGTCTCGCAGACCATCACGGACGGCAAGGCGGCGTACCGGCTGCTCGATACGACCAAGAGCTACGCCGCCGAACGGCTGCGCGCCGAAGGCGAGCAGCGGCGCGCCTGCGAGAGCCATGCCACCCATCTGCTCGATCTGTTCGAACGGGCCGAAGCGGAATGGAAATGGCTGGCGCGCGACGAGTGGATGGCGAGCTACGGCCGCCGCGCCAATGATCTGCGCAAGGCGATCGACTGGGCGTTCGGCGCGGAGGGCGATGCCGAGACGGGCCTGCGACTATCGACCGCCGCCGTCCCGCTCTGGGACGAGCTCTCGTCGGTCGCCGAATGCCGGCAGCGCGTCGGCACGGCGCTGAGCGTCGCAAAGCAGACGGCGCATCCGGATATCGAATTGCAGATGAAGCTGGCGACGGCCTATGCCCGCAGCCTCTCCTTCACCGAGCAGCTCGACCCGGAGGCGGAAGCGGCGTGTCTCGAAAGCGTGCGGCTGGCGGAGCTGAAGGGCGATGCGGACTATCAGCTCCGCGCGGTCTGGGGCCTTGCTGTGCTGCAATCCTTCGCCGGCCGTCACCGCGATGTCCTCGCCAGCCTCGATCGCTTCGATACGATCAGTGCGCGGGCCAATGATCGCTCCGCGGCGGCATCAGGCGCGCGCTTCCGGATCATGACGCAGTTCTATCGCGGCGACATCATCGGCGCGCACGAGGCCTTGAAGCGGCTCGCCCGGCAGCACGACACGCTGGCCCAGCGCTCGCGCCTGTCGCGCTTCCAGGTCGATCCCTATGTCGTGATCCGCGTCTCGCTCGCCTTCGTCGGCTGGGTGCGTGGCGATACGCTCGAAGCCGTCAGGACCGCGCGGGCCGCCGTGGACGGCGCCGCCGCCACCGAGCATCTGGTAACGCAGTCCAATGCGCTTGCGCTGGCCTTCATTCCCATCGCCATCTGGACCGGCGATCTCGACGCGGCCGAGCGGCACCTGGACCTGCTCGACGACAACCTCAACCAGAGAAACCTCGCAAGCTGGGCGCCGATCAGCCACTTCTTCCGTGCGGCCATCCACCACCAGCGCGGCAGACCCGATGCGGTCGAGCGAATGCGCATCGCCGCCAACGAGATCCTCGCCAGTAAATTCCTGATCCGCGCACCGATCTACCTCGGCATGCTCGCGGAGGCCGCGCTGGAGCACGGCCGGATCGACGTCGCGCGCGCGAGTATTGCTGCCGGCCTAAGGCATATGGCGCAACTGGACGAGACCTGGTGTCAGGCCGAGCTCCTGCGCATCCTCGGCCGGATCGAACATCAACACGGCGACAGCGCGCGCGGCGAGCGGGCACTGATCCGCGCAATGCAGATGGCCGCCGAAACAGGCGCCCTCGCCTTCCAGCTCCGCGCCGCGACCGACCTCGCCGGGATATGGACCGAGACCGGAGCGCCGTCGGTGGCTGTCGCCCTGCTCGATCCGATCTATCGGGCGTTTGCCACTGACAGCGCGGACAAGGACATTGCGCGCGCACGGCGCGTGCTCGATCGGGCCCGTGTCAAAGCGTCTGATCGGGACTGATCTCCGCAGGCTGAGTGTGACAGATTGAAGCTGCGGACCGATCGCGATCGCCGTGAGTTGCGGGCGCCGGTTCCACCTGGTCCCGGTCGTACGCTTTTACCACAATTAACCGCCGGTCTTTCGGCATCTCGTTAGACTGTTCATGCGCGACGATGCTCCCAGCGCCACGCAAGAACAAAACACAGCGTGGAGTGAAACATGATCAAAGTTGTCCAGGCCTTCGACCGAAAAGAGATCACCGCGTTCTCAGGCGATGACGCCGCCGCGCTTGAGGCGAAGTTCGAGACGGCGCGAAAGCTGTTCGCCGATCGCAGGAGCTGGCTGAAGCCTCATCAGCGGATCGCCATCCTCAACAAGCTCGCCGATCTCGTCGCCGCGAGGCGGCAGGATTTCGGGACCCTGATCGCGCGCGAGGGCGGCAAGCCACTCACGGACGCGCTGATCGAGACGGACCGGGCGATCGACGGCATCCGTTCCGCGGCGGATTTTCTCCGGACGCGCGCCGGGGTCGAAATCCCGATGGGCCTCACCCCCGCAAGCGACGGACGACGTGCCTGGACCATCAAGGAACCGATCGGCATCGTCGCGGCGATCTCGGCCTTCAATCATCCCCTCAATTTGATCGTCCACCAGGTCGCGCCGGCGATCGCTACCGGCTGCCCGGTCATCGTGAAGCCGGCGGGCACAACGCCGCTGTGCTGCGTGGAGCTGGTGAAGCTCGTTCACGAGGCGGGCATGCCCGAGGGTTGGGTCCAGACGTTCCTGCCAGAGGAACACGGCCTGTCGGAGAAATTCGCCATCGATCCGCGCGTCGCTTTCCTGAGCTTCATCGGGTCGGCGCGGGTCGGCTGGCATCTGCGGTCGAGCATCGCACCCGGCGCGCGCTGCGCGCTCGAGCACGGTGGTGTCGCCCCCCTCATCGTCGACCGCAGCGCCGAGCTCGAAAAGATCATCGAGCCCGTCGTCAAGGGCGGCTACTACCACGCCGGGCAAGTGTGCGTATCGGTCCAGCGCATCTATGTGCATTCCTCGCTTCAGAAGGAATTCATCGACAGGATGGCGGCAAGGGTCGAGTCCCTGAAGGTCGGCGATCCTGTTCGTCCAGAGACCGAGGTCGGACCGCTCATCACGCCGCAGGAGGTCACCCGCGTCGAAGGCTGGATCGCCGAGGCCACCTCGAGCGGGACGCGCCAGATCGGCGGTGGACGACTGAGCGAGACCACGCTCAAACCGTCGATCCTGGTTTCGCCGCCGCGCGACGCGAAGGTTTCCACGCTGGAGGTCTTCGGGCCGGTGACCTGCGTCTATCCGTTCGATCATATCGACGATGCGATCGCAGAGGCGAACTCCCTGCCCGTCTCGTTCCAGTCCGCCATCTTCACGCGCGATCTCGCGACAGCCCTCGATGCGGCCGAGCGTCTCGACGCCGCCGCGGTGATGATCAACGACCACACCGCCTTCCGCACCGACTGGATGCCCTTCGCGGGTCGCCGTGTATCCGGCCATGGCGTCGGAGGCATTCCCTACACGATGCACGAGATGACCGCGGAGAAGATGATCGTGTTCAAATAGGCGCAGGCCGCCCATCACCGGCCCGACGCTCTCGTCCGTTCACGATTTCGATCTTTCCAGGCGCAATCTGCAGCTCGCCGACGGCAACGAGGAAGCTATGCCCAGATCCTACACCAGTCTCACACTGGATGATGCCAAGCGCATGCTGCAGGCGAGCGAGGCTGCGGCGACGAGGATCGGGATCGCCTACAATATCGCCGTCGTCGACGCCGGCGGCAATCTCATCGCCTTCGTGCGGCAGGACGGTGCCCTGATCGGAAGCATCGACCTTGCCATCTGCAAGGCCAGGACGGCGCGCCTGTTCGACAAGACCACGTCGGAGCTGGCGCACCTGGCGCAGCCGAACGGTCCGCTGTTCGGCATCGCGCAGAGCAACGAGGGCAAGGTCGTGATCTTCGGCGGCGGCCTCCCAGTGCGGATCGCCGGAAGCATCGTTGGTGCCGTTGGCACAAGTGCAGGCTCGGTGGAGCAGGACGAAGAAGTGGCCCGTGCAGCCCTCGACGCGATCGAGACTGCCTAAGGGCAATCATCAAGCCGGGCGAGATCGTCGGCCGGGCCGTGATGAAATTCTAACCACAGATCGACTCAAGCAAACAGTCAGGTAATTCCATGTCCAAAGGCAAAGTGCTCATTGTCGGCTCCAATGCCACGCGTATCGAGATCCAGGGCGGCGGCACCGGACCGACCGGCCAATATCTCAACGAAACCGTCGTCCCGGCCATGGCGCTGGTCGGCGCCGGGTACGAAGTGGTGCTCGGCACACCGAACGGCAAGCAACCCTATATCGATCCGGCATCCGATCATGCGGCCCATTTCGGCGGCGACGAGAAAGCCTACCGGCAGGGACGCGATTTCTTCGACAAGGACCCGGCGATGACCAACGTGCGCACGCTGCGCGCGATCGTGGACGAAGGACTGGACCAATATGCCGCCGTTTTCGTTCCCGGCGGGCAGGGTCCGGTCGTCGACCTCATGCAGGATGCGGAGCTCGGAAAGATCCTGCGATATTTTCACGAACGGAAGAAGCCGACGGCGCTACTCTGCCACGGACCGATCGCGACGCTGGCCGCCCTGCCCGACGCCAAAGCCTATCGCGCCGCGCTGATCGCCGGCGACAAGGCCAAGGTCGCCGAGCTGGGCACGGGCTGGCAATATGCGGGATACAAGATGACGGTGTTTACGGCCTCTGAAGAGATCCCGATCGAGGAGCAATTCCTGCACGGCAAGATCTACTTCACGATGCCGGACGCGCTGGGAGCGGCCGGCGCCGAAGTCAGCCGAAGCGCCGTCGACTTCGAGCCCTACGTCGTCGAGGACCGCGAGCTGATCACGGGCCAGAACCCGCGATCCGACCATCCCATCGCAGCGAAACTGATCGCGGCGCTCGACCGGGCCAACAAGGCCGCTGCCTGAGGATCGACGTCATGATCGCTGGAGGACAAATGTCCCCCGGCGATCCGCAACGAAATGCGATTTGATTGCGCGCCATCCGCGCCCCTGAGTGCGACACAACATTGGCGCGAGTCCGGCTGGCTTGAGCCGGCCGCGCCGGTTCCACATCGCACCCGTCCTACGCTTTTACCACAATTAACCGCGGCGCTCTCGACACCTCGCTAGACTTGGAACGACGGTGGGGATTCCGCCGTTACCGGGGCGGCGATGGCCGCGCTCGGGCCGGGACTTCGGCCGTGTGGACGGCAATATTCGAAGGACGCACCGACATGATCGAGCTCACCGTCAATGGGACCAGGCGTCAGGTTGACGTCGTCCCCGAAATGCCCCTGCTGTGGGTCCTGCGCGACGAGCTCGGCATCACCAGTCCCAAATACGGCTGCGGGGTCGCGCAATGCGGGGCCTGCACCGTCCAGATCGACGGCATGGCGGTCCGCTCCTGCCAGGCGCATATCGGCGAGGTCGCGGGCAAATCGGTCGTGACGCTCGAAGGTCTGGAGAAACGGGAGCAGCATCCGGTCATCCAGGCCTGGATCGAACACCAGGTGCCGCAATGCGGCTACTGCCAGACCGGACAGATCATGCAGGCGATCGCGCTGCTCGATCTGATCTCCAATCCCACCGATGAGGAGATCAACCAGGTGATGTCCGGCAATCTCTGCCGCTGCGGCACCTATCCGCGCATCCGCGCCGCGATCCACGCGGCTGCGGCCAAGAAAATGGCGGAGAAGTGAGATGGGCCACATGCAGAATCTCTCACGCCGCGCTTTCGTTTTCGGCTCCGCCGCGATCGCCGGCGGCATCGCTTTCGGCGCCTTTGGCCCGGCTGAAGCCGCCACCACTGCCGGTGACAATCCGCTGACCGCCGGCCTCGGGCCGAACTCCGTCACCTTCAATCCCTGGGTCGAGATCAGTCCGGACAAGATCACGCTGATCGCGCAGCACGCCGATATCGGCCAGGGCGTCGGCTCGATCCAGCCGATCATGATCGCCGAGGAGATGGACCTCGATCCCGGCCAGTTCGAGATCCGGTTCGCAGGCCCGAGCCCCGCCTATTTCAACACCGGCTTCGCCGACGAGTTCGCGCCGTTCGTCGCCGCGGACCAAAGTCCGGCCGCCGAGGAAGCGCGCGCCAAGACGCTCGAATGGCTGAGACAGGCCGGCCTGCAGATGACCGGCGGCTCGAGCACGCTGCCGGACACCTATGAGAAGCTGCGCGTTGCCGGCGCGGTCGCACGCGAGACGCTGAAGGCCGCCGCCGCCAAGCGGTCGGGCGTCGCTGTGGCTGAGCTGCGCACGCAGTCAGGACATGTGATCCTGCCCAACGGCACTGAGATCGCCTATGTCGATCTCTCCGCCGATGCTGCAAAGATTCCGCCGGTGCTCGATGCCAAGCCGCGCGACCCGAAGACATGGCGCATGCTGGGCAAGCCGATGACGCGTCTCGACATTCGCGAGAAGGTCCTGGGCGAGCTGAAATTCGGCATCGACCTGAAAACGGACGGCATGCTGTACGCCTCCGTCAAGCTGAACCCCGGCAAGGGCCAGCCGCTGAAATCCTACGACGCCAGCAAGGCGCGCACGATGCCGGGGGTCAAGAAGGTCCTCGAAATCAAGAATGGCGTCGCCGTGATCGCGACCAACAGCTGGTACGCGATGAAGGCGGTCGACGCCATCATCTGCGAGTGGGCGCCCTCGGCCTATCCCGCCGAGCAGGCCGATCATTGGAAGGTGCTGGAATCCTCGTTCAAGCCCGAATTCCTCGGCAAGGAGTGGCGGAAGATCGGCGATATCGAGGCCGGGCTGAAGACGGGCAAGCTCGTCGAGGCCGAATATCGCGCGCCTTACGTGGCGCATCAGCCGCTCGAGCCGCTGAACGGGATCGGCCTCGTCACCGACACGGGGATGGAGATCTGGGTCGGTCACCAGAGCCCGCGCTTCGTGCAATATGTCGCGGCAACCGCGATCGGCCTCAAGCGGGAGCAGGTCACCTTCCACAACCAGTGGACCGGTGGAAGTTTCGGCCACCGTCTCGAATACGAGAACGTCCGCGTTCTCGCCGAGATCGCCAATCAGATGAAGGGAACGCCGATCAAGCTGGTGTTCTCGCGCGAGGAGGATTTCCTCCAGGATATTCCCAGGCAGATTGCGATCGCCCGGCACCGCGGCAGCGTCGACAACGGCAAGATCGTCGCCGCCGATCTGCAACTGGCCTCGACCACGCCGCTCAAGGGGCTGCTCGAGCGTTCGGGCACGCCCTCGAAGGATCCCGACGGGCAATTGGCCGCCGGCCTGTGGAATGTCTATTACGACATCCCCAACTTCCGGGGCACGAGCTACGAGGCGCAGGGACTGTCGCCGAGCACGACGTGGCGATCGGTCGGCGCCTCGACATCTGGCTTCTTCACCGAGAGCTTCATCGACGAGCTGATCCATGCCGCCGGGCTCGATCCCATGAAGGCGCGCATCGCGATGTGCAACGTGCCGCACTATCGCAAGGTGCTGGAGACGGTCGCGGAGATGTCGGACTGGAAGGGACCGCTCGGCAACGGCCGCGGGCGCGGCGTCGCCTTCGTCGAGTCGTTCGGGACGCCGACGGCCGAAGTCGTCGAAGTCTCGATGACGGATCGAGGCATCCGGATCGACAAGGTGTGGATCGCGGTCGATGTCGGCAAGGTCGTCGATCCCGTCAATTTCGAGAACCAGGTGCAGGGCGGCGTGATCTGGGGGCTCGGCCACGCCATCAATTGCGAGCTGACCTACGCCAAGGGCGCGGTGCAGCAAACCAACTACAATCACCACGAGGCGATGCGGATCTACCAATGCCCCGTCATCGAGGTTCGCGGGCTGGAGAATGATCCAAAAGTGAGAGGCGTCGGAGAGCCGCCCGTTCCGCCCGCAGCGCCTGCGCTCGCGAATGCGATCTTCGCCGCGACCGGCAAGCGCATCCGCGAAATGCCCTTCAACAAGTTCATCGATTTCGTCTGAGGCACGCCATGAAGAGATCTCTGATCGCGGTCGTCTTCGCGGCCTGCTCCATCGCAGCCCTCACGGGCATCGTCGTCGCCAAGGACGAGCCGGCCAAGGGCGTGCTGCCGCCGGGCAGCGTCAGCCGCACCGAGGGGTTGGAGGCCTGGAAGCGGATCGAGGCTGTGGTGACGCATCCGCGCTGCGCCAACTGCCATGTCGACGCCAAGGCGATCCCGATCTGGACGCCGGCCGGCGAAACCAAGCCGCGCGTGCACGGCATGAACATCCACGGTGGCGAAAGCCGGATCGGCGCCGAAGCCATTCCCTGCTCGACCTGCCACATGACATCCACCCAGGCCAATGAGCCGGCACCGGCGCCGCCGCGCGCCGGCATCGACTGGCAGCTTGCGCCGGTCGAGTTCATCTGGTTCGGCAAGAGCGGCGCCGAGATCTGCGCACAGATGAAGGATCCCAAGCGCAACGGCGGGCGCGACGCCGCCGGCCTCGTCGAGCACCTCCGGCATGATGCATCGCTGAACGGCTTCATCCCGCGCGGATGGGCGCCCGGCGCGGGCCGCTCGACACCGCCGGGGAGCTTCGAGGAGCACGTCAAGGACGTAGCGCTGTGGGGAGCTGCGGGACAGCCCTGCCCGAATTGACGCTGTTGCCGCGAGCGTCATCTCGCGGAGGCCGTCCGCGAGGCGTCCTCCCCGAGCTGCTGGCCCTGGGCGAGTCGCCGCTTCAGCATCGCCATGACGGAGTCGACCTCGCCAAAGGCTCTCGAGTGCGCGTCATCGCCGCCGAGCTGCGTGAGGTCGAACACCTGGATCTTCTGCTGCGCCAGCGCGCTCTTGTACGGCTCCTCGTCCGGATTGATGTCGCCGAGGCGGCTCGTCCCTCCCGCGAGCGATTTCGAGATCTTGAGCGCGACATCGTCCTGTGACAGAAACAGGCCGATGCGCGGGCGCTTGGGGCCCAGCGCGCTGACCGCGCCGATGAACTCGTCAAATCCGATGTCGGGCGCGACGAGCGCAACATTCTTCAGCTTCGACACCGTTCCGCCGCGCGACGTTCGCACGCGCAGCGCATTGAACGTGACCAGGCAGCCCATGGAATGGCAGACCAGCGTGATCTCCCTGATGGCAGGATTGGCGTTCACGAGGTCCACGAGCTCGACCAGCGATGCGCCCGATTGCACCGCGACCTTGCGGTCGTACTCGTAGGAGCCGAGGTTTCCCGCGCCCTGCGACGGCCATGAAAACAGCACGTGAATGACGGGCAACCGGCCGTCATGAACGAACTGGGCGTAGCGATACACTGCGTCATCGAAACGGTTGTTGAAGCCGTGAACGAAGATCATCGCCTTGTTGCGGTGCCTGGCCTTGGCCGCGCTGGCGAGCGCAGCGTTAAAGGCGGAGCGATCGAGAGTCTCGGCGGACGTGGTCACGAAATCCCGGCGCGGGTCGCCGGGCGGCGTGACCGGCCATTGGATTTCACCGGCGGCGCGCGCGGCATCCGGCGGAATCGAGACCGTCACCTGGGCGAACGCCATCTCGGTGGACGGCTCGCGGCTGAACATCTCGCCGGGGTCGCTGCCGGACCGCGCGCGCGTCGTGCCGATCAGGATCGGAACCTGCGAGGTCGCCTCGACGGCCTCGCTGCTCGGCACCAGCACGCCCTGCAAGGGCCGCATCGTGCAGGAGCAGCAGATCAACAGCGTCAGCACGGCGGCTGCAGCGCGCAGCGAAGCGACGGTCCGGCCCCGTAGATGCATCCCCTCTCCTCCCGGCACACACCCAAATCTCCGGAGCAGTTTGGCAGTTGATCAAATCTGGCCGGCCTCGATTTCGGCGCGGCGGCGGGTGCATCCAGCAGCAAAGTAAGCTGCAAAAAGTCCCGATTGATCCAGATCAATGCTCCGGTCCGGCGAGCGGCCGTCGCCGCCGGACCGTTTTGGCATCAGCCGCGCGGGTTGACGATGGTGTAGCCCCGCAGCGAGCGCGCATGCATGCGCGTGGCGTGACCGCCCGAATTGGCGTCGTATGCCATCCACATGTCGCCGGCGAGATGCTGCTCCAGAACGAAGACGTGGCCGCGGCGCGCCGCAACCATGCCCGGCGCCGGCGCGGTGCGCGGGAAGCGCAGCCAGTTGGAGGCGAGATTCAATTCCGGCACGACATGGCCGAACACGCGGATCGCCGCACCACAGCCGCAGAAGGACGACGGGCAGCCGGCCGGACGGCCGCCGATGACGCGCTCGCCGGACGCGACGATCGTGGTGGCGGTGTTGCCCACCGTCATTCGGGTCGTGCGATAGGCTTGCAATGACTGCCGGGGAGCGCGCTCCCGGCGCGGCTGCGCATAGGAGAAATCGCAGGGCATGGTGATGTTGCATTCGCGGGCTTGAAGCGTGCGGTAGGGCCTCGCTTCCACGGCAACGGAGCCGGCAGCGACGAACAGACATGCAGAAACAACTTGCTTGATCATGCAGGACTCCAAAATGGGAGGACCCTGCCCCGCGACGAGAGAGAAATATTGGTTTGGCTGAAATGCGCCTGAAGGGCGGCGGAAAATGGCTGACTTAAGGCGGGGTTAACGCGAGTTAACCTCCTTTCGCGCGCAATCGCGGCGCACGACAACCGTCATTGCGAGGAGCAATGACGGCGTTGATGCAGCTTGCGCCCAACTCCGGTCTCGTGCCCCGGACGCTGCGCAGCACCAAGAGCGCGTTTACGCGCGTCTTCGACGCGCTATGGTGATGCGCTGCAGAGCCGGGGCCCATGTTGAAGCGGTGGGCGTGGCTTCCTGGGTCCCGGCTCTGCGGAGCGTCACTGCGTGCCGCACCGCGTCCGGGACACGAGAGAAGCGAATGCCGCCACCCCACACTCCGTCATTGCGAGCGAAGCGAAGCAATCCAGACTGCCTCCGCAGAAACAGTCTGGATTGCTTCGTCGCGGAGTTTATCATCGGCCGGCCGAAGGCCGGACCGGGTGGCTCCTCGCAATGACGAGGAGAGTCTGACGAGGAGAGTCTACGGTCTGATCGTCATGTTCTCCGGCGGCCCTGCTTTCCGCAGCGGCTCAGCCAGCCTTGCGAACTCGCACAAAAGCGAGCGCGTCTTGCGGGGATCGATGATCTCCTCGACCCAGAATTTCTCGGCCGAGCGGAACGGCGAGCGCAGCTTGTTGAGGCGCTCTTCGATCTCCTTCAGCTTCGAAGCCTTGTCCTCGGCAGCGTCGATGTCGGCGCGGTAGGCGGCCTCGATGCCGCCTTCGAGCGGCAGCGAGCCCCAATAGGCCGACGGCCAGGCGTAGCGGATCGAGAAGCGGTCGGCCGGCTGATGCACGACGCCGGCGACGCCGAAGGCGTTGCGCAGGATCACGGTGCACCAGGGCACCGTGGTCTGGTTCACCGCGGCCATGGCGCGGACGCCGTGGCGGATGGTCGCCGCCTTCTCGGCATCGAGGCCGATCATGAAACCCGGGCAGTCCATGAGATAGACGATCGGCAGATGGAAGGTTTCGGCGAAGTCCACCCAGCGAACCACCTTCTGGCACGCATCAGCCGTCCACGAGCCGCCGTAATGAAAACTGTCGCTGGCGAGCACCATCACCGCCCTGCCCTCGAGCCGCGCCAGACCGACGATGATCGGCTTGCCAAAGTTCTTGGCCACCTCGAAGAACGAGCCCTTGTCGACGACCGCGTCGATGATCGGCCGGATCTTGTAGACCTGCTTGCGGTTGCGCGGCACCGCGTTCATCAGCGCGTCCTCGGTCCGCTCCGGACTGTCGGCGCAAGGCAAGGTCGGCGGCAGCTCGTAGACCGACGACGGCAGATAGGACAGAAAACGCCGCGCGCAGGCGAACGCCTCCTCTTCCGTGTCGACGGCATGATCGACCGCGCCGGCGCGGGTCTGGATATCGGCGCCGCCGAGCTCTTCCTTCGAGAGGTCCTGCCCGAGCGCCTTCACCACCGGCGGTCCCGCGACGAACATCGCGGACTTGCGGGTCATGATCGAATAATGGCTGGCCGCGAGACGCGCGGCACCGAGCCCTGCGACCGAGCCGAGACCGAGCGCGACCACCGGCACCCGCGACAGGTTCTCGGTCGTGAAGCGATACCAGCGGGTGCCGCCGATACCGCCCGGCAGATTCGCCGCCCCCTTGGTCTCGATGGTCTTGACCGAGCCGCCGCCGCCGGAGCCTTCGATGATGCGGACGATCGGCAGACGGAAGTCGTGCGCCATCTCTTCCGCCATCAGCGGTTTGGCGGAGATCGACGCATCGGCCGAGCCGCCGCGCACGGTGAAATCGTCACCGACCACGACGACGGTGCGGCCGTCGACGCGCGCGCGGCCGAACACGCAGTTCGCCGGCGTCAATTTCTGCAACTCGCCGCTGGTATCGTACTCACCGATGCCGGAGACGGCACCGATTTCGTGAAAGCTGCCTTTGTCGATCAGCTTGTCGATACGCTCCCGAACAGTCAGCCGGCCCTGGTCATGCTGTCGCTTGACCTTGTCAACGCCGCCCATCTCCCGCGCGAAGGCTTCGCGCCGGGCGAGCTCGTCGAGTTCCGGCTTCCAGTTCATTCACTCCCTCCGAATTGATCGGCTTGTTATTGTTGTGCACGGCCATTGCGACCGGTTTGCGCGAGATGCGGTTGTTGAAGACGTCGCCTTCCGCGCCCTCCATCAGGCTACCGAGAGAGCGGCCGAGCGCGAGCATCAGCGGCGCGACCTCGGCATGCAGACGCTCTTCGTCATACATCGCCGACAACAGACCGATCGTGATGACGACGAAGGTCTGGTACTGCGGCGACCAGATCGGCACCGCGAGCCCGTTGATGTGCGGGCTCCACAGGCCGCAGGCCACGACATAGCCGCGCTCGCGCAGCGACTGCCGGTTGGCCTCGATGCGGGGCCTGAGGATCTTTACGGCTTCGGGCGCTTCGCGCTCCATGTCCGCGATGAAGGCATCGCCGAATTCGGGCGACAGCGCCGCGGTGTAGGCCGCGCCTGCCGCCGTCGAAGCCATCGAGATGCGACTGCCGGTGCCCTCGTGCAGGCCAAGCGCGGTCGCCGACCGCGCGAACTGCAGATAGACGAGATGGAAGCGATCGGGCACGACGAAGCCGACGGTGCCGGGAAGCTGCTCGGCGACCTCCTGCAGCCGCTGCCGGATCATGCTGCGCAGCTGCGCGCCCTTCATCATCGAGGCGCTCATTGCGACCGCGCTCGGGCCGATGCGATATTTCTGATCGCGCGGCAGATAGACCAGCTGGCCCATGCGCGTCAGCGTGTGCGTGAGACGCGACACGGTCGAGCGCGGCAGGCCGCAGCGATTCGAAATCTCGAGATTGCCGAGCCTGCTATCGTGGCCCTCGAAGCATCGCAACACGTCGAACGCGCGCGACACCACCTGGATGACATCACCCTCACCGGATTCACCAGCGAGCGCACCTTGCCTACTCAACCGCTCCGAACGTCGTCCCATGTTCCCTACCGTTTGTTCCGCTGTGCGGAATTAAATTCCACTTGCAGACGAAGCTACCTCAGGCATTTTGCGACGACAACAAAAAGGCGATGGCATGCCAGAAATTAAGATCGTCACGGAGGTCGCGGGTCGCATCTGCTCAACTCCCGTGCAAGTTGGAGGAACCGTTGCCGATGGCGACGACGTTGTGGTCGTCGAAGCGATGAAGATGGAGATACCCGTGCCCTCGCCCGCGAACGGCACGATCACATCGCTTCTCGTCAAGCTCGACGACATCGTTGCCGAAGGACAGGCGATCGCGATCGTCGCGAACTGAATGCGCATGAATAGCAGCCTTGGTTGCGCAATCTTCGTGTGGCCATCCTTCGAGACGCCCGCTTGGGCGCGCGACAATCTGTCTGCTGCCTGCTTCCTGCGCTCACGGTACGGCGTTGCCATCGCTTGATGGCGATGACATGATCAGTTTCAAACAAATCTTTGTTTCAAACAAAGAACGAAAATCTTCGCGGCAAAGCGAGGATCATTGGAGGGAAACATGCTTCGTGGGCTGGTCATGCTCGCGCCTGCCTTGGTTGCGGGCATTTCTTTTGCGTCTACACGCTATGCCGTCGCCGAGGACGTCAAGCTGCCGGCGACATTGACGTTCACCGCCTATGACACCGGCACCGCCGGCTTCAACATCGCAGTCGGCGTCGGCAAGATGATGAAGGACAAGTTCGGCACCGATGTGCGCGTGCTGCCCGCGGGCAACGACGTCGCACGGCTTGCGCCGCTGCGTGCCAAGCGTGCGGCCTCGTCCGCGATGGGATCGGGTACCTATTTCGCGCAGGAAGGCGTGTTCGAGTTCGGCGCGAAGGAATGGGGACCACAGCCGCTCCAGATCATGCTCTCGACGGTCGATTGCAATTGCGGTTCGCTTGGCGTCGCAGCAGATAGCGGTGTGAAAGATCTGAAAGACTTGAAAGGCAAGCGCGTCGGCTTCGTCGTCGGCTCGCCCGCGCTGAACCAGAACTCGCTCGCCGTGCTCGCCTTCGCCGGGCTGACGCAGAAGGACGTCAAGGTCGTCGAGTTCGCCAGCTACGGCGCGATGTGGAAGGGCCTCGTCAACAACGACACCGATGCTGCGTTCGGCACCACCATCACCGGCCCTGCCAAGGAAGCCGAGACCTCGCCGCGCGGCCTGATCTGGCCGCCGCTGCCCGCGGGCGACAAGGAAGGCTGGGCGCGGATGCAGAAGGTCGGCTCGTTCTTCTTCCCGCAGCTTGCGACCTGCGGCGCCGGCATCACGCCCGAGAAACCGATCGAGCTCGGCAACTACCCCTACCCGATCTTCGTCACTTATGCCTCGCAAGCACCCGACCAGGTCTATGCGATGACCAAGGCGATGATCGTCAATTACGACGCCTACAAGGACTCCGCGCCCGGCGCCGGCGGCCTCGCCGCCGACCGCCAGACCAAGAACTGGGTGGTGCCGGTGCATCCCGGCGCGGTGAAGGCTTTGAAAGAAGCCGGGCAATGGTCTGACGCGCAGGACGCGCACAACAACAAGCTGTTCAAGCGTCAGGAAGTGCTCGGCGCGGCGTGGACGGAGTACGGCAAGTCCAACCCGCCGGCGGATGACAAGGCGTTCCTCGACGGCTGGATGAAGGCCCGCGCGGCTGCGCTAGCGAAGGCCAACATGCCGAACGGGTTCGAGGACTAATCCACAGCGGTTACCAGCCCACGCGCGGGGTCGATCATGTCTGCTACAGTCTCCACCGGCCCCGAGAGCGACGCCAAGCGGGTCGTGTTCGACGATCCGCACGGCGCCGCCGGCAACATGCAAGAGGCGGAGGTGACGCGCGTCCGCACGCTTCGCGGCGCCTGGCGCTGGACGCTGGTGGCCGCGACCGCGGCAACGATCTTTCTCTGCATCAACCAGCAATTCTCGCTGCGCTTCTTCATCGGCTACACCCAGCTCAACACGGAGTATTTCTATCTCCTGATCGCCCTGATGCTGCCGTTCACCTTCCTGATCTTCCCGGGAAGCGAACGCGCACCGCTCGACCGTATTCCCTGGTACGACCTCGTCTTCTTCGTCGCGACCATCGCTGCCGCGCTGCTGTTGATGTCGAACGTGCGCAAGGCGGCCGAGGCCGGCTGGGAGTTCGGCGGCGCGCCGAACGGCGTGATCGCCGCGGGCCTCGTGATGTGGGTGATGCTGATGGAGGCCCTGCGCCGCACCGGCGGCTGGAGCCTGCTGCTCAGCGTGCTCCCCTTCACCGTCTATCCGCTGTTCGCGGAAGCGAGCTGGCTCGGTCCGTTCCGCGGCACGCAGTCCACCCTGGAACAGGCGACCGCCTATCACGTGCTCTCGGGCGAGAGCCTGCTCGGCATTCCGATCCAGGCCTTCGCCGACACCGTGATCGGCTTCCTGGTGTTCGGTACCGCGCTGATGATGACCGGCGCCGGAAAATTCTTCATCAACCTCGCTTTCGCGCTGTGCGGTACCTTCCGCGGCGGCGCCGCGAAGGTCTGCATTTTCGCCAGCGGCCTGCTCGGCATGATGTCCGGCTCGATCATCTCCAACGTGCTCACCGCCGGCACCATGACCATCCCCGTCATGAAGAAGAGCGGCTTTCGCGCCTCCTATGCCGGCGCGATCGAGGCCTGCGCCTCGACCGGCGCGGTGCTGGCGCCGCCGGTGATGGGCGCGACCGCCTTCGTGATCGCGCAATTCCTCAATGTCAGCTACGCCGACGTCGCGGTCGCCGCGATCATTCCGGCGACGCTCTATTACATCGGCCTGTTCATGCAGGTCGACGCCTATGCGGCCCGTCACGGGCTGAAGGGAATCCCGCGCGCCGAGCTGCCGCGGATCATGGATACGATCAAGGACGGCTGGTACTACGTCTTCGTGATCGCGCTGCTGATCGTGATGCTGCTCTACTTCAAGCGGGAGAGCCACGCACCGTTCTATGCGACCGCGCTGCTGCTGGTGCTCAACCAGTTCTTCTCCAAGGACACGCGCTGGACGCTGGCGACGATCGGAAAATTCCTCGAGGTCAACGGACGCACTTTCGTCGAGCTGGTCGGTATCCTCGCCGGCTGCGGCCTGCTGATCGGCGCGTTCTCGATGACCGGCGTGGTCTCGAGCCTTGCCAACGACCTCCTGCATATTGCCGGCGACAATCCCTTCCTGCTGCTCGGCATGTGCGCCCTCACCAGCCTGATCCTCGGCCTGGGGCTGACGACGACGGCCTGCTACATCTTCCTCGCCATCCTGGTCGCGCCCGCGCTGGAAAAGCTCGGGCTGAACAAGATCGCCGTGCACATGTTCATCTTCTACTGGGGCATGCTGTCGTCGATCACACCACCGGTCGCGATCGCGTCCTTTGCCGCCGCCGGCATTGCCGGCTCGCCGGCGATGAAGACGGGCTGGGAATCGATGTGGGTCGGCAGCATCATCTATTTCATCCCGTTCTTCTTCGTGCTCAACCCGGCGCTGGTGCTGCAGGGACCGAGCCCCTATCTCGCGGGCCTCGGCCTGATGGGCATGGCCGCATTCGGCACGCTCTTCATCTGCGGCGGCATCCAGGGCTATCAGCCGTTCGTCGGCGATCTCCGCGGGACCGGCGCGCTGGAATGGCCGATCCGGGTGCTGCTGGTGATCGGCGGCTTCGTGGTGGCCACACCCGGCGGCGGGATCATGCCACTGTCGCAAATGCAGGTGACGCTGCTCGGCCTTGCCATCCTCGTACCCACGGTTTTGATTGCCCTGCTTTTGGTCCGGCGGCAGTCCATCATCCCTGACGGGTTGCGCGCCCCCTGATTGCGTTGCACAAGAGAGCGGATGACACCGCTCTCGCCGCTCGCCTCCGCCTGGACCCGCTCGAAGCCGCCCCTGCTGCGGTTTCTGGGCAATTGCCTCAACGAATTCTCGGCCGAGACCTCGGGCCACGTCGCCGACTACATCCCTGAACTGAGCAAGGCCGACCCTGCCTATTTTGGCATCAGCCTCGCGACGCTGGACGGCCATGTCTATGAGGTCGGCGACAGCCAGGTGCCGTTCACCATCCAGTCGATGTCGAAGCCGTTCGTGTTCGCGCTGGCGCTGGACCTGCTCGGCGCAGCCAAGGTCGAGAGCGCGATCGGCGTCGAACCATCAGGCGATCCCTTCAACTCGATCCGGCTCAATTCCGAGAATCATCCGTTCAACCCGATGGTCAATGCGGGCGCGATCGCCTGCACCGGGCTGATCTACGACAGCAAGGGTCCTGAGGCCTTCGAGCAGATCCGCCTTGCGCTCAGCCGCTTTGCCGGGCGCGACCTCGCCGTGGACGAAGCGGTCTATACGTCGGAGAGCCAGACCGGCGACCGCAACCGCGCGATCGGCTATCTGCTCAAGACCAATGCGGTGATCTCGGACAATGTCGCCGGCGTGCTCGACGTCTATTTCCGGCAATGCGCGGTGCTGGTCACCGCGCGCGACATCGCGGTGATGGCGGCGACGCTCGCCAATCGCGGCGTCAACCCGGTGACGGGCGAGCAGGTGCTGAGCGCTTACGCGATCTCGCGCACGCTGTCGGTGATGACGTCCTCGGGCATGTACGACTATGCCGGCGAATGGATCTACCGGATCGGCATTCCCGCCAAGAGCGGCGTCGGCGGCGGCATCCTGGCCGCGCTGCCTGCCCGGCTCGGGCTCGGCAGCTATTCGCCGAAGCTCGACAAGCACGGCAACAGCGTGCGCGGCATCAAGGTCTGCGAGGCCCTGTCATCGCATTACGATCTGCACATGCTCAACCGCAGCGACGATGCGCGCAACGCGGTCATTGCGGACTACGACATCGGCAAAAGCCCGTCGCGGCGCGTGCGCCGGCCGCAGGAGCGCGAGATCCTGGCCGCGCATGAGCAGGAGGTGCGGATCATCGAGCTGGTCGGTACGCTGTCGCTATCGGCAGTCGACTACGTCTCGCGCCGGCTCGCGGGGCGGCCGCGGCCGCAAATCGTGATCTTCGATCTGCACCGTGTCACCTCGACGACGCGCGCCGGCGCGCGCCTCGTGGCCGAGGCGTTCGCGGAGCTGGCGGCGCTGAACGTCACCGTCGTGATCTCCGGCGTCCGCCGCGCCTCCAGGGAATGGGACACGTTGCGGGAGTGGACCGCGGAGCTGAAGAACGTCCGCGATTTCTACCTGCTCGACACCGCGATCGAATGGGCCGAAGACCAGATTGTCTATCGCTATGGCGGCTCGATCGATTTCCACGAGACCACCGAGCTTGCCGAACAGCCGCTGCTGGCCGGCATGAGTGAGGAGGAGCTGACCGACCTCGCCTCGATCTGCACGATCAGGACCTATCAGTCCGGTGAGAGGATCATCACGACGGGCGACCCGGCCTCCTCCCTGTTCTTCCTGCGCAGCGGCGCGGTGCACGTCACCCTGCCCGACGGGGTGCGGCTGGCAACGCTCACCGCCGGCATGGCCTTCGGCGAGATGGCGCTGCTGGAGCCGACGCGTTCGGCCGACGTGTTCTCGGACATGGCCGCGACCGCGTTCGAGGTGCAACTGAAGGATTTCGAGCGCTTCCGCAAGCAGCACCCGCGCGCCAGCGAGCGCGTCATGCGCAACCTCGCGCAGTTGCTGGCCGATCGCCTGATCGTCGCCAATGCCAAGGTCGATATTCTGACGTCGACGTGAGCCGTCGACATTCATTCACATGAGGTCGTCATGCCCGGGCTTGTCCCGCCTGCGCGGCCGAAGCCGCTTCGGCGAGGCGAAGGCCCGGGCATCCACGTTCTCGGTGCTGCATGGCAAGGCGTGGATGGCCGGGACAAGCCCGGCCATGACGCTGCGGGGACTGTCAGCAGGCCTCATGCTTCAGCGGCTCGCCGCCTCGCTGATCCGCCGCTTGATCTTGGCGGCGCTGGCCTTCAGCAATTCGGACGGCTGTTGGCCGGTCGCGGCGCACAGGCAGGCCCAGTAGTAGATGACATCGCCGAGCTCTTCGACCAGACCCGCCTTGTCGAGCCAGTCGTCGCGCAGCAGCTTCTTGATGTGCTCGGCGACCTCGCCGGCTTCACCGGCAAGGCCGAGCCCGAGATAGGACAGGCGCTCGTTGGAGGGACGCTCATCGACTTTCGCAATGGTTGCGGCCCAGGCCGCGTATTCGTCGATCGTCATGAGCATCCCTCGCAATAAGCTTTGGATCAGCCCACCACTTCGGTGACGGGCTGGAGATCGATCTCGAACGTCTCCAGGAACTTCGACGTCATGATGTAGAAGCCGACCGAGAGCTGCAGCTCGACCAGCGCGGCCGGCGTCAGCTTCGAGGCGATCGCCTTGAAGGTCGCATCCGTCGGCTTGTTCAGCTTCACGATCTCGTCGGTGAAGGCGAGCGCGGCGCGCTGCACCTCGTTGAAGCAGGTCGCAGCCTGCCAGTTCTCGAGCGCCTCGTTCTGCTCGTCGGTGACGCCGACATTCTTGCCGATCCGCTTGTGTGCGACGATCTCGTAGGGCGCCTGGCACAGAATGCCGGTGCGCGTGATCGCGAGCTCGCGCACGACCGGGTCGAGCTCGCCCTTGTGGCGGATGGCGCCGCCGAGGCGGCAATACTGCTCAAAATAGCTCGGCGAATGCGCCATCATGCGGAAGATGTTGGCGTGGCGGTTCTTGTCGAGGATTTCGCGGGTACGGTCGGACGCCCCAATCGGATCGCTGTAGTTGATGCGGGCCATGATCTCGGATTTTCCTTGAGCCTTTGATGCTTGTTGTCGTTATCGGCGGCAGTTCCCTCAAACTCTAATTGCGAGCGGACGCAGGAGCAACAACATCGAGTCAAAATGCCGCCGCATTGCTGATCGACCTTGGCACAGTCGATATTCGCCGCGTGGGGACAAATCACGGCGAATACTCGCAAGGGGTGTTCCGAGTAAAAACAATTGGCCGTCTTTGCGCATCAAATGCGCAACGATGAGTCACGCCCAAGTCTAGGGAGAAAAAGGCATGAAGGAAGCCACCAAGGGGGCGGCCTCGGGAGCGCTCGCGCATATGCTGGCGGTGACGGCGATGCTCGTCATCGCCAGCATCCTGTTCTACGGGCGTTGAGTGAGTTGAGTTAAGCGTATCGGAGTTTTCGTCATTCCGGGGTGGCCCTCGCACAAGCCAGACCCAGAATTCCCGTTCCAGGTTCGGTCCTTAGGACCGCCCCCGAATGACGAATCCCTCCCTTGGTTGCCGTAGCCCGGATGGAGCGCAGCGCAATCCGGGAAAATCCGTCCGCGAGGTGAAAACCCCGGATTTCGCTGCGCTCCATCCGGGCTACGGGTGACCATCCAACTATTTCTCCTTGGCGAAGAACGGCGCGAGCTTTCCGGCAAACGGCTTGAAGCCCGCGATCACGGAATCGCCGATGGCGAGATCATTCTCGCCGTGCGCCATCATCCGAAAACCCTCGGCGCAATCGACCAGCAGGATGTTGTAAGGCACGTGCGCGCGCGTTTCGGGCGAGGCGGCGCGGCAGACCAGGGAGGTCGCATAGACCCTGCCCTTGCCGCTGGCGCGCGCCGCGCGCAGATCTGACGCTCCGCACGCCGCGCAGAAGGCGCGGTGGAAATACTGGACGTGCCCGCAGGCGGCGCAGGTCTGGTAGGTGATGGCCTCTTCGCCCTTGGTCCAGTCGGCCAGCCGCTCACTCATCGCACCCGCTCCAGAAACATGCTGACATGGGACGACAGCACGCCGCCGTCGCCGTGCAAGAGCGCGATCGAGGCGTCGCGTACCTGGCGGCTAGCCGCCCGCCCCGTCATTTGCAAATGCGCCTCGACCAGATGCGCCATGGCGCCGCCGACGCCGCAATGGCCGTAGCTGAGCAGGCCGCCATGGGTGTTGAGCGGCATGGCGCCGTCGCGGCCGAAATGGCCGGCGCGGACGCGCGCGGCCGCCTCGCCGCGGCCGGCAAGGCCGAGGTCTTCCAGCAGCATCGCGAGCGTGATCGTAAAACTGTCGTAGATCGCGGCGTAGCGCACGTCGGAGATCGCAAGGCCCGTGGCCTCCCTGGCGCGGGCGATGGAGATCTCGGCGCCGAGCTCGCTGAGCGCCGGTGCTGCCGTGACATGCTGATGGGTGTGCGCCTGGGCGCAGCCGCGGATGCGCACGCCCGCCTCGCCGGTCTGCTCCCGGCTGATGACGAAAGCGGCGCCGCCGTCCGACACCGGGCAGCAGTCGAGCAGTTTCAACGGCATCGCCACAGGCTTCGAGGCCATGACGTCGGCGACCGTGATGGGATCGTGGAATTGCGCGCCGGGATGGGTGCAGGCATGGGCGCGCATCAGCACCGCGAATTCGGCGAGATCTTGTTCGGTCACGCCGTATTCGTGCATGTAGCGCGTGGCGACGAGGCCGTAATAGGCGGGAATGGTCGGCCCGAGCGGCACCTCGTAGTCGGGATGGCCGACCTGCGCCAGCGCCTGGATCGAGGCGTCGCGGCTCTGCCCGGTGAGACGGTTCTCGCCGGCAACCACGAGCACGTTGCGGCAGACGCCTGCCTCCACGAGGTGATGGGCGAGCATCGTCATCGCAAGGCCCGTGGCGCCGCCGACCTGCACGGCGTGGGCGTAGGACGGGCGGATGCCAAAGTGCTCGGCGAAGACGGTCGCGAGCATGATGTGCGGCGAGACGGTGGAGTAGCCGCAGAGGATGCCGTCGATCTCGGCGCGCTTGAGGCCGGCATCGTCGAGCGCGAGCTGGGCAGCCTTGCTCATCAGGTCGAGGGAGGACGAGCCTTCGTGCTTGCCGTAGGGCGTGAGGCCGACGCCGGTGATGAAGCTCATGTTGCCTCCCTACTCCGGCGCCGAGCGCGTGACGCCGTCGCGGACCAGGGCGGCGATCTCGTCCGGGGAGTAGCCGATCTCACGCAAAATCTCCGCGCCGTGCTCGTTCAGCCGCGGCGCCAGCCGCGCAGGCTCGGCCCCGGTTTCCGACCAGTTCGCCGTCACCTTCATGCTGCGGATCGGGCCCTCGGTCGGATGGTTCACGACCGGGAAGAAGTTCGTCGCTTCGAGATGCTCGTCGTGCAGGATCGAGGCGAGGTCGTGCATCGGCATCACCGGCACGTCGGCCTTGGTGAGCAGGTCGATCCACTCGGCCGTGGTGCGGGTCTCGAAGATGCGGGCGAGCTCGGCGTAGACGACGTCGATATTGGAGGCGCGGCCGGCGAAGGTCGCGAATTTGGGATCGGCGCGCAGGTCGTCGCGGCCCGTCGCCTTGAAGAAATTCTCCCACTGCTTGTCGTTGTAGACGATGACGCTGAGATAGCCGTCCGAGGTCTTGTACGGCCTGCGGTCGCGCGAGAGGTGGCGCGCATAGCCCCCCTTGTCGAGCGGCGGCTCATAGGTGAGCCCGCCCATGTGGTCGCCCATGACGAAGCCGGCCATGGTCTCGAACATCGGGATGTCGACGCGCTGGCCGCGGCCGGTGCGGTCGCGATGCACCAGGCTGGCGCAGATCGCACCGACCGCGGTGAGGCCGACGATGCGGTCGACCAGGGCGTTAGGCACGTAGCGCGGCACGCCATCGCCTGTCTGCGCCATCAGCGCGGGCAGCGCGGTGGCGCCCTGGATCAGATCGTCATAGGCGGGCTTGGCGGCATAGGGCCCGTCCTGGCCGAAGCCGAACACGCCGGCATAGACGAGGCGCGGGTTGATGGCGGAGACGACGTCGTAGCCGAGCTGAAGCCGCGCCATTGCCTGCGGGCGGACGTTGTAGACGAGCACGTCGGCGTCCTTGAGAAGCCGCAGCACGGCGTCACGGCCGGCGGGCTTCTTCAGGTCGAGGCAGATCGAGCGTTTGCTGCGGTTGGTGTTGAGGAACACCGGGCCCATGCCGGTGTGCCGCATCGGGCCGATCAGGCGGGTGACGTCGCCGTCGAGCGATTCGACCTTGATCACGTCGGCGCCGTAATCGCCGAGCATCTGGGTCGCATAGGGCCCCATCAGCACGGTGGTCATGTCGACGACCTTGATGCCCTTCAGCGGCCCCATTCGTTCGCTCCCGATTGCGCGGGCTCAACGCGGCTCCGCGATTTCGGTCCAGCTAAAGGCAGCGGCGCCGCGCGCGCAAGGGCGGCCGGCGTATGGCCGCATGCGCGGCGCTGCGGCTGCTATTTCTTCTGGCGGGATTCGCGGATCTTGATGAGACGGTCGAGCTCGTCGTTCTGCTGGTTGATACGGTCGGCGATGCGCGACTCGTTCTGCTCGCCCGAAGCGGCCGCGGCCTGCTCGATGAGCTGACGGATATTGTCCTCGAGGATCGCGATACGATCGTTGAGTGCGTCGAGGGAGAGTGAATCTTCGTAGGCGTTGCTCATGATGCTTTTCCGCAAATCAATCAGGAGCGATAAGGTGGGCAAACCGAAGCGTGCCCACCATGATCTATCGCAAGGAAATTGGTGGGCGCGGCGCTTTCGCGCCCTTACCCACCCTGCGAAGGCTTACTTCAGCGGCTCCAGGACGGAGACGTAATTGGCGACCGCCGCGCCGCCCATGTTGAAGATTCCGCCCAGCTTGGCGTTCTTGAGCTGCATGCCCTCGGGCGCCTGGCCGGCGAGCTGCATCGCGGTCATCACGTGCATGGAGACGCCGGTGGCGCCGATCGGGTGGCCCTTGGCCTTCAGCCCGCCGGACGGATTGACCGGCAGCTTGCCGTCCTTGAGCGTCCAGCCTTCCTTGATGGCGCGGGCGCCCTGCCCCTTCGGCGTCAGGCCCATCGCTTCGTACTCGATCAGTTCGGCGACCGTGAAGCAGTCATGGGTCTCGACGAAGGAGAGATCGTTGAGCGTGATGCCGGCCTGCGCCAGGGCGCGCTGCCAGGCGACCGTACAGCCCTCAAACTGGAGGATGTCGCGCTTGGACATCGGCAGGAAGTCCTGGGCGTGCGCGGTGGCGCGGAAGCCGATCGACTTGCTCATGCCCTTGGCGGTCTCGGCATCGGCCAAGACCAGCGCGGCGGCGCCGTCGGACACCAGCGAGCAGTCGGTGCGCTTGAGCGGGCCGGCCACATAAGGGTTCTTCTCGCTCTCGGCGCGGCAGAAATCGAAGCCGAAATCCTTGCGCATCTGGGCGAAGGGATTGGCGACGCCGTTCTTGTGGTTCTTGGCCGCGATCAGCGCCAGCGCATCGGACTGGTCGCCGTATTTCTGGAAATAGGAGCTGGCGATCTTGCCGAACACGCCGGCAAAGCCGCCGACGGTGTCGCCGTCCTCGGGCAGGTAGGACGCCTTGAGCAGGTTCTTGCCGATCTCCGGGCCCGGGGTACGGGTCATCTGCTCGACGCCGACGACCAGGACGACCTTGGCGGCCCCTGCGGCGATCGCGCGCAGGCCCTGGTGGACGGCGGCAGATCCCGTGGCGCAGGCATTCTCGACGCGGGTCGCCGGCTTGAAGCGCAGCTTCGGGTCGGCCTGGAGCACCAGCGAGGCGGTAAAATCCTGCTGCGAGAAGCCGGCGTTGAAATGGCCGAGCACGATCTCGTCGACGTCGGAGGCGGAAATGCCGGCATCGGCCAGCGCCTCGTTGGCGACGCGGGTGACGAGGCTTTCGACGGTTTCGGTGTCGAACTTGCCGAACGGCGTATGCGCCCATCCGACGATGCTGGCGGTCATGGTCTTTTCTCCCTGGAGTCTCTTCCTGACCTAAGTCTTAGCCCAGGGATGGCAAGACTTCACGCAGGTTTAAGGGCCTGGAGGGTGCGCTGGCAGATGGCAGTTATGCCGGCCCAGTTCCCGGCCCTGATCTCCGCCGTCGGGCACAGCCAGGAACCGCCGACCGCGACCACGTTGGGCTCGGCCAGCCAGGTCGCCGCATTGGCCTCGCCCACGCCGCCGGTCGGGCAGAACCGCACGTTCGGGAACGGCCCGCCGAGGGCGCGCAGGCCCTTGATGCCGCCGGCCTGCTCGGCCGGGAAGAACTTTGCGACGTCGAAGCCGTGCGACAGCGCCAGCATCAGTTCGGAGGCGGTGGCGATGCCCGGCGCGAACGGCAGGGAGCTATGGGCGGCGGCCGCGAGGAGATCGGGGGTCAGGCCCGGGCTGATGCCGAACGCGACGCCGAGCTTCTCGACACGGGTAAAGTCGGCCGGATTGAGGATCGTGCCGATGCCGATGACCGCCTCGGGGACTTCGGCCATCATCGCCCGCGCCGCCTCCAGCGCAACGGGGGTGCGCATGGTCACCTCCAGCGTGCGGACGCCGCCGGCGACCAGCGCACGCGCCAGCGGCACGGCGTCCTGGATCCGCTCGATGGTGAGGACCGGGATGACGGTCGCGGCCTTGAAGAGCGCGACGAGGTGGTTCTGTTGGGCGGCAGTGGGCATCTTGAGGATCTTTTCGTTTCACTTGGTCGCTTGACGCGTGGGCGCTGGCCTGTGCCGCTTCTTCGGCGGCATGGCATAGCCCGGAATGATGGCGCCGGGATAGCAGATCACGAGGCTGGCGAGACGGTGCCCGGCCTGGGCCGCCTCGATCGGATCGGCCCCCGTGAGCCGGGCGGCGATATAGGCCGCGGCGAAGCTGTCGCCGGCCGCGGTGGTATCAACCACAGGCTTGGTCATTGGTTCAGCGCGGACCTCGTAGGTAGCTCCGGGAAAGCGCAGCAGGCTGACCGGCTCGGCCAGCCGGAACACCAACTCGGGCGTCGGGATCCGCGCCATCAATTGCTCACGGCTCTCGCCGGGATAGAGCGCGAGCAGATCCTCGGTCGAGGTCAGCACAATGTCGGCGGCAGCGAAAGCCGCCGCGAACACCTCGCGCGCGACATCGCGATCCGGCCAGCCGCGGGCGCGGAAGTTGGTGTCGAACACGAAACGCGTGCCGAGCAGGCGCGCGCGCTTGATCGCCGCGAACAGGCGCTCGCGCCCGGCCGCATCGTAGATCGAGAGCGTGATCGCGGAGAGATAGACGATGTCGTAGCTCATCAGCGAGTTGAGCAGCTCGTCGGTCTCCGGCAGGCTCATGAGCTGGCGCGCCGCCGCGCTATCGCGCCAGTGGAAGAACTGGCGCTCGCCCTTGGCATCGGTCTGGATCATGTAGAGGCCGGGCAGCTTGCCCGGCAGCCGCACCACCCGCCTCGTGCCGACGCTCTCGGCATTCCAGGCCGCGATCATCTCATCGCTCAGGGCGTCGTCACCGAGCGCGGTGAGATAGTCGACCTTGACCTCCAGCCGCGCCAGGTACACCGCCGTGTTGAGGGTGTCGCCGCCGAAGCCGCGCGAGTAGAGCCCACCGCCCTGCCCGGCAGATTGCCCGGTGGAGTGTCCCCCTTGGGCCTGCCGGAGCTCGACCATGCATTCACCGATGCAAGCAACGCTCGCCATCGTCATATCCACGCTGTTCATCTGATACGTCAGGCGACGAAGTTGCCGCCCAGCTCGTCTTCGATGTGGATGCGGATGATGTCGTCGAAGGTCTTCTCTTCGGTGGTGAAGCCGAGCTCGCGCGCCCGCTTCGCCTCGAAATTGCGCGGCCAGCCGCCGACGATGCCGACGATGAACGGATCGAGCTCGTGCTTGATGCGCGCGGCGACCTTGTCGCCGGCGACGCGCCGGAGCGCCGCGATCTGCTCGCCGACCGTGGCCGAGAAACCGGGCATGGTCAGGTTGCGGCGCGGACCGACCTTGGCGAGGTCCATGGTGCCGGCATGCAGCAGGAAGCCGACCGCTGAGCGCGGCGTGGCGTGCCAGTGGCGGACGTCCTCGGAGACCGGGAGCACCGCTTCCTTGCCGGCCAGCGGCTCGCGCAGGATGTTGGAGAAGAAGCCCGATGCCGCCTTGTTGGGCAGGCCCGGCCGGATGCAGATGGTCGGCAGGCGGATGCCGATGCCGTCCAGGAAGCCGCGGCGCGAATAGTCCGCCAGCAGCAATTCGCCGATCGCCTTCTGGGTGCCGTAGCTGAGCAGCGGGGTGTGGAAGAACTCGTCGCCGATCGCATCCGGGAACGGGGCGCCGAACACCGCGATCGAGGACGTGAACACCACGCGCGGCTTGTAGCCGCCACCGACCAGGCGGATGGCGTCGAGCAGCATCCGCGTGCCGTCGAGGTTGATGCGGTAGCCCTTGTCGAAATCGAGCTCGGCCTCGCCCGAGACGATCGCGGCGAGATGGAAGATCACGTCGGGACGGCCGGCGATCAGCTTCTCGGCGGCGCCGGGGACGGCGAAATCGCCGAACACGGTCTCGACGGCAAAACCGGCCTTTTCCGGCTTCTTGGGCTCGACCACGTCATGCATGGTCAATTTGGTGATGTCGCTCTTGCCGAGACGGCCGTCGCGCAAGAGACGTTCACACAATTTGCGGCCGACCATGCCGGCGGCGCCCAGAACCAGAATGTGCAAGAGCCTACTCCTTCTTATTGGCCGGAACGCGCCGCTCTTGAGACGTATTGGCGCGTTCTCAGGCAGGCCCCGCGATCATTCCTTCACGGCGCCGGTCATCGCCGACACATAGTACTCTACGAAGAAGGAATAAAGGATAACTACGGGGACCGAGCCGGTCAGGGCCGCCGCCATCAGCGCGCCCCAATGGTAGACGTCGCCGTTGACGAGCTCGGTGATGGCGCCGACCGGAATGGTCTTGTTCTCCGAGGAGGAGATGAAGGTCAGCGCGTAGATGAACTCGTTCCAGGACAACGTGAAGGCGAAAATGCCGGCCGAGATCACCCCAGGGAGCGACAGCGGCAGCGTGATCTTGACCAGGATCTGGAGCCGCGTCGCGCCGTCGATCAGTGCGCATTCCTCAAGCTCGTAGGGAATGGTGCGGAAATAGCCCATCAGCAGCCAGGTGCAGAACGGAATCAGGAAGGTCGGATAGGTCAGGATCAGCGCCAGATTGCCGTCGAACAGGCCGAGCTGGAACACGATCGCCGCCAGCGGAATGAACAGGATCGAGGGCGGCACGAGATAGCCGAGGAAGATCGCAAGGCCGACATAGCGCGAGCCCTTGTAGCGCAGACGCTCGATCGCATAGGCGGCGCAGACGCTGGCGAACAGCGAGATGAAGGTCGAGGACACCGAGACGATCACGGTGTTCCACATCCAGAGCGGATAGTCGGTGTCGAAGAACAGCTTCTTGATGTGCTCCAGCGTCGGATTCACGATCCAGAACGGATTGTACTTCTCGTAGTCGTACATCTCCGCGTCCGGCTTGAACGTCGCGACCGCCATCCAGTAGAACGGGAACAGCAGGAAGAAGATGATCAGCAGAAGCGGAAGATAGACGCGCAGGAACTTCCGCGGGAAGCTCTCGAGATAGTCCATTCCGACGCTTTGGTCGTCCATCGTGGTCATGGTCAGTCCCTCCCGCCCTGCTGCCAGCGGGACCGCTGAAGCCCGAAGAAGCTGAGCAGGATCGCCGCGACCAGGAATGGAATCATCGCGTTCGAGATCGCCGCGCCCTCGCCGAGATTGCCGCCCGTGATGGCGCGCTGGAACGACAGCGTCGCCATCAGATGCGTGGCATTGATCGGCCCGCCCCGCGTGATGGTGTAGATCAGCTGGAAGTCGGTGAAGGTCATCAGCACCGAGAACGTCATCACGACCGCGATGATCGGCGAGAGCATCGGCAGCGTGATGTGGCGGAAGCGCTGCATGTTGGTGGCGCCGTCGAGATTGGCGGCCTCATAGAGCGAGGGCGAGATGGTCTGCAGGCCCGCCAGCAGCGTGATCGCCACGAACGGCACACCGCGCCAGATGTTGGCGGCGACCACCGACCAGCGCGCGTTCCAGGGATCGCCCAGGAAGTCGATGTAGCGCGTGATCAGGCCGGCCTTGATCAGCACCCAGGAGATGATCGAAAACTGGCTGTCGTAGATCCACCAGAACGCGATCGCGGAGAGCACCGTCGGCACCACGAAGGGCAACAGCACGATGGCGCGGATCATCGACTTGAACGGCAGCCGCTCGTTGAGCAGCAGCGCCAGATAAAGGCCGATGGCGAATTTCACGATGCTCGCGAACACCGTGTAGAAAATGGTGTTGAACACCGACAGCCAGAACACGGAGTCCTTGGACAGCGAGACGAAGTTCTGGAAGCCGATATAGCGCCCGACCCCGCCGATCTTGGTGTCGGTCATGCCGAGCCAGAAGCCCAGCGCCAACGGGTACGCCAGAAACAGGATCAGGATCGCGATTGCCGGCACCATGAACATCGCGCCGAGAAAATGCCGGCTTTCGAATGCTCTGGTCCACAGGCTGCTGCGGTTGACCTGCGCGACAGCGGACTCGGCCAAGACTGCCATGTCGGATTCCCCTCAGAAGAAGAGTCACGGCGTCCGGCAAACCGGACGCCGCGCAGATGGAGTTGATCAGACCTGGTAGTAGCGCTTGGCGCGCTCGGCGGCGCGCGCGGCCGCCTGTTTCGGCGTCGCCGAGCCCGAGGCTGCTTCCGCGAACATGTCGACGACGACGAAGTCGCCCATTACGGCGGCGGAGGCATAGCCGAGATCGCCGGCAAAGCCGTTGTCGCGGCAGCGCTTCAGGCAGTCGCGATACGGGGTGATCTTCGGATCCGACGTCCACACCGGGTTGTCGTTGTAGGCCGGCAGCGGCGGAGACACGTAGCCGTTAGAAGCGACCTCCCAGGCGTCGTAGTTCTCCTTGTCCATCATGAACTTGATGTATTCCTTGACAGCCTTCGGATACTTCGAGTGCTTGTAGCCGTAGTAGACCAGCACGTTCTGCTGCTCGGTCGACACGCCCACGGGCCCGATCGGCATCGGCGCGTGGTTCATGTCCTTTGCGATCTCCTGCTGCTTCGGATCGGTCGAGGTCTTGCCGACCGTCCAGATCGAGATGCCGTTCAGGGTCAGGCTGAGTTCGCCGTTGAGGAACGCCTTGTTGTTGTTCGAGTCGTTCCACGACAGCACGCCGGGGATGAAGGTCTCGTAGAGCTGCTTGACGTATTCGAGCGCGGCGACCGTCTCGGGCGAGTCGATCACGACCTCGTTCTTCTCGTTGACGACCTTGCCGCCGAACGCCCACAGCGCCCACTGGCACCAGCCATTGGCGTCGCCCGTGGCGTGACCGAGCGCGAAGCCGGCCGGCGTGTTGTTCTTCTTCAGGGCCTGGCACAGCTTGAGGAAGCCGGCGGTGTCCTTCGGGAATTCGTCGAAGCCCGCGGCCTTCACATGGCTGATGCGGTAGTTCAGGCAACCGCCGGTCGCGCCTTGCGGGATCGCGATCCAGCCAGCGCCCTTCTTGCCGTACTTCTCGGCGACCGGATACCAGCCGCCATACTGGGCGCCGAGATAATCGGCGACGTCGGTGACGTCGATCAGCTTCTCGGGAAATTTGTGGGGATCATCGAGCGTGCCGATGATGAGGTCGGGACCGGCGCCGACATTGGCGGCGACCGCCGCCTTCGGGCGGATGTCTTCCCAGCTTTCGGCCTCGAGCTTGACCTTGACGCCGGTCTTCTCGGAGAACTTCTTGGTCTGCTCGGCGAACTTGTCGAACTCGGCCTGGATGAACTGCTTCCAGCGCAGCACGCGGATCGACGCATTCGGCTCCGGCGTGTTGGTCCACTCCGCCGCCCGGACCGGGACGATGCCCGGGCCGGCCAGCAATGCGGCGCCGCCCAGGCCAGCTTTAAGCACACTTCGCCTGTCGAAATTGCTCATCGTTCTCTCCCTGAATTTTATATTTGTATTTTGGTAGTCTTGGGCAGTTCTGCCTGAGCAGTTCCGCTTTGGCGGTTCTGCTCAGCCAGTTCTGCGACGTCGCTACAGGCGTTTGCCCGTAGCGTCGTCGAACAGATGGACCAGCGACGGGTCGGGCTTCAGCCGGACCTTGTCGCCCGGATTGAACTGATGCCGCTCGCGGAAGACCGCGACGACCTGCTCGCCGCCGACCTTGGCGAAGACCTGCGTCTCCGAACCGGTCGGCTCGACCACGACGATCTCAGCGTCGGCGCCGTCGTCGGCGATGGTGAAGTGCTCGGGGCGGACGCCGTAGACGACGGGCTTGCCGTCGGAGCCGGCCGGCGCACTCTTGAGCGGCAGCTTGACGCCGTTCGGCCCCTCGAAGGTCGCGACGCCGTTGACGCGGACATGCCCCTTCAGGAAATTCATGGCCGGCGAGCCGATGAAGCCGGCGACGAACTGGTTTTCCGGCTTGTCATAGAGCTCGAGCGGTGTGCCCATCTGCTCCACGATGCCGTCATGCATCACGACGATCTTGTCGGCCATGGTCATGGCTTCGATCTGGTCGTGGGTGACGTAGACCGTGGTGGTCTTCAGCCGCTGATGCAGTTCCTTGATCTCGGTGCGCATCGCGACGCGCAGCTTGGCGTCGAGGTTCGAGAGCGGCTCGTCGAACAGGAAGACCTGGGGATCGCGCACGATGGCGCGACCCATGGCGACGCGCTGGCGTTGACCGCCGGAGAGCTGGCGCGGGTAGCGCTCGAGCAATGGCGTCAGCGCGAGAATTTCGGCGGCGCGCTTGACGCGCTTGTTGATCTCGTCGGAGCCGGCATTCCGCAACTTGAGCGAGAAGCCCATGTTGTCGCCGACCGTCATATGCGGGTAGAGAGCGTAGTTCTGGAACACCATCGCAATATCCCGCTCCTTTGGCTGGATATTGTTGACGACGCGGTCGCCGATCGAGATGGTGCCGGAGGTGATGTTCTCGAGACCGGCGAGCATGCGCAGAAGCGTCGACTTGCCGCAGCCGGAGGGGCCAACCAGGACGACGAACTGACCGTCCTCGATCGGAATCGTCACGCCGTGCAGGACTTCAAAATTGCCGAACGATTTCCGCACGTCGCGGATTTGCACAGACGACATCTAGCTCCCTCCTCGAAAGTCCACGACGCCTCTCGCGCCGCGACCGTCTTGTTCTTTCAGACTTCACCAACCGAAGCCCGATCTTAGCGGGCGACATTGTCGGCAGTTTGTGCGGTTTTGGCAATTTGTCTTTGGTTAGTCGTTGCTGGTAGCGCTGTCAACGATCCTTTGTTTGCGACAGTGGCTATGCTAAGAGCAGCAAATGGGTCGAAAACGCACCAAGTCAGGCAAAATCCGGCTGGCGGAAGTCGCCGAGCTTGCCGGCGTGAGCCCGATTACAGCGTCCCGCTTCTTCCGTAATCCCGAGGCGCTGTCGGTGGCCAAACGGACGCGGGTGGAGAGCGCCGCCAGGGAGCTCGGCTATGTGCCGAATCTTGCGGCCCGCGCGCTGGCCTCGCAACGCACCGAAGTGATCGGTGTACTGATCCCCTCTCTCACCAATAACGTGTTCTCCGACGTGCTGCGCGGCATCTACGACGCATCCGAAGGCAGCCGATACTCGATCCAGTTGTCCAACACCCGCTACAGCATCCTCCAGGAGGAGAAGCTGCTGCGGCTGTTTCTGGCGCAGAAGCCGGCCGGGCTGATCGTCACAGGCATCGACCAGACCACGGAATCGCGCGCGATGCTGGAGGCGGCCGACTGCCCGATCGTGCAGATCATGGAGATCGGCCCCAACCCGGTCGACATGATGATCGGCTTTTCCCACTATGACGCAGCCCGCGCGGCGATTGCTCATTTGTTCGAGCAGGGCCACCGCAAGATCGGCTTCGTCGGCGCGCGCATGGACCCGCGGGTGCAGCGACGGCTGGACGGGTATGTCTCTGCCATGAAGGACGCCGGCCTGTTCGAGCAGCGCCTCGTCGTCACGACGGCGACACCGACCTCGGTCACGCTCGGCGGCGCCCTCTTCACCGACCTGCTGGCGCGGGAGCCCGGCATCGACGCGGTGTTCTGCGCCAATGACGACCTTGCGCTCGGCGTGCTGTTCGAATGCCGCCGCCGCGAGATCGCGGTGCCCGAGCAGATCGCGATCGTCGGCTTCAACGACCTCGAATTCATGGCCTCCGCGGTCCCGACCCTGACCAGCGTGCGCACCAATCGCTACGAGATGGGCAAGACCGCCGCCACGATGCTGATCGAGGCGATCGACGGACGGCGCCCGGAGCGGCCGGTGCTCGACCTCGGCTTCAAGGTGATCGAGCGGCAAAGCTCGTCGTCGCGCCATTCAGACAACAGGCCAGCCGTATCGAGCGGCGGCGCGCCGAACAAAATGGTAGCGTTACCAAGTAGCCATGACTAGTATCGAACTTGTGAGGAAACGACCCGCCAACGGGCCGGCACACCATTGCTCACGCCGTTGGGCATCGCACAAGCCGACACCCTAGAAACGGACGCCAGTGCGTTTGCATTGCAGGAGAAACCAATGACAAAAAAACCAACCAATGGGCATGCGCCCGCCAGCAACGGCGCTCGCCGCCATCTCCGCTCGCAGGAATGGTTCAACAATCCGCATAATCCGGGCATGACCGCGCTCTATATGGAGCGCTATCTGAACTACGGCCTCACCCGCGCCGAGCTGCAGTCCGGCAAGCCGATCATCGGCATCGCCCAGACCGGCAACGACCTCTCGCCCTGCAACCGCCACCATATCGAGCTCGCCCACCGCGTCCGCGAAGGCATCCGCGAGGCCGGCGGCATTGCGATGGAATTCCCGACCCACCCGATCCAGGAGACCGGCAAGCGCCCGACCGCGGCGCTCGACCGCAACCTCGCTTATCTCGGCCTGGTCGAGATCCTCTACGGCTATCCGCTCGACGGCGTGGTGCTGACCACCGGCTGCGACAAGACCACGCCGGCCTGCATGATGGCGGCCGCGACCGTGAACCTGCCCGCGATCGTGCTGTCGGGCGGCCCGATGCTGAACGGCTGGCATGCCGGCGAGCGCACCGGCTCCGGTACCATCGTCTGGAAGTCGCGCGAGCGGCTCGCCGCCGGCGAGATCGACTATGAAGAGTTCATGGAGATCGTGGCGTCCTCGGCGCCGTCGGTTGGCCATTGCAACACCATGGGCACGGCCTCGACCATGAACGGCCTTGCCGAAGCGCTCGGCTTCTCGCTGCCGGGCTGCGCGGCGATTCCCGCCCCCTATCGCGAGCGCGGCCAGATCGCCTACGAGACCGGCAAGCGCGCCGTCGAGATGGTCTGGGAAGACCTCAAGCCCTCGGACATTCTGACGCGAGAAGCGTTCGAGAACTGCATCGTCATCAATTCGGCGATCGGCGGCTCGACCAACGCTCCGATCCACATCAACGCGCTGGCCCGTCACATCGGCGTCGAGCTGTCGATCGACGACTGGCAGAAGGTCGGCCATGACGTGCCGCTGCTGGTCAACATGCAGCCGGCCGGCTTCTATCTCGGCGAGGAGTTCCACCGCGCCGGCGGCGTGCCGGCCGTGGTGCGCGAATTGATGAAGCACAAGCGCATCCACGAGAACGCGGTCACCGTCAACGGCCGCGGCATCGGCGAGAACTGCAAGGACGCGCCGGTCCCCGATAACGACGTGATCTGGGCCTACGACAAGCCGCTGGTGAAGGACGCCGGCTTCCTGGTGCTGAAGGGCAATTTGTTCGATTCCGCGATCATGAAGACCTCCGTGATCTCCAAGGAATTCCGCGATCGCTATCTCAGCAACCCAAAGGACCTCAACGCCTTCGAGGGCCGCGCCATCGTGTTCGAGGGTCCGGAAGATTATCACGAGCGGATCGACGATGCCTCGCTCGACATCGACGAGCGCTGCGTGCTGTTCATCCGCGGCACCGGTCCGATCGGCTATCCCGGCGGCGCCGAGGTCGTGAACATGCAGCCGCCGGCGGCGCTGATCAAACGCGGCATCCTGTCCCTGCCCTGCATCGGCGACGGCCGCCAGTCCGGCACCTCGGGCTCGCCCTCGATCCTGAATGCTTCGCCGGAAGCCGCCGCCAATGGCGGTCTCGCGATCCTCAAGACCGGCGACAAGGTCCGCATCGACCTCAACAAGGGCAGCGCCAACATCCTGATCTCGGACGACGAGCTGAAGAAGCGCCACGCCGAGCTGAAGGCCAGCGGCGGCTTCAAGCATCCGCCGAACCAGACGCCGTGGCAGGAGATCTACCGCAACACCGTCGGCCAGCAATCGACCGGCGCCTGCATGGAACTCGCCACGCGCTACCAGAACGTCGCCGGCACCTTTGGTGTGGCGCGGGATAATCACTGAACCAGGCATACGCAGCCCGGGTGAGCGAAGCGACACCCGGGACACCGCTCCCGGATGTCGCGCTTACGCGCTCATCCGGGCTACGGCACTGACAATCGAATTCAAGGTGAGGAGAACAACAAAATGGCCAACCGCCTCAAGGGAAAGCGCGCCGTCATTACGGCTGCGGCAGCAGGCATCGGGCGCGCATGCGCCCTCGCATTTGCGCGTGAAGGCGCAACCGTCATCGCGACCGACATCAACGAGGCCGGCATCGCCGGTCTGACCAAGGAAGGCATCGCCGAGGTCGCCAAGCTCGACGTCCGCAACACCGCCGACGTCAACGCCTTTGCCAAGCGCATCGGCAAGATCGACATCCTGCTCAATGCAGCCGGCTTCGTGCACCACGGCACCATCCTGGAGTGCTCGGAAGAGGATTTCGACTTCTCGTTCGACCTCAACGTCAAGTCGATGCACCGGACCATCAAGGCGTTCCTGCCCGACATGCTCGCGGGCGGTGGCGGCAGCATCGTCAACATCTCGTCCTGCGCCGCGCTACGCCCGCCGGCGAACCGCTACGTCTACAGCTCGTCGAAGGCGGCGGTGTCGCTGCTGACCCGCGCGGTCGCGCTCGACTTCATCACCAAGGGCATCCGCTGCAACTCGATCTGCCCCGGCACCGTCGAGACCCCCTCGATGCTCGACCGCGCCGCGGCGCAAGGGCCGCAGGGCAAGGAGATGTTCATCTCCCGCCAGAAGATGGGCCGGCTCGGCACCGCCGACGAGATCGCCAACATGGCGATCTATCTCGGCAGCGACGAGAGCGCTTTCACCACCGGCGTCGACCTCGTCGTCGACGGCGGTTACATGCTCTGATCACTCCTCATCCCGAGGAGGCGCGACAGCGCCGTCTCGAGGGATGGGCCACGGGCTCTATGGTTCGAGACGCGCGCAAATGCGCGCTCCTCACCATGAGGGATAGATAAAGGGATTCATCGATGAACAAGATCGATCTCAATGGCCGCGTCGCTGTCGTCACCGGCGGCGCACAAGGTTTTGGCCGCGCCATCACCGAGCGCTTCGTCGCGTCAGGCGCAAAGGTCGCGATCTGGGATTTCGACGCCGCGCTGGCTGAGAAAACCGTCAAGGAAATCGGCGACAACGCCAAGGTCTTCAAGGTCGACGTCACCGACACCGCCGGCGTCGAGCAGGCCCGCGATGCGACGCTGGCCGCCTTCGGCAAGATCGACATCCTCGTCAACAACGCCGGCATCGCCGGCGTCAACAAGCCGGTCTGGGAGACCGACCTCGAGGAATGGCGGAAAGTCCTCCGCATCAACCTCGACGGCCCCTTCATCGTCTGCAAGGCGATCGTCCCCACAATGCTCAAGCAGAAATACGGGCGCATCGTGAACATCGCCTCCATCGCCGGCAAGGAAGGCAACCCGAACGCCTCGCATTATTCGGCGTCGAAGGCCGGCCTGATCGCGCTGACGAAGTCGCTCGGCAAGGAATTGGCCGCGCATGACATCCTCGTGAATGCGGTGACGCCGGCGGCGGCGAAGACCGCGATCTTCGACCAGATGACGCAGCAGCACATCGACTTCATGCTGTCGAAGATTCCAAAAGCCCGCTTCGTGCTGGTGGAAGAGCTCGCCGCGATGGCGGCGTGGCTCGCATCCGAAGATTGTGCCTTCTCCACCGGCGCGGTGTTTGATATTTCCGGGGGACGGGCGACCTACTGAGACCTTGCCGAGACACTGGTCCGCCCGAGGGGGCGGACCATGCGTTTTGGGCGTCGGGATTTCGTCAAGCTTGCAGCGGGCACAGGCGCGCTGCCGCTGTTTTCGCGCGGTGCGCTCGCGCAGCTCGTGCCGAACCCGCCGAGCATCCATCCGCCCTCGCCGGCCGAGCGCAGCGCCATGGCACGGCTCGCGCACAGCTTCATGGACAAGTACGGCGTGCCGGCACTGTCCTTTGCGATCGGCTATGCCGGCACGATCGTTCACGAAGACGCCTTCGGTCTTGCCGATGTCGAACGGAACGAGGCCTTGACGCCGCGACATCTGTTCCGGATCGCCAGCGTCAGCAAGATGATCACCTCGGTCACGATCTTGCGCCTGATCGAGGAGAACCGTCTCAAGCTGACGGATCGCGTGTTCGGTCCGGGCGCGCTGCTCGGCACCGATTACGGACAGCCGCCCTACTCTGCCGGCATCGACCAGATCACGCTCGAGCATCTGCTGACCCACACCGCCGGCGGCTGGAGCAACGACAACCGCGATCCCATGTTCACACATCCGCGGATGGACCATGCCGCGCTGATCGCCTGGACGCTCGCCAACCGGCCGCTCGACCGGCCGCCGGGCCAGCACTATGCCTACTCCAATTTCGGCTATTGCGTGCTGGGGCGCGTGATCGAGAAGCTCACCGGCCAGCCCTATGCCGAGCATGTCCGAGCCGAGGTGCTGGCGCGCTGCGGCGTCAACGACATGACGATTGCGGGCAACACGCGCGACCAGCGCCAGGCCGGCGAAGTCGTCTATTACGGCCAGGGCGACAACCCCTACGGCATGAATGTCCGGCGGATGGACTCCCATGGCGGCTGGATCGCGACGCCGGCGGATCTCGTCCAGTTCCTGATGCATGTCGACGGCTATTCGAAGCCGGCGAACATCCTGCGGCCGCGCACCATCCAGATCATGACCACCGCGCCCAGCTACAGCCCGGATTACGCCAAGGGTTTTTGCGTCAACAAGTTCGACAATTGGTGGCACAATGGCAGCCTGCCGGGCACGAGCACGATTGCCGTGCGCACCCATGGCGGCTTCTGCTGGGCCGCCTTCACCAACACCAGACGCGGGAATTCCGACATGGATGGCGATCTCGACAATCTCAACTGGAACATGGCGCGCCAGGTCGGCGAGTGGCGGGTGGCCTGAGATGATCCGGGAAGGTGGATGCCTGTGCGGCGCGGTGCGGTTCAAGGCGGAGGGCGAGCCGCTCAATGTCCGCATCTGCCATTGCCGCATATGCCAGAAGGCGATGGGCGCGCCCTATTTTGCCCGCGCGCAATTCGACCAGCGCGCGCTGACCGTCGAGGGCGAGACCGAGCGCTATGCCTCGTCCGAGGCCATCGACCGCGTGTTCTGCAAGCGCTGCGGCACGCGCCTGTTTGCCTGGCGGCGCAACGGCACGCTGGCGGGCGTTTCGCTCACCACCTTCGACGACCGCAACGCCTTCGCGCCGACCGAGCACATCTGGGTGTCGGAGAAGCTGGCCTGGCTGAAGCTCGACGACGGGCTGGTGCAGTATCAGGGGACCATCCCGACCTGATGTCAGGGTTGGCTTGACGCGGACGCGCTCGCCGGCCGGGGGCGCTCGCCCGTCGTCGTCGCGATCCAGATCCCGGCAAACACCGCGACGATGCCGGCCGCGAGATTCCAGCGCAGCGGCTCCGTCAGCAGCCAGGCCCCGACCACCGAAGCCGTGACCGGATTGACCGTCACCGAGATCGCGACGCGCGTCGGCGTCGTCCGCTCCAGCGCGAAGGCCCAGAGATAGAAGGTCAGCGCCGCGCCGAAGGCGCCGAGATAAAACGCTGCCAGCCATTGCGGCGCCCCGAAGGCTGCGACCGGCGCGAAACTGCCGCGGACATAGGCGAGCGGAATGAGGCAGGCCGCGCCCGCCGCCATGCTCATCGTGGTGAAGGCGAGCGGGCTGGCGCGCCGGATCAGCGGCTTCGACCAGATGCCGTAGAGCGCCATGCACAGCGCCGCCGCCACCATCAGGAGATCGCCGCGCCAGGCACCTGATGGCGCCGAGGTCAGATCGGTGAGCAGCGCAACCGCAACGCCCAGCGTCGCGATCACCACCCCGATCGATTTGCGCCAGGTCATGGCCTCGGCGCCGAGTGCGGCCCCGATCACGAGCGACAGCAGCGGAAGCGTCGACAGCGCGAGCGCACCGCGCGCCGCGGTCGTGAAGATCAGCGAGGCGTTGAACAGGATCGGAAACAGAGCAAAGAACAGAATGCCGAGCGCGACGGCGGCCGCCCAGTCTCGCCGCTCCGGCCAGCGATCGCCGCGCAGCAGCGTCAACGGCAACAGCAGCAGAAAGCCGATGCCGAACCGGAACGAGCCGATCGCGAGCGGATCGATGTTGCCCACCAGATAGCGCGTGGCACCGATCGAGGTGCCGCCCAGCGCGCTCGACAGCACGGCGGCCAAAACGCCAAGAGTCTCGCCCACGCTCCCTCCCCCAATGGATTTGCGCGCAGCATATGAGGCACGCCGAAACAGGGAATGGATTTTCCGTCATGCCAGGATAAATTTCCGTCATGAGCGAGCCCGATCTCGACCTCGATCTTCTCAAGGCCTTCCTCGCCGTCGCCGAGCATCGCTCCTTCACGCGCGCGGCCGCGACGCTCAATCGCACCCAGTCGGCGATGAGCGTCCAGATCAGGCGCCTCGAAGAGCGGCTGGACGCCAGGCTGTTTCACCGGACGAGATCGGGCGTGACGCTGAGCGCGGCCGGTCGTGAGCTGCTCGTCTACGCGAGGCGAATTCTCGACCTCAATGCGGAAGCGGTCGGCGCACTGCGCGCGCGCAGGCGCGAGGCCGTGGTCCGCCTCGGCGTGATGGACGACTACGGCACGATCGTCATTCCACCCTTGCTGCCGCACTTTGCCGAAAGCCATCCGGAGATCCGGGTCGAGATCGAGACCGGGCTGACCGCGACGATGCCGGCCCGGCTCGGCGAGGCCTATGACCTCGTCATTGCCATGCACCCGGTAGGGCACGGCGATGGCGAGCTGCTCCGGCGCGAGCAGGCGGTGTGGGCTGCGGCCAAATCCTACCCAGCCGGGGCGCAGGAGACCCTGCCCGTCGCGCTCTACCCGCCGGGCTGCCTGTTCCGGCAATGGGCCGCGGATGCCCTCGATGGCGCCGGCCGGCCCTGGCGCCTTGCTTTCGTCAGCCGGACCCTTGCCGCGGTCGAGGCGATCGTGGCGCAGGGGCTCGCGGTCACGGTCGTGAAAGCCGGCACCTTGCCCCCTCGCCTGCGCATCCTGTCGGCGCGCGACGGCCTGCCGCCGTTGCCGGGAGCGGACATCCGCCTCCACCGCGCGCGCAATCTGTCGCGGCCGGCGGCGCTGCTGGCCGATCATTTACAGCTTGGGATTTCGGAACCGGCGTCCCATATCCTGACCTGACGCGTTGCCCCACCACCGGATTGGCCGGGTTGGCTGCAAGGCCACGAGGCACAAACCGGGACAGACGAGCCGTGAACGTTTCCTTCTATGACCTTTCGGTGTGGGTGCTGCCGCTGGTGCTCGCCATCACCTTCCACGAAGCCGCGCATGCGTTCGTGGCCTACCGTCTCGGCGACAACACGGCCTGGCAACTCGGCCGGGTCAGCTTCAACCCTATCAGGCATATCGACCCGTTCGGCACCGTGATCCTGCCGGCGATGCTGCTGTTCGCGCATTCGCCGTTCCTGTTCGGCTATGCCAAGCCGGTGCCGGTCAATTACCGCAACCTCAACCATCCCAGGCTCGACATGGTCTGGGTGGCGCTAGCCGGGCCCGCCACCAACATCCTGCTGGCGCTCGCGGCCGCGCTTGCCCTCCATGCCCTGCCCTTCGCCCCCGCCGGCTCGGCGCAGTGGATCTTCGACAACCTCAAGAATGCGCTCTTGATCAACGCCATTCTGGCAGTGTTCAACATGATGCCGATCCCGCCGCTCGATGGCGGGCGGGTCGCGGTCGGGCTGCTGCCGCGGCCGCTCGCTCTGCCGCTGGCCCGGCTCGAGCCGTTCGGGATGCTGATCCTGATCGGCCTGCTGATCCTGCTACCGCTGGCGGGCTCGCAGTTCGGTCTAAATCTTGATGTTATTTCAGCAATACTGCGAACGTTGACCGGTTATGTGATTCAGGCTGTTCTCTTTCTGACCGGCAATGCGTAGTTGAAGCGAACACCCGAACACAAGCCGAAGGGCCAGAGGCCGACTTGGTCAAAGCTGCCGATATGCTGATCGCGCGACGCGCGGACACCCGTGCCCGCGCCGATTTTGCCACCTGGAAGATGATGGCCAAGCTCAACGGCTCATCCGCGCTGCCGCCCGAGGCCCAGGAGTTCCTCGCGAGCTACAAGAACCTGCTGGCGCGGATGAGCGAGGGCGAGGCCACCGAGGCCACGATCGGCGCGATCTACAAGGCCTACTATGCCGAGATGGGCGGCGCAGGAACCCCGCCCGACGTCCGCACCCGCCCGGCCGAACCGGCAGCGGACAATGTTACCGCTTTCCGCCGCCCGGCCCCGAAGCCGAAGACGGTCAGCTTTTTCGGGACTGGCGCGGCCGCCGGAACCCAGAAACGTCCGCTCCCGGTCATGCTGATTTTCGCCTGCCTGGTCGTGGTCTATGTCGGGATCCGGCTTTACTGGCGCTGAGCCTGCTTCTTCTTTTTCTTCTCGTCCGCCGGCTTGAACACGATCTCGACCGTGCGCTCGAAGCGATCCTCGTTCAGGGCGACGGGCGGCTGCGGGAACGGGTCGGACTTGCGGACCATGGCGATCGCGGCGTCATCGAAGGCCTTGTCGCCGGACGAGGTCACGACATCCACCGACAGCACATTGCCCATGCGGTTGAGCGCAAAGCTCACCTTGGCCGTCTCGTTCTTGGGCTCCTTGCCCTCCGGATTGACCTTGTGCGCCGAAAGATGGGCGCTGATCTTGCGGTTCCAATCGGCGGTCAGCTTCAGCAGGTCCTTGCCGATGCCGAGCACGGGCGCCATCGCCTTCTCGGCCTCGCGCGCAGCGTCCTCGAAGGTCTGACGCTCCATCGCGACCGACTTCTGCGCGGCCTCCATGGCCGGCGTTTCGACGGCGGCGATCTTCGGATCGTCGTCCTGCTCTTTCTTCGGCTTGTTCTCGGTGACGAGGCGATCGGCCTCTTCGACCTGTTGCGGCCGGTCCTGAGGAAGGTCCGTCTCCTTCACCTCGGCCTTCTGCTCGGGCATCTCCGGGCGCTCTTCCTGCTCCTCGGAGTCCTGCGGCCCCGGGGCCCTGTCGGACTCCTGGACCGGCGGCGATGTCATCTCGACCGCGAACTCCGCCCCCGCAGCGCCCAAGCCCTCGTCGCCGTCGTCCGCCTGCAGGTTTGCGAGCGCTAGCGCCGCCCCACCCACATGGAGGACGATGGCCGCGATCGCGGCCAGGATCCAAAGCCTGCGGGACGGTCTGGGTTCGAGCTCGAGGACGGACATGGCCAATCTCTAGGGCTGCGCGGGGCTCGCAGCAGGCGCTCCCGCCGCCGTGGGAGCCCCCTCGAGCGCTACCAGCTTCACCTTGGTGTAACCGCCGGAGCGCAACAGCTCCATGACGCCCATCAATTCGCCATAGGGCACCGAGCGATCGGCACGCACGAAGATGTACTTGTCCTTGCTCATATCGGACATTGAATCGAGCGTCATGATCAGTTCGGCCCGGTACACGGACTCCTCGCCGATCGCGAGCGTCATATCGCGCCTGATGCTGAGATAGGTCGGCTTGTCCGGCTTCTTCTGCGGCATCGCGCTCGACGTCGGCAGATCGATCGGCAGGTCGACCGTGGACAGCGGCGCTGCGACCATGAAGATGATCAACAGCACCAGGATGACGTCGATGAACGGCGTGACGTTGATGTCATGCGTCTCGGAGAAGTCGTCCTCGTCGTCATTGTCCGTGAGCGAAACGGCCATGGTTCACTCCGCCGCGCGAGAATGCAGGCTGCCGTGGCTGCGGTCGAGATCGCGCGAGAGCAGCCGCGCCGCCGCGCCCGAGGCACGGCTGACGAGCTCGAGATAGCCCTTCGTCACGCGCGAGAAGTGGTTGTAGATGATGACGGCGGGAATGGCGGCGACGAGGCCGATCGCGGTCGCGAGCAACGCCTCGGCGATGCCGGGCGCGACGACGGCGAGGTTCGTGGTCTGCGACTTCGAGATGCCGATGAAGCTGTTCATGATGCCCCAGACCGTACCGAACAGGCCGACGAAGGGCGACGTCGAGCCGATGGTCGCGAGCACGCCCATGCCGATGCGGATGCGCCGTGCCTCCGCGCGCACGATCTCCTGGAAGCTCGAGGCCGCACGCTCCTTGATGCCGGCATCGCTGGAGAGGCCAGCCGACATCCGCGCCTCACGCAACGCCGCCGCCAGGAAGGACGGCAGGATGCCCTCCTTGGCACCGAGCGCCATCTGCGCTTCGGCGAGCGAGCGCGCCTCGGCGACCTTCTTCAGCGCCGAACGCAGCTTCGCCGAGGCGACCGACAGCTCGAACGACTTGGCGATGAGGACGGTCCAGGTCATCAGCGAGGCGAAGGCGAGCCCGATCATGACCGCCTTCACGACGACGTCGGCCGACATGAACATCACCCAGGGCGACAATTCCTTCATGCCGGGTACGCCAACGGTCACCGTCTCGGCCTTCGCGGCCGCTGGGGCCGTGGCTGCAGGCGACCCCGTCTGGGCGGAGGGAGCCGCTGCGGCGGGAGCGGTCGGAGCCGCAGGCGCGGTCGCCGGGCTGGCCGGGGCCGTCTGGGCCTGTGCCGGCGCCGTCGGGGCGGCTTGTGTCTGGGCAGAAACAGGGGATGCGAGCCAGGCGGCGGCCAGCATCACGGCGGCGGCAAGGCTTGCTTGGAAGGACATGATCTTCATACTTCGGCCCAGTAGCGAATGAGGTTGTGATAGATACCCGTCAATTTGACCGTTTCGGGATCGTCACGCCCGAGCCGTTCCACCAGCGCCTGTATCGCGGTGTCGAGGTCAAAGATCATGCTCCGGGCTTGATCGTCCCGTATCATGCTCTGGAGCCAGAAGAAAGACGCAACCCGCGCCCCCCGGGTCACCGGCGTGACGAGATGCAGGCTGGTCGAGGGATAGAGCACGCAGTCGCCGGCTGGCAACTTGACTTCGTGCGAACCGTAGGTGTCCTCGATCACAAGTTCGCCACCGTCATATTCTTCCGGCTCGGCGAGGAACAGCGTGACCGACAGGTCGGTGCGGATGCGAAGGCCGGTCAGCCGGTCGCCGCGGATCGCATTGTCGACATGCAGGCCGAAATGATGGCCGCTGCTGGCAGCATAGCGGTTGAACAGCGGCGGGAAGATCTGGAGCGGAATTGCCGCCGCAATGAAGCGCGGGTTCGACGTCAGCGCCGAGATGATGCGATTGCCGAGCTTGCGCGCGACCTCGCTGTCCGGCGGCAATTGCTCGTTTCGCTTGACCATGGCCGACTGCGCCCCTGCGGTCGAGCGGCCATCCTCCCATTCGCTGGCATCCATGATGCGGCGGAAATCCGCCACATCATCCTTGCTGAGAACGCCAGGCAGACACGTCAACATAATCAGAACTTCGCCGTGGTGATCAGATAGAACGCCCGTCCCGGCGCGACGGCCACGAACGGCACGGCGCTGCGATAGAGCGTGTCGTAGTACAGCTTGTTGGTCAGGTTCTGCGCGTAGAACTTCATGGTCCAGTTCTTGTCGATCTTCTTCTCGACGAACGCGTCGAAGCGCCAATAGCTCGGCAGCTCGTTGCCGGTGTTGGCCGCGAACGTGCCGCCATAGACCTTCGAGCGGTACACCGCCTGCCCGCCCAGCTCCCAGCCGTCGTCGAACTTGTACTTGGTCAGCATGCTGAACGACTGGTGGGCGACGTTGGCAAGCTGCAGACCGATGTTCGAAGGAATGCCGCTCTGCGTGACTTTCGACTGCATCAGCACCAGGCCGCCGAAGACGCTCCAGCGATCCGTGATCTTGCCTTCCGCCTCGATGTCGATGCCCTGGATTCGATAGGCCGCGCCCGACGTCAGCAGGTTGTTGACGGTCTCGCGGGCGTTGTCCTTCGTGGTCTGGAACAGAGCGCCGCTGACCAGCAGGTGGCGATCCACCAGCTCCCATTTGGTACCGACTTCGACCGCCTTGTTGCGCTCGGGCCCGAGCAGGATGGCCGTGTTGGGAGGAACGCCGCCGTAATCGGTGCCGGTCGCGTCAAGCTCCGACCCGAACGGATTGGCCGAGGTTGCATAGGCCGCGTAGATGCTGCCGATCGACATCGGCTTGTAGACCGCGCCGACGTTGTAATTGACGAGATCGGCGTTCATTTTGAGGGCGGGCGGCGCGTTGACCGACGCGCTCATGTTGTAGCCGTCGTAGCGGACGCCACCATTCAGGATCACGGTGTCCTGCCAGTTCGCGGTGTCCATGACATAAACGCTGCTGGTGTTGACACCATAACGCGTCGGATTGCCCACCAGCGACGGCGTGCTGCTGAAGGGAATGTTGGTGTATTGCGGCGAGTAGAGATTAACTCCCGTGACGGCGCCGTTGCTCGTGGAGCCACCACCGAACAGTTCCGACGAAAGGCCGGTGTACCGGTCGATCGAGATATTTTCGTTGGTGTATTCGGCGCCGAACACCGCGGTGTGCTTGACCCCGTAGGTGTCGAGCTTGAACGTGGCTTCGTTCTGGTTGGCCCATACGTCCACGTTCTGGTAGCGGCTCTGCGCGCTGGCCGTCGTGGTCCACAGCAGCGGGTTGGCGAAGCTCGTGTTCGGGTTCTGCGGCAGCGTGCCGATGTAGTTGAGCAGCGAGTGCTCGCCGCGCACCTTGCTGCTCAGCGTGATGGCTTCATTGACCTTGTACTCGATCGTGCCGGTGCCGAAATCCTGCCGCGCGGTCTGGAAGTCGCGGTTGAGGAAGCCGTACCAGTTGCCGCGCGGAATGCCAGCCGAGGTCACCGGCACGTTTCCCTGCTTGTAATAGGGCACGCCGAAATCCGGATAGCCGCTGAGATCGGTATGGACATAGTTCGTGGTAATCTTGATGTCGTTGGTCGGGGTATACTTGGTCGAGATGAAGCTGCCCCAGCGATTATCGGTCACGTAGTTGCGGCCGGCCACGTTGGCGTCCTGGAACAGGCCGCCGGTACGCACCGAGAAGGTGGGATCGACGACCTGGTTGACGTCAATCGTGACGCGCTTGGTGTAGTCGGTGCCGAACTCGGTATCCATGCGCTGGAAATTGCGGTCACCGGCCTGCTTGGTGACGATGTTGATGGCGCCGCCGGCCGTGCCGCGGCCGGCATAGGAGGACGCGGGGCCGCGCAGGATCTCGATCTGCTCGGTGAAGAAGTTCTCGCGGATGGAAACCGCGGGATCGCGGATGCCGTCGATGAAGACGTCGTTGCGCGCGTCGAAGCCGCGGATGAAGAAGCGGTCGCCGAACGCGTTGCCGCCCTCGCCCGAGCCCAGCGTCACGCCCGCGGTCGAGCGCCCGATCTCCTTCAACGTGGTGGCGTTCTTGTCCTCGAGCACCTCCTTGCTGAGCACCGTGATGGTCTTCGGCGTGTTCAGCAGCGGCTCGGGAAACTTGCCCGAAGCCTGGACGTGGTCGACCTTGTAGGGCGCGGCCGGATCGGAATAGGGATTGCGGTCGACCTCGCCGACCGGAGCCGAGGGAGCAGCGGCCTGCTGGGCAGCCTGCTGCCGCTGCGCGGCACGGCGCAGCGCGTTGCGCGCGCGGACCTGATCCGGCGTCGGCTTCGAGGCCGTCGGACGCGGACGCTGCACCGGCGCATCGACGGTCACCGGCGGCAGGTTCGATTGCTGCGCCTCCGCGCCGCTCGACACCGACGCGACCGCGATCAAGCTCGCGACGGCCGAAACCTTCTTGCCGGAAATTCCCGCAAACTTCTCATCCACTGGATTGAACGCTGCGACCGAACGCAACGACTTCGGTGCGACCACCTGCCCCATTACCAAACGCCCCATCTGCAAGTTCGCTCATTCACTTCGATGAGCGATTAGGCTGTTGGTATCGACGGCAAAATAGTGGGTCAATCCGCACAGGCCGCGAGAACACCGGAATAGGTCCAGTTCAAAACGATTCTAAATTACAGTTTGAAACCGTTCTAAATCGTTGTTTGGACTCGTTCTAAAACACACACGAAAACACCGCGAAATCCCGCTTCGCAGAACGGCATCAGTCGCTGCTCGGCGGCTTCATCAGCGAGAACAATTCGTCGACCGTTTTCTGCGCGACCGCGCGCACGCGATCGGTGTTGTCCATGCCTGCGATGTTGACGCCGTTGACGACCGCTTTGATCTCGTCGCGAAAGTCGGTGAGGAAACGCAAGGGATCGCGCTGTTCGTTGGCAACGCGCGCGATCAATCCCGTGATCAGAATCTGACACGCGATCAGCTTGCCGTTCAGCTCGTCCATTCCTGCGCTCCCGTTGTGGCGGGGGCCGATATGACCGATGCCGAATTTCCTGACAACCGAAACGCCGCACGCGCGATTTAGAACCGTTCTCATGGCGCCAATCTGGACGCCGATCCGGGCATTCATTCCGACTGTCGGCGCAACGCGGACGCGATCGCCCTTGGGGCGACTCCACTTCCGCCCACACCGGTTCCGAGCAGTGTCTGAAGTTTGCACGCAGATCGTTCGCATCGGGAAAATGCAGCACTGCACACCGTAGTGACACGGAGCTGCCTAGACAGTGCAAAGCTTTCCAATTGTTTAGGATTCTCGACCCATAGTGCTGTTTACACTGGAACTTGGCGTGTATTATACAAGCGCGCTGGAACCCTATGATTGCCCCACAATTCGTAGTTTTGGGCATACGAGCCAACGAGCCGATATGAAAAAATCACGGCCGATAGTTTGGATTGTCGTCATCGCGGCCGTGGCCACCGCGGGTTACTATGGTTGGCAGAAATACGGCTCGCCAGACGCCGGGAAAGCCCAGACAGCACAAAAGGGTCCGCCTCGCCCATCCGCCATCCCGGTCAGCGTTGCGCCGGTCCAAAAAGTCGATTTTCCGGTCTATCTGACCGGTCTCGGCACGGTTCAGGGCTTCAACACCGTCCAGGTCCGCTCCAGGGTTGATGGCCAGATCGACAAGATCGCCTTCACGGAAGGGCAGATCACCAAAGAGGGCGAGCTTCTCGCCTCGATCGATCCCCGTCCCTATCAAGCCGCGCTCGACCAGGCCAAGGCCAAGAAGGCGCAGGACGAGGCAAATCTGGCCAACGCCAATCTCGAGCTCCAGCGCGCCATGAAGCTCGGCGAATTCGCCACCGCGCAGCGGGTCGACACCCAGCGCTCCACCGTCGCCCAGCTCACCGCGCAGATCGCCGCCGACGAGGCCGCGATCTCCAACGCGCAGACCCAGCTCGATTACACCCAGATCAAGGCGCCGATCACCGGCGTCGCCGGCCTGCGTCTGGTCGACGTCGGCAACATCGTCAACGCCTCGACGCAGACGGGCATCGTCACGATCACGCAGGTCGAGCCGATCACGGTGATCTTCACCGCGCCCGAGGATCAGCTCCCTTATATCAGCGAGGGTCAGAAGGCCGCGGCCCTCAAGGTGATTGCCTTCAGCACCGACGGCAAGAAGACGCTGGCCGAAGGCAAGCTCTCGGTCATCAACAACCAGGTCGACACGACCAGCGGGACTATTCGCCTCAAGGCGGTGTTCGACAACAAGGAACACACGCTGTGGCCGGGCCAGTCGGTTTCGACGCGCCTTCTGGTGCGCACGTTGAAAGATGCCACCGTGGTTCCGGATGATGCGGTTCAGCATTCGACCAACGGCCTCTACGCCTATACCGTCAATCAGGACAACAAGGCCGAGGTGCACAAGATCAAGGTCAGCTACGCCATTGACGGACGCTCGGTCGTCGATGAAGGCTTGACCCCTGGTCAGCAGGTGATCACCGGCGGCCAATTCAAGGTTCAGCCCGGAAGCCTCGTCTCGACGGCGGTGGCAAGTTCGGATCCGGCCCAGAGCAAGGTACGACAGGAATGACCGAGGGCGGGATTTCGGCACCTTTCATCCGTTATCCCATCGGCACCTCGCTGCTGATGGCCGGCATTCTCTTTGTCGGTCTCGTCGCCTACCCCCTGCTGCCGGTCGCGCCGCTGCCGCAGGTGGACTTCCCGACCATCCAGATCACCGCCAATCTGCCGGGCGGCAGCCCCGAGACGATGGCCTCGTCGGTGGCGCAGCCGCTGGAGCGCCAGTTCGCCCAGATCCCCGGCATCGCGCAGATGACCTCGACGAGTTATCTGGGCACCGCGTCGATCACCATTCAGTTCGACCTCAACCGCAGCATCGACGGCGCGGCCAACGACGTGCAGGGCGCCATCAACGCCGCCAGCGGCCAGTTGCCGAAGAACCTGCCCTCACCGCCGACCTATCGTAAGGTCAACCCGGCTGACGCGCCGATCCTGCTGCTGTCGGCGACGTCGGACACGCTGCCCTTGACCAGCGTCAGCGACGCGGTCGACGCCCAGCTCGCCCAGCAGATCAGCCAGCTCTCGGGCGTGGCGCAGGTCTTCATCGGCGGCCAGCAGAAACCCTCCATCCGGATTCAGATCGACCCGGCGAAGCTCGTCGCCAAGGGTCTGTCGATGGAGGACGTGCGCAGCCAGATCGCGATCACCACGGTCGACAGTCCCAAGGGCAATATCGACGGGCCCAAACGCGCCTATACGATCTACGCCAACGACCAGCTGACCCAGTCCAAGGACTGGAACGACGTCATCATCGCCTATCGCAACGGCGGCCCTTTAAGAATTCGCGACATCGGACAGGCGGTCAGTGGCGCCGAAGACGCCAAGCAGGCGGCCTGGGCCAATGGCAAGCGCGGCGTGTTCCTGGTGATCTTCAAGCAGCCGGGCGCCAACGTCATCGAGACAGTCGACCGGATCAAGGCGACCCTGCCCCGCCTCGTCGCGGCGATTCCGCCGGCGATCAAGATCGAGCTGATCAGTGACCGCACCACAACCATCCGTGCCGCTGTCGAGGACGTCCAGTTCACGCTGCTGTTGACCATCGCCCTGGTGGTCATGGTCATCTTCATCTTCCTGCGCAGCTTCTGGGCAACGGTCATTCCCACCATCACGGTTCCACTGGCGCTATTAGGCGCGTGCGCCCTGATGTGGGTGGCCGGCTATTCGCTCGACAATCTGTCGCTGATGGCGCTCACCATCGCGGTCGGCTTCGTGGTGGACGACGCCATCGTGATGCTCGAGAACATCACGCGCTATATCGAGGAAGGCGAATCGCCGATGGCGGCGGCCTTCCGGGGTTCCAAGGAAATCGGTTTCACCATCATCTCGATCAGTATCTCGCTGGTCGCGGTGCTGATCCCGCTGCTGCTGATGGGTGGCATCATCGGCCGCCTGTTCCGCGAATTCGCCGTCGTGCTGGCGATGACCATCTTCGTCTCGATGTTCGTGTCGCTGACGCTGACGCCGATGATGGCCTCGCGGTTCCTGCGCTCCCATGGCGAGGTCACCCACGGCAAGTTTTACAAGTGGAGCGAAGCCGGCTTCGACGCCATGCTGCGCGGCTACGAACATGTGCTCGACCTCGCCCTCGCCTGGCGGCGCACCACGCTCGTGATCTTCTTCGCCACGCTCGCTTTGTCGGTCTATTTGTTCGTGCTGATCCCGAAGGGCTTCTTTCCGCAGCAGGACGTCGGCCTGATCACCGCGACCTCGGAAGCCTCGCAGGACATCTCCTTCGCGGAGATGCAGCGGCGCCAGGTCGAGCTCGGCAAGATCGTGATGGAGGACCCCGACGTCGCCACGATCGCGATGAACATCGGCGGCAGCGGCCGCGCCGGCAACAACGGCAACATGTTCATCACCTTGAAGCCGCGTGATCAGCGCGACGCCTCGGCACAGCAGATCATCGCGCGCCTGCGTCCCAAGCTCGAGAAGGTGTCCGGCGCCCGCCTCTATATGCAGGCGGCCCAGGACGTCCGCCTCGGCGGCCGGCCGACGCGCACACAGTTCGAATTCACCCTGCAGGACGCCGATCTCGCCGAGCTCAACGACTGGGCGCCGAAGATCCTCGCCAAGATGCAGACGCTGCCGCAGTTGCGCGACGTTGCGACCGACCAGCAGACGCAGGGCACCACGGTCCAGCTCAAGATCAACCGCGACACCGCCGCACGCTACGGCATCCAGCCGCAGCTGATCGACGACACGCTGTATGACGCTTTCGGGCAGCGCCAGGTCACGCAGTATTTCACCCAGCTCAACACCTACAAGGTGATCCTCGAGATCCTGCCGGAGCTGCAAGGAAACCTCGACAGCCTGAACAAGCTCTACGTGAAATCGCCGCTGACCGGCGACCAGGTGCCGCTGTCGACCTTCGCGACCTGGACCACCGATCCGGTCCGCCCGCTCTCGATCAGCCACCAGGGCCAGTTCCCGGCGATCACGATCAGCTTCAACCTCGCGCAAGGCGTCGCGCTCGGCCAGGCCACCGAGGCCGTGCAGAAGGCGATGGCCGATCTCGGTGCGCCGCCGACGCTGAACTCGAGCTTCCAGGGCACCGCGCAGGCGTTCCAGCAGTCGCTCGGCACCGTGCCGCTGCTGATCCTCGCCGCGCTCGTCGTGGTGTATCTGATCCTCGGCATTCTCTACGAGAGCTACATCCACCCGATCACGATCCTGTCGACCCTGCCCTCGGCCGGCGTCGGCGCGCTCGCGATCCTGATGGCGGCGGGATTCGAATTCAGCCTGATCGCGCTGATCGGCGTCATCCTGCTGATCGGCATCGTGAAGAAGAACGGCATCATGATGGTCGACTTCGCGATTGCCGCGGAACGCGATCACCACAAGACGCCGGAAGAATCGATCCGGCAGGCTGCGCTGCTCCGCTTCCGCCCGATCATGATGACGACGATGGCCGCGCTGCTCGGCGGCGTGCCCCTGATGCTCGGCCACGGCACCGGCGCCGAAATCCGCCAGCCGCTCGGCTACGCCATGGTCGGCGGCCTGATCGTGAGCCAGGCGCTGACGCTGTTCACCACGCCCGTCGTCTATCTCTATCTGGACAAGCTCAACAACTGGTTCTCCGGTTGGGGCCGTTCGGATGACGACGAAGGCCACGAGGTCTCCGAGCACGGCGCCGTTAAGCAAGCCGCCGAGTAAACTTGCGCCGCGGCCCCCGCGACGCTACAGCGAAGCCCCCGGTTCACGCCAACGCGGTTTCGCCATGCTCATGCAATCCAGACTTGCCGCCCTCGCCGCCGCCCTCCTGCTCTCGACCGGCGCCGCGTACGCCCAGCAGGGCGCCAAGAAGAATGCAGCGCCCCCCGCTGCGGCACAGCCCGCGCCGGCGCCAACGCAGCCGCAGGGTGACGCGGCCCAGGCGCAGCAGGCCGGCTGGGTCGTGCGCTGCACCAGCGTCAGCCGCGATGCGCCGCTCGAATGCGCGATGGAGCAGAACGCGGTGCTGACCAAGACCGGCCAGACCATCGTCCTGATCAACATCCGCATCGCGCCCGACACCCGCACGCCGATCGCACTGCTGCAATTGCCGCTCGGCCTCAATCTGCCCGTCGGCGCCAAGCTCCAGGTCGACGAGGGCAAGACCGTCGACCTCCAGATCCAGACCTGCGAGAACCGCGGCTGCTACGCCTCGACGCCGATCGCGGCGGACCTGCTCGCGGCCCTGCGATCGGGCAAGCAGCTGAAGGTCTCCTTCCAGAACATGGGCAAGGAGACGATCGCGATCCCGATGCCGCTCGGCGACTTCGCCGCCGCCTACGACAAGATCAAGTAAGGGCCTACTGCCGCGCCATCTGCGCATTGCCGACGGCATCGCCGTCAAGCTTCTGGTCGCTGTGCATGGTGACGGTGACGCGGAGCAGCTTTCCCTCGAACTCGAACGGCGCCTCGTAATGCGAGACGGGGCTGCCGCGGTCGCGGCCGATGTCGAGGCCGGACCACGAGATCAGCGTGTGGAAACCGAGCTGGGTCTGGAGCGCCCCCGCCGGCTCGCCGTCGATCAGCAGCGTGTATTCGGTGACGCCGGTGCGCGAGCCCTTGGCCGGAGGCTCCTTGCGCACGAGACGCTCGACGTGAACCCCGAGCCGCCGCGCGCCTGAGGACACCTTGCGATCGGAGCGAACGATCTGGTGGCTGCCGCCGATGTTGAGGTCGTGCACGAGGTGACCATCCCTGACGTAGAGACTGTAGCCCGACGTCGCATCGCCATGCGAGATCAGCACGCCGTCCGCGCCCGCCTCCCCGATCTCGACATGCGCCTCGATCGTATAGCTGCGGCTGCGTACGTCGGGCGCGACATCCGTCGGCACATGGCCCATGCCGGCGTGGAAGACGAAATGGTGGCGCGCGCCGTGGAAGCGCGCGGCATTCTCGGCAAAGCGCGGACCGAAACGATCGTCGAGCGGCAGCACCTTGTGCTTCTCGGCTTCCGCCCACCACGTCGCGATCATCGCCGCGAGACGCTCCGGCTCTTTCGCCGCGAGATCATTGGTCTCCGAAAAATCCTCGTCGAGATGGAACAGCTCCCATTTGTCGTTCTCGAACGGGGTGCCCGAGGGATGGAAGGCGACCGCCTTCCAGCCCGCCTGCCAGAGGCCGCGATGGCCGAACATCTCGAAATATTGCGGCGAGCGTTTTGAGGGCGCGGAGGCATCGTTGATCGATCGCGCAAAGCTCTCGCCTTCGAGCGGCATCTGGGGACAGCCCGCGATCGCCGTCGGAGATTCGATGCCGATGAGTTCGAGCAGCGTCGGCGTGAGGTCGCAGGCATGCACGAACTGGTGCCGCAGTTCGCCCTTGGCTGCGATCCGCTTCGGCCAGTTGATGACGAAGGGATCGCGAATGCCGCCGCCATGGGTGTTCTGCTTGTAGCGGCGCAGCGGCGTGTTCGAGGCCATGGCCCAACCGTGCGGGAAATTGCTGTGCGTGTCGGGACCGCCGATATCGTCGATACGGAAGAGCTTTTCGGCGATCGGCTCCGGCTTGAAGTTGAAGGGACCCATCGCGTTGACGAAGCCGAGCGGGCCGCCCTCCTGGCTCGCGCCGTTGTCGGACATCACGATGATCACGGTGTTGTCGCGGATGCCGGCCGTCTCCAGGAACGAGACAAGGCGCGCGAGATGACGATCGGAATGATCGAGCATGCCGGCGAAAGCCGCCTGCAGGCGCGTGAAGACGCGGCGCTCGTCGGCGGAATGCTCCTCCCAGGCCTTCACGCCGTCATTGCGCGGCGGCATTCGCGTCCCCTCCGGCACAAGTCCCATCGTCTTCTGGCGGGCGAGACGCTGCTCGCGCTCGACGTCCCAGCCATGCGCGAACGAGGCGTCGTAGCCGCGGATGATGTCGGCGGGCGCCTGATGCGGCGCGTGGCAGGCGCCGAGCGCGACCCAGGTCAGCCAGGGAACGTCAGGGCGATCGGCGACGTGATCGCCGATGAAACGGATCGACTGGTCGATCAGATCCTCGGTCAGATGATATCCGTCGGCGTGGGTGCCCGGCGGATCGATGTGCGTGTTGTCGGAGACCAGCTCGGGCGCGTATTGATCGGTCTCGGCGTCGAGGAAGCCGTAGAAGCGGTCAAAACCGCGCCCCAAAGGCCAACCGTCGAACGGGCCGGTGGCGCCGCTCTCGGTCAACGGCGTGACGTGCCATTTGCCGACCATGTAGTTGCGATAGCCGTGCACGCGCAGCATCTCGGCGAGCGTCCCCGCCTCGCGCGCGATCTTGCCGCGGTAGCCGGGATAGCCGGAATCGAAATTGGCAAGGCACCCGACGCCGACGGAATGATGGTTGCGCCCGGTCAGCAGTGCCGCCCGCGTCGTCGAGCACATCGCGGTGGTGTGGAAGCCGGAGTAGCGCAGGCCCTCGGCGGCGAGCCTGTCGATGGTCGGCGTCCTGATCGCCGAGCCGTAGCAGCCGAAATCGGAGAAGCCGACATCGTCGAACAGCACGACCAGGATGTTCGGCGCGCCCGCGGGCGGCCTCGCCGCCTCAGGCCACCAGGGTTTCGACTCCGCAACCGTCTTGCCAACGGTGCCGCCGAACGGCGCGGTGCTGCCTGCGCTCATCTGCTCCTCCCTGATGCCTCGGGCGTGTTGCCCCGGCTGCCACAGTTGACCCGCGGCCAGCCTTACTCTAAATTATAATCCGAATTATGATTATGATTTAGGACGGATGCAAGCACGGATGCGGCCATTTGCGGAGCCCGAGGCCCGCGACTTCGACCTGCCCGGCGTCGCCCCGTCGCGGCAGAAGCGCAGCCGCGAGACCACGCTGGCGCTGCTGCGCGCCGGCGCCGACATGTTGCGAACCCGCAGCCTCGCCGAGCTCTCGATCGAAGCGCTCTGCACCGAGGTCGGGGCCACCGTCGGCGCCTTCTACAGCCGCTTCGACAGCAAGGAGGCCTATTTCAATGCGCTGATGGCGCTGGCCGCGCGCGACGGCGAGCAGCGGCTGGGCGACATCAGGCGGCCCTCAGCGGATAATACGAGCCTCGACAAGCTTTGCCAGACCGTCATCAGCGGCATCGTGGCCTGGATGCGCGACCATGAAGGCGTATTGCGCGCCGCGCTTCAGCATGACGACACCCGCCCGGACAAATGGACGCCGTTCAAGGCGCTCGCCCAGGCGACGACCGCGCGCGCCACCCCTCTCCTGCTCCCCGCCATGGGCAAGGGCCGCAAGGCCGCCAAGACCCGCACCATCGCGTTCGGCTTCCAGGTCGTCCTGGGCACGCTGGTGAATGCGATCCTCAACGATCCCGGACCGCTGACGCTTTCGTCGAAAGAGATGGAGACGCGACTGGCCGGCTGCCTGTCGCTGCTGCTCAAGGCGGAGATCGATCAGTCCACGCCGAGATAGGCCTTCTGCACCTGCGGATCCTCCGCAAGTGCGGCGGCTGTGCCCGACAGCACGCTCTTTCCGACCTGAAGCACGGTCGCAAAATCCGAGACTTCCAGCGCGAGCTCGATCGACTGCTCGGCGAGCAGGATGGTCAGGCCCTCGCGATGCAGGCGGCCGAAAGTCTCGTACATGGATTCGACCACTGCCGGAGCCAAGCCCAGCGAGGGCTCGTCCAGCATCAGCAGCTTCGGATCGCTCATCAGCGCGCGACCGACCGCGAGCATCTGCCGCTCGCCGCCGGACATGGTGCCGGCGCGCTGGTTGCGGCGCTCCTTCAGGCGCGGGAAGATCTCGTAGACGCGCTCCAGCAGCGTGGCCTGGCGCGACTTGTCGTGCAGCGGCGTCGCGCCGAGCATGAGGTTGTTCTCGACGCTCTGCTGCACGAACAGCCGCCAGCCCTCCGGCGACAGCGCCAGCCCCTTGCGCACGATGGAAAAGGCCTTCTGGCCGGCGATCTCCTCGCCGCGAAAGCTGATCGAGCCGGCATGCACGGGAATGAGACCCGCGATCGCATTCAGCGTCGTGGTCTTGCCGCCGCCATTGGAGCCGAGCAGCGCGACGACGCTGCCCTCCGGCACCTCCAGCGAGACATCGGAGACCCCGATGAGGTCGCCATAGCGCACCTCGAGGTGCTCGATCCGCAGCAGCGCTCCACTCATAGGTCGGGCCCGCCCATCAGCTCGACCGGCGTATGGCCGGCGGCCGCCTTGGCGGCGCGCGTGCCGAGATAGGCCGCAATCACCGCCGGGTTGGACGTGACCTCGCGCGGCGAGCCGCGGGCGATCTCCTTGCCCTGGTGAAACACCATCACGCGGCTGGCGAGCGACATGATCACTTCCATGATGTGCTCGACGATGACGAGCGTGATGCCGGAGCGGTGGATGTCGCGGACGAGATCGATGGCGAGCTTGACCTCATGTGCGTTGAGCCCGGCCATTGCCTCGTCGAGCAGCAACACTTTTGGTTCGGTCGCGAGCGCGCGGGCGATCTCCAGCCGCTTGCGGCCGGGCGTGCCGAGCGAGCGCGCCGGCGCTTCCGCCAGCCTGCTCATGCCGACGCGCTCCAGCACCGCGCGCGCCTTGCTCTCGGCCTCCTTGCGATGCGAGGTGCGCAGGAACGCGCCGATCATGACGTTCTCGAGCACCGTCATACCTTCAAAGGTCTGCGGCACCTGGAAGGTGCGCGCGAGCCCGAGTCCGGCGCGCTGCTCCGGTGCGAAGTCGGTGATATCGGTCCCCTCGAACAGCACGCGTCCCGAGGTGGTCTTGAGGTCACCAGTGAGGCAATTGAAGAAGGTCGACTTGCCCGCGCCGTTCGGGCCGATCAGGCCGAGAATGTCGCCCTGCTCCAGCGTGACGGAGGCGTCGTCCACCGCCTTGAAGCTGCCGAATGCCTTGGTGATCCCGCGCGCCTCAAGGAGCATGGCTTGCTCCCTTCTCGGACTTTGTCTTGCTGCGCCGTGTGAACAGGCTGAGCAGGCCGCCCGGCTGGAAACGCGCGATCAGCACGATGATCGCGCCATAGACCACGAAGGTGAGGCCTGCGCCCTTGCCGCCGAGCCAGCTGTTGGAGATCTCCTCCAGCGGCACGAGGATCGCGGCCCCCACCAGCGGCCCGAACAGCAGCCCTGCCCCGCCCAGCGCCGCCATGATCAGGATCTTCACCGAAATCAGGATGCCGAGCCCGGACTCGGGATCGACGAAGCCGAACATCATCGCATAGAGCGCGCCAGCAACGCTCGTCAGCGCAGCGCTCAGCATGTAGGCGTAAAGCTTCGTGCGGCTGGCCGGCGCGCCGAGCGAGCGCGCGGCGCGCTCGGAATCCTTGATCGCGCGCAGGTAAAATCCCATCCGGCTGTTGGTCATCCACCAGGTAATGAGCAGCGTGATCACGAGCACGAGCAGGAAGAGATAGTAGTACGGCAGCGACGACAGGAACGAGAGATCGAAGACGTTGCGCGGCACGGTCGGCCCCGAAAGACCGACGGCTGCACCCAGCCATTCGGTGTTGGTGACGATCAGCCGCATCGTCTCGGCCACAGCAATCGTCGCCATGCTGAAATAATGGCCCGAGAGCCGCAGCGTCGGCACGCCGACGATCGCGGCGAGGCCCACCGCCAGCACGATGCCGCCGGGAATGCCGAACAGAGGCGACAGGCCGAACTTGGCGTAGGAGCCCATCGCGGCATAGGCGCCGCAGCCGAAGAACACGACATGGCCGACCGAGACCTGCCCGGCATAGCCGCCGACGATGTTCCAGGCCGACGCCGCGATGGCGTAGAGCAGCACCAGTGCGCCGAGGCGCTGCTGGAACGGCGAGGACAGCAGCAGCGGATAGGCGATCGCAAAGGCTGCGACGACCGAGAGCCAGATCCAGCGCCGCATCACATCTTCCCCATCAGGCCCTGCGGCCGGAACCAGAGGAAGAACAGGAACAGCACGTAGACGACGATGTCCTTGTAGATCGCGCCGATCAGATAGCCCGACAGCGACTCGATCACGCCGATCAGAAGCCCCGCGACGAGCGCACCCGGCACGCTGCCGAAACCGCCGAGCGACACCGTGACGAAGGCGACGATGCCGAGCGTCTCGCCGACCGTCGGCACGATGTAGAAGAAGTTCGCGATCAGCGCACCGGCAAGGCCGGTGGCGCCGGCCGCAATCGCCCAGGCGATCGCCTGCATGGTGTCGGGCCGGATGCCCATTAGCTGGGCCGCGGTCTGGTCCTCCGCCACCGCCAGCATCTTCGAGCCGAGCGAGGTGCGCGTCAGGAGCAGATGCAGGCCGAGCGTCACCAGCAGCGCGACGACGCCGGCCAGCAGCCTGGAGGCCTCGATGCGCAGGCCGGCGAAGGCATAGGTGCCGCCGACGATGTTCGGCGGCATCGACAGGAAATTGGCGCCGAACCACCAGAACACGGAATAGCGCAGCAGCAGCGCCAGCCCGAAGGTGCCGAGGATCTGCGCCAGCATCGGCCCCTTCATGATGCCGCGGATCAGGGCGAAATAGACGACGACACCGAGGGTGGCGAGCACCAGCGTCGCCAGCGGCGCGCCGAGGATCGGCCCGCCGCCCATCAGCGTGTAGACGACATAGGCGACGTACATGCCGAGCATGACGAAATCGCCATGCGCGAAATTGACGATGTTCATCATGCCCCACACCAGTGTGAGGCCGGAGGAAAACAGGGCGTAGACGGCGCCAAGCAGAAGCCCGCCGACGATCACCTGCACGAGGACAAAGGACATGAGCCGCGTTGCTCTGATCAAATCATTCCGGGAATGGCGGGGCGCACGGCCCCGCCATCAAAACCTTCACCAGCCCTTGTAGGGCAGCACCGGCGGCTTCTCGGCATTGGCCTTCGGCCACACCGCGACATAGTTTTCGCCATCCTGAAGCTGGATGATGGCGCCGGAGGCAAGGATGTTCTGGCCCTTGTCGTCGAACTTCACGCCCTTGTAGCCGATCATGAGCTGCTCGGGCTTCAGGTCCGTCGCCTTCAGCGCGGCCTGGATCTTGGCGGGCTCGGTCGAGCCGGCGCGGTCGATGGCGTCGGCGAGCACGAAGAAGCCCTGCATTTGGCGCGCGACCGTGTCATCCATCTCCTCGCCGCTCTTCTTCTTGTACATGTCGGCGATGATGGCGGACGGCGAGCCCGACGGCCCCACCACCCAGGACGAGCGGTTGAACACGCCTTGCGAGATCTTGCCGACCGCCTTGGTGAAGGACGGATCGGAATAGCCGGCGTCGTCGGCGAGCAGCACGGCCGGCTTGTAGTCGAGCGACTGCATGGTCTTGGCGAACAGGATCGCGTCCGACGTGTAGCTGATCATGATGACGACGTCGGGCTTCTTGTCCTTGAGCTGGAGAACCTGTCCCTGCAGGTCGGTCGCGTTGACGGGATAGGCGACGTCGAGCGCGATCGGCTGGCCCTTCTCCTTGAAGGCGCCGGCGATCGTGTTCGCGACCGAGGTGCCGTATTCGGTGTTGTCATGAACCAGCGCGACGCTGTCGGTCTTGGCGCCCTGCGCCTTGATGTCGGCGAGGAAGTCGACATAGATCTTGGCGAAATCGGTCGCGATCGGCGTGGTGCGGAAGAACCATTTGAAGCCGCGTTCGGTGAGATTGGCGGCGACCGACTCGGAGTTCAGGAAGGGAACGCCGTATTTCTCGGCGATCGCGCTCGAGGTCAGCGTCACGCCGGACTGATAGGAGCCGAACACCGCGGCGACCTTCTCTTCCGTGATCAGGCGCAGTGCCTGGTTCTGGCCGGTTGCCGGGTTGCCCTGGTTGTCGGCGATGATCACCTCGACCTTGGCGCCGCCGAGACCGGCAAGACCGGCATTCTTGGCCAGCGGGAAGTTGCCGAGCTCCGGGTGGGCGTTGTTGATGATATCGGTGGCGACATCGAGCGCCGCCTTGGCGTGCGCGCCGATCGAGGCGGTGCCGCCGGACATCGGCATGATCACGCCGATCTTGACGACCTTGTCCTGCGCCTGCGCGCCGGAGACGAGCGAAAGCGACATCGCGGCCGCGCAAAGCAGCCCTGTAGCGTGCTTCAAATTCATGAAATCAGACCTCCCAAAAGGGTTTCCCCAACCAAGATTTTTTGGAAGCTGTCGGCTTAAGCGCCTGCTTCCGTTTGTTTATGCCTGGCTCGCCGTAGGATGGCATGTCAGCCGGATACCGGCAAGGTGAAACGGATTGCCACGATGCTGCATCGGCCGGCATCGATTACGCGCGCACATGCGCGCCGCGTTCTATCTGGCGTGGTTCACCGAGAGCACAACAACTGCAGCGACCGACCGGAATCGTAGCCCGGGCGAGCGCAGCGATGCCCCGGGGCAACCGGGGTACCACCCGGATATCGCTTCGCTCATCCGGGCTACGGGTCCCCTGCCACATCCTCAACTGACCACGTCGCTCGCCCTCAGCAGCGTCGTGAAGCCGCCATAGATCATGCGCTTGCCGTCGAACGGCATATCGTGCCCGTGGAAGCGATCATCGGCCATCACCTTCTTGTTGACGGCGTCACGGGTCTCGCGGTCGCGGTAGACGATCCAGGCGAACACGACGACCTCGTCCTCCTTCGCCAGCACCGCGCGCGGAAACGATGTCAGCTCGCCATAGGGCACGTCGTCGCCGATGCATTCGACGTAGTCGAGCGCGCCGTGCTCCATCCAGACCGCACAGGCCGTTTTCGCCAGGGCCTTGTAGGCCTCGATCCTGTTCTTCGGCACGGCCAGCACGAAACCATCGACATAGGGCATCATGGATCTCCTCGGGTTGTGTCTCCCAAGGACGACCGGCGGCGCGGCAATCCGACGGCGGCAATGTGATTTCAGATGAGGCAAACCGTCGCGAGCGGCGGTGTGCGGGCGCATGAGACGATCCGACGCACTTGCCGGTTGCGAGGCGTGATTTGACACCCTTGCGATGCAGGTGCATTTTTGCTTTTTATTCCTTGTTTTGAGGAATTGCGCATGGCCCGGATTGCTCACGCATTGCGCCTGCTGCTCATCACCTCTTTTTCATCGGGCATGGCTGTCGAACCGGCAGCCGCACAAGCCGTCGGCGATATCGTCACCTATCGTGGCGCTTGCGACGGCTCGGCTGCGGTCGCACTCGATCAAAATCGTTTTGCCGTCGCTGACGACGACGGCAATGTCCTCAACGTCTACGAGATCGGAAAGCCGGAAGCTGTGGGGCTCAATCTCGATGGGTTCCTCGACGCGCCGTTGAAGAAGAAACAACCCGGACCGGACGGCCAGCCGGCTTACAAGGAAGCAGATATCGAGGGCGCCGCGCGGATCGGCGATCGCATCTACTGGATCAGCTCGCACGGCCGCGATTCCAAGGGACATGCCGAACCGAGCCGTGCGCGCTTGTTCGCAACACGAATTGTGCCTGATCCGGCGGGGCCTCGCCTCGAGCCGGTGAATTCTACGGCCGACCGGAAGAAGCCGGCGGTCTACACGAACTTGCGCGAGGACATGTTCGCTGACAAGGCGCTAGAGGACTTGAAGCCTGCCAAGACTTACGCGCCCGACAAGAAAAAAGGGCCGCCCCCGGAATCGAAGAAGGGGTTCAACATCGAGGGCCTCGCTGCGACGCCGGATGGCCATCTCCTGATCGGATTCCGCAATCCGCGTCCCGGCAAAAAAGCCGTGGTGATCCGTCTCGACAATCCGGCCGAGGTGTTGGACGGCAACAAGCCCAAGTTCGGCAAATCATGGCAGCTGAAGAAACTCAAAGGACGCGGCATCCGCAGCATCGAGCGGATCAACGACACCTACGTCATCGTCGCCGGCCCCCATCAGGACGCCAAGGATTCGAAGATCACGCCGCCGTTCGCACTGTACACCTGGAGTGGCCAGGAGAACGACACCAAGCCGGTCAGGATGAAGGACGTGGTAGTCCCCAAAAAATTCACGCCCGAAGCAGTGTTTGCGATTCCGGGCAGCCCGAACATGATGCTGCTGTCCGACGATGGCAGCGGGACGTGCAAGGACGCGAAAAGGCCCGATAAATCTTTCCGGGCGTTGACCCTGCCGGCGCCGAAATGACGGCTCGCTGTCGGTGACGAGGCCCTGAGCTCGCAGGCCGGGCGCGCTGCAGATCTTGGGTAAATGCTGGCCGGAGAGTTGGCTGGGGAACCTGGATTCGAACCAAGACAAACAGAGTCAGAGTCTGTTGTGCTACCGTTACACCATTCCCCAACGGAATAGTCGAACAAATTCAATGACTTGATGATTTGTCCAACTGTGGCCGGAAGCGCGTTTGGCGCAAATCACGGCTCAGGCGTGGCAGCGTTCTACCCGCTCGCATCTGGGCTGGCAAGCGCTGCGGTGCAAGGAGCTGTTGACCCGCGGCTTGGCCGGAACAGGACTATTCCGGCGCGATCGTTGCGAGCCCGGCTTCGATGATCGTGATCTCTTCATTGACCTGCGCGATGGCCTGCGTTGGGTCGACGCCGGTGACCGAGACCAGCTGCCGCAGGAGGTCCTGCCGGTGCGCCAGAATATCGTGGAGCGCATCGCGATCTTTCAGCCGCACATATCCTTGGACGATCAATTCAACGGAAAGAGACATCGTACTCTCAAAAAATTGGGTTGTTCTTCGGATATCCAAAATAGAGCGATTGGGACGCCGGTGTGAGCACGATGTCCCGTCAACCTTGACCGGTAAGGCTAACAACGCGGGCGCAAACCCGCATTTGATCTGGATCAAGGCCCTACCCGGCCCGGATCAGTGCGGACGCCCGATGTTAACGACGATCTCGCCCCGGCCGTTTGCGATCATCACCTGACCGTATTCGTCCTGCGGCGGGCTCTCCTCGTAGCGCAGCGGGATCGTGGTGATCTGCTCCTGCGCCGCGCCGGCGGGCTGGTCGGCGCTCACGTCCAGGATCAGTATCTTCGGATTGATGCCCTGCGGCGTCCGCTTGGTCAGCCGGGCCTGCCAGCCATCGGTCGGGACACGCACGTCGCCGGTCATGACCAGCTTGGGCGGCGCGCCCGGCGCACGGTCGATCCAGGCCCTAAAGGTGTTTCTCAGCAGGACGGTCATGACACGCGTCTCCTTCGCCAAGTTGCGCGATCCTTCAGTCGCGGGCGCAACATGGCGGGCGAGGCGAAACCGAACGTGAATTGCCCGTGAATTCGACGCGGTCGCAAATCCGCCCGGCGACGGCCGGAGGCGCCGGCCGCTCACGCTGGTCGATCGGCTGCGGGAAACCCTTCCGCGGGACCGGCGGGCTGACTTGAAGAAAGAATAGCATCTCGTTGCAATGGCTGCGGAATTCTCCTGCGCAGCCTATCGCTTGCCGATTTCGATCCAGCTTTCCTAACCCCGGCTGGAGGCTCGTGCCCGAGAGCCATGCCCCCGGGCCGGGCAGGCCCCTCGCCCTACTCCAGCTTGATGTTCGCGGCCTCGATCACCTTCTTCCACCGCTCGGTCTCGGAGGCGATGTAGGCCTTGAAGGGTTCGGAATCGATCGCGACCGCGGAGGCGCCGAGCTCGGCCATCTTCTGCACCGTCTCCGGCTGCTGCATGAAGGCGCGGATCTCGGCCGAGAGCTTTTCGACAATCGGTTTCGGCGTACCCGCCGGCACGAAGAAGCCGTGCCAGGCGACGGCCTCGAAGCCGGGCAGGAATTCGGCGACGGCCGGCACTTGCGGATCGAAATCCGCACGCTTCGGTGTTGCGGTCGCGAGCATCGCGAGCTGGCCGGTCTTCACCTGCGGCAGCAGCAGCGGCACGTTGTCGAAGGCGAGATCGATCTGGCCGCTGAGGAGATCCGTCAGCATCTGGCTGGAGCCCTTGTAGGGCACGTGCACCATCTTGGTGCCCGTCATCTGCTGGAACAGCTCGCCGGCGAGATGCTGCGAGGTGCCGACGCCGGCCGAGCCGAATGAGACCTTGTCCGGGTTCGCCTTGAGGAAAGCGATCAGCTCCGGCACGGTGCGCGCCTTGACCTTGTTGGGATTGACGACGAGCACGTTGGGCACGACGCTGATCTGGGCAACCGGCGTCAGGTCCTTGTCCGGCTGGTAGCTAAGCTTCGGGCCGTAGAGCGACGGGTTGATCGCGAGCGCGGAGGTGCTGGCGAGACCAAGCGTGATGCCGTCGGGCGCCGACTTGGCGAGCCGCGTCACGCCGAGGATCGAGCCGGCGCCGCCGACATTCTCGACCACGAAGGGCTTGCCGAGCTTGATCTGCAAATGGTTCGAGACCATGCGCGCGAAGATGTCAGCGGTGCCGCCCGCGGCGAAGGGAACGATCACCGTCACCTGCTTGGACGGATACCCCTCCTGCGCCTGCACCGGTGACGTCGCCAGCAGCACTGCCGACACAAGACCAAGCCACATCGATCTCATCGAAGTTTCCTCCACTTTCACTGTTGTTGATTGGCTGCGGCGCGCCGCAGAGATCTCAGAACGCGACCTCGTACATTTTCAGGATCGCATCGCGGCTCAAATCGCGCGGATTGTTGTCGAGCAGGCGCCGGATGGCATGCGCCTCGTCGGCCATCACGCCGAGATCGTTTTTGGGCACGCCGAGCGCGGACAGTCGCATCTCGATGCCGAGATTCTTGCAGAACCCGTAAGTGGCGTCGAAGGCATGCTTGGGATCGCTGCGCTCCGGCAGCCCCAGCGCGCCGAGCACGGCCATCGTCTTCGTCTCCACCGCCGGCATGTTAAAGGCCAGCGTGTGCGGGAAGATCAACGCGCAGGCGAGCCCGTGCGCGACGTGATGGCGCGTGCCGAGCGGATAGGCCACGGCATGGCCCGCGGTGGTGTTGACGGGCCCGAGGCAATAGCCGCCATAGAGCGATGCCAGGGAAAGACCGGCGCGCGCCTCGCGGTCGTCGCCGTCGGCCACCGCGCGCGCGAGATAGCGGCCGACCAGCCGCGCGCCCTCGAGCGCATAGAGGTCGATCGCCGGATGCGCCTTGCGGCTGGTATAGGCCTCGACGCAATGCGCCAGCGCATCGACGCCGGTTGCCGCGGTGACCTCCTTCGGCACGGTCATGGTGAGGTCGGGATCGACGATGGCGATATCGGCCATCATGAAGCGGCTCTGCACCGCCTGCTTGTTCTGGCTGACGGGATCGGTGACCAGCGCGCGGGTGCCGGCCTCGCTGCCTGTGCCCGACGTGGTCGGGATCTGCATCAGCGCCACGCTGCGGCCAGCGACCTTCTCGGGCCCGACGATGTCGGCAAAGGCCACGTCACTGGTGCAGAGCACCGCGACCAGCTTGGCGAGATCCATCGCGCTGCCGCCGCCGAAGCCCACGACGAGGTCTGGCTTGACCTCTTTCGCCATCGCCACCGCCTTCTCCAGATTGGGCAGGTCCGGCTCGGGCTTGACGTCGCCGAACACTTTCACCGCGCCCGGCAGCGCCAGCGTGTCGACGCGGCGCGCATTGAACGGATCGGAAATCACCAGCGGCCGCCTGGCGCCGATCCGCTCGGCGAAGCGCGCCGCAGCACCGATCGTGCCGTTGCCGAACTCCAGGATGGCGGGACGTTGGATTTCGATGGGCCTGAAAGCGTTGGTCATTGTGCGTTCGATCTCGTCACTTGGATGCGCCAGCCGACAGCCGTTCGGCATAGTCGATGGCCTCGATCAGGCTGTGCTCGTTGGCGATGCCCTTGCCGGCGATGTCGAAGGCGGTGCCGTGATCGACGGAGGTGCGGATGATGGGCAGGCCCAGCGTGATGTTGACGCCGGAGAGCTCCTGCCAGCGCCCGGTCGCGGGATCGACCTGGAAGCCGAGCAGCTTGACGGGAATGTGCCCCTGGTCGTGATACATCGCGACCGCGGCGTCATACTGGTCCGCGCGGAGCTTGACGAAGATGGTGTCGCCAGGCACCGGCCCGACGACATCGAGGCCGTCGGCGACTGCTTTCGCGATCGTCGGCGCCGACACGTCGATGTCCTGGCGGCCGAACAGACCGCCCTCGCCGGCATGCGGATTGAGTGCAGCGACCGCGATCTTCGGCCTCGCGATGCCGAGCCGCAGCAAGGCATCGTTGGTGAGATCGATCACCATGCGCAGCCGCTCCGGCGTCAGGCGCTTCGGCACGTCCTCCAGCGCGACATGGGTCGAGACATGGCTGACGCGCATGTTGCCGTGGGCGAGCAGCATCACCGAGCCGCGCACGCCGGTGAGATGCGCCAGCATCTCGGTATGGCCGGGGAAATGATAGCCGGCCTTGTTCAGGGCTTCCTTGTTCAGCGGCGCGGTGACGATGGCCGCGGTCCGGCCGGCCTGTGTCAGGCGCACGCCCTGCTCGATCGCCTTGTAGGCGAAGCGACCGCCGTCGGCGCTGAGCACGCCCGGCTTGATCGGATCGCCTTCGGCGTCGGCCTGCAGATAGCAGAGATTGGGCCATTCACGATCGTCGGCGGTGACCTCCGGGATCGCCACGTCGGCGCCGAGCGCAGCCTTCGCGCCATCGAGCGCCGCGCCGCTGCCGATCACCAGCAGGCGCAGATCACCCTTTGCGATCCTGTCCCTCAACCCGACACAGGCCTTGACGATGATCTCCGGCCCGATCCCGGCGGGATCGCCCATGGTGATGGCAAGATGACGAGAGGTCATATCGGACTCTCCATTCTGAGCAGATGATTGTCCCGGAGCAGGTCGCGCCACAGCTCGCTGGGACCGAATGCGCCGGATTTCGAGATGACGTCGACCCCGGCCCAGCGCCCGCCTTGCAGGATCGAGCGCGGCAATCCGGGAACGATACGCCCTGTCACCTGGAGGGCGTGTGCGTCAAGGGCAACACATGCGGCCTTCAAGGTCTCGCCGCCGGCGACGATCAGCGTCCCCGGCGGTTCGAGCGCCGCGATCAGCGCCGACATTTCGCGCGCGATCCGCTGCGCCGCTTCGGCGCGCGCCAAGCCATCCGGAAGCGCGAACTGAACCAAGGCTACACCGTCGTCGGCCAGCTTGCGCTGAACGCCGGCGCCCCCCTCGCCTTCGCCCAGCGCGATGGTGGCTTCGCCACAGGCGGCAAGCTGGGAAGCGGTGGCAGGTTGGTCGGAGCCGAATAACCCTAGCACCGGTCGCCTCAATTCAGACGGGGCATCGGCGCGGTGACTGCGCGCGAGTGCACCGGCCAATCCGCCGCTGCCGCACCAAAGCACCGGCCCAGGCATGCGCCGCGCCATCTCGACGACGCGGTCGAGACAAAAGTCGCTTTCGGCATCGAACACCTGAACACCGCCTTGCGACAGCGTGTCAGCGTCGGCCAGTCGTGCCTCGATGCCGTCTTGCTTGAGTTGATCCAGCAGGTTATCGCCGACGCGATGCCACTCGCCATTCTGGCCCCGCGCGAATTGCTGGCCACCTGCGGTGCGGCGCCCCTGATAGTCGAAGGCCGGCGCCACCACGCAGGAGGCCCATTGGCCGCCCCGCAGGCAGGCACCAAGCTCGGCCGCCCACGCACCGCGCAGAAGGCTGTCGACCTTCTTGTAGGCGATACTCGCGCCTTGAAGTTGCGGCGCCAGCCGTCCGACGATCTCGACGCTCTCGGCCCTGGATCGCTCGCGGGTCCCGGTATCGATCGCGAAGCTCTGCGTGCCCAGCGTTGCAGGAGCATCCGCCCATGTGACGTCGAACGGTCCGCACAGGCCGACGAACTCCGCCGCGGTATCGAGTGCACCGGTGAGATCGTCGGCGAGCAGGCGGACGCTCGTCATCGTTGCAGGCCTCCCCCGGCGAAAATCTTGCCGGGATTCATCAGGCCGTTCGGATCGAGCAACTTCTTGATATCGCGCATCAGCTCGAGGTCGAGCGGGTCGGCGACGCGCGCCAGCCGGCCGCGATTGGTGATGCCGATGCCGTGCTCGGCGCTGATCGCCCCGTCCTGCGCCGCGGTCTCGTCGTCGACGATCTCGTTGATCTCGGACACCAGCTTCGCGGTCGCCTCCGGGTCCTGGCAATGCACGCGATCGATCAGGGCCACGACATGGATGTTGCCGTCGCCGATATGGCCATGCATCACCACATTCGCATGCGGCACGGCGGCCTTGATCCGGGCCTCGACATTGTTGACGAAGGCCGCCTGGCGCTCCAGCGGCACCACGCTGTCATGTGACACCACATAGCCGCTGCGCTTGTTGCCTTCGGACACGCTGTGCCGCACGGCCCAGATCGCCTTGGCCTGCGCAAGGCTGGTCGCCAGGATGGCGTCTTCAGCGAGCCCGGCCTCCATCGCATCCGCGAGCACCGTGGCGAGAGGCTCGTCGAGATCGACGCCGGCAAGCGTGTCGGTCAATTCGACGATCAGATACCACGGCGTCGTCAGCTCGAAGGGAATGGTCACATGCGGCACGGTCGCGGCGATCGCCTCGATCTGCGAGCGTGACATGATCTCGAGGCTGCCGAGCCGGTCGCCAACCGCGCCGCGCAGGCGCGCCATGATCTCGAGCGCCTGCTCGACGCCTTGCAACTTCAGTAGCGCCAGGGCCGAGCTGCGCGTCGGCGCGAACAGCTTCAGCACCGCCGCGGTGACGATGCCGAGCGTGCCCTCCGCACCAATGAAGAGCTGCTTCAGCGCATAGCCGGTATTGTCCTTGCGCAGCGCCCGCAAGCCGTTGAAGATGCGTCCGTCCGGCAGCACGACCTCAAGACCAAGCACGAGATCGCGCGTCGGCCCGTAGCGGAGCACGGCCGTGCCGCCGGCATTGGTCGAGATGTTGCCGCCGATCTGGCAGGAGCCCTCGGCGCCGAGGCTCAGCGGAAAGTAGCGATCGACGGCTTTCGCCGCGTTCTGCACCTCGGCGAGGATGCAGCCGGCCTCGACCGTGATCGTGTTGGCGAGCGGGCTGACGTTGCGCACGGCGCGCATGCGATCGAGCCGGATCACGACATTGCCCGCCCGGTCATCGGGCGTCGCCGCTCCGCACATGCCGGTGTTGCCGCCCTGCGGCACGATCGCGAGCTGCCTTTCGGCGCAGAACTTGACGACGGACGAGACCTCTTCGGTCGAGCCTGGCTTCACCACTGCAACCGCGCGGCCGTGATAGCGCCCGCGCCAGTCCACGACATAGGGCTCCTGGTCGGCTCCGGACGCGATGACGTGTTTGTCGCCGACGATCGCGGCAAGCCCGGACAGCGCATCCTGGAAAGTGTCGGACATCGGATCGCCTCGTCGTCCGTACCGAACCTAGGCGGAGGCTGCGAATGCCGCAGCATTCGCGAGCAGCTCTTTCAGCTGGTCCGGCTGCAGGGATTCCAGCGGCGGCCGCAGGCGCTGCCAACCGGCATGCTTGGTGCGATCGGCCGCCAGCGCCTTCAACGAGGCCATCTGCGGGAAGCGCGAGACCAGCTCGCGGCCCTTCACGATCCGCGCCTGCGCCGCCTTCAGCGCCGGGTCGTCATCGCCGTCGCCAAAATGCTTGTAGACATAGGCCAGGCTGCGCGCGACGACATTGGATGTCGCCGTGATGCAGCCGGCGCCGCCCTTGCGCAGCAGCGGCAGCATCAACGGATCGGCGCCCCCGAGGACCGCGAACCCGGGGAAGCGTTCCACCATCGCGGTCATGTTGGCGAAGTCGCCGGATGAATCCTTGATGCCGGTGAAAATCGCGGGATAAGCCTTGCGCAGCCGCTCGATCAGCGCATGCGAGATCGGCTGTGCCGACATCTGCGGGTAGTGATAGAGGACGACTTTCAGGCGCGCATCGCCGATACGCTGCACCACTTCGCTGTAGGAAGCGAAAATGCCGTCGTCGGTGACGTTCTTGTAATAGAACGGCGGCAGCATCACCACTGTGTCGACGCCGACCGAAAGCGCGTGACGCGTCAGCGCGATGGTGTCGGTGAGCGCGGCAACGCCCGTGCCGGGCAGAAGCCGCTGCGGCGCGATACCGGCGGCCACCACCGCCTCGAGCAGCGCGGTGCGCTCGGCCACCGAGAAGGAGTTGGCCTCGCCGGTCGTGCCGAGCATCGCGATACCGTCGCAGCCTTCGTCCAGGAGGTAGCGGCAATGCTCCACGAAACGCGCGTGATCGGGCGCGAGTTCGGCGTCGAGCGGCGTCAATGCGGCGGAGAACACGCCATGAGGGTGGAGCGATGATGTCGACAAAACTTCCTCCGATCGCCAGAACGATGTTGTTCGGAATGCGAACATTTGTTATTTGCTGATCTTGTCGTAAAATCAGCGCGCTCCCGCGTCAAGGGCGATGCTGTCATGGCGGGGCATTCCAGCATGGCCAAGGTGCAAAAGAAGGCCGCGAAGCGCAAAGCTGAAGCTAGCCCAAAGAACCCCAAGAATTATGTCGCTTCGGTCGGCAAGGCGTTTGGCGTGCTCCAAAGCTTCACCAGCGAGTCTTTCGAGCTCACCCTGAGTGAGATTGCCGCACGCGCCAATCTCGACCGCGGAACCGCGTTCCGGCTGATCCAGACCCTGGTGGAGCTCGGCTATCTCCAGGCTATTCGGCAGAGCCGCCGGTTCCGCCTGGGCCTTGCCTGTCTCGACCTCGGCTACACCGTGCTGTCGCACGGATCCTTGCGGACCATCGTCGAACCGCTGCTGCGCGATCTCGTGCCCGACGTCGGCGATGCCGCGTCACTCGGCATCCTCGATGGCGGCGACGTGATCTATCTCGCGCGCATCGGCGCCGGCCTCGACCGCCACAAGATGGATCGCCGGCCGGGCACGCGCATTCCCGCCTACAGCGCTGCGCTTGGCCACGTCATGCTGGCGCATCTGGCCCGCGACGAGCAGATCGCGCGGCTGGAGTTACGGCCCCGCGTAAAACTGTCGGAGCGGACGCTGACCGATCTCGATGCCCTGCTCGCGCGGCTCGATCAGGTGAAGAAGAAAGGCCATGCCGTCTCCGACGGCGAGAACGCCTACGGCTTGCGGACGCTGGCCACACCGATCTTCGACGCGCAGGGTCTCGTGGTCGGTGGCCTGAGCGTCACCGTCGATGCGATGCGCTTGGACATGCCGGCCTTCCGCGACCAGGCGCTGCCGCGATTGATGCAGGTGACGAGCAAGGTGCAGGATCTCGCGATCAAGTCGGGATTGTCGAGCTGAGGGCAGCTTTCTCCGGAATGTGATCGGTGCGGCCGCGCGCCTGATGATCTCAGTTTCAAACATCATTGTGGAAGGCCGCTCGCAACCTATATCGTCAGGGCTTCCTCCCAGAACCCGCCCCCCTTGCGAAAAGCCGTGCTCATTTTTCTCATGCTTCTGTTCGTGCCGATCGGCCTATCAGCCGCGCGGTATTACTGGCTTGGCGATGGCCGCGGCAATTGGCAGACGGCGGACCGTTCCAGCACAGGCCTGTTGCCTCCGGCCTCCTCCCATCCCGATGCCCTGATCCGGATCTACGCGGCACGAACGGTGCGGTGGCGCAGCATCTTCGCCGTCCACACATGGATCGTCGTCAAGGAAAAGGATGCAACGAGCTACAGCCGGTACGACTACACGGCGTGGGGCGAACCGATCCGAAGCAACGGCTTCGCGCCCGATGGACGGTGGTTTGGCGCCCTGCCTGAGACCGTTGTGGCGGTCGACGGACCACAGGCCGAGCTCTTCATTCCCAGGATCCGATTGGTCATCGAGACCTACAAATTTCGAGCTTACGGCGATTATAGCGCCTGGCCGGGACCGAATTCGAACACCTTCGTTCAAGCTACTTTGAATGCCGTGCCTGAACTTCGCGCGGTTCTGCCGCCGACGGCCATCGGCAAGGATTATCCCTATTCCGGGCAATGGATCGGGCTGACCGCCTCGCGCACCGGCTTCTATGCCTCGCTCTCCGGTTACCTCGGTCTCACCCTCGGCTGGGTCGAAGGACTCGAGATCAATGTCTTCGGCGCCGTGCTCGGCCTCGACATCAGGCGCCCCGCCCTCAAGCTACCCGGCATCGGCCGACTGGGTGTTGCCGCCGGCCTGTAACGCTATTCGGTCACTAGATGACGATGTGATCGAAGTCGGCCGCGATCCTGCTGTTCGGGAAGATCGCTGCCGCCTCGGCGAGAATCTCTGCGTCCTCGTAGCGGCCCGACATGTGGTTCAGCACGAGCTGTCTCACATTGTTCGCGGCTGCAAATGAAGCCGCCTCTGCCGCAGTGAGATGGCCGTAATCCCGCGCGGTCGATGTGTCGCGTTCGAGGAACGTTGCCTCGATCACCAGCAAGTCGGCGCCGGCGACTTGGTGCGACAGTCCCTCGGTGGTCTCGGTGTCGCCGATCACGACGAGCTTCCTGCCGCCACTCGGTGCCCCCAGGACGTCCTCCGGATCGATCGTCCGGTCGGCGATGACGACCGGTCGTCCCTGCGCCAGCTCGCCGCGCAAGGGACCGTCGGGCACGCCGAGCGCCGCGAGGCGATCGGACTGTAGGTGACGGCGAGCGGGACTTTGGAAGACGAAACCAAAACTGTCGGTGTCGCGGTGGCGAACCGGAAAGCAGTCGATGGTGAAGTCGCCGGCGTCGATGAAACGCCCTTCGGTCAGCGCCGCAAACTCCACCGAAAGCGGCGCCCTGCCCGCGCCCCAGATCCCCGCCAGCATCTGGATGACGATGTCGAGCGTCGCCGCTCCGCCATGAAGGGTCATCGCGTCGGAGTTCTGCCGCAGGCGCAGTGTCGAGAACAGGCCGGGGATGCCAAGCACATGATCGAGATGCGCGTGCGTCAGGAGGATGCGGTCAAGCCGCCGAAAGCCGGCGCCACTGCGCAGCAATTGCCGCTGCGTGCCCTCGCCGCAATCGATCAGGATGCGCTGGCCGGCCGCCTCCACCAGGAGAGCCGGATGGTTGCGCTCCGCCGAGGGAACGCTTGCCGAGGTGCCGAGAAATGTCAGGGCGAACATGGCCGTCAGTGTCCAGCGACCGCCCCGCTCCGCGACAGCACGGTGGACGGTCTCACCGCCCCCAATGCCACGCGAGCAGCCATGCGTACAGGCCCATCGACGCAGCGTAGAGCGCGGCAAGCAGCGCGTATCCCGCGATCTGGCGACCGAGCGCCGCCTTCGGCGTCACCCACCAGTCGAGCGCCCTGAAGGCAGCGGGTACCAGCCACCAGCCGAGCAGCTGGGTACTGACGAGATTGCCGACGAACAGCGACAGCCAGACCGGCACGCCGTGGCTGTCGATCAGCGGCCGGCTGATGAAGAAGCCCCAGAGATAGACCACGGGATAGAGCACGAGGAGGACGATGAGGTTGCTCTTCCAGATCAGGCCGGCACTTTGCTCCGGCGCCTGGGCCTTCCCCGTCGGGAACCAGAAATTGAAGCCGTAGCTCGCCCGCTTCACGCTCATGCCGGCATTGAAGCGCTCGCCCTCCTTCAGCAGCGTCTGCCGCAAGGGCGAGCCCAGCCATGCATTGAGATTGGCATCGCTATCGAACGACAGGATGACGATCCATTCGTCGTGCAGGCCCGGAATCGGCCGCTCGATCTTGTGGCGCAGGAAGCCTTTGAACTCGGCTTCAGCTGCCTGGATGCGCTGCTGCCATTTCAGGAACGCGTCCTCGAGCCCGTCAGGCACCATGAAGGAGATGACGGCGGAGACGGCGCTGTCGCGCTGAACGCCGGTGTCGGGCAGGATATGAACATCCTCCGAACCGACGAAGTGGCGCTGCACCTCCGCGATCAACTTCGCCCGAACCTCGCTCTGAAGCCACGCGCGCGCCGCGGCCGGGCTGGCGAAACGCAGGATCGTCACCCAGTCCACATGCGCCGGCGGCTGCGGCGGCACCACCTCCTGGCTGAGGAAGCCCGGCCAGGTCTTGAGCACCTCGCCGACCTCGCCGTTCCAGCGCGCGAACGCGGCAAAGCCGTCGTCGGCAATGCGGCGCTGGATGACGAGGGCGACCGGCTGGCCGGCTGTCTCGGGAGATGCGCTCATGAGCAGCGGCTTCAGCTCTTCTTGTAGAGGCGCTTGCCCATCACCCAGGTCTCGTCGACGCAGCGATCGTCGCCGACCATCATGACGGCGAACAGCATGTTCGCGGCTTCGTCGACCGTGCGCGGACCGGCCCCGTCGGCGATCAGCGACTGATGCCAGGGCTGCGCCGTCGGCCCGCCGTTCGGATCGAGCGCGACGAAATCGGCCTCCTTGCCAGGCTCGAAATTGCCGAGCTTGTCGTCGATGTAGAGACCTTCGGCGCCGCCGAGCGTGACCGACCAGAAGCCGCGATAGGGTGAGAGCTTGTTGCGCTCGGCTTCCGCAAGGTCCTTGCGCGCCGGATCGATGCTGCCGTCGAGCATCGTGTTGTTGCACATGCCGACCTTGTAGGCGTCGTCGAGCACGTGGATCATCGAGAAGCGGTTGCCGCCGCCGACGTCGGTGCCGAAAGACATCTTGACGCGATGCTCCGGGTCGGTGGCGCGACCGAGGCGGAACAGGCCGCTGCCGAGGAACAGGTTCGAGCACGGGCAGAACACCACCGCCGCGCCCTTCTTCGACATCCGTCGGAATTCGTTGTTCGAGAGATAGACGCCGTGGCCGCCGGAGAACTTCGGGCCGACCAGGTCGAACTTCTCATAGACGCCGAGATAGTCCTGGCAGTCCGGATGCTCGACCAGCACGCCGCTGCATTCGGCCGGGTTCTCGGAGATGTGGGTATTGACCCAGCAATCCGGATGCTCGTGCTTGAGGCGCTGACACGCCTTCAGCAGCTCCGGCGAGGCGCCGAAGGCGAAGCGCGGCGTGATGGCGTAGAGGTTGCGGCCCTTGTTGTGGTACTGCGCGATCAGCCGCTTGCTGTCGCGGTAGAAATTCTCGGGCGTGTCGATGAACTCGGCCGGCGCATTACGGTCGATTCCCGTGAGGCCCGCGATCACGCGCATATTGCGCCTGCTCGCCTCCTCGAACAGCTCTTCGGTCGAGACCGGCGAGGAGCTGGTGAAGGCCTGGCAGGTGGTGGTTCCGCCGGCGAGCAGTGCGTCGAGAAAACGCTTCACGCCCTCGCGCGCGTAGTTGCGATCCTTGTACTTGATCTCCTCAGGGTAGATCGATTTCTGCAGCCACGGCAGGAGCTGCTCGCCATAGGCGCCGAGCACGCGGGTCTGCGGCAGATGGATGTGGCCGTCGATGAAACCGGGAACGATGATGCGGTCCTTGATGTGCGTGATCTCGACACCCGGATGCGCAGCGGAGATCTTGTCATAGGGACCGAACGCCTTGATGACGCCGTCCGTCACAACCATGAGGCCGTCCTGGTGAAAGCGCGCGGCAGCCTGCTCGTTGCCGATGTGCTTCCAGGGATCGTCGACGAAGTCGAAGAACGTGCCGCGAATACCAACAGTAGTCATGAACTGGTTCCTTCCTTAAGTCTGTGTGGCCTGGCGCGCTGAGGGCAGCGAGATCGCGAGCAGCGTGCCCGCGACGGCGCAGAGGCCGAGATAGAGCCATCCGATCGGCGCTTGCGTTGCTTCAGGCAGCACCGCCGCGATCGCCATGGCGCCGCTGACCGCGAGATAGCAGAGCGCGCTGATGAGACCGCCGATCAGGCCGTGGTCGCGCTCGAACAGGCCGAGCGCCATGCCGTACATCATCGGACACAGCACGCCGCAGCCGCCGAGCACGAGTGCCCCGCCGACCGTGATCGACACGAAATCGAGACCGACGGTCATGCCGGTTACGGTCAGGACCGCAGCACCGGCGAGGAACAGCGCGAAGGCGCCAAAGCCCATCACGCGGGCCGGCATGAAGCGCGCGAAATGCGCGCAGCCGAGCTCGCCGGCGAGATTGACGCCGCCAAGGCCGAGCGCGACGAGGCCGTAGATGGCCGCCGAATAGCCAAGCCCGGTCTGGTAGAAGAACGGTGCGACGACGCCGAAGGCGAGCTGCGCGCTCGCGGCCGCGGCGAACACCAGCACGAAGGCGAGGAAGCCCGGACGGACCAGCGCATCACGCAGGATGCCGGCGGTGCGGCGCGGATCGAATGGCGCCCGCCGCTCGGCCGGCAACGTCTCGGGCAGAAGGAATACGACGATCGCAGCGACGATGGCCGCGGCGATGGCAATGATGACGAAGACGCCGCGCCAGGATGTCAGCTCGACGATGAAGCCGCCGGCGGCAGGCGCAAGCACGGGCGCTAGTCCCCAGGCAGCTCCCAGCAGGCCCGAGATCGCGGTCAGCTCACGGCCGCGATAGCAATCCGCCGCGACCGCATAGGCGACGACAAGGCAGGTGCAGCCGCCGATGCCTTGCAGGAAGCGCAAGCCCAGCAGCAGCGAGGCGCTGGTGGCGAGCGCGCAGGCGATGCTCATCGCGATCAGCACCGACAGCCCCGCGAGCAGGACGTTGCGGCGGCCGAGCGTATCGGAGGCGATGCCGACCGGCACCAGCGCCAGACTCATGCCGAGCATGTAGGCGGTGACGGTGTTCTGCATCGATGCAGAATCGGTTGCGAGGTCCACCACCATCTGCGGCAGGCCAGGCGTATAGGCATCGAGCGGGATCTGGCTGAACGGCACGACGCACAGCAGGATCGGCACGATCCCGCTCCTGGCGCGACCGGCGTCGGAAGCAAGTGCAGTCATGGCTTACGCCCCCTCGATGCCCGCGGGCCCCGTCTTTTCGTGCGCGCGATGAGACGCGACGACGCGGGTTGCGGATCTTGACGCGCGGGAACGTGCCAGAACTGTGTGTAAAAACTCTTAGGAGTTCCGGCTTAATGCGGGTTGCGCCGTGAAGACGACGCCCATTAACCGTTCGGAAGGCATCGCCGTGTCGAACGCCGGCCGGCTTCGGCGCGGCTCAGGTCAGGAAGCCCTCGAGAGCATCGAGAAACTGCCACGGCGATTGAAGCTGCGGCACGTGGGCGCAGCCTGCAATGATCTTGAGCTCCGCGTGCGGCAATCCCGCGGCGAGCTCATGCGACATCGGCGGAGGCGTCGCTTCGTCGTGCTCACCGACCAGAACGAGGACCGGGACTTTCACCGCAGAGAGTTGAGAGCGGAGGTCGAGGCTTGCCAAGGCATCGCACGCGGCACGAAACACATCCGGGTCCGTGCGCAGAAAGGCCGCACGGCGATCCTGCATCAGCTCCGGATGATGCTCCTGAAATTCGGGCGCGAACAGGCGCCGCATGGCAACGTCGGTGATGGCCTCCAGTCCCTTCTCGCGCGACACCTTCGCCATGTTGCGAAACGCCTCGCGGCCGGGCTCCGAGAACGCCGCGCCGCTGTCGGCGAGAACGAGCCGGCTCGCGATCCCCGGATGCCGGATCGCCATCTGCAGCGCGACGAACCCGCCATAGCCATTGCCGAGCACGATCGCAGGCGCGCCGCCCGCGGCATCGCGCACCGCCTCCGCCATCCGGTCCGCGACCGCCGCAAGTCCGCCGTCTACAGCGCGTGAGCGGCCGAATCCCGGCAGTTCCGGCACGATGGTGCGAAACGATTGCTGAAGCTCAGGCACGATCGCATCAAAGCTCGCGCGATCCGACAACAGCGAGTGGAAGAGGAATAGCGGCGGCCCCTCGCCCGATTGCGCGGCGTTGACGGTCCCGTTGGCAAGAAGCCTGTCCATATCCGGTCTTTCCTTCACTTCGTCGGCCGTTCGCATGCCGTTTCGCCCGCACTAGAGGCCCCGATTGATAAATCAACTGTCAGGGAATTCAAGCATTTGGCCCTTGACCTGAAATATCACGACTGAGATATTAACGCCAAGGAGCCAGCCAAAATGATGCTTTTACGCGAAAATATCTACGATCGTCTCAGGTCTGATATTTTAGCTTGCCGATTTGCGCCAGGCGATGAAATGCGGGAGCAGGATCTGGCCGAGCGCTATGACGTCAGCCGGCAACCGGTTCGGGATGCGCTGCTGCGGCTGCAGCGCGAGCACCTCGTGACGGTGCAGCCGCGCCAGGGTTATCGGGTCACGCCGATCTCGCTGTCGGACGCCCGCGACCTCCTCCGCTTCCGTCTTGCGCTGGAGCCGGCCTGCGTCGCGGAGGCGATCGAGAGCGCGCCCGACTCCGTTCTGAAGTCGCTCGACGAATTCCGCCGCTTCTCGGGCAACCACGAGGACTTCATCGCCTACAATCGCGGCTTCCACACCGCCCTGGCTCACGCGTCCGGCAATCGCCGCATGGCCACCGCGCTGTGCGACCTGATCGGCCAGGCCGATCGCCTCGTCCGCGTCAGCATCTCCAATCTGAAGGGCCACGATCCGGCGAAGCTCGTTGCCGAGCACGTCGCCCTGATCGACGCCATGCAGCAGCGCGAGACGCGAACCGCCGCGCGCATCATCAAGGCCCATATCGGGGCCACCGAAAAACGCGTTCTGCCGGCGCTCAAGCGTAACGCCGTCATCGTTGAGGAGAGGTCATCATGAACATTCCGTCAAAACCCGCGTCGATCGACGTCGAGATCCACGGCAATTTCATCGATGGGCGTGAAGTCGAAGCCGGCGCCGGCGCGATGCTGGATGTCCGCAATCCCGCGACCGGCGACGTGATCGCCCGTATTCCCAATTCCACCACTGAAGACATCGACCGCGCCATGAAAAGCGCGCGCGCCGCGTTCGAAGGCAAGGCCTGGGGCGGCATGGACACGCGTGCGCGTGCCAGGCTGGTCAACAAGCTCGCCGATGCATTCGAGGCCAATCTCGACAGCCTGTACCGGCTGGAGACCCTCAACAACGGCCGCCCGGTCAACGAAACCCGCGCCCAGCTCTCCCGCCTGCCCGATTTCTTCCGCTACTTCGCCGGCGTCGCGCTGTCGCGCCGCGACTCCGTGATCCCGGTCGAAGGCGCGTATCTGAACTACACGCTCCGCACCCCCATCGGCGTCGTCGCCAATTGCACTCCGTTCAATCATCCGCTGATGATCCTGTGCAAGTCGCTCGCCGTGGTGCTGGCGACCGGCTGCGTCACCGTGGTCAAGCCGTCCGAATACACGCCGCTCACGACCCTGAAGCTGGCGCAGATCTTCACCGAAGCGGGCCTGCCGCCCGGCGTCTTCAATATCGTGCTCGGTCTCGGCCAGAGCGCCGGCAAGATGCTGGCCGAGCATGGCGACATCAACAAGCTGGTCCTGACCGGCGGCACCGAGGCCGGCCGGATCGCCGGCAGCGCCGCCGCAAAGGTCTTTGCGCATCAGACCATGGAGCTCGGCGGCAAGACGCCGGTGATGGTGTTCGACGATTTCGACGTCGACCGCGCCGTCAACTATGCCGCGTTCGGCGCTTTCATCGGCGCGGGACAGACCTGCGTCTGCGCCTCGCGTCACATCGTCCAGGCCTCGATCTACGACGAGTTCGTCGAGAAGCTGCAGGCCAAGACCCGCACGATCCGCGTCGGCGATCCCTTCGATCCCGGCACCCAGATGGGGCCCGTGATCTCGGCCAAGCAGCGCGACCGCGTTCTCACCTATGCGGGCTATGGTCACGCCGACGGCGCGCGTCTCGTCACCGGCGGTGTTGCCGCGAAGGTGCCGGGCCACGAGAACGGCTATTTCGTCGAGCCGACCGTGTTCGCCGACGTCAAATCCGACATGCGGATCTTCCAGGAGGAAGTGTTCGGTCCCTTCACCTCGGTGACGCCATTCAAGGACGAGGCCGATGCATTGCGGCTCGCCAACGACTCGCCGTTCGGCCTTGCGGCTGCGATCCGCACCCGCGACGTCGCCCGCGCGCACCGCGTCGCCGCCTCGGTCAAGGCCGGCATCGTCTGGATCAACGATCATCACCGTCTCGACCCGGCCTCGCCCTGGGGCGGCGTCGACGATTCCGGCATCGGTCGCGAATGCGGCACCGAGAGCTTCAACGACCACTTCAACACCAAGAGCGTGATGGTCGCGACCCACGAGCAGCCGTTCGACTGGTACCGCGACACGGCCAACCAGAAGCGATTGAACTAGCAGGAACGACAACCGGCAGATCGCTCAGAGAAGGCGGGCCGCAGCAACCAGAACAACAGTCAGGGAGAGCGTCAAATGTCGACATCGGTGAACGCAGGCAGCCGTCTTGATCGGCTGCCGATCGGGCCATTCCACCGCCGCATTATGCTGCTGATCGGCATCGGCATGTTTTTCGACGGTTTCGACATCTACATCGCCGGGACCGTGCTCAGCGTGACGTTGAAGACGGGCTTTTCGACCCTCGCGCAGAATGCGGCCTTCATCTCCGCGACCTTCGTCGGCATGATGCTGGGATCGTTCGGCACCGGCTTCCTCGGCGACCGCTACGGACGCCGCTTCACCTATCAATTCAATTTGCTGCTTTTCGGCCTTGCCTCCCTCGCCGCTGCGTTCTCGCCTGATATGGCCTTCCTGATCGCCTGCCGCTTCGTGATGGGCGTTGGACTTGGAGCGGAGAACGTCGTCGGCTATTCGACGATGACGGAATTCGTGCCAGCACGCACGCGCGGCAAATGGCTCGGCTTCACCACCGTGTGCGTCGTCACTGGTTTGCCCGTGGCGCTGCTGGTGGCGTCCGTGCTGGTGCCGCAATTCGGCTGGCGCTCGATGTTCGTGCTCGGCGGCGTCGGTGCGCTGGTGGTTTGGTACATGCGCAAATCGCTGCCGGAATCGCCGCGCTGGCTGGAAGCGGTGGGGCGCGCCGCGGAAGCGGAAGCGCTGATGCAGGCGATCGAGAAGGAGGCCGCGCAAGGCCAGCCCCTGCCTACCCCCGCGCCCGTTACGTCCGTCCCGGTCGTAGCCGATCTCGGCACGCTGTTCACCGCGCCTTTGCTGTCGCGGATGATCGTCGGCTCGGTCTGTCTGATCACGATCAACACCCTGCTCTACGGCTTCGTGACGTGGCTGCCGGTGTTCTTCGTCAAGCAGGGCCTCTCGATCGCGACCTCGTTCGGCTATGCGCTGCTGATGGCCCTCGGCGCGCCGATCGGCTCGGCGATTGGCGCATTGACCGCCGACCGCTGGGGCCGCAAGCCGACCATCATCGGCGCGTCTCTGGTCACGGTGGCCCTGGGCATCCTCTATCCCATGATCTCGGATCCGATCCTGCTGCCGGCTGTCGGCTTCGCGCTGACCGTGCCGATCTACGTCCTGGTCGCGCTGCTGTTCGGCATCTATATCCCCGAACTGTTTCCGACCGAGGTCCGCCTGCGCGCCTCCGGCATGGTCAATACGCTCGGGCGCGGCGCCACCATCGTCACCCCGTTCCTCGTGGTCTCGCTGTTTGAATCGCGCGGCGTGGCCGGCGTGATGGCGCTGATGATCGGGCTTCTGGTGGTGCAGATCATCACGGTCTGGGCGATGGGCATCGAGCCCCGGCATCGCAGCCTCGAGGAGCTCAAGGCCGAGGAGACGGCTTCGCCGGTTCTCAAGGAAGCGTCCTGAGAGTCTGCCGGACGAGCACCGCCCGTATGGCTCGGGACGCCCGCCTCGGCGGGCGTCTCTGCAGCCTCGTAGCCCGGATGGCGCGATAGCGTAATCCGGGTCCTGCGTCCGTGTCGGGACATGTCCCGGATTGCGCTACGCTCCATCCGGGCTACAAGGTCTCGGCCGGGATATAAGGGAGCTCGTGATGACCGCAGATGCCGCTGACCTGAACTACGGCTCGATCGGCGCACTCCTTGGCGCCCTGCACGCGCGCAAGATCTCCGCGTCGGAATTGCTCGCGCACACGATCGCGCGCATCGAGGCGCTGGATGGGCCGATCAACGCCATCATCGTGCGCGATTTCGACCGCGCGAGGGAGGCCGCACGCGCCGCCGATGCCGCGCTTGGGCGCGGCGAGCGGCTGCCGCTGCTCGGCATTCCGGTGACGTTGAAGGAGCCGTTCAACGTCGCCGGCCTGCCGACGACATGGGGCTTTCCGCACTTCAGGGATTTCCGACCGGCGGAAGACGCCCTCCTCGTCTCGCGGTTGAAGGCCGCCGGCGCTGTCATCATAGGCAAGACCAACATCCCGATCGGCCTCCGGGATTTCCAGAGCTACAACGAGATCTACGGCGCGACCAAAAACCCGTGGGACCTCGGCCGCTCGCCCGGCGGCTCCTCGGGCGGATGCGGGGCGGCGCTGGCCGCAGGGTTCGGTCCGCTCTCGATCGGCTCGGACATCGGCGGCTCGATCCGGGTGCCCGCGCACTTTTGTGGTGTGTTTGGACACAAGCCGAGCCTCGGCCTGGTGCCGCTGCGCGGATATAGCCTGCCGCCGGCGCCGCCCGTCCCCGGCCAGGGCGACCTCGCCGTGGTCGGGCCTATGGCGCGCACCGCCCCGGACCTTGCCTTGTCACTCGACGTCATTGCCGGTCCCGACGAGACACGCGACGGGGTCGGCTATCGCCTCGCGCTGCCCGCCTCGCGGCACAACGACCTCAAGAGTTTCAGGATCCTCGTGATCGATACCCATCCGCTGATGCCGACGGGCGACGCCGTGCGATCGGCCATCGGACGGTTGGCGGAACGGCTCGAGCGGTCGGGCGCGCACGTCGCGCGCGCGAGCTCTTCGCTGCCCGATCTCGCGGAATCCGCACGGCTCTACATGAAGCTTCTCAACGGCGCGCGAAGCCCGCGCCTGACACCGGCCGCCCTCGCCGAGGCACAAGACGCTGCCGCAGCACTTGCGCCCGACGACCGCAGCCTGCAGGCCGAGCGCGCCCGCGGCTGGGGCATGATCCATCGCGATTGGCTGGTGCTTGATGCGGCCCGCCTGCAATTGCAGCAGAAATGGTATCAGCTCTTCCGCGAGTTCGACGCGGTGATCTATCCCGTCGCCGCCGTGCCGGCCTTTCCACACGACCATTCCGAACCGTTCGACGCGCGGCAGTTCGACGTCGACGGTAAGCTCTACAATTACTCCGATGCGTGCTTCATCTGGGCCGACCCCGCCTCGACCTGCGGACTGCCGGCGACCGCCGTTCCGATCGAGCGCACATCGTCGGGCCTGCCGGTCGGCGTCCAGATCATCGGGCCTTATCTGGAGGACCGCACGACCATTGCGCTGGCCGGACTGATCGAACGCGAGTTCGGCGGCTTCGGGCCGCCGCCGGCGCTGGCTGCGAAATAATCCGCGCGTCGAGAGCGGCCGACTACGTTCTGTCGGCCGACTGCGCCTCGACCGCCTGCACGGCGACACTCGCCACCTGCCGCAGCGCCTCGCGATCCGCGCCCGACGACGCCATCACGCCCATGCCGACCGACACCGCCGAGACATAGCGCGCGAGCGCGGCGGGATCGGCGCCCGGCTTGAGATCGCCTTCGGCCTGGGCGCGAACGAAGCGGTCGCGGAGCTGCTCCTCGTTCTGGGCGCGGCGAGCCGCAAGCTCGAAGGGGACGTTCTCGGAGCCGGTGCCGCAGGCGATGCCGCCCTGTACGAGCAGGCAACCGGGCGGGTTGGCGGGATCGGTCTGCTTCTCGGCAATGCCCATCAGCATTCGCTCGGCGACGTCGCGGGCGGTGGGTGCGGCGACCACCTCGTCCATCCAGACGCCGCGCAACTTGGTATAGCGGTCGAGCGCGGCCTTGAGCAGGCCCTCCTTGTTGCCGAAGCAGGCATAGAGGCTCGGGGGATTGATGCCCATGGCCTCGGTGAGCTGGGCGATGGTGGCGCCCTCGTAGCCATGGCGCCAAAACACTTCCATCGCCTGATCCAACGCGACGTCGGCGTCGAATTCGCGGGGGCGACCCATGCCCATGTGGCTGTTCTCCTTCGGAATCGGCGTTGTCCTCAGCTTAACGCCAGACCCTATCTATTTGTTCTATCTTTCTTTTCTCTTCCGCCTTCCAATTCTTGCGGTAAGCGGCTACAATTTTCTTAGTGAATGGTACATAAGTATCTTGCACTGCGACATCCAGCTCCACATCTGTAGTGAACACTACATATCTGGAGCGCGCAAATGCATCCCGCCCAAAATACCGCCCGCACCGGCCGTTTCCGCCGCCTTCTCGGTGGCGTCGCCGTCGTGGGCGCCCTCGCCGTAGCCGGCTCGATCGCGACCGGCCATTACTTCCGTGCAGCCCAGGCGACGGCAACGGCCGCCGCGGCTGAGCAAGCCGTGCCCGTGACCGTCGCGCTGATCGAGCCCAAGCAGACCGTCCTGTGGGACGATTTCTCCGGCCGACTCGAGGCCATCCAGCGCGTCGAGCTTCGCCCGCGCGTGGCCGGCGCGATCCTGGCGACCAACTTCACCGAAGGCGCGCTGGTGAAGGCCGGCGATGTGCTGTTCAAGATCGATCCGGCGCCTTACGCGGCGGAGGTCGACAAGGCCGCGGCCCAGCTCGAGGCCGCCAAGGCGCGCGTCGTGTTCACCCAGAGCGAGCTCGAGCGCGGCGCGCAGCTGGTTGGCAATGCCGTGGTCACGCGGCGTGACTACGACCAGCGCGACAACGCCAACCGCGAAGCCATCGCGAACGTGAAGGCGGCCGAAGCAACGCTCCAGACCGCAAAGCTCAATCTCGACTACACCGAGGTGCGCGCGCCCGTGGACGGCCGGGTCGGTAAGTTCGAGATCACCGTCGGCAATCTCGTCGCCGCCGGCACCGCCTCCCCGGTGCTGACCTCGCTGGTCTCAATCAATCCGATCTACGCCTCGTTCGACGCCGATGAAGAGGTGGTGCTGCGGGCGCTGAACTCGATTGCGGATGCCACCGGCCAGCGCGGCAATCTCAACCAGATCCCGGTCGAGATGGCGACGTCAGGCGGCCTGTCGGCGAAGGGCCACATCCAGCTCATCGACAACCAGGTCAACGGCCAGAGCGGCACCATCCGTGTCCGCGCGGTGTTCCAGAACGAGGACGGGCGCCTGATTCCCGGCCAGTTTGCGCGCGTGCGCATGGGGCAGCCGAAGCAGCAGACGCTGGTGATGATCGACGAGCGTGCGATCGGCACCGACCAGGACAAGAAGTTCGTGATGGCGGTCGGCGACGACAGCCGCGCGGTCTATCGGCCGATCACGCTCGGCGGTGCGGTCGATGGACTTCGCATCGTCACCGCGGGCCTGAAGCCCGGCGAGCGCATCGTCGTCAACGGCCTGCAGCGCGTGCGTCCCGGCGCCCTCCTCAAGACCGAGGTCGCGGCGATGGGCGCGCGTGGGCCGCAACAGGCATCGAACCACAGCAACCAGGACGTGGTGCAACGCTGATTACCTCATTCCGGGCGGCGCATGACGTGCGCCCGGAGTGATCAAAGAACGACCAAGACATCGCATCCCGATTCCGGGCTCGCGGGCATTTCTCGCGTCCCGGACAGCGGGAGAGCTGTCTCTCGCGCAGGGGCAAAGCCATGAATCTCTCAAAGTTCTTCATTGATCGTCCGATTTTCGCCGGCGTGCTGTCGGTGCTGATCTTCCTTGCCGGCCTGATCTCGCTGTTCGCGATGCCGATCTCGGAATATCCCGACGTCGTGCCGCCCTCGGTGGTGGTGCGCGCGACCTATCCCGGCGCCAATCCCAAGGTGATCGCGGAAACGGTGGCTACTCCCATCGAGGAGCAGATCAACGGCGTCGAGAACATGCTCTACATGTCGAGCCAGGCGACCACCGACGGCGCGATGACGCTGACGGTGACGTTCCGCCTCGGCACCGACCCCGACAAGGCGACGCAGCTCGTGCAGAACCGCGTGCAGCAGGCCGAGCCGCGCCTGCCGGCCGTGGTGCGCCAGCTCGGCATCATCACCAAGAAGTCCTCGCCCGACCTCACCATGGTCGTGCATCTGTTGTCGCCGAACGGCCGCTACGACATGACGTATTTGCGCAATTACGCGGTGCTCAACGTCAAGGACCGGCTGGCGCGGATCGACGGCGTCGGCGACGTCCAGCTCTATGGCGCCGGCGACTATTCGATGCGGGTCTGGGTCGATCCGCAGAAGGCGGCTGAGCATGGCCTCACCGCCAGCGATATCGTCAAGGCGATCCAGGCGCAGAACGTCGAGGCCGCCGCCGGCGTGGTCGGCTCCTCCCCGAACGTGAAGGGCATCGACCTGCAGCTCTCGGTCAATGCCGAGGGGCGGCTCGCCAACGAAGAACAGTTCGGCGATATCGTGGTCAAAACCGGCACGCGCGGCGAAGTCGTACGCCTGCGCGACGTCGCACGCATCGAGCTCGGCGCCTCCGAATACGGCCTGCGCTCGCTGCTCGACAACAAGCAGGCGGTCGCGATCCCGATTTTCCAGGCGCCCGGCTCCAACGCGCTGGAGATCTCCGACCACGTTCGCGCCACCATGGCCGAGATCAAGAAGAACATGCCGGAGGGCGTGTCCTACCAGATCGTCTACGATCCCACCCAGTTCGTGCGTTCCTCGATCGAGGCCGTGATCCACACCCTGCTGGAGGCGATCGCGCTGGTGGTGCTGGTGGTGATCCTGTTCCTGCAGACCTGGCGCGCCTCCATCATCCCGCTCCTCGCGGTGCCGGTGTCGATCGTCGGCACCTTCGCGGTGATGCACGTGTTCGGCTTCTCCATCAACGCGCTCAGCCTGTTTGGCCTCGTGCTCGCGATCGGCATCGTCGTCGACGACGCCATCGTCGTGGTCGAGAACGTCGAGCGCAACATCGAGGGCGGGCTGTCGCCGCGCGATGCCACCTATCAGGCGATGCGCGAGGTCTCGGGTCCGATCATCGCTATCGCGATGGTGCTGATCGCGGTGTTCGTGCCACTTGCCTTCATCTCCGGCCTCACCGGACAGTTCTACAAGCAGTTCGCGCTGACGATCGCGATCTCGACCGTGATCTCGGCCGTCAACTCGCTGACGCTGTCGCCTGCCCTGTCGGCGCTGCTGCTCAAGGGCCATAACGAGCCGAAGGACAAGCTCACGATCGTCATGGAAAAGGGCCTCGGCTGGTTCTTCCGCGGCTTCAACAAGGCCTTCACCCGTTCCTCGGAGAACTACAGCGGCACCGTCACCAAGGTGATCTCGGGCAAGGCCGCGGTGATGGGCCTCTATGTGGTGCTGGTCGGCGTCACCGCCTTCCTGTTCCAGCAGGTGCCGAGCGGCTTCGTGCCGGGCCAGGACAAGCAATATCTGGTCGGCTTCGCCCGCCTGCCGGATGGCGCAACGCTCGACCGCACCGAAGAGGTGATCCGCAAGATGAGCGACATCGCGCTGACCCAACCCGGTGTCGAGAGCTCGGTGGCCTTCCCCGGCCTGTCGATCTCCGGCTTCACCAACTCGTCCAACGCCGGCATCGTGTTCTCGACGCTCAAGCCGTTCGACGAGCGCAAGGGTGCGGCGCTGAGCGGCAATGCGATCGCGGCCGACCTCAATAAGAAGTATGCCGGCATCCAGGAAGCCTTCATCGCCATGTTCCCGCCGCCGCCGGTCAACGGCCTCGGCACCATCGGTGGCTTCAAGCTGCAGATCGAGGACCGCGCTGGTTTGGGCTATGAGGCGCTGAACGAGGCGACCAAGGCGTTCATGGCGGCGATGCAAAAGGCGCCGGAGATCGCCGGCGTGTTCTCGAGCTTCCAGGTTAACGTGCCCCAGCTCTTCGCCGACATCGACCGTACCAAGGCGCTCCAGCTGGGCGTGCCCGTGACGGAGGTCTTCAACACGCTGCAGATCTACCTCGGCTCCTACTACGTCAACGACTTCAACAAGTTTGGCCGCACCTACTCCGTCTATGTCCAGGCCGATGCGCCGTTCCGCGCGCGTGCCGACGACATCAGGCAGCTGAAGGTGCGCTCATCCTCCGGCGACATGGTGCCGCTGTCGGCGCTGCTGAAGATCCGCCAGAGCGCGGGCCCCGAGCGTGCGATCCGCTACAACGGCTTCCTGTCGTCCGATATCAACGCCGCCGCTGCACCCGGCTTCTCATCGGGCCAGGCGCAGGAAGTGGCGACGCGGATCGCGGCAGAAACGTTGCCACCCGGCTTCGCCTTCGAATGGACCGACCTGACCTATCAGGAGTTCATCGCCGGCAATTCCGGCCTCTGGGTGTTCCCACTGGCGATCCTGCTGGTGTTCCTGGTGCTGGCCGCGCTCTATGAGAGCCTGACCCTGCCGCTCTCGATCATCATGATCGTGCCGATGGGCCTGCTCGCGGCGATGTTCGGCGTCTGGATCTCCAAGGGCGACAACAACGTCTTCACCCAGATCGGCTTGATCGTGCTGGTCGGCCTCTCCGCCAAGAACGCGATCCTGATCGTCGAATTCGCGCGCGAGCTCGAATTCGCCGGCCGTACGCCGATCCGGGCCGCGATCGAGGCGAGCCGCCTGCGGCTACGCCCGATCCTGATGACGTCGATGGCGTTCATCATGGGCGTGCTGCCGCTGGTGCTCTCGACCGGCGCAGGCTCGGAGATGCGGCGGGCGATGGGTGTTGCGGTGTTCTCCGGCATGATCGGCGTCACCGTGTTCGGCCTGTTCCTGACGCCGGTGTTCTACGTGCTGCTGCGAACCGTCACCGGTAACAAGCCGCTGGTGCATCACGGCAGCGACATCAGCGCAGCGCCGGTCCAGGGACTTGGCCACGAAGTCGCCGGGCACTAAAGCTGGAGCATGATCTTGTCGGAAAACCGCTCCACACTTTGCGCAAACGCGGCCCTTCGGGTCCGGATCATACCCTAGATCAGGGAAATCCCCGAGATCAGCAACAGAACGAGCACGGTCTTGCGAAAGACCGTCTCGTTGACCCGGTGAAAGGCGATCACCCCTAACGCGGATCCCGCGAACAGCGCCGGCAGGCTGATCGCGAGGTCGACGAAGACCTTCGACGACAGGTCCTGATGCCCGACCAGCAGTGCGATCGCAAAGACCTGCATCGCGGCAATGAAGGGCTGCACCAGACCGCGCTGCTCGCTCTTGGGCATGCCGCGCATGTCGCACCAGATCGTCGGGATCGCGCCCGGCATCGCCGTGAGCCCGCCGACCAGCCCTCCTCCGAATCCGATCAGCGCGACCCAGTGACGGCCGACGGCCTCGCCGGCCGTCACCAGCGTCGGCCGCAGCAGCATGTAGGCGGCATAAAGCGCAACGATGATGCCGAACCCACGCCGCAGCAGATGCGTGTCGGTGGACTGGAGCAGCGAGACCGCGATGGGCACGCCGATCAGGCCACCGACGATCAGCAGCAGGCTGCCCTCCCAGCGGATGCTGCGCCGGAGCGCCCACAAATTGGTGGCCTGCACGCCGATGCTGCAGGCCATCATCAGCGGCACCGCCTCGAGCGGCTGAAACACGCGGAGCAGGATCGCGCCCGCCACCGCCGAGAAGGCAAAGCCCGAGAGCCCCGAGACAAAGGCTCCCGCAAACACGGCAAGACTCACCAGAAGGCTGGTCGTGATGTCAGGCACGCTGCGTCCTCCGTCAGTCGTAGGGCGTCTGGGTCGCGGGGATCTCAGCGCCGCCGCCGCAGAGTTCCGCATCGTGCGCTGTGAGGATGGGCTGGGAGACAGGATGGGCGTGCGAACGCTCCAGCATGGCGAGCCCGGCCAGTTGAAGCGTGACGAGCGCCGCGGTCAGCGCGATCGCGACGATGTTGAAATTACGCGCGTTCGAAGGTGGGCTGGCCGGTCGCGCGCTCGCACGGATCAATTCGGTCGGCATTGTCCAAAACATCCTCTTCACTGGAGACGGGAATAACTTCACTCAAACGCGATATGTCTTCCGACTGCTGCAGCAGGTGGCGATAGCGCTGCAGTGCCCGCTGCGCGTCGATTTCGCGCTGCGCGCGGAATGCCGCGCCGACGCGAGCGACGATGTCGCGGAACTTTTCCGACAGGACTGAAGAGGCCATTCGCATGACAATCTCCTTTCAACCTGTACGCGAGATTGCTGGGATTCACTTCCGCCGGCAGTGAGCTGTTTCACACTGATCGCTGATACGCCGAACAACAGAACGTGTGACGTCTCGTAAGTGAGAACGCGGACAATCGCGTCATTCGATCGAACGACCCGCGATAACTTTCTAATGATGCTTCTGATTGAACCTGTTGCGAGCTGCAGCGACTCGCAGCGCGCCTCAACGTCGCGTCAATGCACGAGCGGATTGGAGAATCCTGCCGCGAGCTTGACGAGATCGGCCTGACGGCTGACGCCGGTCTTCGCAAATACGCGATGCAGATGCGTCTTCACTGTCGTCTCGGCGATACCGAGCGCGGCCGCCGTCTCCGGCACGCCACCGACCGCGACGATCGACTGCAACACCCGCAGTTCCGCCGGAGTCAGATCGAACGTGCGATCGATCAATCCTGCCGACGAGCGGCTGTCGAGTTCCGCTTTCCAGACGAAGAGCGCGCCGACGGCCGAGGTTCGCTCCGCCGCGCCTTCGCGCAGCAGCGACGGCAGCGCGATGACATGCGCGACATAGTAGGCGCCGTCATGCGACGTCAGCGGTATCTTGCGTCCCGAAGCCGCCGCCAGGGCCACCTCGCCTGCGTCACGGAAGGTTTCGCGCAGGGCCGCGCTTGCCGCGGATGACCTTGCGACCAGCCGGCCCGCGACGGAGCGCAGGAAATCGTCGGCCGCGAGAATCGTCTCCGCGGCTGGGTTGCTGTGGACGATGTTGCAGGAGGTATCGAGCAGGATCACGCCGGCATTCAGCCGGTCGACGACGTCGGCGAGCGCGATCGCCCGCTGCTGCTTGCGCTCGATCGCCTTATTGATCAGCAGCGCGCGGGTCGCATGCGGAACCAGGAACTGCATCCGCGCCCGCTTCTCGGCATCGAGCATGCCTTTGCCCGGGATCACGGTCAGCAGCATCGGGCACGGCGACTTCGTCTGCTCCAGCACCACGTTGGCGACGTCGATAGAGCCCTGGGGACGCAGCCATTCCTGATAGAAGCGGCCGCGGCGATACTCGTCGTAATTCACGAGATCGGGGATGTTGCGCACCTCGCCATAGCGCGGCAGCCGCGCGAGCGGATCGTACTGCGCGTAGGTCTCGGCATAGAGCTTGATGTAGTGCGGGTCGACCCCGCAGTAGTAATGCGTCGCGCCCGATTTGCTGACAGGGTCCTTCGAGATCAGGCCGCAGGCCCGGCTCCCGATGAAATCATTGAGCGTGACCACGACATCGCTCCACAGCTCAGGGTGGAGGCCGGCGTCATAGATGCTCTCGATGAGGTCGGACTGATTGGGAGATCGGCGCATTGCAGGAGCCAGTATGGATACATGGAGAGGACGACATGGTCTTCATGCCTCGCGGCTCCTGTGAGTCTATCGCGGAAGCAAAAGGTTCAACTCCGGCGCCCCAAACAACTAATCAGTTGATGAGCGGATTGGAAAATCCGGCCGCCAGCTTCACGAGATCGGCCTGCCGCGAAACGCCGGTCTTGGCGAAGACGCGATGCAGATGCGTCTTCGTCGTCGTCTCCGCGATGCCGAGCGCGGCCGCCGTCTCCGGCACGCCGCCGACCTCGACGATCGACAGGAACACGCGCAGCTCGGCCGGCGTCAGGTCGAAGGTCCGCGCGATCAATTCGCCGTAGGATGTCCCGCCGAGCGAGACCTTGCGCAGCAGCAGCGCGCCGGCGGCATCGATCACCCGCTCGCTGCCATTGCGCAGCACCGACGACAGCGGCAGGACATGCGCGACGTAGCGCTCGCCGCTGGGCGACAGCAGCGGGATCGCGCGATCCCTCGCAGCACGCAGGGCCGCAGCGCAGCGGCCCGCGAACGCTTCGCGTAGCGTCTGATTGGCTTCCGGGCTACAGGTCACGAGCTGGCCGGCAACCGACCGCACCACGTCGTCGGCCGCGAGCAAGGCATGCCCTGCCGAATTCGCGTGCACCAGCCGGCAGAAGCCATCGAGCAGGAAGATGCCGGACGCCAGATTGTCAAGCACATCGGCAAGCGCGGTGGCCAGCGTCAGTTGCGAGGTGATGGCGCGGTTGATCAAGAGCGCGCGGCTGGCATGGGGCACGATCAGCGAGAGACGATGCTTCATCGCGGGATCGACCATGCGCCGGCCCGACAGCACCGTCATCATCACGGGGCAGCTCGCATTCGATTTCTCGAGCACGACATTGGCCGCATCGCTGCAGCCCTGCGGCTGCATCCATTCCTGGTAAAACCGCCCTCTCCGATATTCGTCGAAATTGACGAGATCGGGGATGCTGACGATCTCGCCATGCGGCGGCAGCACCGTCAGAGGGTCGAACTTGGAATGGGTCTCGGAATAGAGCTGGATGTAGTGCGGATCGGCGCCGCAATAATAATGCGTGACGCCGAACTTGCTGATCGAATCCTTGGAGAACAGCCCGCAGGCCTGGCCGCCGACGAAATCACGGATGCCGGTGACGGCGTTATTCCATAGCGTGGGATCGAGCCCGGCATCATAGATGGACTCGACCAGTTCGGGCAGTTTCCGCGGTCCGTGCATCGCTCTAAATGGCCTGAGTGATCAATATCACCCAGCATAGCACAACCAGAGCATGCGACATCCTCCGATCGGAGGAGGCGCCGGCCGAGCGGATGGAGCCCGGCCGGCGCGCGTCGCGTTCGAGCCGCCAGGGCTGGTGCCGGCTCAGAACGCGACGCGAACGCCCCCCTTGGCCGTGCCGGTGCGGCTCTGGTCGGACATCATCATGCCCTCGACCGCGCCGAACACGGACACGTTGGGCCCGGTGCGGTAGTCGAGGCCGAAGCCGGCGACCGCGCCGACGGTGCTGCGGCTGCCGGGCGTGACGAAGGACAGATTCTGTCCGAGCAGCACCGTATTGATATTGGTGTCGCCGACGCGCTGGAGCGCGATCACGCCACCATGGATGTTGGCCTTGAGCTCGCCGCCGGCGAGGCTCGTCACGCGCGACAGGTCCACTTCGCCCCGTTCCTCGAAGTCCTGCAGCGTACGGCTGCCGACCGACAGCCCCTGCGCCGAGCCGGTCTCGCTGTAGCCGTCGAAGCGGCCTGCGACGTAGCGAACACGCGCCGTCGGCGTCAGCAGATAGCCGTTGCCGATCTGGAGCTTGTAGCCGTAGGCGACCTCGGGGCTGACATACCAGCCGCTGTAGTTCGCGGTTGCCGTCTCCATGCCGCCGACCGCAGCATCGTTCAGCACCAGGCGACGCGATCTGTTGTCGGCGTTGCCGCCCTGGATGGTGAAATCGAAGAACTGCGCGGCCCATTCGAAGCGGCTGTAGACACCGGCGAAGGCGTAATTGGTGTCGACCGACTGCGAGTTCAGGTCCGCCGAGAGGCCGCCCTGCCCGCCGCCGAGGAAGCCGCCGATCAGCCAGTTCGGCTGCACCTTGCGGTCGATGCCGATCGCACCGCCCCAGGCCGTCGAGGTCGCGCGGAGCGTCGCGGCGGTCTCGTCCTGGATGCGCTGGCCACCAAAACTGTTGACCCAGACCGTGATCGGCGCCGGATCGGTCCAGACGCTGCGTGGCGCCTTGGTGAAGGGTCCAGCCTGTGCCGTCTCCGGCGCATAGGCCATCGCCATCATGTTGCTTCCGGCCGGCCCGGTACCGCCATTCAGCCGGCCCTGCACCAGCGAGGACACGCCGCCGGTAAAGTCCATCAGCGTGCGGTCAGTCTGCGCCAGCGCGGTCGGGTCGAGCGTTGCCAGCGAACCGTTGGCAAAGACCTGCGGACCATTGAAGCCTCCGCCCCCAACGTTGGCGTTGATGGTGCCATTGAAGTTGACGAAGGTCGGCAGCTGGATGCTCGTCAGCGATGAGACCCGGCTGCTCGGCGGAATGAAGTTGAGGTTGACGACGTCATCGCCGAAGCCGAAATCGACCACGCCGTTGATCTTCGAGCTCGGCAGCAGCGTCAGCGTATCGGCCTTCTTGGACAGCTTGATCGCGACCCCGCCGGCGCCGGTGATCGTGCCGGAGTTGGTGATGTTCGATCCGTCGCTCGACTCGATGCCGATCCTGCCGATGATCGTGCCGGAATTCCTGACGGTCGCCTGGGTCGTCAGGATGCCGTCGCCATTAGTGGTCGAGCCCTGCAGCAGGCCCGTATTCGTCACGTTGACGACGTTGGCGTTGATCGCCGCACTCCGCCCGATGATCGATCCGGAATTGTTGACGTTGCCAAAGATCGCGTTGATGCCGCGGTCTGCGGTGATAACGCCGGAATTGTCGAGGTTCACCGTGACGCCGCTCATGCCGAAGCCGAGCGTCGATGCGATCCGTCCGGTGTTGGTCACATTGACCGTCGTGGCGAAGATGACGGTCGAGCCGCTGGTGAGCGTGCCGCTGTTCACCACGTTCGCCGCACCATTGCTGGCGCTGAGGCCGAACCGCATCGCGCTGATCGTGCCGCTGTTGCGGACGGTGATGTCCCCGGTGTCCGCAACGATGGCATCGCCTGTGCTGCCGTCGGCGCTGATCGTCCCGGCATTGTCGATGACGGCGGACTTGCTGGCGAAAACCGCATTGTTGTGCGCGATCACCGTGCCCCCGGCGAGATTGGTCAGCTTGACGTTCAGACCATCGATGCCACCCGAACCGCCGGCGATCGTCCCGGAGTTGGTGACGTCGGCAAGGTTGCTGGCGGAGATCACGGCCGCCAGTGCCGTGGTCGTGCGGATCAGGCCGGCATTACTGATCGTGATATTGCCCTTCCCGGTCGCCGGGTTGGCATTCGTCGCAATCGTATCGGCGCCTGCGGAAATCGTGCCCGAAGCCACGTTGGTGAGGTTGATATCGCCGGTTTGCGACACGATGGCGTTGCCGGTCGACTGGATCAGCCCTGCATTGCTGACGGTGACGGCTTGGTCCGCGATCACGGCGTTCGCGCCACTGACAGTCCCGGAGGCAAAGTTCGACAGGTCGATGTTCCTCGCCGTTATGCCGGATGCGTGGCCGGAAATCGTGCCGGAATTGTCCACCGTCACCGAACGGTCGGAGAAGATCGCGACGCCCGTCGTCCGCGTCTGCGTGATCAGGCCCGTGCTGAGGTTGGTGATGGTGGCATTGCCGCTGGTATCAATGGCCCTGTCTTCGCCCTTGATCGTGCCGGCATTGCTGAGAACGATCGTCGTCGGCGTAATCGCGTTGAAGCCTTCAATCGTGGCCCCAACCAGATTTGTGATCGTCATGTCGCCGCCGGTAATACCTGCCGCATTCGTTCCACTGATCGTGCCCGCGTTGATGAAAACGCTCTTGAAGCCAACCTTGAAGCCAAAGTTGCTTCCCTCGACCGTTACGCCCGCGCGGATGTCATAGGAGTTGTTGTCGTCGTTGCTGGTACCGTAGCCCGTGCCGCCGCCCTGCTGGTCGTTGGTGTCGCTCGCGCACACCACCGTCGCGTTGCTGACCGGCGCCGTGGGCGTACAGGCTGCCATCGCGGGCTCGCTGATGAACACCGGGATGACCAGCGCGGCCGGCAGCAGAAGCCATGGCGATCGCCCCGCCGAACGCCATCGTGCAATACCGTCCCCACCCGTCACAATCATATTCAGTCCCTCGGCGCACAGGCACGTTGCCAGTGGCCTCCTCCGATCAGAGGAGGCCACCTTTGCGAATTTGGATTCGCTGAACGCCAACGTAGAAAGGGGCGCCGGCTTCGACTTGGACGGAGGCGACCGGGTTTCGGTCCAGAACGAACTGAAGGCGCTTGGCTTCGAACTGGTGCAGCTTTGCTACACCCTCCTTCGAAGGGACTACGCCTGGTCCCAGCCGACCTTCTCCGGGCTCTGGGCCCAGACGGCGGCACGATAGACCTCACGTCCACCGGCATCCCTGACGCGAATCCAGGCGTCGCGATCACGCAGATCGTCACGCCAGACGAACAGATGCCGTGCCATCTCGTCGGCCACCACGATCGTCGCCCGGGCATGTTCGAACACCATGCCGCCGGGATCGATCTTCACGACATTGCCGACCAGGAGATCAAAGAAGAAACGGCGCATTCCAAACTCCAACTCGTCGCACGAAGCACGGCGTCGTCACCTACTCCGCGCGCCAGACGATGTGGTCGGCGGAATACGGCACGCTCCGGTAGCCGCCGGGCTGATTGCATGGACCGCGGAGGAGGCCGCCCTGCGTGTTGATGCTGAAGTCATGACTCCACGATCAAGGATCATGTCAAATTCTTCCCTGTTGAATGCGATATTCGGCTGAAACTCAGTCGGGGCCCGCTACAGCACCCCGCCGCTCCTGACGTCGGTCGGCGTTGCGCCATAGGCCCGCCGGAAGCAGCGGTTGAAATAAGAGAGATCGCCGAAGCCGACGTCGTAGGCGATCGAGCTGACCGGCCGCTCTGCGAAATCGGGCTCGCGCAGCATGCGATGGGCACGCTTGAGACGCTGTTCGGTCAGGAAGGACGAAAACGTCTTGCCGTCGGCCTCGAACAGCCGCTGGAGATAACGCGGGGTCACGCCGAGTTCGTGGGCGACATTCGCGACCGAAATATCCTGCTGCCAGCAATTGTTGACGATGAGAAATTTCGCCTTCTGGAGCCGTGCCGCCTTGAGACCACGCCGTCCGGTTGCTTCCCGGGCGTGGTCCGTCGCGCCGAGAACGAGCGCCAGCAGCTCATGCAGATGCGCAACGCCGAGCTGCCGCATCGCGGGCACCTCCAGCGTCTTTTCGCGCAGCAGCGCGATTGCGTAATCGACCAGCAGCCGAAGTCCGATGGCGTTCTCCGGGATGATGCGCATCACCGCATCGTCGACATCGACGATCATGGGGGCCAGCACGCGTCTCGGCACGCGCAGCGAGAACCCGCTTCCCAGCGCCAGGCGCTCGAAGGTCGTGACGTCCTCCGCGCTGGTCAGGGCCGCCTCTCCCGCCCGGAGCCTCAGATCGTGCCCTCGCTCGGATATCCCGAGAACGCCCGATCGGTTGACGATCAAGGCGAGGCTGTCGTCGCCATCGGCAACCAGTTGCTTCGTTCGAATGACCCGCGCGCCGCACAATCCCCCGAGCAGCAACTGGGCCTCCGGCAGGACGTGCGAGGTGAAGCGTGCGGCCGGCTTTGCCTCCCTCGCCTCGACCTCCGCCTTCAGAACGCCGCGGCAGTAGAACTCACGCAACAGCGGCACGCGCTCGCCTTCGGGAATGTGGTCCGTTGAAACATTGAAAATGGAAAATTCGTCCTTGCCGCTCACTGCAATCTCTCCAACCAACGAGCAAGCCTTGGCCATGCACGACCGTTCCGCCGCGCGCCGCGTCCGATACGCATCGCGCTTTGTCTTCGTGGCGCATGCCGCCCTCAGCATTTCGCGTGGCGCGTATACGAAAGTCTCAAACGATGCGCGTCGTACGTTCGGAGGACTCTCACGCCTTGCTCATCACGATGGATTGAGATTGCGCGCTCTCGGCCTTCACGCTGTGAAATGGATCACACCGCGTCGTTGCCGCGATCCGTCCGCTGAACGAACGGCGCGGCAAAGCCGGCGGCGATCTTGACGAGATCGGCCTGCCTGCCGGCGCCGGTCTTCTCGAACAGCCGACCGAGATGCGTCTTCACTGTCGTCTCGGCAATGCCTAGTTTTGCAGCAATATCCGGCACACCGCCGATCTCGACGATCGCCATCAGCACGCGCAGTTCCGACGGCGTCAGCCGAAAGGCCGAGGCGATGGCGTCGGGCACGAGTGACGGCAGCATCGAGGCCTTCTGGACGAACAGCACGGTGGCCGCGATGTCGCGCGGCAGATGGTGCTCCCGCTTCAAAGCCGCGACGTGAAGCAGATAGTGCTCCCCGTCGACGGATGTCGCGAGCCCGATTTGACGGCGCGGAACGGAATCAGCTCCGCCGTCCGAAACGATTTCGAGCATGTTGCGGAATAATTTGTCGGACTGGGTGTTGCGGGCCACGATCCTGTCGCCGACCATCGCGAGCAGATTGGCATCGGCGAAAAGCTGACGGCACGCGGCGTTGGCATGGACGACGCGCCCCTCCGCGTCGAGCAGGCAGATCGCCGTGCTCAATCCGTCGAGGACATCGGCGAGATCGTCCACGGTATGCGTGCGCGCCCTGATCTGGCGGCCCATGACCCGCGACCGCTGGATGTGAGGCGCGAGCAACCGCATGCGCTCGCGCATTGCCTCGTCGACGGTCCCGCGCGAGCGATGCCGCAGCACCTGCAGGATCGTGGTGCGTGCGTCCGACCTCTCGAGCGTCACCGTCGCAAGATCTATCGCGCCCTGCGGTTCCAGCCAGTCGCGATAGAAGCTGGTGGCCACGAAATCCGAATGCGGCATGATGTCGGTCACGCCGACGGCCTGTTCCGTCGCGAGACCGAGGTGGCGGTCGAGCAGCGGATCGAGCTCGACATATCTGTCGCGATAGAGCTGGCGGAACCGGGACTCGGTGCCGAAGTGCTGGTGAATCTCGAGCGAGTGCCTGGCCTCGTCCCGGGACAGGATGGTGGCGGCACATCCGCCGACGAAATTCGAGACCTGCTCCAGCGCGGCCCCGCGCAGCGCGGGATTGGCCGCCGCATCGTAGATCTCTCCGACGAGCGAGGAGAAGCGGTTTGCCTGGAGGATCGTCATCGGCCTGCGGCCGCGATCTGAGCGTTGTCCCGATCGCGGTTGCACCGGGAACTCACGAAGGCGACGGGCCGGCCAAACGCCGCTTTGGACGAGGAAAGAAACTTGCGGTGAGATTCTGGAATATCGAACATCGCCCCTGCGTAACGGCAAGCGCAAAAAGCGGCTTGGACGTTTTCGCCAAAGACTAGGATAAATACGAACAGCGATCGGGCTGTGTGTGCTGGATCACGCGCCCTCTCGCTGCAGCTTCAGTTCGTTGCCGAAATCTCCCGAGAATTCGCAGCGGGAGCTAGCAAATTATTTCCGGTTCTCCTCGCAGAATTTCAACGCGGCGAGCGCCTCGCCGGCGCGCGGGATCTGCATCTCGATGCTGTCTTCGTCATCGTCCTCGAAGTCGAGCGTGAGGCGCTTGGCCTTCGACAGCCGGTCCATGATCGACTGATCGTATTCGAAGATGCCGCGCACGGTGGTCTTGTCCATGACCTCCCACTTGGCCTTCTTCATGATGTCGGCGTCGTCGGTGCCGACATCGGCGCGGAGGATCTCGCCGACCGTCTCCCACTCCCATCCGTCGTAGATCATCACGATCACGATGGCCTTCTCGGAATAGGTGATGACGATGACGTAGTCGCGGTTCTCGTCATCCTTGTCCTTGTAGCCGCGGCTCGCGTTGCAATGCGTGTCCTGCGTGCGCTTCTCGATGGTCCAGTCGCCGACCTTGGATTGCTGTGCAAGCGCAGGCCTTGTGCACAAGGCGACGGCGCCGAGGACGCCCGCGAGCATTCCGGCGGCGAGAAAGAATCGTCTCATGTCAGCCTCCAGCGTGTTCCTCACGCGGAGATGACCATCTCTCCCCGCGGCCCGCAAGGGTGTCAGGCGCGGCGGCAAGGTCGGGTGGATGGCGGCCTACGCGCGCCGCGGCACGATCGCGATCGGCGTGAAGGTGTAAACCTCCTCACCATTCTGATTAAACATCGTCCATTTCACCAGCGCGATGCCCTGCGGCTTCGACTTCGAGGGCGTCAGGCTCATGACTTCCCCGACCAGATGCAGCCGGTCATTCGGGCGCACCGGAATGGTCCAGCGCAGGCCGTCGACGCCGGCGCCGATCAGCGGATGCGGGCCGAACGGGCGGGCCTGGATCGCAAGGTTCATGGCGATCGCGGCGGTGTGCCATCCCGACGCAGCGAGCCCCTTGAACAGGGTGTCCTTGGCGGCCTCGTGGTCGAGGTGCATCGGCTGCGGATCGTACTCGGAGGCGAAGCGCTTGATGTCGGCCTCGGTGACCACGACCTCCGGCGATTTGAACCGCATTCCGATGGTCAGATCGTCGAACCACTCGACTTGCGCCGGGATTTCTTGCGCCATGATTTTGCCTCGCAATGTGATGCGCCGCTCGCCGGAGCTCCGCGGCTGAAAGGATTGCCAGAATCCGGACGTCGAGAAGCGGGACATAGCGGCTTCGCGCCGCACAAACCAGCCCTCCGGTTCCCCGCGAAACCCCTTTCCAGATGCGACGAAACACGCCTGAAACAGATCGCCGGTTAGGTGGTTATCAAAATAAATAGACAGGGACGGCCACCATGCAGTTCGTTCTGGACCTCATTTACGACTATGCCTGCTGCCAAAATCTCGTCGCCCTCCGACTGGAGGAGGACGAGCTATGATCGAGCTGATCTCAGGCCTGCTCGCCCTTTGCAGCATCGGCGTCTTCGCCGCACATGCGCTGGATGCATATCGCACCACGCATTGATCGAAGCGGCCGGCCGGGACTAGAACGGCCGGCGGTAAAAATGTTCTGAGTGCGTTGCCGGCGGAAACCGGTTGGCGAGCGCGAGTGCGCCGTTCTCGTCGGTCTCGAGCGCAATCTTCTGCGCGAGCATGACGTCGCCCGGCACCAGGAAGCCCGAGGGCACGAAACACCACCCCATCGTCGCGTGCCCCTCGCCGTCGATCTCATGGACGTTGGCGGCGGTGCCGTAGTGGATGCGATAGGTCTTGCCGCTATCGCAACCGATCACATCGAAATAGCGATGCTGCTCAAATTGCGCGCGCTGCGCCGGCGTCAGCCATTCGGCCAGCAGGCGGCGGCCGCGCGCATCCGGCGTATTCTCGCCGAAGAAGCGCCGGTAGAGTTCGCGCAACGCATGCAGGCGGGCACGCGCAGGCGCGCGGAACCACAGTGCCGCGAACATGAGCAGCTCAGATCAGCCGCCGACCAGGCGAGGGTAGAACAGCGTTTCCTGCGCGGTCGGGTCGAACGATTTGATACGGGTCACTTCGCCGGGCCCGGTGCGGAAGGCGGCGGTGAAGCCGGCTCCGGTCAACTCCCGAAAGCGCTGTTCGGCCCGCGCCAGCGCTTCGGCATTGCCAGGATCAAACTCGTGGCGGGTATCGCCAGTCTGGTCCATCACGATCTGGGTTGCCATCTTGAGTCTCCTCATGCCCAGCCCTGAACACCAACAAAGCAAGCCTCGTGCCGTCAGTTCCTGATGGCAACAACTTTCTCGCGCCGGCGCATCACGTCAGCGCGAAGCCGCCGCGCCACCCTCGTCGATCTGCCGTCCCATCAGCGCGATCGCCTTCTGATAGACGCCCGCGGCATTCCAGGCCTCGATGGCGGCAAAATTCGGCTCGCCCGGCTGGTAACCGGCTCCTGCACGCCAGCCATGGGCCTTCAGGAAATTGGCGGTCGAGTTCAGCGCGTTGGCGGCAACCTCGAGATTTCCGGTGCCGTAAGCCAGGATGTTTTTGGGCATGAACTGGGTCTGGCCGACCTCGCCATGCATGGAGCCGCGGGTCGCCCCCGTGAGCGTGCCGCGGTCGATCAGCTTCAGCGCGGCATAGAGCTGATCGGTGAAGAATTCGGGACGGCGGCAGTCATAGGCAAGGGTTGCGATCGACGAGAGCATGTTCTGGTTGCCGCGCTGGCTGCCGAAGCCGGTCTCCATGCCCCAGATTGCGATCAGCGGCCCGGGCGGAACGCCATAGCGCTGCTGGATCGAGGCGAACAGGGCCGCCTGCGACTGCTTGAGCTGCCGCCCCTTGGCAACGATGGTGGTGGCGCCGCGCTTGGCCAGGAACTGGTCGAGCGACAGCGAGAAGCTGCGCTGGCCGCGGTCGGCGGCGATGGTGGCGCTGGCATAGTTGGTCTGCATCAGCGCCGAGATCGCGGTCTGGCCGATGCCCTTGCCCTGCGCCTCCGCACTGAATTCGCGCTTCCAGGCCTCGAAACCGGCCGGCGAGCTGCCGCATTGCGCGGCGTTCGCCACGGGCAGAGAGAGTAACAGCGCGGTCGCACCGATCACTGATGTTGCGACTGTCCTGCCCTTGATCATTGCTCGTTCCTCTCACTGCCACGCGACCGGCTCGCGCATGCGCATGATCCTACGTCATTTGCCGTCGCTCAAGTCCCGGCAGCACCAATCGAACCAACCAAAGCGCTTGACAGCGGCAACTCACGCGCCTTCCGCGCCCAGCAGGAAATCCACCATGATGCTCTGGTGCTGCTGATACATGTCGGTGCCGGTCCCGGTGACACAGCCGATCCTGCGGGCCGCGGCGATGAACGGCGAGATTTCGGGCTTGGTGATCACGCAGCCGCAATAGGAAGCCGGCGCCAGGCGCGCGACATCGACCGGCAGCGGGTCGCCATCCTTCATCCCCGCCGGTGTCGCATTGGCGACAAAATCGAAGCCCGCGGGATCCATGGTGCCGGTCCGTATCGGCGCCTTGCCGAGGGCGTTGAGCCGGCCGATCAGCGCGTCGCGGCGCTCGGTCGCGCTGTCGTGAATCGCAAGCTCGCGGACGCCGGCCTCGACCAGCGCCAGCGCGATCGCCGAGCCCGCGCCGCCGGCGCCGACCAGGAGCGCCCGCATGCCCTGGGGATCGATCCCCTTGGCTCTCGCCGCGCCGACAAAGCCGAGACCGTCCACCATGTCGCCGTGCCAGGAGCCATCGGCGCGCCGACGCATCAGGTTCACGGTGCGCAAAAAGTGTGCGCGTTCGGTCGCGCTGGTGCAGGCCTGGTAGCAGGCGAATTTATGCGGGATGGTCACGACGATCCCGTCGAGATTCTTCAGCCGCGTCGCCACTGAAAGAAAGTCCGGCAAATCCGCCGGCGCGACCTGCACCGGCACGAGAATGCCGTCATGCCCCCGCGCGGCAAAGGCTGCCGACACGCCCGCCGGCGAGCGGACCTGCGCGATGGGATCGCCGACAATGACGTGGAGCCGCGTCGCGCCTGTCGGGGCCGGGATCACGCCGCTCAAGCCGCACCCTCGGAGGTCAATTCCAGCCCGTCCAGATTGCCCTCCTTGCGCCACTTGTCCAGCAGCCGCAGGAACGCCATCGGGCCGCGCCAGTACTGGCTGTTTCTCGCCGCAATCGGATCGAACACGCCTTCGTTGTTGTAATAGCCCGGCGTGCACTCGGCGAGATAGGTCTGGCGGCCGATGGCGGCCTTGACGACCTCGTCGACCCAGGCGTTCTCCGCAGCGAGCGTCGGCTCCAGCGTTCGCGCGCTGCGCTTGCGCGCCTCGGCGATGACGTAGGCGATGTGCTGCGACTGCTCGTCGATGATGTGCGGAAAATTGGCGCTCTGGCCGGCCTGCACCGTGACGATCAGGAAGCAGTTCGGGAAGCCGCGGCTGTAGAAGCCGTGCAGCGTCTTGACCCCGCCCTGCCAGCGCTCGGACAGGCTCATGCCATCCCGGCCATAGACCTCGAACCCCATGCGGCGGGCGTAATCGGTACCGACCTCGAAGCCACTGGCGTAGATCAGGCAGTCGAGCTCGTAGGCCTTGCCGTCAACGACGACAGCATTCTCGGTGATGCGCTCGACGCCCTGCCCCCTGGTGTCGACGAGATGGACATTGGGACGATTAAAAGTGTCGAGATATTCGTCATGGAAGCACGGCCGCTTGCAGAACGCCTTGTACCAGGGCTTGAGGGCCGCCGCAGCCGCCTCGTCGTTCACGACGGCGTCGACGCGGGCGCGGATCTCCTCCATCTTGCGATAGTCGGCCTGCTCGATGACCTTCAGCGCCTCCTCCATCGAGCTTACCGGCTGCGGCTGGCGCCGCGGCGCCAGCAGGATCTCGCCGAGCAGGCCCGTCCAGCCGTCCTGCACCAGATCGCGCTCGAACGGCTCGCCCGAAATCACCGCCGTGAAATTGTCCATGCGCTCTCGTTGCCAGCCGGGCTTGAGGCCCTGCGCCCAGCCCTGATCCGTGGGACGATCGTCACGCACGCCGATCGCCGATGGCGTGCGCTGAAAGACGTAAAGCTCCTTCGCGGCGCGGCCGAGATGCGGCACGCATTGCACGGCCGTGGCGCCGGTGCCGATGATGCCGACGCGCTTGTTCGCGAGACCGGTGAGATCGCCATCGGCGGTGCCGCCGGTATATCCATAATCCCAGCGGCTGGTGTGGAAGCTGTGGCCCCTGAAGCTCTCGATGCCGGGAATGCCCGGCAGCTTCGGCCGGCTCAGCGGCCCGCCGGCGAGGATGACAAAGCGCGCATGGATGCGATCGCCGCGATCGGTCTCGACCAGCCAGCGTGCCTCCTGCTCCTGCCATGTCATCCGCGAGATGACGGTCTGGAACAGCGCGCGCTCGTAGAGGCCGAAGTGACGGCCGATGCGGCGCGAGTGCTCGTAGATCTCCGGCGCTCGCGCATATTTGCGCACCGGCATGTAGCCGGTCTCTTCCAACAGCGGCAAGTAGATGTAGCTCTCGGTATCGCAGGCCGCACCGGGGTAGCGATTCCAGTACCAGGTGCCGCCGAAATCGGCGGCCTTTTCCACCATGCGAAAATCATCGATCCCGGCCGCGCGCAAACGCGCGCCGCACAACAGGCCGCCGAAGCCGCCGCCGACGATGAGCACCTCAGTCTGTTCAGTGACAGGCGCTCGCGCAAATCCGGGATCGGCCCAGGGATCGTCGAGGTAGCGACTGAAGTCGCCGGTAACCTCGACATATTGCGCCTTGCCCTCGGTTCGCAAACGGCGATCGCGCTCGTCGCGATAGCGCGCACGGAGTGCGGAAACATCGATCATAGGTGCGCCGGCTGTACCGGTCTTGTGTCTTTCCGCTGACATCCATTTCCTCCACGGCGCCTGCTGCTTCGCCGGCAGCTCACCGCACGTTAGCCCTGAAAAAGTGACGCATGCAATCACGTCTGCCGTTTTTTGCGTGAACGCCGCGTGACGTTCCGCTAACCTTGCGCGCAAATCACGAACATGCGCCGCGCAACGACGTGGCGATCCGGAGGAGACCATGCAGGGATTGATGATGGATATGCCGCTGCTGATCAGCGGCCTGATCCAGTACGCCGCCGACTATCACGGCGAGGCCGAGATCGTCGCGCGCGAGATCGAAGGCGACATCCACCGCTACACCTATGCCGACGCCCATCCGCGCATCAAGCGCATGGCGCTTGCCCTGAAACGGCTCGGCATGAAGCCGGGCGACCGCGTCGGCACGCTGGCCTGGAATACGCACCGGCATTTCGAGATGTTCTATGCCGCGCCGGGCATGGGTTATGTGCTGCACACCATCAATCCCAGACTGTTTCCCGAGCAGCTCGTCTACATCATCAACCACGCCGAGGACCGGCTGCTGTTCATCGACCGCGCCACGCTGCCGCTGGTCGAGGCGATCGCACCGCAGCTGACGACGATCGAGGCCTTCGTCGTGATGTCCTCGCGCGAGCGGATGCCGGAGACCAAGCTTGCCAATGTGCATTGCTACGAGGATCTGCTCGCGAAGGAAAACGAGGCCGGCTTCGCCTGGCCGGAATTCGACGAGAAATCGGCGTCGACGATCTGCTATACCTCGGGCACCACGGGCAATCCGAAGGGCGTGATCTATTCGCACCGCGCCGCGATCCTGCAAACCATGACCTGCTGCAATTTCGACTTCCTGCCCGGCCATGTCGAAGGCGTGCGCGAGGTGATGATGCCGATGGCGCCGCTCTTCCACGGCAACGGCTGGAACATGCCATTCACCGCGCCCTATACCGGCTCCAAGCTGGTACTGCCCGGCCGCAATTACGAGCCCGACAAGCTTTACGAGCTGCTCGAAGGCGAGAAGGTGACGCTCTCGGCGGGCGTGCCGAGCTTCTGGCTGATCCTGCTCGACTGGCTCGGCCGCACCGGCAACAAATTCACGACGCTGCGCGCAACGCTGTCGTCGGGCTCGGCGCCGCCGCGCGCGATGGTCGAGAAGCTCAAGCGCGACTACAACATCGACTACATCCAGGCCTGGGGCATGACCGAGGCGCTGGGCTGCTCGATGCCGGGCTTGCGGCCCGGCTCGGAGCATCTCGGCGAAAAGGAAAAATTCGACCGGCGCCAGGTCTCAGGACGCGCCTGCTTCGGCACCGCCTTGCGCATCGTCGACGATGGCGGCGCCGAGCTGCCGCGCGACGGCAAGACCGTCGGCCATCTGCGCGCGCGTGGTCCCTGGGTCGCGTCCGGATACATGAAGCTCGACGAAGGCCTCGATCGCGACGGCTGGCTGATCACCGGCGACATGGCCGTGATCGATCCGCAGGGCCACGTCACGCTGACCGACCGCTCGAAAGACGTCATCAAATCCGGCGGCGAATGGATCTCCTCGATCCAGCTCGAGGACATCGCGCTGTCCCATCCGGACGTGCTGCAAGCCGCTGTCGTCGCCATCGCACATGAGAAATGGCAGGAGCGCCCCCTGCTCCTGGTCGTCCGCAAGAAGGGCGCGACCGTCGACGGCAAGACCCTGCTCGACCACATGCGGCCGAAGATCGCGAGCTGGTGGATGCCCGACGCCGTCGAATTTCTGGACGAATTCCCGATGACCGGCACCGGCAAGGTGCTCAAGTCGGCGCTGCGCGAGAAGTTCAAGGAGTATCGCGTCGCTTGAACCGCGTGCGATCAGGCCCGTAGCCCGGATGGAGCGCAGCGTAATCCGGGGCCAGACCAACCGCATCGCACGACCGCCCGTGTGGACGCATCCCGGATTGCGCTGCGCTCCATCCGGGCTACGAAGGCGGCACAAGGTCTTTTCGCGCGCGATCGTCTTCATCTTTTGGTCAGTTCGGGAGCTATATATCTCGACATCGCTAACCCCTTATCGAGGACATCATGGCGTTTTCCGGATTGGGCCTGCATCTCGGCAATCTGTCGCGCCTGTCGAACGCGCAGTCGCGCTCGATCAGCCCGGAGAACTTTTCGGGCGAAAAGGGCAAAGGCGGCATGTCCGTCGACGGCCCCGCGGCGCGCCAGGCGCGCGATCTCGGACAGGGCTGGAAGGTCTCGCCCTATGTTCAGATCGAGCCCGGCGCGACCTTCACCCTCGCCGACATCGAGGGCCAGGGCGCGATCCAGCAGATCTGGATGACGCTGGCGCGCGGACGGCTGCGCCATTCGATCCTGCGCGTCTATTGGGACGACCAGACGCAACCGAGCGTGGAATGCCCGGCCGGCGATTTCTTCGCCTGCGGCTGGGAGGAGTTCGCGCAGGTCTCCTCGCTCGCGGTCTGCGTCAATCCCGGCCGCGCCTTCAACTGCTATTGGGAGATGCCGTTCCGCAAGCGCGCGCGCTTCACGCTGGAGAACCGCAGCGAAGAGCAGATCACGATCTACTATCAGATCAACTACACCCTGACCGACGTGCCGGAAGATTGCGCCTATTTCCACGCCCAGTTCCGGCGCACCAATCCGCTGCCCTACAAGGAGGTCTACGCCATCCTCGATGGCATCAAGGGTGCCGGCCACTATGTCGGCACCTACATGGCCTGGGGCGTCAATAACAATGGCTGGTGGGGCGAAGGCGAGATCAAGTTCTTCATCGACGGCGACGGCGCGTTCCCGACCATCTGCGGCACCGGCACCGAGGACTATTTCTGCGGCGCGTATAATTTCGATCCCCATGTCGCCCATTCCGGCCAGGGCGAGGCGAAGCAATCGCGCTATCTGGAATTCACCACGCCCTATGCCGGCCTGCCGCAGGTGATCCGCCCGGACGGCGTCTACAGGTCGCAGCAGCGCTTTGGCCTGTATCGCTGGCACATCCCCGACCCCGTGCGCTTCCAGAGCGACCTGCGCGTAACGATCCAGGCGCTGGGCTGGCTGCCCGGCGCGAGGGAAGGAAAATATCTGCCGTTGCAGGACGACATCGCCTCGGTCGCGTTCTGGTACCAGACCCTGCCGACGGCGCCCTTCCCGGAACTGCCCGGCCCGGACTATCTGGAAATCGCATAGAGCGTGATCCGGAACAGTGTGCCGCGGTTTTCCGGAAGATTACGCTCAAGAAAATTCGCCGATCGCTCAAGGAGACGAAGATGCTCTACCCGATGTCGCCGAAAGTCGTCGAGCTCAAGCGCAAGCTCGAAAGTTTCATGGACCGGCACGTCTATCCGAACGAGGAGCGGTTCTATCGCGAGGCTGAAGAGCTCGGGCCCTGGAAAGTCTATCCCGTCGTCGAGGAGCTGAAGCCGCTGGCGCGCGCCGAAGGCCTCTGGAACCTGTTCCTGCCGGAGTCCAGTCACGGCGCCGGCCTCACCAATCTCGAATATGCCCCACTCTGCGAAGTGATGGGCCGCTCGCATCTCGCCCCCGAAGTGTTCAACTGCTCGGCGCCCGACACCGGCAACATGGAGGTGCTGGAACGCTACGGCTCGGAGAAGGACAAAGAGCGCTGGCTGAAGCCGCTGCTGGCGGGCGAGATCCGCTCCTGCTTCGCCATGACCGAGCCGGCGGTCGCGTCATCGGATGCGACCAACATCGAAAGCTCGATCGTGCGCGACGGCGACCATTACGTCATCAATGGCCGCAAATGGTACACGACGAATGCGACCGACCCGCGCTGCAGGATCTGCATCTTCATGGGCAAGACCGACCCTGACAATGCCGACCGCCACAAGCAGCAATCCATGATCCTGGTGCCGATGGACACGCCAGGCATCGAGGTCAAGCGGCCCCTGCCCGTGTTCGGCTTCTACGGCGTGCCTGACCGGGCCTCCGAAGTCATCTTCACCGATGTGCGGGTGCCCAAGGAGAACATGCTGCTCGGCGAAGGCCGCGGCTTCGAGATCGCGCAGGGCCGCCTCGGCCCGGGCCGCATTCACCATTGCATGTGGCTGATTGGCTTGTCCGAACGCACGCTGGAAAAGATGTGCCGCCGCGTGCGCAGCCGCATCGCCTTCGGCAAGCCGGTCTCCGAGCAGACCGTGACGCAGGAGCGGATCGCGGAAGCCCGCATCATGATCGAGCAGGCCCGGCTGCTGACGCTGAATGCGGCCTATGCGATGGACACCGTCGGCAACAAGGTCGCGAAAGCCGAGATAGCCATGATCAAGGTCGCCGTGCCCAACATGGCATGCCAGATCATCGACTGGGCGATCCAGGCCCATGGCGGCGGCGGCACGTCGAACGATTTTGGCCTGACCCAGGCCTATGCAACGGCGCGGCTGCTGCGGTTGGCCGATGGACCGGACGAGGTCCATCGCAACCAGATTGCTCGGTTCGAGCTGAAGAAGTATTCGAACGCATGATCTGCAGCGCTATCGCCGCCACCTAGTTCAACACCTCCACCGTCGCCGAACGTCCGGCGACCAGCGACATGGCTTCAGGCACCGGATCGAGCGCGATGCGCACCGGGACGCGCTGGGCGAGGCGCACCCAGCTGAACGTGGGATTGACGTTGGCGAGCATGCTCGCACCTTCGGCGCGGTCGCGGTCCTCGATGCCGGCGGCGATGCTCTCGACACGGCCTGACAGCGTGACCTTCTCGCCCATCAGGCGCACCTGCACCCTGTCGCCGATGCGGATGCGCGCCAGTTTGGTCTCCTCGAAATAGCCCTCGACGTGCAGCGTGTCGGTGTCGACCAGCGCCATCACGCCCTTCCCGGCCGTGACATAGGCGCCGGGGCGCAAATCCATGTTGGTGATCACGCCGTTCACGGACGCATGGACCTCGCTGCGATCGAGGTTGAGCTGGGCAACGGCCCGGTCTGCGACCGCCGCATCGAAGGCCGCCTTGGCCTGGAGCTGGGTCGCCAGCACCTGCTCCTGCTTCTGCTGCGACACCGCATCGGTGGTGAGCGCGCTATAGCGCTTCAAATCGGCGTTGGCCTGATCGAGCGTGGCCTGATGACCCGCGACCGACGCATCGGCCTGCCGCAGCGCCAGCGCAAAGCGCTCGCGATCGATCCTGAACAGGACATCGCCGCGGCGAACTTTCTGGTTGTCCTTGACCAGCACCTCGGTGACGAAGCCCGATACGTCGGGCGCGACCTGGACGACGTCGGCGCGCACCCGGCCGTCGCGGGTCCATGGCGACTCCATGTAGTAGACCCAGAGCTCGCGGCCGACGCCGATCGCGGCGACGACGGCGAGGATGGTCAGCGCGAGGCGGGCAAGCCAGGCGAAATTCCCCTTCATGAGAGATACTCCGAGAGATAGACGACGACGCCCAGAAGGCAGACGAAAATCGAGAAATCGAACAGCGCGCGGTGCCAGACCAGCCGGTAGAGATCGAATCGCTGCATGAGACGGCGCAGAATTGCGCTCAGCACGTAGGCGACGATGATCCACAGCAGCAACGCCGGCACCAGCACGCCGTAAATGTCGATCACATATCTCATGCCGCAACACTCTCCGCGCGCGGCCGATAGGCCGGCGCATCCGGGAACAGGCCGCGGCGGATGCCGACGAGACCGATCAGGGCGTCCTCGCGCGCGCTGTCGTTCGGGTCCTTCACGGCCTGGGCCAGCGCCCTGTCGACGCTCGTCAGCAGCGCGGCCGGCATCCCCTCGCCTGCATAGCTGCGGCAGGCAATGGCAAGCTGGTCGAGCATGTCGTCGATGACGGCGATGGTCGACACTGCAAGGCCGTAGCGCGCCCGACGCAAATCGATGATGTTGATGCCGATGCGAAGCTGCACGAGGCTGTCGGTGTCGCGGCGATCGCTCTCCGAGAGGAACGCGATGCGCTGCACCAGGAGCCCGAGCCGGTGCAGCATCAGCCCGGCGAACTCCGCGCGATCTCGCTTGCCGCGCCGCTCGGCCGCGACCGCGATCGTCTTCCAGTTCGACAGCACCAGGCGGTTGGCGATCCACTCCGCCCCCACCCCGCGCGCGATCCGCGTCACGATCTCGGCGATGAGGACGCCGACGAAGAAGGCGACGGCGGAATTGGCGTAGGATGCGAAATCCGCACTGTAGGTCGTCTGGATCGCGAGCAAGGTCGCGGTGTTCGCCGCGAGCGCCATGCCGGTGCCCGCCGTCGCCGGCCGGCCGATCAGGAAGCCATAGAGCAGGAAGGTCGGTGCCAGCGCGACGATGAGGACCTCGAGATGGGAGATCGCCGGAACCAGCGCAAATAGATAGATCGCGACGACGATGATGGCGACCAGCGACCACAAGCCGAAACTGCGGATGAAGCGCGCGGGCTCGTCCTGCGCGGCGAAGAACGAGCAGGCAACGGCGGCCATCATCGGCGCCGATGCGCCGTCCGGCCAGCCGGTCCCGATCCAGAACGCGCAGCAGATCAGGATGGCCGCGGCAGCGCCCGCCGCCGACCACAGCGCCAGGCCGCGGTCCCGGTGGCGCACGGGCGCGGCGCCGGCTTCGGAGTGAAAGGCCAGGTCGAGGGTCGAGACGTTGCGGTTGTCGGCGATCGCCTCGGTCAGCTCACGGCAATCGCGCGAGAGATCGACCAGCTCGCGCAGCCGCGATAACAGGCTGGTGGTGATGATTCGCTCCCAGGACGCGCTGTCATCGAGCACCGCCTGCTGCTCCGCGATCATGGCCTTGATACGCTCGGCCGGCTGGCGTGCGCTGACGTCGCTCACGATCCATTGCGCAAGATCTTCCAGGAGCCGCTTCAGCTCGGGTTGCCGGCGCAGGGCCTCCTCCCCCAGCGCGGCCAGCCGGTCCTCGAGCGAGGCAATCACGGGCAGCAGCATCAGCATACGCAGACGGATCTCGCCGAGGCCCGTAACCGCATTGCGGTCGGTCAGATGATCATAGGCAAGATGGGTGGACAGCGTGTCGATCTCGACGATGTCGGTCGCAAGCTTGAGGCGCTTGCCGCGGCGGGTCTCGTTGGTGCCCTCCTGCAGCAGCACGACCTGACTGAGGCGGCGCGCGTCCGCGAGCCAGGTATCGACGCGGTGAGCGACCGCCGGCGCGACGCTGCGGGGAAACACGATGGTCGAGACCAGGCTGGCGCAGATGATGCCGAGCGAGATTTCCTCGAGCCTTGCCACCGCGGTGTCGAAGATGGCGCCCGGCTCGGACACCGAGGGAAAGCCGATCAGCGCCACGGTGTAGCCGGCGAGCATGAAAACGTAGCTGCGCGGCGTGCCGTCCAGCAGCGACAGATAAAGGCAGAGCCCGACCCAGAGCGCGATGGCGAGGCACAGCAATTCGGGGGCATCGATCAGGTTCGGCACCAGCGCCACCGTCATGGTGGCCCCGACCAGCGTGCCCATCACGCGGAAGAATGCCTTCGAGCTGGTCGCGCCCGCCAGCGGCTGCGAGGTGATGTAGACGGTCGCCATCGCCCAATAGGGCCGCGGCAGATCCATGGCGAGCGCGATGACGAGCGCCAGCATCGACGCCGCGAACGTCTTCAAAGCAAAAATCAGGTCCGCGTGGCGGACCAGGAACGACTCATCCGTGCGCATGGCTATTTCGCCTCGGGACCAGTCTTTAGGTCATGCAGGCGACTGGCCCGCTGTTCAATGCGCTGAAGCGTCTCGAAGGTTATCGCAAGTTCGTCCGCGCCGATATCCTTGAGCAGGCTGGCCCGCACCCGCCGCAGCACGCGGTTGGTCTCCTCGACCTTGGCCTCGCCCGCCTTCGTCAAATGTAGCGTTTTGGCACGACGGTCGGTCGGGTCCTCGCGGCGTTCCACGAGGCCCTCGGCCTGCAGCAGGTCGATCAGCCGGACCAGCGACGGCCCCTCGATGCCGAGCTCATCGGCGAGCACGCCCTGGCGCACGTTTTCGCCCTGGCGCGACAGCACCAGCAGCGGAATCGCGGTCGCATAGGACAGGCCGTGATCGGACAGCGCCTGATCCGACTCGCGTCGCCAGATCCGGCCAAGGCGCGTGATGAGCCGGCCGATCTCGGCGTGGATAAAGCCTTGCGAGGGTGCCATGCAAATTAGATAGGACACGAACTATTAGGGTGCAACTATATAACCCGGTATCGCCGCAGCGATCACGCAAAAGCGAACGAGGACAAGGATGGGACCGGGTTTCCCGGCACAGGCAGCAGAGACGACCGCCGGCGACAGCGCACTGACGCTGATCCCGACCTTCGTCGTCGTCGCCGTGGATGCCACGGGCATGGGGATCATCCTGCCGCTGCTGCCGTTCTATTCGCAGCGGCTCGGCGCGACGCCCTTCATGATCGGCGCCCTGATCTCGGCCTATGCCGTGTGCCAGCTCATCGCCGGCCCCGTGGTCGGCATGCTCTCGGACCGCTATGGCCGGCGGAAGGTCCTGCTCGTCAGCCAGATCGGCACCTTGATCGGCTTCGTCCTGCTCGCGCTCGCGGGCAACCTCACGCTGGTGTTTCTGGCGCGGATCATCGACGGCCTGACCTCAGGCAACATCTCGGTCGCGCACGCCTATGCCGCCGAGCACAGCGCGCCGGCCACCCGCAAGCAGGCGCTCGGCATGACCAGCGGCGCCATCGGCACCGGGCTGCTGCTCGGCCCCGCTCTGTCGAGCTTCCTCGTCCATTACGGCCAGACCGCGCCGGTGTGGGCCGCGGCCGCACTCTCTTTGATCAGCATCTTCGCGACCATGGCCCTGCTCCCGCCCGATCACCCGGGCGCCGAGCCGCTCTACCAGCACCGCGTGCCGGAGCCGACGCTGGCTCGCAGCCTCTTCGGCATGCGCTATGCTTGGCGGCTGCTTGGCCTGCTCATCGTGTTCTTCTTCGTCAACTCGATGTTCCTGTCGCAGATCGGCCTGTTCCTGTCGGCGCGATTCTCCTGGGACGGGCATCCCTTCGGCGCGCGCGAGCTCGGCTGGATGTTCGCCTATGCCGGCTTCATCAACATGGTGGTCCAGGGTCTTCTGATCACCCGTGCGAACATCATTGCCTCCGACCGCAACATCGTGGTGGCGGCGTTCGCCTGCATGGGTCTTGGTTTCGCGGGCCTTGCGGCCGGCAGCAATGTCAGCCTGCTCGCCATCGAGCTGACGCTGATCATCGTCGGCACCATGTTCGCGCGGAGTACGCTGACGGCGGAGCTGTCGCGCTCGACCGCGATCAACCGCCAGGGCATGATCATGGGCCTCAACCAGTCGCTGATGTCAGGCGCGAATATCAGCGCCCCGCTGCTGAGCGGCGCGCTGATCGGTCATCGATTGTTCGCGACCTGGGCTCTCGCCATGGCCGCCATCGCAGCGATCGGCGCGGCGCTGGCGGGGCAACTGCTCGATACGCCGCGGACGCGGTAACATAGATCAAGCCGACGCATGAAGAACGTGGCGGGATGCTCGCCCGCAGCACATCCTTCGAGACGCCCGCCTTCGGCGGGCCCTCAGGATGAGGACGGAGTGCGAGGCCGCAATTTCGACAGGCTGCCGCTCAGCCTCATCCTGAGGAGACCGCGGAGCGGTCGTCTCGAAGGACGAGGCGCTCGCTCAGACCGCGCCTACGCGATGGCTTACGGGAGAGGTGAAAACCGCCCTCGCCTCACTTCACCACGTACACGTCCGGATCGGCGCTCGAGCTCGGGTTCTTGAAGGCGTTGCGCAGTGCCGGCGACATCGGGACGTTATAGTTGATGCCGTTCGGCGGCGTTGGCGATTCCAGCCACTTCCGATAGAGCACCTCGATCTCCGGGCTTGCATAGAGTTCGGCGGTGGCGCGGTCGGCCAGCACCTTGAACGGCGCATCCTCCCGCCGCAGCATGATCCCAAAGGGCTCGGCCTTCGCGAACGCCTCCTCGCTCATCATGTACAGCGCCGGCTCCTTCGAGCGCGCAATGGCGACCGCGAGCTGGACGTCGTCGAGCGCATAGGCCTGGGCGCGGTCGGTCTCGAGCAGCAGGAACGCCTCGGCCTGATCCACCGCCGGCATGATCCTGATGCCGAGATTGCGCTCGGTATTGACCTTGGCGAGCTGGTTCAGGTTGACCGAGCCCGCCACGGCGGTGACCGCCTTCCCCTTGAGATCGTCGATCGTGTTGATCTTCGAAGCCTTCTTGGCGGCGAAGCGCGTCGCGCTGAGGAAGTGCGTGTTGGTGAAGGCGACCTGTTTCTGGCGGTCGGCATTGTTGGTGGTCGCCGAGCAATGCAGGTCGAGCGTGCCGTTGACCATCAGCGGGATGCGGTTCGACGAGGTCACGGCGACGTAGTCGACGGCAATGTCGGGCGTTGCGAGCTGCTTCTTCACGGCGTCGACAATCTTGAGACAAATGTCCATGGCGAAGCCGACCGGCTTCTGGTTGCCGTCGAGATAGCTGAACGGGACCGACGCTTCCTGATAGCCCAGCGTGATCTTCTTGGTCTCCTTGACCTTCTGCAGCGTGCCCGTGAGGTCTTCGGCAGACGCTGCGCCGGCAAGACAGGTGACGGCCAGGAGAACGGTGGGAAGACGCATCGGGGGCTCCTTGATGGGGTCATCGACTCGTGTCGAGACGCGGAGGTGTTAGCCCAGACGAGCGTCCGCCGCCAGACGAGGCGGCGTCTATCAGCTATCGCTCTTTTATATACAACCAGGTCGCGTAATCCCCGGTTGCGTCACTGGCATGTCAGCTGCTGTTCGAACCAGCCGCCCAGCCGTTCCGACAGCGGTACCCACATCCGCTGAAAGTTTTCGAGCTTGCCGACATTGGCGCCGTACATGCTCCGCAATTCCTGTTCGATCGCCGGCAGGTCAACTCCGAGACAGGCTCCATCCCTCACGATCGTCTTGCCGGCGACCACGACCTCCTGCACCAGCGACGCATTGCCCCGCGCGAACAGCAGCGCCATGGGATCGACCGGCATGATCCGGTCGCGGTCGAGCCGGTCGAGGTCGATCACGACGTAATCGGCGGGGTTGCCGGCAACGAGCTCGCCGCTCCCGGGCGCACCGGTGGCGCGGCGGCCGTTGCGGATGGCGAGCGCGAACAGCTCGGTCGGCGTCCACGTCTGCCTGAAGCCGAGGCCGCCATGAACCATCTGCACCAGCCGCATCTCGCGCAGGATGTCGTCGTCCTCGTCCAGCGCCAGCCCATCGACGCCGACCGCGATGGCACAGCCGCATTTGTGGGCGGCGGCGATCGGGGCGAGGCCCGAGCGCAGATGCATGTTCGAGCTGAAATTGGTGACGATGCGCGCGCCTGACGCCGCGATCATCTCCAACTCGTCCGGCCTTGCATGGATGCAATGCGCAAGCGTCAGCCGCTCCGAGAGGAAGCCGATGTCGCGCAGCCACCGCACCATGTCCGGAAAGTTCTGGTCGGCCCAGGCGCGCTGATAGACGGTCTCCAGCAGATGCATGTGAATGCGGCGGCCGGTCCGCGCCGAGTTCTCCGCCACCGCTTCCAGCAACGGCTTCGAGCACCATTGCACGCCGGCAGGCCCGAGCTGCACGTCGACCATCGGACCGGCGATGGCCGCGGCAATCGAGTCGGTCAGCTCGATATAGGTCTTCGGCGACATCGGCGCGCGGACGAAGAGGTCTTCGATCGTCTTGCGGTCGTCGCCGGGAAGGCCCGCGAGCAACGGCTCGGCATCGCCGTAGACAATGGGGTTCTGGTCGCGCACCGCGAGCGCAAAGGCGATGCGGATGCCGACGTCGGATGCGGCCCTGGCAATCGCCTTGGCCTCGTCCAGCAGCGGCATTGTCCCGCTCGGGCGGGTGTAGTGCACCATCATGGCCGCGCAGCCGGCCTTGGCCGAACGGGCCAGCGCCGACGCCGCCGTCAGATAGGGATCGACCGGCGTGCCAAGCGCAGTCCGCAGGATCCAGCTTTCCAGGGGCATGCCGACCGCGCCGAAGGACGACGCGGTGGCGCGGGCGTGGTCGTGCGCGTTGACGAAAGCCGGAATGACGAAGGAGCGCGGACCGCTTGGGGCCCCCGCTCCTTCCGAGATGCCGGTGACCACACCGCCGTCGTGCCGCAGCACGACGTTGTCGCTGACGCCGCGATCAGGACCACGGAACAGGCTGGTTGCCGAAATCTCCGTGGCCATGATCGTCTCTCCAGGTTCAGTTGGCAGTATACACCAGCTCCCGTTCCGCGCGCGGCGGCAGGAACTCGCGCGAGAACACTTCGGCCGGCGTCGGCGCGCGGGCGAGCTGATAGCCCTCGACCACGATGCCGATGGCGCGCGTCATGCGGTCGTCCTTGATGTCGCCGATGCCGATCTCCTTCATCTCCGGCGAGACGATCAGCTTGTCGAAGGAATATTGCAGCCGGCGCTTCTCGACCGCGACGTCGATCAGATTGTCGTAGTTCAGCGCCGCCTTCATGCCGGCGTTCTGGTCCTTGGCCACCGCAATCGCGCCCTTGTTGATGGCCCGCACGAGGCCGGCCACCGCCTTCGGGTTGGATGCGATCAGCTTCTTCGAGACCATCACGCCGTTGGAATAGAGATCGAGCCCGTACTCACCGAACGAGAACCATTTGAAGTCCTTGTCGGGGTCCTGGCGGTTGAGCACGAGGTTGAAATAGCTGGTGATGTTGAAAACCAGCGCGGCATCGATGTCGCCCTTGATCAGCATCGGCTCCTGCAGGTTCGGCGCCATGTTGGAGATCTTGATCTTCTCGTTGTCGAGGCCGTTCTTGCGCGTGAACACCGGCAACAGGCGCGTCGTCGGCGTGCCCTGCGCGCCGCCGAGGGTGTGGCCCTCGAAATCCTTGATGGTGTTGATGCCGCTGGTCTTCTTGGCGACGATCGCGAAGGGCGGCTGGTTCCACATCATGTAGACCATGACGGGCGCATCCTGCGGCTTGGTCGAGGCGTTCTGGATGATGGCGTTGACGTCGCCGAAGCCGGCGTCATAGGCGCCCGACATGATGCGCGTGACGGTCGCGCCGGAGCCCTCGCCCTGGTCGATGACGACGTTGAGGCCTTCCTCTTTGAAGTAGCCGTTGTCCTTGGCGTAGAAGAACGCGGCATCGCTGCCTTGGGTCTTCCAGCCCAGCGTGAACTTGATCGTGGTTTCCTGGGCCATCGCGGCGCCCGTGGACAGGGCCAATCCCAGCAGCGCGGCAGTTGCTTTTCTCAACATCGAGACCTCCTCAGCTTCGTTGCGTGACGGTTGGAAAAATCAGGTGGCGATCACGTCGTTCTTGCGCGTGGCCCAGCCGGTGACGCGCCCTTCGATCAGCGAGAACACGACGTAGAGGGCGACGCCGAGACCGGCGAGCACGAACAGGCCGGCAAACACCAGCGGCACGTTGAAATTGGACGACGCGGTCATCATGACGTTGCCGATGCCGCGGTTGGAGGCGACTGTCTCCGACAGCACCGCGCCGACGAAGGCATAGGAGATCGCGACCTTCAGCGAGGCGAAGAAGAACGGCATGGTCCTGGGCAGGCCGACGTTCCAGAGGATGTCGAGCTTGCTGGCGCCGAGCGCCTTCAGCACGTCCTCGAGCTCGGGCTCGGTGGTGGCAAGGCCCGTCGCGATGTTGACGACGATCGGGAAGAAGCAGATCGACAGCGCGGTCAGCACCGCCGGCACCGTGCCCGAGCCGAACCACAGCACGAAGATCGGCACCACCGCGACCTTGGGGATCGAGGAGAAGCCGATCAGCAGCGGATAGCAGGTGTCATAGGCGGTTTTGGAAACGCCGATGATGGCGCCAAGGGCCACACCGAGCGCGACGCCAAGGACGAAGCCGAACATCGTGGTCGCAAGCGTCTGCACGATATGCGGCCACAGCACCGGAAAGCGCTGAAACAGCGTCACGAACACCTGCGAGGGCCGCGGCAGCACCAGGTCCGACATGCCCGTCATCAGGCAGAACAGCTCCCAGGCGACGAAGAACAGCACGATCAGCCCGGCCGACCACGCCTTCTGCCTGATATCGATCCCGAACATCAGCCTGTCCCCTGCTGGGCTGCGCTGCGCGCATCCTCGATGAAGGCGCGCAGCTTCTGGTTCAGCGCGACGAAATCCGGCTCGAAGGTCATGGCGACGGTGCGCGGCCGCGCGAAATCGACGCGGCTGTCGTCCAGGATGCGACCGGGACGCGCGCTCATCACGCAGATGCGGCTGGCCAGGAAGCCGGCCTCGCGCAGATCGTGGGTGACCAGCAGCACCGTCGGCTTGTGGGTCATCCAGAGATTCTGGAGGATCGCCCACAGCTCCTCGCGGGTGAACTGGTCGAGCGCGCCGAACGGCTCGTCCAGCAGCAGCATGCGCGGCTCGTGGATCAGCGCGCGGCAGAGATTGGCGCGCTGGAGCATGCCGCCGGAGAGCTGCCAGGGATAACGATTGCCAAATCCCCTAAGGCCGACCTGCTCCAGCAGCGCATTGGCCTTGTCGCGAAACTCGGTCTTGCGCAGCCTGCGGAAGTTCGAGCGGAACGGCTCGACGATCTTCAGCGGCAGCATGATGTTCCGCTCGATCGTCATCCACGGCAGCATGGTCGGATTCTGGAACGCCATGCCGACCCGCATCGCCCGCGCCGCGACCTCGCGGCCGCCGACGATCACGACGCCGCTGGTCGGCTGCACCAGGCCGCTGACGAGACGCAAGATGGTCGATTTGCCGCATCCGGACGGGCCGACCAGTGCGACAAACTCGCCGTCGGCGATCCGAAGCGTGGTCTTCGACAGAGCGGGCACGGCGCGGTCGCCGCGACCGAAGGTCACGGAGGCCTCCGACAGCTCGATGGCGGTCGCGGCCGGACCTTCGGGAACGGGCTGGCCGTCAAACTGGGCGTTGGGTTGCATGCGCATCACAGCCAAAGTGCATGCAAGCTAGGTGCCAATCGTCAGCCAACGTAAAATCAAGGATTTGCCAAATGCCCCGCCGGATGGCCGGATTCGATTTAGGCAATCGGGAGGTCAAACTGCATGCAATTGGAGCGCTGGATTGCGCCGGGGCTGTGCTACAGAGAGATTTCGACTTTCCCTCCAAGGATTCGCCGATGGCGGCGCGCCCCACCAGCAAGACCTCTGAATCATCCGACAAGGTCAGCGTGATCTGCCGCGCCCTCAGGCGCGCGATCATCGAGCAGGCGCTCGAGCCCGGCGCTAAGCTCCCGGAGGATTCGCTCGGCGAGCGCTTTGGCGTCAGCCGCACCATCGCCCGCCACGCGCTGGGGCAGCTCGCCGCCGAAGGCCTAGTCGAGCTCCGCCGCAACCGCATCGCGGTGGTGGCGACGCCGAGCTGGCAGGAGGCGCGCGATGCCTTCGATATCCGAATCCAGCTCGAAGGCCTCGTCGTCCGCCAGCTCGCGGGCAAGCTGACCAAGGCGCAAATCGCCGAGCTGAACGCCCATGTCGACGCCGAGGACGACGCACGTGGCGGCACCGATGCGGTCTCGATCCGGCTCGCCACCGAATTCCACATCCTGCTCGCGCAGATGACGAACAGCCCGATCCTGGTGCGCTATGTCAGCGAGGTCGCCTATCGCTGCTGCCTGACGCTGTCGCTCTACAGCCGGCCGCACTCGACCGAATGCGCCATCAACGAGCACCGCGCGATCATTTCAGCGCTGGCCAAGGGCGACGAGGCCAAGGTGATGGACTTGATGCATCATCACCTCGATTCCGTGGCCAATCGCGCGTTGGTCGCTCCCACCCCGCAGCGCGGCCGCGACCTGCTCGATATCCTCGCACCCTATGCGGACGAGGTCACGAGCGACCGCGTGGTCAAGCTGCCGAAGGTCGCACGACGAGGCTAGGCTTCAATGCCGCGTTGGACGAGGATGCGCTCGGCGCTGTCGTTCCAGACGTCCATCTTCACGATCTGGCCGCCTTTGACGACGAAGCGGTCGACATAGCGGTTGCCCTCGAACGGCGTGCTGTCCATCCACTCGCCATAGAGCGTGCCGACGCTGTAGACCACGGTCTCGTCAGGGCCCGGACAGACGTCGAACCGGTCCATCTTCTTCTTCACCCAGCGATAGCGTTTGGCGTTGAAGCCGGTCGGCCCGCGCGGATGATCGAACTCGCGCCCGCCGGTGAAGGTGATCACCGTGCCCGGCTTCATATAGGCCGCGGCTGCGTCGGGATCGGGTATCATCGAGGCCGTCAGATAGGCTTCCACGATCTCGGCATCGGTCATCGGGCGCGCGGCTTTGGCGGGGGCGGACATGACGGGGTCTCCGGGCTGCCGGCATTCTACAATTCGCGCATCAAACTGCATGCACATTTTTTGAACATTTTGGTGGCAGAACTGCACACAATCTGGAGCTGCCCGCCCCAAGGCCTTCCGCTAGGCTATCACAGCTGAATTTGATGCCATGACCACGCAGACCGCCTTCGACCTGATCTTCCGTAACGCGCTGTTGCGCTCATCCGCCGCACCCGTCGATATCGGCGTGAAAGGCGGGCGGATCGCCGCGATCGAGCCCCATCTGGCCTGCGAGGCCGTCGAAATCGATCTCGGTGGGCACCTTGCCCTGCCCGGCTTCGTCGACACCCACATCCATCTCGACAAGGCCTGCCTGCTCGGCCGTTGCGGGCACAATCACGGCAGTGTCTCGGAAGCCATCCGCGCCGTTGCCGGGATGAAGAAGGATTTTACCGTCGAGGACGTCTACGCGCGCGGCGCCCGCGTGCTCGAACGGGCGATCATGCACGGCACGACGCGGATGCGCACGCATGTCGAGATCGACCCGCGCATCGGGTTGCGCGGCTTCGAGGCGGTCAAGTCGCTGAAGCGCGACTACGCCTGGGCGATCGATCTGTCGCTCTGCGTCTTCCCGCAGGAGGGCCTGACCAACGATCCCGGCGCCGAGGAGTTGCTGATCCAGGCGCTGCGCAACGGCGGCGAAGCGATCGGCGGCTGTCCCTACATGGACACCGACCCGAACGCCCATCTCGAACGCATCTTCGATCTCGCCCAGGAATTCGACGTCGACGTCGATCTCCATCTCGACTTCGACCTCGATCCCTCCTGGTGGCATCTCGACGAAGTCTGCCGACAAACCGAGCGGCGCAACTATCAGGGACGCGTGGCGGTCGGCCATGCCACGAAGCTGTCGGCCTTGCCGCCGGAGCGGCTGAAGGCGGCCACCGCTCAACTGGCAAAGGCGGGCGTCGCCGTCACCGTGCTGCCTGCGACCGATCTTTACCTCATGGGCCGCGACGCCACCCACAACGCGCCGCGCGGGCTGACGCTCGCCCACAAGCTCGCCGACGACGGCGTGCTGTGCTCGGTCGCGACCAACAACGTGCTCAACCCGTTCACGCCGTTCGGCGATGCCTCGCTGCTGCGGATGGCGAATTTCTACGCCAACGTCGCGCATGCCTCGGTCAGCGATTTCGACACCTGCCTCGACCTCGTCACCGACCTGCCGGCACGGCTGATGAACCTCGGCGATTACGGCCTCAAGGTCGGCAACCCCGCCGATCTCGTCGTGCTGGACACGCAGGACAGCCGCTTTGCGATCGCCGAGCTGCCCGACATCGTGATGGGCTTCAAGGCGGGACGGCAGACGTTTGAGCGGCAGCGCCCAACGCTGTTCCGTCCCGGACGCTGAACGGCCCTCGCCACCCTGCGTCTTGCGCCTGACGCGCGGCCTGCGCGACACTCGTCGCAATCCATCAACGGAGGAACCAAAATGGCCTTCGACACAGTCTTCCTGAACGCGCGTTTCGACGGCGGTGCCTGCCATCACATCGCGGTCAAGGACGGCCGCATCGCTGCGATCGCGCCCATCGACCAGCCGCCGGCGGGTGCGGAGACGATCGACCTCAACAACGCCCTGATCGTGCCCGGCTTCGTCGAAGGCCACATTCATCTCGACACCAGTTTCTATGGCGATGTCTGGCGGCCGCACAAGCCATGCACCAACGGGTTCAACGTGCATGAGCGCGTCGCCTTCCAGGCCGAGAACATGGCCGAGGCAGCGCCGATGGACGTGCGTGCGCGCAACCAGCTCGATCTTTGCATCGGACACGGCACCACGCAGATGCGCAGTCACGTCATGGTCGACGGCTCGGTCGGCCTGAAATCGCTCGAGACGATCTTGTGCGTACGCGACGAATACAAGGGCTTGATCGACATTCAGCTCGTTGCCTTCCCCCAGAGCGGCATTCTGGCAAGCCCCGGTACACCGCAATTGCTGGACGAGGCCATCGGCCTCGGCGCCGATCTCGTCGGCGGGCTCGATCCCGCGAGCTTCGACCGCGACGTCGAAAAGCATCTCGACGTCGTGTTCGGCGTCGCCAGCAAGCACGGCGTCGATGTCGACATTCATCTGCACGACATGGGCACGCTCGGCGCTTTCGAGATCGAGCAGATCGCGGCCCGCACCAGCGCGCTCGGCATGGAGGGCCATGTCGCGATCAGCCACGCCTACGGGCTCGGCGACATTTCCGCGGATTACCTCAAGAAGATTGCCGACATCCTGGCCCGGTCGGGCGTGGCGATCATGACCAACGCACCGGGCGCCCGGCCCTTCCCGCCGATCCTCGCGCTGCGCAATGCCGGCGTCACCGTCTTCAGCGGCAACGACAACATCCGCGACTCCTGGTGGCCCTATGGCGACGGCGACATGCTGCGCCGGGCAACCACCCTCGGCTATCGCTCCGGCTTCAATATCGACGAAGAGCTGCGCGCCGCCTTCGATGTCGTCACTGCGGCCGGCGCCAAGGCGTTGCGGCTCGAGGGCTATGGGCTGCATGTCGGCGCCAAGGCCGATTTCGTGACGCTGAACGCGGCGCATGTTCCCGAGGCCGTGGTGGCGGTGCCGCAGGGCCGCGCTGTTTACAAGGCAGGTATGCTCGTTGCGTCTGACGGTAAGATGATCGGGAGACAGCGCTGATCACTGGGCCTTTCCGGTCCGATTCACCGCCAATTCGCCCCAAATCCCGGTCCCGCAAAATCCCGGACCGTAGCTCCCCGCGTTGCGAGGCAGGCCGCGCTGATCATACTAGAACGTGCGCACTGACCATCTGCGTTCTTTTGGGGAAGTTATGGATATGTTCAGCGCATTCAGCAGCATCGATTGCGACTCGATCCGGACGCGAACTCCCGTTGACGCCGCCGCCAAGCGCCTCGACGGCATCGGACACGTCCTGTCGGATCTCGATATCTCGGCGATCCAGACCCAGGACGACGTCAACCGCACGCTTTGGACGCTCGACGCGGCCGTCAAATGTGTCCGCGCCGTGGTGGCCGAATTCCGCGTGCAGCCGGGCGCGGACCAGCTCATCCGCAAATCGCGCAACCTGATCGATCTGATCGAGCAGGCCCGCGGCGAGGTCTTGAACTCTCGCGACACGATCCTGAACTGAAGCCGCACTACTTCTCGCGCTTGATCCTCGCGAGGATACGGTCCGCCTCCGTGCGCCAATCGGCGCTGCGGGCGAATTCCTTTGTGCCCTTCGCACCGAACAGGCCTTCATCGGCGAGATCTGCAACCCAGGCCTGACGCTCAGCCGTTCCCTGCGCCGACCACGGTGTCAGCCCCGCCTCGCGCACGGTCTCGGCGACCTCGCGCACCTCCTCGGCACGGCGGCGGCCGTGCTCGATCACGCGCTGGAAGAAATAGGCGCCCTGCTTCTCCCAGTTGATGGCGGGAAAGGTTTCGGTCAGCGAAGCCAGCACGGCGTCCTCGACGCCATAGGCGCGCGCAGTCGTAAAGCTCTCGATCACCATGGCCTCGAGGCCCTTGATCATGATGCTGCGGCACATCTTCACTGCCGAGGACACGCCGAGCTTGTCGCTCGCAACCTTCGCGGCAAAGCCGATCGCATTCAGCAGCGGCTCCAATTCTCGCGCGCCGGGACCGCCGAGCAGCAGCGGCACCTTGATGCGATACGGCGGCACCGAGGTCATCACCGCGCCCTCGACATAACGTCCCGCGGCGCCGTCGATCAGCGCAGCAGCACGCTGCTTTGCGCCCGGTGAGGCCGAGTTGAAATCGAGAAACCAGGTGCCCTGGTTGATCGCGGCCGCGCAGGCCCTTGCGACCGGAACGGCCTGGCTTGCGGTGACGGCGGAGATGATGAAATCGGATTTGGCGGTGAGCTCGGCGTGAGACGCGGCAAGCGTCACGCCGTGCTTGGCCGCATGCTCCTTCAGCGGCGCGCCCTGCTCGCCCCCGAGCTTGATGTCGTAGGCTGAAACCTTGATGTCCTGCTGGCGCAAATCCTCGGCCAGGATACGGCCGACCTCGCCATAGCCAATCAAGCCGATTTGCCAGCGCTTCGGATCCGCCATTAGTTCAATCCTCGTGTCGTCGCGTCGAAGAGCTCCTCGACCGCATAGCGGCGCGGGATCAGCGCCTGCTGGAATGCATAGTCGACGATCAGCTCCAACGGCTTTCTGTTGGCCTCGATCCCGAACGGGACGAGATCAGGCGTCGCCGCCGGTACCACCAGTTCCTTGTTCCGCTTGAGGAGATCATAGACGCCCGCAACCACGTCAGGGCGCGATTTCGCAAGGCTCTCGGTCACGACCACGAGATGATTGACCGGCACGACGCCGCGGCGCGCATACCATTTGGCGGCTTCCGCGGCGGGATCGGGGAAGAGCGGCTTCAGCTTGGGATTATCGGAGGTCTCGCCGAGGACGGCGTCGAGTTCGCCGTCGAGCAGCATCTGCAAGACCCTCTTGTCCTTGGGCGCGCGCTCAGTGGTGTCGACATATTCGGCGACGTGCGGATCTTCGAACGTCACCCATTTGATCTTGTCGAGATTGACGCCGTAGTCGTTGGCGAGGATGCCCCTGATCCAGGCGCCCGTCGTGGTCGTGAACGAGCGGATGCCGACGCGCTTGCCTTCGAGATCGGACGGCCCGAGCGTTCCCTTTTCAGGATTATAGAGCGCATAGGAATGCTGGAAGCGGCCCATCATCGTCGCCGGCAGCAACACGAGCGGCTTGCCATGCGCCTTCGCCATCAGAAAAGTGACGATCGCCATCTCGCAGACGTCGAACGCCTGCTCGCGCACCATCGGCTTGAACGCCGTGTTGGTCGGCGTGCACTCGATGAAGTCGAGGTCGAAGAGGTCGGAGCGGAGTTCGCCGCTCTTCACCGCCTTGACGTGCGGATGACTGCCGAGCACGGCCTTCAGCTTGAGACGATCCATCCGCCCGCTCCGCTTCTCGCTTCAGACGTCCTCGGGATTGTCGACGTAGACGAGCCCGGCCTTCGCCAGCGCCTCGCGCATGCTGTACATGTCGAGGCCAAGCTCGCCCGAAGCCAAACGCTTGCGCTTGCCGCCCTCGTCGGCATTGCGCTTCTTCGCCTTCTCCGCGACCTCGGCAGCATAGCGCTTCGGCACCACCACGACGCCGTCGTCATCGGCGACGACGATGTCGCCGGGATCGACATTGACGCCGGCGCAGACCACGGGGACGTTGACCGAGCCCAGCGTCGCCTTGACCGTGCCCTTGGCCGAGACCGCGCGCGACCACACCGGAAAATTCATCTCGTGCAGCGCTTTGACGTCGCGGCAGCCGGCATCGATGATCAGCCCCTGCACGCCGCGCGCTTGCAGCGAGGTCGCCAGCAGCTCGCCGAACATGCCGTCGGTATTGTCGGTGGTGCAGCCGACGACGAGGATGTCGCCCTTCTTGCACTGCTCGACCGCGACATGGATCATCCAGTTGTCGCCGGGCTGCGCCAGCACGGTCACCGCGGGGCCGGCGATCGACGCCCCCGCCCAGACCGGCCGCAGATACGGCTTCATCAGACCGATACGGCCATAGGCCTCGTGCACAGTCGAGACGCCGTATTCCGCCATGCCGGCGGGATCGGCGCGCTTGATGTTGCGAACGACGACGGGCTTCATGCCAGCTCCTCCGCAACGGTCGGGAACAGGCGCTGATAGGCCTCGCCATAGGTCATGGGCACGCCGGTGTTGCGGCTGCCCTGGATACCGCGGTTGAGCGCAACGCGCTCGTAATAGCCCCAGAGATGCTTTTGCGCGGCCAGGATCTGGAACGCCTCGTACTTCTCCTTCCAGACCTCGTCGATCTTGAGCAGCAGATCCGGCTTGTAATTGCACTGCTCCGGCTGGTGCGGCTCGAACAGGAACACCGGCGGCGCCGAATACTTGTACTGCGCGCCGGGCTTGTGGCCCATCGCCTGCGCGACCACGCGGGTCTCCTGCGCGAAATGCGCGGCATTCGGATGGTCGAAATTATAGGGATCTTCCAGCGCGTGGGTCAGCACGAAGCTCGGATTGAGCTCGCGGTAGATGTCGACCATGCGGTCGAAATGCGCCTCGGTCAGCTTCAGCGGATAGTCGCCGCAATCGAAGAACTCGATCTCGGCCCCTAGCAGCTTTGCGGCCCGCTCCGCCTCGTCCTTGCGGCCGGCCTTGACCGATTCCAGGGTCGCGCCCTTTTCCTTCCAGGCGAACTGGCTCTCGCCGCGTTCGCCGAAGGACATGCAGACGATCTTCATGCGATAGCCCTTCTTCGCATGCAGCGCGATGGCACCGCCGGCGCGCCAGACGAAGTCGCCGGGATGGGCGGTGACGACAAGACCTGTTTTCATGGGACTACTCCCCTCTTTCGTTCGTAAGCATCATAAGCTCCCCACTTCATGCAGGAAGCCAATTCATCAGGCGGCAACAGTCGCTTGTTCCTCGCCGTCGAGCACACGTTTCAGGCGCTCGCCATCGAGCGCCCCTTCCCACTTGGCAATTGCGATGGTCGCAACCGCGTTTCCGATCAGATTGGTCGGCGTCAACCCTTGCGACATCAAACGATGGATGCCGAGCACCAGCGCGACGCTCGTCACCGGTATAGTCCCGGTCGCGGACAGCGTCGCTGCGAGCACGACGAAGGCGGCGCCCGCAATGCCCGCCGCACCCTTGGAGGTCACGAGCAGGATCAGCAGCAGCTCGATCTGCTCGGCGAGCCCGAACGGCGTGTTGGTCGCCTGCGCCAGGAATACCGAGGCGGCGGCGAGATACAAACAGGTACCATCGAGATTGAAGGAATAGCCGGTCGGGATCACGAGCCCGACCACGCTCTTCTCACAGCCGGCCTTCTCCAGCTTGGTCAGCATCCGCGGCAGCACCGTCTCGGACGACGTCGTGGCGATGCAGATCAGTAGCTCTTCCCAGATATAGCGGATCAGCTTGAGCAGCGAGAAGCCGCAGAGCCGCGCGACCGGGCCGAGCGCCACGATGATGAAGACCGCGCAGGTGAGGTAAAAGCCGCCCAGCAGCTTGCCGAGTGAGGCCAGCGAGCCCACACCAAACTTGCCGACCGTAAAGGCGATAGCGCCGAACGCGCCGATGGGCGCCGCCCACATCACGAAGCCGACGACGGCAAACACCATCTTTGCGGCGATGTCGATCAGATGGAGGAGCGGCGCGGCGCGCTCGCCGAGTTGCACCAGCGCGAAGCCGCACAGCACCGAGATGAACAGTACCTGGAGGATATTTCCTTCCGCGAAGGCGCCGATGAAGGTCGCCGGCACGACGTTCATCAGGAACGGCACGAAGCCGATCGCGCCGGTCTGTTTGACGTAGGGCTCGATCGCGCTCGCATTGATGCTGGCGGGATCGATGTTCATGCCGAGGCCGGGCTTGAGCAGGTTGACCGCGATGAGACCGATGATCAGCGCTATCGTGGTCATGATCTCGAAATAGACGATGGCTTTGACCGCGACGCGCCCGACCCGCGCCATGTCGGCCATATGCGCGATACCATGCACGACGGTGCAGAAGATGATCGGGGCGATCAGCATCCGGATCGCCTTGATGAAGGCGTCCCCGAGCGGCTGCATCTTGGCGCCCGCCTCGGGATTGACGATCCCAAGCGCAATGCCGGCCGCCATGGCGATGAGCACCTGGATCCAGAGTTCCTTCCACCAGGCGCGCCCGCGCGGCTTGTCGATCGCCATCGCCGTCATCGGTCGAACTCGAACAGGCGTGCGGGATTGTCGACCAGAATCTTCTGCTGCAACTCCGGCTCCGGCGCGAACAGCGGAATCAGGTCGACGAGGTCGCCGTCATTCGGCATCACCTTGACGTTGGGATGCGGCCAGTCGGTGCCCCAGATGACGCGGTCAGGCGCGGTCTCGACGATTTTTCGCGCGAAAGGTACAGCGTCCGTGAAAGGAGGCCCGGCCGAGGAGACGCGTTCGGAGCCGCAGATCTTGACCCAGCACTTCTCGTCGCGCTGCATCAGCTCGATCAGGATCTTGAACGGAAGCTGATCCAGCCCCTCGGACGCCTTCACCCGGCCCATGTGGTCGATGGTGTAGCTCAGCGGCAACCTTGCCAGCATGTCGGCATATTCGGGCAGGTCGATCGCGTCGAAATGCAGGTCGATGTGCCAGCCGAGCGGCGCGACCATGGCGATAACGCGGTTGAAGACGCTCTTGTCGGGAACGCCGCCGAGATGGCGGACGAAATTGAAGCGGCAGCCGCGGAAGCCGCCGTCATGCAGCACCTGGAGCCCGCGCTCGGTGATGGTGTCGTCGATATTGGCGACGGCACGATAGGCGCCGTTGCTCTGCGCGATCGCGTCGAGCGCCACCGTGTTGTCGGTACCGTGCACGCTGGCATTGACGATGACGGCCCGCTCCACGCCGAGCTTGGCATGCAGGGTGCGGAAGTCCTCCAACGGTGCATCCGGCGGCGTGTAGGAGCGGTCGGGCGCGTAAGGGTATTTCGAGCCGGGGCCGAAGATGTGGCAATGCGCGTCGCAGGACAGCTTCGGCAGCTTGAACTTCGGCGTGCGCGTGTTCGGATCGGGCGGCGGAATGGTGGGCGTGTACATCATCGTCATGAGCTGAACTTGAACAGGCGGGCGGGATTGTCGACCAGCAGCTTCTGCCGGACCTTCTCATCGGGCGCGTAGAGGGGAATGAGGTCGACGAGATCGCCGTCATTCGGCATGATCTTGACGTTGGGATGCGGCCAGTCGGTGCCCCAGATGACGCGGTCGGGCGCATTGTCGATCAGCGCCTTCGCGAACTGCACCGCATCGTGGAACGGCTTGCCGGCGGCGGAGGCGCGCTCCAGGCCGGTAATCTTGACCCAGCACTTCTCGTCCCTCTTCTGCAGGTCGAGCAGCGCGGTGAAGCCGGGGTCGTCCAGGCCCTTCCCGGCCTGCACCGTGCCCATATGGTCGATCACGTAAGGCGCCGGCAGCGCGGTGAGGATCGGCGCGAATTCGGCGATCGTGCCGGGCTCGAAATAGACGTCGATGTGCCAGCCGAGTTCGGCGACGCGATGCACGATGCGCTGGAACTTGGTCATGTCACCGACGCCGCCGAGGCGCTTGAGGAAGGCGAAACGACAGCCGCAGATGCCGCCCTTGTCGAGCGACGCCAGTTCCTTCTCGTTCATCTCGTCATTGACGTTGGCGATGCCCTTGTAGGCGCCCTCGCTCTGGGCGATGGCGTCGGTGACGACGCGGTTGTCGGTGCCGTGCACCGTGGCATTCACGATCACGCAGCGCTCGACGCCGATCTTCTCGTGCAGGCTGCGGAACGTCTCCAGCGGTGCATCGGCCGTGTTGTACGGGCGCTTCTCGGCAAAGGGGTAACGCGACGCCGGCCCGAAGATATGCGTATGCGTGTCGCAGGATTTTGGCGGCAGCTTGAAGGACGGCATCTTGGGATTCGAATCCGGCGGCATGATCGTGGGAATCGCCTTCGGCTCGGCCCCTTGCGCGGATGCCTCGCCCACGAGCGCCGCGCCGGCCAGTCCGGTCAAGAGATGCAAGCACTCCCGCCTGTTCATGTCCCAAAACACCCCATCACATGTCCACTTGCGAGCGGAAGCGCTGTTACGCGCCTCCCCTCGGGCGGTTTCTTTCAGGTCTTGCTGCTGACAACGGCCCGGCGGCGCGCCGGTGCCGCCTGGTCGAGCGCCGGCGCCTGGAATGCGGCAACGGTCGCCTGCACCAATTGCTCGATCGCATTGGCGGCATCGCTGCCGTCGGCCTCGCCGCGCGACAGGCGCGAGACGCGATCCGGCGTCACCAGCGAGTAATAGAGTGCGCCGAGCAGGAAGTGGCTGCGCCAGACGATGTCGGTGCGCGGAATGTGCGGCAGGCTCTCGTGGATCGCGTCGATGAAGGCGTGGCTGGTGTCGTCGAAGGTCTGCGCGATGATCTTTCGCGCGACCTCGTTGCCTTCGGCCGACATCACCGCGCGCAGCCGCGTGAAGCGCGCCCCGCCGCCGGCGAGATCGCTGCCCGAGGTGAAGGCCGGCACCACATAGGCCCGCACGATCGCTTCCAGCCGGTCCTGCAGGTCGCGCACGCGTTTGGCGGCGGCGAGCAGCTCGGAGCGGCGCAGATTCATCGGCCCGCAATGGCGCCGATAGATCTCCAGCAGCAGACCGTCCTTGGTCTTGAAATGATAGGTGACGCTGCCGGGATTGGCGCCGGCGGCCTGCGCGATGTCGCGCACCGAAACGGCATTGAAGCCGTTGGTGGCGAACAGCTCCTCGGCCGCGGCGAGGATCGCCTCGCGCATATTCGGCTTGCGGGCCGTTTCCTTGCTGGTGGGCTTGCTTACCATGTGATTTGTACTATCGTACAAAAGATCAGGTCTCGTCAACAAAAACGATGGGCAGCGTCCGGAACGGCCCGAAGGACCTCGGGCCGGGACGCGAATGCCCTCAAGGAGTGCTGGATAATGCTGGGTTTGAAAACGAAGATCGGCGCTTTGATGCTGGGCGCCGGCATTCTGCTCGCGGGCGGCGCCGCGCAGGCCGCCGACACTTATCCGAGCAAGCCGGTCCACATCCTCGTGCCCTACGCCGCCGGCGGCGCGGTCGACGTCCTCGCCCGCACGCTGGGCCAAGCCCTCGCAAAGACCTGGGGCCAGCAGCCGGTGATCGACAACCGTCCCGGCGCCGGCGGCATCGTCGCCTCGCAGACGCTGGCGCAGGCCGCGCCCGACGGCTACACGCTGATCCTGGTCGCGAGCGGGCATCCGCTCAACCAGTTCATCTATCCGAGCGTGCCCTACGACACGTTCAAGGATTTTACCGCGATCACCGAGGTCGCCTCCTCCCCGCTGGCCATCGTGGTCGCGAAGGACAGCCCGTACAAGACGCTCGGCGATCTCCTGGCGGCGGCGAAGAAGGAGCCGGACAAGCTCTCCTACGGCATGTCCGGCAACGGCACGTCGGCGCATCTTGCCGGCGAGCTGTTGAAGCACATGTCCGGCACCAAGATCGTCGCGATCCCCTACAAGGGCGGCGCGCCGGCGCTGACGGCGGTGATCGCGGGCGAAATCCCGCTCAGCATCAATCCGCTTGCCGAAGCCATCGGCCAGCTCGAAGGTGGCCCGGTCCGCGCGCTCGCAGTGACCTCGGCCGAGCGCTCCAAGGCGCTGCCTGACGTGCCGACCGTGGCCGAAGCCGGCGTGCCCGGCTACGACGTCTCGGTCTGGTGGGGCGTGCTTGGACCGGCAAAGATGCCGCCCGAGATCGTGGCGAAGCTCGAAACCGATCTCAAGGCCGCCCTGCAGGACGCAAGCGTGCTGTCGACGCTCGGCAAGATCGGCGCTGCTCCGGTCGGCTCCTCCGCCAAGGACTTTGACGCCTACATGCACGCCGAGGTGACCAAATGGGAGCCGGTGCTGAAGGCCGCCAACATCCGCGCACAGTGAGGCTCGTCCCATGAGGACCTCTTCTGGACGCCTTGCGCGCACCGCCCTGCTCGCGGCCGCGATCATGTTCGCGATCATGGGCCTCATCGGCGCGCCCGCGCGCGCCGATGGCGAAGCAAAATTGCTGGCGCCGAGCGGCACCTTGCGCGTCGGCATCTATCCCGGCAGTCCGACCTCGATGGTGACGGACGCCACCGGCAAGCCGCACGGCCTCGCCTACGATCTCGGCGGCGAGCTGGCAAAGCAGCTCGGCGTCGGCATCGACTATGTCCGGTTTCAGCGCGTCGCCGACATCGTCACCGCAATCCACGACGGCCAGGTCGACTTCACCGTGACCAACGCCACGCCGGCTCGCGCCAATGACGTCAGCTTCACCCAGCCCGTGCTGGCGATCGAGCTCGGCTTTCTCGTCCCGGCGAATTCGCCGATCGGCGAGGTCGAGGATATTGACCGGCCGGGCGTGAAGATCGGCGTCACCAAGGGCTCGACCTCCGAGCGGACGCTGCCGGTGAAGTTCAAGAGCGCAACCATCGTCCCCGCCGAAAGCGTCAAGGTCGCTATCGCGATGTTCGGCCGCGGCGAGATCGACCTCTACGCCACCAACAAGCCGACGCTGTATGAGATGTCCGACCAGATGCCGGGCGCAAAGATCCTCGACGGCAATTGGGGGCTCGAGCACATGGCGATCGCGATCCCCAAGGGACGCGAGGACGCGCTTCCCCTGCTCAACCGTTTCGTGACGGACGAGCAATCCTCCGGCGCGCTGGACACGATCCAGCAGCAGGCCGGCCTGCGCGGCGCGACCAAGGCGACGCGCCAATAGGTCTTAATTCGCCGCCTGCTCCGCGCTCCGCCAGACGATGTCCGGTGGATCGCGGAAGGCGAAGCGAACGAGATGCCGCTCGACGACGCCTTCGACCTGAGCGAGAAGCTCGGCACTCTCTGCCTCAGCCTTCATCGTGAGCTTGTCGCCCACGGCCTGGAGCCGGCACGTCCCCATCGAAAACGGGATCGTACCCTGCTCGGGCGTGAACTCCACCGCGAGCTTGTGCGCAAAATGCTTGCAGAGCTGCTGCAGGTAGATGCTGGCCCGTTCGGTCGTGATCTCGGCCACGGAATGATTCATGGGGATCTCCTTTCACGCGGATGACGCCAGACGTCCGTCTTGCACGGCCATGTAGGCCGCAGGTATCTTGCCAGCAAGCTACTTGCGCTAATGTTGCCGTGAGGGTCGCCGGGCGATGTCGCCGGACAATCAAAAAACCGACGGGCCAGAAGGCCGGCATCCATGCCGGCCCGCGCGGCGACGCGCATGCCTCAAATTACCAGGCGCCGGGCTGCGCCGGCGGACGCGCAACAGCCACGCTTTCAGCGGAATTCGTCGTGGTGGCGACCGGTGCGGCCGCGAAAGCCTGCCGTGCAGCCGCCTGTTTGGTGACCTTCGCGGCCGTCTTGGCCTGACCGCTCGCCGCGAAAGCAGTCGGCGCGGCCAGGATCGCCGCCGCAGTCAGGGTCAGCGTCAGATATCGCTTGATCATGTCACGCTCCATTTTGGCAAAAGCTCTCCCGTTCACGCACCGGCTTCCCGCGCGCGTTCGGCTCATGTCCAGATTCTCACCGGCCGGCAGCAGCCGGCTAGTTATCTTTCTAGGAAGATATATTGCAGATATCTTTCTGGCAAGACATCTGCCGATGAACTCTTCGTAAGATGATCTTTGCGCAAGGAGACCAGCCGTGACCGAACCGCGCCATTCCGCGGACAAGCTTCTCACCCTCCGGAAGAAGCATTGGCCCGAATCCGTGACCGCCGTCGGCGAGTTCATGGTGCGCATCTACCGCCTGAACAGCCTGATGCGCGACAGCGTCGCGCAGCAGATCGCCGCGCACGATTTGTCGTTCATGGAGTTCGAGGTGCTGATCACGCTCCGTGGCGCCGCTCCACCCTACGAGATGATTCCGACCGAGCTCTATCCGGCCATCCTGATCTCGTCGGGCGGCCTGACCAAGGTGCTCAACGCCTTGCAGGACCGCGGATTCATCACGCGCGCGGAGGACGCCGCGGACAAGCGCAGCAAGCCGGTGCGGCTGACGGCCAAGGGGCGCGCGCTTGCCGAGCGCGTGATGGCTGATGTCCTGAAGCACGGCGACAAGATGGTGCGCGGCGGTTTATCGGACGCCGACATCGAGCGCTCAACGCGGCTGCTGCACAAATTGCTGACGACACTTGAGCCTGCGAACGATTAGCGATCGGCGACAAAGCTGAATCGGTTTGCTGCAAATCAACGCGGGCGACATGGACAAAGCGTCATTTGTCTTCGGCGCAGCGTTGGGCAACCAAGGCAGCGTATCGCCGGAGACCGAGAATGAGCAAGCCGCTTCTGCTGACACTGCATCGCTGGATCACGCTGGTCTTCGCCCTGCCCTTGCTCGCGATCATCGCCACCGGACTGATCCTGTCGTTCGAGCCGCTGGTGCAAGTCACTAGCATCTACGGTCCGGCGATCGACACCGGTCACGTCGTCGAGCTGTTGAAACGACATGATCCCGATGGCAAGGCACGCGGGCTTTCGATCAATGCCGCGAGCCAGCGCATGACGCTGCAGGGCGCCGGCGCCCCGGCGATCGACCTTGCAACCGGCGAGCCCGCCGCGGCAGGCGCGAGCCTTGCCGATCTCTTTCTGTGGGCGCGCTTCACGCACGAACGGTTGCTCGGTCAGGCCTGGCTGGTGACGAGCTCGACCATCGCCATGGTGTTCCTGATGCTGCTCGGCCTTCTCATGGGGCTGCCGCGGCTGCGCAACACGCTGTCCGGATGGCACAAGGGCACCGCATGGTTCGCGTTGCCGCTGATCCTGCTGAGCCCGCTGACCGGGCTGTGCCTGGCGTTCGGCCTGACGTTCCAGAGCGGAGTCGCTCCGGCCGGCGGCCGTCCCGTTGCCCTGCCCGATGCGGTTCGCATGGTCGCAGGCGCGCATGATCTCACGCATGTGATCTCGATCGGCGCGCGCGGCGGTCGCATGATGGCGCGTATCTACGAGGGCGGAGAATTGCGTGCCTTTGCGATCAGTGCATCAGGGATCACACCGCTGCCGCGCAACTGGCCGCGCCTGATTCATGAGGGCAACTGGTCGGCCCTGATCGCCTCGCCGCTCAATGTCATCACCTCCATCGCACTCCTGACGCTGCTGTCGACGGGACTCCTGATCTGGGCGCGGCGGAAACTGCGCAAACCACGACGGCGCGCTGATCGGCAGCCCGCGATGGTCGAGGCGGCGTAGCGCTTACCCCGCGGCTCAAATTGCGCTAATTTGGGGCATATGACTCGACGAACCGGCAGCGCTGATCTTCCTCTCCACACCGGACGAGTTCCGCCGTGGCTGGCGAGCCGCATGGCCTCGCTGGGCGCGATCGTCACGCAGGCGATCGTGCTTCATTATGGCCGCGACGCGTTCCTGCAGCGGCTGTCACACCCATTCTGGTTCCAGTCGTTCGGCGCCGTGATGGGGATGGACTGGCATTCTTCGGGCATCACGACCTCCGTGATCGGCGCCCTGAAGCGCGGGCTCGGTCCGCTCCAGGACGAGCTCGGCATCTATGTCTGCGGCGGCCGCGGCCAGCATTCGCGCAAGACGCCGGACGAGCTGTTGCAGCTCGGCGACCGTGTCGGCTTCGACGGCGTGAGCCTCACGCGTGCCAGCCGCCTGGTGGCGAAGGTCGACAGCGCCGCCGTACAGGACGGATTTGATCTCTACCTCCACGGCTTCTTTGTCACCGCAGACGGCAAGTGGACGGTGGTGCAACAGGGCATGAACGGCGACAAACGGCAGGCCCGCCGCTATCACTGGCATTCGGAGGCACTGAAAAGTTTCGTCGATGCCCCTCACAGCGCGATCGACGGGCCGCAGCAGGGGGAGATCGTCAATCTCACCGACCATCGCGCCGATGTTTCGCGCACCGCGCAGCTCGAGCTGCTCGCCGATCTCGGCCCCGACCGCATCCTCTCCGAATTCGAACGGCTGACCGGCACGGCGGTCGAACCGGCGCAGGCGATGCTGCCGCATCTGATCATGCCAGCGCATCACGACGTCCGGCCCAAGGACGTGTTCGCGCGGCGCCTACACGGCACCCTCGCCGCTGCGGCCGAGCGCGGCCCCGTCGACTTTCCGGAGCTGTTGCTGACAGCGGGCGTCGGCGCGCGCACCGTGCGCTCGCTGGCGATGGTCGCCGAGGTCGTGCACGGCGCGCCCTATCGGTTCAAGGATCCCGCGCGCTTCTCGCTCGCCCACGGCGGCAAGGACCGCCATCCCTACCCCGTCCCGATCAAGGTCTATGACGAGACCATCCGCGTACTCAAGGGCGCAATCCAGAGCGCAAAACTCGGACGCGAGGAAGAGATGCAGGCGATCAAGCGCCTCGACGACCAGGCGCGGCGGCTGGAGCGCACCGCGCGCGGGCCTTCGGTCGAAGCCTACATTGCCGGCGAGCGCGCCGCCTCACCCGATCTCGACGGCCGCTCCGTGTTCGGCTGGGAGCGCGATCTGGTCGCGGCGAGGAAGTCGACCGGTTCCTGAGCGCGCTTACTCGTCAGGCTCCTCGTCGTCGGTGAGCCGGTTGGCCGAATGGTCCTGATATTGCTCGGTCTGGATGAACTTGCTGTCCATGCCTCTGATGTCGGAATGCTGCGCCTTGTCGCGGTTCGACAGGATCATGTTGTCGCCGATCTTGTCCTTAAGAATGTCCGTCATCGCGCCATTGCCTGCGCCCTTGCCGTGCGCGCCTGAACCGATATGCGTCTTGCCTCCGTGGGGCATGGATTGCTCCATCATTGTTGTCAGCACTGGTCCAACGCCTGCACCACCTTGTTTGTTTCGCGGGTTGCATGAGGGAACGCCGATCGCGGTTCCCGTTCAGCTTGCGAGCAATTGCTCCACCTCGCGCGGCTGCCGTCGCTCACCGGCATCGGCAATGACGGGCAGTTTCGCAATCATGCGAATCCCCGGCCGCTTGCGCCAGTGAATCTCGGAAGGCTCGACCGCAAGGCCAAGCCGCGGCCAGCGCGTGAACAAGGCCTGCAGCGCGCAAGTCGCCTCGATCCGCGCGAGCTGGTGTCCGAGGCAGAAATGGATTCCCGTGCCGAAGGACATGTGGCGATTGGGCTTGCGTTCGAGATCGAGCCGCTCCGGCTGGTCGTGCACCGCCGGATCCATGTTCGCGGCAGCAAGCATCACCATCACGCGGTCGCCTCTCTTCAGGCGCACGCCTGCAAGCTCGACATTCCGCCGCACATAGCGCGGCTTCGAGAACTGCACCGGCGAGACGAACCGCAGGAATTCCTCGACAGCGAGCGAAGCACGGCTCCAGTCTTCTTCCAGCCAGTCGCGCAAGCCCGGGTTCTTCAGCAACTCGTAGACCGATCCGCTGATGAGATGCGTCGTCGTCTCCGAGCCTGCCGCGAGCAGCAGGAACACCATCGCCACCATCTCGTCCGGCGTGATCCCGCCGCCTTCGCGCTCGACCTGGACCAGCTCGGCGATCAGCCCCTCGCCGCCGTGCTCGCGCGCATGCTGCAACTGGCCCTCCAGATAACGCCGCATCTTGCGCAGCGCGAACAGCAGGCGGACGAAGCTCGCGATATTCGTCAGCGAAGCCATCGCATGGGCCCAGGCGATGAACCTGGGACGATCGGCCATGGGAAGGCCGAGCAGCTCCGAGATGACCGACAGCGGCAGGATGCGCGCGTAGCGTTCGACCAGATCAGCCGGGCTTCCGTCTGCGAACAGACCCGCGGCAAGATCATCGGCAATGGCGCGGATGCGCGGCTCCATGGCGACGATGGCGCGGCGGCGGAAGGCCTCGTCCACGATGCTGCGGAGCCGCGTATGGTCCGGCTCGTCCATCGTCAGCATGTTGTTGGCGATGGTGGTGACGAGCTTCGGCATCCACCAGCGGACACCCGCGACATCGCCGCCCTCCTTGCGCAGCGTGAAGGTCGCACTGTCCTTCAGCACCTGCGCGGTGGCGTCGTGCGTGGTCGTGATCCAGACGTTGCCAACGAGTGGAAAGCGCGTCGCCACCACGGGGCCCTGCGCGCGCAACGCGGCGATGGCCTTGGGCGGATCGCGAAAGAAGGCCTCGCTGGTGAAATCGAGGCGCGGCGTCATGGGATCACCGAATGGTTGGCAACGCCTCAACCAGATGGGATGCGGGGCAGCCCGCGCAAGGGCCGGAACCACCTCGCCTCACATTATGAAGGGCGGTCTAGCCTCGCCCCGAACGCGGGCCGGTCTTGCGCTGCTGCTGGTTGGTGTAGGAGTCCCAATGGCTCCAGCTGCCGTTGCTCAGACTCTGCAGGTCGGTGCCGAGCGGACGGCGCGTGCGCTTGTCGTGATCAGCGATCACGCGTTCCGACTGCGCGATCTTGCGCTTGAGTTCCGCGATGGCCTTCTGGGTCTGGCCGTTGCGCTTCGAGGACGCGATCTCGCCCATCGTGAAGCGCGCGGTTTCCAGCGCCTTCAACTCGGCGCGGTTCTTCTTCAACTGGACCCGGTGCCAGGCGATATTGCTGTCGCTGTCCGCAACCATGTGGGAACTCCGCTGATTCGTTCCCATAGTGTATCAAGCGCCGAATCGGCGGGGCAACGCCCGCCCGACGGCGAAAATACGGTCTTTATGCGCGGATATTCCGAGCTTACCGCTCGGCAAAGGCCTTTTCGACCACGAACTGGGCGGGCTCGCCGTGATTGCCTTCGACAAAACCGCGCTCGCCGAGGAGCACGCGGGTGTCCGCGACCAGCGCCGGGCTGCCGCAGATCATGACGCGATCATGGGCGGCTTCCAGCGCCGGCAGGCCGATATCGCTGAACAGCTTGCCTGTCGTGATGAGGTCGGTGATGCGGCCGCGGTTGCGGAAGGGGTCGCGGGTCACGGTCGGGTAGTAGATCAGCTGCTCGCGGATGTACTCGCCGATCAGCTCGTCCTTCGGCAGGTGCTCGGTGATCATCTCGCCATAGGCGAGCTCCTTCACGTGCCGGCAGCCGTGCAGCAGCACCACCTTCTCGAACCGCTCATAGGTCTCGGGATCCTTGATCACGCTCAGGAACGGGGCGAGGCCCGTGCCAGTGCCGATCAGGTAGAGGTTGCGGCCCTCTTCGAGGTTGTCGATCACCAGCGTGCCGGTGGCCTTGCGGCTGACGATGATCTCGTCGCCTTGCTTCAGATGCTGGAGCCGCGAGGTCAGCGGGCCATCCGGCACCTTGATCGAGAAGAATTCCAGCGTGTCTTCGTAATTGGCGCTAGCGACGCTGTAGGCCCGCAGCAAGGGCTTCTCGCCGACCTTGAGCCCGATCATGGTGAACTCGCCGTTGCGGAAACGGAAGGTCGGGCTGCGGGTGGTCTTGAAGGAGAACAGCGTGTCGGTCCAGTGGTGGACGCTCAAAACGCTTTCCTGATTGAAATTGCTCATCTCACCTTCCCTGTCGCGTCAATTGCGGTTCCGAGGCGGGCAGCTATGCGTCGTTTGTACACGATCATTCGTATACTAATGAATAATCCTGCTTGATCCCGCGGTCAAGGCTGCCCAAGATCGAAAGCGTTGCAGTTAGGAATAAGGAGCCCCTTCCATGGCGCATGACGCACCCCAGGCCACCGGACCCTCGAAGCTGGTGATCCGGAATATCGGCCTGATCCTGTCCGGCGCGCTGGAAAAGCCGATCCTGGACGGCGACACAATCGTCGCCGAGAACGGCAAGATCACCGCGATCGGCCGCTTCAAGGACGTCAACACCGACGACGCGACCACCATCGTCGAGGCCAACGGCACCACGGTGGCGCCGGGCCTGATCGACAGCCACGTCCACCCCGTCGCCGGCGACTGGACGCCGCGGCAGAACCAGATCGGCTGGATCGACAGCAATCTCCATGGCGGCGTCACCACCATGATTTCCGCCGGCGAGGTTCACATGCCCGGCCGCCCGCGCGACGTCGTCGGCCTGAAGGCCATGGCCGTCTTCGCCCAGCGCGCCTTCTGGAATTTGCGGCCCGGCGGCGTGAAGGTTCACGCTGGCGCCCCCGTGATCGAATGCGAGATGGTCGAGGAGGATTTCAAGGAGCTGGCCGCGGCCGGCGTCAAGCTGCTCGGCGAAGTCGGCCTCGGCGGCGTCAAGGACGGCCCCACCGCGCGCAAGATGGTCGGCTGGGCCCGCAAATACGGCATCCAGAGCACGATCCACACCGGCGGCCCCTCGATCCCCGGCTCCGGCCTGATCGACAAGGACGTGGTGCTGGAGGCCGACACCGACGTGGTTGGCCACATCAATGGCGGCCACACCGCCCTGCCCGACGACCAGATCCGCTGCATCTGCGAGGGCTGCAAGCGCGGCCTCGAGATCGTTCACAACGGCAATGAGCGCTCGGCGCTCTACACGCTGCGCATCGCGCGCGAAATGGGCGACCTGCACCGGGTCATCCTCGGCACCGACGCGCCCGCCGGCTCCGGCGTGCAGCCGCTCGGCATCCTGCGCATGGTCTCGATGCTGTCTTCGCTCGGCGATCTTCCGGCCGAACTCGCATTTTGTCTCGCCACCGGCAACACCGCGCGGATGCGGCAGCTCGATTGCGGCCTGATCGAGGTCGGCCGATCCGCCGATTTCGTCATCATGGACAAGGCGCAGCACTCGCCCGGCAAGACCATTCTGGAGAGCGTCCAGCTCGGCGACCTCCCCGGCATCGGCATGACCATCATCGACGGCATCGTGCGCACCCAGCGCAGCCGCAACACCCCGCCGGCCGGCCGGGTGCCGGAGGTGGTGGCGAAGTAGTCGGGAAAAACGGTGCCGTAGGGTGGGTTAGCCGAAGGCGTAACCCACCTCTTTGCTTTCCGAGCGGATCAAAGTTGGTGGGTTACGCCGAGCAGATGCGCGAAGCGCATCTGCAGGGCTAACCCACCCTACGAGACCGTCGTCACCGCAGCTTGTTCAACAGGGCCATCAGCGTCTCCCGCTCCTTGGCGTCGAGCGGCGCCAGCGTCTCGCGTGTGATCGCGAGCGCATTCGGCGCGAGCTTTTCCGCAAGCTGCTGGCCGGCGCGCGTCAGGCTCACCAGCAGACGCCGGCCATCCTCGGGATCCTGGCTGGTCTCGGTCAGGCCGCGTGCCGTCAGGCGATCGATCACGCCCTTGATGGTCGCGACGTCCATCGCGGTCAGGCGCCCGAGCTGGTTCTGCGAGCACGCGCCGGTCTCGGCGAGCTTCGACAGCGCTGCCCATTGCGTCGGCGTCAGATTGGTGCCGATGTCGCGGGAGAAGATCGAGCTGTGGCGCTGCCAGACCTGGCGCAGGATGAACCCGACCTGATCGTCGAGCACGTAAGGCGGCTTCGCCGGTTTGACGCTCTTCTTCGCCGCAACGCTTCTCGCCATCCCTGTCCCGCCCTTCACAACGACAGATGCGCGTCGCGGATGTCCGGACGCGCGTCGAGCTCGGCCATAGTGCCGCCAAAGCAGATGCGGCCGCGCTCGATGATGTAGGCGCGATCGGAGATCAACCGCGCGAAATGCAGATTCTGCTCGGAGACGACGATGCTGACGCCTTCCTTTTTCATGGTCAGGATGGCATCCACCATCTGCTCCACGATTTTCGGCGACAGGCCTTCCGAGGGCTCGTCGAGCAGCACCAGCGACGGATTGCCCATCAGCGTGCGCGCAATGGTCAGCATCTGCTGCTCGCCGCCGCTCATCCGGCCGCCCGGACGGCCCTTCATCTCGCCGAGGTTCGGAAACAGCGCGAACAGCTTTTCGCGCGTCCAGTGCGGTGCGTTCGCTCGCTTCGGCTGGCGGCCGACTTCGAGATTCTCCTCCACCGTGAGATCGGTGAAGATGCGCCGTTCCTCCGGCACGTAGCCGAGGCCTTCGCGCACGATCTCGTGCGTCGGACGCGCCGTGACGTCCTTGCCCTCGAACGTGATGCGGCCGGTCCGTTGCGCCACGAGGCCGACGATCGAGCGGAACGTGGTCGACTTGCCGGCGCCATTGCGCCCGAGCAGGGCCACGACCTCACCCTCGCCGACCTCGAAGCCGATGTCGAACAGGATGTGCGCCGGGCCGTAATGGCTGTTGAGGTCTTGCACCGTGAGCTTCATGCCGAGGTTCCCTCGCGATGCTGGGCATCATAGAGAAGGCCCTCGCCGAGATAGATCGCCTGCACCTGCGGATTGCCGCGCACCTCGGCCGGCGAGCCCTCGGCGATCAGCGTGCCGCGATTGAGAACGATGATGCAGTCGGCGTGCTCGAACACGACGTCCATGTCGTGTTCGGTGAAGAGCACGCCGATCGACTTTTCCTTCGCGATCTGGGCCGTGAGCCGCATCAGCTCGACGCGTTCGCGCGGCGCCATGCCTGCGGTCGGCTCGTCCATCAGCAGCAGTCTCGGCTGGTTGGCCAGCGCCACGGCGAGTTCGAGCCGCTTGAGATCGCCATAGGCAAGCTCGCCGCAGGGTCGATCGGCGTAGCCGCCCATGCCGACCAGCTCGAGCAGACGGCCGGCCTCGCCCCGATCGAAATTCGGCGCCGAGCCGAAGAGATTGAAGAGCTGCTTGCCATGCGAGATCAGCGCGACCTGGACGTTCTCGCGCACCGTCATGGTGGCGAAGGTCGCCGTGATCTGGAACGTCCGCCCCACGCCCATGCGCCAGATGTCGCGGGGCTTCTTGCCGGTGGTCTCTTCGCCGAGCAGACGGACATGGCCGCTATCCGGCCGGTTCTGGCCGTTGAGCATGTCGAAGCAGGTGCTCTTGCCCGCCCCGTTCGGACCGATCAGCGCCAGAATTTCGCCGGCGCGCAGCGAGAACGAGACGCCGCGCACGGCATGGATGCCGCCGTAGGATTTGGTCAGCCCTTCGACCGCGAGAAGTGGGGGTGCGACGCTCATTCGGCGGACTCGATCGGCTTGGCAAGCAAGGAGGATCCCGGCGGCGATGACTTCCTGCGGCGCTGCGCCAGCATCTCCAGCATGCCGACGATGCCCTTGGGGAAGACGACGACGATCAGCACGATGAAGCCGCCGAGCACGAGCTTTGACAGATCGGTCTGGCTGACCAGCCAGATGTTGAGGGCCTTGTAGACGATGGCGCCGATCACCGCGCCCGACACCGTCTCGACGCCGCCGAGCAGCACCATGACCAGGGCATCGACCGAGAGCGAGATGCCGAGATTGTCGGGGAAGACGCTGCCCTTCAGATACGCGAACAGCGCGCCGCCGATGCCGGCGGTTGTGCCAGCAATCACGAAGGCCGTCCACTGGATGCGCTTGGCATTGATGCCGACCGCCTCGCTGCGCAGCAGCGAATCGCGCGTGGCCCGGAGCGCGTAGCCGAACGGCGAGAACACCATGATGCGCAGCGCGATCGTGACGAGCGCGGCGACGCCGAGCGCCAGCCAATAGAAATGCGACGGGCTTGCCGCCCACTTGTCGGGCCAAACACCCAAAATGCCGTTGTCGCCGCCTGTCACGCTCACCCACTGGAACGCGATCGACCAGACGATCTGCGCGAAGGCGAGCGTCAGCATGGCAAAATAGACGCCGGAGAGCTGCACGGCGAAGAAGCCGAACACGGCGGCGCCCATGCACCCGAGCAGCGGTCCGAGCAGCAGGCAGACGATCATCGGCAGCCCCGCCATCTTGGCGAGGAACGCGACGCCGTAGGCGCCAAGGCCGAAATAGGCGGCGTGGCCGAACGAGGCGAGCCCACCGACCGACATCAGGAAGTGCAGGCTGACGGCGAAGATCACGAAGATCGCGATCTCCGAACCGACGGTGAGGACATAATTGCCGGCGAACAGCGGCAGCGTCGCAGCAATCACGAGCGCCGCCAGCGAGGCCAGCCGCTCGTTCGAGGTCAGCGGTCGCCAGGGATTGACTGACAGCCCCGGCGTCTTTCGCGCGGCCGCCTCGGGCTTGCCGAACAGGCCCCATGGCCGGACGATCAGCACCACCGCCATCACCAGGAAGACCAGGATGATGGAAATCTTCGGGAAGATCAGGATGCCGAAGGCATTGAGCTCGGAGACCAGCACGGCCGCGACGAAGGCGCCGACGATGCTGCCGAGGCCGCCGATCACGACGACAACGAAGACCTCGACGATGATGCGCAGATCCATCGCATGATGCACGGCATCCCGCGGGATCTGGAGCGCGCCGCCGAGGGCGGCGAGGAAGACACCGACCGCGAACACCGACGTGAACAGCCATTTCTGGTTGACGCCGAGCGCTGCGACCATGTCGCGGTCCTGCGTCGCGGCGCGCACCAGCACGCCCCAGCGCGTGCGCTGGAACAGCAGCCAGAGTATGCCGAGCACGACGGGACTGAGCACAATCAGGAACAGATCATAGCTCGGGATGTTCTGGCCGAAGAAATCGATCGCGCCCTTGAAGCCCGGCGCGCGGCGGCCGACGAGATCGTCCGGCCCCCAGATCAGCACCACGAGGTCCTCGACCATCAGGGTCAGGCCGAAGGTCGCCAGCAGCTGGAACAGTTCCGGCGCGTGATAGATGCGACGGAGCAGCACCATCTCGACCAGCACGCCGATCAGCGCCACCGCGAGCGCGGCGAGCACGATGCTACCCCAGAAGCCGAATGCGCCCGACAGCCGCTCGGTCAGCGTGAAGGCGATGTAGGCGCCGATCATGTAGAAGGCGCCGTGCGCGAAATTCACGATCCGCGTCACGCCAAAGATGATCGACAGGCCCGAGGCCACCAGGAACAGCGACGCTGCGCTGGCAAGACCTGTCAGAAACTGTACGACGTAAAAGGCCATCGGCGGTCCGGGTTAGGTGAAGTCGTAGGGTGGGTTAGCGAAGCGTAACCCACCATCTTTTCTCGTGTGGCACCGAAAGTGGTGGGTTACGCCGCGCGGCCCGCGCTACGCGCAGTCCGCGGGGCTAACCCACCCTACGGCAGCGGCGATTAGTCCTTCGGCCGCAGCTTCTCGACTTCGGCGTCGCTCGGCAGATAGTCCGAGCCCTTCTTGTAGATGGAATCCACCATCACGCCCTTGCCGTCCTTCAGCGCGGTCTTGCCGACATAGGCGCCGAGCGTCGACTGGTGGTCGATCTTGCGGAAGGTGATCTCGCCGAACGGCGACGGCATCGAGAGCCCCTCCGCCGCGGCGATCAGCTTCTCCGGATCGGTCGAACCGGCCTTCGCCAGGATCGCCGCCGCCGACTTGATGGTCTGGTAGCCGACGATCGAGCCGAGGCGCGGATAGTCGTTGTACTTGGCCTGGTAGGCCTTCAGGAACGCATCATGCTCGGGCGTCTTGATCGAGTACCAGGGATAGCCGGTGACGATCCAACCCTCGGGCGTCTCGTCCTTGAGCGGGTCGAGATATTCGGGCTCGCCGGTCAGGAACGAGACGACCTCGCGGCCCTTGAACAGGCCACGGGTGTTGCCTTCACGCACGAGCTTCACAAGGTCCGCGCCGAAGGTGACGTTGAGGATCGCTTCCGGATTGGCGGCGGCAACCGCCTGCACCACCGGACCCGCGTCGATCTTGCCCTGCGGCGGCCACTGCTCGTCGACCCACTGGATGTCAGGACGCTTCTCCGACATCAGCTTCTTGAACACCTGCACCGCCGACTGGCCGTATTCATAGTTCGGCGCGATCGTCGCCCAGCGCTTGGCGGGGAGCTTTGCAGCGGCCTCGACCAGCATCGCCGCCTGCATGTAGTTGGAGGGACGCAGGCGGAAGGTATACTTGTTGCCCTTCGACCAGGTGACGGCGTCCGTCAGTGGCTCGGCCGCGAGGAAGAACACCTTCTTCTGGTTGGCGAAGTCGCTGACGGCCAGACCGATGTTCGACAGGAACGTTCCCGCGAGCATCGCGACGCCTTCGCTGGAGACGAGCTCATTGGCCGCGGTCTGCGCGTCCGCCGGCTTGCCGCCATCGTCCTTGGAGATGACGACAAGCTTCTTGCCGTTGATGCCGCCGGCGGCGTTGATCTCTTCCACCGCGAGCTGCCAGCCCTTGCGATAGGGCTCGGTAAACGCCGGCAGCAGCGAGTAGCTGTTGATCTCGCCGATCTTGATGTCCTGCGCCATGGCCGACTGAGCCATGCCGCCCGCCAGAAGCGCGAAGGCCGCGCCGACGAAATAGTTTCTTGCTCGCATCCCAACCTCCAGTTTTGAACTCTTTACGTCTTCAACGTGATCTTGACGCCTTCAGCGCGATCTTGCCGGAGAGGCTGTGCCCGCCTCCCCGGCTCGAGCTCTATCTCAAACCGTCTTCGCCCTTCACTTCAGCAACCGTCAGGCCACCGACGCGCGGCAGCGGACGGCCGCTGTCGGTGACCGCGACCGCAACCATGATCTCGTTGGCACGCGGCGCGTCGTTGATCTGCACCTCCATGCCGTCGAAATGACTGCGCACGAAGGCCGCGTCCTTGTGCCCGAGCGGAATGTCGAGCGTCGTGCCGGGGCCGCTGCGCTTCTTCGACGACGGGATCAGCGCCGCGCCCTTGCTCAGAACCTTGCGCACCGGCGCGCCCATTTTCGGGTGGAGGATGGCGGCGGCATGCTCCAGCTCGCCGTTCTCGCCGACGGCGGCGGCCTTGCCGTAGCTCTGCGCCTTGGCGCCGTTGATGCCGAGCGCGGCCACCGCGCGCTTCGACAGAAGCTCGCCGAGCTCCTCGCCGATCGCGATCAGCGGCGAGAGGTCCTCGACATATTTTCCGGCGAAGGGATTTTCGATCACGGCGATCGCCGCGGCGCGCCGGGTCGGCGGCGAGACCTGGCGGCCCATCTCCATCTGCGTTTCTTCGACGACGGTGACGATCTTGCGGATGATCGCGCTCATGCTTCGCTTCCCTGTTCAGGCATCGACCGCGTTCTCCAGCTCAAGCGGGCGCGATCGTTGCTCTTCTATATCCTTGGTTCCGATGACAAGCATATCACCACAAAGCCGCAGCACGGCACCCTCGATCAATCCGCGATCGAATAATTGCCGTGCACATTCCGCGCCAGATTCCAGCGCGGCGGCGATCTCGTTCCGCGACAGTTCGCCGACATCGCGGGTGACGAGACGCGCGCCGAGATCGCTGTCGGGCTGAAGCTCGTTCGCGGGTTGCCGGATAATGGCGGGATGCCCGGGCAGATCGACGGCATTGGCAATAACGGTGGCTGCCGCGTCGGCTTGCGAGGCCGTCGCCGCCAGCACCGTCACCGCGTCGGCGATGCCGAGCGAAAAGCTGCGGCCGTGGCGGCCACTGGTCGCGATGCCGCGCACGGGATCATTCGAATCGACCTTCATCGCCCGCATCACGCCGTCGCGATCGGGGCGATCCATCAAGCCGACGGAAAAATGTTCGCCCTGGCCGAGGTGAAGCGCGATATCGCCGCCATTGTTGACGTAGGCCTGATCGAGCGTCGCAGCACCGAGCATCGCGCCCAGAACTTCCTCCGCCACGCTGCCGGCCACCGCAGCCATCGGCGTGATGAAGCAATCGGCCGCATAGGGCGCGACCGCGGCGTGCATCCGACGCGCCACTACGCCCTTCATCGAGGTCCGCGCTCCAGCAGCCACCCGCAGTTCCGGCAATTCCGCACAGAGCTCGTCGAGCAATCCGGTGAAACGTCGTGCCGCAGCCTCATAAGCCGCGCGCACCTCGTCCGTACGCCCCCTCGCCTCGACGATCAGATCAATCGGTCCATCCTGCAAATGCAGCCGCCGGCCATCAGACAGCAATGCGATTTGCGGGAGCCTGGTCATGCCCGACGTCCCGGGATCGGATTCTGCCAGGGCAGTTGGCGAACGTCCTCGCCGTTCTGAACTTCGGATAACGGCTTGACGTAATCCATGTGACCGCCGAGCGCGGCGTAGTCCGACAGCTTCATCGTGAACTCGATCGGCGCGACCAGCGCCGGCGTCGGAACATAGCCGAACGCGCCGGCCGGCATCTGCGTCACATCGACCATGTAGGTGATGCCGCCGCCCGGCCAGACATAAACCGGCGCACCGCCGCTGGTGACCCGCGTCAGCGCGTCCTTCACCGAGCGCGTCAGCCGCACCGGATTGTCAGTCACGCCCGCGCGCAGCGACCCGCCCGCGCCCGCCATGAACAGCACCGTGCACAGCGCCGGCTCGCAATTCTCCTGGATGCGCTCAACCGAGAATTTCAAATCGGCGGGCATTTCGGTCTCGACCGGCTTCAAGGCCTCGTCGAGCACGTAGTAGGACGAATGCTCACCTGTCGTGGAGACCATCAGCATCGAGAGGCCGGCCTTGGCCTCCTTGGCGTCGAACGGCCCGAGAATCGAGAGCGGATCGGAGATGTTGGTGCCGCCCCACCCGGTGCCGGGATCGGCGACCTGGAAATAGCGGCCGGGCGTCGAACGGCGCCCTTTCATCTTGATGCCGGTGTCGGCGATGTCGAGCAGCTTGCCGGCCTGGTGCTCGCTGAGCACGCCGGTGATGTGGTCGTCGACGACGACGACCTCGTCGACCTTGCCGTGCCACTGCTTTGCGAACATGCCGATCGTCGCCGAGCCGCAGCCGACGCGCATGCGCTCTTCCTTCGCGCCGTTGACGATCGGCGGCTGGCCGGCCTGCACCACCACGCTGGCGCCGCCGTCGATGGTCAGCTCCACCGCCTTGCAATTGGCGAGGTCCATCAGCGTGTCGCAGGTGACGCGGCCCTCCTTCTTGGAGCCGCCGGTGAGATGATGCACGCCACCGAGCGACAGCATCTGCGAGCCGTATTCGCTGGTGGTGACATGGCCGACCGCCTCGCCCTGTGCGCGAACGGTCGCGGTTTCCGGCCCGAGATAGCGGTCGGTGTCGATCTTCACCTTGATGCCGCAATAGGAGAAGATGCCCTCGGTGACCACGGTCACCATGTCGACGCCGTCGACCTCGGCGGAGACGATGAACGGAGCCGGCTTGTAGTCTGGATAGGTCGTGCCCGCGCCGATCGCGGTCACGAAGGTCGAGGGCTCGTGGACGATCTTGCCGTCCCAGTCTTCAGTGCGACTGAATGGGACCAGCTTGCCGCCGTGCTCGACGGTGCGCTCCAGGATGACATGCGGATCGACGCGGACCAGCTTGCCGTCGTGATTGGCGTAGCGGTCGCAGGCGCCTGCCGCACCCGGCTTGATGTAGCACATCACCGGACAGGCATCGCAGCGGATCTTGTCGATGGCAGCGCTCGTTGTTTCCATCACCATGTCAAAGCCAGCGGACAATCGCGGTTATCATTCGTATACGAACGATGTTGCGCGCGCTCCCCCGCGGCTGTCAAGCGGCGGTGCGCCGCAAAAGATGCCGCTGCCGCATAAAACCTCATTTGCCTATCCGCTCTGTCCACAAACAAGGCAGTCGCGCTGCACTGCGGCATGCCCGGCTTGCACGTTTGTGTACAAACGGTATCGTCGCGACGTAGATTTCGAGCGACTTGGATTTTTATGATTGGTCGTTGGGCTTGGGAACGAGGATGACGCAGGCACCGATCCGCCTCACCGTGAACGGAGGGATCCACGAGGTCACAGCGGCGCGCGATACGCCGCTGCTCTACGTGCTGCGCAATGATCTCGCGCTCAACGGTCCGAAATACGGTTGCGGCCTTGGTGAATGCGGCACCTGTACTGTCCTGATCGACGGTGCCGCCGCACGCTCCTGCGTCGTTCCGATCGGCGGCTGCGCCGGGCGCGACATCGTGACGCTCGAAGGCCTCGGCACGCGCGACAAGCCCGATGTGGTGCAGCAGGCCTTCATCGACGAGCAGGCCGCGCAATGCGGCTATTGCCTCAACGGCATGATCATGACCACCAAGGCGCTGCTTGCGATCAACCCGCAGCCCACAGAGCAGGAGGCGCTGGCGGCGCTGCGCTACAATCTCTGCCGCTGCGGCACCCATCTCGAAATCCTGCGCGCCGTGATGCGCGCATCGGGCCGGCTCGCCGAGGCCGCTGATTGATGGCCTCTTCTCTCTCGAACGGAGCTGAGCGGGGCTCGCTCGTCGTCGTCCGCACAGTGGACGAGGTCACATCGGAAACCTTCATCCGCATCACCGCGGACGGATCGGTCACGGCCTATAACGGCCATGTCGATCTCGGCACCGGTATTCGCACCGCACTCGGCCAGATCGTCGCCGAAGAGCTCGACGTGTCCTTTGCGCGCGTCATCGTCGTGCTCGGCGATACCGCTTTGGTGCCGAACCAGGGCGCGACCATCGCCAGCGAAACCATCCAGATCACCGCCGTTCCCCTGCGCAAGGCCGCGGCCCAGGCGCGCCACCTGCTGATCGCACGCGCGGCCGAGCGGCTGGAGCTGCCCGCCGCCGAGCTGAAAATCGAAGACGGTCTCGTGCGCGGCCATAATCGCAGCGTCAGCTATGGCGAATTGATCGGCGGCGAGACCATTCGCCTCGAGCTTGCCGACGACGTCGCGGTCAAGCCCGTCGGCGACTATGCCATCGTCGGCCAGTCGATGCCGCGCGTCGACCTGCCCGCCAAGGCCACGGGCGAATTGACCTTCGTGCACGACATCCGCGTGCCCGGCATGCTGCACGGCCGCGTGGTGCGCCCGCCCTATGCCGGAGTCGATGCCGGGCCGTTCGTCGGCACCAGCCTGATCGCCGTGGACGAGTCCTCGATCCGCGACATCCCTGGGATCATCGCCGTGGTGCATATCGGCGATTTCGTCGGCGTCGTCGCCGAGCGCGAGGAGAACGCGATCCGCGCAGCGGAACAGCTCGCGGTGAGTTGGAAGCCGACGCCTGATTTGACCGACCTCTCTGACGTCGAGACCGCGCTACGCGCCAATCCGTCGACGCCGCGCACGCTGATCGACAAGGGCGACGTCGATGCGGCGATTTCAGGCGCCGCCAAGCCGATGCAGAGGACCTACGTCTGGCCGTATCAGATGCACGCCTCGATCGGCCCGTCCTGTGCGGTCGCCGATTTCCAGCACGGCAACATCCGCGTCTGGTCGGGCACGCAGAATCCGCACGTGCTGCGCGCCGACCTCGCGCTGCTGATCGAACGGCCCGAGAGCGAGATCGAGCTCATCCGCTTGGAAGCCGCCGGCTGCTATGGCCGCAACTGCGCCGATGACGTCACGGCCGACGCGCTGCTGCTGTCGCGCGCGGTCGGCCGGCCGGTGCGCGTGCAGTTGACGCGCGAGCAGGAGCATGTTTGGGAGCCCAAGGGCACCGCGCAGCTCATCGACGTCAATGGCGGCCTCGACGCCGAGGGCGGCATCGCCGGCTACGATCTCGCCACGCGTTATCCCTCGAACGCCGCGCCGACGCTGGCGCTGCTGCTCACCGGGCGCATTCCGTCCGAGGCTGCCGTGCTGCAGATGGGCGACCGTACCGCGATCCCGCCCTACGACTACGACAACATGCGCGTGGTCGCGCATGACACGCCGCCGATCGTGCGCGCCTCCTGGTTTCGCGGTGTCTCGGCGCTCCCGAACACCTTTGCGCATGAATCCTATATCGACGAGGCCGCGACCGAGGCCGGCGTCGATCCCATTGAATACCGCCTGCGTTACCTGAAGGACCAGCGCGCCGTCGATCTCGTCAATGCGGTCGCCGAGCGCGCGGGCTGGACGCCGCGGCCCGTCCGCGAAGAGAAAGATGGCGAGGTCGTGCACGGACGCGGCTTTGCCTATGCGCTCTACGTCCACAGCAAGTTTCCGGGCTATGGCGCGGCGTGGTCGGCCTGGATCGCGGACGTCGCGGTCAACAAATCCACCGGCGACGTTAGCGTCACCCGCGTCGTCGCGGGCCAGGATTCCGGCCTGATGATCAATCCGGACGGCGTGCGCCACCAGATCCACGGCAACGTCATCCAGTCCACCAGCCGCGCGCTGATGGAGGAGGTCTCGTTCGAGCGCGGCGCGGTGGCGGCGCGCGAGTGGGGTGCCTATCCGATCATCCCCTTCCCCGACGTGCCCGAGATCGACGTCCTGATGCTGCCGCGGCCGGACCAGCCGCCGCTCGGCGTCGGCGAGTCCGCGTCAGTCCCGAGCGCGGCGGCGATTGCGAACGCGATCTTCGATGCCACCGGCGTGCGCTTTCGCGAGCCGCCGTTCACGCCGGAGCGCATCCTTAGAGGATTGCATGGTGAAACGTCGCCGGTGCCGCAGGCCCTGCCCGCGCCTGCTGCAACAAAACCGTCACGCATCTGGGAAAATCCCTTCGCCAAACGCGCCGGCCTTGTCGCGACGATCGCGGCCGCCTGCACCGCCGCGATCGGCATCGGTGCTGCGCTCCTGCCCGGCCGCGCCATCGCGCCGATCGCGCGGCCCGACGCCTCGGTCTATTCCGCAGCGACCATCGCGCGCGGCCAGCAGCTTGCTGCGCTCGGCAATTGTGCGGAGTGCCACACCACGATCAACGGCGTGCTCAACGCCGGCGGCCGTGCGCTGGAAACGCCGTTCGGCACCATCTACTCGACCAACATCACGCCCGACGTCGAGACCGGCATCGGCGCCTGGTCCTATCCCGCCTTCGAGCGCGCCATGCGCGATGGCTTGCATCGCGACGGACGGCAGCTCTATCCCGCTTTCCCCTACACACACTTTGCGAAGACCAACGACGCCGACATGCAGGCCCTCTACGCCTACCTGATGGCGCAACCCGCGGTGCCCTCGAACGCACCGGCGAACACACTCGCCTTCCCCTTCAATCTCCGCCCGTTGCTCGCAGGCTGGAACGCGCTGTTCCACGACACGAAGGAGTTCAAGCCCGATCCCGCCAAGTCCGAGGCCTGGAATCGCGGCGCCTATCTTGTCGAAAGTCTCGGCCATTGCAGCGGCTGCCATTCGCCGCGCAATGCGCTCGGCGCCGAGCAGCGCAACGCCTATCTCGCCGGCGGCTTTGCCGAGGGCTGGGAAGCGCCGCCGCTATCCTCGCTCTCGCACGCGCCGATCCCGTGGAGCGAGGACGAGCTGTTCGCCTATTTGCGCACCGGCCATTCGCGCTATCACGGCGTCGCCGCCGGCCCGATGGCGCCTGTCGTCAGGGACCTCAAGACCCTGCCCGACCAGGACATCCGCGCGATGGCGGTCTATCTCGGCTCGTTCAATGACACCGCGGCCGATACGTCCGCACTCGCTGCCAAGCTCGAGAGCGCAACGCAAGTGACCGTTGCCTCCTCCACCGGTGCGCGGCTCTATCAGGGCGCCTGCGCCGTCTGTCACGAGGTCGGCGGCCTGCCGCTGTTCGGCTCCCGGCCCTCGCTTGCGCTCAACAGTAATCTCCACAGCGCGACATCGGACAATCTCGTACAGGTGATCCTGCACGGCATCGCTGAACCCGTGTCCAGCGATCTCGGCTACATGCCCGCGTTCAGGAACAGCATGAGCGACGCGCAGGTCGAAGACCTCGTCGGCTTCCTGCGCAAGCAGTTCGCACCGGATAAGCCGGCCTGGACCGGCGTCCGTGAGACGATCGCGCGGGTGCGAGCGTCGGCGCACTAAAGCACGATCCGGAAAAGTGCGCAGCGGTTTTCCGAAAAGATCATGCTCAAACAACAACCTAAAGCGCGATGACGATTCATCCCAATTTCATCGCGCTTTAGAAGAAGCACGCAATCACGCGTGCTTCTTCGCCTCCACCGGCGGCGTGCCGTGGGTGTGGAACGACTCGATCGTCTTCAGTCCCCAGGCCTGGCCCTTCTTGCGTTCCTCCTCGGTCCATACGATCGGCTTCCAGTCGGGCGCGAGGATGAGGCGGGCGCCGGCGTTGGCGACCTCGACGCGGTTGCCGCCGGGCTCGTAGACATAGAGGAAGAAGGTCTGCTGGATCGCGTGCTTGTGCGGGCCGGTCTCGATGTGCACCCCGTTCTCGAGGAAGATGTCGGCCGCGCGCAGAATCTCCTCGCGGCTGTCGAGCGCGTAGGTGACGTGGTGGAAGCGGCCGGGCACGCCGGAATGGTCGAGCGAATAGGCGAAGTCGTAGCTCTTGTTCGACATCGTCAGCCACATCGCGGCTTCCCGCCCGTCATTGAGCACGATCTGCTCGGTGAGGCGGCAGCCGAGATAGTTCTCGAAGAACTCGCGGTTGGCCTTGATGTCGACGGCGAGGCAGTTGAGGTGGTCGAGGCGGCGGACATTGACGCCGCGCGCGGGAAAGCGCTGCGCCTGGTTCTTCAGCGCCGGCTTCAGCTCCGGCGGCGCCTGATACCATTCGGTCTCGTAATAGAGCTCGACGATGTGGCCGTCGGGGTCGCGGCAGCGGAAGGTCGGCCCCTGCCCCATGTCGCCGTCGATCCAGCCGATGTCGAAGCCGGAGCCCTTCAGCGCGGCGACGCGGCGCTCAAGCGCCTGCTGGCTGCGCGCGCGGAGCGCCATGTGCTCCATGCCCGAGGTCTTCGACGCCGTGAGCTTGAGCGAATAGCGCTCGTAATCGTCCCAGCCGCGCAGATAGACCGACTCGCCCTTCTGTCCGCTCACGGTCATGCCCATCACGTCGACGAAGAATTTCAGGCTCTCGTCGGGCTTCGGCGTCAGCAGCTCCATGTGGCCGAGATGGGCGAGATCGAGGATCGGTTCGGGCTGCATGGTTTCCTCCTGGCGAAGCTGGCGATCCGCTGCGGCGGATCGTGCAATCGAGCGCGGAGCTACAAAGGGCTCGTGCGCCCGGGGCGGCATCGGGGCCGCGGGTTCATTTGTACTAATGTACAAATGATTAGGTCCCGTCAACAAATCATGCACCGTCATCACGGCGCCCCAAGGGGAACCGGCAATCCCCGAAACGGCGGACAGACTGCCCGGATGGTAAAATCTTCCTTAAGTGCGCCCGGCCTCAACGGCCCAGAAAAGCGCCAATTTCCGGACGTTTCCGCCGACAAGTATGCATTAGCAACAAACTTCCTGGCCGAATTGTCGCGGATTTAACGAAGCGGCCGCGCCTCCCGTTTAACCGTTTGTGCAGCCCCGGCCGCGCATAGTCGGGGTTAAATTCCTCGCTCTTGCCAGGTTCATTCCAGTGACATCGTTTGGACGCGTGATTTCGGTTCGCGGATCGCTCGCCCGGGTCGGGCTTTTGGCGGCAAACCAATTGTCGATCTCGGAAGTTCGGGCGACCGTCGGCCGCTTCGTCAGCATTCGTTGCGCGAGCTCGGTGATCGTCGCCATGATCACCGAGGTCTCCTGCGAGAACCTGGGCAGCAACGACAATTACATCGCCATCGCCTCCGTCGATCTGCTCGGCGAGATCCTCAATGCCGCCGACAAGGCCAAATTCCAGCGCGGCGTCACCAATTATCCGACCATCGGCGATGCCGTGGACCTGATCACCAGCCAGGAGCTGCGCACGATCTATGCGCCGACCGGCTCGGACCAGATCAATGTCGGCTTCCTCCAGCAGGACCGCTCGGTCGTCGCCTATGTCGACGTCGAGGAAATGCTGTCCAAGCATTTCGCCGTACTGGGATCGACCGGCGTCGGCAAATCGACCGGCGTGTCGCTGCTGCTCAACGAGATCCTGAAGGCGCGCCCGAACCTGCGCATCTTCCTGCTCGACGTCCACAACGAATATGGCCGCTGCTTCGGCGACCGCGCGCTGGTGCTCAACCCGCGCAATCTGAAGCTGCCGTTCTGGCTGTTCAACTTCGAGGAAATCGTCGACGTGCTGTTCGGCGGCCGCGCCGGCGTGCCCGAGGAGCTCGACATCCTCGCCGAAGTGATCCCGCTCGCCAAGGGCGTCTACACCCAGTACCAGAACGCCGACCGCATCGGCCTCAAGCGCATCGATCCCAAGCAGGTCGGCTACACCGTCGACACGCCGGTGCCTTACCGCCTCGTCGACCTGATGTCGCTGATCGACGAGCGCATGGGCAAGCTGGAAAACCGCTCCTCGCGCATCATCTATCACAAGCTGATCTCGCGCATCGAGGCGGTGCGCAACGATCCGCGCTACGCCTTCATGTTCGACAACGCCAATGTCGGCGGCGACACCATGGCCGAGGTGATCAGCCATCTGTTCCGCCTGCCCGCCAACGGCAAGCCGATGACGGTGATGCAGCTCGCCGGCTTCCCGGCCGAAGTCATCGACTCCGTCGTATCGGTGCTCTGCCGGATGGCCTTCGACTTCGGCCTGTGGAGCGACGGCGTCTCGCCGCTGCTGTTCGTCTGCGAGGAAGCGCATCGCTACGCCTCCGCCGACCGCAATGTCGGCTTCGGCCCGACCCGCAAGGCGGTGTCGCGCATCGCCAAGGAAGGCCGCAAATACGGCGTCTATCTCGGCCTGATCACACAGCGTCCGGCCGAGCTCGACGCCACCATCATCTCCCAGTGCAACACGCTGTTCACGATGCGCCTTGCCAACGACCGCGACCAGGCGCTGCTGCGCGCCGCGGTGTCGGACGCCGCCGCGAACCTGCTGTCCTTCGTGCCGTCGCTCGGCACCCGCGAGGTGCTGGCGTTCGGCGAAGGCGTCGCGCTGCCGACCCGCCTTCGCTTCAAGGAAGTGCCGCCCCACCAATTGCCGCGCGGCGAAGCCACCATCTCGAGCGTGCCGTCCGTCACCGCCGGCCACGACATGCACTTCGTCAGTGCCGTGCTCGAACGCTGGCGCGGCGCGACCTCGAACCGCGACTCCGCGCCGAACGATCCGGTGTTCCAGGCGCCGCCCGCCAAGACGCTCGGCGCGGCCGAAGCCCCGATGCTGCAGCCCTCGATGGGGCTCGACCCGGACCGCTTCTCGCTGCTGAAGAAGCCGCTGCGGTAAGGACTCCCGTGTCCCGGACGCGCTGCAACGCCCTTTGCGTTGCTGCGCAGAGCCGGGACCCACGCCACACCCACTGCACTCGCGGAAACATGGGCCCCGGCTCTGCAGCGCACCGCTGGAGAAGCGCTGCGCCGCGTCCGGGGCACGAGACCTCGCGACGCCTCTGGAGCGGCCCGCCCGCATGGATTATGTTTCCCGCCCCCAAAGCCGGAAATCCATGCCCATGACAAAACCCGCCCCGCAACGCTTCCCCGCTCCCGCAATCGACAGCCTGCCCGACGACATCCGAACGCGACTGCTCGCCGTGCAGGAGAAGAGCGGCTTCGTGCCGAACGTGTTCCTCACGCTGGCCTACCGGCCGGACGAGTTCCGCGCCTTCTTCGCCTATCACGACGCGCTGATGGAGAAGGACGGCGGCCTGACCAAGGCCGAGCGCGAGATGATCGTGGTGGCGACCTCGGCGGCCAACCAGTGCCAGTATTGCGTCATCGCCCACGGCGCGATCCTGCGCATCCGCGCCAAGAACCCGCTGATCGCCGACCAGGTCGCGGTGAACTACCGCAAGGCCGACATCACGCCGCGTCAGCAGGCGATGCTCGATTTCGCGATGAAGGTCTCGGCCGACGCGCAGCGCGTCTCGGAGGATGATTTCGCAACGCTTGCGCCGCACGGCTTCAGCGACGACGACATCTGGGACATCGCCGCGATCTCCGCCTTCTTCGCGCTGTCGAATCGCCTGGCGAATTTCACCGGCATGCGACCGAACGAAGAGTTCTATCTGATGGGACGCCTGCCGAAGAAATGAGCGAGCTCGACTGGCCCGAAATCATCGCGCGTCTCGGCATCGCGACGGCCGCCGCCGGCGCGATCGGGCTCGACCGCGACCTGCACGGCAAGCCGATCGGACTGAAGACGCTCGGCATCGTCGGGCTCTCCACCGCGGCCATGGTGCTGTTAGCCGTACAGTTCGCCGAGCCCGGCAAAATCACCGACGCGGCGAGCCGCGTCATCCAAGGCATCCTCACCGGCATCGGCTTTCTCGGTGCCGGCGTCATCGTGCACCAGAGCGCGGGCTTTCGCGTTCGCGGCCTGACCAGCGCCGCCTGCACCTTCCTTGCGGCCTGCCTCGGCATCGTCTGCGGCGCCGGGCAATGGAAGATCGTCACGGTCGCGCTTGTGCTGGCCTTCGTCCTGCTCACCGTCGGTCGCCCCATCGAGCGCAGGCTGCACCGGATGCTCGGTGGCAAGGAGGAGCGCCACGATGTCGAAAGCGGCTTGGGAGATCGCCGCCCATAGTGAGCGCCCGACGGCTCCGCCCTCAGCGTGGACGGCCAGCACGGCGCCAATAAAAGAGCGCAAGCGCAACCGGCAACGAAAGTGCCAGCCACGACAGGCCGTCCCAGATTCCGTCTCCGACGAGCGCCAAACCGAGCCCCGCGGCGCAGACCACGCCTGTGAGCAGCGGCATCCGAAACACATTCCAGGCACTTCTGTAGTGCCGAGCCCTGATCGGCCTGTCGGGAGCGGCCATAGGACTAGACACCAACCGCTGCGGTCCGATCCGCGCCAAGCGGCTTGCCACGCAGCGACGAGGACCTTCTCCTCGGCGCCCAGAGGTAGATTCCGCTGATCAGAACGATGATGGTGATGATGTCCAGCAGCGCCCAGACGATCTTCAGCGGCAGCCCGCCATAATCGCCGAAATGGAGCGGGCGCGAGACCTGAAGCGTTTTCAGATACCAGGGCACTTCGGGGGCCACGATCGTCTTGCCGTCATTGGCATCGACCAGCATGGGCTGAAGCATGCGTGCCGTGAACGGGGTCGCCCCCTTGGTCCAGACGACGAGGTGCTGCGGACTGCCGAAGCGCGCCGACGTCGGCATCGTCACGGAGGTCACCAGACGATCCGGAAATCTCGCGCGGACCAGCTCGACGGCGGACTGAACCGAGGGGATTGGAGCCACGGGCTTGCCCAGATGCGGCGCCAGCAAAACGGGAATCAGCTGCGCTCGCCACAGGTCGAACAGTGGCGTCGCCAGCGTGTTGATCATGCCGGTAAGACCCACCACCATCGTCCAGGTGACGGTGACGATGCCGAGAAGATTATGGGTGTCGAGCCATTTGACCCGGGGCGAGGACCGCCGGCGGATCGTGCCGAAATCGAGCCGCCGCATGAGCGGCCAATAGACCACGACGCCGGATATGATCGAAACCGCGAACACAAGACCCATCGCCCCGAGAAACAATTCGCCGGGCAGGCCCGCGAACATGTCCTTGTGAATCCGCAGCACGATGTCCATGACGCCCTGATGCGGGGCCTCCTCGCCGAGTACTTCGGCCGTACGCGCATCGAGGGTCAGGCGATGGAAGTTGCCGGGTGCCGGGACCGCGGTCGGAGAAACCGCGACCGTCACCAAAGGCTCGCTCTGCTTCAGATTGAGCAACAATACGTACTGACCGGGAAAGCGCGCCTGGGCTGCCGCGATCATCCGGTCGAGCGAGAGGCGCGGCGTGCCTTCCGGCAGGACGGGAGCAGTGATCTCATCCTCGAGCAGGTCGTCGATCTCGTCGTGAAAGACTAGCGGAAGCCCCGTCACGCACAGCATCAGCAGGAACAGCATGCACACCAGCGATGTCCAGGTGTGAATGCGGGACCAGAGGCGGATCGTGCGTGCCTGAACCATGCGTCTACCAGCGATAGCTGACCGTGCCCGTGATGGTGCGCGGGCTGGTGTACTGGCAACCACCACCCGTCGTGCAGGCGAGCGTGACGCGATCGGCGATGTTCTTCACGTTCAGCGCCAGGCTCACGCCCTTCGGCTGGCGATAATGCAGGCCTGCATCGAACACCACGTAACCTTCGTTGACGATGGTATTGGTGGTATCGGCAAAGGTCGGCCCGGTGTAGCGGACGCCGCCGCCAAGACCCCAGCCATCCCAGATGCCGCCCTGGACGGTGTAGTCGACGTAGGCCGATGCGAGCTGGCGGGCTACCGACGTTGGCACCTTGCCGAGGTCAGCGGCGACGGTGGTTTCCGTCACCTTCACATCCATATTGGTATAGGTCGCCACGAGGTTCAGCCCCGGCACGATCTGCGCCAGCACCTCGAACTCGACGCCGCGCGAGTTCACCTCGCCGAGCTGCACCGAGGAGCCGAGATGTGACGGATCGGTCGTGAGCGAATTCTGCCGCGTCAAATCATAGAGCGCCACGGTCATCAGCAGGGTTCGCGACGGCTGATACTTGACGCCGACTTCGTGCTGCTGCGCCGTGGTCGGCTTGAATGGGCTTCCCCCGAAATCGGTGCCCGGCGTCGGCAGGAACGACTCCGAGTAGCTGTAATAGGGAGCCACACCGGAATCGAACACATAGGAGACCGCCCCTCGCTTGCTGAAGGCCGTGTCCTTCGCGTCGGTGGTCTTGTTGGTCACCAACGTGTAGCTGTTCTGTTCGGACGAATCATATCTGCCGCCCAGCGTGAAGATCCAGTTCTGGAGCTTCATCTGGTCCTGCACATAGACACCGACCTGATCGATCGACTGGTTCACCGACGGGTTGCTGAGCGTGGTCGGCATGGCGATCGTTTGGTCATAGACCGGATTGATCTTGCTGAGCGACGGTGCACTTCCGCCATACGTCCTGTCAGTCATGTTGAACGTCAGATAGTCGACGCCGGAGACCACCGTATGCTGAAGCGGCCCCATGCTGAACTTGCTGATCAGATGGTTGTCGGTTGACAGCGAGTCGGTCTGCTCCAGCGTACGCACCGCACGCCGCGGAAAGATCGTGAGCGTATCGACCGGACTTGCGATGTTGTACGTCAGGTAGCGATAGTCGAGTTCGCTGTGGCCGTAGCGGGCCTTCGATTCGAAGATCAGATTGTTGCTGAAGCGGTGCTCGAACTGATAGCCGATGCGCTCCTGCTCCTGGTCGAACTTGTTGTAGCTGGGGTCGCCCAGGAACAGCGGCAGCGCCGTGACGCCGGTGATCTTCCCGCCGCTCACATGAGCCATCGACAGCGGAAAGGCATTTCCTGTCAGGTCGTGGGTATAATCGGCCAGAATGGTCAGCGTCGTATAGTTGGTCGGCTTCCAGGTCACGGCCGGCGCGATGTAGGTTCGGTTGTCCTTGACGAAATTCGAGAAATTGGCGATCTGCGCGTCGGAATCCCGGAACACGCCGGTCAGCCTGTAAAGCAGCGTGCCATCCTTGGTCGCGGGACCTCCGAAGTCGAATGCGCCCTGAAACCGGTCGTAATTGCCGAACTGTCCGGCGATCTCGCCGAAGGCCTGCTCGGGCGGCCGCTTGCTGATGACGTCGACGAGACCGCCCGGCGCACCCTGCCCGTACATGACCGAGCTCGGCCCCTTGATGACGTCGATGCGCTCGAAACCGTAAGGCTCGTTGCGGAACAGCGAGAAGAAGTTGGGATCGCCGACCTCGCGAAGTCCGTCGCGATAAGCACCGTAACCGTTGTTGTCGAAGCCGCGGATGAAGACGTTGTCGAAGCGTGGATCCTTGCCACCCGGCTGGATGGCGAGACCTGCGACATACTGCAATCCTTCGACCAGCGTCGTGACCGAGCGGGCATCGAGCTGATCGCGGCTGACGACGGAAACGGACTGCGGTGTCTCGAGGATCGGTGTGTCCGATTTCATCGCAGCCGAGCTGACGACAGGTACAAAACCCCTCACCGGATCCGTACCGCGTTCCGTGGCAGCTGCGGCTGGTTGCGCAGCCGCCTGGGGCGCCTGACCTGCCGCACGCGACCGTATACGTCTGGCATTCGCGGATCGCGCATTGCGCGTTGTCGTGACCTGGCGCTTGTTGGTACGGCTTTGCTCGACCACGACCGGGGGAATAGCCGACGCTCCGTTCGCACTCTGGGCATGTGCCTCACCGCCGAAGGCGATGGCAGGCGGAAGTGCAAGAAGATTGCACAGCATCAACACTCGCCCGCGCTTCGTTGCGCGCGCGTCAAACACAAATTCCAGCATTCCCAGTCCCCGAATTCACGGGGACGACCATGCAAAAACTCTGAACGCACAATCAAAGAGTTTTGGACGTTTGCGTGCTGGAATCGATACAGACTGGATCCGTTCTAATGAACAGGCGCCGCTGTCCTGCTTGTGCATGCCGCGAGCTGCATGAATTCCCGACGCGGCCGATCGACACCAATGCGCTTCCGCTTGTCCCCATCACGGATTGAGGAAGGCAGCGCTCACGTCTTCCGCCGCGCACTCCAGAGGCCCGCGGCCAGCACGACGGCAGTCACGAGCAGAACGGCGACGAAAGTCTGGATGATGCTGAAGTTGAGCGCATCCCGCGCGACGAACAGCGCGGTGATGGCGCCGGCGAGAACGAATAGAACGCGAAGGATCAGGCTCATCGTGGCGTCTCCAGGTCGGCATGATCGGGAGCGAATCTGGCGACGCAGGAGCGCAACGCTGGTTCGGCAGTCATGCTGGCGAACCTTAGCGGCCGGCGCCAGCGTCGATTTGCGATACGTCAAGTCCGCCTGCGCCGCCTCGCCGCAGGTCCGGCCGCGGCGTCGCCGCATCTGCGATGGCTCAGGCCGCCTATACTTCCTCGACCTCGAGCGTGATCGACACTTTCAGGAAAGGCGCGCCCGTCTCGCGAACGTCGACGACAACGCGCTGCACGCCGCCGGAAACGAAGGCGTCGCGGGCGATGGAGGCGCCGGTCATGACCGCCTCCTTGCGGGCGTCGTTCTCGCTCGCGAGATCCTGCCCGTGCTCGTCGGGAATCACACGGCCGTTCTCGTGAATGTCGAAATGAAATTTTGGCATCGGATGCTCAAAGCGTCGGCGACTGGTGCAGATAACGACCGTCGAAATCCGCCAGTTCCAAAAATCTTCGCTCGTCGAGCACGGTCACGCGCCCCCGATGCAGCTCGACGATGCCGTCCTCACGCAATTGCTTGATGACCCGGTTAGCGTGCACCGCGGTGATCCCGAGGGCTTCGCCGATCTGCTCCTGAGTCAGCGGCATCTCGAAATTGTTGCCGTCGATGCGCCCGATGATCCTGAGGCGCTCGCGCAATTCGATCATGACATGGACGAGCCGCGCCGGCGCAGGACGCTGGCCGACATTGACGATCCATTCACGGAACAAGGCGGCGTCGATCAGCGTGTCCCGCCAGAACAGTTCGGCGACGACCGGCCTGCGCCGATGCAGCTTTTGCAGGGTCTCGTGGCTGATGAAACCGAGTGTCGCCGGCGTCAGGGTGGACAGATCATGGTCCATCACACGCAGGAACAGGCTCATCAAATCGGGGATTTCGCCGGGGATGTGGAGGGAGAGCATCTGCCGCTTTCCGCTCGCGATCGTCTTGGACCGCGCGCAGAATCCATCCGCGATCAGGCAGCAGTTGGTCGCGCGCTCACCGTCGCGCACCACCAGCGTCTCGGCCGGAAAGTGCCGGACCGAGATCGGAAGGGCCTCGATCTCGTTGATGTCCTCTTCCGAGATCCCTGAGGAAATGCGCAAGCGTCTGATGAGCGCCGCGCGTATCGCATCGCTGGGCACTTCGATTGGCTCCGGTCCTGGATATGGAACTCATGGCGCCATAGCGCCGTCGCGGGTAAAAACCGCAATCCGCGTTCCGGGTTCCAACAAAAGTTAAGGACGGAGCTTGCCCGTGCATGGTCTGCTTTGCGCCTGAAAAGGCAAATCATGACCAAGAAGCGCAATCGCACGCGACCGGACCTGACGCTCCAGGAACGCCTGAACAAGTTCACGCAGGAAGCTCGCGCCGCGGCCAAAAAGCTGCCGGCCGGCGCCGAGCGTCACGCTCTGTTGCAGAAGGTGCGCGACGGCGAAGCCGCCGCCGAGATGGAGCGGCTGCTATCGTCTCCGGACCAACAGACTCCGAAGTGATCACGCGCGGCCACGGGGCACGTTGCGGCTACTGCTTTGCCATCAGGTCGAGCGCCGGCGCAAAGCGCTCGGCGAACGTCAACGACCTGGTGTGATGGACCGCGGCGAACGACGCCGAGATTCCAGCTGAAGCAACCGCGAGCAAGGCAATTGCGAAAAACAGACGGCGCATGTCCGCCTCCTATGTGGGCTCGACTACCCCACAGAGATGGGACCGCTCTGTTTCAGGACGGTTTCATCGCCTCGGAAAATGATTTCGCTCAAGCGGCTGTGATCAGATCCGGCTTATCGGGCCGCGCGCCGTAACCAACTAATAAGTGTTGCTGCTGTCTTGCAGCGGGTCGTGCCGGGAATTTTGCAAGCCGCATCACGATCGTGAATGGAAGGACGGCCGCGACAGCGCTGGCTGGAATGCGGAGTCGTCAAGGACAACTCAAATGAAGATCGTCATCAGGAAGCTGAATGGGCTGTGGCACCTCATCGTCGGATCGAGCCAGATCCGAACGCCCTTCCTGGACACCCAGGACCGCGCGCTGGTCGTCACCTACGCCCGCCGCGCCTATCCCGGCGCCAAGATCTTCCAGCGCGACTGAGCGGTCGCGCCTAATCGTCCGACGCCGGACCGCACCAGCCGGGCAGATAGATCGCATCCTTGCTCTTGGCCGCGGCCAGCGCTTTTTCCAGTGCCTTGTCGAAATTGGCGTCCACCGCCTTGCGCGTCAGCTTCCGGCGCAAAAAGTCTGCCCACAAGAATTCGGAGAACGGAGTCGTGTCCTTGGCGAAGCCGCCCATGCGGCGGAGCTCGCCGGCAAGGCTGCGGAACGGATCGTCCTTGAGATCGACGACCGATTTCGGCAGATCGCGGAACGGTCGCCGCTCGCCCTTGGAATCGTAGGGATAGACCCAGCGCTTGTTGTCCATCACGCCCCAGAACGCCTCGCGCTCGACCATGCGCAGATCGCCGACGACGGTCACCAGCACTTCCTTGATGCCCTCGTCATGCAGCGCGCGGCCGAGATGGTGATGATCGATCACGTAGTAGCGCTCGTCAGGGCCGTAGACGACGGGGATCATGTGGCTGCCGAGCAGGTCGGATTGCTTCTTCTTGCCGTGCTCGCGCCAGCGCCTGCGCTTCTCCTTGACCTCACGCATGCCGACCGTCATCTGCGTCGGCCGAAGCGACAGGATCGGCACCGGGTGCACTCTCGGTTCGCGCGCGTTGGTGGTGGTCATGGTCGAAGGGCCCCTCACATCGTTGGACCGGCGAGCCGGGTTCCCGCGATTATGCCACGAGCACCGCGACGGCAAAATGCGTTCAGCCAGGATGGGGATCACAAGCCGCTGTTCACGGGCGCGCGCGCAGCACCGATGTCGGTTGCTGCAACGCAACGGACGCATTCCTGACACCGGGCTGACAGCCCGCGTCACGGTCGTTCGCAGCGCCTCATGAAAGATAATGCAAAGCCGCAACGCACGTGCACGCTGAGAAGATTTTCTGCAACGCGTTCACCACGTGTGCTATCAAAAATCGGCGCTTCGGAGTGATCCTCACACCATGACAACCCAGCGGCCCATCAGCTCGGATGACGAGCACCGGGTGCTCCAGTTCAGGCCGCGCACCTCGCCTTCCCCGGCCGTCCACCGGGGCAGCGGCACCGTGCAGCCGTTGCGCGTCGCACCCGAGCCGCTCGACCTGTCGCGCTACGAGCAGCCCCGTCCCGAGCCGGACGATTTCCGCAATCGCATGCTCGCCAACATCGCGGCGCTCGCCTTCACCATCGCGCTGACCGCGATCGGGATCTGGCTCGCCGTGAGCATCGCCGACCTGCGCCGGACCCAGGATTGCGTGCTGATGGGCCGCCGCGACTGCGTCAAGATCACGACGCCGCAGATCTAGGCGCGCCCGCCGCCGGTGCCCCGGCCAAAACGACCTCCGGCAGGCATCCCCAGCCCTGTCGCCCACCCCGTCCGGCTCCATTGAACTCAGGGCGGCGCTCCGATATACGGGCTTTCGACCCGGCCAGAGGGGGGTTTGAGGGCGTCATCGGGGCGCGATGCCCACCCACCGTTCCACTCTGGAAAACCTGACAAATACCCGCAATATATCAAAGGCTTAGTGATGTCATCCACATTCGATCAGGTCGCTACGATCATCGCTGAAACCTGCGACATCCCGCGCGACACGATCACGCCGGATAGCCACGCCATCGATGACCTCGGCATCGACAGCCTCGATTTCCTCGATATCGCCTTTGCGATCGACAAGCAGTTCGGCATCAAGCTGCCGCTGGAAAAGTGGACCCAGGAGGTCAACGACGGCAAGGCGACCACGGAACAGTATTTCGTGCTGAAGAATCTGTGCGCCCGCATCGACGAACTGGTTGCGGCCAAGGGCGCGAGCGCCTAAGCGCGCAGTCATGCGGCTCGAATATTTCCACATGATCGATCGCGTCGTCGACCTCAACGTCGACGCGAAGACGATTGTCGTCGAGGCCCAGGTCCCCAAGGAGAGCACCATCTTCGAGGGGCACTTCCCGGGCTATCCCCTGATGCCCGGCGTGCTGCTGATCGAATCGATGGCGCAGGCCTCGGGCTGGCTCCAGCTCGGCGTGCTCAAGTTCGAGCGCATGCCGATCCTGGCCGCCGTGAAGGAGGCCAAGGTCCGCGGCTCGGTGTTCCCCGGCGACCTCATGAGCATCGAGGCGAAGCTGGCGCATGAAGGGTCGGGCTACGCGATGACCGAAGCCAAGATCCGGGTCGGCGGCAAGCTGCGCGCGAATTCGACGCTCACCTTTACGCAGATTCCCTTCCCCAATGCGGATATGCGCGGCTACATGGACGACTTCGCCAAACGCATCGGCTTTCCGCAACAGGCCGTAACGCCATGACCGACACCACTTCTAAGTCCGGCCAGACGGAAGTCTGGATTACCGGCATTGGGCTTGCGACCTCGCTCGGCGAAGGCCTCGACGCCAATTGGGACGCGCTTCAGGAGAAGCGCATCAATGTCGACGAGAAGGGCTTTGCGCCCTGCATCGTGCATCCCCTGATGCCGGTCTCTTTCGACACCCAGATCCCGAAGAAGGGCGACCAGCGCCAGATGGAGGCCTGGCAGCGCATCGGCACCTATGCGGCCGGCCTCGCACTCGACTCCGCCGGGATCAAGGGCAACAAGGACATTCTGTCGAAGATCGACATGGTGGTCGCCGCCGGCGGCGGTGAGCGCGATCTCAACGTCGACTCCGGCGTGCTCACGGCCGAGGCCAAGGGGGCGAATGCGCCCGGCTTCCTCAACGAACGCCTGATGAGCGATCTGCGCCCGACCCTGTTCCTGGCGCAGCTCTCCAATCTGCTCGCCGGCAACATCGCCATCGTGCACGGTCTTGGCGGCACCTCGCGCACCTTCATGGGCGAAGAGGTTGCGGGCGCCGATGCCGCGCGCATCGCGCTGGCGCGCATCGCCTCGGGCGAGAGTGACATCGCCCTCGTCGGCGGCTCGCACAATGGCGAGCGCAAGGACCTGATGGTCCTCTACGAATTCGGCGACTTCAATCTGAAGGACAAATTCGCTCCCGTGTGGGCGCGCAAGGATCACGCCGGCTTCGCGCTCGGCTCGGCCGGCGCCTTCCTGGTGCTGGAATCGAAGGCGCATGCCGAAGCGCGCGGCGCAAAGCCGTTCGCAAAGCTGTCGAGCGTCGTTGCCGACCTCGCCCGGCGCAAGCAGCCCGGCGACATGGCTGCAACGCTCGAGAAGCTCTGGGACAAGCTGCCCAGGCGCGAGGGCAAGGGCGCGATCATCACCGGTGCGACCGGCGCGGAGCCCGCCACGAGCGAGGAGCGCGGCTTCCTGAAGGGCCATGCCGATTTCCCGGTGCGCTCGACCGGCACGATGTTCGGCCACACCATGGAAACGCAATTCCCGCTTGGCCTCGCGCTCGCCGCGCTCTCGATCTCGCGTGGCGCGCTGTTCCCGCCGAACGATTCGACGGGGACCGAGATTGAAATGCAGGGGGCGCCCACCCAGATTGTGGTGGTGGGGGCCGGACACTGGCGCGGCGAAGGCATGGCGCTGGTCGAGGCTGTCGGCTGAAGCGCACCCGCGCTCTGGCCGGATAACGCTGTAGCTCTATCGGGGGATCGACATGACTGCACTACGCGACAAACTCGGGCGTCCCGTCGTCGTCGTCACCGGCATGGGCATCATGACCTCTCTCGGCGCCGGCAAGGCCGACAATTGGGCCAAGCTCGTCGCCGGCGAATCCGGCATCCGCACCGTCACGCGCTTTCCGGTCGATGGCCTCAAGACCACCATGGCCGGCACCGTCGATTTCGTCAGCGTCGATCCGTTCTCCTCCACCGGCCTGTCCGAGCGGATGGCCGAGCTCGTGACGGAGGAAGCGCTCGAGCAGTCCGGCATCGGCGCCAAGGCGGATTTCCCGGGTCCCCTCTTCCTCGCGGTCGCGCCGGTCGAAGTCGAATGGCCGCAGCGCCGCGAGCTCGGCCGCGCCGTCGGTGCGCTCGACATCACTTATGACGATCTCTTGCGCATCTCCGGCGGCGGCAAGTACAGCGCCTATCACCATCGCTTCATGTTCGGCTCGGTCGCAGCCCATCTCGCCGAGACCTTCGGCACCAAGGGCTCGCCGATCTCGCTGTCGACGGCCTGCGCCTCGGGCGCGACCTCGATCCAGCTCGGCGTCGAGGCGATCCGCCGCGGCGAGACCGACGCTGCGCTGTGCGTTGCGACCGACGGCACCGTGAATCCGGAAGCCCTGGTGCGCTTCTCGCTGCTCTCGGCGCTGTCGACCCAGAACGATCCGCCGCAGGCGGCCTCCCGCCCCTTCTCCAAGAACCGCGACGGCTTCGTCATGGCCGAAGGCGCCGGCGCCCTCGTGCTGGAAAGCTATGAAGCCGCCACCGCGCGTGGTGCAAAGATCCTCGGCGTCATCGCAGGTTGCGGCGAGCTGACCGATTCCTTCCATCGCACCCGCTCTTCGCCCGACGGCAAGCCGATCATCGGCTGCATGAACAAGACGCTGGCCGATGCCGGTATGACGCCGGACCAGATCGACCACATCAACGCGCACGGCACCGCGACGCCCGAGAACGACAAGATGGAGTACAACACGACATCGGCCGTGTTCGGCGATCTCGTCTCGAAGATTCCCGTCACCTCGAACAAGTCGATGGTCGGCCACACCATCTCGGCGGCAGGCGCGGTCGAGGCGATCTTCTCGCTGCTGACGCTCGAGCATCAGCGCATTCCGCCGACCATCAACTACGACAATCCGGATCCCACGATCCTGTTTGACGTCGTCGGCAACAAGGCGCGCGATGCCCGCGTCACGGCGGTGATGTCAAACTCGTTCGGCTTCGGCGGCCAGAACGCCTCGCTGATCCTGACCCGCGAACCGGCCTGACCGGACGCATGCTTCCTGCGAGCACGAAGGCCCGCGCGCGGGAGGCGGCCAAGTCGATCGGCGGCAGCCTGATCGGGGCTGCCACCGTCGGCATGCTGCGCACCACGCGCTATTTCGATCCGGTCAAGACCTCGGACTTTTTCGCGCGCGTCGTGAAGACGATCGGCCCGCGCCTGCGCGAGCACCGCATCGGCCGTGCCAATCTTACCGCGGCCTTTCCCGAGAAGTCGCCGGAGGAGATCGAACGGATCCTGATGGGCGTATGGGACAATCTCGGCCGCGTTGGCGCCGAATTCGCCCATATGGACCATGTCTGGGACTACGATCGCGCCCATTCGAAAAACAGCCGGATCGAATTGCCCAAGCGCAGCATCGAGCTGTTCGATCAGATCCGCGACGACGGCAAGCCGGCACTGATCTTCGCCGCGCATCTGTCGAACTGGGAGCTGCCGGCGCTCGCCGCCGTCTCGCACGGGCTCGATGCCGCGATCCTCTACCGCCGGCCCAACATCGCCTCCGCCGACCGCATCATCCAGGAGATGCGCCAGGTCAACATGGGCACGCTGATCCCGGCGGGCCGCGACGCGCCCTTTCGGCTCGCGCAGGCGCTGAAGGACGGCAAGCACGTCGCCATGCTGATCGACCAGTACCTGACCGGCGGCGTCGAGGTCACCTTCTTCGGCCGCAAGACCCGCGCCAACCCGATGCTGGCGCGCCTGCTCCGCCAGGTCGAATGCCCGATCCACGGCGTCCGCGTCATCCGCCTCCCCGGCGGCCGCTTCACCGCCGAGCTGACGGAAGAAGTCCCGCCGGTGCGCGACGCCGACGGCAAGATCGACATCCAGGGCACCACGCAGGCGATCACGAGTGTAGTCGAGAGCTGGGTGCGCGAGCATCCCGAGCAGTGGCTCTGGCTGCACCGCAGGTGGCGGTAAAGGGCTGGATCGCAGCGCCTCAGCGCCCCGTCTTCACCTTGGTCCAGAGCCGGTTGATGATGCGCTGGGTGGCGGGATCGCGGGCGGTGATGACGAACAATTTTGCGAGCGTCGCCTCGTCCGGATAGATGTTCTTGTCGTTCAGGATCTTTGGATCGACCAGCTTCTGGCTGGCGAGGTTGCCGCTCGCGTAGGACAGGAAGTCCGAGTTCTTGGCGGCGACCTCGGGGCGGTAGAGATAGTTGATCAGTTCGTAGGCTTCCTTGACGTTCTTGGCATCCGCGGGGATCGCGAGATTGTCGAAGAACATCTGCGCGCCCTCCTTCGGGATGGCGTAGCCGATCTCGATGCCACTGCTGTTGTCTTTCTTGGCCTCCGCCGCCCGCGCGCGGGCCTGCATGATGTCGCCGGACCAGCCGACCACGAAGCAGATCTCGCCGGTGGCGAGCGCGCTGAGATATTCGGACGAGTGGAACTTGCGCACCGACGGGCGGACTTTTGCGACGACATCGGCGGCCTTCTCGAGGTCGGCCTGCTTGGTCGAATTCGGATCGAGCCCGAGATAATTCAGCGCCGCCGGAAAGATGTCGTCGGCGGAATCGAGCATGTGGACGCCGCAGTCTTTGAACTTGGCGAGGTTCTCCGGCTTGAAGACGATGTCCCAGCTGTCGACCTTCGCGTCCGGCCCGAGGATCGCCTTTAGCTTGGCGACGTTGTAGCCGATGCCCGTGGTGCCCCACATGTAATTGGCGGCGAAGTCGTTGCCGGGATCGTAGGTCGCAAGATGCCTGGTCACCATCGGCCAGGCATTGGCGAGATTCGGCAGCTTCGCCTTGTCGAGCTTCTGGAAGATGTTGGCCTTGATCTGGCGCTGCAGGAAGTAGGCCGTCGGCACCACGACGTCGTAGCCGGATTTGCCGGCCATCAGGCGCGTCTCCAGCGTCTCGTTGGCATCGAAGGTGTCGTAGACCACCTTGATGCCGGTCTCCTTGGTGAAGGCCTCAAGGACGTCCGGCGCCATGTAGTTGGACCAGTTGTAGAAGTTGACGACCCGCTCCTCGGCCCTCGCAGGGGCGGAAAGCAAGGTCAGCGCGGCGGCGATTGCAAAACCGAGGCGTAACCCCGACCGGCTGACATTCGTCATGTGTCCTACCTCTTGCGTCCGCGCACCGCGTCCGACAGCCGCTCCAGCGCGGTATCGAGGGTCTGGTCCTTCTTGGCAAAGCAGAAGCGCACCACCGAGGTCACCGGGTCCTGCTCGTAGAAGGCCGAGACCGGGATCGCGGCGACCTTGTAGTCCTTCACGATGCGCCAGCAGAACTCGGTATCGCTCTCGTTCAGCCCGAGCGGCGACAGGTCCACCGTGAGGAAGTAGGTTCCTTGCGACTTCAGCACCGGGAAGCCGAGGCTCTCGAGCCCCTTGGTCAGACGGTCCCTGCTCCGCGTCAAATCCTTGCGCATCGACAGGAAGTAGTCGTCGGACTTGCCGAGGCCGTAGGCGACGGCGGCCTGCAGATTCGGCGCGGTGGTGAAGGTGAGGAACTGGTGCACCTTGGCAGCGACGCGCAACAGCGGCGGCGCGGCGCAGACGAAGCCGATCTTCCACCCCGTCAGCGAGAAGATCTTGCCGGCCGAGCCGACCTTGATGGTGCGATCGCGCATGCCGGGGATGGTGATCAGCGGGACGTGCTTGTGCTCGTCGAAGGTGACGTGCTCCCAGACCTCGTCGCAGATCGCGATGACGTCGAACTCCTGGCAGTAGCGCGCCAAGAGCTCGAGGTCCTCGCGCGGATACACCACCGCCGAGGGATTCAGAGGATTGTTGAAGAGCACCGCCTTGGTCTTTGAATTGAAGACGCTTTTCAGCATGTCTTCGTTCAGTCGCCAGTGCGGCGGCTCGAGGCGGACGAGGCGCGGAATGCCGCCGGCCTGGCGGATGATCGGCAGATAGGAATCGTAGACCGGCTGGAAGCAGACGACTTCGTCGCCGGGCTGGACCACCGCGAGGATCGCCGAGGTCAGCGCCTCGGTGCCGCCGGAGGTCACCATCACCTCGCTCATCGGATCGAGCTTGAGGCCGTGCCAGTGGTCGTAATGGGTCGCGATCGCCTGGCGCAGCTCCGGCAGGCCCATCATCGAGGGGTACTGGTTGTAGCCGTTCAGCGAGGCCTCGGCCGCGGCGCGGCGGATGTCCTCGGGACCGGGATCGTCAGGAAAGCCCTGGCCGAGATTGATGGCGTTGTTGTCGCGCGCGGCCTGCGACATCGCCTCGAAGATCGTGACGGGAAGGTCGGCGAAGACCTTGTTCAGCGAAGAGCTCTTGGACATCGGTCGGATCAGCCACCGACCTTGCTGGGAAGCCCCGCCGCCTTCCAGCCGAGCATGCCGCCGGCCAGATGCTTGTCGTAAGGCAGGCCCGCAGCCTGCGCCGCGAGCGAGGCGGTCACCGAGCGCTTGCCCGAGCGGCAGGCGAACACGACCTCCTTGCCGGCGGGATCGGGGATCGCCTTGGGATCGAAGGTCGAGAGCGGCACCACGACGCCGTAAGGGTAGGCCTCGGCCTCGACCTCGTTCGGCTCGCGCACGTCGACGAGCAGATAGCGTCCTTCCGCGACACCCTTGGAGACCTCGTCCGGGGTCAGATCCTGTACTTGATGTGCCACATCATCCTCCAACGTCGCGAGCAGCCTGCCGGGGCGATCCCGGCGGGCGGCAACCTCGCCTCTCAGGCACCAAAAATCAAGCGCTACAAAGGCTTGAGCTGCCTTGCGCAAGTTAAAGCTAAATCGCAGCGGCTTGAAGTGTGCTTTGAATCCTAGAGCATGATCCGGAAAAGTGCGCAGCGGTTTTCCGAAAAGATCATGCTCAAACAACAACCTAAAGCGCGGTGACGATTCAACCAAATCTCATCGCGCTTTAGACCCGGCTGGTCCGCCTAGATCGTCACCTGCGTTCCGACCTCGACGACGCGGCCCGAGGGGATCTGGAAATAGTCGGTGGCATCGTTGGCGGAGCGGCTGAGCGAGATGAACAGCCGGTCCTGCCAGCGCGGCATGCCGGAATGGGCCGCAGGCTTCAGCGCCCGGCGCGACAGGAAGAACGAGGTCGACATGATGTCGAACTGCCAGCCGAGCTTGCGGGCGATGGCGAGCGCCTTCGGCACGTTGGGCGATTCCATGAAGCCGAACTTCAGCGTCACCTTGGAGAAGGTCGGCGAGATCTGTTCCAGCCGCACCCGCTCGGCCGGGTCGATGCGCGGGGTCTGCGCGGTCTCGATGGTGAGAATAACGTTCTTCTCATGGAGCACTTTGTAGTGCTTCAGACTATGCATCAGCGCGGTCGGGGCACTGAGCGGGTCCGAGGTCAGGAACACGGCCGTGCCGGGCACCCGCTGTGGCGGCCGCTTCTCCAGCATGGCGACGAGGTCGGCGAGCGGGAATTCGAGCTTGCGCGACTTCTCGAACAAAAGCCGGCTGCCGCGTCGCCACGTGTACATCAGGATGATCATGAGCGCGCCGAGCGCGAGCGGCACCCAGCCGCCCTCGAACACCTTGAGCAGGTTCGCGGTCAGGAAGGTCAAATCGAGGCACAGGAACGGGGCGATCAGCGCGGCGGCCGCAAGCGGCCTCCAGCGCCAGCCCTTCCAGATCACCACGAAGCCCATCATCGCCGTGACCACCATGGTGCCGGTGACGGAGATGCCATAGGCCGAGGCCAGCGCGCTGGAGGAGCGGAACAGCAGCACCAGCAGGACCACCGCAACCAGCAGAAGCTGGTTGATGCGCGGGATGAAGATCTGGCCGGAATGGGCTTCAGATGTATGGCGAATTTCGAAGCGCGGCAGCAGGCCGAGCTGAATCGCCTGGCGCGTCAGCGAATAGGCGCCGGTGATGACGGCCTGGCTCGCGATCACGGTCGCGGCGGTCGCCAGCACGACCATGCTGCCGCGGACAAAGCCTTGCGGGAAGAGCTGGAAGAACGGGCTGACGATCGCGCCGGGATCGCCGAGAACAAGCGCGCCCTGCCCCAGATAGTTCAGTGCCAGCGACGGCAGCACGATGAACAGCCAGGCGGTCTGGATCGGCCGCTTGCCGAAATGGCCGAGGTCGGCATAGAGCGCCTCGGCGCCGGTGACCGCCAGGAACACCGCGCCCAGCGTCACGAAGCCAATGACGCCATGGTGGAGCATGAAGGACACCGCATAGAGCGGGTTCAGCGCGAACAGGATCTGCGGCTGCGCGATAATGGGGTGGATCGCCGCGCCCGCGATGACCGCAAACCAGACGCACATCACGGGGCCGAAGAAGGCAGCGACGCGGGCGGTGCCGCGCGACTGCACGGCAAACAGGCCAACCAGGATGATCACGGTCAGCGGCACGATGTAGGGCTCGAACGTCAAGGTGACGTCCTTCATGCCTTCGATCGCCGACAGCACCGAGAGCGCCGGCGTGATCACGGCATCGCCGTAGAATAACGCGCCCGAGATGATGCCGAGCAGGACGATGGTCGCCCCGCCGGTGCCGACCGCGCGCTGGGCCAACGCCATCAGCGCCAGCGTGCCGCCCTCGCCATTGTTGTCGGCGCGGAGCAGGATCACGACGTATTTGAGCGTCACCACGACGATGAGCGCCCACAGGATCAGGGAGACCACGCCGAGCACGGCCGCCGGCGTCGGGGCGCCTTCCGCACCCGAGGCCGCCATCACCGCCTCGCGGAACGCGTAGAGCGGGCTGGTGCCGATATCGCCGTAGACGACCCCGATGCTGCCGAGCGTCAGGGCGCCGAAACCGGCGGTGGTGTGGGCATCGCCATGCCCGTTGGCCGCCGCCGTTTCCGGGGCGGGAACTGCTACGTCACTTGTCATGGGAGAGCCTGATGGCCTCTAAAAATGCTTCACTGCACAACGGCGGAAGAGCGCGGGCTTATAGTCCCGCGCTGGCGGCATAGCCTAGCCCGATTCCGGGCCCTCGCCATGCGAAATTTGCATGGGTTTGCCAGTTGCGTTTCAAATAGTCACTTGGGTTCCGACTTCAACCACCCGCCCGGTCGGGATCTGGAAATAGTCGGTGGCGTCGTTGGCGGACCGGCTCAGCGCGATGAACAAATGGTCCTGCCACAGCGGCATGCCTGACTGCGCCGAGGCCTTCAGCGACCTTCGCGACACGAAGAACGACGTCGACATGATGTCGAACTGCCAGCCTTGCTTGCGCGCGATCGCCAGCGCCTTGGGCACGTTCGGCTGCTCCATGTAGCCGAAGCGCAGCCGGACCTTCGAGAACTTGTCGCTGATCTTCTCCATGCGGAACCGCTCGGACAGATCGACCCGCGGCGTGTGCGCGGTCTCGATCGTCAGGATCACGTTATGCTCGTGCAGCACCTTGTTGTGCTTGAGGTTGTGCAGCAGCGCGGTCGGCACGAAGGCGGGATCGCTGGTCAGGAACACTGCGGTGCCCTTGACGATGTGCGGCGGCCGCTTCTCCAGGCTCCGGATCAGATCGTCCAGCGGCACCTCGATGCGGCGCGTCTTCTGGATCAGGATTCCCGAGCCACGCCGCCAGGTCCAGATCGTCCCGGCCATGGCGACGCCGAACAGCAGCGGCACCCAGGCGCCCTCGAGCAGCTTGAGCAGATTGGCGCTGAAGAAGCTGATGTCGACGACGACGAAGGGCACGATCACGGCGGCGGCCGTCGCGGCGCGCCAGTTCCACAATTTCCAGATCACCACAAAACCCATGACGCCGTCGGCGACCATGGTGGTGGAGACCGCGATGCCGTAGGCCGACGCGAGGTTGCTGGGGGTGTGGAACAGCAGCACCAGCAGCATTACGCCGATCAGCAGCAGACGATTTACGCGCGGCAGATAGATCTGGCCGGCATGGGTTTCGGAGGTGTAGCGGACCTCGAAGCGCGGCAACAGGCCGAGCTGCACCGCCTGATAGACCAGCGAATAGGCGCCGGTGATCACCGCCTGGCTCGCGATCACGGTCGCGGCGGTTGCAAGCCCGACCAGCGGCAGCACCAGATGCTCCGGCACCATGCGGTAGAAGGAATGTTCGATCGCGCTCGGATCGGACAGCACCAGCGCGCCCTGCCCGAAATAGTTGATCAAGAGCGCGGGCAGCACAAAGAACATCCAGGCCGACTGGATCGGCTTACGCCCGAAATGGCCGAGATCGGCGTAGAGCGCCTCGCCGCCCGTCACCGCCAGGAACACGGCACCCAGCGTCACGAGCCCGATCGTGCCGTGCGACAGCAGGAATTGCAGCGCGTAATAGGGATTGATCGCCGCGAGCACGGAAGGATCGTCGGCGATGTGGACTGCGCCCATCACCGCCAGGACCGCGAACCAGACCACCATCACCGGCCCGAAGGCGGAGGCCACCAGCGCCGTGCCCTTGCTCTGTACCGCGAACAGCAGCGCCAGGATGGCGACGGTGAGCGGCACGACATAGTGCTCGAACGCGGGCGTTGCGAGCTTGAGGCCCTCAACCGCCGAGAGCACCGAGATCGCCGGCGTGATCATGGAATCGCCGATGAACATGGACGCGCCGACCACGCCGAGCGCGAGCAGGAACCAGCTCCGCCGCCCCAGCGCGCGCTGGCCGAGCGCCATCAGCGAGAGCGTGCCGCCCTCCCCGTTATTGTCGGCGCGCAGCAGCAGCAGGACATATTTGGCGGTGACGACAATCAGCAGCGCCCACAGGATCAGCGAGAGCACGCCGAGCACCATCACCCGCGACACCGGCTCGCCATGGGCCGCGCCGCGTACTGCCTCGTGGAATGCGTAGAGCGGCGAGGTGCCGATGTCGCCAAAGACGACGCCGATGCTCCCGAGCGTGAGGGACCAAAAGCCCGAAGTGACCGGCCCTTCCTGGGTCTCGGCCTGTGTGATGCTCGCCGTCATGAAGATGGAAAACGCTTCGTCCCTGAATTTGATCCGGCGCCTTTTGACGCTTCCGGCGCGCGTGTCAATCGGCACCCCACCTTAGCAGGCGCGGAGCCGGATGCTGTGACGGCGCGGCCACGCTCGTCGCCTGCGCGACGACATGCCTCAGGTAAGATGGTAGCGCAAGGGGGTTACGGCTTCAGATTCGGCGGCAGCGGCGGATCTTCGCGCATCAGGGTGATGGTCACGCGCCGGTTGGCGGCGAGCGAGGGATCGTCCGGAAACAGCGGCTGGGTGTCCGCCTTGCCGGAGACAGCGAAGATGTGCGAGGGCGGCAGGCCCTCGCGCTCGAGGATCTGGCGCACGGCATTGGCGCGGTCGGCCGACAGGTCGAAGGCGCCGTAGTCGCTGCGGGTCGGCACGAATCCGGCCGCGGTGTGGCCGGCGATGGAGACGCGCAACGGCGTCGCCTTGAGCGGGATCGCGAGCTTCTCGATCAGGCGGCGGGTGCGATCATAGGGCACCTTGGAGCCGTCAGCGAACATCGAGCGGCCATCCTGGTCGACGATCTCCAGGTTGAGGCCCTGCTTGGTTTCCTCGAACATGATGTGCTTGGACATCTCGGTCAGTTCCGGCATGTCCTGCAGCGCCTGGCGCAGCGAAGCCGCGGCCAGCGCGAAATTGCGGTCGACCTTGATCTTCGCACCCGACGTCTTGTCGCGGTCGTCCTGATCCGGGGTCGGTGTGTTTGAGGCATCCTCGGGCTGGATGTGGTCGACGTTCTTCAGCCGCGGGCGTGTCGGCAGGCCATCGGATTCGACGATGCCGGCATAGCGCGCCTCGCTCTGCACGCCGAAAGCGTCGCGCATCGAGCCGGCAACGATCTTCAGCTTGTTGGCGTCCTGCGTCGAGAACGCGACGAGCATCACGAAGAAGCTCATCATCAGGCCCATCAGGTCGGCGAAGGTCACGAACCATCCGTGACCACCGCCGTGAGCATCGCCGCGCTTCTTCTTGGCCATCTCTCAATATCCGGACCGGGCGACCTTAGGCCGGCACCGGCTCGCCTTCGGCGTGACGATGCTTCTCCGGCAGATAGGCCAGCAGCATTTCGCGCACGAGCGTCGGGCTCTTGGAGTCGCGGATCATCAGGATGCCGTCGATGATCAGCGTGCGGTTGGTTTCCTCGTCGAGCAGCTTGCCGTGCAGCTTGTCGGCGATGGGCAGACAGAACAGGTTCGCGACCAGCGCGCCGTAAAGCGTCGCCAGCAGCGCGGTCGCCATGAACGGGCCGAGCTTGGAGGGGTCGGTCATGTTCGCGAACATCTGCACCATGCCGATCAGCGTGCCAATCATGCCGAACGCCGGGGCGCAATCGCCGATGGCGCGGTAGATCTTGCTGCCCTCGTCGAGATGCATCAGGAAGTTGTCGCGGTCGCGCTCGAGGTTGTCGCGGATGAAATCGAGGTCGTAGCCGTCGGCGACGTAGCGGATGCCCTTGGCCAGGAACGGCTCGTCGGTCTCGACCTTTTCGAGGCCGACCGGGCCCTGCTTGCGCGCGATCTCGGCGATGCGGGCGAGCTCGTCAACGAGGTCGTGGGCCGACAGGCGGCTCATGGTGAAGGCGAACTTCGCGCCGAGCGGAAGGCCGTGCAGGAGCGCCGAGAGCGGAAAGCGGATCATGGTGGCGGAGATCGAACCGCCGAAGATGATGATCATGGCATGTTCGGAGACGAACATGTGGAGGTCGCCGCCCATGAAGATCATCGCCGTGATGACGATGATGCCTGCAATGAGGCCAACGCTCGTCATAATATCCATGGGATACTCCAACGCGTACGCAACAACGGCCGTCCTGGCCGCTGGCGCGGCCCAACCCCGAACCGCATCGGAAACCCTAGAGCGCCGCCCTTAAAGCCGCGTAAAGGTTAAGTTGGGCCGGTCCGCCAGATCGGCTCAGCACGCTGAAAGGGCGCCGGCTTTGCCGAACGCCGACAGGAATCTCAACACTTCGCTAACCATTATTGCCGCGCGTTAAGACGACAGTCCTGTCAGCGTCAGGCTGAGCGCACGCAGGCGCCTGCGCGCGTCGGCATCGTAGGCCTGCGGATTGGCACGGGCCTCGTTCATGCCGTTGAAGAACAGGCCGCTCTTGCCTGCGACGTCGTCGCCTTCGACCAGATGCAGGATCGCGGCGCCGCCCTGCTCCACCGTCGAGATCGGCGAGATACCGCCGGCACGCACCATCGTGGTGTTCATATAGGTCGCCGGATGCAGCGCGTTGACGGTGACGCCGGCCCCCTTCAGCTCCTCGGCGAGATCGATCGTGAACATGATCTGCGAGAGCTTGCTCTGCGCATAAGCGCGCGAACCGCTGTAGCCCTTCGTGATCATGACATCGTCGAAATCGATGGGATGCTGTCCGAGCGAAGCGACATTGACGATCCGCGATGGCGCCGCGGCCTTGAGCAGCGGCAGCAGCCGATGGGCCAGCAGGAAACCCGAGAGATAGTTCACGGCAAAGCGCAGCTCGTGGCCGTCGGCACTGACTTGGCGCTGCGGCCCGTCGTTCTGCGAGCCGATGCCGGCATTGCTGACGAACACATCGAGGCGTTTATGATCGCGCATAACGGCCTCGGCCAGCGCACACGTGCCCGACATCGACGACAAATCGGCCTGGTAGAAAATTGGCGCCGCGTGGCCGGCCTTCACGATCTCGTCGCTCAGCGCCTTCGCGCGCGCCGCGTCGCGGCCGTGGATCAGGACCTTCGCACCTTCCTCCGCCAGCCGGCGTGCGACGTAGCGGCCCACACCATCGGTGGAACCGGTGATCAAGACCGTCTTGCCATTCATGTTCATTGTTCGCTCTCCGACTGCGGCCCTGCGCCACATCCGCGGCGAGAGACGATGCAGTATTCTATGGCCGTGCGGCATGCTCCATCACAGGAGCCGACTTGCAATGTTGACGCTGTTCGGTCTTCTCACCGCGCTGCCGGCGGTGCTGGCGGTCCATCTGCTTGAGCCGGAGCTGGTCCTGCCGGCGTTCAGCGTGCTGCTGTTTATCGAGGCCGCCTTCGCCGTGATCGCAGCGCGCCTGATTCACGTTCCCGATGATGCGGACAACATCACCCTGTGGGATCTCGCCGGCGGCTTCACCCTGATCGGATGCGCCGCCGCCGTCTTCGGCGAACCGGACCAGGCCGCCCTGTTTCTGACCGAACAAGGCGACCCGCGGCCGATATCGCGATAGCGCTCAGTGAATCTCCGCCGAGCGCTTCAGCGCGGCCTTGAGTTTCTCCAGCGAGAAGTCGGGGCTGCGGGCGATCTCCAGGATCGGCGTCTCGCGACGGCCGCAGAGCTCGGCGGCCTCGGGCAACTTTGCGGCGATGTCGAGCGGGATCACGATGGCGCCGTGCTGGTCGGCGTGGATCAGGTCATCCGACTTCACGGTCATGCCGGCGACGCGCACTTCGCCGCCAAAGCTCTCCGCATGCACCCAGGCGTGCGACGGGCCGATCGAGCCGGCCAGCGCCTGGAAACCCGGGGCCCATTGCGGGATGTCGCGGATCGAGCCGTCGGTGATGACGCCGAGGCAGCCGAGCGCCTTGTGCACGTTGCTCTGCACCTCGCCCCAGAACGCGCCGTAGCCGACGTCAGGACCATCGATGTCCTGGATCACCGAGATGCGTGGACCATGGCCGGTGCCGACATATTCGTAATATTCGATGCGGCGCCTGGATTGCTCTTCCGGCGGCAGCGAGGACTTCAGCACGGAGCGGATCGCAACCGTGCGGGCATAGCCGACGATCGGCGGCAGGTTGGGGAACGGGCAGACCAATTGCTTGGTGGTGTAGCCGATCAGGCGGCGCTCGGGCGCCACGATCTCCATGGCGTTGCAGATCGTCGGCGTGTCATAGCGGCCCAGCGCTTCGAGGACGGAAGCGGGCAGCGGCCCGGTCGCGGAATTGGTCACAGCGTTCTCTCCCAGATTGGCGGCCGCTGTTGGCGCGGTGCCGCCGGCACTGGGCGATATAGCCGAGATCGGGCCTCAACCCAACTCGGACGCCTTCATGGCAGATATCCGCGAAAACCGTTCAGTGCAGCCGGCCGGGACGGTCGTCCTCGTCGTGCGGCGGCTCCGACAAGTTCGCCAAGGTCGGCGCGGACGGTGGCGAGGAGACCTCGCCCGATGGCTCCGTGGCGGCCATCGCGCGCGCCTGATCCTGGTAGGATTTGTAGCCGAGCGGCAGGCAGAGCAGATACAGCACCGTGCCGATCGAGAGCACGTGCCAGGGATAGGCGATCAGAAGCGCGATGAAGACGACCACCGCGACGAAGGCCGGCAGCACCAGCTCGGGCGGCACGCGCATGCGCTTGGTCTTGCCGGAGAACACCGGCAGGCGCGACACCATCAGGAAGGCGATCAGCAGCGTGTAGGCTGCCGTCACCGCCGCAGGCCAGCGGCCGAGATCGAGGAACGCGACATAGATCGGCAGCAGCACCGTGATCGCGCCGGCCGGCGCCGGCACGCCGGTAAAGAAATTGGCAGCGAAGGCCGGCTTGTTGGGATCGTCCATGGTGGCGTTGAAGCGCGCCAGACGCAGGCCGCCGGAGATCGCAAACACCATGGCCGCGATCCAGCCGGCGTTGCCGAGTTCGTGCAACTGCCAGAAATACAACATCAAGCCGGGCGCCACGCCGAAATTGACGAAGTCGGCGAGGCTGTCGAGCTCGGCGCCGAATTTGGACTGGCCCTTGATCATGCGCGCGATGCGGCCGTCGATGCCGTCGAGCGCGGCTGCGAACACGATGGCGTAGACGGCAAGCGTCATCCGCCCCTCGATCGACAGGCGGATCGAGGTCAGGCCGGCGCAGATCGCCAGCAGCGTGATGACATTGGGCACCAGCATCCGCACCGGGATCGGGCGGAATCGCCGGCGGCGCACGTCAGGGTCTTTGAAGTCGTAGGGCGTCATGGCTGGTCCTCACCTCAAGGCGAGATATAGCAAGCCGGGTCCCCCTCCGCCATCGCGGCGGAAGGCCCTCTTTGGACCGGCTTTGGTTAATTGGCGCGGTAGGCGCGGCTCGGGTCGTCACCGGCAAGATCGGCCAGAATGGTCTCGCCCGCGATCGCGGTTTGTCCCTCCGACACCAGCGCCTTGGTGCCGAGCGGCAGATAGACGTCGAGCCTGGAGCCGAAGCGGATCAGGCCGAAACGCTCGCCGGCGCCGATCGCCTGGCCTTCCCTAACGAAGCAGACGATGCGCTTGGCGACGAGGCCTGCGATCTGGACCACGCCGATCCGCGCCGTCGGCGTGGTGATCACCAGCGAGTTGCGCTCGTTATCCTCGCTCGCCTTGTCGAGCTCGGCATTGATGAACAGGCCGGGGCGGTATGCGATGCGGTCCACCCTGCCCGCGATCGGGCTGCGGTTCACGTGGCAGTTGAACACGCTCATGAACACCGAGATGCGCGGCAGCGGACGGTCGCCGAGCCCGAGCTCGGCCGGCGGCAGCGCCATGGTGATCATCGAGACGCGGCCGTCGGCCGGCGACACCACGAGCCCCTCACGCACCGGCGTCACGCGGACGGGGTCGCGGAAGAACAGCGCGCACCAGACGGTCAGGATCGTGCCGATCCAGCCCAGCGGCGACCACAGCCAGAACAGGATCAGGCTTGCCAGCGCGAAACCGCCGATGAAGGGATAGCCCTCCTTGTGGATCGGCGGGATCTGACGCTGGATCGAATCGAGAATGGACATCGCTATCTGCCGCTCAGGGTTGATGGCACGCGGGTATCTCCCGGTGCGGTGGGCCTCTTTAGGCCAGAGTTGGGACCGGAGACAAGGTCACTCCGCGGCCGCGGGCGCCGTCAGGGCGTCGTCGACCGGCGGCGGCTCCCGGTTGGGGGCCTCGCTGCTGTCGGCGATCTGGGCCAGTTTCTCGCGCGCCGCCTCGGCCTCGCGCTGCCTGTTCCACATGCTGGCATAGAGGCCGCCCTGCGCCAGCAGCTTGGCGTGGGTGCCGCGCTCGGCGATGCGGCCCTGATCCAGCACGATGATCTCGTCGGCACCGACGATGGTCGAGAGCCGGTGCGCGATCACCAGCGAGGTGCGGTTCTTGGCCACACGGTCGAGCGCGCCCTGGATCTCGTGCTCGGTGTGGGTGTCGAGTGCCGAGGTCGCCTCGTCCAGCACCAGGATCGGCGGTGCCTTGAGCACCGTGCGCGCGATGGCGACGCGCTGCTTCTCGCCGCCCGACAGCTTCAGCCCGCGCTCGCCGACCTGGGTCTCGTAGCCCTTCGGCGCCATGCGGATGAAATTGTCGATCTGTGCGAGGCGTGCCGCCTCCTCGACCTCAGCATCGCCGGCGTCCCAGCGGCCGTAGCGGATGTTGTAGCGGATGGTGTCGTTGAACAGCACCGTGTCCTGCGGCACCATGCCGATCGAGGCGCGCAGGCTCGCCTGCGTGACCTCGCGGATGTCCTGGCCGTCGATCAGGATCTTGCCGCCGGAGACGTCATAGAGACGGAACAACAGGCGCGAGATCGTCGACTTGCCCGCACCGGACGGGCCGACGATGGCGACGGTCTTGCCGGCCGGCACCTCGAAGCTGATCCCCTTCAGGATCGGGCGCGTCGGCTCATAGGCGAAACGCACATCCTCGAACCGCACCGTGCCGGCGGAAACAGTCAGCGGCTGCGCACCCGGGGCGTCCTTGATCTCGGCCTCGCGGCCGATCACGCCGAACATCTTCTCGATGTCGATGATCGCCTGCTTGATCTCGCGATAGACCATGCCCATGAAATTCAGCGGCTGGTAGAGCTGGATCATCATCGCATTGACCAGCACGAAATCGCCGACCGTGTTGGTGCCGTTGCGCACGCCGATCGCGCACATCAGCATGGTCGCGGTCAGGCCCAGCGTGAAGATCACGGCCTGGCCGGTGTTGAGCACGGCGAGCGAGGTATAGGTGTGGACGCTTGCCTCCTCGTAGCGCGCGACCGACTTGTCATAGCGCTGCGCCTCGCGGGTCTCGGCGCTGAAATACTTCACGGTCTCGTAGTTGAGCAGCGAGTCGATCGCCTTGGTGTTCGCCTCGGTGTCGGAATCGTTCATCTTGCGGCGGATGCCGATCCGCCACTCGGTCGCGATGTAGGTGTAGTACATGTAGACCGTGACCGTGATCAGGGTTGCGACCACGTAGCGCCAGTCGAACTGCCAGAGCAGCACGGCCATCAGCAGCGAGACCTCGACGATGGTCGGAATCAACTGCAGGATCACCATGCGCACGATGACCTCGATGCCCTCGCGGCCGCGCTCGAGCACGCGCGTCAGGCCGCCGGTCTTGCGCTCGAGGTGGAAGCGCAGCGACAGCTCGTGCATGTGGACGAAGGTGATGGTGGCGAGCTTGCGCACCGCATGCATGGCGACGCGCGCGAAGATGCCGTCGCGCCATTGCGTCAGCACCGCCATCAGGATGCGCATCGCACCGTAGCTCGCGGTGAGCAGCAGCGGCGAGGCGATCACCCAGAGGTGCCAATTGTCGGCCGCGACCGGCGCGGTGTTGGCACCGGTCAGCGCGTCCGTCGCCCATTTGAAGCTGAACGGCACGGTCAGCGTGATCAGCTTGGCGGCGAGCAGCAGCACCATCGACCAGACCACCCGCATCTTCAGGTCGAAGCGGTCGCCCGGCCAGATATAGGGCCACAAATGCGCCAGCGTGCCCATCAGCGTGGCCCCGGCCTGCGGTCCCCCCGCGGGCGGATCGGGAACGTCGGCGCCGTCGAACGATTGAGGTTGGTCCATCAAGAAGCCTGAGGGCCCGCCGGATGCGAGCCGCGTTACGATTTGCGATTTTCGCCCGTCATATAAAGCCTTCCCGATGCCAGCGCACCCCGCCAGATGGCGAATCTTTGATTGTTTGTCGCCATTTACCGGTAGATTTCCGGGTGATCCGAATCACCGATTGGGCTTGACGCCTCTTCGCTGCAATGCATCATGACACCAATGAGCACCATTAAAACCGTCTGTGTCTATTGCGGCTCCGGCCCCGGAACCAATCCCCGCTTCACCGAAGGCGCCAAGGCGTTCGGCAAGGCGCTCGCCGAGAGCAACATTCGCTTGGTCTATGGCGGCGGCTCGCTCGGCCTGATGGGCTCGGTCGCGACCTCCGTGCTCGACCACGGCGGCTCCGTCACCGGCATCATTCCCGAATTCCTCCGCAAGCGCGAGAATGCGCTGACCCGCGTGCAGGAAATGATCGTCACGCCCGACATGCACGAGCGCAAGCGGCTGATGTTCGAGCGCTCCGACGCCTTCGTGGCGCTGCCGGGCGGCGTCGGCACGCTGGAGGAGCTGGTCGAGCAGCTGACCTGGAAGCAGCTCGGCCGTCACGCCAAGCCGGTGCTGCTCGCCAATATCGACAATTTCTGGGAGCCGCTATTCTCGCTGCTGTCGCATATGCGCCAGACCGAGTTCATCCGCGCCGGCTTGTCGGTCGACATCCTCAAGGCGGATCGCGTCGAGGATATTCTGCCGAAGCTGAAGGCGGCCGCGGCCCAGATCGCCGAGTCAGAAACGCAACTCGCCCCGGAAGTCGCGCGCAAGCTCTGATCACTCCTGCGGGAACGTCACCGCCTCGATCCGGTTACCATCGGGGTCGGTGACGAAGGCTGCGTAGTAACGCACGCGGTCATGCGGACGCAGACCCGGCGCACCGTCGGAGCCCCCTCCGGTCGCAAGCGCGGCCGCATGGAACGCATCGACCTCGCCAGTCGTCTTCGCCCGCAGACAGATGTGCACGCCGCTCTCAGGCGCGACGCGCGGCATGGCCTCGCGTAAGTTGATCCAGAACTCCGGATAGGCCTTGCCGAAACCGACCGTGCGCGGCCGCGTGACGAGGCGCGTGAGGCCGAGCACGGCGAGCGTGGCTTCGTAGAATTTTGCGGAGCGATCGAGATCGCTGACGCCGACGGAGATGTGGTCGATCATGTTTGCCCCCTCCTCGATCTCCCGTAGCCCGGATGAGCGAAGCGACACCCGGGGAACGCTTTCTCCGCAGCGCAGATCGTCCCGGATATCGCTTCGCTCATCCGGGCTACAGCATCTCGCCTACGCCGGTGCGCCCGACTTCACGAGCTTGTAGATCACCGAATCCATCAGCGCCTGGAACGACGCATCGATGATGTTCGGGGACACGCCGACCGTGGTCCAGCGATCGCCGTTCTCGTCCTCGCTCTCGATCAGCACGCGCGTGACCGCGCCGGTGCCGCCATTGAGGATACGCACGCGGTAATCGATCAGCGTCAGCCCCTCGATGAACTTCTGGTACTTGCCGAGATCCTTGCGCAGCGCCACGTCGAGCGCGTTGACGGGGCCGTTGCCTTCGGCAGCCGAGATCAGATGCTCGCCGGCGACATCGACCTTCACCACCGCAAGCGCCACGGTGACGCGCTCGCCCTGCGAATTGTAGCGCTGCTCGACATTGACGTCGAACTGCTCGACCTCGAAATAATGCGGCACCTTGCCGAGGGTGCGGCGCGCCAGCAGGTCGAACGAAGCATTGGCGGATTCATAGGCGTACCCGGCCGCCTCGCGCTCCTTCAATTCCTCGACGAGGCGCGTCAGCTTCGGATCGCTCTTCTCGTAGGGGATGCCGGCGCGGTCGAGCTCGGCGATGACGTTGGAGCGGCCGGCCTGGTCGGACACCAGCACCTTGCGGTGATTGCCGACCAGCTCGGGCAAGACATGCTCGTAGGTCTGCGGATCCTTCATCACGGCCGAAGCATGGATCCCGGTCTTGGTGACGAAGGCGCTTTCGCCGACATACGCCGCATGCCGGTTCGGCACGCGGTTGAGCATGTCGTCGAGCGTGCGCGAGACCTTGACCAGCGTCGCCAGCTTCTCGGCGGTGACACCGATTTCGAAAGCCTCGGCAAACTCCTTCTTCAGCTTCAGCGTCGGGATCAGCGAACAGAGATTGGCGTTGCCGCAGCGCTCGCCGAGACCGTTCAGCGTGCCCTGGATCTGCCGCGCCCCCGCGCGCACCGCGGCCAGCGAATTGGCCACCGCCTGCTCGGTGTCGTTATGGGCGTGGATGCCGACGTGATCGCCGGGGATGTGCTTTGTCACTTCACTGACGATGGCCTCGACTTCGTTCGGCATGGTGCCGCCATTGGTGTCGCACAGCACCACCCAGCGCGCGCCCGCCTCATAAGCGGCCTTGGCGCAGGCGAGCGCGAAGCTCGCGTCTTCCTTGTAGCCGTCAAAGAAATGCTCGCAGTCGAGCATGACCTCGCGGCCGGCGGCTTTCGCCGCCGCGACGCTGTCGCGGATCGAGGCGAGATTCTCTTCCTTGGTCGTCTCCAGCGCGACGCGCACCTGATAGGCGGAGGACTTTGCGACGAAGCAGATCGCGTCCGCCTTGGCTTCCAGCAGCCCGGCGACACCGGGATCGTTGGAGACCGAGCGCCCTGCCCGGCGCGTCATGCCGAAGGCGGTGAAGCGCGCGTGCTTGAGCTTCGGCCTGGAGCCGAAGAACTCGCTGTCGAGCGGATTGGCGCCGGGATAGCCGCCCTCGACATAATCGATGCCGAGATCGTCGAGCATCGCCGCGATGACCTGCTTGTCGGTCAGCGTGAAATCGACGCCATTGGTCTGCGCGCCGTCGCGCAGCGTGGTGTCGAACAGATAGAGGCGCTCCCTGCTCATGGCGCTGCTCCGAGCGTCTTCTTCATGGTGGTGTTGGCGAGCCATTCGTCATTGATGGCGACGCTGTTGCGCTGCTGGGCGGCATAGCCGCGCTTGGCGAAAAAGCCCTGCGCGGTGTCGCTGGCGTCGACCGTGAGCGCCGCAGCACCACGGCCGCCGGCGAGCTTCTCCAGCGCGTCGATCAGCATGGCCGCGATGCCCTGCCCGGCGACGGCCGGATGCACATAGAGCATGCGGATGTGGTCGGCGCCGCGCAGCGAGGCAAAGCCGACCGGCGAGCCCTCGAGCGTCGCGATTAGCGTCAGGTCGGAGGCGAGCCGCTTGCCGAACTCTTCGTCCTCGGCCGCCTCCATCCAGGCCTGCTGCTGCGCCTCGCTGTAATCGTCGCCGGTCAGCTCCTCGATGCTGGCGGTGAAGATCGCGGCGAGCAGTGGCACGTCATCCGGCAGGAAGGGCCGCAAGCCGGGCTTCGGCAAAGTCTGTCCCATCGTCTTCACCACATCCCATAGAGTTTCAGCACGATCGCTACGGCGGCGCCGAGCAGCAGGATTTTCAGCGCGATGTAATAGAGCCAGTGCCGCGGGAACGGCGTGTCGGGGCGGCTCATCGCGTCACCTCCCAGGTCGTCCCGTCCTTGGAATCCTTGATCGCGACGCCCATCGCGGCGAGCAGATCGCGGATCCGATCGGACTCCTTGAAGTCCTTCCGGCCACGCGCGGCGGTTCGCTCCGCAATCAGGCGTTCGACTTCAGCGGCATCAACGCCGCTCGCCTGCTGCTTGCGACCTTCCCACTGCGCCGCGGTCTCGGACAGGAATCCGAGCAGCCGCAACGACCCCGCCAGTGCGGGCACATCGCTGCCACGCAGGCTGTGCAGCGCTGCGATCGCAAGCGAGGTGTTGAGGTCGTCGAGCAGCGGCTCGACCACGGACGCGGCCGGCTTGCCGGGTTCGACATCGGCGGCGACGCGATACCAGTCGTCGAGCGTCCTGGCGCTCTCCTCCAGCGACTTCATGGTCCAGTCGATCGGCGAGCGGTAATGCGTCTTCAGCATGTTCAGGCGCAGCACTTCGCCCGGCCAGTCCTGGAGCAGTTCATGGATCGTGATGAAGTTGCCGAGCGATTTCGACATCTTCTCGCTCTCGACCTGCAGGAAGCCGTTGTGCATCCAGTAGTTCGCCATGCGCTCCCGGTGGAAGGCGCAGCAGGTCTGCGCGACCTCGTTCTCGTGATGCGGAAACACGAGATCGATACCGCCGCCATGGATGTCAAAATACTCGCCGAGATGCTTCCAGGCCATGGCCGAGCACTCGATGTGCCAGCCCGGACGGCCCTCGGCCTTGATGCCGGCCGGCGACGGCCATGACGGCTCGCCGGGCTTCGACGGCTTCCACAGCACGAAGTCGGTGTTGCCCTTCTTGTAGGGCGCGACGTCGACGCGGGCGCCGGCGACCATCTCGTCCAGCGAGCGGTTCGACAACGCGCCATAGCGCGGCAGTCCGTCATTGGCCGCGTTCATCGCCTGCGGCGAGAACAGCACGTGATCCTCCGCGGCATAGGCAAAGCCGCCCTTGACCAGCCGTTCGATGATCTCGCGCATCTCGACGATGTGCTCGGTCGCGCGCGGCTCGACGCTCGGCCGCAGTGCGCCAAGCGCATCGACGTCGGCGTGAAACTGCTTGCCGGTCTGCTCGGTGACCTTGCGGATCGCCTCGTTCAGCGGCAGGCCGGGAAAATCGCGCGCGGCACGGTCGTTGATCTTGTCGTCGACGTCGGTGATGTTGCGAACATATTTGACGTGCGCCTCGCCGTAGAGATGGCGCAGCAGCCGAAACAGCACGTCGAACACGATCACCGGCCGCGCATTGCCGATATGGGCGAAGTCGTAGACGGTCGGTCCGCAAACATACATGCGGACGTTCTTGGCATCGAGCGGCACGAAGGTGCGCTTGTCCCGGCTCAGCGTATCGTAGAGGCGTAATTCCATATGGATACCCGTCGGCTGTTGGCCGGGCGTCCAGTGCTCTCAATGTGTTTGAGAAAAGACGGCTCCAGCCAGCGAATCGCTAGCTCGTAATCTCGCAAATGATGCAAATGGCGAGGAGACCGTTCATGCGGGAACATATGGGCTATGAGGCGGCCCCGCGTCAAGGGAGCCGCGAAAATGCCGTCTTATGCCCGCAAAGCGCGCCGGCCCGCCATGATGGTTCCATCATCCTTAACCTTTTGAGTTTACTTGGAACCCGGCGGTCCTCTGAAGTCCCCGGTGCACCCATGCGATCCCTGTTCGCGCTCGTCCTTTGCGGCTCCCTCGTCGCGGCATCCGGCGCCTTTGCCGAGACCCGCGTCTTCATCATCGCCAATCAGGCCGACGGCTACGGCATCGACAAATGCCTGGCCAAGGGCGACAAATGCGGCGCGCAGGTCGCACGGACCTACTGCCAGTCACGGGATTTTGCCCAGGCATCAGCCTATCGCCGGGTCGATCCCGACGAAATTACCGGCTCTGTCCCTAAAACCGGCGCAAACTGCTCCCATGGCCATTGCGACGAATATGTCGCAATCACCTGCCAACGCTGAATTCCCTCGGAGCTGGCGGACCTTAGGACCGGTCTTCGGCCCCTGAAACGACGTGACGATGCCGCAGGAAGCGGCTATTGGAGGGCGCGCTTCGGCCCCCTAAATCACGCCGGGCCGTGACCTCGCTAGAATGGCGGATATGCCTGAAATTTTGTCTCTCTCCCGTACCCGCTCGATCCTTGCCTGCACCATGCTTCTGAGCACGGTCGTGCTCGCCAATAGCGCTTTCGCGCAGGCTGGTCCGCCCGGCCCGCCGCCTCAGCCGGGCCAGAACGGACTTGGTCCGAATCCGATGTGCGCGCGGCTGGAGGGCCAGCTCGCCGCGCTCGATCGTGGCGGCGGCGGTGGCGACCCCGCGCGCGACGAGCAGATCCGCCGCTACCAGGATTCCCAGGCCAAGCAGCAGGCCGAGCTCGACCGCGTCACCATGCAGGCCAAGCGCATGGGTTGCGACTCCTCCGGCTTCTTCTCGCTGTTCAACGGCCAGCAGGCGCAGTGCGGCCCGGTCAACACCCAGATCCAGCAGATGCGCGCCAATCTGGACCAGATCACCGGCAATCTCGAACGCCTGCGCGGCGGCGGCTTCAGCCCGGAGCGCGACAACCAGCGCCGCTCGGTGCTGATGGCGCTCGCGCAGAACAGTTGCGGCCCGCAATATGCCAACGCCGCGCAGTCGCAAGGCGGCGGCAATTTCCTGAACAATCTGTTCGGCGGCAACAACCCGAACAATCCGCAAGGCGTGCCGCCCTCCGATCTCGGTCCGCAATCCGGCACCTATCGCACCGTGTGCGTGCGCACCTGCGACGGCGCCTATTTCCCGATCTCGTTCGCCACCGTGCCGGCGCGCTTCCCCGACGACGAGAAGACCTGCAAGGCGCTGTGCCCGGCCGCGGAAGCCGTGCTCTACACCCATCGCAATCCCGGCGAGGACATGAACTCGGCCGTGTCGATCGGCGGACAACCCTACACGGCGCTGCCGACCGCCTTCAAATTCCGCAGCGAGTTCAACCCGTCCTGCTCGTGCAAGGCCGCGGGCCAGACCTGGGCCGACGCGCTGAAATCGGCCGACGACAAGGCCGCGGCCGAGCAGCAGGGTGACATCATCGTCACCGAGGAGAGCGCCAGGAAGATGCAGCAGCAGCGCCTGAGCAAGGGCACGCCGCAGCCTGCCAATGCCAAGAAGGGCGCAGCGCCCGCGCCGACGACGGCAACCGCGCCGGCTGCGACGCCGCCTGCGGATCCTGTCCCCGCGACCTCGTCGGAGAACAAGCCGATCCGCTCGGTCGGCCCGACCTTCCTGCCGCAGCAGCAGAAGTAGGCCGCCACTCTCCGTCGTGTCCCGCGAACGCGGCCGCCAAGCGCGGCCGCTTCGCCCGCACTACTCGCCCTCGCGGCTCCACGGGAAGAGATTGGCCGGAAAGTCCGCCGCGTAGCGCTTTCCCTTCGGGGGCGGCGGCGGCTCGTCCGGTGGATTCGGATTTGGCTCGACCACCCGCCGATAAAGGTGCCAGGTGGCATGACCGAGCACCGGCAGCACGACAGCGAGACCGACGAAGAACGGCAGCGAGCCGATCACGAGCAGCGCCGCGACGATGAGGCCCCAGGCGGCCATCGCAACCGGATTCTCCACCACCGCTCGGAGCGACGTGCGGATCGCGTCGATCGCAGTCGCATGCCGGTCGAGCATCAACGGAAACGACACGACGCTGACGCACAAGGCCACAACCGCAAACAGGAAGCCGACACCGCAACCGACGATGATGAGCGACCAGCCTTCCGGCGTCGTCAGCACGCGCGTTGCGAAGTCGGGAATGCTTGCAGCCGGAGCGTGACCGAAAATCGTGACGTAGATTGCGTTCGCGACACCGATCCAGGCCCCGAACAGGACGAGCAGGAGCACGCCGAGCTCGAACATGGCGCCGAACGACGGTGCGCGCAGCACCTTGATCGCGTCCCATGCCCCGACCTCCTCGCCGCGTTCGCGGCGACGGCTGAGCTCGTAGAGACCGATCGCGGCAAAGGGTCCTATCAGGGCAAAGCCGGCGGCCAGCGGAAACAGTAGCGGCAGGACCGAATAGCCAAGGACCGTCCTGAACAGGACGAGACCGAGAACGGGATAGATCACGCAGACGACGATGGCGTGACTTGGCATCGCCTGGAAATCCTCCCAACCAAGGCGCAGCGCCTCGGTCAGGTCGGACAGACTGATCTTGCGAATGGGATAAGAGGCCGCTTCGCCGAATACGTGCCGCCTCAACATGCCCTGGGAGTACAGAGTGGCCATGAACGCACCCTCCCGTGCTGTAAGCCGCGGCGGTGATACCGCGCGCTTTGCAGCCACGCGTGTCCGCCTCACGAGCGAGAAACGCGATGGGCCGAGTACGGCAACCCAGGTTCAGCGAAACGAGCCTGGCCGGACGGAACCCGTCGCGACCTGCCTCGCAAGCTTAGCGCGCGCGAGGCATGGCTGCACTCACGGTTGGGTGAATTGTGCATCTACGTGGATTTGTGCGCTGCGCAAGCGAACGACGTTTGGCAACTGCCCCTGCCGCGTTGCGTGGCAGTGCAGTTCGTCCACGCCAAATGAACGGCAGCATGCGCTATTGACGCGGGCTGCGGCGGGGATCATTTTAAACGTATAGACGCCCCCAGCTCCGATGAGATTGGCGGTCGCGACGTTTCTCTTGATTTCGTGACCGTTGGAATGGGCGAGGCAAGAGGCGCAGCGATGGCGTGTCGGCCAACGCAGCCATCGCGACAGACGTGAGCTCCGCCCCGGATTCGTATCCGCAGCCTTCGATGGCAAGGATGGATCAGGATGGCTGTCGCACTGATATTGCTTCTGGTTGCGATCGGCTCGGTGCTGTTTCACCTCTACAGCCCGTGGTGGTGGACGCCGATCGCCACGAACTGGGCCTATATCGACCACACCATCAACATCACCTTCTGGATCACGGGCTTCGTTTTCGTCGCTGTTATCGCCTTCATGGCCTATTGCGTCTTCCGCTTTCACCACAAGGAGGGACGACGGGCCGACTACAATCCGGAAAACAAAAGGCTCGAATGGTGGCTGAGCGTCGGGACCGGAATCGGCGTCGCGGCGATGCTGGCGCCTGGCCTCGTGGTCTGGCACCAGTTCGTGACGGTGCCTGCCGATGCCACCGAGGTCGAGGTCATGGGCCAGCAATGGCAATGGAGCTTCCGCCTTCCGGGCAAGGATGGGCGGCTCGGCACATCCGATGTCCGCAACATCGCTTCCGACAATCCGATGGGACTCAATCGTGACGACCCGCACGCGCAGGACGACGTCGTGATCGAGAACGGCGACCTGCACCTTCAAATGGGAAAGCCGGTCAAGGTTCTCCTCCGCTCGGTTGATGTCCTGCACGATTTCTACGTGCCCGAATTCCGCGCCAAGATGGACATGGTTCCTGGCATGGTGACCTACTTCTGGATAACGCCGATCCGAACCGGAACGTTCGATGTTCTGTGTGCGGAGCTTTGTGGCGCTGCTCATTATCAGATGCGGGCCAAGGTCATCGTCGACGAAGAGCGCGAATATCACGCTTGGCTGGAGCAACAAAAGACGTTTGCCGAATTGTCGCCGGCAAAAGCTGTCGTGAAGGCGACGTACCAATCCGGTGGCAAGTAGCAAGCTGCCGCTGCGAAGATAGATCGGGTGCACGAGGCCAACGCCTCACCCCCGATGGAAACGACCGAGGAGGTTTCTATGGTCGATATTCCATATGAAGGGATCGCAGGCATCCCGCCTGCCGAAGTACCTGATGTCGAGCTCTATCATCCAAGGAGCTGGTGGACACGGTATGTCTTCTCGCAGGACGCCAAGGTGATCGCCATTCAGTACTCGCTGACGGCCTCGGCCATCGGGCTGGTGGCCCTGGTGTTGTCGTGGCTGATGCGGCTGCAACTGGGATTCCCCGGCACCTTCTCTTTCATCGATGCCAACCAGTACCTCCAGTTCATCACCATGCACGGCATGATCATGGTGATCTATCTGCTCACCGCATTGTTCCTGGGCGGCTTCGGCAACTACCTGATCCCGCTGATGGTCGGCGCCCGGGACATGGTCTTCCCTTATGTGAACATGCTGAGCTACTGGGTCTACCTGCTCGCAGTCCTGGTGCTGGCCTCGACATTCTTCGTGCCCGGCGGCCCCACCGGCGCCGGCTGGACCCTGTACCCGCCGCAATCAATCCTCTCCGGAACGCCCGGGCAGGATTGGGGCATCATTCTCATGATGTCGTCCCTGATCCTGTTCATCATCGGCTTCACCATGGGCGGGCTGAATTACGTGGTCACGGTGCTCCAGGCGCGCACCCGCGGCATGACGTTGATGCGCCTGCCGCTGACGGTGTGGGGCATTTTCACGGCGACCGTCATGGCGTTGCTGGCGTTCCCTGCGCTCTTCGTCGCCTCGGTCATGCTGCTGCTCGACCGTCTCTTGGGAACCAGCTTCTTCATGCCCTCCCTCGTCGAGATGGGCACGCTTTCGAAATATGGCGGCGGCAGCCCGCTGCTCTTCCAGCACCTGTTCTGGTTCTTCGGCCACCCCGAGGTCTACATCGTCGCCCTGCCCGCTTTCGGCATCGTCTCCGATCTGATCAGCACGCATGCGCGCAAGAACATCTTTGGTTACCGCATGATGGTCTGGGCGATCGTGGGCATCGGCGCGCTCAGCTTCGTCGTATGGGCGCACCACATGTATGTGAGCGGCATGTTCCCGCAATTCGGGTACTTCTTCGCCACCACGACGCTCATCATCGCCATCCCCACCGCGATCAAGGTCTACAACTGGGTGCTGACCTTGTGGCGCGGCGACATTCATCTCAGGGTGCCGATGCTGTTCGCCCTCGGCTTCATCATCACCTTCGTGAATGGCGGCCTCACCGGCCTCTTCCTCGGCAACGTCGTCGTGGACGTTCCCCTCTCGGATACCATGTTCGTGGTCGCGCATTTCCACATGGTGATGGGCGTGGCGCCAATCATGGTCGTGCTCGGCGCGATCTATCATTGGTACCCCAAGGTCACGGGGCGGATGCTAAACGACGTCCTGGGCAAGTTTCACTTCTGGGTCACCTTCCTCGGCGCCTACCTGATCTTCTTTCCCATGCACTATCTTGGACTGCTCGGGGTTCCGCGCCGGTATTTCGAACTCGGCGACACGGCGTTCATCCCGTCCTCGGCCCATTCGCTGAATGCCTTCATCTCCGTGGTGGCCTTGACCGTCGGCTTCAGCCAGATGGTGTTCCTGTTCAATCTTGCCTGGAGCCTGTTCAAAGGTGAGGCGTCGGGCGGCAATCCGTGGCGGGCGACGACGCTGGAGTGGCAGACGCCGGAGACGCCCCCCGGACACGGCAACTGGGGCAAGGAGCTGCCGGTCGTGTACCGCTGGGCCTATGACTACAGTGTGCCCGGCGCCGCGGAGGACTTCATTCCGCAGAACCAGCCGCCACGCGCGACGCAGCTCGTTCAGGGAGCTGCTTCGTGAGCGCCATCATCCTGTTCCTGGCAGTGCTTGCGGTGATCGCCGGATGGTGGCTGTCGCAGCAGCGGCTGACGGCCAAGCCCTGGCTGGAGGAAGGCCCGGTCGGTGACTTCCCCGGCGGCGATAGCATGTCCTGGCCTGCAGCGAAGGTCGGACTTGGCGTGTTTCTCGCCGTCGCGAGCACATTATTCGTCCTCTTCATCAGCGCCTACTCGATGCGCATGAGTGTGGTGGACTGGCGGCCGCTGCCGGTGCCGCGGCTGCTGTGGGTCAACACGGGCGTCCTGGTCCTGAGCAGTGTCGCGCTGCAATGGTCGTACGTGGCTGCCGGGCGACACGATACCGAGAACGTCAAGATCGGGCTGCTCGCTGGCGGCGCATCTGCCGTGATCTTCCTCGCCGGACAGCTCCTGGCCTGGCAACGGCTCGGGGCTGCCGGATATTTCGTGGCGTCCAATCCGGCGAATTCCTTCTTCTACCTGTTGACGGCGGTGCACGGGCTGCATCTGACGGGCGGCCTGGTGGCCCTCGGGCGAACCTCGGCCAAGGTGTGGCGCAGCTCCGAGATCGCCGACACCCGCCTGAGCGTGGAGCTGTGCGCCATCTACTGGCATTTCCTGCTGCTGGTCTGGCTTGTCCTGCTCGGGCTTCTCACGGGCTGGACCGACGATTTCGTCAACATCTGTCGCCAATTGCTGAGCTAGGGAGGCGAGACCAGATGGCTGAGACCGTACTGACACATTCGGGCCAATCGCCTGCACGGCTCGAAGGCTGGCGCGGCATCGCCGCCGACTGGGCGTCCGATCAGCGCGCCTTCAAGAACGTGTCCTGGGGCAAGGCCATGATGTGGATCTTCCTCCTCAGCGACACCTTCATCTTCAGTTGCTTCCTGCTCTCCTACATGACGGCGCGCATGTCGACGACCGTGCCGTGGCCGAATCCCAGCGAAGTCTTCGCACTCAACTTCGGCGGCAGGCACATCCCGCTCATCCTGATCGCCATCATGACGTTCATCCTGATCAGCAGCAGCGGCACCATGGCGATGGCCGTCAATTTCGGCTACCGCCGCGATCGCGCCAGAACCGCAGCCTTGATGCTGGTCACCGCAGCCTTCGGTGCAACCTTCGTCGGAATGCAGGCCTTCGAATGGACCAAGTTGATCATGGAGGGCGTCCGGCCCTGGGGCAATCCATGGGGCGCGGCGCAGTTTGGCTCGAGCTTCTTCATGATCACCGGCTTCCACGGCACCCACGTGACGATCGGCGTGATCTTCCTGATCGCGATCGCACGCAAGGTCGCGCGCGGAGACTTCGACGTCGGCAGGCGCGGCTTCTTCACAAGCCGCAAAGGATACTACGAGATCGTCGAGATCATGGGCCTGTACTGGCACTTCGTCGATCTGGTGTGGGTGTTCATCTTCGCGCTTTTCTATCTTTGGTGAGGTCGGCGCATGACAAACGCGACAGTACACGTGGAAGGACAGCTCCACGCTCCGGCGCACGGCGCAGCCGCAACAGGAGCCGCGCATGCCAAGGGGCAACAGCACCCGATCAAGCTCTACCTCGTGGTCTGGGGCTGGCTGTTCGTCCTCAGCACGTGCTCCTACCTCGTCGACTACTTTGGCCTACAGGGCTATCTCAGGTGGTCGCTGATCCTGCTGTTCATGATGTTGAAGGCCGGCCTGATCGTCGCCGTCTTCATGCACATGGCCTGGGAGCGGCTGGCGCTGGCCTATGCTATCCTGCTGCCACCGATCGCGGTGCTGGTGTTTGTGACCATCATGGTTCTCGAATCCGAATACACTCATTTGCTTCGGGTGCTATTCTTCGCAACCCCGTCATAGGGCCCGCCGTCGCTCAAGACTGAAATTCAGCCCTCGAACGCGTCGATCGATGCCCGGCTGCCGCGCGAGACCAGCGTCTCGTCCGCCGACGGCAACGTCTCGCCCTTGTCGCGAAAACGGTTGGTGATGGGATAGCGGCGGTCGCGGCCAAAGTTCTTGCGCGTCACCTTCACGCCTGGCGCGGCCTGGCGGCGCTTGTATTCGGCGACGTTGAGGAGATGGTCGATGCGACTGACCGTCTCGCGATCGAAGCCGGCCGCGATGATCTTGTCGAGCGGCTCCTCGCGCTCGACCAGGCGTTCGAGGATGGAATCGAGCACGTCGTAAGGCGGCAGCGAGTCCTGGTCGGTCTGGTTCTCGCGCAGCTCCGCGCTCGGCGGACGCGTGATGATATCGGGCGGGATCACCTCGCCCGCAGGCCCGAGCGCGCCCTCGGGCTTCCAGCCATTGCGTAAGCTTGCCAGCCGGAACACCTGCGTCTTGTAGATGTCCTTGATCGGGTTGAAGCCGCCGTTCATGTCGCCATAGAGCGTGGCGTAGCCGACCGACATTTCCGACTTGTTGCCCGTGGTGACCACCATCAGGCCGGTCTTGTTGGAGATCGCCATCAGCAGCGTGCCGCGGGTGCGGGCCTGCAGGTTTTCCTCGGTGATGTCAGGCGGCAGGTTCTTGAAGATGCCGGACAGGATGGTCTCGAAGCCGGTCACGGCTTCCGCGATCGGCAGCACCTCGTAACGGATGCCGAGATGGCCGGCGAGCTCGCCGGCATCCGCGATCGAGTGCGCGGCGGTGTAGCGATAAGGCAGCATCACGCCATGCACCTGATCGGCGCCGAGCGCGTCGACCGCGATCGCTGCGCACAGCGCGGAATCGATCCCGCCGGAAATGCCGAGCAGCACGCCGGGGAAGCCGTTCTTGGCGACGTAGTCGCGCAGGCCCAGCACGCAGGCGGCGTAGTCGGCCTTGTCGCCCTCGGGCAGCTCTGCGATCGGCCCCGCGCAGCGCCAGTCCTCGCCGTTGCGGGTGAAACGCAGCGTCGTGATGCTCTCCTCGAACGCCGGCAATTGCGCCGCCAGCGACAGATCGCCGTTGAGCACGAAGGAGGCGCCGTCGAACACCAGCTCGTCCTGCCCGCTGACCTGATTGAGATAGACCAATGGCAGGCCGCTCTCGGTGACGCGCGCCACCGCCACCGACAGGCGCACGTCGTTCTTGTCGCGGGCATAAGGCGAGCCGTTCGGCACCAGGATGATCTCGGCGCCCGTCTCGGCCAGCGTCTCGACCACGTTCTCGTAGTCTTCCGACTCTTCCAGCCAGATGTCCTCGCAGATCGGCACGCCGATGCGCACGCCGCGCACGGTCACCGGGCCTGCCGCAGGCCCGCGTGAAAACAGCCGCTTCTCGTCGAACACGCCGTAATTCGGCAGATTGCATTTGAAGCGCAGCCCGGCGATGCGGCCGCCGTCCAGCAGCGCGCAGGCATTATAGAGCCTGCCCTCCTCGACCCAGGGCGTGCCGACCAGCATGGCCGGCCCGCCATCCGCGGTCTCGCGCGCGAGGCTTTCGATCGCGGCACGGCAGGCAGCCTGGAACGCCGGCTTCTGCACCAGGTCTTCCGGCGGATAGCCGGCGATGAACAATTCCGGAAACAGCACGAGGTCGGCGCCGTCGGCGACCGCCTGCACGCGCGCGGCCCGTGCCTTGGCGGCATTGCCCGCGATGTCGCCCATGGTCGGATTGAGCTGGGCGAGCGTGACCGCGAATGCGTTGAGACGTTCGGTCATGGCCGCCTATCCCTGGGCTAGAGCATGATCCGGAAAAGAGCGCAGCGGTTTTCCGAAGAGATCATGCTCAAACAACAACCTGAAGCGCGATGACGATTCAACTAATCTCATCGCGCTTTAGAGGAACCCCAATCGCTCGATGATGGCGATGATCCAGAACGCGCCGGCCATCAGCAGCGCCACACCGACCGCGGCGGATCCCATGTCCTTGACCCGCCCGATCTGCTTGTCGTGATCCATGGTGAGGCGGTCCGCGAGCTTCTCGATCGCGGTGTTGAGCAGCTCGACCGTCAGCACGAACGCCACCGAGCAGACCAGCTCGACCGCGCGCATTGCCGTCGCTCCGACGAACCAGGCCAGCGGCAGCGACAGCAGGAGCGCAAAGATCTCCTCGCGGACGGCCTGCTCCGACCGGAACGCAAAGGCCAGACCGTTACGGGAGTTGATCGTGGCCTTCCAGATCCGCAGCAAGGTCCTAGAGCCCCGCTGCGGCCGGCATCGGCTTGACCTTGCCGGCGCGTTCCTGTTTGAGCAGCTCGGCGACCAGGAAAGCCATATCGATGGATTGCTCGGCGTTGAGGCGGGGATCGCAGACCGTGTGATAGCGGTCGTTGAGATCCTCGTCCGTGATCGCGCGGGCGCCGCCGAGACACTCGGTGACGTCCTTGCCGGTCATCTCCAGATGCACGCCGCCGGCATGGGTGCCTTCGGCGGCATGGATCGCGAAGAACGACTTCACTTCGGACAGGATACGGTCGAACGGCCGCGTCTTGTAGCCGGACGTCGAGGTGATGGTGTTGCCGTGCATGGGATCGCACGACCAGACCACCACCCTGCCCTCGCGCTTCACCGCGCGGACCATGTTCGGCAGATGCTCGCCGACCTTGTCCGAGCCGAAGCGGCCGATCAGCGTCAGGCGGCCCGGCTCGTTGTCGGGATTGAGCACGTCGATCAGCCTCAGGAGCTCGTCGGGCTTGAGCGACGGGCCGCACTTCAGACCGATCGGGTTCTTGATGCCGCGGAAATATTCGATGTGGCCGTGATCGAGCTGGCGGGTGCGATCGCCGATCCAGATCATGTGGCCCGAGGTCGCATACCAGTCGCCGGTCGTGGAATCGACGCGGGTCATGGCCTGCTCGTAGCCGAGCAGCAGTGCCTCATGGCTGGTGTAGAAATCGGTGGCGCGCAGCTCGGGATGGCTCTCCAGATCGAGGCCGCACGCGCGCATGAAGTTGAGCGCGTCGGAGATGCGGTCGGCCAGCTCCTTGTAGCGGCGGGATTGCGGGCTGTCCTTCAGGAAGCCGAGCATCCATTCATGCACGCTGCCGAGATTGGCGTAGCCGCCGGTGGCAAAGGCGCGGAGCAGGTTCAGCGTCGCGGCCGACTGGCGATAGGCCATCAGCTGGCGCTGCGGATCCGGCACCCGCGCTTCCTTGGTGAAGGCGATGTCGTTGACGATGTCGCCGCGATAGCTCGGCAGCTCGATGCCGTTCAGCTTCTCGGTCGGCGAGGAACGCGGCTTGGCGAACTGGCCGGCGATGCGGCCGACCTTCACCACCGGCACGGCGCCGGCATAGGTCAGCACCACCGCCATCTGCAGCAGCACGCGGAAGAAGTCGCGGATGTTGTTGGCGCCATGCTCGGCAAAGCTCTCGGCGCAGTCGCCGCCCTGGAGCAGGAAGGCCTCGCCGGTCGCAACCCGGCCCAGGGCCTTTTTCAGATTGCGCGCCTCGCCCGCGAACACCAGCGGCGGAAAGGTCGCAAGCTGCGCCTCGACGTCGGCCAGGGCCTTGGCGTCGGGATATTCGGGCACCTGTAGCACCGGCTTGCTGCGCCAGGACTCGGGCGTCCACCGCTCGGACATCGCAATCTCTCCGTGAAGCAAAAAAGCACAACCTGATCTGTGGGTTGAGAGGGCCGCCTTATACACAGGCTAAAGCGACATCGCTAGTTGTAAATCCCTTTCGCACTGCAAACCCTTGCGGGTAAAGCCAAATTCGCATTTGCTAAGGATAGGCAAGAAACTGGCAGGACACCTTCCGTCCATGGACGCGGCGCGCGACGACGTTTTCATCGACGAGATCAGCTTCCCGGCGACCGACGGGTATGCGCTGAGCGGCACCCTGTTCCTGCCACGGGGGACCAAGCGCCATGCCGTGCTGATCAATTCGGCGACAGCCGTCCCGCGAAAGATCTATCGCGGCTTTGCCTCCTACCTCGCCCATCGCGGCTGCGCGGTGCTGACCTACGACTATCGCGGCATCGGCGGCTCCCGCCTGCCCGCGATGGTCGGCTACAACCAGCCGAAATCGCTGGTCGGCTTCAAGGCCTCGATGTCGGACTGGGCCGCGCTCGACGTCACCGCCGCGGTGCGCTGGATGCGTGAGCGCTATCATGGCCTGCCGCTCGCTTATGTCGGCCACTCCTATGGCGGCCAGGCGCTGGGGCTGATCGCGAACAACAATGAGATCGCGCGCGCCGCATTCGTGGCCTCGCAGGCCGCGACCTGGCGGCTGATGACCTCACCGGAAAAATACCGCATCTACGCCTTCATGAATTTTGTCGGCGTGCCGCTGGTCCACGCGCTCGGCTATGCGCCCGGCTGGGCCGGCATCGGCGAGGACCTGCCCAAGGGCGTGTTCCTGCAATGGGCGGATTGGGTGTCGAGCCCGCGCTATCTGTTCGATTCAAAGCTGCCGGCGCTGGAGAATTTCGCCAACTTCAAGGGCGAGCTGCGCGCGCTCTGCTTCTCCGACGATCCCTGGGCGACGCGGCCCGCCGTCGAACTGCTCACGAGCGGCTTCACCGCGACCAAGCCGGAGGTGCTGACGGTGAAACCATCAGACGTCGGCGCCAAGGCAATCGGCCATTTCGGCTTCTTCCGCCCCGATCACCGCGACACGCTCTGGCGCGGCGTGGCGGAATGGATCCAGGGCGAGTGAGGCTTACCGGATGATCGTGGTCAACGACGAGTAGCGCTTGTTGGGTTTGGCTTCGCCGGCCGAAAACTGTGCGAAGGCATCGCTGACGCGTGCGGCCGGCGTGGTGCCGTCGGCGAAGCGGAATTCCTTCGGCTTCGGTGCGTAGAAGCTGGCGCTGTAATAGGAATCATCGAAGCGCGTCTCGGCGACGCCGAACAATGCGTCGCAGACGAACAGGAGTGCATAGACTCCCACGACCGCCACGACGATCTCCTTGAAAATTGACATAACAATGCCCCAACCTTTTGCGGTGAGGATGCATGCCGGTTCCAAAGCCGAGGTTTATGGCCACGGCCTTCTTGTCCGCAGGGTTTGCCACCGCTGAGCGGATTACAGACAATTTTATCGATCATAAAAAAGAGCCCGCCTGACCGGATCAGGCGGGCCCAGGATTGGCCGATCGGGAGGTTATCAGACGGCCAGATTCATCCACACGGCCTTGGGCTCGGTGAAATTGTCGATCGCGGCGGTGCCGTGTTCGCGGCCGAGGCCGGAGTCGCGCTCGCCGCCCCAGGGAAGGCGCACGTCGGTGTAGCCATAGGTGTTCATCCAGACCGTGCCGGCGCGCGCCCGCTTGGCGAAGCGCTGCAGCTTGCCGATATCGCGGCTCCAGACGCCGGCGGCGAGGCTGTAGGCCGTGCCGTTGGCGATACGCAGCGCATCGGCCTCGTCCCTGAACTTGATGACGCTGACGACCGGGCCGAAGATCTCCTCCTGCGAGATCCGCATCTCGTGCGCGACATCGGCGAAGACGGTCGGGCTGATGAAATAGCCGCGCTCGCCGATGCGTTCGCCGCCGGTGACGAGCCTCGCGCCTTCCTTCTGCCCGATATCGACATAGTCGAGGATCGACTTCATCTGCTTCTCGGAGATGACAGGGCCGAGCGCAGTCTTGCGGTCCAGCGGATCGCCGATTCTGATCGACTTGGCGCGCGCGGCGAGCCGCTCGACGACCTCGTCATAGGCCTTCTCCTGTACCAGCACGCGGGAGCCGGCCGAGCAGACCTGGCCGGCATTGAAGAAGATGCCGGAGGCCGCAGCCTTGCTGGCGGCTTCGAGGTCGGCGTCGTCGAAAATCACGTTGGCCGACTTGCCGCCGAGCTCGAGCGAGACGCGCTTGAAGTTGCTGGCCGCGCCCTTCATGATTCCGCGGCCCACACCGGGCGAACCGGTGAAGGTGACCTTGTCCACGTCGGGGTGATTGACCAGCGCGTCGCCGACGACGCGGCCGGGTCCCGTCACGACGTTGAAGACGCCCGCCGGCAGCCCCGCTTCTAGCGCAAGCTCGGCAATGCGCAGCGCCGACAGCGAGGTCAATTCAGCCGGCTTCATCACGATGGTGCAGCCGCAGGCGAGCGCAGGCGCAAGCTTCCACATGCCGATCATCAGCGGGAAATTCCACGGCACGATCGCCGCGACCACGCCGACCGGCTCGCGCACGGTATAGGTCAGGGCATCGTCACGCACCGGCACGACGTCGCCGCTGATCTTGTCGGCCCAGCCGGCGTAATAGATCAGCGTGTCGACCGCGGCCGGAAAGTCCTGGCGCATTGTCGCCGAGATCGGCTTGCCGGCGTCGATCGACTCCAGCTCGATGATCTCGTCGGCGTTGCGCTTGAGCAGGTCGGCCCAGCGCATCAGGATCTGGCCACGCTCGGAGGCGCGTATCGTGCGCCACGGGCCTTCGAACGCCCGGCGCGCGGCGGCCACGGCAAGCTCGACATCGGCCTCGCCGCCTTCGGCGATGGTGGCGATGACCTGTCCGGTGGCGGGATTGAGGGATTTGAAGGTGCGGCCGGAACCGGCGGGGACGCGGCGGCCGTCGATTAGGAGATGCTGCGGCCGGGCCATGAACTCGGTCGCCGGCGAATGCGCAAAGTCATATGCAACAGACATCATATTTCCTCCTGTTCTGGTATACCAGACTAAGCGCCTATTGGCTGGAGTAAATATGATATGGTTTGCAAATGGACGTCCGATATATGAAGCGCAGTTCATAAGGAAGGCCGATGCTCCAGATCGAGATCGAGGCCGTCTGGCGGTTTCGCCGGGAGGGCAGCCCGCGCACCGCCGTCATCATGCTCGGCGTGCTCAATGAGATCCGGAAGACCGGAAAGATCACGAGCGCGGCCAGCGACGCGCATTTGTCCTACCGGCATGTCTGGAATCTGATCGAGCAATGGTCGGAGTTCTTCGGAACGCCTCTGGTCGAGACCCAGCGCGGCAAGGGCTCGAAGCTCACACAGTTCGGCGAGCGCTTGGTGTGGGCCGGCGAGCGCATGCAGGCCCGGCTCGGGCCGCAGCTCGAGAACCTCGCGCAGGAGCTCGCGAGCGAGATCAAGCCGTTCCTCGAACAGCGGCCGTCCGTGATCCGCGTCCATGCCAGCCATGGCTTTGCGGTGGCCAAGCTGCGCGAATTTCTCGACCGCGAGCCCGGCATCGGCGTCGATCTGCGCTATGTCAGCAACCAGCATTCGCTGGTGTCGCTGGCGCAAGGCGCCTGCGACCTCTCCGGCCTGCATCTGCCGCACGGCGCGCTGCGGGCGCAAGGCATCAAGGCGGCGCGCGAATGGCTCGATCCGCGCGAGGACCGCATCATCAGTTTCGTCACCCGCGAGATGGGCCTGATGGTCGCGCGCGGCAATCCGCTGCGGATCGCTTCGCTCGACGACCTTACCAAACCAAAGGTCCGCTTCGTCAACCGCGACAACGATTCCGGCACGCGCCTGTTGTTCGACCAGTTGCTCGCCGCGAATGGGATCGACGAGAGCAGGATCAACGGCGCACAGCAGATCGAGTTCACCCACGCAGCGGTTGCCGCCTATGTCGCCAGTGGCATGGCCGACGCGTGCTTCGGCGTCGAGGCGGCCGCCCGCCAGTTCGGACTCGATTTCATCCGGATTCTGACCGAGGACTATTTCTTCGTCTGCAAGCGCGCCTTTCTCGAGACGGAGCCGATGCGGCGCATCCTCGAGATCATCCGCAGTCACGATTTTCGCGCGGCGATCGCCACCCTGCCCGGCTACACGGCATCGGACACGGGCGAAGTCACCGGCGTGAAGGCATTCCTGGAGATGCACGCCGTGCGGTGATGCCGCATGCGGGGCATGCATGCTGGACAAGCCGTCCGCGCAACCGGCTGGACGAGGCCCGGCATACGTTATATCAACTCGAATATAGCGGATACCGGATGGCGCCGCGCAACAGGGTTTTGTGGATGTTTCAACGCCGCCGATCGGCCGTCGCGCTTCGTCACGTCGCCTTCGAGGATCTCGGCCTGCTCGCCCCGATCATGGAGCGCGAGGGCTGGAACGTGTCGTTCTGCGAGGCGCCGGTCGACGATCTCGGCCATTCCTCGATCCGGGATGCCGACCTCCTGATCGTGCTTGGCGGCCCGATCGGCGTGTACGAGACGGATAGTTATCCGTTCCTCATACGCGAAATTGACCTGCTGGAGCGCCGCCTCGCGCAGGGCCTGCCGACTCTCGGCATCTGCCTTGGCGCGCAGCTCATGGCAAAGGCGCTCGGCGCGCGCGTTTATGCCGGCGGCGTCAAGGAGATCGGCTGGGGATCGGTGGCGCTGCCGGATGCCGGCCGCGCCTCCAGCCTGATGCCGCTCGGCGCGGGATCGCCGGTCCTGCACTGGCACGGCGACACCTTCGATCTGCCGGATCATGCCGTGCGGCTCGCCTCGAACGGCAATTACGAGAACCAGGCCTTCGCCTTCGGCAACAATGCGCTGGCGCTGCAGTTTCACCTCGAGGCCGACCCGCGGCAGCTCGAGGAATGGTATGTCGGCCACGCCGTCGAGCTTGCATCCGCCAGGATTTCGGTGCGGGAGCTGCGAGCAAAGACGGCAGAAGTTTCGAAGATCGTCGCGCGCCAAGCCGACCGCATCTTCACGAGCTGGCTGAGCCAGCTCGACACCGCAATAAGCACGACCGCGCAAGCAAGGTAAGGGCAGAGTCTTCATGATGCAGGACAACGCACCACGCCACCGGGACGGCAGCGCCGGCGATGCCAATTACGGCACGATCGGCAAGGGCTACGCAAACTTCCGCCGGCCCGACCCGCGCATCGCGGAGTTGATCGACGCGGCGCTCAGCGAGGCCCGCACGGTCCTCAATGTCGGCGCGGGCGCTGGCTCCTATGAGCCGGTCGGCCGCACGGTGACGCCGGTCGAGCCGTCGCAATCGATGCGCGCCCAGCGGCCGGCGCATCTGCCTCCAGCGATCGATGCGGTCGCGGAAAAGCTGCCTTTCGCCGACGCCACGTTCGGCGCTGCCATGTCCACCTTCTCGGTGCATCAGTGGAAGAACCTGAGCGCGGGCCTCTCCGAAATGCGGCGGGTGACGCGCGGCCCGATCGCGATCATGACCTGCGACCCCGACGAGCTCGATCGCTTCTGGCTCAATACCTATTGCCCGGAGGTGATCGCAGTCGAGGCTGTCAGGTATCCCGCGATCCCGGCGATCGCGGAAGGGTTAGGGGGCACCACCGACGTGCTGCCGGTCCCGATCCCGCTTGATTGCACCGACGGCTTCAACGAGGCCTATTACGGCCGCCCCGAGATGCTGCTCGATCCGGCCGCGCGGCTCGCCTGCTCGGCCTGGAGCTTCGTTGCCGAGGACGTTGTCAGGCGTTTCGAGGACCGGCTCGGCAACGACCTCGCATCGGGCCGGTGGGATGCGCGCTACGGGTACTATCGGCAGCGGCCATCCTTCGCCGGCTCGCTCAAGCTGATCGTGAATCATATCTGATCGCGCCCAGCGCCGGATGCATTCCGGATATCGGCCCGCTTCACCTTGTCCGCGACAGGCAAGAGTGGCAATCTGCCGCCATTGCCCCGAGAGATCCGAACATGTCGCGCGCGAGCGCCAAATCGCTTCCCCAACTGAGCCTTCGGATCGACCTCGACAACGAGGATCGGATCGGGCCCGGCAAGATCGAGCTGTTGGAGCAGATCCGCGAGCAAGGCTCGATCTCGGCGGCCGGCCGCGCCATGGACATGTCCTACAAGCGCGCCTGGGACCTCGTGGACGAGGTCAACCGCATCTGCGGAAACCCCGTGGTCGAGCCGCAGGCCGGCGGCAAGAACGGCGGCGGCGCGATGCTCACCCCCTTCGGCGAAAAACTCGTCGCCCGCTACCGCAAGATCGAGCGCGACGCCGCCCGCGCCGTGCACAAGGAACTGGAAGCGCTCAAGAGCGACATCGCCCGTTCCCGCAAATCGTGAACGGATTGCTGAGTTGGCGGATCAGATAGGGCTTGTGGCCCTTCATCGGATCGATAGCGCAAATCCGCAGAAGCGGGAGCGGCACTCGTTTGATTTCGTCGTCAATGGGGCGTCTCTCTTCGAAGCCACCCAGGCTATCAAATACGATATGTGCGGCTCTCTCTCGAATCCTTTGTTCGAACGAGAGATAGCTCAGCGGGTCAATCAAAGAACGGCTGCTATGCTGACTTCGGATGTGCCTATCGGCGGGCACCGTGTGGCTCTGTTTGTCTGCCCGGAGTGTGGCGACGTCGCTTGTGGCGCCATTACCGCTCGTGTTTCGCGAACCGAGCGCGGTGTTCAGTGGTCTGATTTCGCGTATGAAAATGGATTTGATGCGGCCTCTAAGCTCGACCTCGGACCCTTTGAATTCGAGTGGGCCGCTTATTTGAGCGAAATTGAACGCGCGAAGGCCGATTAAGCCGCCTAGTTCGGCCGCACCATTTCCGGCATCGGCTGGGTCAGCGCTTCACCCAGCAGGCTCTGCTCGTCCCTCGGAATCGCAAAGCGGACCTTGAAGCCGTCCTCGGTCTGGAGCGTGATGATGCGCTGGGTCGTGTCGGTCGACTGCTCGATCGCCCAGGATGCCAGCGGATAGGCGTAGCGCAGGCTCTGATCGCCGTAGCGGGCCTTGAGCGCCGCCTCCAGCAATCCCGGAAGCGTCATGATCAGCGCGCCGACCTGGTTGAGCGAGACGCTGACGGCCGCGGGATTGCCCGCCACGTCCTCGAAGCCCAGCGAGATCGCGCCGCCGTCGGGGGCCACCTCGCAGGTCGTGAGCTGCCTCACCTTGATTTCCATCGCCAGTCCCGGAACCCAATTCGCTATATCCATCACGATATATCGATATGTCCACCCGCGTCCAGCCCGCTTTTCTGGAATTGATCGAGCCGGCCGCCATGGCCGGCCAACCGGAAGCGTGATATATAGTGCGATATAACGAGGCCCGAACGGCCCGTTTCTGCAAGGGAGCGCAAAGCCAATGAGTGACTTCAATCTTCTCATCGACGGCAAGATGGTGCCCGGCGACATGACCATGCCGGTTCTCAATCCCGCGACCGAAGAGGTGCTGGCCCAGTGCCCGCGCGCCTCGAAGTCGCAGCTCGATACGGCCGTGGCCGCGGCGAAGGCCGCCTACCCCGCCTGGGCCGCGACGCCGATGGAAGATCGCCGCAAGGTCGTGATCAAGATGGCTGACGTGATCGAGGCCAATTCGGGCGAGCTTGCGCGCCTGCTCACCTCGGAACAAGGCAAGCCACTGGCGGATGCGACCGGCGAAGTGCTCGGCATGGCCGCCTTCTTCCGCTATCTCGGGTCGCTCGAACTGTCGATGAAGGTGATCGAGAATTCCGGCGACCGCAAGGTCGAGGCCTATCGCCGCCCGCTCGGCGTCGTCGGCGCCATCATCCCCTGGAACTATCCGCTTCTGATCCTCGCCTTCAAGCTGCCGTCCGCGCTGCTCGCCGGCAACACGCTCGTGGTCAAGCCGGCGCCGACCACGCCGCTGGCGACCTTGCGCTTTGCCGAGCTGATCAAGGACGTGGTGCCGAAGGGCGTGCTCAACTTCATCACCGACGCCAACGATCTCGGCGGCGAGATGACCAAGCACCCTGACATCCGCAAGATCTCCTTCACCGGCTCGACGGCGACGGGGCAGAAGGTGATGGCGAGCGCGGCGCAGACGCTCAAGCGCATCACGCTCGAGCTCGGCGGCAACGATGCCGGCATCGTGCTCGACGACGTCGATCCGAAGAAGGTCGCGCCCGGGATCTTCGAAGGCGCGTTCCAGAACTCCGGCCAGGTCTGCCTCGCCATCAAGCGGCTCTATGTGCACGAGTCCGTCTATGACGAGCTCTGCAACGAGCTGGTCGCGATCGCCAAGAACACGGTGGTCGACGACGGCTCCAAGCAGGGCACCAAGCTCGGGCCGCTGCAGAACAAGATGCAGTACGAGAAGGTGAAGGCGTTCCTTGAGGACGCGCACAAGAACGGCAAGGTGGTTGCCGGCGGCGCCGCGATGGACCGCCCCGGCTATTTCATCGAGCCGACCATTGTGCGCGACATCCAGGAGGGCTCGAAGCTGGTCGACGAGGAGCAGTTCGGTCCGGTGCTGCCGCTGATCAAATATTCCGACAAGGACGACGTGATCCGCCGTGCCAACGCCACCACCTACGGCCTCGGCGCCTCGGTCTGGTCGTCCGACATCAAGCGCGCGCATGAAGTCGCGACCCAGCTCGAGTCAGGCACGGTCTGGATCAACAAGCATCTCGACATGGCCCCGCACATTCCGTTCGGCGGCGCCAAGCAGTCGGGCATCGGCACCGAGTTCGCCGAGGAAGGCCTCGCCGAATTCACCCAGCTCCAGATCATCAACGGCCCGCCGGCGGCCTGATCTGAAAACCGGGGCCGCGGCAGAACCGCCGCGGCCCCTTCTTCATGTGTGATGGAAACGGAGGCGGACCATGTTCGATGCGCAATGCGACCTCGCCGCCCTCGTCTACGCACCGCATCAGGATCCCGACGCGGTCCTGCGAGTTCGCCGCCGACCTGAACGCGCGCGGCGCGCGCGTCGTCGGCATGGTGCAGGCCGGCCAGTGCGCCGACTCCAGCCTCTCCGCCATCCTGCTTCACAACGGCGAGAAGCTGCTGCTGGCGCAGGATTTCGATCCAGCCGCGCAAGGCTGCCGGCTCGATCTCGCGCGCCTGCAGAATGCCGGAGTGCGGATCGCAGACGCCCTCGCCTACGGCGCCGATCTCGTCATCATCAATCGTTTCGGCAAGCGCGAGCGCGACGGCAAGGGCCTGTCCTATCTGATCGAGCGCGCGCTCGACGCCGACATTCCCGTGGTGATCGCGGTCGGCAAGGATCACTTCGCCGACTGGATCAAGTTCGCCGGCGGCATGAGCGTCAAGCTCGGTTGCGATCGCGGCGCGCTGGACGCGTGGTGGCACGCTGTCTCGGCCCAGGACCAGGACGCGCATCCGATCGTCGATGAGCATCCGACGGTGTGCGAGATTCTCAAATAGAGGCTCAGATCAGCGGCTCGTCCTTGAGCGCCGACACCACCTGCTCGCCGCGGTCGGTCAGGCGATAGGTCACGAGCGGCCGGCTCGACGGCGGCTTGCGATCGATCTCGACGATGTAGCCGCGCACCATCAGCGCTTCGAAGCTGCCGTAATAGCCAAACATGCTGATGCGGCTCTGCTTGAGCAGCTTGAACTCGCGGAGCAGACGGATCTCGTTGCCCGAGAGCAGCGACCGGCGCACGCGCTGCACGAACCGCGCGCGCTGCTCGAACCAGGCTTGATCAGGCAGTTCGTGCGCGACCGGCGCCGGATCCCGCTCGCAGGGGCGCGCCTCCGGCGTGACTTCGGCCATCACAGGCGGCAGGCACGGCATGCTGCTGACGACCGCGTCCTTCGCGACATCGAGCAATGCGATCGGCCAGCGCCGCTTGTTGTCCACCATGACCGGCGGCGGCACGACATTGTCGCGCACCAATTGCTCGAAGCGCCCCGCGGTCACGCCGACATAGGCAGCCGCGCGGCGGCGATCGACCAGCCGGGTGTCCGGCCCGGGCTCCAGCTCGCAAGCGATGTTCTCGTCCACCCCAAATCCCCTGGCGCATCGTTGCGCAAGGCCGGGCGCGGCCCCTACCGGGGCCCGTCCGAGCCGGCGGCGAACCTAGGGGCGAGCAGCGCTCTCGAAAAGCAGAGAATTTCGTACATGTTGATGCCGTTTCGGCAACGGCTATAGTCGCCGTTGGGGGTCCCATGCGCTTTCATTCACCGGCCATCCAATATTTCCACGCGGTCCGCCGCACCGGCTCGATCCGGGCCGCAGCGCGCGTCCTGAACGTTGCCTCCTCGGCCGTCAGCCGCCAGATTCTCAAGCTTGAACAAGAGGTTGGATCGCCTCTATTCGAGCGCAATGCGCGCGGCCTGACGCTGACGACGGTCGGCGAGATGCTGGCCCGCCACGTTATGAACGTGCTGCAGGACCTCGACCGCTTCCGCTCGGACGTGGCGTCGCTCTCAGGCGCCTGGCACGGCACGGTCAGCATTGCCTGCATCGAGTCGCTCACCGAGTCGGTGCTGCCGGACCTGATCGCCTCGCATCGCGGCCGGGCGCGCCGCGTCAGCTTCACCACCGAGGTCAAGGGATCCTCGGACGTGCTGGAGGCGCTGAGCCGCGGCGAGGCCGACATCGGCATCGCCATCGCGCTCAAGCATCCGCCGGACCTGCGCCAGGTCGCCCTGAAGCGCTTTCGCCTCGGTGCCCTCGTTGCGCGCGAACATCCGCTGGCGCGCCGCAAGACCGTCACGCTGGCGCAGTGTCTCGCCTTCCCCGTCATCCACGCGCTGCCGGAGCTGTCGATCTATCATCTGCTCCAGCCGCTGATCGCGCAGCTCTCCGAGACGCCGGAGCCGGCGATCCAGGCCAATTCGATCGACCTGATGCGCGAGCTCGCCGCGCGTGGCGTCGGCGTCGCCTTCCAGACCCAACTCGGCATCAACAGGCTGTCACGCGACGCACAGCTCGTGTTCCTGCCGCTCGACAATGCCGGCAGCCCGGTCTGGTCGGATCTCGGCATCTATGTCCGCGCCGAGCGCACGCTGCCGGCCTACACGGAGTCGTTTCTCCAGGAGCTGGTGCGCGAATTGGGCGAGCGAGAGCGGCGCGAGAACGCGGCGTATCCGTTCACCGCGTGATGAAATCTGGCAGTAGTTTTCCGGAATAGGGGTGACGGTCGGCCGTCTGTTACCTTCGGCGGATTCAATCCGCTCACGCCCGAGGATTCCAAGATGCCGCTAAGCCGGCTCAAGCCTTCGCGAGTCCTCGGCATCGAGCGCTTCTCGGACTTCGGTGAATTTCGCGCCAATGAGGTGCTCGGGCTCGGCACCTCCACGCCGCTTCATCCGCGCGAGTTCTCGCTGTCCCGCGCCATCCTGCCGCTCCAGGACGGGCTCTTCGTGCTCCAGCGCGCCTTCGCCCGCCGCCTCGAGGTCGATGTCGGCACCGACCATGGCGTCGGCCTCACGATCCCGTTCGCGTTTCACTCCGTCACCAATGGGCGCGAGATCGACAATTCGACGGTGAACGTCGCGCGCGGCAGGGTGCCCGTAAGGTGCATCGAGCGCCAACCCAATACCTATCTGATGATGCGGTTCAACTCGGACATGCGCCATCGCGGCTGGGCGGATTACGACAGCGGGCTCGGCTTCTTTCGCTCGCATGACGTGGCCATGGCGCGCCTGCGAGCGACGATCCTGAACATGTTTTGCCTGGCCTCGGACGCCGCCGACCCCCGGCAGTTCGAAGCACAAAACCGGCCGATCCAGGAGACGCTGCTCGCCTGCCTCGACGACACTCTGGTGCCGGCCGACGGGCTGGCCGCGCGGCGCGGATCGTTCGACAAGCACCGCAAGCTGGTCGCGCATCTCGACGAAGTCGCTGCGCTGTTCGGCAGCAAGCCGCTTTACAGCGACGACCTCTCACGTGCGCTCGGCGCGTCCGTGCGCACGCTCCAGACCGCGACGCACGCGGTGCACGGCGTGAGCCTGCATCACTATCTGCGTCTGAAGCGGCTGTGGTCGACCCGCATGCAGCTCATGACCGGCCGCCCGGGGTTGAGCGTCAAGTCCGCGGCCCTCGGCAACGGCTTCTGGCACCTCGGCGATTTCTCGCGGGGCTACAAGATGACTTTTGGCGAGTCACCGTCAGAGACGCTGGCGCGCAGCCGGCGTCTCTGATCCCCCGCACATCAGTGGTGAGCGTTCTGCTTGCGGTGGCCGTTCTCGCTGAGGCGGTCGACCCAGGCGATGCCGATCGCGGAGATGATGAAGGTCAAATGGATCAGGACCTGCCACATCACGCCGCTCTCGGTGAAATTGCTGCGCGAGGTGCCGAGATTGCCGGCCTCGATGAAGGTTCTGAGCAGCGAGATCGAGGAGATGCCGATGATCGCCATCGCGAGCTTGATCTTCAGCACGCTGGCATTGACGTGGCTCAGCCATTCCGGTTCGTCCGGATGGCCGTTCAGGTTCAGGCGCGAGACGAAGGTCTCGTAGCCGCCCACGATCACCATCACCAGCAGGTTGGAGATCATGACGACGTCGATCAGTCCGAGCACGACCAGCATGATCTGCTGCTCGCTGGCGTCGAAGGAGTGCAGGACGAGGTGCCAGAGCTCCTTGAGGAACAGGAATACGTACACGCCCTGGGCGACGATAAGGCCGACATAGAGCGGCACCTGCAGCCAGCGCGAGCCGAAGATCAACTGGGCGAACGGACCGATTTGCGGCCGCGGCGAAGCCGCGACCGAATGTGCTTTGGGTTCGGACGTCATGGGTCACTCCGGATTGCAGGCAGGATGCGTCGCCTAAGAATTGGGCCTCAGAGACTCGCGATGACGGGCGCAAGCTCGAGTGAGCCCCGATAGATCATCTCGAAGGCGACGTAAACGATGATGGCGAGACCGACATAGGCGATCCAGCGCTGCTTTTGCAGCACGCGGCCGAGCAGATCGGCGGCGACGCCCATCAGAGCGACCGACAGCAGCAGTCCGAAGGCCAGGATGTAAGGGTGCTCGCGCGCGGCGCCCGCGACCGCCAGCACGTTGTCCAGCGACATCGACACGTCGGCTGCGACAATCTGCAGCGCCGCCTGCCCGAAGGTTTTCCGCGGTGCTGGCGCAGCGTTGCTGCCACCGCCATGGCCGAAGGCAAGCTGGTTGGAATGCGCCGCCTGCTCGCGCAGCTCGCGCCACATCTTCCAGCACACCCAGAGTAGCAATATGCCGCCGGCGAGCAGCAGGCCGATCACCTGCAAGATCTGGGTCGCGACGCCGGCAAAGACGATACGCAGCGCGGTCGCGGCGATGATGCCGACGATGATGGCGCGGCGGCGCTGCTCGGCCGGCAGGCCGGCGGCGGCAAGGCCGATGACGACGGCATTGTCGCCGGCAAGGACGAGGTCGATCAGGACGACTTGAAGCAGCGCGGTCAGCGCATCAGCGGTGATGAATTCGGTCATGATTGATCATTTTTGGCTGCGGACGGATCGAGCCATTGCGGCTTGCGCCGTTCGATCCAGTCGAAGACCTTGGAACGGGAGGAGCGCAAAGCGGGCACGTCCTCGGCGAGCAATGCGAGGCCGAGCGGCAGCATCCAGACGCCGAGTACCGGCAGGAACGAGAACACGCCGCCGACGACGAGCAGCGCGCCCGAGGGGATTCTCACCCAGCGGCTGGACGGCTTGAGCAGATAGGAGACGGTGCCGCCGACGCGCGGCGGCAGGCGATGGACGAGCTTGTCGAGGCGCGGGTCGCCCCCTGCCATCTGGCCGGTGTCGCCCGCGGCTCCCGTCGTCCGCTCGTCCGATACCGTGCTCATGCTCACTCCTTTGGGGCGGTGCTCGCCGCATCCGGCCCGACCTGTTTGGCCCGCGGCAGCACCAATGTCAGCAGCCGCAGCAGCTTGATCGCCTGCACCTCATGGGGATGCACGTCGTCATCCGCAGCCGCGACGCGTTCCGACAGCTCCATCAGATGCGCCGAGAGCGGCGTGTTCGAGACCGGCCGCAGCGTGTCGATCACCACATTGGCAAAGTCCGGCTCCTCCAATCGTTCCGCCAGTTCGTCGAACATCGCGAACAACCGTTGGTCGGTGATGTGCGGCGCCAATCCGCGGTCCCTGATGAAGCGGATCACCTCGTCGCGCTCGACCGGCGACACGCGGCGATCGGCCACCGCGACGAGTGCGCCGGCAATGACCAGCGCCACCGCGGCCTGCTCGTTCAGGCTGGTCGGCTCGGTGATCTCGATCTCGATGGGGTTGGAATATTTGGCGTCAGACATCTTTGCTCCTCGACGTTGCGAAATGGCCGCGCGGAGCTGCGATGGGGACGACTGGTCGGAAGGAACTCGAGTAGGCCCGACGGTCGGCCGATCCATCGCATTCGCGCGGGACAGGTCATCCGACATCGCGAGGTTTTGCCGACATTTGTCAGCGTCCTCGCCAGAGGGGCCCGGATTCTTGTTCTCCCAAGACTTAAAGCCGGGTCTGTCGGAATCAAGGCGAACAGGCTGCGACCAGCCGCCGCATCGGGTTCCGTGTTGACGGGTTTGGTTAAGCAATCGTGCACAGCTCTCGTGTCCCGGACGCGCTGCAGCGTGCAACGCTGCTGCGCAGAGCCGGGACCCAGAGTCTTTTCATGCGGCTGGCATGGGCCCCGGCTCTGCAGCGCACCGCACCGGACGATGCTTCGCATCGCCGGGGGCGCTGCGCCGCGTCCGGGGCACGAGACCGTCGCTTTTTGAGGCGGCCTGCATCAACACCGTCATTGCGAGCGCAGCGTGGCCGCCTACCCCACCCGCTCCACGAGATGCGCGCGCGAGGGTGACGGCTCGAACCTATCAGCGAAATATTGCGTTTCGTGCGCGACCAGCCCGCCCCGGAATTCCATGATGCTGACGACGTAGGACGGCACCCCGTCATAGCTCAGGACGAATTCGCTGACCCAGAGATCGCCGCCGCCGACGATCCGACGTACCGTGAAGCGCTTCTTGTTCGGCTGCACGAAGCGGCTCTGCTGAATATTCCGGCGGCCGCGGATGCGCTCGCCGGACTGCGGATAGTCGAGCACGGCGTCGTCGTGATAAATCTCATGCTCGGCGTCAAAATCGTTCGCGTCCGACGCGCCCCAGTGGCGCTGGAGCGCCGCCAATTTGGCCTGGTCATCCATCGCAATCTCCCGCCTTGCGGTTCCTGCTCTCTAGATCGGAGCACAGACAGCCGGCGGCAAGGCTGCCTCGCAACGTCTAACAACGACTAACGCGCCAAAGAGCCGGGCTGGATGCAGATTGACGACGGGGCGATCCGGAATTCGCCGGCTCGCAACGCCTCGCTGGTCACACCGGAGAACAAGGCATGGCAAGTCTGCTGTCCGTCAATGTCGGCCTGCCGCGCGACATCGCCTGGCAAGGCAGGACGGTCCATACCGGCATCTGGAAGGCCCCCGTCGAAGGTCCCCGCAGGGTGCGGCGGCTCAACATCGATGGTGACGGCCAGGGCGATACCGCCGGTCACGGCGGCGAGCATCGTGCAGTGTTCGTCTACCAGGACGATTCTTACCGTTACTGGCAAGAGCATCTCGGGCGATCGCACCTCGTCCATGGTCAATTCGGCGAGAACTTCACCGTCGAGGGCCTCGCCGACACCGAGGTCTGCATCGGAGATCGTTACAGGATCGGCTCGGCCCTGTTCGAGGTGACGCAACCGCGCGTCACCTGCTACCGGCTCGGCATCCGCATGGAGCAGCCCGACATGGCCGCGCTGCTGGTCAAGCACGGCCGGCCCGGTTTCTATTTTCGCGTGATCGAGGAAGGCGACGTCGAGGCCGGCGACGAGATCGAGCAGATCACCAGCGGGCCTGAAAGCATGAGCGTATTCGAGATCAACGCGCTGCTCTACCTGTCCCCTCACCCGCGCGACCACCTCGAACGCGCGCTGCGGATTCCGGCGCTGAGCCGCGGCTGGCGCCATTCGTTCGAGGCACTGCTCGCGCAGAAAGACAATCCGGCGACGGGAAATGCCGGGCTCGGCCCGGCGGCGAGCCCGACTCCGGCCTGGCGCGGCTTCCGGCCATTTCGCATCGCGCGCAAGATCGCCGAAACCAATGACGTGACATCGCTGGTCCTCGAACCCGCGGACGAACATCCCGGAGCCGTCGCTCTTCCCGGCCAGTTCGTCATCATCAGGCTCGGGCCTGCCGGCACGCCCGCGATGACGCGCAGCTATTCGCTGTCGCGCAACGCCGATGCGGCGTCCTATCGCCTCAGCATCAAGCGCGAGACGCATGGCGTCGCCAGCACCTACGTCGCCGATGAGCTCCAACCTGGCGACGTCGTGCAACTCGGCGCGCCGCGCGGCAGTTTCACGTTGCAGCCGAGCACGCGGCCCGTCGTCCTCTTGAGTGCCGGCATTGGCGTGACGCCGGTGCTCGCCATGCTTCACACGCTCGCTGCGGAGGCATCGCCGCGAGATGTCTGGTGGCTGCACGGCACCCGCAACGGCCGCGAACATGCCTTCGCCGCCGAGGTGCGCGCGCTGCTGGCAGGGCTCGCGCACCATCACAGCCACATCTGCTACAGCGCGCCCGATCCCGGCGATCGCCCCGAGGTCGACTTCGACAGCGCCGGACATCTGGATCTGCCCCTGCTTCGGCGGCTCAATTTGCCGCACGACAGCGACTTCTATCTGTGCGGCCCGGCCAGCTTCATGAACGACCTCACGGCCGGCCTGAGCGGCTGGGGCGTGGCGCGCGATCGCATCCACACCGAGCTATTCGGCGCCGGGCCGTCGCTGACGCCCGGCATCGCCGTTTCACCGAAGACGCCCCCGCATCTGCCGGCCGGCGCACCCGGTCCGGGCCCCATGGTGTCCTTTGCGCGCAGCGGCCTCAATGTCTGCTGGGGGCCGTCATACGCCAGCCTGCTCGAGCTCGCCGAAGCCTGCGACGTCCCCGTGCGCTGGTCATGCCGGACGGGGGTGTGCCACAACTGCGAGAGCGGGCTCATTGCGGGCGGCGTCAGCTATCAGCCCGATCCGCTCGACGCACCGGCGGACGGAAATGTCCTGATCTGCTGCTCACGGCCGCAGGGCGACATCGTGATCGATCTTTGAAAGCGTCCGCGTCATCGCGAAAGATGGAGAGTTTCATGCGCGCAGACATGGTCCCCGGAGCGACCTTTCCGGATTACGAGCTCAGCGACCACACCGGCAAGCACCGCAAGCTCTCGGAGCTGCAGGCAGGCGATCCCATGGTGCTCGTTCTCGGCCGCGGCGGCTTCTGTCCGAAGGACCGCCGCCAGACCGAAGGGCTGGTGCAGCTGCATCGCGAGATGGAGGTTGGCTATTGCCGGCTGGTCACCGTCACCACCGACACCATCACCCAGACCAATGAATACCGTACCGGCGCGGGAGCACACTGGCCGTTCCTGTCCGATCCCAGGCGGATCATTCAGAAGGACCTCGACATCGCCGAATACACCGATCCGATCCACAATCCGATGATTCCCCATGTCATCGTGCTGGAGCCGAATTTGCGCATTCACAAGATCTACAACGGCTACTGGTTCTTCGGTCGCCCGACGCTCGAGGAGCTTCGCCAGGATCTCAGGGCCGTTAGCATGATCTGCCGCCCGGACTGGGACATCACGGCGCCCGGCTTCAAGGCGCAATGGGACCAGGGCCGCAAGGCGTATTTTTACCCCTACGGCAAGGCTTACGTCGAAACGCTCGGCGAACGGGATTAGAAACACATTCCAATCGCGTCGGTCGGAAGCGGTGCCGGCCTGGAATGTGGATGATGCAGAAGAGAACCAATCCGGGCCACGTCGGCGCGCGCGAGATTTACGAAGCGCTGCGCGATCAGATCATGGCGCTCGTGTACGGGACGGACGGCCTGCTGCCGTCCTCGCGGGCGCTGGCGAGCGAGATGGGCGTGGCGCGCTCCACCGTCACTGTCGCCTATGAGCAGCTCGCCGCCGAAGGCTTCATCGAGACACGCCATGGCGCGCGGCCGCGCGTGGCCCGCGCCGTCGTCGGGCGAGGACGCACGCGCACCTCGTCCCGCCCACCGGCGCGCAAGGTGCGGCTGTCGGCCTTCGGCGAGCGGCTGCGGCAGGACCCGCCGCGCTGGACCGAACCGCCGCGCAGGCTGGTCGCGAATTTCCGCTATGGCGAACTCGCATCATCGGACTTCCCGGTGCTGGCCTGGAAGCGGGCCGTGACGACGGCGATGGCGCACCGGCCCGAGCGGCTCGCCTATGACGATCCCTGCGGCTCCTTGCGGCTGCGGACCGCGCTTCAGGCTTATCTGTGGCGCTCGCGCAGCATCCGCTGCGAGGTCGACCAGATCGTCGTCGTGAACGGCTCGCAGCAAGGCCTCGACATCTGCGCGCGGCTGCTGCTCGATGACGGCGACCGCTTCGTGATGGAGGACCCCGGCTACCAGATGGCGCGGCACACCTTTGCGGCGACGGGCGCCGAGACGGTGCCAGTCCCGGTCGATGCGGACGGCCTTCAGACAGCGCAGCTCGACGGCATCGAGGCTCGCCTCGCTTATGTGACGCCGTCGCACCAATATCCGCTCGGCGGCGTCATGCCGATCGGGCGCCGGCATCAATTGCTCGCCTGGGCACGCAAGAACGACGCTCACGTGATCGAGGACGATTACGACAGCGAGTATCGCTACGACACCAAGCCGATCCCGCCGCTGCACGCGCTCGAAGGCAGCGACAACGTGATCTATCTCGGCACCGTCTCCAAGACGCTCTCCCCGACCTTGCGGATCGGCTATCTCGTGATGCCCACGGGGCTGCGATCGCTGTTCGCCGCGGCCAAGCAGATCATGGACCGGCATACCCCGCTCATCGAGCAGCAGGCGCTTGCCGCGATGCTGGAAAGCGGCACGTATGAGAGCCACGTCAGGCGCGCGCGCCGGCGCAACGCCGAGCGCCAGCAGGCGCTGCTCGACGCGCTCCGCCGCCGGTTCGGCGATCGCATCAGGATCGAGGGCACCGCCGCCGGCCTGCATGTGGTGGCGTGGTTCGATGGCCTGCCGCAGAAGCGCGAGGATGCACTGATCCAGGCGGCGCGCGCCAGGGGCGTCGGCATCTATCCCGTCTCGGCCCTGTTCGCCGGCGCCCGTCCAGCGCGGAAGACGGTCGGCCTCGTCATGGGTTATTCGGCGCTGGAGGTCGCGCAGATCGAGCGCGGCTGCAAGCTTCTCGCCCAGGCCGTTGCCGAACTGGACTGATAAAATCATCATAAACTGGACGTTTCATACAGACCAGATTGCGGCTATCTCCGAAACCGAGAACGGAGACAAGCCATGTACATTCCCCCCGCGTTTAAGGACGACGACATCGAGAGCATCCACGCGACCATTCGCGGTGCGCGCCTCGCGAGCCTCGTGACGGCCACCAGCGAGGGCCCGGTGGCCACGCCCCTGCCGCTGTTCCTCGACGAGAGCGAAGGCGAGCACGGCGTGCTGTACGGGCACGTGGCGAGGGCCAATCCGCAATGGAAGCTGCCGCCGATCGGCGATGCGCTCGCGATCTTCGCAGGGCCCGACGCCTATGTGACGCCGTCCTGGTACGCGACCAAGCAGGAGACCGGAAAGGTCGTGCCGACCTGGAACTACGTCGCCGTGCACGCCTATGGCCCGGTCGAGTTCTTCCAGGACCCCGAGCGCCTGCTGGATGCGGTCACGCGACTGACCAACAAGCACGAAGGCGCGCGTGCAAAACCCTGGGCCGTCAGTGACGCCCCCGCCGATTTCATCACTGCGCAATTGCGCGGGATCGTCGGCGTGCGCATTCCCGTCGCGCGGTTCGAAGCCAAGCGCAAGATGAGCCAGAACCGCCCCGAGGCCGACCGCGTCGGCGTCGCGCAAGGTCTTGCGGCGAGCGACAACCCGCACGACCGGGAAGCCTCGGCCCTGATCCCGATGCCGGGCTGACGTGTCAGTGTCCGCGCCAGCGGACATCGCCTCAGTCTCCGATCGCCTTGCGCTGCCGCTGGGCGTATTCGGCGCCCCACCCAAGGCCTGATGTCACCGAGATGAGCGAGCCGAGCAGCACGCCGAGCTTCGCCGCATCCAGCAGCTTGTCGTCGGTGAAAGCGAGCATCGCGATGAAGATCGACATGGTGAAGCCGATGCCGGCCAGGAGCCCGATGAGGCCGACGCCGCCCCAGGTCACGCCGGGTGCCAGCCGGCACCAGCCGGTGCGCACCGCAAGCCACGTCGCACCGATCACGCCGATCGGCTTGCCGGCGCACAGGGCGAGCCCAACACCGAGCGTCACGAACTGCGCCCCGCTCGCGAGCTCCAAGCCCTTGAAGCTGACACCGGCGTTCGCCAGCGCGAACAGCGGCATGATCGCGTAGGCGACCCAGGGATGCAGTGCCGTCTCGACGCGGACGACGGGCGGCGCGATCTCCGGACGCAACGACCGCACCGGCGTGATCAGCCCAAGCACGACGCCTGCCAGTGTCGGATGAACCCCGGCCATGAGGAAGCCCGCCCAGACGATGAACGCCGGCGCGATATAGGCATAGGCGGAGCCGAAACCGAGGCGCTGAAGACCGAACACCATGAGAACGCCGAGGGCCGCGACGGCGAAGCCGCCGGGATCGAGCCCGCTGGTGTAGAACAGCGCGATGATGAGAACCGCGATGATGTCGTCGATGATGGCCAGCGCCAGCAGGAAGACCCGGACGTTGCCCGGAATCGACTTCCCGAGCAGCGCCAGCACGCCCACAGCGAACGCAATATCCGTCGCTGTCGGAATCGCCCAGCCATGGTCGCGTCCTGCAGCGGTGTTGAAGCTCAGATAGATCAACGCGGGGACGACGACGCCACCGGCGGCCGCCAGCACCGGCAGGATCGCCTGATCGAACCTGCTGAACGCGCCTTCGTGGATTTCGCGGCGGATCTCCATGCCGACGACCAGGAAGAAGACCGTCATCAACGCGTCGTTGATCCAGAAATGCATCGATCGGACGAAGACGAACTCGCCGAGGCGGAGCGTGATCGGCAGGTTCCAGAGGTCGTGATACGAATGGGCGAAGGGTGAGTTGGCCCACAGCAATGCGGCGGCCGCTGCCACCAGCAGCACGATGCCGCTGACAGCCTCCACGTGCAGGAAATGCTGGAGACTGGTGAGCGCTCGCTCGACGAGAGGGACGGATTTGGGCAGGTGCCTGCCGGGCAGTTGGTCGTTCATGGGCACACGCATTCTGCGTGGCGGCCCGACCATCGCTTGACCTGTCGCCGCACCAACGCAGCGAGCACCCGGAGGCTGTTCTACACAGCGGGGGCATTAAGGCAACCCCTCATGCCCTGCCCGCTTCGGCGGGAACCACCATCCCGTCAGCCGTGTTGGTGCGTCTCAGCACGCATCCACCGCAGACAGGAACCCGCATGTGCCGCTGGATCGCATACCGGGGCGAGACCACCTCGTTCGAGCCTTACGTCACCGAGCCCGAGCATTCGCTGATCGCGCAAAGCATCCGCTCGCTGCAGTCGACCGCGGGCTCCAATGGCGACGGTTTTGGTCTCGGCTGGTATGGCGAGCACCCCGAGCCCGGCCTCTATCGCGAGACGCGTCCGGCCTGGTCGGATGAGAACTTGCGCTATCTCTGCCGCCATCTGCGCTCGCATCTGTTCTTCGCCCATGTGCGCGCCGCGACCGGCACCGCGGTGACGCGGCAGAACTGCCATCCCTTCGCCTGCGGCCAGTGGATGTTCATGCACAACGGATTCGTCGGCAGCTGGAACCGGCTGCGGCGAAAGGTCGAGGCGCTGATCCCCGACGCCCATTATCCCTCGCGCCTCGGCACCACCGATTCGGAAGCCGTGTTCCTCGCCATGATGGGGGCCGGCCTCGAGCACGATCCGCTGCGCGCAACGCGCGCCGTGCTGCAGTCGCTCGTCGGCCTCGTCAACGACGGCGAGCTGCGCGAGCGGCTGCGCTTCACCAGCGCGATCGCCAACGGCCGGGATCTCTATGCGTTTCGCGTCTCGGTCAACGATGCCGCCAACACGCTTTATTTTCGCGAGGACGGAGGCCAGGTCGTCGTCGTGTCCGAGCCGTTCGACAAGGAAACCGACTGGACCGAAGTGCCGCCCAACCACGCGCTGATCGCCCGCGCATCCGAAAGCGCGAAAATTGTTCCGTTCGACCTTGCAATTTCCAGTGAGTCCGAGGCGGAACCGGCTCCGGCCAGGCGGATTATTGCCCGCAGGTAATACCATCGCCGGGTGGCACGATGACATTTTCGCAAGACGTTTTGAAACTGCTGCGGCTGGATTCCTCCGACGACAAGCAGCACCTCGTCATTCGCTCCGCCGGCGGGCGCGGCAAGGCGGCGGAATATTCCTTCGGCATCGAGGAGGAATATTTCCTCGCCGATCGCCGCAGCTTCGAGGTCGCGATCGAAACACCGAACGCGCTGTTCGAATCGGCCAACTGGTCGACCGGCGGCCAGGCCATGCGCGAGATGCTGCAATCCCAGCTCGAGGTCGCAACCAACGTCCACGTCGATGTCAATGACGCGCGGGAAGAGCTGAGGTTCCTGCGCCGCGAGGTCGCCAGCGTCGCCGCGCAATACGGCTTCGTCATCATGGCCTGCGGCACCCATCCGACCGCGATCTGGCGCATGTCGCAGCCGAGCCCGAAGCCGCGCTACGAGGAGATGATCGAGGATCTGCGCAGCATCGGCCACCGCAACATGATGTGCGGCATGCATGTGCACGTGCAATTGCCCGATCCCGAGAAGCGCATGGCGATGATGCGGGCGATGCTGCCGCATCTGCCGCTGTTCATCGCGCTGTCCGCATCCTCGCCGTTCTGGAATTCGCACAAGACGGGGCTGAAGGGCTACCGGCTCGCCGCCTATTCCGAGCTGCCGCGCACCGGCCTGCCCGAACTGTTCGAAACGAGGCACGATTACGACGACTATATCGGCGCGTTGCAGCGCTCCGGCGTGATCCCCGACGAGAGCCACATCTGGTGGGCCATGCGCCCGTCGATGAAACATCCGACACTCGAATTGCGTGCACCCGATACCTGCACTTTCGTCGAGGACGCCGTCGCCATTGCCTCGCTCTATCGCTGCCTAACGCGCCATCTCTATCTGCGGCCGCACCTGTCGAGGGAGGTCACCGCGGTCGAACGCGCGATCGCGGTCGAGAACAAATGGCGTGCCCAGCGCTACGGCACCGATTGCATCTTCGCCTCCAGGGACGGGCCGGTCACGATCTCCGAGCTTCTCTCCAGGATCATCGACGACACCGCCGAAGACGCAGCCGCGCTGAATTGCGCCGCCGAGATCGAGCATTGCCGCACCATCGTCGAGCGCGGCAGCTCGGCCGAGTTCCAGCTCCGCACCTATCGCGAAAACGGCGACGACATCGCAGCGGTGTCACGATGGATCGCTACATCTACGGTCTCGGGAACGAGCGCGCCCGCTGTCCACGGCGTCTGGGCGCCGACATAGCGCCCACACAAGCTTTGGGAACCATAAGAACGTTCTGAAATTGCTGTGGCTTGGAGAAACGCATGGCCCATATCACCAATTGCACCGGATGTGGCCGTGGCCTGGTCCCCATCCTGACCCGCAAAGGCTCGACAGAGTTCAACTGCCTCTGGTGCGAAACCATCGACGCACGCACGGTGGACATGGCGAAGTGGGCGGACAGCCCGATCGGCAAGCCTGAACGTGCCGCGGTTCAGTCGTTCGACTGAGCGGCTTCAGGCACCTTACCGAACTCGCGTCCATCCGCGTGATAATGTTTCCCGGCCTGCAAGATCACCATGCTGAGCAGATGCGCCAGGAGCGATAGCCCGGCGCCGTGCGCGATCTCGCGCAACTCGGTGCACATCTCGGCGATATAGCGGGCGACCTCCTGAGGCTTTCGGTAGCCATCCGGCATGGAAACTCCCTGGTTGGAACTGCTGAGACCCCGGTTCATCCGGTAACCTTGGGCCATAATCCCGCGAATCCTGTTGCGTTCCGCGATCTTTGGCGGCTGCACATCTCCGAGAGCGCATGCCGATAAATTAGACAAGACGCAGCCCTCCTTTCGAATGGCACGGTTCTCGAACAGGCAAGGCAAGCCGGCGACACGGCTCACCTAACCTCAGGTGTAATCTCGATTTTTCTCTCGGTGCCAGGAGCCGACGAGCCCGTGCGGCGCGACCGGTTCCGACTGGCCCGGAATTCGCAAGACAACATCAAGCCCTGCGTCCCTGCCCGCCAGCGCGTGGAGCAGCCGGTTGCGTGCGCCCGGCTCCGGGACGACGGCAGAGAATCGGAGAATGCCATGAACGTGCATGCTGCCGGCGATCTCAAATTCACCGGCCTCACCCGCCCGGACGGTTCACCCCTTCGCCTCAACGCTCAGGATTTTGTCGCGATCGATCGCGACAGGAACGCGAAGTTCGAGGCGACCTACCGGCCGCAGGCGCTCTACAACCGCGCCAACGAAGGCTTTCACGCCAACAACGAAACCTTCCTGCTGCACGAGGTCGCGACCAACCTGCCGATCTATCGTCCCGACACCGGCCCCACCGATTTCCATCTGCATCTGCCGCCGGGCGGCTTCCAGCTCGTGCTGGTGACATCGGGCGCGTTCACCTTCGACTATGACGGGCGCTTCTACAATGTCGGCCCGGGCGCGGTGATGCTGCAAAGCGCGATCGTGCATCGCCAGCTGTTCTACACCTGGTCGGGACTGTCGACGGAAGAGAATTTGAAGACGCCGCAGACGGTGGTGCCCGATCCGATCTCGATGGGCTATTCCGGCAAATTCCTCGAAGCCTTCATCACAGATCCCACCACCTTTCCGAATCCGACCATCGTCGGTCCGGACCAGATCAACGAGGCCGAGACGCCGCGTGTGGCCTGGAGCCATCCGCTGCACAACCGCCCCGCCGATGCGGGCTTCTGGCTGCAGGATCCGCTGGCGCTGGATGCGCTGTTCAAGCCGCTGACCAATGGTGCGATCAAATCGGCCATGCCGGTCTACCTGCGCGACATCGGCATCGAGGTGCCGAGCGGTCATCTCGTCACCGGCCACATCATCGCAACCGATCCGCCCGGCCAGTCGCTGCTGCCGAAGAGCACGTCGATTGCCGCGGACCCCGCCTGTTTTGCCAAGGGCGAGGTCGTGATCTATCGCGTGATCCGCGGCACCGCCGAGTTCAAGAAGAAGTCCGGCGAGAGCTTCGAGCTCGCCGCCGGCGACGTGGTGACGGCGGGCAAGGATTCGATCAGCCTCGTCGGCGTCGGTGAAAACACCCAGGTGCTGCGGCTCGGGCTGCTTAAGGGCATGAACGAGCTGCGCAGCTGGACACCGACACAGCGCGACGAGATCGACGGCCTCGCCGGCCAGATCATCACGCAAAAAGACGTGCGTCCCCTGCGGACCGAAGGCAGGCCGGTCGGATATCTTTACGCGTAAGAGACGCCCTACTCCGCAGCCTGCCGCACGTGGCGCGCGGTGGGGGTGCGCATCGTCACCAGCTCTTCGGCTGCGGTCGGATGCAGCGCGATGGTCGCGTCGAAATCGGCTTTCGTCGCCTTCATCTTCACTGCGATCGCAACGACCTGCGTGACCTCGGCGGCGCAATCGCCGACGATGTGGCAGCCGAGCACGCGATCGGTCGAGCCGTCGACGACGAGCTTCATCAGCACGCGGGTGTCGCGGCCGGACATCGTCGCCTTGATCGGGCGGAACGTCGTCTTGTAGATGTCGACGTGGCTGAACTGTGCGCGCGCCTCGGTTTCCGTCAGGCCGACCGTGCCGACCTCCGGCTGCGAGAACACCGCGGTCGGAATATAGGCATGATCGACCTGCACCGTGCGATTGCCGAACACGGTGTCGGCGAAGGCATGGCCCTCGCGGATCGCGACCGGCGTCAGGTTGAAGCGGTGGGTGACGTCGCCGATGGCGTAGATGCTGTCGACCGAGCTCTTGGAGAAATGATCGACCGCGATGCCGCCATTCCGGGGATTGATGGCGACGCCGGCCTTCTCGAGGCCGAGATTGGCGACGGACGGATGGCGGCCGATCGCGAACATCACCTGGTCCGACGCGAGGCTCGATCCGTTCGACAGATGCGTCGTGAAACTCTCGCCATGGCGATCGGCCTTGGTCACCGTGCAGCCGGTGAGGATGGTGATGCCCTGCTTCTCCATCTCGGCACGGACATGCGCGCGCACGTCCTCGTCAAAGCCGCGCAGGATGTTGTCGCCGCGATAGATCACGGTGACGTCCGAGCCGTAGCCGGCGAAGATGCCGGCGAATTCCAGCGCGATGTAGCCGCCGCCCTGGATCACGATCCGCTTCGGCAGCTGCTTGAGATGAAACGCCTCGTTGGAGGAGATCACGTGCTCGATGCCCGGGATCGCGGCGCCGTGGTTGGGCGCGCCACCTGTGGCGATCAGGATGTACTTCGCCCTGATCTTCTTGTCGTCCGCGAGCAGGCGGACCGTGTGGGCGTCCTCGATCACCGCCCGGCTCTTGACGATCTGCGCGCCCGACTTCTCGACATTGGCGGTGTAGGCCGCCTCCAGCCGCGCGATCTCCTTGTCCTTGTTGGCGATCAGCGTCGCCCAGTCGAAGCTCATGGACGGGATGGTCCAGCCGAAGCCGGCGGCGTCCTCGATCTCGTGACGGACATGCGAGCCGATCACGAACAGCTTCTTCGGCACGCAGCCGCGGATCACGCAGGTGCCGCCCATGCGGTACTCTTCCGCGATCATGACGCGGGCGCCGTGGCCCGCCGCGATGCGGGCGGCACGCACGCCGCCCGAACCGCCACCGATGACAAAGAGGTCGACGTCGAATTCAGCCATTGTCCACTCCGACCTCTTCAACCCGAAGCGCGGCGATGCGCTCGAGGGATTTTCTGATCAGCTATCCTCTCAGATAGGTACTGTCAGATTTCCTTGCCACGCTTGCGCATCTCGGCGCGGAAGGTGCCCATCACGGTCTCGGAGAAGTTCTGGGCCCACGAATTCATGAATGCCATGCTCAGCCCGATGGCGCGCGGCTCGGCTTCGATCAGCTTCTTGCCCAGCGGCGACCTGTAGAAGGTGACGAGATCCTTGAGCTCCTGCTCGGTGAACTCGCTGGCATAGATCTGCGCCATGCCCTCGCCGATCTCGTTCTGGCGGCCCTGGAGCTGCTGGGCCACGATCGGCGCGACCTCGTTGAGGTCCTTCTGGTAGTTGAGGTTCTGCTGGATCAGCGCGATCTTGGTCTTCTCGACGAGGCCGGGCACCGCGCCCTGGTACATCGCGGTCGCGTTCTTGATCTGCAGGATCTCCTTGGCCGCCGCGATCGCCGCAGGCGAGGCCTTCGGCGGAGCCGCCGCGGGCGCCTTGGGCTGCGCAGGAGCCGGCTGCTGCGCGATGGCCGGGGCGGCCGAAAGGGCCAGTCCCACAACGAGGGTCGCAGCCGGCAAGAACTTCAATACGCTCTTCATTCCTAGTCTCCTTTCGGCTTTCGCCGTTCAATCACGCGAATTCCCTCGCCACCCGCCAAAACGGCCGTGCTGGCCAAGCCGATGAACAACCCATGCTCGACCACGCCGGGGATGGCGCTCAGCGCCTTGGCGAGGCCGGGCGGATCCACAATCCGCCCGAGCTGGGCATCGAGGATCCAGTGGCCGCCATCGGTGACGAAAGCGTGGCCATCCTTGTCCCCGCCCTTGGCCTTGCGGACCGCCATTTGCCCGGAAACGCCGCACGCCGCAAATGCCTTCTCGATCGCGCGGCGCGTCGCGCCAAGCCCGAACGGGACGACCTCGACCGGCAGCGGAAACTTGCCCAGCGTCGGCACCCATTTGCTGTCGTCGGCAATCACGATCATGCGATCCGAGGCGGCCGCCACGATCTTCTCGCGCAGCAGCGCACCGCCACCGCCCTTGATCAGATTGAAGTCGGGATCGATCTCGTCGGCGCCGTCGACCGTCAAGTCGAGATGGTCGATGTCGTCCAGCGTGGTCAACGGCACGCCGCAGCGCTCCGCGTCGGCGCGGGTCTGCTCCGAGGTCGGCACGCCGATCACCTTGAGCCCGGCGGCGACGCGCTCGCCGAGCAGCTCGACGAAATGCTTTGCGGTCGAGCCGGTGCCGAGCCCGAGCTGCATGCCGTCACGCACCTCCTCGAGGGCGCGCGCCGCAGCCTGCCGCTTCAACTGGTCCATGTTCAATGTGCGTCCGCCCCTTGAATCGAGAATGCTGCCGCATGTGCCGCTTGCGGCGGCCTATGTAGCCTCGTTTTCCGTGCCGGAACAGGCCTATAAGATGAACTTATGGGCCCGCCCCTTGCGCCGGCGCGGCCGGACCGATAGCGCTGGACCATGACCTCCCCCTACACCCTCGTCTTCGATCTCGACGGCACGCTTGTGGATACGGCGCCCGACCTGATCACCGCCCTGAATTATGTGCTGGACCGCGAAGGCCTGCCGCCGGTCCCGATGGCCTCGGCGCGCAACATGATCGGCGCCGGCGCCCGCAAGCTGATCGAGCGGGGGCTGGAGGCCGAGGGCCGCAGCGTCACACCAGCGGACATGGACCGGATGACGGCGGATTTCATCGCCTATTACGCTGAAAATATCGCGGTCGAATCCCGCCCCTTCGAGGGGCTCCTGGAAGCTCTCGACCTGTTTGCGACGCAGGGCCATCGCCTGGCGGTCTGCACCAACAAGCTGGAATGGCTGTCCAAGCGCCTGCTGGACCAGCTCGACCTGACCCGGCGGTTCGCCGCGATCTGCGGCGCCGACACGTTTGGCGTCCAGAAGCCCGATCCGACCATTTTCCGCGAGACCGTGGCCCGCGCCGGCGGAGAGGTGAAGGCCAGCATCATGGTCGGCGATGCCGGAACCGATGTCGGCGTCGCCCGGCGGGCCGGGGTGCCCGTGATCGGGGTCAGCTTCGGCTACACCGACGTGCCGATCGCCGAGCTAAAGCCGGACCGGCTGATCCATCACATGCGCGACCTGCCGGACGCCGCGCACAGCCTGATGACGGCCTAGCGCCACCAAGACACTGAGTTCACAGGGTTATTCTAGAGAACCCTGCATTAACCATCTATTATCTATGCGTCCCGCGCCGGTTGCCTGCCCCCGGCGACACTCCTATGGTCCGGCCGGGGATGTGGCGGTTCGTCGCAGTAGAAGTGGATTGTTATGCGTCGTGTCAGCGCGATTGCTCTCATGGGGGCAAGTCTTGTGGGAGCAACAAGCCTGGGTGGCTGTTCCTCGATGTCTTGGGACATGTTCAAATCGGCGCCGCCGACCGTCCAGGTCCGGCTCGAATCGAATCCGCCAGGGGCTGACGCCACGACCTCGCTCGGTCAGGGCTGCAAGACCCCCTGCTCGGTCTCGGTTCCCGCGCCCGACGCGCCGTTCACGGTCGCTTTCGCGCTGCCAAAGTACCAGCCGGCCAGCGTCCCGGTGAACGTGATCAAGAATCCCGGGGACTTCACCACGCCCGCCTCGGTCACCACCGACCCGAATCCGGTCTTTGCGGAACTCCAGCCGGCGACGCCGCCGAAGCCGGTTCGCAAGCCGCACCGGCCGAAGAAACCCAAGACTGCGGCCGCCGCTGCTGCACCCGCCGCGGCCCCGGCCGATGCTGCACCTGCTGCGGCCTCGCCGTTCCCCGACCCGAACGCCGGAAAGCGCTGATCAAGCGCCGACTTACGTATACCACCCGATTGTCCTAGCCGCGTCCGATGCTTAGATTGTGTCCAAGCACCGCTGAAGCGAAGGTGCGCCCGTCGCCGTAAGTGACAAGGCATTTGGCAAGGCATCTGGTATGAACGGACCTTCCGCGAACCCACGCGCGGCGCTGTCGAGCGCCATGACCGATCCGTTCGGACGGACCATCTCGTATTTGCGCGTCTCGGTCACCGACCGCTGCGATCTGCGCTGCTTCTACTGCATGTCGGAAGACATGACGTTCCTGCCCAAGGCGGACCTGCTGACCCTGGAGGAGCTCGACCGGCTCTGCACCGCCTTCATCGCCAAGGGCGTAAAGAAGCTGCGGCTCACCGGCGGCGAGCCCCTGGTCCGCCGCAACGTGATGACGCTGGTGCGCTCGCTGTCGCGGCACCTCAAGAGCGGTGCCCTGAACGAGCTGACGCTGACCACCAACGGCACGCAACTGGCAAAGCATGCCAATGAGCTCGCCGATTGCGGTGTCCGCCGCATCAACGTCTCCCTCGACACGCTCGATCCCAAGAAGTTTCGCGAGATCACCCGCTGGGGCGAGATCGACAAGGTGCTGGAAGGCATCGAGGCCGCGCGCGCCGCTGGCCTCGCCATCAAGATCAACGCGGTCGCCCTGAAGAACCTCAACGAGGACGAGCTTCCCGAGCTGATGCGCTGGGCCCACGGCAAGGGCATGGGCCTGACGCTGATCGAGGTGATGCCGATGGGCGAGATCGGCTCCGGCCGCATCGACCAGTATCTGCCGCTGTCGCTGGTGCGCGCGCGCCTCGCCCAGCAGTTCACCATGACGGATCTCGCCGAGAGCACCGGCGGCCCGGCCCGCTATGTCAGCGTCGCCGAAACCGGCGGCAAGCTCGGCTTCATCACGCCGATGACCCACAATTTCTGTGAATCCTGCAACCGGGTCCGCATCACCTGCACGGGCACGCTGCATACCTGCCTCGGCCACGAGGACGCCTCGGATCTGCGCAAGCCGCTGCGCGCATCCGACGACGACATGCTGCTTGCGGATGCGATCGACCGCGCCATCGGGCTCAAGCCCAAGGGCCATGATTTCATCATCGACCGCCGCCACGACCGCCCGAGCGTCTCCAGGCACATGAGCGTCACGGGCGGCTGAAGCATGATCCGGCCCCGCAGGGCCGCGCTAGCGCATGTACTCATTATGCGTCTGGCAGACTGATGTCCGGTCATCTCCCGACAGCGGCCGAAGAGCGGACATTCTCTGAAGTCTCAGATGGGCCAGAAGCAGAAGAAGAAGACATTTCCCAAGTCAGACATCGCCCCACAACGTAGCAAGGCCGAAGGTGAACGCCCGAAAGACGAACTCATCGCGCTCGATGATCATTGGTGGGCCCATCATCCCCCAGTTTGAGTGACCGGAGACCTCAATGCCGTCGATGAAGTTGGCCTGGGGCAAGCGTATGTAGGGAATGGACGGATGTGCGTTGGGATCGGAATACTGCACGCCGGTAGGGAACTCCGAGACCATAGGCCGGCAGTACCCAAATCCTCTCGTTGCTCCGTCGCGGAAATCGATACTTGCACCAACATGCGGCCCACTTCGAAGTAGAGTCTCCGCACGTGTCGCAGCGTCTGAGGGCCACGGCAAGGCAATCCAGCCGCCAATATCGGGGTAATAAGAAGGGGCAATGAACCGCGTGTGCTTTTCAGGTCGGTCTAAACCGCGTCGGGGCATCCCTAACGTCGGCACAAATTCTGGCTGCATGACTTGATTGGCCGGATACGGCGTTGTCCCATCGTGATCCGTCAGTACGGGCCGACCGTAGGTGAATGGATGGATCGCCTCGCTATCGCGCTGCGCCGCGGGCAGCCAGAACCGCGGCCTTTCGATCGGCCAAAGTTCATGCGCACGATCTTTCCCTTGCCCGGAGAGCCGATAGCGGGCGTAGCTAAAACAGACGACTCCCATCGGAATACGCGCCGCGGGTATTCCGCGGCTCTTGAGCGCCGCCGCGCCGGTCCGCGTCCAATACGAAGAGCGTGTGATTAGATTGGCTTGCTCTCGACGAAATTGATCAAATCCCTTGCGATCGGCGCGTTCGATCGTAGCGCCGCCAAACTTCAAGACTGATAGGGGACTGTCATACGCATCGTCCGACATATAGACCGTGCCAAACGCCAGCGTCTCTGCATCGTCAAAGACGATGACGGCCGGTAACAAGTCCCTAGCAACTCCGCCGTTCTCAGTTGTCTCACCGCGGCAGGCTTGTGGCGGAAGAAGGACAAGCGCTTTGCCATCACTCATCCGCCGGCCGAACACACTTGGCGTAACCCCAAGCTCTGACGTGCGACTACCATCTGCGTAATTGATTTGACGCCCCCCGCAAGTGACAACGATATCGAAGTCTTGCGGCTCGCTTTTATAGGTAAGCTTTACTTTCAGCCGATAGTAGGTCCCGGTTTCCTGCTGTACAGATTTGACAAAATCCCAGTTGCCGCCAAGCGCTTGGATGACCGGTGAATGCTTTGCAGCAATGATTGCCGCAACAGATGCGACCACCGCGACCAGGAACAGGAGAGCTATCTTAGCCTTCATACTCGCTTCAAGGGTTCCACTGATCGCGACGGCCCAACGTGCACCGGGACGGTCTCCTCCCCCTACACGCAATACGATGGACGGCCGCAACTTACGCAACCGAAGGTTAAGGCACAGTTCGCTCAAACTGCAACTTTGTTGACTTCCGCTTCGGGTCATTTGCGGGCCTTCCCGGCCGGTCAGGTCGTGTCTGCCAAGCCCCCGAAAGCGGCCAATCCCGGATTTATGAGTACACGCGCTGGCGCAAAGTGCGCAGCGGTTTTCCGGAAAGATCGTGCTCAAACAATAACCGAAGGCGTCACTCCCGGACGCCAGGTGCATAGCCGAAGCCGACGGCGGGCTCGGCCGCGGTCTCGACCCAGACGCTCTTGACCTGGGTGTATTCGAACAGCGTCTCGACGCCGCTCGAGCGACCGTAGCCGCTCATGCCGAAACCGCCGAACGGCGAAGCGACGCTGATCGTCTTGTAGGAATTGATCCAGAACGTCCCCGCCCTGACTTGCGCGGCGACCCGATGCGCGCGTGCGACATTGCCGGTCCACACCGCGCCGGCGAGACCAAAATCGCTGTCGTTGGCGAGCGCGATCGCTTCCTCTTCGGTATCGAACGGGATCGCGGCGACGACCGGTCCGAAAATCTCCTCACGCGCGACCGCCATGCGGTTGCTGACGTCGCGTAGCACCGTCGGCCTGACGAAGAAGCCGCCCTGCCCCGCGCTGCCGTCGCTGCCGGCCGCAAGCGTCGCGCCCTCCGCGAGGCCCTGCTTCACCATCGCCAGCACGCGGGTGTATTGCCGGGCATTGTTGATCGGCCCGACCTCGGTCTCCGCCGCATCGGGCGCGCCAACCTTCAGCTTTGCGGCGCCATCGGAGACCATCTTGACGAAGCGGTCGTAGACGGAGCGCTCGACCAGCAGCCGCGAGCCTGCGACGCAGCTCTGTCCGGCGCCGGCGAAGATCGCCGACTGCGCACCGATCGCCGCGCGTGCAAAGTCGGCGTCGGCGAACACGATGTTGGCGGATTTTCCGCCGAGCTCGAGCACGCAAGGCAGCAGGCGCTTGGCGGCTGCCTCCGCGATCAACCTGCCCGTCGGGACCGACCCCACGAACACGACTTTCTTCACCGCCGGCTGGCCGAGCGCGGCCTGCCCCGTCGTGTGGCCGTAGCCCGCGAGCACGTTGACGAGCCCGACCGGAAGGCCGGCCTGCTCGGCGAGAAGCGCCAGCGCCATCGAGGTCAGCGGCGTCAGCTCCGACGGCTTCAGCAGCACACCGTTGCCCATCGAGATCGCGGGCGCGACCTGCCAGCCGCCGGTGAAGATCGGCGCATTCCAGGGCGTGATCTGCAGCACGACGCCGACCGCTTCGCGCCGCGTGTAGTTGAGATGGCTCGTCGGCACCGGGATCACGTCGCCGTGGAATTTGTCGGCCCAGCCGGCATAGTATTCGAACATCTCGGCGACCTTGGCGACCTCGACGCGCGTATCGCGGATCGGCTTGCCGGCCGAGAGCGATTCCAGGCGCGCCAGCTCCTCCGCCTTGCCGTGAATGGCCCGCGCGGTCGCCTGCATGATGCGCCCGCGCGCAGCACCTGTGAGCCGTGACCAGCCGGCTTGCGCCGCGACAGCCGCCGCGGCCGCCTCGGCGACAACCGCGTCGCCCGCATCGTGATAGGCGTAAAGCGGCGCGCCGGTTGCAGCATCATCGATCGTGATCAGTGCGCCGGCGCCAGGAACGATACGGCCCGCGACGTGAGAGCCGATCGCCGCGCAGTCCGGCCAGAACGGCGCGAGCGCATCGCGCAGCCGCGTCTCGATGAAAGGGGTCATGGTGTCGCTCACATCCTGCCGAGCTGAAGCTCGACGATCCTGTTGAAGTCTTCGGCATCGCCGATCGTGGCAGCGCTGTCCGACCAGATCCGCGAAGCTTCGCGCGCGATCGGCAAATCGAGGGCGAGCGTGCCGATGAGTTGCGTGGCGAGGCGCAAATCCTTGCGCATCAGCGCCATGGTGAAGCCGGAATCGAACGCGCCGCTCAGCACCCAGGTGGGCAGATTGACCTGGGTGACGCCGGACCGGCCGGAGCCGGCATTGAGGCCTTCGAGAAGCCGGGCTGGATCGACTGCGGCCGCGCGCGCGATCCGCATCGCCTCGGAGGCGGTGAGCAGGTGCGCTGCGCACAGCAGATTGTTGATGAGCTTGCAGACATGCCCGGCGCCGACCGATCCGACATGGACGCGCTTGGCGCTCATGTCTGCGAGAACAGGCTCGACCGCGGCGACGTCGGCATCCGCGCCGCCGATCACCATGGTCATGGTGGCCGTGATGGCGCCCTTCGGACCGCCGCTGACCGGCGCGTCGATCATCGCCATGCCGTGCGCGGCAAGCGATGCGGCAAGCCGGCGGGTGGTCTCGGGATTGGATGTGGAGGTGTCGACGACGCGCAGGCCGGGCCTGGCATGGGCGATGATACCGTCCTTCCCGGCCACCACGGTGTCGACGATCTCGGCGGTCGGCAGCGACAGGATGAGCAGATCGGCGCGGGCGCAGAGCTGTCCAACGCCTTCGAAAACCGCAACGCCTTCCGATGCGAGCACGCTGCGCGCCTTTTCCGAGGCGTCGGTCCCAAGCACCTCATGCCCGGCCCGCATCAGCGAGAGCGCCATGCCGCGCCCCATATTGCCGAGCCCAACGACGCCGACCACCGCCATGTCCCTGTCCCTCACCGTGATTTCGCCTGGGAACCATAGGGATCCGGACCGGGCCCGGACATCAGCGGCGCGATTGCCTAATGTTGCCTCATGGGCAACACTTGGGCATGACCAATGCTCTCGATGAAAACCGGCTTCGCTATCTGTTCGAGGCCGCGCGCTACGGCGCGGTGCGCGCCGCGGCCGACGCGCTCGGCGTGAATCCGTCGGTGGTGAGCCGGCAGATCGCCTTGCTGGAGCGGGAGCTCGACGCCGCCCTGCTCGACCGGCACAGCCGCGGCGTGCGGCCGACCGAAGCGGGCGAGCTCCTGATCGCGCATTATCGCCGCCACACGGTGGATCGCGACGACACCCTCGCCCGCTTGCGGGAGCTGCAGGGACTGCATCGCGGTCACATCGACCTCGTGCTCGGCGAAGGCTTCGTCGCCGATCTCATGGGCGGGGCGCTCGACGAGTTCTGGCGGCGACATCCGCGCCTGACCATTTCGCTGGAACTTGCGGGCACGAGCGAGGTCATTCGCGCCATTGCGGACGACCGCTGCCATATCGGGCTGGTCTATCATCCGCCGCAGGATCCGCGAATCCGCTCCTGCGCCGCCATCCGGCAACCGATCTGCCTGATCGCGCGCCCCGACCATCCGCTCGCGAAGCTCCGCCGCGCGGTCAAGCTGCGCGAAATCACCAGGCACGCGCTCGGGATCATGCATGCGGGTTACGGCACGCGCCAGTTGCTGACGATGGCCGAGACATCCGAGAAGATCGGTCTGTCGCCCAAGCTGACCACGACCTCGATCAGCATCCTCCGGCATTTCGTCCGCTCCGGCCTTGGCGTGACCTTGCTGCCGACCTTCTCGGTGGCGGCCGATCTGGAGGACGAATCGCTGGTCGCCATTCCCGTCGACAATCCGCTGCTCTCGGCGGCAGAAGCCCACATCATCACCCGATTGGGCCGCGAACTGCCCAATGCGGCCAGCCAGTTGCTCAGGTTCTTGATCGGCCGGATGAAGGCGTTCCAGGCCGGCCGCCGCGACCTTAAGCTTCTGCGGTCTTAAGCTTTTGAGCCGGCGTCAATTTGTCCATTTTCCGATTGACGGCAGGTGAAGCCGCTGGTTTGGTGCGACCGCCTTTGCTTGCCCGGCAGCCATAAGCCGGCCCGCCCCTTTGGCGGTCGCGGTCAAGACGGCAAGGCACGAGGGGAGGACTGACGCCGCAAAGCTTTCGGACAACGAGCCGTGCGGTCGCGTGCTTTTTGCACGCGGGCCGAGCGATGCGTGCTGATGCTGCTCCCGTGAAAGTCTAGGCCGCGACGGAGAAAAAATAAGATGCGTCCATTGCTGGCGGTGAGCAACGCCATCGACGCCCTCAATGAGAAGATTGGGTACGTCTGTAACCTGCTCGTGCTCCTCGCGTGTCTGGTGAGCGCGGCCAACGCCATGATCCGCTACGCCTTCAGCTACTCGTCGAACGGGTGGCTCGAGCTGCAATGGTACATGTTCGCCATCCTGGTGATGTTCGGCGCCTCCTACACCTTCAAGCGCAACGAGCATGTCCGGGTCGAGATCTTCTACCTCACGCTCTCCGAGCGCGGCCAGCTCTGGCTCGACATGATCGGCACGCTGTTCTTCCTGATCCCCTCCTGCCTGCTGCTCGCCTATCTGTCCTGGCCGTTCTTCATGCAGGCCTATGACGTCCGCGAGATGTCGGGCAATGCCGGCGGCCTGATCCGCTGGCCCATCAAGTTCGTCATCCCCGCCGGCTTCGTCCTGCTGGCGCTGCAGGGTGTTTCCGAAGTCATCAAGCGTATCGCGGCTCTCCAGGGCTATGTGACGATCGACGCCAAGTACGAGAGGCCGACCCAATGATCACGCTGGAGATGATGCCGCCGTTGATGTTCGGCGGCCTGGTTCTGGCGATGCTGATCGGCTTCCCCGTCGCGTTCACGCTCGCGGCGGTCGGCCTGTCCTTCGGCTTCCTCGCCATCCATCTCGGGTTCTTCGACCTCAACTTCCTGCAGGCGATTCCGGGCCGCGTGTTCGGCAGCGTGCTCTCCAACGAGCTCTTGCTCGCGATCCCGTTCTTCACCTTCATGGGCGCGATATTGGAGAGATGCGGGCTCGCGGAAGACATGCTGGATTCGATGGGCCAGCTGTTCGGCCCGATCCGCGGCGGCCTCGGCTATTCCGTGATCATCGTCGGCTTTATCCTCGGCGCCATCACCGGCACGGTGGCGGCGCAGGTCATCGCCATGGCGCTGATCTCGATGCCGGTGATGATCCGCTACGGCTACAACATGCGCTACATCACCGGCGTGCTGGCGGCCTCCGGCACCATCACGCAGCTGGTGCCGCCCTCGCTGGTGCTGATCGTGCTCGCCGACCAGCTCGGCAAGTCGGTCGGTGACATGTATCTCGGCGCCTGGGGCCCCTCGGTGTTCCAGATCATGCTGTTCGCCGGCTACACCTTCGTCCTCGGCCTGATCAAGCCGGGCCACGTGCCGCCGGTGCCGCTGGAAGCGCGCACGCTGACCGGCTGGGCGCTGTGGAAGAAGTGCCTGATGGGCATCATCCCCTCCGCCGTGCTGATCTTCGTCGTGCTCGGCACCATGATGATGGGCCTTGCGACCCCGACGGAAGCCGGCGCCATGGGCGCGGTCGGCGCCATCGTGCTCGCCGCAATCCACCACAAGGACTTCTCGGCGACTGACCGCAAGATACTCGTCGTCGGCATCATCGCCGCCGGCATCGGCACCATCATCGCGATGCTGTTCACCGAGAACCTGATCTTCAAGCTCGCCTTCGCCGTGACCTATCTCGCGGTGGCCTGGATCTGCATCTCGGCCGCGCGCATCCCGGACCTGCGCGACCTCATCAAGCAGGGCTACGAATCCACCATGCGGCTCACCTGCATGGTCACCTTCATCCTGATCGGCTCGACCTGCTTCTCGGTGGTGTTCCTCGGCGTCTCCGGCGGCGTCTGGCTCGAGCATCTCCTGACTTCGCTGCCCGGCGGCGTCTGGGGCTTCCTGATCTTCATCAACCTCTTCATCTTCTTCCTGGCGTTCTTCCTCGACTTCTTCGAGATCGCCTTCATCATCCTGCCGATGATCGCGCCGATCGCGCAGAAGATCCTGGGGCCGGTGGTCGGCGACGGAGCCGCGCTGATCTGGTTCGGCGTCATGCTCTGCGTCAACATGCAGACCTCGTTCCTGCATCCGCCGTTCGGCTTCGCGCTGTTCTACCTGCGCGGCGTCGCGCCGAAGGAAGTGAAGAGCTCCGACATCTATTGGGGCGCGATGCCCTGGATCGGCCTGCAGATGATCATGGTGCTGATCGTGATCGCCTTCCCGATCACGGTAACGGGCCTGCTCGACAAGCCGGTCAATGTCGACCTCGACAAGGTCAAGATCGAGGTCCCGCAGATCGACCTGCCCCCGCTGGATCTCGGCCCGCCGCAGAAGTAGCGGAGCGCGTTTCCTTCCTTCTCCCCTCATGTCCGCCGAAGCCTTGGCGAAGGCGGATATGAGAGAAGGTCCATCGACGACCCCGGCCGCCGGTCTCGACCGACGCCGATGTTTTGCATCGCGCTGACTTCTCACGAGCACCATCAAAAGGGCGTGTGCTTCCCGATTGAACGGTGCTGGCGCACCGGCGTTGTGCCGGATCCCTCGAAATTTTCGTGTTCACGCTCGCCATCGGCGTATGATCGCAGCCACTTTCAGAAATCCATTACGACGCGGACTAACCGACCAATTCTATAAATCACTTTGCAATTCATATCGTCCGCGCCTCACGCAAGCGAGGTTGCCATGGACCAGGATTTTCATCAAGCAATTGACCGCCAAGCACGACAGCATTGTTCGGCAGCAGCACATCATCGTAGCCGCCGTTTCCTGATCACGATTTTCTGCGCCGTGTGCGTATTCCAGTTCGCGACTGAAGCTGGTGCGCAATGCAGCGCACGAGACGCATTGCAGAACCAGCTGAAGCAGAAGACGGCTTCGTCAAGTCATGCGCCGGTCACGCCAGTCAGATCGATTGCCGATCTTCCGGTGTGGAAGAGGATTACTCTCGGCAATTATTCAGATTCGCGCACCCTTCGAAACGCCATGGATGCAATCGGCTGCCACGTCGGCGGATTGGCTGCGGAAATCCTCGCACGGCCGGCCTTCATCGTCAGTTCTACGGAAATGAAAGTGGAGCTCGTCACTGTGTCGGCGGCCGCACTCGGCTTTGAGACGGACACTGTAACCTTGGCCGCAATTTACGAGCGCGCCAAGCGGCTGGGTTTGGGGATTGCCGCAGCGGAGGTCGGTCCCCAGTTGAGGCTTCAATATCTCGACCAGCCCTTGGGCGAATTTCTCGTCATTGGAATGGACCCGATCAAGACCTGGAGCGGCGAGGAGGCCATTCTGAATGTAGCCAATGGCGGAGCCGGCCTCATCCTCATAGGCCAGGATGGCAGTGCCGGCGCCGCGATATCAGTGACCTCTCGCTTCGTATTCGAGCGGCCGAACGAAGCTGTGCTGGTCGACCAGCTTGAGCAGCCAGCGGCATTCCTGCCGCCATGAACACAAACGCGAGCGAGCCGGGAGACCGAGGGATTGTCTCGACGCGTCCCCTCTCCTACAAGGGGAAAGGCGCAGCGTAGGTGTCGCGTAACAAGCGCCGGAAACATGGGCATACCGGGCCATCATCCAACCTATGGTTCGCCGCGCATGTCCCGACCGCATCCTGCTTCATCGCTCGCTCGTCCGTTGAACACGTCACTCTGGCTCGCCTGTGCCGCAACCATGGCGGCGCGCATTCCAACGATGCCGAATATGTGCAAATCAACAGCAGTCTTTGCCTGACCACGCGCATGATCATGGATCTGTCGACCGGCAAGCTGAAATAGCGGTCAGCTTCGGCCGAGGGCGGAGGACCCCTCCTCCGCCAGCCGAAACCGCAGCGTGAACTCCGCGCCGCCACCGGGCAGATTCTCCACCGCCACCGTCGCGGCGTGATCGTCCGCGACGCCGCGCACGATCGACAGACCGAGGCCCGCGCCGTCGCTGCGCTGGCGGTCGCGGCGCCAGAAGCGCTGGAAGATCAAGTCGCGCTCGGCCTCCGCGATGCCGGGACCGCAATCGCGCACGCGCACCGCACCGTCCTCGCTCACCTCGACGTCCACCGCGGTGTCTTTCGCGGTGAACTTGATGGCGTTTTCGGCGAGGTTGAAGATCGCGCGCTGCAGCATCTCGGCATTGCCGTGGATCAGCACCGGCGCGTCCGAGCCCTTCAGCGCGATGTCCTTGTGCTGGGCGATCGCGAACGGCGCGATCGAACCGACCACCTCGGCGCAGACGGCGCGCAGATCCGCGGTCTCGCCGGGATCGAGCACCAGCGTGTCGAGCTCGGCGATCTCCAGGAGCTGGGCGACAATGCGGCTCATGGCTTCGATGTCGGCATGCAGCTCCTGTCGTGCCGCGCTGTCGTTAAGCGTCTCGATCCGCGTGCGCAGGATCGTCAGCGGCGTGCGCAATTGATGCGCGGCATCCGCCGTGAACTGGCGCTGCACCCGAAAGCCATCCTCGAGACGGTCGAGCGCCTGGTTCACCGCCGTGACCAGCGGCATGATCTCGCGCGGGATCTGCTCGGTCGGCAGGCGGACGTCGGTGCGCGCCGGGCCGATATTGCTGGCCTCCTCGGAGGCCTTCCAGAGCGGTGCGACCGCGCGGCGGAAGATGACGATGTCGATGCCGAGCAGCACCAGCAGGATCGGGATGGTGATCCACCCCACCCGGCGGAAGAAGTTCGAGATGATGTCGTCGATGATGACGTCGCGGTGCGACAGGTCCTCGGCGACGCGGATGCGCACCATCTTGCCTTCGATCACGCGGCTGACGCCGGCGCCGGAAATCGTCTCGGACAATCGAGGCGCCGGCTTGTTGTCGCCGGCCTTCCGCCGCGACGAGAACAGCAGGTGGCCGTCGGCATCGCGGATGTCGTAGAGATAGCGGCCATAGGCTTCCGAATAGAGCCCCCTGAGACTATCAGGCAGGTTGAACGTCAACGTGCCGTCCGCCTGCGGGACGATGCGCTCGGCGAGCACCTCGGCCTGGGCGCGCATCGCGTCGCGATGCAGCTGGTCGACCTCGGAGTTGAGCAGCCAGAACAGCACCAGCGGCAGGAAGATCGCGACCATCGCGACCGCCAGGATGTGCAGGAACACGATGCGCCAGATCAGCGATTTGAACGTCGGCGATCTCGCCGCGATCCCGGCGCGAAGTCCGACCTCGGCCACGCTATTTCTCCTCGGCCATGAGATAGCCGACGCCGCGGATGGTGTGGATCACCACCTTGGCGCCGTGCTCGGCGAGCTGCTTGCGCAGCCGCGAGACGTAGACCTCGACGGCATTGGAGGCGACCTCGCCTTCGAGGCCGAAGATGTGGTCCTCGACGTTCTTCTTCGGCACCACCCGCCCCTGCCGCCGCAGCAGGATCTCGAGCACCGAGGTCTCGCGCGCGGAGATGATGCGCGGCTGGTCGTCGACGAAGATCTGGCGGCTCTCGGTGTCGTAGACGAGGTTGGCGAGCCGCAGCGAGCGGCCGAGCAGCTGCCCCGGCCGGCGCAGGATCGCCTCCAGTCGCGCCACCAGCTCCTCCATCGCGAAGGGTTTTGCCAGATAGTCATCGGCCCCGCTGCGCAGGCCGCTGACGCGGTCCTGCAGGCCGCCGCGCGCGGTCAGCACCAGCACCGGCAGCGGCTCCATCTGGCGCCGCAGCTCGCGCAGCACCGACAGGCCGTCGCCGTCGGGAAGCCCGAGGTCGAGGATCATCGCGGCATAGCTGACGCTGCTCACCGCCTCGCGCGCCTCGGCCGCGCTGCCCACGATGTCGCTCTCGTAGCCCGCCGCCGCCAGCCCGGCGGCCACGAGCCGCGACAGCTCGGCATTGTCCTCGACGATCAGAAGGCGCATCGCATTCCCGGCATCACCGCACGGCTCGCGCCGCATGCTTGCTCTCTTCCACCATTCCGGGCGCCTCGGCCAGCGAAAAAGCACCTCCCGTTGATCGCCCCGCCCTGTCAGGTTCGTGTAAGCTGAGCAGGAATGCACCATCCGCGAACGCCCTCGCGACGATGCGCCCAGCGGCTTGCCTTGAGGCTCCCATCGCATGCGCGAGCAGACCGGCCGGAAGCCGCCGGAGTGAAGCCGATGCAGCAATGGCTAACGATGTCTCACAAACCATAACACGCACTCCCCGCGCGTCCGCGGGATGATCCGGAACGAAGCACCGAGGCAAAGTCATCCCAGGCAAAGGAGAGGTTCCATGACAACGCTCATCAAACCGCCGGCCGCCGCTGCGATGGTCATTTCGACCGGCGACGTCGTCGATCGCGACAGGCGCAGCTTCCTCACCGCGGCTGCGGCAGGCATCGCAGCCGCCGGCGCCGCGACGCTGCTCCCGGTTCGCCCGGCGCCTGCCGCGACCAGCGAGGCGATCCGCCCGTTCAAGATCAAGATTCCCGACAAGGCGCTCGCCGATCTCCGCCATCGTCTCGCAGCGACACGCTGGCCCGACAAGGAGACCGTCGACGACGGCTCCCAAGGCGTGCCGCAGGCGACGCAGCAGCAGCTCGTCCGCTACTGGCAGACCGACTACGACTGGCGAAAGATCGAGTCCCGGCTGAATGCACTGCCGCAATATCTGACCGAGATCGACGGCCTCGACATCCATTTCCTGCACGTCCGCTCCAAGCATCCAAATGCGCTGCCGATGATCGTGACGCACGGCTGGCCCGGCTCAGTCATCGAGCAGCTCAAGATCATCGATCCCCTGACCAATCCAACCGCTTATGGCAGCAGCGCCGATGACGCCTTCCACCTCGTGATCCCATCGATGCCCGGCTACGGATTCTCGGGCAAGCCGACCATGACGGGCTGGGATCCGCAGCGCATCGCGCGGGCCTGGGTCGCGCTGATGAAGCGCCTCGGCTACACGAAATTCGTCGCACAGGGCGGCGATTGGGGTTCGCCGGTCTCGAACGAGATGGCCAAGCTCGGCGCGCCGGAATTGATCGGCATTCACGTCAACCTGCCCGGCGTCGTTCCGCCCGACATCTTCAAGGCGGTGGCTTCAGGCGAGCAAGCGCCGGCCGATCTGTCGGACGAAGAGAAGCGCGTCTTCGCCCAGCTCAAGCTCCAATTCACGAAGCGGCGCGCTTATGCGCAGATCATGGGGACGCGTCCGCAGACGCTGTCGGCGCTTGCGGATTCTCCCGCCGGCCTCGCCGCATGGCTGCTCGATCACGGCGACGGTTACGCCCAGCCGGCCGCGGCAATGGCTTCGGCGGTCGCGGAACACACGGTCAACGGACATTCCGCGGGAGCGCTGACGCGCGACGACGTGCTGGACAACATCACGTTGTACTGGCTGACCAACACTGCGGTCTCCTCGGCCCGCCTGTACTGGGAGAACAAGATCAATCTCTATCTGCCGGCCAATGTCACGATCCCGGCCGCCGTGACGGCGTTCCCCGGCGAGAGTTTTGTGGCGCCGCGGAGCTGGGCCGAGCGGGCCTATCACAAGCTGATCTACTTCCATCAGGCCGAGGCCGGCGGCCATTTCGCAGCCTGGGAGCAGCCCGCGATCTTCAGCCGTGAAGTTCGCGACGCCTTCCGCTCGCTCCGCGGCTCAACCTGACCGCGACGACGGCGCACCTTGCGAAACGGTCCCACTCAGGCGAGATAACCTGACATGCCATCCCACAGCAGCTTGAGCGCGGTCACCACCAGGAGGCCATAGCAGGCGCGAAAGATCTGCTGCTGGTCCAGCCGCCCGTGCAGGCGCCAGCCGAGCCAGACGCCGGTGGGAATGGCGAGCAGGCAAATCGCCATCACGATCCATTCGCTGCCGCTCGGCCGCGTCAGCAGCAGCCACGGCACCGCCTTGGTGGCGTTGCCGACGGTGAAGAACAGGCTCGTCGTTCCCGCATAGACTTCCTTGCTGAGGCCGAGCGGCAGGAGGTACATCGCAAGCGGAGGCCCGCCGGAATGCGCGACCATGGTCGTGACACCCGAGGCGAGACCGGCAGCGACCGCCTTGGGCGTCGAGCGCGGCGCAAGGATCACCTTCGGATCGCGAAAGAACCACAGGCCGACGAAGATCAAAGTGACGACCGCCATCACGATTGCGACGGCGCGATGGTCCAGCACGCGAAACAAGAGATAGCCGAGCGCGATGCCGATCACGAGCCCGGGTAACAGCAATACGAGGTCGGGCTTCGACCAGGTCGACGGCTTCCAGTAACGCAGCGCAAACAGGTCCATCGCGATGAACAGCGGCGCAAGCAGACCTCCCGCCGTCACCGGATCCATCACGAAGGACAGCAGCGGAATGCCGACGATGGAGAAGCCGCCGCCGAATGCGCCCTTCATGAAGCAGATCAGGAAGACGCCGGCGAAGGCGATGAGGATGGTGGTGACCGTCAGATCCATGAGTTCGTCTCCGCGATCACCTCGCGACCCGCTTCTCTGAAGCATGATCCGGAAAAGTGCGCAGCGGTTTTCCGAAAAAGATCATGCTTGAACAACAACCTGAAGCGCGATGACGATTCATCCTGATCTCATCGCGCTTTAGGAAGCCTTCCGGCGCGGTGTGTCCTCGGTCTTGAAAAACAGGCGGGGCAGCGCTGAGGGCACCCCAAAGACCAGTCCAAGGAACGCCAGAAACAGGTCGAAGTAGCTGAAGTCCACGTGTCGCTCCGTAGTCCGGGCGAACCCGGTGCAATTTGCTGATTGATTGGAATATGCTCCGATGCGAAATTCAGTACAATAACAACATTGCTCTCGGTGCAATTTGAGCGACGTCCACCGGCTTCAGCGGCACGCCAAATACTCCCGAACATTCCGGGCAGAACCATCCTGCGGCATGCCGGTTGTCTGGACGGCACAGCCCTTGGATCGTTCGGTCATGTACCGCCTGCTCTATTTCGCCGCGTTCCTTGCCGTCACCGGCGCCGCTTCGTATTGCTGATCGCGTTCGATAGATTGATCGGCGGCTGATGCCAGCCGTGCCTTGCTGCGTTGACCAGACAACAATCGCGAGCGTCCTAAGGCTGTTCCTCAGGACACAACCGCGCGATCAGGAACGAGCTGCCGGCCGCACCGGCAAGCATGAACGCCACGGCGAGGACGCCCGCCGGCAGCGAGATCAAACCGCGCTCATGGGCGGTCATCGCGGCGGTGCCAAAGGTCATCCAGCATCCCGACCCGATCGCGTTCGCGACGGCCTGCACGAATGCGCACCGCGTCACCGGCTGATAGTTCAGGAACCTCCAAAGCAGCGGCCCGCCCGCAAATGCAAGCGTGAAGACCCATATGAGGATCAGCGTCGGGATGTGAAAAAGGCTCGTCAAGCTGGAGGACAAGGCAGGCACCCTGAGGCAACCAGCTTTTGACGCCCCGGGCCGGGAACGGGTTCAAGCGTCCCTATGGCGGTCAAGCGGAGCCGGCGATAAAACGCCGATGGAGCAAACCGGGCATAGGGCACATGGCTTTCTGGATAACGAGCGCGGTCGGAGTGGTGATCGCCTATCTCCTGGGGTCCGCGCCCACAGGCTATCTGGCCGGCAAACTCCTCAGAGGCATCGATATTCGGGAGCATGGCTCCAAATCCACGGGAGCAACGAATGTCCTGCGGACTCTGGGAAAATGGCCTGCGTTGGCGGTGCTCATCGTCGACGTGCTGAAGGGCGTCGCGGCCATCATCATGGCCCGGTCGTTCTGCCCCTGGCTCGCTGCAAAGTTTTCCGCGACGCCGCCGACGGCGCTTGATCTGCAAGCCTGGGTGCCATGGACCGTTGGTTTGGCCGGCATTGCCGTGCTGCTCGGACACGGCCGCTCGATCTGGCTGAATTTCACAGGCGGAAAGTCCGCCGCGACCGGGCTGGGTGTGCTGCTCGCGATGTCCTGGCCGGTCGGATTGGGCGCTGCGACGACCTTCGGCATCGTGCTGGCGAGCACAAGGATCGTGTCCCTGAGCTCGATCCTCGCGGCGCTCACGGCCATCGTTCTCGTCTGCGTGTTCGATCACCCGCTGCCCTACCAGTTGCTGGTGATCGCCGGCGGCCTCTACGTGATCGTGCGCCATCGCGCCAACATCGGGCGGCTGTTGGCGGGGACGGAGCCGCGGCTGGGCCAAACTGGCCCGGAGCCGAAGGCGGAGGCGCAGGCCTAGCGAATGTCCCGGTGCCGGCCGACCTGGACGAGCCGGCCGGCTGCGCCTCGCTCAGGAACGAACGCGGATAATCGTACTCCCCTTGCGTCGCTCGGTCGGATTCAAGGCGGCGACGGCATCGTTGAGGGTCGAGACGTTGCCGATATTGGTCCGCAGTCGTCCGTCCCGCACCCGCTGGACGATCTCGTTCAGTTGGGCACGATCAGCCTCGACGACGAAGTCGATCGCGAGCCCGTTGGAAGGTCGCGCCTCCGCCGGCCTGACGATGGACACGAGTGTTCCCCCGGCTCGAATGAGTCCTGCGGATCGCTTCTGAACGTCACCACCGATGACATCGAACACCAGATCGACTTCGCCGACGTCCTCCAGTGCGTCGTTGTCGAGGTCGACGAACTCCTTCGCGCCGAGATCGAGCACCGTCTGACGATCGGCGGCGCGTCCGGAGCCGATGACGTACGCTCCGGCCTCTCGTGCGAGTTGCGTGACCATCGATCCGACTGCGCCTGCCGCCCCGTGTGCCAGCACTCTTTGCCCCGTCTGAAGCCGACCGTGCTGGAATAGCCCTTGCCACGCCGTGAGGCCCGAGATCGGCAGGCTCGCGCCGACGGTAAAGTCGACGTCGCCCGGAAGCGGCGCAAGGTTGCGCGCCTCGATCGCCACGTACTCGGCCAGCGCGCCGTCGCGATACCAGTCCGCGAGGCCGAACACGCGTTGTCCCACCGACAACCCCGTCGTTCCATACCCAAGGGCAGAGACCACTCCGGCCAGTTCGTGCCCAGGGATCGACGGCGTTCGGTCGCGATCGAGGCGATCGGCCCAGGTCGAGGGCCACGCAAGCTCTGTCGGGATAAATCTCGACGCATGAACCTGGACGACGACATCGTTTATCGCAGCCTGCGGCTCGGGCCGGTTCACCAGCTTCATGCCGCCCGTTCCTGCGGCTTGCTCCGTCACGACGATCGCCTTCATGGGATCTCTCCTTGGTCAGTTTTCTCTTCGGTGGAAATGTGAGGGAAGCGCGCACGCGCCGGCTTTCCACAAACTGCCAGGCAGTGTGGAACTCCTGTCTCCGTGTCAGCGATATGGTGTCTGCACCGACCGGAACTCCCGCGAAGCCCGATGGATCGGGCTCGCTCCGATCCATCGTCATGGCGAGTAGATGCGTTGCGCCCGCCTATAGAAAAGTACCAAGATTGATGATTTCGACTGTACCAGCCGATGCCATGATCTATAGGTGATCGAAAGCCAGCATCCCGCCGCGGCGCGGTCGACCGGAGTTTTCGTAAGTATGTCCCATCAAGACGACAGCCTTGCCGCGAAGATCGAAGCCTTCATCCGCACTGAGGTCATTCCCTACGAGAAGGATCCGCGGACAGGTCCGCACGGTCCGAGCGATGAGCTTGTGCAGGAATTGCGCGCCAAGGCGCGCAAGGCCGGCGTTCTGACGCCGCATATTCTCCCCGATGGATCGCATCTCACGCAACGCGAGACCGCAAAGGCCTTGATCAAGACCGGGCTCTCGCCGCTCGGGCCGTTGGCGTGCAACACCATGGCGCCTGATGAAGGCAACATGTACCTGCTGGGCAAGGTCGGGAGCCGCGAGCAGAAAGCGCGCTTCCTCGAGCCGCTCGTGTCGGGCAAAGCGCGCTCGGCGTTCTTCATGACCGAGCCTGCGGATGCGGGCGGAGCCGGGTCCGATCCGTCGATGATGCAGACGACGTGCCGGCTCGACGGCAATCACTGGATCATCAACGGGCGCAAGAAGTTCATCACCGGGGCCGAAGGCGCAAAGGTCGGGATCGTCATGGCGAAGTCCGACGACGGAGCCTGCATGTTCCTGGTCGATCTGCCCAATCCCGCGATCCGCACGCTGCGCGTACTTGATACGATCGACAGCTCGATGCCCGGCGGACATGCCGAGATCGACATCGAAAATCTTCGCGTGCCCGCCGACCAGATGCTCGGCGCGTCCGGCGAAGGTTTCAAATATGCGCAGATTCGCCTGAGCCCCGCGCGCCTGTCGCACTGCATGCGCTGGCTGGGCCTCGCGATCCGCGCCAACGAAATCGCCACCGATTACGCCTGCCGCCGGCAGGCGTTCGGAAAGCCGCTGGTCGATCACGAAGGCGTCGGCTTCATGCTGGCGGAGAACCTGATCGATCTCCAGCAATCGGAGCTGATGATCGACTGGTGCGCGGGCGTGCTCGACTCCGGCTCGCTCGGGACCAGCGAAAGCTCCATGGCGAAGGTCGCCGTGTCGGAAGCGCTGATGCGCGTCGCCGATCGCTGCGTCCAGGTCATGGGAGGCACCGGGGTCTCGACGGAGACGATCGTCGAGCAGGCCTTCCGCGAGATCCGCGCCTTCCGGATCTACGACGGCCCGACCGAAGTTCACAAATGGTCGCTGGCCAAGAAGATCAAGCGCGACTGGAAAGCAGGGCAACACTGACCGGCGCGGCGGCCCACGTAGGATGGGTAGAGCGCAGCGAAACCCATCGCGGTCGCACCGATCATCATTACGCGCTTGATCGGCCCGGGATCAGATGATGGGTTTCGCTGCGCTCTACCCATCCGACGGTCTACCAATGCAGCGCCTCACAAACGCGTCTCTCAGTGCAGCCAGTTGCGCGCTTGTCGCCCCCTGCTCCGCGTCGACCCGGTCTGCCGCCACGTCCATGTAAGCGATCGGCTGATCGAACTGGCTCGCCGTGAAATCGTAGCACCGGCCCTCGATCCGATTGTAGAAATGATCACCGGCCGGCAGTGGCGTCTTGAGCAAATTGCCGCCGAATAGCTCGTGGATCAACAGCGCGGTGACGTTGCACTGGCCCGCAGCCGGATTGTCCGCCGTCCATTGGCTGGAAGTGGACAGCGACCATGCCTTGCGCAGCGCGCTTTGAACCCCATCTGGATCGAAGCCCATCCGACGTCCTCACACAGGCCGCATACGCGATTTCGGATTTTTCGACATTGCCTTTATGCCACTGTTTTGCCCGACGAGTCAACCGGCGGTGGTGGTCAGCAGGGCCAGAGCAACGAGAAGCAACGGTGAGCCCAACTCCATCCGCCCGTCATTGCGAGCGGAGCGAAGCAATCCAGAGTCCCTCCGCGGCAAGATTCTGGATTGCTTCGCTCCGCTCGCAATGACGATGTGGAAGCAGGCGCGTGCCGAACATCGATGTCACTCCCGGACTGTTCTCGCGTCGGGCAAATCGTAGCACCGGTACCGGTTGCGCGATGATTGCGTCGTTCCGCAGATTTGGCCCGCTGCATCAAGCTGTTGGCGGCACCGACCAAGCCCCCCGCCCTCGCCTCGTTTCTACTGTGCATGGGGTTGTTTTCGACATTTTTTGTTTCGGCCCCCTCGAGACCGCCCGCGCCAACGAAAAAACCCGGCCTCGCGAACGAGGCCGGGCTCTGTCGTCTTGCGATGCTTCGTAAGATCAGCCGCGGGTGCGCGAGCGGATCATGAAGCTGTCGTAGGTGTATTCGGCGACCTGCCACCACAGATATTCGTCGGAGCGGTAGGCCTGCATGGCGTCGATCGACTTCTTGAAGTCGGGGTTCTTGGCCGAGATCTCGGCCCACAGCTCGTTGGTCGACTTGAGGCAGGCTTCCAGCACTTCGTTGGTGAAGGGACGAAGCTGGGTGCCGCCGGCGACCAGACGCTTCAGCGCCGCCGGGTTCTGCATGTCGTAGCGCGCGGCCATCCAGGTATTGGCGTTGGCCATCGCGTTGGTGAGGATCGCCTGGTAGTTCTTCGGCAGCGAATTCCACTTGTCGAGGTTGGTGAAGGCGTGGACGGTCGGACCGCCTTCCCAGAAGCCCGGATAATAGTAGTACTTCGCGACCTTGGCGAAGCCGAGCTTCTCGTCATCGTAGGGGCCGACCCACTCGGCCGCGTCGATGGTGCCCTTTTCCAGCGCCGGGTAGATGTCGCCGCCGGCAAGCTGCTGCGGCACGACGCCGACCTTCTGCAGCACCTGGCCGGCGATGCCGCCGATGCGCATCTTCAGGCCCGAGAGGTCCGCAACGGTCTTGATCTCCTTGCGGAACCAGCCGCCCATCTGGGTGCCGGTGTTGCCGCAGGGGAAGCCGATCACGTTCGACTTCTTGAAGAACTCGTTGCCGAGCTGCTCGCCGCCGCCCTGGTACCACCAGGAGTTCTGCTGGCGCGCGTTGAGGCCGAACGGCACCGAGGCGTAGATCGCCCAGGTCGGGTCCTTGCCGACGTAGTAGTAGGAAACGGTGTGGCACATCTCGACGGTGCCGTTCGAGGTCGCGTCGAGCGCCTGCAGGCCCGGGACGATTTCGCCGGCGGCGAACACCTGGATCTGGAACTTGTTGTCGGTCATCTCGGCGACGTACTTCGCCACCTGCTCGCCGCCGCCATAGATGGTGTCGAGCGACTTCGGGAAGCTCGACGTCATGCGCCACTTGACCTCGGGCGAGGACTGCGCGATCGCCGGCGAGGCTACCGCGGCGGTCGCCGCCGCGCCTGCTGCCGACACTTTCAGGAAATCACGACGCTTCATCTTCAGGTCTCTCCTTGCTGGGGCGTTTCCCCTAACTTCCTCTTTGCCGCCGCTCATTCCGGCGACGCGTATTGGCCGCGTCGAACCGAAGGGGGCTTGACTGCCGTGGGCCTTTAACACGGAAGCCTGCCTTTCGAAACGCGACATTGGCATGACGGGGCTCTACGAAAGTCGCATGTCCCCGGTCGATTGGCCCGACGGCCTCAGGCGGCTGCGATGGCGCCCTTGAGCTGGTCCCGGACCTGTCCCGCAATGGCGCGGTAGATCGCCGCATGGGGTCCGTCCGGCTCGCTGTCGACGACGGGATTGCCGGCATCGGAAGTGGCGCGAATCGCCATGTGCAGCGGGATCTCGCCCAGGAACGGTACTCCGAGCTTCTCGGCCTCGTGCCGCGCCCCGCCATGGCCGAAGATGTCGGATTTCGTGCCGCAATGCGGGCACTGGAAATAGCTCATGTTCTCGACGATGCCGAGCACGGGCACGTTGACCTTCTTGAACATCGCAAGCCCCCGGCGGGCGTCGATCAGCGACAGGTCCTGCGGGGTCGAGACGATCACGGCGCCCTTCAGTGGCACGTTCTGCGCCAGCGTGAGCTGGGCATCGCCGGTGCCCGGCGGCATGTCGACGACGAGTACGTCGAGCGTGCCCCATGCCACGTCGCGCAGCATCTGCGTCACCGCCGACATCACCATCGGACCGCGCCAGATCATCGCGGTCTCTTCCTCGACCAGAAAGCCGATCGACATGATGGCGAGACCGAAGCGGCGGAGCGGAATCATTTTTCGCTCACCATCCAGCTCCGGCTTCTCATGCAGGCCGGTCAGGCGCGGCACCGAGGGACCGTAGATGTCGGCATCGAGCAGCCCGACCTTGAGGCCGAGATCGCGCAGGCCCAACGCCAGGTTGAGCGCGGTGGTCGACTTGCCGACGCCGCCCTTGCCGGAGGCGACCGCGATCACGGCGGCGACGCCCGGAATCTCGGACTGCCGCGACATCGGCGATTGCGCGCCGCCCTGCGCCGGCGGCTTGTGGGCGTGGACCGGCTGCACGCCGGGCGTGCCGCGGCTCGGCTGCGGCGGTGGCGGGGGGGTTGAGCCCGGCTTGCGCTCGGCGGTCAGGGCGACCATCACGGTGGTGACGCCGGGAATGGTGCGCACGGCGGCTTCGGCCTCGGCACGGATCGATTCCCAGGCCCGCGCCTCGGCGGCATCGACGTTGATCGAGAAGAACACCTTGCCGTCGGAGGCGCTGATCGCGCTCAGCACATTGGCATTAGTGAGCGCGACCCCGCGGGGCGACTTGATCTTGGCGAGGCTGTCGAGGACCTGTTGCTGCGTCACGCTCAAAGCGCATCTCCCAGAAGTTCAAGATGCCCCATTAGAGCGGAAACGGCCAAAAGGCTACTGCCTGCCGATATCGTCTGCCATCTCGGTGGGCGCGGCCCCCTGCTCCTTCGCCGCCTCGTAATTCAGCTCGATCATGACCCCGTTGGGGTCGTGGACGAAGATCTGCCACAGGTCGCCGCCGGGCACCTGGCGGGAGTCGAATTTCATGCCTTTGGACGTCAGCCGCTGCTTCATGCCGTCGAAGCCGCGGCTGACGAAGGCGACATGGTGGACAACGCCGGAATCCGGCTTTTGCGGCTCGCTGGTCGGGGAAATATCGACGAGGTGCACCACCGGCTTGCCCTCGCTGTACATCCAGGCCCCCGGGAAGGCGAAGTTCGGCCGGGCGCCTTTTTCAAGGCCCAGCACGTCCTCGTAGAAGCGGACCGTCTCGGCCAGATTCCGGGTCCGGATGTTGAAATGATCGAGGACGCCAACGCTCACGCCGCCCATGCTTTCGCTCCCTTGTTTTGAAGTCCTTGAGGTGCGCCATCCTAGCACAGGGGACCGCCAAACGAAGCCGTTGCCCTCCGGCGGCAAGGGTTTATGGTGCGCCCGGTCCGCCCCCGGGCGGAACCTCAGGACCCCGGCTGGCGCCCCTCGCCCGGCTGCAACCGTAAAACTCAAGCTACGGACACACACATGGCTAAAGTCGCTTTCCTCGGTCTCGGCGTGATGGGCTTCCCCATGGCCGGACACCTCGTGAAAAAAGGGGGCCATGAGGTCACCGTCTACAATCGCACCGCCGCCAAGGCGAAGGAGTGGGCGGACAAGTTCGGCGGCAAGACCGCAGCGACCCCGAAGGCCGCAGCCGAAGGCCAGGATTTCGTGATGTGCTGCGTCGGCAACGACAACGATCTGCGCGCGGTCACGATCGGCGCTGACGGTGCGTTCGCCGGCATGAAGAAGGGCGCGACCTTCGTCGACCACACCACCGCCTCCGCCGAAGTCGCCCGCGAGCTCGATGCCGCCGCGACCAAGGCCGGCTTCAAGTTCGTCGACGCCCCCGTCTCCGGCGGCCAGGCCGGCGCCGAGAACGGCGTGCTGACGGTGATGTGCGGCGGCGCGCAGGACGCCTATGCCGGCGCCGAGCCGATCATCACAGCCTCCTATGCCCGCATGTGCAAGCTGCTCGGGCCCGCCGGAAGCGGCCAGCTCACCAAGATGGTCAACCAGATCTGCATCGCCGGTCTCGTGCAGGGCCTCTCCGAGGGTATCCACTTCGCCCAGAAGTCGGGCCTCGACGTCGCCGCCGTGATCGAGACCATCTCCAAGGGCGCGGCGCAGTCGTGGCAGATGGAGAACCGCTACAAGACCATGAACGATGGCAAGTACGATTTCGGCTTCGCCGTCGAGTGGATGCGCAAGGACCTCTCGATCTCGCTGGCCGAAGCCCGCCGCAACGGCGCCAACCTGCCGGTGACCGCACTGGTCGACCAGTTCTACTCGGAGGTCGAGAAGATGGGCGGCAAGCGCTGGGATACGTCGAGCCTGCTCGCGCGCCTCGCACGCTGATACCTGACTGACCCCGCCTTGCTGATCGCGCTCGCCGCCATCTTCGTCATAGCCTACGCGGCGATCGCGCTCGAACATCCGATCGGGGTCAACAAGAGCGCGTCCGCGCTGCTCGGCGCGGGCCTGCTCTGGACCGTCTACGCGATCGCGACGGGCGACCACACCCTGGTCGGCCGCGAGCTCGACGAATCCGTCGCCTCCACCGCACAGATCGTGTTCTTCCTGATCGGCGCGATGACCATCGTCGAGGTCGTCGACGCCCATGACGGTTTCGAGGTCATCACCTCCCGCATCAGCACGACGAGCCAGGTCCGCCTGATATGGCTGGTCGGATTCGTCGCGTTCTTCCTCAGCGCGATCCTGGACAATCTGACGACCACCATCGTCATGATCTCGCTGATCCAGCGGCTGATCGCCCGGCGCGAGGATCGCCTGCTGTTCGCCTCCGTCATCGTCATCGCCGCAAATGCCGGCGGCGCGTGGACCGTGATCGGCGACGTCACCACCACCATGCTGTGGATCGGTGGACAGATCTCCCCGCTCAAGATCATGGGTGCGGTGTTCCTGCCCTCGCTGATCAATCTGCTCGTACCGCTGGTCTTCATCAGCCTCGCATTGCGGGGCAAGACCATCGCACCGCCGCCGAAGCACGACGGGCTGCTGGCCGTTCGGCGGTTTGAGCGCAATTTGATGTTCTGGCTCGGGCTCGGCGTGCTGATCGCGGTGCCCGCCTTCAAGACGGTCACCCATCTGCCGCCGTTCATGGGCGTGCTGCTCGGGCTCGGGATCGTCTGGCTGGTGGGCGAGATCGTCCATCGCGACAAGGACGAGCATATCCGCCAGCCCCTCTCGCTGGCGCATGCCCTGACGCAGATCGACATGGGCTCGATCGTGTTCTTCGTCGGCATCCTGCTTGCGGTTGCCAGTCTCGAGCATGCCGGCCTGTTATCGATGCTCGCCAAATGGCTCGACGCGGCGATCGGCCGCCAGGACGTCATCGTCGTCGTGCTGGGCCTGCTCAGTGCCGTCATCGACAACGTGCCGCTGGTCGCCGCGACCATGGGCATGTACGACCTTGCGCATTATCCCACCGACAGCTTCCTCTGGGAGTTCATCGCCTATTGCGCCGGCACCGGCGGCTCGATCCTGATCATCGGCTCGGCCGCGGGCGTTGCCGCCATGGGGCTCGAGCGGATCGAGTTCCTCTGGTACGCCCGCCGTATCGCGGGACCTGCACTTGCGGGCTATCTGGCGGGCGCCGTGATGTACATTGCGCAGTATGCGGCGCTGCACTGAGCGGCCCTGCGCCTGACGAAAATTAACGCGCGGTTAACGTAATTCTTTAGCTCCTTAAGTCACCTCTTAAGGATTTCTTGCCAGAGATAGAGAATGCACGAGGCCCGCCTCGTGCGGGCAGGAATTGTTGTAGTTCGATGAGTAACCCCGCTGAAAAGCCAGAAGTCGTTCAGCTTCCGGCCGAGCCGACAAGCGCACCATCGGCGAGCAGCCGACGGGCTGCAGCGCAGCGGGTGCGCGAGGCGCGCGACAAGTTAACGTCGACCAGCGGAACCCGGCCGGCTTTCGATGCCGAGATGCTGCGCCAATATGCGCAGACGCGGCTGTCGGCCTCCTATGTCGTGATGCTGCTTGTGGTCGCCACCGGCGTGCTGTTCGGCCTGTGGATGCAGCCGATCCCGGCCGCGGCCTGGACCGCCGGCATGATCTGCATTCACGCCGCGATGATCCGCAGCTGCAAGCGCTTCCTGACCGAGCCCTCCTCGCCTGCGGCGACGCGGGCCTGGCGGACGCGCTTCGTCGTGCTCGACCTGCTCTATGGCCTGTGCTGGATGGCGATCCTGATCCATCCCGTGCTCGACATGGTCACGGAATCGCTGATGATGTTCCTGATGCTGCTGGTGATCGCAGTGTCGAGCATGCTCGCCGCCAACCTGCCGATCGCAGCCCTTGCCGCCACCGCGCCGGTCGCCGTCGCGATGGCGCTAAGCTTTGCGATGACCGGCTCGCTCGACAATTACATCCTGGCCGCGCTCGCGATTGCCGCCGAGGGCTATTTCGTGCTGCTCGCCCATCGCCTGCACTCCTCGACCTTCGCCACGCTCGAGGCGCGCGCCGAGAAGGATGCGCTGATCGGCGAGCTCGAACAGGCCAAGGCCATCTCGGACGAAGCGCGCCACCGCGCCGAATCCGCCAACGTCGCCAAATCGCGCTTCCTCGCACAGATGAGCCACGAGCTGCGCACGCCGCTGAACGCGATCCTCGGCTTCTCCGAGGTGATGAAGAGCGAGATCTTCGGCGCGCATGCGGTGCCGGTCTACAAGGAGTATTCGGCGGACATCCATAATTCCGGCGTGCACCTGCTCAACCTCATCAACGAGATCCTCGACCTGTCGCGGATCGAGGCTGGCCGCTACGAGCTCAACGAGGAAGCGGTGTCGCTGGTCGGCATCGTCGCCGACTGCCATCATCTGATGAAGCTGCGCGCCTCGAGCCGCGGCATCACCATCCACGAAGTGTTCGAGCAGGCGATGCCGCGGCTCTGGGCTGACGAGCGCGCGATCCGCCAGGTCGTGCTGAACCTGATCTCCAACTCGATCAAGTTCACCCCGCAGGGCGGCGAGATCTGGCTCAAGGCCGGATGGACCGCCTCGGGCGGACAATATCTCTCGGTGCGGGATTCCGGTTCCGGCATTCCCGAGGACGAGATCCCGGTCGTGCTCGCCTCGTTCGGCCAGGGCTCCAACTCGATCAAGTCGGCCGAACAGGGCGCGGGCCTCGGCCTGCCGATCGCCAAGAACCTGATCGACCTGCATGGCGGCACGTTCACGCTGAAATCGAAGCTGCGCATCGGCACCGAGGTGATCGTCACCTTCCCGCCGGAGCGCGTGATGAGCGCGCTGGCGCCGATGTCGGACGATTCCCCGCCGCTGCAGCCCGAGGGTTCCGTGGTGCCCGACGAGAAGCGCCGGCCGCGCCACAAGCCGATCATGAGCGCAGGTACCGGCTCTTAACGAGATGCTTGCAGAGATGCCCGACGATCCCTCACTATGTCCACATGAGCAAAGAAACGCCGTGCGTCGCCGTCTGCATGATCGATCCCAAGACCAAGCTGTGCTTCGGCTGCGGCCGCACCTTGCCGGAGATCGCGCGCTGGCACGCCATGGAGAGCGCGGAACGGCTGTCGGTCATGGCGCTGCTGCCGGCACGCATGGCGGACGCTGGCTTGCAGCCGATCGCGGGAACGCCGAAGCGCGCCTGACGGCCTTGCGCATCTGGGGAGGCGCGCAATGATCCGCTTCCTGCTCGTCCTCGTCATGCTCGCCGGCACGGCCGGCGCCGTCGTCGCCTATGGCGATCCCGACCAGTTCGTGCGCGCCAGCAACAAGGTCTCGCACATCTTCCGCGGACCGCCTGCAACGCCCGCCCCCGCCGTCCAGATCCAGCGCGGACAGGGCGGCGAATTCGCGCTGCGTGCGAAGATCAACGGCGTCGCCGCACCGATGGTGATCGACACCGGCGCGACGTCGGTGGTGCTGACCTGGGAGACCGCGAAGGCGATCGGGCTACCGCTCGAGATGCTCGAATACAACGTCGACCTCGAAACCGCCGGCGGCCACACCAAGGCCGCTCGTCTCACCCTCGACCGTCTCTCCGTCGGCCACCTCGTCGAGAAGTCCGTGCCGGCCCTCGTCGTACAGCGCGGGCAGATGAAGACCAACCTGCTCGGCATGAGTTTTCTCGATCGCCTGGAAAGCTGGGGCGTGCGCGCCGACAAGCTGATGCTTACCGGCTATCCGGAGCTGCAGGGCAGCCATCGTCGCCCGCGCACGACCGTCGACTAGGGGCAGCCGCCCCGTCCCCACGACGACCTCAATCGCCTCGCCAGACATCGAACCCGTGAACAAACGCGGCTGTGGTATTTCTGCTATTTACAAACCGTCTAGTCGGTTTATACAAGAGCCATTCCCGGATCGGGGTTGGACGAGCGCTGCGCCCCGAAGGACGCGGCCCAAGTGGGAGATTGAGAGTGATGACTGCCAGAGCCGCCTTACGCCGCACGATGCGGGCCTTACCCTTCGCCCTGCCCTTCGCCGCGGTGTTCGCCGCGAGCAGCGCCTGCGCTGCCGATCTGTCGCCGCGCTATGCCGCGCCCGCCTCCGCCTACACGGCTCCCCAGCCGGTCTATTCGTGGACGGGTCTCTATGCCGGCTTCAACGCCGGCTATGCCGAGAGCGGCGACGATGCCTTCAACAATCTCGTCGGCACCAGCGGCGGCAAGGTCAAGGGCGCGGTCGGCGGCGTGCAGATCGGCTACAACTACCAGATCTCGCCGATGTTCGTGGTCGGCATCGAGAACGACTTCGAGGGCGGCGACATCAAGAACCACGATGCGCTCAACAGCGCTGCGGTCAGCCTGCCCTGGTACATGACCGGCCGCGCCCGCGCCGGCATCGCGACGATGGATTCACGCCTGCTGTTCTTCGGGACCGCGGGTCTTGCCACCGGCGAATTGAAGGACGGGCCGGTCAACAAGATGAAGATGGGCTGGACGGCAGGCGGCGGCGTCGAATGGGCATTCCTGCCGAAATGGTCGGCCAAGGCCGAATATCTCTACACCGAGTTCAAGCACGACAATCTGCCGGACTGGAACGCGCCGAAATTCCACACCTTCCGCGTCGGCGTGAACTATCATTTCGACCTGTTCCGCTGAGGCGGATCGACGAAGAGCCGGATTTCGCGATCCGGCTCCTCATCCGACTGCGGCTAGGCGGCCACTTCAGCCAGAGCGCGCGCACCAACGCGCGCGATCGCATCACGCAACACCTCGACCCCGGCGCCCGGCTTGACGCCTTGCTCGGCAAGATGGCGGCGGAAAGCGCGCGCGCCGGGCACGGCGTGGAATGCGCCGACGAAATGCCGTGTCATCGAATGCAGCCGCGTGCCGCGCGCGAGCTGCGCCTCGATATAGGGCATCATCGCCTCGAACGCCTCCTGCATGGTCGCATGCGGCGCCGCCTCGCCGAAGATGTCCTGATCGACCGAGAGCAGCCGCCACGGCTCCTGATAGGCGGCTCGACCAAGCATCACGCCGTCAACATGTTCGAGATGCGCTTTGGCTTCGTCGATGCTCAGGACTCCACCATTGATGATGACGGGCACGTCGGGCATCGCGCGCTTGAGGCGATAGACGCGATCGTAGTCGAGCGGCGGGATGTCACGGTTCTCTTTCGGCGACAGGCCGTTGAGCCAGGCTTTTCGCGCATGCACGATCAGCGCATCGCAACCCGCGGCGACCACCGCGCGCGCAAGCGTATCGAGCGCGACTTCCGGATCCTGCTCGTCGATGCCGATCCGGCACTTCACGGTGACGGGCACGGCAACCGCGCCCTTCATCGCCTCGACGCAGCGCGCCACGAGGTCCGGCTCCGCCATGAGACAGGCGCCGAAGCGGCCATCCTTCACGCGGTCCGACGGACAGCCGACATTGAGATTGATCTCGTCATAGCCGAACTCCTCGCCGATCCGCGCAGCCTGCGCGAGCTCGCGTGGATCCGATCCGCCGAGCTGAAGCGCCACCGGATGCTCGACTGCGTCGAACCCGAGCAGCCGCTCCCGATCGCCATGAATGATGGCGCCCGTCGTCAGCATCTCCGTGTAAAGCAGCGCCCGCCGCGTGAGGTGACGATGGAACACCCGGCAGTGCCGGTCGGTCCAATCCATCATGGGGGCGACGGAGAAGCGATGATACAGCGATTTCAAATGCTTAACCTACTATCTCAATAGGATGGAAGAAGAACGTGTGCACTCCAAACTAGCCGAAATTGCACACCCTTGTACCCGTTTGGCCCTCGCGGTGCACACATAGCGCACACGAATTGGCGATCGCAAACAGCGCGCCTGCGATGCCGCCGGCTGCGGCGATGGCTCCGCCCTCCTCGAAGATCCCGGGCGCGTAGGCCTCGTAGGCGAAGCGCCATTCGAACAATCGCGGGGGCAGATAGACGGGGTAGCCGACAAGCGAGAACCAGGGCTCACCTAGGCGCTGCTGACAGCCGAGAGCTGCGGCGGTCCATTGCGAGCCGCGTAGAGCCCCTCGCTGCCTCGCTGTTCTCCCTGACGATGACGTAATCGATCGAACCGGGGCGCCCGAGCGGAGACGGCACGCCCTTGTAGAGCTTGATGGGCCGCACGTTGGCAAACAGGTCCAACTTGAAGCGGAGCGTCAGCGTGAAGTCCAGTCCGGCTTCGGTCCCGTCTCGGTGAACCACGCCGGGAATGCCGGCTGCCCCGTGAAGAATGGCGTCGGCTGCGCGACAACCCTCAAACGAGCTTACCGGAAACGAGTCCCCGGTTTCAAGAAAGTGACTGGCGCCCGCCGGATATTCCGCGAAGTGAAGCGCGCCGGTCTGAACGCCAGCCTGCAACACCGCGACCGCCGCACGAGCGACTTCTGGCCCAATACCGTCCCCATGTACGACGGCGATCTTATAAGTGTCCTTCATGATACTCGCTCGAGAAATTGTACCTTCTGGTAGTGACATCACTTCCCTCGCAGCGGGATATGCACGAGGTCGCATATCCCGCCGCTGCCGGCTGGACAAATTGTCCGGCGGCGCAGCGATTGCCACGACCGTGCAAACCGGACGAATGTCTGGATCAATCCAGCTTGATCCAGACCCCCTTCGTGTGCAGGTATTCATCGAGCTTTTCTGCGCCGCCCTCACGGCCATATCCGCTCATCTTGTAGCCGCCGAAGGGCATTGCAGGATCGATGGCGTGATAGGTGTTCACCCACACCGATCCGGCGCGGAGACTGCGCGAGATGACGTGGGCCTTGCTCACGTCGCGCGTGAACACACCCGCCGCGAGCCCGTATGGTGTCGCATTGGCCCTCTCCACGGCCTCATCGAGCGTGTCGAATGGCAGGGCGGAAATGACCGGACCAAAGATTTCATCACGGGCGATCTGCATGTTGTCGGAGACGCCGGCGAACACGGTCGGCTCGACGAAGTTGCCCTTCGCAAGGGTCCCCTCCCTCAGTCTCCGGCCTCCGGTCACTACCCTCGCGCCCTCATCGCGTCCGCTCCGCAAGAACCCTTCGACCTTGTCGAGCTGTCGCTCGGAGACGAGGGGACCGATCTCCGTCGAGGGGTCAGCTCCATCACCGATCTTCAGCGCCGAGGCAAACTTCCCGAGCCGTTCGACCAACTCGTCGTGGATCGCTCGCTCTACGAACAAGCGGGAGCCTGCGATGCAAATCTGGCCCGAATTGGCGAACGCGGCCATCGCGGCGATCGGCACGGCCTTGTCGAGGTCCGCGTCGGCGCAGACGATGACCGGCGACTTTCCACCAAGCTCAAGAGACACCCGCTTGAGGTTGCCGGCCGACGCGCGAATGATCGCCTGGCCGGTCGCGGTGGATCCTGTGAAGACGATCTTGTCGACACCGGAATGTTCGGCCAGGGGTGCACCGGCCTCCGGCCCGGTCCCGGTCACAACGTTGACGACGCCGGGAGGCACGCCGGCCTCGTTCATCAAATCCGCGATCAGCAACGGCGTCAGCGGTGCCTCTTCGGAGGGCTTGAGCACAATCGTGCAGCCGGTCGCGAGTGCGGGCCCGATCTTCCAGACCGACGCAGCCGTGGGCGCGTTCCAGGGGATGATGGCGCCAACTACGCCGACGGGCTCCTTCCGCGTGAACGAGACGATGTCCCCCGGAAGCGAATTATCGATCGTCTGCCCGTGGAGCGCGGTCGCCATGCCGGCGTAGTACCGCAGCATGCCGAGCACGCGAAGCTTGTTCGCCCGCGTCCTGACGATCGGCATTCCCATGTCGGCCGTATCGGACTGACTGATCTCCTCCCAGTGCTTCTCGAACAGGTCGGCGATCCGCAACAGCAGCGCCTGCCTCTCGAACGGCTTGAAGCGGCTCCACGGTCCGTCGAAGGCACGACGGGCGGCCGTGACGGCAATGCCGATATCAGCCGCATCTCCACGCGGCACGCGACCGATTACTTCGCCGGTCGCGGGATTGCGTGTCTCGAAGACCTTCCCTGATCGGGCTTCCACCCACGCGCCATCGACGAACATCTTTCGGGTTCGGCCATCTATTGGAAATCGGATCTCAGCTTTTGTCATCAGATTACTCCTGTCTAGCCAGAGGCGGTGGTCGAATGCTCCGCCTTTGCTTAATATCGCGCTCTCATCGCAGTGATCGCCTCGGGAACGGCCTCTATACAGCCGGCTGCTGCTTCCGCAAGAAGCGCGCCAACTCCGGAATGTAGGCCTGGCCGTGACCACTTTCGACTACTGCCGCGATCGCGCCAGCAACACCATCGGCGATCGCTTTGGATGCACCGGACGTGCCTGCCATCGTCCGGTAGTAGTCGATGTCCTTCAACGCGTTGCCGATGAAGAACGGGACCGTGCTGACGTCGTTCGCCACGATGGCGGGCGTCATCCGCTGTAACGCAGCGCCGGCGCCGCCTCCTTTGGCGAGGACATCGACGAAAACCGCCGGATCGACACCTGCATCGGCACGTTGTTCAGGAGCGTGAGGATGTTCCCTCGCCAAACCGAAACTCCCGGCATAGGCGCGCAGCGCCACAAGCATCTGTGGCCGGGCTCCCAATCACGGGAGCCCGGCCCTCAGGGTCGCTCAAACCGCTTGCGCTCAAGGTTGACCGGCCTTGGAGGGATCGATGGAGATCTGGCGCTTCAGGGTGCGCAGGCCGAAAGTCGTTCGCGACTGCCGGATGCCCGGTATCCGGTACAGCGCCTGGCGCAGGAAGCGCTCGTAATGATCGGTGTCCCGCACCACGACCTTGATGAGATAGTCGTATTCGCCGGTCACGAGGTACGCTTCCATCACCTCCGGAATCCGCGACAGCGCGGTGCCGAAGCGCTCGAGCACCTTCTCGTCGTGCTTGTCCAGCGTGATCTCGACGAAGGCGATGTTGTTGTAGCCGAGATTGGCGTGATTGAGCACCGCGACGTATTTCTCGATCGCGCCATTTTCCTCCAGACGCTTCACCCTGGTCCAGCACGGCGAGCTCGAGAGCCCGACCTGCTCCGCCAGCGCGCTCGTCGTCAGGCGGCCGTTCTCGCTCAGCGCCGAGAGAATGCGGCGATCGAGCTGATCGAGCTCCTCGACGGGGCTGCGCTTGACGGGCATCGGATAATCCTTCTGCATTTTTTCTATTTTACGGGAAAATCTCCCGCCATTTCGGCCAATCTGTCGGAATTTTGGGAAATCTTCGCGAATGAAGAGATTATCATTGTGCCGCGAGAGACCGTGACATGCAACCTCAACAGCGCCGCTGCGTCAGCGTGACGGCCACCACGTCGGACCCCTTTGACGGCATCGTCCGGCTTGTCCTCGACGCAGGCCGGCTCGGCTTCGGCCTCGACCAGGTCTCGATGACGACGCAAGCGGACGGGAACCGAACGATACGGATGGTTCTTGAAGTCCAGCCGTCGGCCGACTGCGCCGACCTCACGGAACGGTTGTCACGCCATCCGGCGATCCTCGACCTTCACATCGCGGAGCTTTCGCGCGAACAGTCCGATCAGCCGGGCGCTGCCGCTTCACAACCCGCAAACGAGCGGATGCTGCCATGACCAACCCACTTCACTTCCACGTTCCGGAACCTGCAAGCCGGCCGGGCGGCAGGCCGGACTTCTCCGGCGTCTCGATTCCGAAGGCAGGCTCGGTGCGGCGCCCGCCGGTCGATGTGCCGCCCGAGGAGATCCGCGATCTCGCCTACTCCATCATCCGCGTGCTCGATCACGAGGGACAGGCGATCGGGCCGTGGGCGCCTGATCTCGCCCAGGACCAGCTGGTCGCCGGCCTGCGCCACATGATGACGCTGCGCACGTTCGACGCGCGCATGCAGATGGCGCAACGCCAGGGCAAGACGTCGTTCTACATGCAACACACCGGCGAGGAAGCGGTGAGCTGCGCCTTCCGCATCGCGCTCGGCCCCGATGACATGAACTTCCCGACCTACCGTCAGGCCGGCCTGTTGATCGCGCATGATTATCCGCTGGTCGAGATGATGTGCCAGATCTATTCCAACGCGAACGATCCGATGAAGGGTCGCCAGCTTCCGGTGTTCTATTCATCCAGGAAGCACGGCTTCTTCTCGATCTCCGGCAATCTCGCCACGCAATTCGTTCAGGCGGTCGGCTGGGCGATGGCCTCGGCGATCAAGGGCGACAGCCGCATCGCGGCCGCCTGGATCGGCGACGGCTCGACCGCCGAGTCCGATTTCCATGCCGCCCTCGTGTTCGCCTCGACCTATAAGGCGCCCGTCGTCCTCAACGTCGTCAACAATCAATGGGCGATCTCGACCTTCCAGGGCATCGCGCGTGGCGGCTCCGGCACCTTCGCCGCGCGCGGCCTCGGCTTCGGCATCCCCGCGCTCAGGGTCGACGGCAACGACTATCTTGCGACCTATGCCGTCGCGAAATGGGCCATCGAGCGGGCCCGGCTCAATCTCGGGCCGACGCTGATCGAATACGTCACCTACCGCGCTGGCGCGCATTCAACCTCGGACGATCCGTCCGCCTACCGGCCGAAGCACGAATCCGAGGAATGGCCGCTGGGCGATCCCGTGATCCGGCTCAAGCAGCATCTCATCGCAGCCGGAGCCTGGTCCGAAGAGCGCCACAAGCAGGCCGAGGCCGAGATCCTTGCCGACGTCATCGCCGCGCAGAAGGAGGCCGAGAGCTTCGGCACGCTGCACTCGGGCAGCAAGCCTTCGGCCCGCGACATCTTCGAGGACGTCTATGCCGAGCTGCCGCCGCATCTGCGGCGCCAGCGCCAGCAAATCGGAGTATGAGCCGTGCCGCGCATGACGATGATCGAGGCAATCCGCTCGGCGCTCGACGTCTCGATGCAGCGCGACGACGACGTCGTGGTCTATGGCGAGGATGTCGGCTTCTTCGGCGGCGTGTTCCGCTGCACACAGGGCCTGCAACAGAAATACGGCGTGTCGCGCTGCTTCGACGCGCCGATCAGCGAGTGCGGCATCGTCGGCACGGCGATCGGCATGGCCGCCTATGGCCTGCGCCCCTGCGTCGAGCTGCAGTTCGCAGACTACATGTATCCGGCCTACGACCAGATCGTCTCGGAAGCGGCGCGCCTGCGTTACCGCTCAGCCGGCGACTTCACATGTCCGCTGGTCATCCGCATGCCCACGGGCGGCGGCATTTTCGGCGGGCAGACGCACAGCCAGAGCCCCGAAGCGCTGTTCACGCATGTCGCGGGGCTGAAGACCGTGGTGCCGTCCAATCCCTATGATGCCAAGGGCCTGCTGATCGCGGCCATCGAGGATCCGGATCCCGTCATCTTTCTGGAGCCGAAGCGGCTCTACAACGGCCCGTTCGACGGACATCATGATCGCCCCGTCACCCCATGGGCGAGGCATGAGCTCGCCGAAGTGCCGGAGGGACACTACACGACGCCGCTCGGCAAGGCGGTGACGCGGCGCGCCGGCGAGGCCGTCACTGTCCTGACCTATGGCACGATGGTGCATGTCGCGCTCGCGGCCGTCGAGGAGACGGGTGTGGACGCCGAGGTGATCGACCTGCGCACACTGTTGCCGCTCGATCTCGAAGCGATTGCCGCGTCCGTTGCCAAGACCGGCCGCTGCATCGTGCTGCATGAGGCAACGCTGACGTCCGGCTTCGGCGCGGAGCTCACGGCGCTGGTGCAGGAGCATTGCTTCTATCATCTCGAGGCGCCGGTGACGCGCGTCACCGGCTGGGACACGCCCTATCCGCATGCGCAGGAATGGGACTATTTCCCCGGACCTCTCAGGCTCGGTCAGGCGCTGCGCGACATCATGGAGACACGCTGATGGGCGAGCGCAGCGTCAAGCTTCCTGACATCGGCGAAGGCATCGCCGAAGCCGAACTCGTCGAATGGCACGTCAAGCAAGGCGATCTCGTTCGCGAGGACGATCTGCTCGCCACCGTGATGACCGACAAGGCCTCGGTCGAGATTCCCTCGCCGCTCGCCGGCGAGGTCGTCTGGATCGGCGCCCAGATCGGTGACGCGGTCGCGATCGGCTCGACGCTGGTGAAGCTCAAGGTCGCCGGCGACGATGCCGCGGAGTCAAAAGACGAGACGCCGACGAAAGCGGTTGCAGCGCCGCCGGCCGCAACGAAAGCGGAACCTGCGGCTGCCGCGCCGTCGCTCCCTGCCCGCATCCCCGCCGCCATCGAGGCCAAGCCGATGGCAACAGCCGCAGTCCGCCGCGCGCCTGGCGAGAAGCCGCTGGCCTCGCCCGCCGTTCGGCTCAAGGCGCGGGAAGCCGGCATCGACCTGCGCCAGGTCCAAGGCTCGGGTCCCGCCGGACGCATCACCCACGAGGACATCGACGCCTTCCTGTCGCGCGCCCCAGTGCCGGCGCATGGCCGCGGCCTGAGCCCGAAGACCGCCGTGACCGACGTCAAGGTGGTGGGCTTGCGCCGCCGCATCGCCGAGAAGATGGCGCTGTCGAAGTCGCGCATTCCGCACATCACCATCATCGAGGAGGTCAACGTCTCGCCGCTGGAGGAGCTGCGGGCGACGCTGAACAAGAAGCCGGCGCCGGAGCAGCCCAAGCTGACCCTGCTGCCGTTCCTGATGCGCGCGATGGCCAAGGCGCTCGCCGAGCAGCCCGCGCTCAACGCGCTCTATGACGACGAGGCCGGCATCGTCCATCAGCATGCCGGCATCCATATCGGCATCGCTACCCAGACCCCGTCGGGCCTCGTCGTGCCCGTGGTCAAGCACGTGGAAGCGCGCGACCTCCGCGACTGCAGCATCGAGCTCAACCGTCTGGCGCAGCGCGCCCGCGAGGGCACCGCGACGCGCGAGGAACTGACCGGCTCGACCATCACCATCACCTCGCTCGGCGCCCTCGGCGGCCTTGCGACCACGCCTGTCATCAACCATCCCGAGGTCACCATCGTCGGCGTCAACAAGATCGCGGTGCGCCCGCTCTGGGACGGCACGCAGTTCGTGCCCTGCAAGATGATGAACCTCTCCTCCAGCTTCGACCATCGCGTCATCGACGGGTGGGACGCCGCCATCTTCGTGCAGAGGCTCAGGGAGCTGCTGGAGAATCCGGCGACGATCTTCGTCGATCCCTGAGACAGGACAAGCCATGACCGAAATCACCTGTCAGCTCGTCGTCATCGGTGGCGGACCCGGCGGCTATGTCTGCGCGATCCGCGCCGGCCAGCTCGGCATCGACACCGTGCTCGTCGAACGCGGCAAGCTCGGCGGAAGCTGCCTGAATGTCGGCTGCATTCCCTCCAAAGCGATGATCCATGTCGCCGAGGAATTCGAGAAGCTGACTGAAGCCGCGAACGGCAAGACGCCGTTCGGCCTGACGGCCGCGCAGCCCGCGCTGAACTTCAAGCAGGCGATCGCCTGGAAAGACGGGATCGTCCAACGGCTGAACAACGGCGTCGCCGCGCTGCTGCGCAAGGCCAAGGTCAAGATCGTCCAGGGCCATGGACGCTTCCGCGACGGCAAGACCATCGTCGTCGAGACCGAGACCGGGCCGAAGACGATCAAGGCCGAGACGGTGGTGATCGCGACCGGCTCGGCGCCCGTCGAGCTGCCCTCGCTGCCGTTCGGCGGCAGGGTCATCTCCTCGACCGGGGCGTTGTCGCTCGGCGAGGTGCCGAAATCCCTCGTTGTCGTCGGCGGCGGCTATATCGGGCTCGAGCTCGGGATCGCCTTCGCCAAGCTGAGAAGCAAGGTGTCCGTGGTCGAGGCGCAGGACAACATCCTGCCGCTCTACGATTCCGAGTTGACGGCGCCGATCACGAGACGCCTCGCTGCGCTCGGCGTCGAGGTGATGACCGGCGCCCGGGCGCTCGGCCTCACCGCTCAGAGCGATGGACTGCGCGTCGAGACCGCCGACGGCCGGGAGCGCAGCCTCGCGGCCGACAAGATTCTCGTCACGGTCGGGCGCGCGCCGGTGACCGCTGCGCTCGGTCTCGAACAACTCGTGCTCGACATGGACGGCCGCTTCATCCGGATCGGCCAGCATTGCGAGACCTCGATGCGCGGCATCTATGCGATCGGCGATGTCACGGGCGAGCCGATGCTGGCCCATCGCGCCATGGCCCAGGGCGAGATGGTAGCGGAAATCGCCGCCGGTCTGCCGCGCGCATGGGACAAGCGCTGCATCCCGGCGATCTGCTTCACCGATCCCGAGATCGTCTCCGCCGGCTTGTCACCAGACGAGGCGCGCCAGGCCGGCATCAACATCAAGGTCGGACAGTTTCCATTTGCAGCCAATGGCCGCGCGATGACGCGCCATGGCGAGGCCGGCTTTATGCGCGTCGTCGCCAGGGCCGACAATCAGCAGGTGATCGGCATCCAGGCGGTCGGACAGGGCGTGTCGGAACTGTCCGCCGCGTTCGGCCTCGCGATCGAGATGGGCGCGGTGTTGCAGGACATCGCCGGTACGATCCACGCGCATCCGACGCTGGGCGAGGCGATCCAGGAAGCCGCGTTCAAGGCGCTCGGCCACGCGATCCACGTCTAGACCCATCACGAAGCGGATTGAGGAGATGGGCGGCTCTCAGGGCGTCACTAGCTTTTCGCACCCAACACGATTCGCAACACCGGGCCTCAGCAGGTCTCATCAGGGGCGCGAGCGCGGAAGATCGTAGTTGAATGCCCTGCTCGGCGAAGCCGCCTACCCCAATCGGATAACAGAGGTGTGGGGAAAGATGGTAGCGGGAGGGCGCTTCGTTGGAGCGATGGCGCCCGGTTTGCGATCGCCTTGCCACGACCATCAGGAAGCTGGCGTCACATCGACGCCCGCGAAATCAAGCGGCCTCCCTCAAGCGCTTGAATCGCTCCATACGGAAGGGCGCGGGATCGACGCGAGGTGCCGATCCGGTTACGAGATCGGCCATCAGCGCGCCGGCGCCGGGGCCGATGCCGAAACCGTGGCCGGAGAAGCCGGTCGCGATATGGAAGCCAGGTACAGAGCCAACCGGCGCGATAACTGGAATAGCATCCGGCGTGACGTCCATGAGGCCACCCCACATCTGCGTGATCTTGGCGTCGCGGAACACCGGGAACGCTTCGCGCAGGTGGTTGATGCCGCCATGGACGAATCGAGGCGACGGATCTGGATCGAGAATGCGGACCTGTTCAAAGGGCGTAACCTCGTCACTCTTCCAGCTTCGGGCCATCGTCAGCTCACGAACGAACTGGCCGCCGATGCGAAGCGTCAGCTCCTTCCAGCTCTTGATGAGCGTCGGCGTATAATCGCGGAACAGACGGAAGCTGTCCGGTGTGATCGGCGCGATGTTTGCGTTGCGCTGGGCGACGGTGAAGCCGCCGTCGAGACGGCGGCGGAACGCGAAGTTGCCTGCGCCGACGGCAAAATCCGGAACACCATCGACCGAGGAAACGCGGGCGACGCTGCCGAGGATCTTCAGGACCGGAAGGTCGATGCCCATGTTACCGGCGAACAGGCGCGACCAAGCCCCTCCCGCCAGGACGACGGACGAACAGCGGATCTCGCCGCGCTCGGTGACGCAGCCGCTGACACGGCCCGCCGATCGCTCGATGGAGCGGACCGCGCAGTTGGTGAGGATATGCGCTCCCTTGACGGCCGCGCCTCGCGCCATGGCCGGGACGGCAATGAACGGCTCGGCCTTGCCGTCGCTCGGCGTATGCAGCGCGGCACGAAACGGCTTTGCCATTCCCGGCATGAGCGTCCTCAGCTCCTCGCCCCTGGCGATACGGGAATCGAGACCGAACGGCGCGACGTGCTTCAACCACTCCTCATATACGGCAACATCGGCCTCGGTGTCGCAGAGATAGGCGATGCCGGCCTGCCGGAAGCCGGTTTCGCCGCCGATGCGCTCGTTCATGCCGCGCCAGATCCGAAGGCTTTCAATGGCGAGCGGCAGTTCGGCCGGATCTCGTCCCATCTGGCGAACCCAACCCCAGTTCCGCGCCGACTGCTCTGCTCCGATCAACCCTTTTTCGCACAAGGCGACGCTGACACCGCGCTCGACCAGCGAAAGCGCGGTCGATACACCGACGATGCCCCCGCCGATGACGACGACATCCACCTGTACAGGCAGCTCCTGCGGCGTGACAACAAGATCGGGAATAATTCTGGACATGTTGTCCTCCTGGAACCGAACAATGGAAGGCCCAACCGTCGGGAACGAGACGCGCGCCAGGCGCGTTCTCATCGAGGCGACTGTGAACGGTTGACCCGTCCATCAGCGTCCTGGCCGATCGAGAAAATCGCGCAAGCGATACCAGCCCGCGAAAAGCGGTACGAACCACGGCCTGCCAGAATAGAAGGGCACGGCCGTGAATTTCTCGCGGTCGAAGGCAGAGGGCATGTTCTGCTGGCCGAGAATTTTCCGCGCCGTCTGATAACCGAGATAAGTCATCAGCGCCACGCCGTTGCCGTTGCAGCCAACGGCAAAATCCGTACCGTCACGGGCGCCGAGATGGGCGATCTTGTCGACCGTCATGGCGACGCGTCCGCTCCAGGCATGAGTGATCTTGATGCCTGCAAGCTGCGGCCAGATCGTCAACATGCGCAGGTAGAGCCGCTTCGCGGCAACCTTGTCCGGCATATCGAAGATGCCCGGACGCGAGCCGAACAGAAGGCGGCTCCCGTCGGGCGATGGCCTAGCATAGATGAGATCGCGGCGCGTGTCGGACACCATGCGGGCATGTGGTATCAGCTCCGCAAGCTGATCGGCAGGCAGCGGCTCGGTCGCGATCTGGTAGCTCTTGACCGGCACGACACGGCTGACGAGACCGGGCGTGGCATCGGCGGAGGTGTAGCCATTGGTGGTCGCCACGACGTGAGCGGCCCGGATGCTGCCCCGTGCCGTCGGCACGATCTTTTCTCCGTTCGGCCCATCCTGCACGACGCCCGCACGCGCATGCGAACGCAGCACGACGCCCGCCGCCCGCGCCCGGTCACGCAGCGCCTTGTGATACTTGCCGGGATGGAGACCACCATATTCGTCGATCACCATGCCGCCATGATAATAGTCCGAACCGATGGCGGTCCGCTGGTGAGCGCGGTCGAGGAAATGCACGGTCACGCCTGTCTTTTCTGCCAGAAGCGCGCCGTGCCGCTTCAGGACTTCGTAGTCGCCTGCGGCGTGGGCTCCGAAAAAGCGGCCGGTGAGTGCGAGGCCCGCATCCAACTTTTCGGTCTCGACCAGCATTTTCAGATAATCGAAGCTCTCATTGCTCTCGCCGATCAGGCGCGAGACGAGCGCTGGATCTATTCCCCTGATCGCGCCACCAACCACCAGCTTCTGGCCGCTCGACACCATACCGCCCGACCGCGTCGAGGCGCCCTCCCCGATCCGGTCACCGTCGAGAACGACAACCGACCGTCCGGCGCGCGCCAAATGTGTTGCCGCATTCAGGCCGGCATACCCCGAGCCGATGACCACAACATCGGCATGCTCCGGCAAGGGATCGAGATCGGTCTCCGGCTCCGCGGCTTCCCACCAATAGGGTGCCTCCTTGAAGCCCCGGGCATAGATGTCGTCAAAACGAGCCATTGTCGATCGAGCCTAGCGGCTCACCTTTCGTTGAACGCGAGATGGCTGCACCGCGCAGTGCAAGGCCAATCCCGAGAGGTTTGTTGCGCCGGGTCGAACTGACATCGCTCCAGCCCGGCGGCGCGATCAAAGAATCTGGCCGAGGAATTCCCGCGTGCGAGGATCCTCCGGGTGGTCGAAAAGCCTTGCGGGAGGGCCACTCTCCACGATCAATCCACGATCGGTGAAGCACACACGTTGCGAGACCTCCCGGGCGAATTTCATTTCATGGGTCACCAGGATGCAGGTCAGGCCGTCCTCCACGAGATCGCGGATCGTCCGGAGCACCTCCTTCACCGTCTCGGGATCCAGCGCCGCCGTCACCTCGTCGAACAAAATCACCTCAGGCTGCATGGCCAGCGCGCGCGCGATTGCGACGCGCTGCTGCTGGCCACCGGACAGCTCCCCCGGATAACTGTCCGCCTTTTCGGAGAGCCGCACCTTCTTCAGGAGCTTGCGGGCGCGTTCCTCGACTTCAGATCGATCGTGTCCAAGCACCTGGATCGGCGCCATCATGACGTTTTCCAACGCCGTACGATGCGGAAATAGATTGTACTGCTGGAACACCATCGCCACCTGATGACGCAGCGCTCGCATCGCCTTTTCCGACTTCAGCTCATGCACGCGATGTGTGCCGACGCGGACAAAACCTCGGTCGACCGGAATCAGACCGTTGATGCAGCGCAGGATGGTGGACTTGCCCGACCCGGATGGGCCGATGATGCAGACCGCCTCCCCTTTCTGCACGAACAACGAAATTCCCTTGAGAACCGGGACATCGCCGAAAGACTTATGGATGTCGTCGAGCTCAACCAGCGCGTCGCTGCGATTCACAGATTGTCTCCTTTCACGGCCCGCTCCAACCGGCGCGCGACGGCCGCGATTGGATAGCAGTAGGCGAAGAACAGGAAGAGGACGGTCAGGTAGAAGTAGACGATCACGCGCTCGCTCTCCATCGCGAGCAAATTGTTCAGGATTGTCAGGACGTCCTGGATGCCGGTCACGGTCGCCAGCGCGGTTGCGATCATCACCAGCGCGTAGAGGTTCATCCACCCGGGAATCATGCGCCGAAAGGCCTGCGGCATGATCACGTGACGATAGATCTGGATGGTGGTGTAGCCGAGTGAGCGCGCGGCCTCCCACTGGCCGCTATGAATCGATTGAACGGCGCCCCGGATCACCTCGGAAAAATTCGCCGCCGTCGGCAGCGCAAGTCCGATCACGGCTTTCACGAACGGCGGGAACGCAACGACCCGACCGAACACATGCACCTCGAACGGCAGGATGTAGAGCATCGCGAAAAGCAGAACCAGCCAGGGCGAATTGCGCAGGAAATTCATCAGCAATAACGATGGCACGCGCAGCAGCGCCAGTCTGGCGAGCGTCGCAATGCCGATGAGCGTGCCGAGCGCCGTCGCCAGCGTCATGGCGGCGATGGACAGAAGAATATTGAGCACGAAGCCGCCCGCAATCGGCCAACCCGAGCCGGAGCCGGTGAAGAGCAGAGGCAGCCGCAGCAGCACCCGCGCCCAATATTTCGAACCTCCGGCCGCCGCATCGATCGCGATCCAGGCGACCACGCCAACGGCGATCAGCAGCAGGACCGCACGCTTCTTGTCATCGTAGGAAAGCGTGAGACCCACGATCAACGTCCCTTTCCGTAGCCGGGAAACGCCATGAAGGCCTCAAGCCTCGCCATCGCGAATGTCAGTATGGACACGAGCGTCACGTAGATGACCAGCACCAGGATCATGACCTCGAGCGTGCGGAACGTGTCATTGTAGATCTGTCCGGCGTAATACATCAGCTCCGGCACAGTAATGACGGAGGCCTGCGACGTCGTCTTGAACAGGTTCGTCAGAATGTTCGTCAGCGCCGGCAGGCAGATGCGGGTCGCGATCGGCGCCTCGATCCACCAGAATCGGGCCCAGCGACCGTAACCCAGCGACCGCGCCGCCTCGATGATGGACCGAGGCATCGTTTCGATGCCCGAGCGGAACGCTTCTATGGCCAACGCCCCGCCGAACAGGCTGAGCGACGTCGCGGCGCAGGCGAAGGCGCTGAGAAGCGGGACCGACAGGCCTGTCGCCGGGTCCGTCACCCTAAGGCCGAGGGTGGAGAGCGTGAAATAGGCAAACAGCATTTGCAGCAATGGAGGCGTGTTGCGAAACACCTCCACGAACAACTCGATCAATGCATCGAGCCAGAAGATCCTCAGCGTAAGCCCAAGGGCCCCAAAGAGACCAATGACAATGGCGGCGCTTGATGAAATCGCCGCCAGCTTCAGCGTGTTGACGACACCGGTGAGCAGCCATTGCTGGTACGCTGGATCCGCGAGCCAGGAATAGTCGAGACCGAACAAGGGCCGCTCCGCGTCAGTTCTTCTTCGCGGCCGCGACCTTCGCCCGCTCGGCAATGTAGGGGGAATGCGGCATGTCGAATTCGGTCTCCCACGCAATCAGCTTGCCTTCGGCCTCGGCCTTCCCGATCGCCTTGTCGACGGCTTCGCGAAATTCCGGGTCGCCCTTGCGAAGACCACCCGCCATCGGCTGGAATTCGTAGGGTGCGACGGCGATCTTGTAGTTCGTCCAGTCGGCCTCCTTGAGCTTCTGCGCGAGCGTCATGTCATCGAAAACGAAACCGATGCAGCGATTGTCCTTCAGCGCGCGATAGGCTTCCGGCTGGGTCTTGAAGGCAACGAGATTGATGCCGAATTCCTCCGTCATCTTCTTGTTGTAGTAGGAGCCCTGGATGCCACAGACCTGCTTGCCCTTCAGTTCCTCCCATTTGGAAATCGTCGTCTCCTTGGCCATCAGCACCGAAGGGCCGGCGGCGGACACGTATTCCGTCGTGAAGTCGATCACTTTGCCGCGTTCAGCCGTGACGCCGAGCGTCGCGAAAATCGCGTCGATGCGACCAGCGGTCAGGAACTCGATGCGGTTGGAGGCGACCACCGGGACGAGTTCGATCTTGTCCTCGGAGCCGAGCAGTTCCTTGGCAACATACTTCGCGAGCGAGACCTCGAAGCCGACAACGTCGCCCTTGTCGTTCAGAAAGCCGTAAGGCGCGTAGTCATTCTTCACGCCGACGATGAGCTTGCCACGCGCCTTGATGTTCTCGAGCGTGCCGGCCATGGCCGCGCCACCGGCAAGAAAGGCGACAAGCGCGAGCGTCGAAACGCCCATCCATTTGAGATTCGTCATCTTGGTCCCCTGGATCAAAGATGGTCTGCCGGCGCCGTTGCAGGGGCGTCGCTTCAACCATCAGCTTTGCGGATACGGATATCGCCCAGAATTTATGCAAATATCTCAGACGACTTATTTTTCATCATTGAAGGCATATATTTCTCATTATACAAGTAAGCTTGATACGATTTTTCATAATGTGAGAATCGAGTGCCAGAAATCGGCCAAATGACATCCGGTGGAGCGCAATTGCTCGACCGCGCGATCATCCTGCTCGACCTCGTCGCCGATGGCGGAATCGAGGGCCTTACGCTCAAGGAGCTGGCGGCGCGGTCCGCGCTCAACACGGCCACCTGCCACCGCATTCTCAACACGCTGGTCGGCCACAAGCTCTTGGCCCGTGATGACAAGAAACGGCGCTACAGGCTCGGCGCCCGCATGGCGATTTACGGAGTGCGCGCAGCCCGCGGCCCCGGAATCATCAGCCGTTGCGAGGTCGCGCTGACCAGGCTGAGGCGCCGTACCGGCGACACGACCCATCTGATGGCCCGCTTCAACCACGATTCGGTTTGCCTCGACCGGCGCGACGGCGAATGCATCGTACCGACGCTCACGGGATCGGTTGGCGGCTCCGTGCCTCTCGGCGTCGGCCCCGGCTCGATCGCGATGCTCGCCTTCCTGGATGAAGACGAGCAGGACTACACCATCCGCGCCAACCTGCACCGCTACGCGTCCTATCGCGACCTCACCAAGGACAAGGTTCGACAATTGATCGCCGACACGAGGCAACGCGGATATTCGGTCGACATGGGCGAACTCATTCCCGGCATTGCCGGGGTGGGAATGCCGATCAGGGCCCCGGGTGAAAAGCCGGGTGCTGCCCTTAGTTTCACATTGCTCTGCGCAAAACTGGCGCCCGGCGTCATCGAACACTACGCGACGCTTCTGAGGGAAGAGATCGACGCAATAACTGGTCAGTAGGAACGAAGACCGACGACGCCGCCTACTTCCGCGCGGTGAAGACGCTGAAGGCCGCGTATCGATTGATCCGGAGAAAGTCGTCAGACCAGACGGCGCCCTCTCCTTCCACTATCGGCGTCCGAACCCTCCGCCGCCCGGCGTCTCCAGAGTCAGCCGCGCCCCCGGTGCCGCTACAAGCGTTTCGCGCGGGTCGATCGGCGCACCGTCCAGCAACACACGGCCAGTCGCGCCTGGTTCGCCGCCGAGCATACCGGGCGCGGCTGTGCGCAAGCGATCAGCCATGAACGACATCGCCACGGGCTCATCGGCCAGGAGATCGAGCTCGAAAACCTGCCCGTCGCCGCCGCGGGTCTTGCCTGCCCCGCCGGTCCCGCGCCGCAACGCGCGGCGCACGATCCGGATCGGCGCCTGGGATTCGATGACCTCGATCGGCGTGTTGGCGAGGTTGCTGGGGAAGCTCAGGGCGGGCAAGCCGTCCCCCTTCGCGCCGGCGCCCTGGCCGCCGTTGAGGAACAGCGTCGAGGCAAAGCGCCGGCCTTCATGTGCGCCGGCGAGTTGCACGCACCATAGCGGCGATCCCGCAGCAGCACGGACACGATCCGGAACCACCTTTGCGAGCGCGCCCATCACGGCGGTCGGCAGCAGGTGACCGGTCATGGCGCGTGCGCTTACCGCCGCGGGGAATTTCGGATTGAGGATCGAGCCCAACGGCGCCGTTGTCGTGATCGGCCGGAACGAGCCATCATTGTTCGGGACAGTCGGCGCAAGCACGCATTTGAGGGCATAGGCCGTGTAGGCAAAAGTGTAGATCGGCACGACGTTGATGGCGCGCGGCAATTGCGGAGACGAGCCGGTGTAGTCGACGGACAACGCATCGCCCTTCACCGTGATCCGGCATCGGATCGTGACGGGCTCGATGAAGCCGTCGACCCGCGCCTCATATTCATAGTCGCCATCCGGCAGCGCCTGGATGGCGCCGCGCATGGCGGATTCCGATCGTGCATGCATCTCCTTGCCGACTGCCACGAGATCGCATTCGGTCTCGTCCAGCATCTCGAGCAAGCGCTGCGCCAGCATGCGGTTGGCCGAGACCTGCGCCCACAAATCTCCCAGCACCTGATCGGGAATCCGCACGTTGCCCTCGATCATCTCGATCAGCGTTTCGTTGACCGTGCCGGCGGCGATCAGCTTCATCGGCGGGATGCGCAATCCCTCCTCATAGAGATCGCGATTGCCGGGCGAACGAAGGCGCCCGCCGATATCGGGCGAATGTGCGACACTGCCGGCGAACCCCACCAGCACCCCGTCCCGGAACACCGGCATCGCGATGCTGATGTCGGGAAGGTGCCCCGTGCCGAGCCAGGGGTCGTTGGTGATCATGATGTCGCCGGGCTTCAGCGTCTCGCGCGGAAACCGCTTGAGAAAATGCCGTACCGTCTCGGGCAGCGTGCAGATGAACGAGGGAATGCTCTGGCTCGATTGCGCCAGCAGCTGGGCGTCGCGATCTAGCAGCACGACGGCGTAATCGTTGGATTCACGCACAATCGTCGAGAACGACGTCCGCACCAAGGTTGCGGCGGCCTCGTCGACGAGGCTGACCAGCCTGGTCCAGAGGATCTCGAGCGAAATGGGATCAATCATCATTCGCCTCCCAGATGGATCAACACGCTGAGATCGCTCAGCACCTCGACGTCGGCGGCGACCGGCACGACGATGGTCGATTCGGACTCTTCGAGGATCAATGGTCCACGCAACCGCGTCCCGCTCCCGAGCGCGTAGCGGTCGTAAACCGGCACGTCCGTCATGCTGTCGGCTTGCGTGCAGAAGATCGCGCGGTGGGCCTTGGGCTTCGCCGCAGACGCCCCGCTGGAGGCGGGCCAGACGAAACGCTTGATATCCTGCCGTGTCGCGCCGACGATGCGCCAGGTCACGACCTCCAGCGATCCCGCCGGCAGCACGCCACCGTAGTTAACCTCGTAGGCCTTGCGGAACGCGGCATCGAGCTCGCTCGCAAAGGCCGGGCTGATGCTTCGCCAGGGGAAGGATACCGTGAGGTTGGCACCCTGCCCAACATAGCGCATCTCGACCGAGATCTGCCAAACGACGTCGGCGGAGCTCGTCAGCGCGGAGTTGAGCTCCTGCTCGGCTTCGCGCTTGAGGTTCGCGAGCGTTGTTGCAAGGTCCTGCCAGTCGATCGTTTCCAGACCTTGCGGCTTGGACCAGGAGCGGTCGACGCGGATCGGCGCTGCAAGGAAGCCGAGACAGGACCCGGTCCCGGCCGCGATCGGGAACAGGACACGGGGCACGCGCAGCTTGCGCGCGATCTCGACCGCGTGAACGGGGCCTGCACCGCCGGTCGCGACCATGGTGAAGCGCCGCGGATCTTGCGCTTTCTCCGCAATATGCACGCGGGCCGCAGCCGCCATCGCCTCATTGACGACGTTGAAGATGCCCTTGGCGACCTCCAGCGGATTCAACGACAGACGATCGCCGAGATGCTTGAGCGCGGCCTCGGTGGCGGACGCATCGAGCGTCATCCGCCCCCCCAGGAAGAAGCCCGCGTTGAGATAGCCGAGCATCAGGTCGGCGTCGGTCACCGTCGCGCCCTGGCCGCCTCGCCCATAGCAAGCGGGTCCGGGATCGGCGGCAGCGCTGTCGGGCCCGACCGTCAGCAGACCAAGGTCGCTGATGCGCGCAATGCTGCCGCCACCGGCTCCGATCTCGATGAGATCGATACTGGCGATCAGAAGCGGCAGGCCGCTGCCCTTCTTGAATCGGCGGACCCGGGCGGCCTCGAACGTGTGCACGACCGAGGGCGCGCCGGCCACCACAGTGCAGATCTTTGCGGTGGTGCCGCCCATGTCGAAGGCGAGAACATCGTCGAACCCCGCGGCGCGTCCGGCATTGGCGGCGCTCAAGACGCCACCGGCCGGCCCCGACTCCAGCGTCGTGATCGGCACTTCGGCTGCGATGCCGGCCGAGGTCGAGCCGCCGCTCGACACCATGATGCGCAAGGGCGCGTCGATGCCGGCCTGCCGCAGCCGTGCCGACAGCTCGTTCAGATATTTTGCGACGATCGGTTGGACGAAGGCATTGGCCGTGGCCGTCGTGGTCCGCTCGTACTCGCGGATCTCGCGGGCAACGCGGGACGACAGCGAGATTGCGACATCTGGCAAGGCGGCCCGGAGCGCATCACCGACGCGGATTTCGTTCTCGGGATTGACGCAGGAATGCAGAAACGAGACCGCGACGGACTGGGCACCGGATCGCCTGATCTCCTCGACGACCGTGTCGATCTCCGCCTGCCCCGGCGCGGCAAGAACGGCGCCGTCAGCAGCGATCCGCTCGGCAAGCTCGAACCGGTGCTCGCGTTCGACCAGCGGCTTCGGCATCTGGATGTCGAGATCGTACAGATCGTAACGCACCTCGCGGCCGATATCGATGACGTCGGCGGTGCCTGCGGTCGCAACCAGGGCGGTCTTCGCGCCCTTGCGCTCGATCAGCGCGTTGGTCACCAGGGTGCTGCCGTGAACGACTTCGCTCACAGCGCTCGACGGGCTGCCGCTTCCGTTGACCTGACGGACGGCAGCCAGCAGATCATCGACCACGTCGGCAAGCGCCTCCCCTGGATCGGCCTGGGTTGTCAGACGCTTGGCCAGCCGCACTTCGCCTGTGGCGGCATTTTCGATGACGCCGTCCGTGAACGTGCCGCCGATATCAATCGCAATCCGGTAGCTCATGAGTGTCGCCCGCAAATTCCCTGGTTCGTCGCAGGTCCCGCGATGTTCATCAGCGTCCCTCAAATCTCGGCTTGCGTTTGGCCGCGAAAGCGGCCCGGCCCTCGATGTAGTCGTGGCTGGCATAGACCTCGTCGGCGAGCTTCCGGCAAAGCGCGAGGTCCGCGGACGCATCGCGTCGCAGCGCCTCGTTGATGGTCGCCTTTGCAGCGGCGAGGCTGAGCGGTGCGGCCATGGCAAGCTCCCCTGCGAGGTCCGCGACGTCGCGGAGAAGCGCTTCACGCGAAGAAGCCAGCCGGTGCACGAGACCGATGTCCGCAGCACATGTGCCGTCGATCTGACGTCCGCCCAAAACCATCTCGCGCGTGCGCGCCGGCCCGATCACGTCGAGCACCTTGACCATATCCTCGTAGCGGTATGGCAATCCCAGCTTGACGGCCGGCACGGCGAACCGCGACGCCGGTGTGCAATAGCGGAAGTCGCACAACAGCGCGAACTCCAGTCCGGCCCCAAGACAATAACCGTCGATCATGGCGATGGTCGGCTTCGACAATTTCGCAAGGCGTTCGCAGACGGTGCGTTGCAGATCGTTGTAATGGTCGATCTGCGCCGGCGTGCTACGGACCTGGTCGAACTCGGAGACATCATTGCCGGAGCAAAAGGCGCGCTCGCCGGCGCCGGTCAGAACGAGAACACGCGTCGCCTGGTCCGCTGCGACGTTCTGCAACAGGTCCGGCAACGCCTGCCACATCGCGAAATTCATCGCGTTGTGCTTTGCCGGATTGTTGAGGGTCAGCGTTGACACCCCGTCGCTTGTCGTGAGTTGCAAAGACTGCAAGGTCATTTCATCGGTCCCGCAAGCCTAGATGACATTCTGCGCGCGCAATTCGGCGATCTGTTCGGATGACACGCCGAATTCTTTCAGCACGGCATCCGTATGCTCCCCACGCTCCGGCGTCGGTTCGGCCCGCCGCTTCCCGCGGCTCAGCGAAATGGGACTGCGCAGCAGATCAAGCGCCCCGAGCCGCTCGTGCTGCACCTTGAGGCGCATATCGAGCGCTTCGACCTGGGGATCGGAGAACATCTCATCGACCCCGTAAACCGGACCGCACGGCACCCCGGCCTGATTGAGAAGACGGACCCAATGGCCGACCGGCTCCTGAATGAAGCGTTCCTGGAGGATCGCGTTCAACGCGTCGCGATTCTTCGATCGCAGCTCCTCCGACGAGAAGTCCGGCCGGTCCACCACGTCGCCAAGCTCCAATGCCGCGCAGATGCGACGCCACATGGATTCGCCGCCGCCCGCAAGGTTCAGCACGCCGTCGCGCGCACGAAACAGGCCGGTCGGAATGCTGGTCGGATGGTTGTTGCCGGCCTGTCCCGGACGCTCCTTGTCGATCAGCCAGCGCGTCGCCTGGAAATCCATCATCGCGATCTGCGCTTCCAGGAGGGAGGTGTGCACCCATTGGCCTTCACCGGACGCCTCGCGTTCGAGCAGCGCAATCAGAATGCCGATGGCGGCGTAAAGACCGGTCGACAGGTCCGCAACCGGAATGCCGGCCCGCACCGGCCCCTGTCCCGGCAATCCCGTCACCGACATCAGCCCGCCCATCCCTTGCGCGATTTGATCGAAACCGGGACGGCGCGCATAGGGCCCGGACTGGCCGAAGCCCGATATGCTCGCGAGCACGATGCGCTTGTTCACCGCTTTGAGGCTGTCGTAGTCGATGCCGAGACGCTCCTTCACGTCGGGGCGGTAATTCTCGACGACCACATCGGCCTGCGCAGCGAGCGCATAGAATAGCGCGCGCCCATCCGGCTGCTTCAGATTGAGCGTGATGCTGCGCTTGTTCCGGTGCGTATTCTGGAAATCGGAGCCGTCACGTTCGCCGCCCATGCCCTTCGAACTGTCCACGGCCTCGGGTGCCTCGATCTTGATGACGTTGGCACCCCAGTCGGCGAGTTGACGGACCGCAAGCGGGCCCGAGCGAACCCGCGTGAGATCGAGGACAGTAAAGCGCTGAAGAGGCATGGACACGGCGGATTCCTGGCGGTGCGCGCTCAATCGATCTTGATCTGCGCGGTTTCGATGACGTCATTCCACTTCACGGTCTCGCTGGCGACGAACGCCTTGGCATCCGCCACGCTGTTGCCGACGATCACCGCGCCGAGCTTCTTGAAGCGCTCGATCACGTCGGGCTCTGTGAGAATCTTGCGGATGTCGGCGTTGAGCTTCTCGACCGTCGCGGGCGAGACACCACCGGCAACGGCGATGGTGAACCAGGCCGTTGCGTCGTATCCGGGAACGCCGGCCTCGGCGATCGTCGGCAGCGACGGCAGGCTTGGAGAGCGGGTCGCACTGGTGACGCCGAGCGCCCGGACGGTGCCGCTCTCGATGAACGGCAGCGCCGTCGGCAAATTCTCGACCATGAGCTGGATCTGGCCGGCGACGAGGTCATTCAGCGCCGGAGCGCTTCCCCGGTATGGGACGTGCGTCAGATCCACCTGCGCCTTCAGCTTGAATAATTCCGCGATCATGTGGGTCGACGAGCCGTTGCCGGCCGAGCCGAAATTGAGCGCGCCGGGCCTCTCCTTCGCCAGCGCCAGGAACTCCTTGACGTCCTTCGCCGGAACCGAGGGGTGCACGATGAGCACGTTCGGCACCTCGGCAAGGATCGTGACCGGCTGAAGATCCTTGTTCGGATCGTATGGCAGGGTCTTGTAGATCTTGCTCGCGGCGTGGATTCCGATCGTGCCGAGCAGCAGGACCGAGCCGTCGGCCGGCCCGCGCGCCACCGAATCCGCACCGATATTACCGCCGCTGCCCGGACGGTTTTCGACCACGATCTGGTTGCCAGTGAGCGTGCCGAGCTCCTGCGCGACGATCCGTCCGAGAACGTCGGCAGTGCCGCCGGCCGCAAACGGAACGATCATGCGCATCTGACTGGCATGAGCTAACGAGAGATAGAAAGGACTGCACAGGACGAAGGATAGGACGACCGAAATCAACCTCACCGTTGAGGCTCCTTTTGAAAGGGTGGCAGCTATCCCGGCATGGCCCACGCACACCTTGCGGGCCGGAAGCGATACTAGACAGAGCCCTGCTATCCCGGCCAATCGATTTGCAAGGCTGCACTATGCAGGAATGATATACATGGCCTCGGGGCGGCTGCCGTCCTTCGACCCGGCGAGCAGATCGCGCGCCCAAACGAACGTTCAGCGCCTTCCGCTTCGGGATGGCCGCGCGTCGTTTTTGAACTGATCGCCGATCTGCGCGATGAACTCGGAAGCAAGGGCCGACATCGAGACGTGCCGCGGATAGGCCACGAATACCTTGACGCCGATCGCCGGCCTGACCGGGACCACGCGCAGCCGGTCTGAGAACACGGATGCGATGTAGGGATTGACCACGCCTATGCCGGCGCCGGCCTCGGCGAGGCGGCAGATGGTGGCCGAATAGGTCGTTTCGATCACCGAACTCGGCACCACCTTGGCCTGCGCAAGCGCCCGCCGCCACTCGTCACTCAGATCGTCCTGCCGGTCGAGCGTCAGCAACGTCTCGGACTGGAAATGGCGTGGTGTAACGTGGGCATTCGTCGCCAGCCGGTGCGAACGGCTCATCACGCAAACCGCGGCCACCTGATCTACGACCTTGGACTGGAGCTGCGCCCCCTCCAGCTGGAGCGAGTTGGTGGTGACGCCGAGATCGTACAGGCCGTTCAACAATCCCTCGCGGACGTCGTAGGAGCTGATCGTCCGGAGCGTGATGTGAACGTCAGGCTGGCGCACCTTGAATCTCGCCATGACGGCCGGCATGACGCTCATGCCGAGCGCCGGCGTACAGGCCACGCGGAGCCGCCCGATGCCCGAGCGTCGCAGCAGCGCCACGGTCTCCTCTATGGCCTCGAGGCCGAGAAAATTCCGCTGCACGGCCTCGAACAGCATGAGCGCCTCCGGCGTCGGACGCAGCCGGCCACGATCGAGCTCGAACAGCTTGAGCTTTGCCGCCGACTGAATCTGCGCGAGCGAACGGCTGATCGAGGGCTGCGTCGTGTTGAGCATGTTGGCAGCCGCGATCGTCGTGCCGGTAAGCATGACCGCGCGGAAAGCCTCGATCTGGCGAAAATTCAGGCGCGCCGACACACCTCGAACCCCGGTTATGACGATGCGCCATATATCCACGGGACGGGACCGCATGGCAACCGGCCGCGGCGTCGGCCAGGATTCGGCTCTAGCGGGCTCTAGCGGGAGACTTCCGCCGCGCGCTCGAGCTTCTGCAAGCAACGCGAGGTGCGGACCACTCTAAGGCCCACCGGAAGGCGCCTCACGCAGAGACTGGGCGAAACGGAAATCGCAGCGGACCACCTCCAAGCCCGATAGATTGGTCGACGTCCGCGCTGCCGACGTGCAGGAGCGGTGCCGCTTGCTGCTCCTGGCGCGTGAAAGCCCGCTGCATCTCGTTCATGCCAGAGGGTGAGCAGCCCGCTCAAGTCCCGAAATGCGGGGATGCATGCAAAGCCCCTTTGGATCTTAGCTCCCCAGCGCAGGAATGTTCTCGCGAAAGATGATTTCGCTGCGCGGCGCCTCGATACCGTGCATGGCGCTGCGGCCGGCGCGCAGATTGTCGAAGATGCCGACGCAGCTCATCATCGTGTTGAGCTGATTTTGGGTGATGACGGCGTCCATCGTTCCGTCGAGCAGGAAGCTGCGGGTATCCGACGTCAGCCCGTGACCAATGAAGACGACGTCGCGTGCCCGGTTCATTTCTTTCAGCGCCCGGGCGACACCGTCGGCGGCGCCGCCGATGTTGTAGATGCCCGCAAGATCCGGATGCTGGCCGAGCAGCATGCGGGTCTGACGATAGTTGCGGTCGGCATCGTCGTGGCCTTCGCGCAGGCCCACGACCTTGATGGCCGGGAACAACTCTTCGAATACGTGCAGAAAGCCCATTTCACGCTCCTCATGCGCGCGGTAGCTGAGGCTGCCTGCGATCATTGCGACCTTGGCCGGACGCTCGCCCAGAAAGCGCGCGATCAGATAACCGGCGGTACGCCCGATGGAGCGATTGTCCAGTCCGATGTAGGCCGCGCGGCGCGCATTCAGGATATCAGAGATCAGCGTCACCGTAGGCACTCCCCGCTCCGCGAGCCTGTCGACGGCTTCCCTCACGACGGGGTGCTCGAGCGCCATGAAGGCGATGCCGTCGGCCTTGTCGCGGGACTGCCAGAGCCGACGTGCCAGGAGCTCAGGATTGAAGCTCTTGATGGTGTCGACCTGGCAATGGACGTTGAAGGGCGCGAGCCGGCCGTCGGAATGCGCGATCAGCTGCCCAAGCGTGGACAGGAAACGGTTGGTGCCCGCCGGCAGGAGGAACAGGAGCCGCATCGGCTTCGGCCGCATCGCCGCCAAGAGATCCTCGGCAGGCATGTAGTCGAGCTCGGATGCAGCGGCGAGCACGCGCTGCTGCGTAATGGCGCGGACACCCGGCCTGCGATTGAGCACGCGGTCGACGGTCGCCGTGGAAACCCCGGCCCGGCGCGCCACGTCGACGATGCGGCTCAGCGAGGGTGCTGACGGCTTGTCCATCTCAGGGCCCAAACACCAGATACATCAAAAACCATCATCTTTAACATTTGACACGGTAGCCCGAACTCGCAATTTTCGCATCAACATTGTCTCAGAGACATCAAATAACATCAAATCTCTCTTGGAGGAAAAGCCCATGTCCCTGACCCGTCGGCGCGCCCTGCAAACCTTGTCCGCCCTTCCCGCGGCGGGCCTGATCGGCGGCCTCGCGCGCCCGGCCCGGGCGGCTGAATTTTCGCTGAAATACGGCAACAACCTGCCGCTCACGCACCCTCTCAACATCCGCGCCCAGGAAGCCGCCGACCGCGTCGCCAAGGAGACCAATGGCCGGGTCGAGATCGTCATCTTCCCGAACAACCAGCTCGGCGGCGACACCGACATGCTCGCCCAGGTGCGCAGCGGCGCGCTGAACTTCTTCACGCCCTCCGCACTCGTGGTCGCGACCCTGGTGCCGGTCGCCGCCATCAACGCGGTCGGCTTTGCCTTTGCCGATTACGACCAGGTCTGGAAGGCGATGGACGGCGCGCTTGGCGCACATGTCCGCGCCGCCATGGCCAAGGTCGGCCTCCATACGTTCGAGAAGATGTGGGACAACGGCTTCCGCCAGATCACCAGCGGCGCCAAGCCGATCGAGAGCGCCAAGGACATGGACGGGCTCAAGATCCGCGTGCCCGTGTCTCCGCTCAGCATCTCCATGTTCAAGGCGCTCGCGTCCGCGCCGACCAGCCTGCAATTCAGCGAGGTCTATTCGTCGCTCCAGACCCGCATCGTCGACGCGCAGGAAAACCCGCTGCCGATCATCCAGGTGGCGAAGCTCTACGAGGTCCAGAAATACTGCGCCATCAGCAATCACATCTGGGACGGCTTCTGGTTCATCGCCAACGCCCGCGCCTTCAACGCCCTTCCAGCCGATCTCAAGACAATCGTCAGCACCGCCATCAACGACGCCGCGGTGAAGCAGCGCGAGGACATCAAGGCGTTCAACGCGACCGTGCAGGCCGATCTCCAGAGCAAGGGCATGAACTTCACCAAGCCTTCGCCCGACTCGTTTCGCGCCAAGCTGCGCGATTCCGGCTTTTACGGCGAATGGAAGGGCCGCTTCGGCGAAGAGACCTGGGCCCTGCTCGAAGGCGCCGTCGGCAAGCTGGCCTGAGCGCGATGACGATCGCAGAGCATCAGATGACGGACTATCTGGAGGCAGCCGCCCACCCTGCTTCCGATGCCGGCGCGCGCACGTCCGCGGGAACCTTCGGCACGGTCGACCGCTGGCTCGGCGCAGTGGTCGAGACCATTGCAGCCGGCCTCGTGCTGGCCGAGATCGGCATCATGCTCGCCGGCGTCGTCATGCGCTACGTCTTCCATAATCCGCTGGTCTGGTCGGACGAGCTGGCCTCGATCCTGTTTCTCTGGCTCTCGATGTTGGGCGCGGTGATCGCGCTCCGCCGGGGCGAGCATATGCGCATGACGGGGCTCGTCAGCCATGTTGGCCCGGGCGCGCGCGCCTTGCTCGACACGATCGCGGCGGTGGCGCCGCTGGCCTTGCTGGCGCTGATACTGCATCCGGCCTTCGACTATGCGAGCGAGGAGCAAATCATCGTCACCCCGGCGCTGGAGATCAGCAACGCCTGGCGTGCATCGGCGATCCCCGTCGGCATGACCCTGATGACCGTCGTCGCCGCGATCCGTCTCGCGACGCATCACCGCCCTGCGCTGGTCATTGCGGCCTTTGCCACCACCGCTGTCCTGATCGCCGCATTCTGGATGGCCGGACCGCTCCTCGCCCCGCTCGGACGCTACAACCTCATCATCTTCTTCGTCGGCGTGGTCGCAGCCAACGTGTTCGTCGGCGTACCGATCGCCTTCTCCTTTGCGCTCGCGACCTTCGGCTATCTCGCGCTGACGACGAGCGTGCCGATGATGGTGATGGTCGGCCGCCTCGACGAGGGCATGTCGCATCTGATCCTGCTCGCGGTGCCGCTGTTCATTTTCCTTGGCGCGCTGATCGAGATGACCGGCATGGCGCGGGCCATGATCCAGTTCCTGGCGAGCCTGCTCGGGCATGTCAGGGGCGGACTGTCCTACGTGCTGATCGGCGCCATGTATCTCGTCTCCGGCATTTCAGGCTCGAAGATCGCCGACATGGCCGCGATCGCGCCGGTGCTGCTGCCGGAAATGCAGCGGCGCGGCGCCAAGCCCGGCGACCTCGTCGCACTGCTGTCGGCCACCGGCGCACAGACCGAGACCATTCCGCCGAGCATCGTGCTGATCACCATCGGCTCGGTGACCGGCGTCTCGATCGCCGCACTGTTCACGGGCGGGCTGCTGCCGGCACTTGTCGTCGGCGGCGCGCTCTGCGTGGTGGTGTGGCGGCGCTATCGGCACGAGGATCTCAGTCACGTGCAGCGCGCCTCGAAGCGCGAGATTGCCAAGCTCACGATGGTCGCCCTGCCCGCCATCCTGCTGCCTTTCGTGATCCGCGCCGCCGTGGTCGAAGGCGTTGCCACCGCCACGGAGGTCTCGACCATCGGCATCGCCTACGCCGTTCTGATGGGCCTTCTGGTCTACCGCCAGTTTCCCTGGCGGCGGCTGAAACCCATGCTGGTCGAAACAGCATCGCTGACGGGCGCGATCATTTTCATCATCGGCTGCGCCACAGCCATGGCCTGGGGGCTGACGCAGTCCGGCTTCTCGCAGCAGCTGGCGAAGGCGATGGCGGCAATCCCCGGTGGCGCCTACGGCTTCCTCGCGATCTCGATCGTTGCGTTCGTGGTGCTCGGCAGCGTGCTCGAAGGGATTCCGGCGATCGTGCTGTTCGGCCCGCTGCTGTTTCCGATCGCCAAGCAGGCCGGCGTGCACGAGGTGCACTACGCGATGGTCGTGATCCTCGCGATGGGCATCGGCCTGTTCGCGCCGCCCTTCGGCGTCGGTTACTACGGCGCCTGTGCGATCAGCAAGATATCGCCGGACGAAGGCCTCAAGCACATCTGGGGCTATGTCGCCGCGCTCTTCATCGGCCTCGCCGTCGTCGCCGCCATGCCGTGGCTGTCGATCGGCTTCCTCAAATTCTGAACAATGGGAATCATGCAATGAGCCGTTTTTTTGGCGAGATCCGGCAGGCCGGCTACGTCGTCGACGACATCGAGAAGGCCATGGATTATTGGAGCCGCGAACTCGGCATCGGGCCGTGGTTCTACAATCCGCGCGTCCCGATCGTGAACTATCGCTATCGCGGCAAGGCCTATGAGCCGCACAATTCGGTGGCGCTTGCGAATTCGGGGCCGTTGCAGATGGAGCTGATCCAGATCCGCAACGATGCACCGTCGATGTATGCCGACTTCCTCAAAGCCGGGCACAAGGGCTTGCAGCACGTCGCCTACTGGACCGAAGATTACGATGCTGATCTCTCGCGTCTCGAAGCCGAGGGATTCAAGCCGGTCATGAGCGGCGAAGTCGGTGCGCGCGGACGATTCGTCTATTTCGACACGGAATACCATCCGGGAACGGTGATCGAATTGTCCGAGGTCGCAGGCCCCAAGGGCAAGATGTTCGACCTCATCCGCGAGGCGGCCAAGGATTGGGACGGACGCGACCCCGTACGGCCGTTTCCCGATCTCACAAAGCTCTAGATTGTCTGTGATCCCGTGACGGCAAATCCTGTTCGCATCGAAGCCGACTACCTGATCGAAACGCCGGTCCATCCGCGTCTTGCCGCCGCAACGATGGCGGGCGAGCAGTCGAGCGGAACATTCGTCGCGGTGCCTGGCGAGACGCCCGAGTTGAAAGCGCGCGCAGCCGCGCGCGTCGAGAGTATCGAGCTGCTTGATACAACGTCCGCACCATCGCTCCCGGTCGCGCGGCCGATCAATCCGGACGGCCCCTGGCATCGCGCGCGCGTGACGCTGGCTTGGCCACTCGACAACATCGGCGCGTCGCTGCCCAATCTGGTTACGGCGGTCGCCGGAAATCTCTGGGAACTTCGCCAGCTCACCGGCCTACGGCTGCTCGACCTGCGGCTTCCGCTCGCCTTCGCCTCCGCCTATCCCGGGCCGAAGTTCGGCATCGCCGGCACACGCGAGCTCGCCGGCGTCAGCGGTCGTCCGCTGATCGGCACCATCATCAAGCCGAGCGTCGGGCTCAGCCCGGTCGAGACGGCCGACCTCGTCGCCACGCTGTGCGAGGCCGGCATCGACTTCATCAAGGATGACGAGCTGCAATCGGACGGCGCCTATTGCCCATTCGACGAGCGGGTGCGCGCCGTGATGCGCGTCGTCAACGAACACGCCGATCGCACCGGCAAGAAGGTCATGATCGCCTTCAACCTGACCGGCGAGATCGACCAGATGCGCCGCCGCCACGATCTGGTGCTCAGCGAAGGCGGCACCTGCGTGATGGCGAGCATCAACTCGGTCGGACTCGCCGGCATGATCGAACTCGGCCGCCACACGCAACTTCCCGTTCATGCGCATCGCAACGGCTGGGGCGCGTTGAACCGTCATCCCGCGCTTGGCTGGGATTATACGGCGTGGCACAAGATCTGGCGGCTTGCCGGCGCCGACCACATGCATGTCAACGGCATCGGCAACAAGTTCAGCGAGACCGATGACAGCGTGATCACTTCCGCAAGGGCCGCGCTGACGCCGATGTTCGCGCATAAGCCGTGCATCGCGATGCCTGTGTTCTCGTCAGGCCAGTCGCCGGCGCAGGCCGCACCCACCTGGCGCGCGCTGGGCTCGACCGATCTGATCTTCGCCGCCGGCGGCGGCATTCTCGCTCATCCCAACGGCCCCGCCGCAGGCGTCGCCGATCTGCGCGCGGCGTGGGACACGGCGATCGCAGGCCAGCCATGAGCGGCACACCAGCCCTGCCCGACGGCCCACTCGTAGCGTTCTATGGCGACGATTACACCGGATCGTCGGCGGCGATGGAGGCCCTCACCTTCGCGGGCCTTCCGACAATTCTGTTCCTCGAACCTCCGACGCCTCAACGCCTCGCGGCCTCCAGGCAGTTCCGTGGCATCGGCATCGCCGGCACAGCACGCGCGAAGGATCCGGCCTGGATGGAGCAAAATCTTCCGCCGGTCTTCGACGTGCTCGCAGACATCGGCGCGCCGATCGCGCACTACAAGGTGTGCTCGACCTTCGATTCCGCACCGCATATCGGCTCGATCGGACGCGCGATCGACCTCGCCGCGCCACGGCTCGGCGGCACCTGGCATCCGCTCCTCGTCGGTTCGCCGGCAATGGGCCGCTATCAGATGTTCGGACATCTGTTCGCGACGGTGAACGGCGTCGGCCATCGCCTCGACCGTCACCCGACGATGTCGCGCCATCCGGTGACGCCGATGGACGAGTCCGATCTTGGCCGGCACCTCGCGCGCCAGACCGCGCGATCGATAGGGCTGATCGACTTCGTCACGATGGCCAATGGCGGCGCGGATCAGGCGCTCGAGCGCGCGCGAGCCGCCGGCATCGAGATCATCTCACTCGACGTGCTCGACCAGGCGTCGCTGACCGAATCCGGCCGCCTCATCTGGGAACATCGCGGGAAACGGCTCTTTGTCGCCGGCTCTCAGGGCGTCGAGCAGGCACTGGTCGCCTATTGGCGTTCGGCGGGCCTGATTCCCGACAGCAAGCCCGATCTGCGCCTTGCCGGCGTGAAGCGCATCGCCTGCGTGTCGGGCTCCTGCTCGCCCGTCACCGCCGGACAGATCGCTCATGCCGCAAAGAACGGCTTTGATATCGAACGGATCGATGCTGCACGCGCTGTCGACGCGGCGGAATGGGCCAAAGAAATCGGCCGGGCGATCGAGCGCGGGCTCGCGGCGCTCTCGTCCGGACGCGATGCGCTCCTGATCACCGCAAGCGGCCCCGACGATCCGGCGATCGGTGCGCTCAACGCGGCGGTCAAGGCAAGCGGCGCAACGGCGGCCGCGGTGAACGACCGCATCGGCGCCGGGCTGGGCCAGGCGCTGGACTCCATTCTCGAAGCGGCGCGACTTCAACGCGCCGTGGTCGCCGGCGGGGACACGTCCGGCCAGGTGCTACAGGCCATGGGCATCTATGCGTTAACTGCGATCGCCCCGCTCGCGGTGGGGGCACCGCTCTGCCGCGCATCATCGGATCGCACGCATGCGAGAATCGAGATCGCGCTAAAGGGCGGACAGGTGGGCGAAGTCGATCTGTTTTGCCGCGCGAGAGACGGGTTCGGAATGTCGGGCGCTTCTACAGCGCCGTCGCAGGTAACTTGAGCTCTCGCGCCAATCCCTCATGGGCACGACAGAAAATCGATAACCCAGATACTTCCAATGCTTACCGATGCAAGAGAATGTGCCGTTTGAACGTGTTGCCGCACCTCCTAGCGACGGCAATCCCATCTACGCGCGCGTGATCGGCGAGCTCGGAGAAAATCTCACAAGATGTGACGCGCTTCATATCGACGACGGGAATTGAGGCTTACGCCTTGGTCTCTGGACGCAACTTCAAACGGATATGACGCATGAAACGGTTCCTGTTTTCCATGGTCGTTGCGGTTGTCGCGATCGGCGCAGCTTCGAGCGTGCTCAGATCACACGTGCTCTCCCCCTCCCGGCACACTGGCATGCCGTCCGTCGGAGAGCTGCAGACGCAACGCTCGGGCACGTTACCCGACCAAGAGATCGAGGACCGCTCCGTTGTGTTTGCCAAGGAGCGGACGCAATAGGGCCCGCGCCAGCGTCTCTCGTTCATTCCGCCGCAGCGGTTGCGGATCGCGACCGTTTGCCGTCCGATCCGGTCCGCGCCATCTGCTCGTCGAGCCAGAGGCTATGGTGTTCGCGTGCCCAGTTGAGATCGACGTCACCCGAGCCCATGGCTTCGAAGGCGCCCTCCATTCCGATCGTGCCAATATAGATGTGCGCCAGCATCGCGGCGACGAACAAAACGCCGACGATGGCGTGAACGACCTGGGCCATCTGCATGCCTTCGATACCCGTGGTGTAGAACGGGAACATGAGGACATAGCCGCTCGCAGCGATCAGCCCTCCGCCGATGACGACAATCCAGTAGATCGCCTTCTGCCCGGCGTTGAACCGATAGGCCGGCGGATGATCATGGCCCAACATGCCGCCTCCGCGCTTCGCCCACTCGATATCCACCTTGTTCGGGATGTTGCCGGCGATCCACATCAGAAAGATCAAGACCACGCCGACGGTGAATGGGAAGCTCAGATAGTTGTGGGCGTACTTCGCCCATTGCGACCATTCGGAGAAAGCTTCGAAGCCGATCAACGGCAAGAGCAGCGGCCGTCCAAAGGTAATGTTCAATCCGGAGATCGCCAGAATGATGAAGCAGGTCGCGGTCATCCAGTGCACGAAACGCTCATAGACGTTGAAGCGCACGACCGTGCGGCCCGACCGTCCACTTTCCAGACGAACCATGCCGCGCGTCAGATAGAAGATCACGATCGTCGCGAGCATGCCGATAATGGCAACGCCGCCGATCCAGCGCAGGATCACGGTACGGAATTCGCGCCATTCGCGCCCCTGCGGCTGCACCAGCACACTGGAGCGTTGGTCGGGGATGCTGACGCGGCCCTGGATGCGGTCGAATTCCTGCAACAACTGCTGCTCCCTCACCGAGCTCGCGGTCGGGTTGACCTGCTGGGCGCACACCGGGACCGGCGCCGCCATGACGAGCAGGAGCAGAGCCCAGGTGCCGAAGGCAAGCCGAACGAACTTTCCACATGACACCATGAGGTCCTCCTGGATGTTCTCCGTCGCAACTCGCATCAGGACTCGATCGTCTCGCGATAGGCCGTCTTCCAGCCCCAGGCACCTGAGCCGTAGCCGCGTTTCAGCACGCGCTCCTTGTAGATCTGAGCGATGATCTCGCCGTCGCCAGCGAGCAGCGACTTCGTCGAGCACATCTCGGCGCAGAGCGGCAGCTTGCCTTCGGCAAGCCGGTTCGCGCCGTATTTCTCGTATTCCTCCTTACTGCCATCGGCTTCCGGGCCGCCGGCGCAATAGGTGCATTTGTCCATCTTGCCGCGCGAGCCGAAATTACCGACCTTCGGATATTGCGGCGCGCCGAACGGACAGGCGTAGAAGCAGTAACCGCAGCCGATGCAGAGGTCCTTGGAGTGCAGAACCACGCCGTCGGCGGTGGTATAGAAGCAGTTCACCGGGCACACTGCCGCGCAGGGCGCGTCCGTGCAGTGCATGCAGGCCATCGAGACTGAGCGTTCGCCAGGCTTACCGTCATTGATGGTGACGACGCGTCGCCGGTTGATGCCCCAGGGCACCTCGTGCTCGTTCTTGCAAGCGGTGACGCAGGCATTGCATTCGATGCAACGGTCGGCGTCGCAGAGGAATTTCATACGTGCCATCGTCGTTGCTCCTATGCCGCCGCGATCTGGCAGAGAGTGACCTTGGGCTCCTGCATGCCTGTCGCGGGATCGTAGCCGTAGGTGGTGATCGTGTTGGCGCTTTCGCCGAGCACGATCGGGTCGGTCCCCTTCGGATAGTTGCCGCGAAGGTCTCTGCCTGCGAGCCAACCGCCGAAGTGGAAGGGCATCCAGGCAACTCCCTTGCCGACACGCTCGGTGACGAGCGCCTTCATCCGCGCCCTGGAATTGTTCTCCGCGCCCGTGACCCAGACCCAGCCGCCGTCCTTGACGCCGCGGTCGGCGGCATCGGCAGGATTGATCTCGATGAACATGTCCTGCTGCAATTCGGCGAGCCACGGGTTCGTGCGGGTCTCCTCGCCGCCGCCCTCATATTCGACCAGACGGCCGGACGACAGGATGAGCGGGAACTGTTTTGCAATTCCCTTCTCCACCGCCGCCTTCTGCACCGAGAACCCGATGTTGGGCATGCGGAACTGCTTGGCGTCGGGTAGCGCCGGATATTTGGCGACGAGGTCGACGCGCGGCGTGTAGATCGGCTCGCGGTGGACCGGAATGGGATCGGGCAAGCCGAAGGCATTCATCCGCGCCTTGCCGTTGCCGTACGGCACGCAACCATGCGCCAGCGCCACGCGCTGGATACCCCCCGACAGGTCGAGCGACCACGACACCGTGTCTGGATTGGCGGGATTGATCTTGTTGATCGTTGCCATCTCCGCTTCGGTGAGCTCGCTGTCCCAGCCGAGCTTCTTCAGGCTCGCCAGCGTGAACTCCGGATAGCCGTCCTGGATCCCCGATCCCAGCGAGTACGAGCCGTCGGCGAGCAGGCTCACTTTCCGCGTCGTGCCGTCCGGCAGCTTCTCCTCGCGCTCGATGCCGAAGCGTGGGCGGAACGTGCCGCCGCCATCCATCACATGCAGATTGGTGTTGTAAAGCAGCGGCGTGCCGGGATGCTTGACCTCCGGCGATCCCCAGCATGGCCAGGGCAGACCGTAATAGTCGCCGCCGACCTCGGGATCGTCCTTCGGCGCCCGCATCGTCAGCAGGTCGAACTTCGCCTGGTTCTTCATGTGCGCCTTGAGGCGCTCCGGCGATTGCCCGCAATAGCCGGTCGACCAGCTACCGCGGTTCATCTCGCGCAACACATCCTCCGCCTCGGGCAGATTGTTCTCGACCTTGATGTTCTTGAACATCTGGTCGGCGAATCCGAACTTCTTCGCCAAGCGATAGATGATCTCGAGATCATCCTTCGACTCGAAGATCGGCTTCACGATCTGCTCGCCCCATTGCAACGAGCGGTTCGAGGCCACCCGCGACCCCTTGCACTCGAATTGTGTGGCGACCGGGAGGATGTAGACGCCATCCTTGCGTCCGGCTTCGACCGAGAGCGAGGCCCAGGTCGTCGGATGCGGGTCGGCGATGACGAGCAGCTCGAGTGCCTTCAGGCCATTCAGTGATTCCGGAATGCGGGTGATGCTGTTGGAGGCGTGTCCCTGCACGAACACAGCCTTCACATTGTCCTTCTGCGCCACCTGATCCTTCGGCAGCGTCACCGCTTCGAACCAGCGGGTCAGCGGAATGCCGGGAGTTTCCATGATCTGCTTGGTATCGAAGCGCGACTTCAGGAAATCGTAGTCGACCTCCCAAACCCGCGACCAGTGCTTCCAGGCGCCTTCCGCGAGGCCGTAGTAGAACGGCAGCGTGACGATATCGAGCCCGACATCGGTCGCGCCCTGCACGTTGTCGTGGCCACGGAAGATGTTGGCTCCCATGCCAGCTCCGCCGACATTGCCTGTCATCAGAAGCGCGATGCAGCTCGCCCGCACGTTGGCGGTGCCGACCGTCTTCTGCGTCTGCCCCATGGCCCAGATCAGCGTCGCGGGCTTCTCGGTGGCAAACATCTTGGCGACGCGCTTGAGCTGCTCGCCGGGAATGCCGGTCACGCGCTCGACCTCTTCCGGAGGCCACTTCTCCACTTCCTTGCGGAGATCGTCGAATCCGTAGACACGCTGCCGGATGAACTCCTTGTCCTCCCAACCGTTCTGGAGAATGTGCCACATGATGCCGTAGAGCACCGGGATGTCGGTGCCTGGCCGCATGCGCACGTACTCTGTCGCGTGTGCGGCGGTGCGCGTCAGGCGCGGGTCGATGACGATGAAGTTGGCCTTCTGCAGCTCCTTGCCTTCGAGCAGGTGTTGCAGCGATACCGGATGCGCCTCGGCCGGATTGCCGCCCAAAATGACCTGCGTCTTCGCATTGCGGATATCATTGTAACTGTTGGTCATCGCACCGTAGCCCCAGGTGTTGGCGACGCCGGTGACGGTCGTTGAATGGCAGATGCGGGCCTGATGATCGGTGTTGTTGGTTCCCCAGAACGCGCCGAGCTTGCGGAACAGATAGGCTCCCTCGTTGGTCATCTTGGCCGAGCCGAGCCAGTAGACGGAATCGGGGCCGGACTTCTCACGCACGGCCTGAAGCTTGTCGCCGATTTCGTTGATCGCGGTGTCCCAGGAAACGCGGGTCCACTGCCCGCCCACAAGCTTCATCGGGTAGCGTAGCCGCCGCTCGCTATGCACGAGCTCGCGCACGGAGGCGCCTTTGGCACAATGCGAGCCGCGATTGATCGGGGAGTCCCAGCTCGGCTCCTGGCCGATCCACACCCCGTTCAGGACCTCCGCTGTCACCGTGCATCCGACCGAACAGTGGGTGCAAATGCTCTTGCGGATGGTCGCGCCTGCAGTGAGCGGCCCGGCAGCGGCCGCTTCTGCCTTGCGCACGCTGCCAATCGGCAGAGTGCCAAGAGCTGCGAGCGCGCCGCCGGCAAGACCGGATTTGCGCAGGAAATTGCGGCGGTCGAGACCGCTAGCCTGACCCGCAAGGGACTCCGCGACGGAGCCGTGGCGTGAAGAATGCTGGTGTGTTCGCCTGGTCAGCACGGTCAGCCTCCCTTGGCCGGATAACGGTTGACGCGATAAAAGGCCTTGACGTGATCAGTTTCCTTGTAGCGAGCCTTTCGCTTCTCATCGTTGGTTTCGCTATCGGCCTGCGCGGGGCCGACCAGAGGCATCGCGAGCGTCGCACCGGCGCCGACCGTGCCGATTCCGACCTTGCGCAAGAAGGCACGGCGCGCGTTTGTGGTTTTCCCGTTTTCACTCATCGCATCTCTCCTGGACCTGCACGTGCGGCTCAGTTGGCGAACGTGAATGCTTCCGTCTCGATCTCGATGAAGGCGCGACCGAACGCGCCGACCGCACGATAGAAGGTGGCGCTCTCTGCTCTCTCGATATCGGCGAACAGCCGCCCCATCCAGGGAGCAACGTGTTTCTCGAAGAAGGCGCGCTGTACGTCAGACGACGCCTCGAAGCGGCCGCCGGCAAAGCCTGCCATGATCTCGCACAGGATGGCCGCGTGATCTTCCGGCTCCGAATTGTTCGCGACGCGTTCGATTCCCAACGCAGCAAGATCGGCGCGCAGGCGTGACAGCGGCCGCTCGTTGAGAAAGCCGGTCAGATAGTAGGAGGCATAGGGCAAGACCTCGCCGCGGCCGAGCCCGACGAACAGGTCGAAATATTCGCGTTCGACCTTCGCTGCGTCGGACTCGGCGGCGGCTGCGGCTAGCGCAGCATGCGCGCGCCCGAGCGGCGTCGCGTCGCCCGACAATCTGGTCAGTTGGTCGAGGAGCCATTCTGACGGCGCCGCGGACAAGAATGTCGCCAGCAGCCGATATTCCTGCGCACGCGCCGCATCGACGGGGTCAATCGGCTCTTCGGACAAGAGCGGCTCGCCATACAGATCAGGCCGCAAGTCACTGCGCGATACGCCGGTGACAGCTTCGACTGCAATCACCCGTTGTGCGGGTATCTTGCTCCAGTTCGAAACGGAAGGCTGGCTGATCCCGATTTTGCGCGCAAGCTGGGCAACGCCGCCAGCGGCGTCAATGGCGCGATCGAGACCATCATCACGCATATGGACCTCCATCAAAGTCCCAAATGCTTGATTTTGCTTTTGTTACAAAGCGCTAGACGAAGCGTAGTCCCGGTTCCGCGGAGGGTCAATCGCCTCCCATAGCCTGAGGCTATGGTCTTTCGTCGGGTCCCTGGCGGGGCAATGCACCACCATGCGTGCGGCGCCGAACCGAGACTCGTTCGCTTTCGGTGCTTACAACGTGCGTTGGTTGCGTTGCGGAAGGAACCGCGGGTTCGGTGGTCGCGGCTTCTTCGGCGATGATCTCAACGTCTGGCGCCTCGGCTTGGCGCAATTCCTGCGAAGAACCCGCAACTTCAGCCGGCGTCTCGGACCGCGCCTCAGCTGACTTGCGGAGGCCGCCGACGATCCTGTCAAGGAGCGCGGCCAGCTCTCCCTCGGTGCAATCCAGCGGACCGAAGCCCGGCATCGCCGCCGGATCATTGAAGTCCCATGCATTCTCCGCAAGCCCTACGAAATCGCGAATGGTGGGATCGGCACTCCAGGCGCGACGAAGCGCCGCACGCGTCAGCTCCTGCGGAATCCCTTTGCGCAGGAAAGCCCTGACGTCCGTAGCTGATGTAATCGACTCGATCGAAGGCAGGCTCGACAGGTCGACTTCCATCTCGTCGTCCTTGATCGCGGGCGCTGGTGCACAATGCACGTCGTCGTGCATGACCTTGTCCGGCGGCGTGGCGTTCGCCCTCGCCTCCTGCTTGCGGCGGGACCACCGCGCCAGAAACTCATCTTCACTCATTCGCGTCCGCCTTCATGCTGACGGCGCGCCAGCGCCTCCGGATCGGCCTGCCGTCGCTTGCGTTTGAAGAACTCCCGTTCGACATGGAGCTCGGCAACGAAATTTTCAATCGCCTCGCGCAGCATCTCCGGCATGGGCACCGCCTCGACGAGATTGGCGCCGGCCTCGGTGAATGCCTCGCCTTCCGAGGGATCTGCGGTGGCGGCGGTCACCGAATAGGGCCAGGCGCCTTCTGCGGGCGACAACACAGTCCAAATGCTCGGACTGCCCGAAGCGAGATTGTCGCGATAGCGCGCCGTCTCGGACGGATAGAGATCGACCGTGGCACTCCCGGCGTAGAAAAGCGTCGTCCCGTCCTCTTCGCGGAGAACCGTCCACGGCTTTGTGCCCGGCTCGTCCGGCAGCACAGCAACAGCGCGCCAGACAAAGTCGGTCCACGCCGAGCCCGCCTTGTGTCGCTCGACCACGATGCCGACGGGAAAGCGGAGAAGCGGCAGCGCGGCGGGGTTCACGTCACCATCTCCAGGCGCTTGATCGGTAGCCCCGTCAGCAGATTCTGCGGCTTCATCCGAAGCTTCTGGTCCGGCGTCATCGCGAGGATGAGATAGACCGGCTCGCCTCGCAGATCGTCCATCGCCGCACTCGTGTCCGCAAACGTCAGGCGGAACAGGGCGAGCACGCGCCCGGCGCTGTGTTCGTCGAGCCGCTCGCCATGCCAGAGATTGTCGCCTATTCTCGTGGCATCGGCGTCGAGCCCGACATACCAGGTGAGCCGCGCATCATGCAACTCGCGCAGCGGCTCGACGGCGACATCGACCGCCAGCAAATGGGAGATCCAGCGCACCATCACCTGCGCCAGCGCAATTGGTCCTCGGCCACCCGCGGTGAGGTCGTACGCCATGTCGAAATGGTCGCTTCGTTGCCAATAATCACCGGCGTTCTCGTCGCGCAGCACGTCAAGCTGGCCATCGGTCATTGCCCCCAGCATCGACATCAGCGAGAGCACAGGCGTCTGGCTCTGCCCACCGACGACCTCTTCGTCGCCGAGCAGCAAGGCCTGCTCATGCGGCAGGATGCGCTGCTGACGGAAGAACAGCTCGGCCGCACGCAGCACGAGGGGGTCGTCGCAGCCATCGAGCGCATTGCGCAGGATCACGTGCACGAGCTGATTGACGAATAGCGGCGGCAGATCGTTGGCCCGCGACCGGACGGTTGCGAGGTAGGCCGCCTCAAGCGTTGGATGTCGCAAGAGGAGATCGCGAAAGGCGAGCACGAACCGCCAGTTTTCGCGTGCGTCCTCATCGGTGACCGCAGCGATCTCGTCCGCGCTGACAGCCTGGCGTGGGTCGCCGAGCAGCTCGCGGTGCAGCCTTCGTTCGACCGGACATGCATCGCGCGGCGGCATCAGCTCCGGACGGGCAAAACAGGCTTTGAGGAACTCATCGGTGACACAAAGCCCGCCGCTCTCGTCGCGATCGAGCAGATGGTGGCCGCACGCGATCCAGAAATCCTTCATCGCGGCCGCGGCTCCCGCCCCATATCGGCAAGGTGGAGATCATGGTCCGGCTCTACGTCATCCTCCACTTCCATGAACGAGAATGCCTTGCCGTGTCCCTGGCCTTCGCGCAGTTGCAACCTGCGGAACGCCTCGCGGACCTCGCCACCGCTTGCCGAGCGGTGGACAGCGATCAGCGAGCTGATCGGGTGGACGCAGAGCGATTGCACGAAGGCGATTTCCTCCTCCGCAGCAGCTCTCGCAGTCGCAACGTCCGGCGCGCCAAAGCGATCGACGAGTTGCCTGGCGAGGAGCTCGATCAGCGCCCGGCAATCGTCCTCTGTCGCCGGGACAATCTGCGTCAGTGTCGACCAGCCCCAGGATTTCACGCCGAGGAAGCCACTCCGGAAGGCGGCGCGTGCCTTGCCGGTCAACTTCGCCGGATCCTGATCGCAGAAGCGGAAGGCGCCGGAGACTGCCCATTCGCCCGGCTCGGCCGCCGCGTCGAACACGAAAGTGTCGGAGGGATCGAGCGCGATGGTGCGCAAGAGTTTCATAGCCGCGGTCCTCCGAGCTTCGGATCGAGCCAGGACGGCGTAGCGAGTGCTTCGACGAGTTCGCCCCGCTCGGTCTTGTCGGTGCCGATGCGCCGTGTGAGGAGATCGCCGCGATCGTCGATCCGCTGCAGCGTTTGCCGCTCGCGAGCCAAGCGGCTCAGATAGTCGCGCGCAACGCTGTCAAAACCATCGACCCGCCAGGTGTCGATCGCCCGCATCAGGTGCCGCGCAAAGCTCTCGGTGACCTGCACGGCCCCAGCTTCGCCAAACCCCTCCTCGTCCAGCGCGGACGCAAGCGGGTGAACACCTCCCCCCTGGTCCGTCATCGCAACGGTCCGGATCATGGCGCCAAACACGAGCCAGGCCGGCGGATCGTCCTCGCGCGCGGACGACGGCCATCCCAGCCGTCCGCCACCGACCAGGCCGCCATCAATCCGGACCGCGTCGGGCCAGTCGATCGCCACCGTCTTGTTCGGCGGCGCATAGGCGCGAAGCGCATCGGTGAGCGCGACCATGCCTGCATAGAAGGCGCACCGCGCTGTGCTCAAGGATTCGCCCGGCTCGAGCACCACGGCAAATTCGGCAAGATCGAACCGCCCGACATAGACCAGCGTGCCGGCGCCGCTATCGTGTGCAATGCGGCAAGCGTGGGCAAAGGCGTCTCCCCCCTCGCGCAGCCGGACGAGCGCGAATGGCGGCGGCAGATGGATCGGTTCCGCCAGGGAAACATGGACGTTAGGGGTCGACGGCAAGGCCGCCTCCACTTTCCTTTTCTTCCCGATAGGGAATATCTATACGAGGTGCAGAAACGGCGCGAGTCCGCTCTGCGCCACACTGACGGAGGGATTCACCTGGAGCAGCCAGCGAAGACCGTCCTGATCTGCTCGTGCGAAGACACGATGCGCCTCGACACGGCCGCGATCCGGCGTGGCTGCCCCAACTGCGAGATCAGGAACTTTCGTCACCTCTGCGGCGCGGAACTCGATCATTTCCGCAACGCAGCAAAGGCAGACGGCGCGCTGACCGTCGCCTGCACGCAGCAGGCGGCGCAGTTCACCGATGAGGCCGGCGAGCGCCCTGACGGGATCACCTTCGTCAAAATCCGCGAGACGGCGGGCTGGTCGCGCGACGGCGCGCATGCGGGCGCGAAGATGGCTGCGCTGCTTGCGGCGGCAGCTATTCCCAGGCCAGACTTTCCGCTGGTCACGCTATCGAGCGACGGCGTCATCCTGATCTACGGGCGCGACGCCGCCGCGATCGACGCCGGCCGGCTGCTCGCGGACCACCTCGATGTCACCGTCATGCTCAAGCAGCCGGCAGACATCGCGCCGCCGACGGCGACGGACTTCCCGATCGTGAAGGGCACGATCCGCAACGCGCGCGGACACTTTGGCGCCTTCGAACTCATCATCGACGACTACGCCCAGCCACGCCCTTCTTCGCGCGACCGCTTCGTATTCGAAGCTCCGCGCAACGGGGCGACCTCGCGCTGCGATCTCGTGCTCGACCTCTCCGGCGAGATGCCGCTGTTTCCCGCGCACGACCTGCGCGACGGCTACCTGCGCGCAGACCCCAGAGATCCCGCCGCCGTGCTGCGGGCCGTGCTCGCCGCGCGCGATCTCGTCGGCAGCTTCGACAAGCCGAAATATGTCGACTTCACGCCCAGCCTTTGTGCGCATTCGCGCTCGAATCTGACCGGGTGCCATCGCTGCCTCGATCTGTGTCCGACCGGTGCGATCACGCCGGCCGGCGACCATGTCGCTGTCAATGCGGAAATCTGCGCCGGCTGCGGGCAGTGCGCAGCCGCCTGCCCCACGGGCGCTGCATCCTACGCGCTGCCACCGCCCGACACCCAGTTGCAGATCATGCGTGCCATCCTGCTCGCCTATCGCGAGGCCGGCGGCACGCATCCGGTGCTGCTGCTGCATGACGGTCCGCACGGCACGGCGCTGATCGACGCGCTCGCCCGTCACGGCGACGGACTGCCGGCCAACGTGCTTCCCCTCGCCGTTAATGAGCTGACACAGGTCGGGTTGGAAGCGGTCATCGCCGCGTTCGCCTACGGCGCGTCCGCCGTGCGGTTCCTGCTGCGCGCAAAGCCTCGGCACGAGGTGACCGGGCTGTCGCAGACGATCGCCTTCGCCGAACCCATTCTTGCGGGCCTCGGATTTGACGGGCACCGTGTGACCACGATCGAAACCGACGATCCCGACGCGCTCGGCGCGCAACTGCGCGAGCTCGAGATGCTTGCCGCGGTCGCGACGCCGGCAACCTTCAGGACAGTCGGCAAGCGGCGCGACCTGCTGCGATTTGCTTTGAGCGAATTGCACCGCCTAGCGCCCAAGCCCGTCGACGTGATCGCCCTGCCGCCGGGCGCGCCGATCGGCGCGGTGAGCGTCGATACGGATGGTTGCACGTTGTGCCTCTCCTGCGTCTCCGCCTGTCCGACCGGCGCACTGCGCGACGATCCCGAGCGTCCGGTGCTCAGATTCGTCGAGGATGCCTGCGTGCAATGTGGGCTGTGCCAGAGCACCTGCCCCGAAAAGGTTATCACGCTCAGGCCGCAGATCGATTTCCGCGCCGGCCGCGCGCCGGCACAAGTGATCAAGGAGGAGGAGCCTGCGCTCTGCATCCGCTGCGGTGCCGCATTCGGCGTCAAGAGTACGATCGATCGGATCGCAGCGAAGCTGGAGGGCCGGCATTGGATGTATCCGGCCGGCGACAAGCGTCTCGACGCAATCAGGATGTGCGCGGATTGCCGCGTGACCGTGATGAGCGAGCGGCAGTTCGATCCGTTCCAGTCCGTTCCGGAACGCGCGCCGCCTCGAACCACCGAGGACTATCCGCGAGGGCGGAACGGCAAGTCTTAGGATGCGAACCTGCTCGATCCGATTGCAGCTCTCTCATTGCGAGGTCGCCCGAGCCAGAAAGTCCGTTAGCGCACGGCGGTCTTCGGCCGAGCCGATACGCTGCTCCGGCATCTTCGTTCCCGGCGTGTAGGCATTGGGGCCCACTTCAAACATCTTTGCGACGGTCTCGGGCGTCCAGATCATATCCATCTTCTTGAGAGCCTCGGAAAACCGATAGCCGGGAAGTGAAGCTATCTTCCGGCCGAACAATCCGGCAAGCGTCGGCCCCGCCCGTTGTACCCCCTTCGCCGAGAGCGTGTGACAGGCAACGCAGGCGCGAAAGACCTCGGCACCATGATCTCCCGCGTAGGCGGCGAGTGGATCCACTGGCGTCCCGAACTGGTTCGAGCCGACCGGCTCTCCGCTCTGCACATTCCATCGCCGGATCTTCCCGTCCGCGCCGCCGGTCACGAGCGTCGTGGCATCATGGAGGAAGACGAGTGACCAGACCGGGGAACCAGGGACCACGAATGTCCGCAGTACACTCCGGGACTTGCGTTCGACAATGGTGGCCGTGCCGTCGATGCTTGCGGCGGCGATCAGTGCCTCATCATCGGAAAGCGCCAAGGCAACGATCGGTTTCGAGCCTGCCGCTATCTCACCGGACAGCTTTCCATCCGTCGTCAGCATACGCAGCTTGCCATCCGATCCGCCGGCGACGATCTCGCCATCGGGCGCGACCGTGACCGCGTTCAACGGCGCGGGCAACGTCACCACTTCGGGCTGACCGTCAGGCAGGCGCCAGATGCGCAACGCAAGATCATAGCCGACGCTTACGAGCGACATGCCGTCTGGCGCGAACGCGACACCGTTCACATTCTGTTGGTGACCTTCAAATACGCGGGCCGCACCATCCGCCAATGACCAGAGTCGCACGCTGTGGTCCCAGGAGGCCGAGGCGAGCTTTGATCCGTCCGGCGAGACCGCCAGGGCGACGACCGGACCGGAATGCCCTTCCAGGACGAGGTCGGGCTGCTGCTGGCCTGCGGTCCAGACCGCGATCCGGGCGTCCGCGCCGGCGGTTACCATCCGACCGTCCTTCAGGAAGGCGACCGCATCGACGGCATCAGCATGATAACGCAGCACCTCAGTGGCCGCGTCACCCTTCAGCGACCAGCGAATGGCGGCCGTGTCGAAGCTCCCTGACAGCAGACCGTCACCGTCCGGCGAAACCGCGAGTGCCCGGATGGGTCCGCCGTGACCTGCCAGCTGCGCCTGCCCCGCTGACGCAGCAAAAGCAACCGCCAAGAAGGCGGCCGCAGCCCATGTGCCGGACGCCCGTGCGATCGATCTTTGCCGGCCCTGGTCCATGGTCTCGAGAATGCCCGACAGGATAACCAAGATGAATGTCAGCGGCGATTACGCCTATTGTGTGCGCTGCATCAGGACTCATTCAGACATTCTTCGCTTGAATGCCGGCGGCGCGAGTCCTAACCTTTACGCGTTACGTCTTTGCTCGTCGCGTCAAGGAAGACGACATGCAGGGGCGATCGAGACCATTGCTGCGGATGATCGCGCGGCTATGCGCCGCTCACGCGTTCATGACCGCGCCAGATTCGGCCGCGCGAGAAGCTTCGCCTCTCCTCGTCTTCGCAACGGTTGTGCTCGCGCTGCTGCTGGCCATCCTGGAAGTGGACCTGCACAGCCCCGACCTCGAGTCCTGGGGATTGATGGGGGATTCGTTTTCGGCTCCCTCGATGTTTAAAGGTCCTTAAGCCAGTCGAATCGGGGCGAACTTTTAATTGATCGTCGGAGGTGCTCACGACAGGCTACATCGTGAGATGCGCGCCGCCTTTGAAGAATGGAGTGTGTAGATGAAGGCTTTCCTGCTCGGCTGCGCAGCAGCCATCGTGATCGCAATTGCAGCAATGGCTATCTTGAACCAGGTGCAGGAACCCGTCGAGCAGGCGTTCGCGACAACCGGTGTCCGTCTCTAAGAGCGTCCGCCCTGCGCGTGAAGACCGCGATCAGCTCCCAAAGTCGTACGTAGCCGAGCCTCGCGCTTCTTCAGCCAATCTCCTGCCGCACCTTGGCCGCGGCGTCGCACATCGCCTTCAGTTTTCCGAACGCGGTTGCGCGCGGCATGTATTTCATGCCGCAATCGGGCGCTGGAATCAGACGATCGGGCGACACGTATTTCAGGCCGTTGCGAATGCGGCCGGCTACGGTTTCGACACTCTCGATCCCGGGATCCGCGAGGTCGAGCACGCCGAGCATGATCTTCTTCGACGAGAGATCCTTGAGCACGCCGAGGTCGAGCTTCGGCTGCGCCGCCTCGATCGAGATCTGGTCTGCAATGGTGTCATCGAGTTCGGCGAGGAAAGAATAGCCAGCCGGCTTGTTTGAGCCCGGCACGACCGCCGCATAGCCGAAACAGAGATGCACGACGGTCGGCACCGTGATACCCTTCAGCGCGCGGTTGATCGCCTTGACCGCATAGCGCTTGGCAAGTTCGGGGTTATTGCGCACCCAGGGCTCGTCGAGCTGGATCACATCCGCGCCGGCCTTTTGCAGATCGAGCGCCTCCGCATTCACAGCCTCGGCGAGCGCCATCGCGAGATCTTCCTCATCCTTGTAGAACTCGTTCTTGGCCTGTTGGCTCATGGTGAACGGGCCAGGCAAGGTGATCTTCGCGGCGCGGTCGGTGTTCCTGCGCAGGAACTCCATGTCGTGCAGTTCCACCGGGCCCTTGCGCTTCACGGGGCCGACGACGCGCGGCACCGGGGTCTGGGTGTTGCCGGTACGCGCCACGATCATCGCGGGATTGTCGCCGTCGATACCGTCGAGCGCTGTGGCGAAGCGATTGGAGTAGCTCTCGCGCCGGATCTCGCCATCGGTCACGATGTCGATGCCGGCGCGCTCCATGTCGCGGATCGCGACGATGGTCGCATCGTCCTGCGCCTCCTCCAGATGCTCCGCCGGCAGCCGCCACATGTCGTGGAGACGGGTGCGCGGCACCACCTTCGACAGCATGGCGCGATTCACCAGCCATTCCGGCTGCGGGTAGCTTCCGACTACCGTGGTCGGCAGGATATGCGTTGGCATGGGCATGGAGTTCTCCTTCTTATTGTTGTTGAGCGCGACGGTTCACGCCGCGCGTTCCTCGTCCTTGACGGGATTGCGGAGGATGCCGATACCGGAAATCTCGATCTCGACGGTGTCGCCACCCTTCATCCACAGCGGCGGCGTGCGATAGGCGCCGACGCCGCCCGTCGTGCCGGTGACGATCACGTCGCCTGGCGCAAGCGCGGTGAAGGTCGAACAATAGGCGATCAGGGCCGGCACGTCGAACACGAGATCGGAGATCGGCGCCTTCTGCACCTCGACGCCATTGAGACGCGTGATCAGCGTCTGCCTGGTGACATCGGTCTATTCGTCGGTCGTGACCATCCAGGGGCCGAAGCCGCCGGTACCGGCAAAGTTCTTGCCCGGCGCGAATTGCGAGGTGTGACGCTGCCAGTCGCGGATGCTGCCGTCATTGTAGCAGGCATAGCCGGCGACATGGCTGAGCGCGGCGTCGCGCGAGATGCGGCGACCGGCCTTGCCAATGATGACGGCCATCTCGCCTTCGTAGTCGAAGCGCTCTGACTCCAGCGGCCGGATCATCGGCTGGCCATGGCCGACCTGGCTGTTGGCAAAGCGGGTGAAGATCATCGGATGTGCCGGGGTCGGATGGCCACTCTCCGCCAGATGTGTGGCGTAATTGACGCCGATGCAGAAGATCTTGTCGGGGTCGGGCACCGTCGGCAGCAGCGCTACATCCTGCAGCGCATAGTCGGGCTTCTCGCCGGCGAGCTTCCTCAACTCGTCGAGCGAGCCCTTCGCAAGCAGCGCCTTCAGCGTCGGATAGGCCTTCAGGCGTTTGCCGGCATCGATCACGCCCTTGTCGGTGACGATGCCATAGCTCGCGGTGCCTGATATCGTGAAGCTTGCGACTTTCATTGGTCAGACACTCTCTTCGATGGAGGAAACATAGTCGTTGATCGGAAGCGCGATCTCGCCGCTGCGGATCGGAACGCATTGAGGCGGGAAATCCTGGCGGAAGCAGGCGCCGGCTGTCTCGGCACGGTCGAGGAACCGCCCGAGATGGACCATCGCGCCGGTCGGGAGGTCATGCAGCACCATCAGCGTCCAGGGCTGCCGGCTGCACTGGTCCAGCGCGCGCTCGGTCCAGCCGTCAGGGTCGTCCCAGTCGCGCGGAATCGAATTCCAGAGCACGCAGCTGTGCTTGTTGCGGATGAGGTGATCGACGACGGACGACTTCAACAACCTTGCATCCAGATTGCCGCCGCCGCCGAACGGCCGGAACCAGCGCAGCGGATGCGCGAGAGCGCCGATCGCGTCCTGCGTTCGGCCGATTTCGTTCTCCGCCGTCTTGCTGTCCTTCTGCTGACCGAGCGGAATGCTGTGCGTAAAGGTGTGATTGCCGATCCAGTGGCCCTCCCCGTGCGCACGCATCGCAAGGCTACGCCGCTCGGGGTCGGCCAGCTTCTCGCCGATCACGAAGAACGTGGTCTTGATCCCGCGCTCGCCGAGGATGTCCAGCACACGCGGCGTCACGTCGGGATCGGGGCCGTTGTCGAATGTCAGGGTCAAATCGTACACACCGATACCTCAGGTCGCCGGCTGCATCGCGCCCGACGCGATCTCGTCATTGGCCTGGCCGGCGCGGGTGCCGGTTTGCCAGATCGCCGCCTTGCGCTCGATCCAGCGGATCGCGGCATTGAAGGCGATGGCGAGAAACAGCACGAGCAGCACGCCCGCGAACACGTGCGGACTGTCGAGGATGGTGCGGTAGCGCGAGATCAGGTAGCCGATGCCGGCCGAGGAGATCAGCATCTCCGAAACGACGACGCCGACGATGACAAGCGCGCCGCCGACGCGCAGGCCCGACAGCACCGTCGGGATCGCTGCAGGGATGATGACGCGGACCAGGCGCTGGCTCAGCGTCGCGCCCATGCTGCGCGCGGCGAGCAGAAGTTGCGGGTCGATGGTCTGGATGCCGGCGGCAGTGGCGAGCATCGTCGGCAGGAAGCCGTAGATCGAGGCGAAGGCGATCTTGGACTCCGAGCCGATGCCGAGCCATACCGTGAAGACCGGATAGAGGATCACGAGCGGAACTGCGTAGAGGCTCGACACCATCGGCATGATCAGGACGCGCGGGCGTGGGAGGCTGCCGACGATCGCGCCGAGCAGAATGCCGCCGCCGCAGGCGAACGCCATCGACACCACGACCTCGCAGAGCGTTACCGCGAGCGCATGACCGTATTCGCCCGCGTCCGTCCACCCGGCCATCAGCGTCGATGACAGCGACGGCAGGAACAATTCGGGAATGAGGCCGGTGCGCGGCAAGAGCTCCCACAGCGCAATCAGGCCGATCACGATCAGATATCGCAGCATTTTGGCGCTCATCTCCGCCTCACGCCGATTTGCGGATGTGCCGCCAGATGCGATCGCGCAACGCGCCGAAGGCATCGCCACTCAGCATCTCGTAGGTGCGAGGCCGCGGCAGCTGAACCTGGAGATGGTCGACGATCCGGCCGGGCCGCGCCGACATCACGATCACCTCGTCGGCGAGATAGACGGCCTCGGTGAGACTGTGCGTGACGAAGACGACTGTCTTGCCGGTCGCGGCCCAGATGCGCAACAGCTCGTCGCCCATGGTCATGCGGGTCTGCTCGTCGAGGGCGGCGAATGGCTCGTCCATCAGCAGCACCGGCGGGTCCTGCACCAGCCCCCGCGCGATGGAGACACGCTGCTTCATGCCGCCGGACAGTTCATGCGGATGGCGCTTGCCAAAGCCCTCGAGGCCGACCAGCTTGAGAGCATCCTGCGCCTTGGCGCGGCGCTCGGCCTTGGGCACGCCGCGCAGCGCCAGCGGAAACTCGACGTTGTCCTCCGCCGTCAGCCAGGGAAACAGGCTGGCCTCCTGGAACACCACACCGACCCTGTCCGGGTCGGGCTGCGGGATCGGCGCGCCGCTGATGGTGATTGTGCCCGAGGTCTGCTGGCGCAGGCCAGCCATCATCATCAAAAGTGTCGACTTGCCGCATCCGCTCGGGCCGACCAGCACGACGAAGCGGCCGGGCTTGATCTCGAGCGAGACGTCATCCAGCGCAACGACGTCCTGCGACCTCGTCTTGAATACCTGGCCGACATTCTTCACCTCGATTGCACCCGCGCGCGCGGCGGGCTTCAACGGGGTCACGTTCGCCAATGGCTGCATCGCGTTTCCACCCATCTGACAAGTTCGTTGAAGGTCATGGCGATCGCGGCGACCATCACGACGCCGGCGAGGAGCTGCTTCATCTGGAAATTCTCGCCCCAGGTCGCGATCTGGTGGCCGATGCCATCGCGCGAGGCATACATCTCGGCGAGGATGACGCCGGTGAGGTTGAAGATCATGGAGATCCGCAACGCCTCCAGCAGCACCGGCAGCATGCTCGGCAGGTAGACGCGGAATGCGGTCTGCCATGGCGTAGCGCCATAGGAGCGCGCCACCGTGAGATGCTCGACCTTGACTGATTCAACCGCAGTGGTGGTCGACATGATCACGATGAAGATCGTCGAGAAGAAGCCGAAACCGACTTTCTGGGCGAAGCCGACGCCGAATACGAGGATGAACATCGGCAGGAAGATCGACTTCGGGATGCTGAACGCGAAGAACAGCAGTGGCTTGGCCACATCGGCGAAGTAGCGGTTCTCCGCGACCAGGAAGCCGATCACCGCGCCGAAGGGAACGGCCAGCGCGAACGCGGCCAGCACCTCGGTCGCGGTCACCATCAGATCCTTCTGCACCGCGGCGCGCTGCAGGAGATCGCCGAGCGTCACGAACGTGTCGGACGCCGACGGCAGCAGGCGGGAATTGACGATGCCGGTGCGCGACAGCATTTCCCACAGCGCCAGGATCGCGACGATGATCGCGATCCTGGCGAGGTTGATGGCGAACGTGCTCTGCATCGCTATTGCTTGGTCGGGACGGGCTTGAACTTGGTCGAGATCACATCCTCGACCGGCACGATGTCCTTGAGCCCGCCGAGCTTGGCGAGATCGAGCGAGAGCTGCACGGCCCCGTTCACGTTGGCCGCGCCCATGTCGCCGCTGGTCTCGAGCTTCATGATGGTGTTGTCGTATTCGAGGCCGGCGATCTCCGGCGGCATCTCGTAGAGCTCGGCGATCAGCTTGACGGTGACGTCGCGGTTGGCGCGCATGAACGCGACGGCGCCGTAGAGGGCGTTCACCGCCTTCTGCACCAGTTGGGGCTTTGCATCGGCGAATTTGTCGAGCACGATCCAGCCGGCGGTCAGGTTCGGCGGAACCGCGGTCGCATAATCGAGGATGGTCTTGGCCTCGCCGGACTTCGAGATCTGGAAGCTCAGCGGCGAATAAACCACGGCGGCCTCGACGTTGCCGGCCAACAGGTTCGGCACAAGACCACCACCGCCGACGGGAACGCGGGTGAAGTCGATCTTCTTGTCCTGGATGGTCCACAGCGCGAGCAGATCGGAGCCCGATCCGGCCGCCGTGATCGCGACTTTCTTGCCGTTGAGATCCTTGACGTCGAGGGTCGACTTGGTCGGCACCATCAACTGCCAGCCGAAATTGCCCATGGCCGCATTGGCGACGATCCGCGACATCACGCCCTTCTTGCGTCCGGCCGAGACCAGCGACGGCGGATCAAGGATGATGTCGGCCGCGCCTGCGGCCATGCCTTCGAAGGTCTCGGCGCCGCTGCGATAGATGGTCAGCTCGGCCTGGATGCCTTCCTTCTCGAACAGCTTTTGTCGCACGGCCGTCTCGGCGATCGTCGTGGGCCAATAGGTCTTCGTGGGCAATCCAACGCGAATAGTGTCGGCGGCGCTCGCGGGCCCAGCCAAAATTGTGGCGGCGACGAGCGACAAGAGCGCGTGACGGCGATTGATCTTCATTGTTTCCTCCCGGTCTCTGTTTTTTGTGTGCCGGATTTTTCCGGATCGTCAGGTCGTGCGGCTCACCTCCGCAATACGCGAGGCGGCGAGCTCGACGAACTCTTTGGTGATGCCGAAATGCTTTGACAAGGCGCGAACTGCCGCATCCGCATCGCGCTTGATGACGGCGGCGACGATCGCCTTGTGCTCGGCTTCGACGTCGCGCGGCTTGCTGCCGAGCTCGCGGCGGATCGACAGCCGGCGGTAGCGCTCGCTCTGCTCGTGCAGCACATCGCGGAAGCCGAGCAGCCATGGCGAGCCGCACGCATTGACCAGCGCACGATGGAAGATGCGGTGACGGATCACCCATTCCTCGTAATGCACGGCGGGATCATCGGGATAACGATAAGGAACGGCCTTCAGATCTGCCCAGGCCGATTTTACCGAGGCGAGCCAGGCATCATCGCCCCGTTCGATCGAGCGGCGCAGCGCAAGCCCCTCGATGTCGATCCGCGTCTGCGTCACGTCGGCAAGATCCGCCAGCGACACCGGACTTACGCGAAAGCCGCGCTGGTCGGACGCCTGTACGAGGCCGTCGGCGACCAAACGCGACAACGCCTCGCGCACGGCGGCAAGGCTCACTGAAAACTGTTTTGCGAGACCGGCAATATGCAGCTTCTGCCCCGGCAGCAGCCGCGTCGCCAGGATATCGGCGCGCAGGCGCTCATGCAGAGCCGATGTCAGGCTGCGCGGACCTTCCCCGGGGCTCCCGGACAACTGGAACTGAAGCGGACCCATGGCCGGATGATTGCAAGGCGCCGGACGGGGGTCAATAGAAAATCGAAAATCGATTTTTCTGGTCCAAGTTGCATTACGCCCCTCTCGACGTCCTAGGAATGAGCTGGCCCGGATGGCGGCACATCCAGGCGAACAGCAACACCGGTCAGGTCCGCGCTCGCCGGCGGATACAGCGTCATGACCAGCGGATCGTGGCCGGGAACGATGTGATCCGCGTTGGGCGCTGCGGCACGCAGCTTGTCAAAGCCCACCAGCATGTCGCCGACATGAAACGCCGTCGCGAACGGACGCTCGCTTGTCATGTTCTCATAGAAATGGCTGACGTCGGAGGCGAGCACGACCGGGCCACGCCGGGTGTTGACGCGGACAAACTGAAGACCGGCGGAATGTCCGCCGGCTGCATGGACGGTCAGCCCGGGCGCGATCCCGGCGTCGCCATCGTAGAACAGCACCCGGCGCGCGTAGTTCAGCCGCACGAGCCCGCAGACATCCTCGACCTCGAAGGAATGCGACAGACGCGGATATTGCATGTAGCGCCCGGTGGCATAGGCGAGCTCGCGCTCCTGGAGATGAAAGCGCGCATTCGGAAACCGGTCGAAATTGCCGGCGTGGTCGTAGTGCAGATGCGTGAGAATCACGTCCCTGACGTCAGCGACATCGATGTCGAACGCTGCAAGCGTCTCGACGGGGCAGCGCAGGAATGTCCGCCGGCGCTGCCTGGCGATTTCGGCATTGAACCCGGTGTCGATGACGAAGGTGCGCCCGCCGCCCCTCGCCAGCCACATGAAATAGTCCATCGGCATCGGCCCGTCATGCGGGTCGCCGCCGATGAAATGCTCGCTCCGCTGCGCATCCCGCGTGGCATAGCGGATGGCGAAGAGCTCGTATTCCGGGTCAGCCATGGGACCTCGCGCTCAGGAACCGGCCGCGTCGACCTCGTTGAATGCCTCCCGCGCGTTGCGGAAGGCGTCGATGCCGGCAGGCACACCGCAATAAACGGCGACCTGGAGCAGGATTTCCTTGATCTCTTCCTTGGTGAGCCCGTTCTTCAGGGCGCCCTTGACGTGCAGCTTCAATTCGTGCGGTCGGTTCAGCGCGCCGAGCATCGCCAGGTTGACGATCGAGCGCGTGCGCCGATCAACGCCGGGCCGGGTCCACAGCGCACCCCAGCAGAATTCGGTCGACCATTCCGCCATGGTCCGCGTGAACTCGTCAGCGCCGGCGATCGACCTGTTCACATAGTCCTCGCCGAGCACCTCCTTGCGAACCTTGAGGCCCTTTTCGAACAGTTCGGTCTTGCTCATGATCGTCCCTTTCAGGTCTTGGAGAGTCTAGTTGGAAGAAGTACTACGCGCCGCCAATGCCGGGCGCAGCGATTGCAGGAGATGACCGACGTCGTCCGCCGCATCGAACCGCCAGACCGCATCAATGACGCGGTCCGCATCCCAGTCGCTTTGACCGGTGCGGACGCCCTCGCGCAGCTTCTCTTCAATGTCGCTGTCTGAAAGCGGCGCAGCCTGGCTGCCGCGCGGCGAAACGACGGTCTCGGTCAGAACCTCGCCGGACAGCAGGCGCAAGGTGACACGCGCGGCGCCATCCGGCATCTGAGCATCGAGCGCCGCCCTCACCTTATGTCGCAGCTGCGCGATATCGGGCCGGACCACGGTTTCGTGCGCGAACTCGGTCACGCCGGCCGTGCCGAGCAGCAAACCGCAAGCCACGCAATGATGAATGCTGACGCGCGCATCGCGCTCGTTGTTGACGGGGCGATCGCCGCGCGCGAGCAGCAACGCCGAACCCTGCACGGTGACGGAGTCGATCTGGTCGACCTTGCGACCGATCCGTTCGCGCAGCAGCAGGCAGGCATCGATGACGGAATGGAACACGATGCCGGCGGGATAGGGCTTGTAGGTGTTCTTGGCGATCTCCCAGCGCTTGCCGAGACCGTCGAGCAAACGAGGGAGATTCGGCTCGTCGCCCATAGTGCGCGCCCAGCCGAGCGGGCCTTCGATGGCACGTGGCGCGGCTTCATAGCCCTGCTGCGCAAGCAGCGCGGCGAACAGCCCGTTGCGCGCCGCGTTGCCGACGCTGACATTCTTCGCGGCGCTCGGCAGGTTTTCGACATTGCCGGCTGACTGGCTCGCCGCAACCCCGATCGCATTCGCAATCCGCTCCGCGGGCGAACCCAGGAGCTTCGCACACGCCGCAGCGGCACCAAAAATGCCGCAGGTCGAGGTGATGTGCCAGCCGCGGGCATAATGACGCGGCGAAACCGCATTGCCGATGCGACACTCCACATCCACACCGAGGATGAACGCCGTCAGCACCTCGCGCCCCGACAGTTTTCGCGTCTCCGCAAGCGCGAATATGGCGGCGGCGACCGGCGCGGCCGGATGGATGATCGTCTCGGGATGCGTGTCGTCGAAGTCGAGCAGATTGGCTGAGATGGCATTGAGGAACGACGCGCATAACGCATCCATCGGCTGCGGGTGACCGATCACCGTCGATGTCGCCGCGCCGCTGAACGGGGCCAGCGCGCGCATCGCCGCGATGACGACGGGATCACGCGCGGAGCCGAGCGCAGTTGCGAAAAAATTGAGGATGGATCGCCGCGCCTCAACGCTCTGCGCCTCCACGTTCGCCCACGACGAGGACGCGACGAAGTCGGCGAGCATCTTGCTCACACTCGGAGTTGGGTCTTGCGGCACGCGGAGCGTCTTCCTCGTTTTCACGGACCTTATGCCGATCCGCGGCAAACTGTCGACCCCAAATGTTATGCTTGACAGCTTGTCTGACAATCATAACAATCCCGGCCGCTGGCGCGGGATCCCGCTGCCACGACGACGGCGGCCGACGAGGCCGGCCGGCGAAAACGGTTGACCAACGAGATCAAGAAGGCGCGCCCGTCACGGGACCGCGCAACAGGGAGTTGACGATGGCGGGAGAGATCCTCGGCGTAATCGGCACAGGCCGCATGGGCGGCCCCATGGCAGGGCGATTGATCGACGCGGGCTATTCGCTCGTTGTCTATGACACCCAGACCGAGGCCACCCAGCCGCTGGTCAAGCGCGGCGCACAGCTCGGCAAGTCGCCGGCGGACGTCGCCTCGCGCGCCGACATCGTGCTCGTCAGCCTGCCGACACCCGACATCGTCAAGGCCGTCACGCTCGGACAGGACGGCATCGGCAGCGGCAACCGCGCCAGGATCGTGATTGATCTCTCGACCTCGGGTCCGGGCGCAGCAAAACTCGTTGCCGAAGGACTAAGGGCCAAGGGCATGACGCTGGTCGATGCGCCCGTGAGCGGTGGCATCAAGGGCGCCGTCAACGGTACGCTGGCCGTGATGGTGTCCTGCCCGCAGGCGACCTACGACACCGTCCAGCCGATCCTGAAGAACTTTGGCAAGCTGTTCTACACCGGCGACAAGCCCGGTGTGGCGCAGACGGCCAAGCTCGCCAACAATCTGATGGCGGCGGCGGCACTGGTGATCACCTCGGAAGCGGTCGCGATGGGCGTCAAGGGCGGCGTCAACGCAAAGGTACTGATCGACATCATCAACGCCAGCAGCGGGCGCAACAGCGCCTCCGAAGACAAGTTCCCTCGCGCGGTGCTGCCCGGCACGTTCGATTTCGGCTTCGCCACCGGCCTTTCCTACAAGGATGTCCGCTTGTGCGTGGACGAGGCCGAGGCGATGGGCGTGCCGATGGTCTGCGGCGCGGTGGTGCGGCAGATGCTCGCGATCACCAACGCCAAATATGGCGCGTCTTCCGACTTCACCTCGATCGCCAAGGTGCTCGAGGAGTGGGCTGGCGTCGAGATGCGCGCCTAATCGCGCAAGCTATCAGGGGGAACGATTGCGATGACGATCGGCCCGACCGGTTCAGCCAAGGTCTCGCTCGCGCGCCAGATGGCGCGGAGCGTGCTTGCGCGGGATCTCGGAGATTTCGGGCCCGAAGTCGTCGCCAAGGCAAAGCTCTGCCTGCTCGACTTCCTGTCCTGCGCCTTCGAGGCAGGCAGCCATCCCTGGAGCCGTCAGGCCATTGCGATCGCGCAAGCCGGCGGCAGCGCGACGATCATCGGCACTTCGCAACTCTCCTCGCCGGCTGACGCCGCCTTCGCCAATGCGGTGATGGGGCATGGCCTCGTCCGCGAGGATATGCATGCAGCCAGCATCGCGCACCATGGCGTTGTGATCTGGCCGACGCTGCTGGCGCTGTCGGAACAAGCGCCGTTGCACGGGGCCAGGCTGCTAGCGGCCGCCATCATCGGCTATGAGACCGGCGCGCGGATCGGCCGCGCGCTCCTGACCTCCGACCTTGCACGCCTCTACCGCCCCACGGGCCTCGTGGCGCCTCCGGGCGCAGCGCTGGCAGGAAGTTTCGCGCTCGGCCTGTCCGAGGATGCCGCAACCAGCGCCATTGCGATCGCAGCCAACACGTCGAGCGGACTCAACGAGTGGCCGCATGCCGTCGGCTCTGACATGTATTTCCACCCGGGTTTTGCCGCCAGCAACGCGATCAAGGCGATCGGCCTTGCCGCGGCCGGCGCTTTCGGCTCGGAAACGATCCTCGAAGGCAAAGCCGGCCTGTTCGCCGCCTATCGTCGCCAGGCCGCGCCGGCCAGCATCGCGCTCTTTCCGAATGGCAACTGCGAGATCATGGCCGTCTACAACAAGCCGGTCCCGGCCTGCAATTTCGCGCAGACCGCCGCTCAAGCCGCGCTCCGCGTCTCACACGAGCTCGCCAGTGCCGAGGAGATCGACCGCGTCGTCATTCGCGCGCCAGAGGCTGCCGTTCGGTACCCCGGCTGCGATTCCACGGGCCCCTACCGCAACGCCCTTCAAGCCAAGATGAGCATTCCGTTCAGCGTCGCCGCGACACTGGCGCGGGGCAAGATCGAGGAAGAGAATTACTCCGAGCTCGACGATGCCGACATCATCCGCCTGGTCGAGGTGACTGACCTCAAGGCCGATGCCGGCTTCACCGCCGCCTTCCCCGGCAAGCAGGGCGCGGAGGTGACCGTTCACCTGCGCGGCGGCCGGTCGATCCGGCACACCCTGCCCGACGTCATCGCCGCAACGCCGGCAGATATTCGCGCACGCTTCCGCGCTGCCGCTACCAGGGCCCTCGGCGAGGACCGCGCACATCGGCTCGAGCAACTCATCGACGACTGCGAACGGCTCGGTAACGCCGACGCCATCGCAGCGCAGTGCCGCCTGGAAACGGAACGGATTTTACGATCGGCATCATAAGAAATGCCGGAGAGTACGGGGGAAACATGGTCGGCTTGGAGACCAGCTTAGAATCGTCGGCAGCGCGGAGGCGGGGCTGATGGAGGGATTTCTGCAAGCGCTCGCCGCGGGCCTGTTGATCGGTGCCGTCTACGGCCTGATGTGCGTGGGGCTCGGACTGATCTTCGGCGTCATGCGCGTCATCAATTTCGCCCATGGCGATTTCATGATGCTCGGCATGTATACCGCCTTCTATCTCTTCACCGCTGCCGGCGTGCAGGCGTTGTTCGGCAACACGGTCGGACCGTTCGTTGCCATTCTTTTGGCTGGCCCCGTGCTCGCCGTGTTCGGCTATTTCGTCCATCGGACGCTGATTTCGCACGTGTCGGGGACGCGCACCGCCTCGCTCGAAGGCGAAGGCCACTACGCCCAGCTCATCCTCACGCTCGGCATCGCGCTGATCCTGCAGAACGGCGGCCTCATCGTGTTTGGCTCGGTACTGGCCTCGATCCGCACGCCGCTGTCGAGCTCGGCCTGGGAACTCGGCCCCTTCTTCGACATGAGCATCTTCCTCAACAAGGCGCGCAGCATCGACGCGATCGTCTCGCTGGCCATGATGATCCTGCTCTCGCTGCTGATCACGCGCACCCGGATCGGCAAGTCGCTGCGCGCCGCCGCGGACAATCCGACCGCCGCAACCTATATGGGCATCGACGTCGACCGCGCGCACCGCACCGCCTTCGCGCTAGGCTGCGGCATCACCGCGATTGCGGGCGGCCTGCTCGCCACCAACTATCCGTTCCACCCCTTCGTCGGCCTCGAATACGTCATCGTCATGTATGCCGGCGTCGTGCTCGGCGGCATGGGCAGCATCATCGGCGCGTTCTGGGGCGGCATGACGATCGGTCTCGTGCAGCAGATGTCGACGCTGATTCTGCCGACGCAATTGCAGAACGCCGCGATCTTCGCCGTCTTTCTCCTCATCATCTTCTTCCGTCCGCAAGGCTTCTTCGGACGCATGGTCGAAAGGACGTGACCATGCTCCGGATGCGTTCCCTTCTTCCTCCCCTGCTCTTCACGCTCGCCTATGCCGGGATCTCGCTCGGCGTCACCAACTCCTACTATCAGCTCATCCTGACGCTGGTGCCGGTGTGGGCGGTGTTCGGTCTGTCCTGGAACCTGCTCAGCGGCTACACCGGGCTGATCTCGTTCGGCCACGCCGCCTTCTTCGGCATCGGCGCCTACGTGACCGCGCTCGGGCAAATCTACTTCAACATTTCCCCCTGGCTGCTGATCCCGATCGCAGCCACGCTCGGCGGCATCGCCGGGCTGCTGATCGGATTTCCGACCTTCCGCCTGCAGGGTCACTATTTCGCCTTGGCGATGCTCGCCTATCCGCTCGCCATTCTCTACGTGTTCGAATGGCTCGGTTTCCAGGAGGTGACGCTCCCGATCAAGCGCGACGCGCCGATCGCCTATATGCAGTTCGCCGATCCCCACATCTACACCCTGCTGGGGCTCGCCATCATGCTGGCCACCATCGTGCTGACGCAAGTGATCGAGCGCTCGCGCTTCGGCATGGCGCTGCTCGCGATCAAGCAGAACGAGGCCGCGGCCGAAGCCGCCGGCATCAACACGCTAGCCTGGAAACTGCGCGCGATCACGCTGAGCGGGGCAATCGCCGCCGCCATCGGCGGGTTCTATGCGCAGGTCCTGCTGGTCGTGACCCCGCAATCGGTGTTCGGCATGCTGGTGTCGGCGCAGGCGTTGACGGTCGCGATGTTCGGCGGCGTCGGCTCGGTCTGGGGTCCGGTCATCGGCTCGGTGATCCTGATCCCGCTCGCCGAGATCCTGCACGCCGAGGCCGGCGCGCGGATCCCCGGCATTCAGGGCGTCATCTTCGGCCTCGCCATCGTCTGCGTCATCCTGCTCGCGCCGGAAGGCCTGTTCTGGAAACTGCGCGATCTCCTGCGCAAACGAACTGCATCGAAGGCGACCGTCAGCGACGCGCCGGAAGCAGCGGCGGCCGCTAATATCACGACGCTGAAGCACGCCGCGCGGCAGCGCGCCGCCACCGGCCAAGTCGTGCTCGAGGTTCGCAACCTCTCGCGTTCCTTTGGTGGCCTCAAGGCGGTGCAGGATGTCAGCTTCAAGCTGCACCGGAACGAGATCCTCGGCATCATCGGTCCCAACGGCGCGGGCAAAACCACGCTGTTCAACCTCCTCAATGGTTTTCTGAAGCCGAGCCAGGGCGAAGTGCTGATCGACGGCCGCAACATGTCCGGCCAGCGTCCGCACGTGATCTGCGAGGCCGGCATCGGCCGCACCTTCCAGATCATGCGACCGTTCCTGCGCATGTCGATCCTCGACAATGTCGTGGTCGGCGCCTATGTGCGCGCGCGGTCCGACGAGGAGGCGCGCAAGATGGCCGCCGACGCCGTCGTGCGCGTCGGACTCTCCGCCGTCGCCGATCGCGTTGCCGGCGAGCTGTCGACCAAGGAGCTGCGATTGATGGAGCTTGCCCGCGCGATCGCCGGCCAGCCGCGCATCCTGCTGCTCGACGAGACGCTCGCGGGCCTCGGGCACAGCGAGGCGGACGAGGTCGTCGCCGTGATCCAGCAACTCGCGCGCGACGGCATGACCATCGCCATCATCGAGCACACCATGCAGGCGATGGTTCGGCTGGTCGACAGCTTCCTCGTGCTCGACCACGGCGCCGTCATCACCGAGGGCCTGCCGGAAGTCGTGACGCGCGACAGCCGCGTGATCGAGGCCTATCTCGGCAAGAAGTGGGTGGGCCATGCTGCGAATTGAGGGATTGAGCGCGGGCTACTCCGCAAAGCCCGTCCTGAACGACGTCTCGATCAATGTCGGCGCCGGCCAGTTCGTGGCGATCGTCGGCCCCAACGGCGCCGGCAAGACCACGCTGTTCAAGACGATCTCCGGCATCGTGAAGCCGAGCGGCGGAAAGATCACGTTTGACGGCGTCGATCTGCTCGCAGTGCCGCCGCCGCAGCGCGCCCATCTCGGCATCGCTCACGTCCCCGAGGGCCGCCAGGTATTCCCGTCGCTGACCGTGATGGAGAACCTGGAGATGGGCGCGATGACCGAGAGCGGCCGCCGCGACTGGCAGGTCAATATCGAGCGCATCTTCGAATGGCTTCCGGTGCTGAAGGAGCGCCGCGATCAGTTCGCCGGCACGATGTCCGGCGGCCAACAGCAGATGCTCGCGATCGGCCGCGGTCTCGCCTCCTCGCCAAAGCTGCTGATGCTGGACGAGCCCTCGATGGGGCTCGCGCCGTCGACCGCGGACTTCATCTTCGACCGGCTGATCGAGATCCGCCGCCAGTCCGGGCTGACCATGCTGCTGGTCGAGCAGCGCGTCGCGGAAGCGCTGGAATCGGCCGATCAGGGCTACGTCCTCGAAGCCGGACGCGTCGTGCTCGAAGGCAACAACGACACGCTGCGCGCCGACGACCGCGTGCGCAAAGCCTATCTCGGCATGTGATCAACATAAAAACAAGGACAAGGGAGAGAACGTAATGGGGATGACATCAAAAGGGCTCTCGCGCCGTACCGTATTGTCCGGCGCCGCCGCCGTCGGCCTCGCCGGCGTGGCGCGCGCACAGGCACCGGCCGAAGTGAAGGTCGGGCTGATCGTACCGCTGTCCGGCATCTACACCCGTCCGGGCCAGGTGATGAAGATGGGCGCTGAGATGGGGATCGAGCACATCAATGCGCAGGGCGGCGTCAAGGCGCTCGGCGGCGCCAAGCTGAAGCTGGTCGTCATCGACTGCGGCGACACCACCGAGAAAGCCAAGAATGCGGCGCAGCGCATGGTGGCACAGGAGCCCGATCTCGTCGCCGCTACTGGCTCCTACCTCTCCTCCTTCACGCTCGCAGTGACCGAGGTCACCGAGCGCGCCGAATTGCCGATGCTGACGCTGTCCTACTCGGACCTTTTGACCGACCGCGGCTTCAAATACATCTTCCAGACCGCCGCGACGGCGAGCCGCCAATCCGAGCTCGGCCTGCCGACTCTGATGAAGCTCGCCGAGAACGCCTCCGGCAAGCGCCCGAAGACCGTGGCAATGCTGATGGACAACACCGCGACTTCGGTCGCCACGGCCAAGGCGCTCAAGGAGAAGCTGTTCGCTCAGGAAGGCCTCCAGCTCGTCGTCGAGGAAGTCTGGACCCCGCCGCTGTCGGATGCGACGCCGCTGATCCAGAAAGTCCGCTCGGCAAAGCCCGACCTGCTGCTGTTCATGCCGAATGCGGTGTCGGACGCGAAGCTCGGGCTGGAGAAGATCAGCGAGTTCGGCCTCGGCCAGGGCAAGATCCCGACGGTGTCCTTCAGCATCACCATCGCCGAGCCCGACATGCTCCAGAGCGTGAGCCCCGAGATCGTGCAGGGCATCATGACCATCGTCGCGAGTTGGGGCGCGAAGGGTCACGAAGCGCTGATCGCCGAGCTCAAGGCCAAGTACAAGGAGCCCTGGGCCACGCAGAACGTCATCTCGACCTATGGCGACATGTGGGTGATGAAGGAAGCGCTGGAAAAGGCCGGCAAGGCCGACCGCAACGCGGTCGCGCAGGCCTTGCGGACGCTGGATGCCGGGGACTCGAAATATTACCCGGGCGGTCAGCTCAAGTTCGACGAGAAGGGCCGTCGCGTCGGCGCTGGCGTCGTCATCGTGCAATGGCAATCGGGCGTGCCTGTCACCGTTTATCCGCCCGAGCTCGCGCAGGCCCAGCCGTTCTGGCCGAAGAAATCCTAAGTAATGCGCGATTTTTCAGGGAGGGGAATTGTCATGACCGCAAAGAGCAAGATCACGATCACTCGCCGAACATTGCTTGCCGGCGCCTCAGGCGCATTGATCGCATCCCGCTCGGCCTGGGCGCAGCAACCGTCAGAAGTGAAGGTCGGCCTGTTGGTCCCGATCTCCGGGATCTATGCCCGGCCGGGCACGGTGATGCGCGAAGGCGCCGAGATGGCTGTCGATCACATCAACGCGCAGGGCGGCGTCAAGGCGCTCGGGGGCGCCAAGTTGAAGCTGGTCGTGCTCGATTCCGGCGACACTACGGAGAAGGCCAAGAACGCGGCGCAACGCATGGTCGCACAGGAGACCGATCTGGTCGCGGCCAGCGGCGCCTATCTGTCCTCGTTCACCCTCGCGGTGACCGAAGTGACCGAGCGCGCAAACCTGCCCATGCTCACCCTCTCCTACTCCGACCTCATCACCGAGCGCGGATTCAAATACGTGTTCCAGACCGCGGCCACCGCGGGTTCGCAGGCAAGGCAGGCGTTGCCCCAGCTCATCAAGCTGGCGGAGACGGCTTCCGGCAAGCGACCGAAGACGGTTGCGATCCTGACCGACAACACGGGAGCCTCGATCGCCTCCGCAAAGGCGATGCGCGAAGGCCTGCTGGCCGAGAACCAGTTGCAGTTGATCGTCGACGAGACATTCACGCCGCCGCTGGCGGACGCGACGTCGCTGGTGCAGAAGATCCGCTCGGCGAAACCCGATCTGCTGTTCTTCCTGCCGACGGTGATCTCGGACGCCAAGCTCCTGCTCGAGAAGATGAACGAGTTCGGCCTCGGCCAGGGCAAGGTGCCGACGATCTCGTTCGGCATCGCGATCGCCGAGCCGGACATGCTACAGACCGTGAGCCCCGAACTGCTCCAGGGCGTGCTGACCTGCGTCGCAAGCTGGGGCGCCAAGGGCCACGAAGCGCTGATCGCCGAGCTAAAGACCCGCTACAACGAGCCGTGGATGACGCAGAACGCGATCTCCACCTATGGCGACATGTGGGTGATCAAGGACGCGCTGGAGAAGGCCGGCAAGGTCGATCGCGTGGCCGTCGGCGAGGCGCTGCGGACCATGGATGCCGGCCCGTCGAAATATTACCCGCTGGGCGAGATCAAGTTCGACGAGAAGGGCCGCCGCGTCGGCGCGGGGATGACCATCGTGCAGTGGCAGGCCGGCGTGCCGGTGACGGTGTTTCCGCCAGAGCTCGCGCTGGCAAAACCGTTCTGGCCGAAGACCTGACACCGCCACAACAAGAAACGGAGAACATCATGGACAAGGCAACTTACGACCGCGGTCTCGAAATCCGCAAGAGCGTGCTCGGCAACGAGTTCGTCGACAAGGCAATCGCGTCCGCCGACGAGTTCAATCGCCCGATGCAGGATCTCACCACGGAGTATTGCTGGGGTTACGTCTGGGGCCGCGAGGGCCTCACGCGCAAGACCCGCAGCTTCCTCAACCTCGCAATGCTCTGCGCGCTCAACCGTCCGCACGAACTGAAAACCCACGTCCGCGGCGCCCTCGCCAATGGCGCAACGCGCGAGGAGATCCGCGAAGTCTTCATGCAGGTCGCAATCTATTGCGGCGTGCCGGCCGGCGTCGACGCATTCCGGAACGCCAAGGAAGTCTTCGCCGAGCTCGACAAGAAGTAACGGAGCGCGGCTGCGATGAAGGGCAAATGGGCACTCGTGACCGGCGCGACGGCGGGCCTGGGCCACGCCATCGCGACAGGCCTTGCGGGCGCAGGCGCCAACATCGTCCTTCACGATCTCGTGGCGCCGAGGCAGGCCGCGGATGATCTGCGCGCCCGCTTCGGCGTGGAGGTCATCGCGGCCGGCGTCGACCTCGCCCAGCGCGAGCCGATCGAGGCCATGATGGCCGATCTGCTCGACCGCTGCGGCGCCGTGGACATCCTGGTCAACAACGCCGTGGTCCGGCATTTCTCCGCTGTCGAGCAGTTTCCGCCCGAAAAATGGGAACAGGCGCTGGCCGTCAATCTTTCGGCCCCGTTCCATCTGATCCGCCTGGCATTGCCGGCCATGAAGCAGCGGGGCTGGGGCCGGATCATCAACATGGGCTCGATCTATTCGAACCGCGCGGTCGAGGACCGCATTGACTACGTCACCACCAAAACGGCAATTTTGGGTATCACCCGCGCCGTCGCCATCGAGACGGCCCGTAGCGGCATCACCTGCAACACGCTTTGCCCGGGCACGCTGCCGACACCCGCCATCCTCAACAAGATCGCGACGATCGCGTCGAACAGCAGCCGTCCGATCGACGACGTCACACATGAGTATCTCGGCGAGCGCCAGCCGACGCAGCGTTTCGTCGAAATGGATGCCGTCGCCGCTATGGTCGTCTTTCTCTGCGGTCCGGCCGCAAACGACATCACCGGAGCCAGCCTGCCGATCGATGGCGGTTGGTCCGTCGCATGAAGTCATTGGAATGGGAGCGCTGCGATGTTTGAACAATCAGGCCAGACCGTCGTGCTGACGGGCGCCGCCGGCGGCATGGGACGTGCCATCACCAAGGCGCTGCTGGAGAGCGGCCGCCGTGTCGTGCTGGTCGATCGCGACGCCAAGGCACTTCAGGAGCTGGCAGCGACGGGCGGGGACGCCGTGTTTCCGATCCAGCTCGACATCAGCGACGCAAAGGCGGTGGATGGCCTCCCGGACGCCATTCCCAGTCATTTCAAGCCGGTCGACGTTCTCATCAACAATGCTGGCCACGACATCGGCGGGCGGACCCGCTTCGATATCGGCTCGGCGGACGACTGGTCCAACATCATCCAGACCAACCTGATCGGCCTGATGCGCGTCACCCGGGCGATCCTCCCTGACATGGTCCAGCGCAATACCGGCCATATCGTCAACATCAGCTCCATCAACGCGGTCCGGATCGTGCCTGACATGGCCGCCTACAGCACCAGCAAGGCGGGGGTGCACATGTTCACCGAGACCCTCCGCGGCGAGCTGGCGGAAACCGCAATTCGGGTTACCGAGCTCCAGCCCGGCCTGACCCGGACCAATATCATCCTGACCCGCTATCGCGGCGATCAGCAGAAGGAAAAGGACTATTTCGACCAGTTCAGTATGGCACTCGATCCGGCCGATATCGCCCGCTCAATCGTCTTTGCCCTTGACCAGCCGCCGCATGTTCAAATTGCCGAAATGATGATTCTGCCTGTAAACCGGTACTGACTTTTCCCAACCAGGACCCGGACATGGAAAGACGTAGCGAATTGCAGTCGACACTCCGCATCGAGGACGTCCCGACCGTCCGGGCGATGGTCGCGCAAAAGCTGCGCGAGGCGATCATGTCGGGAACGCTGAAACCGGGCCAACGCCTGGTCGAACGCGAGCTCTGCGAAATGATGGGTGTCAGCCGTCCCTCGATCCGCGAAGCGCTGCGCGCCCTCGAGGCCGACGGCCTGGTCAACTCCGTCCCCCACCGAGGCCCCGTGGTCTCCACGATCAGCCTGGAGGAAGCTCGGCAGCTCTACGCGGCACGCGCGGTCCTCGAAGGATACGCCGGCCGCGAATGCGCCCGCCTCAACGACCCCGAGGTCGCGCGCCGAATCGGTGATGCGCTCGCGCGGCTGAAGGCCGCCGCCGCCAAGCAGGATCTGGTCGGCTGCCTGGAAGCAAAGACCGATTTTTACGGCGCGCTGATCGGCGGCTGCCGCAATGCCTTCATCGAGCGCATGCTCAAGCCGCTCCACGACCGCATCCAGCTGTTGCGGATCACGTCGATGTCGCAGCCGAAGCGGATCAACAAAAGCCTGCGCGAGGTCACCGCGATCTGGCGCGCGATCCAGAGCGGCGATCCGGACCTCGCCGAGCGCTGCTGCGTCGACCACATCAATGCGGCCGCAGTAGCCGCGCTCGACATGATTGAAAAATCGTCGGCGGCCAAGGAGGCGGCGCCTTCCGACGACTAAAAAATTGCCGCCAGGGAGTGTTCGATGACGTATCTCGTACGATCGCTGATCCTGTTGTTCCTGCTCTACCCTTGCGGCACCGCGATCGCGGACGACTACCCTTCCCGCCCGGTCACGATGATCGTGCCATTCTCCGCCGGCGGCCCCGGCGACGTCATCGCGCGAATCCTCGGCAACGCCATGAGCGCGACGCTGAAACAGTCCATCGTCATCGAGAATGTCGTCGGCGCCGGCGGTACGCTTGGCACCAACCGCGTCGCCAAGGCTGCGCCCGATGGCTATACGCTGCTGTTGATGCATGTCGGCCAGGCCACTGCGCCCGCGCTCTACGCAAAACTGCCGTTCGACCCTGTCAGCGACTTCGCCATGATCGGGCTCGTGACCGACGTGCCAATGATTCTGGTGGCCCGGCCGAACTTTCCGGCCAACGATCTCGGCGAGATGATCGCACGCATCCGCAGCGAGGGCGACAAGATGACCTTCGGCAATGTCGGTCTCGGCTCGGCCTCGCAGCTCTGCGGCCTGATGTTCATGAGCACCACCGATACAAAACTCTCGCAGATCTACTATAAGGGCGGCGGACCTGCGCTGAACGACGTCATAGCCGGCCATATCGACGTCTATTGCGATCCCGCGACCGGGCCGACGCCGTACATCCAGTCGAAAACGATCAAGGGCTACGCCATCACCAGCAAGACGCGCGTCGCGACGTTGCCTGACGTACCGACCTCAGCAGAAGCCGGAGTTCCCGAATTCAATGTCACGACCTGGTATGGCCTCTACGCGCCACGCGGCACGCCGAAGCCCGTCGTCGACCATCTCGTCGGTGCGCTGCAGACGGCCCTGAAGGATCCCGCCCTGATCAGCCGCTTCGCCGAGCTCAGCATGGCGCCGGTCGAGACCGAGCGTGCCACCCCCGAAGCGCTCGAAACGTTCCTGAAGGCTGAGATCGGCAAATGGGGACGAATCATCAAGTCGGCCGGGATCGAGCCGCAGTAGACGACCTTGCGGCGTAGCAAGGCCCTAGAACCGCGTGGGGGCGCCTATCGAAGAACGCGCTGACGCCCTCACGGAAATCATCCGTCGCGGCGCATGTCCGGAGCGCGATAACCAGCGCAAATTTAAGCGCATCAAGATAAGTGGCGGTGGACGAGCTTCAGTCCTCCGCCAGATGGGCCGAACCACGAGACTTCAATTGGGTCGCGAGCCGGGGATCGTAACCGCGCGCCGGCAGACGCCAGCCGACACGGACAACAACCGTCAAACGGCAGGCTAGTCGCTGCAGACCGGATTCACATGCGCCTCCACCCTTGAGCCGAGGGAATCGCGCACCCAGGCTGCATTCTCGCCGGTAGGAGCGATCTGCACCTGCACATCCTTCGGCTTGGCCAGATAGGGCGAAGACGTGACCAGGACATCGGCGCCGGCAGCCGCATAGTCCGCCGCGTTGCCGGCGTTCACCCCGCCGGCTGCGGCGATGATGGGACGTGCGCGCGTATAGGCCATCGAACCCATGCGCTTGACCAACGCAGCGATCTCGGCCGGCGAGAATTTCTCGGCTTGAATCACGTCGAAGCCCGCAACCGCGGCGGCAAGTGCGGCATCGGCCGTCTTGACCTCGATCACCAGCTTCTTCTCCGGCGCCGCCTGGCGCAATCGCTCGACCGCCTCGAACAGCGGCCGCTCGCCGAGGAAGGCGCGGTGCTCCGGAAACACCAGCACCGTCTCCGAGAGGCCGAGCCGATGCATGACGGCACTGCCCGCCTTCACGGCCGCCACGGCAAAGCGCTTGGTGCCCGGCACGTTCTTGCGCGTGCAGGCGATCGGGATATGCGGAGCAACCGCCCTCGCCGCATCCACGATGGCACGGGTCTCGCTGGCCACGCCCGACCAGATCTCGATCAAGGTCTGCGCGACCTTCCAGCTCTTGAGCAGCGCCGCGGCCGGACCTCGCGCTTCCAGGATCGGCGCGCCCTGCTCCAGCGCCGAGCCGGATGCGGCAAACAGTTCGACCCTGCAACCGGAGAGCTCGATGATTTCAGCGGCATCCTCGGCAACCGCAAGCACCATCGGCGCGCGTGCGACAAAATGCATGACGCCCTTGATGGCGGCGATTCCAAGCGCCTCGGTGGTCAGATCGCCGTAGGGGACGTCGTCTTCCAGCAGCCTTTCGAGTTCGGCGCGTGATGCAACGGTCGCCATATCGTGCTTCCCTTCGTTGGTGTCGGCTTGTCGACGACTTTGTCGGAAAGCCGACATGGATCGTCGGTCCCGCCGCTGCGATTGGCGGGAATTCCGCTGTTTCGATACCTGTTACTGCAAGGCGCACACCAAAATCCGCCCATCGATCCGGCACGCCGATTGCTGAACCGTTCATGGGCGACGCCTCGCAGCAATCAGGCTGCGCGGATGCGATTGCCGCCCGCTGGAGTTCATCATGAAGCTGTTTCGCACCATAGCCGCCGCCACGGTCCTGCTGCTCGCGTTCACGCAAGCACAGGCCGCGCAGACAAATGTCGCCGTGGCCGCCAACTTCACCGATGCTGCCAAGGAGATCGCCGCGCTCTTCAAGCAGAAGACCGGTCATGAGGCGGTGCTGAGCTTCGGAGCGAGCGGGCAGTTTTATACCCAGATCACCCAGGGCGCGCCGTTCCAGGTATTCCTGTCCGCCGACGATTCCCGGCCGAAAAAGCTCGTCGAGGACGGTCTTGCGGTCCCAGACGGCCGCTTCACCTATGCCATCGGCAAGCTCGTGCTATGGAGCAAATCGCCTGGCGTCGTGACCGGCGAGGAAACGCTGAAGGCCGCGTCGTTCGCAAAGCTCTCGATCTGCAATCCGGCCGCAGCGCCTTACGGGCTCGCCGCCGTGGAGACCATGAAATCGCTGAACCTGTACGACGCCCTGAAGCCGAAGCTGGTCGAAGGCGCGACCATCACCCAGGCCTATCAGTTCATCGAGACCGGCAACGCCGAGGTCGGATTCGTCGCATTGTCGCAATTGACCGGTAGCGATGCCGGTTCCCGCTGGGAGGTCCCGCAGTCGCTTTATAACCCGATCCGCCAGGACGCGGTCCTGCTGAAGACCGGCGCCGGCAACGAAGCCGCGGGCGCCTTCATCGCCTTCCTCAGGGGACCCGAGGCGCGCGCCATTATCGAGAAATACGGCTACGTGCTGGACGGGCAGAGCTGACGCGCATGGAGGTCTGGTCGGCGGAGATCCGCCAGTCAGTGCTGTTGACGATCGAGCTTGCCGCCATCTCGACCGTGATCCTGCTGGTGCTGGCAACTCCGCTCGCCTGGTGGCTGGCGCGCGCGACGGGATGGTGGACCGAGATCGTCGCAAGCGTGGTCGCCCTGCCGCTGGTGCTGCCGCCGACCGTGCTCGGCTTCTACCTGCTGGTCATGCTCGGTCCTGACGGGCCGGGCGGATGGATCGCGCGCCTGTGGGGCGGACGCACGCTCGCCTTCACCTTTGAAGGCCTGATCATCGGCTCGGTGGTGTATTCGATGCCCTTCGTCGTGCAGCCGATCCGGAACGCCTTCACTGCGATAGGCGAGCGGCCGCTCGAGGTCGCCGCCACCTTGCGGGCGTCGCCCTTGCGCACGTTCTGGAGCGTCGCGGTGCCGCTCGCCCGGCCGGGCTTCATGACCGGCGCAGTGCTTGGCTTTGCACATACGGTCGGCGAATTCGGTCTGGTCCTGATGATCGGCGGCAACATTCCCGGCCACACCAAGGTACTGTCGGTCGCGATTTTCGACTATGTCGAGACCTCGCGCTGGCGAGAGGCAAGTGTCCTTGCCGGCGGTATGGTGATCTTCGCTTTCGCAGTGATCCTGACCATGACGCTGATCGACAAGCGCAGCAGAAGGAAGGCCGCATGAGGCACGCCGAACCCGGCCGGATCAACGCGGCCTTCCGCGGCAGGCTCGGCGCCTTCACGCTCGATGCCGAGCTCAGCGTGCCCGCCTCTGGCGTCACTGCGATCTTCGGCCCGTCAGGCTGCGGCAAGACCACCGTGGCGCGCTGCATCGCCGGCCTGCAACGCATGGCCGACGGCTTTTGTGCGGTCGATGGCGAAATCTGGCAGGATCGTTCATCGTTTCGGCCAGTGCATCGGCGGCCGATCGGCTACGTGTTCCAGGAAGCCAGCCTGTTTTCGCATCTTTCCGTGCGCGGCAATCTCCTGTTCGGCGCACCGAGGGCCGCAGGCGCGCAGATCGACTTCGACGAGGTCATCGAGCTGCTCGGCCTCGCCGGGCTGCTCGACCGATCGCCGCATCGCCTCTCCGGCGGCGAGCGACAGCGCGTGGCGATCGGCCGCGCTCTGCTGTCACAGCCAAAACTCCTGCTGATGGACGAGCCGCTGGCCGCGCTCGACCGCACCACCAAGAACGAGATTCTGCCGTTCCTCGAGCGGGTGCATGCGCGACTGTCACTGCCGGTCTTCTATATCAGCCACGACATGACGGAGATCGAGCGCTTTGCCGATCATCTGGTGCTGATGGAACACGGCCGCGTCGTCGGCGCGGGACGGCTAGACGACTTCCGTCCGGCGCCACCGCCTCGCGCGAGCCGCGATCGGCATGGAGATTGCTCGGATCGACGCAAGAGCGTAGGAAACCCGACGAGGATGCCCGCTATGCCGATCGACTTCCACGACATCGACCCGAACCGCGTCGCCGCGATTCTTTACCATCCGAAGGACGACGTCGATACCCTGCTCGCCGACTTCGCCGAAACTCTGGTGCGATCGCATGAGCGGATCGGCGGGGTCGTCCAGCGCAATATCAAGGACGGCGGCGGCTGTCAGGTTGGTATGCAGGCGATCGACCTCATGACCAGCCGCGAGATATCGATCTGTCAGCCGCTCGGCTCTGGCGCCACGGCCTGCAAGCTCGACTCCGCGGGACTTGCCGAAGCGGCCGTCGCCGTCACGCGCGCCATCGCGGCAGATGTCGATCTCGTCGTGATCAACAAGTTCTCCAAGCAGGAAGCGGCCGGCGAAGGCCTGCGCGACGAGCTGGCCAACGCCATCGCCGCCGGTATCCCCGTGCTTACGGCCGTGCCCGAAAAATGCTTGGACGCCTGGAACGATTTTACCGGCGGCATCGGCACCAGCCTGTTGTGTGAACGAAGTGCGATCGAGGGCTGGTGGCAGGATCTGTCATCGCGCATGAAGCGGGCCCGCGCGGCACGTCTGCCCGCCGACGCCCAAGCGGCACTACTTGCCGATCATCACGTCGGATGACTTGATCACCGCCGAGACGGTATCGCCCACTTTCAGGGCGAGATCGTCGACGGCCTCGTTGGTGATCGCAGAGAACACCACCAGCCCCGGCGCGAGCTCGATCTTCACATGGGCCGTCGTCGTGCCCTTGGTGACGGCGATGACCCGTCCGGGGAGAATGTTGCGGGCGCTGAGCTTCATGGATCAACCGAACTTGAACAGCACGCCGTAGCCGCCGCGCGGATAGCTCCACTCGATGTCGCCGCTCCCCTCGCAGATCACGCGGCAGGTTCCGCACTCGATGCAGCCATCGACGGTGATCTCCACCTGGCCCTTGTCGTTGAGCTCGTAGCACCGTGCCGGGCAGGCCTTCAGCATGCTCAAGAGCTCCGGGGACGGCGTGGTGTGCGGCCGCACCTTGATGTGCGCCCGGCCGGCATCGACCAGGTAACGGTTGTAGAACAGCTTGTCCTCGACACGCACGGATGGCTCGATCGACATGGCTTTGGTCTCCATCGCTAGTGTTGCGTTTCCTTGTCTCACCGCCAGGCGCGCGCGAGGCGGAAAGCGTCTCCGAACAGCCCGCTCCAGGAGCGCGCCTTGATGAACGATTTGAACGTCGTCTTCTCTTTCTCCACCTTCGGCGTGCCGTCGACGCGCAGGAAGTTCTGCATCGCCTTGGAAACCAGCTCCGGATAGGTCAGGAAGAAGTTCTGCGACTGGGTGTGCATCAGCGCAGGCATGTCCTTGTACTTCTTCAGGTCCTTGATGACGAAGGACTCGTCCAGCATCTTCTTGTAGAGCGACAGGTTCTCCGCCGTCATCGGATCCTTGCGCGACTTGACCTGGAAGATCGCCTCCGCTGCGATCCGGCCCGAGGTCATTGCAAGGTTCGATCCTTCACGATGGATGGCGTTGTTGAGTTGCGCGGCGTCGCCGACCACGACCCAGCCCTCGCCGTAGAGCTGCGGGATCGCGTTGAAGCCGCCCTCGGGAATGAGGTGCGCGGCATATTCCTTGACCTCGGAGCCCTCGATCAAGGGAGCGACCGAGGGATGCCGCTTGAAGCGGTCAAGCAGGCCATACGGCGTCTCACCGGTGCGCTGGAAGTCAGCAACCAGGCAGCCGATGCCGAGCGAGATGCATTCCTTGTTGGCATAGATGAAGCCCATGCCGGTCATGCCACGCGAGATGGTGCCGGCGGCCTCGATCACCATGCCTTCGTCGCCCCGAAGATTGAAGCGTGCCTCGATGGTCTCGCGCGGCAGGAAGTGCATCTCCTTCACGGCAAGCGCGACCTTGTCGGGCTTCGGCCGCTCCCGCAGACCAGCGCGCGTCCCGAGCAGGCCGTTGACGCCTTCCGCCAGCACGACGACGTCGGCATGGATCTCGCCGTCCGCGCGATCGGTGCGCACGCCGATCACCTTGCCGTAGGCGTCCTGCGCGAGCTCCGTCACCGTGGTCTCGCACAGCACGATGGCGCCGGCGTCGCGGACCTTCTGCGAGAACCACCGGTCGAACTGCGCACGGATGATGGTGTAGCGGTTCGGCTTCTCCTCGTTGAAATCGTCGGAGCGGTAGTGCAGGCCCGTGTGCGAACGGTCGTCCATCATCCAGAAGCGCTGCTCGACCAGGTGCCGCTCCAGCGGCGCGTCCTCGCGGAAATCGGGAACGAGCTTCTCCAGCATGTCGGCATAGAGGATCGCGCCCTGCACGTTCTTCGAGCCGGAATACTCGCCGCGCTCGAGCTGGAGCACCTTCAGCCCGCGCTGGGCCAGCGTCAGCGCCGCCGCGTTGCCGGCCATCCCGGCGCCGACGACGATGGCATCGAATTTTTCCTCGATCATGGCGCTTCTCCCTCTCCTAGCTTGCGATCCGGTCCCGCGAATGCGGCGACAGCCGTGCACGGAACGCCGCCGTCAGCGCCGGTAACAGGCGGATGGCATCGGTGACGATGCCGACATGGGCGAACTCGAAGATCGGCGCGTTCCGGTCGGTGTTGATGGCCACGATGAGATCGGCGCCCTCGACGCCGACGCGGTGCTGGATCGCCCCGGAGATGCCGGCGGCGATGTAGAGCTTCGGCCGGATGGTCTTGCCGGTCTGTCCGATCTGCCGGTCGGAGGTGACCCAGCCTTTCTGCACCAGCGGGCGCGAGCAGCCATATTCGGCACCGAGCACTGTTGCGAGCTGGCGCACCAGCTGAAAATTCTCCGGTGATCCGAGCCCCAGCCCGCCGGCGACGACGACGTCGGCATAGGCAAGATTGGACTTTGCGGAATCGCGATCGGGCAGGAACGACAGCACCTTGGTCACGATGTCGTCCTCGACGAGGCCGAGCGGATGACCGACGATCCGGCCGACGGGACGCGGATTGCGCTCCGGCATCGCCATCACGCGCGGGCGCACGGTCGCCATCTGCGGCCGGTAGTTCAGCGTGTAGATCGTGCAGAGCAGCGAGCCGCCGAAGGTCGGGCGGGTCGCGGCAAGCGAGCCGTCGGTATCGACGTCGAGCTCGGTGCAGTCCGCGGTCAGCCCCGTCAGCAGTGTCGTCGCGACCGAGCCGGCGAGGTCGCGACCGAGCGTGGTGGCGCCAAGCAGAAGAATCTCGGGCTTGTAGGTGTTGACGACGTCGGTCAGCGCCTTGGTGTAGGACTCGTTGCGATAGTCGGCAAGCAGGTTATCGGCCACCATGTAGACGAGGTCGGCGCCGTAGCAGAACGATTCGGCGGCGGCGCTCTGCGTTGCCTCTCCCTCCGGTCCGATCACCACGGCAGCGAGGTCGACCTTGAGCTTGTCGGCGAGCTTGCGGCCGGCGCCCATCAGCTCCCAGGACACCGGGTGCACCTGGCCGCGCTCCTGCTCGATGAAGACCCAGACGTGCTTATAGGCCTTGAAATGCTCCGGCAGCTCCTTCTTGGTCGCGGCGCGTCCGGAAGCAGATGCGGCGGTCTTCGGTGCGGTGCCCATGATGCTTGCTCCCCTTGCCTCAGAAGCCGCGCGCCAGCGTGGCGAGCTCGGTCTCGAGCCCCGCTTGGCGCGCGAAGATGGCGTCGATCAGCGCCTCCGCCGGCTGCTCGCCGGGCTCGATCAGCGTTGCCTTCTCGCTGCGCGCCGCGGGCGCGAAGACCCGCTTGACGATGGTGGGCGAGCCGCGCAGGCCGCATTTCGAGATGTCCTCGACGCCGGCATCCTGCGCGCTCCACTTCACGACCGGGGCACGCGCGGCACGGAGCGCATCGGCCATCGCACCGCGGCGGATCTGGTTGGTCGCCTCCAGCATGGTGACGAGGCAGGGTAATCTCGTGCGCAGGATCTGCACGCCGCCTTCCGAGCGCCGCTCGGCGTCGATGGTCCGCGCCGCCAGGTCGAGCGCGCTGATCTTCGCGACATAGGTGAGCTGCAACAGGCCGAGCCGTTTGGCGATGCCGGGACCGACCTGGGCAGTATCGCCGTCGATGGTCTGCTTGCCCGTGAAAACGAGATCGGGCGCGCCGAACTCGGTCGAGACCTTGCGGATCGCCGTGGCAAGCGCATAGGTCGTGGCGAGCGTATCGGCTCCGGCAAAGAAGCGGTCGGTCAAGAGCACGGCGCGGTCGGCGCCGAAGGTCAGCGCCTTGCGCAAGGAGTCCTCGGCCGACGGCGGCCCCATGGTCAACACGGTGACCTCGCCACCGAACTGATCGCGCAGCTCGAGCGCTGCCTCCAGCGCAAAGAGATCGTAGGGGTTGATGATGGTCGGCACCCCCTGACGCATGATGGTGTTGGTCACGGGATGCACGCGAATCTGCGCGGAGTCGGGGACCTGCTTGATGCAGACGACGATATGCATGCGTTTCTCCAGGTCTCGGCTCCAGAACTTGGTTCACAAGAAGAACAGCAAGTGTCGTACCAACTGCAGAGGTGACCGAAATCAGACGCCGCTACAGCGACTTATGGTGGCGACGGTATCAGCTGCATCCGCGCTGACAGCGAAGCCGACAGCGGCTTCCCGACACGCGTCGCAAATGCGACAGAGCGCCCTCACTTCAGCGTTCCGATCTGCACCAATGTCGGCCCTGGCTTGGGCTGCGGCGCAACGGCGTCCTTCAACACCTTGAACACGCGCTGGTCGATCGGCGACGACGCAACGAAGTCCGCATAGGCCCGCTCCAGCACGGCCTTGCAGCGCTCCGCGACGACCGCGTCCGTCGCACCGGTAAAATCCTCGCCGGCAAGGTACTGACCCATGCGCCGCAAGATGTGCAGCCGTGCCACGTTGACGAGCCCTGGATCATAGTCGACGCCGAGCAGCGCGAAGAATTCTTCGGCCGCTGATGCGTTGCTCAATTGCGCAAGGATGCCTTCAGCCATTGTCGGTCTCCGTCTGGCGCTGCGGTGCTGCACAGGGCGTGAGCGACGTCGTCGCCTCGCCCGGGTCCCGCCGGCGCTTCTGCATATGGGTCAGCCGCGCCTCCAGGAACTCGACGCGGTCGAGCAAGACGGCGATGGCGTCGCCGACGGGATCCGGCATCAGGTGATGGTCGAGGTCGATCCGGCCGACGACGCGACGATGGCTGAGCTGCGGACGCACGACTCGCGCGGGAATGCCGACCACGGTCACGTCAGGCGGCGTGCTGTCGATCACCACCGAATTGGCCCCGACACGCGCGCCGGCACCGACGGTGATCGGCCCGAGGATCTTGGCGCCGGCACCGACCACGACACGGTCCTCCAGCGTCGGATGACGCTTGCCTGGAAACCACGATGTGCCGCCGAGCGTGACGCCGTGGTAGAGCGTCACGTCGTCGCCGATCTCCGCGGTCTCGCCGATGACGACACAGGCGCCGTGATCGATGAAAAAACGGTGACCGATGCGCGCCGCGGGATGGATGTCGACATTGCTCAGGAAGCGCCCGAGCCAGGACAGAAGCCGGGCCGGAAAACGCCACCCGCCGGTCCACAGCCAGTTGGCAATCCGATACCAGATCACGGCATGGACGCCGGGATAGGTCAGGAGCGTTTCGATCTGGCTGCGCGCGGCTGGATCGCGCAGGCGAACGCAGCCGATGTCCCCGCGGATCAATTTGAGCAGAGACGGCTTGACCGGTCCGGGAGGGGACGGTTCAGCGAGCGGAATGTCGACGACACAGGCCATGATCACCTCACGCGCAATTAGGTAGGGAACGTTCGCGCACCTCGCGCCAGATCGCGGTCACCGTCTCGCGTGCAACCGCACCCTTATGTGCGACGGCGTGCTGGCGCACGCGGGCGAGGACGGACCTCGCCTCCTCCGCATTGACCGAAAGCTGCAATTCGGCGAGCAGCGCGGTGATCGCGGCGAGCCCCGAATGCTTGCCGATCACGATGCGGTTGGAACGACCGAGCAGCCGCGGATCGAGCGCCTGGTAGGTTCGCTGGTCCTTCAGCAGTCCGTCGACGTGAATACCGGATTCGTGGGTGAAGACATGCTCGCCGACGATTGCCTTGTTGAGGGGAATGGCGCGCGCCGCCGCCGCGGCGACCACGGCTGCAACGTTCTCCAGTTCGGACAGCACCACGCCGGTCTCGCAGCCGTAGAGCTGCTTGAGAGCGACGGCGACCTCCTCCAGCGGGGCGTTGCCGGCCCGCTCGCCAAGACCGATCACGGTAACGGAGGCATGGGTCGCACCGGCCTTGATCGCGGCAAGCGTGTTGGCGGTCGCCAGCCCAAGGTCGTCGTGGCCGTGGAATTCGAGCTCGAGATCGGTGGTGGCGCGGAGCGCTGCGATCAAAGCGAATGACGCATCGGGGTCGAGCACGCTCAGCGTGTCGGCGATGCGGAACCGCCGCGCGCCGGCGGCCCGGGCGGTAGCGACCAGCTCGACCAGAAAATCCACGTCGGCGCGCGATGAATCTTCGCCGCCGACCGCAACATCCAGTCCCTTGTCGCGGGCGTAGCCGACCACCCGCCTCACCTGCTCCAGCGCCGCCGCGCGGTCGCCGCTGAGCTTGGCCGCAATCTGCACGTCCGAGGCGGGAATCGACACATTCACCATGGAGACGCCGGCTTCGATCGCGGCGTCGACATCGGCGATACGCATCCGGCACCAGCCGATCGCCGTCACCGGCAGAGCGGCCTCGACGATGGCGCGGATCGCGCTGATCTCGTCGTGCCCCATCGCGGGCGTACCGGCTTCGATCTCGGTGACGCCGGCGGACGCCAGCGCGCGCGCGATCGAGACTTTTTCCGCGGTGGTGAAGGCAACGCCCGGCGCTTGTTCGCCGTCGCGCAAGGTGGTGTCGTTGAGGACGACCGGTCGGGGCTGACCGCCATCCAGTCGCTTCGTCGGGTCGGAAAACGCCATCCGCGCACTCCAGATCATTCATTCGATCAGGCGTTCAGCAACCCCCGTGCCACCGTCAGAATGATCACCAAGCAATTGAAATACATAGACTTATCGGCACCGTCGGCTTTGTCGCAAATACGACAGCGTCAGATAGGCGACGTGTCAGATCCCAGCGGGTTTGCGGCGGATATGGATGATGATGTCGAGCCGCGAGATCTCATGGCCCGGCAAGGGCTCGGGCATCTGTTCCAGAAGAAGCGTCTCGGGGACGTCGACGAGGACATCCTCGCCGTGAAGATAGAAATGCGGATGCACCGTCGTATTGGTGTCGAAGAACGACCGCGAGCCATCCGGCCCGATCCGGCGAAGCAACCCGGCCTGGGTGAACTGGTTCAGCGTGTTGTAGACCGTGGCCAGCGAGAGCTGGATGTTGGCCCCTGCCGCCTCGGCAAACAGCATCTCGGCGGTGACATGCCGGTCACCCCGACCGAACAGCAAATCCCCCAGCAACACCCGCTGACGCGTCGGCCGCAGACCCGCATTGCGCAACCGGCGTGACGTGACGGCTCCGTCGTCGCCGGGCTCATGGCAGGCAGACCGCAAGTCCGGTCGTTCGATCAGCGATATCTGGGGGAAAGCGTCCATGATCACCTCACGCCGACCGGCCGGCATCGGCATGATCGCCGCCGTCACGCAAATATTCCCGCCGGCGTTCGGCCATGCGGCTCTCGCCGCTCTCCTCACCGAAGCAGAGGTCAAAATCGTTGCATTGGGTGCAGACCGGCGTCGTGCACATCACGAAGCCGTCGTCCTCACAGAGCATGCGGTAGAAGAAGCGCTTCCAGCGCATGTTCCTGGTATTGCGGGTCGCCAGCGGCGCAAAATGGCGCGTCAGCAGGCGCGACAATTCCGGCCGCTCGCGCAATCCGAGGTCCTCCCAGAGATGGTTCGGCTCCATCGCGCGCCGCGCCACCATCGCTGCGAGCCAGCGGCCCACCTCGCCATCCGTCGAGCGCTGCCCGAGCAGGAGATCGCGCACCATGATGGTCTCGTCATCGAGCTCGCCCGCGGATTTCGGCATCCACGCGAAGGCGCGGACCATGGCCGCCGGGAAATGGCCGGCCAGCAGATCGTTGAACTCCTGGTCCGACAGACCGGCGCGCTCTGCGATCGAGCCACCGTCCATCGCGGCGACAGCCAGGATCGACGCCAGCACATGACGGTCGAAATCATCGTCGGCGCTGATCTCGACTTCCGCCGGATCGCGGCCGGTCAGCAGACGGTAGAATTCTATCCCGCCATGCGGCCCATCGACGTCGGCCCCTGCCGGCAGATGCGCCGTCGCTTGGATCGTACTCGCTTGCGCCGCAATCACGGAAAGCTCCGCCGGTTATGCCGCAGGGATCGTCGACAGGGGCCGGCCTCCCCGATATGAGGAGGCCGGCAGGTGGTCAGGCCGTCGCGAGCTCGGCGGCGGACTTGCCGACCTGGCTCTCGTCGACCGCCTTCATGATGCCGTGCTCCATCAGCATGTCCTCGAGCTCGTCCATGGTGATCGGAGTCGGGATGATGCCTTTGCCGGCGTTGTTGTGGATCCTGTTCGCGAGGTTGCGATAGTGATCCGCCTGCTTGGACTCCGGCGCATATTCCAGCACCGTCATGCGGCGCAGCTCCGCGTGCTGCACGATGTTGTCGCGCGGCACGAAATAGATGAGCTGAGTGCCGAGCTTCTTGGCCAGCGCTTCCGCCAGCTCCAGCTCCTTGTCGGTCTGGCGTTCGTTGCAGACCAGGCCGCCGAGGCGCACGCCGCCGGAATTGGCGTATTTCAGAATGCCCTTGGAGATGTTGTTGGCGGCATACATCGCCATCATCTCGCCGGACATCACGATATAGATCTCCTGCGCCTTGTTCTCGCGGATCGGCATCGCGAAGCCGCCACAGACGACGTCGCCGAGCACGTCGTAGGACACGTAGTCGATGTCCTCATAGGCGCCGTTCTCTTCCAGAAAGTTGATCGAGGTGATGACGCCTCGGCCGGCGCAGCCGACGCCCGGCTCCGGACCACCGGACTCGACGCAGCGGATGTTCTGGTAGCCGACCTTCATCACGTCCTCAATTTCGAGGTCCTCGACGCTGCCGGCGTTCGCCGCCAGACTCAAGATCGTGTCCTGCGCCTTGGCGTGCAGGATCAGGCGGGTCGAGTCCGCCTTGGGGTCGCAGCCGACGATCAGGATCTTGTGGCCCATCTCGGCAAGCGCCGCGAGCGTGTTCTGCGACGTCGTCGATTTGCCGATACCACCCTTGCCGTAAAACGCGATTTGTCTCAGTGAAGACATGTTGCTCTCCATCAACCGATTGCCAATGACTCCGCGCTTCTCGCGCGAGATTGCTTCTCTCTCAGAAGCGTGGGCCCGCGGGGTTCGGGAAGGAGAACATCGCTCGCCATCGGCGTCGGCGTGTTCTCAGCCCTCACTCGTTGTTGCTGCATCCAATTAGCAATGGCCGTGCCATTCGCCGTGCGCGCTCTAAGGTGCTGATCACGTTCGCGAAATATTTCGACCGCCACGGCCGACAGAAGCTGTGTCGAACCCTACAGAGGTAGGGTCTCTGTCAGAAACCAGACAAGCTGTCCGGCGATTACGGTGCGAATGCACCGCAATTCCGTCACGCAGGCGCGGAACGGAAATTGCTCATCCCCAATGCGAGACCATCAGAGGAGAAGGACAGATGCAGATCGGTGTCGAGACCGCCAAGGCCGTCGACCAGCGGCGCGTATTCGTCGTGGACGAAGACGAGATCACCCGCGCAGCGCTCCAATTCATGCTGCACGACGAGATCGAAACGCACGAGCTCGCCACGCCAGAAGAGGCCTATGCCAAGGGCGTGGACTGGCTCAAGCCCGACGTGGTTCTGCTCGGAGTCTCGTTCCTGAAGGCGCGCGGACCGGGCCTGATCGACGAGATCGGTACGCGCTTCCCGAGCGTGCGCATTCTCATCGTCACCGACAAGTCGGACGAGACCACTGCGGTCGAAGGGATCAAGGCCGGCGCCCATGGCGCCGTGGTCAAGCCGCTGACGCTGGAAGGCGTCCGCAAGAAGGTCGACACGATCCTCGGCCGCGGTGGCGCTGCACCGCTGATCCAGCTCAGCGCGATGAAGTAGGAGTGCCGGCGTGGCGGTCGTGCTGTTTTACCAGAAGCCGGGCTGCGGAACCAACGCCCGGCAGATCCGCGCGCTGGAAGCCGCCGGACATCGGGTGCTCGCGAAGAGCCTGCTGACGGAGCCATGGACGGCAACGGAGCTGCGTAGCTTCTTCGGCGAGACGTCTGTCATCTCGTGGTTCAATCCGGCCGCACCGCGGGTCAAGTCGGGCGACGTAAAGCCTGCGGAGATCGATGCGGCAAACGCGATCGCCCTGATGCTCGCCGATCCCCTTCTGATCCGGCGTCCGCTGATCGATGTCGATGGCGCAAGATGCGCCGGTTTCGACCGAGAACCGGTGCCGTCACTGCTCGGCGGCGAACGCGACGACCTGCAGGCTTGCACGCGGCCGGAGGCGACGCCGCGCTGCGCGGAGCAGTAACCTCAGCTCCGCGCAAGCACCATCACCAGGCGGTCGACGCGCCGGCCTTGCGTCAGGTGCTCGTCGACGATCTCGTCGATATCCTCAGGCGTCGTCGGCCGATACCAGACGCCGTCGGGATAGACGACCATCAGCGGACCGGCGGCACAGAAGCCGAGACAGCCCGATGCCGTGAATCCGACATCCGTGAGCCCCTTTGTCTCGATCGCCTTGCCAAGCCGCTCCCACAACGGTCCACCGCCGGAGGCACCACAGCTTCCGCGCGGATGACCCGGCGGCCGCTGGGTGTGGCAGGCGAAAACGTGATGGCGATAGAGCTGCGGCAGCTCGAACTCTTCGTTCATGCCGTCGCTCATGACGCCGCCACCGCAACGCCCTTGTCGTTCAACACCGCGGCCAGCTCACCCAGCTTGGACATCTCGCGCACGATGTCGCAGCCGCCGATGAACTCCCCCTTGACGTAGAGCTGGGGAATGGTCGGCCAGTTCGAGAACGTCTTGATGCCGTCGCGGATGTCGGGATCAGCAAGCACGTTGATGCCGGTGAAGGACACGCCAAGGCCGTTCAGGATCTGCACGACAGTGCCGGAGAAGCCGCATTGCGGCGCGGCCGGGATGCCCTTCATGAACAGCACGACGTCGCTGCCCGCGATGATGTCCTTGATTCGTTGTTCGGTCGGCTCATTCATGCTCTGTCCTTCCATGTTCATGTCGGCACCGCGGTTTCGAGCGCGAGCGCGTGGAGCGCCTCGCCCATTCGTCCCTTCAGGGCGGCGTAGACCATCTGATGTTGTTGAATCCGGCTCTTTCCGGCGAATGCCTGCGAAACGACGCGCGCGCCGTAGTGATCGCCATCGCCGGCAAGGTCGGTCACGATCACATGGGCGTCCGGAAACGCTTCCCTGATCAATAGCTCGATGTCCGGTCCCGCCATCGCCATGTCGCACACTCCTGTTCGCGCCACGCCATGCAAGCGCCAAACCAGTTTCGGAACATGTGCATTCAGAGGGACTTGCGTGCCTCCGCGCCGCCGTCATGTTCGACTTGCGACAACGCCGCACGCAGCCGTGTCGATGACGTGACGAACTCGGGCGACTTCGCTCCGCACAGGACGATAATGCTTCGCCGCACCTCGAAGCGATGCGACGTCACGGCATTTTTCCGTCCGGCCCAGCTTTTGCTTTGCGAGGACACATCCGTATTCCGATACACAAGACGAGGAACTCGAAGTGTCTCATACAGACTCCGGCAGGTTGAGCGAGCCGCGCCGAATCCCGACAATGGCGAGCGGCGCATGACGGCCGTTCTCGTCGATTCCGACTCTATCAATTTCGGGGATCTCGCGCCTGAGATCGACGCGCTGCTCCAGCAGGGCGTGGTCAGCTATCGCCGCGATCCTCTCGAGGCCGATCGCATTTTCCGCCAGGCCCTGGATGCGGCGCCGACGGAGCTTGCGGTCTATTTCTGCCTCTACAAGACCCACACCTATCGCGGCCGTCTCGACGAGGCCCAGAGCATCGCTGAGCGCGGGCTGCGCGAGGCCGCGCATCAGGCCGGCTGGAGCCCCGATTGGCGAAGCTGGCAGCCGCACGCCGAGCTGCCGGACGGCGCCGGCCGCTTCGCACTCTATACGTTGAAGGCGCTCGCCTTCATCCATCTGCGCAAGGACGAGCAAAGGCAGGCACACGAACTGCTTGCAGCCCTGCGCCGGCTCGACCCCACAGGCGCGGTCGGCTGGCCGGTCGTCGCCGCGCTCGCCGAGGGACTCCAGTGAGGTGACCATGACGACAGACCTCGCCGGCAACGACACGCTGACCGCGGGCATCGTCGCCGCGCTGCGGACCGTTCACGATCCCGAGATTCCCGTGAACGTCTACGACCTCGGCCTGATCTACCGGATCGAGCCGAAGGATGCCGGCCTGGTCGAGATCGACATGACCCTGACCGCGCCGGGCTGCCCGGTCGCGGGCGAGATGCTGAGCTGGGTCGAGAAGGCGGTGATCGAGGTTGCCGGCATCGAGAAGGTCGCGGTGCGACTGGTCTTCGATCCCCCCTGGGACTCATCGCGGATGTCCGACGACGTCAAGCTCGAGCTCGGCCTGCTCTAGCGCAACAGCCAATGCTCCACCTGAGAGGAGAGAACGCAGATGATCGAACTGACCGCCAGTGACGGAGCCAGCTTCTCCGCCTATCGTGCCGAGCCGACGGAGGTGCCCAAGGGCGCCGTCGTCGTTCTCCAGGATGTTTTCGGCCTCACGCCGGAAATCCGCAAGGCCGCCGATGCGTTCGCAGCCGCGGGTTATGTCGCGATCGCACCATCCCTGTTCGACCGGGTGAAGCCGGGCGTCAGCCTCGGTCACGACGAGGGTGGCAAGGCCGAGGGCGCGGCCATCAGCGCGCAGATCGGCAAGGAGCAGGCCATCTCGGACATCCAGGCGACCGTCGACGCGGTGAAGGACGCCGGCAAGGTCGCGGTCGTCGGCTATTGCTGGGGCGGCGACCTCGCCTACGCCGCGGCCAACAAGGTCAACGGCATCGCCTGCGTGATCGGCTATGACGGCAGCGCGACCGTCGCCGACTATCGTGAGAAACGGAAGGTGCCGACGCTGCTGCATTTCGGCGAGTGCGATCCGGAGCTTCCATTGGAGGCCATCGCACAGTTCCGTGCCTGGCGTCCTGACGTCAGCGCCTTCACATATCCCGAAGCCGCCCAGGGGTTCTCCTGCGACGAGCGCGGCAGTTTTCGCGAGGATGCGGCGGAGCAGGCGCTGGAACGGACCCTGTTCTGGATCTCGCAATATGTCGAGGGACAAAAGCCGATCCTGCTGAAGAATGCCGGCGCCTATGCCCAGGCGAAGACCGAGAAGAAGAAAAAGAAGAAGGGCGGCGACGATCTCGGACCGCCGATGGACTGAGGGGAACACTGATGTCAATCGCGGCTGGATTTTTCATCGACTGGGACGGCAACGCTCGCAACACGCTCGATCCCGGTGGAGGCTATCTCTGCGAGACCGATCCCGCGGCCCGCTACGTCGCCATCATGACGGGACGCGGCGCCCTGGTGCACGAGGGGACGCTCTACGCCAGCATGGCCGACATCGCCAAGGCCGGGATCAAGGCGGTGCTGGTCCCGGGCTCGCACCCCTGGGGCCGCAAGCAAGACGGCTTCTAAAGAGCGACGAGATTAGGATGAATCGTCATCGCGCTTTAGATCATGCTCTAGCCGACAGCAGGGAGTTCCGCATGCTTCCGACCACCATTCTCATCGACGATGCGCCACGTTGCGTGGTGCGGCCGACCGACACCAAGGATCTCAACCGCTTCATTCGAAACGGCAAGGCTTTCCTGCTGGCCGAGAAGCCCGAAGGCAAGATCACGCACCGCGCAGCCAATGAGTCTGAACTGGGACGGTGGCAAAGCGGCCTTGCCCTGCACAAGGCGTGGGGCGGCGCCGAGGAAGAATTCTTTGGCCTGCCGCTGTCGGGGTGACGGAACGTCTCTCAGGCGTGCCCGCCGCGCGCGTCATGTGGATTTCCGGCCTGGTTGCGCATCCAGTCGGCGAGCTTGGTGAGTGCGGCATCGAGCTCTCCGCAAGCTGCTTCATCGGCGACCGTCTCCTCCAGCGCGCCGCGCATGCACAGCAGCCAGGCGTCGCGCTCGGAACTGCCGATCGGAAAGCCCATATGGCGCTGACGCAGTCGCGGATGACCCTTCTCCGGCGAATAGAGTTTTGGACCCCCGGTCCATTCGGACAGATAGCGCTTGAGCACCTGCTTGGTCGACGCGAGATCGTCCGGATGCATGGCCCGAATGCCTTCGGCTTCGGGGAGCGTATCCATCCGGCGATAGAAGCTCTCTACGAGGCGGTCGATCACGACCGTGCCGCCGATCCGCTCGAACATTGAAACTGTGACCGCGCTATCGCTCATGCCTATGCTTTCTGCTGTACGCCTCTACTCGTCCATGCTGGGCGACAGGATGACCTCCGCCGGCGCGCCAGGGCCTTGATCGGCGACAAATTCCAGCGTGGACACGCGCGACAGCCCGTCCCCGCTATCCATCAGAACAACGGCGTCCTCCGGCAGCCCTCTCAGTCGATCGAGCAGTTGAGCGACGGTCACGCCTGGCCTCCTAGTCCGGGTGAATCATGATTTCCATGGTTTCATCATGGTCCTCGAAGCCGCCGAACGGCCGGTCATCCTCGACCAGGCGCTCGCCACAAAGGCAGACTTCGCCGTCCACCACCGCCAGCGCGATCGGCTGGAGGTTCTTGCCGTTGCAGGGACCGTCGATGCAGAGCCCGCTGTCGATCTCGAACGTGGCACCGTGGCGGCCGCATTTGAGGAACGCGCGGTCCTGCGTGAAGAAGTCGCCGCTGCCGATGTTGAGCCAGACCCCGTCATGCGGACAGGCGTGGACATAACCGACATAGGCGTTGTCATGGGTCCGGATCACCACGATCGGAAAGGGCCGGCTCTCGCCTGACACGTCGATGCGCGACAGGCTGAAAGCCCTGGCCCCGCCACGCTCGATGTCATCGCTGGCGCAGATGACGAAGACTTCGATCTCTTCCGGGCCCATGGGCACTCCCCTCGCCGGTCAGGCCGCCGCCGGCACGGCCGCTTGCTTGAGCGCCGCGAGTTCCTCGCGCGTCAGCCTGAAAACACCCCGGCCCCCGGCGAGCGTCTGGTAGACGTCGCCGGCCTTGTCGCTCAGGAAGTCGAACCAGGCCTGCGGCGTGAGGCCATCGGGCCGCTCGCTCATCTCGACCACGGCGCCGTTCGGCGCAAAGCGCGCGTGAAGAATGACGTTCGTGTCCATGGCTCCGCTCCCGCTCACAGGCCCGACGAGAAGCCGAGCAGCTCGATCTTGACGTCCTCGGTGCCGAGCACGGTGGCCTGGCAGGCGAGCCGCGATTTCGAGCCGACACCGACGATCGCATCGAGCTTCTCGTTCTCGAGCCGCGCGATCTTCGACAGGCCCTTGCGGCCCTCCTGCACGTAGATGTGGCAGGAGCCGCATTTGGCCTGGCCCTCGCATTTGTGCGGGATCGCGATCTCGGCGCCGAGCAGCGCGGCCAGCAGCGTCGTTCCCTCCGCAACCTCGATGGTCTTGCCCTCGGGCATGATCGTCAGTGTGGTCATGTCTTTACCCTCTCTGTTGTACGGATCTGTTATTCAGTAGATCGCCGCCCCTGCGCCGACGTTGATCGAGGCGTCCTTCATGGTCTCGACGATGAATTCGATCTGGCTGTCGGTGAGATGCGTATGGAACGGCAGCGCGACGGCGCGATCGGCGATCTTCTCGGTGACCAGCAGGTCGCCGCGGCGATAGCCGAGATCGAAATAGTGCCGCTGCAGGTGCAGCGGATGACTGTAGGCTGCCGCCTCCACCTGCTCGACGCGGAGATCCTCGGCAATGGCGTCGCGGCTCGACCGGGTAAAGCGCGTGCCGAGATGCACGAGATAGAGGAACCAGTTCACCTCCGTCACGTCGGGGGCGACGTAAGGCGGCTTGATGCCCTCGAACGACTGCACGTGGGTCGCGTAGAGCTGCTCGGTCAACCGGCGCCGCTCGATGATCTCATCGATGCGGCCGAGCTGCGCCAGCCCGAGCGCGGCGGCGAGGTCACTGATCCCGGCCTGATAGGCCGCCGTCGAGCTGACCACGACAGAAGAGCGCTCGTTCAGCCGATGTGACCGATGACGGCGCAAGGTCACCGCGAGATCGACATCGTCGGTCACGACCATGCCGCCCTCACCGCAAGTCAGGAGCGACGGCTGGGCGAAATCGAACACCGCGACGTCGCCGAAGCTGCCGACCAGCGCGCCCTTGTAGCGCGAGCCGATCGCCTCGCTGGAATCCTCCAGCAGGAGGAGACCGTGCCGGGTCGCGATATCGCGCAGCTCCGACCAGGGCGCAGGATGGCCGTTGTTGTTGCAGGCGAGGACGGCGCGGGTCCTGGCCGTGATCCGCTCCTCCACCTTTGCGGGCGCCAGATTGCCGGACCAGTAGTCGATATCGGCAAACACCGGCCGTGCGCCGGCGAGGCTGATCGCGTGCGCGGTTTCACGGAACGAATAGGACGAGGCGACGACCTCGTCGCCTGTACCGATGCCGCAGGCCTTCAGCACGAGCAGGAGGCCGATCGTGCCGCTGGGCACCGCGACCGCGTAGGCCCGGCCGACATAGGCGGCAAACGCCGCCTCGAACTCTTCCACGAGCGGTCCGCTGGAGAGCCGCGGCGAGCGCAGGACGGCATCCACCGCCGCGATCTCGGCCAGCGTGATATCAGGGTCGGAGAGCGGAATGACGGCGCCCTGGCCCGCCTCGGCAGGCGCCTCGCAAGTCTCAGCGACGTCGTCATAGGCCAGAGCAGGCTCGGTCATGACCTGGCCTCCCGCTTCGCCAGTACGAGTCCGGTCGCGCGCGCGGGATCGTCGGTAATCTGCGCGCAGTGATCGGCGCTGTCGAGCAGGTGCAGGTCGAACGCGTCAAAGCTGCGGAACGGCGTCTCCGTCACGTCGGATGCATCGCAGCGGATCCAGACAAGGTGCGCGAATTTTCGTCTCAGCTCGAGATAGGCCTGCGCCGCCGCATCCGACGTCGTCAGCACCTGCTCAATTTCCGCCAGCTCCGCCGCTGCCAATGCCATCTCGGTCAAATCCTGCTATTGCCAGAACACGCGCTCGGGATCGGCGTTCAGGACGTCGGTGACCGACCCCAGCCGCTGATGAACGCCGTGCAGCTCCCAGGCGCCGGTCCGGTGATCCTTGCGAAAGACCTGCCAGGTCGCGCTGGCCGCATCGTGATGCAGCAGTGCGACGTCGATCACGCCTCCGTCGGCGTCGATGTTGCGCGAGCAGCACGGACTCTCGATGTGATAGCCCCCGGTCACGCAGCTCACCTTCGGCGAGACGTAGCGGTAGCGCTGCCGCGATCCCAACGCGCGCTCGATCCGCTTGCGGTCGAGCTCGTTGGGATGCGCTGGCATCCCCGGGTCGATCTGTCTGAGGACCGCGGCATTCATCTCGCGCCTCCTACAGCGCACTGATTTCTTCTTCGAGACAGCCGACCACAAGCCGCTCGCCGAACTCGACGAGGTAGATCGGCAGGTTTGCCTCGGTGTGCCGACCGACCTGGACGATCTCCCCGGTGTCGCCGATGCCGACCAGGAGACCCTCCGCCGGCGCATCGGGAAACGAGCCGTCATTGTGCAGGTCCACCGCCGCCTTCACGCGCTGGCCCCATTGATATTTCGGCAGCTTGGGTTCGATCATCATGATGCGGTCTCCGGCAACGGAATGTCCTCGACAATGTCGCGCGGGGTGGCGGGGTCGAGCTCCTTGCGCTTCATCCCGACGCGGTTTCCGCTTTCGAGGAATTCGACGCCGTAGATGTAGAATTGCTGCAGGAACGTGCCGATCGAGACGACGTAACCGACCTCTCCCTTCTTGGCGAGGATGTCGCCGATCTCCTTGCCGGCATAGGTGCCGTCGTTGCGGATGGTGCGCTTGGCCCGCACCTTCTCGCCGAAGCTGAAGAAGGGCGGCGCACTCAGCTCGACGACGTCACTGTCGCGGACGATGTTGCTCATACGGACGCCTCCGTTTCCCGTTCCAACCGCACCGCCACGCGCGTGCGCGCGACCTCGCGCGCCATGCTGTCATCGTCCTCGGCGAGCAGCATGAGCTCGTCGACCGCGGCCCGGCTGGCGACCTCGTAGCGGATGCGCCAGTCCGGGTCGCGGCGCATCAGCACCAGCAGTTCCGGCGACAGGCGCTGCGCGATCTCGAGCCGCACCGCGGCATCGCGATCGTTGATCATGCCGGGCAGCCATCCATCCGGAATGCGCCGGGCCACGACGCGGCGCACTTCCGCCTCCTCATCGTCGATCATCCGACCGAGCAGCAGCGGCGCCAGCTTGCGCGCGACGACGAGACGGACGTAGTAGTCCTCGTCGGAGGCCATCGGCAGCAGTTCGTCACCTTCGATCAGGGTCGCAACCCGCATCCTGACCTCCCGATGCGGATCCTTGCGCAATTGCAGCGCGTAGCGCTTGGGGAGCCGCCGGACCGCGTTCCAGCGCACGGTTTCGTCGGCGTCCCCCAGCAGCGGAGGCAGCAGAAACAGATTGGCGAACTTGGCGGCGATCGCACGCACCTCGAAATGCGGATGGCCGAGATAGACGTCGGCAAGATCGGGGTTCCAATTGAAGAACCGATCGATCCGGCGTGCATAGCGATCGTTGACGCAGGCATGCCTGATGCGGCAGCCGCCGGCGGTGTTGAGCGCCAGATGTGCGCAGCCGGCACAGTCGACCTGATCGCCCCGCCAGTCGCAGGCTTCGTCGATGTCGTCAGTCATCATCGTCGTGCCCCTTCCGATCGAGAACGCCAAGCAGCACCTTGGCGCCGATCTTGTCGGTGGGATCGAGCTCCAACAGCTTCCGGACCGCGAGCCGCCCCTCCTCGATCCGCCCCAGCCGCATCTGGAGGTAGGCATATCCCTTCAGCGAGAACAGGAAGAACCGCGGCAGCATGCTCTCATACTGGCCGAACGCGGCGTCACCGGCGGAGACAGCTTGCCAGTCGGGCGGTAGGCCATTGTCGTGCGCCGCCTTGGCGAGACAGCGGTTTGCGATCTCCAGCGCCTCGGCAAGGCGGCCCTTGTAGAAGTAGAAGCGATAGAGCCCTATCAGCACCGCCGCGTGGCCGGGCGCGAGCGCTTCGGCCTCCCGCAGATGGCTCTCCGCAATCCCATCCAGGTGATAGGACAGTCCGGCCTGCCAAAGGTGATGCTCGGCCTCGCTCGGCAGTCCGCCACCGAGCAACGCGCCGGTGACCAGCGCGTCGTTGATCTCGGATTGCGGATTGAAGCCCGCGTCGGACTGCATCGGGACCACCTAATGATGACCGCAGGAGACCTGCTTCGGATCGTGGAACACCAGCCCGGTCTGGGTCGGCGTATCCTTGAAGTCGATGGTGACGCCGTCGAGCAGCAACCGGCTTTCTGCCGGCAGGAACAGCTTGACGCCATCGCGCTCGACCACGGCGTCGCCGGCCTGCGGCGCGGCAAGCACGTGGATATCCGCCGCAAGGCCCGAACAGCCGCCCGGGCTGACCGCGAGGCGGAAACCGCTGCCCGCCCCGCCGTCCACGCGGAGCATCATGCGCATGAATTTCTGCGCCGCCGGTGTGATCGTGAAGTTCATGTCGTCCCTCTCAAGCTGGTGCCTGGTAGCGCGGCAGCGACGTATCGATCACGCAGGTGTTGTCGACCGGGCACACCGCCACGCATTGCGGTTCGTCGAAATGGCCAAGGCATTCGGTGCATTTCTTTGGATCGATCACGAACGTGCCGCCCTTCTCGCGGATGGCGACGTTCGGGCATTCCGGCTCGCAGGCTGAGCAGCTCGTGCATTGCGAGGCGATGATCTTGAACGGCATCGCTCTCTCCTCAAGCCGCCGAAATCAACGCGCCCTGGCGGATGGCGGCATCGCCGCGCTCCGCGTGCGCGATCTCGCCGCTGTTGACCTTGTCGAGATAAGCCTTGAACCAGGCGATCGCCGACTTCTCGATGAACTCGTGCGCATATTGGTCGACCGGCTCGATGCCGGCCTTGACCAGGTCGGCCTTCGGGCAGCCGCCGATCTTGGCCACGAACACCGCGTGGCAGTCGTTGATGGCGCGGATGATGGTTTCGAGGCTGTCTTCCTCACCGTAGCCGCCCTGGCAGTAGAGATCGACGCGGCGGTGGCCGACGAATTTCGCGCCTGCCGTGGAGAGTTCGTAGACCTGGAACTCCTTGGCATGGCCAAAGTGCTCGTTGATCAGGCCGGAGCCTTTGGTCGCGACCGCGGCCAGCACCTTGATGTCGCTGGAATTGCCTGCGAGCTCGGCAAGCTCCTCCTGCTTGGCGGCGACCTTGGCGACGCGCTCCTCCTCGACCTTGGCCTGATAGGCCTTGCGGGTGTCGGCGTCGTACTTCACCTCCATCGCCATGATCTTCTCGGTGGTGAACTCGGCACTGCGGTCCTCGCCGAGCAGGCCGACCGCGTCGGCGCGGCACTGCCGGCAATGCCGCATCATGTTCATCTCGCCTTCGCAGGAATCCTGCAGCGCTTTCAGCTCCTGCGCGCTCGGACCGCGCTGGCCGTTCAGGCCGAACACGGTGCCGTGCTCCGGCGCGGAGATCAGCGGCATGATGTTGTGCAGGAAGGCGCCGCGCGACTTCACGGCCCTGTTGACCTCGACCAGGTGCTGGTCATTGATGCCGGGAATCATCACCGAGTTGATCTTGCAGAGGATGCCGCGCTCGGTGAGCATCTCCAGACCCTGGAGCTGGCGATCGGTCAGGATCTTGGCGGCCTCGTAACCCGTGTAGCGCTTGTGCTTGTAGAAGATCCAGGGATAGATCTGCGCCCCGATCTCGGGGTCGACCATGTTGATGGTAATGGTGACGTGGTCGACGTTGTACTTCGCGATGGTGTCGACGTGATCGGGCAGCATGAGGCCGTTGGTCGACAGGCACAGCTTGATGTCAGGCGCCGTGTTGTAGATCAGCTCGAAGGTCTTGAAGGTCTTTTCGGGGTTGGCCAGCGGATCGCCGGGGCCGGCGATGCCAAGCACGGTCATTTGCGGAATGGTGGAAGCGACCGCGAGCACCTTCTTGGCGGCCTGTTCCGGCGTCAGCTTCTCGCTGACCACGCCGGGGCGCGATTCATTGGCGCAGTCGTATTTGCGATTGCAGTAGTTGCACTGGATGTTGCAGGCGGGCGCCACCGCGACATGCATGCGCGCGTAGTGATGATGCGCTTCCTCGCTGTAGCAGGGATGGTTCTTCACCTTCTCCCAGATCTCGGTCGGCAGGTCGCCCTGCCCGGCCTGCGATCCGCAGCTCGCCTTGCCGCTGCCGCCGGTGGTGCCGCAGCCCTTGTGCTCGGCGATGCTTTGCATGATCTCGCCGATCTCGGCGCCATTGCCGTTATTCAAATCGTATTGCGCTGAAGCATCCATCGTTCAGTTCTCCTTGCAGGCCGAACAGATCCGGTTTTCGAGAAGCGTCCTAAGAGTCGTTCTAGAAAGGTATTAGCAACCTGCATGCCATCGTCGCGCTCGGCGACTTTCATGGCTGACTTCAAGGAGTTAGCGCGCGCGTCGGGAAATGTCGGATTGGCAACGCGTGTTGGAAAGATGACAGATGCGACGTCATCGACCGCGAGCCTCGATGTGCAGCCGAAGCCGCGCCGCGCGAAGCTGGTTCGCGCAGCGGGATCAGACCGAATATGCAATGACAATCAGCCCGCCAATACGATCTCGATCGCGCGCGAAAGCGGGATCGCGAGCGGGGTCAGGCCCTGGCTGACCAGGAAGCGCAGCTCGTTCTTCGACAGCGCATCCGGCTCGACCACGGCATAGTGGCTCTCAGCCGAGCGCTTCGACACCTGCCGGGCATAGGTGCGCAGCAGCTGGTCGTTGAAGCGGCAACCGAGGAACAGGAAGCTGCGGCCGGTGCGGCGCGCCTTCACCTCGTCCGGAATCGGCGTCTGGATGTCGATCTCCGTCAGCACCTCGACATAGTCCGCGTCGGAGATCAGGAAGTTCTTCGCCGGCGCCACGCCGCCATGGGGCTTGTAGAGAATTGTGGTCCAGCCCTTGGCTTCCGCGCGATCGACTTCCTTCCCGGCGGCATCGTAGAAGCGATACCAGCGATCTTCACCGATGCCGGCCCGGGTGATGCCCTGGATCTCGCCCCAATCGCCACGCCCTGCGAACGCGCTGCGCATCGCACCGTCGTACCAGCTATCGACAATCAGCGGCAGCGGCAACGTCGCAAGATGGCGCTGCAGCGCCGTCGGCGTCACCGGCGTCGCAAAAGCCTCCGCCATCAGTGCGGTCACGGTGGCCCGATGACGTGTGCTTTCGATGTGCTGCGCCGACGCCCAGGCATTGCCTCTGGCACGTCGCGGCAGCGCGACCTTGGTGCCGAAGAAGGCCGCCAGCGCTTCCGGATTCATCGGCACCGCGGGCGCCGCAAGCTCCGCGACGGCCGGCCCGAGATAGGGAATGACCTCGCCTGCGCGCATGCGCGCGACGACACCGCCGAGGATGGCCTCGGCATCGGCCGGATTGGCGAAGTCGATCTGCGGAACCGGCGCGTTCATCACTCGTCTCCCTCTCCGCCACGCTTCTTGGCATTGATCGTGATCGGCAAGTTGGTATCGGCGGCCATCTGCGGCAAATCGAGCACCCAACCATTGGCGATCTTGATCCAGCCGCCCCACAGCGTCTCGTGCTCGGATTCGACGATCGGCTCCTCGAGATCCTTCTTCGGCACGTAGATCGACAGGCCGGTCTCGGGCGAGCGGCGAATCATGACTTTCATGAGCTGAGCTCCTCGGTAAGAGAGGTGTCGCTCGCGCGCTCTTGCCACGAAGGAGACAATGCTCTCAGTTTCGAAAGGATGTCCGGCAGAACCTGCAGGACGCGGTCGATATCGTCGGGCGCGGTCTCGCGCGACAACGAGAAGCGGATCGCGCCGCGCAGTACGCGCGGCGGAACGTTCATCGCGCGCAGCACGTGCGACGGCTCCATCGAGCCGGACGCACAGGCCGAGCCGAGCGAAGCGGCAATGCCGACGCGGTTCAAATGATGGATGATCGCCTCACCCTCGAGATGCTCGAAGGCGATGTTCGACGTGTTCGGCAGCCGGCTTTTCAGATCGCCCAGCACCATGCAGTGGCCGAGCCGAAGAATGCCCTGCTCCATCCGGTCACGCAGCGCGGCCACTTGCGTCCGCTCCTGCTCGAGGTGCGCAGCCGCAAGCGCTGCCGCCTTGCCGAGACCGACGATGCCGGGAACGTTCTCCGTGCCGGCGCGGCGACGACGTTCCTGCGGCCCGCCCAGGATCAGCGGCTTGAATGGCGTTCCCTTGCGAAGATAGAGCGCGCCGATCCCCTTGGGCCCGTGCAGCTTGTGGCCGGACAACGACAGCATGTCGATCTCGGTCGACTTCAGATCGACCGGAATCCGGCCCACGGCCTGCACCGCGTCGGTGTGAAACAGCGCGCCGGCCGAATGGGCCATCTTGGCCAGGAATTCGACGGGGAAGATCGTGCCGGTCTCGTTGTTCGCCCACATCACGGATGCAATGGCGGTACGGGGACCGAGCGCGCGCCGATAGGCCTCGATGTCCAATCGGCCGCGCGTATCGACGGGAATGAGATGGCTCTTGACGCCGCGGCGGCCCAACTCGTCGACCAACGACAGCACAGCGGGATGCTCCACCGCCGTGGTGACGATCTCGTCGCGCCCCTCCTGCACGGCCAGGGCCGAGAGGATCGCGGTGTTGTCGGCTTCGGTCCCGCCCGAAGTGAATACGATCTCATGGTCGAAGGCGGCGCCGATCAGCGCCTGAACTCCGCGCCGCGCTTCCCTCACCGCCCCTGCGACGTCGCTGCCGAAGGCATGCACCGAGGACGCGTTGCCGAACTGCTCGGAGAAGAACGGCAGCATCGCCGCGACGACGGAGGGATCCGTGCGGGTCGTCGCGTTATTGTCGAGGTAGATCGGCCGCACGGCATCCCTCTCTCAGTGACGAGGCCTGTTCAGTGACGAGGCTTGGCCGCTCCAGCAACTGGGATCAGGCGGACGAACTCACCGAGCCGTTCGATCAGCCGGGCCTGGATACCCTCCAACGTCGCGCTGGCGAGCTTGCAGAACACGCAGGCCCCGGTGAGCTTAACCATGATCTTGTTGCCGTCGATCTCGATCAGCTCGCAATCACCCCCGTCGCGCTTGAGATTGGGGCGAACCTCATCGAGCACGGCGCGGACGATGCGCTCGCGATCCGAGGGTTCGGTCGCCGGCGGCTGCTTCAAATGTTCGGATTCGACGAGCATTTCGTATTCTCTTTCTTGCGGGTCGGATAAGGGGACGGCTTAGCTGAACGACTTGCCGCAGGAGCAGCTCGACTTCGCGTTGGGATTGTCGAAGGTGAAGCCGGACCCCTCCAGCGCAACGACGAAGTCGATCGTGGTGCCGTTGAGATGCTCGTGGCTCTTGTTGTCGACGAACACCTTCACGCCGCCGCGTTCGATCACGGTGTCGTCAGGCTTGGCTTCCTCGGCGAGGCCCATCATGTATTTGAACCCGGCGCAGCCGCCGGTCTCGACCATGATCCGGAGCCCGCTCGCCGGCTCCGCCGCCGAGGAGATCGCGGTCTTCACCGCATTCACCGCGCTGTCCGTCAGATTGATCATCGCTCGCCCTCGCTGTCTGGGTCTGTTGCAATGAGGGATCGCAAGTCCCGTGCCAGAGCACATCCGCCTGAAACCGCAGCGTTTTCATCACCTTTCGTCTGTTGCCTTTGCGACGCGTGTCGGGTTTGCGACACGGAGCCTTGGCAGCGCCGCAACAAACGGAATGGCAACGCGATACCGGACGGAGCCGATCCGCTGAACAAGACCGGCCGAATTTGCCCAGCCTTCGAACTTTCGGTGTCACTGATGAAGGGCGGCAAACTCCTTGCATAAGGGCCGTTGAGATTCCGCGCCCGACCGAGATCCGCGCGGCAGATGAACCAAGGAGGTATTCATGACGTCGATCGACAACACCGCTCTCGGCCGCCTGGACAAGGAAGGGCGGCTGCTCAACGCGGTGCTGAAAGGCGACACGACGAAGCCCGGCCGTTTCGGCTTTCGCGGCGATATTGCGCTGAAGTTCCAGGCTCAGGTCGCCGACGAGAAGCGGCCGCCCGACTATTCGATCGAGCAGGTGCTGACGGTCGCGCAAGAGGGTGAAGAGACCATCCCGGTGCTCGCGGGCTATCTGCATTCCTTCGCCTATCTCGCCGACGTCGCCAAGGTGATGAACGGCGCGCTCAGCCCGAAGGGCAGCTACTTCATGTTCTGCAACAACATCGACCTGCTGGCCAAATACCGCACCAGGATCGGCGATATCGAGTTCCGGATCTTGCCGTGCGACGAATCCACGGTGTGGAAGGAAATGATGGACCTCGCCGGCGTCGACAAGAACGACATCAAGAAGCTCGACACCGCCGGCAAGCTCGACTACCTGCTCGACGCCGCCAGGGATCTCGACGGTTCCTATGCCGAGATCTCCTTTGAAGACGGCGTGGCAAAGATGGAACCGGTGAAGAACCGCAACGAAAACCGCCCGGTCTGACGCAGCGGCGTCAGGCTTCCTCTTCGCAGACCGTTTCGTCGTCCTCGACCAGCGTCACGCCGGTGACGCAGATATCGCCGTCGAGGACGGCCAGCGCGATCGGCGTCAGGCTGTCGCCCTTGCACGGTCCATCGACGCAATGGCCGGTGCCGAGCTCGAACGTCGCGCCATGCTTGCCGCACATCAGCCTGGTGCCGTTGCCGTCCAGGAACTGGTGGCGCTCCCAGTCCAGGTTCACGCCGTCGTGCGGGCACCGGTTGAGATAGCCGAATACCTGCTTGCCCCAGCGCACGATCACGATCGGCCACGGCCGCGCGCCGCCGTCCTCGCCGACGATCATGAGCTGGAAGCCGATCGCCCGCTGGCTCGGAATGTCATTGAAGGCGCAGATCGCATAAGCGGTATTCTGGTCCATGCTGTCCTCCTGTGCGGTCAAGTGCCCGGGCGGCATTGCAAGATTCGCGCTAGATGCGCGGCGGCGACCTCGTCATGTCGTCTGTCCGGAATCCGACATGCGCGTCGTGCTTGCTGTAAGGCGCGTCAGCCGAAGCCGCATCCGGGCACCCGCCGTGCGCCGTTTCCGCCGCGTCCGGTGGTCTTGATGCGGTCTCAATGTGCTGGCGCGGCGTGGCACGGAAATTGATGTTGCTCACTCAGGCCCGTTGGCATGGAGAAGCACATGAACGTCGCGTCGGAATTTTCCGCCTGCTCAGAAGACGAGATCAAGGCGCTGCTCGATGGCGGCACGCTGACCGTCTATTCGGTCGCGCGCCCGATCACCGCCGATCGCCCGGTCGATCGCAGCGGCGTATTGGCCATCTTCAAATTCGCAAGCCCGGCCTTTGGCGCCGACGTCAGCTTCGTAGCCAATCCCGTGCCTGCGGGCACCGTCGGCACACCAGGCTTTGCCCGCGCCTGCAAGGCGGACGGCACTGTGGTTGCGGATTTCTCCGCCGGCCCCGGCCCGCGCGAGATCAAGTTCGCCGAAGTGTCCTGCTCGCAAGGCGCGCCCGTGAGGATCACCGCCTTCAAGTTCAACGCCGAAGGTGGCTGGCCGGAGCGGCCCGACTATTACGACGCTCATCCCCGCCCCGGCTTCGCGATGCCGATGGTCCCGTGATGGCTGCCACAACAGACGAAAGCGAGACAGCAATCCGTGTCCTGTCCGATGGCGACAGGTTCGAGTTGCGGGCGAGTGGCGACCGATCGGCCTTCGTTCTGCGATCGAAGGCCGACTTCTTCGTCGCTCATCTCCTGGGTGAGGACGCATCGCGCTTCGAGACGGAGTTTCGCGCGACAAAGCAGCAGCATCCCGCCTGGAGCCCCGGCCAGGCCCTGGCGCGGCTCTGGGATGACGGCGGTTACATGTGGTTCGCGGCGCAGGAGGCCGAGTAACAATGGCGATATTGGTCAAGATCACACAGGACGGCCGCAAGCTCGAAATCGTCGGGCTCGCGATCACGCTTGGCGGCAAGCTCGAGGCGAATGAGCTGATCGAGGTGAAGGATCACCCCTATCGCCGTGCGATCCGGGCGGCCGCCCCCGAAGCGACGCACATGGCCGGGCGCGTGCCCCTGACGCGCGAGGAAGCCGACGTCGTTCTCGCCGCGTTCAAGCAGGCCGAAGCAGACATGCTCGCCAATCCCGTCGCCATCCACGAGCGATTCCGCGTTGCCGCAATGATGAAGGCACGCGAGCAGGGCATCGAATAGAACGGATGACGTGGTTCGCCACGCATCAATTGATCAGGTGCCTGCGCCGGCGATAGCTGCCTGCCTCGCCGACCTCGAACATGGCCCCGATCCCGGGATGCCTGACCGGCTCGCCGGAATCGTCGGGCTCGAGGTCAGTTTCGGCGATACTCGCCACATAGGGAACTTCGTCGTCCTCGGCAAACAGCCGGTAGACCAGACCACTGGCAGTCCCGTTCGTAACCGGCTCGCCATCCGTGCCGGCGAACGACGTGTCGACGTCGAAGATGACCCCGCGCATCGCATAGAGCCGATGGCGGATCACCTGGCCGATATTGTACCTGGCAAACTGGGTCTTACTCATCACACGTCCGCCGTTACCGCTCAGGCGGCCGCGGGAGCGTGGGTCTGGCAGTTGGTCGGGCAGACCCGCGCGCAGGCGCCGCAACCGATGCAGGCGCCGTCGTCGTTCATCACCATGACTTTCTTCTCGACCTCGTCATCATCGTCATCGAGGTCGATCATCTCGCCGTCCTCGTTGATCCCCTTCAGCGTCATGACCTCGCGACCGCAGACCTTGTAGCAGCGGCCGCAGCCGATGCATTTCTTGGGATCGATCGAAACCAGATAATCCGGCCTCCAATCGCGGCCGTCGCGGGTTGCATAGGACATGATCGGGATCCAGTCAGGCCTTTTCCAGCATCTTGAGGTCCTCGCGCTTGCGCTCGAGCTCGGAAAAGGCGTCGTGGGCCTTCTGGGCCACGCTCAGGATCGAGGTCCAGTTGATCGGCAGCTCCTCCGAGAGATCGTGGAGGTCCATCTTGGCCTGCGTCGCCTTGGCCGACAGCTTCTTGATCTCGGCCTTCAGGGTTTCAAGATCGCTCATGCTCAACCTCAGTAGTTCGCAACGTCTGGGAATTTGCGGATCATTTCGACGGCGCCGGCGACGTATTTGTCGCCCTCGGCCGCGAGCTTGCCGAGATTGTCGAAGCCGAACCGGTGCACGTCGCGCAACTGCTTGTTGACGACGATCAACCGTCCGCCGATCAGGACCATGCGGCCGAAGCCTTCGTGATGCATCTTCAGCATCGGCGAGATCATGACTCCCGTCGCCTTCTCGACCGAAAGCGCGACCGCATTGAAGAACAGCTCCATGCGCCAGATCGTATCGGGATCGGGATCGCCGACGATCGGCAGCGCGCGCCGCTTCTCCTTGTCGAGAATGTAGGGCTCGAGCAGGTCGAGATCCTTCTTGCCCTCCCAGGCGCCATGGGTGTCCTGGGCGCGCCAGATCTTGACGAGCTCCTTGACGAACGGCGCGTCGGCCGCGGCGTCGGGTTGAACGAGTTCTGCGGCCTCAGGCATGATGGTTGTCCTCAGTCTTCGAGATCAAAGCTGCGTTCCTGGTCCTTCGCCAGCACCTTGCGCAACCAGGGCGGCGGTGCCCCCTTCAGCACGTCCTCCAGCTTGACGCAGAGGTCGTCGATCGCTTCAGGCTGCGCCACCTTCATCGGGTGGATGTTGTTGGCGACGACCCGTGCCGCGCCCGAGCCGCCGATCGCCGCGACATAGAGGATCGTGCAATCCTTGATCGCCTCGATCTTCGGCGCCAGCTTGTCCTCGTTGCCGTCCTCCTTGAGGTCGCCATCGAACTGGATGGCCTCGACGAAATGGTGTCCCTCGGGGCTGACGTCGTAGATGGCGATGTTCTTGGCCCAGCCGAAATGCGCGTCGACGCGCTTCAGGTCCTGGGTCGCAAAGGCGACTTTCATCGATCTGGTCCCTCTCCTTCGTTCAGTGCAGTTGCGGCGGAACGACCTGAAGGCCGGTCTCGGTGTTCCGCCAGGTCTCGGGCGTCGGCTGATGGTTGTCCTCGCGGTCGGCGATGACGAGATTGGCGAGATCGAACACCAGATCGCGGGTGCCACGATAGCCGACCGACATCAGATGCCCGGCGCCGAGGCGGTCGAACATCGGGAAACCCGCGCGATAGAACGGGATTTTCAAGCGCGAGGCCGCCTGGCGGCCATGCGAATGGGTGATGAGCAGATCGCAGTCGCGCGTCTTGGCGAGCTCCTCGAGATCCTCGAGATCGCCAATCAGGACCTCGTTCGTCCTGACACGCTCCAGCACGGGCGACGCCGTGGTGGTCACCGCAACCGAGACCTCGGCGCCCATCTCGTGCAGCATGCTCGACAGGTCGAACAGCAGGTCCGGCTCGGCACCGATCGCCAGCTTGCGGCCGCCGATGTGGAAATGCGTGTCCAGCATCGCGTCCGCAAGCTGGCCGCGCTGCCGGCGATATTTCGGCGGCACAGGCCGGCCGCTGATCTCACTCAGGAAGGCGATGAACTCGTCATTGGGGATCAGCCCGCAGAGCCGCTCGAACAGCCGGAACGGCACGCCGGCCCTCTCCTGCATGGCTTCCGCCGCACGCTTCATCTGCGCGCCGATCGCGATCGTCCAGCCCGCCTGCCCCATGGTGGCGATCTCGTCGACCCCGATGCCGCCGATCGTGGTCGGCGTGAACTCGTCCGGGATATGACCATCGAGGGAGCCAGCGAGATCCGGCAGGAAGGACGGGCGAAGCCCGAAATCCTCGATGATCGTGCGCAGCTCGTCGAGATCGCCGGGCGTGAGGTGGCAGCCCGGCAGGACATTGACGCGCGCGGGATCGCGAGGCGCCGAAGCGTCGACCGGATCGACCAGCAACTCGACCATGCGCGCGACCGTCTTCTCCCAACCGTCCTGGAACGCGTCCTTGAAATCGGGCGTGGAGACGTAGACCAGCGGGAACTTCTCGAGCTGCGGATGCTTCTGCCGGATCAGGCGAATAAACCCCTCGACGTCGTCGCCCTTGGTCTCGGTGACGCCGGTCGAGTTGATGCCGATGATCTCGGGCTTGGTGCGATTGTAGATGTTGAGGATGGCCTGCTCGACATTCTCATAGCCGCCGAGCACGGTCGCAACCTCGCTCATGGCCGTGGTCTGCATCGGCACGGCCTCCTTGAAGTGCCGCACGAACAGCGTCAGCCCGAACGAGGTGCAGCCCTGCGAGCCGTGCAGCAACGGCATCGCACCGCGCAGGCCCATGAAGGCGAAGGAGCCGCCGATCGGCTGGCTCATCTTGAGCGGATTGACCGAGCAGGCCTTTTTGGACGTGGTGACGATCGCCATGAGGAGCGCCCTACTCCGCTGCCTGCAGCACCGGCGCCGGCCGGGTCGCCAGGATGTCCTCGACCCGTCCCTTGCAGGCACCACAGCCACCCGAAGCGTTGGTATGCTCCTTCACCCCATCGACAGTGGTGAGGCCGTGCGCAGCGATGGCATCCTCGATGCTGCCGACGTCGACGGTCTTGCAGACGCAGATCTTCCTGGCGCGGCGCGCCGCCTCGGCGCGAGCCGGGTCGGCGGCGATCTCCGCGGCCTGCGCATCCATCTCCGCCATCGCCTTGGTCTGCCAGTTGACGCCGGCATCGTCCCACGGCGCTGGCTTGCGGAGCTGCGCCCACATTGGGTTGTAGAGCGCCTTCTCGATTTCCTCCATCAGCTTGACCATGCCGATGTAGCCCATATAGCCGTGACAGCGCTCCTGGTTGATGTCGAGCCAGGGCATCGCCGCCTTCAGGGCGACGAATTGCGACTTGCCGCCGGAGAGCATGATGTCGGCGCGCGCGTCCTTCAGCATCTTGTACATCTCGCGCGGTGTCATATCCTCGATCATGTGGGCGTCCTGGCCCATCAGCTCCTTGATCCGCTCCTTGTCCTCCTTGGTCGACTTCTTCACGGACGTGCCGACGATCTCCAGCCCCGCCTCCTGCAGCGCTGCGACCACCGACCAGGATTTGACGCCGCCGGTGATCAGCAGCACCTTCTTGTCCTTGAAGCGCGGCTTGAAGCGCTCGATCGCAGTCCAGGCCTTGGCTTCCTCGCGTGCGATCACCGCCTCGGTCCGCTCCATCAGTTCCGCCGGCGCACCGCGCTCGATCAGCATACGGGCAATCTCCCGCAGCGAATCGCTGGAATCCTGGATGCCGTAGAACGAGCCTTCGAAGAACGGAATGCCGTAGCGCTCCTCCATCTTGCGGGCGACATTGATCATCGCCTTGGAGCAGACCATCATCGCCGCCTTCGCCCGGTGCGAATAGGCAAGCTCACGATATTTGCCGTCGCCGGAGATGCAGGAGAGGATGCGGATGCCGAGCTCGTCGAGCAGCGGCTTGATCTGCCAGAACTCGCCCGAGAGATTGTATTCCCCGATGATGTTGATGTCGTAAGGCGTGGTGTAGTCGGGCTCCTCGGTACCGATCACGTGCTCGAGCAGCGCTTCGCCGGCGAGCTTGTTGCCGAGGTTCTTCGGGCCGACGAAGCCCGGGGAATTGACGGGGATGACCGGCTTGCCGAATTTCGTCGCCGCGGCCTTGCAGACCGCATTGATGTCGTCGCCGATCATGGCGGGCACGCAGGTCTGGTAGACGAAGATCGCCGGCGGATCGTATTTCTCGATGACCTCCTTGATCGCCTTGTAGAGCCGCTTCTCGCCGCCGAACACGATATCGGTCTCGTTCATGTCGGTGGTGAAGCTTCGCCGCCAGAGATCGGAGCCCGACGAGGCTGACCCGCGATTGTCCCAGGAATTGCCCTCGCAGGCGATCGGACCATGGACGAGATGGGCGACGTCGGTGAACGGCTGGAGCGCGATCTTGGCGCCGTCGAAGGCGCAGCCGCCGGCAGCCCCACCTGGCTGCAGCTGCTTGGTGCAGCCCTTCTTGCGCTCGGCCTCCGTCTTGTTGGCGTTCTTGCCGCAGCCCGGCTCGTTGAAGACGTCTTGAATGGTGGCCGACAGCGAGCTCATGCGTCTCTCCTATTCCCTGACCCGCTGCGCGAGCATGATGCCCCGCAGTCTCGATCGCTCTGGCTAGACTGGTGGTCTGCCGCCGCCCCGTCGGGCGGCGGCAGCTCTCCCCGGCATCAACGGATGATGTCGAAGCTGTAGTCGGTCTTGGCCGGCACGTTGGTGTTCTTGTCGATCTCGTCGAAGATCTTGTCGAGGATCTTGACCAGAACGTTCATGCCACCCTGATAGCCCCACACCGGATAACGATGGTGATGATGGCGGTCGAACACCGGGAAGCCGATGCGGATCAGCGGCGTGCCCGTGTCGCGCTCCAGGTACTTGCCGTAGGTGTTGCCGATCAGGAAGTCGACCGGCTCGGTGAACAGCAGCGAGCGCATGTGCCAGAGATCCTTGCCGGCATAAGCGTGGCAATTCTTGCCGAACGGCGAACTCGCAAACAGCGCCTCCATCTTCTCGGCCCACGCCTTGTTGCCGTTGGTGGAGAGCACGTGGGTCGGCTCGGCGCCGAGCTCGAGCAGGAACGCCGCGAGCCCGTAGCAGAGGTCCGGATCGCCGTAGATCGCGAACTTCTTGCCGTGGATATGCGCGCTGGAGTCGGCCATGGCGTCGACCAGGCGACCGCGCTCCTGCTCCAGCGCCTTCGGGATCGCCTTGCCGGTGATCCGCGACAGCGTCATCAGGAACTCGTCAGTGGCGCTGACGCCGACCGGATGGTTGAAGGCTGCGACCTCGTGGCCGTGGTTTGCGATGAAGGGGAGCGTCTTCTCCGTGCAATATTGCTGCATGGAGATCGTCGCCCTGGCGTGGATTGCATTCGCGGCATCCTCCAGCGTGGTACCGCCGTCATACATGCGGAATTCGCCGTCGGTCGGGGTGTCGAACACGTCGCTGTTGTCGGCAAGGATCGTGTACTCGATCCCCATCAGCTCGAAAATGCGCTTCATCTCGCGGATGTTGCCGACGGTGTAGCCATCGAAGCCGCCGATGAAGTTGATCTTGTCGTTCTCCTTGCGCTCCAGCTTCGGCGCGGTGCCGGCCTTGCCGTCCCAAAAGTGGTCGAGAATGCCCTTGAGTGCATTGTCGTAGCCGGTCACATGGCTGCCGACGAAGGCGGGCGTGTGGGCGAACGGAACATCGTACTCCGCCGGAACCGAGCCCTTCTCCTTGGCGGTCTTGATGAAGGCGTTGAGGTCGTCGCCGATCACCTCCGCCATGCAGGTGGTGGAGACCGCGATCATCTTCGGCTTATACATGTTGTAGGTGTTGGCAAGCCCGTCGATCATGTTGTTCAGGCCGCCGAACACGGCTGCGTCCTCCGTCATCGACGAGGAGACGCAGGAGCTCGGCTCCTTGAAATGCCGCGACAGATGGCTGCGGTAATAGGCGACGCAGCCCTGCGAGCCGTGCACGAAGGGCAACGTGCCCTCGAAGCCGACGGCGACGAACACCGCGCCGAGCGGCTGGCAGGCCTTGGCAGGATTGACGGTCAGGGCCTCGCGGGCAAAATTCCTCTCGCGATATTCAGGCGTCTTGGCCCATTCGCGGATGCGCTCGACCTCCGCGGGATCATGCGGATTTTCGAACAGCGTCTTCTTGTTGGCCAGCATCTGCTGGTATTCCGGACCGCGGAACAGCTCGAAGTGATCGAGCACGTGTTCGGCATTCTGAGTCATCTTGGCACCTTCGTTGGATGTCGTGTTCGATCGCCTGTCTCTCGGCTCTTCCCGGGGATCGGGAAGAGCCGGACCTCGCCTCTGTTATTCGGCCGCCATCAGGCTCGGCCGCGGGGCATCCTTCCAGGGTGCCTTGGTCTTCTTCCAGATCGGGGAGTTGATGGCCATGTCCATGTCGCGCGCGAAGATCGCGAACCCGTCATAGCCGTGATAGGGACCGGAATAGTCCCAGGAGTGCATCTGCCGGAACGGCACACCCATCTTCTGGAAGACGTACTTCTCCTTGATGCCGGAGCCGACGAGGTCGGGCTGGATCTTCTCGACGAAGCGCTCGAACTCGTAACCGGTGACGTCGTCGTAGATCAGCGTGCCGTCCTTGACGTAGTGCTGGGCGGTGCGCTGGTAGTCGTCGTTATGGCCGAACTCGTAGCCGGTGCCGACGACCTCCATGCCGAGATCCTCATAGGCGCCGATCACGTGCCGGGGCCGCAGGCCGCCGACGAACAGCATCACCGTCTTGCCTTCGAGGCGCGGGCGATACTTGGCGATCACCGCATCCATCAGCGGCTGGTATTTGGCGATGACGCGCTCGGCGCCTTCCTTGATCTTGTCGTCGAAGAAGCTCGCGATCTTGCGCAGCGATTCCGCGATCTTGGAGGGGCCGAAGAAATTGTACTCGCACCAGGGAATACCGAACTTCTCCTCCATGTGACGCGAGATGTAGTTCATCGAGCGATAGCAGTGCAGTACGTTCAGCTTCGCCTTGGGCGTCGCCTCCAGCTCGGCAAGACTGCCGTCGCCGGACCATTGCGCGATCACGCGCAGCCCCATCTCCTCGAGCAGGATGCGCGAGGACCAGGCGTCGCCGCCGATGTTGTAGTCGCCGATGATCGCGACATCGTAGGGCGTGGATTCGAACGCCGGCTTCGCTTCCGGGGAGACCTTGTCGAAGATCCAGTCGCGCACGGCATCGTTGGCGATGTGGTGGCCGAGCGACTGCGAGACGCCGCGAAAGCCCTCGCAGCGCACCGGCACGATGGTCTTGCCGTCATACTCCTTCGACTTCACCTTCGAGACGGCCTCGATGTCGTCGCCGATCAGACCGATCGGGCATTCGGACTGGATGGTGATGCCGTGGTTGAGCGGGAACAGCTCCTGGATCTCGTCGATGATCTTCGCGAGCTTCTTGTCGCCTCCGAACACGATGTCCTTTTCCTGGAAATCGGAGGTGAACTGCATCGTGACGAAGGTGTCGATGCCGGTTGTGCCAATGTAGTAGTTGCGCCGCGCGGCCCAGGAATACTGGCCGCAGCCCACAGGGCCGTGGCTGATGTGGATCATGTCCTTGATCGGCCCCCACACCACGCCCTTCGAGCCGGCATAGGCGCAGCCGCGAATGGTCATCACACCGGGAATCGACTTCAGGTTCGACTTGACGCCGCAATCGGACTTGCCGGCCTCGTGCACATTGAGGTGCTTGGCGCGGCGCTTGGCGGTCTTCTCCGGATAAACCTTCAGGACCTCGTCGATCAGTTGCTTGTTGCGGGCCTTGATCTCGGCGACGCTCTCGGTGGTTGCTAGGCTCATGCGAATATCCTTCGGTTATCCTCTGTGTGAAGGGTCGGACGCCTCCTCCGAAGCGCCCGATATACGGACAAATCTCACAACCCGATCTGTCCCTGGTGTAGACACTCTGCTTTCCTTCGGCCGATGGTCCGGCGCGCCGCTCTCTCGATCTCACTCGCGCGGGGCCGACCAGCTCCCGGATAGCGAGGAGAGCAGGTCTGACGACCGCGCCTTGCGCAGAGACTTTTGCAACGGGTGTGCCAACCCTTCCCGAGCGAGAAAAGCGAAGCGATTGAAGGCAGATAGCGAAGCGACCGGCGATTGTTGCAAACCCGACATCGCATCATGTCGACATGCACCTGCGCGAGAGGCTGTCTGAAACAAAACAAACCGAGAGCGCGACCAACACACGTCGAACATGCGCCTTTGCTTACGAAAACACCGATCCTCGCCGCGGTACGGAGCTTGCTTGATGCGTCTCACCAACGCATCGAGGTTTCCATGCAATACGAACCGGAATGGCACGCGAACGACGACCAATCGACCGTATTCGTGATCGAACGCGATCAGGTGGTGCGGTCCGCGCTCCACTACATCCTGCAAGAGCGCTATCGTACCTACACTTTTGCGTCGCTCGACGACGCCCTGGCGTCGGCCATGGATGCACCGGACACGGTGCTCGTCGGAACGAGCATTCTGCAGGGCGAGAATGACGGGATCGTCGCGGCACTCGGCAGACGCTATGGCGGCGCAGCGGTCCTGGTCGTCGCCGACCGCAGCTCCGATCCGCTCGCCCGGCTCGCTCTCGAACGCGGCGCGCGCGGCATCGTCTGCAAGCCGATCTCGTTCGACGCGGTGTGCGAGGCGGTCGACCGGGCTCTGACCACCCCGATCTTTCGCAACGTGCCGTCCCGGCTCATCCGCGTGGCCTTCGGCTGACGCGGTCCTCCAAGCGTAACCTTCAGGAAGGAACCGATGCCCCAACCGCAACCGGCGCCGATCACGGACATCATCGAGAACTTTTCCCTGCTCGAGGAGTGGGACGATCGGTACCGCTACGTCATCGAGCTCGGGCGCAAGCTGCCGCCGTTTCCCGAGGTGCAGCGCACCGACGCCAACAAGGTGCAGGGCTGCGTCAGCCAGGTCTGGCTGGCAACGGCCGTCGAGCAGCGCGATGGACAGCCGTTCCTTACCTTTGCCGGCGACAGCGATGCCCACATCGTTCGCGGCCTGGTCGCGATCCTGATTGCATTATTGTCGGGACGGACGGCCTCGGAGATCGCCGGCGAAGATCCGGTCACGCTGTTCGAACAGCTCGGTCTCGGCGAGCATTTGACGCCGCAACGCTCCAACGGCTTCCGATCGATGGTGGCCCGGATGCGCGCAGACGCACACGCCACGCTGGCCAAGGCCGCTTGAGACCTTACGGGGGACGTCAGGCGGCGTCGAAGGCGGTTCCCATCCGGACCATCTCGCGGCCCCGCATGATGACGAACACCGACCGGGCCATGAACTCGACCGTGTAATAGACCTCGCCGAGGAAGCGCCAGCTCTCGCGCACGATCCCGGCGTCGCCGGGGTGCACCAGCGCCTCCCCGACATCTTTGTGCGGATACATGCCATCGTTCCTGATCAGCGCCGCCGCGCAGACCGGTTCTCCGGGCGCAAACTCGCCGGTGAAACGCCGCTCCCCGTTCCGGACCGCCTGACGCTGACGGGCGTCGCAGACGATGCGGGCGACCGGCCGCGGTTTGACCGACCGCGATTCGGCAGGCAGCGGCTTGGTCGCGATCCGGCCACTCATGAGAACAGCTCCTGCGCCCTGGTCAGGGCTTCCGCCAGCGCATCGACCTCCTCCATCGTGTTGTAGAGGGCGAACGAGGCGCGGCAGGTCGCGGTCACGCCGAAGCGATCGAGCAGCGGCATCGCGCAATGAGTGCCTGCCCGCACCGCGACGCCCGAACGGTCGATCACGGTGGCAAAGTCGTGAGCGTGGGCATTCTTCATCTCGAAGGACACCAGCGCCCCCTTCTCGGCGGCCGTGCCGATGATCCGCAACGAGTTGATTCCGCGCAGCCGTTCCTGGGCATAGGCGAGCAGGCCGCTCTCATGCTTTCGGATTCGCTCCTTGCCGATGGACTCGATGTAGTCGATCGCAGCACCCAAGCCGATCGCCTGCACGATCGGCGGCGTACCTGCCTCGAAGCGATGCGGCGGCTCGCCATAGCTGACGGAATCGCACGAGACTTCCCGGATCATCTCGCCGCCTCCGTTGAACGGCGGCATCGCGGCGAGGTGCTCGTACTTGCCGTAGAGCGCCCCGATCCCGGTCGGTCCGTACAGCTTGTGGCCGGTGATGACGTAGAAATCGCAGTCGATATCGCGTACGTCGACCTCCATGTGGACGGCGGCCTGCGAGCCGTCAACCAGCACCGGGATCCCGCGCGCATGAGCCAGGCGGACGACCTCCTTGACCGGAACGACGCTGCCCAGCACGTTCGACATCTGGGTGATCGCGACCAACCTGGTCCGCGCGGTCAGCAGCTTTTCGAATTCGTCGATCAGGAAATTGCCGTCGTCGTCAACCGGAGCCCATTTGATCACCGCGCCCTGCCGCTCGCGCAGGAAGTGCCAGGGAACGATGTTGGCGTGGTGCTCCATGATCGAGAGCACGATCTCATCGCCCTCGCCGATCCTTTCACGACCGAAGGTCTGCGCCACGAGATTGATCGCTTCGGTGGCGCCGCGCGTGAACACGATCTCCTCGCGCCGCTCCGCATTGAGGAACTTTGCGACCCTGTCGCGGGCGCCTTCATAGGCCTCCGTGGCGGCGTTGGCGAGGTAGTGCAGACCGCGATGCACGTTGGCATATTCACTGGTGTAGGCTTCGGTCAACCGCTCCAGCACCGCCAGCGGCTTCTGCGCGGAGGCTGCGTTGTCCAGGTAGACCAGCTTCTTGCCGTGGACCTGCATGGACAGGATCGGAAAGTCCTGGCGGACGCGATAGACGTCGTAACTTCCGTTGCTCACCGCCGGATGCATGGACCTAGTCCCGCCCCTTGAGCCAATCGAGCATTATCCGCGACAACGCCTCGCGCAGATCCTCGCGCACGATTGCGTCGATCACCTCGCCCACGAACGCCTGGATCAGCAGCGCTTCGGCCTCCTTCTCCGGAATGCCCCGGGCCATCAGGTAGAACTTCAGCTGGTCGTCCAGCGCACCCGTGGTCGTGCCGTGCCCGCACTGAACGTCGTCCGCGAAGATCTCCAACTCCGGCTTGCAATTGGCGACCGCCTCGTCCGATAGCAGCAGCGCGCGCGCCATCATCCTTGCGTCGGTCTGCTGCGCGCCCGGTTGCACCGTGATCTTGCCCTGGAACACCGCGCGAGCCTCGTCGTCGACCACGGCCTTGAACACCTCTCGGCTCTGAGAGCCGGCGGCGGCATGATCGACGGTCAGCGTGGTGTCGGCGTGCTGGCGGCCGGCCAGCAGGCACGCCTGGTGCACGCTGGCCGTGATCCCCTCGCCTGCAAACCTCAGAAAGAGCTGGTTGCGCACCACGGCGCCGCCGGTCGTGAAGCCGAATTCGCGATAGGTCGCCCCAGCGCCGATCTCGGCCAGCAGCGTCGCGATATGCAATGCGGCCGCGCCCTCACCGGTGACCTTGACATGGTCGAGCACGGCGCGGTCCCCGACGATCATCCGAAGCGCGGTGTTGACCTGGTACTCCGACTGATCCGGCCCCTCATGCGTCTCGACCAGCGTGACGGCGGCACCGCTCCCGAGCTCCAGCAACGACCGCGTGAACATCGCGGACGGTGTGGCGGCCGTGGTCACGAACGCCAGGTGGATCGGCCGCGCCACGACGACATCGGGATCGACCGCGATCATCACCCCATCTGCAGCGAACGCGGTGTTGAGTGCCACAGCCACGTCATCCCCGGCCATCCCGGCATCGAGCGCGCTCGGCATGCCATCGCCATCGAGTGTCTTGATTGTCGCACGGACGCTGAGGCCGGGCTCGAGATCGGCAAGATCCGACAGTTCGGGGACGAAGGCGCCATCGACGATGACCAGCCTGCGAAAATCGAGGTCCGCAAAGGCGGTCCCCGACTTTACCGCAGCCGCCTTGGCAGCGGCACTAGGCAGGGGCGCGAGCGGCTTGGCGTCGCGCACAAGGCGCCTGAGATCGGTGTATTTCCATGATTCGACGCGCGAATGCGGCAGGCCCTGTGCCACGAAGCGATCGAAGGCATCGCGGCGGAGAGCCTTCACATCGCTCCCGCCGGGCAGGCCCTTGTGCGCAGCCGCGAACAGATCGGCAAGCCCGATCTCGGCGGCGGTCTTCACGGGACGGATCTCGGCATTCATTGTCAGGCCGCCTCGCTCTGATACTGCGCGTAGCCCGTTGCTTCCAGCTCGAGCGCGAGCTCCTTGCCGCCGGTCTTGACGATGCGGCCGGCCGACAGCACGTGCACGACATCGGGCACGATGTAATCCAGCAGCCTCTGGTAATGGGTGATGACGATCATCCCCCGGTCCGCAGCGCGCAGGCGATTGACACCGTCGGCGACGATACGCAGCGCGTCGATGTCGAGACCGGAATCTGTCTCGTCCAGCACGCAGAGGCGCGGCTCCAGCAGCGCCATCTGGAGCGTCTCGTTACGCTTCTTCTCACCACCGGAGAAACCGACATTGAGTGGCCGTTTGAGCATCTCGGGATCGATGCTGAGTTGCTTGGCGAGTTCGCGTACGCGCTTGAGCACGTCGGGCGACGACAGTTCCTCCTCCCCGCGCTTCTTGCGCTGGGCGTTCAGCGCCGTGCGCAGGAACGTGAGCGTGGCGACGCCCGGAATTTCCAGCGGATACTGAAAGGCCAGGAACAGCCCCTTAGCGGCGCGCTCGTCCGGATCCATGGCGAGGAGATCCTCGCCATTGAAGAACACCTCGCCGCCGGTGATCTCATAGCCCGGCTTTCCCGACAGCACATAGGACAGGGTCGACTTGCCCGCGCCGTTGGGACCCATGATGGCATGGATCTCGCCCTTGTTCACGACGAGATCGAGGCCGTTGAGAATTTGCCGGCCGTCGATCTCGGCCTTCAACCCGCGGATGTCGAGGAGCACCGTCATCACACTTCTCCTTGCCTGTTGGGCTCGAAGGCGGTCATCCGACGCTCCCTTCAAGCGAGATCGAGATCAGCTTCTGCGCTTCCACCGCGAATTCCATCGGCAGTTGCTGCAGCACGTCCTTGACGAAGCCGTTGACGACGAGGCCGACAGCCTCTTCCTGGCTAAGGCCGCGCTGGACGCAGTAGAACAGCACGTCCTCGGAGATCTTCGACGTCGTCGCCTCGTGCTCGAACGTTGCCGAAGAGTTCTTGGCCTCGATGTACGGCACGGTGTGCGCGCCGCATTTGTCGCCGATCAGCAGGGAATCGCAGGCGGTGAAGTTGCGCGCGCCGGTCGCCTTGCGGTGCGCGGTGACGAGACCGCGATAGGTGTTCTGCGACTTGCCGGCGGCGATGCCCTTCGAGATGATGCGGCTCGACGTGTTCTTGCCGAGATGGATCATCTTGGTGCCCGAATCGACCTGCTGGAAGCCGTTCGAGATCGCGATCGAGTAGAACTCGCCGCGGGAGTTGTCGCCGCGCAGGATGCAGCTCGGATATTTCCAGGTGATCGCCGAACCGGTCTCGACCTGGGTCCAGGAGATCTTGGAATTGTTGCCGCGGCAGTCGCCACGCTTGGTGACGAAATTGTAGATGCCGCCCTTGCCTTCCGAGTTGCCCGGGTACCAGTTCTGCACCGTCGAATATTTGATCTCGGCATCGTCATGCGCGACGAGCTCGACCACGGCGGCATGCAGCTGGTTCTCGTCGCGCTGCGGCGCGGTGCAGCCTTCGAGATAGGAGACGTAGGAGCCCTTGTCCGCGATGATCAGCGTGCGCTCGAACTGGCCGGTGTTGCGCTCGTTGATGCGGAAATAGGTCGACAACTCCATCGGGCAGCGCACGCCCGGCGGCACGTAGACGAACGAGCCGTCGGAGAACACCGCCGAGTTCAGCGTCGCGTAGAAATTGTCCGACGTCGGAACCACCGAGCCGAGATACTTCTGCACCAGTTCGGGGTGTTCGCGGATCGCTTCCGAGATCGGCATGAAGATCACGCCGGCCTTCTTCAGCTCGGCCTTGAACGTGGTCGCGACCGAGACCGAATCGAACACGGCGTCGACCGCGATCTTGCGGCGCGCCGGATCTTCCTCGCCGGGCTTCGGCTCGACGCCCTCGAGCATGGCGACCTCCCGCAGGGGAATGCCGAGCTTCTCGTAGGTCTTCAGAATCTCCGGATCGATCTCGTCGAGCGAGCTGACCGTCTTCTTCGGCTTCGGCGCCGCGTAGTAGTAGAGATCCTGGAAGTCGATCTTGGGATAATCGACGCGCGCCCAGGTCGGCTCGGTCATGGTCAGCCAGCGCCGATAGGCCTCCAGCCGCCACTGGAGCATCCAGGCGGGCTCGTTCTTTTTCTGTGAGATGAACTTTACGATCTCTTCCGAGAGCCCCTTGGGAGCCTTCTCGGTGTCGATCAGGGTCTCAAACCCATAACGATATTGGTCGACGTCAATCCCGCGGACCCGTTCGATCGTCTCCTGGACCGCAGCCATCTATCGCTCCGTTCGCAAGGCAGATTTCACAGCATGCACCATCGGCTTGACCTCAGGCCGGAATGCAGGTGTCGGGCACCGGACAGACGACCGCGCACTGCGCCGTGTCGAAATGGCCTTCGCACTCCGTGCACTTCTTCGGATCGATCACGTACATGTCGCGCTTGAGGCTGATCGCGGCGTTCGGGCACTCGAACTCACATGCGCCGCAAACCGTGCATTGTGAGGCGACGATCTTGTAGGACATGTGTTCGACTCCTTGAGCAGGTGATGCCGTCGAACATCTCCTTTCAAGCGCCGTGCCAATCGTGAAGAGTTGGAAATTCAACGACTATTTGCGCTGAGCCTTTGTCATGGCTCCGACAGCATGTCGCATCTGCGACAGTCGCCGTCAGAGCCGCTTGACCTCGACGCCGTACTTCTTCAGCGCGTAGCCGATTTGCCTCGGCGTCAAGCCCAGCAGACGCGCCGCCTTGGCCTGGACCCACCCGGACTTTTCCATGGCCGCAATGACGCGATCACGGTCAGCAACGCTCCCCATCAGCGACTCGGCGCCAACGTTCGACCCTGGCGCCACCGGCTCGACGGCCGGCGGAGATGCGCCGGCGGCCACGCGCGGGGCTGCGGCGGGAAGGACGGAGAGCGGCACGATCGGCAGGGAGCGTTGCGGTGCGAGCTCGGATCCGCCGTTCCACAACATCGCGGACAGGCACTGGCTGTGACAGCACGCGAAATCGTTCCGGACGATCTCGGGACCCGGCGCGAGCGTCGCCGTGCGCTGTACGCAGTTCTCGAGCTCGCGCACGTTGCCGGGGAAGCCGCAGCTCATCAGGACCTCGATCGCGTGCCGGTCGAAGCTCAGTGCGCGGCCGTTCTCGTTATTGAAGTTCTTCAGGAATTCGTTGGCCAACAGCGGAATGTCGCTGCGCCGTTCCCGCAGCGGCGGCAACATCATCGGCACGACGCTGATACGGTAATAGAGGTCGGCCCGGAATTCATTGCGCGCGACCGCCTCTTCCAGATTGCGGTTGGTCGCGGCGATGACGCGCACATCGACCTTGATGGTCTGGTTGCCGCCAACGCGCTCGAACTCCTGTTCCTGAAGCACCCGCAGAAGCTTGGCCTGGAACGATGCCGAGATCTCGCCGATCTCGTCCAGAAACAGGGTGCCCTTGTCGGCGAGCTCGAACCGGCCCTTGCGGGAATTGAGCGCCCCCGTGAAGGCGCCCTTCTCGTGGCCGAACAGTTCGGACTCCAGCACCGATTCCGGCAACGCGGCGCAATTGATCTTGATGAACGGGCGCTTGGCCCGCGGCGACAGCTCGTGAATGGCCTTCGCGATCAGCTCCTTGCCTGTGCCGGATTCGCCGCGCAGCAGCACCGTCGAGTTCGATTTGGCCACAACCGCGATCTTTTCGAGCAGCCCTCTCAACGCCGGACTGTCGCCGATGATCCCCTCGACCTGAACCCTGCGGCGATCCCGCGACGGCTTGAGCTCGGATAATTCCTTCTGAAGGCGATAGCTCTCGTGCATCAGCCGCTCGCGATCCTGCGCGACGACGCGGTGCAGCTTGACGGTCTGGCCGACCAGATTGGCAATCATCGTCAGCAGGCGGACGTCGGAATCGAGCCGGTACAGCGGCCGCTCGTCCCAGACCCTGTCGATCGTCAGCGTCCCGACCACCCTGGCGTCGATCCGGATCGGCACGCCGATGAACGACACCCGCGTCGTCTCCGAGGCGCCGAGGCTCTCCACGTCCGCCGGGCTGAAGGCGGGATGGGTCGCGACGTTCTCCGCGACCAGCGGCATCGCGGTCGCGACGATCTGGTCGATGGCCCGCTGCGGCAAGCGACCGCGATAGCGCTCGTCACTGCCCTCGCTCCAGCCCGCGCCCACCGCCAGGTCCGGAACGCCGTCGTCGGAGAGCAGCGCGACGATGCCGTGACGCATCTGGAGGAACGATTGCAGGAGGTTGACGACGTTGGCAAGCGTCGTCTCCAGCCGAGTCGGCGCCGTCAGGATCTTGGAAATCTCGAAGATGCCGGTCAGCGCGATCTCGTTCAGCGGCACGATCGGCGCGGTCTGATCGGCCTTGTCTCGTTCAACCGAGGGAGCAGCATTCAGCATGACGGAATCTCCGTTGCCTGTGACATCCTCCCGGCCGCATTCTCTGGAATTTGTCTTATTCTCATTCATGTCGTATCCAGAGTCGCGCTCAACTTGTCGGCATTGCTGCAAAAAGATTCCGTCGCACCTGCACGCTTTGTCATCCGATTCACGGAATTTACCGTCGATTTGCGTGACATGCTCAAGATCGCGATCTCCGCATTGATCCAGCGCAAATTCACAAAACTTCTCCGCGACCCGCAGGCGGCCGCCCGGTCACACGTGCTGCCCCCCGTTGATCGGCACCTCCGCCCCCGTGACGTAGCTCGCCGCATCCGAGCACAGGAAGAAGATCACCTTGGCGACCTCGTCCGGCGTGCCCACGCGATGCAACGGGATGATCGGCGCGAGCTGCGCTTCGGTCTCCGGCGACAGGATGTCGGTCTTGATCTCGCCGGGCGCGATCGCGTTGACGCGAATTCCGAACGGCGCATAGTCGTGCGCCATCTCCCGGGTGAGGCATGTAAGGGCGGCTTTCGACGTCGCGTAAGCGGTTCCAGCGAAGGGATGCACCCGTGAACCCACGATCGAGGTGACGTTGACGATCGAGCCTGCGGCGCGCTTCAGCTCGTCGACCAGACCTTGCGCGAACAGCACCGGCGCGAGCAAGTTGACATGGAACACGCTCATCCAGGTCTCAACCGGCGTCGTCAGCGAGTTCAACCTTGAGCCGTCCGCGGCCTTCGGCGAAATGCCGGCATTGTTGATCAGCGCATGCAGCGGCCCGCCATCGAGCCTCTCCTTGATTTCAGCGACCGCGCGCGGCAGCGCGCGATGGTCGCTCAACTCGATCTGCACATGGTTATCAGTCCCCGAATCCCAGGGACATCGATCACCGTCGAACGGCTGCCGGGAACAGGTGATAATCCGCCACCCGGCTTCGGAAAACAGCTTTCCCGTCGCATGACCAATGCCGCGCGAAGCGCCGGTCAGCACCAGCGTCTTTCGCTCGCCGCGTTGCGCATGCGACTTGTCGCCGTGAAACGGGCACAGCGCGACATCGCCTGCCGACCTACCGGCCGTCACACCGTCGCGATCCAGAAGATCGAGCGTCACCTGAGCTCCTCGCCGCATCCGACCGGACGCCTGACAATGACCATAGGCGCAACTTTGCAGGATTTGGGCCACGCGCGGCAGCTCAATCGCTGCGGTTTTCGCCGGTGAATGTCGGCTTCGCGACACATTGCAAGGTTCGCAACATCGCCGCGTTGGCTTCCGGACCAGGTCGGTCCATCGATGCGCGTCGCATCTTTCTCAGCGCTGACCGGCAGTTGAGAGCTGTTTTTCAATCGTTCCAAATGGCCCGGCTCTTGCTCTCCCCCTGTTCCAAACCTGATCGCGCCCTGCTGCACCCGATTCTGCAATGTGGTTTCAAATGCCCCAGCCGAACGACCATCGACTCTTCGCCGTCATCCTCGGCACCAACGAGATCGCATCCGCGATCGGCATCCAGCTGATGCGCGCCGGATATTGCGTGGTGCTATCGCATGATCCGGATCCGCCGGTGATCCGGCGCAAGATGGCCTTTCACGACGCGCTCTACACCGACACCGCGCAGCTCGAGGACGTCGTCGCGGAGCGCGTGGACGACGGCATGCAGGTCTATCGGGCCCTCAGCCGGCCGCCGCAGATCATGGTCACCTGGCTCGGCCTGCTCGACCTGCTTCCGGTTCGTCACATCGACTTGCTGATCGATGCGCGCCTGCAGAAGCGACGGGTTACGCCCGACCTGCGGCGGCTGGCTCGCCTGAGCATCGGATTGGGCCCCGGCTTCTCCTCGAGCTTCAATTGCGACGTGGCCGTCGAGACCCGACCGGGAAAGATCGGCCTCGCCGCCGACCGGAGCTGGACCGACACCGCCGACGGCGTTGCGAGCTCGCTTGGCAATGTCGGAGCGGAACGTTTTGTCTACTCTCAGCTCGCCGGCCGCTGGCGCACGCCTGTCGAGATCGGCACCCGCGTCTACAAGGGTCTCGTGCTCGGCCATCTCTCCGGCATCCCCGTACTCGCGCCGCGCGACGGCATTTTGCGCGGCATCGTGCGTGACGGCAGCGAGATCCCGGCCGGCGTCAAGCTGCTAGAAATCGATCCGCGCGGGCGCCATGCCCAATGGACCGGCACCGACGAGCGCGGCCGGTCAATTGCACGAGCCGTGCAGATGGCGGTCGGCTCGCATGCTGCCGCAACGAAAGACACGCCGGCGATCCACTCCCTGGCGGGCCATCGCATCTGAAGATTTGCACCAATAGGCGCCTGTCATCGCAACCCATCCAACTCCAAGCAACATCCGGCGCTTCTCTCATGATCATATGCTCCTGCAACGTCATCAGTGATCGCGCCATCAGGGACATCGTCACGTCCACGGAGGCAAGGCTCTCCTCGACCGCGCAGGTCTACGACTGCCTGGGCTGCATCGTGCGGTGCGGCCAGTGCTCCCGCTCCGTCAAACGTGTCCTCGATGAGTGCTCATCGGTCATCCCGAACTGTTCATTCAAGCAGAATTAGTGCCGTCAGACACGATCCAATCGTGCCCTGTGTGCCGCATCCTGCCGAACGGCCGCTCGCTATAGGCTCCCAACGACCCGGCGACATCGCCATCTCCAGCACGCAGTTCAATAGGTAGACACACGTCCGCAGCCTCGCGGCGCAGTTCGCCCGAGCTTTGCCTGGTCACTCCACCCTCTTGACCAAGAGGGCGCAGGGAAGGCCGGGTGCCGGCTGGCACCCGCGGTCCGCTGCGCGAAAGTGTGGCGCAGGAAAACCGCACAGCAGCATACAGGTGTAGCCAATCACTCGGCCTTCCCTGCGCAGTGGTTTGACGGCTTATGCCGTGCTCTCCCGGGAGCCGAATTCCCTCTGGCCTCCCTCGCCTCGCAGATTGACGATGCCGTCCGCCCGGTTGGGCTCGCTGACACCTCCACGACAGGCTTGACCGTAGCAACGACGGCCAGGACCACACGGTTTTGCCGTACGCGCATTCGCCCGACGCCACAGGGTTTCCCGGCGCTGTCGACGTTGCCGGGAAAATATTGGCGAGACGAACCTTCAGCGCCGCTCATCCACACGCGGTTTCGAGCTCACAGGGACTACCCGCCCTGCCCGCACCATCTCGTGCCGACGCTGCCGCGTCCACCGCAAGCCCGGCTCTCGATCAGTGACGACGTACGATCGCCCCTCCAGGTCGAGCCGGGATGGGCGACGAATACGATAAATCCGAATTCTTGTAAAGCGAAATCTTTTTGCCGGACAGCGTTGACAGCAGGGCGACACAGGCCGGACGCGGCGTAACGCGCTTGGCTACGGCGGCAGGTTCCGCACGCATACGGCCGCACCTGTTGCACCGCGGAACGATTTGCGACGCACCATTCAAAATGAGACTGCCCGTTAAGCCGCAGATGGCTCCGACGCGTGCGCTGCATCCGAGTTCGGTTAGCCTCCATCCCAAGAACCGCACGCCTTGAACCGCACGCCTTGCCAAAACGCCGCACCGCGCGGCGATGCGCGAGCGCGCGGTGAAAAACAGCGACACAAACGCCCCAGGGAGGAGAGCAATGTTGAAAGGCAGTCTAGGACTGATCGCGTTGAGCAGCCTGTTGTTGTCGGGCACCGCATTCGCGCAGGAGAAGATCAAGGTCGGCGTCACCGCGACGCTCGAAGGCACCTACACCGTGCTCGGCGAGGATGGCATCCGCGGCTTCCAGACGGCACTCAACGTGCTCGGCAAGAAGGTCGGCGACAAGGAGCTCGAATTCATCATCGCCTCGACCGACGCGACGCCGGACTCGGCGGTCCGCGCGGTGCGAAAGCTGATCGAGCAGGACAAGGTGCAGATACTGCTGTCGCCGCTGTCCGGCGACGAGGGCATCGCGGTCAAGAACTTTGCGAAAACCCATCCGGAGCTGACCTTCATCAATGCCGCCTCCGGCGCCCAGGAAACGACCTATGTCGATCCGGCGCCGAACTTCTTCCGCTACAACATGGACGGCGCGCAGTGGCAGGTCGGCCTCGGCAAATACGCCTATGACGAAAAGAAGTATCGCAAGATCGCGACCGTCGGCGAGGACTATTCCTTCATCTACACCCAGGTGTTCGGGCTCGTGCTCGAGTTCTGCGGCGCCGGCGGACAGATCACCAATCGGCAATGGGTGCCGCTCGGCACCAAGGACTTTGCGTCCGTCATCGCCGCCCTGCCCGACGATGTCGACGCGATCTATCTCGGCCTCGGCGGCGCCGACGCCGTCAACTTCCTCAACCAGTACCAGCAGGCCGGCGGCAAGGCGCATCTGATGGGCGGCTCGATCATGATCGACCAGACCATCCTGTCGTCCAAGGGCAATGCCAAGAGCGCGCTGGTCGGCACGCTGGCTGCGAGCGGCCAGGCCGACACCTGGGAGGATCCGGGCTGGCAGAAATTCGTGAAGGACTATCAGGATGCGTTCCCGCCGAACAAGCGCTTCCCGAGCCCGTCGCTGCTCGCCACCAACTATTACGGCTCGACCATGGCGCTGATCCTCGCACTGCGTCAGGTCAATGGCGACCTCAGCGACAACCAGTCCAAGTACAAGGCCGCGCTCGCGAAGATCGAGCTCGACGCGCCCAACGGCAAGATCAGGCTCGACTCCAACCGCCAGGCGATCGGCACCAACTTCGTCACCGAGGTCGTCGACGACGGCAAGGGCGCGCTGTTCTCCAAGGTCGTGAAGGTGATCCCGAACGTAAACCAGACGCTGGGTTACGATCCCGCGGTGTTCGCCAAAATCGGTTTACCGAGCCGTACAGTACCGGAATGTAAGAAGTACTGACGTAGTCGCATCAGCGACGCCATGACTGGCCGGGGAGAGATTTGCAAGAGCGCGACACGTGCGCCCTTGCATTCTCTCCCCGGTTGTTGAACGCTATCAAAAAAAGACAAAAGCTTCTGGGAGGGAAGGCATGAGCCGGGCGCTCGCCGTCTTCCACGGCCGCTTCGGCCGGGCGACGGTTTATCAGTTGAACCGCCCTTTCAACATCCACGCGCATCGCGAAGGTCATTTGATCTTCCATGTCGGGGGCCGTCCCGCATGCATCGATGTCAACGACGGACGTTATGAGCTCACCGAGGGCTCCGTCGTCGCGATCAATCCGTGGGAACCGCATAATTTCCTGCCGTCCGACCTCGACGGTGGTGCCGTCTTCTTCGTGCTCTATGTCAACTCGGAGTGGTTCGCGCCCGATGCGCCTGGCGCCGATCGCCTGCGCTTCGGCCGAACCCAGTTCACGCGCTCGGTTGCGCTGGACAAGCAGATCAGGCACGCAGCAGCCCTTGTGTGCGGTGCACCTTCGCTCAATAGCCTCGATGGCGAACTGAGACGACTGATCGACGTCTGCTACGACGAGAGCTGGCAGCAGGCCGAGCTCACGCGCGATCCGCGCGCCAACGGCTCCGTCACCGATTTTCGCGTGCGCAAGTGCATCAAGATGATGTCGGAGAGTCCCGGCGCCGAGATCGAGCTCGATACCATCGCGCGCGAATCCGGCCTGTCGCGACCGCATTTCTACAGGCTGTTCCGCACCCAGACCGGCGTCACGCCGCACCTCTATCTCAACACGCTGATGATGGAGCAGGCGCTGGAGGCACTGGTGACGAGCGAAGCCCCCATCGCCGATATCGGCTTCGATCTCGGCTTCTCCTCGCAGAGCGGTTTCACCCGCTTCTTCGCCGCCAATGTCGGAATGGCGCCGACCGATTATCGCCGCGCGGCCAAGGTTTTGCGCGGCTGACGGGCGCGCGAAAAGATACTCACGATCAAATGCGCCCCCATCAGCCCTATTAGGATGTGCGCAACGCGATCCCGACACGAGGATTCGCGATCGATAGGGAGCGCACGTTCATGGCAGGGCTTGCGGCCGGCAACGGTCTGCGTGCCCCCTCACCTCGCTTGCAGGGAGAGGGTTTGAATGACGTGACGACGGAGCGGCGATCATGACCCGCTTTGTCGAGCGCCATCCCGCCTGGGCGTTGGTCATCATCATCGCGGTCGCGGTCGCGCTCTGGCTGATCTTCGCGGTGTGGCCGCCCGGCCTCGAAGAGGCGATCGGCCGCAAGCGCGTGTTCCTCAACGCCCTCTTCAACGGCATCACGCTTGGCGGTCTCTATTTCCTCGTCGCCAGCGGCTTCACGCTGATCTTCGGCCTGATGCGCAACGTCAACCTCGCGCATGGCTCGCTCTACCTGTTCGGCGGCTATGTCGGCTACGCCATCAGCGCCTCGACCGGCTCCTGGATCCTGTCGTTCATTGTTGCCTTTATCCTCACCGCGCTGGTCGGCGTCCTGCTCCAGGTCCTCGTGTTCCGCCGCATGGAGGGACAGGATCTGCGCCAGACCATGGTCACGATCGGGCTTTCGATCGTGTTTGCCGACCTGATGCTGTGGGCCTGCGGCGGCGACTTCTATCAGATCCAGACCCCGAGCTGGCTGGTCGGTCCGATCGAGCTGCCGCTGCTCACGGCCATCAAATCTTCCGGCGAGCCGGTTTATCTGCGCTATCCGCTGGTGCGGCTCGTGATCTTCCTGGCCTCGGCGATCATCGGCATCGCGATGTGGCTCGCGCTCAACCGCACCCGGATCGGCATGATCATCCGTGCCGGCGTCGACGATCGCGACATCCTGGCTGCAACGGGCGTGCGCATCCAGATCGTTTTCGTGCTGGTCTTCGCGCTCGGCGCCGGCCTTGCCGGAATCGCCGGCGTGGTCGGCGGCACCTTCCAGTCACTCTCGCCCGGCGAGGACATCCGCTTCCTGCTTGCCTCCCTCGTCGTCGTAATCGTCGGCGGCATGGGATCGATCCCCGGTGCCGCGCTCGGCGCGCTGATCATCGGCCTCGCCGAGCAACTCGGCTCGGTCTACATCCCGACCTACGCCATCGTCGTGACGTTCCTGATCATGGTGCTGGTGCTGGCGCTTCGGCCGCAGGGCCTGCTTGCGAGGCGCTGACATGTCGGTCACCCACGACGCTCGCATTCAGGTCCGCAGCCCCGCCGCAACAGCGCAGCGCCCGGCCGTGCACGGCTGGCCCGACATCAACAATCCCGCTGCCTGGATCGTGGCGGTCATCCTGCTGATCATGCCGCTGATCGCCAACGGCTTCTTCCTGATCGAGATCTTCGCGACCACGCTCATCCTCGGCACCATCGCCCTCAGCCTGATGTTCCTGGCCGGCTATGGCGGCATGGTCAGCCTGATGCAGCTCACCATCGCGGGCTTCTGCGCTTACATGGTCGCGGTGTTCGGCGTCAGCGGCAACGCCAATATCAGCCTCGGCTGGCCGTGGTGGCTGGCGGTGCCGATGGCACTGGCGCTCGCGACCATCTTCGGCACGCTCGGCGGCGCGCTCGCGGTGCGCACCGAGGGCATCTACACCATCATGATCACGCTGGCGATCGGCGCGGCGTTCTACTATTTCACCAACCAGAACTGGGCGATCTTCAACGGCCACACCGGCATCAATAACGTCTCGACGCCGCATTTCTGGGGCGTCAACTGGCGCGCCGACATTCCGTTCTATTACATCGTGCTCGCGGTCGCCGCGCTCTGCTATTTCGCGGTCGACTACATCTCGCGCGCGCCGTTCGGCCTCGCGCTCCAGGGCGTGCGCGACAACCCGCGCCGCATGGCCGCACTCGGCTTCAACGTCAATGCGCACCGCGTTGCGGCCTATGCGGTGGCGTCCTTCATCGCGGGTCTCGCCGGCGTGCTGCAGGTCTGGAACTACCGCCAGATCTCACCGGGCACGGTCAGCGTCGGCGCCTGCATCGACGTCCTCATCATTGCCATCGTCGGCGGCATCACGCGGCCGATCGGGCCCTATATCGGCGCGCTAGTCTTCGTCCTCCTGCGCACCTTCGCGCTCGACTTCCTGGTCAAGATCGGGCTCGACGGCAACCGCTTCCGCCTGCTGATCGGGCTCGGCTTCCTCGCCATCGTGTTCTGGTCGTCGGACGGCGTGATCGGCCTGTGGCAACGCTGGCGTCAGAGCCAACGTCGCGAGGCGGATCGTCCGGGCGGAGGGCGCGGCCATGGATAGCGTCGCCCAGCGCCTCTCCGCCGTCGGTGCCGGTGCAGCGCTCGAGCTGCGCGGAGTCACCCGGCTGTTCGGCGCCCTGGCAGCGCTCACCGACGTCACCATAACCGTGCGCCCAGGTGAACGCCGCGCGGTGCTCGGCTCCAACGGCGCCGGCAAGACCACGCTGTTCAACTGCATCACCGGCGACTTCCCGCCCTCCTCCGGCACGATCCGCTTCTTCGGCGAGGACGTCACGCACTTCCCGCCCTATGAGCGCATCCGCCGCGGGCTCAGGCGGACCTATCAGATCTCCGCGCTGTTTCCAGGGCTGACCGTCCAGGACAATGTCTACCTCGCCTGCCGCGGCGTCTCGCGCGGACGCTTCTCGTTCCTGCGTCCCGGACAGAACGACGCGCTGATGCACGCGGCCGACGGTCTGGTGCAGGCCGTGCATCTCACCGCCGTGAAGGACCATCGCGTCGCCGAGCTCGCGCACGGGCAGCAGCGCCAGCTCGAGATCGCGCTGGCGCTTGCCGGTGCGCCGCGCTTCGTGCTGTTCGACGAGCCCGCCGCCGGCCTCTCGCCGACCGAGCGGGCCGAGCTGGTCGAGATCCTGACCTCGCTGCCGGCCCATATCGGCTACATCATCATCGAGCACGACATGGACGTGGCGCTGCGCGTCGTCGAGAGCGTGACGATGATGCACAACGGCCGCATCTTCAAGGAAGGTCTGCCGGAAGAAATCCAGTCCGACCCCGAGGTGCAGGAACTTTATCTCGGAGGCGGCCATGAGTGAGGTCCGCCGCTCTACCGCAGCGCTCGAGGTCCGCGGCCTCGATGTCTATTACGGCCACTCGCACGCGCTGCAAGGCGTCGACCTCACGCTCGATGCCGGCGTGTTCTCCGTCGTCGGCCGCAACGGCATGGGCAAGACCACGCTGTGCAAGGCGATCATGGGCCTGGTGCCGGTCAGCGGCGGCTCGATCCGCGTCCGCGGCGAAGACATCACCCGGCGGCCGCCGGCCCATATCGCGCGGCTCGGCGTCGGCTATGTGCCACAGGGCCGCCGGCTCTGGCGCTCGCTCAGCGTCGACGAGCATCTGCGGCTGGCCGGCGGGATGCGGCCCGGCGCCTGGACCGTCGAGCGCATCTACGACACCTTTCCGCGGCTCGCCGAGCGCAAGGATCATGGCGGCGGCCAGCTCTCCGGCGGCGAGCAGCAGATGCTCGCAATCTCGCGCGCACTCCTGACCAATCCGCATCTCCTGATCATGGACGAGCCGACCGAAGGGCTTGCGCCCGTCATCGTCGCCCAGGTCGAAGAGATGCTGCTGCAGCTTGGCGAGGACGGCGACATGTCCGTGCTCGTGATCGAGCAGAACATCGGCGTCGCCACCGCGATCTCGCGCAATGTCGCGATCATGGTCAACGGCCGCATCAACCGCATCATCGATTCGGTGCGGCTCGCCGCCGATCGCGAGCTCCAGCAGCGGCTGCTCGGCGTCGGACTGCACGCCGAGCTCGAGCCCGACCCTGATGTGCCGGCGGCCGGCGGTGACGCAAAGCCGGCTCCGCAACCCGCGCGCGCGAGCGGCCCGATCCGGATCTACATCTCCAACCCGACGCCGCCGACACGCTGGTCGCAGCCGGTCCCGATCGGACGGATCGAAGCGGCGGCGCGGACATTGTCGACGCAGGTCGCGCGCCTCGACGAAACCGCGCGGCGCAAGCGCGAGCCGATGACGGCCCAGACCTCCGGGCCACCGGTGGTCCTGGTCGTCGGCACGCTCGACACCAAGGGAACCGAACTCCGCTTCATCCGCGATATCATTGCGGAGAGCGGCCTCCGGACCAGGCTGGTCGATGTCTCCACTGGCGGCAAGCATGCGACCTGCGATGTCTCCGCGCAGGAGATCGCCCTGAACCACGGCCGCGGCGGCTCGGCGGTGTTCGGCCCCGACCGCGGCGCTGCGGTCACCGCGATGGCCGATGCGTTCGCCAACTGGATCAAGCGCCAGGGTAACATAGCCGGCGTCATCTCGGCCGGCGGCTCCGGTGCCGCCTCGCTGGTCGCGCCCGGCATGCGCAGCCTCCCCGTCGGCGTGCCTAAGCTGATCATCTCCTCCGTCGCCTCGGGCGATGTCGCGCCCTATGTCGGTCCCGCCGATATCACCATGATGTACTCGGTCACCGACGTTCAGGGGCTCAACTCGATCTCGCGCGCGGTGCTGTCGAACGGCGCCAACGCAATCGCCGGCATGGTCAAGGCCCGCCTCGACCAGCGCGGGGCCAATGGGCGTGCCGCAAGCGCTGCGCTGCCGGCGGTCGGCATCACCATGTTCGGCGTCACCACGCCGGCGGTGCAGAAGATCGCGGCCGATCTGCGCGATGATTTCGAATGCCTCGTCTTCCACGCCACCGGCGTCGGCGGCCGCTCGATGGAGAAGCTCGTCGACTCCGGCCAACTCGCCGGAATCATCGATCTCACCACGACCGAGATCTGCGATCTGCTGATGGGCGGCGTATTCCCGGCCACCGACGACCGCTTCGGCGCGATCATCCGTACCCGCGTGCCCTATATCGGCTCGGTCGGCGCGCTCGACATGGTCAATTTCGGCGCGCCCGACACCATCCCCGAGCGTTATCGCGGTCGCAAATTCCACGTCCACAATCCGCAGGTCACGTTGATGCGGACCACGGCCGAGGAAAACGAGCGCATGGGCCGCTGGATCGGCGAGCGGCTCAACCAGATGGACGGGCCGGTGCGATTCTTCATGCCCGAGGGCGGTGTCTCCGCCCTCGATGCCCGCGGCCAGCCGTTCTGGGACCCCGATGCCGATGCCGCCCTGTTCCGCGCGCTGGAGCGCACGGTGCGCGCGACCGGCAACCGCCAACTGATCCGCGTCAAGCAGAACATCAACGATCCCGAGTTCGCCTCGACCATTGTAAGCGCGTTCCGAACGCTGTTCGGCCGCGCCGGGGCGCGCCGGAGACTAGCGAGGTGACCGATGGCCCGGTTTGAACGCGCTACCCTCCTGAAGCGGTTTCGCGAGATGGCGAAGCGCGGCGAGCCCATTGTCGGCGGTGGCGCCGGCACCGGCCTGTCGGCCAAGTGCGAGGAAGCCGGCGGTGTCGATCTCATCGTCATTTACAATTCCGGCCGCTACCGCATGGCCGGCCGCGGCTCGCTCGCGGGCCTGATGCCCTATGGCGACGCAAACGCCATCGTACTCGAGATGGCGGGCGAAGTCTTGCCTGTGGTCAGCAAGACGCCCGTGCTCGCCGGCGTCAACGGCACAGATCCGTTCCGCGACATGGACGTGTTCCTCGACCAGCTCAAGGCGCTCGGCTTCGCCGGGGTGCAGAACTTTCCGACCGTCGGCCTGATCGACGGCGTGTTCCGGGCCAATCTCGAAGAGACCGGCATGTCCTACGCGCTGGAGATCGACATGATCGCCAAGGCACGCGAGAAGGATTTGCTGACGACGCCCTACGTCTTCAGCGAGAAGGAGGCGGCCGCGATGGCGATCGCCGGCGCCGACATCATCGTCTGCCATCTCGGACTCACCACCGGCGGCACAATCGGCGCCCAGACCGCGCCAAAACTGAAGGATTGCCCGGCGCGCATCGACACCTGGGCCTCGGCGGCGCTCAGCGTCAATCCCGACATTCTCGTGCTCGCCCATGGCGGCCCGATCGCGGACCCCGCCGATGCAGACTTCGTCATGAAGAACACCCGCTACTGCCACGGCTTCTACGGGGCGTCCTCGATGGAGCGGCTGCCGGTCGAGCGGGCGTTGACGGAACAGGTACGCAAATTCAAGGCGATCGGCGCACGATAACGCCTGTAAGATTGAGGGAGGGAAACATGTCAGGGATCCTGGTCGGCGAGCTCATCCTCTGGCTGATCGTCGCGATCATCGTGATCGTCGTTGGCGTGTACATCGTCAACTGGCTCTACCACCGCTCCTCAAAGGAGGTGTCGTTCGTCCGGACCGGCTTCCTCGGCGAGCGGGTGGTGATCAACGGCGGCGCTTTCGTGCTGCCGTTCATCCACGCCTACACCCCCGTCAACATGAACGTGCTGCCGATGGGCATCGTGCGTTCGCGGCAGGACGCCGTCATCACCCGCGATCGCATGCGCGTCGACATCGAAGCCGACTTCTATGTGCGCGTGCAGCCGACCCGCGAGGCCGTCTCGATCGCGGCCGCCACCCTGGGCCGCCGCACCATGGAGCCGGAACAGTTGCACGCACTGCTGGCCGGCAAGTTCATCTCGGCGATCCGCTCCGTCGCCTCCGAAATGACCATGGAGGAAATGCATGAGCGCCGCGGCGACTATGTCGTGCGTGTCAAGACCAATGCGGCCGAAGCCCTCGCCCAGAACGGCCTCGAGCTCGAATCCGTCGCCATCACCGATCTCGACCAGACCGACCTCGAATTCTTCAACCCCTCGAACCGCTTTGACGCCGAGGGCTTGACCCAGCTGATGCAGGACATCGAGGCGAGGCGCAAGCTGCGCAACGACATCGAGCAGGACTCGATGATCAAGATCCGCACCCGCAATCTCGAAGCCGAGCGGCAGGCGCTCGAAATCGAGCGCGAGAGCGAGACCGCGCGGCTGGAGCAGGAACGCGACATCGAGATGCGCCGCGCGCTGCAGCGCACGGAAGTCGCCCGCGAGCGCGCGCTGCGCGAGACCGAGGCCGAGCAGGCCCAGATCTCGGCGCGCGAGGCCATCGAGCGCTCGCGGATCGCCAATGAGCAGGCGATCGCGGAGGCGCGCATCGCATCCGAGCGCGAGACCCGCCAGAAGGAGATCGAGCGCACCCGCACCATCGAGGAGAAGGAGCTGCTGGCGCGCGAGGAGATCGAGAAGACCCGGATCGCCAACCAGCGCTCGATCGACACGACGCGGATCGCATCCGAACGCGAGGTCCGCCAGCGCGAAATCGAGCGGATGCGTACCGTCGAGGAAGCCGAGATCGCGGCCCGCGAGGCCATCGAGAAGGCCCGCATCCAGCAGGACCGCGTCGTCACCGACGCCCGTATCGCCAATGAAGAAGAGACGCGCCGCCGCGAGATCGAGCGCACCCGCGCCGTCGACGAAGCCGAGATCGCCGCGCGCGAAGCCACCGAAAAGGCCCGCATCGCCCAGACGTTGATCGTCAATGTCGAGCGCATCTCCTCCGATGAGCGCACCCGCGCGCTGGAGATCCAGCAGGTCCGAACCATCCAGGAGGCCGAGATCGAGGCGCAACGCGCCGTCGAGGCCGCCCGGATCGCCCGCGAACGGACGCTTGCCGCCGAACGCATCGCGGCTGAGCAGAATACGCGGCAGCTGGAGATCGAGCGCAACCAGACCCTCGAAGTCGCCGGAATTGCCGCGCGCGAGACCACCGAGGCCTCGCGCATCGCCCAGGAAGAACGCGTCCGTTCGCTGGAGATCGCCCGCAACCGCGCCGTCGAGGAAGCCGACATCGCCTCCCGCGAAGCGATCGAGGCCGCCCGCATCGCGCAGGAGAAGGCGGTCGCGGCCGAACGCATCCAGGCCGAGCGCGATACCCGCTCGCTGGAGATCGAGCGGACCGGCATTCTGGAGGCCGCCGAGCTGAAGCGGCGCGACGCCATCGAACGCCAGCGCATCACCGTCGATCTCGCGCTGGAGGCCGAACGGATCAACTCGTCCAAGAAGCGCGAGGTGCTCAATATCGAGCAGAAGAAGGCGATCGAGATCGCCGATGAGGACCGCGTCATCGCGCTCTCCGCCAAGAAGTCCGAGCGGATCGACGCCGACCGCCAGGTCAGGCAGGCCGAGATCGTCGCCCGCAAGGAGGTCGAGACCACCGACGTCTCGCGCGAGCAGGCGCTGGAAGCGGCCCGGCTCGAACGCCGCCGCGCAATCGAGCAGCTCGAGGTCGCCCGCGTCCAGTCGCTGCAGGAAGCCGAGATCGCTTCGCGCGAGGAAGTCGAACGCGCGCGCATCGCATCCGACCGCGGCCTGGACGAGGCCCGCATCGGCCGCGAGCGCGAGCTGCGCAAGCTCGAGGTCAATCGCGAGAAGGAGGTCGAGACCGTCCTGATGGAGAAGGCGATCGCCATTCACCAGAAATCGCTGGAGGAGTCCGCGGCCAAGGCGATGGCAGAAGAAGCGCGGATGCGGGCCACTGAGGCGACCGAGCGCGTCATCACGGCCCGCGAAAGCGAGATCGCCAAGCGCCGCAAGACCGTCGAAGTCATGATTGCCGAGAAGCAGGCCGAGGAGACGCGGATTGCCGCCGAGGCAGAACGTGTGCGCGCCGCCGTCGAGGCCGAAGCGCAGCGGATGCTCAACGAGGCCGAGAACGTGCTCACCGACCAGGCCCGCTACTCGCTGTTCCGCAGAAAACTGCTCGACCGCATCGAGGGCATCGTGCGCGAGAGCGTCAAGCCGATGGAGAAGATCGAGGGCATTCGCATCCTCCAGGTCGACGGCCTCAACGGCAACGGCCATGGGGGCAATGGCGGCCGCAGCGCCACCGACGAGGTGATCGACTCGGCGCTGCGCTATCGCGTGCAGGCGCCGCTGATCGACTCCATCCTCTCCGACATCGGCGTCGAGGGCGGCAGCCTCGCGAAGATGCCCGGCCTGATCCGCGAAGCCCGCGACATGCAAGGCATCAAGGATTCCGCGCGCAAGGGCGGTGGTGACAAGCCGGCTGCCTCTCCGCCGGCAGCTGAGGGCGGCGGCGAACCACCGGCCGAGCGCGGTCCACGAAAGAAGAGCTGAGGTCTGCCCCATGCCCCGCGTCTACGTCTCCACCGTCGTCAATGCGCGCAATGATCGCGTCTGGGCGCGGGTGCGCGATTTCAACGGCCTGCCGAACTGGCACCCCGCGATCGCCGAAAGCCGCATCGAGGGCGGCGAGCCCTCCGACAAGATCGGCTGTGTGCGCGACTTTCGCCTGCGCAACGGCGACCGCATCCGCGAAAAGCTGCTGGGCCTCTCCGACTACGACATGTTCTGCACCTACTCGATCCTGGAATCCCCGATGGGCGTCGAGAACTACGTCGCAACCTTGCGGCTGACGCCCGTCACCGACGGCGACCAGACCTTCGTGGAATGGACCGCCGAGTTCGACTGCGCGCCGGAGCGCGAGACCGAGCTGGTCGGAAACATCGGCGGCGGCGTGTTCCAGGGCGGGTTCGACGCCCTCAAGCGTGTGTTCGGAGGCTGACGCTGGTGCCCCATATCGTCAAAAGCACGATCCTGGACGCGCCGACCGATGCGGCGTGGGCCATGCTGCGCGATTTCAACGGGCATGACCGCTGGCACCCGGCGGTCGCGACCTCGTCAATCGAGCGCGCGCACGCCTCCGACAAGATCGGCTGCATCAGGCGGTTCAAGCTGAAGGACGGCGCCGAGCTGCGCGAGCAATTGCTGGCGCTGTGCGATCTCGAGCAGAGCTTCAGCTACTGCCTGCTCGATACCCCGATCCCGATGTTCAACTACGTCGCCCATGTCCGCCTGCTGCCGGTCACCGATGGCGATCGCACGTTCTGGCATTGGGAATCCCGTTTCACCACCAGGCCCGAGGATCGCGACCGCATCACCCACATGGTCGCCGAAGACATTTACCAGGCCGGTTTCGAAGCAATCCGCCGGCATCTGAAGGAGGCCGCCTAGATGGCCGTGACAGTGAAGACTTTTGCCAGCGCCAGCGAGGCGGCCGGGGCGCTATCCTCGGACCGCACCGCGCGCTATCTCGGCGGCGGTACGCTGGTGATGCGGGCGCTGAACGAGGGCGACGTCTCGATCTCGACCGTGGTCCGCGCCCAGGACCAGGCGCTGACCCGGATCGACGCCTCCGGCCCGCGCATCACACTCGGCGCCGGCGTCACCTTCGCGCGCGTCCTCGCCGAGCGTGACCTCGGCTTCCTCCACGCCCCTGCTCGTTCGATCGGCGGCCCAGCGGTGCGCAACATGGGAACAGTCGGCGGCAATCTCTTCGCTCCGAATCCCTACGGCGATTTCACCGTCGCACTGCTGGCGCTCGATGCCACCGTCGCCGTGCAAGGCGGCTTTGGCTCGCGGGACATCCCGATCGACGAGTTTTTGCAGGCCCGTGACCGCCAGGCCGGCACGTTGGTTCTGTCAATCTCGTGCACCCGCCCGGCCAGCTCCGATGCATTTCGCTATCGCAAGATCGCACGCATCAAGCCGAAGGGCGGCTCGGTCATCACGCTCGCGGCGCATCTGCCGATCTCCGGCGGCCGGATCGCGGGCGCGCGCATCGCGCTGGGCTCGATGGCGCCGACGCAGATCCGCGCCCGCGCCGCCGAGCGGGCGCTGGAGGGCCGCTCGCTGGATGCGGCGACCATCGCGGCGGCTGCTTCTGCCGCAACTGAAGGAACATCGCCCTCCGACAACGCGCTCGGCAGCGCGTGGTATCGCCGCGAGATCGTCGGCGTGCATCTGCGACGCCTGCTGTCGGGACAGGAATAGAGCCCCATGTCCAAGATCCCCCTGCAATTTCGCCACAACGGCCGCGACGTCGCCATCTTCGTCGACGGCGGCACCAATCTCCTCGTCGCGCTCCGCGAGCTGATCGGCGACATGACGCCGAAATTCGGCTGCGGCCAGGGCGGCTGCGGCACCTGCAGCGTGCTGATTGACGGCGAGCTTCACCTGTCCTGCCTGACGCTGGCCGAGACGGTCGCCGGCCGCTCCGTCGAGACCCTCGACGGCATGAAGCAGGGCCCCAACCTGCATCCGCTGCAGCGCGCCTTTGCCGACAATTTTGCGGCCCAGTGCGGCTATTGTACGCCGGGCATGCTGATGGCCGCAAAGGCCCTGCTCGACCGCAATCCCGCCCCGAGCCGTGACGAGGTCATCGAGGCCATCTCCGGCAACATCTGCCGTTGCACCGGCTACGAGCCCATCATCAATGCCATCCTCGCCGCCGCCGGCGGCCGGGTCAGCGCGTAAGGGAACGCGACCATGCTGGAACTGCGCAAGGACATCTTCGCCGACGAACGCGACGATAATCTCAAGGAAATCGGCAAGGGCACCCAGCGCCAGGACATGCTCGGCCACGTCACGGGCACGTCCAGTTACTTCAACGACCACAAGCCGCAGGGCATGCTGCATCTGAAGGTGGTGCGCTCGACACAGGCCCATGCCCGGATTCGCCGGATCGACACCACCGAGGCCGAGCGTTCCGCGGGCGTGCGCCGGATCATCCGCGGCGCCGATGTGCCGGTCAATCTCAACACGCTTCTCAGCCTGATCAATTTCGGCAAGGACGACGAGCCGTCGCTGGCCGTCGACAAGGTCCGCTACAAAGGCGAGCCGATCGTCGCGATCGTCGCTGACAGCGAGCGCGAGGCCTTCGAGGCAGTCGCGAAAGTCAAGGTCGACTACGAGCCGCTGCCGGCGGTCTTCGACGTCGAGGAGGCGCTGAAGCCCGGCGCGCCCGTTGTCAACGAGACCTATCCGAAGAACACGTTCACCTATCACGAGACCTACGATCACCAGAGGCTTCGCTTCGGCGATGCCGACGCGGCGCTGGCGACTGCCGATCACGTGCTGGAGCAGCGCTATCAGATGTCGCCAATCGAGCACGCGCCCACCGAGACCAACGGCGCGATCGCGGCGCCCGACACCAACGGCCGCTATGTCGTCTACACCTCAACGCAGGCGCTGTTCTTCTCGGTCGACACCTGCGCCAAGATTTTGGACGTGCCCTCCAACACCTTTCACTTCATCGGCGGCACCGTCGGCGGCGGCTTTGGCGGCAAGGTGGATACGCTGACCGAGCCGCTCGCCATCCTCGGCGCGATGCTGACCGGACGGCCCGTGCGCTACGTGTTCGGACGCGAAGAGGAAATGCAATACGGTCCTCCGCGCGGTGCCGAGCGCATCTACATCAAGGACGGCGTGATGCGCGATGGCCGTGTCGTCGCGCGCAAGATCCGCGCCTATTTCGACAGTGGCGCCTATACGCGGCTGTCCAGCTACGCGGCGGTGAAATGCGCCGCGCATTTGCCGGGGCCCTACACCATCCCCAACGTCTATGGCGACGTCTATTGCGTCTTCACCAACCGTACGCCGGCCACTGCCATGCGCGGCTTCGGCGTCACTGCGATGGACTTTGCGATCGAGTGCCAGATGGACAAGCTGGCGCATCTGATCAACATGGACCCGATGGAGTTCAGGATCCTGAACGCCTATCGTGACGGCGACATGAAAGCGCACCGTCGCGAGGCCAAGAACACGGCGCTGATCGAGTGTGTCCAGGTCGCGGCCGAGAAAGCCAAATGGCCGCTGCGCGAGGAGTTCAAGCGAGCGTCGTCACGCAAGGACGGCGGCGGCAGCCGCGCCGTGATCCCGCCGACGCCGACGAACTCGTCGCGCGCGAGGCCGACCACCCCGGTCCAGCAGCGCACGAGCTATGACCGGCTTCCGCCCACCGTCACCCGCGAACCGCCGCGCGAGCCGCCACCACCCGCTCCGCCGCCGCCCTCGCCGCGGCCGGCCGCCCCCTCGCATGGCGCAACCCGTTTCTCCTCCGTCTTCGGCACCAGGAGGCGCTAGATGGCCAGGCATCGCGGACGCGGCATCGCGTCGATCAACTATCCCATCGGCATGAATCTCGGCGGTGACCCCAGCCAGGCGCTGGTGCATTCCAACCCGAGTGGCAAGTTCACGGTGGCGCTGTCGTCCATCGACCTCGGCCAGGGCATGAAGTCGGTGACGCGCCAGATCTGCGCGGAGACGCTCGGCGTCCCGGTCGAGGACGTCTATGTCGATACGGCAGACTCCGACACCGGCCCGCACTGCATGGGCTCGTTTGCCTCGCGCGGCACCCACCGCGTCGGCAATGCCGTGATGGCCGCCGCCCGCGAGGCGCGTGGCGTGATGATGGAAGCCGCGGCCGAGGAGCTGGAGGTCAACGCCGCCGATCTCGACACAGACGGACGCGGCAACATCCACGTCAAGGGCGCCCCGCACCGTTCGATCTCGACCAAGGACGTCGCGATCGCCGCGCAGTTCAAGCAGGGCAAGACCATTTCCGGCCGCGGCATCTTTCTGGTGCCGCTTTCCAATGTCGATCCGGAGACCGGCGAGATGTCGCCGGCCACCTGCTACGCCCATGCCTGTCTCGTCGCCGAGGTCGATGTCGATGACGAGACCGGCGAGGTCGCGATGGTGCGGATGGATTCGGCCTACGAGCTCGGCCGCGCGCTCAATCCGCGCCTGGTCGAGCAGCAGCTCGTCGGCGGCGCCTGGATGGGCGTCAGCCACGCGCTCTACGAGACGCCGGAGCCGTACTATCCCGAGCCCGTTCATGGCCCGCGCGACTTCGTCGAATATCTGATGCCCGGCCCCGGCGACATCTGCCCGCACGATATCGCCGTGCTGGAGCGCCCTGCTCCTGATGGCCCGTTCGGCGCGAAGGGTCCCGGCGAGATGTGCGCGAACCCGGTGCTGCCCGCCGTTGCGAACGCGATCTTCAATGCGGTTGGCGTGCGCATCGACGATCTGCCGATCACCCCGGAAAAGGTCTTGCGCGCGATAAAAGCCCAGGGCGGCGCGCGGCCACAGGCGCGGCGCTAGAGGTCTTGGTTCATGGCGGTCCGCAGCAACATCGTCGGCATCGACAGCCCGGAGGCGCTGGAGAAGGCGCTGCGCGCGGCCTATTACCTCGCCGACGAAGGCCTTGCGACCGCTGCCTATCTCGGCCTTGCGCTCGGCAAGCCGCTGCTGCTCGAGGGCGCGCCGGGTGTCGGCAAGACGGAAGCGGCAAAGGCCATCGCCGCGGTGCTCGGCCGCCGGCTGATCCGCCTGCAGTGCTACGAGGGGATCGACGCCTCCGCTGCGCTCTATGAGTGGAACTACCCGCGCCAGATGCTCGCGATCCGCCAGGCCGGCGACGAGAGCATCGATATCTATGGCGAGACCTTTCTGATCGAGCGTCCCATGCTGGCGGCACTGCGCGCGCCTGACTCCACCGTGCTGCTGATCGACGAAATTGACCGTGCCGACCAGGAATTCGAGGCATTCCTGCTCGAATTCTTGTCCGATTTCCAGATCTCGATCCCGGAGCGCGGAACGGTGCGTGCCGCCGAGCGGCCCGTCGTCGTGCTGACGTCAAACCGGACACGAGACCTGCACGAAGCCTTGCGTCGCCGCTGTGTCTACCACTGGATCGATTATCCCACGGAAGAACGTGAGGCCCGCATCATCATGCTGCGGGCCTCCAGTGTTGCCGAGGCGACTGCACGTGCCGTCGTCGCGGCTGTCGGCAGGCTGAGGCGCGAACCGCTCAGCAAGGCACCGGGTATCGCCGAAGCTGTCGACTGGGCCGAGGCCGCAACGCTCCTCAACAAGGGTGGCGCGCGCTGGCCCGACGCCTTCAAGCGTTCGATTGGCGTGGCGCTGAAGGATGAGGAGGACCTGCACTTCATATCGCCCCGTCTCGATACGATGCTCGCGGAGGCGACCGCATGAGCACAGAACTCCAGCTGCCGCGGGCAGCCCGCATATTCATCTCCTTTGTCGGACTGCTGCGTGCCAACGGCTTCGCCGTTGCGCCAGAGCAGACCACCGCGTTCCTCACCGCGATCGAGCTGCTCGGGCCACGCAACCTCAGGGACATCAAGCAGGCGGCGCTAGCCACCCTCGCCCCGCCGCCCGAGCGCCGCGCCACTTTCGATCGGCTGTTCGATCTGCACTTCCGCGGCAGCGAGGCGATCGAGCGCGCCGACGACGGCGAGGATGATGAGACCGTCCGGCTTCAGGAAGAAGGCCGCGGCGAGGACGAGCCGCTGCTGTCCGACGAGGCCATTGAGTCCGGCCTGACCGCAACGCGCACCGAGGCGCTGGTCGAGCGCCGCTTCACCCAGCTCTCCGCCACGGACGCCCTCCGTCGTTTGGCGCGCGAGGCCCCGCGGCGGCTGCCCCGGCGGCGCGGCCACCGCCGCATGCGCGCCCGCCGCGGTCCTTTCGCCGACCTCCGCCGTACCTTGCGCGACAGCGTCCGCAGCGATGGCGAGATCCTGCGGCTCGGTCACATGAAGCGGCGCCGGCGCCCGCGAAAATTCCTGCTGCTGATCGACGTCTCCGGTTCGATGAAGAGCCGCACCGAGGACAACATGAAGCTGGCGCACGCGCTGGTTCAGGCCGCGCCCAATGTCGAGGTCTTCACCTTCGGCACGCGCCTGACCCGCGTCACCCGCGCGCTGCGGCTGAAGCGCCGCGAGCAGGCGCTGAGCGCGGCCGCCCACCTCGTCAGCGACTGGGATGGCGGCACCCGCATCGGCGATGCATTGCAGGCCTTCCTCGCGGTGCCTCGTTTCGGCGGCTATGCGCGCGGCGCAGCCGTGGTCATCGTCTCGGATGGATTGGAGCGCGGCGAGCCGGATGCACTGCGCGACGCCGTGGCAAAGCTGTCGCGGCGGGCCTGGCGCCTGAGCTGGCTGACGCCGCTCGCGACAGGCCCGGGTTTCCGTCCGCAGACCGAGGCGCTCGTCGCCATCGAGCGCTTCGTCGACGACCTCGTCGACGGCGGATCGAGCGCGTCGATCGTCGCGCATGTACTGGCACTGGGACGAAGGAGAGTTGCGTGACCGAGATTGTCGATGGGCATCATCACATCTGGCGGCAGGCCGACCTGCCCTGGCTGACCGGCCCCATGCAGCCCCGCATCTTCGGACCCTACGAGCCGATCCGGCGCGACTATCCGATCGAGGAATATCTCGACGACCTCAGAGGCTCCGGCGTGAGCCGCTCGGTCTACGTCCAGACCAACTGGGCGAACGACCGTTTCGAGGACGAAGCGGCCTGGGTGCAGCAGACCGCCGACGAACATGGCTGGCCGCACGCCATCGTCTCCTATGCCAACTTTGCCGTAGACGATGTGCGCCCGCAGCTCGACCGGCTGAAACGCTATTCCCTGGTGCGTGGCGTGCGCATGCAGCTGCACTGGCACGAAAACCCGCTCTATCGCTTCGCGGCCAGGCCCGACCTCTGCCTCGATCCCCTGGTCCGCCGCAACATCGCGCATCTCGCCGATTACGGCTGGAGCTTTGACCTGCAGGTCTTCACGCCGCAGATGCCGGATGCCGCGCAGCTCGCGGAGTCATGCCCCAAGGTGACCTTCATCCTGCAGCATGCCGGCATGCTCGAAGACCTCTCGCCTGCGGGACGCGCGGCCTGGCGCGCCGGAATGGCCCGGCTCGCGGCCTGCCCTAACATTGTTTCAAAACTCTCGGGCCTCGGCACCTTCATCCACCGCAACGATCCCGCCCATATTGCCGCTGTTGTCATGGACACCGTCGCAATCTTCGGCGCCGAGCGTTGCATGTTCGGCTCCAATTTTCCGATCGAGAAACTGTGGACCAGCTATCGCGAGCTCGTCGACGCGTTTCGCGCAGCCGCCGCGCCACTGAGCTCTGCGCAACAGGACGCGATCTTCAGAGGCACCGCGACGCGCGTCTACCGGCTTTGACCGACAAGAAACAGATCAGGGAGGGAAACGAATGGCGCTGGAGATCAAGATCCTGGACTATGGCGATATCGAATTGGAATCGAGCTTTCTGGTGCTCGGCCGCGATTGCGGCCGCACCCGCCGCGTCCTTACGCTGGGCTTTTTGATCCTCGGTGGCAAATATCCGGTCGTGGTCGACACCGGCTACCGCTCCAACCAGATCATGGAGACGCTGGGCATGCGCGGCTTGCAGTACCACGAGAACATGATCGAGAACCAGCTTGCCCGTCACGGCGTCCGCATGGGCGATGTCCGCTTCGTCTGCCACACCCATCTGCACATCGACCACGCGGGCAAGGACGATCTGTTCCCGATGAACACGACCGTCGTGCTCAACCGCAAGGAGCTGGAATACTCCGTCTCCGGCCTGATGCATCCGCAATATCCGGCGCCCGACATCAAGCACCTGATCGACCGCCTGCACACCAAGAGCGCGTTGCGCTTCCTTGATCTCGAGATCACCGGCCCGATCGAGCTGATGCCCGGCGTCTATTGCGACGCCGCCGGCGCCCACACCGAGGGCTCCATGAACATCATCGTCGAAACTGCGGACGGCATCGCCACCATCTGCGGCGACGTCATCTACGATTTCAACGACCAGATCGTGACGCCCTTCAACGAGATCCACGACTGGGAGCCGCGCACCACCGGCAACCACGGCACCAGCAAGCGCGCGGAAAAGGCCGCGATCAAGAAGCTGCTCAGCAATTCGCGCTATCTGCTGCCCGTGCACGACCGCCCGGCCAAGATCGAAGGCGGCAACGTCGTCGGCCGGCTGCACGACCAGGTCCCCGGCCCCATCGTGCAGTCGCTGCCCGCGCGCAACTGGTTCCCGGCCTAAGATGATCTTGTGGATCGACCGATGACGCACGTCACCCTGCGCTCCGAATTCGAAACCCTGATCGACCCCTATGCGCCGGTCGCGCAGGTCGGCACGGGTTTTGACTTCACGGAAGGACCGATCTGGCACCCGGCCGATCACTATCTGCTGTTCTCGGACATGCCGGGCGACGTGCGCCGGCGCTGGGATGCGCGGCGCGGCGTCGCCGAGGTCAAGCGGCCCTCGAACAAATGCAACGGCATGACATATGATGCAGAGCTCAATCTGATCGTCTGCGAGCACGCGACCTCGTCGCTGATCCGCGAACGGCCGGACGGGCGGCGCGAGGTGCTGGCCTCGCACTTCCAGGGGCAGGAGCTCAACAGCCCGAACGATGTCTGCGTCCACTCCTCAGGCGCGATCTATTTCTCGGATCCCTGGTATGGCCGCATGCCGGTCTATGGCGTCGAGCGCCCGCGCCAGCTCGGCTTCCAAGGCGTCTATCGTGTCGTGCCCGGCAGCGAGCCGAAGCTCGTGGTGGAACGCAATCTGTTCGACCAGCCGAACGGGCTGTGCTTCTCGCCCGACGAAAAGCTGCTTTATGTCAACGACACCGTGCAGGCGCTGATCCGCGTGTTCGACGTCAATGCCGACGGCACGCTGTCGAACGCGCGCGTGTTCGCAAGCGGTATTCGCTCCGAACTCGAGGCGGGCCTGCCCGACGGCATGAAGTGCGACCAGCACGGCAATGTCTGGGTTACCGCGCCCGGCGGAGTCTGGGTCTATTCGCCCCGCGGTGAGCTGCTCGGAAAGGTGCGGGTGCCCGAGATGGTCGCGAACCTCGCCTGGGGCGGACCGGACTTTCGCACCCTGTACCTGACCTCGACGCATTCGGTCTATGCCGTCCCCACCAAGGCCGGTCCGCGCCACGAGCCCTATATGAACGGCAGGCGCAGCAGTGGCGGTGCCGTGAGCGCGGGCCCTGCGGCCGCGGCACCGATCCTCGCCGACGGCGAGATGCGGCTCGATCCAAGCCGTTGCGCCATGATTATCCAGGATCTTCAAAACGACGTCATCATGGATGGCGGCGCATTCGCTGAATCAGGTGCGCCTGGCCATGCGAAGCAGCAGCATGTCGTCGAGAACGTCCGCCGCCTTGCCGAGACGGCGCGGGCCCGCGGCGTCGCCATCATCCATGTCTGGTTCGTGGTCGAGCCCGGCGCACCCGGCGTCACGCTGAACGCGCCGCTGTTCGAGGGGCTCGTCGACAGCAAGGCCATGGTACGCGGCAGTTGGGGCGCGGCGCCGGTTTCCGGCCTGGAGCCGCGGCCCGGCGATTTCGTCGTCGAAAAGATGCGGATGAGCGCCTGGGAAGGCACGCGGCTGGAGACGATCCTGAAAGCGACCGGCCGTGACATGATCATCAACACCGGCGCCTGGACCAACATGTCGGTCGAGCACACCGCGCGCACCGGTGCCGACAAGGGCTATTTCATGATCGTACCGGAGGACTGCTGCTCGACCATGAATGCCGACTGGCACTCGGCCTCGATCAACTTTGCCATGCAGAACGTCGCCGTCGTCACCCGCGCGGACGCCGTCATCAGAGCGCTGGGATGAGCGGTGGCGAAGCTCCTGCACCTTTCCTGCTCGCCGCGCCCTGACTCCGAGTCGAGCGCCGGCGCGCAGGTCTTCCTCGAAGGCCTTCGTCAGGCGCGGCCGGATTGGGACATCGACGTCGTCGATCTCTGGCGCGAGCGGATGCCGGAATTTACCGGCCCCATCGTCGAAGCCAAATATGCGCGCATGAAAGCGCAAAGCTTCAACGACGCGCAGCGCGAGAGCTTTGCCGAGGCCGAGCGGATGGCGCTACGCTTCTCGCTGGCCGATCGCGTGCTGATCTCGACCCCGATGTGGAATTTCGGCATCCCCTACAAGCTGAAGCAGTGGTTCGACATCATCATCCAGCCCGGCCTGACGTTCCGCTTCGATCCGGCGCAGGGCTATCTTCCTTTGCTGAAGGACCGGCCAACCATCGTCATCCTCGCCTCCGGCAGCGACTTTGCCACCGGCATGAACCGCGGCCGCATCGACATGGCGACACCGTACCTGCGCGAGGCGCTCCGCTTCATCGGCATCAGCGATGTGCGTTTCGTGCCGATCGGACCGACGGCGGGCCCCGCCGAACCGGTCCGCGCCGCCCGCGATACCGCGCACCGCCGTCTCTCCGACATGGCGAGGCGGTTTTAGCGCGCAATCCTCGGCTCTCGCCGTACACGCGCTGCACGCGGCACCATCTAACGTGTCTTGTCGCGTCGGTCACGACAGAGCCAACGACCCTGTCCCCTCGCAGCGCGGCCCCCTAGCTGCTGAAACCCGCAGGAATGAACGCCGGCAGCTTCTCCTCGATGAACTGCTTCACCTCGGGCGAATTGAACACCTGGATGAAGGCTTTCAGCCGCGGATCATCCTTCTTGTCCGGCCGGGCCGTGAAGCGCAGCACCAGGCCTTCGTCGACGGTGCGATCGATGATCAGTGCGGATTTCGGATCGCCGCCAGCCGGAATGAGATAGGTGATGTTGACCAGTGCCAGCGTCACGTCGTCGAGCGACCGATAGGTCTGCGCCGGGTCGAGCTCGACGATCTTGAGGTTCCTGGGATTGTCGGTGATGTCGAACTTGCTGACCGAGAAGCCCTTGCCTGGCGCGAGCTTGATCAGCCCGGCCCGCTCCAGCAGGATCAGGCCCCGCGCACCGTTGAGCGGCTCGTTCGGGATGGCAACGCTATCGCCGGACTTGATCTCGTCGAGCGTCTTGACCTTCTTCGAGAACAGCCCGACCGGCGCGATCACACCGACCTTGTCGGCCTGCACCAGGTTGAAGCCGCGCTGCTTGTTCTGAAGCGCAAGATAGGTCGCATGCTGGAACAGATTGGCATCGACCTCGCCGCTGTTCACGACCTCGTTCAACGCCACCCAGTCCGACAGCTCGACAATCTTGACGTCCTGTCCTTTGTCCTTGGCGAGCTTGGCGGCAAAGGACGCCAACTGCCCGACAGGGCCGGCGCTGGTTGCGATCTTCAGGGGTTCGGCGGCGAACGCAGCCGCGGTGAATGCCAGCCAAAGACCGGCGGCCTGGGCGGTACGACGAAGGATCTTCATTATTTCGAAATTCCGTTTTCAATTCGTGGGAAATGTCTCACGCGGCCTTGCGCGCGCCGGCATCGGCCTGCGCCAGCGCCTGGCTGAGATCCGCCAGGATATCGTCGGGATGCTCGATCCCGACCGAGAGGCGGACGTAGCCGGGCGTAACGCCCGCGGCGAGTTGCTCGGCCGAGGTGAGTTGCTGATGCGTCGTCGATGCCGGATGAATGGCCAGCGAGCGGGCGTCGCCGATATTGGCGACGTGATAGAACAGTTTTAGCGCATCGATGAAGCGCCGCCCGGCTTCCACGCCACCCTTCAGCTCGAAGCCGACCAGCCCGCCATAGCCGCCCTTCAGATAGACATCGGCCCTGCGCCGGTTCTCCCCGTTCTGCAAGCCGGGGAAGATCACGTTCGACACCGAGGCGTGCTTGGAGAGGAAGTTCGCGACCTTGACCGCGTTCTCGTTGTGCTGGCGGATGCGCAGCGGCAGGGTTTCGAGCCCCTGGATGAACTGGAAGGCATTCTGCGGCGCGATCGATGCACCGAGGTCGCGCAGTAGCTTGACGCGGGCGCGCAGGATGTAGGCGATCGGGCCAAGCGGCTTCGCCGCCTCGGTCCAGATGGCGCCGTGATAGGCCTCATCAGGCGTGTTCAGCAGCGGAAAGCGATCCGCGTGCGCGGCCCAGTCGAAATTGCCGCCGTCGACGATGGCGCCGCCGATCGCAGTGCCGTGGCCACCGATATATTTGGTCGTGGAATAGACCACCACCGCGGCACCATGCTCGAACGGACGCGCGATCAGTGGCGAGGCCGTATTGTCGAGAATGAGCGGTACGCCAAGCGAGCGTCCGATATCCGCGACCTCCTTGATCGGAAAGACATTCAGCTTGGGATTCGGGAGCGTCTCGCCGAAATAGGCCCTTGTCTTCGCATCGGTCGCGCGGCGGAAGTTCTCAGGGTCGGCCGGGTCGACAAACCGGACCTCGATGCCGAATTGCTTCAGGGTCTGCGACAGCAGTGTCCAGGTGCCGCCATAGAGATCGGTCGAGGACACGATGTTGTCGCCGGCCTGGGCGATGTTGAAGATCGCGAAGGCGGAAGCCGTCTGTCCGGAGGCGACAGCGAGGGCAGCTGCACCGCCCTCGAGCGCAGCAAGCCGATCCTCAAACGCCTGCTGGGTCGGATTTCCGATCCGGGTGTAGATCGGGCCTAGCTGCTCGAGCGCGAACAGGCGCGAGGCGTGATCGGTGTTTTCGAACTGGAATGACGTGGTCTGGTAGATTGGAACGGCCACCGCGCCTGTCGCGGGGTCGGCGCGGTACGATCCACCATGCAACGCGAGCGTCTCGAAGTTCCGGGTCTCCAACGCCATCTGCAATTACCTTTCGATCTCGAGAGAGCGCATCGTGCGCGGCAAGCCGTGCTTGTCGTCGAAAAGGATGCGGTCGGATTCCGCGGCTGTCGAGCCGGTCGGAGAAATAGCGATGCGCGTGCTGCAACGACGCCGCTTTGTGATGCGTTTGTTTCCGGTCCTTCGTTGAATTGGAAACAAACTCGCTCGCGCAAAATGATAAAAAATGGTCACGCGAAGCGGATCGGCTTCGCAATTGATGATCGGGCCCAGACCATGACGAGACCGCGCGAGCTGCGCTTCAACGCTTTCAACATGACCGCGCCGAGCCACAATTGGGCCGGCCTCTGGTCTCATCCGCGCGATGCGTCGATCGACTACAACACGCTCGAATATTGGGCCGACTACGCCAGGACCGCGGAGCGCGGGCTGCTCGACGGCATCTTCCTGGCCGATGTGTTCGGCGTGTACGACGTCTATAGCGGCAATGCCGATGCCGCCGCGTTACATGCCGTGCAGCTTCCCAACGCGGATCCGACGCTGCTCGTGTCCGCCATGGCACTCGTCACCCACCATCTCGGCTTCGGCATCACCTCGAACCTGACGTTCGAACATCCCTATCAATTGGCCCGCACGTTTTCGACACTCGATCACATCACCAACGGCAGGATCGGCTGGAACATCGTCACCGGCTATCTCAACAGCGGCGCGCGCGGCATGGGCCTGCCAGCCAACCGCGCCCATGACGACCGCCATGACGCGGCCGAGGACTTTCTCACCGCAACCTACAAGCTGTGGGAAGGAAGCTGGGAGGACGACGCCGTTCGCCGGGACCGCGACCGCCGCATTTTCACGGATCCAGCGAAGCTCCATCGGGTGCGGCACGACGGCCCTTATTTCAAGGTCGACGGCATCCATCTCGCCGAGCCCTCGCCGCAGCGAACGCCGTTGCTGTATCAGGCCGGCACCTCGAAGCGCGGCCGCGCCTTCGCGGCCCAGCATTCGGAAGCGATCTTTCTCAATGGCCAGACCAAGCCCATCCTTGCGCGCGCCGTGCGCGAGATCCGGCAGGCAGCCAGGGCCTATGGCCGCGATCCCTATGACATCCGCCTGTTTGCCGGCGCGACCGTGATCGTGGCGCCGACCCGTGCCGAGGCGAACGATCTGCTCGAGGATTACGCGCAGCATGTCGACCAGACCGGCCAGCTCGCCCTGTTGTCGGGCTGGACCGGCATCGACTTCTCGACCTATCGGCCCGACCAGCCGATCGAGTATGTCGAGAGCAACGCCATTCAGTCGATGGTCGAGAATTTTACGGTGCGGAGCGACCGGCCGGTCAAGGTCGGCGACCTCGCGAGGCTAAGCCGCGCCGGCGCCCGTTCGCCCTTCGTGGTCGGCTCGCCGCAGGACGTCGCCGACGAACTGATCGCCTGGGCGGATGAGACCGACGTCGACGGCTTCAACCTGTTCCGCCTGGTCGCGCCGGAATCGCTGAACGCCTTCGTCGATCTCGTGGTCCCGGAGCTGCAATCGCGCGGCGTCTACAAGACCGCCTATCGCGAGGGAACGCTGCGCGAAAAGCTGTTCCCGGGACGCGGCCCGCGACTGCACAGCACGCATCCCGGCGCGAGTTTCCGACGCCTGCCGACCAGCGCGGCAGACGTTCGCCAAGTCGACGCTGCCGAATAGCGGCCCGATCGACCCGGGGCGCTACCACGCATCGGCCATCGCAAGCAGAACGGCTCTTCACGACAGTCTTTTCTGGTCGAGATAGGGCTTTCCGCCTCGCGAATGCTGCACCCGTCCTCCGCGCGGCTCGATGACGGGCAATTCGGCAAGTGCATTCACGACGTGATACATCGTCGGGCAGATCGCTCCACGCGGCGTGTTCCGTCGGACGAGGACGCGGCCTGCGCGACAGGCGCAATGCGCAAATCGGTCACGGACAGTTCAAGAGAGCGAAAGCCCATCCAGCCGGCAGTGCAAACCTGGACGCCGTCGCTTTGCCGGGGTGCATCGACCTCGGCGGCGGCGTCGCCACCATCGGCGCGGCGATCTCCGCGGGTCTTGCGGTGGCGGCGCTCGGGCGACGCGTCGCTCCTGCCGATACAATCGATGTCGGCGCGCAATTGGGGCCGCCAGCGCTTCCGTCGCGCGACGTGGTGCTGCATGCAAGTCCCGGGGATCAGCAGACCAAACATTCCCTGAGAACCCTGACGGCTGCGATCCGGGCCACTGCGGCCAAGCACTAGCTGCAATCTGCCGCGCACCCGCGGTCCTGCCGGTCAGACAACTCCATTCTTCATGCGCGGCGCACAGGAGAATGTTCGTTCCTTTCCGCGCCAGATGGTCCCGATCGAATACAGCCTGGCGCGTCTCGCCGGCACGCTTCAGATCGACCCCGCTTTGCTCGAACTCGACAAGCCCCTGCCGGAGCCTCTGCCGCTACCGGTCAACGCCAACCACACCATGTTCCAGGGCACCGTCAACATCGCCCGCCGCGGCAATCTGACCGTCCGCCAACTGATCCGCGCGCTCGGCGGCGGCGTCGGCCACCGGATCATCGTCGGCACACCGGAGCAGATCGCCGACGATATCGAGGCCTGGTTCAAGGCCAGCGCTGCCGACGGCTTCAACCTGATGCCGGACGTTCTGCCCACGGGGCTGGAGACCTTCGTCGATACCGTCGTCCCGATCCTGCAAGGACGCGGATTGTTCCGGACCGAATACACCGGCACGACATTGCGCGACCATTTTGGACTGACGCGGCCGGCGAACCGCTTCGCGAAGCGAGCGCCGGAGGTCGCGTCGGCCTGATTTACGCAAGGGACCGGGCGAACTTCTCGGAAGGCCCGGTCGACTGCCTCGTCCGGACACGGGGGATAATCTCCTCCGCAAACCGCCGCATCTCGGCCTCGAACGGCTGGAACTGCAGCATGAAGAGCCCGATGCCGGCGGCATGGAACGCCTCGATGCGCGCCGCGACCTCGTCGTAACTGCCGACCAGCCCCGCGGCGGTGCCGCCATTGCTGCCGACCCCGAGCGTCTTCTGCATGGTCTAAGCTCGTTCCGCTCGAAGCCGCGCAGGCGCCACGGGCGCTCGACGACGTCGACTTCGCCGCCATTCAGGGCAATTTCGCGATCTTCAGCGGGTTGAAGCTGACCAACGCCTTCGCGCTCGAGAAGATGACGACGCCCTACATCAACGTGCTGGCGGTAAAGAAGAGCAACGCAAATGCCGAGTGGGCTCAGGACATCGTCGCCGGCTACAAATCGCCGACGTTCAAGACGGCGATCCTGGCTGACCGTTTCTATGACGGCTTCACCCTGCCCGACTACATGAAGTGAGCGGAACGCATGTTCGAGTTCACGCTGGAATGGGCCAGCCGCCGTTCCGTTGCCCAGCGCGCGATCGACGCGCGGGCGGTCACCGACCGGCTCCGCTTCCGCGAGGCCGTTATCTTCCCGGGAGTCCCGCTGCTCACCTTCCTCTTCGCACTGGGCGTCATGACGGGCGCGCATTTGCACGGGCAGACCGAGCGAGCGCTGCTGTCTGCGGCGTTCGCAGGCATGAGCGTGGGGATGGGCATGCCCATGCTCTATCCAAAGTCGGCATCCTGTCACAGATCACCGAATCCCGGGTCCGCAGCACAGCTCCGGCATGCCGACGTGCTCGCGCTCCTGACGGCTGACTAGCAGCCAAGCCATGCTTCTGTTCCGGCAACGGACATCAAAATCATCCATCGCCGCCAAACGCCGTGGAATTTTCCAGCCGCGCTGGCGACGAGACCAGCACGATTCAACCAAACTGATTCCGATCAACGTGTAGCAATGTTCAACGCCATCCCCGCCGTGATAGCTTTTCCGGGTTCTCGCCCTACACCGTCGTCCGGAGTGAACATGAGCTACGTCATCTCGCTGCAGTCAGGCTTTGTTCGGTTGATCGAACAAGCACGCGGATGGTTCCGGCGCTCGCTGCGGCCGCAGACAGGCGGCCCGGACACCCCGCAGGACGACCTTTACGAGATTTTCCTGTTCGGGCCTCACGGCTGACAATTCCGCGCAAGTGCCAGCCCTGCGCCTTCCCTGACACAAAGGTAACACGACATGACCGACGCTGCGCTGCAGCTCGCCGAGACCGGCCGCCGCCTCGATGCCATCGACCGCAAGATCCTGACGGTGCTTCAGGAGGACGCCTCGCTCTCGGTGGCCGAGATCGGCGACCGGGTCGGCCTGTCGTCCACGCCGTGCTGGAAGCGCATTCAACGGCTGGAAGCCGACGGCGTCATCCTCAAGCGCGTCGCGCTGGTCGACCAGAACAAGATCGGGCTCGGCCTTTCGGTTTTCGTTTCCGTGGAGAGCGCGGATCACTCCGATGCGTGGCTGAAGCGTTTCGCCGAGGCGGTCCGCGCCATGCCCGAGGTGATGGAATTTTACCGGATGGCCGGCGATGTCGACTACATGCTGCGCGTCGTGATCCCCGACATGCAGAGCTACGACGTGTTCTACAAGAAGCTGATCCACGCCGTTCCGCTCAAGAACGTCACCTCGCGCTTCGCGATGGAGAAGATCAAATCGATCACGGCGCTGCCGATCCCGCCAGTCCCGGTGGAGTGAATGCCGGGCCCGCGCCAGGCAACGAATTCACCAATCGCGCATCAAAGAAGCCCTGATCCTTCATCGACGACACCGCGGATCCGCTCGTGTCCGGTCGGATTGGAGTGCCCGAGAGCGCGGGCAAGGACGCGTCCGATCGCCTCGGCCTGCGATGCGTTGCCGCGCCAGGCCACGATCTGGTCGGGACGTATCAGGGCGAAGTCGGCGTCATAGAGAGCGCGCAGGGATCCCGGCAGCGTCACAAGCTTCACGTCGGCCCTGAGCGTGCGGACGGCCTCGGCGAGCGGAGCGTGAGCCGGGGTGACCTCGCCGAACTGGAGCAGTGTCCATTCGAACCCGAACAGATCATACAAGGACACGCCGTCTTCCAGCCATGCATGCGGCGCGCGGCCGCCGGGACAAGCGCTCGGAACGTAGACATTCGCTGCATCGGGCGGGGGCGTGCTGCCATCGGACACGATGATCGGCGAGCCGTCATAACGTCCGCCGAAGGTGACGCCTGGGATATTGAATTCGGCACGCGCGTGTCGTTCGAGATAGGTACCCGCGGCCCGCCGTGCCTCGCGCCCTGCATCCGTGTCGTTTTCGATCTCCGGCGCGGGCGCGAACAGACCAAGGGAGTCCGCAAAGCGCCGCGCATAATCGGTGTTGCGGAGCGCCACCGGGCGCCGCTCGATCTCGTAGCTGTCGAGTAGCGCGGACGGACTCACGCCCTTGAGGACACTTGCGAGCTTCCAGCCGAGATTGACGGCATCCTCGATCGCAGTGTTGTAGCCGAGCCCGCCGGTCGGCGTGAACAGATGCGCCGCATCGCCGCCGAGAAACACCCTGCCCCGCTGCATGCCATTTGCAACCAGCGCATGGCCCGCTGTCCAGGTCAGGAACGACAGCACCTCGCAATCGATCGGCGCGCCGCAGGCACGCTGGAACGCGGCTTTGGCATCGTTGATCGTGATCGCGCTCTCGTCCTCACCCGGTCGAAGCTGGGTGTGAAACGCGAATTCATCGCGGCCGTTGACCGATGCCATGAAGGCGCGGCGGTCGCAGTTGAAGCAATTATACATCCACGCCTTGGCGTGCGGGATGCTCGCATAAAACTCCGGCGCACGGAGATAGACCGCCAGCATGCGGCCGCCCATGAAATCGCGCTGCGTTCCGGTCTCGCCGCCATAGACGATGCCAAGCGACTGCCGCACCATCGAGCGCGGCCCGTCGGCGCCAACCAGGAAGCCGGCCCGGACCTGGAAGCGATGACCATCGTCGCGACGTTCGATGTCGGCAACGATGCCGTCATCGCCTTCGACGTAGCCGATCAGCCGATGACCGTAGTTGAGGTTTATTCCGGAAAGCCGTTCGGCGTGCCGGCGCAGCACCGCCTCGACATATTTCTGCGAAACCCGATGCGGCAGCTCCGCCGCGCTCCAGGACCCGGACATGCCCTTGATGAGCTCACCCGCGCGTGACGATGACGGCAACGCAAAGCGCGCCAGCTCGTAGCCGGCATAACGGGTGAAATAGGCAACGTCGGTCGGATAATCGGCGGGCAGGCCTTCGCGCCTGATCTCGTCGGCAAAGCCCAGCCGACGATAATGCTCCATCGAGCGCGCCTGGGTCGCATTGGCTTGAGGATTGAATGCGGTGCCTGGCTTCTCGTCGACCAGGATCGAGCAGACGCCGCGCCGGCCGAGTTCATTGGCCAGCATCAGCCCGCAAGGCCCCCCACCCACGATAAGCACCGAGGCCGTCAGACGCGTTTCCACGACGCTTCTCCTTACCAGCATCCTGTATGGTAAGGTTACCTGACTAATTCGTCAAGCTGCCTGACTAATAGACATCGCCGAGCGTGTCGAACCTCTCGCCATAGACCGCCAGCCCCTTCAGGATCGCGTCCATCGCGGGCTTGCCGAGCTCGGCGCGCATCTCCTGCTCGGCGATGTCGACCGCGTCGCGGAATGCATCGAGCCATTTGCGCCCGGCCGGCGTGAACATGACGATGCGCGCGCGCCGGTCGGTCGGATCGGCGATGCGGTCGACGAGGCCGAGCTCGGCACATTGATCGACCAGCTCGCCCATCGCCTGCTTGCTCATGGATGCGCGGCGGGCGAGCTCGGTGAGCCGCGTCCCCTCCACGTCGAGGTTGCGGGTCAGACTGACATGGGCGATGCGCGTCTCGTCGTGGCCTTTCTCGCTCATCAGTTCGAGCACGCGGCCCTCGAAGCGGCGCACTGCGTTGTTGAGCAGCCGACCGATATTGGCATGCCGCCACGCCGTGCCGGATGTCCTGGCTTTCAATGGATCTGCTTTCCGAATCGACCGATCGAGATCGCGCAAGGCTAACACATGAGGCCGCAGCCGGCGTTCATGAGAACGCCGCCTGCCATGGCGTGTTTCGAGCGGTCTCGGCAGTGGGCGACGTCCTACTGCGAGCGATCCGAGGTCCAGCCCTTGTACTCCGCGACGTTGTCCCTGGTTACGAGCTTGGACGGCAAGAGCTCGACGGTGGAGGCCGGTTTCTGGCCGTCGAGAATGCCGACGCCGACCTGCACGGCCCGCCGCGCCATGAAGAACGGGTCCTGCGAAGCGGAGGCCTGGATCTGCGGCGACTGCGGATCCTTCAGCGCGGCCTCGATGTCGGGTGCGCCGTCGACCGCGGTGATAATGATGCCCGTGCGGTTCTGCTGGCGTGCCGCAAGATCGGTACCGATCGCCTGTGGATCGTTGATGGCGAAGATGGCGTCGATCTTGGGGAAGCGCGTCAGATAGCCCTGCGCCACGTTGAGACCGCCTTCGCGCGAGCCCTTGCCGTCCTGGTCGCTGGACAGCACCTTGATGCCGGGATTCTTCGAGAAGACATTCTTGCAGCCGACGACGCGGTCGATCACGGCGGAGACCTGCGGCCCGTTCTCGATGACGACGTCGCCTTTGCCTCCCAGTTTGTCGATGATGTACTGGCAGGAGATCTCGCCGGCCTGCACGTTGTTGGTCGTCACGGTGGCATCGGCGCCTTCGGCCGCGGTGTCGACCGCGACGACAACGATGCCTGCCGCCTGCGCCTTCTTGATCGCCGGACCGATCGCCTTGGGATCGCCCGGGTTCAGCAGGATCAGATCCACACCGGCAGCAATGAAATTGTCGATCTGGGTGACCTGCTTGCCGAGATCGTATTCGAAGCCGACCGCCGTGATCTTCACATTGGGATTGGTCTTCCTGGCCTCGAACTCGGCGCCCTTCGACAGCGCGACGAAGAACGGGTTGCCCATCGAACCGAGCGAGACGCCGATCGACTTGAGCTCCTTGGCGAAGGATGGCGCGGTGCTTAGGGCGAGCGCCATGGCAGCGCCGGCGAACGTGATCGTCTTCAACATTGGCTTCCTCCCTGGTCTGTCTTCATCCCCGGCACGGCAGACCAGTTGCCGCAACGGAACATCGCATCACGTTCTGGCCGACCCTTGCAGGCGGTAGCGGTCGAGCGCCACGGCGCCGATGATGACGAGGCCCTTGATCACATATTGCCAGATGTCGGAGACGCCGATGAGGATCAGGCCGTTCGACAGCACCGCGATGATCAACGCGCCGACCAGCGTGCCCCAGATCGAGCCGATGCCGCCGACGAACGAGGTGCCACCCAGGATCACGGCGGTGATCGCGTCGAGCTCATAGGACTGGCCGAGCTGCAGACCATTGGCCGCATAGAGGCGCGCCGCCTGCATCGCGCCGCCGAGCCCGGCGAACAGTCCCGAGACGCCGTAGACGAAGATCAGCACGGCCCGGACCTTGATGCCGGCAAGCCGCGCCGCGCTTTCGTTGCCGCCCACCGCATAGATGTGCACGCCGAGCACGGTCCGGCGCAGCACCAGCCACGAGACGAAGATGACGAACAGGGCGATCACCGAGAGCCACGGGATCGACGCGACGCCTGGAACGAGCGTCAGCGAGCCGTTGCCGATGAACGCATAGGGAATGGAAGGATTGAACACGGTGGTATCGGCGCCGAGCAGTCGCGCCAGACCGCGCACGGCGGTGAGCGAGCCGAGCGTCACGATGAAAGGCGGCAGGCGCAGGAGCGCGATCAGCGCGCCGTTGACGAGGCCGAAGCCAAGGCCGGTGAGCAGCGCGGCCGGCAGCCACAGCATGCCAAGCTCCGGCAGCTTGGAGAGCGTCAACCCGGCCATCGCGGAGGCCGCCAGGATCGAGCCGACCGAGAGGTCGATGCCGCCGGTGAGGATGACAAAGGTCATGCCGGCGGCGAGCACGGTGTTCACCGCGGCCTGCTGCAACACGATGCCGAGATTTTGCCCGGTGAAGAAGCGCCCCTCGGACAGCATGTGGAAACCGATACAGAGAATCAGCAGCACCGGCAGCATGCCGAGCGCGCTGATCAGCATCCTCACCCGCTGACGCCTCGTCTCTGCGGCCGCACCGTTGGTCGTCGTCGGAGCGGGACTGGCCTTCGAGGCACCGTTGTCAGGCATCGAGATGCTCCATCCCCGTGGCAAGCGCCATGATGTCTTCCTGCGCCAGCGGCGAATGTGGGCCGCGCGTGACTTCGCCGGCGATGTGGCCGGCGCGCATCACGACGACGCGGTCGCAGATGCCGATGATCTCGGGCAGATCGGAGGAGATGACGAGGATCGCCGTGCCGGCCTTGGCCAGATTGTCGATGATCGAATAGATTTCCGACTTGGCGCCGACGTCGACACCGCGCGTCGGCTCGTCGAGGACCAGGACCCTCGGCGCAATGGCGAGAAGCCGCGACAGCAGCACCTTCTGCTGGTTGCCGCCGGACAGGCTGCCTGCGGCGACGCCGACATCGGCAGCGCGGATGCTGAGCCCTGCGAAGGCTCGGTCGGCGCGGTCACGCGCCTTGTCGCGATCCAGGACGCAGCCGAGCTTCGCATCGCGCCCGAGCACGGCGAGATTGATGTTGTCGAGGCACGACATGTCGAGAAACAGGCCGAGCGCCTTCCTGTCTTCCGTCAGGTAAGCGATGCCGGCCGCGAGCGCCTCGCCCGGCGTGCGTATGTCGATCGGGCGTCCCTCCAGCTCGAGGCGGCCTGCAGTCTTCGGCGCCGCGCCGATGATGAGATGCGCAAGCTCGGTGCGGCCGGCGCCGATCAGGCCGGCGAGCCCCACCACCTCGCCTGCATGCACGGTGAGCGAGCAGCCCTTGACGCGGTGCCCGTCAGCCATATCGATCGCCGCAAGCACCGGATGTCCCCGTCCCGCTTCGGCATCGTGCTCCTTCTTGTAGAACGAGGAGACATCGCGCCCGACCATCATGCGGACGATGGTGTCGGCGCGGATGTCCTGCTTGTCGAGCGAGCCGACCAGCCGGCCGTCGCGCAGCACCGTGACGCGGTCGCCGAGCGCGTAGACCTCGTCCATGCGATGCGAGATGTAGATGATGGCAAGCCCCTCGGCGCGAAGCTGGCGGATCAGCGCGAACAGCCGCTCGCTTTCGGCGGCTGACAGCGAGGTTGTCGGCTCGTCCATGATCAGGATCTTTGATCTGGCGTGCAGCGCTCGGGCGATCTCGACCAATTGCCGCTGGCCCATGGACAGGTGCGCCACCAGCGTCGATGGCAGGAAGTCTGCGCCGAGCCGCGTCAGTATGGGCCCGACGCCCTCACGCATCTCGCCGCGGGCCAGCAAGCCTGCATGCGATAGCTCCCGCCCCAGATAGATATTCTCGGCAACGCTGAGATTGGGCGCCAGCGACAGCTCCTGATAGATGATGGAAATGCCCGCCGCGCGGCCGCCGAGCGGACCTTCGATCCGGACCGGATGTCCTTCGATGCGGACCTCGCCGCCGGGATCAGGCCGGTAGGCGCCGGACAGGATCTTCATCAGCGTCGACTTGCCGGCGCCGTTCTCTCCCATCAAAGCATGAATTTCGCCGGCATAGACGGTGAGATCGACGGCACGCAGCGCCTTGATGCCGAAGAAGGATTTCGAGACCCCGCGCATCTCGAGGATCGGATCGTCCATCGTGCCTCCCGACGCACAATGCGTTTCCTACCCGCGTCTCAATTGGCTGTCAGCGCGGTTCACGCATTAAACAAAAGGCCGCGGCACAGGGCAATACCGAACACACGGAAACGCAACATCGAAGCGGCGCTAGTGGCGCGGCCGATACAGTTCGCGCCAGGCGGGAAGCCGCTCGGCATAAGCAGCGACCAGCTCAGTGTCGGGTTCGAAGGTCTCGATGCGCTGCGGCCGCGTGCACACGGCGGCGACCGCCTCACCGGTGACAGCAAGCCGCCCCAATCTCGCCGCACCGAACGCCGCGCCGGTCTCGCCTCCGGCAAAACGATGGACCGGAACATTCAGCACGCTCGCCAGCAGCGAGAGCCAGAACGGGGACCGCGAACCGCCACCAATGGCATCGGCCTCCGCAATCGCGATGCCGGCATCGGCGAGCGCGTCGCGGCAGTCGGCCAGCGCGAAGGCAACGCCTTCGAGCACGGCCTGCACGATACTCCCGCGATCGGTGCCATGGCTCAAGCCGTCGAGCATACCCCGGACGAAGGGATCGTCATGCGGCGTCCGCTCGCCGGCGAGATAAGGCAGGAAGCTCACCGGAGACGGCGCCCGCGGGTGCGATCCAAGCGGCGCCAGCAACTCGGCCTCGCTGGCGCCAAACAGGCGCGCGATCCAGGCGAGGCAGGAGGCGGCCGAAAGAATCGCACCGGCCTGAATCCACATGCCGGGAATGGCGTGACAGAATGTATGCACCGCGCGATCCGGGTTGGCGGCGATGGCGCTGGTCGGCGCCAGCAAGGCCCCCGAAGTTCCCAACGACACGAATGCGGTTCCAGGCTGGATCGCGCCGATGCCGACGGCGCCCGCCGGATTGTCGCCGGCGCCGCCCGCGATCACGGGCTGCCCGCGCATGCCCCAACGCCGGGCGAGTTCTCCCCGCAGTCCTGCTGCGGGCGCGCATCCCTCGACCAGACGCGGCATGTGATCGCGCGACAGGCCGGTCGCCGCCAATGCGGCGTCCGACCAGTCCCGGCGCGCGGCGTCGAGCCACAGCGATCCCGATGCATCCGAGACGTCCTCGACGGCCTCGCCCGATAGCACCAGGCGCAAATAGGCCTTTGGCAGCAGAACGAGCTTGGTCGCCGCAAATGCTTCAGGCTCGTGCGTCGCAATCCACAACAGCTTCGGCGCGGTGAAGCCCGGCATCGCCTTGTTGCCCGTGGTCGCACGCAAGGCAGGCCAGCGTCGTTCCAGAATACGACACTCTGCGGCCGCGCGTCCGTCGTTCCAGAGGATGCAGGGCCGGAGCGGCTTTCCGCTCGCATCGACCAGCGTGGCACCATGCATCTGGCCGGACAGTCCGATGCCTTCGACGGCCGCCAACGCACCGGCATGGCTCGCCTTCAGAGCATCCAGCGTGGCAAAGGCCGCATCGATCCATTGCGCAGGGTCCTGCTCGTAATGGCCCGCTTGCGGCGAGACCGTCGCAAGCGGCCGGCTCTCGCTTGCGATCACGCGCTGGGTATCGTCGACGAGAACGGTCTTGACCGCGGAAGTCCCGAGATCGATGCCGAGATACATGGATGCTCTCCGCTCACTTCGCCGTGTCGATCCAGATGCCCGGCGGCGAATGCTCGCGAATATAGCTGACCAGGAAGTCGGAAAAGACCCTGATCTTGGCGGGCAGCCTGACGCGGTTCTGATAGGCGATGTTCATGGTGAGCAACGGCAGCTCCCAGCCCATCAGCACCGGCACCAGCCGGCCGGCCGCGATGTCGCTCTGCACGATGTAGAGCGGCTGGATCAGGATGCCGAGCCCTGCACGCGCCGCGCCGCAGATGATCTGGCCGTCATTGCTGTCGAGCGTCGGCGCAACCCGGATCGTCTGCGTCGTGCTGCCCTTGCTCAGCCGCAACGAATAGGGATCGTTGGCGAGATTGTAGATCAGCATGTTGTGGCGGGCGAGATCGGCGGGCTGCTCCGGCCGGCCGTGCTTCTCCAGATAGGACGGAGCAGCCGCGAGCACGCGGTGCATCTGGCCGATGCGCCGGACGACGATGTTGGAATCCGGCTCGTGCTCGCGCGTGCGGATCGCGACGTCGATGCCGGCCTCGATGAAATCAAGATAGCGGTTCGCGCTGATGATCTGCACGCTGAGATCGGGATAGAGCGCGCGGAAGGCCGGCAGCATCGGCGCGAGATAGATCATCGCGAAGGACAGCGAAGACGTCACGCGCAGCATGCCCTTTGGCGACAGCGCGCGGTCGGAAACGGCATCCTCGGCTTCGGCGAGTTCGTTCAGAAGCGTGCTGCAGCGCTGCAACAGCTCCTGCCCTGCCTCGGTCAGCCATTGCCGGCGCGTGTTGCGCTCGATCAGCCGGACCGCAAGCCGCTCCTCCAGCGCGCTGAGATGGCGGCTGGCGGCCGCGTTCGACATCCGCAGGATTTCGGCAGCCTTGGACAGGCTGCCGAGCTCGGCGGTTTTGGAGAAGACTTCGAGTTGGAGCAGCCGGTCCATTTTTGCAGAATACGGAAAAGAGACTTGCGAAGATTGTCCTTTATTTCCGATTTCTGCAAGGCAAAATAGCCTCAACAAAGCACAATGGCAGGCGAGGAAATCAGGAAATGTCGGGCCCGATCAGGCACATCGTGATGTGGCGGCTGCGCGGGGAGACCCCCGAGGAGCGGTCCGCCGCCCGGGTCAAGGTCAAAACCCTGTTCGAGGGTCTCAAGGGGCGGATCGACGGCCTCACCCATATCGAAGTCGGCATGGACGTCAGCGCGGTCGACTATGCCTGCGACGTGGTGCTGTTCTCCGAGTTTACCAACCAGGCTGCGCTTGCGGCCTATGCCAACCACCCGGAACATTTGCGCGTTCGCGAGGCGCTCGGCGACTTGCGGATCGGACGCTTCCAGGTCGATTATCCCATCAAAGAGACCGGCGCATGATCGGTTCGTTCACCTTTGAAAACCTGCCCTGCCGCGTCGTGTTCGGCAGCGGAACGCTGGCGAGCGCGAAAGCCGAGATCGAGCGGCTCGGCGGCAGGCGCGCGCTGGTGCTGACGACGCCGCAGCAGGAGGCGCAAGGAAAGAGCCTCGGGACCGCGCTCGGCCCGCTCTATGCCGGCATCTTTCCCGGCGCGACCATGCACACGCCGGTCGAGGTTACCGAGCGCGCGCTCGTCGCGATGAAAGCGTTCGAGGCTGACTGCGTCGTCTCGCTCGGCGGCGGTTCGACCACGGGGCTCGGCAAGGCGCTGGCCTTGCGCACCGGCGTCAACCAGCTCTGCATCCCCACCACCTATGCCGGCTCGGAGATGACGCCGATCGTTGGCCAGACCGAGAACGGCCTGAAAACCACTGTCCGCGATGCGGCCGTGCTGCCGGAGACCGTGATCTACGACGTCGATCTCACCTTGACGCTGCCGGCGAGTCTGGCCGCGACATCCGGCATCAACGCGATCGCGCATGCGGTCGAAGCGCTCTATGCGCGCGACACCAATCCTGTGACATCGCTGATGGCGGAAGAAGGCATCCGCGCCCTCGCCCGCGCCCTGCCCGCCATTGCCGTGAAGAGCGACGATCGCGAGGCCCGCACCGAAGCGCTCTATGGCGCCTGGCTGTGCGGCGTCTGCCTCGGCACCGTCGGCATGGCGCTGCATCACAAGCTCTGCCATACGCTCGGCGGCACCTTCGACCTGCCGCATGCCGAGACGCATACTATCGTGCTGCCGCATGCGCTCGCCTACAACGCGCCGGCCGTGCCCGACGCGATGACGCGCATCTCGCGCGCGATCGGTGCTGCCGATGCCTCGCAGGGACTTTTCGAACTTGCCAAGCGGCTGGGTGCGAAGGTTGCACTGCGCGATGTCGGCATGCCCGAGAGCGGCATCGACAAGGCGGCTGATCTTGCCGTCACCAACGCCTACTGGAACCCGCGCCCGCTTGAGCGCAATGCCATCCGCGACCTGATCGCGCGCGCCTGGGCCGGCGAGCCGCCCGGCGCCGTCAAAGCGGCGGCGTAAGACGATGCGGCGCACGCTGATCAGATCGGCCACCGTCATCAGCATGGATGACGCGATCGGCGACCTCAGCACCGGCGACGTGCTGGTCGAGGGAAGCCGCATCGTCGACGTGCGTCCGTCGATCGACATCGGCAGCGGCGCGGCCGAGACCGAGATCATCGACGGCAAGGATCGCATCGTTATTCCGGGCCTGATCAACGCGCATATGCACACCTGGCAGACGGCCTTGCGCGGCTATGCCGCCAACTGGACGCTGCTGGAATATTTCCGCCGCATGCATGCCGGGCTCGCCACCGTGTTCCGGCCCGAGGACATTCATATCGCGACCCTCGTCGGCGCCCTGAACCAGATCAATTGCGGCACCACCACGCTGGTGGACTGGTGCCACAACAATCCGACACCCGATCACACCGACGCGGCCGTGCGCGGCCTGATCGAGAGCGGCATCCGCGCCGCCTTCTTCCACGGCTCGCCCAAGCCGGAGCCGAAACCGGGCGAGCCGCATTTCTCCGAGATCCCGCATCCGCGCCGCGAGGTCGAGCGGCTGCTGGCCGGCCCCCTCGCCGATCGCGACGGCCTCGTTACGCTCGGGCTCGCGATCCTGGGTCCGCATTATTCGACGCTCGACGTCGCGATGCACGATTTCCGTCTCGCGCGCGAACTCAACCTGATCGCCTCGATGCACCAGGGTGGTGGCCCGGCCAAAACGCCTGGCGGCTGGGAGAAATTGATCGAGGCCGGCCTGGTCGGCGCGGGCATCAACATCGTTCACGGCAATGACTTGCCGGATGATTTGCTCGATCGCCTCGTCGATCTCGGCGTGTCCTTCTCCGTCACGCCCGAGAACGAGATGATCCAGGGCCACGGCTTTCCGATCACCGGACGGCTGCTCAAGCGCGGCGTGCGACCGACGATCGGCATCGACCTTGAGTCGGTGCTGGCCGGCGACCTCCTCTCCGTCGCGCGCGTCGCGCTGTCGATGCAGCGGGCGCTCGACAACGCAGAGTCGCGAAAGGTCAGCGGCACCATTCCGGCGACGACCACGATCCCCGTGCGCGAGGCGCTGCGCTGGATCACCACGGAAGGCGCCCGCATGCTCGGTCGCGAGCACCAGATCGGGTCGCTGACGCCCGGCAAGCTCGCCGATCTCGTTATCATCAACGCCTCCGATCTCAATCTCCATCCGGTGCACGATGCCGTCGCGACCGTCGTGATGCAGACGAGCCTCGCCAACATCGAGGCGGTCATGATCGGCGGCACCTGGAAGAAGCGGAACGGACGGCTGCTGGTCAAAGGGCTGGAGACGAAGAAGGAGCTGCTGGCGCAATCCGGCCGGCGGCTGGTTCAGAACATCGAACGACAAGGACGCGCCGCCTGAAGGGCGCCTACGGACCAGACCAATGACAAACACTGCAAAGAACGTCGCTTTCATCGGGATCGGCAAGATGGGCCTGCCGATGTCGGCGCTCGTCGCCAAGGCCGGTTATGCCGTGACCGCGTTCGACCAGAGCGCAGCGCGGATCAGCGAGGCACGCGCCCAGGGCATTTCGATTGCCGCTTCGCCGGCCGAAGCCGTGAGCGGCAAGGCTTCTGTCATCACATCTCTGCCCGACGACACGGCCTTGCGTGGCGCGCTGCTTGGCACGACCGGTCTCATCGCCGCGATGACGCCCGGCACCGTTCTGATCGAGACCAGCACCGTGAGCGTCGAAGCCTCCACCGAAGTGGCGGCCGCGGCACAGGCGCGCGGGATCGCCTACCTTCGTTCGCCGGTCTCCGGCAACGCCAGCATCGTTCACACTGGCGCGCTGACCTGCTTCGTCTCAGGGCCGAAGGACGCCTTCGAGACCGCAAAGCCGCTGTTCGCCGCCTTCACCCGCGCCCAGACCTATCTCGGGCCGGCCGAGGAAGCGCGCTATGCCAAGCTTTCGGTCAATCTGATGATTGCCGTATCCGCCGCGATGATGGCGGAGAGCCTGGCGCTGGCGCGCAAGGGCGGAATCGCCTGGCAAGATATTCTGAAGGTGCTCGACGACAGCGCGGTCGCTTCTCCCATGGTGAAGTACAAGACCGCACCGCTGCGTACCCGAGACTTCGAATCGACCTTCTCCTGCAAGCAGATGGCCAAGGACCTCGACCTCATCCTGGGGGCCGGCCACGCCGTCGGCGTACCGCTTCAGCTCGCCGCCCAAGTGCGCGAGACCTATGGCTCGCTGGTCGCGCAGGGTGATGGCGACACCGACTTCATCGCGACGGTCAAGCACCTGGAACGGTTGTCCGGGCTTGGCGAACCCAAACTCTGATCGCGGAGATCACAATGCGTAACTTCAACGAGAACACGATCACCGACGCGGTGCTGGAGCGGATCAAGGACGCGACCGATCCGCGCATCAAGCAGGTCAGCGAAGCGCTGGTGCGCCACCTCCATGCCTTCGTCCGCGAGGTGCGGCCGACCCAGAAGGAATGGGAATACGGCATCGACTTCCTGACCCGCACCGGGCACATGTGCGACGACAAGCGCCAGGAGTTCATCCTGCTGTCGGATACGCTCGGCGTCTCCATGCTGGTCGACGCGATCAACCATCCGGTACCGGAGGGCGCGACCGAGACCACCGTGCTCGGCCCGTTCTTCGTCCAGGCCGCGCCGGAGAAGGATAGCGGCGCCGATATCTCCGGCCCGATGGAGGGCGATCCGATGCTGGTCACCGGCTCGGTATCCACGGTCGACGGCAAGCCGCTGGCGGGCGCCACCGTCGATGTCTGGCACTCCGACGATGACGGCTATTACGACGTGCAGCAACTCGACGACATCGGCGATCTCGCAATGCGGGCGCGCTTCCACACCGACGCCAATGGCCGCTTCCATTTCTGGTCGATCAAGCCGGCTGCCTACCCCATTCCGCATGACGGCCCTGTCGGCGACATGCTCGAGGTGCAGGGCCGCCATCCCTGGCGCCCCGCGCATGTGCACTTCATGATCTCGGCGCCCGGCTTCGAGCAGCTCGTGACGCACGTGTTCGTCGCCGGCGACAAATATCTCGACAGCGACGTGGTGTTCGGCGTCAAGGACAGCCTGATCCGCGAATTTGTCCGTCATCCTGCCGGCCGTGCGCCGGATGGTCGCATGGTGGAGAGCGACTATTTTCACCTCAACTACGATTTCGGATTAAAGCAGGTCGCGAGCAACGCAAGAGCCGCTTAAGACTTTGAACGGCGACGGACCAACAAGAGTCCGGCGACAGGGAGCAGACGGGAGCCAAGGATGGGACCGCGGGTCAGCACAAGCATATTGGCCGAACGCCTCACCGGCATGATCGGCCCGCGCGCGAGCGTTGCGCGCGGCGTGCTCGATCAGCATGGGCAGAGCGAGTCGCATTATCGGAACCTGCCGCCCGACATCGTCGTGTTCCCCGAGACGACGCAGGAGGTCGCGGAGATCGTCAAGCTCTGCGCGAGTGCGGGCATGCCGATCGTGCCCTTCGGCGCCGGCACCTCGCTCGAAGGCAACGCGGCGGCGGTCGCGGGCGGCGTCTGCTTCGACTTCGCGCGCATGAACAAGGTGCTCAGCGTGCACGACAGCGATATGGATGTCGTGGTGCAGCCGGGCATCACGCGCAAACAGCTCAATGCGGAGCTGCGTAACACTGGCCTGTTCTTCCCGATCGACCCCGGCGCCGACGCCTCGATCGGCGGCATGACGTCGACGCGCGCCTCCGGCACCATGGCGGTGCGCTACGGCACCATGAAGGACAATGTCATGGCGCTCGAGGTGGTGCTGGCCGATGGGCGCGTGATCCGGACCGCGAAGCGCGCACGGAAGTCGGCTGCCGGCTATGACCTGACGCGCATGTTCGTCGGCGCGGAGGGCACGCTCGGCGTCATCACCGAGATCACGTTGAAAGTGCACCCCGTGCCGCAGGCAATCTCGGCCGCGGTCTGCAGCTTCGACACCTTGCACGATGCCGTGGACACCGCCATCTCCGTGATCCAGTCCGCGATCCCGGTGGCGCGCATCGAGCTGCTCGACGATGTCATGATGCGCGGCATCAACGCCTACGCCAAGCTCGGCTATCGCGAGGCCCCGACCCTGTTCTTCGAATTCCACGGCTCCGAGAGCTCGGTCGCCGAGCAGGCCGAGGCGGCGCAGGCGATCGCCGCCGACCATGGCGGCCACGGTTTTGCCTGGGCCAAGGCGCCGGAGGACCGCAGCCGGCTCTGGCATGCCCGCGACAACACGCTCTATGCGGGCCTGGGCCTCCGTCCCGGCGCGCGCGCGGTGATCACCGATGTCTGCGTGCCGATCTCGCGCCTCGCGGAATGCCTGACCGAGACGCGGCGCGACGCGGACGAGCACGGGTTCACCGCGCCGATCGTCGGCCATGTCGGCGACGGCAATTTCCACATGCTGATCCTGATCGACCCGGCCAAGCCCGAGGAGACCGAAGCCGCCAAGGCGCTGCAGGCCCGCATGGTCGCCCGCGCCATCGCCATGGACGGCACTTGCACCGGCGAGCATGGCATCGGGCTCGGCAAGATCGACTACCTCGCCGACGAGCTCGGCGAAGCCGTCGATGTGATGCGGTCGATCAAGGCCGCGCTCGATCCGAATGGACTGATGAACCCCGGCAAGATTTTTGCGAGCGGAGCCAAGGCATGAGCGACGCGCTCCCGATCGAGGTCACCTCGCCCACGCCGCTGCTGGAGCTGCGCGGCATCAGCAAGGAGTTTCCCGGCGTCAAGGCGCTGGACGATGTATCATTTGCGGTCTATCCCGGCGAAGTCCACATGCTGCTCGGCGAAAACGGCGCCGGCAAATCGAGCCTGATGAAGGTGCTGTGCGGCGCTTACCGCGCCGATGCCGGCGAGTTCTACTACAAGGGCGAGAAGGTCGCTATCGGCTCGACCGCTGATGCGCAGAAGCTCGGCATTGCCGTGATCTTCCAGGAATTCTCGCTGGTCCCCTATCTCGACATCGCCCAGAACATCTTCCTCGGCCGCGAGCCGAAGGGCCGCATTCCCGGCACCATCGACCGCCGCCGGATTCTGGCCGACGCCAGGCGCGTGCTCGACACGATCGGTTTCGACATCGATCCCACCACCACCATCGACAAGCTCGGCGTGGCGCAGCAGCAGATGGTGGAGATCGCGAAAGCGATCAGCCAGTACGCCCGCATCCTCGTGATGGACGAGCCGACCGCGGCGCTGTCCGACCGTGAGACCGAGCTGCTGTTCGCGCTGATCGCAAGGTTGAAGGCCGACGGCGTCTCGATCGTCTATATCTCCCACCGCATGGCCGAGGTGTTCGCGCTCGGCGACCGCATCACCGTGCTGCGCGATGGGCGCCGCATCGACGGCGTCAAACCGGCCGACGTCACGCCGGACCAGCTCGTTCGCATGATGGTCGGCCGCAACGTCGACATGACCTACCCTCGCAACTTTGCCGACAAGCCCGGCGAGCTGCTGCTCGAGGTCAAAGGTCTGTCGGCGTCGACCGGTATCTCCGACATCAATATCGAGGTGCGCCGGGGTGAGATCGTCGGCCTGTGCGGCCTGGTCGGCTCCGGTCGCAGCGAGGTTGCACGCGCGATCTTCGGCGCCGATCCTGTCAGCTCCGGCGAGATTATCTTCGACGGCAAGAGCATTTCCGGCGAGCCTGACCTCGCCGCCCGCCGCGGCATCGCGCTGATCCCGGAAAGCCGCAAGAGCGAAGGCCTCGCGCTGCTCCGGTCCGTGGGCGACAATCTTGTGGTGTCGGCGCTGAAAAAACTGTTCCCAAGCGGGCTGTTCGACCAGCGCAGGGCGCAGCGCACGTCCGACGCCCTGATCCGTCAGTTGCGCATTGCGACGCCAAGCGCGCGCCAGACCGTCGGCCTGCTTTCCGGCGGCAACCAGCAGAAGGTCGTGATCGGCAAATGGCTGGCGGCCGGCTCGAAGCTCTTCATCTTCGACGAGCCGACGCGCGGCATCGACATCGGCGCCAAGTCGGAGATCTTTGCCTTGATCGACCGGCTGGTGGCGGAAGGCGCGGCGGCGCTGATGATCTCGTCCGAGCAGGTCGAGATCTGCCATGTCTGCGACCGCGCCTATGTGATGCGCGAGGGACGCATTGCCGGGCACCTGACCCGTAATGAACTCACCGAGGAGAACATCGTGCGACTGGGGATGCATCATGCGTGAGGCCGCGGTCGTCTCTCAACCCAATCCGCTGCAACGCATTCCAGGCGTTGCCATCGTGCTGGTGCTGCTGATCGCGCTGTTCAGCGCCATCGCGCCGGGCTTCCTCTCGGTCGCCAACCTCTCCAACGTGCTGGTGCAGTCGACCATCCTGACCATGCTCGCGCTGCCAATGACCTTGATCATCATGACCGAGGGGCTGGACCTGTCGATGGGCGCGGTGCTGACTCTGACATCGCTCTGCGTCGCGATCGTCTCGCTCGCGACCCACTCGATGTTGCTGGGCCTAGGGGCCGGTCTGCTGGTCGGCGCGGCCTTCGGCGTCGTCAATGGCTGGCTGGTCGCGATCCTGGGTATCCCGCCCTTCGTTGCAACGCTGGGCACGCTCGGCATGGCCCAGGGCCTGTCGCTGATCGTCAGCGACGGCCAGAGCGTCGTCGGCATCCCCCACAGCGTGCGCGATATCTATTCGTCAACGCTGCTCGGCGTTCCCGTGCCGATCGTCATGGCGCTCGTCACCTACGCGGCTTTCCACGGCCTGCTCTATCATACGCGTTTCGGCACCTACATCTTCGCGCTCGGCGGCAACCGCGAGGCGCTGCGCTATGCCGGCCTCTCGCCGAACAAGCTGCTGATCGCGGTCTACGCGATCGGCGGCGCCATGGCCGGCATTGCGGGCCTGTTGATGACCGCGCGGATGAACTCCGGCCATCCCACCGCCGGCCTCGGGCTTGAATTCGACGCGATTGCCGCCGTCGCGGTCGGAGGCACCTCGTTCGAGCGCGGCAATGGCTGGCTGCTCGGCACCCTGCTCGGCGTCCTCTCCGTCGGCATCTTGCGCAACGGGTTGAACCTGATCTCGCTGCCGTCCTCGGTGCAGGTCGCAAGCGTCGGCGTCCTCGTCATCGTTGCCCTGTTCCTCGACGGCCTCCGGAGCCGCGCATGACCGACATCTCCAAAGAGGCGATGATGCCGCCCCGCTCGTTCCTGTCGCAGGACGCGATCCAGGTGTTCTACCGCCTGCTCGCGGCGCTGCTGATCTGCGCGGTGCTCGCCGTGCTCAGCGATTCCTTCCTCAGCCTCGGCAACATCCTCAATGTGCTGAGGCAGGCGAGCCTGACCTTCTTCATTGCCTCCGGCCTGACGCTGGTGGTGCTGACCGCCGGCCTTGATCTCTCGGTCGGCGCCAACGTCGCACTGTCGGCCTGCATCGCCGGCACTGTGATCCACAAGACCGGCTCGCCGGCGCTCGGCATCCTCACCGGACTGGCCTGCGGCGGCATCGTCGGCCTCCTCAACGGCATCATGGTCACCGCGCTGCGCATCCCCTCCTTCATCGCCACCTATGGCATGCTCTGGGTGCTGAACGGCCTCACCTACTGGTACATGGCGGGCGAGACGCTGCACGGCTTCCCGGCAGGCTTCCGCCAGATCGGCAGCGGCTATCTGTTCGGCTTGCCGATCCCGGTCTACCTGCTGCTGGTGTTCCTCGGCATCGGAACGCTGTTCGCGCAGCGGACGATCTGGGGCCAGGAGATCTATGCGATCGGCGCCAATCCAGTCGCGGCCCGCCTCTCCGGCATTCCGGTCGCTCGCCGCCTGCTGCTGGTCTACGCGGTCTCCGGCACCATGGCCGGGCTCGCCTCGATCATCTTCCTGTCGCGGCTCAACTCCGCCGAGGCCGACATCGGCGAAAGCCTGACGCTGCCGGCGATCGCAGCCGTGCTGATCGGCGGCACCTCGCTGTTCGGCGGCGTCGGCACCGTGTTCGGCACCTTCATCGGCGCGCTGATCCTGACGCTGGTGCTGAACGGCATGAATCTGCTCTCGGTCAGCGCCAACTGGCAGCCGCTGGTGACCGGCATCATCGTCATTCTCGCGGTCTGGCTCGACATGAAGACCCGCCGCCGCGCGCAATGAGTTCTTGAAAATCCAACAAGCAGAATGAGGGATGGAGGTAACATGAAACAGAAACTGGGCTATCTCGCGGTGCCGCTGCTGATGGCGGCCGCGTTCACCACGCAGGCGCGCGCTGACGGCGAGACCATCGCCGTCTTCACCAAGAACCAGACCAACCCGTTCTTTCAGACGGTGCGTGTCGGTGCCGACAACATGGCGAAGGCGCTGAATGCGAAGACGCTGCAATACATCCCGACCAAGCCGGATTCGATCCCCGAGCAGCTCAGCCAGATCGAGGACGTCGTGGTGAAGAAGCCGAGCGCGATCGTGTTCACGCCGGTCGACTACAAGGCGATGGTGCCGGGCGTCGAGAAGATCAACGAGGCCAAGATCCCCGTCGTCAACATCACCGACCGCTCGGCCGGCGGAAAGTTCCTGTCCTTCGTCGGCGCCGACGATTACAGCCTTGGGCTGGAGACCGCGCGCTTCCTGCTCAAGACGCTGGGCGGCAAGGGCAACATTGTCATCATCGAGGGCGTCAAGGGCTCGCTGACCAATGTCGACCGGGTCCGCGGCTTCAACGACGCGCTGAAGGAGACCCCCGGCGCCAAGCTGCTGGCCTCGCAGCCCGGCAACTACCAGCGGCTGCAGGCGCTCCAGGTCATGGAGAATCTGATGCAGTCGAACTCGCAGATCGACGGCGTGCTCGCCGCCAACGACGCCATGGCGGTCGGCGCGATCGAGGCGCTCGACGGCGCCAACCGCAAGGCGCAGGTGATCGGCATCAACGGCACCAAGGAAGCGATCGACGCGATCAAGTCCGGCAAGCTGCTCGCGAGCGGCGACTACAACGGCTTTGCGCAGGGCTGCCTTGGCACCATGATGGCGGTTCGCTCCTTGCGCAACCAGCCCGTTATCAACGAGATCGTGCTGAAGCCCACCGTCATCACCAAGGACAATTACCAGCCGTTCGACGTGCCGCTGGAGCAACGCACCTGCCCGACCTTCGAGGAAGCCGGCAAGCTCGGCGCCAAGTAGATCAACCAAGCACGACAAACACGGACGGCCGCGCGCGCGGCCGTCCCGAGACAATGGAGACACAATGCTTTTCGCAATCCACGCCGTCGACCGCGCCGGCGCGCTTCCCACCCGCCTCGCCAACTATGACGCCCACAAGGCGTTCCTCGGCGACACCTCGCCCTTCGGCGTCAAGATCGTGATGTCGGGACCGCTCGTTTCCGACGACGGCGCGACCATGATCGGCAGCCTGTTCCTGATCGAGGCGCCCGGTCGTGCGGAAGTCGAGGCGTTCAACCGCGCCGATCCCTTCGCGGCCGCCGGCATCTGGGAGAAGGTCACGATCACGGGCTTCCTGCGCCGCCAAGGCTGAGGCCAAACCGAAAAAAGGCTGAGGCCAAACCAAAAAGTGCGAAAACAACCCCATGCACAGTAGCCATGAGGTTGTTTCGACTGGCGAATTCGCAACCAGATTCGCGACGCCCCCGAGTTTGACTCGTCGGGCGAAACAGGAGCAGAATGCAATCATCTCCCGATGGTGCGAAGGACCGAGCGACTGGCTCAATCAGTCGTACTGCGCCGTGTGCGAACTGCCTCGCGTCGCCTTAGTTTCCGCAACTGCCGTCCCGGTTGCGGGTGCACCACCGGCTGATTTCGTGAGCTCCAGCGTCTCGGTCAGCTCACCGCGCGCCATGATCACCTCACGGCGATGCACCGAGCGGAGTTGCCAACCCTGATAGTCGGCGTCGAGCTTGAGGCGCAGTGTCGCCTTGCTGCTCTCGTCCAAGAAGATCCCGATGCTCTGATCACCGCCGATAACGGTTCCGATCAGCACCAGATGCAGCTCCGCTTGTGGAGGCGTTGGCGGCGGTGGCGGTGGCGCGTTTGCCACGGACGCCGAAACCACGGGTGGCGGCGGCCGCCGCGAGGCCGAGAAGATCGGGCGTTCGCTCGTCTCCGACAGTATTGCGAGAGGGACCGTCCAGAGCGGATTGCCCTTCATCGCCTCACGCGGAACGGAAGACGGAGAGCGTGGCACCACAGGATTTACAACCGGAACTGATGCTGCAGGAATATCCGCAAGCGGGCGGCCGGGCCCCGTCTCGGTGAAGCCTGGCACATCGACATCGGCGAAATCCGCGGGGAGCGCGAAGGTCGGGGCGGAAACGACGAGCAACGGCGTCAGCATGGACACGAGCCATGCTGGGAGCCGTCGTATCGCCCGATGTCCTCTCATGTCCCTCGTCATCGGCGACAGCAACGCGCAAGATTTCTCAGTCAGGAAAAGTCGGCAACCTGCGTTCGACAAGCGGGACTCGTCGCGCATAAAACCGAGGAGAACAAGGCTTATCAGCCGCCCATGTGACACCCGTGCGAAGCGGCCGTCACCTGGCCGATGTTTCAACGAACTATTCTGCCGGCAAATGGCGTGCAACACGCCTCGCTGGCCCGATGCGATTTTGCCATTGCCCAGGGCCGCCGGAGGCCAGTATGATCTTGTTGCTAAATCGTCATACTCATCCGGCATAAGTCCGGCTCTGTTGAATTGAAATGCTTGTGGTGCAGAGACGTGGTGATGCGTAGAACCTTTTTGCGGCTGTTTTCCGCCGCCGCATCATCCGCCCTGTGTACACTCCCGGCCGAAGCCCACGAGCGCGCGGTCGCGCCCGGCGAGCTTCCGCCTATCTCCGTCGCGGCGCCGGACCATCCGCATCCCCATCGGCACGCCCGCAAGAAACCACCGAAAAGCGCGGGTGCTCGCAGTCAGACTGCCGCCCGCGCGGACGGTCCAACCGAGGGCGCCGGTGCGGGCGGCGCAGCGCCCGACGGAGCCCCGGCTTTGCAACCCACTGCCGCCAGCGCAACGCGCATCAGCGGCAAGGAGGTCAACGCGGTCCCGTTCTCGCGGCCCGGCGAGGCACTGGAAGTGGTGCCAGGCCTGATCGTCACGCAGCACTCCGGCGAGGGCAAAGCCAATCAATATTTCCTGCGCGGCTTCAATCTCGATCACGGCACCGATCTTGCGATCAGTGTCGACGGGATGCCCGTCAACATGCCGACCCACGGGCATGGGCAAGGCTACGCCGACATCAATTTCCTGATCCCCGAGCTGATCCAGTCCGTCGACGTCCGCAAGGGACCGTATTTCGCCGATCAGGGTGACTTTGCCTCGGCCGGCGCCGTGGCGATCAACTACGTCAACAAGCTGCCGAACAACTTCGCGGAGATGACCTTCGGCAGTTTCGGCTATCGCCGCGCATTGGCGGCGGGATCGACCGCCGTGGGGGCCGGCACGCTGCTGGCGGCGTTCGAAGCCAACAAATATGACGGACCGTGGGACGTGCCCGACGATGTGCGCAAGCTGAACGGCGTCCTGCGCTACAGCCAGGGCACCGCGACCGACGGTTTGACGCTGACGGCGATGGCTTATTCCAACGGCTGGAATTCGACCGACCAGGTCCCGCAACGCGCGATCGACCAGGGCCTGATCAACCGGCTCGGCACGCTCGATCCGACCGACGGTGGCACCTCCAGCCGCTTCAGCCTGTCGGGCAACTGGGCGCAATCGAGCGCCTACGGACAGACCAATGTCGGCGCCTATGTGGTGCGCTCCGACCTGCGGCTGTTCAACAATTTCACCTATTTTCTCGGCAACCCCGTCAACGGCGACCAGTTCAGCCAGCTCGACGGTCGTACGCTCGGCGGCTTCGATGCGCGGCATGCGTTCGACTGGCGCTTCGGCGGCCTCGAGTCACAAACCCGCGTCGGCGTGCGGACCCGCTATGACGACATCCATGTCGGCCTGTTCAAGACCGAGCAGCGGACATGGCTCTCGACCGTGCGCGATGACCGTGTGCAGGAAGGCAATGTCGGCCTGTGGACCGACACCACCACGCGCTGGAACGACTGGCTGCGCACCACGGTCGGCATCCGCGAGGATTTCTTCGCCGGACACGTTCTCAGCGATACGCCGGAGAATTCGGGCAATGCGCAGGCGTCGATGGCGAGCCCGAAGGCCGGCATCGTGCTCGGGCCCTGGTATAAGACCGAATTCTACGGCAATGCCGGCTACGGCCTGCACAGCAACGACATCCGCGGCGCTACCATCACCGTCGATCCCAACGACAAGACGACCCCGCTCGACCGCGTGCCGCTGCTGGTGCGCTCGCGCGGCGCCGAGGTCGGCATCCGCACCAGGCCGATCGAGGGTCTCACCAGCACGGTCGCCGTGTTCGTGCTCGATTTCGACTCGGAGCTTTTGTTCGTCGGCGACGCCGGCACCACCGAGCCGAGCCGGCCCAGCCGCCGCGTCGGCGTGGAGTGGACGAACACGTACAAGCCCCTGCCGTGGATGACGGTCGATCTCGACGTCGCCCAGACCCATGCGCGCTTCACCGATTACGACCCTGCCGGATCCCGAATCCCCGGCGCGCCTGCATGGGTGGCCAGCAGCGCGATCACGCTGGGCGGCGACACCGGCTGGTTCGGGGCTCTCAAGGCGCGTTATTTCGGTCCGCGTCCCCTCATCGAGGACGACAGCGTCCGTTCGAAGTCGTCGCTGATCTTCAATGCGCGCGCCGGGTACAAATTCGACAATGGCCTGCGGGTCCAGCTCGACGTGCTCAACCTCTTCAACGCCCAGACCAACCAGATCGAATATTACTATCTGTCGCGCTTGCCGGGAGAGCCGATCGAAGGCGTTGCCGATCGTCACGTCCATCCGGCCGAGCCCCTCGCGGTGCGGCTGACGGTGGCGGCACGGTTCTGACCGCGACCGACGGCGGGCACTGACCGGCCGTCACAAATCCTGAAAAAATCTGACATAGAGCAAATGCTCTGATCGAGCCGCGACCAGCGGCTCGACCGGAGCAAGATGCGACCCACACAGCCGGTTCGCGTTCGAAACAGGAGTGAGGGGAATGCAATCTGAGCCGGACAGCATGGCGATCGCTTCGGCCGACCGGTTCGCCGGCGCGGCCCAGGACGAGGTCGCACCGGCGCGGACGCGTCAGGCTGCAAGCCGCGCCTGGGCCCTCGTGCCGATCGTAACGGCATCAGGCTTTGCGGGCCTTGGCTACGAGATCGTTTGGACGCGCCAGTTGAGCCTCGCGCTCGGCACCGAGATGATGGCGGTGCTTGGCGTCATTGCCGGGTTCTTCGGCGGCCTTGCGCTGGGCGCATTCGCGCTCGATGGGCCGATCCGCCGCCCGACATCGCCGTGGCGCGTCTATGCGATGCTCGAAGCGGTCATCGCGGTGTGGGGCCTGATCAGCGTCTGGCTGCTGCCCGCGGCCGGCCGCGCCCTGTCTCCCCTGCTCGGCACCGAACCGTCCGCTGCCCTGCTCTGGGCCGGCAGCCTGGCGCTGCCCACCCTCGTACTGCTCCCGGCAACGATGGCGATGGGCGGAACGCTGACTGCCCTGGAACGGATGATGCGGGACGCACGCGGCGAGGCCCGCGTCACGGCAGGAGTCTATGGGGCGAATACGGCCGGAGCTCTGGCCGGCACCCTCGCCTCAACATTTCTGCTGATACCAGCGCTCGGATTCTCGGGAACGCTGATCAGCCTCGCCGGCGTCAACGCATTCTGCGCCATCGGCGCGCTCGCGCTCGGATCGGCGGCGGGCAAGGCTGATGCCCGGGAACGGCGGCCGGAGCGAATTCGCGATTTGCGGCTCACGATCACCTTGTTCGCCACGGGCCTTTTGGGAATCACCTTCGAGGTCCTCGTGGTCCGGCTCGCCGCGCAGGTGATGGAGGACACCGTCTACACCTTCGCCGGACTGTTGGCTGCCTATCTGCTTGGCACCGCGGCGGGGAGCCTGCTCTGGCAGCGGAGCGGACGAGATGCAGATGATGGAAATCTCCGTGGCCTGCTCGCCGCAACAGCGCTCGCCTGCATCGCGACCGCGGTGCTTGCACCCTATGCCGGCCGGCTGGTCGAAGCCGTATCGGCTGCGGACATCTACGGTGAGCTTGCCGTGGCGATCGCGCTGTTCCTGGTGCCCGCAACCGCGATGGGCGCGTTGTTCGGCCTGCTGGCGCAACGGGTGAGCAACCAGCGCGGTTCCGTCGGATCGGCGATCGGCATCAACAGCCTTGGCGCCTGCATCGCGCCGCTGCTGGCAGCGCAATTCCTGATCCCGACCCTCGGTGCATGGACGGCGCTGCTTACCGTTGCGGTGGGTTATCTCCTGCTGCTGCCGCCCGGCCGATCGGCGCTGTTGTGGTCCGCGGCACCGGCGATCTCCGTGCTCGTCCTGTGGCTCAATCCCGCGCCATCGCTGACGCGCGTGCCGGCCGGTGGAACGCTGCTTGCGGTCCGTGAAGGGCCGATGGCGACGGCGAGCGTCGTCGATGACGCCGCGGGCACGCGCTATCTCGAGATCAACGGGCATTTCCGCATGGGCGGAACGAGCTCAACGCGGTCCGATTACCGACAGGCGATGCTGCCGCTTCTGCTTCACCAGGCTCCCCGCAGCGCCTTGTTCCTCGGCATCGGCACCGGCGCCACCATTGTCGGCGGGGCGCAGATGCCCGGCGTCAGCGCGCGGGGTGTCGAACTCTCCCGCGAAGTGGTGGAACTGCTGCCCTGGTTCGTCAATCCGGCACCGGCGTCAATGCCGCGGGTGACCGTGGCGGATGCCCGCCGCTACGTCGCGGCCGATACGGGCCAGCATGACGTGATCATCGCCGACCTGTTTCATCCCGCGCTCGACGGCAGCGGCGCGCTCTACACGGTGGAGCATTTCGCAGCCGTGAAACGCAGGCTGGCGCCTGGGGGCATCTTTTGCCAATGGCTGCCGCTGTACCAGCTCGACCTGCCCTCCCTGCGCGCGATCGTCCGTGGCTTTCTCGACGTCTATCCCGACGGCTCGGCCTGGCTCAATCACTACAGCGTCCGCACGCCGATGCTTGCGCTGATTGGAACGCGGGATAGCGGCCGTCTCGACACCGAGGCGCTCGCCGCGCGGCTTCGTGATCCCGCGACCGTATCAGTCGTCCGCCCGCTCGGGTTCGAGGCACCGATCGATCTCCTCGGCCAATATCTGGCAGGCCCGCACGCGCTCTCCGCGTTCGCCGGCGATGGCCCGCGCAACACGGACGACTATCCGTTCGTGACCTTCGATGCCCGGCGCAACGTCCGTGCGCTCACGGCGGCCCCCTGGTCGCTGCTGCTTGCTGTCACGAAAGACATTCGCTCCGATCCGAATGAGCTGCTCGCGCGCGCAGCCGAGCGCGAGGCGCTGGGCGCGCGCCTCAGCGCCTATTGGGCCGCGCGCAACCGCTTTCTCGAAGCCGGCGCGTCCTTGCCGGGCGATCCGCGTGGCGCCGCGCTGATCGAAGCGGCTTCGCCGGGCCTTATCGAGGCGCTGCGCCTGAGCCCCGAATTCGATCCGGCCTATGCGCCGCTGATGGGCATGGCGCGATCCCTGCTCGGCTCGGACCGCGCCGCCGCCGCACGCCTGCTGCGCAAGATCAACGAGGCAGCGCCGTCACGCCGCGAGGCGCGAGATCTGCTGCTGCGCGAATTCGGCCTGAGAAACCAGTGATCGACGGGCCTTACGGCGCGAAGTTGATGCGATAGCCCCAGCAGTCGAGATGATCGGGAATGGCGTTGAAGGCGATCGTGATTCTCTGCCCGCCCTGATTCCTCGGCACCTCGTGATAGAGGTAGCTGGGAAACAGCACGAGATCGCCGGGCTCCGCCTCCGGCAGGGCGTACTTGCCGGCATTGTAAGGCCCAATGGCGGCGCTCCGCGTGTGATGCCGGAAGGAGAAATCGAAACCACCCGGCGGCCGCACGAACACCGTCTTGCAGGCCGGATGCGAGGGCGTCAGATAGAAGATGCCCGAGACGAAACTGTTGGCGTGCGAATGCAGGGTCTGGTTGCCGCCGGTCTCGAGCATGTTGGTCCACATCTCCTTGACCGTCCAGCGCAGCTTCTCGCCGAACAGAAGGACGCCGAAATCGACCAGCTTCGGAACCGCAAGCTCGGCGATCTGGCGAAACAGCTCGTTATCGCGGGGGTCGGCGACCTCGGTGTGGAAGAGCTGGCCCGACCGCAGATTGCCCTCGATCTTGGTGTCCCGGATTGCCGCCACGGCGGCTTCGTTCAGCGCCGGCGGAAGCAGCCCCGGCGAGCGCAGCAGCGGAATCGGAAAAAGCGGCTCGATCTGATCCATGTCGCAACGTCTACCTGTTCTTGAAACGCGGGCAGACAATGCGCGGGCAAAGATGACGTTGCGATGACAGCGCGCCGGATCTGCAAAATTCTCAGGTCCAGCTAATCGTCGGCCCCGAGCACTTTCAGCGTCTCGCCCGGTCGTAGCTCGTGGCGCCGTTCGCGCACCTCGTCGGAGGCACGCGCCGCCATGTCGAGGCATTCGTCGAACTCGCCGTTACCGGCTTCGACCAGCGCCTGGTGCAGGTGCCGTTCGGCGAAATAGCGCGAGAGATGGTCGGCCGGCAAACTTGTCGCCAATGCGCGCGCCTCAGCAACCGCAGCGTTGCATTCTTCCCGGGTCGGCTCCTCCGAGACGGGGACGCCGGCAGCGGGGGCGGCCACGGCGCCGCCGGTGCCTGCGAACAGGCTCAGTGCGCAGAAGGTGATACGAAACAGATGCATGTCAGTCGTGCCGGGGGCATGAGCCCGCTTCAAAAAGAGTACGGCGGGACGCACCGATCGTTGCGCCCCGCCGGATGGCCTCACATCACGTCAGTGGTGGTCGTGATGATGATCGTCGTGGTCGTGATCGTGATCGTTGTCAGCCCGCTGTCCGAGCTTGCGCGCCAGCTCGGCATTGGTCTCGACCAGAAGCTTCGGCGAACCTTCCGGACGGATGAAGATCGGGTTGGCGTAGAACCAGACGTTCGAATAGGCCTGAACGTCGTGGGTCACCTTCTTGGCGCCATTCACGGTCTCCAGATGCGTCGGGCACGCCGGATCGGTGCAGCTGACCTGCGCGTTGTTCGCGTCGAGCAGCGGATTGCCGGCGGTGTCGGAAACGTTCGGAGTGCCGTTCGGAATGTTGGTTCCGCGCGCACGGATGTAGAACGGCTTGGTACCGGCGACGAACGTCGTCGTGAACCGCAGCCGCACGCCATCACGGTCGCCGCGATGCTCGCGCTGCATCTGCTCCGAGGAGATCTGCCGGGCAATGGTCGCCGACGGATTGTACACGATCGCCGCACCGGCCGTGCCCGCGGCATTTGCCACCGCGTAATTGGCCGCGTCAGGCGCAACGACGCCGGTGATCTGGCCGGTGATCAGATCGACGTGGTCGAGCGTCGGCTTGTTCAGCGGCTGCTTGATGCCCACCGGCAGCAACAGCGGGTTGTTGAAGCTGTAGGGGCTGTTGTTCTCCTTCGGGACAGTCAGCTCCATCTCGACGGTGATCTTCTCGCCGGGCCGCACGACCAGGGTCTCGCCCATGGTCTTCCAGTCGTCGCCGCGCGTCTTGGCACGGAACACCATGTCCGGCCCGATCAGGTCGGCGTTGACCGAGTAGGAGTTGCCCGAACGCATGCCGTCGATGACGTGCTGCGACGAAAACCGACCGGCATTCGGAACATACAGCTTGGTGTACTCGCCGGGGATGAAGTCGGCGGTCGTGAAGGAGTCGCGTGCACCACCCGCACCGCGGCTGTGCCAGTCCGAGCTCACATACATGAAGAAGTTGCGACCTTCGCCAAGCAGTCCGTCCCAGAGGCCGCCGACCTTCGCGGTGTAGATGCCGCTCATGCCGTAGGTACCGCCGCCGACCGCGCTGGTGGTGTACGAGCCGGAACCGCCGGTGGCTCCGCCTTCGGCGAAGTGACCGGGCGATTCGATGCCGAACGCAACCGTCGGGCCCGCGTTGTTGAAGTCGCGGAAGTGCTCGATGTTGTAACCCTTGTTGGCAGTCGCGCTGAACGGCCCCTGACGCTCGGTGTGGGTCGGGATGATGTAGGACTGCAGCGGATAGTTCGCCTGCAGCCACTTGACGCCGGTGAGCGCCTTCTGGTGGCCCGCGGTGCCGGTGTTGTTGACGTTGTCCTTGCCAGGCCAGAGCTGATTGCCGCCGGCGTCGATGACGGGACCGATCGCGTCGGTGTCGGCGCGGTCGAAGCGGTATTCGAATTCCGCCATCTTGTCCGCGTTGCCGGGCCCCTTCTTCTTGTGCATCGGATGCTGGCCGGTGATGACGGCCACGTCGACGTGCTCATGGCCAGGCGCGATCCACTCAAGACCCTCGATCAGCACCTTGTCGTACTTCGCCGAGCGATCGACGATGGTCGGATACTCGATCTCGCGGATCGACTGCCAGCGCCACATCTGCGCACCGGAGCCGGAGCCGTTCGGGGTGCCCTTCAGGCTGCTGATCGTGATTCCGTCGATGGTCTGGCCGAGCGTCTGGCTCCAGGTCGTCGTGGTCTGTCCCGGAAGATTGGCGCTGGTGTCGCTGAAGCGGCAGTCGCGATTGCCGGAACCGCCGTGGTTGCCGAGCGTGAACCAGTCGAGATCGAAATTGTTGCCACCCGCGGACGCGGTGCCGCGCCCGACGGCGCGGTCGATGGTGTAGCCGGCGGCAACCGAGCCGTCCGTGCAGGTATTGTGGTTGTGCATGTCACCGGCGACATACGGATTGCCGCGGCGTTCGTTGTGCCCAAAGCCCTCGGCTGCAGCGCTCTGCGTCAGCGCCAGCGATGCCGAAGCGGCGGTCAATAGGATTGTCTTGCCAGATGGAAACATGTCGCCCCTCATTTCAAGTCAGATATCGCGAATGCACGGAAGTGCCGGGATTGAAGACCGGGTGGCCTGACCGCGTCAGCGGCTCCCTACGGTCGCGATAGAGACCAGAGTTCCGATACAGCTTCGTGAAAGATTTGTGTTCGACCAACGCAGGCCCGCACTGACGGTGCGGCATCTTGTCTCTTGCATTTGCCTGTTGCATTTTCCCGCGCGTCGTGAGCGATAGAAGACGACGGATGAAATGCTCTGCTGCACAACGCGCGCGGCAGCGCCGTGCTGCGGGAATTTGTGACAACCATATGTCAATGCAAGCGACACCAGTTGAAGTGCAATCCTTTCCGAGATCGCACAGCGAAGGTTCGGATGGCGCAACGAAGCCTTCGCGTTCCCCTGCCTCTGTGCTTGCTCGGCTCGCGCGCGAACCCTTGCTGCACTTCACCTTGATCGGAGCGATCATCTTCGGCGTCGACGCCCTGCTGCATCCGCCCGCCAAGGACGAGAAGGTCATCACGGTGACCAAGGCGATGCGGCAGTCCTTCATCGACAATTTCGACGAGGACAAGGAACGCGCACCTTCCAGCGAACAGCTCCAGAAGATGATCGACGCCTGGGTCGCCAGCGAGATCCTCTATCGCGAAGGCAAGACGCTTGCGGTGGACCGCGGCGACGAAACCATCCGCGACCGGATCGCCTACAAGATGCAATTGCTGATCTTCGATCAGATCCGCGTGCCGCGGCCTACCGACGAGCAGCTGCAGGCATGGTTCGCGGAAAATCACACCCGCTTCGACGAGCCCGAGCGCGTGTCGTTCTACATCACGCCGCCGACGGACCAGGCCACCGCACAGCAACGGCTCGCTGACATCGTCGAGCAGCGCGAATCCGAGGAGCTGCAGCATCTGACGCGCGCCATCCTCGCCCGGCCGGTCGCGAGTCTCGCCGCATCTTTCGGCGAAGACTTCCGCGATAACCTGCTGAAGATGCCGGAGGGCGAATGGAAGCTGCTGCAATCCAAGGACGGCTGGCACGTCGCCCGGCTGGATTCACGGCGTCCGGGAGATCTCGCCAGCCTCGACAAGGTGCGCGATGAGGCCGCCCGCATCTGGCATACCGAAGAAACCCGCAAGCTGGCCTGGGAAGCGGTCAAGCGGCTGAAGGCGTCCTACCAAGTGCGGTACGAATAGTGAAGACGTTCCGATATCTGCGATTGACGCTGCTGGCGCTGACCCTGGCGCTGGCCGCACTCATCCGGCCCTCGGCGCTCCACGCGCATGAAGCGGCGATGGGCGTGCTGGAATTCCGCGAGGTCCGGCCCGGCGCATTCGTCGGCCGCTGGAGCATCGAGCCCTCGATCGGCGCCTCGCGGGTCGATCTGCGGATGCCGCCGCATTGTTTTCTCCGCCTGCCCGAGATGAACTGCGGCCAGAAGGGGCTGGTCGGTCCGATCACGATCACCAATCTCGGCTCCAACATGTCGGTCGTCCTGATCAAGGTCATCCCGATCGAGGGCGAGCCGCGCAGCTATACGATCTCGACGGCCAATCCGGTCGTCTCCGTGCTCGGCACCGGCGCCCCGACGTTGGAAGCGTGGATCGAGCTGGCCAAGACTTATGTGAATTACGGCATCGATCACATCCTGCTCGGCGCCGATCACCTGCTGTTCGTGCTGGGCCTGATCTGGATCGTCGGCGGCGGCTGGCGTCTGGTGAAGACGATCACGGCCTTCACGATCGGACACAGCGCCTCCCTTGCCGCGGCGGCCTTCGGCGTGATCGGCGTGCCCGAACGCCCACTCAACGCCTGCATCGCATTGAGCATCGCCTTCGTCGGCGTGGAAATCGTCAAGCAGCAGCGCGGCGAGATCGGACTCACCGCACGCTATCCCTGGATAGTGGCGTTCACCTTCGGCCTGGTTCACGGCATCGGTTTCGCAGGCGCCCTCGCCGGACTTGGACTCGAACGCCGACTCCTTCCCGCAGCATTGCTGTTCTTCAACATCGGCGTGGAGATCGGGCAGCTCGCCTTCGTGCTGCTCGTGCTCGCCTTGATCTGGGCGCACCGGCGGCTTGATGCCGTCGTGCCGCGCTGGGGCGAGGCCATCCCGGCCTATCTCATCGGGTCGGTGTCGATGTTCTGGTTCTTCGGCCGTCTGGCGCGCGTGTTCGTCGCGATCTGAGCGAGAGTCACATACAATGTCCTTACGCGTTCCCCGAGCCCTCACGATCGCGATCGTCTCGTTCGCACTGACGCAGCCGGCGCTCGCCCACGAGCAGGCTGGCGTCGCCGGCGGCCTCGTCAGTGGCCTCTTGCATCCGGTCACCGGCATCGACCATCTGATCGCCATGGTCGCGGTCGGGATCTGGGGCGCGCAGCTCGGCGCGCCGGCCATCTGGATCCTGCCGATCACCTTCCCGCTCGTCATGGCGGTCGGCGGCGTGCTGGGCGTGCTGCATGTTCCGCTGCCGATGCCGGAGGTGATGATTGCCGCATCGGCCGTGATCCTCGGGGTTGCGGTTGCCGCCCGGCTGCGCCTGCCCTTTGCCGCAGCCGCCGTCGTCGTTGCGATCTTCGCGATCTTTCACGGCCATGCGCATGGCGCCGAGCTTCCGCGCGCAGCCAATGCGCTGGCCTACGGCATCGGCTTCGTCACCGCGACCGGCCTGCTGCATCTGCTCGGCATCATGATCGGCACGTTGACGCGCTGGCCCGCCGGCGAGCGTCTCATTCAGGGACTGGGTGCCGGCATCGCGGGAATTGGCTGCTATTTCCTCGCCCAGGGCGTCGGAGCCCTCGCATGAAGCTGAAACTCACACGGGCCTTGCTGGGCGCAGCGATGCCGCTGGCCGGGGTGAATGCCGCCGAGGCCCATATCGTCGCGGCGCGCCTCGGCGATTTCTATGCGGGTGCGGCGCATCCCCTCACCGATCTCCAGGATATCGTTCTCTGGATCGCGATCGGCGTGCTCGCTGGCACGCTCGGAGCGGCCAAGGGGCGCTGGCTCATCCCGGTGTTTCCCCTTGGGCTGCTGGTCGGCCTGCCTCTTGGAAACGTGTTCGGCGCAACGTCTAGCCAGCTAGCGGATGCCGGCATGATGCTCGCAATCGGCATGCTGCTCGCAGCAGCGGTGCAAGTTCCCGCGCTCCTGCTGTGTGCGATTGCCTTCGCCGTCGCGGTGATGCGGGGTGCAGCGAACGGCGCCGACCTCGCGCCCGAGACCGACCGGCTGCTGTTTGCGGCGGGACTGGTTTGTGCGGGCTACGCAGTCATCACGCTGACGATGGCGCTGACCGCGATGTTCAAGCGAACGAGTTCGGACAGCGCAACATCCTGGCGATCCATCGCCGTTCGTGCGCTCGGCGGCTGGATCGCGGCCATCGGCCTGATGATGGGAAGCCTCGCCCTGGCGTCATGACCCCAATTCGGGCGAGCGCCTCGTCAAAGCGCCGAGGAAGAGGCGTGTCACCTCAACGCGGCTTCAGGAGATCGCGCGCCACGATCAGCTTCTGGACCTCGGTCGCGCCCTCATAGATGCGCAAGGCCCGGATCTCGCGATAGAGGCTTTCGACAATCTCGCCCTTGCGCACGCCGCGGCCGCCGAACATCTGCACGGCGCGGTCGATGACGCGCTGCGCGGTCTCGGTCGCGGTCAGTTTTGCCATTGCAGCTTCGCGCGTCGTCGGAAGCTTCTGGACATCGCGGCGCCAGGCCGCGCGGTAGGTCAGCAGCGCGGCAGCATCGGTATCGGTCGCCATGTCGCCGAGCGCAGCCTGGGTCAGCTGAAGGTCTCCTAAAGTCCCACCGAACATGTTCCGGCTGCGTGCATGCGACAGCGCCTCGTCGAGCGCACGGCGGGCGAAGCCGAGGGCTGCGGCTGCGACCGAGGCGCGGAAAATATCCAGCGTCTGCATCGCGAGCTTGAACCCGCCGCCGGGCGCGCCGAGGCGACGGCTCGCCGGAATCCGGCAATTGCTGAAGCGCAGGGTCGCCAGCGGATGCGGCGCGATCACGTCGATGCGCTCGGCGATGCCAAAGCCGGGATCGTCGGGAAACACCACGAAGGCCGAGATGCCGCGCGCGCCCGGCGCCTCACCCGTCCGCGCGAACAGGGTGTAGACGTCGGCAATGCCGCCATTGGAGATCCAGGTCTTCTCACCGTCGATGATGTAGTCGTTCCCGTCGACGCGCGCGGTGCAGGACATTGCCGCGACGTCGGAGCCTGCCTCCTTCTCGGACAGCGCGAAGGCCGCAAGCCATTCTCCGGAGCGCACCTTCGGCAGAACGGCCTTGCGCAGCTCCGCTGAACCGCCGAGCGCGATCGCGCCGGAGCCCAGCCCCTGCATGGCAAAGGCGAAATCGGCAAGACCGTCGGCATAGGCCAGCGATTCCCGCGACAGGCAGATCGAACGGGAATCGATCGAGGTCGCATCGCCGTCGGGCGCGGCGACCGCGCAATCGAGCAGCCCCGCCTGCCCCATCGCGCGCACGAGCTTGCGGCAGGCATCGTCAACATCGTTGTGGTCGATCTTGTCGAGGGCTCCCGACTGCACGAAGCGGTCGAGCGCCTCGCCGATGGCATGATGACGGGCCTCGAAAAACGGCCAGTCCAGCCATTCGCGCCGGATCACCTTCGCTGCCGAGCTCATTCGATCGCTCCTCCGCTCACTGCGCGGCCGCCGCAGCAGCGCGCGCGAGATTGGTTTCGTATTGTCCCTTGGCGGACATGTATTGCTTCGGCCAGCTGACCGCAGTGATGCCGATGCGCGCGGCCTCGTGCAGCGTCCAGGCGGGGTCGGCGAGATGCGGCCGGGCAATGGCGCAGAGGTCGGCGCGGCCGGCCGCGAGGATCGAGTTGGCGTGATCGGCCTCGGAGATTGCTCCCACCGCGATCGTCTCGACGCCGACCTCGTTGCGGATCAAATCGGCAAACGGCGTCTGGAACAGACGTCCGTAGATCGGCCGCTCCTCCTTCCAGACCTGTCCCGACGAACAATCGATCACGTCGGCCCCGGCCGCCTTGAACATCGCGGCGAAGATCGCTGCGTCAGCCGGGGTGTTGCCGCCTTCGGTCCAGTCATGGCACGACAGGCGCACCGACATCGGCCGATCGGACGGCCACGCCGCACGCATCGCCTTGAACAACTCCAGCGGAAAGCGCGCACGGTTTTCGTGACTGCCGCCATACTCATCGGTGCGCCGGTTGGTCAGCGGCGAGAGAAAGCTCGACAGCAAATAGCCGTGGGCGCAATGGAGCTCGAGCCATTCGACACCGGCCGCCGCCGCCCGCCGGGTTGCCGCGACGAAATCGTCGCGAACGCGGTCCATGTCGTCGCGGTTCATCGCGCGGGGCAACTGGCTGTTCGGCAGATAAGGCAAGGCCGATGCGGAAATCAGCGGCCAATTGCCCTCATCCAGCGGCTGGTCGATCCCCTCCCAGGCGAGCCGTGTCGATCCCTTACGCCCGGCATGACCGAGCTGGATGCCGACCTTGGCGTGTCCAAGGCTGTGGATCAGGCCGACCAGCCGTCGCCATTGTGCCTCTTGCTCATCGTTCCAGAGCCCGAGGCAACCCGGCGTGATCCGCGCATCCGGCGAGACGCAGGTCATCTCGGCAAAAATCAGCGCGGCGCCCCCCATGGCGCGCGCGCCGAGATGGGCGACATGAAAGTCGTTGATCAGCCCGTCCTGCGCCGAATACATCGCCATCGGCGAGACCATGATGCGGTTGGCGAGCGACAGGCCACGCACGCGGTGCGGCGTCAGCATCGGCGGCGGCACCCGTTCGCCGTCCTTGACGGCGATGCCCGAGCGCGCCGCGAACCAGCGCTCAAAGCCTTCCAGCCAGGTGCGATCGCGCAGACGGAGATTTTCGTGGCTGATGCGCTGTGAGCGTGTCAGCATCGAATAGAAGAATTGCGGCGGCTCCAGCGTATCGGCATAGCGGCGGCCGACCACCTCGAACCATTCCATGGCATTGCGCGCGGCGTTCTGGATCCGCGCCACGTCGACACGGCGCACCTCTTCATAGGCCTCCAGCACGGTCTCGATGCCGTCGCGGCCGTGACCATGGCGATCGAACTGGTTGGCAAGCTCGATGGCATCGTCGAGCGCGAGCTTGGTGCCCGATCCGATCGCGAAATGCGCGGTGTGCGCGGCGTCCCCCATCAGCACGACATGGGAGCGGCCGTTGAACACGCTCCACTTGCCGCAGATCAGGCGGCTGAAATTGAGCCAGGCCGAGCCGCGCAGATGGCGGGCATTGGTGAGCAGCTTGGCGCCATCGAGCGTCTCGGCGAAGATCTTCTCGCAGAACTCGATCGAGGCCTGCTGATCGAGCTCGCCGAGCCCGTGGGCGTTGTACGCCTCTTCCGTGGTCTCGACGATGAAGGTCGAGGTCTCGGCGTCGAACTTGTAGATGTGCGCCTGGAACCAGCCGTGCTCGGTCTTCTGAAAATCGAAGGTGAAGGCGTCGAACGCCCTCTTGGTGCCGAGCCAGATGTAGCGGTTGGGACGGATCACCATGTCGGGCTGGAACTGCTCGGCATAGCGGGCGCGGATCCTGGAATTGACGCCGTCGCAGGCGACGATCAGGTCGGCCTCGGGAAACTCGAGATCGGACTCGACGTCGCGCTCGAAGACGAGCTCGACCCCCAGCGCCTCGCAGCGCCTCTGGAGGATGTTGAGCAGGTGCTTGCGGCCGATGCCGATGAAGCCGTGGCCGGTGGTGCGCTGGCGAGTCCCCTTGAAAACCAGCTCGATGTCGTCCCAGTGATTGAAGGCGTCCTCGATCTCGGCCGCGCTTTCGGGGTCGGCCAGGCGCATCGCCGACATCATGGCATCGGAAAACACCACCCCCCAGCCGAACGTATCGTAGGGCTTGTTGCGCTCGACGACGCTGATGACGTGCTCGGGATGCCGGCGCTTCATCAGCAGGCCCAGATAAAGACCGGCCGGACCGCCGCCGATACAGACTATGCGCATGATCCCTCGCTTTCGCGCGCCGCGCCGTGTGCCAAGCTGTCACCGAAATTGTTTTAAGTATAAAATATTTTGTCGCGGGCCTTGTCAAGGTGGGTTCTGGGTGGCCGCCGGGGCGCCCGCCGCCTCCGCAGCGCCGAATCGGCAGCACAAAGGCCGAAAGCCGGGCATGCTGGCCCGGCTCGCAGATTTATCGGTTCAGGGAGGTGGAAGTCTCAACGCCTCGCCCGGGCATTGCTACCCGGATTGCTTCACAGCTTGAGCGCGAACGGATCCCGCTCGTCGTTGGAGAAGTCGATCATGACGTTCTTGGTCTGCAGGAATTCGTCCAGTGCCGCCACGCCGCGTTCCTTGCCGAACCCGGAGTCCTTGAACCCGCCGAACGGAGCCATCGCGCTGGAGGCGCGATAGGTATTCACCCAGACCGTTCCGGCATGAACCGCGCGCGACACCCGCAGAGCTCGCGACACGTTCGTTGTCCAGATCCCGGAGGCCAGGCCGTATTTCGTATCGTTGGCGATATCGATCGCGTGATCCTCGGTATCGAACGGAATGATCGACAAGACAGGTCCGAACACCTCTTCCTGCGCAATGGCCATCTTGTTCTCCACGCCGGTGAAGATGGTCGGCTCGATGAAGAGACCCTTTCCCAGACCCTCGCCCGTTGCAGGCCGCCCGCCGCAGGCGAGAATTGCGCCCTCTTTCTTGGCATCATCGATACATTTGAGGATGCGCTTGAACTGCGGCTCGTTCGCCACCGTTCCCATGTCCGTCGTTTTCTCCAACGGATCGCCCAGCCTGATCTTCTGCGCGCGGGCTACGAGCCGGCGCACGACCTCGTCGTGAATTGAGCGCTGGACAAGGAGCCGCGAGCCGGCAATGCAGGTTTGTCCGGTCGCACCGAAAATGCCGGCGAGAGCGCCGACGATCGCCTTGTCGAGGTCCGCATCTTCGAAAATGACGTTGGGCGATTTTCCGCCCAGCTCCAGGGTCACTGGAACGAGCGTACGGCCGGCTTCAGCTGCGATCTGGCGGCCGACATTCGGGCTCCCGGTGAAGCTGACGCGGTCAATCCGGCCGCTCGACAGCAACGCCTGTCCCGTCCTGTAGTCGCCGGTCACGACATTCACGACTCCGGCCGGAAACCCCGCCTCCCGGACCAGCTCGGCGAACTCCAGCGTCGTCACCGACGCATGCTCGGATGGCTTGATGACCACGCAATTGCCCGCCGCAAGCGCCGGCGCGAGCTTGTTGGCGAGCAGACCCATCGGAGAATTCCAGGCCGTGATGAGGACCGCAACGCCGATCGGCTCGCGGCGCGTGAAATCGAAGACGTCACGCTGGTCGAGCGGAATCGTGTCGCCAAAGATCTTGTCGGCGCAGCCCGCGAAGAACCGATAGGCGCGCGCCGCAAAATGCATCTGCCCGTGGGTCTCGCGGATGATTTTTCCGTTGTCGGTGCTCTCCATGATGGCCATGCGCTCGGCCCGAGCGTCGAGCAGGTCGGCCAGCTTGTTGAGCATGGTCGCGCGCGCAAGGCCGGTCGCCTTGCTCCAGACGGTGTCATAGGCCTTTCGGGCGGCGGCGATCGCATCGGCGACTTGCGAGGGGCTTGCCTGCGGCACCTGCGCCCACTCCTCGCGGCTATAGGGATTTATGGCGGCGAACCATTCCTGGTTCGACGCACTCACCGTCTCGTTGGCGATCGCAAGTCCATACTTCTTCGACATGATCCGTCATCTCCGCAATTGGCGAATTGTTGTGCATTTGATCCGGCGATTAGCATCCGCGCCGGCCTTCTCGTCCGGGTTGGCTTGGTGTCAGGCGGGACTTCCGAGGGGATCAGCGTCCAGCCGCGCGATCCCGTCGAGCCCTTCGCGCGCGGCGGGAAACAGCGACAGCACCTGCCGGTCGTGCCCCGGGATGATGTGCGACGGGCTGTCGGCCAGTTTCTGGATGACGGCAAAACCGTTCAGCATCTGGTTCATGTCGAACAACACAGGAAATGGCCGGCGCTGCAGAATGTTGGCGTAATAGTGCGACGCATCCGAGGCGAGCACCACGTAGCCGCGTCTCGTCCTGACGCGCACAATCTGAAGTCCCGCCGTATGGCCGCCCAGCCAGTGCAAGGATATCCCGTCATCGAAGTCGGAATTGAGATCGTGAAGGGTCACGCTCCCTTCGAAATTGCGCCGGACGATATGGCTGACGTCGGCCGCATTATAGGCCCTGGCTTGCTGGGCATCGCACATGCACCGGCCCGTGCAGAAATGCATCTCGCGCTCCTGCACGTGATAGCGGGCATGGGGAAACAAATCGTGGTTGCCGGCATGGTCCCAATGCATGTGGGTCAGGATGACGTCCTTGATGTTATCCGGTTTGATCCCGATCTGTCTCAAGCCTTCGGCGACCGGTCGCGTGACGGCGTAGTTGCGGGCCTTGCCGGCCTTCTCGTCGAAACCGGTATCGACGATCACCGTTCGCTTTTGGCTGACCAGCGCCCAGACGAAGAAGTCCATCGGCATTGGCGTGTCGGGCGCATCGTTCTCGACGAAGTTTTCCGACGAGCGCCGCTGATCCTTCCGGGCGTAGCGGATCGCATAGATTTCATACTCGGACATGTCATAGCTCACTGGCGCTCGATGCCAGCTTCCCTCGTTGTCGCCGCCCACAATTCCATGTCGCTCTTGACGTGCTTGGCGAACTCCGCCGGCCCGATCCACTGGGCCTCGAAGCCGATATCGGCGAGGCGTCTGCGGATCTCCGGCTCAGCCAGCACCTCGCGCACCCCTTCCGAGAGCTTCGCGACGATCTCGGGCGGCGTGTCCTTGGGAGCGAACAGCCCGCTCCATGCGGAGATGTTGAGGAACTCGAGCCCTCCCTCCTTCATGGTCGGGATTTCAGGGAATTGCGAACTACGGGCCGGATTTGTCGTTGCGAGCGCGCGAGCTTTGCCCGCCTCGACCTGGGAGACCGCGGGCGCCATGTCCATGAACGTCATCGACACGCGCTGGGCGATGATGTCGGTGACGACCTGCGGGCTGTTGCGATAAGGCACGGCGGCAATGTCGATCCCGGCCCGCCGCTTGAATGCCTCGCCGGACAATTGACCGAGCGCGTTGGCATAGCCGAACGTCAGCGAACCCGGCTTGTTCTTCGCCAGCGCGACGAGATCGGCCACGCTCTTGACGGGGAGATCGGGGTCGATGATCAGGAAATATGGAAACAGGCCGAACTGCGAGATCGGCGTGAAGTCGGCAATGGGATCGTACTGTATCGACTTCAGCATGCTGGGATTGGCTGCGTGCGTGGACGTTCCGCCAACCAGCAAGGTATATCCGTCGGGCGCCGAGCGCGCCGCGGCCGTGGCGCCCAGCGCGCCATTGGCGCCAACGCGGTTGTCGATGACGATCGTGGTCTTCAGCAGCTCCGACAACCGCTGGAACACGATCCGCGCAACGCCGTCGGTGCCGCTACCGGGCGCGAACGGCGCGATCACCGTGATCCGCTGCGAGGGATAGTTTTCCGCCCCTGCCCCACTCAACTGCGACAGCAGCAGGGCAATCGTCAACAACAGCACCCGCACAAAACCCTCCCCTAGTCAGTTATTGTGATTGATTGGGCCGAAGGGGCTTTGCGCCCCTTCGGAAGGCTCATGACTATTTCGAAGAGCGCTCGATGACCTTCAGGATCACCGGCCAGTAATTCGCGCCAAAACCTTTCTGCGAGGCTTCGGCGAGGAGAGTGGCGCCGAGGGCCGCTTCCCTGGCCTCGATGCCGGCGTCCCTCGCCATGTCGAGCGCGTAGGAGAGATCCTTGTGCATGTAGTCAGTCGAGAACACCCTCTCGGGAAACTCCTCCTTGGCGACCGCCTTGTAGCCGTGATTTCGCAGCGCAAAGCTGTCGGCGGAACCCTTGGAGAAGGCATCGAACAACGTGTCCGTGGACACGCCCGCCGATTTCGCGATCGCGGCCGCCTCGCACAGCGCCGTCACGGTCCCCACCACGACCATGTTGTTGAGTATCTTCACGACCTGGCCCGATCCGACATCGCCGCAATGGGTGACCTCGGAGGCAAAGCAGCGCAGCAGCGGCTCGATCCTCGCGAACACGTCCGTCGCTGCCCCCACCGAGATCGCAAGCGTCCCGGCCTCGGCGGCCGCGCGCGTGCGGGCGACGGGCGCGTCGGCATAATCGGCTCCCTTTGCGGCGAAGGCGCCGGCCAGCTCGCGCGTCAGCTTCAGCGGGCTGGTGGAGAGATCGACGAAAGTCTGGCCGGCGCGTGCGAACGCAAGAAGTCCCTCCGGCATCTCGCAGATCTTCTTCAAATGCGCGCCGCTCGGCATCGAAATGAAAACGATGTCGGCCTTGGCCACTGCAGCGACCGAACCGGCATCGACCGCGCCGGCCTGCACCAGGCGCGCCACGGGCTCGGCGTTGATGTCGTGAATCAGCACCTTCTGCCTGGTTTTCTGCACGAGGTGCCTGCACATGGGTTCACCCATGACGCCCAAGCCGATGAAGCCGAAGGTCGAAGAGCCAGTCATGTCATAACTCCGGGATTTCCAGATAGAGGAATATTCAGATGCCGAGATAGGCGCGCCGTACGTAGTCGCTGGCCAGAAGGTCCTTTCCCTTCCCGCTTAGCGCGACCGCGCCGGTCTCCAGCACAAAGGCCTCATTGCAGAGGTTGAGCGCAAGCTTTGCGTTCTGCTCGACGAGGATGATCGACATGCCGATATCGCGGTTGATCTCGACGATGATGCGCGCGATCTCGTCGACGATGATCGGCGCAAGGCCGAGCGAGGGTTCGTCCAACAGCAACAGGCGCGGCCGCGCCATCAGCGCACGGCCGATGGCGACCATCTGCTGCTCGCCGCCCGACAACGAGCCCGCCATCTGGCTCCGCCGCTCCACGAGGCGCGGAAAATAGCCGTAGATCTGGTCCAGCGTCTTCTTCTGGTGCGCCTTGTCACGTTGCGAGTAGGCCCCTACCAGGAGATTATCGAGCACGCTCATCTGCGGGAAAACACGCCGGCCTTCCGGCGACAGCGCGATACCGCGCCCCACGCGCTGGGGCGCCGAGGCGCCGTCAATGCGCTCGCCGTCGAGATAGATCTCGCCGCCGCTCACGGGCTTGAGGCCGATGATGGCCTTCATCGTGGTGGTCTTGCCCGCGCCGTTCGAGCCGATGAGCGAGACGATGGCGCCGTCGGCGACTGAAAGGCTCAAATTGCGGACCGCCGTGAGCGGACCGTAGGCGACGCTGATCCCGCGAACGTCAAGCATGGACCGCTTCCTTGCCAAGATACGCCTCGATCACGACCGGATTTGCCACGACTTCCGCCGGCGTCCCCTGCGCGATCAGCGTGCCATGATCCAGCACCACGACGCGGTTGCACAGGCCCATGACGGTGCGCATGTGATGCTCGACCATCACCATCGTGACGCCGCGCTCCGACTTCACCCGGCGCAGGACCGCGGCGAGCTCGGCGGCTTCCTCGGGATTGAGCCCGGCGACCGGCTCATCCAGCATCAGAAGCCTGGGCTCGCTCGCCAGCGCAATGGCAACGCCGAGACGGCGCTGCTCGCCATAGGACAGCTCGCGTGCTTTCAGGCCCGCACGGCGCGTCAGCCCGAACAGGTCGAGCACGTGATGCGCCTTCTCTTCTGCCGCCACGCGCCATTTGTTCGAGACAAAGCCGCCCCACAGGCCGGACAGACTCGCGGCCAGCGTGCCGCGCGCGACATTCTCGATGACCGTCGCCTCCGGGAAAATCGTCGCGGCCTGGAAGGTCCGGGACAGCCCCTGGCGCACCGTTTGATTGGCCGGCTGCCCGGAGATATCCCGGCCCATAAACCGGACCGTCCCCGCCGAAGGTCTCAGCACGCCCGAGATCACGTTGAACAACGTGGTCTTGCCTGCACCATTCGGGCCGATCAGGCCGACAAAGTCGCCCTCGTTGACGTCAAAGGAGACGTTCCGGACGGCGACAAGCCCGCCGAAAGAACGCTTCAGGCTGTCGACCTCGAGCATGCTCATGGCAGCTCCTCGGCCACGCGCGCTGTGCGGGTTGCCGCAACCCGCTGGCGCGAACGCCAGGTCTGGACGAGGCTCGCCAGGCCATTCGGAACGAACATCAGGCAGAGCACGAGCACGGCACCATAGATGATATGCTGGAGGCCCTCGGTCGAGCGCAGCAGCTCCGGCAGCGGCGTGAGAACCAGAACACCCAAGACCGGCCCCAGCACCCCGTCCCGTCCGCCAACGACCAGCATGGTCAGGTAGGATACCGACTCCCAGAACGTATATGAATCCGGCGAAATGAAGCGGAGATAATGCGTCGACAGCGCACCGGCGAAGCCTGCGATGCCGGATCCGATCGTAAAGGCGATCACCTGGACGCGATGCGTATCAATGCCGCTCGATTCGGTGAGACGCTGATTTTCGGCGGTGGCGGCCATCATCGTGCCGAGCGGCGACCGGTAGAGCAGCCAGGTCAGCAGCAGCGTCGTCAGCGCGCAGGCCAGCGCAAAGGGATAGAATTGCGGCTTGGCGCGAAGCACGATCCCGAAGATCGAAATCGGGGGCACGCCGACGAGCCCGTTCGCGCCGCCGGTCACGGAGGCCATGTCCAGCGCCAGCAGCACCGCGATCTGGCTGAACGCAAACGCCACCAGCACGAAATAGACGCCGCGCAGACGCAAGATGATCCAGCCGAGGGCAGCGGCGATGACGGCCGCGACCGCGCCTGCGATGAACAAGGTCAGCAACGGCGGCCATCCCCGCATCGACAGTAGCGCCGAGACATAGCCGCCGACCAGCGCGAAGCCGCCGTGGCCCATCGACAGCTGACCCGCCCGGGCAATAATGGCAAGGCCGAGCACGAGCATCAGGTTGATGCAGCCGACCGTCGCCAGATGGATGTAGAACTGGTTCGGCGCGAACCAGGGCAGCAGCGCTGCGAGGCCGACGGCGACGGCGATCCCGACATAAGACATCGGCTTGGTTGTGGGAGGAGTCACGCCTCACGCTCCTTTCGGCCGAGCAGGCCCTGCGGGCGCAGCAGCACGACGCCGATGACCACGAGGAATTGAAGGATCTCCGACAGCGACGCGCTCACGAACGTGCCGGCAAAACTCTCGATCAGGCCAATGAGCAATCCGCCGGCCACGGCGCCGGGAACGCTGCCGAGCCCACCGATGACGACGATCACGAATGCCTTCAGCGTCGGCGCGAGCCCGATGAAGGGGGAGACCGACAGGACCGGAGCCATCAGGACGCCGGCGAAGGCTGCAAGGCTCACGCCCAGCACGAACGCGACCGGAAAGATGATGTCGACGCGAATGCCCTGCACCTGTGCAATCTCCGCATCCTGGGCGACGGCGCGCATGGCGCGGCCAATCCGGGTATGGCCGATCAACAGATTGAGCGACACGACGGCAACGATCGCGCCGATGATGACCACCAGCCGCGACCACGGAAACACGATACCGCCGACCGACAGCACCCCGGAGATCACGGGAGGCACGGTGCGTGCCGACGATCCCCACATCAGCAGCGCGCTGTTCTGCAGGATGAGTGCTACGCCGACGGACGCGATCATCCCGTTGAGCTCGTTGCCGCGAAACTTGCGGAAGACGACCCGCTCCATCAGCAGGCCCAGCAAGGCCGTCGCGCCGACGGCGAGCAAGACGCTGACGGCGAACGGCATGCCGTTGCTGCCGTAGAGGATCGCGAACAGAAACGCGCCGGCCATGTAGAACTCGCCATGCGCGAAATTCACGATGCGCATGATGCCGAACACCATGGTGAAGCCGATGGCCATCAGCACGTAGATCATGCCCACCATGAGGCCGTTCACGACCGTCTGGACTAAAATGGTTCCCATGCTCACGGGACGACAACTCCAATCACATCGGCGAGGCGCGCCGCGCCTCGCCTGTTCCGGCGGTGCTTACTTGCAGGCGTTGACGTCGCAGGTGGCCACCTTCGTGACCACGCCGTCCTTCATCTGGCCCACATAGAAGGGAAGATCGATCTGGTGCTTGATCCCGTACTTCTGCTCGCCGGTCCAACCCGCCTTGCCCATCGCGGTCGGAACGTCGGACAATCCATCGAGCGTCGTTGCGATCTTGGTGGTGTCGTCGACGGTCCCGGCCTTCTTCATGGCCGTGAACAGCATCTGCAGGCCTGCATAGAAGAACGGGCTGAACCCGTTCATGTTGGGCCCGTACTTTGCCTTGAAGCGCGCAACGTAGGCCGCCGTATCCGGCAGGCCGGTGTCGATGGGCAGATGGACGTAGACGCCTTCGGCTGCATCCTTGCCCGCCACCTTGAGCATTTCGGCAGCGACGTCGCCGCCGGTGACGAACACCGGGCCCTTGTAGCCCAGCTCGCGCGCCTGCTTCAGAATGAGCCCGGCGGTGGTCGGCGAGTTGCCGCCGAGCTCGAGCCCGTCGGCCTTCATCAGGATGCGGGTCAGAATGGGCACGAAGTCGACGCGCTCACGTTCGAAATACTCGACCTGCAGCTTCGCGCCGGCCTTGGCATATGAGTTGAAGTTCGCAACGCCGATCTGCTGGCCGGTTTCATCATTGGGAAGCAGCGATACGACCTGCTTCGCCGAAGTGTTCTTCATGAGCCAGGCCACCTGCGGGTCGGAGAATTCGCCGGTGGTGATGACGGGCCGATATGCATAGGGCGCATCCGCGCCGAGCGCCCGCGGCGTGAAGGCCAGGGTCATGGTGATGACTTTTCCGGAGGTGGTCTGGTCCTTGGTCGCCACAGCCGCCGCCGATCCCATCGGACCGACCACGAAGCGGATCCCGTCCTGGATCATGAGGCGATCCATCGCCGTGACCGCATCCTGGGCGCGATAGCGGTCGTCATATTGCTTGATCAGGATCTTGTAGCGCTTGCCCGCGACTTCGAGGCCGCCAGCCTTGTTGACATCTTCGGCGGCGAAGTCGGTGGCGGCGAGCATCCCTTCCGCGAAGGCCGCACCGGCACCGGAAAAACTGGCGTGCACGCCGATCGTGACACTGTCTTCGGCCTGGGCCACGGAGCACGCGACCGATGCAGCCAGTACAGCAACCAACTCAAGACGTTTCATTCCAACCTCTCCCCAGATGTTACTCTTGTCTCTGCCCTGCTCTTGTTCTTCTCAGCTCAGGCTTGTCGTCCGTCGCGGGTCACGGGACCCAGTTCGTCTCCTCCGGCTCATGCGTTCCCCGCGGCGCGAACACGACTTTCTTCGGTGCCGCTTGAATGCCGCGCGCCTGCAGCAGCCGCGACAGCGTTGCGAGATCCTGCACCTTGTCGATCGTCTCGAGCCGCTCGAACAGCGGCGCGATAGTATCGCGCGGCAGGACGGCACCGGCTTGTCGCTCGAACTGATCCCAGAGATCGGCGCCCGGCGGCGATTGAACCGCAAGAAGATCGAAAGCTGCCTCGTGCGGCGCGGCGTTGTCCGCGGTTGAGATCGCGGCCCCTTTACTCCTGATCATCTCTGCACAGGATGTTTCGTCCAGCGCTTCGGCAACGAGAGCAGCCAGCAATCCGCTTCTCAGGTTGAGACCGACCACGAGCGGGTGCGGTCCAACCGATCCGGCCGCAGGACTGTCGACGTTTGCCATCCCGGCCATCAGCAGCGCGGCCACAATTTTCGGGCGGCTCAATTCGAGCACGAGAGCAGCCGCCGCAACGCCGCAGAATAAGGCGAGCCCGATCTGACCGCCTGACGGTGACAAAGCCGGTGCGAGAAGCGGAGAAATCTCTGCGCCCGACATCAATGCATCGAGAAACTCCTGCCCTGTCTTTCCGCGCTCCTCGCAGAGCCCGAACAGCGCCACGATACAGGCCGAGCTCACGGCATCGCGCGATGCATCGGTCCCGGCCACGGCCGCCGTGGCGTTGACCAGCGCGGCATCGACCGCGCTCGTGCGCCGTTCCGTTCCGAAGACAAGCGATGGTCCGCCGGATGCTACGACGCCGGGAGCCGCCAACAACGCTTTGGTGAAGGTGGCCGGCGCACCCGACAGCGCGCGACCGAATGCAGTGATGACTGCGGCCCTCGCCCTGCCGACAGTCTTGGCATCGCGCTGCCGAGCAGCGGAGGCGCAGATCTGGTCGGCCAGGTTTTCGGCCCAGGCATTGGGGCCCGGCATCGTGGCGCTCACGCTCATCGCGACGCCACCTTCTGCACCGGTGCCGCGCTCTGCTGGCTCGCGGCGTTGCGGCCTGCGATCCGGCCGAATGTCGCGCCCGAGACCAGACCAGTGCCCGCAGGATAGTTGTCGTAGAACAGGCCGCCGACGAGTTCGCCGCAGCAGTACAGGCCCTTGATCGGACGCCAGTCGGTGCCGATCACCTCGGCATTCTCGTTGATCTTGAGGCCGCCGAAGGTGAAGGTGATACCGCCCGTGGCGCTGTAGGCATAATAAGGCGGCTTGTCGAGCCGAAGCGCCCAGTTGGTCTTTTCGAGATCGAGACCTTGGGTGGAGAGGCCGTCCTTCCTGGTGGGATCGAAGCCTTCGTCCGCCGATCGCGCGTGGTCATTGTAGTTGACGACGGTCTTGAGCGCCTGCGCCTTGTCGTCGATATCGAGTTGCGCGATCAGATCTTCGAGCGAATTGGCCTTGATCGGATCGCTGGTCGAATAGCGCGGCTCCAGCAGGTGGATCACCTTGCTGTCGAACAGCTGATACGCCTTGGCGCCCGGCTCGGCGAGAATGGCGCGGCCGAACTTGGCATAGGTGAAGAGCGCGCCGTCCTCGCCTTCGTCGACAAAGCGCTTGCCCTTGCGGTTGATCATCACGGAATAGACGTAGGACAGACGATTGCTGCGGTCGGTCATCTCGCGCGGCGCGAAATCGCCCCAGTCCGCGCTGATCGGCGTTGCGTGGCAACCGCTCCACTGTCCCCACGGCATGGCGCCGATGGCGAGCGCCATGCGCAGGCCGTCGCCCTGGTTGTGAGGCGTGCCGCGAACCTTCGCCGCGCCGACCAGCGGGCCGATGTGCTGCGTGCGCATCTGCACGTTGGCTTCGAAACCGCCGCAGCCGAGCACGACGGCTTTCGCACTGAGCGACCGGACGCCCTCGTCGTCCTTGGTCTTGACGCCGACGACGCGGCCGTTCTCGTCGACAAGCAGCTCCGAGACGGCGTTGCCGTATCGCACCTCGATTCCCATGCGCTCGCAGGTCGAGAACCAGCTGCGCGAGAGCCCGACGCCCTCGTGCGCGGCGCGGACGACGAGACCGCGCGCCCAGACCATGACGTTGTCTTTCTTGACGGCCGACAGGCTGATCGCCGGCTCCATCTTGACGCCGCCGGTGTCCTTCATCCAGCGCACGGTCGCCTGCGAGTTCGACACGAGGAGACGAGACAGGATCGGATCGGTGCGTCCGTTGGTGACGCGCACGAGATCGCCGTGAAAGTCTTCCTGCGTGTAGGGCGAAATGCCGTCGTAGAAATTCTCGAACTCGTCCTCGATGCCCGGCAGCAGAGCGCCGATCTCGCGCGGCTCGTCATAGGCAAAGCGCAACACGCCGCCGCTCCAATGCGTGTTGCCGCCTCGCATCTCGCGGGGAGCCTTCTCGAGAACGACGACACGATCTGCGCCGTTTTCCTTCGCCGAGACTGCCGCAGCCAGTGCAGCATTTCCCGCGCCAACGACGATCACATCGAACTCTTCGTGCATTTCCGTTCCTTCCCGCCGCGTCTTCGCTTTTGAGCCCCTGTATTCTCTTGAATACCAATGTATACATTGGAATGCAAGATAAGTTTGCACGACGCCGGTCGAGGCGGAAAATCCTTTCAGGACAGGGCGTTATGGAGATGATGAGGTGAGATTAGAGGTCGAAGGCGCGGTGCAAGCGAAAAAAAATCAGCCCGCACTCTTCTCAGTCATGCGCCGTCTTGCTCGCGGCGCGACTCGAGTTCGCGCTCTTTCGCCAGGATCGACCGGCGCGTCTCAAGCGCGCTCAGAACATGCGCCCGCGCCAGGCGCTCGGCCTTCTCCCCTTCCCGCTGCGAAATCGCCTGCACGATCGCAGCATGCTCGGCTTGCGCAACGGCGAAGCGGCCCTTCTCGGCCAAGGTCGTCGGCCCCAGCAGCGCGATCGCATCCTGCAATGCCGACAGGCTCTTTTCGAGATAGCGGTTGTGGGCGGCAGTCTGAATTGCGTCGTGCAGTTCGCGGTTGTGCCGATAAAGGTTGAAGGGCTCGCGTTCGAGCTTTTCACCCTCGGCGACAAGTCTCGCCAGCGCGGCAAGATCCTTCGGGCTGGCATGTTTCGCGGCGAGCGCTGCGGCGGTGCCTTCGAGGGCCGCGCGCATCTCGTAGAGCTCTTCCACCGCATCCATGTCGAGCACGGAGACGACAAGTCCGGTCCGCGGCCGCAGATTCAACAGGCCCTCGAGCTCGAGCCGCGTCAGCGCCTGACGCGTCGGCGTCCGGCTGATGCCGAGGTGCTCCGCCAATTCGATTTCGCGCATGCGCCGGCCCGGCGCGAACCGCCCTTCGATGATCTCTCGCCGCAGCGCTGCATAAGCATAGTCGGCAGCCGATGCGAACTTCGTGCGGTCCGGCAGCACCATGTCGTCGCTCATCAAGTCATCCAATCTGATTCGGCTGAAGCAGGCTCGCACCCAGTGGACACGTCCAACCGCCGCTCATCCAGAGGCATCCGTTCTTCCGGCCGCGCGCATCGCTCGATCGATGTTGGCCACCGCCCGGCTTGAACGAAGGCAACATGCGCAGGCCGATAACAATAAGGGTAGCAGCCTCGCAAGTTGATGTATACACTGGTATCCAAAGTATACAATGGTATGCAAAAGAGCGGATGCGATGCCACAGGCCAAACTCAGGGCGACTTTCATGCGCGGCGGCACATCGAAAGCCGTCGTGTTCAACAGACAGGACCTGCCGGCGGATCCAGCACAATGGGATCCGATCTTCCTGTCGGTGATGGGCTCACCCGATCCGAACGGGCGCCAACTGGACGGAATGGGCGGCGGGTTGTCGTCGCTCTCCAAGGTCTGCGTCGTCGGCGCGCCGACGCGGCCGGACGCCGACATCGACTACACCTTCGCGCAGATCTCGGTGAAGAGCGCCGCGGTCGATTACAGCGCAAATTGCGGCAACATGTCTTCGGCGATGGGACCATTCGCGGTCAGCGAGGGGCTCGTGAAGGCTCCCGTGAACGGCGAAGCCGTCGTGCGCATCCACAACACCAATACCGGCAAGATCATCGTCGCCCGCTTCCCGATGCATGAGGGGGAGATCGCGACCGAGGGCGACATGACGATCGACGGCGTCAGCGGACAGGCTGCGCCCGTCCGGCTCGAGTTCATCGATCCCGGCGGCACCAGAACCGGACGCCTGCTGCCGACCGGGCGCGTCTGCGACCAGTTCGACATTCCCGGCCTTGGCCCCGTCGAAGCATCGCTGGTCGATGCCGCCAACCCCTGCGTCTTCGTTGCAGCCGCCTCGCTCGGCAAGGACGGCAGCGAGATGCCCGACGCGCTCGAGAACGATCCGCTATTTCTGGAACGGATGGAAGCGATCCGCTGCGCCGCTTCCGTCGCCATGGGCCTTGCACCCGATATCGCGGCAGCAGCGAAGATTCCAAGCGTGCCCAAGGTCGCGATGATCGTGCCGCCGCGAGCGATGACGACCTTGTCGGGCCGGCGGCTGGAGCCCGCGGACATGTCGCTGGGCATCCGGATGATCTCGATCGGCCAGCCGCACCGGGCCGTTCCGATCACCGGTGCTACCTGCCTTGCCATCGCCGTGCGTATTGCAGGCACACTCCCGAACCGGACGGCTCGCGCCGACGCTGGTCCGATCACCATTGCGCATCCCTCCGGCACGACCGTGGTCGATGCCGCCGTCGAGCACGCCGATGACCCCGCCGCCGCGCGCGCCATCCACGGCGCCGTCTATCGCACCACGCGACGGTTGTTCGAGGGGAACGTCCTTTACCGAGCCGCGCCAATCGCGGCGCAAGCGCGCCGCAGCGCGTAACGAACCCGGAGCGACAAGCATGCCTTATCTCACTGCAGCCGATACCAACACGCGCGCGCCCGGCCTTCGGTTTCGTGATCTTCTCGCGCGCCCTGGTATTTTGGGGATGCCCGGCGCCCACAACGGAATGGCGGCTCTCCAGGCCAAGCAGGCGGGCTTCGAGGCGCTTTATCTGTCGGGCGCCGCGATGACGGCCTCGATGGGCCTTCCGGATCTCGGCATCATCACCGTGGATGAAGTGGCGTTCTTCATACGCCAGCTCAAGCGCGCCGCGGATCTTCCCATCCTCGCCGACGGCGACACCGGCTACGGCGAAGTGCTCAACGTCATGCACATGGTGCGCGCGTTCGAGGATGCTGGCGCGGCCGCGGTGCAGCTCGAAGATCAGCAGTTGCCGAAGAAGTGCGGGCATCTGAACAACAAGAAGCTCGCAGACCCCCGCGATTTCGCCGCCAAGATCGCTGCGGCCGCAAAGGCGCGGCAGCATCTCTACATCGTGGCGCGAACCGACGCTGCGGCAGACGAAGGGATCGACGGCGCCGTCGCACGCGCGCGGCTCTACATGGAAGCCGGCGCCGACGCCATTTTCCCTGAAGCGCTGGTCAACTCCGAAATGTTCCGCGAATTTTCGCGCCGCATGCCCGGCGTCCCGTTGCTAGCCAACATGACGGAGTTCGGCCGCACCCCGTTCTTCACCGCGCCCGAGTTCGAGGCGATGGGCTACAAGATGGTGATCTGGCCGGTGTCGTCCCTGCGCGTCGCCGCACGCGCGCAGGAGAGGCTTTATGCGACCCTGAAGCGGGACCACAGCACGCACGGAATGCTCGATCAGATGCAGACCCGCGCCGAGCTCTATCGCACCATTGGTTATGCGGACTATGAAGCGCTCGATCAGAGCATCGTCCGCACCATCGTCCCGGAAGGCACGCCGCAGAATTCGAGGCCCTAGCCTGGCGATGTCAGCGAGCCGGAATCAGCGCGCGCAAAATATCCGGCTTCCAGGCCTGACGCGCGCTGTCGAAGGCCGCGAAATCATGGTCGAACTGCCAATAGGCCCATGACCAGCCGAGCCTGTCGGCGCTCCTCGCCATGAATGCCAGATATCGCTGGCGGCTTTCCGAGGGCGCGCGCTCATAGACGCCGAACTCGCCGAGATAGACCGGGCGCCGCTCCTTCTCGGCCCAGAGACTCATCTTCCTGAAGTCAGCGGCCACCTTGGCTTCGTCGTCGGAACTACCCCAATCCAGCGGGCCGATCCGCGAAAACGTCCGCGACCACGGCGCGCCCTGATGCGTGAACCGTATCGGCGCGTAATAGTGAAACGTGACGACGAGATTTCTGTCATCGGCCGGCAGGGCCAGCTCGTCGACAGGGATGTCATCCGTGTTGAGGACGGCCGCAATGACCGGCCGCTTCGGGTTGGTGCGGCGGATGATTTCAAGGCATTCGTTGAGAAGTGAATTCCACTCGGCAGACTTCATCTGCCCACCGGGCTCGTTCAAGACCTCGAAATGCAGCGTCGGATATTTCCCGGCATAGCGCTCGGCAATCTGGCGCCAGAACGCCCTGAGCTTCTCGGCGCATCCGGAAACGTCGCTTTGGCAGACATGGGTATCGTGCTCGTCGACGACCGGAATGAGCCTTCTCGCGATGACCTCCTCGATGACGGTATCGAGCCGCCTCAGGACGATCTCGTCGAGCACGTTGCCCGCGCCCATGAACTTGAAGCCGAAGAAGTTGATCCTGACATGCGAGAACCCCGCCTTCTTGATGGCGGTCAGATTGTCGAGACGGAATGGCGCGTTCTGGCCGCCCTCCCAGATCCCGTCATAGCCGAGAATGTTGATGCCACGTCCCAATCCGGCTGCGTCACGGGAAGCGCCCTGCCCGGCCCCTTGCGCATGCGCGCACAACGACGCCAGGCAGAACAGCGCAACAGCGAAACTGAGGCTCTTCGGCCAGCGAACGCGTAACGCGGTCATCCTGCTTCCATTCTCAGAAACTAAAGATCCGCCTGCGGCACCGGCCTGCATATCGCGAAGAAGAATGCTACCAGCAGCACCGACGTGAACATCGTCGATCGAAGGAACGTCGTCTCCGTAAAATTGGTCTGGCAGCTGAGCACGACAAACCCGATGATGACGGCACAGTGCGACCTGTCGATCGCGCGCGCTGAAATCAGATGGAGGACCTTGCTCGAAAACAAAAGAATGCTTGCCGCGAAAAGGACATAACCCAGGAATCCCGTTTCCATCAGGATCGCGATATAGCCGCTGTGATAATTGTCGAGCACCCAGCCGTGGTTCTGCTCGAAATAATCGTAGATCGACGGGATCGTCCAGAAGCCGTTGATCCCGAAGCCGAGCAAGGGCGCGTCCTCAAAATGGCTGATCGCGTAGTGCCAGATGAAAGTCCGCTCGGTCAGGTCGATGGTCGCGTCGCCGACATGGATGGAATCATATCCTGTCGTGTAAAAGTAGAAGATCAGCGCGGCGGCCAGCAGGCACATGACGAACGGCAGGATCGCGTAGATCCGCATGCACATGACCGACCACATCGAGGTCAAGAGCAGTGCACAGGCGGCCAGGGCGACGGCTCCGGCGCCGCGCGATTCCGACGCCAGGACGCAGGTTGACGCCAGCAGGAACATCGCCAGGAAAGCCAGCCATCCCTGCCCCCTCATCTTCAGATAGCAGGCGAAGAACATCAGATACGCGCCGACGAAGCCGAGCGTCTGCTTCGATTCATAGATGCCCTGCCACTGACCCTTGTGCATCCAGCTTTGGTCGATCCCGATATCTGGCACGGCGAGCGCAAAGAAGGCGGAGGCGCCGACCAGGATGAAGAGCCCGAGAGCCGTGGCCCCGATCACCTCGTCCGGGTCGATGCGCGTGATCAGGCAGAACGCGCCGAAGGTCGTCATCGCGAGCGCCGCGCTCTTCATGATCGCGGCTAGGCTCAGGCCGGCCCAGAACACCGACATGACGGCGAGCGTATAGAATGCGACCAGCGCGATCAAATCGGGATTGATCTGCAAACGCAGGCGCGGGCGCACGAACGCGCTTGCATAGATGAGGACAACCCACATCAGGATCGCGATGGCCTGCTGCAGATAGGTCAGCTCCGGCGGCAGCAGGGCGCTGTTGAGAGTGCCCATCGACGCGACCACGTTGACGGTGATCGAACAGGTGATTGCGAACCTGGCAATCCTCTCGACGCCAACGCTGCGAGTCTTCCAGATCGCGCTCTCGAGTGCTCCGGAATCCACCTCGGTATGCAGGCTGGCCATGGACCGACCTTCCTTAATCGCGGTTAATTATTTGCTAGCGCGGCCCTGCCCCCACGCATCCGGCCTTGGGTCGTTAAGATTCCGGTAACGATACGTACGCGGTCCGAAGCATTAATGCAGATTATACCCCGTCGGTATCTCGCTCCTCACTCCCCTGCTATACACCTCAGTCCCAGCGCGATCGACCATTCCCGAGTGATGTGATTTTCCCGGTTACGCATGAATACGTCTGGCAATACGTTCGAAATCGCCGTCGAGCCGGCATTCGACTTTCTGTCTCCGGAATATGCGGAGCTGTTCGAGGGCTCGGCCGCGACGGCGTTCCAGCATCCGCTCTGGCTGCATAGCCTCTACGCCAGGCTCGCGTCTCATGCGGGGGCTACTCCTCTGGTGGTGGTGGCTCGCCACCGCACGACGCGTGGCCTTGCGATGGTGCTGCCCCTGCTCCGGATCCGGCGCGGGCCGATACGGACCGTTGAATTCGCTGATCTGCGCGTCTCCGACTATCTTGCGCCGGTTTGCAGCCCGGAGGTGTTTGCGGAGTTGCTCAGGGATGCAGATGCATGCGCGGAGATCCGCCATCTCGTCCGCCCCTTCGATCTGCTCCGGATCACCAAGCTGCCGGACGGACGACTTCCGATCGAGAATCTCCTGGCCGCGCCCCGCCGGGTGGCAACAGACAGCAATGCCTATGCGACCGTTCTCGTCGCTCCGTTCGAGCAGTGGCGGGCGAGTGCGATGGATCGCTCCTATCAGAAGGAGCTCGCCAAGAAATATCGTCAGCTCCAGAAAAAGGGCGCGCTGAGCTTCGCGTGCTGCGATGACAGCGCCTCCGTCCTCGAGGCGCTCGACGTGATGAAGAAGTTTCGCGGCCCACGGTTTCAGTCGCAAGGTGACGGGGACCTGCTCCAGCGTCCCGAATATTATGGCTTCTATTCCGACGTCGCGGTCCGGGGTCTCGGCTCCTTCGTGCGGCTCTATGCCATGAAGATGGATGGCCAGGTGATCGCTGCCGTGCTCGGGCTGCACCATCGCGACAGCTTCCTCGTCATCATGAGCGCCTTCGACATTGACGGATACAAGAGCCAGTCGCTGGGCGCGCTGATGTTCGAGCAGGTGGCGAAGGATTGCATCGAACGCGGCGATCAGATGCTCGACTTCACCATCGGCGACGAGCCGTACAAGAAATTGTTCGGCGCTCAGCCCTCGCCGATGTGGACGGTCACGCAGGCCGGCAGCACGGCAGGTGCCATATCCCTGTTCGCGCTGAAGCAGGCGCCCTGGCTCAAGCTGGCCGCCAAGCGTGTCTCGGAATTCAGGCTCTCGCCACCCCGCACCTCGACGCCGACGCGCTGAACAGCACCCGGGCGCAGCCCTCAGGCCCGTAACGCGCTTCGGACCTGCGCGAGCCAACCTGGCCGCATCTGATCGACCTGATGGGTGAGCCGGCGCCGCAGGAAGTGCAGCCGTCGCCGCACATCCCAGCTGATGTCGTTGCGGGACGTCAGCGCCTGGCGGAAGCGCGCCATCTTCAGCGATTGCTGGTCGGCCGCGATCTTGGCGGGGTCGGAATAGAATTGCGAAATCTTCTCCGTGCCCATGCCGTCCGTTGCGAGCCACCGCGGGGCATGTTCGGTGCAGAGACGCTCGACGTCCACCAGCAGACGGGCGACACCGGTTCCTGCGGCGGGACAGTTGGTCTGGAAGGCATCGCCGATGAGCACGATACCCGGCTGGAGATGTCCTTCGACGATGGACAGGTCCATCACCCAATTCTGGACACGGTCGATCACGCGAAAATCGCCGAGGAAGGGCTGCAATCCCGGCAGCAAGCGCAGCAGCGTCGCCTCCGTGTCACGACGCAGATCGCGCATCACCGGATCGGTCGGGTCGCGGAACATGAAGAGGTTCGCGCGCATGCCGGCACGCACCGGAAACAGGCTGAGATAGTCGACACCGTCTGCCGTGCGCTCGCCGTAACAGGTCAGCGCGTCGAAATCGAACGGTGCCCCGTCGCGGCGGGCGATCGTGAAGCCGAACGACACCGAATGGCGCTCGGCCAGCACGCGGCGCTTGATGCCGAGCTTGTAACCGAGTGCACCCGCCATGCCCGTGGCCAGAACGACAAGGCGCGCTTCCACGCGCCGTCCGGACGCAAGTGCGAGATGCTGGATATCGTCACCAGCGGTGATCGCGGCGACCTCGTCGACAATCAGGCTGGACGGATCGGGCAGCTGGCTGCGCGCCATGCCAACGAGATCGGCATAGGGAAGCCCGTAGGCCTGGCCTACGCTGACATCGACGACCTTGCCTTCCCTGATATTGAGCACGCGGTCGTAGGAGCATCCCGCGTTCGCGAGCGCATCGATGAAGCCGAGCCTGCGGAACATCTCCAACTGGTGGCCGCCGATCTTCTCGACCCGAAACTCGTCCGGATGCACGGCCCGCTTGTCGATCAGTGCGACACGATGCCCCGCTCGCGCAAGAACGGCCGCCGCGAGCGAACCGGCAAGGCCGCCGCCGACGATGGCGATATCGGCAACGATCGTTGCGGCCCCGGTTGCGGGAAGCGGCTCGGTCACGGTTGTCTCCGCCGTCATCATTCAGGCTCCCACGAATAACAGTGGTTCCAGGTGCAATTATCCCGCCTGATGTCGCATCCAAGGGTCGAGCGCGATCAATTCCGTCGATCGAGGTTAATGAATGCCACAGCCGATCCGGCAGCGCAGCCCAGCGGCACGTGTCTTGCTCGGGATGGGCGACAAGGTCCGGACTCCAGTAATGCTACGGTGGAATGAATGACGACTCTTCGTCAGCGCGGTGTCACATCGCCGTTCGATGACAGGCGGCGCTTGCCCTATCTGGGACAGCCCGGACGAAACTGTTTCACGGTGACGCAGGGTGCGCCTTCCCGATACCCGGCACGACCGACGGACCACCGCGGGGAGCCCATTAACACTCACGGTTTTCCGGCATGCTAGGCTTTTCCCGATATCGTAATGCGCAGCTGGGGAGAGACGCCCCTTAACCCTCCATGATCGACTCCATCATCCAGTTCATGCGGCGCGACGTGACGCGCGGTGTTGCCGGGACCATCCTGCTCAAGGTTGGTAGCGGCGCGCTGGCGTTTGCGTTGTTCTCGCTCGCCGCGCGGACGATGTCGCCCGATGGCTTCGGCATCTTCGCGACCTGGCTTTCGGTGGCCCAGATCACAGCGGTCGTGGGACTGGTCGGACAGGAATCGCTCCTGGTGCGATTCCTCAACGAGTACCAGGTTGGAGATCGGCCCGATCTCACCAAGGGCGTGCTGCTGTCGAGCTTGAAGATCTCGTCTGTCGCGATGCTGCTAGCGATCGGCGCGATCGCGATCGTGGCGCACATCAAAGGCGACAAGTGGCTGCTGATCCTCGCGGTCGCGGCCTACACCGTCGTGAGTGCGGGACTGATGCTCGGCAGCCAGGTCGCGCGCTCGCTGGTCAGCATTCTCATGGGCGAAGGTAACCGCGAGTTCTTCTGGCGGGTCGGCGTCGTGCTGTTTCTGCTTGCTGTGATGACCAGTCATCATCAACTCGATCCCGCCGAACTGATCGCCGTAATGACGGTTGCCATGTCCGTGGGCCTCGGTGCGCAGATCATCTCGGTTGCGCAAGCGCTGCCGGACTTCCGCAACACCGTGGCGCGTTCCGAGACGCCGCGCTGGCGCGCGAGCGCGCTTCATTTCTGGGTCGCCTCGATCCTGGAAGCCGCGAACCAGTATTTCGACGTCATCCTGGTCTACTGGATGCTGGATCCGGCCACCGCCGGAATCTATTTCGCCGCGTCGCGTCTCGCCAACATCTTCGCCATGCTGTCGGCCGCGCTCTACAGTTTCGGCGCGCGCCGGCTTCCGTCGCTGTACTTCAGCAAGAACCATCAGGAGTTCGAGCGAACGCTGCAGTTGATGGCGGAAGTGACTGCACTGTGCGTTGCCGGCGGACTTCTCCTGATCTGGATCGGCAGTCCGTATCTGCTCAACCTGTTCGGGCCTCATTTCGCCGCGCAGCACTGGGTCCTGATCGTGCTCGCGATCGGAACGGCCTTCCAGGCCGCGGGTGGCCCCGCTGCGGCGATACTGCAGCTCACCGGCCATGAGCGTATCTACGTGCCCGTCGTCGCAGCCAATGTGGCGCTGCGGCTGATCGGATTTCTCGTCCTGATTCCCTGGCTCGGCGTGCTTGGCGCTGCGATCTCGGCGACCATATCGCTGGCGCTCGCGACCGTCGCGCTCAACATCCTCTGCCGCCGACGGACCGGGGTCGATCCCTCAATTCTGGTGCTGTTGCGCTTCTCGGCATGGAAGCGCGGCGCCTATGTGGTTCGCGGCGCCGACAGCGGCGACTAGCCGGTCAAACCGAGCACTTCACCGCGTCGTTGCGCCGAGGGATCAACCGGCACGCGATTGACGACGATCCCGGTCGGCACGCCGCCGAAGCGGGAGAGCGATGCCGTCACCCTGCGCATTGCGGCTGAGTCGACCGCGTCTTCGCGCGCGACCAGAATGACCAGATCGGCGTGAGCGGCAAGCGCCGCCGCCTCCGGCTGCAAGGCCAGCGAGGTTGCGTGGACGACGACCAGATCGAACTCCGAACGGATGTCCTCGGCATGCGCCAGTTCGGGGCTCTTGCCGGCGCTCAGCAGCGCGTCGACACCGGGAAAGCTCGCCGTGGTCGTGCCGTCCGCGTGCCCTCTGGCCTGCCCGGCTCCGGCACCGCCAAGATCCGGCTCGACCCGGATCAGGACGCTCAGCTTGCCCCTGTTTACCGCCCACCGGTTCAGCGAGCGCGCGACGGTGTTGCCGCCGGCGCGCTTGCCGACCGACATGACGAGAGCGACCTTGCCACGGGGAGCCGGCAATTTCTCCAGCTGATCGACGAGCGGACGCAGATAGGGGCCAAGATCGAGCTCAGCCGTCGCGGACACCGGACCTTGCCAGATGTTCCGGGGCGCATCGCCGGGCACCAGGTCCGGAATGCGGGCCCACACCGGCGGACGCGGCCACGCCGGAGGCTGCCGCGGCGCCGGATCGGGAGAGCGAACCTCCTCAACGGTCTTGTCGGACCCGCGTCCGGGTCCGGTGGCGACGACGACCGCGGTCGATGTCAGCAGCGAGCCGATCGCGAGCGCGGCGAGCAGCAAGGGCAGCGGCGGAAGCGTCGAGCGCAGCGGCGGAATGGCGGAGGACGCAATCTTGGTCTGCGAGCTTTGCAACAGGCGCTGTTCGTTCGTCGTCTTGGAGCGCGACAGGAACTGCTCGTAGATGTTCCTGTTGGCCTCGGCGTCGCGCTGCAACTCCTGCAGCTTCACCAGCGCCTGACCGTCGACCAGCAGCTGCGATTCAGCCGCCTTCATCTGGCTCTCCAGCGCCTTCTGCTGATCGCGCTGGGCCTCGTATTCCGACTTCGCCGTGTCGATGCTCTTGCTGCGCTCGACCTCGATCTGCCGGTTGAGATCGTTCAACTGGCTGTACGACATCACGAGGTCGGGATGGCGATCGCCGAACACCGCGCGCTTCTGCGCGATCTGATCGTTGAGGGCCGATCGCTGGGCGCGCAGGGCGCTCAGCAGATCCTGCTTGGCGGGCGCCTCGACATTGGCCTTCACGTCGCGCTGCGCCTGCTCGAAGCGCGCTTTCGCTTCTTCAGTCCGGGCGCGCGCGGCGGCAACCTGCTGCGACAGCTCGGTCACGCGCAATTGCTGGGTCGTCGAATCCTTGCCGGCGTTGACGATCCTGTGCTCGAGCTTGAACGCGGCGACGGCATCCTCCGACGTCTTCAACCGGTCGTTCAAGGTCTTGAGCCGGCTGCTCAGCCAGTCGGCGGCCTCGTCGGTCGCCTCGGTGCGAATGCTCTTCTGGCTCGCGACGAACGCCTCGGCGATCGCATTGGCATAATAGGCCGCCCGCTCCGGCCGGTTCGAGGTGAAGCGGATGGCGATGACGTAGGTGAGCCCACGACGGGAAATATCGAGGCGGTTGCGGAATCTCTCGAGCAGACGCGCAGGGTCGGTGTGCCCGCCGGAAATGTCCTCGTCGTCCTGAACCTTGAGCTGCTCGATCAGCGGCTTGAGAAAGCCGTCGGACTTCGCCACTTCCACGAGGCTCTGTAACGCCGCGCTATCCTGCCCGATGCCCGGCAGAACATCCTGCTCCGAGGTCACGCGTTGCTCGCGAGGATCGACGACGACCAGCGCGGTTGCGGCAAAGCGAACCGGGATGACCAGGAGGACGACGACGCCGAGCGCGAAGATCGCGAGCGCAAGCATCAGGATGCGGCGGCCGTTGTCGCGAATGAAGGAGAGCGCGCCCGAGGCGGTCAGAATGCCGCCGAAACGCGCGGCAGTACCGCTGGCCTCAGCGTTCGACGCACTGCGCGTCTGCCACGACGCGGCGACACCGGTCGATCCGGAAACTGTCGGCTCTGCGCGGCGACCGAACGTCATGGACTTTACTCGGATTCAACTGGCAAACACTGTTCAGTGGCCTGCTCCACCGTAAATATCTATGGTTAATCCGCGGTTACCCCGCCTCGGCGCGACTATGACCAATTGGTTAACGCGCCTGCTTCGCTCCGAGTGAAAACCGCTGCAATTGCCCTACGCGCGATGCCTTTTCAGCAGGCCATGCATTAACTCCGTTTGTTGCTAATCGATGTCTGCGCGGGGCCCGCATGGTAGGTACCGGGTTAAAGAAGGTGAATGTTTCATTAGCGGGTCGGGATCCGTGCTTCATTACCAACCAGGCGCAGAACTGGGCGATGCCGCGAAGCTGCCGTCGGCCGCGGCGGCCCACGCAGCGCCGGACGGCGGTCGGGCGAAGCGGCATGTGCTTCTCATCCAGACCCAGGCCGAGAATGCAGGCGCGCAGGAGATCTCCCGGCTGCTCGGTGCCGGCCTGCGAGCACGTGGCTATCGCGTCACCAACCTGTTCTTCTTCCGCAAGTCGGAGTCCTTCGACGAGCCGCCGGATACGCTCTATTGCGCATCGCGCCGGCCGGGAAATCCGCTGGCACTGCTGCGCATGCTGTGGACGCTCGGCCGCCAGATCAGGACCATCAAGCCCGACGCGGTTCTGACGTTCCAGCATTTCGGCAACGTGATCGGCGCAGGCGTGTCTCGCCTCGTCAGCCGCGCGCCCGTCGTCGCCAATCAGGTCTCTTCCGCGCTGTCGATGAGCTGGCCGGTCCGCACCGCCGACATCGTCATGGGCAGCCTCGGCTTCTTCGACCGCATCACGCTCAATTCGAAGGACATGGAGCGCGAATATTCGCGCTACCCCGCGGCCTACCGCTCGCGCATGATGCATGTCCCGCACGGCTTCGACGACAAGGCCCTCACCCTGTCGAAGCAGGCCGCGCGGCAGACATTCAACCTGCCGCCGGACTGCGTCCTGCTTGGCTGCGCCGCAAGGCTGCATCCGCACAAGCGGCTCGATCTCGCGATCCGCCTGTTGCCGGATCAACCATCCTGGCATCTCGCATTGGCCGGCCAGGGCGCCGACGAGGCCCGGCTGAGGCAGCTCGCAAATGAATTGAAAGTATCGGACCGGCTGTATCTGCTCGGCGAAATCCCGCCGCGGCGGATGGCGGACTTTCTCGCCTGTCTCGACCTGTTCGTATTTCCGACCCAGGCCGAAACCTTTGGTCTCGCAGCAGTGGAGGCCGCAAATGCGGGCGTTCCCTCTGTCGTCACCGATCTTCCGGTGCTGCGCGAGGTGTTGTCCTTCGAAGGTAAGCCGACTGCCCTCTTCGTCGACGCCGCCGACCACGCAAAGCTGTCGGCGGCCGTCTCCCAACTCCTGACCGACCAGGCGCTGAGCGACGAGCTGCGACAAAACGCCAAAGGCCTGAGGTTGCGGTATTCGGTAGACGCGATGGTGGAGGAATACGTTCGAATTCTCGGCCAAGTCATTTGACCTGATAATCTGAAATAGATTGGCTCGACATGATCATCGAGTTTCGCTGTGAACGTGACTATGCGCGGCATTGGATGGACCGCGAGACGCTGTCGGTCGACGGCCGGGACGTTCCGGTGCAGATCGCATGGACGACGACGGCGGAGCCGCGGCCCGCGGGTCTCGACGCGCTGTTCGGGCTCGAACGCGTGGTGTTGCGCAGGGGCGCACCCGGCGGCGCCGACAGGCTAGAGGCCGTTCCGGAACGGACGCAGGCGCGCACCGGCGCGGCCGATGTGATCGTCGATTTCACCGGCGCGGCGCGGGATCCCGACTGTCCGGCTTCAATGTATCTCCGCCCGCTGTTCAATGGCGCCGCCGGCGAGAACGCCGCGCTCGCCGCCATTCTCGCCGGCGACCTGCCGGTGATCGAGATCGTCAACGAGATCGACGGCGCGGTGCTCGATCGCGGCCACCCGTCCGCAGAGATTGCAGCGGGCCTCAGCGGCGCGCTCGAAACGGTCATGGCGCGAACCTTGACCATGGTGGCGGCTATCGTGTCGGGCCGGCCGCGCCTTGTGCCGCAGCTCGCGCGGCCCGCCGTCGACGCCGGCCGCCGCGGAGCTGCCGGCTACGTCGTGCGCGGCCTTGCCGTGTCGATCGCCAAGGAGATCTATCGCCTCTGCTGCTATGCCCCGCATTGGCATGTCGGCTGGCGGTTCAACGACAATGCCGGCGTGTGGCAGACCGGCGATCTCTCCGGGCCGGGCTGGAACGTGCTCGGCGATCCCGGAAACCATTTCTACGCCGATCCCTTCCCGATCACGTGGCGGGGACGGACATTTGTATTCTTCGAGGATCTCGATCACCGCGTCGGCAAAGGGATCATCTCGGCGATCGAGTTCGGCGACACCGGACCGATCGGACAAGTCATCCCCGTGCTGGAAGAGCCCTGGCACCTCTCCTATCCGTTCCTGATCGAGGACGACGGCGAGTTGTGGATGATCCCGGAGAGCTCGCTCCACGGCGACGTCGCCCTCTACAAATGCGTTCGCTTCCCGGACAAATGGGAACGGCACGCGACGCTGCTGTCGGGCCTCGAGCTCGCCGACGCCACGATCACACGGCACAACGGCCTGCACTATCTGTTCGGCGCCTGGCGCGACGGCACCGGCGGCTATTCGGACTCGCTTGCGATCTACTACGCCGATCATCTGCTCGGCCCCTGGCGGCCCCATGCCAGCAACCCGGTCATGATCGATCGCGCGAGCACGCGACCGGCGGGGAATTTCGTCACCATCAACGGCAGACTGTGGCGACCGGTGCAGGACTGCGCCGCTGGATATGGTGCGGCGCTTGGCCTTGCTGAAGTCGTCGAGCTGACGCCGACGACGTTCAGGCAAATCGTCCGCCACTCGCTCAAGCCCGGTCCGGCATGGCCCGGCCGGAAGCTGCACACGCTGAATCGCTGCGGCCGGCTCGAGGTGATCGACGGATCGCGCGTTCAGCCAAAGACGAGCGCCTTCGCGCGCCAGCTCCCGTCGGCGGTTCTGCCGCCGCGTCCCCGTCCTTCCACCGCCTGCTGAAGCGAGGCCCGCGAGCGACGCATTGCTCGCCTGAGCACGAGCGATGTTCAACTCGAACAGGATTCGTGGCAAAGAGGAGCGAGCGACGCCGCCGCGCGGGAGACTCTCCATGGCAAACGACACCAGCTCGATACACCGGCCCTTCGACCCACGCAGCAAATGGGCCGAACTGTCCCCGGCGGAACGCAGCGCCGCGTATGACAACAACGCGGCCGTCAAGAACAGCCCGGCGCTGATCGCCGAGCGCAACGAAGCCTCGGCGCGGCTGCGCAGCACGCGGAAGTCCCATCTTGACTTGCCTTACGGTCCGCGCGCGAACAACAAGATCGATCTCTATCCGGCCGCCAAACCCGATGCACCCTGCCTGGTGTTCATTCACGGCGGCTATTGGCAGCGCAATTCCCGCGAGCTGTTCGCCATGCTGGTCGAAGGCGTCGCGGCACACGGCTGGTCGGTCGCCCTTCCCGGCTATTCGCTGGCGCCCGAAGTATCCCTCACTGACATCGTCGCCGAGATCCCGCGCGCGCTCGACTGGCTCGCCGCGCACGGCGCAGACTATGGCGTGACCGGACCGGTCGTTCTGTCCGGATGGTCCGCCGGCGCCCATCTCGTTGCGATGACGCTGGACCATCCGCGCGTCCATGCCGGGCTCGCGATATCGGGCGTCTACGAACTCGCGCCGATCCGCGATACCGGCCTCAACACCGCGCTGAAGCTGACCGATGCGGAGATCGCCACACTCTCGCCGCTTCGCCTGCCGGTGACGCAGAAGCGGCTCGACATCGCCTATGGCACCAACGAGCTGCCGGCGCTCGTCTGCGATTCAATCGCTCTCCACGACAAGCGCGTGGCCGCGAACGCGCCCGGCAAGCTCATCCCGGTCGACGGCGCCGACCATTTCACCATTCTCGAGACATTACGGCGCCCGGACGGCGTCCTGGTCGAGGCCGCAAGGCGGCTGCTTGACTAAAAAACTTTGAAAACAACCCCATGCACAGTAGAACGGCGTTGTTTTCAAAGGCGAAATTTTCACCGCAGGTGACTTTGACTCGTCGGGCAAAACAGGAGCATGATGTCATCATCGCCCCGGCCGGCGCTCCTGCACCTCGACCCAGATTTTCTCGCCCGCGACGCGCACCGGGTAGAGCCGTAGCGGTGGGCTCGGCCAGCCCGCAGTGATCGCTCCATCGCACAGATCGAATGATGCTGCATGGCGCGGGCAAAAGAGCCGACCCGCAGCTACACGTCCCAGACCAAGATCCGCCTGCTCGTGAGGACAGGCGCGCTCGCAGGCGACGACATCGCCGTCGTTCCAGATCACGAGCAAATCGCGCCCGGCAACGCGGACGATCGTCTCTGCCTTCAGCCGGTCGAGATCGCAGACAGCGGTCCATCCCTCGTCCGGACCGGCGCCGGCGTCACCCACCGAGATAGGCCTTCCGCACATGCTCGTTCTCGATCAGCTCGGAGCCGGCGCCCGACAGCACGATGCGGCCGCTCTCGAGCAGATAGGCGTAGTCGCACATCTCGAGCGCGGCGAACGCGTTCTGCTCGACCAGCAGCACCGTGGTGCCGGCGTCGCGGATGCCGCGGATGATCGCAAAGGTGCGCTCGACGATGTTGGGCGCAAGCCCGAGCGAGGGCTCGTCGAACATCACCAGCCGCGGCCGCGACATCAGCGCGCGCCCGATTGCGAGCATCTGCTGCTCGCCGCCCGACAGCGTGCCCGCCGCCTGCTTGCGCCGTTCCGCAAGCCGCGGAAATTCGGCGTAGATGCGATCGCGATCGGCCGCGATCTCGCCTGAACCACGACGGAGGTAAGCCCCCATGTCGAGATTTTCCTCGACGCTCATGTGCGGAAACACCCGCCGCCCTTCCGGGCAATGCGCGATGCCGCTGGCCAGCACGCGCGGCGGCCTCGCACCGGTGATGTCGATGCCTTCGAACCGCATCTGCCCGGATCGCGGCGGCACGAGGCCGGAAATCGCACGCAGCGTCGTGCTCTTGCCGGCGCCATTGGCGCCGATCAGCGCGACGAGCTGCCCGGCCTTCACGTCGAGCGAGATACCGCGCAGCGCGGTGACGCCGCCATAGCTACAGACCATGTCGCGGATCTCAAGCACGCGCGGCTCCATGTCCGAGATAGGCCTCGATCACGGCCGGATCGTTGCGGATCACGTCCGGCGTCCCCTCGGCGATGATGCGGCCGTAGTTGAGCACCACGATGCGGTCCGAGACCGTCATCACCATCGGCATGTCATGCTCGACCAGCAGAATCGTGATGCCGCGGTCGCGAACACTGCGGATCAGTTCGACGAAGCGGTGCGTCTCCGAGGCGTTCATGCCCGAGACCGGCTCGTCCAGCAGCAGCATCGAGGGTTCCGCCGCAAGCGCCAGTGCGACGCCGACGAGGCGCTGCTCGCCGTAGGAGAGCGAACCCGCCGCATCATGTGCGCGGCGTTCGAGCCCGACCCATTCGATCAGCTCGCTCGCCTTCGCCCGCAGCTTGCGCTCCGAGGCACGCGCGCCGGGCAGGCCGAGAATGGCGTCGAGCAGCCGGACCCTGCCCTGACGATGCAGGCCGATCAGGAGATTGTCGTAGACGGTGTCGTTGGGAAACACGCTGGTGCGCTGGAAGGTACGGATCAGGCCGAGATCGGCGATCTCGTGCGGCTTCAATCCGGTGAGCGTCGTGCCCTGATAGGTGACGCGGCCCGCACTCGGCGTCAGGAAGCCGGTCATGACGTTGAAGGCCGTGGTCTTGCCGGCCCCGTTCGGCCCGATCAGGCTGACGATCTCGCCCTCGCCGACGGTAAAGCTCATGTCGGAGATCGCAACCAGCCCGCCGAAGCGGACGGCGACCTGCTCGATCGTCATGGCTACGCTGCGCGCCGTCATCACGCCGGCTCCTTGGCGCCGGTATCACTGAGCGCGACCGGCGCCAGCGCCGCCGTCCCGCTCCGCCGCCTGGCGAAGCGCAATGCGAGCGAGGGCACGATGCCGCGCGGCAACACGAACAGGATCGCCATCAGCACGCCGCCATAGGCGATCCATTGCGCTTCCGGCGCCATTACCGGACGCAGCGCGACCGGCAGCAGACCGAAGATCAGGCCGCCGACGACGGGGCCTGCCAGCGAGCCCTTGCCGCCGCTGATGACCATGATCACCATGGTGACGGTGTTGATGAAGGCGAACACCTCTGGATCGATGATCCGGATGTAGTGCGCATAGAGGCTGCCGGCGGCCCCCGCGATCGCGGCCGAGATCACCGCGGCCAGCGTCAGCGTCCTGGTCACGTCGATGCCGACTGAGACCGCCAGCGTCTCGTTCTCCATCAGCCCGCGCATGGCGCGGCCGAAATGGGAATGAACGAGCCGCGCGATCAGGAGATAGGCGATCAGCGCCACCACCAGCACGAGATAGTAGTTCTGCATCTTGGTGCGTAGCGTCAGCTCGCCGAAGCCGGGCAAAGGCAGCGCGATGGAGGGAATGTTGGTCAGCGCCAGCGGGCCCTGCGTCAGCTCGACCCAGTTCAGCGCGACGAGCCGCACCACCTCGGCAAAGGAGATCGTCACGATGACGAAATAGGCCCCACGGACCCGGAACGACAACAGCCCGACGAAATAGCCGCAGAGTCCTGCGACGATGATCGCGAGCACGAGGCCTGCGATCGGCGGCCAGGGTGCGTGGACCAGACGGATGTCTCCGGGCAGGCCGATGTCGAAGCCGAGCGACGTCAGCGCGCTGACATAGGCACCGATGCCGAAGAAGGCGATGTGGCCGAGGCTGAGCTGGCCCGTGAAGCCGAGCAGCAGATTGAGGCTCATCGCGCCGATCACGAAGATGCCGGTCGTGATCAGCGCGTTGAGGAGATAGGGATCGCGCAGCCAGAGCGGCACCGAGGCCAGCGCCGCGACCGCGAGAATGGTGACGACTGTTCTCATCCGACCCGCTCCGCGCGCGCGAACAGGCCGGTCGGCCGGAAGATCAAAACCGCGATGATGATCAAAAAGCCCATCGCATCCCGATAGCCCGACGAGATGTAACCGGCGCCGAGCTCCTCGGCGAGCGCCAGGATGAAGCCGCCGATCACCGCACCCGTGATGTTGCCGAGACCACCGAGGATGACGATGGCAAAGGCCTTGACGGCGGCGAGATCACCCATCTGCGGGAAGATGACGTAGACCGGCCCGAGCAGAGCCCCGGCGGCGGCAGCAAGGCTCGAGCCGATCGCGAAGGTCGAGGTGTAGATCATGTCGACATTGACGCCCATCAGCGAGGCCGTGTCGTGGTCCTGGAACGTCGCCCGCATCGCGCGGCCGAGACTGGTCTTGTTGATCAGCAGATACGTCACCAGGATCAGCAAGGCTGCGGCGGCGAGAACGAACAGGCGCAGCCAGGAGACCGACACCGGCCCGAGCACCAGCGGCGCTTCCGGGAACGGCGAGGCCACCGATTTGGCGACACCGCCCCAGATCCACAGCGTGCCCGACTGCATCGCGATCCAGGCGCCGATCATGACCAGCATCGTGATGTCGATGTCGGAGCCGCGTAGCGGCCGCAGCAATGTCAGCTCGATCGCCGCCCCGAGCAGCCATCCGGCCAGCACCGCCACGGGCAAGGCCAGGAAGAAGTTCAGCCCGAGCTGCTGCACCACGATGAACATGATGTAGGCGCCGAACGTGTACAGCACGCCGTGGGTGAAGTTCACGACGTTCATGATGCCGAAGATCAGCGTCAGCCCAATGCCCAGCAGCGCATAGGTGCCGCCGAGCACGAGCATGTTGACCAGATGCTGGAGAAACTCGCTCAAGACCGTTCCCGATGAACCAATAATGCGGCGAGAGCGGCGGTATGCCGCCCTCGCCTCTGATCAAGCGATTCTAGAGCGTCTTCATCCCGACCTTGCCGTCGTTGATCTCGATGAGATAGACGTTCGGCTGGCTCTGTCCGCTCTCCTTGCCCTCGGGGCCGGACTTGCGGAACACGATGTCGCCGTTCAGTCCCTTAATATTGATCTCCCAGAGCGCCGCCTTGATCGCGGCCGGCTCGGCCTTGCCAGCCTTCTCGATCGCGGCCGCCGCGGTGCGGATGCCGTCATAGCCGCGGAAGCTCTCGGTGCAGCCGGCGAAGTCGAAGCCGCGCTTCTTCCACTCCGTGATGAAGTAGTTGGTCGCCTCCGGGTTCGGCGTCTTGTCCGGGAACCAGGGCAGGAAGGTCGTCAGATGCATGGTGCCGTTGGCGGCAGCGCCCGCCTGGGCGATGATCTGGTCCGGGTTCTGCGAACCGCCGGTGGTGATGATGCGCTTCTTCAGGCCGAGCGCAGCCGCCTGCTTGAAGATCAGGGTGAGCTGGTCGACGGCGGTGGTGACGATGACAGTCTCGGAATCCGAGCTCTTGATCTTGGAGAGCTGCGCGCTCATGTCCTGCGCGCCCTGGTCCATGGTTTCGACGAGGCCGATGGTGATGCCCTTGTCCTTCATCATCTTGCTGAAGTCCTCGGCGGTGCCGCGGCCCCAGTCGTTGTTGATGACGAGGAAGTCGACCTTCTTCAGCGCGAGCTTGTCGACGATGCCCTTGAACGCCGCGGCCTCGACCGCCGAGGGCGGCGAGATGCGGAAGATGAAGGGATTGCCCGTCGTCGTGATCTTGCCGGAGGACGAGGTCTCCACCACCATCGGCGTCTCGTACTCCATCAGCTTCGGCATCACCGCGAGCGTCAGGCTCGAGCCCCAGGCGCCCATCAGCACCGGCACCTTGTCGCTGGTGATGAGCTTTTCGGCGACGGCAGCGGCTTCCGTCGGGTTGCTCTTGTTGTCCTCGATGACGAGCTCGATCTTCTTGCCGAGGATGCCGCCCTTGGCATTGATCTCGTCGGCGGCGATCTTGGCGCCGTTGACGACATAGGTGCCGGACGCCGCGAACGCGCCGGTGAGCGGCTCGTTGACGCCGATCTTGATGGTCTGCGCCCCCGCTGCGCCGCCTAACAAGGCCGTCGCCAGCGCGATGGCCGGAACCAGTCCGAGTGCTCGTGTCATGTTGTCTCTCCAAATCCCACGCTGTTGATGTCCAGGGCAGTCCAGGCTTCGTCACTCTGCGGCGCCGGCGCGCCAATCATCCCGCGTCACCTTTTCCGGTGAAGACGCGGCCAAACATGCGCGCAAGGCGGGCGCGCAAGACGTCCGATGCGATCGACCAGAAGCTGAGCTCCGTAGCGGCCGCCTGCGCCGACGTCGCGCCGGACATGTGGCGGTCGAGATTTGCCGCAAACTCGGCAACGAGGCGCTTGGCGAGATCGCGCACGAGGCCCGGCCGGCCGACCTGGGCCAGCATTCCCGTGAGCGTGTAGCCGATCGAAAGTTCGACGGCGGTCGCCGCGCCGCCTTCGCGCGGAAGCAGGCGATAGCGGATCTCGCCTTGCGTCGCCGAATGGCTGCGCTGGTCGGCGCCGATGCCGACAATGCGACCGGACAGCGTTGCTGGATCGCGCTCGACGCGCGCGGCGCCCTCGAAGGCCGCCGCGATCGGTCCAAGCCTGACACGGATCGAGCCTTCCACGCGCTCGGGCCTTGGCGGCGCGCTCAGCGATACGCCGGGCAGGCAGGCCGCGATGGCAGCGATGTCATCGAACATCGCGAACACTTTTGCGGGTGCATACGGCAGCGTGAAGCGCTGGTCGAGCACGGTCGCCGGGGTGAAGTCCGGAATGCGGACCGGAGCGGCACTCTCAGATGCCGGCGCCGCCACCTGCCGCGCAGATAATGCCTCTCCGCCCGACGTGGCGTGCCCGGATCCGGCGGGGCCGAGACTGGTGCGGCCGCCATCGGCCTGCGGCGCGATGTTGCGTGCGCGCCGGGCTTCGATCACGGACTGCACCGCCCGCACGATGCCGACATAGCCGGTGCAGCGGCAAAGATTGCCGCTGAGGCCGACGCGAATACGCCGCTCGTCGGCGTCGGGCAGACGCAGCACGAGATCGCGCGCCGACACCAGCATGCCCGGCGTGCAATAGCCGCATTGCAGGGCATGCTCGCGGGTGAAGGCCGCGCGCAGCTCGGTCGTGACCTCGTCCTCGTCGAGGCCTTCGATCGTGGTGACATCGGCGCCCGCGCAAGCCACCGCATAGGTGATGCAGGAGCGCGCCGGAACTCCGTCGAGCAGCACGGTGCAGGCGCCGCAGACGCCGTGCTCGCAGCCGAGATGGGTGCCGGTCAGATCGAGCCTGTCACGAACGAAATCGGCAAGGCTGGTGCGCGGCTCGGCCGACAGCTCGACCGCGCGGCGATTGACGTTGAGCGCGATCGTGGTCATGCCGTGGCCTCCACGACGGCGCGCTTCAACACACTGACATGGATATGGCGCTGCGCGGCATCGTCGATGCCGGCCCTGGCGAGAATCGCGTCGGCGACGCGGACGTCGAAGCGCTGCTTGTAGTCGGCGGCAATCTTCCCGCCGAACAGCTCGGCGGCATCGGTCACGACGATCGGCGTCGTATCGATCGCCCCGATCACGACGCGCGCGGAGGCTACGGCCGGATCGACCAGCACGGCGCCGATGGCATGGGCAAACTCGCCGGTCTTGCGGCAGCTCTTGGCATAACCCCAATGCGCCGAGGCCGAGCGAGACGGGACGTGGATCGCCTCGACGATCTCGCCTGCGTGCAACGCCGATTCAAGGGCGCCGACGACGAAGGCCTCGACGGCCATCATGCGCGCACCGGCAAGACTGCGCAGCGTCACCCGCGCGCCGAGGGCGGCGAGTGCCGAAATCCAGTCCGCGGCGGGATCGGCATGGCTGAGCGAGCCGCCGATGGTGCCGCGGTTGCGCACCGCGCGATAGGCGATGTTGGCGGCGACGCCGCGCATGGCGCCGCGGGTCACGTCGGCCGTGCGTCCGTCTTCGATGTCGGCATGGGTGACGAGAGCACCGAGTACGAGTTCACTGCCAGACATCTCGGCTCGCTTGAGCTCGGCAAGGCCGGAGATGTCGACCACCAGCTCCGGCTGCACCAGCCGCAGATTGAGCATCGGCCCGAGCGACTGGCCGCCGGCGATGATCTTTGCCGATCCGCCGCTGGCCGCGAGCATCGACAGCGCCGTGTCGAGATCGCACGGTCGTTCATAGCTGAAGGGCGCCGGCTTCATGCCACGCTCCTCTCAGTGGCGCGCGCCGCGAGCACGGCTTCGACGACACGGTACGGCGTGATCGGCGACTGCATCAGCTCGACGCCGAGCGGGCGCAAGGCATCGTTGACGGCGTTGGCGATCGCGGCCGGCGGCGCGATCGCCCCGCCCTCGCCGATGCCCTTGACGCCGAACTGCGTATAGGGCGACGACGTCTCCATGTGATCGAGGCGCGCGGCCGGAACTTCAGTCGGTCCCGGCAACAGATAGTCGGCAAGCGTCGTCGCCAGCGGCTGGCCGGAGGCGTCGAACGGCATCTCCTCGTAGAGCGCGGTGCCGATGCCCTGCGCGAGGCCGCCATAGATCTGGCCGTCAACGACGAGCGGATTGACCAGCACGCCGCCGTCCTCGACGATCACGTAGTCGAGGATCTCGACCTCGCCGAGATCAGGGTCGACCGCGACGACCGCGGCATGCGCGGCGTAGCTGAAGGTGCCGCTGTCGCGCACGGGCTTGTAGCCTTGCGTCACTTCCAGCCCGCCGGGATCGACGTCGGCCGGCAGATCCTGCGGACGGCGGTACCAGGTGTGGGCGATCGCCTTCAGGCTGACGCTGCCATTGACGCCGCGCACCTCGCCGTTCTGCAGCACCACCGAGGCCGGATCGTGCTGCAGCAGTTTTGCACCGATGCGCCTTGCCCGTTCGCCGAGCTCGCGGCAGGCGGTCGCCACCGCGCCGCCGGCCATCACCATCGAGCGCGAGCCCCACGTGCCGGTGGAATACGGCGTCATCGCGGTGTCGCCGAGGATGATGCGGATCTTGGCGATGTCGATGCCGAGCATCTCGTGCGCGACCTGGGCGAGCGTGGTCTCCATGCCCTGCCCGTGCGAATGCACGCCGACGCGCAGCTCGAGGCCGCCATCCGGCGTCAGTCGGGCCGATGCCTGCTCGTGGCCCGGCACCATCGGGATGCCCCAGCCGGAATAGACCGAGGTGCCGTGCGCGGCCTGCTCGCAATAGATGGAGACGCCGACACCGATGCGGCGGCCATCGGCCTCGCCCTGGCTCTGCCGGGCGCGAATGGACTCGATACCGATCGCGGCAAGCGCGCGGCGCATCGCTTCCGGATAATCGCCGCTGTCGAAATGCTTCTTGGTGATGTTGTCGAACGGCATCTGCTCCGGCAGCACCAGATTGCGCAGCCGCACTTCGCCGGGCTCGAGCCCGGCTTCGGCCGCCACGAGATCGAGCATCAGTTCCAGCGCAAAACAGACGCCGGTGCGCGCCACGCCGCGATACGGCAGGATCGGGCATTTGTTGGTGGCGACCGAAAAGGTGCGGCAGCGATAGGCCGGCATCTTGTAGGGGCCGGGCAGGATGCTCGCGACCTGCGCGGCCTCGAGGCAGGCCGAGAACGGATAAGACGAGTAGGCGCCGGAATCCACCGTCGCCTCGCAATCGATGCCGCGCAGCGTGCCGTCGCGGTCGGCATAGACCGTGATCTTGTAATGATGCTCGCGGCAATTCGAGCTGGCGACGAGATGCTCGCGGCGGTCCTCGGTCCAGCGCACGGGATGGCCGCAGCGCATGGTCAGCCAGGACAGACAGACCTCCTCGGGCAGCAGGATGCCCTTGTGGCCAAAGCCGCCGCCGACATCGGGCGAGATGACGCGGATCTGGCCCTCCTCCATGCCGAGGCACTCGGCGAGGCCGCTGCGCGTGATGTGCGGCATCTGCGCCGCCGAATGCAGCGTGAGCTGGTCGAGCCGAGGATCGAAGGTCGCGACCACGCCGCGGCCTTCCAGCGGCGACATGCATTGCCGCGCGGTCGAGATCTCGCGCGTCACCTTGATCGGGGCATCGAGCGCGGCGGAGATGTCGACCTCGTAATTGGTCTCGAGGAAGACGTTGTCGCCCCAATGCTCGTGCACCAGCGCCGAGCCGGGGTCGCGCGCCTTCAGCATGTCGTAGATCGCCGGCAGCTCTTCGAGGTCGAGCGTCACCGCGGCCGCGATGTCTTCCGCTTCGGCGCGCGTCGGCGCGAGGCACATCGCGACGAGCTCGCCGACCTGGCGCACTTTTCCGGTGGCCAGCACCGGCTGCTCCGAGATCTTGAAGCCGGGAAGACCCGACACCGCACGGATCGGCTTGATGCCGACGAGGTCGGCTGCCGTGAACACGCTGCCGCGATAGCGTTCGGGCACGTGGATGCCGCGAATGCGGGCATGGGCCATCGGGCTGCGCACAAAGGCGACGTCCTGAAGGCCCGCGAGCCTGATGTCCGCAACGTACTGGCCGCGGCCGCGCATCAGGCGATCGTCCTCCTTCCGCGGCAGGCGCGCACCGACGCCCTGCCCGGACTTGCCAGAAGGAAATTCCCGCTCGTTGCGCACGAAGGCGTCCTCCTTCACCGCCTGGCCTTACGCCGCGACGGCCTGCGGCAGGATCGGCGCGACCGCGTCGAAGCGCGTGCCGGCGCGCAGGCAGAAGGCCGGCTGCAGCAGGCGCTCGGCGATCACCTCGTTCTTCTCATTGTCCTTGAGGACGAAGCGGCCGTTCTGCTCCGTGAGCACGGAGACGTCGGCGTCCATGCCGACCTTGAGCGCGCCGATCTCGGCGCTGCGGCCGAGCATCTTTGCGGGATTGGCGGTGACCATCGGCACCACCTGCTCCAGCGACAGGCCGAGCGCCATCATCGAGCTCATCGCCTGCACCAGGCTGAACTTGGCCTGGCCGGCAAACGGATGGTTCTCGTCGTCCTCGTGCTGGTCGGGCGTTCCGGCCGGTGCAGGCACATGGGTGTTGTAGCCGTGAATGTCGGCGCCGAGCGTGTTCGGAATGATGCCGGCGGCGATCGCCTTCTTGGCGAGCCGGTAGGAGAAGTGGCTGCCGTGGCCGACATCGACCTTCAGGCCGCGATCGAGCGCGGCCTGGATCACCGGATGCACCTCGCCCTCGCGATTGACGAAGCCGCCGGGATGGCGCGTGAACGGATGGGCGAGAATGTCGCCCTCGCGCAAGAGCGGAATCACGCGCGTGAGAATCGTGTCGGCATCCTCGCCATTGGCGCCGCTCTCGGGCAGACCCCAGAGCTGGCCGAAATGCACATAGACCGGAAGATCGGCGCGCTTGCCGATCTCCGCCGCCATCTCGATGACGCGGATGCCCCAGCGCGCAAAGCCGCCGATCTCGGCATGGGCCTTGATGCCGCGCACGAGGTCGAGATTGGCCGTCGCCGACTTCACGGTCGCGTCGATATCGACGCCATCGGGGCTGTAGAGCTGCGGATAGAAGTGCCCTTCGAGGCCACCGACGAGGTAGGCCGACAGGAACGCGTAGACGCGCGAGGCCGAGGGCTCGGCGATGAAATGACGAAAGCCGGGCAGCGTCATGCAGGACGGGCCGCCCTGGTCGACCAGCGTCGTCACACCCGACTGCACGCCGACCATGTCGGGGTTCATGCCGAAGCGGCCGGAGACATATTGATAGACATGGGCATGGGTGTCGATCAGCCCGGGCAGCACCAGCTTGCCGCTGACGTCGACGACCTCCTTCGCGCTGGTCGGCAGGATGTCGGCCGCGACCGCCGCGATCTTGCCGCCGCGAATGGCGACGTCCCTGATGCCGTCCACGCCCGAGGCCGGGCAGATCACGCGACCACCTCGCAGCAGAAGGTCGAAGCTGGCAGTAACGGACATGGTGCTCTCCTCGGTCCCGCGCGGGCGGTTGTCCCGCCCCGGATTACGAAGCATGCTTCGCATTTGAATACGAAGTATGCTTCGTATTTTGACAAAAGCAAGCATCGTGCCATGATCAGGCGGTGGCCGCCGCGCTCGAATCGAGCTAAGCGCGGCGGGGGTTCGGGTTGGGAGAGCGTGCATTGCGGCAAGCACAGAAGCGGCGCAGCGGGGGCAAGCACAGGCCCTGGCCCTTGTCGCAACGCCCCGGCTATCTGATCCGGCGGCTGCACCAGATTCACGTCGCGCTGTTTCAGGATGCCTGCGGCGAGTTCGAGGTCACGCCGCTGCAATACAGCCTGCTCTCGGCGCTGGCGGTGCGCAAAACCGCCGATCAGACCACTTTGGCGGCCGATATCGCCCTCGATCGGACCACGACGACCGGCGCGTTGAAGCGGCTCGCCGCGCGGAACCTGGTCGAGCGCGCCGTCAACAAGGACGATCGCCGCGCGCGATCGTGCCGCCTGACACCCGCCGGTGCTGCCCTTCTGGTCAAGATCGAGGGCGCCGCGAGGCGCGCGCATCGTGCAACGCTCGGCGATCTCAACGAGCGCGAACAGGCACTGTTCATCGAGATGATGCAGCGCATCGTGGCCGGCAATCCCAGTCGCGACAGCGCCACTGCCCTATTCGACTAGAAGAGATTGCTGCCGTTTTGAGTTGGGCTGCTTAATTTATCATCGTACCGCTGCCCGGCCGTGCAACCTCCTCCGCCTCGCGGCGACAGGCCCGAACCAAGCAACGCTTCCGCAAACGTGCAGCGGCGAGCCGGCGTGAGAAGTCGCGCGCACACTTGAAAACGCAACAGCAATCGGCGCGAGCGACGCTGCACCCGACGTCCACGCGCGCCCCTGCTCCGGCCGCTCCACAACCCATGGCACGATTTATGCTGCGATGATGCGAAGCGTGCTTCGTATTTGGGGGATGTCATGACGGATTCCGAACTTCGCGCTGATATTCACAGCATCGAGCCAATTCCCGATGCGGACCGGGACTCCACCGGCCCGCAGCAGATGTGGATCTGGGCCGGCGCCAACATCGCACCGGTCAACTGGGCGCTCGGCGCGCTCGGCATCATTCTCAAGCTCGGCCTGATGGAGACGATCGCGGTCATCGTGCTCGGCAACATCGTGGGCTGCGCGATCTTCGCGACCTTCACGGTGATGGGACACAAGACCGGCGTCAACCAGATGGTGCTGAGCCGCTCCGCCTTCGGCGTCCGCGGCGCCTACCTGCCCAGCATTTTGATGTTCCTGATGACGCTGGGCTGGATCGGGGTGAACACCTACTTCCCGGTCAAGGTGTCGATGGGCATCCTCGGCCAGTTCGGCGTTCCCGACACCTGGTTCATCGAGATCGTCGTCATCACGCTGGTGATGGTGGTGCAGGTGCTGATCGGCGTCTACGGCTTCTACGCGATCCGCACCTTCGAGAAATACACGGTGCCGCCGACCATCGCGATCATGGTGCTGATGAGCGTGCTGGCGTGGACGCGCCCCGGCGTCGTCAACTGGGGCCTCACGACCTCGCTGCCGCCAAGCGCGCACATGGCGATGCTGACGCTGCTGATGACCGCGATCGGCGTCGGCTGGGGCATCTCCTGGGTCACGTGGGCGTCCGACTATTCGCGCTTCGTGCCGAGAAGCGTGCCGTCGAAATCCGTATTCTGGTACAGCTATGTCGGCATGTTCGTGCCGACGGTCTGGCTCGGCATCCTCGGCGCGACCATCGCCTCGACGACACTGGACACCGACCCTGCAAAAATGGTCAGCGCGGTGTTCGGCGGGCCGGTCAGCATCCTCGTGCTGCTGATGGTGCTGCACGGCCCGATCGCCACCAACATCCTCAACGTCTACTCGGCGACGCTGGCGGCGCTGAGCGCGGGGCTGAAGATTCCGCGCTTCTGGCTCACGGTCATCGTCGGCATCGCCGGCTATCTGGTCACGCTCTACTTCATCTTCGCGCCGTCCTTTGCGAAGGCGTTCGACAACTGGATGATCAGCCTGCTGCTGTGGATGAGCCCATGGGCCGGCGTGGTGCTCGCGGACTTCTTCATCAAGCGCAAGGGCAAGATCGAGGTCGCCGAGCTCTATCGCTCGCCAGAGACCAGCGCCTATGGCGACATCAACTGGGCCGGCATGATCGCGTTCTTCGCGGGCCTCGTCTCCGGGTGGCTGGTCGAGGACGGCCTCGTCGGCGCGCTGCAGGGGCCGATCTCGACCAATCTGCTCGGCGGCGCCGATCTGAGCTGGCTGTTCGGCATCGGGGTCTCGGCCCTTGTCTACCTTGCACTGGGCAAGTTCGCGACGTCGCCCTCCTCGATCGTCGCGAGCAGCGCAGGCCGGTAGCGCACGGTCATGGACCACGTGCTGCGATCCACACCCGGGAACGTCCAATGGGGACTCTGGGATGGACGATTGAAACCCGTGCTCCGGATCGCATCCGGAGACCGGGTGACCATCGAGACGCTCTCGGGCGAGCCGGACGATCTGCCCGATCCCGCGCTCGGCTATGACAGCGTCCCCGGACATGCGGAGGTGCTGGCAAGCACTTTTCGCGGTCCGGGGCCGCACCTTCTCACCGGGCCGATCCACATCGAGGGCACTGAGCCCCGCGATGTCCTCGAGGTGCGAGTCCTCGACATTGCGCTGCGCTGCAATTGGGGCTGGAATATCCAGGTCCCGACGCTCGGCACGCTGCCGGAGGATTTCCCGGAATTCCGCCGCATCCACATTCCGCTGGACCGCGCGCGCAACGTCGCGACACTTCCCTGGGGGCAGGAGCTGCCGCTCGCGCCCTTCTTCGGCAATTTCGGCGTAGCGCCGCCGCCGGCCTGGGGCCGGCTGTCATCGAAGGAGCCGCGCGCCTTCGGCGGCAACATGGACAACAAGGAGCTCGGCGTCGGCAGCACGCTCTATTTTCCGGTGTTCGTGCCGGGCGCGCTGTTCTCCGCCGGCGACGGCCATGCGCTGCAGGGCGACGGCGAGGTCTGCCTGACCGCGATCGAGGCCGCGCTCACCGGCACTTTCGAATTCCACATCCGCCGCGATCTCCGCCTCACCTCGCCGCGCGCCGAGACCGCGTCGGACTGGATCACCATGGGCTTCGACGAAGATCTCGACGACGCAGCCAAGGCGGCGCTGCGCGACATGATCGCGCTGATCCGCGAAAAAACCGGCCTCAGCGCGCAGGACGCCTATACGCTCTGCTCGATCGCCGCCGACCTGCGCGTCACGCAGCTCGTCGACGGCAACAAGGGCATTCACTGCGTGCTGGCCAAATCCCGCATGCCGCTGTCAGGCGGAAGCTGAGCGAGCCCACGCGTTCGGCCCGGTTCGTCTCGCACAACGCGCGCGACAAATTCAATGCTCGGCGCAGTTGCTGATAACATTACTCATGATACATTTCTTTAATCTGAATGTTAACTACGATCGCTAGAGACCCGCCTACTCTCACAACTCCGACCGAGTAGGATTGGGCTTCTTCTATGAGCAATGACGACATCGACCGCGCTGGAAACGATCGTTCCGGCGGCAACAACTCCATGCGCCAAATGATCGATCGCCGCGCGGTGCTTCAGGGCGCCGCCAGCCTCTCCGTGCTGGCGCTCGGCGCGGGCGCGGCCAAGGCGCAGACCACTCCTCCGTCATTGAACAGCTTCACGATCGCGGTGCTGCCCGACACGCAGTTCTATTCGCGCTATGCGACGACCGACGAGAGCCAGCAGTTTCAGAAGGCCTATGGCTCGACGCCTTACGACGCGCAGACCCAGTGGATCGCTGACAACGCCGCGAAATACGGCATTCGCTTCGTCATCCATCTCGGCGACGTCGTCGACCAGCAGAACAAGCCGAATCAGTGGATCATCGCCGACGCCGCGATGAAGAAGCTGGAAGATGCCAAGGTCCCCTATTCGATCCTCGCCGGCAACCACGACGTCATCACCGACTACGACTACCACAATCCCTGGGATCAGAACTCGGGCACCGACGCCCAGCGCACGCTCAATTCCGAACCCTATCTGAAGTGGTTCCCGTCGAGCCGCGCGGCGCAGCAGTCCACGTTCCGCGAGCGCGACAGCAGCGGCTTCCACGAATATCACATCTTCCAGGCGAACGGCGTGAAGTTCATGGTGCTCTCGCTGTCCTGGCGCATCTCGGACGGCGCGATCGCCTGGGCCCGCGACGTGATCGATCGCAACCCGGCGCTGCCGGTCATTCTGTCGAATCATCAGTTGCTCAATATCGACAGCGACGGCCTGTCGCCGCTGGAGACCGACTACGGCAAGATGCTGTGGGAAAATCTGATCCGCGACAAGGATCAGATATTCATGACGCTGAACGGCCACTACCACGGTGCGGCGCATCTGTCGAAGACCAACAATTTCGGCAACCCGGTCCACCAGATGGTGGTCGACTACCAGATGGACTATCAGGGCGGCAACGCCATGATGCGGCTCTACGAAGTGGACTTCACCAACAACAAGATCGACGTGATGTCGTTCTCGCCCTGGGTGGTGCAGAAGCCCAAGAACACGCTCAACCAGTTCGATCACGCCGAGCTGACGGCGCCGAACAACAGCTTCTCGATCCCGATCAACTTCAAGAACCGCTTCGCCCGCTTCACGCGTTTCAGCCCGAGCAAGACGCTGACGGGACCAGCGATCATTCCGGCCGTGCGCACCGACCTGCTCGCCGGCTACGTCGAGCCGCCGACGCCGGAAGTCGCGCTGCCCGCGGACACCGAGGACTATCCGCACGTCGCCGACACCGTGGCGCATTGGCGCGCGCCCGCCTCGCTCGTCGACGGTCAGGCCGTGCCGATCGGCGGCGCCCTGCCGGACGTCGCCGGCGGCAACGATCTGATGCGTGCGGCGCTGGTCGCATCCGCGCAGCTTGGCGACGTCGTGTGGAGCACGGACAAGCATCGCTTGTCGTCCGCCGCGGGCAGCGTGGTGTTTCTCAACACCGACAACACGGTCGGTCGCCTCAACGCCTTCCTGACGGCGTCAGCCGCCTCGCTCAACGGCCGCAGCTTCTGGAACGGCTACACGGTCGAGGCCTTCGTGAAGATCCCGGCCGGCTGGACCGCGAACCTGCACAAATGGGGCAACATCCTCGGTCGCGTCGGCAATCGCGGCAACGTTCCCGGCGGCTATCAGGGCGGCGATCCCGAGGCGTCGAGCGTGCTGTTCGCGATCTCGAACCTACGCGAAGTGCAGTGGGAAGTGGTGCCGGCGTCGGTCTCGCACTACGCGCAGACCAACTGGTCCGGCGAGATCATTCGCGACAGCTGGTATCACATCGCAATCGTCAACGATCCGGCGACCCTCACCACCACCATGTACATCGACGGTGCACCGGTGCTGCGCAACGTCGGCAATGCGGCGATCGGCATGCGCTCGCAGAGCACGCCGCAGCCGTGGATCCTCGGGGCCGGCTGGTGGAATGGCGTTCTGTCCGACGGCTTCTTCGGCGCGGTCGGAGAGATTCGCATGGTCTACCGTCCGATCGGTCGCGACCAATGGCTGACCGCACGCCGGAGCTGATCTGACCGCGCTTTAGATTATCGTTTGAGCATGATCTTTTCGGAAAACCGCTTCGCACTTTTCCGGATCATGCTCGAGCGGCGCGATCACCGACACAGACAATGTGGAGCTCGTTGCGACGAGCTCCACGATCTTCTGCTGCATTCGCTGCGACAGCGATCGCGCCCTGTCCGGGCGTTGCTGCGCAACGCCTGCACGCAGATTGCTGCAATCCACACCGGCGCCGCGTCATTCACACAATACATAACATATCATCAAATATGTGATATATTGCGATGCAATACGAGCGCTCTCGCAACTTATTGCCGTCAACCGGCGGACGATGTCCGCAGTCGGCACAGTCTGAATGAAAGCGATCCAGAACTATGGCTGCTCCCGTTGTAAAAGTCGGCTCCGAATTCTCCGTCAACACCAATACGTCCGGCAGCCAGGAGGCGCCTGCAGTCACCGGGCTCGCCAATGGCGGCTTCGTGGTCACGTGGGACGACACCAGCGGCACGCTGGGCGATGCCAGCGGCACCGGCATCAAGGCGCAGATCTACGCCGCCGACGGCAGCAAGGTCGGTTCGGAATTCCGCGTCAACACCGAGAGCGCCGACGACCAGCTCGCGCCCGTGATCACCGGCCTTTCCAATGGCGGCTTCGTCGTCACCTGGTTCGACAACAGCCAGACGCTCGGCGACAGCGAGGGCACCAGCATCAAGTCGCAGGTGTTCTCGGCAAACGGCACGCCGGTCGGATCGGAAACTCTCGTCAACAGCGCGACGTCCTATTCGCAGTTCGCGCCGACAGTCACGGGTCTTGCCAATGGCGGCTTCGCCATCACCTGGACCGACGACAGCGGCGAAGGCGGCGACGACGACGGCACCAGCATCAAGGCGCAGCTGTTCGCGGCCGACGGCAGCAAGATCGGCTCCGAATTCCTCGTGAACACCGAGACCAGCGGCAGCCAGGACAACGCGACCATCACGGGCCTCGCCAATGGCGGCTTCGTCGTGACCTGGGAAGATCTCAGCGGAACGCTCGGCGATGACGATGCGACCAGCGTCAAGGCGCAGATCTTTGCTGCCGACGGCAGCAAGGTCGGCGGCGAATTCCTGGTCAACACCGCAACCAGCTCCGACCAGCTCAAGCCGACCATCTCGGCGCTGCCCAATGGCGGCTTCGTCGTGACCTGGTACGATTTCAGCCAGGCCGGCGGCGACAGCAGCGGCAGCGCCATCAAGGCGCAGATCTATGCGGCCGATGGCAGCAAGGTCGGCGGCGAATTCCTGGTCAACACCACGACGGTGAACTCCCAGTTCACACCGACGGTGACCGCGCTCAGCAACGGCGACTTCGCCATTGCCTGGCAGGACTGGAGCGGCACCGGCGGAGATGCCAGCGGCAGCAGCATCAAGCTCCAGGTGTTCACTGCGGATGGGCGCAAGGTCGGGGCTGAATTGCTGGTCAACACCAGCACGACGTCCAATCAGCTGCATCCCTCGATCGCCGCCTATGCCGACGGTCGCTTCGTCGTTACCTGGCAGGACGCCAACGGCACCGACGTCAAGGCGCAAATGTTCTCGGTCGATACCGTGAAGCCGGTGCCGGTGCTGACGGGCGTGTCGTCCACCAGCCCGTGGATTGCGGGGCTCTCCGGTTCGGTCGACCTCGACGCCGCCGGCCAGACCCTCACGCTGCGCGACGGCACGTCGCAAAACAGCGGCTGGAGCACGACTGTGACCGTCGGCGGCAACGGCGCCTGGAACGCCGATCTGTCCTGGGATCAGTTCAACACCGCCATCGATCTCGTCGCCACCGACGCGGCCGGCAACACCGGTGTGTCGCACTACGTGTACGGCACTGCGAGCGACCGGACCTTCGGCGCCGGCAGCCATCAATATATCTACGGAACGGCGACCGGCTACGTCCTCGGCAGCGGCGCGGAGCAGCACATTTATGCGGGTGGAACGGCGGTCGGCACGACCCTGAACGTCGGCAGCATGCAGATCAACTGGGGCACCGAGCACGGCACCGCCGTGGCTCTCGGTGCTTCGGAATATGTCTACGGCGTCGCCACCGGTTCGACGATCGCCGGCCGACAGGTGATCGAAGCCGGCGGCACCGCCAGCACGACGCTGATCGTCGCAGGCGGCGAGCAGGACATCTACGGCGGCGGCACGGCGACCGGCACCACCGTCCAGGGTGGGTTGCAGGACGTCTACGGCTCGGTCGACCAGACTGTGATCGGCAGCGGCGGCGTGCAGATGATCCATGGCACGGCTTCGCACACCACTGTCAATGATGGCGAGCAGCGCGTCTATGCGGGCGGAACTGCCATTGCCACCACGCTGAACGCCGGCAGCATGCAGGTCGACTGGGGTAACGCCAGCGGCACGACCATCAACGGCGGCGTTCAGTACGTCTGGGGCACGGCGAGCGAGACCACGATCGTCTCCGGGACGCAGTATGTCGGTGCCGGTGGCAACGCCAGCGACACCACCATCGGCGCACACGGTCTCGAATACGTCTACACCGGCGGCACACTCACCGACGTCACGTTCGGCGGGGACTCTGCGAAGCTGGTGCTCGAGCAGTCGTCGGCCTTCAGCGGGACGATCGCCGGCTGGCAGGATGGCGTGGAGCTCGATCTCGGTGACATCGCCTTCGGCGAAACCACCGCGCTTGCCTATGCCGCAAACGCCGAGAACACCGGCGGCACGCTGACGATCACCAACGGCACGCATACGGCCTCGCTGCACCTGCTCGGCCAATACAGCGCCGCAGACTTCGCGCTCGCCGCGGACGGCCATGGCGGCTCGGTCATCACCAATCCGGTGGATCAGCCGCAGGCCCAGCTTTCCATCTCGCACGCGGCGTAAGCCGCGGGCGAAGCCAGGAAGGCAAACAGGGCCGATCCGTTCCGGCAGACGGACGCAAAACCTGGAAGGGACTCGCCTCGTCGGCGAGCCCCTTCTGGATTCTCGCGCGGCCGGCTTGAAGGGGAGGCCGGCCGGAATGATGCATCGCGCGGCGATTTGCCGCTTATTCCGATGAACGGTACAAGCGCGACCGGCGGGGGTGGATGCAACCACACCGCTACGCCGGCGGGATTCCCGCCGGATGTGCAGGCCGTCCGGGCGGACGAGGCGCGCGATGGGCCTTACGAAAGCGTCTGGCCGGCGACGTCTTCGCAGGTCAGGAACACAACACCGTCGAGCCCCCGCAACCAGGTCAGCAGCCCGTCGAGCGCGGCGACGCGGCTCGCCCGCGCGCTGCCGTAGTCGCTGCGCGGATGCAGCGTCAGCGTGATCAGGCAGCGCTCGCGATGCATCGCCTCAATCTCCTCGCGCCACATCTTCATGACGCGATCATGCGTCTGGCGCTGGCCGTAGAGGATCGCGTCGATCAGGATCTCGGCATGCGGCACCTCGACCATGCCACGGCCGCCATCGGCATCGAGCCGATACGCATGGTCGTCGTCCTGGAAGCTCGAATCATAGCGGTAGCCGAGATCGGCGAGATGTCCGAGCGTGCGTTCCGTGAGGCGGCCATGCGGCGCCCGAAATCCGCGCGGCGCGCGGCCGACGATCCGCGACAGCGCCGCATGCGTGCGCTCCAGCAGCGCCCGCTCGTCGATCCCAGCCGCGTCCATCTCCTCCATCGCCCAGCCATGCGCGGCGATCTCATGTCCGCGGCCGGCGAGCGCAGCGATGTAAGCGGGATTGGCTTCCGCCTCCGCGCCCGGCACGAACACGGTGGATCTGATGCCGTGGCGATCGAGCAGGCCGAACAGCCGCTCGCAGCCGACCGCGTAAGCGTATTTCCCGTACGACGCACGGCCGAACAGCGCGTCCTCAGGGAGCTGGGTCAGCTCCACCGTCTTTCCTTGGAGATTGACGGTCACGACAACGGGAATGATCGGCTGCGTCATTGTCCGCTCCACTCCCGCCGCCAGTCCGACGGACGCTTCAGGCACCATTCGGCCAGCTCCAGCATGCCGACGAAGCGCACGCCTTCGTGGCGCTTGGCGTAGTTGATGAGCCCCTCGACCGCCGCGACGCGCGCGGGCGAGCCGGAGCCGTAGCCGACGCGCGGATGGAAGGTCAGGTTGTAGTATCCGCCCTCGGCGTAGATGGCGTCGAACTCCTGCTCCCAATGCGTCAGGACTTCCGACGGCGGCGTGTAGCTGACGCGGTAGAACGGAAAATCATCGAGGCTGGACGTGTTGTTGGGCAGGCAGACATAGTCGCTGCGCTCCTCGCCGTCATAGCGCGCGAGATACGGCAGGTCGAAGTCCTTGTCGCTGGAATCGTAGACATAGCCGAGCTCGCGCAGCTTGCGCAGCGTCCGCGCCGTCTTGTGCCCGGACGGCGAGCGCCATCCCCTTGGCGCGATGCCGGTGATCTCTGTGAGCAGCCGGTGGGTCCGCTCCAGCAGCTCCGGCTCGGCATCGCCGGGATCGACGCCCTCATGGAAATAGCCGTGCGAGCCGATCTCGATGCCCGAGCGCGAGATGTCGCGGACGAGATCGGGGCTCTCCTCGGCGTCGTAGCCGGAGACATAGAACGTCCAGGGCACGTTGTGGCGCGTGAACATGTCGACGAAGCGCGGGATGCCGCATTTGGCGGAATAGCGGCCGTGCGAGCGGGCCCCGAGCGGCAATTGCCCGCGACCGCGCTCGAGCGAGGTGCCGTCGAAATCGAGCGTGAGGCCGACGACGCAGCGCGCGCGATCCGGCCAGGCATGTTGCCTGCGTTGGGCAAGAGAGATCATCTGACAACCTCGACGTTCCAGAAGCGGGGTTTGCGGCCGGCCCACGGCGCATAGCCGCGCACCGCGGGCGAGACCGCGGAGACGTTGACGCCCGAGCTCCACACGATCATCGGCGCGTCGTCGACGAACAGCTTGTGAAGCGCATCGAACAGCGGCTGACGCGCCTCGGGCGCGGCCGTCTCCATCAGCTTGCCGAGCAGGTCGATCGCAACAGCGTTGCCCCAGACGCGATCCGGCTGCGCGGCCTTGTCGCCGACGAAGCGGTCGAGGCCGAATGCGGGATCGAGATAGGGCGTGTAGTTCCACACCATGAGCTGATAGTCGCCCTTGTTGTAGCGGCTGAGCTGGGTCGCGAATTCGACGACCTCGACGGTGAGGTTGAGGCCCGCCTGCTGCGCCATCGCCTGCGCCAGCACGGCAACGTCGTTCATGACCGGAAAGCGCGAGTTGGTGGTGATCCTGATCGGCTCGCCCTTGTAGCCCGCCTCCTTCAGAAGCTTCTTCGCACGCGCGATGTCGAGACTGTAGCCGGCCTGCTCGACCGCGCCATAGTAACGGCTTGAGAGCGGCACCAGCGACGTGCTCGGCTTGGCATAGCCGTCGGTCAGGCTGTCGCTCATGCTGGGATAGTCGAGCGAGGCCGCGATCGCCTCGCGGATGCGCTTGTCCTTCAGCAGCGGATCATTGGTCTGCATCACGATCGCGTTCAGCGAGGCGACCGGCGCCGACGCGATCACAAGGCCTGCCGACTTCAGCTCGCCCGCGAATTTGGGATCGGCCGACGGCCAGAGATCGAGATTGCCGGACTGGATCGCGGCCTTCGCCGCCGCAGGGTCCGGCACGATCGACAGCCTGACACGATCGACCTTGGCAAGCTTGGCTCCGGCCAAGCCATCCGCCGGCTCGCTGCGCGCGGTATACGCCTCGTTGCGGGCAAGCTCGATGAACTGGCCACGGCGCCATTCGGCGAGCTTGAACGGACCGGTACCAATGGCCTTCTGCCAGACGCCATCGGCGCCGACCGAATCCGGATGTGCAATGCCGGTGCCGTCGCAATCGGCTCGCGCCATCGTGCTGAGGAAGGCGCCGCTTGGCTCTGCGAGGCGAAAGACCACCTGCTCCGGCGACGGCGCCGTGATCTCGACGATCTTGATCTTGCGCGTGCCGTCGAAATTGGTCCGGCACGGCCAAGCGGATTTCGGATCGAGGAAGCGCTCCCAGGTCCACGCCACCTCCTTCGAGGTCAACGGCGCGCCATTATGGAAGGTCACGCCGCCGCGCAGCGTGAAGGTGTAGGCCCGCCCGTCCGCGGACGTCTCGATGGTCTTGGCCAGCATCGGGACGACGGTGCCGTCGGCGCGCCAGGCAACGAGGCCCTCATAGATCTGCTGCAACACGAGGCCGGTGTTGTCGTCAGGGCTGTTGCCCGGCATCAGGCCGCGGATGTCGGTCGTCACCATGCTGCGCAAAACGCTTTCGGCGCGGGCTACGGAGAGCGATACCAGCATCAGACACAACGCAACGACAAAACGCTTCATACGCAAAATCCTGTCTAACCCGAGGCACGCGCCGCCGCTTCACCGGCGAAGTCCAATACGGGCGCGGCTGCGAGCAGCGCCTTGGTGTAGTCATGCTGGGGATGGTCGAAGACCTCGTCGCGCGAGCCCTGCTCGACGATCTTGCCGCCCTGCATCACCACGACGCGGTCAGCGACCTGCTCGACGGCCGCGAGATCGTGACTTATGAACAAGCAGGCAAAGCCGTATTGCGCCTGGAGCCGCTCGAACAGTTTGAGCACCTGCGCCTGGATGGTCATGTCGAGCGCCGACACCGGCTCGTCCGCGACGACGAAGGCCGGCTCGCGCACGATGGCGCGCGCGATCGCGATCCGCTGCCGCTGACCGCCGGACAATTCATGCGGCCAGCGCTTGCCGAGGCCCGCAAGCCCGACCTCGTCCAGCATCGCCTCCACCCGCCTGTCGCGCTCACTGACCGCTAGTTGCGGCACGTGGCGCAGCGGCTCGGCGACGATCTCGCCGACGCGCATGCGCGGATCGAGCGAGGAGTATGGATCCTGGAACACGAGCTGCGAAGCGAGACGGAAGTCGCGATCGACCGTCGTGGTGACGTCCCTGCCCCGAAACCTGATCTCGCCGCCCGACGTCGGGATCAGCCGCAACATGGCCCGGCCGAGCGTGGTCTTGCCGGAACCGCTGCCGCCGACGACGGCGACCGTTTCGCCGGCGGCGATGTCGAGATCGACGCCGTTGACGGCGGAGACACCGGTGTCGCGGCGGAACAGCCGCTGCCGCCCGGCGAAGCCGACCTTGAGATCGCGCACGCTGACGAGCGGCTCGCCGGCCTGCCGCGCTTTGGTCGTGGCGCCGCGGCGCGGCAGGGCTTCGACCAGACGCTTGGTGTAGGACTCGCGCGGCGAGAACAGGATCTGCCGCGTCGTGCCGGTCTCGACCATCCTGCCCTGGCGCAGCACCAGCGCGCGCTGCGCATAGCGCGACACCAGGCCGAGATTGTGGGTGATCAGCATCACCGACGTACCGTGATCGCGCGCGAGGCCAACCATGAGATCGAGCACCTCGCGCTGGGTCAGCGTATCCAGCGCCGTGGTCGGCTCGTCCGCGATCAGCAGCTTCGGCTTCAGCAGCATCACCGAGGCCAGCATGATGCGCTGGCGCATGCCGCCGGAGAATTCGTGCGGATAGGCGTCATAGGTCCGCTCGGGATCGCGGATCTGGACCCGCGCGAGCATGTCGAGACAGCGGCGCCTGATTTCGCGCTTGCCGAGCCGCTCGTGCAGGCCGAGCCCTTCCGCCATCTGCGCGCCGACGCTGATGGCGGGATTGAGCGAGACCATCGGCTCCTGGAACACCATGCCGACGGTCGGCCCGCGCAGCGTCCGCATCTGGCGCGCCGACACGTTCGCGAGATCGACGCCGTCGAGCACGATACGGCCGCCGGCCTTGCGCAGCCCCGGCGGCAACAGGCCGAGCACGGCGCGCGCCGCCGCGGTCTTGCCGCTGCCGGATTCGCCAACGACGGCCAGGAACTCGCCGCGGTCGACGGCGAAGGAGACGTCGTCGACGATCACGGCCTTGCTGGCCGAGACCTCGATGAGCAGATTTTCGACCGACAGCAGCGTCATCCGTGCGCCATCCTGGGATCGAGGCGATCGCGCAAGGAATCGCCGAGCAGATTGATGCCGAGCAGCGTCAGTGCGATGCAAAGGCCCGGCGCGATCGAGAGCCAGGCCGCGGTCTCCATGAACGGACGGCTCGCCGCCAGCATGTTGCCCCAGGTCGGCGCCGGCGGCGGCACGCCAAGCCCGAGGAAACTCAGCGCGCTCTCGGCCAACAGCACCCAGCCGAACATGCTGGTCGCGAGCACCGCAACCGGCGCGACCGCATTCGGCATCACGTGGCGGAGCATCGAGTAGACCTCGGAATTGCCGATCACGCGCGAGGCCTCGACATATTCCTTCTCGCGGATCGACAGCACCGTGCCGCGCACCACGCGGACGACCGACGGGATGTAGGCAAGGCCGAGCGCGAGAATGAGCCCGAGCTTGTTGGCACCGACCACGATCATCACGGCCAGCGCCAGCAGGATGCCGGGGAACGCGAGCAGCGCGTCGTTGACGGCCATGATGATGCGGTCGGCCCAGCCGCGGATGTAACCGGCCGCGCAGCCGATCACCATGCCGGCGGCAACGGCCAGCAGCACGGTGACCAGGGCAATCACGACGCTGGCGCCCGCGCCGACCATGATGCGGCTCAGCACATCCCGGCCGAATTCATCCGTGCCGAGCCAATGCAGCGACGACGGCGCCTGAAGCCGTGCGCGCAGATTGATGCGCAACGGATCGAACGGCGTCCAGAAGGCGCCGGTGACGGCCGCGCCAAGCAGGAGCGCGATGAGAGTGCCGCCGATCGCGGTGTTGGCGCGCATCCTCATGCCACCGTCACCCTCGGATCGAACAGCGGATAGCAGAGGTCGACGATGAGGTTGACCACGACATAGATCACGGCGGTGAACAGCAGGCAGCCCTGCACCACCGGATAGTCGCGCGCGAAGATGGAATCGACCAGCAGTCGTCCGAGGCCAGGCAGCGTGAACACCGTCTCGATCACCGCGATGCCGCCGAGGAGATGGCCGAGCACGAGACCGATCAGCGTCCAGGTCGGCGCGAACGCGTTGGGCAGCACGTGGCGGGCCAGCACCCGCCATTCCGGCACGCCCTTGGCACGGGCATGGGTGACATATTCCAGCCTGAGCACCTCGATCGAGGCGGCCCGTGCCATGCGCGTGAGCACGCCGATCTCGACCATGGTGAGCGTGGCAATCGGCAGCACGATGAAGGTCGCCGCCTGCCAGAAATTCTCGGCGAACGGCACATAGCCGATCACCGGCAGCCATTTCAGCTTGAGCCCGAACAGGAGCAGCAGCAGCAGGCCGAGCCAGAAGCTCGGGATCGACAGCAGCAGCGTGGCGCCGCCGACGACGGAAAGATCGAGCAGGCTGTTCTGCTTCCAGGCGGCAACGAGGCCGGCCGGAACCGCGATGCAGGCTGCCGCCGCGACCGCCACCAGCACGATCACGGCGCTGACCTGGAAGCGATCGAGGATCAGCGGCAGCACCGCGAGATTGTTGGTGATGGAATGCCCGAAATCGCCGGCCGCAAGCTTTGCGATCCAGTGCATGAACTGCACCGGGATCGGCTGGTCGAGGCCGAGCTGGGCGCGGAGCTGCGCCGCCTGCGCGGGATCAGCGGCATCGCCGAGCATCACCTGCACGGGGTCACCGGGGATGAGCCGGACCAGCGCAAACACGGCGATCGCGACCAGCAGCAGCGTCGGGATCGTCATGGCCAGCCGTCTTGCGAGGTAACCCAACATGGCGCGCCCTTGCCTACTGCACCGTGACGCCCCAGAACCGCGGCTCCGGATAGAGCCAGCCGGCATAGCCCTTGATGCTCTTGCGCAGCGCCGTCAGCTCGGCACCGTTGAACAGCACGATCATCGGCACGTCGGCAATGAAGCGCTTGTGCATCTCGTCGAACAGCGCCTGCCGCTTCACGGTATCGTCCGTGATCATGGATTGACGCAGCATCTCCTGCGCCTCCGGATTGTCCCAGACCTTGCGCGGCTGCGTCGCCTTCGGCCCGGTCAGCATCTCGAAGCTCAGGGACGGATCGAGCCGCGCCGAATAGACGAAGGCCATCGACTGGTAGTCGCCGCGATTGTAGCGGTCGAGCTGCGCCGCCCAGTCCATCACCTCGAGCTCGATATTGATCCCGACGGCCTGCGCCATCGCCTGCACCAGCACGGAGGCATCGAACACGAAGCTGTAGCGCTTGTTGGTGATCATCTTGATCGGCTGGCCGCGATAGCCGGCCTCCGCCAGGAGCTTCTTGGCTTCCGCGATGTTCTGCGCGTAACCACGGGATTGCACGAGGCTGTAGAAGGGACTGCCGAGCGGCAACGCGGAATTGTTGGAGCGCGCCGTTCCCTGCGTCACGGCATCGACGATCTGCGCGGTGTCGAGCGAGAGCGCAATGGCGCGGCGGATCCGGACGTCCTTGAGCAGTGGATCCCTGGTCTGGAACAGGATGCCGGTGAGGCCGAGCGCGGGCGTGATGCTGAGCTGCACTTCGGGGCGCGATTTAAGCTCTTCGAGATCAGGGATCGAAAGGCTCATGATGACGTCGAGCGAGCCGCTGAGCAGCCCTGCCTTCGCCGCCGAACTGTCCGGGATCACGTTGAAGCGCACGCGATCGACCTTGACGTCCTTGGCGCCGGTGTAACCGGTGCGCGGCTCGCTGCGCGAGACATAACCGTCGAAGCGGACGATATCCATATACTGCCCCCGCTTCCACTCGCCGAGCTTGAACGGGCCGGTACCGATCGGGGCAATCCACTTGCCGTCCGGGCCGACGGAGTCGCGGTGAATGACAGCGGTCTGGCCGCAATCGGGTCGTGCCAGGGTTGGAAGGAACAACGCCGTCGGCTGGTCGAGCGTAACGGCGACCGTCTGCGGATCGGGCGCCTCGATCTTCTCGATCCGCGCGATGCCGGTCGCGCTGAATTCGGACAGGCAACGCCACTGCGTCGCCGGATCGAGCCAGCGCTTCAACGACCAGACCACGTCATCCGCGGTCATGGGCGCGCCATTGTGGAACTTGACGCCCTGGCGCAGGCGGAACGTATACGTCTTGCCTTCGTTCGAGACGGTCCAGCTGTCGGCGAGCATCGGGCCGATCGAGGTATCGTCGCGGAAGGCGACCAGGCCTTCGACGATGTGGGCGACCACCGCATCCGTATTGGCGTCGCGGTTGGTGCCGGGGTCGGTCGAGCGGATGTCGGCGTTGAGTCGCGTCCGCAACAATGTCTCGGCGCCGGCTTTCCCCAGCATGGCCCACAAAGCGAGCGCGGCCAGACCGACCGCCCATGCCGGTGATGGCCGACGCCGCCGCATCACGCTGCCCCCGCCGCGGCCGACCGCTCGAACGCGGCCCGCCCGATCTCGTCGATCTCCAGCCGGTATTCGGTGAATTCACGGTTGAGCGCCGGCAGCGGCGCCGCCTGCATCGTTCCCGTGGCCGGCTCCATCAGGATCATCGCGACGGTGGCGCTGAGATTGTTGCTGAGATTGCGGCGGGGCGGACGACAGACGGACCAGGGATAGGCGAACTCGTCGAACAGCGCGTTCTTGACGGTGTCGAAGGTAATGCTGCCGATATGCGGCTGGAGCAGGTCGCGGACGCGGATGTCGCGGTAGAGACTGTCAGGCGTATCCTGGATACCGGCGTCCTTGAGCTTGCCAAGCGCAACCGGACTCACGAAGTGATTGGCGTGCACCAGCAGGCCGTTCTGCGGATGCACCTGAAAGGTCTCGTCCGGCGCACATTCGAAATCGATCGCCACGCCCTCGCGATGGCTGACGATCATGTTGTTGGCAGCCGATTTCTTCGTGCAATAGACCGCCCGCATGGCAAGCGCGACATGCTCCTGCTCCAGAACCTTGCGACGGATCAGCGCCAGCGGCACGCCGACCTGGCGATAGTCACGGTCACTTTGGAGATAGTTCGCGGTGATCGCGATGCCGACCGCGTTGAAGCCACAGCGGCCGAGCGCGCCGGCCTCGGTGAAGGTCATGAGATCGGGACCGTCGTCGCGCCGCACCTTCAGCACTACCGCGGTCTCCGCGCATTCGCGCTTCCAGTCCCAGTTCTGGGCATGGATCAGGCGACCGCTACCTGTCGCCTGCGGCATCACGACGACGCCGGTACAGCCATCGGGCTCGTCGGGGGTCTTCAGGCGCGCGCGGATCTTTGGATTGGCAAGCTTGAGGATCTCGGTGCGGGCGTTGAGCAGGACGATATCCTCGAACGGGACGTCGGCGCCCTCGGCGATGCCGCGCATCTCCTCGATGTAGCTCGGCTCGAAGGCCTCGATGACGGGCAGATAGTCCCGCACCAGCTCGGCGACACCCTTCGCATCGAGCGAGAGCTCCTTCAACTGCGCGAAGTAATGCGTAGTCCCCTTCTTGATGCGGCCCGCCGCCTTCTGCCCGTACTGACGCCCACGCTCGCGCGGAGCACCGGAGATTTCGATGAGGGGAAAGGGTTCGACCATGGGACGCCAAGTTCCTTTTGCTTTCTCGGGAAGCGTAATGTATTTTGTGATGACATGAAACAAAAATCTTCTACCGCGAAATCGACAGTGGAAAAAACGTCTCCAAGCCGGCTCCAGCGTGAACTCTCCGCCGGGATCATCGACCTGATCCGGAGCGACGGGCTTGCGCCGGGAACAAGGCTTGCCGAGGTCGCGCTGGCCGAACGCCTCCAGGTCTCGCGCACGCCGGTGCGCGCCGCGCTGAAGCTTTTGGCGCGGCGCAAGCTCGTGCATGCGGGCGCCAGCCGCGGCTATTTCGTCGCCGAGACCACCCCTGCCCCGCACAAGGCACCACCGAAGCCGAGCCCTGACGAGACCGATCGGTTGTTTCTCGCCATCGCGCGCGATCGCCGTGCCGGTCGCCTGCCCGACGAGGTCTCGGAACGCGACCTGATGCAGCGCTACGATGCGACGCGGCCGATCGTGCAGCGCGTGCTCACCAAGCTTGCGGAAGTCGCCGCGGTCCAGCGCAAGCCCGGCCACGGCTGGCGCTTCCAGCCGACGCTTGCGGATACGCAGGCGCGCGACGAGAGCTACCGCTATCGCCTGCTGATCGAGCCGGCCGGCCTGCTCGAGCCGGGCTTCCGGCTCGATCCGGCCTGGGCCACCGAAATGCGCGGACGCCATCAGGAGATGCTGGCGATGCCATGGAGCGATACGGCCAGCATCGCGCTCTACGAGATGAATGCGGCCTTTCACGAAGGCCTCGCCGCGGCATCAGGCAACCGCTATCTGCTGGTCGCGGTTCAGCAGCAGAACCGGCTGCGGCGCTTCGGCAACTACGACTGGACCTTCGGCCATGAGCGCGTGATCGTGAACTGCCGCGAGCACCTCGCGATCCTCGACCAGCTCGAAGCCGGCCAGAACGAGGCTGCAGCCGCGCTGCTGCGCCGCCATCTCGAAGGCGCAGCGAAGCTCAAGCGCAGCCCCGCCAATTCCGCCGCCCCATCAAAGACCGCCTAACGACGTACAAGAGTTGCCATGACCATGAATGCGTTCGCCTCGTCCAACAGCCCCCTCACCCGCGAGGCCATGGAGCCGTTCTGGCTGCCGATGACGCCGAACCGGCAGTTCAAGGCGAAACCGCGCATCTTCGTCGGCGCCGAGGGCATGCATTACATCACCGACGACAACAGGCGCATTCTCGACGGCATGGCGGGACTGTGGTGCGTGAACGCGGGACATGCGCAACGGCGCATCGTCGAGGCGATCCAGGCGCAGCCGGCGAAGCTCGACTTCGTCTCCTCGTTCCAGATGAGCCATCCGGCGGCCTTCGAGCTCGCCCGCCGCATCACCGAGATCGCGCCCGACGGGCTGGACCACATCTTCTTCACCAATTCCGGTTCGGAATCGGTCGACACCGCGCTCAAGATCGCGCGCGGCTATCACCGCGCCCGCGGTGAAGCCAGCCGCATCCGCTTCATCTCGCGCGCCAAGGCCTATCACGGCATGGGCTGGGGCGGCCTGTCGGTCAGCGGCATCGTCCGCCACCGCCGGGATTTCGGTCCGCTGCTTCCGGAGGTAGATCACCTCCCGCATACACATGATCCGGAGCACGCGGCGTTCTCCCGGGGGCAGCCGCAATGGGGCGCGCATCTGGCCGACGAGCTTGCAAAGCAGCTGCAGGTCCACGATCCCTCGACCATCGCCGCCGTCATCGTCGAGCCCGTCACCGGCTCCGGCGGCGTGCTGCCGCCGCCGGTCGGCTATCTCGAACGGCTGCGAACAATCTGCGACCAGCACGGCATCCTCCTGATCTTCGACGAGGTGATCACCGGCTTCGGACGCCTCGGCGCGGCATTCGGTGCCAACGCCTTCGGCGTGACGCCCGACATCATCACCTGCGCCAAGGGCATGACCAACGCCGCTGTGCCGATGGGCGGCGTCATCGTCAGCGGCAAGGTCTACGACGCGCTGATGCAGGGGCCGGACAACGCGATCGAGCTGTTCCACGGCTACACCTATTCGGCGCACCCGCTCGCCTGCGCCGCGGGGCTCGCCGCGCTCGACGTGTATCAGGATCTCGGCCTGTTCGAGCGGGCGCGCCGTCTCGCGCCGGTGTGGGAGAACCACGCGCATGGCTTGCGCGATCTTCCCCACGTCGTGGACATCCGCAACATCGGGCTCCTGGCCGCGATCGATTTGAAGCCGCGCGAGGGTGCGCCGGGTGCACGCGGCAGCGAGTGCGCCAGCCGCTGCTATGAGGACGGCATCCTGATCCGCGGCAGCGGCGACACGCTGCTGATCTCGCCGCCCTTGATCATCACCGAAGAGCAGATCGCGGACATCTTCGCGGCGATCCGCCGTGCCCTGACCGCGATCGGCTGATGCCGTTCCAGGGACTTACGCCGGCAGTGCATCCAAATGGCACGCCACCCATTGCTCGCCCTCGGCCGCGCGGAGCGTCGGCTCCTCGGTCCGGCACCGGTCGAACACGAACGGGCAGCGGGTGTGGAAGCGGCACCCGCTCGGCGGATTGATCGGGCTCGGCACGTCGCCGCCGAGGATGATCGGATTGCGCTGGGCGCCCGGCTCCGGCAGCGGCACCGCCGAGAGCAGCGCCTTGGTGTAGGGATGTCTCGGCGCGGCAAAGATCTCCCGGCGCGGCGCCACCTCGACGATCTTGCCGAGATACATCACCGCGACGCGATGGGTCATGTGCTCGACGATGGCGAGGTCATGGCTGATGAACAGCAGCGCGAGGCCGAATTTCTGCTGCAGGTCCTGAAGCAGATTGACGACCTGCGCCTTGACCGAGACGTCGAGCGCGGAGACCGCCTCGTCGCAGACGATCAGCTCGGGCTCGGCCGCGAGCGCCCGCGCGATGCCGATGCGCTGGCGCTGGCCGCCCGAGAATTCGTGCGGCCGGCGGTTCAGCGCCTCGCGCGGCAGGCGCACGGTGTCCATCAGCTCCGTGACGCGGACCTCGAGGTCTTCCGCGGACTTGGCGAGGCCGAAATTGCGGATCGGCTCGGCGAGAATGTCGCGCACGCGCATGCGCGGATTGAGGCTGGAGAACGGATCCTGGAACACGACCTGCACGCGGCGCCGCATCTGGCGCATCGTGCTCGGATGCGCATCGTCGATGCGCTGGCCGTCGAGGATCACCTGGCCCGAGGTGATGTCGAACAAGCGCAGGATGGCGCGGCCGACGGTCGACTTGCCGCAGCCGGATTCGCCGACCAGCGAGAGCGTCTCGCCGCGCGCGATCTCGAAGGACACGCCGTCCACCGCATAGACGAATTCGGTCTGTCGCCCGAACAGGCCCTTGTTGATCGGGAAGTGCTTCTTGAGGTCGTTGACCTGGAGCAACGGAACGCTCATGCCGCAACGGCTCCCTTGGCGGCATAATGACAGGCGGCGATGTGGCGCGGCCCCTTCTCCTCCAGCCCCGGCGCATATTGACGGCAGAGATCGGTCGCGAGCGCACAGCGTCCGGCAAACACGCAGCCGACGATCGGCTTGCGCAGATCAGGCACCTGCCCGGGAATCTCGGAGAGCCGCGTCGCGGTGCCCGCGAGCGAGGAGCCGAGCCGCGGCACCGCGCCCAACAGTCCCTGCGTATAGGGATGACGCGGCGAACGGAACAGTTCGGCCACCGGCGCCTCCTCGACCTTGCGGCCGGCATACATCACCATGACGCGCTCGGCGATCTCGGCGACGACGCCGAGGTCGTGCGTGATCAGGATGATCGCAGCACCAACCCGGCGCTTCAGGTCGAGCATCAGCTTGAGGATCTGCGCCTGGATGGTCACGTCGAGCGCCGTGGTCGGCTCGTCCGCGATCAGGAGCTTTGGATTGCAGGCCAGCGCCACCGCGATCATCACGCGCTGGCGCATGCCGCCGGAGAGCTGGTGCGGATATTCGCGCACGCGCCGCTTCGGCTCGGGGATGCCGACCAGTGTCAGCATCTCGATCGCATGCGCCTCGGCGGCCTGCTTGTCGAGGCCCTGATGGATCATCAGGGTCTCGCGGATCTGGCGGCCGACGGTGAGCACCGGATTGAGGCTCGTCATCGGCTCCTGGAAGATCATCGAGATGTCGTTGCCGCGGATCGCGCGCATCTCGCGGTCGGACAGTCTCAGGAGATCCTTTCCGGCAAAGCGGATGCTGCCTGCGATCCTGCCGGGCGGCTCCGGGACCAGCCGCATCAGCGACATCGAGGTCACCGACTTGCCGCAGCCGGACTCGCCGACGATGGCGAGCGTCTCGCCTTCGTTGACATGGAAGGATACTCCGTCCACCGCGCGGTTGATGCCGCCGGGCGTGCGGAAATGGGTCTGGAGGTTCTCGACTTCGAGCAGCGCCATCGTGTTCAGCCTCTCGACATCACAGGCTCTTGGCCATGCGCGGATCGAGCGCATCGCGAAGGCCATCGCCGAGCAGATTCACGGCAAGCACGGTGACGGACAGGAAGGCCGCCGGGAAGAACACGATGTAGGGCTTGACCTGCCAGAGCGCGCGGCCCTCGGCCATGATGTTGCCCCAGGACGGAATGGTCGGCGGCGTCCCCGCCCCGATGAAGGACAGGATCGCCTCGGTGATCATGGCGCTGGCGCAGATGTAGGTCGCCTGCACCAGCATCGGCGCCAGCGTGTTGGGCAGGATGTGGCGCAGGATGATCATCGGCGTGCGCGTGCCGCAGGCGACCGCCGCGTCGACATAGGGTTGCTCGCGCAGCGACAGCACGACGCTGCGGACGAGGCGCGAGACGCGCGGGATCTCGGCGATGGTGATCGCCAGGATGACGTTGCCGACGCTGCCGCGCGTCAGGGCCATCAACGCGATCGCCAGCAGGATCGGCGGGATCGACATCAGGCCGTCCATGAAGCGCATCAGGATGCCGTCGGCCCAGCGGACGAAGCCCGAGACCATGCCGATGGCAAGACCGATCGCGGACGCGAAGATCGCGACCGACAGGCCGACCGTGAGCGAGACGCGCGCGCCGAACAGCACGCGCGAATAGATGTCGCGGCCGAGCACGTCGGTGCCGAACCAGTAGGCGGCCGACGGCGCCCTTGTGCGCTTGGCGGGCGCGAGCGCGGTCGGATCGACCGTCCAGAGATACGGCGCGAAGACCGCGATCAGCACCAGCAGCAGCAGCAAAGCGCCGCCGATCGCGACCGTGGGATGGCTGCGCAGGAACCCGAAGAAGCCACGCCGGATCTTGACCGGCCGCAGGATGTCCGGCAGTTGCGGCGCGAGGACGAGACCGGCCGGAAGCGATTGAGGATTGACGGTGATGTCGGTCAATAGCGGATCCTCGGGTCAACGAGCGTATAGGTGACGTCGATCATCAGATTGACGAGGACGTAGACGAAGCTGAACAGCAGCACGATGCCCTGGATGACGGGATAGTCGCGGCGCAGGATCGCATCGATCGTGAGCCGGCCGAGGCCGGGGATCGCGAACACGCTTTCGGTCACCACCGCGCCGCCGATCAGCAGCGCGATGCCGATGCCGATCACGGTCACGATCGGCACGGCCGCGTTCTTGAGCGCGTGAATGAACAGGATGCCGCCCTGCCCCATGCCCTTGGCCTTGGCGGTGCGGATATAGTCCTGCTGCAACACCTCGAGCATGGCGGCGCGGGTGATGCGCGCGACCAGCGCGATGTAGACACAGCCGAGCGCGATCGCCGGCAGGATCAGATTCTCCAGCCATGGCCAGAAGCCTGCGGTGATCGGCGTGTAGCCCTGCACCGGAAGCCATTCGAGCTCGAGCGCGAAGATGTAGGCGAGCATGTAGCCGACCACGAACACGGGCAGCGAGAAGCCGAACACGGCAAAGCCCATGATGACGCGGTCGATCAGGCTGCCGGCCTTCCACGCCGCCACCACGCCGAGCGGCACGGCGACGACGATCGTGAGCAGCAGGGTGACGATCATCAGCGACAGCGTCGGTCCGAGGCGCTGTCCGATCATCGTCGAGACCGGCAGATTGGTGAAGATCGAGGTGCCGAGATCACCGTGCAGGATGCGCCAGACCCAGCTTCCGAACTGGATCAGGAACGGCCGGTCGAGGCCGAGGCTCTGGCGGATGCGCTCCACATCCTCCGGGCTCGCCTGGTCGCCCGCGATCACCACGGCGGGATCGCCCGGCGCGATGTAAAGCAGGCTGAACACGAACAGCGCGACGATTGCCATGACCGGCAAGGTCGCGACGATGCGACGGAGGATGTAGGAGAGCATCTGGCCTCAACGCACGATCAAGCGGACTTCGACACGCCCCAGAACAAGGGCACGGGTCCCTTGGCGACACCCGAGACGTTCTTGCGCCACGCGGTGTAGCTGAGGAAGAAGCCGGTCGGCGCGTAGACGACGTCGTCCATCGCCGCCTTGTTGAGACGACCGATCGCGGCCTTCTCTTCGTCGATGTTCTTGGCCTCGAACCACGAGCCGACCTCCTTCTCGGAGGCCGCGCTGGTGGGCCAGCCGAACCATGCCTTGTCGCCGTTGGCGCGAATGGCGGTGTAGGGAGCCGGATTGACGCAATCCGCGCCCGCATGCCAGGTGTGGAACATGTTCCAGCCGCCCTGTCCGGGCGGGGTCTTCTGCGCGCGGCGGGAGCCGACGGTGCCCCAATCGGTCGCCACGAAGTCGACGTTCATGCCGAGCTTCTTGAGGAGGTCGGCGGTCACGTCGCCCATCGCCTTGGTGATCGGCTGGTCCTGCGCGACGAGGCAGGTCACCGGCTGGCCGGAATAGCCGCTCTCGGCGAGCAGCTTCTTGGCGGCATCCAAGTCGCGCTTGCCCTTCAGGATATCGCCGCCCGCCTCGGTATAGAACGGTGTGTCCGGCGTGAAGAAGCCGGGCAGCGGCTTCCACAGCGAATTGTCGTCGCCGACGAGCGCGCGCATGTAGTCTTCCTGGCTCATCGCCATCAGCACCGCGCGCCGCGCCTTGACGTCGTTGAAGGGCGGATAGAGGAAGTTCATGCGGAACGAGCCGATATTGCCGAGCGGATCGCCGATATCGACGCTGATGTTCTTGTTCTTCTTCAGAACCGGAACGAGATCCGCGATCGGATTCTCCCACCAGTCGACCTCGCCGTTCTGCAACGCGGCCGCCGCGGTCGCCGGGTCCGGCATGATCACCCATTCGACGCGATCAATCATCACCTGCTTGCCACCGGCGAGCCAGTCCGGCTTCTCCTGCCGCGGCACATAGTCGGTGAATTTCTCGAACACGGCCTTTGCGCCGGGGACCCACTCGCTCTTGGCGAACTTCAGCGGGCCGGAGCCGACATACTCCGAGATCTGCTTGAACGGATCAGTCTGCGCGATGCGCTCCGGCATGATGAAGGCGACCGGCGCGTTGTTCTTGCCAAGCGCGAACAGCAGTTTCGGGAAAGGCTGCTTCAGCACCCATTTGAAGGTGCGGTCATCGACGGCCGTGAGCTCCTGCTGGACCGCCTTGATCATCAGGCCCATCGGATCGCGCGCCGCCCAGCGGTTGAGGCTTGCGACGACGTCCTTGCTCAGCACCGGCTCGCCGTCATGGAATTTGAGACCCGATCGCAGCTTGAAGGTCCAGGTCGTGCCGTCGTCGCTCACCTGCTCGGACTCGACCATCTGCCGCTGTGGTTGAAACTTCGCATCGATGCCGTAGAGCGTGTCCCAGACCATCGCGGCCGCATTGCGCACGACATATTGCGTGCCCCAGATCGGGTCGAAATTGGCGAGATTGGCCTGCGGCACAAATCGCAGGGTCTTGGCTGCTGCGCCCTGCGCGATTGCCGGGGCCGCGATGCCGCCCGTCAATGCCAGACCGCCCGCGCCAGCCAGTCCCTTCAATACGGTCCTGCGATCCATGAAGTCCTCCAATAATGCCGTGATGCCGGCCAATCATTGGCCAAGGGCAAGTGAAACCGAGCCCATTAGCTTGCAAATGGTATGCCAGTAAATGCGCCCTCGCCAGCTGGATCTTGCCGACTTTCGGGCCAAACCAGGTTGATTTGACCATGGTCTCAGAGAGCGGCCGCGAGCACAGGTCCGGTCTCGATATGGGGGATCGCCTCGACCAGCTTGCGCGTGTAGTCGGTCTTGGGATTGTCGAACAGCGCCCGGCTCTCTCCCTGCTCCACGATGCCGCCGTTGCGCAGCACGATGGTGCGGTCGCACAGCATGCGCACCACGTTGAGATCGTGGCTGACGAACAGCAGTGCGATGTCGTTCTCGCGTCGCAAACGATCGAGCAGTTGCAGTACGACCGCCTGCACAGAGACGTCGAGCGCCGCGGTCGGCTCGTCCAGCACCAGCAGACGCGGCCGGCAGGCGATGGCGCGGGCAATGCCGACGCGGGCCTTCTGGCCGCCGGAGAGCTGGTGCGGAAACCGCGGCAGCAGATCGAGCGGCAAGCCCACCCGCTCGGCGCATTCCTCCACCCGCTTGCGCAGCGCATCGCCGGCCCGCATGCCGTCGAGCCGCATCAGGGGATGGGCGATGCAGTCGAAGGCCGTGAAGCGCGGATTGAGGCTCTCGTTCGGATCCTGGAACACCATCTGGATGTCCTTGCGGAAGCGCGAGCGATGAAAATCGCGCGCCGCGACGTGGCCGATCGACTGCCCGTCGAACACGATGTCGCCTTCGCTCGGGTCGATCAGGCGGCAGATCATCCGCGACGTCGTGCTCTTGCCGGAGCCGGATTCTCCGACGAGGCCGACGCTCTCGCCGCCCGCCATCGTCATGGAGAAATCGGCAACCGCCGCAGAGCCCTGGTCGAAACGCTTGGCGAGTTTCCGCACCTCCAGCAACGGCGGCGTGCCGTGCGCCGGCTCCTGACGGGGCTTGATCACGATGTTCGCGCTGCGCTCCCGCTCCTCCTCCGTGACGAGATCCTCGATCCGGGAGGTCGCGGTCGGCGAGGCCGCCACCAGGCGTTTCGTGTAAGCGTGCTGCGGCACGGTGAAGAGTGTCTTGGGGCTGGCTTCCTCGACGATGCGTCCGCGCTCCATCACGGCAATGCGACGGCAATAGCGAGCGGCAAGGCCAAGGTCGTGCGTGATCAGGATCGTCGCCATGCCGCGCGCGGCGGCGATGTCCGCCAGCAAATCCATCACCACCTTCTGCGTGGTGACGTCGAGACCGGTGGTCGGCTCGTCCGCGATCAGGAGCGCGGGATTGCAGGAGATCGCGATCGCGATCATGACGCGCTGGCACATGCCGCCGGAGAGCTCGTGCGGATAGGCGTTCATCCGCGTCTCGGGGTCGCGGATCTGGACCGCGCGCAGCAGGTCGAGCGCTTCGGCGCGCGCGGAATCTTTCGAGATGCGCTTGTGGGTGAGGATCGCATCCGCAATCTGCAGGCCGATCGCCCGGATCGGATTGAGCGCCGCCCGCGGATTCTGGAAGATCATCGACATCGCGGCGCCCTGGAGATGACGGAGGTCATCGCCCCGGAGCTTGGTCACATCCTGCCCGCGGAACAGAATCTTGCCGCCAGTGACGCGGCCGGCCGCATCCAGCAGCCGCGTCGTTGCAAAACCGGTGACCGACTTGCCCGAGCCGCTCTCGCCGACGAGGCCGAGCATCTCGCCCTTCGCGACCGAGAGCGTGACGCCGCGCACGGCCTCGACCATGCCGCGCCGCGTCGAGAATGCGACGTGGAGATCCTCGATGCTGAGCAGATCCTCGCTCATGTGCGCATGCGCGGGTCGAGAATGTCCCGCATCCCGTCCCCGAGGAGATTGAAGCACAGCACGGCCATCATCAGTGCAAGGCCCGGAAAGGCCACCAGCCACCAGCGGCCGGTCGAAATGAAGCGCGCGCCCTCCGCGACCATGATGCCCCATTCCGGCGTCGGCGGCTTGACGCCGAGACCGATGAAGGACAGGCCGGCTGCATTGAGGATGGCCCAGCCGAGATTGAGCGAGATCTGCACCGCCATCGCCGGCAGGATGTTCGGCAGCAGGAAGCGCAGCACCACCGAGAAATGGCTCTCGCCGCAGGCGCGCGCGGCCTCGACCCAGCCGACATTGCGACGGACGTTCACCTCGGCGCGCGCGAAGCGGATGTAGAAGGGCAGATTGATGATCGCGGTCGCGATCACGATGTTTTCGATCCGGTTACCGAGAGCGGCGACCATCGCCATCGCCAGCACGAACAGCGGAAACGCCATCATGACATCAACGAAGCGGCCAACGCCGCGATCAAGCCGGCCGCCCGCATAGCCGCAGAACGCGCCGACGACCGCGCCGATCACGAAGGAGATGCCGACCGCGGACACCGCAATGGCGAGGTCAAGCCGCGCGGCGATGATGAGACGGCTGAACACGTCGCGGCCGAGTTGATCGGTGCCGGCCAGATGGGCGGCGCTCGGCGGCAGCAACGCCTCCGAGACGTTGGAGACGACGGGGTCGTACGGCACGATCCACGGCCCGAAGATCGCGAGCAGGACGAACAATGTCACGCCGGCCGCGGCGACCGCCGTGAGCGGGTTGCCGCGCAGGATCCAGACCGAATGGCGAAGCGTGGCGCTGGTCATTCGATCGACACCCTGGGATCGGCGATGCCATAGGCGACATCGACCACGAGATTGACCAACACGAACAGGCTGGCCATCAGCAGCACGAAACCCTGCACCGGTGCATAGTCGGAGGACAACAGCGCATCGAGCGCATAGGAGGCAACGCCCGGCCAGGAGAACACCTTCTCCACCAGAACGTTGGCGCCGAGCATGGTCGAGAACACGATGCCGGCGATGGTGATGACGGGCAGGATCGCGTTCCTCAACGCATAAGTGACGACGACCTTGTGCCAGGACAATCCAACCGAGCGCGCGGTGCGCACGAAATCACTGCCGAGCGAAACCAGCATCGAGGCGCGCGTGATCCGCGCCAGCGGCGCGATCACGAACAGCGCCATGCTCACCGCCGGCAGGATCAGCTGCTTGCACGCCGCCCACCAGCCTTCCATGTCGCCGGCCAGCAGAAAATCAATCGAGAGGAATCCGGTGCGCTGCGGCGGCAGCGAGGTGAAGACGTCGATCCGCCCGGTCGGATCAGGCGCAAGCCCGAGCAGATAGTAGAACACGTAGATCAGCAGCAGGCCCGAGACGAAGGTCGGCACGCAGACGCCGAGCGCGCAGAACAGCCGCACGCCGTGATCGACGACCGATCCCGGTCTGAGCGCCGCCATCACGCCAAGCGGCACCGCCGCGATCAGCGCAATCAGCAGCGCCGTGAAGGTCAGCTCGAGCGAGGCCGGCAGCCGCTCGCGCAGATCCTTCAGCACCGGCTGCCCCGTCATCATGGAGCGGCCGAGATTGCCGTGGCCGATGTCGGAGAGATAGAACACGAGCTGCTCCGGCACCGACCTGTTCAGCCCCATCTGCTTGCGGATCTGCTCGATCTCCTCCTTGCCGGCATTGGGCCCCGAGGCGAAGAACACCGCGGGGTCGCCAGGCAGGACGCGCATCAGGAGGAAGGTGAACACCAGCACACCGAACAGCGCCGGCAGTGACGACAACAGTCGCCTGCCCGCCCGCACCAATGTTGCACCAAGACCGGTCGTCACCTTTCAGAGCTCCTCTTTGCGGATGTCACTTGCGGCTGACGTCGCGATAGTCGACCTGACGATGGAACTCGTAGGTGTAGCCCTCGATCGACGCCGCCATCACCGCATCCTGGTTCGGCTGCCACAGCATGATCTGCGGCATCAGGTCGGCATGCATCGCATTGAGCTTGCGGCCGGCTTCCTCATACTTGGCCTTATCCGGCTCGAAGCGAGCTTCCTGCGCGATCGCGGCAAGATCCGGATTGTTGATCGAGCTGTAGTTCCAGCGCTGGTTGCCGGTGTAGAAGTTGCGGTAGAAATAGTCGGTCGACGGCAGCCAGGCGACGATGCCCTCGGTGTAGAACGGCAGCTTCTTCTCGTTGATCTGCGTCGACATCTGCGCATCCGGCAACTTCTGAATGTCGACCTTGATCCCGATCTTCGCAAGCGATTCCTTCACCAGCGCCGCCATCGGCTCGGCGGTCGAGGACTGGCCGACGTTGAAGCTGAAGGTGGTCGAGAAACCCTCGGGAAGACCGGCCGCCTTGAGATATTCCCTGGCCTTGTCGAGATCGAGCTTCACCGGCTGCTGGAACGGATAGATGCCGTTCAGCGGCTTGCCGTCCGGCCAGCTCGCGCCGAACAGCGGCGCGCCGCGGCCGAACAGGGCGGCCTTGAACATGTCGTCATAGGGCAGCGCGTAAGCGATGGCGCGGCGGACATTGACGTTGTCGAACGGCGGCATCTGGTTGTTCATCGAGACGTAGGTGATCGCGTTGTATTGCGGCGTCGAGATCACCTTGAGCTTGCCCTTGGCCTCGAGCGACTGCACGTCGCTGGCCTGGAGATCGACGACGATGTCGGCATCGCCGCGCTCGACCAGGTTGGCGCGTGTCGCCGGCTCCGGCACCGACTGCACGATCACGCGCTTGAAGAAGGCCGGCTTGTTGGCCGAGCCGCGATTCCAGCTCTCGTCGCGCTTGAGGATGACCTGCTCGCCGGGCTTGAACGTCTCGACCGTATAGGCGCCGCTGCCGGCCGTATGCTCCTTCAGCCATGCGGTCGCCCAGGGATCATCCGCGGTCGCGTGCTCCTTGGCGATTTTCGAATTGATGATCATGGGATAGACGGTGGCGAGATTGGGCAGCGCCAGCTTGTCCGGCTTGGGCAGCGTCACTTCGATCGTGAGCGGATCGATCACCTTGAACTGATCAGCCGACGTCAGCGAGCCCGTCAGGAGTTGCGCCTTGCCGAGGATCGGCGCGGTGACGCAGCGATCGAGCGACCACTTCACGTCCTCGGCCGTAACAGGCGAGCCGTCCTGGAATTTGGCATCCTTGCGCAGACGGAACGTGATCTTCAGGCCATCAGGGCTGACGTCGTAGGACTCAGCGAGCTCGCCGGTGATGGTGTCGAGATCGAACACCCATTTGCCGTTGAGCTGCTTGCGGCCGAACGCGACCAGCCGGTCATAGGTGCTCATGCTCAGCGCAAAGGACTCGCGCGTCGAGCCAGGGATGTTGGGATCGAGCGTATTGACCGATGCGCCGGTGACGTAGCGCAGCGTCTCCGCCCGGGTTTGCGCCTGCGAAGGCGCGGTCGCGATAAGCAACAGCGCAGTGGTGGCGAGGACTGAGGTCGCGGACCTGAAAGACACAAAACGCATTCGTTTTCCCTTGAATTTTCGAGCAGGAAGGTCGGCAAGGCTGGTCAAGAAAGAAGCAAGTTGCGCGCCAAATCAGGATGGGCGCATCGTCGCGGCAGCGCATGGATGGTCATTGCGATTGCCCCATTGTTCGCGCCGGCCGCGCAACCACGGCCTGCGGCACGTCATAGGCGCTGAACGAGGCCCAGTGGCGTTCGACATCGGCGCGAAACAGGCCGCGCGTCAGGCCATTCACGAGCTTCGGTACAGCGGTCGTCATCGCATTGATCGACGATCCCGACGGACCAAAGCTCATGGTGGAGGCGATGGCGAAGAGATGGATGTCTGATATCCACGGCGTTGCACCCGGCACGCGCTCGGTGAAAGCGTAATCGTCGGCGAGATAGGGAAAGCGGCCGAGCCGTTCGTTGCGCTCGTCGTCCGGCGGCTGGTAGCGATCGGCCCAGGTCGCGATGTTGCCGGCAAACCGGCCGAGTTCGCCTCGCCCGGCAAAGTCCATGTCGATGCCGGTGCCGCAGATGACGAAATCCGCAATGATCGACCCACGCGGCGTCTCCAGTTCAACGCCGGCGACCGTCTGGCGCGCGGCCTCGAGCGGCGCGCCCTCGTGCAATGTGAAATTGGCGTGACACGCGCAGCGGTCATAAGTCGGCTGCGGAAAGCCCTCGCGCATTTCCAGGACCTTGCGCATGAAGCGCCAGCGCCAGGCATCGTCGAGATCGCCAAGATGGCGCAGAAAGCCGCGAAAGGTTAGCCAGCGATAGGGCTGGATCACCTGGATTTTTGGACGACGGCAGAGCAGATGAACCTCGGCCGCCCCCGCCTCCAGCGCAGTCGCTGCATTATCAAAGGCCGAGGCGCCGGCGCCGATCACGGCGACACGCTTGCCGCGCAGGCCTTCGAAGTCGATGTCGTCGGCAACGGTTGCGACAGAACTCTTCGGCAGATCGCGCAACGGCTCAGGGATCATCCAGTCGCCCATGCCCTCCTGCCCCGTCGCGAGCACGATCTTGCGGGCATAGAGCGTTTCGACGGTGCCCGCCCGCTTCACGCGCGCGGCGAGCAAGCCGTCGGGGGCTTGCGCAATCTCCAGAAGCTCGCAGCCGTTGCGCACCGGCATGCCGATCGTGCGCCGCAGCCAGAGCAGATACTCAGCCCAATGCTCGCGCAGGATCAGGTTCAGCGACTGCCAGCTCTCCTTGCCGAAGCGCGCCTCGTGCCAGGACTGATAGGTCAGGCTCGGGATATCGAGGTCAGGACCGGTATAATCCTTCGGGCTGCGCAGCGTCGGCATGCGGGCATAGGTGAGCCACGGGCCTTCCTTCCCCTCCTCGGCCTTGTCGAGCAGCAGGATGTTGCTGACGCGCGAGCGCATCAGGCCGAAGCCGATCGCAATGCCGGACTGGCCGGCGCCGATGATGAGCACGTCGAGCGCGGGCTTGCCGTCCGGTCCCGTCTTCGGTTCGAGCCAGGCGGCGTGGGGATGCGCGATCCTGGCGAGATCCGCGCGAACGCCCGCTTCGAGCTCTGTCAGCGCGTCACTCATGCCGCGAGCCAGCCTCCGTCGACCACGGCAACGGTCCCGGTCGTGAACGATGACGCATCGCTCGCCAGATGCAGCGCGGTCTGGGCGATCTCTTCCGCCTGGCCGAACCGCTTCATGGCGTGGCGATTGCGGGAAGCTTCGCGCACCTCCTCCGAATTGGCGTGGCGGGCAAAGCTGCGGCGAAGCATCGGCGTATCGATCGCGCCGGGCGCAATCGCGTTGACGCGAATGCCGTCGGTCCCAAAATCCACCGCCATGGTCCGGGTCAGGCTGACGATCGCGCCCTTGGCGGCGATATAGGCGCTGTTGCCCTTGCCCCCGGCGATCGCGAGCTGCGACGCCAGCGTGATGATCGAGCCGCCCTTCTGCCGCTGCATCTGCGGCACGGCCGCGCGCGCCCACAGCCAGGTGCCGCCGACATTGGCGCGGAACACCGCGTCCCAGTCCTCAGGGCTCGTCGTCAGCACGGTGCCGCCGCAGGAGAAGCCGGCCGCGGTCATGAGGACGTCAAGACGGCCGTGGCGCGCGACGACCTCGCCGACGACGGTCTCGGCGAATTTGCCATCGCCGACATCGCCGACATGCCTCGTTGCTTCGCTCACCAGCTTGAGCGTCTCCTCAAGCCCAGCAGCATCCCGATCGACCAGCGCGAGCTTCGCGCCTTCGTCTGCAAACAGCTTTGCGCTGGCGCGGCCGATGCCGGATGCTGCTCCCGTGATGATGGCCGTGCGCCCTTGCAGCCGCATCTCAGATCCACTCCTTGTGCTCGGTCAACCAGGTGTTCATCGCGGCGGCGGATTCGGCGCGGCCGAACCGCGCGCGCCAGCCGAATTCATCTTCCATCCGATTGATCGCGAGCGGCGCGCGAGCCGGCCCGTGCAGCTTGATGACAGTCTTCTCTCCGGGCGCGGCGAGCCGGCACTCAAGGCCGGGATTTAGCGCAGCAAAGGCCTCGCCCCATTGCAGCGCCGGCCATAACCCGCCGTTGGAGATGTTGTAGAGCCGGTGGCGCGGCCGCTCGGCTTCGACCAGGATCGCGACGGCTTCGGCTGCATCCGGCGCGTAGATCCAGTCCCTCATGCCCGGTTCAGGCATGATGGCCGTCTCGCCGCGCGCGAACGCGGCCAGGATCTGGTACTGGAGGCTCGGCGTATCGCGCACCGAGCCCGGCCGTTCCCACGGACCGTACACGGCACTCAGCCGCACGCTCAGGAAATCGCCGCCGAAGAGTTCGGCGTGACGCGCGACCGATCGCTCCGAGGTGAACTTGCTGATGGCGTAGAACGAGACGGGATCGCAGGGCGTGTCCTCGCTCAGGATCTCGACCCGTCCACCCGCGGCGCCGTAAGCCGAGGCCGACGACAGATTGACGACACGGCGAACGCCATGACGGATCGCCGAGAGCAGGATCGGGATCTGCGCCATCACGTTGATTTCGAGAACGCGCGCGGTGGAGGCCCGCTCGAGCTCGTCGCCCGCCGTGATCGCAGCGCCGAGCACGATCGCATCGCAGCCGCCGGCGATGAGGGCGTCGATGGCTGCAGCGTCGGTGACATCGCCCTGCACCGCTTTGAGCCCCGCGCCGTAGCCAGCGAGAGATCGCCGCGCGGATGGCGGCAGCTCCGCGCGATCATGCAGCGTCACGTCATGGCCGCGCGCAAGCAACGCCTCAGCAACATTGAGGCCGACAAAACCGGCACCGCCGAAGATGATGACCTTCATCGCGCGCGATCCATCATCACAGCAGTTTTGCCCCGAAATTCCGCTCCGGATCCATGTCGGCCACGAGCCGGCCGGTGGGCCTGGCCGCCTCGCCGCCGCTCCGCGCCAGGAACTTTCCGCTGCCCGCGCTCGCGAGGCACTTGTTGCCGTCGACGATCACGCGGCCGCGCGACAGCACCGACACCGGCCAGCCCTTCAGCTTGCGGCCTGCGAAAGGGGTGTAGCCGGCGAGGTCGTGCATCATCTCGTCGGCGATCACGGTCTCGCGGTTGGGATCCCAGATCGCGATATCGGCGTCGGCGCCGACCGCGATCGAGCCCTTGCGCGGATGCAGATTGTAGATCTTTGCCGGCGCCGTCGCCGTCAGCTCGACGAACTTTTCGAGGCCCAGCCGGCCCTTCGACACCATCGCGTCGAACAGCAGCGGCAGCCGCAGCTCCAGTCCCGGCAGGCCGTTGGCAACCTGCTTGAAGTTCGGATTGGGGCCGGCGCGCAGCTTGCCGGTCTCGTCGTAGCGATACGGCGCATGATCCGACGAGATGGTCTGGAGATCGCCGAGCGACAGCGCCTGCCACAGCGCCTCCTGGTCGGCGTGCGTGCGCGGGGGTGGGCTGCACATCCACTTGGCGCCTTCGGAGCCGGGCTTGTCGAGATCGTTTGCAGTGAGGAACAGATATTGCGGACAGGTCTCGGCAAACACCTTCAGCCCCTGCCCGCGGGAGTCGCGGATGACCTTGGCGCCCTCGGCGGTCGAGACATGGAAGATCATGATCGGCTGGTCGATCAGTGCCGCCATGCCGATCAGCCGGGTAAAGGCCTCGGCTTCCGACACGCGCGCGTGGCTGACGGCGTGGTATTTCGGCATGGTGTAGCCGCGCGCGAGCAGGCGCTTGACCATCCATGCGATGATGCCGTGATTTTCGGCATGGGCGCACAACATCGCGCCGGACTGACGTGCGGCGAGGAGAATGTCGAGCAACGGCTCATCGTCGACCTTGAGCCGGTCATAGGTCATGAAGATCTTGATCGACGCGTGGCCCTGCTTCACCAGCGCCGGAATGTGCTCCTCGACCGTCTCCTTGGTCGCGTCCGCGATGATCATGTGAAAGGCGTAGTCGATCACGGCGCCCTTCTTGGCGAGCGCGTGATAGTCCTCCACGACCTGCGGCAGCTTCATGCCGACATGCTGGGCGGCGAACGGGATCACGGTGGTGGTGCCGCCGAAAGCGGCAGAGACGGTCGCGCTCTCGAAGGTGTCGGCGTTCATGATGCCGGCGGCCGAGAGCTGCTCGATATGTGCGTGGCTGTCGACGCCGCCGGGCAGCACCAGCTTGCCGCGCGCATCGATCTCGCGCTTGGCGGGCGGAAGCCCGCGGCCGATCGCTGCGATGGTCTCGCCGGAGATGGCGACATCGGCCTCGAACACGTCGGTCGTGGTGGCGACGCGTCCGCCGCGAATGATCAGGTCGTAAGTGGGTTCAGTCATGAGGCACTCCATGATATGCCTGAGCCAAGTGATCGCCCTTTTGTAGGAAGACCAGCATGTCCCGGCCGCGCATTCTCGTCATCAATCCGAACTCCAACCCTGCGGTCACGCAAGGGCTGGAGGAAGCCTTGAAGCCGCTCGGCTTCGAGGGCGGTCCCGAACTGGTCTGCCAGTCGCTGGCCGAGGGACCGTTCGGCATTGAAAGCCAGGCCGATGTCGACGGTGTCGCCATGCCGCTGCGAAAACTGGTCGAGGGCGACAACAGTTCTGCCGCCTTCGTGATCGCCTGCTACAGCGATCCCGGGCTTCAGGTCTGCCGCGAAGGCACCAACCGTCCCGTGTTCGGCATCGCCGAATGCGGCGTGCTGACGGCTCTCGCCCGCGCCGAAACCTTCGGTGTCATCGCAATCGCACAGCGCTCGATCCCGCGCCACATGCGCTATCTCAGGCAGATGGGACTGACCGAGCGTCTCGCCGGCGAGCGCCCGCTCAACATGAGCGTTGCGGAAACCGCCTCGGGCGAAGGCACGCTGGCGAAGATGATCGAAATCGGCCGCGCGCTGCGCGACGAGGACGGTGCCCACGCCATCGTGATGGGCTGCGCCGGCATGGCGCGCCATCGCCGCCCGCTCGAGGACGCGCTCGGCATTCCCGTGATCGACCCGACACAGGCGGCCGTCACCATGGCGCTGGGTACGGTGCAGTTCTCGGCTCACTAGGCGTCCTTCAGCTCTTTCTTGAGCTCCGTCTTGTCCTGGCGTGCGAGCCATTGCGCATGGCTCTCGCGCGACAGCGCAAACGTGTCGCGCTGTGTCGTGTAGAGATTGCCGAACATGCGGCCGATCGGCCGGTAGGCGTCGAGATCAACATACATGTTGGCTTCGTCGACAAGGCCGTCGCGCGCGTGCACCCTGAGCACCTCGCCGACCAGCAGCTCGCGATCCGGCGAGAAGGTCAGCACGACGTGACGGCGGCATTCAAGCGCGAACGGCGCGGCGGCAAGGCGCGGTACTTTCACGTCGACGGATGGAAGCGTCGCCAGACCCGTCGCCGCGACCTCACTGTCGCCGGAGGGAAAATCGACCGCGCAGTCGTTCATCGCGCCTGACAGCGCCTCGTCCACCATGTGCACGACGAACTCGCCGTCGCGATGGATGTTGCGGGTCGTGTCCTTTGGCGCGTGATCCGGCTTGTGCTGCAGCCCCAGCACGATCAGCGCAGGGCTCTCGGAGAACACATTGAAGAAGCTGAACGGCGCGGCGTTCACCGCTCCGTTCTCGTCCAGCGTCGTCACCAACGCGATCGGCCGCGGCACGATCACGCCGCAGAGCAGCTTGTAGCGATCGCGCGGATCGAGCTCGCGCAAGGAAATGCCGGATGTGCCCTTGTCCGCCATCGGCGTCACTTCTCCGGCGGCGGCACTGCGCCGGTGCGGCTGGTGATCAGGCCGTAATGCTCGACGCGGCGATGCGCCGCAAAGTTGAAGATCGTGGTCTTGCCAAAGGTGGTGGCGTCGAGGTCGCAAGGATGAACCAGAAGCTCGTCTTCTTCCGTCTTCGCTTCAGCGACGATCTCGCCATTGGGATCGACGATCAGGCTGCCGCCGAACAGCGGATGGCCGTCCTCATTGCCGGCCTTGGCGACCGCGACGACCCAGGTCGCGTTCTGGTAGGCGCCGGCCTGCACCGAGAGGCGGTTGTGGAACAGGCGCTTCTCGACGCCCTCCTCGCTCTTCTCGGCATTCACGGACGGCGTGTTGTAGCCGATCAGCACCATTTCGACGCCCTGCAGGCCCATGACGCGATAGGTCTCGGGCCAGCGGCGGTCGTTGCAGATGGCCATGCCGATGACGCCGCCGAGCTCGCGCCAGACGTTGAAGCCGAGATCGCCCGGCTCGAAATAGCGCTTCTCCAGATGCTGGTGCGAGCGCTTGGTGTCGTATTCGACATGGCCCGGCAGATGGACCTTGCGATATTTGCCGACGATCTTGCCGGACTTGTCGGTGAGGATCGCGGTATTGAAGTGGTGGCCGTCGGGCGTCAGCTCGGCATAGCCGAAATTCATCGCCATCTGGTGCTGCGCCGCACGCTCGAACAGCGGCTTGGTCGCCGCGTTCGGCATCTCGCGCTCGAACCAGATGTCGGCCTCGGCCCGGTCCTCCGAGTACCAGCGCGGGAAGAACGTCGTCAGCGCCAGTTCCGGATAGACGATGAGGTCGGCGCCCTTCGCCTTGGCCTCGTCCATCAGCGCGATCATGCGCTTGACCACGGCCTCGCGGCTGTCGGCCTTCTGGATCGGGCCCATCTGGGCGGCGGCAACGGTGACGATACGCATCAGCGAGTTCCTGATTTCTTCGCGAGTTTCTTGGTGAGGCTGGCGATCGCAGCTTCGGGGGTGTGTCGGCGCGCGCAGCATAACGCGCTTCTGCGCCGGTTTTCCAGCCAAGCAGCTTTCATGCCGTCCGGCCCCATTCGGCGTCCTGCAAAAGCCGCCAATTGATCTTGTTGCTCGCGGTACGCGGCAGCTCGTCGACGAAGACGACGGCGCGCGGCGCCTTGTAGCTCGCCATCGCCTCGCGCGCCCAGCTCACGATTTCGTCCGGCGAGGTCGTTGCGCGCGCGGCCTCGTCCAGGACGATCAGTGCCTTGACGGTCTCGCCGCGATAATCGTCGGGGGCAGAGACGATGCAGCACTCGCGGATGGCGCGGTTCTGGTACATCGCGGCCTCGACTTCTGCCGGCCACACCTTGAAGCCGCTGACATTGATCATCCGCTTCAGGCGGTCAACCGCGAAGAAATAGCCCTGGGCATCGCGATAGCCGAGGTCGCCCGTGCGCAGGAACCGCTTGCCAGAGATTTCGATGAAGGATTCAGCGTTGGCCTGCGGCCTGTTCCAGTAGCCCTGCAGCACCTGCGGCCCGTGCACGACGATCTCGCCGACGACATTGTCGTCGAGTTCGATCAGGCTATCAGGGTCGACCACCCGCGCATCGGTCTCCTGCACGGCAATGCCGAGGCATTGCCGCTTCGGCGCGGCCATCGGATTGAGATGGGTCGGCGACATCGTCTCGGTCATGCCGTAGCCCTCGACGAAATCGAGCCCGAAGCGGCTCTTCAACCGCTCGGCGACCGCGGTCGGCATCGCCGCGCCGCCGCCGGTCAGCACTTTCAACTTGGCAAAGCAACGGTCGCGGAACCTGGCGCTGGCAAGCACATCCACGATCATGGTCGGCGCCGCGTTCCAGAACGTCACGCCATAGGTCTCGAACAGATCAGGCAGCAGGTCCTTGTCCCAGCGCGCCATCAACAGCAGGGTGGCACCCGCGACAACAGCCGCATTCATCGAGCCCTGCATGCCCGCGACGTGGAACAGCGGCATGAAGCCGGTCATCACGTCGCCGCCGCCCATGCCATACCAGCGCGCCTGCAGGACGGCGGTGAACAGCGCGCTTCGATGCGTGTGCATGCACGCCTTGGGCTTTCCCGTTGTCCCCGACGTATAGGGCAGGATCATGAGATCGTCCGGCCCTGCACTCATCGCAGCCGGCGCCAAGCCTTGCGCGATCGCGGACGACCAGGACTGCCAGCCCGGCAAGGACGGCACGTCCGAGGGCGCCTCTGTCACGCATGACGGCAGCGTATACGGCGTGGCCGCAGGCACCTCGTCGCGATATTGCGCGACGATCGCATGCGTGACGGCTTCGCCCACCAGCGGCGCAAACACATCGCTCAGCTCGCTGCCGATGATCGCAACCCTGGCCCCGCTGTCCTCCGCGAGATAGGCGATCTCGGCGGTCTTGTTCATGGGATTGACCGGCACGATCACGGCATCGGCCCGCATCACCGCGTAATAGGCGATGACATATTGCGGCGAGTTCTGAAGCGCGATCATGACGCGGTCACCGCGCGCCACGCCGCAAGCGTTCTGCAGGAAGCCAGCCAAGGCGTCGACTCGCTCGCGCAACTCGGCGTAGCTCAGGCTTGCACCGTAAAACGCCATCGCCGGGTGCGACGGCCGTTCTCGCGCAACACGTGCCAACGCATCGTACAGCGTTCCCTCCGGCATCGCGAGATGCCAGGGCTCGTCCGCCGGCCAGGCCGGCGATCGTCGGGACGCTGCGGACTCTTCGTTCACCGGTGCTCCTCGTCAGCGATATCGAGACCGTGGTCGAGCGCATCGAGCAGCAGCGTCGCCTCGCGCTCGGAGATCACCAGCGGCGGCGCCAGGAACAGCGAGGTCTGCTCGCCGCTGGTGCCGATCACCGCACCAGCCTCCAGCGCCCGCGCTGCGACACGCGAGGCGATCGGCACCTCCGTGGTGTCGGCATGCCAGGTGCGCCAGTCCGGACCGTGCAGTTCCACCGTCCAGTGCAGGCCCTGCCCGGCCACGCGCTGCACGCTCGGATGCTTTTGCGCGATCGCGAGCAGCCGGCGGATGAACACCTTTTCGAGCATCTGCACGTGCTCGAGGATCTTGTCGTCGGTGACGACCTTCAGATAGGCGCTGACGGCCGCCATGCTGATCGGATGGCCGCGCAACGTGCCGTAATTCTGCCAGCTCGTGCCCTTCAGCCGCTCGACGATATCCTTCGACACCACGACTGCGGCGACCGCGGCCGCACCGCCGCCGAGTGATTTGCCGAGCGTGACGATATCCGGGCGGCTCTGGGCGCCCTGGAAAGCAAACCAGCGCCCGGCACGTCCCGCACCGGTGACGACCTCGTCCGCGATCCAGTACGAACCGGCCTCGCGCGCGCGCTTCGCCACCTCGTCCTGATAGGCGCCGTCGTAATAGATGCCGCCCTGGGTATAGTCGATGATCGTCGCCGCCGTATCGGACAGCAGTCGCGTCGCATCGGCGAGATATTCGCTCGGCGGGGTGTTGTTGGCGGGAGCCCCATAGATCGCGCCATCAGGCGCCGGCAGGATCCGCACCGGCGCCATCGGCGCCGGCAGTTTCGAGCCGCCTGTGTGCACCGCGAGGCCGCCGTGCCATTGCGGCTGCACGGTCATGCTGCGCGACAGGCCGGTGATGCCGTGATAGGCGCGCTCGCGCGTCGCCAGTGCGGAGCGCTGCGTCAGCGCCTGGCAGAGCGACAGCGCCATGTCGTTGGCCTCGCTGCCGCTGATGCAGAAGCGCACCGCGCCGACCCAATCCTCCTCGCCCTGGAAGGCCGACGCCATCAGATCGTCGGCGGCCTGCTCGCGGCCGACCCAGGTCCATCCCTCGTTGACGACAGGCGTATCGGCCGCGCGGCGGATCGCTTCGACCATCGCTGGATGCCGATGGCCGAGGCCGCCGCCGGTGTTGCTGCCGTCGATCAACTTGCGGCCATCCGACAGATGGAAGTAGACGCCCTCGCCGCCGACCACGGCCATCGGCGCGCTCTCGCCAGCGTTCAGCCCGGTTCGCAACAATCTGCTCATCGCAATCCCCTCACTTCGCGGCCGCGGCGCCGTAGCCGCCGCCGCCGCACATCTCGATCGTGACGAGATCGTCTTGCTGCAACACCAGGTTCGATTTGCCGTCGATGGCGACGTTCGCGCCCTGCCTGACCAGCGAGATGCGGCAGGCCTTGCCGGATTCGCCGCCCTGCATGCCCCAGGGCGCAACCACCATGCGCTCAATACAGGTGGTCAGATGCATCGAGGGCGCCAGGACGCGATAGGTGCGGACGGAGCCGTCACCGCCGCGCTGGGTACCTGCGCCGCCGGAATTCCAGCGGATGGCCTGCTGCTCGAGGCGGATCGCGTAATTCGCCTCGATCACCTCGACCGGCGTGTTCGAGGTGTTGGACAGATGCACGCGCGTCGCCGACATGCCGGCACGGTCATGCCGCGCGCCCTCGCCGCCGCCGTGGACCTCATAGAGCATCTTCCACGATCCGTTCTGCCGCGGTTCGGCGAAGAACAGCACGCCTGCGGTGGTCGCGCCGCCGGCCGACAGCCGCTCCGGGATGGTGTCCTGCATCGCGCGAAAGATCGCGTCGACGATGCGCATCGAGGTCTCGTGATTGCCGGCGGCAACCGACGCGGTCCAGCCCGGCTCCAGGATCGAGCCCGGGCGCGTGATGATGGTCAGCGGCCGCAGCGCGCCGGCGTTCTGATGCATGTCGCGCCCGCTCATGATGCGCGCGGCATAGGCAACGGCCGAGCGCGCCATGAACGGCGTCGTGTTGCAGAAGTTCGAGACGCGGTCGCAGCTCCCCGAAAGGTCGAAGGTCGCCTCGTCCCCGCGAATGGTGATCTTCACGTGAATACGCGCCGGCGCGTTGTTCACGCTGCCGTCGTCGAGATAGTCCTCGCCCTCGTAGACGCCATCCGGCAGCGCACGCAGCGCTTCGCGCATCTCGATCTCCGAGAGATCGTGCAGGCGCGACTGCGTCGCCATGAAGACGGCCTTGCCGTGCTCGCGACAGAGCTCGACGATGCGCTTCTCGCCGGCCTTGGTCGCCGCGATCTGGGCGAGCAGATCGCCCTCGCAGGATTCGGCGTCGCGGACATTGGCCTTGAGCAACTGCACGATCGGCGCGCTGATGCCGGCCGCGGTCGCGATCAGAACCGGCGGAATCCGCATCGCCTCCTGGAACGTGTCGATCGCCTTGGCAAAATAGCTGCCGGGCCAGGTGCCGCCGATGTCAGGCCAGTGCGCGAGGCTGATCGCGAAGGCCACGATCTCGCCGTCCACGAAGACCGGCCGCACGACCTTGACGTCGTTGAGATGATTGCCGCCGAGCGCGCCGACATTGTAGATCAGCACATCGCCGTCGTTGAGGCTGTCGCGCGGCACCACCTTCAGCAGTTCGGGGATGGTGTAGGCCATCGCCCCGAGATGGATCGGGATGTCGCGGCCCTGCCCGACGAGGCCACCGTGGCCGTCGGTGATCGCCGACGACAGATCGCCGGCCTCGCGCAGCAGCGGCGAGCGCGCCGAACGCGTCATCACCAGACTCATTTCCTCGGCCGCGGCCGAAAGGCCGTGCCTGATGACCTCGACGACGAATGGATCGAGCTTCATGCCGCCCTCCGCGTCAGGAACAAATTGCCGGCGGCATCAGGCTTTGCCTGCCAGCCGGGCGGCACCACTACGGTGGACCAGGCGTCCTCGATGATGGCGGGGCCGTTGACCATTTCGGTGAGCGCGGCGCGATCGATGATCGCGGTCGCGGTGTCGTGGAGGCCGTCGAACGAGCAGGTCCGCTTGCCCGTCGACACGGCCCTCACCGCGGTCGCCGGCCGGCTCACGACCGTCGTGGACGGGCGGCGCGCCTGCACGCGCACGGATTCGATGACACAAGCCTCGCCGGTCGCATAGCCGAACAGCTCATGATGCCGCGCCAGGAAATCTTTCTTCAGCTTGCCGACATCAAGCGGCAGCGTGAACGGCACCGGGATAGCGTCGTTCTGCGCCGCGTAGCGCATCATGGCGACGAGCTCGACCTGAATCTCGGCCCTCGCGACGCCGTTGGCGATCAGCGGCGCTGAAGCATCCTCGATCAGCGCCCCGATCCGGTCCGACACGCGCGCAAGGTCGATGCCGTCGAGGGCGGCGCGCAGCGTCTGCTGCTGCAGGAAGCTGAAATCGGCGGTCAGGCACCCCAGCGCCGAGAACGCACTCGACGCGCTGGGCACGACGACCTCCGCAATCCCGTAGAGATCGGCAAGGCCTGCGGCATGCATCGGGCCGCCGCCACCGAAGGCGAGCAGCGTACAGTCGCGGCCGTCGATGCCGCGCTCGACCGTGACGCGGCGAAGCGCGCGCGCCATTGTCGCATTCGCGACCTTGATGATGCCGAGCGCGGTTTCGGTCAGGCTGAGGCCCAAAGCGCGCGCGATCGGTTCGATGACGCGCTTTGCAGCTTCGATGTCGATCCCGATGCGGTCGCCGAGTTTCGTCTCGGGATTGAGATAGCCGAGCACTGCATTAGCGTCCGTGATGGTCGGCTCGGTGCCGCCGCGGCCATAGCAGGCCGGGCCCGGCTCGGAGCCGGCGCTTTCCGGCCCGACCGTCAGGCCGCCGGGACCGTTGCGCACGATCGAGCCGCCACCCGCGCCGATCGAATGAACCGCAAGCATCGGCTGGCGCAGCGGCTTGTCGCCGAGCATGCGACCGTCGGTCATTTCGGCCTGGCCGTCGACGATCAGGCAGACGTCGGTCGTGGTGCCGCCCATGTCGAACGTCAGCATCCGCGACGTGCCGAGCTGGCGCGCGATGCTGACGGAGGCCGAGACACCGGCCGCCGGACCCGACATCGCCATCACCAGCGGCCGCCGCTTCACGGCCGAGATCGGGATCATGGCACCGGCCGAATGAAACACCTGCAGGCCGGGGCCGATCGGCAGCCGCTGCTCCAGCTCGCTGAGATATTCGACCGCGATGGGCATCGCGGCCGCGTTGAACACGGTCGCCGAGGTCCGTTCGTATTCGCGCGCCTCGGGATTGACCTCGTGCGACAGCGAGACGTGGGCGACCACATTCTTAAGGCGCTCGCCCAGCATCTTCTCGTGGACGGGATTGGCATAAGCGTGGAGCAGCGCGACAGCGACGCTCTGCACGCCGCTCTCTTTCAGCCACGCCACCAGACGCTCGATCTCGGATTCGTCCAGCGCCTTCAGCACCCGCCCCTCGTGATCGAGGCGCTCGGCAAGCCCGAAGCACCGTTCGGGCGGCACCAGCGGCGGCGATTTTGGGGGAATGTCGAGACGATAGAGATCGCGGCGGCGATAGCGCGCGATCTCCAGCACGTCGGCAAATCCAGCGGTCGCGACCAGCGCCACCTTCGGCAGCCGGTTCTCGACGATGGCATTGGTGACGCGCGTGGTGCCGTGGACGAAGCGCTTGACCTCGCTCTTGCGCAGGCCCACCGCCTCGATCGCCTCCAGCATGGCCTGAACCGGCGCCTGCGGCCGCGACGGCACTTTTGCGATCCGCGCCTCGGCGGAGTCGCGGCGGATGGCGATGATGTCGGTGAAGGTGCCACCGATATCGGTGCCGACTTCCCAGTGATGTTCGGAAGAGCTCATGTGCAGGGGTCAGCTACGCTTGACGTCCGGACCGGACGCCGGGTCCTTGCCGTCCATCGCAACGTCCAATGCCAAACCGAGAGCGCTCATCATGCATCCCTTGTCATGCCACCGACTGCGAGCGTGCGACAGAGCGACTGGCTCAGGATAGGGCCAGAGTTGTCGCAAACCACTAAACCAGCACACGACCGCAGCCGCGCGCCGCGCCACCTGCTGCACGTTTTGGTGCAGGGATGCCTGCGCGGAGTGCACAAGAACGACGATCGTTCCACGCGGAGAAAGTGCAGCGCACCACGGAATCTTCGGCGCAAATCGTGACGCTCGCTGCAGCGCAATCTGACCACTCAAAATCGTCTGTCTAATTTGCAGGCGATTGAACGGCACTGCGGGATCATCAGATGCCTACGAGCTATGCACGGCCGTCGGCTCAGCTTTTCATTATTGTACGAACAGTACGGGAGGATATTGCCGGATCGGATGGTGCATTGCGGCGGCCGCTGCCGATGCACACCGCGATTCTCGCGAGCAGCGGCGCCGCATCCTCGACGTGCAGCCGCCCGTAGCCGAACACCAGGCCTTGCCGCGTCGGCTGCTCCAGGAAATTCTGCGACAAGGGCTGCACGTGGAGACCGGCCTGCTTCAGCGCTGCCGCCGCCTCGCGGTCGCTCATCCGCGCCTGCATCGCATCGGTGAACAGCGCTACCAGATGCAGGCCCGTGACGGCGGAGGACACCGTCAGATCGCCAGGCATCAGCGCCGTGATCGCATCGATCAGCGCCTTCCGCCGCTCCGCATAGAGCCGCCGCATCCCGCGCAGATGCCGCAGCAAATGCCCTTCCCGCATGAACTCCGCCAGCGCGAGCTGGCCGATGCCGGAGGTGTGGACCTCGATCCGCGCGCGGCCCTTCGAGAAGCCCTCGATGAAATGCCTGTTGGCGACCATGTAGCCGAGCCGCAGGTTCGGCATCATGATCTTCGAGAACGTGCCGAAATAGATCACCCGCCCCTCGCGATCGAGCGAGCGCAAGGACGCGATCATGCTGTCCTGGTGCCTGAACTCCGAATTGTAATCGTCCTCGATCACCCAGACGTCGTTCTTGTTGGCCCAGTCCAGCAGCTCGAGCCGCCGCTCCAGCCCCATGCTGACGCCGAGCGGATATTGATGCGACGGCGTCACGACAATCAGCTTCGCGCGCGGCGCGCGCCGGATGCCCTCGGAGACGACGAGGCCTTTGTCGTCGACCGGGATCGGAACGAGCTTTGCGCCGGCCGCCGTGAGCGCCCAGCGCGCCTCGACGAAGCCGGGTTCCTCGACCCAGACCTCGTCGCCGGGATCGAGGATCATCCGGCTGCAGAAATCCAGCGCGCCTGATGTTCCCGAGGTTACGACCACCTCTTCCGGCGAGCAAACCAGCCCGCGCACCGAGCCGAGGAAATTCGCGATCTCGCTGCGCAGGCGCGGGTGCCCTTCGGAGGGAAGATCAAGGCACTCCTGCTCTCTCGGGTTCTGCCAGGTCTGGCGCAGCAGGCGGGACCATTCCTTGAAGGGAAATGTCGAGATATCAGGCGCGCCGGGGGCGAACTCCGAAGGCCAGTTGGTCTCGTAGTCGGAGGCCAGCAGCGAGCGCCAGCGCTCCGACATATGGCCGGGCGCGGTCGCAGGCGGCGTCGCGGACGGAGACTTCGCATGCGGCGTTGCGACGGAGGCCACCATGACGCTGCCGCGCGGCGTCGATTCCAGATAGCCCTCGGCATAGAGCAGATCCCAGGCGGTCAGCACGACGGTGCGCGAGCAGCCGAGTTCCCGCGCGATCTCGCGCGAGCCCAAAAACTGCGTTCCGGCCGGAAAGACGCCGCGCAATACGCCGTCGCGGATATGGGCCGCGATCTGCAGATGCAGCGGCACGGCCGAAGTCCGGTCGATATGCATCCCCGCAAGGGAGACGCGCGGGTGCGGTTGACGGCTATTGTCCATCACGTGGCGGCGGTTGCTGGAATGGCCGGCGATCCCCGCCGGCGTCGCCTCAGGATGGGCTAGAAGCGGATTCGGGTCCAGTCTCGGCTGGCTCGGTCCTCCCGACCGTGTGGTAGGCGCGGCCGAAATAGATCAGATTGTCGGTGCAGCCGGATCTTTTGAGGGCCACGACGCGGCAGAACAGCACATCGTGCGTGCCGACATTGACGACATCAACGATCCGGCAGTCGAACGCAGCGGCACAATCGACCAGCACCGGCGCGCCGGTTGCGAGGGTCGACCAATTGGCTGCGGCAAAGCGTTCCTCGGCCGGCACCTTGCCGCCGAACAGGCGCGACAGCGGCTCATGCCGGGCCGAAAGCACGTTGACGCACGCCACCTTGTTGGTCGTCACGCCGGCATAGGCGGAGGAGCCGCGGTTGATGCAGACCAGAAGCGTCGGCGGATCGTCGGTGACGCTGCAAATCGCCGAGGCGGTAAATCCGGCGCGGCCCGCAGCTCCATCAGTCGTAACGATGCTGACGGCGGCACCGAGACAGGCCATCGCGTCGCGGTAATCCCGAGGGGCGACGTCCTCCATCGGAGCGCTCATATCTTGATGGCGGGCGCGAAGGCGAGTCCGCGCAACACCTGCGCCAGCATAGAAGCGCCGGCGGCAACATGATCGGGCTCGGCCCATTCATGCTCGACATGGCTCACACCGTCACGGCACGGGATGAAGATCATCGCGGCCGGGCAGATTTTTGCGAGATGACGGGCGTCGTGACCGGCGGCCGAGAGGATGGCCATGGCCGAATGCCCCTGCTCGCGCGCGGCTTCCGCGATGCTGGCCCGCAGGCGCGCATCGAAGGCGTTCGACGGAGCATCGACCAGGGGCGTCACCGTCACCGTGCACGGCGGGGCGCCTTGCTCACAAAGAGCCTTGATGCGCGCACCGGCCGTATCGAGCACCGCATTATCGGGATGGCGCAGATCGATGCTGAAGCTGACGCGCGACGGCACCACCGACGGTGCGTTCGGCGTGACCGTGACCCGGCCGATGGTGAATTTGATGTCGGCATCGATGCTGCCGATCTCGGCGTGAAGCGCCGTCGCCATCCGGGCAAAGGCCGCGAGCGCATCGCGCCGCTCCTGCTGCGCCAGCGTACCGGCATGGCCCTCGGCGCCCTCGACCACCACCTGAAAGGTCTTCTTGCCCTGGATGCCCGTGACAACCCCGATGGTGCAGGCAGCCGCTTCCAGCACGGGTCCCTGCTCGATGTGCAATTCGAGATAGGCTCCGGCGGCAAAGCCGAGCGGCCTGTGCGGCATATCGGGAAAGGCCTGGTGCAGACGATCGAGCGCCTCGCCGACGGTGATACCATCGGCATCGCGCGCGGCGCGGATCGTGTCGATGTCGCGCTCGCCGGTGAAGGCCTCAGAGCCCATCATGCCCGGAGCGAAGCGCGAGCCCTCCTCGTTCATCCATGCAACAACGACGACATCGCGCGCGGGCTTGTCGCCTTGCTCGACCAGCGAGACGACTGCTTCTAACGCCGCCATCACGCCGGCCGCACCGTCGAACTTGCCGCCGGTCGGCTGGCTGTCGAGATGACTGCCAAGGAGAAGCGGCGGCGCTGCGCGATCGCGGCCGGCCAGCGTCAGGAACAGGTTCCCCGCGGCATCCGTCGAAGGCGACAGATCCGCCTCGCGCGCCCAACCGATGACGCGACGCCAGGCCGCGATCTCGCCATCGCTCAAGGCCTGACGGTTGACCCCGCCGGCCGGCGTCGCGCCGATGTCCGCGAGCGCCATCAAGCGGGTCCAGAGCCGGTCGGCGTTGATCAGGGGCAGGCTCGTCATCGGCTACTTCGTGCGCATGATCTGGCCCGGCAGCGCGCGGGGATCGCGTGGCAGCCAGTATCCGGCCTCGACCTGCGCAATGAACTCGGCGAGCAGTGCGTTGAACGCCGCCGGCTCTTCGAGATTGAGCGTATGGCCGGTCTTGGGGAAGACCGAGAGGCCGCAGGCCGGAATGGTCTTCTTCAGGAAGATTCCGGGCTGGAGGCAGTGATCGTCCTCGTCGCCGACGACGACCAGCGTCGGCACCATCATGTTCTTCAGGCCATCTTCCAGATCGTAGAACGACGGCCGCCGCGCCTGGACCCCGCGCATGGTGTTGGCGGCGCCGCGATCGGAATGGGTGGCGAGACGATCGGCGAACTCCTTCCAGCCGCGAGGATCCTTGTTCTGGAACTGCACCCGGCTCGCGCCGAGCGCATAGATCTTCGAGAACTCCTTCGCGCCCTGCTTCTCGAAATTGTCGGCGACCTCGAGCGAGACGCCGCGGAAATAGTCCTCGAATTCCTTCTCGCAGCCATAGCCGGCGCCGGCCACGGTGAGCGACAACGCGCGCTCCGGCGTGCGCAGGCCGAAATGGACCGTGCAGAATCCGCCCATCGACAGTCCGACGATGTGCGCCTTGTCGATTTCGAGCGCGTCGAGCACGGCGACCGCATCGTCCGCGGCAATCGCCTGCGAATAGGCCTCCACGCTGTCAGGCACCTCCGACGGCGGATAGCCGCGCGCGGCGTAGGTGATACAGCGATGGCGCCGGCTGAAATAGCGCAGCTGCGGCTCCCAGCTGTCGTGATTGCCGCCGAATTCATGGATGAAGAGGATCGGCGTGCCCTCGCCCGCCTCCTCCACATGGAGCTTCACGCCGTCTTTCGCTGTGATCATCGTCATCGACATCGTCCCTAGAATTGCGGCGGCAAGTCGTTCAGCGTGCGCGCCTGTGCGACCATCTCCGGCAGCAGCGTGCAGAGCTTTTCGACCCAGGCTTGCGGCACGGAGGTGCTGATCTTCACGAAACGATCGCCGAAGCGCTGGGTGTGATAGGTGCCCTGGCGGATCATGATGCCCTGACGGCGATAGCATTCGACCAGCGCTTCAGGGCGGATGCCGGCCGCGATGGTCTCCAGCACCAGGAAGTTTCCGTGCGAGGGCATGATCGGCAGCGCCAGCCCTTCGATCCCGGCCGCCGCCTCCTGGATCATCGCCTTGTTGGCCCGGTCGGTGCTGCGGACCTTCTTCATCCATTCGGCCTTGACGGACAGCCCCGCCTGCGCCGCGCGCTGTGCGATGACGCTCGCACCGAGCACGCTGGTGGAGGTCTGCGCCAGTTCCTCGAACAGATCGGGCGCCGCGACGAGCGCGCCGATCCGCAAGCCCGCAAGCCCGAGCCATTTCGAAAAGCTGGTCGAGACCACCGAGCCTTTCGGAGCCACATGAAGCGCCGGCGTGTGGCCATCGGCGAAATCGCGATAGGTGCAATCGTGTACCAGCAGGGCACCGCAATCGCGCGCGATCGCGGCAAAGCTTTCGATCTCCTCACGGGTGTAGCGAATGCCGAGCGGGTTGTTGGGATCGACGAGATAGATGATCGCGGTGCGCTCATCGACATTCGCCTTCAACGCCTCCGCCGTCAGGCGGTAATTGCAGGCGGGATCGTAGATCGGAATCTCGATCACCTCGGCGCCCTGCTGGCGCGCGAACAGGCACGGCCATTTCCAGGTCGGATCGGTCGTCACCAGCGTGGTGCCCGGCTTGCAGCGCGCGCGGCAGATCATCGCCAGCGCGTTGACGCCGCCCTCGGTCACCAGGGCCTCTGCGCCCGGCGTGCCGAGATCAGCGACGATGGCGGCACGCAGCGCCTCGAAGCCGAGCGGCGGGGCATAGGCGTTGAACTCGCCCGCCTCGATCGAGCGCAGCATCGCCTCGCGGACGGCGGGATGGCTCTCGATATGGTTGGTGTTCTGGCCGAGCCAGTAGAGCCCCGGCGTCGCCGAGAGCTCGTCGAAATAGCGGTTGCGGACCAGCGCCGCGGATTGAGACCCCGACATCGACGCCTCAGATCACCGAGCCGCGCGCGGCAATGCCGCCGTCGATCGTCACCACGGTGCCCGTGATGTAGCCGGACCGCGGCGAGGACAGGAAGGCGACGAGATCGGCGACCTCCTCCGACGTCGCGGGGCGCTTGCCCGGATATTTGTCGAACAGCTCCTCCCAGCGGCTTTCGTCGCCGAGCATATCGATCGCCTTGCGCTTCATGATCTTGAGCATGCGATCGGTGGCCACCGGACCCGGATTGACCGCAACGACGCGCACGCCGTGATCGAGGCTGCGGCCGCCGAGCGCCTTGGTGAAGGACATCAGCGCGGCGTTGCCGGTCGAGCCCGCGATGTAGCTCGCGTCCCAGTTCTCACCGGAATTGCCGATGATGTTGATGATGACGCCGTCCTTGCCCTTCATCCGCGGATAGTAAAGGCGCGACAGCGTGATGTAGCCGAACACCTTGAGATCGAAGCCGCGCCGCCAGGCGGCGTCGTCGAGGATCTCCAGCGAGCCGGCCGGGATGTCGCCGGCATTGTTGATGAGGATGTCGATGTCGCCGGCCTCGGCCGCGAGCTTCTCCATCGCAGCCGTGCTCGACAGATCGAGTACATGGATCGTGATCTTCACGCCATGGCGGGCTTCGAGCTGCTTCTTGGCCTCGAGCATCGCCTCGCCGTTGCGGGCGGCGAGATGCAGATGACACCCCTCCGCGGCGAAGAGTTCGGCCACCGCAAGTCCAATTCCTTTCGACGCGCCGGTGATCAGGGCGGTCTTGTTCGTCAGCTTCAGGTCCACTCCGGGTCTCCAGGATGCAAGCTAGATATACAAGGTCTAGCAATTTGCATACCAAGAGGCCCGGGGTCATTCGAAGGCGGCGAGGAAGTCCAGAAGATTGTCGCCGAGCAGGTTGACGTGGTCGCGCATGGCGCTGTGCGCCCGCTCGGGATCATGCGCCAGGATCGCCTGCATGATCGCCTCGTGCTCGCGGACAGTGTCGGCAATCCGGTTCGGCATCCGCGTGACCCGGCGGCGATAGGCCGCCACCTGATTGCGCATCTTGCGGGTTTGATCGGCGAGGAACGAATTGCGCGAGGCCTCGTAGATCGCTTCGTGGAATTCCTGGTTGATGTCGTAAAAGACGTCGATGTCGCCGGTTTCGCCCGCAGCGACAAGCCGCTGGTGAATCTCGCCTATTTCAGCTCCCCAGGCCTGCGAGACGCGCCTTGCGGCAAGCCGGGCGCAGAGCCCCTCCAGCTCCGCCATGACCTGGAACATCTCGATCAGGGCCTGCGCCTTGATGCTGCGGACGGTCGCGCCCTGCCGACCACGGAGCTCGACCAGATTGTTGGCAGCCATCAGGCGGAACGCCTCCCGCACCGGCGTGCGCGAGACGCCGAAGCGCTGGGCGATCTCCTGCTCGTCGAGCCGGCTGCCCGGCTCGAGATGGCCGGCCGCGATCGCGCCCTCGAGCTTCTGGCGCAGGCTCTCGGCGAGGGTCATGCCCGGGCTTGCTGGAAGCGTTTCGTGCCCATTTTTCACGCGCTTGCCTCCGCTATGTGCACCAATATCCGCCATCATGTTTCTCCGATATCGATACAAGTATACAAAATGGCACTCATCTTTCAGCGAAAGGACCGGTTTTCTCGCGGAGACACCCGCAACTCCCGGCAGGTTCGCCGCCGATCTCGCAAGTCTTATGCCTGATTTGCCGGAAAATCGCACTGGCACATGAGTTGCTAAGAGATTTCAACGCGGTCCGCTTTCGTATGCGAATGGCCGCCGTCATTATACAAGGACATCCCGGTGCAGGCTGCCCGCCTTCCCAATCCCGGACCGGCCACCGAAGCCCCGCAGGCTCACCCGACGCCTGAGCCGCTGCTCGAACTGCGCGCGATCAACAAGACCTTCGGCGCCGTGGCGGCACTGTCCGGACTTCAGGCGAACGTCGCCCCGGGCGAGTTCGTCACCGTCGTCGGCCCGAGCGGCTGCGGCAAGAGCACCCTCTTCAACATCGTCGCCGGCCTCGAAGAGCCCGATGCCGGCGGCATCCTTCGTTTCGAAGGCAAGAGCTGCCATGCCGCCGACCTGCTCGGCCGCGTCTCCTTCATGCCGCAGCGGGACCTGCTGTTCCCCTGGCGCAACGTGGTGGACAACGCCATCCTCGCGCTCGAGGTCGAGGGCATGCCACGCGACCAGGCCCGCGCCAAGGCGCTCAAGATGCTGCCCGAGTTCGGCCTCGCCGGTTTCGAGAAGCAGTATCCCAATCAATTGTCGGGCGGCATGCGCCAGCGCGTCGCCCTGATGCGCACCTTCCTGTTCGAACGCGACCTGATGCTGCTGGACGAGCCGTTCGGCGCGCTCGACGCGTTGACGCGGGCGATGATGCAGCGCTGGCTGCTCGACGTCTGGCAGAAATACCGCCGCACCATCCTCTTCATCACCCACGACGTCGACGAGGCGATCTTTCTCGGCGACCGCGTGCTGGTCATGACGGCACGCCCCGGCTCGGTGAAGCTCGAACAGGTCGTCGATCTTCCGCGGCCGCGCCGGCCCGAGATCGTCACCTCTCCCGAATTCGTGCGCCTCAAGCGCACGCTGCTCGATGCGATCGAGGAGGAAAGCATGAAATCGTTCCAATCCTCCATCGCGCAGGAGAAATCGCAGTGAACGCAATGCCAGCGAGAGAACCGCGCGGGATCGATCCGGCCGAGTGGGATGCCCGCATCAAGCTCGCGGCCTGCTATCGCATGGTCGCCAGGCTCGGGATGGACGACCTGATCTACAATCACATCTCCTTGCGCGTTCCCGGCCACGACGATCAATTCCTCATCAATCCCTATGGATTGCTGTTCGACGAGATCACCGCGTCGAGCCTCGTCAAGATCGACACTGAGGGTAACAAGCTCGACGACGCGCCCCAGGCCGTCAACGTCGCGGCCTTCGTGATCCATGCCGCGATCCACACCTCGAACCACGACGCGGCCTGCGTGCTGCACACCCATTCCGACGCGAGCGTTGCGGTCTCCGGGCAGGAGAAGGGCCTACTGCCGCTCAGCCAGTTCGCCATGCGCTTCTACGAGCGCCAGGCCTTCCACGATTACGAAGGCGTTGCCATCGACCTCGACGAACAGGCGCGCGTCGTGCGCGATCTCGGCCCGCACAAGGTGATGTTGATGCGCAACCACGGCATCCTCACCGTTGGCCGGACACCGGGCGAAGCCTTCATGCTGCTCTATTATTTCGAGCGCGCCGCGCGGATCCAGCTCCAGATGCAGGCGGCGGCCGCGGCCGGCGCCAAGCTGGTGATGCCGCCGCACGAGGTCTGCGACAAGGCCGCCCGCCAGTTCTGGGAGTTGCAGGGCGACATCCTCGTGCCCGGCGAACGCGAATGGCCTGCGCTGATGCGCCAGCTCGACCGCACCGATCCATCCTATCGCAATTGATTTCATCCTCTGGAGCATGACCATGTTGAGCCGTCGCCACGCCCTCTCCGTCCTCTCCGCCGTCGCACTGGCGACCGGCTCGCTGGTCACGGCCGCGCCCGCAGCCGAATTGCAGAAGGCGAGCCTGCGCCTGAAATGGCTGCCGCAGGCACAGTTCGCCGGCTTCTACGTCGCAGCCGCCAAGGGCTACTACAAGGCCGAGGGCATCGACCTCACCATCAATCCCGGCGGGCCTAACTTGCTGACCGAAAACCTGGTCGCGACCGGCGCCGACACGTTCGGCCTGTCCGGCGGCACCGACAGCGTGTTCGCGGCGCGCGACAAGGGACTGCCGATCGTCTGCATCGGCGTGTCGCACCAGATCACGCCCTTCATCTTCGTCACCCGCAAGGACGGGCCGGTGAAGACGATCCAGGACTTCAAGGGCAAGACCGTCACCACCTGGTTTACCGGCGCCAACCACGTGCTCAACGGCATGCTCGCCAAGGAAGGCATCAAGCCGGACGAATTGAAGATCCAGCCACAGCAGGTGTCGGTGACGCCGTTCGTGGACGGCAGCGTCGATGTGGTCACCGCGACCTATTACAACGAGTTCTACACCATCCAGTCGCGCATGCCGAAGGACAACCTGAAGACCTTCGTCGCCGAGGATTACGGCATCACATTCCCGCGCGACACGCTGATCGTGGCCGAGGCGACCGCCAAGGAGAAGCCGGAGCTCGTCAAGGCCTTCCTGCGCGCCTCGCTGAAGGGCTGGAAGGATGCGTTCTCCGATCCCAAGGGCGCCGTCGACACCGTGATGGCCGTAGCTCCGACGCTCGATCGCGCGCAGCAGGAGTTCATGCTCACCGAGGTCAAGCGCCTGATGACGGCAGGCGCGGCAGCCAAGAACGGCATGTTCTGGATTGATGCTGACGCGGTCAAGACTGCGCATGATTTCTTCCTCAAGTATGGCGTGATCTCCAAGCCGGTCGATCTCGCCGCAGCCTATGACGCCAGCTTCATCCAGAGCGTCCCGGCGGCGGACCGGCTGCCGTGAGCAGCCCTGCGGCGACATCGCTGGGTGAAGGCCGCGCGGCTGCGCGGCCCATCGCCATGCCGGATTCGCTGCGCAAGCTGATCCGGCTCGTGCTCGGCCTCGCCATCGCGGCGGTGATCTGGGAAGGCGCTGTGCTGCTGTTCGGCATCCGCCCCTATTATTTGCCGCGCCTCAGCACGATCCTGATGGCGATGGCGGCAACGCCCCGCGCCTATGTCGACGGCTTCCTGCGGACCCTCGCCGAGACGCTGATCGGCTTCGCCTCCGGCGGCGCGTTCGGCGTGCTCATGGGCGTCGTGTTCTTCCGCGTCCGCGCACTGCGCGAGATGATCTTCCCGATCTTCGTGGTGTCGCAGACCATTCCGGTCATCGCCTTCGGTGCGCTGGTCGTGCTCTGGTTCGGCAATACGCTGCTCGCCAAGGCGATCATCGCGTTCTACCTGACCTTCTTTCCCGTGACGGTGAACACGCTGCTGGGCCTCGAGACCGTCGATCCCAAGCAGGTCGACTTGATGCGCAGCTTTGGCGCCTCCAACCGGCAGCTCCTGCTGCGCCTGCAGCTTCCGACCGCCTTGCCGCAGATCTTCGTGGCGCTGCGGCTCGCGGCATCGCTGAGCCTTGTCGGCGCGATCGTCGGCGAGTGGTTCGGCGACACCACCGGGCTCGGCGTGCTGCTACTCCAGGCCATGTTCACCGAGAACGTCGTCGCGATCTGGGCCGCCCTGCTCGCCGCCGCCCTGCTCGGCACCAGCTTCTATGCCGTGGTTGCCGCGGTCGAGCGTCACCTCGTGTTCTGGAGCGCCGAGCAATGAGCTGCGCGCTCGCCTCCCCCTCGCTCGCCGTCCAGCGCGGCATTCTCGGCGCCGTCCTCCTGATCGCATGCTGGGAAGGCACGGCGCGCGGGCTGCATCTGCCGGCCTATGTGCTCCCCGCCGTCAGCGACATCCTCGTCGGTCTCTGGTCCAAGCGTGCAATCCTCATCGACGCCGCCGGCTACACCCTGCTCGAGGCGCTGGCGGGCTACGGGCTCGGCTGCCTGATCGGTATCGGCCTTGCCGTCGCCATCGCCCTGGTGCCGGCGCTTCGCGCAGCGATCCTGCCGCTCGCGACCGCGATCAATTCGGTGCCCGTGGTCGGCTATTCGCCGCTGATCCTGCTCTGGTTCGGCATCGGCGTCAGCTCGAAGATCGTGATGGTGGCGATGGCGGTGAGCTTCACCATCCTGCTGTCGATGCTGGCCGGGCTCGATCGCGTCGATCGCCGCGCCGTCGACCTCATGAAGAGTTTTGGCGCGAGCCGCTTCGGCGTGCTGTGGCGCCTGCGGCTGCCGACCGCGCTGCCGCTGCTGCTGGCCGGCATGCGCGTCTCGACGGTGCGCAGCGTGATCGTGGCGATCGTTACCGAGATGCTCGGCGCGCATGGCGGGCTCGGCTGGGTGATCTATCAGGCCGTGCTCCAGATCGACTTCGTCCAGGTCTGGTCGGCGATCTTCGTCGCCTCCGCCGCGAGCCTCGCCTTCTTCGGCCTGATCGGCTTCCTCGAACGCAAGCTCCTGTTCTGGACATGACGCCAGGAAACACACAATGAAACGACAGATGCATCTCGGGCTGTTCATCCTGGGCACCGGCAGCCATGTCGCGGGCTGGCGCTATCCCGGCGCAGTCGACAGCTTCCAGGATTTTGCTGCGATCCAGGAGATCGGCCGCACCGCCGAGCGCGGCAAGTTCGACCTGATCTTCATGGGCGACAATCTCTACGCCGATGCCGCCGCCCATCCCTCCTACACGCTGCGGCTGGAGCCGCTGACCATGCTGGCCGCGCTCGCGACCTCGACCAGCCATATCGGCCTCGGCGCGACCGTCTCCACCACCTACAGCGATCCGTTCTCGGTCGCGCGCGTGTTCGCGTCGCTCGATCACATTTCGAAAGGCCGCGCTGCGTGGAATGCGGTGACGACGGCCAATCCGGCGACGGCCGCAAATTTCGGCACCACCCATCCCGACCATGCCCGGCGCTACGAGATGGCCGGCGAGTTCCTCGACGTCGTCAAGGGCCTGTGGGACGGCTGGGCCGACGATGCCATCGTCGCCGACCGCGCCAGCGGCCTCTACATCGATCCGGCAAAGCTCCGCCCGATCGACCATGACGGCGCGTTCTTCAAGGTGAAGGGTCCGCTCAACATCGGCCGCAGCCCGCAGGGCCGTCCCGTCGTGCTCCAGGCCGGCGGCTCCGAGGCCGGACAATCGCTCGCTGCGCGCACGTCCGACATCGTATTCTCCGTGGTGCAGGACATCGAGGAGGCCAAGGCCGGCTACGCGTCACTGAAGACACGCCTGCCCTCATTCGGCCGCAGACCTGAGGACGTCACCGTGCTGCCGGGCGTGATGCCCGTTGTCGGCCGCACCGACAAGGAGGCGTTCGAGAAGCTCAACACGCTGCAGAGCTTCGTCAGTGGCAGCAATGCGCTCGCGATCCTGTCCGACCGTTTCGGGCGCGACATGTCGGCCTACGATCTCGACGGGCCGATCCCTGACATCGCACCGTCGGACAGCTATCACAGCTTCGCCAGCGTCATGCTTGCCAAGGGCCGTCGCGAGAACATGACGCTGCGCGACCTCTATAATCTCACCGCCGCCGCCCGCGGCCATTGGGTGCTGTGCGGCTCCGCCGAACGGATCGCCGACACGCTCCAGCTCTGGTTCGAAGAGCATGCCGCCGACGGCTTCAACGTCATGCCGCCCTATTTCCACGAAGGGTTCGAGGACTTCGTCCAGCTCGTGGTGCCGATCCTGCAGGAGCGCGGGCTGTTCCGCGCCGACTATGAGGGCACGACGTTGCGCGATCATCTCGGCCTCGCGCGGCCGGCCAATCCATTCTTCGCGGCCTAAAGCGCGCCAGCGCTTCGCAGCGCCTGTTCGAGCGAGCGCAACTCGTCCGGTGTGGCCGGCGGCTGCGGCGGTCGCGTCGCGTCGCATGACAGACGCCCGAGCAGTTTCAGGCAGGCCTTGAGCCGCACCGTCGCACGCCCGCCCGGCGCATCGCGGTAGATCGCGACCGCAAGCGGATACAGTTTCTCGTGCGCCGCGCGCGCCCGCTCCCAATCGCCGGCCTCCGCTGCGGTCCAGAGGCTGACTACGAACTCCGGCACCACGCAGGCGAGGCTGACCTGGCTGCCGGCCGAGCCGACGAGGTAGCTCGTCAGCAGATGTTCGTCGCCGGAGCCGAGCACGACGAACTCCGGCCGCAGCTTGCGGATCAGCCGCAGATTCTGCTCGTAAGCCGCGACCTCCCAGCTGCCCTCCTTGATCGCGACGAAGCGAGGGTCGGCGACAAGTCGCTCCAGAAGCCGCGGCGCATAGGCCATCGCGCCCGCACCAACCGGCGCGGCGTAGAGCATCAACGGCAGCGTCGTGGCATCGCGGATATGGCGGTGATGTTCGATGACGCAGTCGTCGGCGTGACCGAGCGCCCAGCTGTTGGGCGGAAACACCAGCAGCCCGTCCGCACCCGCCTGCTCCAGCGTGGCCGCCTCTCGCGCGGCCTCCAGGCTGGATTCATGATTGACGCCGGAAACAATCAGGCAGTCTTTCGGAGCGTGCTCGCGCGCCAGCTCCACCACCCGCCGCTTTTCCGCGAGCGACAGAACAAAGTTCTCGCCGGCATGGCCGTTGACCAGCAACCCGTTGATGCCGGGCGCGGAGGCGACCGAAGCGAGATGCGCGGCGAGCTTCGGCTCGTCGATCCCGAAGTCAGGCGACATCGGCACGATCGTGGCGGCATGAATGCCGCGAAGGCGATCGCCGAATGCGCGGGTCCCGACCGACATCGGCTAGTGAATGATCTGGTCGAGGAACGTCCGCGCCCGCTCCGACTTCGGATTGCTGAAGAACTCCACCGGCGCGGCCTGCTCGACGACCTTGCCGTCGTTCATGAACACGATGCGATCGGCGACCTCGCGGGCAAAGCCCATCTCGTGGGTCACGCACAGCATGGTCATGCCCTCTTCCGCCAGCTTCTTCATGGTCTCCAGCACTTCCTTGACCATTTCGGGGTCGAGCGCGGAGGTCGGCTCGTCGAACAGCATGATCTTCGGCCGCATGCACAGGGCGCGCGCGATGGCGACGCGCTGCTGCTGGCCGCCCGAGAGTTGCCCGGGGAATTTCTCGGCCTGGTCGGGAATCCTGACCTTGGTGAGGAAATGCATGGCGAGGTCCTTCGCCTCGGCTTCCGTCATGGCGTTGACGGTCATCGGCGCCAGGATGCAGTTCTCCAGCACCGTCATGTGCGGGAACAGGTTGAAGCTCTGGAACACCATGCCGGTGTCCCGCCTGATCGCATCGATATTCTTGCGCTGATGGTCGAGCTCGACGCCGTTGACGTAGATCAGGCCCTCGTCGTGCTTCTCGATGTGGTTGATGCAGCGGATGAGCGTCGACTTGCCCGAGCCGGAGGGCCCGCAGACCACGATCTTTTCGCCCTTGGCGACCTTGAGATCGATCTGGTCGAGCGCAGTGAAGTCGCCATAGTGCTTGTAGACGGCTTCCATGCGAACCGCCGGGATATCGCGCAGCTGCGACTCCACCATTGCGCTCTCGACGCCGCCATTCGTGGCCATCGACATCTCGCTCATGCCCTCGCCTCCACGCTCGCCTGTGCCTGTGCAACCGGCGCCCTTGCCGCGACCCGCCGGGATTTCGCGGCGCTCGACCGGCCAAAATGCTTCTCGAGCCGGCGCTGGATCGCATCCCAGACCGAGGTGAGGATCAGATAGTACGCCGTTGCCGCGGCATAGACCTCGAGGATCTGGAAATGCTCCTGCATCAGCATGTCGCTGCGGCGCATGAGCTCCTCCACCGAGATCACCGAGGCGAGCGAGGTCGCCTTCAGCAACGAATTGATGGAATTTCCGAGCGGCGGGATCATCAGCCGGAACGCCTGCGGCAGCGTCACGCGACGGAACGTCACCCAGGGCGACAGGCTGAGCGCCCAGGCAGCTTCGCGCTGCCCCGCCGAGACCGCCATGAAGCCGCTGCGCACGATCTCGGCGAGATAGGCGGCCTCGTTGAGGATCAGGCCGACGAGCGCACAGGTGATCACCGAGAACTTGATCCCGAGCTGCGGTAAGCCGCTGTAGATCACCACGAGCTGGATCAGCAGCGGCGTGCCGCGGAAGAACCAGATGTAGAAGCGCGAGAAGCCGGACAATACCGGATTGGACGACATGCGCATCAACGCGATGCCCATGCCGAGGATCAATCCGCCGATGACCGCCGCCACCGTCAAGCCGATGGTGACGAGCACTCCCTTCATCAGGAAGTAGTTGAAGAAGTAGCTGACGGCGGCCGTCGGACTGAAATGGCTCATCGGCTCGTCTCCGTAGGTATCAGGCCGGACCGGGGCCGGCGATCGCGAGCGGCTGGTCGGCCGGCATGCTGGTCAGGCCGAACTTGTCGAACAGCTTCTGATAAAAGCCGTCGGCACGCATCGTGTTGAGCGCCTTGACGACGGTATCGGCCACCGTCTTGTTGCGGAAGCCGAGCGTGGTCCGCGCCGTGCCGAGCCCGCTCAAAACTTCCTTCACGCGGCCGCGGCCGACGAGATCGCGCGCCACGCTGTCGACGAGCAGCGCGTTGTCGACCTGGCCCGCGAGCAGCGCGCTGACGACGTTGGTCGCGGTCGGGAACGTGCGCATCTCGATGGCCGGGCCGCCCTTCGCCACGTTGGTATCGCTGAGCTTCTTGAGCCAATTCATCTGGTAGGTGCTGACCTCGACCGCGGATGTTTTTCCGATCAGGTCAGACTCGGTAGCAATTTTTGTGCCGCTATCCGGTGCAACCACGACCGAAATGGCCTGGATGGAATAGGGCACCATGTACATCAGCTTCGAACGTTCCTCGGTCCAGAACATGCCGGTGTTGATACCGTCGATGCGGCCCGCGCCCATGGCCGGGATCATCGCCGGAAAATCCATCCGGACGAGTTCGACCGGAAGACACAACCGCTTGCCGAGCTCGGCAGCGAGTTCCACGTTGAGGCCCTGCAACTGGCCGTCCTTGTCGACGAATTGCTGCGGCGGGTTGGTCGGGTTGATCGAGAGCTGCAATTTCCCCGGCGCGATCAGATCGCTGTCGGCGATCGCCGGCGCACATGCGGCATGCGCCGCATGGGATGCGAGAACGAGTGCGGCAGCGGCACTCAAGCGAAGCAGTGTCGAGAACATGTTGTACCTCCAGTAAGACGCCAATGACCGATGCAATTCCTCGCCCGGCTTTCCCCCTCAACGTTCTTGGATGCCGCCGGCCGGATCTTTCGACACGGCAGGCTGCATCATCATCGATCCCCTCAGGCCGGTCCCGACATCGGCTTGAGCTGGATGCGCATGAAATTCTTCACCAGGGATTCGAACGGACCGAATCCCTTCACCTTCAGAAACTCGGGCGTCTCGAACGCCCACCGTCCCGCGACCTCGTACATGGCCGCGTATTTCGGGCCCTCGCCGACCGAGACGAAGCGCTTGGCCGACAGCCAGCCGGGACAGGCGAGCAGATCGGGAAAATGCCGCTGCTCGTACCAGGCGTTGAACGCAGCCTCGTGCTCGGGATCGATGTCGACCCGCACGATGTGGATGAAGGCTTCGTCCGCCATGGCTGCGTCCCTCATCCCACCCTGATGTCGCCGGCCGCGCGCGCCGCGCCGACGGTGGTTGCGATGGAGTCGCACAGCGCCGGCAGGACCGGCAGCAGCGGCGGCCGCGGATCGGCGTTGCCGATCAGGCCGAGTGCCTTGAGTCCGACCTTCATCCGCGTGTGCATGTCCATGATCGGCGCCGGGCCGTAGATCGCCCGGACGATCGGATAGAGCCGTTCGTTGGTGGCGCGCATCGCCTTGAGATCGTCGGCGAGCGATGCCTGCCACAGCTCCGCGAACAGATGCGGCGCCAGACTGACAAGCCCCGAGAGAATGCCGTCGCCTCCGACCGCGAGCTGCGGCAGGAACCAGTTGAAGTTCGACGGCAGGATCGCGACCGACGGGTCGGCCTGCTTCACCGCGCGGCGGTTCTCGTCATAGGCCAGCATGGTATCGCTGCCTTCCTTGATGGCGATCACGCTATCGAGGGCTGCGAGCTTCGCAAGCGTCTCCGGCGAATAGCCGAAGCCCGACGCGAGCGGATACTGGAAGATCGACACGGGGATCGCGATGGCCGAGCTGACCGCCTGCACGAAGGCCACCGGCGCGCGCGAGGTCGCCGATGCACCGCCGCCAAGCGGCGCCGGCGGGAACAGCACGGCACAGTCGGCTCCGGCCGCCTCGGCCTGCTGCGCTTGATGGATCGCTTCCGCGGTGGAATGCGCGATGATGCCGGAAAGCAGCGGCTTGCCGCCGATCTGCCGGCGCGTCCGCTCGATCACCGCGCGGCGTTCGTCCTCCGAGAGCGATCCGCCTTCGCCGGCATGGCCGTTGACGAACACCGCCGCGATCCCGTCGGGACAGGCGCAGTAGTCGAGAACCCGGGCATAGCCGTCCCAGTCGATCGAGCTGTCGTCCCTGAAGGGCAGCACGGTCGCGACCGTGACGCCGCGCAGATCAGGTTTTGTCATCGGCTTGCTCATGACGGTTTCCGCCGCGGGAATTTCAGGCTCGCCCGCGCCTTCAGCACTTCGAGGCCGCCCTCGTTGCGGGCGCTGGCCTCCCAGATGATGGTGCGGGTCTCGTCGTGCTGCTCGGCGATCCAGACGTCGAAGGTGAGCGTATCGCCGTAGAACACCGGCCCGGTGAACCAGAAGCGGTCCTCCACCGACACGCCGATGGTGCCCACCAGCTCGCTGGTGAGGATGCTGGTGCAGAGGCCGGCGACCATGATCCCCGGCGCCAGCCTGCGGCCGAAGCGCGTCGCGCCGGCATAGATCTCGTCGACATGAACGGGGCCGAAATCGCCGGTCGCGGCGATATAGAGCGCGCCATCCGCCTCGGTGATGGTCTTGCTCAGGCTGACCCTGTCGTTCACCTTCAGATCGTCGAAGGATTTTGGCTCGTACATGGCTCAGACCTTGGCAAAGGGAACCAGCGTCGCGGTGCCGTCGATCACGGTCGTCCCCGACGGCGACAACGTGCAGGTGACCCGGCAGGTCGCCTCCTCGCCTGCGACCGAGACGATCTCGGCCCTGGCCTCGACGGACTCGCCGACAATCACCGGCGCCGCAAAATTCAGCGCAATGCTGCCGATCCGCCGCGTCGGCCCGCCGAGCTGGCTGAGGCAGGTGGTGGCGAGACCGCCGACCGCGAGCTCGAAGGCGACCATGTTGGCGGCGCCCGCCTTTTTGGCGCGGACGGCATCGACATAGAGACCGCCGAGATTGCCGCTGATGCCGGTGAACATGGCCTGTTCGGCGACCGTCATGGTCTTGCGAAAGGCGAAGGCGGCGCCGGGATTGAGAGGTGTGTGAGACATCGGTCGTTCCCTAGAGCTGCAAGCCGTTCTTGATGGTGCTGCGTGCAACCAGCATGCGGTGGATTTCGGAGGTGCCGTCATAGATGCGGGTGACGCGGGCGTCGCGATACATGCGCTCCAGTGGCAGGTCCTTGCTGAAGCCCATGCCGCCGAACACCTGGATGGCGCGGTCGACCACCCGGCCCTGCATCTCGGAGGCCGCGACCTTGATCATCGAGACCTTGTCGCGCGCATCCCGCCCCTGATCGATGTCCCAGGCTGCGTTCATCACCATCATCTTGACGCCGTAGATCTCGGTCGCGGAATCGGCGATCAGCTTCTGCACCATCTGGAAATCGCCGATCAGTTGGCCGAACTGGCGCCGCTCGCCGGCGTGCTTGCGCATCATCTCCAGCGCCCGCTGCGCCATGCCGACGGCGCGCGCGCCGATATGGGCAAGGCGGATCTGCAGCACGCTCTGCATGATCAGCTTGAAGCCGCCGCCGACCTCACCGAGCACGGCCGCCTTCGGAATGCGGCAATCCTCGAAGCTCAGCTCGGCATGACCGTAGCCGCGATGACCCATCATCGGCTGGGTGCGCGCGACCTTGAAGCCGGGCGTGCCGCGATCGACCAGGAACAGCGTGATGCCGCCCCGCGCCCGCTTGTCCTTGTCGGTGAGCGCCATCAGGATGACGTAGTCGGCGATGTCGCCGTCGCTGATGAAGTGCTTTGTGCCGTTGAGCACCCACTCGTCGCCATCGAGATGGGCCGTGGTGCTGATCGACGCGGCATCGGACCCCGCGCCCGGCTCGGTGATCGCCATAGCGCAGATCTTGTCGCCCTTCACCGTCGGCAACAAATAGCGCTCGACCTGGTCGCCCTTGCAGGCCATCAGCATCGGATAGACCTGGCCGAATACGCGGCGGATCAGCGCATCGGAGGTCTTGCCGAATTCTTCCTCGACAAGGCAGTGCTCGACGCAGGACAGCCCGCCGCCGCCGACGTCAGTCGGCATGTTCATGGCGTAAAGGCCGAGCTTCTGCGCCTTGGCCTTGGTGGTCGCCAAAGCGTCGGGCGGCACCTTTGCGGTCTGTTCCACCACGTCCTCGAGCGGCTGCACTTCCGTCTCGACGAAGCGGCGGACGGTATCGACCAGGAGGCGGGTATCCTCGGGCAGCGAAAAATCGATCATCGCGCCACCCCCACGGCCTTGCCGGCGATCATCGCGTCAATGTCGGCAGCGCCGTAACCGATCTCGCCGAGCACCTCGCGCGTCTGCGCGCCCAGCCGTTGCGGCACCAGCCGCACCTCCGGCGTCTGGCCGTCATAGCGCGCGGGATGGGCGACCATCCGGATCGGTGCGCCGCCCGCACTCTCGGCGCTCTTGAAGGCGCCGAGGTGGCTGAGCTGCGGATCGGACACGAGGTCGCTATAATCCTGCACCGGCGCGTGCCAGACGCGCGCAGCCTCCAGCGAAGGCAACCAGTCGGCCGTCGACTTTTGCTTCAGGCTGGCCGCAACGATCCGCGTGATCTCCTCGCGCTTCGAAAAACTGTCGGTCTCGCCGAACTGCTTCAGCTCCTCGCTGTCGAGCGCGATCGCCAGCGCCTTGGGCGCGGCCATCGAGATGGCGAGATGACCATCGGCCGTGGCGTGAACACCGTAGGGGCCGGGACTGAACCAGGCGGCGATGCCGGCCGGACCACGCGGCGTCGGCGACGGCGCGCCGTTCAGCCAGGCCGTCAGCGGTTCGACCTGGAGATCGATCGCGGCCTGAAAGAGGTTGACCTCGACGAGCTGGCCCTTGCCGGTCTTCGTCCGCGCGAACAGAGCGGCGAGGATGCTCATGGCATAGAGCGAGGCGGCGTGCTGATCGACGATGACGGCACCGACCGCGGTCGGCTCGCCATCGGCCCGCCCGGTGCGCATGGCAAGGCCCGACATCGCCTGCAGCAGCAGGTCCTGGCCGGGACGATCCTTGTACGGCCCGTCCGATCCGAAGCCGGTTGCGACCGCATAGATCAGGCCGGGGTTGATCGCCTTCAGCGTCTCATAGCCGAGGCCGAGCTTGGCCATGGTGCCGGGCCGGAAATTCTCCATCACGACGTCGGATGTCGCGACCAGCTTCTTCACGGCGGCGATGCCGTCGGGATGCTTGAGATCGACCGCGATGCTGCGCTTGTTGCGCCCGGTCGCCAGGTGATTGACGCTGTCGCCTGCGACGAAATGATTGGCGACCGCCCAGTTGCGCTGGAACGCGCCCTCGATCGGCTCGACCGCGATGACGTCGGCGCCGAGATCGGCGAGCGTCTGCGCGGCGAGCGGTCCCGCGAGGTAATGATTGAAGCTGAGAATTTTGACGCCGTCGAGCAGGTTCATGCATTCACACCATGCTGGCGCTTGGGCTTTCGCATTCGCAAATGCTGCGGCCATCGCGCGATGTCGTTGCGTGAAGCGTAAGCTGGCGCCTGAACCATCGACAACATCGCCATCAATTATTTTCCGCGCGAGGTTGATAACCGAAAGCTATGATGCACATTGTCAACGCTCATCCATGACCGGACCGACCTGATGAATCTTCGACAGCTTGAAATCCTGCGCGCCGTGATGCGCACGCGATCCACGGTCGCGGCGGCGAAGGATCTCGGCATGTCGCAGCCGGCCGTCAGCAACGCCATCAAGCATGCGGAGACCGCGCTCGGCTTCCTGCTGTTCGACCGCGTCAACAAGCGCATGATCCCGACGCAGGAGGCGCAGATCCTGCTCGCCGAGGCCGAGCCGCTGTTCCTGATGCAGGACCTGATCAGCCAGACGGCCGCGCATCTGCGCGCCGGGCGCAAGGGCCGGATGCGGATCGTCGCGACCTCGGAGCTGTCGGAATCGCTGCTGCCGCAGGTGGTCGCGCGCTTCAGCCGCGATCATGGCGGCGTCGAGATTTCGCTGGAGACGCAGCGGCTCGACGATCTGCTGGAATATGTCGAGACCGGCATCGTCGACATCGGCTTCGCCATGGAGCCGCATCCGCGCCCGACGCTCGACTATCTGCCGCTGGCGCAACTCGACATGGTCTGTGCCTGCCCCGCCGACAGCCCGCTGGCGCAATTGAGCTTCGTCAGCCCGACCGACCTGCGCGAGACGCCGCTGATCAACGCCCGCACCTCGAGCCGCATCAGCAGCCTGATCCAGGAGGCGTTTCGCCGCAGCGCGGTCAACTTCGCCCCCGCCATCGACGTGCGCTTCATGAACGTTGCCGGGCATTTCGTCGAGGAAGGCCTCGGCGTGACCATCATGGACGAGCTGACGGCGTCCTCCAAGCGCTACAGCCGCCTCAAAAGCGTGGCGTTCAAGCCGAGGACGGAGGTCACAATATCCGCCATCGTGCCGGCCGGCCGCATGCAACAGCGGCTGACGCAATCCCTGATCAAGCATGCGCGCGAGGAAATCGCGGCCCGGATTGCGGCGGCGCGGCAGTGATGCGGTCATGCGCTCGCCCGCGATAATGCAGCGGCGCGCCATGCCAGGTCGAAGCGCTTGACGAGGGCCAGCGCGGCCGCATCCTGCGCGGCCGGCAGCGGCAGCCGCGGCGGCCGCGGATGGCCGACCGCAAGACCCATATGGCCGAGCAGCGCCTTGCTGCCGGCGACATAGGCCTGACCGCCGACGAATTCGATCACGGGCAGGTATTTCAGGTAGAGCTCGCGCGCCTCCTTGATCGCACCCTGATCGGCAACCAGGCTGAAGATGCGCGCCATCTCGGACGGCACGACGTTGGAGGCGACCGCCACCCAGCCCTGCGCGCCCTCGACGAAGGATTCGAAGCCGAGGATGCCGCCGAACACGGTCATCCTGTCGCCGCAGAGGCGGATGATGTCGCGCACCCGCGTCACCTCTAGCGTCGACTCCTTGATATAGAGGCAGTTGTCGATCTCGGCGATGCGCGCCACCAGCGGCGGCTTGAGATCGACATTGGCGGTCGCCGGGTTGTTGTAGACCATGATCGGCAAGGAGATCGCATCCGCCACCGTCTTGTAGTGGTGGACGAGTTCGTCGTCGGTCGGCGTCGAATAGAACGGCGGAATGATCATCACGCCGTCCGCGCCCAATTTTTCGGCACGGCGACTGAGACGCACCACCTCGCGCGTATCTTCCGCGCCGGTGCCGATCAGAACGGGCACGCGCCCCGCGGCCTGCTCGATGACGACCTCGGCAACCAGCGCCTTCTCATCATCGTCGAGCGAGAGGAATTCGCCGGTCGAGCCGAGCGGGATCAAGCCGTGAATGCCCGCCTCGATCTGCCAGTCCACGAAGGCGCGCAACGCCGCGACATCGACCTCGCCGGCGGCCGTGAACGGAGTGATCATGACGGTGTAGGTGCCGCGAAACGTCTTCATCAGGAAACTGCCGGGAATTCAGGTGAATGGAGCGGGCGGGAGCCGCCTGCGGAATATCCGCATCTTTTCTGCAAACGATTGCGAAACTGGCTCTGCATTGGGCAACACCATCCATTTTTTGAGCTTGATCCGCGTAGAATTAGCTCTTAGCTTTTTGCAATCGTTTGCAGTCTATCGGCAGGTTTGATGAGCGTCACGCTCAAAGATGTGGCACAGGCGGCCCGCGTTTCGGTCAGCACTGCTTCCCGAGCTCTGACGGGAACCGGGCTGACGAGTGAGCGCACGCGGCAACGCCTGACGCGCATCGCGCGCGAGCTCGGTTACCGGCCGAACCCGATCGCGCGCGGATTGAAGACTGGGCAGTCGCGGCTCGTTGCGCTGCTGGTCCACAATCTCACCAACGCCTCGTTCCAGGTGATGGCCGAAGTGGTGCAGGCGCGCCTCAAGGCGCTGGGTTATCAGATGCTTCTGTGCATCGGCGGCGATGATGCGGAGCAGGAGAGCGACACCCTCACCACGCTGGTCGACCATCGCATCGACGGATTGATCGTCGTTCCCACCGGCAAGAACGGCGCCCAGCTCGAGGCGCTGGCAAAGGACGTCCCGATCGTCTGCCTGGTGCGGCGCGATGACGCAACGGATCTGGAGACCGTGCTCGCGGACGATCCGCAAGGTGCCTATCTCGGCACGCGCCATCTGATCGAGCTCGGGCACAAGCGCATCGGGCTGATCGTCGGCCGTCAGGACACCACATCCGGCCGCGAGCGACTGTCCGGCTATGTCCGCGCGCTGCGCGAAGCCGGCATCGCCAAGGACGACACATTGATTCACGCGGGCCATTTCGTGCCCGAGACCGGCGCGACCTGCGCCCGCAAGCTGCTCGACCTGCCCCGCCCGCCCAGCGCGATCTTCGTCGCCAATCACGAGGCGACGCTCGGCGTGCTGCGCGTCACGGCGGAGCGGAACATCGCCATCCCCGCCGATCTCTCGCTGCTCTGCTACGAGGACATGCCCTGGTTCGAATGGCATCGCCCGGCGATCAGCATCGTCGACAACGGCGCGCGCGATCTCGCCAATCTCGCCGTCGACAGGCTGCTGCATCGCATGGATGCCAAAGGCAACGGCAATGACGGCGTCCGCGAATATCGCGTCGGTGCGCGCCTGGTGCAGCGCGATTCCTGCCGCCAGTACGAGCCCACAAGCAACGGAAGGGGCGGCAAGTCCAAGCCGCCCGCCTCGAAATCCAAATCATCTGCGGCCAAGTCCGCGAAGGTCTGATCGATGCCCTATGTCGAAGTGCTCGCCCCGCAAGTTCCGTCCCAGCGCAAGGCCGCGCTGGCGCGGGCCGTGACCGACGGCCTGATGTCGGCGTTCGGCGTGACCGCCGACACGGTCACGCTCTATTTCCTGCCGATTGCCGCGGACGATTACGCCCATGCCGGCAGGTTTGGCGCTGAGGCCACCGGCCAGCGGATCCTGCTCAAGGTCCACGCCTTCCGCCGCAGCGAGGCCGAACGGCGCGCCGCCGCGATCGCGCTGACCCGCGGCGTGTGCAGCGCCTACGGCGTGCCGGGCGACGACGTCGCGGTCTATTTCCTCGACCGCGACCGCAGCGAGGTCTCGCACGATTCCAAGCTCGCCAGCGACTGACGGGAGCACACGATGGACCGCTTTTACACCGAGGATCAGAAGGCTCTCCGCGACACCGCCCGCCGCTTCGCGGAAGCCGAGATCCTGCCGCGCGCCGCTGCGATCGACCGCGAGGACCGGTTCGACCGCACACTTTATAAGGGCATGGCCGATCTCGGCCTGTTCGGCATCTGCCTGCGCGAAGGCGCCGGCGGCGCGGGCCTCGATGCGGTCGCGGCCTGCATTGCGATGGAGGAGCTGGCGCGCTGCTCCGGTGCGGTCGCCAATGCCTTCGCCATTCCTGTCGAAGCCGCGCTGTTCTTCGACCATCACGGCACCGACGCGCACAAGGAACTGATCCCGAGGATTCTCAGCGGCGACATCATTCCCGCCACCGCCGTCTCGGAGCCCGACCACGGCTCCGACGTCGCGGGCATCCGCACCAATGCGGTGCGCGAGGGCAACGGCTGGCGGCTCAATGGCACCAAGGCCTGGGTCACGCTCGGCGGCGTCGCCGACCGCATCATGGTGTTCGCGCGCACCGGCGCGGATGCCGGCCACCGGTCCATCTCGTGCCTGCTGGTCGACGGCGCCCTCCCCGGCATCGCGCGCGGCAAGAACGAGGAGCTGCTCGGCATGCACGGCCTCGACGACTGCCAGATCACCTTCTCCGACGTGCGGCTGCCCGCGGACAGCGTGATGGGGCCGGAGAACCAGGCCTTCAAGATGGCGATGAGCAATTTCAACTTCAGCCGGCTGATGATGGCCTCGATGGCGCTCGGCATGGCGCAGGCCGCGTTCGAGGACGCCACCAAATACGCCCGCGACCGCAAGCAGTTCGGCCAGGCCATCATCGGCTTCCAGGCGGTGCAGTTCATGCTCGCGGACATGTCGACCGACATCGCCGCCGCGCGCCTGCTGATCCACCACGCCGCGCGCCTGCACGATGCCGGTGAGCCCATTGCCAAGGAAGCGGCGCAAGCAAAGCTGTTCACCACCGACATGGCGATGAAGCACGTCTCCAACGCGCTGCAGATCCACGGCGGCAACGGCTATTCGCGCGAGTACCGCATCGAGCGCATCTTCCGCGACGTTCGCCTCGCCCAGATCTACGAGGGCACCAACCAGATCCAGCGGCTGATCATCGCCCGCCAGGTCGAGAAGGAGGCCGCGTGATGCGGGACGCGCACTCATGCTGAGCATCATCACGGCTGAGCAGGCCGCCGGCCTCATCCGCGACACCGACACGATGATCGTCGGCGGCAATGGCGGCACCGGCGTTGCCGAATCCATCCTCGACGCGCTGGAGCGGCGCTTCGTCAGTGGCCAGGGCCCGCACAATCTGACACTGATCAACATCACCGGCGTCGGCGCCGTGACCGAGAAGGGCATCTGCCATCTCGCCCACGAAGGCCTGATCGCGCGCGTGATCGGCGGCAATTTCGGGCTTCAGGTGCCGTTCATGCGCCTCGTCCGCGACGAGCTGATCGACGCCTATAACTTCCCGCAAGGCGTGATGAGCCAGCTCTGCCGCGCCATGGCGGCGAAGCATCCGGGTGTGCTCACCCATGTCGGCCTCAACACCTACATGGATCCGCGCCAGGACGGCGGCCGCATGAACAAGCGCACCACCGCGCCGCTGGTCGATCTGCTCGAGCTGCACGGCCAGTCGTACCTGCTGTACCGCGTCCCCGCCCCGCCCGATGTCGCGCTCATCCGCGGCACCTCGGCCGACGAGGACGGCTATGTCAGCATGGAGCATGAGGGCACGACACGCGAGGATCTCTCGATCGCGCAGGCCGTGCACAATGCCGGCGGCACCGTGATCTGCCAGGTCAAGCGCATCGTCAAGCGCGGCTCGATCCATCCGCAGATGGTGAAGATCCCCGGCTTCCTGATCGACCATGTCGTGCTCGAGCCGGACCAGATGCAGACCTACGGCACGGTCTACGATCCGGCGCGCTGCGGCGAAACGCGCGTGCCGGTCGCGATGATCACGCCCGATCCGCTCACCGAGCGGCGGGTGATCGCCCGCCGCGCCGCCTTCGAGCTGCGCCCGCGCGACGTCGTCAATCTCGGCGTCGGCATCTCCGCGATGATCCCCAATGTCGCGGCCGAGGAAGGCATCTCCGACCTGATCACGCTGACGGTGGAATCCGGTGTCGTCGGCGGCGTGCCCGGTCACGCCCGCGAGTTCGGCACCGCCATCAATCCGCGCGTCATTCTCGACCAGGCCTATCAGTTCGACTTCTACGACGGCGGCGGCTTGTCCTGCGCCTTCCTCTCCTTCGCGGAGGTGGACGAGACCGGCAATGTCAACGTCACCCGTTTCGGCGATCGCCGCGACGGCTCGGGCGGCTTCATCGACATCACCCAGAACGCCAAGCGGCTGATCTTCAGCGGCACCATGACCGGCGGCAAGTTCGACATCGGCGTCGAGAACGGCCGGCTCGCGATCCGGCGCGACGGCGCCTTCCGCAAATTCGTGCCGCAAGTCGGCCAGATCAGCTTCAGCGCCTCGCTTGCCGCGCAGCGCGGCCAGCACGTCAGCTACGTCACCGAGCGCGCCGTGTTCGAGCTGGAGAACGGCAGCGTGACCTTGACCGAGATCGCGCCGGGCGTGCGGCTCGAGGAAGACATCCTCGCCCATATGGGCTTCCGGCCGCGCATCAGCCCGCAGCTGAAAGACATGGACCCGCGCATCTTCCGCTCCGGGCCGATGGGGATTGCACAGAGCTTCAAGGCGCTGCCGGCGCGGCCGCGCAAGGTCGCCTGAGGGATCATCATGGACACGAGCGCCCCGATCAATCTCCGTTACGAGGACATCGCGCTCGGCGCGGAATTCGAGACGGCCGTGCACACCGTGACGGAAGCCGACATCGCGACCTTCGCCGACGTCACGCGCGACCATCATCCGCTGCATGTCGATTCAGGCTACGCGAAGTCACGCGGCTTTCCCGCGGTGATCGGCCACGGGCTGTTCGGCCTGTCGCTGATGGAGGGGCTGAAGTCGGAGCTGAAGCTCTATGAGGAGACCTCGGTCGCCTCTCTCGGCTGGGACGAGGTGAAATTCAAGGGCCCGATCGTCGCCGGCGACGCCTTGCGCGTCCGCTTCCGCTTCGTCGAGAAGCGGCCGACCAAGAACCCCGAGCGCGGCATCGTCGTCGAGACGCTCGACCTGCTCAACCAGCGCGACGAGGTCGTGACCGCCGCGCGCCACATCTCGCTGATCCTCACCCGGCAGGCCGTGCGCGACGCGACGGCTGCCACTTAGGTCAAGAAATAGACGTCGGACCGGAGACGGCTCAACTGCCACCCACGATTTGACAGGAGTACCTTGATGCGATTTCCAAAAACCTTCTCCGCCTTCGCCGTTCTGGTCGGCCTGACGCAGGCGGCCGGCGCGCAGACCTGCACGCCGAAAGTGCCGGCATCGAGCCTGATCGAGGCGCCGAAATGGCAGATGTCGATCAACCCGACGCTGCCGCCCCAGCAATTCGTCGACGACAAGGGTGAGCTGCAGGGGCTCAATGTCGAGCTAGCCCGCGAGATCGCCAAGCGCATCTGCGTCGAGGCGGTGTTCCTGCGCATGGACTTCCCGCCGATGATCCCGGCGCTGCGCTCCGGCCGCTTCGACGCCATCAACACCGGCCTGTTCTGGACCGAGGAGCGCTCGAAGATGCTCTATCTCGTGCCCTACGCGCAGCAGGCGATCAGCATCTACACCGATCCCTCCTCCAGCCTGAAGCTCGAAAAGTTCGAGGATCTCGCCGGCCGCGTCGTCGGCGTGGAATCGGCGACCTACACCGAGCGCAAGGCGCGCGAGTTCAGCACCGCGATGGAGGCCAAGGGCCTCAAGCCGGTCGAGCTGCGCACCTTCGCGACGGTGACCGCGACGTCGGCAGCGCTGCGCGCCGGTCAGCTCGAAGCCGCCCTCAACATCAACGAAACCGCGAACGCGCTGGAGCAGAAGGGCATCGCAAAAATCTGGGTCCGCGACATCGCCGGCACCGACATCACCTTCGCCTTCCGCGACAAGCTGCTGGCTCAGGCCGCTGCCGATGCCCTCACCGCGATCCGCGCCGACGGCACCTACGACAAGCTGTTCGACAAGTTCGGCATGACCAAGCTGAAGGCGACGACGTTCGCCATCCGCGGGGATGGGCCGACGAATTGAGGGTTTGAGGGCTCTCGTTCGAAGCTTTCAGATCCCGAAAGCTCTTGTAGCCCGGGTGAGCGAAGCGATACCCGGGACAACGGCGAGAGCGCTCCCGGATGTCGCTTCGCTCATCGGGGCTACGATCGCCGCTCTCGCATAGTCAGCGGCGTTGCAGGGTGGGTTAGCGTAACGCAAACGCAACCCACCCCACGCACCTTTTCTTACGAGCTCGCCTGCGTCACGAACTTCGTGTTCAGGTACCCCTCGATCGCCTCGAGACCACCTTCCGAGCCGTAGCCGGAATCCTTGATGCCGCCGAACGGCACTTCCGGCAGCGCAAGGCCGTGGTGGTTGATCGAGACCATCCCGCTCTCGATGTCGGAGCCGATCGCCTGCATCGTCTTGGTCGAGGTGGTGTAAGCATAGGCCGCGAGGCCATACGGCAGACGGTTCGCCTCGGCGACCACTTCGTCATAGCTGCGGAAGGACGTGATCGGCGCCAGCGGGCCGAACGGCTCCTCGTTCATGATGCGGGCATCGCGCGGCACGTCGGTGATGACGGTCGGCTCAAAGAAGAAGCCCTCATTGCCGATGCGCTTGCCGCCGGCCTGCACCTTGGCGCCGCGCTGGACCGCGTCGGAGACGAGACCTTCCATGGCGTCGACGCGGCGCGGGTTCGCCAGCGGCCCCATGCGGGTGTCCTTGTCCAGGCCGTTGCCGACCTTGAGGCTCTTGGCGGCCGCGACGAACTTGTCGACGAAGGGCTGGTAGACGCTTTCATGCACCAGGAAGCGCGTCGGCGAGACGCAGACCTGGCCGGCGTTGCGGAACTTGTTGGCCGAGAGGATCTTCGCGGCGTTGTCGAGATCGGCATCCGCGAACACGATCGCCGGCGCATGACCGCCGAGCTCCATGGTGACGCGCTTCATGTGCAGGCCGGCGAGCGCGGCCAGATGCTTGCCGACCGCGGTCGAGCCGGTGAAGCTGATCTTGCGGATGATCGGATGCGGAATGAGATATTCCGACACTTCCGACGGCACGCCGAACACGAGCTGGACGACGCCGGGCGGAATGCCGGCGTCGGCATAGGCGCGCACCAGCTCCATGCAGCTTGCGGGCGTCTCTTCCGGACCCTTGACGATGATCGAGCAGCCGGCGGCAAGCGCGGCCGAGATCTTGCGCACCGCCTGGTTGATCGGGAAATTCCAGGGCGTGAACGCCGCGACCGGGCCGACCGGCTCCTTGGTCACGAGCTGGGAGACGTTGCCCATCCGCGGCGGCACGATGCGGCCATAGGCGCGGCGGGCTTCCTCGGAGAACCAGTCGATGAGGTCGCCGGCGAGCATGGTCTCGCCCTGGGCCTCCACGACCGGCTTGCCCTGCTCCATGGTCATCACGGGCGCGATCTCGGCGGCGCGCGAGCGGATGATGTCCGCGGCCTTGCGCATCAGCTTGTAGCGGTCGAACGGCGAGGTCTTGCGCCAGACCTCGAAGCCGGCTTTGGAAGCCTCCAGCGCGCGGTCGAGATCGGCCTTCGAGGCGTGCGGGGTCTTGCCGATCGGCTGGCCGGTGGCGGGATTGAGGATGTCCTCCGACTTGCCGGACGTGCCGTCGGTCCACTCGCCGGCGATGAACATTTGAACTTTCGGGTACATCCCTGGTGTCTCCTGCATGATTTCAGCGGCGATCAGCCGCCTAATAAGTGGGCGCAGAGCTACACCGAAAGGGGCCCGGCGGAAAGGGATCAATGATGCCGCAGCAGCGCATCGCTGATCTTCTCGGCGGCCATGATCACGGGGATGTTGGTATTGGCCGTCGGCAGCCGCGGCATGATCGAGGCGTCCGCCACGAAAATGTTGTCGCTGCCGATCACCCTGCCCTCGGGATCGACCACGGCCATGGCATCGGCGGGATCGCCCATGCGGCAGGTGCCCACGGGGTGCCAAACGCCGAACACACTCTGCCGCACGAAGGCCTCCAGGGCGCGGTCGTCCGCCAGCGTCGCCTGGAACGCGGTGCCATTGAGCAGCACGAGACGGATCAGGAGCTGCCGCAGGCCCGCTGGCACGTCGAGCATCGGCCCGAGGATCGAGGCGACGATGCGGTTGGCCGTGCCATACCGGCTCAGCCGCTTGATGCGCGGGGAATAGGAGGCTGGGAAGAAATCGCCCGCCTCCGGGTTGAGCGCGGAATGGACGACAAGCCTCGCGAGCAGCCGAACGGCCGCGACCATCCGTTCGAGATCGCGCGGATCGGACAGCAGGTTGAAATCGACGACCGGATAGGATCTGGGGTCGCGGCTCGTCAGCGTCAGCGAGCCGCGCGAATGCGGCCGGTTGCACCAGAGAAAATAGAGCCCGAGCCGCGTGCCCAGGGCGTGCCAGCCGCCACGGGCCGAGGCCGTGATGTACATGTCCGAGGCATCGCAACCCGGATGCTCCGACGAGAAACGCATCGCCGCAAAGTTCGGGCGCCGCCGGGCCAGCGGCAGCCGCAAGCCGCGCGGCAAATATTGGCAGAAGGTCAGCGCGGGATGATCGTGCAGATTGCTGCCGACGCCGGGCAGATCAATGGCCACGGGAATGCCGAGCGCCTGCAGCGCCGCGCCCGGGCCGATGCCCGCCCGCATCAGGATCGCCGGCGATTGCAGCGCGCCCGCGGTGAGGATCACGCGGCCGGCACCAACCGCGACCTTCTGCCCGCCACGCGAGACCACGACGCCCGTCGCACGGCGGCCCTCGAGCTTGACCTGCTCGACCTCACTGTCGGCCCAGATGGTGAGGTTCGGCCGCGCCCGCGTCGCCGCGTCGAGATAGCCGGCGGCGGTCGAGACGCGCCGGTCGTTGCGGTTGGAGAAGGCCGGCGGAAAAATGCCGTCCTCGAACTCGGCGTTCTGGTCCTTGCGGAACAGCAGGCCGGTTGCAGACAACGCTTCGCCCACTGCCTTGCCGAATGGCGGCATCGCCTCGCGCGCGATGCGGCGGATCGGGATCGGACCGCTTCTGCCGTGCAGCGGGCCGTCGAAATCGAGATCGGTCTCGAGCTTGAGGAAGTAAGGCAGCACATCCGTCCAGCCCCAGCCGCGCGCGCCGAGATCGCGCCACTCATCATAGTCACGCGGCAGGCCACGATTGGCCGATTGCACGTTGATGCTGGAGCCGCCGCCCATCACCCGGCCCTGCTCATAGGCGCGGACGACCGGCCTGCCCTCGGCATTGCAGCCGGCCGTGGCCGATAGTCCCGGCCAGATGTATTTGTCGCCGAAGAACAGCGTCATCGGATAGCTGTCGAGGATTTCCGGCGGCGTCGCGTCCGGCGGGGTGTCCATCCCGGCCTCGATGAGAAGCACGCGGCGGCTCCCATCCGCAGAAAGCCGATTGGCGAGCACGCAGCCCGCCGACCCGCCGCCGACGATCACATCGTCGAAATGCAGCTCATCCATTCCCGTCTCGTCGCGCAATTCGATGGATCGGCGCGGCCGCAGATGCAGCCGCGCCGATTGAGCCTAAAGCGCGATGAGATTTGGATGAATCGTCATCGCGCTTTAGGTTGTTGTTTGAGCATGATCTTTTCGGAAAACCGCTGCGCACTTTTCCGGATCATGCTTTAGCGGAAGTTGCCCTTGGTCTCGGGGATCACGATCGCACCGATCAGATAGATCACGAACACGCCGACCGCGAAGTAGGCCAGCGACATCGGAATCTCCGCGGGGCTGCCGCTCACCAGCGAGACGAAGGTCGGCATCATGCCGCCCAGCGCAAAGCCAATGTTCCAGGACAGGCCCGTGCCGCTCGCGCGCAGCGCGGTCGGGAACCGTTCGTTCAGGAAGATCAGCACCGGCGCGTAACCGGCATTGCCGATGAAGGCGATCGCGAGCGCTAGAAGCGTAATCTGTGTCGTATCCTTGGCGCCGGCCAGATGGAGATAGCACAGCGGCAGCAGCACCGCGGCCAGAACGCCGATGATGAGGAACGTCTTCTTGCGGCCGATGACGTCGCTCAGCGCGCCAACCGCCACGGCCGAGAAGAACGCCGACACGCTCGCCCCCATCAGGATCAGCGACGAGGTCTGGTTCGGGACCGCGTTGATGACCTTCAGGAAGCTCGGCAGATAGCCCGAGGTCAGGTAGTAGCCGGCGCCGCCACCGAAGGTGATGAGCAAATTGACCAGCAGCACGCCGCGATACTCGCCGGAGAACACGTCCTTGACCGGCGCCTTCGAGACCTTCGCCTGCTTGTTGCCCTGCTGGCGCTTGAGCTCCTTGAAGTACGGGGATTCCTCGAGATTACGGAAGATGAACCAGCCGAGCAGCGAGCTCAGCAGCCCCGAGAAGAACATGAAGCGCCAGCCCCACACCGCGAACGCATCGCCGGGAAACACCGAAGACGTGATCAGGAAGATGAAGGACGCGAGCAGCGCGCCAATGCCAGCACCGCCGCCGCCGACCAGGCCCGACATCGCGCCGCGCCATTGCGCTGGCACCGATTCCGTGCCGATCGTGTGCGTCGACGCCACGACGCCGCCCACGAAAATGCCCTGCACCAGGCGCAGCACAAGGAAGATGATCGGAGCAACCACACCGACCTGCGCGATGGTCGGCAGCAGGCCGAACGCCGCCGTGCTGATTCCGACGCCGATGATGGCGATCAGCATGGCCTGCTTGCGGCCGTGCACGTCGGCGAAATGTCCGAACACCGCCGATCCCAGCGGCCGCATCAAGAGCGTCACGGCGAACGAGCCGTAGACCGCGGCGAGCGACAGCGCCGCATTGCTCGACGGAAAGAACAGCGCGCCGACGACCGGCGCCACGTAGAGCAGAATGAACAAATCGAACAGATCCAGCGCCCATCCGAGCACCGATGCGATGATCGCGTTGACCATCTGCTTGTTATCGGCCGATGCTTGCGCACCCGCGACCGGCATATCCATCTCAGCCATGTTGTTTTACCTCCCCCGTTTGAGTAGCGCCGCGGCTCGCGTCCTTGCGAACCGCGGCAGTTCGTTCAGTCTCGTCTCAGCGGCCGATAAATTTCGGCGGGCGCTTGGCATTGAAGGCCTCGACGCCTTCCTTGAAGTCTTCCGACTGGCGCAGGCGGCTGTAGCAATGGCCTTCCAGCTCGATCGCGATGGCGAGCGTCGAATCCTCGGTGTCGTTGAGCAGCTTCTTGGCGGTGCGCTGGGCCAGCGGCGAGAAGGTGCGGAGCTCGTCGACGAGCTTGTCGGTCGCCTTCTCCAGCTCGGCATCCGGCACGCACTCGGTCGCGATGCCCCAGTCATAGGCCTGCTTGGCCGAGATGCGCTTGGAGCGCATCACGATGTCCTTGGTGCGGGTGATGCCAACCATCTTCTGCAGGCGGGCCGAGCCGCCCGAGCCCGGGATCTGGCCGAGCTTCTGCTCCGGCAGCGCGTATTGCGTGGTCTCCGAGGCGATGCGGAAGTCGCAGGCCAGCGACAGCTCGAAACCGACGCCGAAGCAATAGCCGCGGTTCGCAACGATCACGGGCTTGGCGCAGCGTGCGGGCGCGGCGATGTTCCAGGCGAGCTTGGAGACGTGCTCCGGGCTCGCTTCCATGAAGCCGCCGATATTGCCGCCGCTGGAGAAATGCTCGCCCTCGCCGCGCACCACGATGACGCGGACGCGCGGATCCTCGTCCAGCGTCTCGAAGGTCAGGCGGAGCTGGTCGCGCTGCGGCATCGCCACGACGTTGTAGGGCGGACGGCCCAGGATGATGTCGGCGCGCTCATGCGCCTCGTCGATCTCGACATTGAACCCGTCGAGCTTGGCGAGCCGAGGATCGGCAAATGTATAGGGTGACGGCATGGTTTCTTCCTTCTGTTGATGGGGTGATGATCAGGCCGCGTCCGATGGCGGCAGGCGCTCGGCCTCGTATTCTCCGGCGACGAGCAGTCGCCGCAGCAGCTTGCCGACCGGCGACTTTGGAATCGCGTCGACGAAGACGTAGCGGCGCGGCCGCTTGAAATTGGCAAGGCCCGTGGTGCGGCAGAACTGCTCCAGCTCAACCTCGGAGACCGCGCGGTTGCGCTTGACGAAGGCGGCGACGATCTTGCCCCACTTCTCGTCGGCCACGCCGACCACCGCGACCTCGTCGACGGCCGGATGCAGCGACAGGCAGCTCTCGATCTCGACCGGCGAGACGTTCTCGCCGCCGGTGATGATCATGTCGTCGACACGGCCGGTGACGAACAGATCGCCGTCGGGATCGACGAAGCCGGTATCGCCGGTAAAGTACCAGCCCTCGCGCAGCGATTTCGCGTCCGCCTCGGGGCGGCGCCAGTAGCCCTCAAAGGCCTCATCACCGGCGAGCGTGGCGATGATCTCGCCCTCCTCGCCGACCGCAGCAAGCTCCGCGACCGACTTCGCGGCGATGCGCACGACCTTGACGTGCTGGTTCAGCCCGGCCTTGCCCGCGGAGCCCGGTTTTGCCGCGGCGTTCTGGTCGATCGTGAAGGTGTAGATCTCCGAGCTGCCGTAATGGTTGACGAACAGGTCGGGCTTGAACGCCTCGTTCAGCTTCTTCAGCAGGCCGTCGGTCATCGATGCACCGGCGAAACCGAGCTTGCGCACGCTGGAGACGTCGGTTTTGGCGAAGGCATCGTGATGGACGAGGTCGTGATAGAGCGTCGGCACCAGATAGAGATTGGTGATCTTCTCTTGCTCGATCAGCGCCAGCGCCTGGCGGCTGTCATAGCGCGGCAGGCAGATGAAGGTACCACCGATCAGCGACATCGCCAGCAGCGAGCGGACGCCCATGGTGTGGTAGAGTGGCATTACGCCGAGCGTGCGTTCGCCGCGGCCGTAGAGATTTTGCGCGACATGGGCGATCGCCGCGGCGCGTTCGGCCCGATGCCTGCGTGGCACACCCTTCGGCCGCGAGGTCGTGCCCGAGGTGTAGAGCATGATCGACCAGGAGTCAGCGCCGACGCGCGGCTCGGCGTCGAGCGCAGCGTCCTTGATCAGACCGGCGAAGCTCGTCGCCTCACCCGTTCCGGGATCGACGGAGACGCGCAGCAGCTTGCGCGAGAGCGCCGATCCCTGCACGGCCTCGGCGGAGATGTCCTGGTAGAACACGGCACAGGCTTCGGCGTTCTCGATGCAGTAATCGAGCTCGTCGGCCTTGGCGCGCCAGTTGATCGGCGTGATCACGAGGCCGGCGAACTGGCAGGCCCAGTGCAGCGTCGCCGCTTCCCAGCGGTTCTGCAGCAGCGTGACGACGTGATCGCCGGGCTTGAGGCCAAGCCGGTCGAACGACGCCACGAGGGAGGAAATCTTGTCGTACCATTGCCGGTAGGTCAGGCGGAGATCGCCGTCGACCAATGCGATGGCGTTGGGATCGCGCGCGGCGCTGGCCATGAAGCTGCTGGCGAGATCAAGCATCTGACGTCTCTTTTTTGGATGAAGCGAGCTGGGCGGCGGCTTCGAGTGCCGCCTGGATGATCGGGGTGTAGCCGGTGCAGCGGCAGATATGCCCGCTGAGGAGATCGCGGATCTCCGCCTCGGTCGGCGCCGGATTCTTCGCGAGATAGTGGTCGAGCGACATCAGGATGCCGGCGGTGCAGAAGCCACACTGGAGCGCGTGGTTGCGGCGGAACGCCTGCTGCAGCACGCCGAGCCGGTCGGCCGAGGGCGCGAGCCCTTCGACCGTTTTGAGCTCGCAGCCATCGACCTGCGCGGCGAGCGTGAGGCAGGACCGCGTCAGCATGCCATCGACGACGATGGTGCAGGCACCGCAAACGCCGTGCTCGCAGCCGACATGCGTACCGGTCGCACCAAGCTGGTGCCGCAGGAAATCGGACAGCAGCATGCGCGGCTCGGCTTCGCCCTCGACAGCCTTGCCGTTGAGCGAGAAGCGGACGGGATGGCGGTGATCGGCCTTGAGACGGGTCATTGCAGCACCTCGCCGATCAGGTCGCGACCAATCATGCGCACGAGGTCGCGGCGGTAGCGCGCGGTAGCATGGACGTCGTCGCGGGCGCCGAGCTCGTAGGCGAAGGCGTTGAGCGCATCGTCGAGCGCGTTGCCCTCCAGGCGAGGCCAGTCGCGCGCAGTCGGAACGTCGGCGACGCCACCGACAGCGAGACGCACACCCGTTGGCGTCTTCATCGCGGCGCAGGCCACGATGGCGAAATCGCCATGCCGGCGCGCGACCTCGCGAAAGGCGACGCGCGATCCCTTCACAACAGGCAGCGAGATTCCTTCGATCAGTTCGTCATCGGCACGCGCCGTCAGCATCATGCCGGCGAAGAAGTCTTTTGCGGCGACCCGGCGGCGCCGCTTGGCGCTGCGCAACAACACCTCCCCACCGAGCGCGACCAGCGCCAGCGGCATCTCGGCGCTGGGATCGGCATGTGCGAGCGAGCCGCAGATGGTGCCGCGGCTGCGCGTCTGCATGTGCCCGACCCAGGGCAACGCCAGCGCGACCAGCGGCAGCGCCTCGGCGAGATCAGGCCATGCGAGCAGGTCGGCCTGGCGCACACCGGCGCCGATCACGACGGCATCGCCTTTGCGCTCGATCTTGCGAAGCTCTCTGATCCGCATGATGTCGATCAGCAGCTTTGGCTTGGCGAGACGCATGTTGAGCATCGCCATCAGCGATTGGCCGCCGGCGAGCACGCGGGCATCGCCGCCCTGCTGCGCCAGTCCTTCGAGGACATCGCCGACGCTCCCGGCGCGGAGATAATCGAATGCGGGCGGCTTCATCGACGCCCCCCGAACAGGCTGGCGACTTTCGCCAAGAGCGCGAACAGCGAGAAGCCGCCGCCCTCGGCGCTACCGCCGCCGGCCTTTCGTGCGAGCGCGGTGAAGAACTGGCCGATGATCACCCGCGTTGCGCCGTCGAGCAGACGGCCACCAATGCTGGCGACCTTGCCGCCGATGGCGGCGTCATAGCTGTAGGTCAGCTTGGTGCCGCCGTTGCCATCGGGCGCGAGCGTGATGCGTCCTTCCGCGTTGCCGAAGCCGAGCGCGCCGGTCGCGCCGCCGCGCAAAGTGACGGCGCGCGGCGGATCGAGATCGAACAGCTCGACATCGGCGCGGTAGCGTCCGGACACGGGGCCGATGCCGAGCGTGACGTCGGCGCGGAAATGCGTGTCGGTGATCTTGTCGACGCGCTGGCAGCCGGGAATGACGGATTGCAGCGTGGCGGGATCGAGCAGCATCGCCCAGACCTGCTCGGGCGCGCCCTTCACCAAGGCCTGTCCTTCGCCTCGCAGTCGGCGGTCGCCTTCGCGCATGGGTGCGGCGGTCGCGCCGCCCGCGGGCGGCGGCGGTTCGGCGCCACGTACGAGTTCGGCAAGCCGCGCTGGCACCAATGGCAAGGTGATATCGGCAACACCGAGCGCATCGGCGACCGCATTGGCGAGGCACACCGGCGTCGACATGCAATTGCCCTCGCCCACGCCTTTCGCGCCGAGCGGCGTGAACGGCGACGGCGTCTCCATGTGGAAGATCTCGGGCTCCGGCACCTCGGTGGTGGTCGGCAGCAGGTAGTCGGCAAGCGTTCCCGTCAGAAAGCTGCCGTCCTCGGCATAGGCATATTCCTCGTAGAGCGCCGCGCCGAGCGCCTGGGTAAAGCCGCCGCGGATCTGGCCGTTGACCATGCCGGGATGCAGGATGGTGCCGCAATCGTGCATGGTGACGTAGCGGTCGATCCGCGTCTCCAGCGTAACAGGATCGATCTCGACGCCGCAGAAGTCGAAGATGAAGCCGTGGCAAAGCGAGGAGTTGATGCGATCGTCCTCGTCGGGCGGCGTCAGCTCCGGCGGGGTCCAGAACACGGTCTCGCGGATGGTCTGGCCGGCATCGTCAGGCAGCGAGCCCGGCGACCAATGGCTGAGCGCGGCGACGCGCGAGAATGCGATCCGGTTTTCCGGATTGTGCTTCGAGGCGACGAAGCCTTTTGCGAAGACGATGTCGGAGGCTTCGACGTTGAGCTGGCTGGCAGCGATGCGCGCAAGCCGGCCGGCGACGCGCTCGGCCGCGATCTTCGCGGTGCCCGCCACCGCCGCCGCAAAGCGGCTGGCGTAATTCCCTGAAGCGATCGACCAGGCATCCTTGGCGGTGTCAATCTCGGTGTTGACACGGATGTCCTTCGGCTGAAGGCCAAAGACGTCGGCGACGACCTGCGACAGCACGGTGCGATGGCCCTGCCCTTGCGGCACCGAGGCGACATGAACGGTCACGCTGCCGACCGGATCGAGTCCGACGGTGGCCGTTGCCTGCGCGCCGTTCTTGGGACCAGCCTTGCGGCGCTCGGCCGCCGTCAGCACGGTCGTGATGTAACCCATGTTGGAGACGCTGGGCTCGACCACCGCGGTGAAGCCAATGCCGTAGAGACGCCCCTGCGCCCGTGCCTCGTCGCGCTTCGCCTTCAGCTCCGCGAGCCTGCCCTGCTCCACTGCGCGCGCGACGGCTTCCTGGTAGTTGCCGGAATCGAGCAACGCGCCGGTCGCGGTGCGATAGGGAAACGCACCGGCATCGATCAGGTTGCGCTTGATGACATCGAGCGGATCGAGCTTGAGGCCGATCGCAATCCGCTGAACCAATCGCTCCAGCGCGAAATAGACCTGTGGGCCGCCAAAGCCGCGATTGAGCCCGGTCGGCGTCTTGTTGGTGACGACGACACGGTTGCGGATCTTGACGTTGTGGATGTCGTAGGCGCCGGTCAGGTTGCCGTGCATGCGATAGAGCGTCGCCGGTTCAGGCGCGCGCAGATGCGCGCCGCAATCCTCGACCTGGTCCCAGTCCAGCGCGAGAATTTTTCCGTCAGCCGCGACCGCCGCCGAGAGCGTCGTCGCGCGATTGGTCGCCGAGACCGATGCGGTGAGATGCTCGAGCCGGTCCTCGATCCACTTGACCGGCCGCCCCGTGACGCGCGCGGCCGCGGCGATCAGCACAATGTAGGGAAACACGCCCTGCTTGACGCCAAAGCTGCCGCCGGAATCCGGCGGCGTGCGCAGCCGCAGCCGGTTGCCCGGCACTTTCAGCGCACGCGCAATCACGGTGTGGATGCTGAACGGGCCCTGGAAATTGGCGAGCACCTCATAGGCGTCCTCGCCGGCATCGTGCGAGGCGACGACGCCATAGGTCTCGATCGGGGTGCAGGAGTTGCGGGGATATCTGATGTCGATGGAGAAGCGATGCGGCGCATCCGCAAAGGCCTTCTCGGGATCGCCGTAGCGGAACGCGCGGTCGCTGGCGAGATTGCTGGGGAAGCCGTCATGCAGCACCGGCGCGCCGGGCGCGATCGCACCCAGTGGATCGACGACGGCGCCACGCGGGCGATATTCGACATTGATGAGCTCGGCCGCATCCTCGGCCCGCGCGCGATCGGTGGCGACGACCACGGCCACGGGCTCACCGACATAGCGCACGCGATCCATCGCGATCGGCCAGCACTCGACCGGCGCCTTCACGCCGACGACGAGGCTCGTGGTGACGGCCTTGATGTCGCTGCCGGTCAGAACTGCTGCTACGCCCGGCAGGCGCTTGGCAGCGTCAACATCGATGGAGAGAATATCGGCATGCGCGTGCGGCGAGCGCAGGATGGTTGCGTGCAGCGTGCCGGGCTGGACGCCGAGATCGTCGATGAAGCGGCCGCGACCGCTGAGCAGCGCGGCGTCCTCGACGCGCTCGATCGAACGTCCGACCCACGGCTCATCGCCACTTCCCGGATTTGCGGATTTGACCGCCTGCAGCATATCCCGGCATACCTCCCGACGCGCTCTTTGACGCGACGATGACGTTTGTCAGGATTGGGTGTGCGGGAGCCATACCGCCCGCTCTCACGACTTACCAAATCGTCTCATTCGAGAGCGTGCAGCGCAATATCAGCTTGCAGGAATCAACCCGCAAGACGCGAGACGTTGCGAAACTCGCGCGGGCTGACGCCGGCGTGATCGCGGAAGAAGCGCGTGAAATGCGCCGGCTCCGGAAAACCAAAGCGCTCGCTGAGCTCGCCGAGCGGCGTGTCCTCGCGCATCACAGCCTCGAGCGCGCGCTCCATGCGGACGACGTTGAGATAGATCTTTGGCGAGACGCCGAGCGAGGTCTCGAACAGGCGGAAGAACTGCGCGCGCGAGAGCCCTGCACCCTTCACGAACTGATCGACATTGGCGTAGGAGTCATGCACGCGCATCGCATCCATCGCGCGGCGGATGCGCCAGTCGCAACTCACCGCGCTCATGCCGCGGATCGAGGTCGGGAAGCTGCGCCAGGGCGTGAACCGCTCGATCACCGCGATCATGAGGTCCGACAGCGTTTGCTCATGGGTCCGCACCGCATCGGGATTCGCCATCATTTCAGCCGCCAGATGCAGCGTGAGCTGACGAATGCGCGGCGACACCTCGCCCGAGGGACGCTCGAAAAAGCCCGGCGCGCCGCTCGCGGCCCAACCAGGGCGGAACTCCTTCAACCATTCCGGCTCGATATAGAGCGCCATGATGAGCGTGCGCGGACGGTTGACATCATGCACATAGGCATGCGGCTTCCAGCCGTCGACCAGCACGGCGGCGGTGTCGGTCAGCGGCGTGACCTGGTCACCGACCATGAACTGCGTGTCGGCGCCCTCAACCTTGAGCAGGACGTGGCAGTGATGGTGGGCGTGGCGGACCAGCGAACGGTCCATGTCGAGCAGAGCGACCCTGCCGAAAGCGCCATGAGCGATGCGCAGGGCCGTCGACATCAGTTCCTTCCTCCCAGCATTGCGCTGCAAAACGGTTGCTTTGTTGGCGCGGCACTATAGCCGGCACCCGCTTCATATTCCAACGACGCAAACCGACGCAAGTTGCCTGGAGGCGGTAATCGGCTCATGCACGCGCCTCCGCGAGAAGGCGCGCGACCGCGGCGCTCGGGTCGGCCTGCAACGCAGTGGCGAGATCGACGTCCTCCTCGCCTTTGACGCGGATGCGCTTGAAGGCAAGCTCGGGCGCGCTGACCGGCGCGGTCGCATCGAGGCCCATCTTGGCGCTGATGCCGTTGTCGGTGGTCGGATCGAGTTTCGAGCCGAGCGCGCCTGAGACGACCATCAGGTCGCGATCGGCCTGGAAGCGCGTCGCCACCGCCCACTCGATCTCCTCGGACGAAGAGATGTCGACGTCCTTGTCCACCACGACCACCTGCTTGATGTCGTAATGCGCGCCGAAGGCACACATCATGATGTTCTTGGGCTCGCCGTCATTAGCCTTGTCGATCTTGATCGCGAGGTGATAGCGGCAGGTGCCGCCGCGCGTCAGGCGGACGTCGAGCACGTTGGGAAAGCTGCGGCGCAGGTGTTGCAGCAGCGTCGCCTCGCGCGGCACGCCGCCGAGGATCAGATGCTCGAAGCCGCCGCCGACGATGGTGTGGAAGATCGGCGCCTTGCGATGCGTGATCGCATTGACCTCGATCACCTCGCGATTGGCGCGCGGACCGTAATATTGAGGGAACTCGCCGAACGGTCCCTCAGGCTCGCGCACGCCCTGCAGGATGCGCCCCTCGATCACGATCTCCGCATGAGCGGGCACGCGGACCGAATTGGTGCGACACTTCACGACATCGACGGGCGCGCCGAGCAGCGCACCGGCAATCGCCATCTCGTCCTCGTCGAGCGCAGCGATCGCCTGCGAGGCCAGCATCAACGCCGGATGCGCGCCGATCACGATCGCGATCTCCAGCGCCTGGCCCAGCTCTTCGGCGAGGCGATAATAGGAGAAGGTGTGGCGCGGCAGCAGCAGCACGCCGATGCGGTTCTTGCTGGAAATCTGGCAGCGGTGGATCGAGACGTTCTGAACACCGGTCTTGGGATTGCGGGCGATCAACAGGCCGGCCGTGATATAGGGACCGCTGTCGCGCTCATTATGCTTGGGCACCGGAAGCTGACGCAGCAGATCGACGTCTTGGTGCACGACCTCCTGCACCGGCCCGCTCGCGACCTCATGGGTCGGCAGCGGATGGCTCGCGGCGGCGAGGAAGCGCGGCAGCAACTGGTCCTCGGTGACGCCGATGGAATCGGCGACCCAGTCGCGCCCGGCGAAGAGATTGGCGACGACGGGAATCGCGTGCCCGTCGGGGCGCGGAAACAGCACCGCGCTGTCGCGCTCCAGCCGCTTGGCGACGGCGGCGAGCTCATCAGCCAAGCCAATGCCTTCGCGGGCGATCGCGAGTTTGCCGCGCTCGGCGAGGTAAGCGAGCCAGCCGCGCAGATCGGCTTGCGCCTTCGCAGCTGTTCGGGCCGGAGTTTCCATTTGCATGTAACGGGCTTTCCTTGGTCTTCAGATCAGGGCGCGACCTTGCGCAGCGTCGGCGAGCGGCGCTTGAGCGCCTCGTCCTCACCCCAGCGGCGCACTACGCCGATATCGATGTCGAACAGGTCGAGCACGCGGCCGACGGTGTGCTCGACCATGTCTTCGAGATTCTCTGGCTTGGCGTAGAAGGCGGGCATGGGCGGCGCGATGATGGCGCCCATCTCGGACAGCGCGGTCATCGTCCTGAGATGTCCGGTGTGCAGCGGGGTCTCGCGTACCATCAGCACGAGGCGCCGGCGCTCTTTCAACACCACGTCGGCGGCGCGGGTCAGAAGCGTGGTGGTCACGCCCGAGGCGATCTCGGACATCGAGCGCATCGAGCACGGCGCTACGATCATGCCAGCGGTGCGGAACGAGCCGCTCGAGATCGCCGAGGCCATGTCGTCGATCGCATGGCAGACATTGGCGAGCTCCCTCACCTCCGCGATCTTCAGGTCGGTCTCGTAGGCAAAGGTCAGCTCGGCGGTCTTCGACATCACGAGATGGGTCTCGACGCCGGCATTGCGCAGGAGCTGCAGCAGGCGCACGCCATAGGTCACGCCGGAGGCGCCGGAAATGCCGATGATCATCCGCTTGGGGGTGGCGTCCTGCATAGGTCTGATTTCGCTCCCTGGGACGCGCCTCTGAGGTTACGCGGTCCGCCGCAAGACTAGGCAATCCAAGCCATCACCACAAATAATGATTGATTATATCATTCATCATCTGAGATGATGGACTGAGCTGGATTGGCGAACGAAGGACAGCCCCGTGGAACTCAGGCAGATGCAATATTTCCTGTGCCTGGCCGAGGAGAAGAACGTCACAAGGGCCGCGCGCCAGCTCAACATCGTGCAGCCGGCGCTGAGCATGCAGATCGCCAAGCTCGAGGCCGAGCTCGGCCAAAAACTGTTCGACCGCAGCGTCCAGGGCATGACGCTGACCAGCGCCGGGGAAGCACTGGTGCGGCTGACGGCACCGATCGTGCGCGATGCCGAATATGCCCGGCAGGAGATGGCGCAGCTCGGCGGCCGCATCTCGGGCCGCGTCTCGGTCGGCCTCATCACCTCGGTCGCGCAGAGCACTATGGCGAGTTCGTCGGCCACCGTCGCGAGCCGCTATCCCGAGATCACGCTGTCGGCCTGCGAGGGCTACACCGAGACGCTGGTCGACTGGGTCAACACCGGCCAGCTCGATTTCGCACTGATCAATGTGCCGCGCCGAAAGACGCCGCTCGCCGCGCATCACATCATGGACGAGGAGATGGTGTTCGCCTGCCGCAAGGACAGCCCGATCAGGCCGCCGGCAAAGCTGCGCTTTGATCATATCGCTGGCTTCGACCTCGTGCTGCCCTCCAAGCGCCATGGCCTGCGGCTGATCCTCGACGAGCAGGCTGCCGCGGTCGGCATCGACCTGCGGCCGCGGCTCGAGCTCGACACCCTGCCCGCGCTCTGCGACGTCATCGCGACCACCGATTTCGCCACGGTGCTGCCGACCATCGCGCTCCGGCAATCGCTGGCGAGCGGCGCCATCCGGGCGCATCGCTTCGACGAGCAGCGGATCGTGCGCTCGATCGCCTGGGTGCATCACCCCCGGCGCGCGGTATCGGTCGCGGCCAAGGCCGTACTCGATGTCATCAGCCACGACCTGGCGCAAGCCGCCGCCGTGGCACGCGAATTTGTAGAGCCCTCCCCCGGCGGCAAAGGCGCGTCGTCCCGCAAGGAGCAGCGCAAGCCACGGAATCGCGCCGGTTAGAACTGATCGAGATTGCAGCCTCTCGCGTTGAAAGTCGCGATCGCGCGCCAGATATTGCCTGTGCCCGCTCCTCGCGCCCCAAGCCGACCATCGCCCGCCATGCCCTTCTTCCGGCTCAACGACGACCATGTTCTCCCCGACGATCTCGGGGAGTTCGACCCCGAGACCGTGCCGCGCACCCTCGCCGCCTTCGGTGGCCGCATGGTCACCAAGGGCATGGAGCTGGCGATGCACACGCATCGCAAGGACGAGCTGGTTCTGACCTTGCGCGGCATCGTCAGGCTGGAGGCCGGACACGGCGTCTGGATCGTGCCGCCGCGCTGCGCGGTGTGGATTCCCGGAAATGTCCCGCACAGCGTCAGCGTGATCGGCGATGTCGAGATGCATTGCCTGTTCATCGAACCGAAGGCGGTGCCGGCGCTGCCGCGGCAATGCTGCGCGCTGTCGATCTCGCCCTTGCTGGCGAGCCTGCTGGTCCATGCCACCCACATGCCCGTGATGTACGACGTCGACGGCGCCGACGGCCGGATCGCCACGGTGCTGCTCGACCAGCTCGCGGTCGCGCCGGTCGAGGAGCTGCGCTTCCCGATGCCCGTCGACACGAGGCTGCGCCGGATCGCGAGCGCGCTGATCGCCGATCCGTCGGATCGCGCCACGATCGACGATTGGGGCCGGCGCATCGCCGTTGCCCCGCGCACCCTCACCCGCATCCTGCAACGCGAGACCGGCATGAGCTTTGGCCGCTGGCGCCAGCAGCTCCACATCCTGATCGCGCTTCAGCGGCTCGACCAGGGCGCATCGGTGCAAACAGTGGCGCTCGACCTCGGCTATGAGGGCGCAAGCGCCTTCGTCACCATGTTCCGCAAGGCGCTGGGCAAGCCACCGGCGCGATATCTCGCCGAACGCCGTATCGCCGCACACTGACCGGAAATCGCAATCGATTGTCCCGTTCGCGGAATGCGGCTTGAGGGACGATTTCGTATCCAGGCTCCGAAGCGCCGGTGGCGCATTGCAAGGAGCCGATCATCATGGATTCACTCAGCACGGACCTCGTCGCCGACGTCCTCAATCGCCTTCACCAGGAAGCGGAGATTGCCGACGCGCCGCTGATGCAGGCCCTCGTCGATGAAGCCGGCAGCCGCGAAGAGATGATCAGCCAGGCCATCGCGGCCGAGAGCCGCGATCTCAACGCGGTCTACCAGACCTATGCGGACAATTTTCTGAGCGTTTCACCGCGGTTCGGACGCTTCCTCTACATGTGTGCCCGCGCCTGCAAGGCGAAGCGCATCGTCGAGTTCGGCTCGTCGATGGGGATTTCGGCGATCTACATGGCGGCCGCGCTGCGCGACATGGGCGGCGGCCGCCTGATCGGGACCGATCTCGAACCCGGCAAGATCGAGCGCGCCAGCGCCAACGTCGCCGCCGCGGGGCTCACCGACTTCGTCGAGTTCAGGCTCGGCGATGCCCGCGAGACGCTCGCCTCCGGCATCGGTGAGATCGACATGGTGATGCTCGACGGCGCCTTCACGCTCTATCTTCCCATTCTCCAATTGCTGGAGCCGCAATTGAAGCCCGGTGCGCTCATTGTCGGCGAGAACGCGTTCGAGGAAGCCTCGGGCTATATCGACTACGTCAGAGATCCCCAGAACGGCTATCTCTCGATGTCACTGCCGTTCGACCCCGGTCGCGGCAACGAACTCACCATCAAGACCTGATCATCCGGGAGCCAAGCCTTGAACGAGCCCGGCCAGTCACCACACCTCTCCGACTCATCGCAGGCCCCGCAGGGACGAGTCACAAAAATGCTGCTGCGCTGGCTGATGCGCCCGGCGCGCGTCACCGCCATCGAGACGCTGTCGCCGCGCTTTCGACTCATCGACCTCGAAGGCGAGGCCCTCAGGGACGTCGCCTGGACTGCCGGGCAAAAGATCCAGATCGCGATGGGTGCGGGCCTCAGCGCACGCACCTATACGCCGATGTCATGGGATGCGGGCCACGGCAAGACGCGGCTGCTTGCCTTTGCGCATGGCGATGGCCCCGGGAGCCGTTGGGTGAGCGGCTTGCGCACGGGCGATTCCTGTCAATTCTTCGGCCCACGCCGTTCGCTCGATCTTGCCGGTCTGGAGGCGCCTGTCGTTGTGTTCGGCGACGAAACCTCGTTCGCCGTCGCTGCAGCTCTGCGCAACAATCTGCAGGCCGGCGGTGCGCTCCACATGTTCGAAGCCACGGACATCGTGGAGTCGCGGCGGGTACTGGACGCGATCAATCTTGGCGAGGCGCGATTGATCGCACGCAGCACCAGCGAGGACCATCTCGCTGCCATTGAAGCGGAAATGCTGCGCCTTGCTGCAAACGGAGCGCAGTTCGTCCTCACCGGCAAGGCATCCGCGATCCAGCGCATCAGCCGCACGCTGAAATCTGCAAGCGTTGCGTCATCGCGCATCAAGGCCAAGGCCTATTGGGCATTGGGCAAGACCGGGCTCGATTAAGCTTTTCTTCACTCGGACAAGATGTCGCGCCCACTGCAGAATGAGACGGGTTGGTAAGTTTTGAGACGAGCAGGCATGACGGTCGCATTCGCGAGCTAACTACGATCCAGGCGTAGAAAATCGCGACCTGGCGCTCATCCCGACGATTCCTGTCCCGGACGGTCCCAGGTCTGGCAGAACAAGACACAGTCGGGAGATTCAGTCCGAGATGACACGGTTCGATCGCAGCAAGATCACGGATAGCGCGTACGCTGAGGAGTTTCGTCCCGACCGCCGCACTCTGCTGTCGCTCGGTGTCGGCGCCGCTGTCGCCGCGACCGGACTGCGTTCCGCGCAAGCGCAAGACTATCCCGCCCGCCCCGTGCAGGTGCTGGTGCCCTTTGCCGGCGGCAGCGCCAGCGACGTCATCACGCGCATCCTGCTCAACCGCATGTCGACGTCGCTCGGACAAGCCTTCGTGGTCGACAATCGCCCCGGCGCCGGCGGCAATATCGGCACCGCAGCCGCAGCACATGCCGCCCCTGACGGTTACACCCTGCTGATGAGCACCTCCGGCCCGCTGGCCGCGAACAAGGCGCTCTACAAGGACCTTCCTTACGATCCGCTGAAAGACCTCGCTCCGATCGGCCTGTTCGCGACGCTGCCGAATGTCATCGTGATCAATTCGAAATTGCCGCCGAAATCGCTGGCCGAGCTGATCGACTACGCCAAAGGCCATCCCCGCGAGCTCAACTACGGAACGGTGGGCGTCGGCTCGTCGCAGCATTTGGCCGCGGCCTATTTCGAGCAGCTTACCGGCACCGAGCTCACGCACGTTCCCTACCGCAACATCGCCGCCTACACGCCGGACTTCATCGCGGGCCAGGTCCCGCTCGGCTTCCAGCTCCTGCCGAACGTCCTCGGCCTGATCAAGAGCGGCGATGCGCGCCCGCTCGCGGTCGCCAACGACAACCGCATGACGGCGCTGCCTGACGTGCCGACCGCGTCCGAGGCCGGCCTGAAGAATTACGAGAGCGCCGCCTGGCTTGCGCTGCTCGCGCCGGCGAATACCGACAAGGCCGTCGTCGACAAGCTCTACAAGGCGATGGTCGAAGCCGTGAACGATCCGAAAGTGCGCGCCCTCTTCGTCGAACAGGGCGCCGAGCCGCTGGTGATGGACCCCAAAAGCCTGACGGACTTCATGACCTCCGAGACCACCAAATGGGCCGGCATCATCAAGAAGATCGGCATTGAGCCTATGTAAGGATCACACTAGGCTCGACTTGCCGCGGCTGAGCACTTCGCCGGCGCCCTTGTCGCCGACGATCTTGCCGTGCTCGTACACCACCCGCCCCCGCGCGATGGTGGTGACGGGCCAGCCGGTGATCTCAAAGCCTTCCCACGGCGTGTAGTCGGAGCCGTGGTGCAGATCGGCCTGCTGGATTTTCTTGGTCAGCTTCGGGTCCCACAGCGCGATGTCGGCGTCGAAGCCGACGCCGATCGAGCCCTTGCGCGGGTAGAGGCCGTAGATGCGCGCGTGGTTGGTCGCGGTCAGCTCGACGAACTTCTGCAACGTGATGCGTCCCTTCGAGACTCCTTCCGAGAACAGGATCGGCAGCCGCGTCTCGACGCCTGGAATGCCGTTCGGCACCCAGCGGAACGAGGTCCGCGCATTCGGCGTCAGCTTGCCCTTGGGATCGTCGTAGCGGAACGGGCAGTGGTCCGACGAAAAAGTCTGGAACACGCCCGTGGTGATGCCTTCCCAGATCGCCTGCTGGCTTTCGGCATCGCGCGGCGGCGGCGAGCAGACATATTTCGCGCCCGTGATGTCCATGTTGAGGCCCTTCATGTCGTCGGCCGTCAGCGTGATGTATTGCGGGCAGGTCTCGGCATGCACCGGCAGACCGCGCTGCTGGGCCCAGCGCACCTGCTCCATCGCCTCGCGGCCTGAGACGTGCACGATCATGATGGGAACGCCGATCACCTCGGCATGGCTGATGGCGCGATGCGTCGCCTCGCGCTCGACCGCCTGCGGCCGCGAGGTGCCGTGATAATAGGGCGCAATGTGACCTTCGCGCTCGAGCTTGCTGGTGAGGAAGCGGATCGCGTCATAGCCCTCGCAATGGACCATCACCAGCGCCTCCTCGCGGCGCGCGACGTCGAACACCTCGAGCAGCTGCTTGTCGCTCAGCACGAGGTCGTCATAGGTCATGAACACCTTGAACGAGGTGTAGCCGTCCTTGACGAGGGCCGGCAGCTCCTGCCCGAGCACGACCGCGGTCGGGTCGGAGATGATGAGGTGAAAGGCCGTATCGATGTAGCACTCGCCCTCGGCAAGCTTGCGGTAGTTCTCGACGCAGGTGCGCAGCGAGGTCCCCTTCTCCTGCAGCGCGAAGGGCAGCACCATGGTGTTGCCGCCGGCCGCCGCCGCGCGCGTCGCCGAGGCGAAATCGTCGGCCATGACGACATCGGGGCCCGAGGACTGGGAGATGTGGACGTGGCTGTCGATTCCGCCCGGCAGCGCCAGCAGGCCCGTCGCATCGATCTCCCGCGCGGCGCCCTCGATACGGTCAGCGATGCTGACGATGCGACCGTCGCGAATGCCGATATCGGCGCGGAACTCGTCGCCGGCCGTCACGATGGTGCCGCCGCGAATGGCGAGATCGAGCTGCGTCACAGGAGTCTCCGTCACTTGATGCCTGCTGATGTCTGGAAGATCCGGCCCCATTGCGCAAGAGCCCCGATGTCGCCGCCGGCGAGTTCGAGCGTTCGCCACAGCGTGACCGCGACCGAGTCGAGCACCGCGATATTCAGTTCCCGTTCCAGCGATGCGGCGAGCGCGGCGCCATCGAGATTGGTGCAGAGAATGACGATGGCATCGGCGCCCTCTGCCGCCACCGCGCGGATCATGTCCGCGATGGTCGCGGGCGCAACCTCGCCAAAGGAATAATTGTCGCGCAGGCCGAGATGCCGCTCGGCATGCGAGGCGACGCCCTCCTCGGCCCAGACGTCGCCGATGCGCCGCTGCACGTCATCCGTATAGGGCGAGACCAGACCGACGCGTTTGGCGCCGAGCGCGTGGACGGCATCGATGCAGGCGAGCGTGGACGTCGTCGCGGGCACGCCGGTGCGCGCCGTGATCGCCTCGCACAGGCTCCGGTCGCGGCCAATGCCGAGCCAGCTTGCGGAGGTGCCGTTCCACGCGATGGAGCCGACCTTGGCATCCGCCAGCAGATCAGCCGCCGGCAGCATCACCGAGGCATCGAACTGGCTCAGCGCCGCCGCATCGAGCGCGATCTCGGTGACACGGAAGCGCGAGAAATGCGCGGTGACGCCCTCGACACCGGCCAGCATGGCACTGGTGACGGGTTCGAGCACCGAGTTGGAGGACGGCGTGATCATGCCGAGGCGCTTGCGCATGCTGGTCATCTTCCTGCGACCCGTTGCCTGACGGGGGCGACATTGTGTCTGGCCCACAGCGCTTCCGCAACCTTCTGCGCCTCGCGAACCAGCTCGGCGCCGTCGGCACTCAGCAGGCGACCGTCCTCGATCACGACACGGCCATCGACAATGACGGTCTTCACGTTATTGCCGTTACCGGACCACACCAGCGCGCCGAAACCGTCGATGACAGGCGCGAGTGTCGGCTCGGACAGGTCGAGCAGGACCAGGTCGGCCTTCTTCCCCACCGTAACGGACCCGATCTCGTCGCCGAGCCCGAGCGCTTCGGCGCCGCCCTGTGTCGCCCACCGGAGCGCCGTCCGCGCATTCAGCCCGTCCTTCTCGCCGCGGATCCGCTGCATGGCAACCGCCCAGCGCATCGCCTCGAACATGTCGCCCGAAAACGTATCGGTGCATAGCGCCATCCGGGCGCCGTGACGCGCGATCGAGGCCGCAGGCGCGATGCGGCCGGTCTTGGCGTTGCCGATCGGCGTATAGGCCATGGTCGCCTTCGCCGCGCCAAGCGCGGCTTCGTCATCGGCGGTCACATGGATGCAGTGTGCCGCGATCAGGCGCTGGTCGAGCAGCCCGGCCGCATCGAGCACCTCGACCGGAGACCGGCCGCTGCGCGCCTGGGTTTGCGACACCTCGATCGGGCTCTGGCAGACGTGGGTGTGGACATTGCCGCCATATCTCTGCACGAGACCGGCCACCTCGCGCAGCAGTTCGTCCGAACAGGTGTCCGGTGCATGCGGGGCGAAGTCGCACCTGATCCGGCCATTGTCGTGGCCCTGCCAGCGCTCGACCAGCGCGACGTTCTCGGCGATGCTCGCAGCACCGATGGCGGCCGAATAGTCGTAGCGCTTCTGGGTCAGGGCTTCCGGATCGGCGTCGTGGATCCGCCCCGCGATGACGGCGCGGGAGCCAAGCTCGGCATGCGCCTTGGCCAGCGCTTCCGGGTAGCGATAGAAATCGACGATCGTCGTCGAGCCGGTCCGCAACATCTCGTAGACGCCGAGTCGCGACAGCGCCGTGGCCTCGCCTTCGGTCAGTCGATGTCCCTGCGGAATTCCGGCCGTGAACATCGGCGCAAAGCCGAGATCCTCGATCATGCCGCGGGTGATCATCAGCGGGGTATGATTGTGTACGTTGACCAGCCCCGGCATCACGAGCTTGTCGCGCGCATCGATCGTGCGCCTCGGCGACCAGCGCTTCGCGAGTTCGTCGCCATCGCCGACGTCGACGATGCGGCCCTGCTCGATGGCGACCGCGCCGCCTTCGACCATGCGATCGGCGCCATCCAGCGTGACGATAAGCCCGCCGTTGACCAGGAGATCACAGGCGCGCGGTGTTGTTGCGGATTCCATGGTCACGACGCTTGTGCAAGGCGCGTCGACTCCTCCCGGATCAGGGACAGGATGTGGCGCTTTGCGTCATTGAATTCGGGGCTGGTGATGTCGCGTGGACGCGGCAGGTCGAAATTGACGGCCTCGCGGATCCGGCCAGGCCGCTTGGTCATCACCACGATCTTGTTGCCGAGCACCAGCGCCTCGTCGACGCTGTGGGTGACGAACACGATGGTGCAGCGGCGCTTCTGCCAGATCGCGACCAGCTCTTCCTGCATTTCGAGCTTGGTCTGGGCGTCCAGCGCGGCAAACGGCTCGTCCATCAGGATGACGCTCGGGTTCATCAGCAGCGCCCGGGCGATGCCGACGCGCTGGTTCATGCCGCCGGACATCTCGGAAGGGTGATGGTGCTCGAATCCGCGCAGGCCCACGAGATCGATGAACTCCATGGCGCGGTCGTGGCGCTCGGCCTTGGCGACGCCCTTGAGCTTGAGGTGGAAGGCGATGTTGTCGATCGCGGTCAGCCACGGCATCAGGGTCGGCTGCTGGAACACCACGCCGCGGTCCGAGCCGGGCCGCTCCACCTGCTTGCCATCGACCAGCGTACGGCCGGACGTCGCCTGCTCGAAGCCGGCGATGATGTTCAGAAGCGTCGACTTGCCGCAGCCGGACGGGCCGAGCAGGCAGACGAAGTCGTTGGCCTCGATGTCGAGATTGATGTTGTCCAGCGTCAGCAGGTCGCGGCCGCGCCGCTTGTCGGAGAACACCTTGACGATGTTGCGAAGCTCGATTGCCGCCATCAGCCCGCCCTGCCCTGCACGGTGGTTGTCTGCTGCCAGCGCAGCGTGCGCGCCATGACCGCCTTCAGGCCGAGGTCGGAGAGATAGCCGAGCAGCCCGATCGAGATCATTGCAGCCAGCACGATGTCGTAGCGCAGGAAGTAGTAGGAATCCCACAGCACGTAGCCGAGGCCGCTCTTGACCGCGACCATCTCGGCGGTGACCGTCAGCATCCAGGCCGATCCGACCGCGATGCGCAGGCCTGCGAAGATCGAGGGCAGCGCCGCCGGCAGCACGATGTCGGTCAGCATCTGCCGCCCGTTCGCGCCCATCATCGCGCCGGCGCGGACGAGATTGTGGTCCACCGTCTTCACGCCATGGATGCTGTTCATCAGCACGGGGAAGAAGGCGCCGAGGAAGACGAGGAAGATCGCCGGCTTGTCGGCGATGCCGAACCAGATGATGGCGAGTGGAATCCAGGACACCGGCGGGATCGGCCGCAGCATCTGCAGCGTCGGCTCCAGCGTCTTCTCGAACAGGCGCGACCAGCCGATCGCGACACCGGCGAGGATTCCGAGCAGGCTCGCCAGCGCAAAGCCGCCGAACACGCGAAGAGCGCTGGCGAGCGCGTCGCGCAGCCAGTGCCCGGAATAAGTCTGCGTGGTCTCGTCGAAGCCGAACACCCAGTCGCCGAGCGCGTGCAGCACCGCGCTCGGCGCCGGCAGCAGCGCCGGCGGCAGCATGCCGCTGCGGGCAAAGGCCTCCCAGCCCGCGATCAGCAGCGCGGGCACGATGAGGCGTTCGAGCCCCTGGAACGCCCGCGTCAGCCGGAATCCCGGTCTTGCGGGCGTGACGTCAGTAACCGAGGTCATTCTTGGCCTTTCCGGTGGCCTTCTCCAGGAACGAATAGTCCATGTTCTTCTCCGCTTCCGCGGAGACGTCCTTCGAGATGTATTTGAGGTCGCGCATCATCGCGGCGATCGCGAGCGTCTGCGAGCGATGGATCGCCGGATCGGGCGAGGCATTGTTCAGCGCTTCGGTCGCGACCGTCTTGTCGAGGCCGGTGAGCTTGTTGATGACCTCGATCCACGGTCCCTTGTCGGCGATCAGCCTGTTGTCGAGCTCGACCACGGCCGTAACGATGCCCTGCACGCCGGCGCGCTGGCTGGCGATCACGTCGGAGCGGGTGACGATGAGATTGGTCAGGTTGCCCGCGGCCTGGTCATACGGCAGCACGAAATGCTTGCCGGCTCCCGAAAGCCGGATCTGCGAGGCGAACGGCTCGACCGAGCAGATCATGTCGACCTCGCCGCGCTGCAGCGCCGCGAGGTGGTCGGACGGGTTGGGAATGTTGATGAACTGGATGTCCTTGTTGGGGTCGACGCCCTGCTTCAGGAAGGCGCCGCGCATGTGGATGTCCTGCGCGTTGCCGCGGGAGGCCGCGACCTTCAGCGGCTGGCCGTCGCTCTTTGCCTTCGTCACGGTCGCCTTGAACGCGGCCCAGTCCTCCGGCGGCAGGTTCAGCTTGGCGGACGAGAGACATTCCGAGCCGCCATTGATCTGGCCGGACACGGCGACGACGTCAAAGCCCTTGTCGAGCGCGGTGATGTAATGGAGGTAGGTGACCTGCGCGACGTCGATGCTCTTCGACACCAGCGCAGTCAGCACGTCATTGCCCGAGTTGAAGCCGGTCGCCTCGACCTCGACGCCCTTCGCCATGCTTGGGATTAGCGACATCGGCAGGCAGTGCGCGCATTTGGCGTAGCCGAGCTTGATCTTCGCGGTCTGCGCCATGGCGAGATCGCCACCGCCGAACATCGCCGCCATCACCACGAGGCCCACTCGCAAACTCGTCCGCATCGCTTACTCCGTTTTCGGAAGGCGCGAGATCTCGCGCGTCGCGCCAGATCATTGGCCGGGCTTCGCGACAACGCAATCCGGTTTTTGCATGCTGCATACAATTTGCGCGTTGTGCCATTGTTTTCAGCTACATGCGTCGGTATTTTGGGCAAGCCAAGGGGCCGGAAACGGCTAGGATGAACTGAAGCAAAGAGGCGCGCGTGCAGCAGAAGTCGGAAACCCCGAAGGGCCGAAAATCGCCCAAACTCAAGAGGATGGGCCTGCATGAGCGCGCCGCCGCGCGGATGCGGACGATGATCATTCGCGGCGAGCTGGCGCCGGGATCGCAGACCCAGGAGACCAGGCTGTCGAAGGAGCTCGGCGTGTCGCGCACCCCGCTGCGCGAGGCCATGAAGGTCCTCGCCGCCGAAGGACTGATCGAGCTGCGCCCCAACCGCAGCCCGCGCATCGCCGATATCGCGGTCGAGGACATCCAGGAATTGTTCGAGGCGCTGGCCGGCATCGAGCGGCTTGCGGCCGAGCTCGCCGCGGAGCGCGCCACCGAGCGCGATCTCGCTCGCTTGCGCACGCTCCAGACCCGGATGGAGGGTCACCACCGCAACGGCAAGCTCGACGAGTACTTCGCCATCAATGGCGAGATCCACAACACCATCGTCCGCATGGCCCGCAACACGCCGCTGCGCGAGGCGCACGAGACGCTGATCTCCCGCGCCGAACGCGCGCGCTATCTGGCGCTCGGCGCCGACAAGCGCTGGAGCAATTCGGTCGACGAGCACGCCAGCATCCTCGCCGCCCTCGAGGCGCGTGACAGCGAGGCCGCGGGACGCCTGCTCGGCGCCCATGTCCGCCAGACCGGCACCGCGCTGCTCGAGACCCTCGCCCCCAAACCCAAGCTGACGGCGGCCTGACCATGAAGCTGCTGCTGCTCAACCCCAACACCAGCGCCTCGGTCACGCAGTTGATGACCGATGTCGGGCAGCGCGCCGCCGCGCCCGGCACCGAGATCGTCCCCTGCACCGCCTCGCGCGGCGTGCCCTATATCGCGACGCGCACCGAGGCGCAGATCGGCGGCGCCATCGCGCTGGAGATGCTGGCCGAGCAGCACACCAAGGTCGACGCCGCGATCATCGCAGCCTTCGGCGATCCCGGCCTGTTCGCCGCGCGCGAGACGTTCGACATTCCCGTGATCGGCCTTGCGGAAGCCGCGATGCTGACGGCCTGCATGGCCGGACGCCGTTTTGGGATCGTCACCTTCGCGCAGGCGCTCGGGCCCTGGTACGAGGAATGCGTGCGCGATCACGGGCTACGCGAGCGCTGCGCCGGCATCCGCATGCTCGATACGCCGTTCAAGGCGATTTCGGACGTCGGCACCGAGAAGGAGGATCTGCTCGTCGAACTCGCGCAGCGCGCCATCGTCGAGGACGAGGCTGACGTGCTGATCTTCGCGGGCGCGCCGCTCTCGGGTCTTGCCGAACGCGTCGCCGACCGGATCCCCGTCCCCGTCGTCGACCAGGTCGTCGCCGCCGTGAAGCAGGCCGAGGCGCTGGTGGCGCTGCGCCTGCGCAAAGCGACTGCCGGTACCTACCGCCGGCCCGCCGCCAAACCCACCCTTGGTCTTGCCGACGCGCTCGCCGCCCGGCTCGAGCATCGCGACAGCTAGGGGAGCGTTGGCCGCCGATGCGAAAAGCCCAATTCGTTTTCGATGGCACGGCCGAAGGCAAACAGACGGGATTCGCACCCGGGCGGCGCGATGATCTGGATACCGAAGGGCAGCTCGTGCGCCTGCCGCCGCACCGGCAAGGTCAGCACGGGGAAGCCGACCAGCGAGACGACGAAGGTGACGGCGAGATAATCGATCGGCGTCTCCAGCGCCTTGCCGTCGATCGCGGTGACATCGCTGATCTCGTTCGGCCAGGGGAAGACGGACGCGGCCGGCGCGACCAGGAAATCGGCGCGGGCGAACAGTTCGCGAAAGCTGCGGTAGATCGCGGTGCGGCGCCGCTCGGCGTTGAGGTAATCCTCGGCGGAGAGCCTTGCGCCCGCCTCGATGTTCCAGATCACGGTGGGCGTCAGCTCGGCGCGGCGTGTCCTGAGCAGCTCGCCATAATTGTTGGCGATGTGCGCCGCGCGCAGCGTGCGGAAGGTCTCGACCGCACCGCCGCAATCGGGCGAGGACGGCACGACATCGGCCACGCCGGCGAGTGCATCGCACGCCGCGGCAAAGCAGGCACGCACATCGCGCGCAACCATCGCGACGCCAAAATCGGGCGTGGCTGCGATCTTGGCCCGCCCTGCGAGCGGCCGATCGTCATTGACGACACCGGCCGAGAGCGGATCGTTCGCATAGCCTTCCCCGCAGACCGACAGCGCCAGTTCGAGATCATCAACACCGCGGGCAAGAAAACCGTGCGTCGCCAGCATGTCCCAGCCGAGTGGACGCCGCGGCGACGGGATGCGGCCGGGCGTCGGCCGGATCGAGGCGACATCGCAAAAGCTGGCGGGCGTGCGCACCGAGCCGCCGAAATCGGTGCCGTGCGCGAGCGGCACCATGCCGGCAGCGACCGCGACGGCGGAGCCGCCGGACGATCCGCCGGAGGTGAGCGCGGGATCGAACGGATTGCGCGTCGGCCCGCACAATTTATTGGTGCAGAGCGCACCGAAGCCGAATTCAGGCGTGTTGGTCTTGCCCAGAATGATCGCGCCGGCGCGCCGCAACCGCGCGACCACGAGATCGTCCTCGGTCGGGACGTGATCGCGAAACAGCACCGATCCATAGGTGGTCGCAAGCCCCGCAGTGTCGGTGAGATCCTTGATCCCGACGGGCACGCCATGCAGCGGGCCGACCGGCGCGGCCGCGGCATCGCAGATGTCAGCGGCACGGCGGGCCCCCTCCGCATCGACGGTCACGAACGCCGCCAATCGCGAATCCTGTTCCGGGATCCGCGCCAGATGCGCCTCGACGGCGTCGTGCGAGGAGAGTTCGCCCTTGGCGATGGCGCGCGCAAGGTTTTTGGCAGTGAGGTCGCAGATCGATGGCTTCGATGTCATCGCCGCACCATGCCAAACCTCGCAACGAAAGGCGAGCGCGGCGGGCACGAGACTTGCTTTCTTCCTCGGGAGAACCGGAGGCAACACCATGGCTGAAGCGCAAGGCGGGCGTTCACTCGTCGTCGACGCCGTCACCCACCGTTATCCCAGCGGCGCGCTCGCGGTCGAGAACATCAATCTCGACATCAAGGGCGGCGAGATCATCGCCCTGCTCGGCCCGTCCGGCTGCGGCAAGACCACGCTGCTGCGCATCATCGCCGGCTTCATCGCGCAGACTCAGGGGCGCATCATCATCGGCGACGACATCGTCGATGCGCTGCCGCCGAACAGGCGCGCCGTCGGCATCGTGTTCCAGAACTATGCGCTGTTCCCGCATCTGTCGATCAGCGAGAACGTCGGCTACGGCCTCGCCGCCCGCGGCATCGACAAGGCGACGCGGCAGCGCGAGGCCCAGCGCCTGCTGGAGCTGGTGCAATTGCCGTCGATGGCCGAGCGGCTACCGCGCCAACTTTCCGGCGGCCAGCAGCAGCGCGTCGCGCTCGCCCGCGCGCTCGCGATCAAGCCGTCGATCCTGCTGCTCGACGAGCCCTTTGCCGCGCTCGACAAGAATCTGCGGCTCGACATGCAGATCGAGGTCAAGCGGCTGCAGCGCGTCTCCGGCATCACCACGCTGATCGTGACCCACGACCAGGAAGAAGCGCTGTCGATGGCCGATCGCGTCGCGGTGCTGAGCCACGGCAAGCTCGAGCAGTTCGGCACGCCGTCCGACGTCTACGACCGGCCGCAGACCCTGTTCGTGAACACCTTTGTCGGCTCGACCAACCGCATGCCCGGCATCGTCGTCTCGGCAGACCGTACTGAAGCCAAGGTGCGCCTCGATGCCGGCGCGGAGATCATCGCGCGGCCGGCGGCCGGCAGCCTTATCGAAGGCGGCCGCGTCACCGTGTGCATCCGGCCTGAGCATCTGCAATTCGTCGGCGACGAGAGCGGCTTTGCCGGCGTGGTCGGCATGTCGTTGCCGCTCGGTGCCACCGTCGTCCACGAGGTCACCACCGCCGACGGCTCCGGCGTCAAGGTCTCCCAGGCGCGCATCGGCGAGACGCGCGCGCTGGAGAGCGGCGCGGCCGTGCGCCTCGCTCCGCTCGCCCCGTCGCTCGCCAACGCCTTTCCCGCAACGCTTTAGTTCCAGTCATTGTCCACAACGGAGTTCGACATGATCCTCAACCGCCGCAGCCTGATGACGACGGCCCTCACCCTCGGGGCCATGAAAGCGTTTCCCGGACTGAGCTTTGCCCAGGCCCGCCCGCTGGTGTTCGCGACCTTCACCGGAAGCTGGGAAGAAGCGCACAAGGCCGTGCTGGTGCCGGCCTTCCGCAAGGCGAATGCCGATGCGGCGATCGTGCTCGACCCCATGCTGTCGGTCGACCAGATCGCGAAGGTCAACGCCGCGAAGGCCAATCCGCCGATCGACGTCATGCTGCACGATCCGGGTCCGGCGCTGGTCGCGATCGGCCAGGACCTCGTCGAGCCCTATCCGGTCGAGAAGAGCGCGTACTACAAGGACCTGATCAGTGAGGCGCAGGAGCCGATGGGCCCCGCCCCGTTCTTCCAGGTCGTCGGCCTCACCTACAATCCCGAAGCCATCAAGACGCCGCCGACCTCGTGGGCCGATCTCTGGAAGCCGGAGTTCAAGGGCCGCGTCGGCATCACCAATCTCAACTCGACGCTCGGCACCGGCTGGCTGGTCGAGATCGCCAAGATGCGCGGCGGCTCGGAAGCGAATGTCGATCCCGCCTTCAAGGCACTTGAAGAACTGAAGCCCAATCTCGCCGCGGTCGCCGCCAATCCCGGCGCGCTCGCCACCCTGTTCCAGCAGGGCCAGATCGACATCTCGCCCGGCAATTTCAACGCCATCCAGATCCTGAAAGCCCGTGGCGTGCCGGTCGAGTTCGTGGCGCCGAAGGAAGGCGCCATCGCCTTCAAGACCACGATCCACATCGTCAAGAACTCGCCGAACCGCGAGCTCGCCTTCAAGCTGATCGAGGCGGCGCTGGCGCCCGAGGTGCAGACCACGCTGATGAACCCGCCCTATCTGATCGTGCCGACCAATTCCAAGGTGACGATGGGTGGCGAGATCGCCCGCGTGCTCGCCAAGGACACCGCGGAGCTGAAGCAGAAATTCGTGTTCCAGGACTGGAAGAAGATCAACGAGCAGCGCTCGGCCTGGATCGAGCGCTTCAACCGCGAGATCAAGATCTAGCACCTTGAAGGCTTGAGCCATGGGCGCAGCACCGGCATCACGGGACGTCACGTCCTATGGAATGGGATTGGCATCGCCGCTGGCGCTGTTCTTCCTGCTGTTCTTCGTCGCACCGCTGCTGCAATTGCTCTGGCTCTCGCTGCACAACGACACGGCCGGGCTCCATTGGGGGCTCGGCCAATATTTGCACTTCCTCACCGATCCCTTCAGCCTCAGCGTGCTCGGCTCGACCTTGCTGCTAGGCGCCGAGGTCACGGCCGTCTGCCTCGTGCTCGGCTTTCCCATCGCCTGGCTCTATCAGCGGGTCGGGCCGCGGCTGCAGACCATCATCATCCTGATCGTGCTGCTGCCGCTGCTCACCAGCGTGGTGGTGCGCACCTTCGCCTGGATCGTCATCCTGGGACGCCAGGGCATCATCAACGCAACGCTGCAATCCCTGGGCATCATCGATACGCCCTTGAAGCTGCTCTACACCCAGTTCGGCGTGGTGATCGCGCTGGCGCAGGTGCAGATGCCGCTGATGACATTGCCCTTGATCACCGCGCTCGGCCGGATCGATCCCAATCTCGACGACGCCTCCTGCTCGCTCGGCGCCGGAAGCTGGCGCACCTTCTTCAGGATCGTGCTGCCGCTGTCGCTGCCCGGCGTGATCGCCGGCTGCACGCTGACCTATGCCGCCGCGATCACGGCCTTCATCACCCAGTCGCTGGTCGGCGGCGGGCAGATGCTGTTCATGCCGATGTACCTCTATCAACAAGCCTCGACATTGCAGAACTGGCCCTTTGCCGCGGCGATCTCGATCATCTTCCTGCTCGCCGTGCTCGCGGTCGTCTCCGTGTTCACGACGCTCGGCCGCATGTCGCGCGGCTATGGAGGCGCATGATGAGCGGCCGCAAGCGCACGCTGGAATCGTTCAGCTTCGAGCTGGTGATGACCGTGGTGGCGATCATCGCGCTGATCCTGATCATCGCGCCCTCGCTGGTGGTCCTGATCGTGTCCTTCACCTCAGGCTTCTCGCTGCGCTTCCCACCGCCTGGCTATTCGCTGCGCTGGTATGTCGAGCTCTGGAATGCGTGGCAGCTGCATTTCGCCGCCAAGAACAGCCTCATCGTCGCGCTGTGGGCGACGGGCCTCTCCGTCGGGCTCGGCGTTGCCGCTGCGCTGGCGATCTCGCGGTCGCGGACATTGTCGGCGCGCCTGCTCGATTCCCTCTTCATGTCGCCGCTGGTGCTCCCGGCGCTCGCCTTCGGCCTCGCCGCCCTGATGCTGTTCTCGCTGGTCGGCCTCCCCGTGTCGCCGCTGACGCTGGTGATCGGCCACACCGTGGTCTGCGTGCCCTATGTCGTGCGCAACACCGTCGCCGCCCTCGCCCAGCTCGAACCGACCCTGCTTGAAAGCTCGGCGGTGCTGGGCGCGAGCCGGCTCTACACCTTCCGGCGCATCGTGCTGCCGCTGATCCGGCCCGGCATCATCGCGGGCGCTTTCATCGCCTTCATGTCGTCGTTCGACAACGTGCCGGTCTCGCTGTTCCTGCGCGATGCCGCCACCGACATGCTGCCGATCCGGATGTGGCAGGATCTCGAGGGCAAGCTCGACGTGACGATCGCCGCGCTGTCGGGCGTGCTGATCATCGCAACCGTCGCGTTGGTCGCGGTGATGGAGCGCGTCACCGGCCTGTCGCGCCGACTGACCAACTGATCAGGCGCCGCGAAACAGCGAATAGCCCCAGCGCGTGAATTTCAGCGGCAGATGAAAATGCTCGTCAACGTTCTTGATGCGGAAGCGGAACGGCGTCACGGTCAGGAAACCGTCGCTGTCGCCGAAGAATTCACCGAGATGAAACAGGACCTCGTACTCGCCCGCCGTCACGCCCGCGCCTTGCGCGATGGGATGATCGAGCACGCCGTTCGCGCCGAGCCGCCCGTCGGCGATCCGCAACGAGTCCGGGCCAATTCGCCAGATCTCGACGCGCAGACCCTGCGCGGGCCGGCCGCTCGCCACATCGACCGCGTGAATGGAAATACCGCCTGCCACCATGTTCCTCCCGTGAGCGCAACACCATGGTAGACGCAAACACGGCTGTTCGGCCAGCGCCCGCGCTGCTGCCGGCCCTGGGTGCGATGACCTCGCTCCAGGCGCTGGTGGCGCTGGCCTTGTTTGCGCCGGGCGTGGTCGCACCGCGCGCCCATATCGAGGTCTGGCAGCTCTCGATGTTCTCCTGCGCGGTGTTCGCCGTCGGCATTCCCGCCTCGTTCTGGGGCGGCGGCTTTATTGCCCGCCTGGGCTCGCTGCGGATCGCGAGCCTGTGCGCGGCCGCGATCGTGGTCAGCATGGCGCTGGCCTCGCTCGGCACGACCGCGACCCTGCTGGCCGCGGGGCTCTGCCTCGGACTTGCCTTCGGACCGGAAACACCGGCGAGTGCAGCGCTGCTGGCGCGGCTCGTGACCGCCGAGCGGCGCGCCTTCGTGTTCTCGGTGCGCCAGACCGGCAACCAGATCGGCGCCGTCTGCGGCTCGCTGCTGCTGCCCGCGATCGCGATCGCGCTGGGACCGGCCTGGTGCTACGCGGCCGTCGGCGCCTGTGCGCTGATCGCGATCCTGATCTACGAGCGGCTGCGGCCGGCCTATGCCGGCAAGGCCGCCCCGCCTCCGGAGCTCGATCTCCGCGCGCGGCTGGCGCTTGTCACCGCAGACCGGCGCATCGCGATGCTGGCGCTGGCCTCGATGCCGTTCAGCGCGATGCAGGTGTCGCTCAACACCGTCTTCGTCACGCTCGGCACGCGCGAGCTCGGCCTCAGCCATATCGAGGCGGGCATGGCGCTCGCCTGCGCGCAAGCCGGCGGCCTCGTCGGCCGTCTCGGCTGGGGTTATGTTGCCATGCGCCTCAATGCCTCCCGCGCAGTGCTCGTCGTCATCGGCCTCGGCATGGCGTTCTGTGCGGCGCTGCTCGGCCTCGATGGCGCTTCGCTCGGCCGCACCTCGCAATTCGCGATTGCCGCGCTGTTCGGCCTGACGGCATCAGGCTGGAACGGCGTCTTCATCGCCGAGATCGCTCGCCTCGCCCCGCAGGACAGGATTGGCGACACCACCGGCGCGGTGCTGACGGCGTCCTATGCCGGGCTGCTGGCGGCGCCGGCGCTGGTCTCGATCCTCGACGGTGCAGCCAGCCTCGGCGCGGCATTCTTCGCCTTGGCCTGCCTTGCACTGTGCGGCACAGTGGCATTGATCGGGGGAGGCCATGACAAAGCGAGCAAATAGCGCGCGCGAGATCGCGGCCGACGTGACGGCCGGACGAACCAGCGCAGTCGACACCGCACAGGCAGCGCTTGCGCGTATCGATGCGGCCAAAGCGCTGAACGCGGTCGTGACCATCGATCCCGTCCGCACGCTTGCCGATGCCGCAGTGGTCGACGCGCGCCTGCGCGCCGGCGAGACCATGCGGCTGGCCGGCGTCCCCATCATCGTCAAGGACAACATCTGGGCCGGCGGCTGGCGCATCACGCAGGGCTCGCGCCTGTTCGCCGATTTCATCGCACCAACGGACGCGATTGCGATCGAGCGGCTGCGCAAGGCAGGCGCCGTCATCGTCGGCATCGGTGCGACGTCGGAATTCGCCAGCAAGGGCGTCACGACCTCGCAACTGTACGGACCAACCCGGCATCCGCTCGATCCCACGCTGACACCCGGCGGCTCGTCCGGCGGCCCCGCGGTGGCCGTCGCAGCCGGCCTCGTGCCGCTCGCGATCGGCACCGATGCAGGCGGCTCCAGCCGCAGGCCACCGGCCCATGTCGGCGTTGCCGGTTTCAAGCCGTCTTATGGCGCGATCCCGTACGGGCCCGGCTTTGCCGAGCCGTTCTTCGGTCTCTCCGTGATCGCACCGATCGCCGCCGATGTCGCGGATATCACGCTGGCGTTCGAAGCCATGGCCGGCGCCGATCCGCGCGATCCGGATTCCGCTGTTGTTGCGCCAGAAGCCGACGACATCGCGGGCTTGCGCATCGCATTCTCGCCGCGCCTCGGACTTGACGTCGCCGTCGACGATGTCGTCGCGAATGGACTCGTTTCCGTCATTGAACGTCTCTCCGCCGCCGGTCTGCAGATCTCTCACCGCGATCCCGTCTGGCCGCCGGGCGCGACGGAAGACGCCATCATGCCGCTTCAGCATGCCGGCCTCGCCGCGCTCTATGGCGATGCCTTCCGCAAGGACGCGGCCGTGTTCGACCCCGACATCGCCAAACAGATCGAGCGCGGGCTCGCCTGGTCAGGCGCTGACGTTGCGGGCGCACTGGTCGCAAGCACCGCAATCGCCAATGGCTTCGCTGCCTTCTTCACCGAGGCCGACCTGCTGCTGGCGCCAACAGTCCCCTGCGTCGCCTGGCCGTTCACACAGCTTGCGCCCGACATGATCGGCGGCCGCGCCGCAAGTCCGCGTGGGCATGCTGTGTTCACGCCGTTCGTCAATCACGCCCGCCTGCCCGCGATCTCGATTCCCTGCGGCGCGGACGAGCGCGGGCTTCCCTTCGGCCTCCAGATCATCGCCCGGCGCGGCCAGGACCGCACGCTGCTGCGCGCCGCAAAGCATATCGAGGCGCAGTTGCAGGCCTAGTTTCGTGCAACGGAGCGATTTCGGAATAGTCGCAATATACCCCTGTTTTGCCCGACGAGTCAAATCGCATCATGGCCCGCGTAAGCCATTGATTTCATTATCGCCGGCTACTGTGCATGGGGTTGTTTTCGCACTTTTTGTTTGATCGAGGGTCCTAACCGGCAAAAGACTGCCGCAGCCGCCGCCAGCCGATGACGATGCCGGTGATCGAAAACACCAGCCCGAGCGCGCAGAGGCTCACGATCAGGACATCGCGCAAACGCGGATGCGCCATGAGGATTGGAAAATCCAGCGTGTGGAGCGCGCTGTAGGCCCAGCGATAGGCCCGCCGCGACGCATCAAGCCTTTGCAGCACGCTGCCGTCGGCGCTGTCGATGTCGAACCAGACATCGCCGCAGCGCGAGCGGTAGACGGGCGCGCCGGGCACGGCGGAGTGCGCGGGATAGTCGTCGTCATCCGCGAGGGTCGACGGTGTGCCGCAACCCGCCGCAAGCCGCGCCATCAGGCTCCCGATCGCCTCCACGCTGATGACCGCCGACCCGCGACCATCCGGTCCGACCACAATCTGCGTCCCGAGACCAATCCGCTCGCGTCGATAGAGATTGCCATCGAGGGCGAACCACTCGACCTCACGGGCCAACGGCGATGTCGGTCCACGATCGAACGCCGGAGCCGTGGTCCAGTTCGGCGCAGCGTTGATCACACCATCCTCGTCCGAACTCAACTGCCCGCGCGAGAAGAGCCGGCCGTGATCCATGGAGAGCCAGCCGCTAAAAATCCAGGTCAGCACGAAGACCGTGGCCACAAGACCGATGATGTGATGCAGCGCGTGCCAGCCGCGATAAGGCGTCGTGATCCGGCCTCGCCGAATCTTGGCCCGCACGATCCCGAGCACCGCGCCCAGCACCGCCGCGATCATGGCCAGCAGCGACAGCGTCCAGACCACACGATCCCACAGGGCCCAATTGCTCCGGAGCACCGTCGGGTAGATCCAGTGCAGCACGCTGCCGGCGAGATTCCATCCACGTTCGCTCCGTGTCGCATCGAGGACAACTTCGCCGGTGCGCGACGAGACATAGACCTCCGTTCCGGCGGCATCGCCGAGGGCGACGCGATACAAAGGCCGGTGGCGATCAAAGCCGTTCGGAACGCTCCATTGATCGTAGTCCGCGCGTGCGACGACAACCGCCCGCGCTGCATCGAGCCCGCGTTGACGCGCATGATCCCGCGCAATGGCGAGAGCGACCTCAGGCGAGTGCACCGATGCATCCAGCCCGTCAGCGGCACGAACCGCACGCAAGAGCGACGGCGCCGACACGATGTAGACCGGCCCGTCGTTCCGTTGAACCAGGCGCACACGGGTCGCATCTGCAACCTTGCTCGCGGCCTCGGCCGCCGTGATCTTCACCTCGGAACGGTGCACTGCTGCAAGCCCGGCAAAACGCTCCGCTTCCGTCAACGACGGAAACGGAACGAAGTGCATCACGATCCCGCTCGCGAACCACATCGCGAACAGCAGGCAGAACGCGATCCCGAGCCAGCGGTGCAGCAGGACGATCGCGCTCATCATCTGGTCAGCATCCTACCATTTGAACGCGGCCGAGAGTTCATAGGTGCGCGGCGCGCCGAGCAGGATCTGATCCGGGTAGAACGGATCGCCCCAGACCGCGTAGCGCTTGTCAGTGATGTTGCGCACGCGGAACGTCAGCCGGGCCTGGTCGACCGCGTTGAACACCGTCCTGGGGATGTCGACGAACGCATAGACGTCGGCGACGGTATACGCCTTCATCGTCACGAGGTTGGCGTCGGTGTTGTAGCGGTCGCCGACATAGCGGCCGGTAATGCCGAGCTCCACCGGCCAGGGCGTGAAGAACCGGTAGGACGCGCCGGCATTGGCGACGATGCGCGGCACGTTCGGCGGCGTGTTGCCGGAGAACGAGCCGCCGGCAAAGTTGTAGTCGGCGTAGCGCGCATCGACATAGGCGATGTTGCCCCACAGGCGCAGCGGTTCGATCGGGCGCACCGCGGCCGCAAGCTCCACACCCTTCGACTCCTGCCGTCCCGCAATGTTGAGCGTCTGGCCGCCGGCGGCCGCATAGACGTTCTTGCGCACGATGTCGTAGGCCGAGAACGACCACTCCGCCCTGTTGTCCCAGAGCAGATGCTTGACGCCAGTCTCAACGGTGCGCGCGGTCGTCAGGTCCAGGTTCTGGGTCGGGCCGAGCAGGAAGATGTTGTTGGCCGAGATGTCGGCGCCGGTCGCATACTGGCTGAAGAAGGTCAGGCCGGGCACGGCGTCCCACGTGTAGCCGATACGACCCGTTACCGGTGCCCAGTCCTGCGTGAACGGAAAGTTCGCCTTCTCCAGCCCGTTCTTGTCGGTCGAGTTGCGGTCGAGCCCGATATGCTCGACGCGCAAGCCACCGACCAGCGCGAAGCTGCGTGTCAGCTTCAACCGGTCTTCGAACGAGAGCGCCTCGTTGTCGATGCGCGCGGTCTGCTGCTGCGTCGTGAGCAGGCCGTAGAAGCCGCGATTGGGATCAACCAGCGAAACGGAATCGCCGGGGAAGTTTGCAGCCCCCGGCCTGACGAAGTCGAGGTAGCTCGACGACAATGTCGTGACGAGCTTGTTGTCGAAACCCGCGATGTTCGAGTCCCAGATCAGGTCGGTGATGTTGCCGACGAGGCGCTGGCTGTGTGCGACAAAGAAGCGCTCGCGATCGACCAGGTTCGTCCCGGCGTTGAACGCCTCGACCTCGTTGTTGAACCAGCTCCGTTCCGCCCCATAGCCATAAGCCTGGCTCTTCAAGGTCAGATCAGGCGCGAGCTTCAGCTCGAAGCCGCCGCGCAGCCAGACCTCCTGCGCGACGTTGCGATTGTCGAGCACGTTGTAGTTGGTGTTGAAGGTGCGGTCGTCGATGGTGACGGCGCCGAGATTGGTTCCGTTGTAGTTCGAGACGTAATTGCCGGAGACGATGCCGCTCGTCGCATGCGAACCGCTGAAGGCGATCGGCACCAGCGGCGCGCCCCAATAGGCCTTCGAGCGGTCTTCGCGATACTCGATCGCGCCCCAGACCTTGAGGCTGTCGGAGATGCGGTAGTTGAGTTGGCCCGAGACATCGAACGTCTTGGTGTTGGTGTCGTCGGCAAAGCCGCTGAGCGAGGCGCGGCTGATGTCGAAGCGATAATCGAGCCCCTGCACATTGGTGCTGCCGCCCGAGCCGTAATGCGCGCGGAATGAATTCAGCGAGTCCCAGGAGAAATCGGCTTCATTGCGGATCGGCCCGGTGTGTGGCTGCTTGGTGACGAGATTGATCGAGCCGCCGGCGGCGCCCTCGCCCGATATCAGCGAGGCCGGGCCTTTCAGGAATTCCACGGCTTCGAGATTGGCGGTGTCGGTGATCCGCGAGGTCATGTTCTGCGGACCGATCTTGATGCCGTTATAGAGCATGTTGATCTGGCTGTTGGTGAAGCCGCGCATCGAGAAGGCCGCGGGTTCTGCCGGATTGTCGCCGGAGGTGACGCCGACGGCTCCTTGCGCCACCTCGGACACGGTGCGATAGCCCTGCTCGCGCATCGTCGCGGCCGAGATCACCTCGACGGTCGCGGGGATCTCCCGCACGGTCAGGCCGAGCCGCGAAGCGCTTTCCGCGACCGCATTGCTGTTGAGCGGCGTCTGCGCCTGTCCCTGCGCTGCCGCGCCCGGCACCGCCGGTTTTGGCGCGGCCGTCGCGGTGGCGGACCGGCGCGGTACCGCGCGGCGGACGCTCTGCGCGTCCCGTCCGGCAGGTTTTGCTTGCTTGCGGGATTGAGCGGGCGACACTTCGACCGGCGGCAGGCGTTCGCGCGCCTCCTGTGCCAGTGCGGCGGGCGGATCGATGGCGGCAAAGGATGTCAGCGCGGCAGAGGCGAGCACGAAGCCGCGCGGTCGTACAAGACGGATGGAAGACACGGGTATGGACCTCGGTATGACGTCAGTGGCACGTCACAGCGAACCAAGGTCCCATCTTCCGGCGCTCAGCCTTCCGATGAAGCCGAATGTCTGTACTCCCCGACCGACATCTTCGCGTGTGACCACGGCTGACGGCAGGTCTCCTGGCTCGCGGGTCGTGACCGCTTCGTCGCCTTCCCGGGACCGAGGACCCAGTGGCTTCTGACGAAGGATTCACCGCTTACAGTTGCGGGGGCAGCCGCGGCATTGGGGACAACGTCCCCGCACCGCATTCCCTTTTCATCCCCTCTCGGGGAAACCGTCAAAGCCATCTAGGATTACGATCAGGACAGAGTCAATGTGCAAGCTGCGGCGTTATTGCCACAGCGAGCAACTTCCTTGGAGATGAGCATGGAAGGCGAGACCTTCCTCTGGCTGATACGGCATGCGCCCGTCGACGGCGTCAAAGGCACGATCCATGCGCCCGATGCGCCGGCCGATCTCGGCGACCGCGCGCAACTGGAGGCACTGCGGCAGCGCATGCCGCAGGATGCTGCGAGCTACGCCAGCCCGTCGCGCCGCACGGTCGAGACCGCGCGCGCACTCGGGCTCGCGCCGGAGTTGGTGAGCGACTTCCGCGAGCAGGATTTTGGTGACTGGACCGGCCATCGGCATGACGCGCTCGCCGCGACCGGCGGCGAGGCCTATGCGCAGTTCTGGAGCGATCCGGCGCGTGGAAAGCCGCCGGGCGGTGAGAGCTTTGAAGACCAGGTTGCGCGCGTCCGATTGGGTCTGTCACGGATCGGCACAGGCACCGCAACGCTGGTCGTCCATTCCGGCACCATCCGCGCAGCACTCTGCATCGCGCTGGATCTCACGCCTCAGGCAGCCCTGCGCTTCGTGATTGATCCGCTGTCGCTGACCCGGATTGATCGCCTCGTGAACGGCTGGCGTGTCGTCTCCGTCAATCAGCGGATCAGCTAGGCCGATCCGGCACATTGGCCTGCGCAAAGGTCGCCATGCCGTTGTGGAGCGCGCAGGCCGCGCGCACCAGCGGCAGCGCGATGGCAGCGCCCGATCCCTCGCCGAGCCTGAGATCGAGGCTGATCAGCGGCTGCACGTTCAATGCGCGCAGCACCAGCCGATGCCCCTGCTCCGCCGATTGATGCGACGGCAACAGGAACGGCTGGCACCACGGATTGAGCCGCGCTGCGGCGAGCGCAGCCACCGACACGATGAAGCCGTCGATCAAGACGGGAATACGGCGCTGTGCGGCCGCGATGATCGCGCCGCAGATCGCCGCGATCTCGAGCCCGCCGACGGCGCACAGGATCTTTTCGGGCGCAGCGCCCGCAACGCCATGCTGCGCGATCGACGCATCGATCACGCGCGCCTTGTGCGCGCGGCCCGCCGCATCGACGCCGGTGCCGCTGCCCGCGATCTCCCCGGCGCTGATGCCAAGCAGGCTCGCGGCAATCGCCGCCGACGTCGTGGTGTTGCCGATTCCCATCTCGCCGAAGATCAGCAGGTCAGGCAGGCTGGCCTCGGCACGCGCCACCGCGCGCTGGCCGGCCTCGAATGCAAACACCAGCTCCGCAGGCGTGAGCGCGGATTCGACGCTGAAATCGCGCGTGCCGCTGCGCGGCTTATCGGTGACGACGCCCGCCATCGCCTCCTGCGCCAGCGTGCCGGCGTCGACGACTTCAAGGCTCGAGCCCAGCTCGCGCGCTAGCACCGAGATCGCGGCTCCGCCCGAAGCAAAGTTCGCCATCATCGCGATAGTCACGGCTTGCGGATAGGCCGAGACACCCTGCGCGACGATGCCGTGATCGCCGGCGAACACGATGATCGGCACGCGTCCCGCACGCGGCTGCTCGGTCGCCTGCAGGCCTGCAAGCTCGACCGCGAGCTGCTCGAGCCGGCCGAGCGCGCCGGTCGGCTTTGTCAGTTGCGCCTGCCGCGCGAGCGCCGCGTCGCGATGGATCGCGGAGACGTCGGGGCATTTCTGGGTGACCCATTCGGGGAGCATGCTGCCTCGCTTACGGTCTGCGCTTGAGAATGTAGCTGTCCATGATCCAGCCGTGCCGCTCGCGCGCCTCTTGCCGCACAGCGACGATGCGCGGACCGGCCTCGGCCAGCGCGCCGGATAGGACGATCTGATCGGGCATGCCGAGATAGGCGCCCCAATAGATGTGGAGGCCTTCAGGATCGAGCGACTGGAACGCGGTGCCGCCGTCGAGCATCACCACCACGGTATCGACGCTTTGCGGCCAGCCGCCCTCGCGCAGGCGGCGTCCTGTCGTGACCAGGAACGGCTCGCCGATGTCGTTGAGCGGCAGCGCATGCGCCGCGCACAGCGCCTGGATCGAGGTGATGCCGGGCACGACCTCGATCTTCGGCAAAGGCTTCAATCGCCGCGCGATGCGCAGCGAGGAATCGTACAGCGATGGATCGCCCCAGATCAGCAGCGCGACCTTGCCCTCGCCGTCGAGATGGTCAGCGATCGTCTGCGACCAGGTTGCGGCGACAGCGTCGTGCCAATCATCCACGCCCTTGCGATAATCCGCCTCGCCGGCATCGCGCACGGGAAGGTCGAACTCGGCAATGCGTGTCTTGTCGTTGGTGAGCACGTCCGCGCAGATCGTTCGCCTGAGGTCGGCGAGATCGGACTTCGCTGTCCCCTTGCGCGGGATCAGGACGAGATCGGCTGCGTTGATGGCTTGAATGGCGGCACGCGTGAGCTGCCCGGGATCGCCGCAACCGATTCCTATCAGGGAGAGCGTGAGCATCGCGCGTGCAGGGGCGGCCGTGACGGCCGCCCCTTTGTCTCTTACGCCGCGTTATGCAGGCGCGGGGTGACGAGGCCGGGCGCGGTGACACCGCGCAGCGACTTCGCCAGCGCCAGCACGGCGAGATCGGCCAGCGGCTCGATCACGATGACCAGCGCGTAGGAGGCCGCGAAGGTCGCGATGCTCGCAAGGTTGCTCATCGCGAAACCGGAGCCATAGAGCGCCCAGAACGCGACCCAAGCGATCACGCCGGCCTGGTAGGTGGTCGAGAGCGCCAACGCCTGGCGATACTTCAAATCGACATAGGCGGTGTTGCGCGAAATGATCCGAGAAGCGATCGCCTGGATGCCGAACAGCGGCACCAGCAGCGTCGTGACGTTCATGCCATATTGCGGCAGGTCGGCCGGCTCGAAGAACACGCCCTGAAGCAGCAGGCCGAATGCGAGACCGAAGGCGGCGGGCGCAGCACCGAACAGCAGGAACAGCGTCGAGCCCAGGATGAAGTGCACCTCGGAGACGCCGACCGGGAAGTGCGGCAGGATCTCGAAGAAGGTGAACACGAGGGCGGTGGTGGCGAGCGTCCGCACGGCGAACGAAACGACGCCCTGCTCGCGCACGGTCTCGACCGCGAGCTTCAAGGCAACGCCGCCTGCGGCGATGCCGGTTGCGTAACTCAACACGAGCTTGGCGCCCGTCACGATTCCGGGTTCGATATGCATGGCTCAGATCCTTCCTGCCGTCACACCCGACGGCCTTGGCCTCAAAACGTGCAGGGCCGGTCTCCTGGCTCGCGGTTCACTGGGGTTCTCCGGCCTTCCCGGACCTTGCGGCCCAGTGGCTGATCGGAGCCCCTCACCGCTTACAGTCGCGGGGGCGGCTGGGGTTTTGGGCGCCGCAACTGGGTCCGCCCACCCCCATTCCCGATTATGCTCCAGCGCTTTGCGCTGCGTCGAGCACCATGCCCCTCCTGTGTGCCCCTTTCGCCGGCCGGGCGTCAAGGGGAGACCAGCGGCAGGGGCGTTCATGACGGATAATCCCCCGCCAGCGCACCGAACAGGATCACCGCCGCCGTCGAAGCCGCGCCGCCGCGCGCAAGCTGTTCCGCAAGCTCGACAATAGTTGTGCGGAGCAGGCGCTCGTCTTCGCGCCCGAGGGATTCGGCGAATAGCGCCGGGGTGCTTGGCGAAAGGCCATGCTCGATCAATTTTGCGACAAGCGCCGGAAAGGTGCGCCGGCCCATATAGACCACGGTCGTCGCTTCCGGATCGGCCAGCGCCGCCCAGTTCAGATTCTGCGGCAGCTCGCCGGTGACGTCGGCCCCGGTCACGAACTGCACCCGGCGCGAGGTATGGCGCCGGGTCAGCGGAATGCCGGCCTGCGCGGCGGCGACACAGGCCGAGGTGACGCCGGGAATGATCTCGTAGCCGATACCGGCCTCGCGCAGCGTGTCGAGCTCCTCCTCGAGCCGGCCGAAAATGCCGGCATCGCCCGACTTCAGCCGTACCACGCGCGCGCCGGTTGCGGCATAGTCGACCAGCAAGCGGTTGACGTGGTGCTGCTTGGTCGAGGGACGCCCTGCGCGCTTGCCCACCGCGACGAGATTGGCGCCGGGCCGGGCCAGATCGAGGATCGCGCCCGACGCAAGATCGTCATAGAGCACGACATCGGCCTCGCGCAGCCGCGCGGCGCCCTTGAGCGTGAGCAGCTCGGGATCGCCGGGGCCGGCGGAGATGAAGGAGACAAAACCGCTCACCGGTCCTCCGCGATCAGATGGAAGAACGTGCCGGTGGCGTGGCCGCGGCGCGAGCCGGTCTCGGCGATGACGGCCCCCGTCGCGTCGTGCACGACCGCCAGCGCCGTATCGGGCTGGGCGACGATGGTCGAATAGTGGAATTCGTGGCCACGCAGCCGCGCGCCTGCCTGATGGCCCGGCATCGGCGCTGCGAGCGCGGCGAGACGATAGCCGAGATGCATACGGCGCTTGGCAAAGCTCGTCTCCAGCCCGAGCAGGCCCGTCATCTCGTGGCGGACGCCCTCGGCATCGGTCAACGCAGTTCCCAGCACCATATACCCCCCGCATTCGCCATGCACCGGCCGCGTCCCGGCGAAGGCGCGCAGGCCGCTGCGGAAGTTCGCATTGGCCGCGATCTTGCCGGCATGCAGCTCGGGATAGCCGCCGGGCAGCCAGCACACATCGGCGCTCGCGTCGGGCGCTTCGTCGGCGAGCGGCGAGAATGTCGAGATCTCGGCGCCGGCTGCCCGCCAGGCTTCCAGCATGTGCGGATAGACGAAGGAGAACGCCGCATCGCGGGCGAGCGCAATGCGCTGGCCGGGCGGCGTCACATTCAGGCCGTTCGCGGCAGCTTGCGGCGACCAGCTGGCGGCCGAGCGCAGCACCGCATCGAGATCGACATGCTCGGCGACGAAGCGTGCGGCCTCGTCGATCAGCTTGCCGATCTCCGCCTGCTCCTCGGCCTGCACCAGGCCGAGATGCCGCTTCGGCAGGCTGATCTCGGCATGGCGCGGCAGCGCGCCGAACACGGCGATGCCGACGTCGTTCAGCGCACGCCGCACGAGATCTTCGTGACGCGGGCTGGCGATACGGTTGAGCACGACACCCGCAAGGCGCACGCCCGCGCGATAGTCGCGAAGGCCCGCGGCGATCGCAGCCGCTGTCTGCGCCTGTCCGGAAGGATCGATCACCAGCACCACCGGCCAGCCCAGCATCTCCGCAATGTCGGCGGTAGCGCCGGTGCCGGAGACGCCGCGCGCGGCGACGCCGTCGAACAGGCCCATCGAGCCTTCGGCGAGCACGACATCGGCATCGGCACTCCGGCTGACGAGATGCGCGATGGCCCCGCGATCCATCGCCCAGCTATCGACGTTGACGGAGGCGCGGCCCGTAGCGGCGGCATGGAATGCGGGATCGATATAATCAGGCCCGCTCTTGAAACATTGCACGTTCAATCCGCGATGACGCCAGGCGCGCGCAAGCGCCAGCGTCAGCGTGGTCTTGCCGACACCGGAGGCCGGTGCGGAGATGACGAGGCCTACCGCCATCACGTTGCCTCCGGAAAACGCGGCTCGGCACCGACGGGCCGATAGCGGCGATCGTAATCGACGGCATAGAGGCGGCTCTCGTCGAAATCCGCAGCGCCGAGCGTCTTGCCGACCAGGATCAGCGCGGTGCGCTCCATCTCGGCGCCGACGGCCGCATCGAGCGTTGCCAGCGTGGCGCGGACGATGCGCTGGTCGGGCCAGCTCGCGCGCCAGACGATCGCGACCGGGCAATCCGCGCCGTAATGCAGCGTCAGTTCGGCTACGACCTTGTCGAGCAGATGAATAGACAGATGGATCGCAAGCACCGCACCGGTCGCGGCGAATGAGGCGAGCTTTTCGCCTTCGGGCATCGCGCTGGCGCGGCCCGGTGTGCGCGTCAGCACCACTGTTTGCGCAAGGCCGGGCAATGTCAGCTCGGCCTCCAGCGCGGCGGCTGCGGCCGAGAAGGACGGCACACCCGGCGTGACCGTGAAGGGAATGCCGAGCGCGCGCAGGCGACGAAGCTGCTCGCCCATCGCCGACCAGATCGAGAGATCGCCGGAATGCAGCCGCGCGACCTCCTGGCCCTCGGCATGGGCGGCGGCAATCTCCGCGATGATCTCATCGAGCGACAGCGGCGCCGTGTTGACAATGCGCGCGCCGGACGGGCAATGCGCGAGCACGCCTTCGGGCACGAGCGAGCCGGCATAGAGGCAGACCGGGCACGCCGCGATCAGATCGCGGCCACGCAGCGTCAAGAGATCAGGCGCGCCCGGCCCGGCGCCGATGAAGTGCACGGTCATGCGCCATCTCCTTCAGCGATCGCCGCGGTCGCGGTGCGATCTTGCGAGACCACGCGCGTCGCAATCAGCCGCGCGCGAGGGCCGGCCGCCGCGAGCGCCGCGGCTTCGGCGACCGAGCCGGTGCCGAACTTTTCGGCGACGAGCTTCGATTGCGTCGGCGTGTCGACGCGCGCGAGCACATCGGCCGGAACAGCCTTGATCGGCACACCGCATTCGCGCGCGAGCTGCTTCAACGGCTCCGCATCGGCCTTGTCGCTGACGGTTGCCACCGCCGCAAGGCCTTCCATGCCGCCGGCCGCCTGCAGCGCCTCGCGCAGTGACGCCAGCGTCACATCCGTCTTGAATCCGAGGCCAGCGACCTTCATCGGACCGCACTCCACTGCACCACCGGCCGCGCCGCCTCCCAGGAGCGATAGCGGCCGAGCGGAGCGGCATGCGCGATCTCGACCCGCATCAGCTCGCCGCCATGGCGCTGGTGCAGCTCGCCGAGCAGCGCTTCCGTCTCGAGCGTCACGGAATGCGCAACGAGCCGTGCGCCCGGCGCGAGACGCGACCAGATCGCATCGAACATCGCGCTATCGAGACCGCCCCCGATGAAGACGGCATCCGGCGCGTCCAGCCCAACAAAAGCTTCGGGCGCCCTTCCCGTGATGACCGTGATCCGATGCGCCAGCCCGAAGGCCGCTGCGTTCTCGTGGATGTTCGCGACGCGATCCTCGCGGGCCTCGATCGCGATCGCCATCCCGCCGCACAGCGCCCACTCGACAGAGATCGAACCCGAGCCCGCGCCGACGTCCCACAGCCGTTCGCCCGCACGGGGCGCCAGCGCCGAGAGCGCGAGCGCACGCACGGGCCGCTTGGTGATCTGACCGTCGTGGACGAAGAGATCGTCCGAAAGTCCGGAGCTGCGGGGAAGGCCATGGCCTCCCCACGCCTGTACGGCCACGGCAACCAGATTACCAGCAAGATCCTTAGCAAACAGATCGGCGCGATGCTGGTCGATGTATTCGCGTGGGCCGCCCAGCGCCGCGAGAGTCCACACGAGTGAGGCGCCCCATCCGCGTTCAGTCAACCATTTCGCGAGATCGCCTGCGGCCTTCGCATTACGTACGAGACAAATGACCCGCGCGCCATTCGCCAGATGCGGCACGAGACGCTCGAAGGGCGCTGCGTGGAGACCTAGACAAGCGGTTGCTTCGATGGGCCAGCCCAGCCGCGCGGCAGCAAGCGAGAAGGTCGACGGCGCCGGATGTGCGATCCACTCGTCGCCACCGAGCTTCTCGGCAAGGCCTGCGCCGGCGCCGTGCCAGAACGGATCGCCGGAGGCGAGCACCGCCGTTGGCCGGCCGCGGCACTTCAGCACGACACTTGCGTCGAACGGTACCGGCCACGGGCGGCCGCGGCCCGCCACGCCGGCAAGCGCAAGATGGCGTTCACCGCCAAAGATTGTTTCGGCCTCTTGAAGCGCCTTTCGGCTTGCTTCGGACAGGCCCGCGAGGCCATCTTCGCCGATACCGATGATGGTCAGCCAGGGATCAGCCAAGGAATCAGCCATGATTCGCGCCCTCATTCTGGGCGGAACCGCCGATGCGAGCCTGCTCGCGGCGGCGATCGCGCGCGCGGGCATCGATGCCGTCTATTCCTATGGCGGTCGCACCCGCGCGCCCGCCGATCAGCCGCTGCCGACCCGGATCGGCGGCTTTGGTGGCGTGATCGGACTTGCCGACTATGTCAGGCACGAAGGCATCACGCATGTGATCGACGCGACGCATCCTTTCGCGGCCGAGATGAGCCGTCATGCGGTCGAAGCGTGCGCGAACACCGGCACGCCGCTGATTGCGCTGGAGCGTGCTTCCTGGACAAAAGTGCCCGGCGACAATTGGATCGAGGTCTCCGACGTCAACGCCGCGGTCGCCGCGCTGCCCGAGGCGCCGGCAAACATCTTCCTCGCCATCGGCCGCCAGCACATCGCGCCATTCGCGAGCAAGCCGCAGCACGCCTACACGCTGCGGTTCGTCGATCCGGCCGAAGCGCCGCTGCCCTTCGCGGCCGACGTGATCGTATCGCGCGGACCGTTCACGCTTGGCGGCGAACTGGAGATGATGCGTACGCGCGGCATCGCCTGGATCGTTGCCCGCAACTCCGGCGGCGATGGCGCCCGCGCCAAGATCGACGCGGCGCGGATGCTCGGCCTGCCCGTGATCATGATTGCGCGGCCGCAACTGCCCGCGCGATCGCAGGTCGAGAGCGTGGCCGAGATCATGCAGTGGCTCGGTCATTCGACCCGCCTCGGTGCGTAGATCCAGCGGCCGACGCGGCGCGTCTGCGAATTGCCGACGATGACAAGCGTGCGCATGTCGGCCATCTCGGGCGTCGCGTTGTTCAGCGTGACGGTCTCGATCTTTTCGCCTGTCGCGCTGATCGCGCGCGCGAAGATCACGAGGCGATCACCACAACCAGCATCCTTCAAAACCGCGAGCGCGCGGCCAAAGCCCTCAGGCCGGCTCGCCGAACGCGGATTGTACATCGCAATCGAAAAGTCGGCCTCGGCGGCGAGCCGCAGGCGCTTCTCGATCACCGTCCACGGCTTGAGATTGTCCGAGAGATTGATCGCGCAGAAATCATGGCCGAGCGGCGCGCCGGCGCGCGCGGCCGCGGCCAGCATCGCGGTGATACCCGGCAGCACGCGGATCGGCAGCTCCTGATATTGTGGCGCCTGTTCCAGCGCCTCGAACACGGCCGAGGCCATCGCGAACACGCCGGGATCGCCGGAGGAGACCACGACCACCTGCCCGCCTTCAGCCGCAAGCCGCAGGGCTTCGCCCGCACGCTGCAACTCCTCGCGGTTATCGGAAGGATGCAGCTTGAGACCGGGCCGCGGTGGCACGCGCGCGACGTAAGGTGCGTAGCCCAGAATGTCGGTCGCGGCTGCAAGCGCCGCAGAGACCTCAGGCGTCACCAGCGCATCGCTGCCCGGCCCGAGGCCCGCGATGGTCAGCGTGCCCGTCATTCGGCGGCGTCCAGATGCCGGCCCTTGCCATGCACGAGCACGATCGCAAAATAAGGACAGTCGGCGGCATCGATCTCGGCGAGCCGCGCCACGCGTTCGCCCGGCATGGTACCGCGCTCGACCAGCCAGGCATCGTCGAGCCGGCCGGCGGATGCGAGCGCGCGCCGCACCTTCGCGAGATTGCGGCCGGTCTTCATGATGACCAGCGCATCGGAATCGCGCATACGGCGTTCGAGTTCGGCTTCGGGCAGCGTGCCCATCAGCACCGTCGTGACGTCGTCGCCGAGCGCGATCGGCTGGCCGACGCCATTCCAGCAGCCGACCATGCCGGGAATGCCGGCGATCACCTCGATCTCGACGCGGCCCTGCAGGCGCGTGTGCAGATGCATGAAGGAGCCGTAAAAGAAAGGATCCCCCTCGCAGAGCACGACGACGTCGACCGCGCGCGCAAGCCGCGCCAGCCGCTCGGCCCATTCGTCGTAGAAGCCGGCGAGGAGCTGGACATATTCAGGACTGTCGAACGCGATCTCCGTCGTAACCGGATATTCCATGGGATATTCGGTGACGTCGGCCGCCAGCATCCCCTCGACGATGCGCCTTGCCTGGCCGGGCCTGCCCTTCTTGCGGAAATAGGCCACGTGCTTTGTGCCGCGCACCATGCGATCGGCACGCACGCTCATCAGATCAGGATCGCCAGGGCCGAGACCGCAGCAGATGATGCGTGCCATCTCTATTCGCTCCGGCTCGCCAGCGCATTCACCGCGGCAACCGTGATCGCGGAGCCGCCGAGGCGGCCCTCGACCGTCAGCGCCGGCGCCGGTGGATCGGCCATCAACGCAGCCTTGGATTCGGCCGCGCCGACGAAGCCGACGGGGCAACCGATGATCGCCGCAGGCCGCGGACAGCTTTGGTCCTCGAGCATGTTGAGCAGATGAAACAGTGCCGTCGGCGCGTTGCCGATCGCGACGATCGCACCACTGAGATGCGGACGCCACAGCTCCAGCGCCGCGGCCGAGCGCGTATTGCGCATGGACTGGGCCAGCGCAGGCACGGCCTCGTCGCCGAGCGTGCAGATGACGGCATTTGCCGCAGGCAATCTGGCGCGCGTGATTCCTTCCGAGACCATGCGGGCGTCGCACAGGATCGGTGCGCCCTTCTGCAGCGCGGCGCGCGCAGCCGTCGCCATGCCTGATGTGAAGCGGATATGCGCTTCCAGGCCGACCATGCCGGCGGCATGGATCATCCGCACCACCACCTGCTCCTCGTCGGGCGTGAAGCGGGCAAGATCGGCCTCAGTGCGGATGGTCGCAAAGGATTGTCGGTAGATCGCCGCGCCGTCGGTTTCGTAAACGTGCGGCATCAGTGCCCTCCCATCAGGATGGAGGGATTTTTGACGATGTCGTCGCGATCCAGGCCGCGCAGGATAGGCTCATCGCGCGTCGATCCGCCGCGCACGAGGTCGAAGCCGGCGCCGGTCGCGACCAGCGTGACCGCGGCCGCGCCGGAATGGGCGCAGCCCTTGGCACAGCCGGAAACATGGAGTCGCGCGGCTGAGCCGATGTTCGGCGCGAGTGCTGCCGCCAGCGCGCGGGTGTCGGCATGCGCCTCGCGGCAACGCGGCGCGCCGCTGCAGGCGATGACGCGCAGCGCCGGATCGTAGGCCTCCGTGATGAGGCCCGCCGCGGACGGCATCATTCGCTTGCCTTCGCTCAAAACCATGCGCCAGGGCGTCATGCGCAGCGCATGCCCACAGCCTGCAAACTGGCTGAGCGTCGCATGCGGCATTTGCCCGAAGGCGACGCCGACCATTGCGCCTTGCGGATAAAGGCCGGGGCGCGCCGCTGCCATGATCGGCGCGGGCTCGGCCTCGCCACGCAACGTCTCGGGGAGGATTGCCCCGGCAGCAAGATGCGCCGCCATGCGGCCGCGCCCGCCCTTCGCACCGCCCGACGTCACAAACCAGTTGGTGAGCGCGAGTGCAGTGGCCACGGCCTCGCCGCGCACAACGGAACGGCCGAGCTTCGCACCATCAGCCCGCACCAGGAGGCCGCCGGCGCGATCGCGCTCGATCCGCACATCCGCGGAATCGCCGGCCAGCACGCGCGAGGTGCCGTCATCGACGGCAAAGCCGAACTTCGTCGGAAGCGCGAGCGCACAGCCCTCGAGCGCCTCCTCGAGCTCCGCGGCGAGCGCTTGGCTCTCGTCACCGTCGCGCCAGAACGGCGTGACGAGGATGTTCCGGCGGGATTCGGTCTCTGTGTCCGGATCGAGCAACGCAAGCTGCGCAAGACCGTCAAGCAGCAGGCGGTGACTGGTCTCGGTAACACCCCTGATCTGGAGATTGGCGCGACTGGTCACGTCGATCAGGCCATTGCCGTGGCGCTCCGCCAGATGCGCAAGCCCCGAGATCTGCGCCGCATCGAGCCGTCCGCCGAACGGGCGCACGCGAACTACGAGCCCGTCGCCCGATAGCATCGGGCGCAAGGCGCCGGGACACCAGCCCTTGATCGCGGACGCGCTCATGACGCCTCCCGCAGCGCAGCCGCAATCGAGTTGCGGCGCGTCCGCCAGAGCGAGGCCTCGTGCAGGCGCGTGAAGCAGGTCTCCATCGCGGCGAGCGCCGCCGGATTTTCGCGGGCCATGAAGGCGCATACGTCTGCATCGCCGAGCGTCGCGTCATAATAGAGATCGAACAGATGCGGCGGCACGGCACCAGCGAGATGCGCGAACGCCGCCATGTGCTCCAACGTCGCGGTGATCTCGGCCGCGCCGCGAAAACCGTGGCGCATCATGCCGGCGATCCAGGCCGGGTTGGCCGCGCGTGCCCGGACGACGCGAGAGATCTCTTCCGTCAGCGTGCGCGCGTGCGGCTCGTCGGGCCGCGTCGTGTCGAGATGATAGATTGAGGGTCCCGCAGCGCCGAGATGGGCGGCGGCCGCCGCAATGCCGGCTTCATGCGCGGCATAGTCCGCGGCGAGCAGCAGATCGGTTTCCGGCAGATCCTGGACGTGGACGAACGCATCGGCAGATGCAAGACGCTGCTCGATGCCGGTGCGATCCGGCTTGATCTCGCCATCGGCGGAGAACGCCCAGGACGATGCCGACAGCCAGGCTTCGCCGGCGGCGTCGCGGGTCTCTGCCGTGAAGGCATCGGGAATCGCCGAGAGGCCAACGCCGTATTGTCCGGGGCGCGGCGCGAACACGCGTGAGACGCGATGGCGATAGGGATTCTCCTCGCCCTCATCCTCGCGGCTTGCCAGCGCTTCGCTGGCGGCCTCGAACAATTGCGCCAGGCCAGCGAAGACATCGCGGAACAGGCCTGAGACCCGCAGCGTCACGTCGATGCGCGGGCGGCCGAGCTCGGCCGGCGCGATGATGTCGTAGCCGGTCACGCGGCCGGAGGCATGATCCCAGCGTGGCGCGAGGCCGGCGAGATGCAGCGCCATCGCAAACTCCTCGCCCGCGGTGCGCATCGTCGCCGAGCCCCAGAGATCGACGACGAGGCCCTTCGGCCAGTCGCCGTGATCCTGCAGATGGCGGCGGAGCAGCTCTTCGGCGAGCTTGATCCCCTGCGCATGCGCCGACGGCGTCGGCACCGCGCGCGGATCGACGGCGAACAGATTGCGTCCCGTCGGCAGCACGTCCTGGCGCCCGCGATAGGGCGAGCCTGACGGTCCCGGCGCAACGCGCTGCCCTGCGAGCGCGGCACGCAGCGCGTCCCGCTCGGCATCGCCGCACGCGCCGCGCCCGAACACGTGCAGACCGTCGCCGAACTGGCTCTCCTTGAGATCGCAGACGAAGCGATCGATGCGCGGGATCGCTTCGGCCGGCGCTGCCGATGCATCGAGACCGAGATCGTCTTCGAGGCCCGCTGCGCGCGCCTCATCGCGGATCGCGGCGATCAGGCGCTGGCGGCGGGCGGGATCGAGACCATCGGCGGTCGAATATTCGTCGAGCAGGCGTTCGAGCCGGCGCAGGCTTTCGGGGACCGCGGATGTTTCGAGCGGCGGCGGCAGATGGCCGATGGTGACGGCACCGATGCGCCGCTTGGCCTGCGCGGCTTCGCCGGGGTCGTTGACGATGAAGGGATAGATGACGGGGAGATCGCCGATCAGCGCTTCCGGCCAGCATTGCGAAGACAGCGCCACGGACTTTCCGGGCAGCCATTCCAGCGTGCCATGCGCGCCCATGTGCACGACGGCATCGATCCGCTGCCCGCGGAGCCAGAGATAGAACGCGACATAGGCGTGGCGCGGCGTGCGGGCGAGATCGTGATAATCACTCTCGCGCGTCACCGCATCGCCGCGCTCCGGCTGCACCGCGATGATTGATCGGCCGCACGCGAGGGCCGGGAAATGGAACGCCCCCTTGCGGCAGCTCGGATCGGTCTCCGGCGCGCCCCAGGCCTGCGCGAGATCATCCTGCAAGGTTTGCGGCAGGTGCGCGAGCGCGACGCGGTAATCGGCAACGCTCCAGGCTAGGTGCTGCTTCAGCAGCGTCTCGCCGAGCGCCTGGACCGGCGCGACGTCGAAGCCGGCCTTTGCGAGGTCGGACACCAGGGCCTCGACCGAAGCCAGTGCATCCAGACCAACCGCATGCGCGATCTGGTGCGGACGTCCCGGATAGTTCGAGAGCACGATGGCGACGCGCTTCTCCGCAGCCGGCTTTTCCGCGAGGCGCCGCCACGCCGCAACGCGCGCGGCCACGGCGCTCACGCGCTCCTCGTCGGCTCGGTGCGCGAGATGCGAGAACTGCAGATCGGGATCGCGCTCCGCGGCGGACTTGAAACTCACCACGCCCGTGAACATGCGGCCATCGACCTCGGGCAGCACGACATGCATCGCGAGATCGCCGGGCGACAGGCCGCGCAGCGATTCCGCCCAGTCCTCGCGCCGCGCGGTGGAGAGCGCGACCTGGAACACGGGGCAAGAGGCCGCATCGAACGGCGTCGTGCCGTCGTCGCCGATGGCGGAGAACGCCGTCGCGTTGACGATCGCCGCCGGAGGAACTTGCGGAAGATGCTCGCACAGCCAGTCCGCGACGCCCGGGGCTTTCAGCGAGGTGGCGAACACGCCGTGGGCGTCAAATCCCTTCTCGCGCAGCGCGACGATCAGCGCATCGACGGGGCCAGTGTCCGCGGCGGTGAGATAGGATCGATAAAAGGTCACCAGCGCCCGCGGCTTCCCCTCGCCGGCTGTCGGCGCGGCAATGACGCCACGCGCCGGATCGTAAAAGCCCATCTCGGGCACAGTCATCTCGCCGACGACCGGTCCCGCATAGAGGCCCGAGGCCAGCGCGAGTTGCGCGATCGCCGCCTGCGCCGCGACCGGCCCACCAGTGTCGCAGAGCACCTTGAGCCGGCGCAGCGTCGAGACCGGCAAGGTGGAATACGAATCCAGCCGCGTGTCGTCGCGGCCATCGGCCGGCAGCACGGCCAGCACGATGCCACGATCCTTCGCGAGTTGCTGAAGCGCCGCGAGGCCATACGGCCAATAGGACTCACCGCCGATCAGCCGCACCAGAATGCCGCGCGCCTGCGACAGCGTGCGCTCGATATAGGTGTCGACCGACAGCGGGTGACGCAGCTCCGCGAGATTGGCGAGCCGCAGCGACGGCAGGCTGTTGCGCCCCCGCCGCCAGCCGGCCGCAAACGCCGCAAGGTCGGAATCCGAGTACGAGAGCACCACGAGATCGGCCGGGTCCTGGCCGATGTCTCTTGGCGTCGCGGTCTCCTCCAGACCGCGGCTCTCGCGGAAGACGACGTGCATCAGACTCCCAATCCCGCCTTGATCGCGGCCTCGTCGATATCGCCGTGCTCGCCGATCACGACGAGCTTCGACTGCCGGCTGCCCGCGCCCCAGGGCTTGTCGAACTGGTGGCGCACGCGCTCACCGACCGCCTGAAGCAACAGGCGCATCGGCTTGCCCGCGACCGCGATATAGCCCTTGGCGCGCAGTACGTTCTGCTCGCGCGCCAGCTTCTGCACCGACGCGACCAGCGCATCGACATCCGCCACTTCCGGAAGATCGATCACGACGGAGGCGAAATCATCATGCTCGTGCTCCTCCTCGCCATCGTGATGCGAGGGGCGCGCGGCGAGATCGTTCTCGGCGGCAGCGCCGAGGCCGAGGATGACGCGCGCATCGATCGCGCCGTCGGTGACGGGCAGCATCGGCACACGGCGCGGCATCTCGGCAGTGATCGCCGCCTTGGCAGCTTCCAACCCGGCCGCACCGGCAAGGTCCGCCTTGGTCAGCAGCACGATATCCGCACACGCGATCTGGTCCTCGAACACCTCTGAGAGAGGCGTCTCGTGATCGAGATTCTCGTCTGCCGCGCGCTGCGCCTCGACCGCCTCCGGATCCGGCGCGAAGCGGCCGGCCGCGACGGCCTCGGCATCGGCCAGCGCGATCACGCCGTCGACCGTGATGCGCGAGCGGATCTCCGGCCAGTCGAACGCCTTCAGCAGCGGTTTGGGCAGCGCGAGGCCCGAGGTCTCGATCAGGATATGATCGGGCCGCACCGGGCGCGCCAAGAGCTGCTCCATAGTCGGAATGAAATCGTCGGCGACGGTGCAGCAGATGCAGCCATTGGCGAGCTCGACGATGTTCTCTTCCGGGCAGTTCGCATCGGCGCAGGATTTCAGGATCTCGCCGTCGACGCCCTCGCTGCCGAACTCGTTGACGAGCACGGCGAGCTTCTTGCCGTTGGCATTGCTGAGCAGGTGCTGGATCAGCGTCGTCTTGCCGGAGCCGAGGAAGCCCGTGACCACCGTCACCGGGACTTTTGCGAGCGAGTTCATTCAGCGGCCTCCGGCAACACGGCAATGGGGGGAATGCGGGCAAGCGACTGCTTGCGGAAGATTTCAGGGCGGCTGCGCCAGGGCACGAGGCCGTCGGGCGCGGCGGCATAGGCGGCGGCACCGGCGATCACGTCCTGCGCGTTCGCATCCGACAGGCGGCCATAGACATAGCACCAGCGGCCGGGCGCACTGAGTGCCACCGAGCAGCCCTGGCTGCATGCAGACAGGCATTCCACGGGAACCACATTCACGCCCTCGGGCACGCCGGCCTCGAGGATCGCGCCATGTAGGCGTTTGCCGGGGGTGGTCTCGCCCTCGCCGAGCGTTTGGCCGGCGCGGCAGGTGATACAGACGTGAAGTGTGACGGTCATCGCCTCTTCCAGGATAAACAGCGGGAGGCGATGAGGCGCACGGACCCTGACTTGAGAGGCCGTTTCCCCGTCGCGGAACACCCCGTCCGCCGGTCCAAAACTCGTCCGCGCTGGCAGGTCTCCCGGCTTGCGGAGCAGGGTTTTGGCCCTTCGATCCCCGCCTTCCCGATCCCCTGAGGGATCAGTGGCTTTGGGCATCTCTCCGGTCACGGTCGCGGGGGCGGCTGCAGTTTGGATCAAAATCTTGCCGATTCGGACCCTATCGCATTCCCTCTTCGCCTGTCATAGGACAGGAACCAACGCCGGGCCACCATTTGCCCCCGGCCGCCTCTTGTCAAGCCGAAGGACCGGGTACGATGACGCCAGAACCGGATACCCAAACCGCTGAGGAAACCGACGCCCGGCACGCCCAGAAGATGGCGAAGAAGAAGGCCGCCCGCGACAAGATCATGGCGACCAAGAGCGGTGAAAAGGGCCTCATCATCGTCCACACCGGCGCCGGCAAGGGCAAGTCTTCCTCCGCCTTCGGCATGATCGTCCGCTGCGTCGCCCATGGCTTCCCCTGCGCGGTCGTGCAGTTCATCAAGGGCGCCTGGGACACCGGCGAGCGTCGCCTGCTCACCGGCCATTTCGGCGAGCTCTGCCAGTTTCACGCCATGGGCGAAGGCTTTACCTGGGAGACGCAGGACCGCGCCCGCGACATCGCCGCCGCGCGCGCCGGCTGGGAGAAGGCCAAGGAGCTGATCCTTGATGCCAACCTGCGGATGGTCGTGCTCGACGAGATCAACATCGCGCTGCGCTACGACTATCTCGACATCGCCGAGGTCGTCGAATTCCTGACGACGCAAAAGCCGGAGATGACGCATGTCGTGCTCACCGGGCGCAATGCCAAGGACGAACTCATCGAGATCGCCGATCTCGTCACCGAGATGACGCTGATCAAGCATCCGTTCCGCTCCGGCATCAAGGCGCAGGCCGGCGTCGAGTTCTGACGTCGATGGCACGCGCGCTGATGATCCAGGGGGCCGGCTCGGACGTGGGCAAGTCGCTCATCGTCGCAGGCCTCGCGCGCGCCTTCACGCGGCGTGGCCTGCGCGTGCTCCCCTTCAAGCCGCAGAACATGTCGAACAACGCCGCCGTCACCGTCGATGGCGGCGAGATCGGCCGCGCCCAGGCGCTGCAGGCGCTGGCCGCCGGCGTCGAGCCGCACACTGACATGAACCCGGTGCTGCTCAAGCCCGAGACCGATGTCGGCGCACAGGTCGTGGTTCACGGCAAACGCATCGCAACCGCGCGGGCGCGCGAATACGCGGCGATGAAGCCCTCGCTGATGGGCGCGGTGCTGGAGAGCTTTGAGCGGCTGAAGGCCCGCGCCGATCTGGTGCTGGTCGAGGGTGCCGGCAGTCCGGCCGAAGTGAATCTGCGCAAGGCCGACATCGCCAATATGGGCTTTGCCCGCAAGGCCGACGTTCCAGTGGTACTGGTGGGCGACATCGACCGCGGCGGCGTCATTGCGCAGCTCGTCGGCATCAAGACGGTGATCGATCCCGACGATGCCGCGATGATCCAGGGTTTTGTCATCAACAAGTTCCGCGGCGATCCCACGCTGTTCGACGACGGTTACCAGCTGATCGCGCAGAAGACCGCGTGGCGCGGCCTCGGCGTGCTGCCGTGGTTTTCGCGCGCCGGCGAGCTGCCGGCCGAGGACGCGCTGGGCCTGAGCGACGCGCGCAAGCCGGGCCAGTGCAAGATCGCCTGCCTCGCACTGTCGCGCATCGCCAATTTCGACGATCTCGATCCGCTCAAGCTCGAACCCGGCGTTGACCTGGTGATGGTGCGTCCTGGCGAAGCGATCCCGGGCGACGTCAGGCTCGTCATCATCCCCGGCTCAAAATCCACCCGCGGCGATCTCGCCTTTTTGCGCGCACAAGGCTGGGACATCGACCTGCTCGCCCATCACCGCAGGGGCGGCCATGTGCTCGGCCTCTGCGGCGGCTATCAGATGCTCGGGCGCAGCGTCGCCGACCCCGATGGCATCGAAGGTCCTGCCGGCGACACGCCGGGCCTCGGACTTCTCGACGTGGCGACGGTGATGAGTCCGCAGAAAACGCTGACGCGTGTCGCGGCCGTGCATGCCGCCACGGACCAGCCGATCGCGGCTTACGAAATCCACATCGGCCGCACCGACGGTCCCGATCGCGTCCGCCCGTTCGCGAAGCTCAACGGCGAACCGGAAGGCGCGGTCTCCAACGATGGCCGCGTGCAGGGCAGCTATCTGCATGGCCTGTTCACGTCGGATGATTTCCGCAAGGCATATCTGGCGAAACTGGATATTCCTGCCGGCAACGAGCCCTATCACGCCAGGGTCGAAAGCGCGCTCGATGCCCTCGCCGATCACATCGAGAAACATCTCGACGTCGACGGCCTGCTCGCACTAGCGCGCTAGGACCTCGCCGAGGCGCGTCCATTCGGCTTCGCTGCCGGGAAGTCCGAGCCGCAGCCATGTCGGCTTTTGCGCGAAGACGCGCGACCAGATCTGGCAGCGCGCCAGCTTCTCCTGCGCTGCGCATGCATCTTGTGTCTCATAGAGACGAAACAGCGATGCGCCGCCGACGAGCGTCCAGCGCTGCGCGCGCGCCATCTCATCGAGACGGTCACAGTCGTCAGCAAGTCGCGCGGACGTGGCTTCGGCCCAGGCATCGTCACGCAAGGCGCGGCTGCCGATCGCGATCGCCGGTCCGGACACGGGCCAAGGGCCTGACAATGCCGCGAGCTTGCCGATGTCGGCGGCATTGCCGATCGCAAACCCAAGCCGCAGGCCGGCAAGGCCGTAAAACTTTCCGAACGAGCGCAGGACCAGCAGTCCCTGCTGGTCGGCTTCGGGCGCGAGCGACAATTGCGGGACGGCATCGGCAAAGCTCTCGTCGATGACGAGACGGCCAACAAGCGGCAGCAACGCCAGCAAATCCTTTGGCGCAAAACTCCGGCCATCGGGATTGTTGGGATTGACGACGATGGCGAGGTCCGCGCCCACCAGCGCGTCGAGTTGCGCGACCTCCTGGACATCCCAGCCCGCGGCCGACAGCACGCCGGCATATTCATTGTAGGTCGGCGCGAGGATGCGCGCACGGCCGGCTGCGGCGAGTTGCGGCAGCAATTGAATGGCGGCCTGCGCACCGCCAAGCGCAATCATCGGCGCGCTCGTGCGATAGGCGTGCCGCGCCGCAAGGTGCAGCGCCTCGATCTCGGCGCGCGACGGCAGCGCGCTCCATGCGCGCGCACTCACCTCACCGACCGGATAAGGCAACCGGTTGATCCCGGTCGACAGATCGATCCAGTCCTCCGCGCGTCCGCCAAAACGCTGCTGGGCCAGATCGAGATTTCCACCGTGCTCGCGCATGCCCTGTTCTTTCACGCGAAGGCGAGGATCGCAAGCACGCCTGCGAGCAAGAGCATGGCACGGCGGTAAACGGTCAAGCCCTCGACGATGTCGGCGGCGAGCGGATCGCGCGCGCCTTCGTTGAGCCAGGGCTCGTCGGTCGCGCTGCCGTGATAGATGCGGGGGCCGCTGAGCCGCACGCCGAGCGCGCCCGCCATCGCGGCTTCCGGCCAGCCGGCATTGGGCGAACGGTGACGGCGCGCATCCCGCGTCATGCACGACAGCGCCTCGGATCGCCGCGATGCCAGCAGCACGAACAGAAAACCGGTCAGGCGCGCCGGGATGAAGTTGGCGACATCGTCGATGCGCGCCGCGGCCCAGCCAAACGCTTCGTGCCGTTCGCTGCGATGGCCGATCATGGAATCCAGCGTGTTGATCGCCTTGTAGCCGAAGATGCCGGGCAGGCCGAACAGCGCGCCCCAGAACACCGGCGCGACGATGCCGTCCGAGGCGTTTTCGGCGAGGCTCTCGATCGCCGCGCGCGCGATGCCGGCCTCATCGAGCGCCGCCGGATCGCGGCCGACGATGCGCGAAACAGCCTCACGTGCGCCGGCGATGTCGCCGGCCCGCAAGGGATTTGCGACGGCCGCGACATGATCGTGCAACGAACGCAAGGCAACCAGCGGCCAGGCCAGGACACCGACCAGCACGATCTGGATCCAGCTCCGGGGGAGCATGGACTGAAGCACCCAGCCGAGTGCAATGGAAAGCGCGATCACCACAAGCGCTCCGGCGATACCGGCGGCGCGGCGGAGCGCCGGCGTGTCGGCCTCGCGATTCCAGGCGGTATCGACGGCACCGATCAGCCGGCCCAGCCAGGTCACCGGATGGCCGATCCGCGCGAACAGCCATGACGGCCAGCCCAGGAGGGCATCCACCGCCATCGCCACCACCATCGCGCCCGCAAAGCCCAAACCCGCCTCCTGTCCCGCCCCTGTTGCGCAAAGCCAGCGGCGAGCGCAAGCCCCTACCCGCCTGATTTCGGCTTTGTCTTTGGCCGCGTTTGGTGATTAGTCAGGCCCACAGGAGACTTTGATGGCCGTCATCTTGATCACGGGTGGAGCGCGATCGGGCAAGAGCAAGCGTGCGGAAATGCGCACGCGCGCCTTCCCCGGGCAGCACGTCTATGTCGCGACGGCCGAGGCGCTCGATGCCGAAATGGAAGCACGCATCGCAAAGCACCGCGCGCGGCGCGGAACCGACTGGATCGAGCGCGAGGTGCCGCTCGATCTCGTGCCCGCGCTGCTCGCGAGCGATGGCGGCGGCGCGCGGCTGGTGGACTGCCTGACGCTGTGGCTCTCCAATCTGATGCACGCCGAGCGCAACTGGGAACGTGAGGTGAGCGAGCTCGCCGGCGCCCTGCCCCGCCTGAAGAGCCCCGTCGTCTTCGTCACCAACGAGGTCGGCCTCGGCATCGTGCCCGACAACGCCCTGGCGCGCAGCTATCGCGATGCCGCCGGGATCATGAACCAGGTCATTGCTGGTGTCGCCGACGAGGTCGAGTTTGTCGTCGCCGGCCTGCCGATGAAACTGAAATGACGCCGCGCGCCGAATTTTGGAAAGACGTGGTCGCGGATCTCAGGATGGCGGCGTCGTTCGTCACGATCCTCCCGGTGGCATCGTCGAAGCCCGCAGCCGACGGCGCCGTCGCGCGCGCGACCTGGGCGCTTCCCCTCGCGGGACTGCTGGTCGGCCTTGCCGGTGCGTTCGTCTACAAGGTCGCGAGCCGGTTCGGGCTGACGCCGAACCTTGCCGCCCTGCTTGCACTCGCGACCACCGCCCTCATCACCGGCGCGCTGCACGAGGACGGCCTTGCCGATACCGCCGACGGCCTCGGCGGCGGCCGCACGCGCGACCGCAAGCTCGAGATCATGCGCGACAGCCGGATCGGCACCTACGGCGTCTGCGCGCTGATCCTGTCGTTCGGCCTGCGCTGGAGCGCGCTTGCGGCAATCGCAAGTCCCTGGGCGGTCACACTGGCGCTGTGCGCGGCGCATGCCGCAGCGCGCGCGGGCGTGCCGGCGTTCATGTCGCTGGTGCCACCGGCGCGGCCCGATGGGCTTTCAGCGAGCGCGGGCGTACCGCCGGGGCGCAGCGTTGCCATCGCCTTCGCGCTTGGAACGCTCGCCCTCGCCCTCGCCCTCGGACCCGGCAAGGCGCTCGTCAGTCTGATCCTGCTGTCGCTTGCCGGCCTGTTGCTGGCGCGGCTCGCCATCCGCCAGATCGGCGGACAGACCGGCGACATCCTCGGCGCATTCGAGCAAACAGGCGAGATCCTGATCCTGCTGGTCGCCGCCGCCTTCCAGATGGGACGCTGACCTCATGGTCGAGTTCGACGACACCTTTCGCCAACATCTGCACGAGTTGTTCGTGTGGCGCCGCGACGTGCGCCGCTTCCGCACCGATCCGCTGCCGGATGGCGCGATCGACCGCTTGATCGAGACAGCGTGCCTGTCGCCCTCGGTCGGCCTGAGCCAGCCCTGGCGCTTCGTCATCGTCGATGATGCCGCGCGCCGCCGCGCCGTGGTCGACGATTTCAAGACGTGCAACGCCGATGCGCTGAACTGCTATTCCGGCGAACGCGCCGCGCGCTATGCCACACTCAAGCTCTCGGGCCTCGAACAGGCCCCGGGCCACCTCGCCGTGTTCGCCGACAAGGCCAGCGACATCGGCCACGGCCTCGGCCGCGCGACGATGCCGGAGACGACGGAATATTCCGTGGTCGCCGCGATCACCGCGATGTGGCTCGCGGCGCGCGCCGAGGGCATCGGCCTCGGCTGGGTGTCGATCCTCAATCCGGACCGCATCCACGCCCTTCTCGACGTACCCGCCTCCTGGAAGTTCATCGCCTATCTCTGCATCGGCTATCCCCAAGTCGAGTGCGACCAGCCGGAGCTGGAGCAGGCGAAATGGGAGCACCGGCGCGGCGCGGACGAGTTCACGCTGCGGCGCTGACCCCAGGCTCAGCCGGACGCGAGCGATCGCACCATCCTCCGTCATTGCGAGCGCAGCGACTTGTCCGCCGAAGCCTTTGGCGAAGGCGGAAGCAATCCAGAATATCTCTGCGGAAACATTCTGGATTGCTTCGTCGCAAGAGCTCCTCGCAATGACGGCGGAGAGACAGCGCAACGCGCTGCTACGACTTGCTCCTGGCGGCCGCGGCCGCAACCGGCGCGGGGCTTTCCTGTTTCTGGAACATCAGCAGCGGCCGGAGGATGACGCGGCCATAGGCCTCGTAATGGTTCTGGGTCGAGACGGCCATTTTCAGCGGCGTCGCGTAATTCGCCTCGAACGTCATGAATTGCGCGTAGGTCCAGGAGAAGCCGACGCCGACCGAGGCCATTTCGGTCACGCCGGGGAATGTCGAATACACCGCACCCCAGTCGGTGAAGACATAGGTGTCAAAGCCTCTCAGCCATTGCGACCAGTTGTAGTGCAGCTCGGCGTTGACATAATAGCCGCTGTCGCCGGAGGCCGCATTGGTCGGATAGCCGCGCACGGTGGTGGGGCCGCCGATCGAGAAGATCTGGTCGCCCGGCAACAGCTTTTCCTGCGTGTACTGCCAGCTCGCCAGCACATTGGCGCTGAAGTTCGCGGGACCGGCGGCGCTGCTCGCGATCAACGACCCGGTATAGGTGTTGAACGTGCGGTTGTTGTTGGAGAGAACGTGGTCCTGCCATTCGATGTAGTTGATGGCCGGCGAGACCGTGATCGAATAGGTGTTGCCGGAATTCGTCACCGAAACGCCAGCCGTGGCCTTGTCGTAGTGGTCGTCGGTCACGGAGACGCTGGAGAAGCGGCTGACCGTCTTGCCTTCGGTCTCGGCGGCGTTGAGCAGCACCAGCCAGTTCTGTGTCACCCAGACCGGCTGGCTGAAATTGACCGCCGCCTGGCTCGAGCGTCCCGTGACGTCGAGCGCGACGAACGGTCCCTGGATGATCTTGATCTTGCCTTCGGTATAGCTGACGCCGGCGCGGCCGCCCCAGGGATTGACCGGAACGCTGTAGGCGACGTTGCCGTTCAGATTGCCGTCGGCGCGCACCCCGTAGAAGGTCAGGCGGTCGTCGACGCCGAACAGGCCGTGGCGCTTGTAGAAGGCCCCGCCCTCCCAGCGTCCGGTGTTCTCCACGCCCTGGTTGTCGGTGAAGAGCTGCAAGGTATCGACCGGCGGCTCGATCACCGCGAATTGGAGGTCGGTGAGGCCGAAACTCGTGCCGGGCTGGAGCAGCGCCTTGATCTGCACGTCGTTGGTCCGGTTGAACCAGATCACGTCGCGATTGAGCTTGGGAACGTCGAGGACCTCACCTTCGGGCTCCTTCACGCGCTGAAGGATGTAGTCGGCGCGGGTCTGCTTGTTGCCCTGGATGGTCGTCTTCTGCAGCCGGCCTTCAGTCAGCTTGATCTTGACCACGCCGTCCCTGGGATCCTGCTCCGGCAGCGTCGCGATTCCCGTGACGATGCCGCGCGCGGCGTAGATGGCGTTGATGTCGGCGACAAGCTGCAACAGCGCGGCGATGTCGACATTCTTGCCGACATATTTCTTCGCGATCTCGTCGAGCTCCGCCGGCGTGATGAACTTGGACGGGTCGAACTCCAGCTTGCGCAGACGGAATTTCGGCCCGCCCGGCTTCAGGAGCATGGACTTCTCCCGCTCGCCGCCGACCACGGCCGGCCCGGTCAGCTTGGGCGGCGCGCTCTGCTGTTCGAATTGGCGGCGCTGCCGATCGATGTCGTTCTGGATCGCGCCGGGATTGATCGATGGGATCTGGGCGCGCGCGGGCACGATGCAGCAAGCTGCAAGCCCCACACCCATCACTGCCCCCCAAATCCGCATCCCGAATCCCGCTACCATGCTTGTGCGAGACGGCCAACGGCCGGCTTCGCCATCTCAACAGAAGCGTCTCTCCAGCCGATGCGACCGCCGCGCTGCCCGTGACGGAAGCGCTTGCGCAGGTCGCTCAGTCCCTCGATGTTGACGGCGGGACCGGAGCCGATGGTCTCGACCGGCCGCGGCATCAGCAACGCATCGAGCCGCGCCTTGCCCGAGAGACCGAGCAGGTAGAACGCCCCGCCGTCCTTCTGCGCAAGCCAGCTTTCGAAACTCTCGCTGCCCTCGCCGTCGACGGAGATGTTGCGCATCGCGCTGGCACCGGTGAAGTCGGCGCAGCAGGTGTGGCTCGGCAGGTAGTTGGTGACGGTCGCCGAGATGTCGCCGGTGTAGAACACCACATAGGCGTTGCTGACATTGACGTTGCCGATCTGGGTCATCGTGAACACGCCGCTCGGCTGGTAGAGCTGGAGCGTCGGCCCGGTGGTCGGCGAAGGCGAGCGGTTGTTCATCAGCACCTGCTCCGTGGCCGTGGTGAGAACGAGCTGGCCCGGGACATAGCCGTTCAGGATCGCGACGGCGTGCGCATCGGTGAAGAGGTTCGCGTCCACCACCCTGAACTGGTTGATGATGAGACTGCTCGGATCCATCGAGATGTCGGCCGAGGTCGCGACGCCGCCGTTGTAACCCGTGACGTTCATGATCAGCGGGATCGGCGGGTTCGAGCGGATCTGCTCACCCCTGACGTTGATCGTGTCGGCCGCGAGGTCGAGCTCCTTCACCACGCTGACGAAGCCGATCGTCAGGTCGCCCGGCGAGGACAGCCTGACCGTGTTGCCCCGGATGCGGTCGAGCGAGATCGAGCCCGCCGAGTCGAAATGGGTGTCGCCGTTGGCGGAGATCGATCCGCCACGGATCGAGCCCGCATCGGAGCGCAGGTCGATATCGCCGGCATCGCCCGGGATGCCCGTGGTCGTGAGCTGGGCGAAGACGATGTCGTTCACGGCGTGCAGGGTCTGCGTGCCGCCGCTGATGGCCGTGCCGAGCGTGATCGCCCCTGATGTCGCGGTGATGCCGAGCGTGCCGGCGACGTTGAGATTGTCCCAATTGACGATCGTGCCTTGCAGCACGGCGTTGCCGGTCGCGGTCGTGAGAGTGTGACCGGTGTTCGTCCCCGCCGCGATCAGCCTGGCCGAGCCGTTGGCCGCGACCGAACCGAGCGTGGGGACGCCGCCTGACATCACCGTCTGCCCGAGGATGAAGCCATTGTCGGCATTGATGTTGACGTTGCCGGCATCGCCGTTAATGCCCGTCGTGGTCAGCGCGTTGAAGGTGACGTTGTCGTGGGCGTGGATGGTCTGCGTGCCCCCGCTCTGCGCGGTCTGGAAGGTGATGCTGCCCTGGCTCGACGTCGCCCCCAGCGTGGTCGCTGCGTTGAGCGTGTTCCAGTTGATCGAACCGCCGGCGGTCAGCAGGCCCGAGCCGGTGGTGGAGCCGAACGTGTTGCCGGTGATAGTCGTCGCGGCAACCAGGCTCGCCGAGCCGTTGGCCGAGACCGAGCCCTGCGTGGTCACGCCGCCCGTCGTCACCGTCTGCGCCAGGATGAAGCCGTTGTCGGCGGTGACATTGATGTTGCCGATGTCGCCGGCAATGCCCGTCGCCGTCAGCGCGTTGAAGGTGACGTTGTCGCGGGCATGGATGATTTGCGTGCCCCCGCTCTGCGCGGTCTGGAAGGTGATGCTGCCCTGGCTCGACGTTGCACCCAAGGTCGTGGCGACGTTGAGGATGTTCCAGTTGATCGGGCCAGCGGCGGTCAGCATGGCCGAGCCGGTGGTGGCGGCCAGCGTATTGCCGGCGATCGTCGTTGCGGCAACCAGGCTCGCCGAGCCGTTGGCCGAAACCGAGCCCTGGCTCGTCACGCCGCCCGACGTCACCGTCTGCGCCAGGATGAAGCCGTTGTCGGCGGTGACGTTGATGTTGCCGATGTCGCCGACGATGCCCGTCGCCGTCAGCGCGTTGAAGGTGACGTTGTCGTGGGCACCGATGGTCTGCGTGCCCCCGCTCTGCGCGGTCTGGAAGGTGATGCTGCCCTGGCTCGACGTCGCTCCCAAGGTCGTGGCGACGTTGAGGATGTTCCAGTTGATCGGGCCAGCGGCGGTCAGCATGGCCGAGCCGGTGGTGGCGGCCAGCGTATTGCCGGTGATGGTGGTGGCGGCAACCAGGCTCGCCGAGCCGTTGGCCGAAACCGAGCCCTGGCTCGTCACACCGCCCGACGTCACCGTCTGCGCCAGGACGAAGCCGTTGTCGGCGCTGACGTTGATGTTGCCGATGTCGCCGGCAATGCCCGTCGCCGTCAGCGCGTTGAAGGTGACGTTGTCGCGGGCGTGGATGGTCTGCGTGCCCCCACTCTGTGCGGTCCTGAAGGTGATGCTGCTCTGGCTCGACGTTGCACCCAAGGTCGTAGCGACGTTGAGGGTGTTCCAGTTGATCGGGCCAGCGGCGGTCAGCATCGCCGAGCCGGTCGTGGCCGCGAGCGTGTTGCCGGTGATGGTGGTGGCGGCAACCAGGCTCGCCGAGCCATTGGCCGAAACCGAGCCCAGCGTGGTCACGCCGCCCGAGGTCACCGTCTGCGCCAGGATGAAGCCGTTGTCGGCGGTGACGTCGATATTGCCGATGTCGCCGCTGTTGCCGGTCGTCGCCAGCGACTTGAACGTCACATTCCGGGTGGCGTGGACCGTCTGCGAGCCGCTGCTGCCGGCGGTGCCGATGACGATGCTGCCATTGCTCGCCACCGCCTTGAAGCTGCCGCTTGCGCCGGTCGCGGTGCCCGCCAACACCTGGTCGAGCGTCAGGCTGCCGGTGCCGAGGATGTCGACATTGCCCTTCACCGCGGACAGCAGGCTGGCCTCGGTATCGGTCAGGGCCTTCAGATAGATGTCGCCGGCGCTCGCGCTCGCCGACAGCAGCGCAGCGCTGAGCGTGAGCCGGTTCGTCGCGCTGCCGATGCCGTTGGATGCGCTCAACGAGACTTCGGCGCCCGAGCCCGAGGCGACAAACTTGGTCTGGCCGTCGCCATTGTCGACGATCGCCCCGAGCGAGGCGACGCCGCCGGCGGTGACGACGATCGACGGCGCATTCGAGGCGGCCGCATAGGACAGCGACGAGTTGAGCTGACCGATGATCGCATCGCCCGTCGTGGTCACCGAGATCACGCCGGCCGCGTTGATGGCCGAATAGGCGCCCATCGTCAGCGAGGCGGAGGCCAGCGTGACGCCACCGGTGGAGCTGGTCGCAACCACCGGTGCCGCGCTGGTGCCGTCCGCAAAGGTCACGGCGCCATTGGCGAGCAACTGCATCAGGCCGGTGCTGCTGACGTCGGCGTTGATGTTGATCGCTCCATGCGGCACGTTCAGCGTCAGTGTGCCGCCCGCGGTCAGCGTTCCGTAAGTGCCGGTCGTGCCGACATTGAGATCGCCCGCAACCGCGAGGATGCTGAGGTCACCGACCGACGAGCCGGTGAGCGCGCCCGAAAGGTGCACCTGCAAGGGCTGGAACGTGGTTCCGTTGAAGCTGATGTTGCCGCCGGCGCGCAGATCGAGATCGGCGCCCACGATGTGCACGGCCGTGCGATCGGTGAACCCGGCTTCGGCATAGATGCTGCCGGTCGCGGCAAGCTGGATCGTGCCGTTCGCTGAGACGTTGCCGAGGACGAGGTCGCCGGTGGTCTGCTTCACATAGACGTTGCCCTGCACGGCCGAGACCTGGTCGAGATGATCGGTCGTCGGGCTTGCAAAGGCGATCTGGAGCGCGTTCGGGTTGTTGGCCGGACCGTTTCCGGAGGTGTCGGCACCGCCGATATTGCCGTGCTCGGCGATCAGGGTGAGGTTCGGAATGTCGCCGGAGATCACCGGCACGCCGGTCACGCCTGCGGAAATGCTGGTGACGGCGTCGAGCTTGACGTCGCCCCGGCCGGTGATCTGGATGCCATTGGCCTGTGCGGCGGCGATCGGGCCGTATTTCGCGGCGTCGATACCGCCGAGCACGAGGCTGCCCTTGCTGCCGAGATAGACCTCGGACGCCGCCTTGGCGGTGACCGCGATCGGGTTATCGAGGATCACGAGGCTCTGCTGCGACAGGGTCACGTGGTAGGTCACGATGCCGGTCGTCGGGTCGGTCGAGGAGTCGACGACGAGCTGTCCGGGACCGGCCGAGGCGAGCAGCCCCTTCTGCGCAGCCGTCAGCGACGAGGCGTTGACGCTGGTGAAGGTGAAGGTCTGCGGCGCCGCGAGCTGACCGACCGAGCCGTTCGGCGTGTACAGCATGACCTGGTCGGCCTTGATGTTGGGCACGGTGTTGTCGCCAATCGGCGGCGGCGGCGCGCCAACGGCCGACGAGGACACCGTGTAGGCGAGCTGGCTCTGCGACCACTGCGAGCCCGCGGTGATGATGCCGTAGACCCGCTCGGTCGATGCCAGCGTGTAGGTATAGCTGGAGCTGTAGTTGCCCGGGGTCAGCGCCGCCTGCAGCGCGGCGTTGGTCGGCATGAACTGCTGATCAGCGGTCACGCCGTCGAACAGCTTGGTGAACAGGGTCGACGACAGCGAGCTGCCGAACAACGTGCCCAGCGGATCCGCGGGCGCCGTGCCATACAACGTGGTCAGCGAGGTCTTGAGCTGATCGGTGCTGATCATGCCGAGCAGGAACTGGTCCTTCAGCAGGCGCGTCGTCGCCTCGATCTTCATGTCCGTCGTCGTGACGGCGGAAGGATCGATGCCGAGCTTCGCCGCCACCTGCGCCCGCAGCACCGTCAGCCCCGTCGCGGTCGGATTGTAGGCGCCGCCGTTCGGGAAAGCGATGTTCTGGAGCTGGAAGTAATCGTTGTAGGCGGACGTCACCATCGACTGGTAGCTGTTGACCGCAACGGTGCGCGCATTGCCGCTGAGCAGGTCGAGGCTGGTCCAGACATCGGCCAGATGCGCGCTCTGTTCGGCGGTCAGGCCGCCCGACGTCAACCCGTTCAGGATGCTGGCGCGGTTCCCGTCGGAAGCGGCGGCTTCGAGGAACACCGGGCCGGCCTGCGACTGGACCGTGCCGAGCCGCAGGTCCCCCTTCGACTGCACGATATAGGTGCCGGTCTTCGACGAGCTGTTGAAGAGGCCGCCGTCGACGCTGCCGTCGGCCAGCGTCGTACCGGTCGCCTGGATCACCAGCGGGTTGATGTCGGTGAGCACGGCGTTGCCGCCGCTGACACCGGACTTCGCACCGATCGCACCGTTGATCGAGTTGATCTCGATGTTCTTGCCGACCACGACCGGGTTGGCGACGTTGTAGGGCGACGCCGAGTTGATGTCGCCGGTCGCCGAGAGGAAGACGCTGCCCCGCGGCGCATTGCCGGCGACCGCCGAATTGACCTTTACCTGGTTGATCGACAGCGAGCCGATGGCGGAGATCGCGATGTCGTGGTCGATGGTGTTGGCGGTGAGACTGCCGCCATAGACCTGGACCGAAACCGGCGCCCCGCCCGATCCGATCGTGCCGATGCCGCCGGCCGCGGACAGCGTCACGCTGGTGCCCGAGATGACCGGATTGTTGGCATTCGCACCAACCGTGATCGCCGAGTTGGCGCCAGTGGCGGTGATCGTCGTGGTGCCCTGAAGGTTGTTGATCGGCCCGTTGATGACGATGCCGGAGTTCGAGGTGACCGCAACCGTGCTGGTGCCGCCGCCGTTGAACTTGATGTTGATCGGGTTCGACGCCTTGACCGTGTTGGTCAGCGTCAGGGTCAGGTTGTCATAGATCTGCTGGTACCAGTTGTAATGACCGTCCGCACCGCAGCACTTGTCAGCCGTCGTGTTGTAGCCGGCCCCATGATAGCTTCCAGTCGCGGTGACGACCTCCTGGAAGTTGGTGTCCTGCAAATCATTGGTGACGACGCCGTTGACCACCTTCTTGACGTCCGACACCAGGCTGGTGGTACGAACGAAGACGCTGCCGCTGTTCGGATCGCGCGAGGTGTATTGCCAGCCATAGTCGAACTGGGTGCTGGTGCTCGGACGCGCGAGCGTCGCCTGGTCGACCCACTGATAGTACATGTTGGGGGTCGTCTCGTACTGAATACCCGCCGTGCCGGTCACCGCCCTGATCGCCGCGGACGTGTACTGGCTCGTCGTGACGTCGTTGGCCCGATACTCCGTGACCTGCTGGCCGCCTGGCGCTGCCGGATTGTAGACGTACCAGGTCGTCTGTCCCTTGAGCTGGTCGACGATCTGAATCACGCTGTTGGCACTGACGCCGGTGTTGATCGTGTTGGTGACGAGCTGGACCCCGGTCGTGTTGTTCACCGTGATCGTGCCGGCGCCGCCGTTGACGATGATGTTGCCCTGCACGGTTCCGTCGGTCGACGTCGAGATGATCTTGCCGTTCAGATAGACGTAGCCGCCCGAACCCTGCACCACGCTGCTCAGGATGATCTGGTCTGTGGCGGCGTTATACTTGGCGCCGACCTGCACGTCGGAGGTGTTCACTTTCGACAGGTATTGCGTCAGGTCGATGTAGCTGCCGTGCTGCGCGTTGGTCTGGGCCTGCGCGAAGGCCGTGGCATTGCCCTTGAGGTCGTTGATGGCCTGCAGCGCGTTGTCACCGATGTTGACGGAGTAGTTGCTGCTTGATCCGCTCTGGATCGTGCCGTTGATGTTCAGCACCGATGCCGACAGGATGATGGCCTTGCCGACGATGAAGGGCGCGTTGTCGGGCGGACTTTGCGCCGCGGGCGCGGTCTTCGGCGTGATCACCTCATTCTGGATGTTGATGACCTGGAAGTACTCCGCGCAGCGCGCGCAGTTGAACGGGCTGCTGTTGGTGTAGACGCCCCGGTTGTCAAAGGTTGCGGCCTCCCACGGCGAGGTGGTGATGGTCTGGCGCGTCGGGCCCTCGATCGACGGCAGCGTGGCTGCGTTCGGCATGCCGACGGCGGGATTGCCGGGAGTCCCCTGTCCCATCGGCAGGAAGATCGCCGAATAAAGCGACTGTCCGTCGAAGAACAAATCCAGCAGGCGGGCTGTGAAGACCGCATTCGACGCGGGCGTGCCGGTGCCGGTGCAGCAATACGCGGAATAGGGATGCAGGTTGCCGGCGCCGTTGATATAGACGCCGGAATTCCAGTCGCCGTACGCACCGAGATAGGTCGCGGCCGCCATCACCGCCGTCAGCGTATCCCAGTCATCCGGCTTGTACTCGGTGTTGGCCCATTGCGAGGCCACGTCGTGGTTGGTGCTGAAGATGCTGCCGACACCGCCGTTGAAGGTGAACGAGCCGTTCGGCACCACCATCTGGATCGTCGCGGCATCGAGCGTCTGCGACGCCACCACGTTGCCGAGGTTGTTGGTGATCTTGAGCAGGCCGTTCTGGTTGGTGACGACGCCGTCGAAATAGATGTCGGGCGTGCGGGTCAGCGTCTGGCCGTTGTAGACGGGCAGACCGGTCGACGGATCTCGCGTGTTGTAGGTCGCCGAGATGTCGATCAACGGCGTGGCGCTGTTGTTGGACGTGAAGGTCACGTTGGACCCGGAGCCGGCAGCGACGTCCGGGTGCGTGACCAGCCCGCCGGTCACATTGGTGATGGTCAGGTTCGACAGGGCGATGAAGTCGAGGCCCTGGTTCTCGATCTTGATCAGCGGCGAGGAGCGCGCGATCACGGACGGCGCCGCATTGCCCGCACCACCCGCCCCGGTCAGCGTCTTCGCGACGATCGAGACGTTGCCGCCCGACACCAGGATGTCGCCGAACGCGAAGGCGTTGCCGGCCGCGTTGGCGGCGAAGGGCGCCTGCTGGATCAGCGTGTTGATCTGACGCTGGATGTCGCCGGTCGGGTCGGAGCCGGTGAACGTGATCTCGGGATGCGTCGCGGTCAGCGCGGTCTGGACCTGCGTCGTCGTCAACCCGCTCAGCGTGGCGATCTGGGACACGATCGTCTGGTAGGGATTGAAGCCGCCGACGATGGTGTACTGGATCTTCTGGTGGTTCCAGCTCTTCACCGCACTGAAGTGATTGACGTCGGCCACGTATTCCAGCGACAGCGGATCGTAGGGGCTCGTGGTCGACAGCGTCGGCGCGCTGGCGCCGAGCGCGATCGTGATCAACTCGTCGTTGTGGATGCCGGCCACGACCAGGCCATTGAGCGCGACGGTCCCGGTTCCGCCGTCGTTGATATGGCTGTGGTTGTCGCTGTTCTTCTGGCTGAACATCTCCAGATAGGGATTGTAGTTGCTGCCGAGACCGGATGCGGCGACCAGGCCCGGGGTCGCGGTGAGGTTGATGTCGTTGGCGCCGAGCACCTTCGAGCCGATGGCGAGCGTCAGGCTGGTGTCGTTGTCGGCATTGGCCGTGCCGCGATAGAGGCCCGAGATCGGGATGACCGTGTTGTTGTAGACGACCGTCGTCGCGGCCGCGGAAATGCTGCTGTAGACGCTGCCGTCGCCGGCAAGGCCGGCTGCGATGTTGATCTTGCCCCAGGCCTCCACCGTCGAGCTGCCGCCGACATTGACGCTCTGGGTCGCATGCGCCCAGGTGTTGGTGCTGGCGCCGACGCCGCCGATCGCGCCGTAGATGTTGGCGTTGGCATTGTTGCTGGCCGCCATCCGCGAGGCGGAGCCGATATAGATGTTGCCGGCGCTGAACAGCTCCCTCGCCTGGATGTTGACCGTGAGCGTGGCGTTCGCGATCATGTCGGACTCGGCGCCGCCGCCGGCGAAGAAGCTGGCCGTGGCGATGCTCGCCGTGTCGTTCGTGCTCAGCGTGTTGTAGGCCTCGATGTTGATCGCAGCCGTCGTCGTGCGCGGATCGGCGTTGAGGCTCAGGATCGTCCCGGCGTCGACGTTGGTGTTGACGGTCTGGGTGACGGTCGAGTTGCTGAGCGCCGCAGCGCCCGAGAACATGCCGCCCGAGCCCGAACGCGCGCCGCCGCCGGCCTGATTGACAATGTCGTTGGCGATGACGTCCATGTCGCCGCCGGCCGAGTTGGCGATCAGGTGGGTACCGACCTCGGCGGTGGTGGTCGAGGTCACGGTGTTGGTGGCGCTGCCGCCGGAGACGCCGGCCGTCGAGGCCTGATAGGCATCGCCGCTGGCTGAATAATTCGTGGTGTGCTTGGCGCGGATGTTGAGGCCGCCGAAATAGAGCGTGTTGTCGGTCGCGTTGCCATAGAGCGTGGCGTTGGTCACGGCGGTCGAGCTGGTCGTGCCGACAGCCGCGGCTCCCGCATAGGTGCCGCCCGCGCCGACGATGGCGCTGGAGACGTTCGCATCCGTGCCGGTCGCGGTGATCTGGAGAACGCCCGTGTTGGACGCCGACGTGATCGCGCCCGCGCCGAGATAGGCGTAGGTGTGCGAGCTCGACGAGGTCTGCGCCACGCTCGCGCCAACCGCCAGGAACCCGCTCGAAAGGCCGGTCGCCTCGGCATATTGGGCGCTGTCGTTCTCGGCCGCGATGACCACGTCACCGTTGGGAAGCGTGATCCCGGTCCCGCCATAGGCGCTGACCGTCGCGTTCTCTGACGCCTTGGCGTAGCTGCCCTGCGCGCCGATCAGCGAGCCGCCGCCGCCCGCGAGGGCCTTGGCGTAGGTCGACGTGCCGGTGCCCGCCGGCACCAGCGCCATGGCCGTCACCGCGAGCGCACCGCCCGAGAAGATGGCGTTGTCACCGACATCGGCGGTCACCGTGGCTCCGACCGTCGATTGGGCGATGGCGACGCCGACGGCACCCCCACCAACCGAGACGCCGTACGCCTCGCTTCTGAGATTGGGCGTGATCGACGCCGAGACCAACGTGCCGGCACCGGTCGCAGACGTGGTGATGGTGGCGCCAGAACCGATCTCGGCCGTCACGTTCGAGGTCTCGTGAGCCTCCGCATCCGCGCCGATTCCGGAGATGATACCGCCGCCCAGCGCGGTTGCGGTCGTGGACACGGTGCCGGCGCCGGATGCGCCGACAGCCAGTGCCGTCGTATTGACGACGGCGCCGTCCAGAACCTGCGCTTCGACCGTGCTCGATCGTCCTGCCGTCGCGACCGAGGCGCCGACCGCCGCGGCACCGGCCGTGACGCCGCCCGTAAAGACGACCTGGCTGGTGGAGTCCATCGCCATGACGGCGGCGCCGGTTCCGCCGGTGCCGTTGACGTGGCCGCCGAGTTGCGCCGTCACCTGGTTGGCGACATTGCCGACCGCGACGGCCGCATCCGCGCCGAAGTACAGCGCCGCGCCGCCGGCGATCGCCTCGGTGTCGATGGTCTTGCCGGCATAGGGACCGGTGGTGGCGTCCTTGACCACCGCCGCGACGGTGACGGAGGGCGCCGTGACGTTCGCAGTGAGGTTGGCGAGCACGTAGCTCTTGACGCTGGTGTAGCCGATGCCGGCGCCGATACCGAGATCCTTGGCGAAGCCGGCACCGAGCAGGTACATCTTGGCCGCATTGGCGCTGGTGGCGGCGACATTGACCTGCGAGCCCGTGACATTGCCGCCCAGGACCTGCGCCGTGACGCCGTCGCGGCCGGCATCGGTCAGCACGCCGCTGACGCTGTAGGTGGACGTCACGTTGGCATTGCTCGGACTACCGGCGGTGCCGCTCGCGACCGCGTCGCTGCCGTGCGAGGAATTGGTTGCGGAATTGACGGCATTGAGCGTGCCGGTGAGTTGCCCCTGCTCGTGCGCATCGCCGAGGTTCTCGCCGATGATGATGACGCCGACTGTCGCGCCGATGCCGACGCTGCCGCCGATGCCGGCCGTCACCGCGTAGGACAGCACTTCCTTGGTGCTGAGCGCATTGACGTTGATCGCGCCGGCCGAATTCAGGTTGCTGTTGATGCTTTCCGCGGTGGTCTGGCTCTTGAAGACGATCACATTGGCGGCAGCGCCGACACCGACGCCTCCCCCGCTGGCGCCGACCGCGAGCGCACCGGCGATCTCCTTGATCGCGACGTCCTCGGTCGCGTTGATGGTGACCGCGCCGGCGGTACCGCCCGTCGGCGATCGCAGCGTGACGTCGTAGACGCCGGCGATCGTGGTGTTGCTGGCGATCTCGACGTTCGCCATGCCCGCGACCGCGGCCGAGCCCGTCGCGAGCGCGCCGCCCACCGCATAGGCCTCGAAGCGGTTCTTGGTGGTGGCTTCAACGTCGAGCGCGCCGGTCAGGTTGATCGCGGTCGTGTGCGTTGCGGATCCGCCGTGATAGGCGAACTCGTCGCCGACATAGGCCTCGGTGCGGTTCGAGGAGACCTGGACCAGGAACGCCGCGCCGATCGCGGCCTGGCTGCCATAGGCGCCCGAGCCGTTCGCCGAGAAGATGCCGGTGTTGTTCTTGGCGTTCACCGTCAGCGACTGGGCCGTCAGCGCGCCGCCGTCGACATAGGCTTCGGTCGTCGCCTGGAAGACGTTCAGGCCGACCGAGCCGGTGTTGAAGCCGACCGCGATCGAGGACGCATCCTGCTCGGCATTGGCCTTCACGATGACGGCGCCGACCGTCGGACTCGACGACTGGACGCCGCCGACCGTGGCATTGGTGATGTAAGCGAAAGTATCGCGCATCATCGTCGTGCTGATGATGGTGGCGCCGCCACCGCCGGTGCCGGTGGGCGGAACGATGCCGGAGCCGAACGCGCCGGAATAGGAGAAGCTCGACGCGGCCACCTCGATCTGCGGCACCAGCGTGGAAGAGGTCAGGCGCGTGTCGATGGATGCGCTGTCGATATAGGCTTTGGTCGATCCGCTCATCACATTGGTGATCGGGTTGATCATGATGGCGATGCCGCTGCTCGCGGCGATCGAAGCGACGTTGGTCACGACGGCTTGGTGCGAGCTCGCGACGACGGCAAGACCGCGCACATTGTCCCGGTTCTCGGAGAGGTCGGGCGTGGTGTCGGTCGGCGCGTGGGCGGTGCCGAGATCGAAGGCATGGACCAGCGTGCCGTTGTTGACCGACAGCGTATCGGACGAATCGGTTCCGAGCGCATCGACCCTGGTGTTGGCACCGCTGATATAGGCCGCAGTGCTTCCGGTGATCTGGCTCACGACCAGCGAGCCGGCGCCGCCGACCGAACCCGTCGAGATGGCAAGCGCGCCGGCGATCGCCGACAGCTTGTCCGAATTGCTGGCGAGCACGCCGACATTGTTGGTTGCCATGACATCGGCGCCGCCGGTGATGCTGGCGCTGACGTTGGTCCCCATCAGGCTGGTGACGACCGAGCCGGCGAGCCCGACCTGCGTGGACATCGCCACGCCGATGGCGACGGTCGAGATCGTGCTGACCGAGGTGGCCTTGACCACGGTATCGCTGCCGGCGACGACCTGCGCGCTCGTGATGTTGGCGCTGACCTGGTTGTCGATCTCGTTATAGACGAGGGAGAGACCGCCGGCGCTGCCCTGGGTGGACGCGCCCGCGACCGCCGCCGTGGCGTTGATCGCGGCGGTGTCGAACGCCTGGACGGTCACGTTGCCCGCGTTCACCACCGTATTGGAGGTGGTCGAATAGCCATCGCCAATGGCCGCGGATACGTTGTTCCTGATGGTGCTGATGACGGCCCCGCCCTGCCCGGCAAACTGCCCGGTCGCGAGACCAAAGCCGACCGCAACGGACTTGATCTTCGAGGAGTCCTCCGCCGTGACCAGCACGTCGCCGCTCGTCACGGTCATCAGGGTCTTGGTGATGTAGGCCGAATGGGTCGTGCTGATGCCGTCGACCACGATCGCCACGCCGACATTGTTCTTGCCGGCCTGGATGATGCCGGCAACCGACGTGATGGCGGCGCCGGGTCCTGTGCCGACGCCGCCGTTCAGCGCGGCGCCGGTGAAGTCCACGCAGGCCTGCGACCCGCTCGAGGTCGTGCAATTGTCATGCGCAAGCTGGCCGCTGTTGGTGCTGCGCACCAGCGTCCCCAGCGCGTCGTCCAGCGAGGCGATATCGACGCTCTCGGCGTTGACGATGACGTTGCCGCCCGAAACCGTGACGGTGCTCGAGGTGATATAGGCGAGCACGCTCGGGCTGATCTCGCTGATGACGATGGCCCCGGCCAATCCGTTATCGGCCAAGCCGCCGGACGCGCCGCCGGCCGCGATCACGGCGGCGTCGTCGCCGATGACCGTCAGCGAGTTGAGCGCTGTCACGGTGGAATTGGAGATATGCGCATCGACGGCATTGCCGCCGCCGGGGTTGCGGATCTCGGCATAGGTCAGCGCGATACCGAACGCGTTCTTGTCGCCGTTGAGGTAGAGCGAGCCGCCGCCGATCGCGATGTTGGAGGTCTGGTAGGCGTTGACATTGGCTGCGTTCGCCGTGCCGCCGCTCACGCCGGTGATGGTCGAGCCGTCGATATAGGCGGTCGCCGTATCCGAGATCGAGCCGACCGACACCGAGACCGAGGCGGCAGTGCCGGTGCGCGTCGCGGCGAGTGCCAGCGCCACCGCCGTCTGCGAGCCGCCGCTGAGCGCCCGGACGTTGACCGCCGTGACATCGACAATGGTCGAATTGGCGATGTAGGCTGTGGTCGAGTTGCTCGACAGCGCGATCGCGATCGCACCGGCGATCGCAGCGCTCGTCATATTCCCACCCGAAAGGTTGAGCGCGGCGGAGCCGGAACCGTTGGTGGTGATGGTGTTGTTGAGCGCCTGGACCTGGACGACGGGCGCGTCCGTGGCCGTATACGGAGAACCGCTGTTGACGCTGACGCCCTTGATGTAGGCTGTGGTGCCGAGGGACGTCGCCGAGACCGCGGAGCTGCCGGCGATATCGATGCTGAACTTCGAGGTTCCGTTCTTCTTCGCGGCGGCCTGCTTGGCGACCTCGAGGGCCCCCAAGCCTCCAAAGTCCGGCGCGCTGTAGAGCGCCCCGGCCTTCTTCACATAGCCGACCTGGGCGTATGGATCCGATTCCACCGCCGCCACGGCGGCGACCGTCACCCGGCCCGCGGTCGCGGCGTTGACCTGCAGGCTCTTGGTGGTCACGTGACCGCCCGAACCGCTCATGGGGTTCGAATCGTCGCTGCTGAACGGGCCGTCGGTGATGTCCTTGCGGTTATCGCCGATATAGGCCGCGGTATCGGTGACCGCCGTCATGTAGGCGGCGGAAACACCGACGCCGGAAGTGGTGCCGAGCTGGATCGCGCCCGACAGCGAGAACAGCGACACGTTCTGATTGGCCGAGACGTTGATCGAACGCGGCGAGAGAATGGTCGCCAGCGAGCTGATCGAGGCGTGGGTCGTGTTGTTGATGAACGCCATCGACAGGATGCCGTTCAGCGCGAGGCTGCCGGACGACGAGCCGGATGTCGGCGCGATCGCAAACAGCATGTCGGTCGTGTTGGCGGTGACCGAGACGTCGCTTGCGGAAGTGAGCGTCGCGCCGGAAGACACGCCGGCGATGGTGTTGCTGGTGGATTGAATGAGGTTGAGCGTTCCGCCCGCCGCGGTTCCGGGGCTGTCGGAGCCCGGCAGCAGCACCAGAGGCCCGAACACGCCGCCGATGTCGATCGACATGTTGTAGGTGTTGGCCGACACCGTCAGCGCCGAGGCGAAGCCCTGCGAAATGATCACGCCGTCGATGTTGGCGAACGCCGTCGCCGTCCAGGAGCCGGCGCTGCTCAGCGCATGCGTCGATGTCAGATTGGCGCCGCTGCCGACCCAGGCCGTGGTGTTGTCGTGCAAGCCGAAATAGGCGAACGAGCCGGCAACAGAAACGGTCTGGCCGCCGCTGGAGTTCGCATTGGCATAGGTGGTGACGATATTGTTGACGACGCCGAAGTTTGCATTGAGATGGCCGAGCACCTCACTGATGCCGTTCCACTCCGTCCAGGAGTTGGTGTTGGGGATCGTCGTTGAGGCGGAAACGCCGATGTCGGAGGCGCGGATCACCACGTTCGAGCCGATATAGGCGTTCGAATTATGGGTGTAATCGCCGTAGGCGATGGCGGCCGCAATCGCGACCTTGGGACCGTTGTCCGCGGTGCTGACGTTCACCGTCGACGAGGAGTTGTTGCGGATCTGGTCGTCGATCAGCTGGCTGACCACGCCGACATCGCCGGTCGTGTAGATCTGCGGCGCCGCGCCGCCGCCCGTGCTCGTGATGGCCGCGTTGGCGGATTCCGTGGTGGTCGCGAGCGACATCGAACCAGCCACCTTGAAGGGCAGGCTGACGCTGGCGAGCGGCTTCAGGAAGCCATCGAAGAATTTGTAGGGCGTCGTGTCGGCCTTGCCGGCCGCCCCGGTAATGATGGCCCCGAGCAACCCGGGCGTTCCGAGCGTGACGGACGAACTGGTCGAATTCTTCGCGATGTTGGTCGCGGCGGCCACCAGGACGTTACCGGACTCGTTGGCGCCGCTGCTGCCGAAATTGGCGCCCAGGATTGCCGTGGTTGCGACATTGAGGTTGCTCAGGGCCACCGCGGCGCCGACACCGCCCGGATCGCTGGAGCTCGTCACCAGCGGGTTGAATGCGAATGCCGTCGCGCTGACCGAGAAGTTGCTGTAGTTGTTGGCGCTGACCTGCAGACCCTGGCTGCCGCTGTCGAGGATCGCGCCCGAATTGATGATCGCCTGGGTCTTGATGTCGGCGAGGCCGATCGCGACCGTTGCCAGGAACTGGCCGCGGGTCGTGACCGAAAGCGCCGACACGTTCAGCGTGGTATCGGTGGCGGCACCGACCAGGATGCCCTGTCCCGCCCTGATCGCGGCGCCGGACGACACGATCGTCGAGACGTCTGCCGTCACCTTGCCGACGACGACGGCCGCGCCGAGCGGCGACAGAAAGCCGGAGGCGATCACCGGATCTTCGGCGTCCTGGGTGCCGCGGGCGGAAATCAGCACGTTGCCACGGGCGTTGAGATCGGCGTGGCTCATGATCGCCACCTTGGCGACCGTATCGGCGGCGACGTACCCGCCGTTGACGCCCAATATGGTCGTGCCGACGATCTCGGCGATCGTCGCGAGCTTGCCGAGCGTCGTGCTCGTCAGGTTTGAGGTCGCGGTCGATATCGCCTGGATGATGATGGCGCCGCCGGTGATCTTGCCGTCGATGTTGATGGCGGTGGTCGCGCTCGCGAGTCCGGACAGCAGCGTCTGGCTCGCGGTCGCCGTCAGCCTGACGTCGCCGTCGGTGTAGGTCGTTCCGCCGCTGTTGATCGCCTGCGCCCTGATCTCGGCGCCCTGCGCGATCGTGATCGTCGGCGCATTCAGCGTGACGCCGAGCGCATTGTGCTGGGAGACGTTGGAGGCGTTGAGGAAACGCGTGTCGATGATGCCGCCGCCATCGATGGTGATCGAATTGTTGGCCGCGATCGTGAACGTGTCCGCGGTGACCGCGGCCAGGATCAAATTGGCGACCGTGGCGTTGCTGACGAACCCGGCGGCGCCGGAATTGGGGTCGCCGGCCGCCCCGATGATGACGTCGTCCTGATCGAAGCCGACGCCGACCCCGCGCGCCTGAATCTGGGCGCCGGATGTAACCGTGAGCGTGCCGGACGACAGCCCGACATTGACCGTGCTGCCGCCATTGATCCTGGCGCTCGCGGTCAGCGTCAGGGCGTGGTTCGGTGTCGACAGAACGAAGGTCCCGCCCGCCTGCATCGCCGCGATGTAGGTCGCGATCACGTCGTTCGACAGCACGCCGGTCGAACCGTTGTTGCCGCTGGAGCTGTCGACGCTCTCGTCGGTCGTGAAGCCGAACTTGACGCTGCCCCCGCTATCGGCGGTCAGCGACGCAGATGGATTGGTGACGTTGATCCCGTGCCCGGACAGCGAGACGGTGCTGCCCTTGATCGTCCCGGCGACCGTGAGCAGGCCGGATGCGGCGACCGAAACGGTGCCGGAAGTGTAATGGCTGCTGGCCGTATTGGCGGCCTGGGAATCGATCACGGCGCCCGCGGCAACCGTCACCGAGGCTGACGAGAGCGAGATGCCCACACCATTGGCGGTCGAGTTGGAGCCCGAGCCCTTGAGCGTGCCGTCGATCTTGCCGCTGGCGTCGACGGTGATCGAGTTGGAGGCGGACAGCGAAATCCGGCCGACGCCTTCCAGCGCCGTCACGTAGCGGGCAATGGTGGCATTGTCGATGAAGCCGGCCGCACCGGCATTGACGTCGGTTGCGGCATTGCCGATCACCATGTCGCTGGTGCTGGTCAGCAGCACCTGGGCGGCATTCAGCAGAAGCGGCGCCTGTGCCGTGATCGTCGTGCCGCCGGTCCTTGCGCCGTTGACCGCGAGCGTGCCGTTGCGGCCGGCGTTCAGCAAGACCGTGTTGCCGGTCAGCGTCGAATTGGCAGCGAACGAGATCAGTGAGCCCGCGGTCAGGTTGACGTTGCGGGACGCGCCGGCGGCGATGCTGGCGCCGTTGTCGACGTAGAGCGAATTGGTCGCGGTCAACGCGAACGTGCTCGAACCGGCCAGCGCAGCGAGATAGCTCGCGACCGTCGCGTTGCTCAGGAAGATCGTGCCGGCCGGCGGAGTGACGCCGTTCGGATCGCCGGCCGGCCCGACATAGATCGTCCCCGCTCCCGCGTTGAACGTCACGACACCGCCGTTGATCGTGCCGGCGCCGGCCGTGATGCTCGACGCCGCCAGCGTGATGCTTCCCGGCGTATAGTAGGTCTGCCCCGCGACGTTGCTGACATCGGTCCGCAGGCTGGCACCGCTCTCGATCGTGATCGTCGGCGCGGTCAGCGCGAGGCTTCCGGATATGCCTGAGGAATGTCCGCTGGCAGCGTCGTAATGACGGAGATCGATCACGCCGCCGTTCTTCACCGTGATCGAAGACGCGGCGCTCAGCCTGAGCGTGCCGACCGAGCTGCTGCCGGACAGATAGCCGGCAATGGTGGCGTTGGTCAGGTTGACGGCCGCATTGGCGGAATCGCCGACCACCATGTCGGCCGAGCTGGTGAGATTGAGGACCGAGGCCACCAGCGTGAGCTGCGGCGAGATCACGGCGCCGCCGGTCACGCCTGCGTTGATGGTGACGGTCGGGCTGTTGATGTCGACGCTGCTGCCGGTCACGGTGCTGTTGCCGGCCAGCGAGATCGACGTTCCCGCCGTGAGCGCCACGCCGGCAGCGCCACCGGCGATCACGCCATGCGCGTCGACCGCGAGCGTATCGATCGCCGACAGCTTGGCGACGCCGTAGCCGCCGAGCGCGGCGATGTAATTGGCGACCGTGGTGTTGGAAACGAAACCGGCGTTGGACGCATCGGCCGCGTCCAGCGTGGGATCGCCGACGATCACCGCGCTGCGCTGGATGTCGTAGACGACGGAGCTTGCGGTGAACTGCGCGCCACTGTCCACGCCGATGGTCGGCGCCTGCAGCGTGATCGCGGCCGTGCCAGCCGGGACGGAGGCCACAATCCGGGCCGCAGCTCCGACACTGACTAAGGTTCCCGCCATCAGCGCGACGTTGGCGCCGGTGATCGATCCGCTGGCGGTTAGGGTGCCGGCGCTGACTGCGGTCGCATCGAAGGTGACGGTGCCGCCGACATAGGTATCGCTGCCGGAATTGATCGCGCCGGCGAGGATCTGGCTGCCGGCCACAGCGGTGATGCTGCTCGCGGTGATCGTGACGTCGCCGGAATTGCCGAGCGCGTTGCCGCTGGAATCGCGGTTGCGGGTGTCGAGAACAGCGGTGGAATTCAGCGCCACCGAGGCGCCCTTGAGCGCGACGCTGCCGCCGGAGAGCAGGCCCGCCACCGTCACCGCACCCGGCGCCCCCGACGTCGCGTCGAGGATGATGTTGCCGGCGGTGTACATCACGTCCGACGTATTGACCGATTGCGCCAGCACCTGGCCGCCGGAGGCGATGGTGATGGTCGGCGCCTTGAGCGTGACGTCGAGCGACTTTCCGTTCGAAACGCCGTCGCTGCCGAGCCGGCGCGTATCGATGATACCGCTGCCATCGACGGTCAGCGCGCTCGCCGCGCTCACCGTGAGGTCGCCCAGCCCGCCCATCGCGGCGGAATAGCGGGCGATGCTGGCATTCGAGATGAAGCCCGCCGCGTTCCTGTTGGCAGAGCTGGTGCCGTCGCCAACGAACGCGGTGGCCGTGCTGGTGAGATTCAGATGCGCCGCAATGAACTGCAGCCCGGTACTGGTCACCACCTGCGCGCCGCCATTGGCGGCGGCGTTGACGTTGATGGTGCCGGCAGCACCGGCATCCAGCAGCACCGTATCGCCGCGCACATAGCTGCCGGCCAGCAGGCTCAAGGTCGGCGCGGTCAGCGTGACGTTGACGCCGCTGGCACCGGCGTCGACCCGGCCATGCTGGCTGATCGTGATCGAATTGCTCGCCAGCAGCGTGAAGGTGCCGGTGCCGTTCAGCGCCGCGATCGCGGCCGCGACCGTCGCATTCGACATGTTGACATTGGCGTCGCCCTGGGCAGCGTCGCCGATGATGATGTCTTCGGGGTCGAGGACCAGCGTGCCCTGCTTGCCGTTCGGCGCCGCCAGATTGACCTTGATGTTGCCGATATCGAACTTGCCGTCGGCGCTGAAGTCGACCAGGCCGCCATTGCCCCTGGCGGAGCTGGCATTGATCTTGGCGCCGCTCCGGACGGTCAGGTCACCCTGGGTCTTCAGCGTGATGTTGCCGGCATCGCCGGTCCTGCTGGCGGTGCTGATCCGCGCATTCTGGCCGACTTCGATGGCGTTGCCGGCCGTGACGGTGATGTTGCTGGGCGTCGTGGTCGTGCTGCGCGCGGTCAGCCGTCCGTTGACACTTGCCTTGTTGACGGCACCGATATGGATCGAGCCGTTGCTGACTGTGATGGCGCTGGCGCTGCGCAGGCCCTTCGAATTGACGGAGGCCGCGAACTTCGCGGCGTGATCGAGATTGGCGATATCGCGCTGGCTGGCGCCGCCGACAAACACATTCTGCCCGGTCAGGCGGACGCCGTCGATGGCATTGATGCGGCCGTAGATCCTGACGTTGCCGTCCGGCGACACCGGGAACGAGCCCGCCATCAAATTGCCGACGGCGGTGCCGTTGATCGCGCCACCCGGGCCGATCAGGCTGTCGGTGAACTCGCGCGTCGGCGTCGAAACGTTGAGGCTGCCGACATTCACCGTGCCGGAACGGCCGACCACGAACCCCTTGGGATCGGCGAAATAGACGTTACCGCCGATCGCACCGTTCATGTAGGAGTTCAGCGTGCCGTTGACGTAGACCGGCGCGTCGCGAACGATGTTGACGAGGTTCTGCGTGCCGGTCGGCAGTTGCAGGTTGACGGTGTTGCCCTGCCCGACGCTGAACTGCGAGAAAGAGTTGAAGGCGTTGTTGCCCGAGACCGTCGACGTCGTGACGTTGGTCACGCCGCCGGAGGTCTGCAGGTTCGTTCCCGTGCGTCCGTCCGGAACGATGACGTTCGCCGTCTGCGCCTGGAGGCGGACGCTGAACACCGGCAGGAAGACCATCTGCATCGCGCAGAGCAGCGACATCGAACGGAAGCTCGCCAGCCTCCGCAGCGTCGTCACCCCGTTCTTGTCTCGCGTCGCAGATGGTCCGCGCATTTCAGATCCTCATCATCGGCATTGGCGCCGATCCACAACCGGGTGGGAGAATGTCGAGAGAAGCGTCCGGTCTCAGAACTGGCCGGGCGGCAGCTTGAAGATGTCGGGGCTCTTGGCGTCGGCCACGTAGAACAGCAGCAGGCTGGCGGGCGTCAGCACACGCTGGTTGTTCTCCTTGTTCTCGAACGTGCCCTGCAGCAGCAGGATCACCGAGCGATCCTTGGCGTCGCTGCCGCGGAACATCACGATGCCGCCGCTGACGGGCATGTTGACCGCGATGGAATCGGGCTTGAAGCCCTCGTTGAGGAAATGCGCGCGGAGGATATTGGCGTTGGAGAACAGCTTCTCCGGCGTCATCGCGGTGTCGGTCGTCTTCGACCAGACCGCGCCGATCTGGATCAGCGACTTGGACTTGTAGCCGAACACATAGGAGAGCTCGGCGGTGCCGCCGTTCGGCAGCAGCTCCGGAACGGAGAGCAGCAGGCTGTGCGTCAGCTCGGACGCGTTGTCCTGTGCCCGGATCGCGTCGGGCTTGGCGTTGAAATCCTTCGTCATGGCGGCGCGGACGTCGGCGTCGTTCATGCCGAACTTGGCGGAGCGGAAACCGTCGATCGCCTTGCCCGCCTTGTCGTCCGCAGCGGTGGACGGCGCCTCGGTCGCAGCAGCCACCGGCGCACCGGCGGCGGCAGCAGGCGCCGCACCGGCAGCGGCGGCCCTGGGTGCAGGCGCGGCCTTCTGCTTCGGGACTGCTCCCTGAGCAGCCAACGGACCCGCAGCAACGGTGGTGAGAAGACCGACGAGAGCCGGAACGAGATAGATTTTGCGCATCGAAAACCTTCGAAACAAGCTTGAAACAACGCTTCAACAATCGGCTGCTACGAATCGACTTTTCCAAACCGCCGTCGCGACCGGGACGGAAAATATTGCAACGCCACAAGACGTTACGAAATGTCACGGAGTAGAGAAGGATCGAAACAACGACTCCTCAGCGGGCGTAGGAATACGGTATCGGACTGCGCATGGCTGCGAATGAAGGTTCACAAGCGCATTTTTTCATCAATTGTGGTCGTTAGGCTTTCGCGTTATGCACAACGTCAGGGACAATTTTTGCGAAACATTTCATGACTCAGCGGTCCGCTCCTGCCCGCGATTTGCCGGCGGTCGACCGCCGCGATTTCCTTCGCCTCGCCGGCACAACTGCGGCGGGATTTTTTGCGCTTGGCGCAACGTCGGATCGCATGCGCATCGTCGCTTCGCTGACGAGCCTGTCGCTCGATGACGAGTTGACCAAGCGAAACATGTCCGACGGCAACGTGACCTCTCGCCTCGGCGGACTCATCGCGGGCCTGAAGCAGCGAGGCTGGGTCGAAGGGGTCAACTACCGCTTCGAGATTCGCTCGACGTTCGGTGGGCCCGACAAGATGAAGACCGCGGTTCGCGAGCTCATCGATCTCAAGCCGGACGTGATCCTGACCGGCTCGACGGTCGAAACCGCGGCTGTCATGGCAGCCACAAAGACGATCCCGATCGTCTTCGCGACGGCGAACGACCCGGTCGGAAACGGCTTCGTCGAAAGCCTCGCCCATCCCGGCGGCAACGTCACCGGCTTCACCAGCAGCACCGCCGAGATGGGCGGCAAATGGTTTCAGCTCATCCGCGAGGCCGTGCCTGACATCGCGCGCGTCGGCGTGCTGTTCAATCCGGCGACGACGCCGCGCGCCGGCCGCTTCTTCCTCGATTCCATCGAGCAGGAGGCCGCGGCATCCGGACTTGCCGTCGTCCTCGCTCCCGTCAGCGCGCCAGCGGACATCGACGGTGCGATCGGCCGCTTTGCCGAACCGCCGCGGGCGGCAATGATCTCTCTGGTGGACAGCTTTCTGGTGATCAACCGCAAGGCAATCATCGCGGCAGCCGAGAAGTACCGCGTCCCCATGATCTATCCGTTCCACTATTTCATGGATGCGGGCGGGCTGATGAGCTACGGGCCGACGCTCGAAGTGCGCTCGGCCGACTATGTCGATCTGATCCTGCGCGGCACCAAAGCCGGCGATCTGCCGGTGCAATCGCCGCGGAAATACGAGCTGCTGATCAACCGCACGGTCGCGCGCGCGCTCGGACTGACGATTCCCTTCACGCTGCTCGCCCGCGCCGATGAGATCCGCGAGTGAACGAGCCGATCGACCAGCGATATTTGCGGACGCCTCCCGGCAGGCTGTTCCGGAAATATCTCTACTCGATCGTCGCCCTCGCCTTTGCCGCGCTCGCCATCAGCACCGGCTTCGACGTCTGGTTCTCCTATCGCGAGCAGAAGCAGCTCCTTGCGGCGACCCAGCGCGAGCAAGCCGCAAGCGCAGCGATCCAGATCGGCCAGTTCATCGGCCAGATCGAGAATCAGATCAGATGGCTCTCCCGCCTGCCCCCGGAGCTGTCGAGCAACGAAGACGATCGCCTGAACGCCATCCGGCTGTTGCGCCTATCGCCCGCGATCGCGGAGATCACCGAGCTCGACGCGCAGGGCCGCGAGCAGGTGCGGGTGTCGCGCCGCGTCGCCGACAGGATCGGCAGCAAGACCGACCTCTCGGATTCGGCCGCCTTTCGCGGCGCCAATGACAGTCGCGCCTATTACGGGCCGGTCTATTTCTTCGGCGACACCGAGCCGTTCATGACGCTCGCCACGCGCGGCAACGGGCCTGCGCCCAATGTGGTCGTTGCCGAAGTCAATCTGCGCTTCATCTGGGATCTCGTCGCCGGCATCAGGGTCGGCAACACCGGCAAGGCCTACGTGGTCGACCGCATGGGGCTGTTGATCGCGCATCCCGATCTGTGGCCCGCGTTGCGCCGCAGCGATCTCTCCTCGCATGCCGACGTGCGCGCCGCGCTCGATGGCGTCGGCCCGCCCTCGGGTGGCCTCGTCAAGGAAGACCTATCGGGCCAGCGCGTGCTGTCGACCTATGCAACGGTGCCGTCGCTTGGCTGGCTGGTGTTCGTCGAGCTTCCGCTCAGCGAGGCCTACGCGCCGATCTACGCGTCGATCGGCCGCTCGACGTTTCTGCTGGTCATCCTGCTGGCCTGCGCGGTGCTGGTGTCGCTCTGGCTCAGCCGGCGCATGACGGTGCCGATCCAGATCCTGACGCAGGGCGCGCGGCGGATCGGCAGCGGCGATCTGGGACTCCGGCTGGACATCAAGACCGGCGACGAGCTGGAAGCGCTCGGCGACCAGTTCAACCGGATGGCCGCCCATTTGCACGAGTCTTACGCGACGCTCGAGCGCAAGGTCATCGAGCGGACCTCCGAGCTCGAGAAGGCGCGCGATCACGCGCTTGCGGAGCATGATGCAGCCGAGCGCGCGCGCAGCGCGGCTGTGCAGGCCAACGAGACCAAGTCGCGCTTCCTCGCCGTCGTCAGCCACGAGCTGCGCACGCCGCTCAACGGCGTCATGGGCGTGCTGCAACTGCTCGATGACGGCAGCCTCAGCGACGCGCAGCGCCGCCACCTCGCGACCGCCGCCGCATCGGGCGAAACGCTGATCGCGCTGGTCGATGCCATTCTCGAATACGCCCGCCTGGAAGCCAGCACCGAAACGCTGGAAACGCGAGACTTCCGCCTCGACCAGCTGATCGAGACCGCCGCGGAGCTGATGCGTCCGCAGGCGTTCGGCAAGGGCCTCTCCTTCGACCTCGCCTGCGACGCGACGGTCAACACCTCCGTGCACGGCGATCCCGTCAGGCTCAACCGCGTCCTGCTCAACCTGATCGGCAATGCGATCAAGTTCACCCCGCGCGGCGGGATCGGCCTTAAGGCATCCGCCGAGCAATTCGACAATCACATCCTGCTGCACATCACGGTGCGCGATACCGGCATCGGCATCGCGCCCGACATGCATGAGCGCATCTTCGAGGATTTCGTCCAGGCCGACGACAGCATCGCACGGCGGTTCGGCGGCACCGGCCTTGGCCTTGCGATCGCGCGGCGCCTGACGCGCCTGATGCGCGGCGAGCTGACGGTGGAAAGCAAGCCGGGCGCGGGCAGCACGTTCACGCTTGAAGTGCCGCTCGGCCGCGCCGCGAGCGGCATCGCGCAAGGTGCGCTGCCGCCGCCGTCGCGGCAGCTCCGCGTGCTGCTGGTCGACGACGACCCCGTCAATCGCGAGGTCGGTGAAGCCATCCTGAACCGGCTCGGCCATCGCCCCACCATGGCCGGCAACGGCGCCTCGGCCGTCGCGCTCGCCCGCGATCAGGCTTTCGACATCATCCTGATGGATTTGCACATGCCCGACATGGACGGCGTCGAGGCGGCCTCGCGGATCGGCAAGCTCGATCTGCCGAAGATGCCGCGCATCATCGCCGTGACGGCCGACGTCTCACCCAGCGCCCGCGAGCGTCTCGCCGGCGCCGGCATCGCCAAGATCGTCAGCAAGCCGATCCTGATCAACGCGCTGCGCGAGGCGATCGAGGACACCCCGGCCGCGCCGCCCGCCGCGCAACTCGCCGCGGGCGCGTTGATCGACCGGCATTTCCTCGACGACCAGCGAGAATTGTTGGGACCGACGCAGATCGCAAAGCTCCATCATCTGCTCCAGGAGACCAGCGACAGACTGATCGAGGACATCGCCAAAGCTGCGGCAATCGGCGATCACAGGCAGCTCGCGCGCTTCACGCACCAGCTCGGCAGCGCCGCCGGCGCGCTCGGCCTCGTCCGCCTGTTCGAGCGCTGCCGCGAGATCGAGCTCGCGGCCCCCTCGATGTCCGCCGCCGAATGCCAGGACGCCGCACGCGAGCTCGCCGTGCTTCAAAAGGCCTCGATGAACGCGCTGGACGAGTTGCTCGGGCCTGCGGAGCAGCGGTCAGTCGGCTAGCGAAGACTCGCGTCCGCCGCTTCCACTCGGGAGACAAAGACAGTGATCATTGCGATCGTCGTTCTTGAGTTGATTGGGTGCTTTGCCCTCTCCGTCTTCATAGGTGCCAGCAATCGAGGCGGCGTGGTCATGACGGCTCCCTTGGCTATTGGATTTGGAACAGCGGCCTTGCAGCTGGCAGTTCATTATCTGCCGCGCAGACGGCATATTCGTTACGGCCTTGTGCTCGCGGCGGCACTGATGCTGCTCGCCGGCGTAACGTCCTTTGGCGTCGGGGTGCTGCCCTATGCGCATCAGACACTGTTCATTACCGCAGTCGCGGTACTCCCTCAATTGTGGTGGGAGTGGTTTTACAAAGGCACGAACGTCCTGGTGCTTGGACTGATCGGATTGGTTGCAATTCCGTTCGGATTTGCCGTGTGGTCCGTCGCCAATATCGGCATTGTGAAAGTCAATGCGCCGCTGGTCTCGCAAGGCGAGCCATATTGCCTGCTCGTTTCAGACGGGCGAATCTTCTCGGGCGGATATCGCAAGGTGCCGGACGATTGGGGTCTCACCGGATGGCACATGTTTTCTCCGCGCGGCGCCGGCGGCTCGGGAGACTGCTGCCAATGGGACTTCCATGCCCTGCTCCTGACACAGAGCAACCAGCTCTTCAACTGGTCGTACCGCACACAGAGCTTCGAACGACTGTCCGAGCAAAGCAGGCAAGTGCTGGGATTGAAGAACTTGTCGTGTGGTGAGGGAGAACCCTAGAGCCCGACCACCGAGCCGCGCTCGGTCAGCCAGCCCCCGGACGTCGGCCAGCACGCTTCGACTTGGGTTTTTCCTTGGTCCCTTCCTTGGGCTTTTCCTTTGACTTGGGCCAATGGCGAAAAGCGACGTCCGCCACGCCCTTCAGCTCGCCGCGCGTGGCCCCGCCTGCCGCCAGCACGGCCATGCCGTAAATCAAGGCGGAGAGATATCGCGAAAGGTCCGCGGGATCGTCATCCTCCGATAGATCGTGTTCTTTCGCAGCGCGCTGGAGGCGGCGGCGGATCGCGAGCTCGCCTTGATGGCGGCGCGATGCCAGATCGCTACGGATCGCGTCCGATTCGACGCCGCAGGCCAGCGCCCCCTGCACGCCGAGGCAGCCGGGCGGATTCTTCTTGTTGCCGTGAAGCTCGACCGGCCCGGTCAGCCAGAGCCGCACCGCTTCCAGAGATGTCGGCGCCTGATCGGCCGCGATCCTGTAGCCGCCTGCCTCGGCCTCGTACCGATCCATCACGCGCTGGAACAGCCCCTCCTTGCTGCCGAACGCCGCATAAAGGCTCGCCCGCGTGATGCCGAGGGCATCGGTCAGATCGAACATCGATGTCCCCTCGTACCCGCGCTGCCAGAACAGGGCGAGCGCGCGCTCGACGGCTTGATCCATGTCGAATTCGCGAGGTCGCCCAGCATTCATGATCCACCCTCGTGCGCAAATACGTTCCGCTTGCCTATTGTAGATCGATCGATCTACAATAGCTCTCGCCGACCGACATACAAGATGATAGGGGCCGCCCGTGCGCGCAAGATGTCTCGCCATTCTCCTCATGCTGCTCGCGCCTGCCGCCCGCGCCGAGGAGTCGTTCCCTTCCAGCTTCCAGACCAAGACCGTCCCGGCCAACGGCACGCAAATTCACGTGCGCGTCGGCGGCAAGGGGCCCGCCGTGATCCTGATCCACGGTTTTGGCGACACCGGCGACATGTGGGCCAAGCTTGGCACGGACCTCGTGCGTGATCACACCGTGGTCGTACCCGATCTGCGCGGCATGGGCCTCTCAGCCAAGCCCGACAGCGGCTACGACAAATGGACCCAGGCGGCCGACATGCGCGCTGTCTTGCAGTCGCTCGGCATCGACAAGGCCGTCGTGGTCGGACACGACATCGGTACCATGGTGGCCTATGCCTATGCGGCCCGGTATCGCGACCTCACCGAAAAACTGGTCGTCATGGATGCCCCGGTGCCCGGCGTGCCGCCGTGGGACGAGGTCGTCCGCAGCCCCCTGCTCTGGCACTTTGATCTCGGCGGCCCCGACATGGAGCGGCTGGTCAAGGGCCGCGAGCGCATCTATCTCGATCGCTTCTGGAATGATTTTGCGGGCACGCCGTCGAAAATCACGGAAGCGACGCGCCGTCATTACGCGGAGCTTTACGCACGGCCGGGCGCGATGCGCGCCGCATTCGCCCAGTTCAGGTCGATCCGCACCGACGCCGAAGACAACAAGAAGGCGATTGCAACCAAGTTGTCCATTCCCGTGCTTGCGGTCGGCGGCGAGAAATCATTCGGCAAGATGGAAGCGGTTGTGATGCGCAATGCGGCGACCGACGTGACTGAGGTGGTGATTTCCGGCGCCGGGCACTGGCTGATGGAGGAGGATCCGGCCGCGACCATCAAGGCGGTGCGCGAGTTTCTCGACGGGAAGAAATAGAAAGACAAGCCGAACTGGCGTGTCTCAGCTCGGCTTTTCCTTTGGCGGACCCTCCGAGCACAAGCGAGGCGTCCCCTTGTGACCCGAAGCGGACCTTTGGAGCCGGAAAGAGGCCTGGGTCGCGTCGCCTTGTGATCGGAGCAATAGAATTGGCATGACAGCGTAGTTGGTCTTGATTCTTTACCGCCGAAGAGACAACTTCTCGTTCTCATTTACAGAAGTTTGCAACGTGATTTGCAGAGTGGATCGACGCGCCGTCATTGTCGGCTCCGGAGCATTGCTGTTGGCTGGGCACGGTTCGGCGAAGGGGGCCCCGATGACTTCGGAGAGCGTGTCGGACAGTCCTGAGGATCTTCGTGACGGTTGGCGTGTCGGAAATCCTACATGGCATGGGTTCGACCCCGCGCTGCTGCAGGATATGCGCCGGCGCGTGGCCGATGGCCGGCTCGACAACGTTCACGCCATCATCGTCGCGCGCGACGGTGTGCTCGTTTATGAGCAATACGCGGCCGGACAGGATCAAAATGGTCTTGAGCCGGCAAAGCATACGGTCTTCAACGCGGCAACGAAGCACAATGGTAACTCGATGACCAAGAGCGTGATCTCGCTCCTGGTCGGCGTCGCCCTGCAACGTGGCTGGATCAAAACTCTGGATGCACCGGTTCTGGACTACTTTCCGGAATATGCCGATCTGCGCACGCCGGAGAGGGGCGCGATCACGCTCTACCATCTGCTGACAATGTCGGACGGCCTTGATTGGTCCGAGTTCAAGCCGCCGTTCGATAGCTTCGGCAAGATGCGTGGCGCGAAGGACGCCTATCGCTACGTCCTGGAACAGCCGGCCGCTGCGCCGCCCGGGCACACCTACAACTACAATAGCGGAGCGACCGAGTTGATTGGCGCGGTCTTGCGGAAGACGAGTGGCAAGTCCCTTGACTCGCTGGCGAGAGACGAATTGTTCGAGCCGCTGGGCATCGAGGACGTCGAATGGAATCGACAATTGCCGGATGGTCAGCCGCAGGCGAGCGGTGCATTGCGGGCTCGCCCACGCGACTGGGCGAAGCTTGGTCAGCTGGTGATAAATCGCGGTGTCTGGAATAACCGGCAGATTGTCCCGTCGGCTTGGATCGCGGACTCGATCAAGCCTCACAACAATGGACCTGGATTGTTCCTGTACGGCTATCATTGGTGGCTCGGGCGCTCGTTCTGCCGCGGAAAAGTCGTCGAATGGGCCGGGGCCATGGGCTGGGGCGGTCAGCGATTGATGATTGTTCCGGATTTGGGTCTGGTCGCGCTTGCCCTCGCATGGCTGCCGAAACGGATGACCCTTCCAGAGGAAATTCTGCTGAACGAGTTTATCCTGCCTGCTGCAATGCCTTCCTGATCGGGCGGAGACAGGCAGTTGGTCACAGCGCCGCGGCGCTTTCGCGTCGCCTATTGACCCACAGCCGACCAGATTTCGAGCGGCTCTCAGCCGTCACAAGGACGGTCTGTGCCGAACCTATCTTACCACTGGTGCGATGCGGTGGGCTCGCTTAAACGGGGTTAAATCATCATTGCAGAGGTCGAAGGTGTCAGACATCAAGCGAGCCGCTGAACGCGAAGCTATCCGCCGAAAGCTTATTCCTCTGACAGCGTACCGTCAGCTTCTCAACGGCCCCGAGCACGTGTCGGATTGGCTGGTGGTCGATCAGTCGATGATCGACACGTTCGCCGATGCCACCCACGATCACCAGTTTATTCACACCGACCGTCAACGAGCCGAGAGCGAAGCGCCCTTCGGAGGAACAATTGCGCATGGATTTCTCACGCTATCGCTCCTGTCAGCGCTCGCTTTCGATGCGATGCCGGGCGTCGAGGGGATGCGAATGGGTGTCAACTACGGGTTCGAGCGGGTTCGTTTCCTTAGCCCGGTTAAATCTGGAGCCCGGGTCCGAGGTAAATTCCGTCTAATTGGATTGACCGAGCGCGCGGTGTCTATCCAGTCAGCATGGGACACGGTGGTAGAAGTTGAAGGTATGATCAGGCCAGCTATCGAAGCGCACTGGATCACCTTGGCGTTGATTGATCCAGACGAGCCGCCAGTGCAGTCCCTTTGAAAGGTCCGGTTATGGCCCAAAGACGAAGTGACCGCACATTCCCACTGCTTGGCGGCTGTTCGGCCCAGTCAGATGTCGGCAGGCTCAACGCATGACGAGTCTCAGCCTCAGCCCGTCCCCACGCGAGTCTCCTCGTCCCGCCCAAACCGCTCGACAAGAAAATCGATGAACAGCCGCACCTTCACCGACAAATGCCGGGTCGGCGGATAGACTGCATAAAGCGAAAGCGGCGGCGCAGAATAATCGTCCAGCACAGTTCGCAACTCGCCCTTCCGCAAGGCATCGGCCGCGATGAACTCGGGCAGCAGCGCGAGCCCCCTGCCCTTGATCGCGGCGTCGCGGAGCACCTCGGCATTGTTGACGCAGAGCGACCAGGCCGGCTGGATCCAGTGATCGCCGTCGCTGCCGGTGAGCTTCCACTGATTGCCGGTGAGCAGGAAGCCGTAGGTGAGCGATGCATGCTCGCGCAGATCCTGCGGATGCTTGGGCGTACCGTGACGCGCGAGATAATCGGGCGAAGCGCAGATCATGCGTGGCACCGGCATGATCTTTCGTGCGATCAGGCTGGAGGATTCCAGCTCCGCGATGCGCAGCGTCACGTCAAAACCATCCTGCACCGGATCGAGCAGATCGTCGCTGAGCACGATCTGGAGCTGAAGCTCCGGATAGCGCGCCATGAAATCCGCCAGCACCGGCCCGAGCCGCATCGTGCCGAACGACATCGGCGCGTTGACGCGCAACAGTCCGCGCGGGGCCGACTGTGCCTGCGTCACCGCCTGGTCGGCCGCCTCGATCTCCGAGAGGATCACCACCGCGCGCTCAAAATAGCGCTGGCCGTTCTCGGTCGGGCTGGCGTGCCGCGTGGTCCGGTTCAAAAGCTGGACGCCGAGGCTCTCCTCGAGATCGGCGATGTATTTGCTGATCGCCGAGCGCGACAGCCGCAGTTGCCGGCCCGCCTCTGCAAAACTGCCGCTTTCGACCACCTTCACGAAGGCCCGGAGGCTCGCGACCTTATCCAAGGGCCGGCCCCGTCGATTGTTTCCAAATCGTAGACATAGCAGTCATATTTGCACGGATTGTCTCCAATCCAAAGCGGAACGATATTTCCGGCCAGAGCAAGACCGCTCCCCGCATTTGGAGGACGACAATGTCTGGACTGCACCATGTGACCGCGATCGCCGGCGACCCCATCCGCAATTTCGGCTTTTACACCCGGGATCTCGGGCTGCGCTTCGTCAAGAAGACGGTCAATTTCGACGATCCCGGCACCTATCACTTCTATTATGGCGACGAGACCGGCCGCCCCGGCACCATCCTGACCTTCTTCCCCTGGGCCGGCGTGTCGCCCGGCCGCCGCGGCGTCGGCGAGACCCATCAGACCGCCTTCCGTGTGCCGCAGCGCTCGCTCGGCTACTGGACCCAACGCTTCATCGAGAAGGGCATCGCCTATGAGGCGCTCGAAAAGCGCTTCGGTGAATCCGTGCTGCCGTTCACCGATCCTGACGGCATGGCGCTCGCGCTGGTCGGCATTCCCGGCGCCGAGAACGAGCCCGGCTGGAGCAATGGCGACGTGCCCGCCGAGCATGCGATCCGTGGTTTCCACGGCGTGACCCTGCTGCTCGACAGCGCGGCGAAGACGGCTGCCGTCCTCACCGACGTGTTCGGCTTCAAGGAGACGGGCCGCGAAGGCTCGGTGATCCGCTTCAAGGCGGCGGGTGATGCCGAGGGCAGCGTCGTCGACATCTACGAGGCCAAGGGCTTTTTGCGCGGGCACCAAGGTGGAGGCTCCGTGCATCACATCGCCTTCCGCGCGGCTGACGACGCCGAGCAGGGCCAGATGGCGCAAAAGCTCGTGAACCAACACGGCCTGCATCCGACCGAGCAGAGGGATCGCAACTACTTCCGCTCGATCTACTTCCGCGAACCCGGCGGCGTGCTGTTCGAGATCGCGACCGACATCCCCGGCTTCGCCGTCGACGAACCCGTCGCGACGCTGGGACGTGACCTGAAGCTGCCCAGCTTCCTCGAGCAGCACCGCAAGCAGATCGAGGACGTGCTGCCGAGCCTCGAAGAAAGCGTGTCATGACCGAAAGTACCTTCATCCATCGTTTCGAGCCCGCGACCAGCGCGGGCTCCCCTCCGCTCCTGCTGCTGCACGGCACCGGCGGCGACGAGAACGACCTGCTTGGCCTGGGCAAAATGATCTCGCCCGGCTCGGCCCTGCTCTCGCCGCGCGGCCGCGTGCTCGAGCACGGCATGCCGCGCTTCTTTCGCCGCCTTGCGGAAGGCGTGTTCGACGAGGAGGACGTGCGCCGTCGTGCGCTCGAACTCGGGGAGTTCGTCGCGGAGGCGCGGAAGCAGTACGGCATCGCCGCACCCGTTGCGGTCGGTTTCTCCAACGGCGCCAACATCGCCGCTGCGCTGCTGTTGTTGAAGCCGGACGTGCTTTCGGGTGCGATCCTGCTACGCGCGATGGTGCCGCTGTCGGATCCGCCCAAGGCGGAGCTCGGCGGCAAGCCTGTCCTGCTCCTGTCCGGGCAAGCTGATCCGATCGTGCCGGCGAGCAACTCGGCGCAGCTCGCTGCGCTGCTGACGCAGGCAGGGGCCAGCGTGACCCACAAGGTGCTGCCGGCGGGCCATCAATTGTCACAGGCCGATGTGACGCTCGCCCGCAACTGGATCGGCAACGTAGTCACTGAGGCGGCCTGACATTTGGCGTGGCGCATCGTCCGCGATGCGCCACGCCAACCAGCAAGCGACGTTCCGCCGCATCTGCGCAATCGGGCGCCACCCTGCGCGAAATTTCCGCTTGCCCGTTTCCTCGTCAGGCTTAGAATTTGGGACAAGGTTCCGAAATTTGGAACTCCCTTGGACCAGCCTGCATGAGCGCCCTCACCAACGCGATCGAGATTCTCCGCTGCTTCTCCAGCGCGCGGCCGGATCTGTCGTTTGCGGATGTGATGGCGTTGACGGGCAAGCCGAAGAGCTCGACCTCGCGCCTATTGCGGTCGCTCCGCGATTGCGGACTGCTCGAGCAGGATCCGCACACCCGCCGCTACCGTCCGGGCCTGCTCACCTTCGAGCTCGGCCGCCTGCACCGCGCCCATGACGATCTCATCAGCATGGCCGAGCGCGAGCTGCGCGAAGTCTGCGCGCGCACCGGCCACACCGGCTACATCGCCGTGCTCGACGGTTTCGAGCAGGTCGTGCTGAGAATAGTACCGGGCTCCAATCCGCTGCGCGTCGTCAACCCGCCCGGCCAGCGCACGCCGGCGCTTGCGACCTCGAACGGCCGCGCCATGCTCGCGCGGCTCTCGGACGAGGACATCCGCGCGCGGGTGCCAGCGGCCTATCCGAAGCTGCCGCGCAACTCGCCGCAGAGCTTCAAGCAGCTGATGCTGCGCCTGAACGAGATTCGCGACACCGGCGTGTCGGAAGCATCCGATGAATCGATCGAGGGCGTCGGCTCGCAGGGCTTTGCGCTGAAGAGCGGCGAGACCGGCGAGATGATCGGCATCGCGGTGTCGTATTCGGTACAGGCGACCACCGCCGCCGAGCGCGCCAATGTCCGCCGCGAGCTGGCGGCGATGGCGACGAAATTGCGACGGCTGACCGGCGACCCGCTCGATCAGGAGGCAGCAAGCATCCGGACGGGAACGCGATGAGCAACGCCGCGACCATACGCCCCAACGGCCTTGCGCTCTTCATCCTGCCGAGCGCGCTGCTGTTCGCCTTGTTCTTCTTCCTGCCGATCGGGCTGATGGCGGTGATGAGCGTGCTCACCGGCAATCCGGTGGTGATGCCGAAGGTCGCCTTCACCACGCGCCACTACGCCCGCATGATCGACGATCCCTATTATCTCGAGGTGATCTGGACCACGATCCGGATCGGGCTCGTGACCACGCTGGTCGCGCTCGCGATCGGTTATCCCCTGGCGCACTGGATGGCGCGCATCAAGAGCCGCACCGGACACGCCCTGCTGCTGATGGCGGTGCTGGCGCCGATGCTGACCGGCATCGTGGTGCGCACCTTCGCCTGGATGACGCTGCTGTCCGACAAGGGCGTGGTCAACCAGACCCTGATGTCGCTCGGCCTCATCGCCCAACCGCTCAAGCTGATGTACACCGAGACCGGCATCGTGGTCGGCCTCGTCCACATCTACGTTCCCTTCATGGTGCTGACGCTCACCGGCGTAATCGGCCGCATCGACGAGCGTCTCGAGCAGGCTGCGGAAAATCTCGGCGCGAGCCCGTTGCGCGCCTTCCTCGAGGTGACGCTGCCGCTGAGCCTGCCGGGCATCCTCGCCGGCTCGCTGCTGGTGTTCGCGCTCGCGATCAGCGCCTATGTCACGCCGATCCTGCTCGGCGGCTTCCAGATCATGACGCTGCCGATCCTGATCTACCAGCAGATCTCGGCGAACTTCAACGTCGGCTTCGCCGCCGCGCTCGGCATCGTGCTGCTCGTGATCTCGCTGCTGCTCGTCATCGCCTATAACCGCGCGCTCGGCCTCGTCTCCGGCCAGCGCGAATTGCAGTGAGGCCGGTGATGAGCACGTCCACCTCACACGGTCCATCACTGGCGGCGCCCCGGCAGGCAACACGCGCAGCCGCGCCCGCACGGCCCTACGGCCGCTACCTCTATCTCGCGATCAACATCGCCATCCTGGTCTTCCTGCTGGCACCGATCGCGATCGTCGTCGTGTTCGCCCTGAACCCCACGCCGTTCATTCAGTTCCCGCCGGTCGGAATATCGACGCGCTGGTTCGAAAAGTTCTTCGCCTCGCGCGACTTCATGCATGCGCTCTGGTTCAGCCTCGAAGTCGCCGTGCTCACCACTCTCTCCGCAACGATCCTCGGCGCCTCCGCAGCACTGGCGCTGGCGCGCGGCAATCTGCCGGGCACGCGGCTGATCGTGGCGACCATGCTCTCGCCCCTGATGCTGCCGGCGATCCTGACGGGCCTCGCCCTGTTCCAGACCTACGTGCTGCTCGATGTCGGCCGTCCTACCTGGGGCCTCGTCGCGGGCCACACGCTGGTGACGCTGCCTTACGTGGTGCGCACGACGCTCGCGGTGCTGCACAATTTCGACACGCGCCTCGAGGAAGCCGCGCGCAATCTCGGCGCAAGTCCCCTGCGCACCTTCTTCGAGGTGACACTGCCCCTGATCAAGCCGGGCGTGCTCGCCGGCGCGATCTTCGCCTTCATCGTCTCGTTCGACCAGTTTCCGGTCTCGCTGTTCCTGGTCTCGCCGGGCAACGAGACGCTGCCGGTCACGCTGTTCAACTATCTCAAATTCGATCTGGACGGCACCATCGGCGCCGCCTCGGTGGTCTCGATCGTGCTCGCCTTTGTCGTCGTCATCGGGCTCGACCGCACGGTCGGCCTGCGCTCCTACGTCAAATTGTAACCGCTCATTGCATCGAAGGAATCGAGACATGATGAAAGCTCTGGGATCGTCACGGCTCAGCCGCCGCCGCTTTCTGACCGCGAGCGCCTCGCTCGGCATCGGCACGATCGCCGCGCCCTACGTCGCGCGCGCCGACGATCCGACGCTGCGCATCACCGGCTGGGGCGGCAAGTGGGGCGAAGTCATGAAGGCCGAGATCGGTCCCGCCTTCGAGAGCGAGTTCAAGTGCAAGCTCCAGATCGACTCCGCCTTCCCCTACCTGCCGAAGCTCCAGGCGAGCTCGCGCTCGGCGCCGATCTACGACGTGATGCACACCAATTCCAACGAGCAGTGGGCTGCGGCCGAAATGGGCCTGGTCGAGCCGAAGATCGATCCCAAGCTCGTGCCGAACCTCGCCGACGTCTATCCCTACGCCATCAGCGACAAGATCGTCGGCGTCTCGATCTTCACCAGCGCCATCGGCCTCGGCATGCGCACCGACACGGGCTATAGCGGCGTCACCTCCTGGAAGGAGCTGTGGGACGCCAAGTACAACGGCGTCCGCGGTGGCTATGTCATTCCGGTCAACAGCCTCGGCCAAGCCTTCCTGATGATGTGCGGCACGCTGTTCGGCAAGGGCCAGACCGATCTCGACGCGGCCTATGCCGCGCTGGAGAAGCTGAAGCCGATCAAGATCGTCGATTTCACCGGCGCGATGGAGAAGATGCTGCTGTCGGGCGAAGTCGGCCTCTGCGTCATCCACGATTCCGGTATCTATCGCTATGACGGCCAGAACCAGCCGACCGACTTCGTCTCGCCGAGCGAAGGCGTGCTGTCGCTGGAGCAGGTCCTGACCATCACGCCCGGCAGCAAGATGAAGGAGCTCGCCAACGCCTACGTCAACTACATGCTCCGTCCCGAGGTGCAGAAGCGCCTCGCCGAGACCGTGTGGTACTCGCCGGCGAACAAGAAGGTGAAGCTCGATGCCAAGTACGACGCCAAGCTGCTCACCACGCCGGAGAAGGTCTCGAAGCTGATCCAGGTCGACTGGAAGTGGTACAACGAGCGCAAGGACGAGATCGACCAGCGCGTCAACCGGATCTTCCGCGCATGAGCGCATCGATCGAGATCGCCGGCGTCAGCAAGGTCTATGACGGCGGCGTGCGCGCGGTGGACGCTGTCGCGATGGACATCCGGCAGGGCGAGTTCTTCTCCCTGCTCGGCCCGTCCGGCTGCGGCAAGACCACGACGCTGCGCATGATCGCCGGCTTCGAGATGCCAAGCTCGGGCGCGATCCGCGTCGACGGCGCCGACATCACCCACGTCCCCGCGCACAAGCGCGACATGGGCATGGTGTTCCAGAACTACGCGCTGTTTCCGCATCGGACCGTCGTCGAGAACGTCGCCTTCGGCCTGCGCATGCGCGGGCTCGACAAGGCGAGCATCGCGACCAAGGTGAAGGCGGCGCTCGCCATGGTCGAGCTGTCCGGGCTGGAAGATCGCCGCCCAGCGCAGCTCTCCGGCGGCCAGCAGCAGCGCGTCGCACTCGCCCGCGCCATCGTGATCGCGCCGCGCGTGCTGCTCTGCGACGAGCCGCTCGGGGCGCTGGACAAGAAGCTGCGCCAGCAGATGCAGTTCGAGCTCAAGCAGCTGCAGAAGAAGCTCGGCCTGACGCTGGTCTTCGTCACCCACGACCAGGAAGAGGCGCTGGCGATGTCCGACCGCATCGCCGTGATGAACGGCGGCCGCGTCGAGCAGGTCGGCACGCCGACCGAGATCTACAACCAGCCCACCACGCGCTTCGTCGCCGACTTCATCGGCGACACCAACATCCTGCGCGGCGAGCGCACGACGACGAGCAGCGTCGCCTCTGCGCTCGACGTCGGCAAGGGCCTGATCCTGGCGCTGCCGCCCTCCGAAGCGCAAGGCACCGGCGTGCTCTCGGTCGCGCTGCGGCCCGAAAAGATCCGGCTCTCGCCTCGCGCCGATGCCCCGACAACGGCGGGCAGCTCCGCCCATGGCACCGTCGAGAACACCAACTTCCTCGGCGGCGCCGTGCTCTACCGCATCACCCTCGAGGGTGGCCATCGCGTCCTCGTGCAACAGCCCAATGCGGGCACGAGCCGCCTGTTCGTTCCCGGCGACGGTGTCACGCTCGAATGGACGCCGGCCGATCTCGTCGTCTTGAAGGACTAGACCAGATGAATATGCCATTGAAGCACCAGCGCATCGGCGTGGTCGTGATCGGCCAGAGCCCGCGCCCCACCGTCGCCTCCGAGATCGCAGCCGTGCTCTCGCCCGGCATCCAGATCGAGCTGCGCGGCGCGCTCGACGGCATGAGCCGCGCCGAGATCGACGCCATCCCGCCGATGGACGGCTACGACACGCTGTTCACGCTGCTGCCGAGCGGCGACGGCGTCACCATCAGCAAGAAGGAGGTCGAGCGGCGCGCGAGCCAGCAGATCACCCGCTTCAAGCACGAGGGCGTCGGTGTGACGCTGATGGCGTGCACCGGAAAGTTTCCCAATCTCGCGGCCGACGGCCTCGTCATCCTGCCCTCGGCCATCCTGCACAATCTCGTCGAGGCCGTGCTGCCGAACGGACGGCTCGGCGTGTTCTCGCCGCTCGCCGAGCAGACCGCGCTGATCGACAAGAAATGGCAGCGCGACGGCGTCGAGGTCGTCGGCATCACGCTGCGTCCCGGCTCCAGCGATGACGCCGTCGACGAAGCCGCGCGCACGATGGCCGACCTCGCGCCCGATCTCGTGGTGATGGACTGCATCAGCTACACCAGCGCCAACAAGGCGCGTGTGCGCAAAGCCTATCCGGGTCCCGTGATCCTCGGCATTGCCGCCGCGGCCCGTATCGTCGAGGAGCTGGTCTCGTGAGCAAGACGGAATTGAAGACGATCAGCCTCGAGGAGATCGAGGCGCTCGCAGTCGGTGCATGGATTCTCGGCACCGGCGGCGGCGGCAGCCCCTATCTCGGCCTGCTCAATCTGCGCCGGCTCTATGCCGAGGGCCATCGCGTGCAATTGATGTCACCGCTCGATCTCGATGACCAGGACTGGGTCGCCGTGGTCTCCAACATGGGCGCGCCGCTGGTCGGACAGGAGCGCCTCGCCGACAGCCGCAACATCGCGCGCGCCGTGTGCATGCAGGAGGAGATCAACAACATCAAGTTCCGCGCGGTGATGTCGGTCGAGATCGGCGGCGGCAACGGCGTGCAGGCGCTGATGGCGGCCGCGCATCTCGGCATTCCCGTCGTCGACGCCGACTGCATGGGCCGCGCCTTCCCCGAGGCGCAGATGACCTCGGTCGCGATCGGCGATTTGCGCCCCTATCCCTGTACGCTGTACGATCCGCGCGGCATCGAGGCTGTCGTCACCAAGGTGCCGACCTGGAAGTGGATGGAGCGGGCGAGCCGCAAGATCTGCGTCGAGATGGGCTCGATCGCCTCCACCAGCAAGGCGCCGCGCACCGGGCGCGAGGTCAAGGACTGGGGCATTCACTTCACCACCACCAAGGCGATCCGCATCGGCCGCGCCGTGCAGGAGGCGAACCGCCGTCACGAGGACCCGATCGCCGCGCTGCTGGCGACGGAAGGCGGCCAGAAGCTGTTCACCGGCAAGATCGTCGACGTCGCCCGGCGCACCACGGAAGGATTCTTGCGCGGCACCGCGATGGTCGACGGCAGCGATGCAGATCGCGGCACCAAGCTCAAGCTCTCGTTCCAGAACGAATGGATCGTGGCCTGGCGCGGCGAGGACGCGATCGCGACGTCGCCCGACCTGATCTGCGTGCTCGACAGCGTCAACGGCCACGGCATCGGCACTGAGACCATCCGCTACGGACAGCGCGTCACCGTCGTCGCCCTGCCCGCGCCGCCGGTGCTGACGAGCGCCCGCGGCCTCGAATTCGTCGGTCCGCGCGCCTTCGGCTACGACCTCGACTTCCGTTCCCTCTTCTCGCCCGCTGCGGCCGGAGCTTAAGATCCCATGAAGCGTATTGGCATCGATGTCGGCGGCACCAACACGGACGCCGTGCTGATCGTCGACGAGAAGGTCGTTCATTCCGTCAAGCGGCCGACCACGGCCGACGTGACCTCGGGCATCCTCGATGCCCTCAAGGCGCTCCGCGCCGAGCCCGCCGCTGCGGTCAAGGTCGACGCGGTCGTGATCGGCACGACGCATTTCATCAACGCCGTGGTGCAGCGCCGCCACGTGCAGAAGATCGGCGCGATCCGCATCGGCATGCCCGCCAGCGCCTCGCTGCCGCCGTTCTGCGACTGGCCGACCGATCTCGCCACGCTCGTCAACGGCGAGATCTTCATGCTGGAAGGCGGCCACGATTACGACGGCCGTCCGTTCATGCCGCTCGACATCGCCGGCCTCAAGGACGCCGCGCGAAAGATCAAGAACGCCGGCCTGCGCTCGGTCGCGGTGTGCTCGAGCTTCTCTCCGCTCGATCCCTCCTGCGAGACCACGGCGCGGGAGATCCTCGCCGACATCTGCCCTGACGTCGCGGTGACGCTGTCGCACGATCTCGGCCGCATCGGCCTGCTCGAACGCGAGAATGCCGCGTTGCTCAATGCCTCGCTGCACGATCTCGCTGTCACCACGGTCGCGGCCTTCCGCAAGGCCATCGCCGACAGCGGCATCGATGCGCCGCTGTTCCTGACGCAGAACGACGGCACCGTGATGCAGGCCGAGATCGCCACCGCCTTCCCGGTGATGAGCTTTGCCTCCGGCGCCACCAATTCGATGCGGGGCGCGGCGCATCTCTCCGGGCTCGACGATGCCATGGTGGTCGACGTCGGTGGCACCACCAGCGACATCGGCCAGCTTCGTCACGGCTTTCCGCGCGAAGCGAATGCCGTGGTCGAGGTCGGCGGCGTGCGCACGCTGTTCCGGATGCCCGACCTGCTCTCGATCGGTCTCGGCGGCGGCAGCCATGTCGACGAGGACCCGGTCCGCGTCGGCCCGCTCAGCGTCGGCTATCGCCTGACCTCGGACGCACTGGTGTTCGGCGGATCCCGCCTCACCGCAACCGACATTGCGGTCGCCGCAGGCCTGATCGACATCGGCGACCGCTCCCGCGTCGCCAATCTACCGAAGCGCCTGATCGACGCCGCGCTGCGCGATGCCTGGCGCAAGCTGGAAGAAGACATCGACCGCATGAAGACGGAAGCCGGCGACGTCCCGCTACTCGCGGTCGGCGGCGGCGCCTTCCTGGTGCCGGATCGTCTGCCCGGCATCTCCGAGATCGTTCGCGTGCCGCATGGCGATTGCGCCAATGCGGTGGGTGCCGCGATCGCGCAGGTCTCCGGCGAGGCCGACCAGGTGTTCCGCGACCTCACCCGCGAGGATGCGATCGCAGCCGCGCGCGACATCGCAGCCGACCGCGCCGTGCAGGCGGGTGCCGCGCGCGACAGCCTCAAGACCGTCGACGTCGAGGACATGCCGATCGCGTATCTGCCGGGCAACGCCCTGCGCGTTCGCGTTCGCGTCGCCGGTGCGATCGCCGATCCGGATCTGCCGGCGGCCGCGTAGGCGAACACAAAAGTTGAAAAACAACCCCATGCACAGTAGGCGGGGATAGCAAGATCAATGGGTTAGGCGCGCAGGCCCGCGGTTTGACTCGTCGGGCAAAACAGGGGTATGTTGCCAACATCGGAAAATCCGCAGTACCGTCCTCCCCCGTCATCCTGAGGTGCGCGCTCTTGCGCGCCTCGAAGGATGAACGGCCGAGGTGCAGCCGGGCCGTCGCCCTCCGAGGCTTGCTCAGCGGCGCGATGCGCCGCAGAGCGCGCACCTCAGGGTGACGGTAGCGCGCTTGTCAGCTAGGCGTGCCGGAGCAACTTGTGAGCCGTGCCGCTGCTGTTACTCCGTTCTGAGCGCTTCGGAGTCGGAGCAGCTTCCTACCCGTCATCCTGAGGCGCGAGCCGTGGGACGCAACGCGTTCCACGGGGAGCCTCGAAGGATGTACGGCCGAGATTCATCCGGACGAGCGCTTACGTCTTCGACCTGGGTGCTCCGGCGCGTCGCTGCGCAAGCTGACTCACCGAAGTCCAATCCGAGCGAATAAGCGCTTCCTTCTTGGCGCGGCTCCATCCCTTGAGCTGCCGCTCGGCCGCAATGCCGTCGGTGATCCGATCGAAGTATTCCGACCACACGAGAACGACGGGCCGTCGCGAGTAGGTATATCCTTGATGAGCACCGGCATTGTGCTCGTCCACGCGCCTGGAGACATCGTCGCCCGTAGCGCTCCCGATGTAGAAGGAGCCGTCCGCGCAGCGCAGCATGTAGACATAGATGCCCACAACATCATCCTTCACGCACAGCATCATCCTTCGAGGCTCCCCGTACGGTGCTACGCACCGCACGGCTCGCACCTCAGGATGACGGCAGCGCGCTTGTTGTCAATGCGACATGTGGCAACTTATGAGTGTACCGCTGCCTTTATTTTGGTGAGAGCGCTTCGGAGTCGGAGCAGCTACCTACCCCGTCATCCTGAGGTGCGAGTTCGGCAATGCGACCGCACTGCCGAGCAAGCCTCGAAGGATGTCCGGCCGGGATGCAGCCGGGCCGTCGCCCTTCGAGGCTTGCTCAGCGGCGCGATGCGCCGCAGAGCGCGCGCCTCAGGGTGACGGCGGCGGGTTTGTCGGCAAAGCAAGCTGGAGCAGCTTGTGAGCCGTACCGCTGCTTCTATTTCGATCAGAGGGCTTCGGGGCTGACGGGCTTTGTCACCCCGTCATCCTGAGGTGCGAGCGGTGGGACGCGGTGCGTCCCACCGGGAGCCTCGAAGGATGTACGGCCGGGATGCAGCTGGGCCGTCGCCCTTCGAGGCTTGCTCAGCGGCGCGATGCGCCGCAGAGCGCGCACCTCAGGGTGACGGTGATGGATGCACGCCCACAAAAGAAAGCGGGCTTCGCCCCCTACTCCCAATGCCAGGTCGAGAAATCGTTCTCGTATTGCGGGACGTCTTTCCAGACACCCTTCAGCTTTTTGCTGGTGATGGTGATGAGCTGCGGCTGGTAGAGGTAGGCGGAGACGGCGTCGGTGGCCAGCATGCGCTGGGCGTCGCCGAGCAGCTTGGCGCGGGAGGCTTCGTCCGGCGTCGAGACGATCTGCTTGTAGAGCGCGTTGAACGCCTCGTTGTTGTAGCCGAGGTAGTAGTCAGGCTCGGTGACCTTGACGAGGTCGAACGGCTCGACATGGCTGACGATGGTGAGGTCGAAATTGTGCGGACCGTTGCCGGCAAACACCTGCGACAGCCACTGCGCCCATTCGACGTTCTCGATCTTGGCGATGATGCCGACCTTGGCGAGCTGGGCCGCGACGATCTCGCCGCCCTGACGCGCATAGGACGGCGGCGGCAGCTTGAGGGAGAGCTCGAGCGGCGTGGTGACGCCGGCTTCCGCGAGCAGCTTCTTGGCCTTCTCGGGGTCGTAGGGGTTGACGCCTGTGGTGTCGACATAGCCGAGCGAACCCGGCACGTAGAAGCTGCCGATCGGCGTGCCGAAGCCGTCGACGGCGCCGTCGATCATGGCCTTGCGGTCGATCGCGGCAATGATCGCGCGGCGGACGCGGACGTCATCGAGCGGCTTCTTGCGGTGGTTGAACGCAACGATGGTCTTGGCCTTGGAGCCGCCGACCAGAACCGAGAAACGCGGATCGGACTTGAACTGGGGCAAGGCGCGCGCCGCGGCGACGCGCGGGAATGCGTCAACGTCGCCCGACAGTAGCGCCGCCACCTGCGCCGCCGGATCGGAAATGAAGCGGATCGTCACCTTCGACAGCTTGATCGCCGAAGCGTTGCGATAGTCGGCCCATTTGGTCAGGGTGATCGAAGAGCCCTTGGCCCAGGCGCCGAGCTGATAAGGCCCGGTGCCGACCGGCTGTGTGACGTTGGTGGCTGCGCTCTTCGGCTCGACGATCGAGCCGCTCGCCTGCCCCAGCAGGAACGGCAGGTTCGGCTCGGAATTCTTCAGCGTGATGACGACCGTATCGGCATCGGGCGCGGCAACGGACTCGAAGCCCTGGAACAGGCTCTTGTCCTTGTTGGTGCTGGTGGCGACCGCGTTGCGCTCGAACGAGAATTTTACGGCTGCGGAATCGAACGGCTCGCCATTCTGGAATTTGACGCCCTTGCGGAGCTTGAACGTATAGGTCTTCAGGTCGGGCGAAGAGGTCCAGCTCTCCGCCAGCAGCGGCGAGGCGGTGCCGTCCTCGTTGATCTTGGTCAGCGTCTCGTAGATGTTGTAGAGCGTGACCTCGGCGATCGCGGCGGCGGCCGCATTGGTGGGATCGAGCCCCGGCGGCTCCAGCGCCATCGCCATGACGACGCTGTCCTTCTTGCTCTGCGCCAGAACCGGCAGCGGCGCTGCGAGAAGCGCAGCGGCGAATGCGACGATCGATAATTTCTTGAACATGCCCAACTCTCCGGCCCTATGTCTTCTCGAGACTACGCCAATCCCGTTTGGGACGCTAACCTTCCATGCTCGCCTGCGGCAACGCCATCACGGCCTCAGCCTTGTGACAGGCGGCAAGATGTCCCTCACCCACCCTGCGTAGCTCAGGCAGGGCGTCGCGGCAATGCTGGTCGGCGAGTGCACAGCGCGCGACATAGGGACACCCCGCTGCCGCCGCCGATTGCGAGGCGATCGCCTGGGCCCCGCGGCGGCGCCGGCCGCCCCCGGCGCGGGCCCGCGGCACGGCATCCAGCAGCGCCCGCGTATAGGGATGGGCGCAGCGCTCGAACAGATCCTCCGGCCGCCCCTGCTCGACGATGCGGCCGAGATACATCACCGCAACCTCGTCGCAGAGATAGTCGACCACCGCGAGGTCGTGGCTGATCAGGATGTAGCTGAGGCCGAACTGCTCCTGCAGATCCTGCATCAGGTTCAGCACCTGCGCCTGCACGGACACGTCGAGCGCGGAGACCGGCTCGTCGGCGACGATCAGCTTCGGCTGGGTGATCAGCGCCCGCGCAATCGCGATGCGCTGGCGCTGGCCGCCGGAGAATTCGTGCGGATATTTGTCCATGTCGGCTTCGCGCAGGCCTACCTGCTTCAACACCGCTGCGACGCGTTCGCGGAAGGTGCTGCGATCGGCGCCTTCCAGCACGGTGAGAGGCTCGGCGACGATGCGCGCGATGGTCTGACGCGGGTCGAGCGAACCATAGGGGTCCTGGAACACCATCTGGAAATCACGGCGGGCGCGGCGCAGCTCGTCGGGCGGGATGCGATTGAGATCACGGCCGAGCAGCGCGACCTGCCCCGAGGTCGGCCGCTCCAGCGCCATCACGACGCGCGCGAAAGTGGATTTGCCGGAGCCGGACTCGCCGACGATGCCGAGGCTCTTGCCGGCCTCGACCCGCACGCTGACGCCATTGAGCGCACGCACCTGGCCGGGCGGGCGGAACAGGCTCTCGCGCGGCAGCGTGTAGCGCTGCTCGAGATCCCTGACGTCGAGAAGGGGCGCGGTGCTCATGCGGACAGCGCTCCGACATTTGCGGCCATCGAGACGTCAGTCCTGATGCAGCGCACGACATGGCCGGGCCCGACATCCGCCATCGGCGGCAGCGCCGCGCGGCACGGATCGATCACCAGCGGACAGCGATCGGCAAAGGTGCAGCCCGCCGGCAGGTCGGCGAGCTCCGGCACGGTGCCCGAGATCGTCGTCAACCGCGTCCCCTTGCGCGCGCCGAGTTTTGGACGCGCGCGGAACAGGCCCTGCGTGTAGGGATGGCCCATGCGGCGGAACACCTCGTCGGTCGGCCCGCTCTCGACGACGGTGCCGCCGTACATCACCATCATGCGCTGCACGTTCTCGGCGATGACGCCGAGATCGTGCGAGATCAGGATCATCGACATGCCGCGCTCCTCGACGAGATCGGCGATGAGGTCGAGGATCTGGCCCTGGATGGTGACGTCGAGCGCGGTGGTCGGCTCGTCCGCGATCAGGAGGTCCGGCTCGCAGGCGAGCGCCATCGCAATGGTGATGCGCTGGCGCTGGCCGCCGGAAAACTGGTGCGGATAGGCATCGACGCGCCGTGCCGGGTCAGGCAGCCCGACGCGGTCGAGCAAGGCAATGGCCTCTTTCTTCGCCTGCGCCGCCGAATATTTCTTGTGACGCCGCAGCGGCTCGGCGACCTGATGGCCGATCGTGTGCATCGGATTGAGCGCGGTCATCGGCTCCTGGAAGATCATGCTGATGCGGTTGCCGCGCAGACGGCAATAATCTGCGTCGGCAAGTCCGGCGAGCTCGTTGCCATCGAGCCTGATGCTGCCGGTGACGACGGCGCTGTCCGGCAGCAGGCCCATCAGCGACATCGCGGTGACCGACTTGCCGCAGCCGGATTCGCCGACGAGCCCGAGCGTCTCGCCGCGCTTGAGCGCAAAGCTGACGCCGCGCACGGCCTGTGCGGGCCCGCGGCTGGTGTTGAGGCGGACGCCGAGATCGGCAACCTCGATCAGCGGCATGTCGGAGCGCTCGGCCATCGTCATCGCTCCCGCGCCAGGCGCGGATCGAGCAGGTCGCGCAATCCGTCGCCAAGAAGATTGAGGCCGAGCACGGCGATTGCGATCGCCGCACCCGGATAGACCGCGAGCATCGGCGACTGGAACAGCAGCGTCTGCGCATCGTTCAGCATCCGGCCCCAGGACGGCTGCGGCGGCTGCGTGCCGAGGCCGAGATAGGACAGCGCGGCTTCGGCAAGGATCGCGAGCGCGAACTGGATGGTCACCTGCACGATCAGGATCGACAGGATGTTGGGCAGGACATGCTCGATGGTGATACGGAATTTGCCCTTGCCCGAGGCGCGCGCGGCCAGCACGAATTCGCGCGCCCAGATCGCATTGGCCGAGCCGCGCGTCAGGCGCGTCAGCGTCGGGATCTGGAAAATGCCGATCGCGATGATCGAGGTCAGCATGCCCGGCCCCGCGACCGCGGCGAGCATGATCGCGGAGAGCACCGCCGGAAAGGCGAAGGTGAAGTCGGAGAAACGCATGATGATCTCTTCGGTCCAGCCGCGCTTTGCCGAGGCGATCAGGCCGAGGCAGACGCCGAAGGTGAGACCGATGCTGACCGCGATGATGCCGACCATGATGGTGGAGCGGGCGCCGGCGAGCAGCAGCGAGACGATGTCGCGGCCGAAGGCATCGGTGCCGAGCCAGTGCTCGGCCGAAGGCGGCCGGAGCTTTGAGGCGATGTCGATCTCGTAGGGCGACCACGGTGTCCACACCAGCGAGAGCAACGCCGAGGCCAGCACCAGCAGGCTCAGCGCGCCGCCGAGCACGAAGCTTCGGTGGCGCAGCGCGCGGCCCCAGAAGGTCTTGGCCGGCAGACGGCGCGTCGCGGCCGGCGCATCGATCGGTGTGGTCAGGGGCGCGCTCACAGGTCGTGGACCTTGATGCGGGGATCGATCAGCGCATAGAGCACGTCGACCACGAAATTGACGATGACGACCATGGTCGCGAGCAGCATCACGCAATTGCGCACCACGATCAGGTCACGGTTGGCGATCGACTGGAAGATCAGGCGGCCGAGGCCCGGCAAATAGAACACGTTCTCGATCACGATGGTGCCGGCGAGCAGATTGGCGAATTGCAGGCCCATCACCGTCATCACGGGGATCATGGCATTGCGCAGCACGTGGCTCCACAGCACTTCGCGCTTGCCGAGCCCCTTCGCGCGCGCGGTGCGGACGAAATCCTCGCGCAGCACTTCGAGCACGGCCGAGCGGGTAACGCGCGCGAGGATCGCGGCCTGCACCACCGCGAGCGAGATCGCCGGCAAGAGCAGCGACTTGATCCCCAGCCAGATGCCGTCCTCCCAGCCCGCGAAGCCGCCGGCGGAGAGCCATTGCAGCCGTACCGCGAACAGCAGCACCAGCAGGATCGCGAACCAGAAGTTCGGCAGTGCGATGCCCACTTGCGTCAGCGACATCACGCCGACATCGCCGAGCTTGTTGTGGTTGGCGGCGGTGTAGATGCCGGCCGAGAGCGCCAGGGTCACGGTGATCAGCATCGACATGATCGCGAGCGGGATGGTCAGCACCAGCCGCTCCGCGATCAGGCCGGCGACCGGCGTGCCGTAGACATAGGAGTTGCCGAGATCGCCGACGAGAAGGCCCTTGATCCATTGCAGGTAGCGGACCGCCAGCGGCTGGTCGAGCCCGAGCTTGACGGTGAGCGCGCGGACCGCATCGGCCGAGGCATCGGCGCCCATCAGCATCTGCGCGGCATTGCCCGGCAACGCGTCCATCACCAGGAAAATGATCAAGGATGCGCCGACCAGCGTCGCCAGCAAGGTCAACAGACGTCGGAGGACAAATACGCTCATACGCGCTCTGATTCAGGGCTCTTCGGCGGCACGATCAACATGTCCGGACGGCGGACGCAAGTCCTTTGCACGCAAGGGCTTTGCGGGCTGCGCATGTCGTCATTCCGGCCAGCGGGACAGGAGGCCAGTGGCGGCCTCGAACAGCGCGCTCACGCGCAGCAATTCGGCGTCGGCCCGGAAGCGGCCGACGAGCTGGAGGCCGATCGGCAAGCCGTCGCGGCCGAAGCCGCCGGGCAGACTGATGGCGGGGTGTCCGGTCATGTTGAAAGGCATGGTCCAGGGGAACCAGTGCGGCCGGACGCTGTCGAAATGCGTCCCGTCGATCTCGATCGTGCCGAACAGGTCCTGCTTGATCGGCAGCGCGGTGCGGGTGAGCGTCGGCATCGCCAGAAAGTCCCCGCGCGCAAGCAGGGATTGCACGCGGCGGAACAGCGCGGTGCGCGCGAACATCGCCTCCTGGTAATCGACGCCGCTGACTTCGGTGGCGAGCGCGAGCTGCTTGAGGAAGGCTTCGCTCAGCTCGTCGCCGTGCTCGGCCGCGAGCTTGGCAAAGCGCGTGCGCCAGACCGTGTGGTTGATGGCGCGCCAGATCGGCTCGATGTCAAAGCCCTCGCCGGAGAATTCCTCGAGCTCGGCGCCGAGGCCGGCCAGACGATCGAGGCTCGCCCGGAAGCTGGCCTGGACTTCGGCCGACACCGGACGGCCCGGCGGCGTCAGGCAGTACAGGATCCTCTGCCCGCGCAGATCGCCATGCGGGACGGCAGTGCCGACGAAATCGGGCACCGGCAGGCCGATCGACCAGGGATCGACCGGGTCCTCGCCGGCCATCGCCTGCATCATCAGCGCGGTGTCGGCCACGGTGCGCGTCATCGGGGTGACATAGGTCTGGTTGCCGAACACATCGAGCGCCTGGCTGTGCGGGATGACGCCGTTGCTCTGCTTCAAGCCGACCACGCCGTTGCAGGCGGCCGGAATGCGCGTCGAGCCGCCGCCGTCGGTCGCGATCGCCAGCGGCGCGATGCCGCTCGCCACCGCCACCGCCGCGCCGCCGCTGGAGCCGCCGGAGGAGCGGCAGGCGTCCCACGCATTGCGGGTGCGGCCGAACAGGGGCGAATCCGTCAGGCACTTGCTGCCGAATTCCGGCGTCGTGGTCTTGCCGATCAGGATCGCGCCCTCGCTGCGCAGCCGCGCGACCGCGACGGCGTCCTCCGCCGGCACGTTGTCCTTGTAGGGTACGGCGCCGAAGGTGGTCTTCACGCCCTTGGTGTTGACGATATCCTTGACGGTGACGGGGATGCCGTGCAGCAGGCCGAGCGGCTCGCCGGCCATCACCTTGCGCTCGGCCGCGCGGGCTTGCGCCATCGCCTCGTCGCCGCACAGCGTGATGAAGCAGTTCAATTCGGGCTGGAGCGCCTCGGCGCGGGCGAGCACGGCTCGGGTGATCTCGACGGGCGAAATCTGCTTTTGCACGATGAGGCCGCGCAGTTCAGTTGCGGACAGCAGACAGGGATCGCCGTTCATCGTCAATTCGCTCCGAAGCCGGCCGCCGTTGGCCGATGGCATTGACAGCGAGAATGACAGTTTTGTTAACTCGCCGTCCAATACGATTTTGATCGACAACCCATACGTTTTCGGTATGCCAATGGATCTTCGCAGGCTCCGCTATTTCGTCGCCGTCGCCGAGGCGCGCAGCATCGGCATGGCCGCCGAGCGGCTGCGGATGGCGCAGCCGCCACTCTCGGTGCAGATCCGCAAGCTCGAGGCCGAGATCGGCGCTCCGCTGTTCCGCCGCGGCACGCGCGGCATGGACCTCACCGAAGCCGGCCAGGCGCTGCTGGCGCGCGCCAGCGAAGCACTGGCGCTCGCCGCCGACGGCGCCGAGGCCGCGCGCGCGGTCGCCTCGGGGCGGCGCGGGCGGCTGTCGGTCGGCTACATGTTCGTGCTGGCGAATGCTATGCTGCCGCGGCTGATCCCCGAGCTGCGCCGCGCGGTTCCCGGCGTCGACCTCGACTTCGCCGAGCTCAGCGCCTCGACGCGCGAGGCGCGGCTGCTCGACCGCAGCGTCACGGTCGCGCTGTGCATGCCCGCCATCAACCATCCTGAAATCCAGGTGGCGCGGATCGGCGCGCAGCCCTTCATGCTGGTGATGCCGACCAGCTCGCCGCTCGCCCGCCTGAGCGCCGTGCCGATGGCGAAATTGCAGGGTCGTCCGCTGATCGCGCTGCCGCATCCGGACCATGGCCCCGCCTCCTCCGCTGTCGTCGCCCTCTTGCGCCGGCACCAGGTGGTGATGCCGATCGCGAGCCGGGTCGAGACGGTGCATTCGGCGATGAGCCTGGTGCTGGCCGGCGAAGGCCTCGCCATCCTGCCGGCCTGCGCGCAACTCGGCGCGCCGCGCGGCATCGTGTTCCGGCCCTTGCGTGACGCGACCGATTCCATCGACATCGCGGTCTGCTGGCGGCGGGATTCGCAGAGCCCGCTGATCAAGACCTTCCTCAAATGCGCCGAGAAGGTGGTCGCGTCGCTGTGAAACGGCGCTAGAGGCTCCACGTGATCTCATGGCTCCAGGGCGGATCGGCGCCCGGGCGGGTGCAGGTCAGGCCGGCGCAATTGGCGGCAAAGGTGAGCGCGCGGCGGAGTTCGTCGGCGCTGATGTGCTTCAAGTGTGAGCGGGCGAGCCTTCCCTGCTTGTGCAGGGCGAACAGCAGCGCGGCCTGAAAGCTGTCGCCGGCGCCGATGGTGTCGGCGACCTCGACCTTGGGCGCAGCGACCTCGATCTGCCCCGCTCCCGCGTGCCAGGCGATGGCGCCGTTGTTGCCGCGGGTGATGACGACGAGACTGGTGCCCTGCCCGAGCAGGGCATTCGCGCGCTGCGCGTAGGGCTCGTCGCCGAAGAGATAGGCGAAGTCGACGTCCGACATCTTGATGAGATCGGCGCTCGCCGCGAACTCGGCCATGCGCGCGAGATAGGCCGGCTTGTCCGTGACGAGGTTGGGCCGGCAGTTCGGATCGAAGGAGATGGTCGAGGACGCCCGCGCGTCAGCGATCAGCGCCTTGGTCTCAGCCGCGCCCTGGTCGTTGACGAGCGTGGTCGAGCCGACATGGACGGCCTCGACATTATCGAAGGGAATGGTGCCGCGCCGATACGTCCAGTTCCGCGTCGCGGTCCCGGCGTCATAGAAGGCATAATGCGACTCGCCGGCGACGATGCGCACGAAGGCGAGCGTGGTCTGGTGATCGCTGCGGGTGGCGAGGCCGAGCTCGACGTTCGACGCGGCCGCGTGATCGGCGATCATGCGGCCGAACAAATCGGTCGAGATGCCGCCGACAAAGCCGGTCGGTGCGCCCAACCGCGCCACGCCGATCGCGACGTTGAGGCAGGAGCCGCCGACAGCGGGCATCACCGCCTCGCGGCCGTCGGCATTCTTCGTCGGCACGAAATCAATCAGCGCATCGCCGCAGGCAATCAGCATTCTTTTCAACCCTTGGGACCATCGCGCATCGCCGCGCGGCTGCCGCGATCGACATCGCGCAGCAGCTTGTAGACCTCGCGCTTGCGGGTGTGAAAGGCGGCCATGTCGGGCGCGGTCGGCTCGCTCTTGCGTCCGAGCGCCGACATTTTTGCCATGGTCTCGCCGATCGAGGCATAAGCGCCGCCGGCCACCGCGCCGAGCATCGCGGCGCCGAGCAGCACCGGCTCTTTCGTCTGCGGCAGCGCGACGGTGAGGCCGGTGGTATCAGCCATGATCTGCCGCACCAGCGGACTGCGGCTGGCGCCGCCGCCCATGATCATGATGCCGGCGCGGACGCCGTGCGCGGCAAAGGCCTCGATCACTTCGGCGAGCCCATAGGCGAGGCCGCAGAGGCCGGCGACGAACAGCCGCTCCATCGAACCGATATCGGTGTCGAGATCGAGGCCCGCGATCACCGCGCGCGTGTCGGGGTCGGCGTAAGGCGAGCGGTTGCCGATGAATTCGGGCAGCACGTGGACGTCGCGGGCGAGCAGCGCGGCGCGGCTGGCATCGCCGGCGCGCGCGATGATGCGGCGTTCGAGGAACTCGATGAGGTCGACGCCCTCGTTCTTCGCCGCGGCACTCGCTTCCGCATGGCCGGGATGCGACTTGAGGAGATGGTCGATTGCGGCGCCCGCGGCGGACTGGCCGCCCTCGTTGAGCCAGAAGTCCGGCACCATGCCGGAGTAATAAGGCCCCCACACGCCGGGGACGAAGCACGGCTCCTTCGTCGTCGCCATGATGCAGGCCGACGTTCCCATGATGTAGGCGAGGCGATCGGTGACGTCTGTCGTGCCGCCTGATCCGTCGCGGCCGCCGATCGCGCCGATGCCGCCGGCATGCGCGTCGATCAGGGAGGCGCCGACCGGCGTGCCCGGCGAGAGGCCAAGATCGGCCGCGGCGGCGCGCGTGAGACCAGCGCCGAGCCGCGTGCCGGGCGCGACGATGTCGGTGCCGATGCGGGCGTAGCTCTCGGCGACGAAATCGGACAGGCCGATACGCTGGAAGAACGGCGCGCTCCAGCCGCCGCCGTCATGGGCGAGATAGTTCCATTTGCAGGTGACGGTGCAGGTCGAGCGCTGCAGCGAGCCGGTCGCGCGCCAGGTCAGATAATCTGCCAGATCGAAGAAGTGCCCGGCGGCATCGAAGCTCGCGCGCATATGGCGCTTGAGCCACAAGAGTTTCGGCATCTCCATCTCGGGCGAGATCGAGCCGCCGACATAGCGCAGCACGTCGTCGCCGGTCTCGTTGATCAGCCGGGCCTCGGCGGTGGCGCGATGGTCCATCCAGACAATGACGTTGCGCTGCGCCTCGCCGGAGGCGCTAACGGAAACCGGCGCGCCCTGCTTGTCGAGCACGACCAGGGAACAGGTGGCGTCGAAACCGATGCCGCCGACACTATCGGGGGCGATGGCAGCCTCGGCCATCGCCGCCCGCACGGATTTGACACAGGCGTCCCAGATATCCTCGGACGACTGCTCGACGATGTCGCCGGCCTCGTGCCAGATCCGGATCGGATGCTTCGCCGTCGCAAGCATCGTGCCGGCCTCGTCAAACACCCCTGCCCGCGTGCTCGTGGTCCCCACGTCGACGCCGATATACGCTCGCGGCATTGTCGCTCCCGGTCGCTTTCCGTCAGTTTTGACGCAAGCCTACCAGCAAGTGTAGCCGCCATCCACCAGCACGATGCTGCCGGTCATCAGGCTCGCGGCCTCGGACGAAAGGAACAGCACGACGGAGGCGATCTCCTCGACCTGTCCCATCCGTGCCATCGGGGTTCCGCCGATCCAGGCGTCGTACATTCTCGGATTGCTCTTCACGAAGGCGTTGAGTGGCGTCTCGATATAGGTCGGCGCCACCGCGTTGACGCGGATGCCGCGCGCCCCCCATTCGGCGGCGAGCGACTTGGTGAGATGGTGCACGCCGGCCTTGGAGGCGTTGTAAAAACACTGCTCCTGCGGCTTGTTGACGATGAAGCCGGACATCGAGCCGACATTGACGATGGCGCCGCTTCCCGCCTTCAGCATGTGCTTGCCGAATTCGCGGCAGCACCAGAAGGTGCCGTTGAGATTGACGTCGATGACGTTGAGCCAGTGCTCGTCGGTGACGGTCTCGGCCGGCGTCTCGCTGCGGGCGATGCCCGCGTTGTTGACGAGGATGTCGACCCTGCCGTGGCGGGCGACGAGATCGCCCGCGACCTCCGCGACCCGTTTGGTGTCGGTCACGTCCATGATCGCGGTCTCGATGTCGTAGCCTTTCGCCTTCAGCTCGGCCTTCGCGGTGTCGGCGACCTTGCTGTCGCGGTCGCCGATGATCACTTTGGCGCCGGCTTCAGCCAGCGCCTCCGCGCAGCCGAGGCCGATGCCCTGCCCGCCGCCGGTGATGAACGCGGTCTTGCCGTTCAGTTTGAATTTTTCGAGATACATGGCCGTCTTCCGTTTCTTGTTAGCCGCGAAGTGCGTTGCCGCTCTGGTCGAAGCGGTGGATACGTGCGGGGTCAGGCACCAGCGACACGCGGTCGCCGGCATGCAGGCCCAGTTCGCCGATGTAGCGCGCGGTCAGCATCCCGAGCGGGCCGGCATCGACATAAAGGAACGTGTCGCTGCCGAGATGCTCGGCGACCGAGATCGTGCCCTGCCAGCCGCCGGCGCCATCGCGCTCGATCTTGAGATGCTCCGGCCGCACGCCGATCGTGGCCGCACCGCGCTGCAGGGCGTCCTCGCCGGTCACGAAATTCATCTTCGGCGAGCCGATGAAGCCCGCGACGAAGAGATTTGCGGGCCGCTCGTAGAGCTCCAGCGGCGAGCCATATTGCTCGATCTTGCCGCCGTTGAGCACGACGATCTTGTCGGCCATGGTCATGGCCTCGACCTGGTCATGCGTCACGTAGATCGCGGTGGTGCCGAGCTGCTTCTGGAGCCGTGTCACCTCGATGCGCATCTGCACGCGCAGCGCCGCATCGAGATTGGACAGCGGCTCGTCGAACAGGAACGCTTTGGGCTCGCGGACGATGGCGCGGCCGATCGCAACGCGCTGGCGCTGGCCGCCGGAGAGCTCGCGCGGCTTGCGGTCGAGATAGGGCGACAGGTTCAACGTGGCGGCGGCGGCCTCGACCTTGCGGTTGATCTCGTCCTTCGGCAGCCCGGCCATCTTCAGCCCGAAGCCGATATTGCCGCGCACGCTCATATGCGGGTAGAGCGCGTAGGACTGGAACACCATGGAGAGCCCGCGCTTCGCCGGCGGGGTGTCCACCACGTTCTTGCCATCGATCAGGATGCTGCCGCCGGAGACGTCCTCGAGGCCTGCGATCAGCCGCAGCAGCGTGGTCTTGCCACAGCCGGAGGGACCGACGAACACGACGAAGGAGCCGTCGGCAATGTCGAGATCGGCGCCCTTGATGATGTGCACGGGGCCGAAGGATTTCTGCACGCCCTGAAGTGTGATCTGACCCATGATCCGGCAGCCCCTCTACTTCACCGCGCCGAAGGTGAGCCCGCGCACGAGCTGCTTCTGGCTGAACCAACCGAGGACAAGAATGGGCGCGATCGCCAGCGTCGAGGCCGCCGACAGCTTCGCCCAGAACAGTCCTTCCGGACTGGAATAGGACGCGATGAACGTGGTGAGCGGCGCCGCGTTGGACGTCGACAGGTTCAGCGTCCAGAACGCCTCGTTCCAGGCCAGGATCAGATTGAGCAGCAGCGTGGATGCGAGGCCCGGGATCGCCATCGGCGTCAGGACGTAGACCAGCTCGCGGCCGATGGTGGCGCCGTCCATCCGCGCGGCTTCGAGAATATCGCGCGGGATCTCCTTGAAATAGGTGAAGAGCATCCAGATCACGATCGGCAAGTTTCCGAGGCACAGAATGAAGACGAGACCGATGCGGGAATCGAGCAGGCCGAAGGTCTTGAAGATCAGGTAGATCGGCACCAGGACGCCGACCGGCGGCATCATCTTGGTCGAGAGCATCCAGAGCAGGATGTCCTTGGTGCGCTTGGTCGGCGAGAACGCCATCGACCAGGCCGCGGGGATCGCGATCAGGAGCGCGATCAAGGTCGAGCCGCCGGCGATGATGATCGAGTTCATCGCATGATGCAGATAGTCGCTGCGCTCCTGCACCGTCGCGTAGTTCTCGGTGGTCCAGTGGAAAAACAGGAAGGACGGCGGGATGGCGAAGGCCTCGAGCTCGGTCTTGAAGCTCGCCAGCACCATCCACAGGATCGGGAAGAAGATCAGGAAGCCGAAGAACCACGCCCCGATCGTCGAGACCACCACCCGCTGCGTCGTCGCCATCCGCGCCATGTGTCACGCCTCCAGATTGCGGCCGACGATGCGGACGAGGAAGAAGGCGACGATGTTGGCGATCACCACCGCAACGAGGCCGCCCGCGGATGCGCTGCCGACGTCGAACTGGATCAACGCCTGCGAATAGATCAGGAAGGCGATGTTGGTGGTCTGCAGGCCCGGCCCGCCGCCGGTGGTGACGAATATCTCGGCGAACACCGTTAGCAGGAAGATGGTCTCGATCAGGATCACCACGGTGATGGGCCGCGCCAGGTGCGGCAGCGTGATGTAGATGAAGGTCGAGACGGCGCTGGCGCCGTCCATCTCGGCGGCTTCCTTCTGCTCCTCGTCGAGCGACTGCAATGCGGTGAGCAGGATCAGCGTCGCGAATGGCAGCCATTGCCAGGCGACGATCAGGATCACCGCAAACAGCGGCACGTCGTTGAACCAGTCGACCGGGGTCAGCCCGACCAGCTTTGCCAGCCAGGCGAACAGGCCGGAGACCGGGTGCATCAGCAAATTCTTCCAGACCAGCGCGCTCACCGTCGGCATCACGAAGAACGGCGCGATCACCATCAGCCGCACGAAGTTGCGCCCCACCACGGGCTGGTCGAGCAGCAGCGCCAGGGGAATGCCGAGCAGGGTGGTCAGCGCCAGCACCGAGCCGACCAGCACCAGCGTGTTCTGCAGCGAGGCGAGGAAGGCGGGATCGGTGAGGAAGTAGCGGAAATTCTCCAGCCCGACGAATTGTTCGGAGCCGGGATCGAGCAGGCTGTAATGCAGCGTCGAGAAATAGATCGTCAGCGCAAGCGGGACGATCATCCAGATGAACAGGAGCCCGACGGCCGGGGTCAAGAGCGACCGCGCAAGAAGCTGCGTCTGCCGGGTTGCCATCAACTTCTCCTCGGGCGGGGAAGAGGCGGCCATCCACCCGGGGCTGGGCTGGCGGATGGCCGCGAGTTGGAGCTCAGGGAGAGCTCGGGTCTACTTGATGTAGCCGGCGCGCTTCATCTCGCGCTCGGTGGCGGATTGCGCGGCGGTGAGCGCAGCATCGACCGTCATCGAGCCCGCAAGCGCGGCGGAGAACTGCTGGCCGACCTGGGTGCCGATGCCCTGGAATTCAGGAATGGCGGCATATTGCACGCCGACATAGGGCACAGGCTTCACGGTCGGCTTGTTCGGATCGGCCGCGTCGATCGAGGCCAGCGTCAGTTTCGCGAACGGCGCGACCTTCAGATACTCATCGTTCTGGTAGAGCGAGGTGCGCGTGCCCGGCGGCACGTTGGCCCAGCCGTCCTTGGACGCCACGAGCTTGGTGTAGTCCTTGCTGGTCGCCCAGGCGATGAACTTCTCGGCGGCTTCGGTCTTCTTCGAGCCGGCGGGGATCGCGAGGTTCCAGGCCCACAGCCAGTTGGCGTTCTTGCCGAGCCCGGTGTTGGGCGCGAGCGCGAAGCCGACCTTGTCGGCGACCCTGGAGTCCTTCGGGTTGGTCACGAAGGACGCCGCCACCGTCGCGTCGATCCACATCGCGCATTTACCGGCGTTGAACAGCGCCAGGTTCTCGTTGAAGCCGTTCGAGCTCGCGCCGGGAGGACCGGCTTCCTTCATCAGATTGACGTAGGTCGTGAGCGTCGTCTTCCATTCCGGCGTGTTGAACTGCGGCTCCCACTTCTCGTCGAACCAGCGCGCGCCGTAGGAATTGGCCATGGCAGAGAGGAACGCCATGTTCTCGCCCCAGCCGGCCTTGCCGCGCAGGCAGATGCCGTAGACGCCGGCGGTCTTGTCGGTGAGCTTCTTGGCGGCGTCGATGACGAAATCCCAGGTCGGCTTTTCCGGCATCTTCAGGCCGGCCTTCTCGAACAGGTCGGTGCGGTACATCACCATCGAGCTCTCGCCGTAGAACGGCGCGGCATAGAGCTTGCCGTCCGCGGAGACCGCATCCTTGATCTTGGGCAGGAGGTCGGCGACGTCGTAATCGGCGCCGAGATTGGCGAGCGGCACCAGCCAGCCCTTCTTGGCCCAGATCGGCACCTCATAGGTGCCGATGGTCAGCACGTCGAACTGGCCGCCCTTGGTGGCGATGTCGGTGGTGACGCGCTGGCGCAGCACGTTCTCCTCGAGCGTCACCCATTTCACGGTGATGTCGGGATTCTTCTTGGTGAACTCGCTGGTCAGGCCCTGCATGCGGATCATGTCGCCGTTGTTGACGGTCGCGATCGTCAGGGTCGTTTCGGCCATCGCGGGGACGGCCAACAGGACGGACGCGCCGCAGACGGCGCCGAGAACATGTTTCACGGTGACCTCCCTCAATTCGCGTTTTGAGCATATGCCCACGCGTTGAGCGTATGTTCGGATGAGGGGCGACGGTTGTCAAGCAGGCGCAAGGGCCTGCGCGCAACTTATGAGTGCTGCGGTGCGACATCCCTCCCCCGTCATGCCCCGCCACCGGGTCTCGCCTTCGGCGAGCCCGATGACAGGCTCCGGCGGGGCATCCAGTACTCCGTGTCGTGAGTTGTTTGCCGCAAGTGGGGCCGCGGCGTACTGGATCGCCCGCCTGCGCGGGCGATGACAGTGGGGCGAGTGGCTAGGCCTCCCGGCCGACTACCGCTCCAGAATCGCCCTCGCCGTCGCCTCATCCGTGATCAGGCCGTTGATCAGGCCCCCGCTCAGCGCCGCGGCGATCGCGGGCACCTTGGCGGCGCCGATGGCGGCGCCGATGGTCGTGGCCTTCGCCGGCACTTCCGGCGGGATGCTGGTGAGGCGCTTGTTGGTGCCGGCCTTGAGCAGGCGTCCCTTGGCATCATAGGCCCAGCCGGTGATCTCGCCGATGGCGCCCTGCCGCATCATCTCGAACAGCTCGTCGCGGGTCACGAAGCCGTCGACATGGACCTGCGCCTTCTGGTCCATCTGGCCGATGCCGACGAGGCGCAGATCCGCCTTGGCCGCGACCGCCTTCACCTTGGCGATCGGCTCGATGCGGACCATCTTGTTGCGCTCGTCTTCCGACGACATCAGGAATGGCAGCGGCATCGGATAATGCCGCGCGCCGGTGCGGTCAGCGAGCCGGCCGACGGTGTCGTAGAAGCTCGCCGAGCCGTCGGCGGAGATGTTCCCGACCAGCGAGACGATCTGGTGATTGGGGCGGTCGATCGGGGTGACGCGCTCGACCGCGGCGCGCACGGCACGGCCGGTGCCGAGCGCAACAATGACCGGCGTCTCCGAACGCAGCGTCGAGTCCAGCAGATTGGCGCAGCGCTCGGCGATGCCGGCGGTCGCCTGCGGCGCAGCAGGATCGGCCGGGACAACCTCGCAATGGACGAGATCAAACCGCTCCTTCAAACGCGCGGCCAGCTCCATGCAGGCGGCGATAGGATGTTCGAGCCGGAAGGTGATGAGACGCTCGGCAAGGCACAGCGAGACCAGCCGCTGCGCCGAGGCGCGCGAGACCTGGAGCATTTTTGCGATCTCATCCTGGGTATGACCGGCAATGAAATAGAGCCAGCCGGCCCGCGCGGCATCGTCCAGCCTCGACTTGTCGTTCTCGCCAGCCAAGGCGTCACGCCTCCTTCCAGAAATCGCTCATGCGCGCGAAGACCCGATCCGCTCCGGCGGCCGACAATATAGCGTGGCCGTCGCGTCCCGGATAATGGCTGCCGCCGACAAATCCCCAGACGATCATGCCGGCCGCTTTGGCGGCCTGCACGCCGCTGACGCTGTCCTCGATCACCAGCGTCCGCGCGGGCTGCGCGCCCATCTTGCTGGCCGCGTAGAGAAACAGATCTGGCGCCGGCTTGCCGCGCTCGACCATTTGCGCGGTGTAGATCCGCTCGCCGAAATGCGGCGCGAGGCCGGTGACATCGAGCGACAGCACGACGCGGTCGAGATCGCTCGACGACGCCACGCAACGGGGCATGCGCAGGTCGGACAAAACAGTATCGACATCCGGAATCGGTCGGAGTGCCGCGCGGAAGGCGGCGAGCACGCGAGCCTTCAGCCGGACGGGAAAATCGACCGGCACCGTCCGGCCGAGCTCGCGATAATGCTGAACGACCGCGCTCACGCTTCGTCCGAGAAACAGCTCGAGCGCCTGCGCAAGCGTCAGCGATATGCCAAATTCCGACAGCTCGTCGGACAGGCAGCGGCAGCTCAGCAGCTCGCTGTCGACGAGGACGCCGTCGCAATCGAAGATGATCAGCTCGGGCTTTGGCCGGATCGGGTTCATCCGGCCATTCGATCATATACCCATCCTGTGAGCAATAGTTCACAAATGGACGCAACTGTGATGCAGGCCGTTCCCCAGCGTCGCGGCCGGGCTTGTCCCGGCCATCCACGACCTTCCTTAGCGGTGCCGAAGAACGTGGATGCCCGGGACAAGCCCGGGCATGACGTCCATCGCGAGATGGTCCTCGTGTCGCTCCGTCAATGCGCCACCTGCCGGTAGATCGCCGGCAGCGCCGCGGGCAGCCGGCGGATGTTGCCGACGATGGCGTAGCCGCTATGGCCGAACAGCGTCGGAAAATAGGATTGCGCGGCGGCATCGACCGTCACGCCGAACGCGGCGATGCCGAGCCGGCGCGCCTCCTGCACGGATTTGCGGGTGTCCTCGACCGCGAAACGTCCCTCGTAATGGTCGACGTCGTTCGGCTTGCCGTCGGTGAGGACGAGCAGCAGCTTCTTGCGCTGCGGCTGCCGCGCGAGCTCGGCCGCGGCGTGGCGCACGGCGGCGCCGATCCTTGTGTAATAGCCCGGCCTGAGCGCGCCGATGCGGCGCTCCACCGCACCGCTCATCGGCTCGCCGAACGCCTTGACCGTTTCGAGCCGCACCCAGGACCGCCGGCGCGAGGTGAAAGTCAGGATGCTGTGGTGATCGCCGCAGGCCGAAAGGCCGTGGGCGAGCACGAGCAGCGCCTCCTTCTCGACGTCGAGCACGCGATAGCCGTCGACCCAGGCATCGGTCGAGAGCGAGACGTCGACCAGCAGCGTGACGGCGAGATCATGCCCTTGCGGCCGCATCGCCATGTGGACGCGGTCGAGACCGGCGCCATTGCCGCCGGCGCGAAGATCGCATTGCGCACGCACCAGCGCGTCGAGGTCGAGATCATGGCCATCAGCCTGCGCGCGCATCAATTCGTGACGCGGCCGCAGGATCTCGAAGCGGCGGCGCACCTGGCGGATGTGCCGGCGCATGGTCTCGTCGGGCGTCCAGCTCTCGCCGGTTTCGGAGGCTGGTGCGGCGAGCACGCGGCAATGATCCGGCAGATAGGTGCTGCTGCGATAGTCCCATTCGGGATAGGTCACGTCCGCGTTCAGTCGCGTGGCATCGAGGGCCTCCGGCGGCAGGTCGAGATCGAATTTGAGCCGGCTCGCGGGCTTGCCGCTGCGGCGACTGAGCGTGATCTCGTCGAGATCGTCGGCCGCCTTCTGCGCGTCCTCGTCGTCGCTGTCGTCGGACGGACGATCGACATTGACCATCTCGGCCATGGCCAGGATCTTTTCGAAGCGATTGAGCACGAAAGGATCGCGGCGGTTGGCGCCGTCCTCGCGCTCGCGGACGGCGAAGCGCTTGCGATTATCCTGGGCTGCCGGCGCTGCATTACCCGCACTCTCGTCCTCGCCTGTATGCGCCGGCGACAGCTCGCGCGTCCAGCAATCGCCCCAGAGCGGGCAAGGCAGGATCGCATGATAGCCGGGCGGCGCCTTGTCCGGCAGCGGACCCGTCCCCATCATCGCCGGCCACAGATTGCCTGCGGGCGGCGTGTCGGCACCCAGCAGAGTGAGCACGATCTGCTCCATGTCCTGCTCGATGCGTGGCAACGGGCGGTGCGGCCGCGCCATGGCCGTGGCCGCGGCGAGCCGGGCGTAGTCTTCGGCAAGGCCCGGGCATTCCGTCAGCACCAGCACTGCGATCTCGCTGGTCCGGCGCAGCGTCAGGAGATCGCGCCGGAGCGGATCGGTCTCCGCGATCGTATCCGTGGGCGCATATGCGAACCATGCGGCGAGCCAGCGGTACAGCGCGGCGTTCAGCTCGCGGTCGGCGAAGATCGCGATGCTGTCAGGCAGGAAGATCGTCGCGGCATCGCGCCCCGGCTGCTCCAGCCGCTCGTCGCCGAGCCCGATGCGCTGGCGCCAGCCGAGCCGGTGCCCCGCCCGGCGGGCGCTGGCGCTTGCGATCTGCACGCCGGTCTCGCCGCCGAGCGCGCGGAACATGATCGCGATCCGGCTGCGCAGCTCCGTGAGCGACACCGCGTGGTCGGGATAAACGGGATAGCTCGCGGTGCCACCGACCAGGCGATGCCAGGCGCGGCCTACGGTTTCTTCAAGCTCGAGGAAGTCGAGCATCACATCACCTTCAGGAAATCACCGCGCGGGTAACGTCGAGCAGCGCGGCCTTGACGTCGGCATCGTCGGTCAACGGTTCGATCATGCCGGCAAGCACGGCATCGGCAATCGAGGCGCCCGCGGCAATCAGGGTGGCGCAATAGACGACGAGACGGGTCGAGACGCCCTCCTCCAGATCGTGGCCTTTCAGCGCGCGCAGCCGGCCGGCCAGCGCCACCAGCGGCCGCACATAATCGGGCGCGAGCCCGCTCTCGGCTGCGACCACAGCGATCTCCTGCTCCGGGGCTAAGAATCCGAACTCGATGGCGACGAAGCGCTGGCGCGTCGACGGCTTCAGCGCCTTGAGCAGCGTCTGGTAGCCGGGATTGTAGGAGACCACGAGCATGAAGCTGTTGGGAGCTGCGAGCTCCTCGCCGGTGCGTTCCAGCGGCAGGATGCGGCGGTCGTCGGTCAAGGGATGCAGCACCACGGTGACGTCCTTGCGCGCTTCCACAACCTCGTCGAGATAGCAGATGCCGCCTTCGCGCACCGCCCGCGTCAGCGGACCGTCGGTCCAGACGGTGTCGCCGCCCCTCAGCAGATAGCGGCCGGTGAGATCGGCTGCAGTGAGATCGTCGTGGCAGGCGACGGTGTGGAGCGGCAGCCCGAGCCGCGCCGCCATATGCGCGACGAAGCGCGTCTTGCCGCAGCCCGTCGGTCCCTTCAGCAGGACCGGAAGCTGATGCCGCCAGGCATGCTCGAACAGCGCGCATTCATTGCCGCTTGCGACATAGGCCGGCAGCGCGGGGGCCGAGGTCACGGTGTGAAGAGCAGGTTTCATGATGTCTCTCCGAAATTTCCAGGGAGCCCGGTGGCCGCGGCGAACCGCGGCCACCGTTTGCGTTTACTCAGCCGGCTGCAAGGCGGCCGGGATCGTCGCCGCCTTCTCGCGGCCGGGCACCAGCACGGCCCAGACGAACATCAGGGCGGAGATCGCGACGAACACGCCGGAGCCGAGCCGGACCCAGTAGAACATCGCGAGCTGGTCCTGCACGTCCATGTAGCTCTGGCCGAGCACGCGCTGCAGGTGGACCTGGACCACGCCGGCAAAGGTCAGCGCGAAGGTCATGGTCATCATGGCCGTGCACATGATCCAGAAGCTCGCCATGCTGAGCCACTGATTATAGGGCGCGCGTCCCTTCAGCTGCGGGATCGCATAGGCCATGACCGACAGGTTCAGCATCACATAGGCGCCGAAGAAGGCGAGATGGCCGTGCGCCGCGGTGACCTGGGTGCCGTGGGTGTAGTAGTTCACCGAGGACAGCGTGTGCAGGAAGCCCCAGACGCCGGCGCCGAGAAACGCCATCACCGAGCAGCCGACCGACCACAACAGCGCAGCGCGGTTCGGATGCTTGCGGCCGGCCTTCCAGGTCATCTGCACCGTGAAGATCACCATGGTGAAGAAGGGTGCGACCTCGAGCGTGGAGAACAGCGAACCGATCCACTGCCAGTAGCCGGGCGCGCCGATCCAGTAGAAGTGATGGCCGGTGCCGAGGATGCCTGAGAACAGCGCCAGGCCGATGATGACATAGAGCCACTTCTCGACGACCTCGCGGTCGATGCCGTTGAGCTTGATCATCAGGAAGGCGAGAACGGAGGCCATGATCAGCTCCCAGACGCCCTCGACCCAGAGATGGACGACGTACCACCAGTACATCTTGTCCACGGCGAGATTGGCCGGGTTGTAGAAGGCGAAGAGGAAGAAGATCGCGACGCCCCACAGGCCGAACAGCAGGATGTTGGTGACCGTGGTCTTGCGGCCCTTCAACGCCGTCATGGTGACGTTGAACAGGAACATCAGGCAGACGACGACGATACCGACCTTGATGATGAAGGGCTGTTCGAGGAATTCGCGGCCCTCGTGGTAGTGGAAGAGATAGCCGACGACGGCGACGCCCGCCGCGCCAAAGAACATCCAGAACTGGATCTTTGCGAGCAGCGGGCTGTAGAGCTCGGTCTCGGTTTCCTCGGGCAGCAGGAAGTAGGTCGCGCCCATGAATCCGATCAGCGACCACACGATCAGCGCGTTGGTGTGGATCATCCGGACGATGTTGAACGGCAGGATGACCGACAGGGTGTTGGGCAGGACGTAGATCGTTCCGGCGAGCAGGCCGAACAGGACCTGGGCCAGGAACAGCGTCAGCGCGCCGTAGAAATACAGCATCGCGACCTTCTGGGTTTGGTATTTCATCTCGTGTTCTCTCTGGCTTGAAAGACGAATGCTGGCGGGCTCAGCCGGCCTTGTTCGGCGGCCATTCCTGGCGCTTGATCTTGCTGGTCCATTGCAGGAAGTCGGCGAGATCGTTGAGCTCCTGGTCGGTGAGGTTGAACTGCGGCATCTGCCGCCGTCCCTCCGCGCCCGAAGGCTGCGATTGCATCCAGGCCTTCAGCGTCTCGCGCGCCGCGGCCGGATCCTCGTTGCCGCCCCAGCGATCCCAGACGTTGCCGACTTCGGGGGCGAAATAGGCGCCCTCGCCGAGCAGGGTGTGGCAGTTGATGCAGGAGTTCTTCTCCCAGACATGCTTGCCGCGCGCGACCGACGATGTCAGCGTCGAGGCGTCCGTCGAGGTCGTCGCCATGTAGTAATGGCTGTGCGCCGTCAGGCCCAAGAAGATGGCGAAGAAAAAGGCCGAGCCGCCGTAGAAGACGTTTCGTGCGGCCGACTTGGTCAGGCGTTCAGCCATTGCCAATCCTTTCCGTTGTGATTCCAGTCATGAAGAAGCAGTGATGCTGTATCTTGCCTGATGGCGCGGATGGCTCTTTGTCGGGGCGCAATGAGCGCTGCGTTGAGCGCATCAGATCAGGGCGATGAATGCGGAGGCGAGCCAGGCGAACAGCACAACGATGACGATCCATGCGCTGACGAGGCCGCGCCAGAGCGCCGGCACCGCGCGAAGGTCCATGAAATCGAGCGCGATTCGGCGGCCCTTGATGGCAGCGAGGACCAGCAGAAGCGCGTTGGCGAGCAGCGGGCGCGGCATCAGCGGCGGAAACAGGATGGTCGCGAGCGCGAGGCCGATCAGCACGAGCCAAGTCATGTCGAGGCGGCCGATGTCGAGACGACGTAGCATCATCAGACCTGGCATCGTCAGCGCACCAAATAGAGGATCGGGAACATGACGATCCACACCAGATCGACCATGTGCCAGAACGCGGCGCCGGTCTCGACGCCGGAAATCTCGGCGCGACGACAGACCACGGCCAGGATGATGATGCCGAGGCAGACGTGCAGGAGATGGAAGCCGGTCAGGAGGAAGTAGAGCGTAAAGAAGGGGCTGGTCTCGAGGCCAACGCCGCGGCCGATCTCTTCGGCATATTCAGCGAGCTTGATGGCGATGAAGACGCCGCCGAGCGCCATGGCGGTGAGGAGCCAGCGGCGCGATGCGCGCTTTTCGCTGGCGCGCGCAGATCTGGTCGCCCTCGCCGCGGCCCAGCCGCTGGTCACCAGCACGATCGTGTTGAGGCCCGCGAGATTCGCGTTGAGCGCCGCCTGCCCCGCCGTGAACACAGCGGGGTGGATCGCCCGGGCGACCACGAAGGCGCCGAGGAACAGGCCGAAGGCGACGAGCTCGCTGAAGATCAGCACCCAGATCATGGGATCACCGGGGAGATCGTCCAAGATTCCCCAGCCGGTTCCCTGTTGTTCGTAATCGGCTGTGGACATCGTCTTTCCGGATCAGGACACCGGCCAGACCTAACTCACCCGTCCAGTTCGGAATTTGTCGCAGGACAAACTGGGGGACGGCGGCGGAGATGTTTGCGCCGACGCAACGTCCGGCTCGCCGGAGCGCGGTACGAACAGGCTCAGGGTTCCCAAGGAGCGGGCAATGACATGAGCGATGCACAGATCGGGCTGATGACCGCGACACCCATCATCATCGCCTTCGCCATCGCGCTCCGGCGCATGGGCGTGCTGTCGACGGTGGCGACCGTATCAGCGGTGAGCCTTTCGGTGGCGATTGCGACGGTGCTGTTCACGACGCAGTAGCCGCGCTGCCGATGAGGGAACGATCAGCTATCGCCGGTCGGGGGCCATTCTCGGCAGGATGAGCTGAAACCGCGTCCCCGCGCCGGGCAGGCTCTCGAGCCGGAGCTGCCCACCCAGCCGGTCGACGACGATGCTGTGCACGATATGCAGACCGAGGCCGCTGGCGCCGTCGTGCCGGCGCGTGGTGAAGAACGGGTCGAAAGCCCGCCGCTCCACATCGGGAGCCATGCCGCAGCCGTCATCGGCAAACAGCAGCTCAACGTGCTCATCACTGACCGCACGGAGCGAGACGTTGATCGTCCCGGTCTCACCGTCGGAGAACGCGTGCGTCATCGCATTGACCGCGAGGTTGGTGAGCACCTGGCCGAAAGGCCCGGGATAGCTGTCCATGGCGAGATTCGTTTCGCAGTGGAGGCTGAACGCGATGTCGCGCGCCCGCAACTGCCGCTCGAACTGCGACAGAACCTGGCCGGTCAGCTCGCCTGCGTCGAAGCTCCGCCGAAGTGACTCGGTCTGGTCAGCCGCCACCTGCTTGAAGGATTGCACCCGCTCGGCGGCGCGGCCGAGATTCGTGACCAGCTGCGCCGACGCATCGCTGACCAGCTCCAGAAACCCCGTCAGTGTCGAGCGCTTGAGATTACCCCGCGCGACCTCCGCCGCGAACTGCTCCGCCTTGCGCTGGAGCGTCGATGCCACCGTCAGGCTGCTGCCGAGCGGCGTGTTGATCTCGTGCGCGACACCGGCAACCATGCGCCCGAGCGCCGCCAGCTTTTCCGCCTCGATCAGGGTGTCCTGGATATCGCGCAGATGGCGAAGCGCGGTTTCGGCGGCGTCCCTGGCGCTGCGAATCTCTCGCTCGGCGCGCTTGCGTTCCGTGATTTCCTCCGCCGCCACGTTGACCGCGACAATCTCGCCGTCCGGCATTCGCAGCGGGTGCCAATAGGTGACCCAGGAACGCTCCTCGACCTGATCGGCCCGCTGCCCCGCCACCTCGATGCCGATCACGGGCTCGCCCGTCGCGACGATCGAGCGCACAATCTGCTCGACGGAATCCGCCAGGGCCGGCACGCAGTCCCTGACCGTATGCCCGAGATGGCCTTCGACGGATATGCCGCAGATCTCGGTCAGACGCTGGTTGATCAGCAAATAGCGGCAGTCCGGCGACAGACAGGCCAGCCCGATCGGGGCGGTATCGTAGATCAGCTGCAACGCCGGCAAAGTCGAGACCAGCATCACCTCCAAAGCCGGTGATGACCTCACTGTACTCGTCACTCAGGTTCCCCGTGGTCCCTTGCGTCGACCACATGAGATTAGCACGGAATTGGTGATCGGTTGATCTAGATCAACAATACACGCCTGCCTGGCGTTGGCCCAAACCGAGACAGATCACGGGGTTCAAGGGAACCAATCGGCGCACGGGATTGCCCGCTCCATCCGGACTGCGGCGGCTTATCTCCGCTGATTGTACACGTCGATGCACACGGCCCCGAGCAGCACCAGTCCCTTGATGACCTGCTGGTAGTCGATGCCGATGCCGAGGATCGACATGCCGTTGTTCATCACGCCCATGATCATGGCGCCGACCACGGCACCGCCGACGCGCCCTACTCCACCGTAAGCTGAGGCTCCGCCGATGAAGCAGGCGGCGATGACGTCGAGCTCGAAGCCGAGACCCGCCTTGGGCGTCGCGGTGTTCAGCCGCGCGGCGAAGACGAGGCCGGCGAGCGCGGCCAGCACGCCCATGTTGACGAAGGTGAGGAAGGTCAGCCGCTCGGTCTTGATGCCGGACAGGCTCGCCGCCTTGGCATTTCCGCCGACCGCATAGATCTGCCGGCCGATCACGGTGCGGCGGGTGACGAAGCCGTAGAGCGCGATCAGCGCGGTCATGATCACCAGCACGTTGGGCAGGCCGCGGTGCGAGGCGATCAGATAGGTGAAATAGAGCACGGCGCAGGCCAGCAGAATGCTCTTGCCGAGGAAGAACGCGTAAGGCTCGACCTCGATGCCGTGCGACTGCTCGCGCGAGCGGCCCTTGGCGCTGGCATAGACAAGGCCGAGCGCGAGCACGGCGCCGATCAGCATCGAGGTCGGATGCAGCGTGCCGGCCTCGGGCAGCAGCTCCGGAATGAAGCCGGAGGACAATTTCTGGAAGGTCGGCGGGAACGGCCCGAGCGACTGGCCCTGCAACACCGCAAGCGCAAGGCCCTTGAACACCAGCATGCCCGCCAGCGTGACGATGAAGGACGGGATCTTGAAATAGGCGACCCAATAGCCCTGCGCCGCGCCGATGGCTGCGCCGACCACAAGGCAGGCGATGAAGGCGAGCGTGTAGTCGACCTTCCAGCTCACCATCAGCACGGCAGCGACGGCACCGACGAAACCCGCGACCGAACCGACCGAGAGGTCGATATGCCCGGTCACGATCACCAGCAGCATGCCCAGCGCCATGATGACGATGTAGCTGTTCTGCAGCACCAGGTTGGTGAGGTTGAGTGGCTGCAGCAACGTGCCGCCGGTCATGACCTGGAAGAACAGCATGATCGCGATCAGCGACATCAGCATGCCGTAATTGCGCAGATTGTTCTTGATGAAGCTGCCGTGGCGGCGCTCCTCGGGCAGCGAAACCGTCTTGTCGGTCATGGCTGCGATCCTCCCATCTCCGCGGCCTCAGGCACGCCGTTGTTTCGTTCGTTGCGCATGATGGCGCGCATGATCTTCTCCTGCGTCGCCTCCGTCCCCTTGAACTCCCCGACAAAGGCGCCCTCGTTCATGACGCAGATGCGGTCGCAGATTCCGAGCAACTCGGGCATCTCCGAGGAGATCACCACGACGCCGCGGCCGGCCTCCGCAAGCTCGTTGATGATACAGTAAATCTCGTATTTGGCACCGACGTCGATGCCCCGCGTCGGCTCGTCCAGGATCAGCACCTTCGGATCGGTCATCAGCCATTTCGACAGCACCACCTTCTGCTGGTTGCCGCCGGAGAGCTGGCCCGTCTCCTGGTAGACGTCGGAGCAGCGGATGCGCATGCGGTTGCGATAGTCGCTGGCGACCTTGAGCTCGGCGATGTCGTCGATCACCCTCCCCGGCGCGACCTGGTTCAGGCTGGCAAGCGTGATGTTCTTGCGGACGTCGTCGGCCAGGATCAGGCCGAGCTGCTTGCGGTCCTCGGTGACATAGGCAAGGCCGGCGTCGATCGCAGCCGCGACGCTCGGCAACGCGATCTCATGGCCTTCGAGCTTGAGGCGGCCGCTGATATTGGTGCCCCAGGAGCGGCCGAACAGGCTCATGGCGAACTCGGTGCGGCCGGCGCCCATCAGCCCGGCGATGCCGACGACCTCGCCGCGCCTGACGCCGAAATTGATGGTCTTGATCACCTGCCGCTCGGGATGGATGGGGTGATAGACTGACCAGTTCGACACCTCGAGCACGGGCTCGCCAATTTTCGCGCTCCGCTCCGGGAAGCGATGGGCGAGATCGCGGTTGACCATGCTGCGGATGATGCGGTCTTCCTGGATCGGCTCGGCGTGGCAATCGATGCTGTCCACGGTGCGGCCGTCGCGCAGCACGGTGATGTGGTCGGCGACGCGGGCGACCTCGTTGAGCTTGTGCGAGATCAGGATCGAGCCGATGCCCTGCTCCCGGAACGCCATCAGGCGTTCGAGCAGTGCGGCGCTGTCGGCCTCGTTGAGGCTTGCGGTCGGCTCGTCCAGGATCAGCATCCGCACACGCTTTGAGAGCGCTTTCGCGATCTCGACCAGTTGCTGCTTGCCGACGCCAAGATCGGTGATCAGCGTGTCAGGGGATTCCTTGAGGCCGACCTGCGCCAGCAGCTCGCGCGTGCGGCGGTAGACTTCGTCGCGATCGATCACGCCGAATTTCGACGGCGGATGCGACAGGAAGATGTTCTCCGCGATCGACATCAGCGGGATCAGCGCCAGCTCCTGGTGGATGATGATGATGCCGAGCGCCTCGGAATCGTTGATGTCGCGGAAACGCCGCTCCTCACCCTCGAAGACGATGGTGCCCTCGTAGCTCCCGGCCGGATAGACGCCGCTCAGCACCTTCATCAGCGTGGACTTGCCTGCGCCGTTCTCGCCGACGAGGGCGTGGATCTGGCCAGCCTCGACCGAGAAATTGACGTCGCGCAGCGCCTGCACACCGGCAAAGCTCTTGCTGACGTTACGCATCTCCAGCATGGCGGTCATGGTGTTCGTGTCCCTAAATCGCCGTCGTTCCGGGGCGCCCGAAGGGCGAACCCGGAACCTCGAGATTCCGGGTTCGATGCTACGCATCGCCCCCCGGAATGACGGAGAAGCAATCCCTACTGGAACTGCGACTTCTTGTAATAGCCGCTGTCGACCAGGGTCTTCTCCCAATTGTCCTTGTAGACCACGACCGGCTTGAGCAAATAGGACGGCACGGTCTTGACGCCGTTCTCGTAGGTCTTGCTGTCGTTGACGGTGACCTGCTTGCCGGCGAGCGCGGCGTCGACCATGTCGGCGGTCACCTTGGCGAGATCGCGGGTGTCCTTGAAGATGGTCGAATACTGATCGCCGCGCAGCATGGCCTTGATCGAGGGCACCTCGGCGTCCTGGCCGGAGATGATGGGCATCGGCTGGTCGGCGCTGCCATAGCCCACGCCCTTCAGCGAGGAGATGATGCCGATCGAGAGGCCGTCATAGGGCGACAGCACCGCGTTGACCTTCTTGTTGCCGTAGTAGGCGCTGAGCAGATTGTCCATGCGGGCCTGGGCGGTGGCGCCGTCCCAGCGCAAGGTCGCGACCTTGTCCATGCCCATCTGGCCCGAGGCAACCACGAGCTTGCCGCTGTCGATGTAGGGCTTCAGCACGCTCATCGCGCCGTTGTAGAAGAAGTAGGCGTTGTTGTCGTCGGGCGAGCCGCCGAACAGCTCGATGTTGAACGGGCCCTTGCCGTCCTTGAGGCCGAGCCCCTGCACGATCGACTCCGCCTGCAGCACGCCGACCTGGAAATTGTCGAAGGTCGCGTAATAGTCGACGTTCGGCGTGCCGCGGATCAGGCGGTCATAGGCGATCACGGTGATGCCCTTTGCTTTCGCCTGCTTGAGCACGTCGGACAGCGTGGTGCCGTCGATCGCGGCGATCACCAGCGCCTTGGCGCCCTTGGTCACCATGTTCTCGACCTGCGAGAGCTGGTTCGGAATATCGTCCTCGGCATATTGCAGGTCGGTGTTGTAGCCGCGCTCCTTCAGCACCTTCACCATGTTGTTGCCGTCGTCGATCCAGCGCGCCGAGGACTTGGTCGGCATGGCGATGCCGACAGTCGCCTTCTCCTGCGCGGAGGCGATGCCCGCGGCCATCGTGGCAGCGCCGGCCAGCGCCAGCGCGAGGAATGTGGTCTTCAGTTTCAGCATGTTTCACTCCCTTTGGGTGTCGGACTGTTTCTTGGGTGGTCGAGAACGGGGTAGAGGTCGGCTTCGGATCTCCTATGCGAGCTTGACGTCGGGCTCCGCGCGGCCGCGCGCGGATGCCTCCAGCAGAAAGGTGAAGCCGGCTTGCGGATCGGCAGCGCGCGCGGCCGTGTCCATGTCCTGCCAGGCCGAGGTGACGAGAAGCCGCGACAGGCCGGGGCCGACGAAAGCGGGGCAGCTCGACTGCTTCGCCGGCACGCTCAGCGAGCGCAGCCGTTCGCCCTGCGGTGAATAGACATCGATACGGCCGGCGCCCCAGCAGGCGTTCCAGATCTGCCCGTCGGCGTCGCAGACCGATCCGTCGAGACCACCAATGCCGGAGTGGCGCAGCAGCACCTCCGGCTCACCGAGCGGCAGGCCGGTCGCGGGATTGAGCGGCACCGCATAGAGCACCGCACGCGCGGTGTCGGTGAAATAGCCGGTGGCTCCGTCAGGCGAGAAGCAGATCGAGTTCGGAATGCTGATGCCGGGAAACAGCGTCGAAATCTTGCCGCGATGGAACGCGTAGATCGCCCCTGCCCCGCGCTCGGCCTTCTTGCCCATGGTGCCGATCCAGAACGTGCCGGACTGATGCACGCGGCAATCATTGGAGCGCGTTGCGGGATTGTCGGCTTCGAGCGGACAGAGCAGCGCCGTCGCGCCGTCGGCCACGTTGCGGACGTAGAGGCCATCCTCCGCGACGATCAACTGCCGCTCGGCATCGATGCGCCCGAGCGCACTCGCCATCCGGCCGAGCGCGTGGACGCGAATGCTGCCGCCGCCGAGTTGTGCCTCGAACAACTGTCCCTCGCGAATGTCGAACCACCACGCGGTGTCGGTGGTCGCGTCATAGGTCGGCCCCTCGCCGAGATGGCAAGGATGGTCCGAGAGAACAGCGGTCGGCACCTGTTCGATCATGGCGCCCTCACACCGAAACGATAGACCGTGTGATGCCGATAGACCTTGCCGGGATCGAGGCGCGGGCTCGGGAAGTCCGGCCGGTTCGGCGCGTCGGGCCAGATATGCGGCTCCAGGCACATGGCGTCCGATTGCCGGACCAGCTTGCCGCCCTTGCCCGAGATCGTGCCGTCGAGATAGTTGCCGGAATAGACCTGAACGCCGGGCTGATTGGTGAACAGCTCCATCACGCGCCCCGAGCGCTGCGCCTCCAGCCGCGCGGCGAGCGCGAGCTTGCCGTCACGGCCGAGGCAATAGGTGTGATCGTAGCCCTTGCCGTTGCGCAATTGCTGATCGCTCTCGCGGATGCGCTCGCCCACGGCATGCGGGTTACGGAAATCGAACGGCGTGCCGGCCACGCTGCGCGGCGGCTCCGGCAGCGGGATCGCGGTCGGATCGATCGCCAGGAAATGGTCGGCCGCGACCGTCAGCTTGTGGTCGAGGATGGGCGTACCCGAGGTCGCGCCTTCCAGATTGAAGAAGCTGTGGTTGGTCAGGTTGACGATGGTCGGACGGTCGGTCCGCGCCTCCATCATGAGCGACAGCTCGGCCGGGCCAGTGACACGATAGGTCAGGCGCACATCGAGCTTGCCGGGATAATTCTCCTCCCCATGCGGGCTCGTGTAAGTGAGCGTCACCGCGGGCTCGCCGCCCTTCTCGATTGCGGCAATGTCCCAGAGCTTGCGGTCGAAGCCGTCGAGGCCGCCATGCAGCGCATTTGGGCCGTTGTTGACGGGAAGCTGGAAGGTCTCGCCGTCGAGCGAGAACTGTCCTTTGGCGATGCGGTTGGCATAGCGGCCGACGGTCGCGCCGAAAAACTTGCGTTCGGCGAGATAGCCGGCGAAGGCGTCATGGCCGAGCACGACGTCGTCGTAGCCGCCCCTGGCGTCCGGTGCGATCAGCGCCTGGATCACCGCGCCATGGGTGATGATACGGGCTTCGAAGCCGCCCTCGCCGCGCAGCACGATGCGCTCGACATTGCGGCCGTCAGGCAGCGTACCAAAAACGTCTTTTTCGATTTTCTTTGAGCCAGACATGTTCAGTCCACAAACGGTTCGACCAGAGTACGCTTGCCGACCAGGAAGGCATCGGCAACGAGACGCAGCGGCGCCAGGTCGACGTCGCTCGCGCCTGACGCGGCGAGCTTGACGAAGCGCCGGTACAGCTCGCGATATTCCTCATCGGGCGCGTCGGCAACGACCTTGCCGTTAACAGCCATGATCCGGCCGCCGCGGGACAACGTCATCTGCCCCGCGTCGGTTTCGGCGAGGATATCCCAGCTCTGCGGTCCGGTCTGGCGGAAATCGAACTCGGCCGTGATCGGCAGGCCGCCGATGTCGGTCAGGCTCAGGTTCGCGGCGATCGGGGCCTGGCAATTGGACGGAAAGGCGAGCTCCGCCGCGGTGACGAAGACGGGACGCGGCAGGATACGGGTCAGGATTGACAGCGCGTTGATGCCGGGGTCGAACACGCCGAGCCCGCCCGGCTCCCAGATCCAGGCCTGCCCGGGATGCCAGACGCGGACGTCCTCCTTCCAGTTGATGTGCACGGATGTGATCCGGCGGCTCGCCAGCCATTCGCGGGCCGGCTCGACCGCGGGCGCATAACGCGAATGCCAGGTCGCAAACAGCGTCCGCTTTGCCTCCGCCGCCATCGCGATCAACGGGTCCAGCTCGGCGACGCCGGTGCCCGGCGGCTTCTCCAGCATCACATGCTTGCCGGCGGCGAGCGCCGCGGCGGCCTGCGCGCGCCGCACCTGCGGCGGCGTGCAGAGCGAGACCGCATCGATCGGCGGCCCCTTCTCCAGCAATTCCTCGATGGTGGCAAAATGCGGAAGCTCCGGCAGCGAGGCGTTGCGGCTGGCGACGGCGGCAAGCGTCGCGCCCGGGACAGCGGCAATCGCGCCGACATGCTGGTCGCGCGCGATCTTGCCGAAGCCGACGATGGCGATGCGAAGGTCTGTCACGCCTAATCTCCAGTATCTGCAGTTGGGAGCGGGCCCGCCGCGGCGGTCTCGATCACCGTGCCCTCATGGCGACGCATGCCGTTGTGAATGACATAGACCATGGCCTCCGATGCGGCGTCCGCATCGCCGGCCGCGATGGCATCGACGATCTTCTGGTGCCAGAGCAGCACGGTGTCGCGGTCCTCAGGCTCGACCGGGGCGCTGAGCAGGAACGAGGCGCGTAGCGCGGCCTCGATGACATGCCCGATCGAGCGCATGAACAGATTGCCGGAGGCCCGCGCCACCGCAACGTGGAGCGCGAGATCGGCATCGGCAAAGCCGACGGAATCCGAGGCCTCGAGCCGCATGCGCTCCATGCTGCGGCGAAGCTCGGCGATGTCCTCTTCGGACCGCTGGGCGGCTGCGAGCATCGCTGCGCGCGGCTCGACCGCGAGACGAATCTCGGCGAGATCGTTGAGGAAGCGTTTGTCGATGCCGGCATCCAGATGCCAGGCCAGCACGTCCGCATCGAACATGTTCCACGCCGCGCGTTCGCGCACGACGGTGCCGACCCGCGCCTTGGTCGTGAGCAGGCCCTTGGCCACCAGCGTCTTCACGCTCTCGCGCAGCACCGGACGCGACACGCCGAACATCGCGATCATCTCGGCATCACCCGGCAATCGCGTGCCTTCCGCATAGCGGCCGGCGATGATGTCGACGCCGATCGAACGGGCCACCTCCGCATGGTTGGAATGGGCCCGCCGCGTCGGGATGACGACGATGCGCGAGGTCATGAGGCTGCTCCCGCACGCTTTGTCACCGGCCGGCGCGCCAGCGCGACCAGCCCCTGCTGCAAGGCTATAAAGGCGAACAGCAGGACGCCGGTTGCGATCTTGGTCCACCAGCTCGACAGCGTGCCATCGAAATTGATGTAGGTCTGGATCATGCCCTGGATCAGCACGCCGAGGAAGGTGCCGATCACCGAGCCCTGCCCGCCCGTGAGCAGCGTGCCGCCGATCACGACGGCGGCGATACTGTCGAGCTCGACGCCGACGGCGGAGAGCGAATAGCCGGCGCTGGTGTAGAAGGAGAAGACGATGCCGGCGATGCCTGCGAGCAGGCTCGACAGCATGTAGATTTTCACCGTCATCTTGCCGACCGCAACGCCCATCAGGCTCGCGGTCGTGCGGCTGCCGCCGAGCGCATAGACGTTGGCGCCGAACCGCGTGAGATGCAGCAGCAGGGCGCCGCCGATCACGATGACCAGCATGATGATCGCGATCGCCGTCAACCGCCCACCACCGGGCATCCGCAACGCGAAGTCCGACACGGTGGAGTAGACCGGCGCTGTGATCGGCACCGATTCGGTCGAGAGCAGGAAGCTCGCGCCGCGCGCCAGGAACATGCCGGCAAGAGTCACGATGAAGGGCGGCAGGTCGAAGACGTGGATGACGGCGCCCATCGCCGCGCCAAAGGCCGCCGAGAGCGCGAGGATGGCGACGAAGGCCACCAGCGGCGGCACCCCCCAGCGCTCGATCGCGAGCGCGACGAACACGGTGGTGAATCCGATCACCGAGCCGACCGAGAGGTCGATGCCGCCGGAGATGATGACGAAAGTCATGCCGATCGCGACGATGCCGAGGAAGGCATTGTCGGTGAGGAGATTGCCGACGACGCGGGTCGAAGCGATGTTGGGGAATTGCAGCGCGCAGAGCGCAAAGCCCGCAACGAGCACAATGGCCGTGATCAGGACGGGCGGCAGGCCTTTCATGCTTTCGTCCTCCGCAGCCGCGACACAACACCGGCAATGCCTGACAGTTTCGGCGATTGCAACAGCAGCACCGCGAGCACCACCACCGCCTTGACCAGCAGATTGAACTCCGGCGGATAGCCGGACAGCAGGATGCCGGTGTTCATGGTCTGGATGATCAGCGCACCGAGCACGGCCAGCACGAGGCTGAAGCGGCCGCCGAACAGCGACGTGCCGCCGATCACCACCGCGAGGATGGCGTCGAGCTCGAGCCAGAGGCCGGCATTGTTGGCATCCGCGCCCATGATGTCGGCCGCGGCGATCACGCCGGCGAGCGCGGCACAGACGCCGCACCAGACATAGACCGCCAGGATCATCGCGCGGGTGCCGACGCCGGCCAGCTCGCTCGCCCGCGCGTTGCCGCCGGTCGCCTCGATCAGGAGGCCGAGCGCGGAACCGCGCACCACCGCGCCTGTCAGGATCAGCATGCCCAAGGCGATCACGACCGGGACCGGCAGGCCGAGCACCGAGCCATTGCCGAGCCAGACCAGATCCGGCGAGGAGAACGTGACGATCCGTCCTTCGGTGATGAGCTGCGCGATGCCACGTCCCGCCACCATCAGTATCAAGGTCGCCACGATCGGCTGCATGCCGAGCACGGCGACGAGAAACCCGTTCCACAGGCCGCAGACGAGCCCCGCCCCGAGCGCCGCGGCCAGCACCACGGGCAGGCCGTGGCTGTCAGCAAGGCTCGCCGCAATCGCACCGGAGATCGCCATCACCGCACCGACGGAGAGATCGATGCCGCGCGTCGCGATCACCAGCACCATGCCGAGCGAGAGCAGCGCCACCGGCGTGCCGCGGTTGAGCACGTCGATCAGGCTGCCGAACAGCCGGCCGTCCTGAAGGCGCAGGTCGAAGAATTGTGGCGACACCACGCGGTCGACCGCGAGGATGACGATCAGCGCGAGGATCTGGGCGAGGCCGCGGCGCGGCAGCAGCGCTGTCATGCCCGGCCCTCATGCGCGATGGCCGAGCCATCGGCGGCGATGGCGGCGAGAATATTGGTGACGTCGATCGCCTCGCCCGCGAGCTCCTCGACATGGGCGCGGTCGCGCAGCACGACGACGCGGTCCGAATAGGTCACGATCTCGTCGAGCTCGGAGGAGATCACGAGCAGCGCCAGCCCGTCGTCGCAGAGCTCGCGGATCAGGCGAATGATCTCGGCATGCGCTCCGACGTCGATGCCGCGGGTGGGCTCGTCCAGCACGAGGAGCCGCGGCGAGGTCGCGAGCCAGCGCGCCAGCAGCACTTTTTGCTGGTTGCCGCCGGACAATAGCCCGACGGGACGCTCGGGATCGGGCGGGCGGATGTCGAGCATCCTGACGTAGCGGCGCGCGATCTCGTCCTGCTCGCGGCGCGACAGCGGCCGGTGCAGGCCGCGCTTGGCCTGGAGCGCCAGCGCGATGTTCTCGCGCACGCTGAGCTCGGCGACGATGCCGTCGGTCTTGCGTTCCTCCGGGCAATAGCCGAAGCCGAGGCGCACGCCATCGCGCGGCGACTGCAGCCGCACGGGTGCCCCCTCCACCTTCGCCTGCCCGCGATCGGCGCGCTCGGCGCCGAACACCAGCCGCGCCGTCTCGGTACGGCCCGAGCCGAGCAGGCCGGCAAGGCCGACGACCTCGCCGTGGCGCAGCTCGAGATTGAACGGGGCGACGTAGCCGGCCTTGCCGTAATTCTCGAAACTCGCGCAGACCTCGCGCGCCTGATGCTCGCGCGTCGCCGCCCGCGCGCTGGTGGTCTCGGCCAGCTCGCGGCCCAACATCATCCGGATCAGCTCGAGCCGCGGCAGCGAGGCGGTCTCCCGCTCGCCGACCAGACGGCCGTTGCGCAGGACGGTGATGCGGTCGGAGATCTCGTAGACCTGGTCGAGGAAATGGCTGACGAAGACGATGCCGATGCCGCGCCCCGCGAGCTGCCGCATGATTCCGAAGAGAATCTCGACCTCGTGGCGGTCGAGGCTCGCGGTCGGCTCGTCAAGGATCAGCACGCGGGCTGAGAGATCGACCGCGCGGGCAATCGCGGTGACGTGCTGAATGGCGACGGAGTAACTGCCGAGCGGTGCAGCGACATCGATGTCGAGGCCGAAATCCGCCAGCAGCGCCTTGGCGCGACGGCGCATCTCGCCCTCGCGCACGATGCCGAACCGCATTGGCTGGCGATCGAGGAACAGGTTCTGCGCCACCGAGAGGTTCGGCAGCAGATTGACCTCCTGGTAAACAGTGGCAATGCCGGCCCCCAGCGCGGCCTTGGCCGAGCGCGGCGCAACCTCTTCGCCACCGAGCCTGACGATGCCGGCATCGCGCGGAAACACGCCGGTGACGACCTTGATCAGCGTGGACTTGCCGGCGCCGTTCTCGCCGAGCAGCGCATGGATCTCGCCGGCGCGAAGCGTGAAGTCGACCTCCTGCAACGCACGCACCGCACCGAAGCTTTTGCTGATCCCGCGCACCTCCAGCAGGGGCGGAGCAGGATCAAGGCCGTTCTCCATGACAAATTCACTCCCACCGGTGCCCGCTGCTGACGCGGACACCCAGCCTAGTCGTTCGCGCAGCGGATTCGAAGCGCGCCGCCGCGATAAATCATCCGGCGGCGCATGGTCGCCTCAGTAGCCGAGGCCCTTCTTGCTGTCGTAGATCTTCTGCGGATCGTCGGCGGCGGTGTAGAGCTTGGAGTCCGTCTGGATCCATTTCGGCGGCACCGTGCCCTTGCCCTTGAAGGCCGCGATGGCATCGAGCGCGGGGCCGGCCATGTTCGGCGTCAGCTCGACGGTGGCATTGGCTTCGCCTGCGGCCATCGCCTTGAAGATATCGGGCACCGCGTCGATCGAAACGGTGAGGATCTCCTTGCCGGGCTTGAGGCCGGCTTCCTTCATCGCCTGGATGGCGCCGACCATCATGTCGTCATTGTGCGCGTAGACCGCGCAGATGTTCTTGCCGCCGCCTTCGGCCTTGATGAAGCTCTCCATGACTTCCTTGCCCTTGGCGCGGGTGAAGTCGCCGGTCTGGCTGCGCACCACCTTCAGATTGGCATGCTTGGCGATCGCGGTGTCAAAACCCTTCTTGCGATTGGCCGCGACGCTGGCGCCGACCGTGCCCTGCAGTTCGACGATGCTGCAGGCCTTGTTTCCGACCGTCTTGGCCAGCCAGTCGCCGGCGACCTCGCCTTCGTGCACGCTGTCCGAGGTGACGGCGGTGAGATAGAGGTCCTTGCCCGAGGGATCGATATCGCGGTCGAGCAGCACGACCGGGATCTTGGCCTCCTTGGCTTCCTTCAGCACCGAGTCCCACCCCGTCGACACGACGGGCGCGAGGAAGATCGCATCGACGTTCTGCGCGATGAAGGAGCGGATCGCCTTGATCTGGTTCTCCTGCTTCTGCTGGGCGTCGGCAATCTTGAGATTGACCTTGCGCTTGGCGGCCTCCTGCTTGGAGACCGAGGTCTCGGCCGCGCGCCAGCCGGATTCCGATCCGATCTGCGAGAAGCCGATGGTGAGCTCGGCCGCATTGGCCGGCAGCGCGAGCAGCAAAGCGGCCGTGGCGCAGGCCGCAAAGAGGGCTTTAGGGGTCATCAGGCGTGTCTCCCAAGTGTTATCTCGGGCGCCTATTGGTAGGATGGCACCCGCAGGCCGGCCTTTGCGGCGGCGGGAGGGACTATTTCACGGAAGTCTGGTTCCGTATAGTCATATTATTTTACTATTTAGGGGAATGGCGCGGACATCGGGGCTGGCGGCTGAGACGACACGCCAAGCGCGATTTTGTTCCAGAGATACAACGCGGGGATGAAGGAAAATTTATGGAGGTAGGCTGCCTCCACGTCATTGCGAGCGCAGCGAAGCAATCCAGACTGTCTCCGCGGAGGGACTCTGGATTGCTTCGCTGCGCTCGCAATGACGATGTGGAGAGAGCTCCACGTGTATCGGGCAGATCGACTCGTGGTGAGACGAAGCGCTAGATCAGCTTCCGTTGCGCGAGATTCTTCATCAGCGCGCCGATGCCGAACGTCCAGGGCTCGCACTCGTCACTGGTTCGCATGCGGTTGACCAGCTTGCCGAGCTGGGGGGCAGCAATCGTGACGATGTCGTCGCGCTTGTGGGTGAAACCCTGCCCCGGCGCGTCGCGATCCTTCACGGGCGCGAACATCGTGCCGAGGAACAGCACGAAACCATCGGGGTACTGATGCACCTTGCCGATGGTCTGCTCGACGAGGTCGGTCGGATCGCGGCTGATCTTGCTGATCGAGGAATGCCCGTCGAGCACGAAGCCGTCCGTGCCCTTCACGTTCAGGCTGATGTCCAGCTTGCGCGCATCGTCGAGCGTAAAACTGTCGTCGAACAGGCGCAGCAGCGGGCCGATCGAGCACGACGCGTTGTTGTCCTTCGCCTTCGACAGCAAGAGCGCCGAGCGGCCCTCGAAGTCGCGCAAATTCACGTCGTTACCGAGCGCGCCGCCGACGATCTTGCCGCGGCTCGACACGAACAGCACGAGCTCCGGCTCCGGATTGTTCCAGGTGGACTTCGGATGCAGGCCGGCATCCATGCCGGTGCCGACCGAGGACATGGTCGGCGCCTTGGTGAAGACCTCGGCGTCCGGACCGATGCCGACCTCGAGATACTGGCTCCAGGCATTCTGATCGATCAGCACCTGCTTCAGGTGCATGGCCTGGTCCGAGCCCGGCTTGAGCTTGGACAGATCGTCGCCGATCAGCCGCGTCACCTCTTTGCGGATCGCTTCGGCCGAGGCCGGATTGCCCTTGGCCCGTTCCTCGATCACGCGCTCCAGCATCGAGATCGCGAAAGTGACGCCGGCGGCCTTCAGGGTCTGGAGGTCGACCGGCGCAAGCAGCCAGGGCTTTTTGGGATCGCGCCCATCGGGCGCGGTGTTGGCAACGATGGCGTCGAGATCGCCGATGCGCTCGCCCTTGACCGCGGCCAGCGCCTTGGCCGGATTGTCCTCCTCGCAAAGCGCGCTGACGGTCGGAAACTTGGCGGTAACGTCGAACACGCCATCGCCGCGCACGGCGACCACGGCCGGACCATTGACCTGCGGCAGCCAGACGCGGCCGACGAGCGTTCCCCGCGTGCCGTCCTCGGGCAGAAGGTCCTTTACAGTCAATGTCGTCATGGCCGGCGTCCTCGCTGTTTCTTCGGGATCGGCCGCTTTCGCGGCGTCCGATCCCATTGGCGAAGACCAATAAACGTCTGGCGGACGAAGTCCAGAGCAGCCGCGAGGGGCCGCTATGCCCCTGCCCGCGCCCTTATGCTCCTGCTCGCGCTTTGCGGGCCGCGATCTGCTGCAGCGCCCAGCGCGCGTTCTTCCGAACATCCGGATCGGCATCGTCGGCGATGACGGCCAAAAATGCCTCGCCGTCGGGATGGGCGATCTCGCCGAGCGCGGCGGCGGCTTCTTTCCGCAAATTCGCCTGGTCGTGATTGATGCACTGGCCGATCGGCCGCACCGCGCGCTCGATCTTCATCTTGCCGAGGCTGCGGATCGCCTTCAGCCGCACCTGCCAGAACTCGTCACCGAGCGCGCCGACGAGCTGGTCGGCGGCGAGCGAGCCATTGACGTTGAGGCCGAGAGTCTCCGCCGCCATCTCGCGCACCATCCAGTCGGAATCTTTCAGTGCGCGCGTGATCGTCTCCGCCGCCGGCTTCATCTGCGAGAACGCCAGCGCACTCACGGCGGCGCGGCGCACATGGGCATCGGGATCGTTGATCAGCGCGGTCAGTGCGGGAATCGATTCCTCCAGCTTCAGGAAGCCGATCACGCCGATCGCCTGCACGCGCACCGCGGCGTCAGTATCCTGCAGCGCTTCCAGTGCCGGTTTCAGCGTGTCCTTGCTGCGCAATTCCTTCAGCGCGCGCAGCGCCCCCATGCGGACGAAGGCGTGGGCATGCTTGACCAGCGGCAGGATGATCCCGGCGCAGGCGGGATCCTTGAACTCGGCCATGCTGTCGGCCGCCGCCGCCGCGACGATCCTCTCGGGATCGACCAGCAGCTTGACCAGCGCGCTCGCAGCTTCCGGCCCGTCGAACTCGCCGAGCGCCATCGCGACCTGCTGGCGCACGCCGGCATCGGGATCGGCGACCATGTTGGCGAGATGCGCGACCGCCGCAGGATCGCCGGAATGGCCGAGGGCGATGATGGCGACACGGCGCTCGGCGGGATCGGCGGCCTGCAACCGCTCGTCGGCGTCTTCGAGGTCGTCGTAGGATTCGAACGGGCTCGACATGATCACCTCAACAGATAGGGAATGTTGACGGTGACGGCGCCGGTCGGGCAATCGGCCTCGCAGGGCATGCAGTACCAGCACTCGTCATAGGCCATGTAGGCCTTGTTGGTCATGTCGCTGATGCGCAGCACGTCGAGCGGACAGACGTCGACGCAGACGGTACAGCCCTTGTCCGCGATGCATTTGGCGTCGTCGACGACCACCGGAACCGATGTCTGATAGGAAGCGAGAGGCATTTCATGTCTCCTGTTGCGCTGGTGCGGTGGATCAGGCGGAGGCGCGGATGCGCTGCTTGTCGTAGAGGTCCTTTTCGTCGTCGGCGATCGGCACGACGTAGGGCTCGACCGCCCGCTTCTCGCTTGTCATCCTGCCGTTCTGCTTGGACAGCAGCGTGTGGCAGAACCAGTTCTCGTTGTCCTTCTCCGGGAAATCCGTGCGCCAGTGATAGAGGCCCCAGCGGCTCTCCTCGCGATAGAGCGAGGCATGCACCGCCATGTCGGCGCAATCCATGATCGACTGCACTTCGAGCGCACGCAGCAGCTCGTGCGCATTGCGCGCGATCATGCGCTCCTGCATGTCCTCCCGCGCCTCGGCGAGGCGGCGCATGCCGAGCTCGTATTTGCGCGTGACCTTCGGCGGCTGGAGATAGTCGTTGACGAGACGGCGGGTCTTGTACTCGACCTGGTTGGGCGGAATGCCGTCCTCGCGCTTGGTCGGCGCCAGCACGCGATCGCGCTCCTTGGCGACATCGGCGGCGTCAAACTCCGCGAAGTCATGGCTGTCAGCGAACTCCATCGCGTCGATGCCGGCAACCGAGCCGTTGGTGAAGGCGCCGAGCATGTAATTGTGCGGCACGCTCGCCATGTCGCCGGCGGCATAGAGGCCGGGCACGGTGGTGCGGGCATTGTCGTCGACGAACACGCCGGAAGCGCTGTGGCCGGAGCAGAAGCCGATCTCGGAGATGTGCATCTCGATCGAGTCGTTGCGGTAGTCGACGCCACGCCCCTGCTGGAACAGGCCGCGCGTCGGACGCTCGACCTTGTGCAGCGTGGATTCGATCTCGGAGATGGTGTCGGGGTGGAGATGCTTGAGCTGGAGGAACACCGGGCCCTTGCCTGACAGCAGCTCGTTGTAGAACTCCAGCATCATCTGGCCGGACCAGTAGTCGCATTCGATGAAGCGCGAGCCTTCATTGTTGGCCGTAAAGGCGCCGAAGGGACCGGCGACATAGGCGCAGGCCGGGCCGTTATAGTCCTTGATCAGCGGATTGATCTGGTAGCATTCGAGGTTCGCGAGCGCCGCGCCGGCGTGATAGGCCATCGCATAGCCGTCGCCGGAATTGGCGGCGTTCTCGTAGGTGCCGAACATGTAGCCGGAGGTCGGCAGGCCCAGGCGGCCGGCGGCGCCCATGCAGAGGATCACGGCCTTGGCCTTGATCACCAGGATCTCGGCAGTGCGGGTGTTGACGCTGATCGCGCCGGCGATGCGGCCGTCGGACGATTTCAGCAGCCGCGTCGCCATGTAGCGGTTGGAGATCAGGATGCGGGCGCGGCGGAGCTGGCGATAAAGCGCCTTCTTCACGGTCTCGCCGTTCGGCATCGGCAGAACGTAGGTACCGATGTGGTGCACCTTCTTGACGGCATAATCGCCGTTCTCGTTCTTCAGGAAGCGGATCCCGAAACTGTCGAGCTCCTCGATGATCTCAAAGCAGTTCTGCGCGTATTTATAGACCGCCTTCTGGTCGACGATGCCGTCGTTGGCGATGGTGATTTCCTTGGTGTACTGCTCCGGCGTCGCATAGCCCGGGATGACGGCATTGTTCAGCCCGTCCATGCCCATCGAGATCGCGCCGGAGCGCTTGACGTTGGCCTTTTCGAGCAGGACGACGTTGGCCTTCGGGTTCTTCAGCTTCGCCTTCAGTGCCGCCATCGGGCCGGCCGTGCCGCCGCCGATCACCAGCACATCGCAGGAAACCTCCGAAAGTCCGTCGACGATCTGATCTAGTGCCATCGCTTGCTCCTGGTTCGCCGATCCCCGGCGCCTTTGCATCAGATTTGTTCAGGTGGCCTTCCGGCGATAGCAATTAGTTGTCGCCGGACCACGATTTGCGCCTCAGCGCTCGACGAAGGCCTTTTCGATGACGAAATGGCCGGGCTGGCTGTGGTTGCCCTCGACGAAGCCGCGCGCGGCGAACATCGCGTGCAGCTCCTCCAGCATCGCCGGGCTGCCGCACAGCATGATGCGGTCGGTCTCGATATCGAGTCCTGTCAACCCGATGTCGTCGAACAGCTGGTTCGAGGCGATCAGATCGGTGATGCGGCCGCGGTTCCGGAACGGCTCGCGGGTGACGGTCGGGTAATAGACCAGCTTGTCGCGGATCAGGGGTCCGAAGAACTCGTGATTGCGCAGGCCGTCGACGACGTGCTCGCCATAGGCCAGTTCCGAAACCTGCCGGCAGCCATGGGCGAGCACGATGGTCTCGTAATTCTCGTAGACGTCGGGGTCCTTGATCAGGCTCGCGAACGGCGCAAGCCCCGTGCCGGTCGAGAGCAGCAGCAGGCGTTTTCCCGGAATGAGGTTGCCGGTGATCAGCGTGCCCGTCGCCTTGCGGCCGACCAGGATGATGTCGCCTTCCCTGATCTTCTGCAGGCGCGAGGTCAGCGGGCCGTCCTGCACCTTGATCGAGAAGAATTCGAGCGCCTCCTCGTGATTGGCGCTCGCCATACTGTAGGCCCGCATCAACGGCTTGCCCTCGACCTCGAGGCCGATCATCGCGAACTGGCCGTTCTGGAAGCGGAAGCCGGGATCTCGCGTCGCGGTGAAGCTGAACAGGGATTCGGTCCAGTGACGAACCGACAAAACCGTTTCCTTCTGAAATGCGCTCATCCGACGTCTCTCCGTGCTTGCTGTCGGTTGCAAGGTTTTCGGAGAGACGGGATTCCGGCAACGCGGAACTGAAATTCCCGGTCGATTAGTTTCACATTTCGCGGGCGGTGACCGAAGATGAGGCAGCGCGAATGCGCCACGCCGGCAATTAGTTGCTATTCGCGCGCGCCCGCGCGAGCGTAGAAGGAAGTCGGAGGTTCGTCATGACCATGACCCTGGTGGCACCGACCGTGGCCGACTATGAGGCCAGCGCCGATCTCGCGACGCTCCTCGTCCGCACCACGGAGGACGACACGCTGAGCCTGCCTGCGGAGACACTCCGTCTCTCCTGCAAATGCGCCCACTGCACCCGCGCCCGCTTCGACGGGCGCTTCCCTCAAGCGTTTCCGGGCATTGCGATCACCGAGATCGGTGATCTCGGTTATGGGCTGAACATCTCGTTTTCGGATGGGCATAACAGGGGGATTTATCCCAAGCCGTATTTGCTGAGCCTGGCGGGGCGGTAGATCAACGCAGTCTCGCGGTTCGCACGACTGCGGCCCCAAACTCCGCCGTCATTCCCCGCGAAAGCGGGGAATCCAGTACGCCGCAGCCTCTCCTTATCCCACTGAAGTCTCTGGAATACTGGATCGCCCGCCTGCGCGGGCGATGACAGCTGAGTAAATGGCGGGGGCGTGCCACAAGCTAGCCGCGAGCAACCCCATCTGGCACGGACATTGCTCCTCTTTAGAACGATTTGAACGTTCCGGAGGCGGCTCATGTTGCAGGCGGCGAATGCGGGTCGCGGGGCTCCCCCGGCTGTCCGGCCTGCGGGCAGTTCCTCGCTGCTGCTCACCGAGAACCAGCAATGGATCGGCGGACCGCCGCCGCTGATGGACAAGCTCTCGCCGCGCGAGCGCGAGCTGGTGCTGAAGCAGGGCCGGCGCAAGGTGCTCAATCGCGGCCAGACACTGTTCAGCCAGGGCGGCAAGCATGACGGCATCTGGCTGATCGAGAGCGGCCGCATCCGGGTGTTCTACACCTCGCCGCTCGGCCGCGAGATCACGCTGGCCTATTGGCATGTCGGCAATTTCGTCGGCGGTCCCGAAGTGTTCGAAGGCACCGTGCATCAATGGTCCGGTGTCGCATCCAGCAATTGCAGCGTGGTGCACCTGCCCGGAAAGGAACTGCGGTCGCTTGCCGCAGAGATCCCGAACCTCGCGATCGGCCTCATTGAAGGCCTCACCTTCAAGGGCAAATGCTACTCGGCGCTGGCGCAGATGCTGGGGACGCGCTCGATCACCCAGCGCCTTGCGCATCTGCTGTTGCACCTCGTCGAGCTCTACGGCGTCGAGGACGCCGACGGCACCGTGATCGCAGCCGCCTTCACCCACGCCGACATCGCCCACATGGTCGGCGCGACCCGGCAATGGGTCACGATCAGCCTGAAGCGGATGCAGGAGAAGGGAATCGTCTTGACCAAGCGGTCGCAGATCGTGGTCTGCCGGACCGACGTGCTGGAGGAGATGCGCGGTCACGCCTCCGACTAACGAAAATTTGCGACCAGGGACGGTGCACAGGCAAGCGGCTTTATAGTGCAGGACTGCCCAAGGAGTATGCAATCAGCTTTTCCCGGCAACTAATCGACTGCGGTCATCATTCCGGATTTGCCCTGCCGGTGCCCTCACCCAATCATGGCAACCACAGCACATCCAACCGAATGAGGATGAGAATGGTCCGCCATCTTCCCACGCTCTCGATCGCGATGTCAGTGACGTCGCTGGCGCTTCTAACCGCGCAGCCGGCCTTGGCGGAAACCGTCACGCTTGGCATCGGCACGCAGGACACCACGACCAACACGGTGACCGCCGGCGTCGTCATCCGCCAGCTCCATCTCCTCGAAAAGTACCTGCCCAAGGACGGCAAATACGCCAACATCAAGTTCGAGCTGGAGTGGCAGAATTTTACGTCCGGGCCGCCCGTCACCAACGCGATGATGGCGAACAAGCTGCAGATCGGCATGATGGGCGACTATCCGCTGATCGTGAACGGCTTCACCTTCGAGAGCAATCCGGAGAGCAAGAGTCGGCTGATCGGCATCGCCGCCTACAGCCTGTCCGGCTCCGGCAACGGCCTCGTCGTCCACAAGGACTCACCCTATTACGATCTCGCCGATCTCAAGGGCAAGCTCGTCAGCGTGCCCTTCGGCTCGGCCGCGCACGGCATGGTGCTGAAGGCGATGCAGGATCGCGGCTATCCCGCGGACTTCTTCCAGCTCGTCAGCCAGAGCCCGGAGGTCGGCTCGACCAACCTCCAGGAGAAGAAGATCGACGCGCATGCGGACTTCGTGCCCTTCGCCGAGCTGCTGCCCTTCCGCGGCTTTGCGCGAAAAATCTTCGACGGCGTCGAGACCAACCTGCCGACCTTCCACGGCATCGTCGTCCGCACCGACTTCGCCGAGAAATATCCCGAGGTCGTCGTCGCCTACTTCAAGGCGCTGATCGCCGCCAACCAATGGCTGCGCGACGATCCCAAGCTTGCCGCCGAAAAGATCCAGGAATGGACCGGCATCAACAAGGAAGTCGTCTACATCTTCCTCGGTCCCAGCGGCAACATGACCACCGATCCCACCGTCAAGCCCGCGCTGATCGAAGCGGCAACGACCGACGTCAAGGTACTGCAGAACCTCGGCCGCATGAAGGAGTTCGATCCGAAGAAATGGGTCGACGACAGCTACATCCGCAAGGCCTATGCCGAGATGAAGCTAGACTACGACGCGCAGCTCGGTAGCACCAAGAATTACGAGATCTCCGGCGAAGACGCTTTCTGCAAGAAGCCGATCGCCGATCCGCGCAAGGCCGGCGAGGTCTGGGTCGACGAAACAGGCATCATGCCGTTCTCGTCCGCAAGCTGCACGCTCGGCGCCTACGCCGACTTCAAGGCCAAGGGCAAGAAGATCAACGTCGCCTATGTCTTCGACACCACGCGCGGCATCAAGCTGTTCGCCGACCAGGCCTTCTTCGCGGTCGGCAATGGCGAGGTCGCCCCGTTCCTGCTGAAGAAGGACGCGGAAGCCTATGCCGCCAAGATCAGCGGCAAGGTGCTCGGCTTCGACGACGCGGTGAAGGCGGCGGTCGGCGGAGGCAAGACGTGAGCAGTCCCGCCCTCGTCAGACATCCCGAGGACAGCATGCCGGCAATTGCAGAGGCGGGCCCGGTGCCCGCCGTCACCCCGCCCGCAACACCTCCCACTTTCGGCACGCTCGCGCTGCGCTGGTACCGGCTCAACCAGGGCCGGCTGCGCGCCACCGCGATCGGCATCATCTCACTGCTCGCCTTCCTGCTGGTCTGGCACCTGCTCACGACCTATCGCGTCGTGTTCTTCGTGCGCTTCACCAACGTGCCCTCGCCGCTCGCGGTCTATGCGAGCTTCACCAAGGCGATCCACGATCCCAAATTCCTGATGCACATCCTGCTGAGCTGCCGGCGCATCTTCTTCGGCTTCTCGCTGGCAGCCATCGTCGGCGTGCCGCTCGGCCTGATCATGGGCCGCTTCAAGCTGGTGCATGAGATCATCTTCCCGGTCGCGGAAGTGCTGCGGCCGATCCCGGCGATCGCCTGGGTACCGATGGCGATCATGCTGTGGCCGACCAACGAGCAGAGCATCGTCTTCATCACCTTCCTCGGCGCGTTCTTTCCGATCCTGGTCAATACGCTGCACGGCATGTCGCTGGTCGATCCCGTGCTGGTGCGCGCCGCGCAATGTCTCGGCGCCCGCGAGCGCTCGATCTTCCGCGAAGTGTATTTTCCGGCCTCGCTGCCGCACATCTTCACCGGCCTCACCGTCGGCATGGGTGTGGCCTGGGTGTCGCTGATCGCGGCCGAGATGATCTCCGGTCAGTACGGCATCGGCTATTTCACCTGGGAGGCCTATTCGCTGGTCCAGTATGCCGACATCGCGCTCGGCATGATCGCGATCGGCGTGCTCGGGCTCGGATCGAGCCTGCTGATCCGCGGCGCGGGACAATTGGTGATGCCGTGGAGGTCGACGAGATGAGCGAGATTCTGGCAAGCGAGCCGAAAGGCCATATCGAGGTCAGAAACTTCTCCCTCAGCTATGACAGCATCGAGGGGCCGGTTCAGGCCGTCACCGACACGCAGATCCACGTCAAGCCCGGCGAGTTCGTCTCGATCGTCGGCCCCTCCGGCTGCGGAAAATCGACGCTGCTCAATGCGGTCGCGGGCTTTCTCAAGCCGACCACCGGGATCGTCACCGTCGACGGCGAGCGCGTGAATGGCCCCAGCGCCGAGCGCGGCATGGTGTTCCAGCAATATTCGCTGTTTCCCTGGAAAACGGTGCGCGAGAATGTCGAGTTCGGCCTGAAGATGCGCGGCATGCCCCGCTCGCAGCGCGAGCGCGCCGCGCGCACGCTGCTCGGGCTTGCCGGTCTCGAGGCCTTCGAAAAGCACTATCCGGAAAAGCTCTCCGGCGGCATGAAGCAACGCGTCGGCATCGTCCGCGCGCTCGCGACGGGACCGAAGGTGCTGCTGCTGGACGAGCCGTTCGGCGCGCTCGACGCGCAGACGCGCGTCATCATGCAGCAGATCCTCACCAACATGTGGCAGCGGCTGAAGATCTCGGTGCTGTTCGTCACCCACGACATCGACGAGGCGATCTTCCTGTCCGACCGCGTCTATTGCATGACGGCGCGTCCGGGCTCGATCAAGGCGGAAATCCCTATCCCGCTGGAGCGGCCACGGCAGCAAGCGATGATGATGTCGTCGGAGTTTCTTGCGCTCCGCCGTGGGTTGATGTCGCTGATCCGCGAGGAAAGCCTGAAGGCGATGGGCGGCGAGATCAACGACATGGGCATGCAGGGGCTGAACATCGAGCTGCACGGCCATTCGCTGGCGGATGTAATCTAGTCGACGCTTGCGCTGCTAATTCCCTTCTCCCCTTGCGGGAGAAGGTGGCGCGCGTAGCGCGACGGATGAGGGGTATCCATCCGCGCGCACGTATTAAGAGGGTCACTCGCGGAGAGAACCCCTCATCCCCGGCGCCATAGCCGAAGCTTCGCTTCGGCGTTCTTGAGAACGGCGGCCAGAGGCCGCCTATGCCACCTTCTCCCACAAGGGGAGAAGGAAGAGGAGGCGATAGCGTCTCCTACGGGAGCTCGGCGTCCTTACTTGAACCAATGCACCAAGGCGATGCTGATCCCGAGCAGCAGCATCAGCGACAGCGTCACCGCTGCCGTCACCCGTCCCCCGACATTGGCGAGCACGCGGACGTCGACGCCGAGGCCGAGCGCGGCCATCGAGACCACCGTGAGGAAGCTGGTGATCTTCGTCACCGGCCCCACCACCGTGACAGGCACGATCTCCAGCGATCGCAGTGTCGCCAGCGCGAGGAAGCCGAGGATGAACCACGGGACCAGGCGGAAGAAGCCGACATTGGACTTCTTGGCGCCGGTCTGCCAGCGCGAGGCGACCAGCGACAGGCCGACGACGACCGGCCCGAGCATCAAGACGCGCATCAGTTTTACAAGCGTGCCGATCTGCGTCGAGATCAGGCCGGCCGGGACCGTGGCAGCAAGCACCTGCGGCACGGCGTAGACGGTCAGGCCGGCGAGGATGCCGTATTGCGTGGCGGACAGTTGCAGCAGCGGGATCAGCAGCGGCAGGCCCAGCACCATCATCACGCCCAGGATGGCGGTGAAAGAGATCGAGGACGCGATCTCGTCGCTGTTGGCGCCGATGATCGGCGCCACGGCTGCGATGGCCGAATTACCGCAGATGGAATTCCCGCAGGCGATCAGGATCGAGAGGCGTGTGGACAGGCCGAGCATCCGGCTGAGGCCGAAGGAGACGCAGAGCGCGATCACGACGACCGCGGCGATCGATGCCAGCAGCGCGATGCCCGAGGCGGCAATGGCGGCGAAGCTGATCGAGGCCCCCAGCAGCATGACCGCGACTTCGAGGAGCTGCTTGGCGCTGAAGGCGATGCCGGCCTGCCAGCGCGGCGCCGGTTTCCAGAAGCTGCGCAGCGCCATGCCGAGCAGGATCGCCATCACCAGCGCCTCGACATAGGGATGCTCGAAAACGCCGAGTTCCGCCCGCTCCAGCAGGGCCGAGACGCCGGCGACCAGGACGCAAAGGAGAATGCCGGGAATCAGCGCCACGACGCGGCTAATAGCAGTGGTCGGCTTGGCGTCGGCCGGGCTGGATGCTTGATTCTGCGACACAAATCTCTCCCAGAGGAGAAAGATTTATACGCACGACGATCCGATTGGGGAATAAGTTTTCGGCATATCAGGGCCGAGAGAAGTTCCGTCCTCGACCCGGAATAATCGCCCTCAGAAGATCAAGCTCTTGGCCAGCGAGGCGACGCGGCTGAAGCCGTCATAAACGCCGGGCTCAAAGAACGCCGCACGGGCGAGCACGATGCCCGCGACCAGCGACCAGAACACCGTGGTGCCGGCCCGCAGCAGCAGCTTTGAGGCGCGCGATTTCGGCTGGGTGTCCGTTGCGGACACCAGCTGCTCGCCGAAGGGCTCAAATCCAGTGCGTTCCATGGCCGTCAATCCATCAAATTGTGAATGGAATGTCGTCGTTTCGGGCCTAAACAGCAATGGAAGCGATTGGCGTTTTTGCCCCCTCGGAGGGAAACTCCTTCCGTAGGGCACCCCTCGGGCAATGGTTTTCTTCTTCCGACCTACTTGGACACCGGTACCCTGCCTAAAGGGCCAGATAACGCCGCCGAATCCCCTCATTGGCCTTCAGCTCGTCGATTCCGGCGGCATAGACGATCTGGCCCTTGTCGATGACCGTGGCGTGGCTCGCCAGCCCCAGGCAGAAATGCATGTTCTGCTCGGCGATCAACACGGTCGAGCCGAGCTGGCGGAGCTGGCGCAGCAGCTCGCCGATCCGCTGCACGATGATCGGCGCGAGCCCTTCGCTCGGCTCGTCCAGCAGCAGCAGCGCCGGATTGCCCATCAGCGTGCGCGCGATCGCCAGCATCTGCTGCTCGCCGCCCGACAGGCGCCCGGCGATGCGGTGGCGCAGCGGCTCCAGCAGCGGGAAGACCTCATAGATGCGCTTGATCGGCCATTCGTCCTGGCCCTCCGGCCCCTTCTTGCGCCCGATGACGAGGTTGTCCTCGACCGTGTGCTCCGGAAAGATCTGGCGATCCTCCGGCACGAAGCCGAGGCCGGCGCGCGCGATATGGTGCGGCTTTCGGCCAGAGATCACCGCGCCGCGCAGGCTGACCTTGCCGCGCCGCGGCGGCGCCAGCCCCATGATCGCTTTCATCGTCGTCGACTTGCCGGCACCGTTGCGCCCGAGCAGCGCCATGGTCTCGCCTTGCCGCACCGACAGGCCGACGCCGAACAGGATCTGGCTGGTGCCGTAATAGACGTCGAGATCGGCGACTTCGATGACGGCGGCGCTCATGCGGCAGCCCCCGCATGCTCGGTGCCGAGATAGGCGTCGATCACGGCGCTGTTGTTGCGGATCTCGTCGGGCGTGCCGGTCGCGAGGATGCGGCCATAGCAGAGCACGACGATCTTTGGCGCGATCTTGAACACGATGTCCATGTCGTGCTCGATGAAGACGACCGTGATCTTCTGGGTCTCCCAGAGCTCGCGCACCTTGTCGATCATGCGCCAGCGCTCTTCCGGGCCCATGCCGGCGGTGGGCTCGTCCAGCAGCAGCACCTTGGGTTCGAGCACCAGCGCAAGCGCGATATCGAGCAGCTTCTGGTCGCCATGCGAGAGTGTCGATGCTGTGCGGTTGCGCTTGCTCGCAAGGCCCAGCAGCTCCATCACATGCTCGGCGCGATCGCGTGTCTCCGGCAAGGGAAAGCGCTTGTGCAGCACCGCGGACGAGCGCTGGTCGGCGCTGACGGCGGCCAGCATGGTCTCCTGCACCGTTAGCGATTTGAAGATGCTGGCGACCTGGAAGGCCCGGCCGATGCCGTGGCGCACGATCTCCGGCGGCGAGCGACCGGCGAGATCGACGCTGTCGAGCAGGACCTGGCCGGAATCCGGCCTCAGGGCGCCGGTGATGAGGTTGAAGAAGGTGCTTTTTCCCGCGCCGTTCGGGCCGATCACGGCGGTGAGCGAGCCGTCGGGGAAATCGAGCGAGACGCCGTTGGTCGCTTTCACGCCGCCGAAGGATCTTGCAAGGTTGCGGATCTCAAGCATGGCTAGCGCCCCTCGCCTGCGTCGCGCCGGTGTGCGTACCATTCGGCGACGAAATCGAGCAGACCTTTGCGCAGGCCGAGCGCGAAGAACAGGATGACCACGCCGAGCACGATGCCGTGATATTCGGTGAAGCGCGTCACGGTGTCGTTGAGCAGCAGCAGCAGCACGGTGCCGACCATCGGACCCAAAAAGGTCGAGACGCCGCCGAGCATGTTGATGAAGATGCCCTCGCCCGAGATGGTCCAGTAGGCGAACTCCGGATACGCGCCGGAGACGAACAGCGCCATCACCATGCCGCCCATCGACGCGAACAGCGCCGCCAGCACGAACACGGTCAGCTTGGTGCGCCAGACGTCGATGCCGAGAAAGCTCGCGCGCGCGGCGTTATCGCGGATCATGCGCAGCGTGTAGCCGAACGGCGATTGCGCGATCTGGCGCATCGCCAGCAGGCCGAGGACCAGCAGCGCGCAGCTCGCGATGTAGAGATGGACATGATTGGCGAGATCGATGCCGAGGAACACCGGGCGCGGAATGCCGCCGCGCAGGCCCTGGTCGCCGCCGGTGAAGGATGCCCAGGACAGGATGGTCGAGTGGATCAGCATCTGGAAGGCCAGCGTGACGAAGGCGAAATAGATCTCCTTCAGCCGCACGCAGATCGCGCCGATGACGGCGGCGATCACCGCGGTGATCGCCAGCGTCGCGACGAAGGCGACCGGAATGGGCACGCCGAGCTTCTGCATGATCAGGCCGAAGCTGTAGGCGCCAAGGCCGAAGAACATGCCGTGGCCGAACGAGGTCAGGCCGGTGTAACCGACCAGCAGATTGAGCGAGGTCGCGAACAGGCCATAGGCCGAGCAGCGGATGACGAAATCGAGCAACGCCTTGCTGCCCGTGAACAGCGGCAGGCTCGCCAGCACGGCGAAGGCAATCAGCGCGATCAGCACGTCACGGTAACGGTGAAGCGCCGCGCCGCTTCGCACCGGCGCCAGCCTCTCGGCGCGTCCGGCCTCGAGCTCGGTCATGCCGCCTCCTTGCCGAACAGGCCGGTTGGCTTGGAGACCAGCACGATAACCATGAACAGGTACATCAGGCCTTCCGTGAACAGGGGAAAGCCGAGCGAGCCGAAGGACCTGATAAGGCCGAGCAGCAGCGCGCCGATCAGCGCGCCCAGGATCGAGCCCATGCCACCGATCACGGTGACGATGAAGGATTCGATCAGCACCGAGAATCCCATCCCCGGCGTCAGCGAGCGCACCGGCGCCGCCAGCGCACCGGCGAGGCCCGCCAGCATGCCGCCGAGCGCAAATACGCCGCCATAGATCAGGCCGGTGTTGATGCCGAGCGCGGAGACCATGCCGGGATTATGCGCGGCGGCGCGGATCACCTTGCCGATGCGGCTGCGGGAAAGCCCGATGCCGAGCACGACGGCTGCGACAAGTGCGACGCCGATCAGCAGCAGGTAATAAGGCGGCACCACGCCGCCCGCGATGAACAGCGGCATCACCTGGAACGCGGACGGCATGCCCATCGACTTGAATTCGGGTCCCCAGATCAAGCGCACGACATCGTCGAAGATCAGGACGAAGGCGTAGCAGACGAGAAGCTGCATCAGGACGTCGGCACCATAGACGCGGCTCATGAAGACGCGCTCGAAGATCAGGCCTAGAATGGCGGTGCCGGCCGCGCCCGCCAGCATCGCGAGCGCAAAGCTGCCGGTGAGCTGATAGGCCGTCATCGCGAAATAGGCGCCGAACATGTAGAAGGCGCCGTGGCTGAAATTGACGACCTTCAGCACGCCGAAGATCAGCGTGAGCCCCACAGCCACCAGGAACAGCAGCATGCCGATGATGAGGCCGCTGGTGGTTTGCGTCACCAGACAGGCGGAGCTAGTGAGGCAGCCGGCAAGCGCATCGAGATCCACGGAAGCACTTTCATTGTCGTGCGCCAGAAGCGGCGCGGAGAACGAAACGAAGATGGCGGAGACGGTCGCCCGTCCCCGCCCTGCGCGCGATCAGGTGTAACCCTTGCTCTTCTTCCACTCGGCCTCGAGCTCGAAGATGGTCTTCCAGTCGCCGGCCTTCACCTCGGGCACGTAAGGCTCCTGCGGGATCGTGGTGCCCCAGCCGATGGCGTAGCCGACCAGCGTGTGGTCATCGCCGCGCATCGTCACGGTGCCGTCGGCGCCGAACGGGCACTTGATAGTGAGGCCCTTCAGCACTTCCGCGATCTTCTTGCCGTCGGTCGAGTTCGCCTTCTTCGCGGCTTCGCTGAGGAACATCACCGCGGTCGCGTTCTGCCACGACCAGTTGGTCGGATACTCGTTGTACTTGGCCTTGTAGGCATCGCCCCAGGCGGCGTTCTCCGGGGTGGTCGGGAACGTCTTGATGTAGCGGTTGCCCGAGTGGATGCCCTTGGGCAGGTTCTTCACCACGGTGAGCGCGGTGTAGTCGGCCATGTTGACCGCGAACACCTCCATCTGGGTGAACATCGCGTAGATGTTGGCCTGGTCGATGTAGGAGGTGAGATCGCCGCCCCACAGGCACGAGTACAGCGCCTGCGGCTTGGCCTGCAGGATCTTCGTCACGACCTCGGTGTAGTCGGGCTGGAACAGCTTTGGCCAGGACTCGCTGATGATCTCGACGTCGGGCGCGAAACGCTTCAGGTACAGCGTGAACTCGCCGGTGGTGTCGCGGCCATAGGCGTAGTCGGGCGAACAGGTCGCCCACTTCTTCAGGCCCTTGGCCTTGGCGATCGAGGCGGCGTAGCTGCCGCCGACGATGGAATCGTGGATGCCTTGCCGGACGCAGCGGAATGCGTTCGGGATGTGCTGCTTGGGATCGGCGGTGAGCGAGGACGCCTCCGAGCAGGTGTGGACGCAGAGCACGCCGAGATCGCGCGCCACTTCATGCACCGCGAACGATCCGGACGAGGCCTCGCCGTCGATCAGCCATTCGCAGCCGTCGGTGTTGACGAGTTCGCGCGCGACGCGGGCAGCTTCCTGCGGCTGGCCCTTGGAGTCGCGGATCACCATCTCGATCTGCCGGCCGGCAAGACCGCCGGCGGCGTTGACCTTGTCGACCTCGAGCATCACCGCATTGCGCGAGGACGTACCGAGCTGCGCAACGCGGCCCGACAAAATCGTCGGCATGCCGATCTTGATGGTCTTGGCTTGGGCGCGCGCCACCCACGGCGCGGCAACACTCATCGCACCGGCGCCCATCAGCGCCAGCGTTGAACGGCGGCTGATGCCCGGCGTGCGGGTTCTCGTCATTTTCCCCTCCCTCTTTCGGGTCGGCGTTCCAGTCCCTTGTCGGAGATCGTCTCGTCTCCGTGTTCCCAACAATTTCAGAGGCAGGGGGTGACGTCAAGACAAACATGAATTATGAGTCATCATTCACAACGGGAGGAAACGAGGCCGCCAATCGGCCCGAAACCGCGGAATGATCAACCTTTCGAGCTTCATCGGCTTCCATGCCCGGCGAACGCCGGACCGGCCCGCGCTGAAATACCGCGGCGAGGAGATCTGCTACGCCGCGTTCGATGCGCGCATTCGCACCACCGCCGGCTGGCTCGCGTCGCAGGGCATCGGTGCCGGCGATGTCGTGGCGGTGCTGATGAAGAACAGCGCGGCGTTTCTGGAGCTGGTGTTTGCGACCAGCCATCTCGGCGCGGTGTTCCTGCCGATCAATTTTCGCCTCTCGCGCGACGAGGTCGGCTACATCGCCGGCAATGCCGGCGCGCGGCTGTTGATCGTCGATGAGGAATTGGCTGCGAACGCGGCCGGCGCGAAGATCGTCGTACTGAACGACGCTGCGCAGCTGAGCATCACGCAACTCGCGAGCGACGCCGAGCCCGTGCCGATGCATGCGCGCGCACCGTCCGACCTGATGCGGCTGATGTACACCTCGGGCACGACCGACCGGCCCAAGGGCGTGATGCTCTCTTACGATAATTTCTACTGGAAGTCGGCCGACCAGACGATCGCGCTCGGCCTCAGCGCCGACACGCGCCTCCTCGTCGTCGGCCCGCTCTATCATGTCGGCGCGCTCGACCTGCCGGGCATCGCCGTGCTCTGGCATGGCGGCTTCATCCGCATCGAGCGCAATTTCGAGCCGGAGACCGCGCTTGAGGCGATTGCGGAAGACAAGCTCAACGCCGCCTGGTTCGCGCCTGTCATGACCACCGCGATGCTCACCTGCCCCACGCGCGATCGCTACGACGTCTCCAGCCTGACATGGGCGATCGGCGGCGGCGAGAAGACGCCGGAAGTCCGCATCCGCGCCTTCGCCGACTACTTCCGCAATGCGCGCTATATCGACGCCTATGGCCTCACCGAGACCGTCGGCGGCGACACCTTTATGGAAGCCGGGCGCGAGATCGAGAAGATCGGCTCGACCGGGCGCGCCATCGTCCATGTCGAGATCGAGATCCGCGACGAGGACGGCAAGACGCTGCCGCCGAACGTCAATGGCGAGATCTGCCTGCGCGGACCGAAAATTACGCGCGGCTATTGGAAGGATCCGGAGAAGACGGCGTCGGCCTTCTTCGGCGACTGGTTCCGCAGCGGCGATGTCGGCTATCTCGACAACGAAGGCTTTCTGTACCTGACCGACCGCAAGAAGGACATGATCATCTCCGGCGGCGAGAACATCGCCTCCTCCGAGGTCGAGCGCGTCATCTACGATCTGCCTGAAGTGCGCGAGGTCGCGGTGATCGGCCTGCGCGATGCGCGCTGGGGCGAGCGTCCCGTCGCCATCGTCGTGCTGGCGGAAGGCGCGAGCCTCGCGCTCCCTGCCCTCACCGAACATTGCCGAGCCCGACTGGCGAGCTTCAAGGTGCCGAAAGAGCTGATCATCCGGGACAGCCTCCCCCGCAATCCCAGTGGCAAGATCCTCAAGCGCGTGCTGCGCGCCGAGCTGGAGACGTCTGAATGAATCAAGCGAGCGCCAAGGTGACCAAGCTGAACCGCGTCGAGCGCAATGCCTGGACCAAGCAAAAGATCTTCGACGCCGCGACGAAAGTCGTCGGCAAGCACGGCTATGCCGAAGCCTCCGTCGCCCGCATCACCGAGGAGGCCGGCGTCGCCCAGGGCACCTTCTACAATCATTTCGAGAACCGCCAGGAGCTGCTGGACCAGCTCCTGCCGAAGATCGGTCTCGACATGGTCGAGTTCATCCGCGCCCGCACCGGCACCGCGGATGCCGCGCGGCAGGAGATTTCGCGCTTCTCCGCCTTCTTTGACTTCATCCGCGAAGTCCCGGAGTTCCTGCGCATCCTCAACGAGGCCGAGTTCTTCGCACCCACCGGCTACCAGAAGCATCTCGACAACATCTCGGTCGCCTATGTCCGCATCTTGCGCCGTGCGCGCGCGGCGGGCGCGATTCACGATTACAGCGACGAGGAGTTCGAAGCCATCGTCCACATGCTGATGGGCTCGCGCGGCTATCTCAGCCGCCGCTACTCCTATTCGGAAGGCGGCGTCACCGCCGTGCCCGACCACGTCATCTCCGCCTACCGCAAGCTGATGACGCGCGGCCTCTTCAGTGCATCCGGGGACCAGTCATGAACATCGCACCTTCGCATAAGCCGCTCGACCTCGCATCGGCGATTGCCGAAGCCGACATCCGCTGCCTGCTGATGGTGCTGGTGCACATGACCGGTGACGAGAAATGGCTCGAACCGCCCTACCTGCCCAAGCGCGACATCCGCCTCATCCCCGACCCTGAAGCCGGCGTGCCCCGGGAGATCCAGGACGAGATCCGCGCCGCGGTGGTGAGGCTGTTTGCCGACGGCACACCCAAGCCCGTCATCACCGATCCCGGCGAGGAGCTGCTGCTCAGGATGATGCGCGCCTGCCTCGGTGAGAACGTCACGCCGGAATATGCGCCGCTGATGCGCGAGGAGATGGGTTTTGTGTCGCGCGAGGCGCGTTGGACCAAGCTGCCCTCGGATGAGAAGCTTGCCGCGCAGCATGTCCTGATCGTCGGCGCCGGTGTCTGCGCCATCGCGCTCGGCGTGGCGCTCGGCCATCTCGGCATCCCCTACACCATCGTCGAGAAGAATACCGAGCTCGGCGGCACCTGGTGGATCAACCGCTATCCCGGCTGCGGCGTCGACACCCCGAACCACTCCTATTCCTACTCGTTCGGCTCGGGCAATGCGTGGACCCGTTATTTCTGCCAGCGCGAGGAGCTGCTCGGCTATCTCCTGAAAGTTGCCGAGGAATACGGCATCCGCAAGCATTTGCGCGTCAACACCGAGCTGACCTCGTCGCGCTGGGACGAAGCCAAGCGGCGCTGGATCTCGACGCTGAAGACGAAGGATGGCGAAGAGACCTTCGAATCCACAGCGCTGGTCTCGGCCATTGGCCAGCTCAACGATCCCTCGCGCGCGCGCTTCAAGGGCGAGGAGAATTTCAAGGGAACGATCCTGCACTCGGCGCTGTGGTCCGGCGACATCAATGTCGACGGCAAGCATGTCGCCGTGATCGGCACCGGCGCGACCTCGATGCAGTTGGTGCCGACGATCGCCGGACGCGTTGCCTCCGTCACGGTGTATCAGCGCAGCGCGCAATGGGCGCGGCCGGTGAAGGGCTATTCCGATCCAATTACCGAGGGCGCGCGCTGGCTGCTCGCGCACCTGCCGTTCTATGTGCAGTGGTATCGCTTCAACATGTTCTGGCGCTACGGCGACGGCCTGCTGCCGTTCTTGCGCAAGGACCCAACCTGGCCGCACCCCGAGCGCGCCGTCAACAAGGGCAACGACCGGCATCGCCAGGAGCTGACTGATTTCATCCAGTCCGAATTGCAAGGCCGGCCGGACCTGATCGAGAAATGCGTGCCGACCTATCCGCCCTACGGCAAGCGCATCCTGCTCGACAACAACTGGTTCAAGACGCTGACGCGCGACAATGTCGAGCTCGTCACCGACACGATCGACCATTTCGACGCAGGCGGCATCGTCACCGCCGACGGCAAGCACCGTCCCGCCGACATCATCGTCGTCGCGACCGGCTTCAAGGTCACCGAGATGGCCGCACGCCTCAACATCAGAGGCCGCGACGGCAAGAATTTGCGCGAGGCCTGGGCCAACGACAATCCGACCGCGTTCCTCGGCCTCACCGTGCCCGACTTTCCCAACTTCTTCTGCATGCTCGGCCCCAACTCCGGTCCCGCCCATGGCGGCAGCGTCATCTTCCAGTCGGAATGCCAGAGCCGCTATATCTCCGCCTGCCTCGCCGGCATGATCGAGCACGACGTCGCCGCCATCGACGTCCGCCCGGACGTGCTCGACGACTACGTCCGCAAGGTCGACGCCGAGCACGAGGCCATGATCTGGACCCACCCGGGCATGAGCACCTACTACCGCAACGCCAGCGGCCGCGTGTTTTCGGCGATGCCCTGGCGCTTCGTGGACTATTGGCGCATGACCCATGACCCGGATTTGGGGCAGTACAGGCTGACGAAGGCTTAACTCCTTCGTCGACGAGGACTTGATGTCGATTTAGGCTACACTCTCACCACACCGTCATTGCGAGCGTAGCGAAGCAATCCAGAATCTTTCCTCGGAGACACCCTGGATTGCTTCGCTTCGCTCGCAATGACGGGACTTGCGGTAAGCAGCGCCGCACATCCGAAAGGACGCCTGCCATGCCCAAGCCGATCGTCCGCGTCTACACCGACTACAAAAGCCCCTACGCGTTCGTGGCCAACAAGCGCCTGTTCGAGCTCGAAGAGACCCACGGCGTCGCGCTGGAATGGCTCCCCTACACGCTGCGCATCGCCGAGTTCATGGGGAAGGTCGAGGAGCGCACGCCGCATTTCTGGCGCAAGGTGCGCTACCTCTATATGGACGCACGGCGTTACGCCAATGCGCAAGGGCTCGTCATGAAGGGACCGCGACGGATCTACGACGCCTTCTATTCCAGCGCCGGCATGCTGTTCGCACAGGCCAACGGGTTCTTCCGCCCCTACCACGACACGGTGTTCCGCAAATTCTGGAGCCATGAGCTGGAGATCGACGACCTCGCCGCCATCACGGAGGTCATCACCGCATGCGGCGGCTCGGCCAGCGCATTCGAAGCCTATGTCAACGGCCCTGCCCGTGCCGAGCATGACCGCATCATCGACGAGGCCGAGACGCTCGGCGTTTTCGGCGTTCCCACCATGGTCTTCAACGGCGAGCTGTTCTGGGGCGGCGACCGCATCGACATGCTGATCGAGCGCATCGAGAAGCCCGAGACAGTCGCGGCTGCGCTCGGCAGCCGCCATCGCAAGCCGGCATGAGAGTTACGCCGCCAGCCCACTATCGACCGGTGCAAACTCCAGCCCGAGGCTCTCCGCTACCGCCTTGTTGGTGATGCGGCCGCGATGCACGTTGAGGCCGTTGCGCAAATGCGGGTTCTCCAGCACCGCGGCAAAGCCCTTGTTGGCAAGCATCAGGCCGAACGGCAGCGTCGCGTTGTTCAGCGCCTGGCTCGACGTCACCGGTACCGCGCCCGGCATGTTGGCCACGCAATAATGCACGATGCCGTCGACCTCGTAGGTCGGGTCCGTGTGCGTGGTCGGGTGCGAGGTCTCGAAGCAGCCGCCCTGGTCGATGGCGACGTCGACCAGCACGGCGCCGGGCCGCATCGATGCGAGCATCGCGCGCGTGACGAGCTTTGGCGCGCTGGCGCCCGGCACCAGCACCGCGCCGATGACGACGTCGGCATTGAACACCTCGTCCTCGACGGACTCGATCGTGGAGAAGCGGGTGCGCACGCGTCCGACAAAGATATCATCGAGCTCGCGCAGCCTTGGGATGGAGCGATCAATCACGGTGACCTCGGCGCCAAGGCCGGCCGCCATGCGTGCCGCCTGCATTCCCACCACGCCGCCGCCGAGCACGACGAGCCGCGCCGGCTGCACGCCGGGCACGCCGCCGAGCAGCAGCCCGCGGCCGCCGGCCGATCGCCTGAGCGCGGCGCCGGCCGCCTCGATGGCGAGGCGGCCGGCGACTTCGCTCATCGGCGCGAGCAGGGGGAGGTGGCCAGCCGCGTCGGTGACGGTTTCATAGGCGATCGCCGTACAACCGGAAGCGAGCAGTCCCTTGGCTTGTTCGGGATCCGGCGCAAGATGCAGGTAAGTAAACAGGATCTGGCTGTCCCGGAGCTGGGCCCACTCGCCCTTCTGCGGCTCCTTCACCTTCACGATCATGTCGGACCTGTCAAAGATGTCGCGCGCAGTCGCAGCAATGGAGGCCCCTGCCCGCTGATACACCTCGTCGGACGCGCCGATGCCGCTGCCTGCGCCGGTCTCGACCGTCACCTCATGCCCGGCCGCGACATATTCGCGGACGGCGCCCGGGGTGAGCCCGACGCGATATTCCTGGACCTTGATCTCCTTGGGCACACCGACGCGCATCTCGAGCTCCTACCAACGGATTGATTCCGGTGTTGATGGTAGCGAGGGGGCTGGTTTGGTTTCGTGCAAATATCCGCTAGTTTCTGACTTGGCGCGCCGGTTTCCGGCGCGGAAATGATCTTTCACGCTGGAAACAAAACATTGGCCCTCGACCGGAAAGATCTCGCTATCCTCGCGGAACTCACCACCAATGCGCGGGCCAGCCACACCGAGCTCGCCAACAAGGTCGGACTGTCCAGCACCGCGCTGGCGCGGCGGCAGAAGGCGCTGGAGGACGACGGCTACATCCAGGCCTACCAGGCCGCGCTCGACCTGACGCAATTCGGCCTCACCACGACCGTGCTGGTGCGCATCGCGCTGGAAAGCCAGAGCGACGAAGCGCTGAAGGCGTTCGAGGCGGAGGTGGTGAAATGCCCCTCGGTGGTGCGCTGCTTCCTGATGTCGGGAACCGACGACTATATCCTGATCGTGCTCGCCCGCGACATCCAGGATTTCGAGCGCATCCACCGCACCGAGCTGTCGCGGCTACCCCGCGTCGCACGGGTGCAATCGAGCTTCGCGCTGCGCGAGATCGTCAACCGCGCGGTGCCGACGGTGGTGTTTGGCGAAGGCAAGCGGTAGCGCACCCTACTCTCTCCCCTTGTCTCTATCCCTACCGTCATAGAACTGTCATCAAATGTGCCGAGACGTGTCAGTCTCCGCATATTCGGGACAGCCAATGGATTATTTCAAGCGCTTCAACTTCCTGTTCGCCGCACCGGTGTTTGACGCCGATGATCTCGAGGGCATCCGCTTCAACCAGATCGTCGAGGAGATCCAGCGCTCCGGCTTCGAGGTGGTCCGGGCCCGCAAGCTGGAAGATGCCGAGATCGCAGTGCAGACCGATGCCGCGATCGGCTGCATGGTGGTGGACTGGGGCAAGAAGGGCCTCGAAGGCAAGACCTCCGCGCTGATCAATCTGATGCGGCGCCGGGGCCTCGACTTCCCGATCATCCTCTTGATCCGGCGCAAGCGCTTCGAGGATCTGCCGGTCGAGGTGCTCGACTTCATCGACGGCTATGTCTTCCTGTCGGAGGAGACGCCGACCTTCATCGCCAAGAATTTGATCAGCCGCCTCAAGCAATATGCCGAAACGCTGAAGACGCCGTTCTTCGGCGCGCTGGTCGATTATGCCGAGGAAGGCAACCAGCTCTGGACCTGCCCGGGTCACAATGGCGGCGTGTTCTACAACCGCAGCCCGATCGGCCGGGTCTTCGTCGAGCATCTCGGCGAATCCGTGTTCCGCGACGATCTCGACAATTCCGTGCTCGATCTCGGCGACCTCCTCACCCATGAGGGCCCGGCGCTGAAGGCGCAGAAGGAGGCCGCGCAGATCTTCGGCGCGGAAAAGACCTATTTCGTGCTCAACGGCACCTCGACCTCGAACAAGGTCGCGCTCGGCGCGCTCGTCACCGATGGCGACCTCGTGCTGTTCGACCGCAACAACCACAAGGCCGCTCACCATGGCGCGCTGATGATCAACGGCGGCATCCCGGTCTACGTGCCCACCATCCGCAACGCCTGGGGCCTGATCGGCCCGATGCGCTGGGACGTGCTCGACGAGAAGGCCCTGCGCGAGGCGATCCGCAACCATCCGCTGGTCACGGACAAGGAGGCCTGGCGCAAGGAGCGGCCGTTCCGCGTCGCCGTGGTCGAGCAGTGCACCTATGACGGCTCGATCCACAGCGCCGAAATGATCCTGAAGCGCATCGGCCATCTCTGCGAATACATCCTGTTCGACGAGGCCTGGGCGGGCTTCATGAAGTTCCATCCGCTTTATGCCGGCCGCTTCGCCATGGGCCTGACCAATCTTCCGCCGGAAGCGCCGGGCATCATCGCGACGCAATCGACCCACAAGCAGCTCGCGAGCTTCTCCCAGGCCTCCCAGATCCACATCAAGGACCGCCACATCCGCGGCCAGAAGCGCCGCGTCGAGCATCGCCGCTTCAACGAAAGCTTCATGCAGCACGCCTCGACGTCGCCGTTCTATCCGCTGTTCGCCTCGCTCGACGTCGGCGCGCAGATGATGAAGGGCCGCTCCGGTGAAGTGCTGTGGGACGATACGATCCGCCTCGGCATCGAGCTGCGCAAGAAGATCCGCGCCATGCGCCGGGAGTTCGAGGAGAAGGAGCAGAACCCGGACCGGCGCTGGTTCTTCGAGCCCTTCGTTCCGGATCGCGTCGCCATTCCCGATGTCAGCCGCCCGGGCGCCGCGCACAATGTCGCCTGGGAAACGCTCTCCACCGACGAGCTCGCGACCAATCCCGCACTGTGGCAGCTCTCGCCGGACACCAACTGGCACGGCTTCCCCGGTCTGGCGGAAGGTTTTGCCATGACGGATCCGAACAAGCTGACGCTGCTCACGCCCGGCTTCGACCGCGCCACCGGCGCCTATGCCGAGCACGGCATCCCCGCCCCCGTCGTCGCGCAGTACCTGCGCGAGAACCGCATTGTCCCCGAGAAGAACGACCTCAACTCCCTGCTCTTCCTGCTCACGCCCGGCGTCGAGGCGAGCAAGGCCGGCACGCTGATCTCCGGCCTCGTCGCGTTCAAGCGATTGCACGACGACAATGCGCTGCTGGCCGACGTGATCCCGGAGTTCTACCAGCGGCGACAGGCGCGCTATGCCGGCGTGCGGCTGCGCGACCTCTGCGGCGAGATGCACCGCTTCTTCCGCGCCGCCGATGTCAGTGGCCTCCAGGCCCGGCAGTTTATGCCCGAGCATATGCCCGAGATTGCGATGTCGCCGCGCGACGCGGCCCGCTTCCTCTTCAAGAACGACGTCGATTATCTGCCGATCGAGGCGATCGCCGGCCGCATCGCCACCACGCCCTTCGTGGTCTATCCGCCAGGGATCGCCACCATCGTGCCCGGCGAGCGGCTGACGGAACGGGCCAAGCCCATGGTGGATTACCTCAAGATGTTCGAGACCTGCTTCAACACGTTCCCGGGTTTCGATGTGGAAATCCAGGGCGTCTACAAGGAGATCGATGCACAGGGCCGCATCGGGCTCTATACTTACGTCGTTGCCGAGTAGGTGCCGATGAACGAAACAGCTGCGCGCACGAGTGACGAACCGGTCCTGGTCAGGCCGTCACGCGAGAGCGATGTCGAGGCGATGCTGGCGATCTACCGCCATCACGTCCGCAATGGCGTGCCGCGCGACGTCGAGGGAACCGGCGCACCCGAGCCGGACGACCTGCGCGACCGCCGCAAGAACCTGAAGCAGACGCGCCTGCCGCATCTGGTCGCGACCTGGCGCGGCGAGGTGGTCGGCTATTCCTATGCGGTGCTGTTCCGCAAGCGCCCGGCCTATCGCTACACGGCCAAGCACTCGATCTATGTGCACCACGAGCATCTCGGCCGCGGGGTCGGGCGGATCCTGCTCCAGGAGCTGATCGATGCGTGCGCGGCCGCCGGCTTTCGCCAGATGATCGGCTATATCGATGCCGACAACGCGCCCTCGCTGGCGCTGCACGAGAAGTTCGGCTTCGCGCGCGCCGGCCTGTTGTGCGGCGTCGCCTATCGCCACGGCCGCTGGTCAGACACCGTCATGGTGCAGCGTTCGCTCGGCGCCGGCGTCACCGCGCCGCCGCCTGTCACCGCACCAGGGCGATAAAACTCAAGATGGAAAGTCAGCCGGCCTGACGTGGATGCGATCGGCATGCAGCGACCAGTGACGCAACGCCTGGTCCTTGCAGAATTTCGCCTTCGCCCGCTCCGTGGCTTCGGTCTCGTCGGCCGCGTCGATCTCCAGCGTGCCCTGGCAGACCTCGCTCTGCCGGCCGTACTCGCCAAGCACGTCCTTCATGAACCTGACGACATAAGTAGACATAGGACCTCCTGCTGCCCCGGCGAAAGGCACTCTAATCTCATTTAGGCCGAACCGGGGAAGGAGATTTTGACGCGGATCAAGGCGGAGGGAGCGATGGGGACAATCCGTTGCGGAACCGGCCGCCCGGGGCTAAAGGCGGGTTGCCGGCCTTCGCTTTGAGGATTTCCCCTTGCACTTTGTCTCCGACACCGAAGTCACGAAAGTTCTGACCTTTCCGATTCTCATCGCGGCGCTGGAAGCGGCGCATCGCCGGCCGAAGATGGAGGTGCTGGACGCCTTCCTCGGCGACGAGAAAGGGCAATACGTCATCCGCAGCGCCGTCGATCCCGGCCGGTACATGGCAAGCAAGATGTTCACCAGCTTCCCCGCCAACCTCGCGGAAGGGAAGATGCCCGCGGTGCAGGCCGTGTGCGTGCTGTTCGACGGCACCAACGGAAAGCCGCTGGCGGCGATGGACGGGACCGAGATCACGCATTGGCGCACTGCCGCGGATTCCGCGCTCGGCACGAAGCTGCTCGCCCCGCCCCATCCCGAGACGCTGCTCTGCGTCGGTGCCGGCGAGATGTCCGAATGGCTGATCCGGGGACATCGCACCGCGCGACCCTCGCTCCAGCGCGTGCTGATCTGGAATCGCAGCCCGGATCGCGCCGCGGAGCTCGTCCAGCGCCTGGCGAAGGACGGCGTCAAGGCGGAGACGATCACGGATCTCGATGCGGCGACGCGCGAGGCTGATGTCATCACCACCTGCACCCGGGCGCATCAGCCGCTGATCAAGGGCCGCAATCTGCGGCCGGGCACGCATCTCGACCTCGTCGGCGGCTACACGCCGCAAACCCGCGAGGCTGATGATGACGCAGCAAGGATGTCGCGGGTGTTCGTCGACATGCGGGAATCCGCTTTCCACGGCGTCGGCGACATCCTGCAACCGATCGCGAGCGGTGCGATCAGCGAGACAGACGTCCTCGGCGATCACTACGATCTCGCCAGCGGTCGCGTGCAGGGGCGCACCTCACCGTCCGACATCACCTTCTTCAAGAACGCGGGCGGCGGCCATCTCGACCTCATGACGTGCGAGGCCGTGTTCCAGCAGCTCGGCGCGAAGCTGGGCTAGACGCGCTACCCGGCGTCAGCCGTCACGTCTTGATGTCGAGGAGCGTGTCCGTCGTTTCCGCGTAGGCCTTGATGACCTTCGCATCGGCGATGAAGCTGTACTTTGCAGTCTCCAGCTCAACGAATTCACCGACAATATCGACATTCGGCGCGGCGACCAGGCCATCCTGGTTTGCGTAGGGAGCGCTCGGATCGTATTGGGCGGTGAAGCTCGGGGACACCGTCGACACGGTCGCGGCCGTACCGCCCGGAATCGTGCCGCTCGATTGGGAGACCTGGTCGACCCGCAGCGGCACATAGGCCGCGGGAAAGGTCGGAGCAATGCCCGCACCGGCCGACGCGCCCGATCCGCCCGACGCGGGCAGCGGGCCGGTCGTGTTGGCATTGGCGATGTTGCTTGCGGCCACGCTGACGCGCAAGCTCGCTGCGGAAAGTCCTGAGGTCGCGATCGAAAGTATGCTCATGCCCCCTGATTTACAGGACAAGTCATACGTCTTCATTCACGCCATCAGTAAAATCCGCAGCTTTCTGTTTTGATCCTCGTAACCAGCGATCGGAGCGCGATCCGGCGTCGCGCGCCCTACCCCGGCATCACGCCAAAGGCCTGCTTGAAGCGCTCGGCATAGCGCGGCCAGACCTCGGGATTGATGATGCGCGGCGGACGCTTGCCGTCGAGCGTATCGAGCACCTGCTCGGCGGCGATGCGGCCCATGTTCTGGCGCGCCTCGATGGTGACGCCCGCGGTGTGGGGGCTCGCCAGCACGTTGTCGAACTGGAGCAGCGGGTGCTCCGGGGGCGGCGGCTCCTTCGACCAGACGTCGAGGCCGGCACCGGCAATGCGCTTGTCGCGCAAGGCCTGGAGCAGCGCATCCTCGTCGTGGATGAAGCCGCGCGCCGTGGTGATGAAATACGCATGCGGCTGCATCAGCGCGAACTCGCGCGTGCTGATCATGTTACGGCTGCGCTTGTCGAGCGGACAGGAGATCGAGACGAAATCGGCGCGGCGCAGCAGCTCGTCGAGCTCCACCTTCTCCCCGCCCCGCTCGGCCATGACCTCGGCCGTGAGGTAGGGATCGTAGGCCAGCACCTTCATGCCGAACAGGCCCTTGCACAGCGCGGCGATGCGGCGGCCGACATTGCCGAGGCCGATGATGCCGACGGTCTTGTGCTCGATCTCGTTGCCGACGAGGTCGTTGCGGTTGACGTTGGCCTCGCGGCGGAGCTTGCGGTCGGACTGGATGATGCGCTTGGACAGCGTCAGCATCATCGCCAGCGCGTGCTCGGCGACCGAATGGGCGTTGCCGCCGGACTGGTTGACGACCAGCACGCCCGCATCGGTGCAGGCCTCGACGTCGACGGGGTCGAAGCCCGCGCCGTTGCTGGAGACCAGCAGCAGGTTCGGCGTGCGCTTGAGGAGAGCGGCATCGACATGGAAATGCGGCGCCAGCTCGTCGCGGGCCGCGCCGATCTGGTAGACATGGGCCGCGCTCAGGATCGGTGCGTAGAAGTCCTCGGGGCTCTCGTTCTCGATGCGATCGAGCCGCACGTCGGGCCGCGCCTTCAGGATGTCGATATAGATCGGATTGGCCAGGTATTTGACGTAGAAGACGCGCTTGCTGTTGACGGACATCAGGACCCTTCCGGCTCTCTCGCGGAGACCCGCAAGGCCAGCGCAACCCGCGCCCCGTCCATGCGTCCCTCCCGTTTTCTCGTTGTCGCCGCTTATGACATGGCGGTGCCGGCCACGGCAGGCCGTCTGGCGCAGATCACGGTGCCGGCCCGGACATGTTGACAATCCCGCCCGCTCCGTCAAGTTCGGCAGATCGCCGCGACGGACCAAGAAGAAGCATGCGCGGCATGAGGGAGAACGCGATGGGGATTGCGGAACAGCAGGCCTCGGCGGGACAGGCGTCCAGCGACAAGAGCTGGCATGGCATCGTCCTGCAGACCCTGAAGCGGAACGAGATCAGCCTCATTCCTTACGTGCCCGACCGGGTGCTGACGCCGCTGATCAAGAACCTCCACGCCGATCCCTTCTTCACGACCTTTGCCACTGCCCGCGAGGAAGAAGCCGTCGGCATCGTCTCCGGCGCCTGGATGGGCGGACGGCGCGGCGCGGTGCTGATGCAGACCTCCGGCTTTGCCACGCTCGCCAATGTGCTGGCCTCGCTGGCGGTGCCCTACCAGATCCCGCTGATCATGTTCGTGTCCGAACGCGGCACGCTGGGCGAGTTCAATTACGGCCAGTCGCTGGTCTGCCGCACCATGCGCCCGGTGCTGGACTCGCTGGCGCTGGAGCACCACACCATCACCCGGCTCGACGAGCTCGAATTCATCGCCGACCGCTCGATCAAGCAGGCCGTCACCACGCAGGCGCCGGTGGCGCTGATCCTCAATCCGCTGCTCACCGGCGGCAAGACCTTCGACAAGTGAGCGCAGCCATGACCAATCGCAACACCAAGGTGATGAACCGGTTCGATCTGACCTCGCGCCTGATCGCAAAACTCAAGCACGAGGAAGCGGTGATCGGCGGCATCGGCAACACCAATTTCGATCTCTGGGCCGCGGGCCATCGTCCGCAGAATTTCTACATGCTCGGCAGCATGGGCCTCGCCTTCCCGATCGCGCTCGGCGTGGCGCTGGCGCAGCCCGATCGTCGCGTCTTCGCGCTCGAAGGCGACGGCTCGCTGCTCATGCAGCTCGGCGCGCTCTCGACGATTGCGACGCTGAAGCCGAAGAACCTGATCATGATCGTGATGGACAACGGCATCTACCAGATTACCGGAGCGCAGCCGACGCCGGCTGCGAGTGTGGCCGACATCGTCGGCATCGCCACCGCTTCGGGGCTTGCCAACAGTGCCTGGGCCGCGGACGAGGAGGATTTCGATCGCCTGGTGGACGAGGCCATGGCCGCCTCGGAGCCGAGCCTGATCGCCGTCCGTATCGACGACAAGCCGGGTGTTGGAACCACGCGGCGCGATCCGGTCCAGATCCGGGAACGCTTCATGCACGGCCTCGGCGTGCGTGAGCCGCTTTAACGTTTCGTCATTAACTACACGACGATCTGATCCCGCCTCCGCGACAGGCTGCTGCAAAATCCGTGCTATTGGCATCGGATGTCCATTTTCGTTCGGTCTTTTGCCTGGCTGCTCGCCGCCGCCGTGACCTTCGCAACCCTCGGGCCCCCGGGCCTGCGGCCCCATTCCGACCTCGGTCAGGACGGCGAGCACGCGCTTGCCTTCATTCTGGTGGGGCTGGCCTTTGGCCTCGCCTATCGCAACCGGCGCTGGACTGTTGCCGCCGTCGCGGTAGTCCTGATCGGCGTGCTCGAGCTGATGCAGTTCCTGGCGCCGGGCCGGCATGCGCGGCTGGAGGATTTTCTGGTCGATGCCGGCACGGCCTGCATCGGCTTTGCGCTCGCGGCGATCGCCGACTGGGTGATGACCCGCGTCCGCGCCAATTCCGCCCTCACAAGCTAAGGCCCCGCGGAGCGATGCTCCGCAGGGCCCAGCTGTTCAAAGCCTGCGCTCTGATCGATCAGTCGATGATCTTGACGACGCGGCGCGTGCGCGGTTCGACGATCACGCGACGATCGTTCACGACCGCATAGCGATACTCGGTGTAGTTCGGCACCGGGCGCAGCACCACGGTCGGAGGCAGCGGCTCGCCGACCACGACACGCTCGTGGATCACGACGGAATCATCGCGCGGGATTCCGCCCAGCACCGCATTCGGAATTTCCAATCCGGCGCCTACGGCCGCACCGACGGTGCCGCCGACCATTGCGCCGATGGGACCGCCGATGTCGCCGCCCGCACGCGCGCCATCCCTGGCGCCCTGTTCGGTCGTCGACTGGGCAAAGGCTGCGCTCGACGCCAGCAGCGACACAGCAGCCAACGAAATCGCAAGACGGGTTTTCATGTCCACACTCTCCAGTGTTTATTGCCAGTGTTTATTGATGCGCCTTCAACCGCGGGGCCGAACCAATGTTCCAGTTCCGCCGCGACGAAAATTGCATCACATCTGGAGAGTGTTACCGCGTAACAGTTCAGGCCGCGGCGATCTCGTGACCCGCCATCAGTTCCAGCGCCCGCACCATCGCCGAATGATCCCAGGCCTTGCCGCCATGCGCGGTGCAGGACGAGAACAATTGCTGCGCCACCGCCGTGCTCGGCAACGACAGGCCAAGCGCGCGCGCGCCTTCGAGCGCGAGGTTGAGATCCTTCTGATGCAGCTCGATGCGGAAGCCGGGATCGAAATTGCGCTTCACCATGCGTTCGCCATGCACTTCGAGAATGCGCGAGGAGGCGAAGCCGCCCATCAGCGCCTTGCGCACCAGCGCAGGGTCAGCCCCCGCCTTGGACGCGAACAGCAGCGCCTCGCTCACCGCTTCGATGGTCAGCGCGACGATGATCTGGTTGGCGACCTTGGTCGTCTGGCCGTCCCCATTGGCGCCGACATGGGTGACGTTCTTGCCCATCTTGTCGAAGACCGGCTTCATGGTGCCAAAGGCGCGCTCGGGCCCGCCGACCATGATGGTGAGGCTCGCAGCCTTCGCGCCGACCTCGCCACCCGACACCGGCGCGTCGAGATAATCCGCACCGAGCGCCTCGATCTTCTTCGCGAACTCCTTGGTCGCCAGCGGCGAGATCGAGCTCATGTCGACGACGATCTTGCCCTTGGAGATGCCGCTCGCAACGCCGTCCTTGCCGAACAGCACGGCCTCCACATGCGGCGTATCCGGCACCATGATGATGACGGCATCCGCCTCCTCCGCGACCTCCTTGGCCGACTTGCAGACAACGCCGCCCGCGGTGACCAGCTCCGGCGGGACCGGCGCGACGTCGTGCAGGAGAACGCGATGGCCCGCGGCCAGAAGATGGCCGGCCATCGGCCGTCCCATGGTGCCAAGTCCGATGAAGCCGATGTCGATCATGTCACTCGTTCCTCAGGTCTCGAAGGTTTGCGCGGCGTGCCAGGACAGGCCTTCCAGGGTCGTGGTGCGCGGCTTGTATTCGCAGCCGATCCAGCCGCGATAACCGATCGCGTCGAGATGGCGGAACAGGAAGGGATAGTTGATCTCGCCCGTGCCAGGCTCGTGACGGCCGGGATTGTCGGCGAGCTGGATATGCGCGATCTGCGACAGATATTCCTGCATGGTGCGGGCGAGATCGCCCTCCATGATCTGCATGTGATAGATGTCGTACTGGACGAACAGATTGTTCGACCGCACCTCGGAGATCAGCTGCACCGCCTGCTCGGTGCCGTTGAGGTAGAAGCCGGGAATGTCGAGTGTGTTGATCGGCTCGACCAGCAGCTTGATGTTCTCCCGTGCCAGCGTCGAGGCGGCGAAGCGCAGGTTTCCGACCAGCGTCTCCTGAAGCTCGCGTGGATCGGCATCGACAGGCGCGATACCGACGAGACAGTTGAGCTGGTCGCAATCGAGCGCCTTGGCATAGTCGATGGCGCGGAACACGCCGTCGCGGAATTCGGCGGTGCGATCGGGCATGATCGCGATGCCGCGCTCGCCGCCGGCCCAGTTGCCGGCGGGGAGATTGTGCAGCACCTGCGTCAGCCCGTGCGCTTCGAGCTGCTCGCGGAGCTGCGCCTTGTCGAAATCATAGGGGAAGAGATATTCGACTCCGGAGAAGCCGGCCGACTTCGCCGCAGCGAAGCGGTCGAGGAACGGCATCTCGTTGAAGAGCATGGTGAGATTGGCGGCGAATTTCGGCATGGTGCTCTCCCCTATTCCGCCGGCTGCAGCACGCCGGGCTGCCTGGTCCCGACCTCGTCGAGCGGCAGATCCAGCACCTCCTCGAACTCGACGATGTTGTCGATTTCGGTGCCCATCGCGATGTTGGTGACGCGTTCAAGGATGAACTCGACGACGACAGGCACGCGGTGCTTCTTCATCAATTCGCGCGCAGTGGCGAACGCCGCCTGGGTGTCCTTGGGATCGGTGACGCGGATCGCCTTGCAGCCGAGACCTTCGGCGACCGTGACATGATCGACGCCGTAGACGCCGATCTCCGGCGCGTTGATGTTCTCGAAGGAGAGCTGGACGTGATAGTCCATCTCGAAGCCGCGCTGGGCCTGGCGGATCAGGCCGAGATAGGAATTGTTCACGACGACGTGGATGTAGGGCAGATTGAACTGCGCCCCGACTGCAAGCTCCTCGATCAGGAACTGGAAGTCGTAGTCACCGGAGAGCGCGACGATCTCGCGATCCGGACACGCCGCGCGCACGCCGAGCGCGGCGGGCAGCGTCCAGCCGAGCGGACCCGCCTGCCCGGCATTGATCCAGTTGCGCGGCTTGTAGACGCCCAAGAACTGCGCGCCGGCAATCTGCGACAGGCCGATCACGGTGACATAGGTGGTGTCGCGGCCGAACGCCTTGTTCATCTCCTCATAGACGCGCTGCGGCTTGATCGGGACGTTGTCGAAATGGCTCTTGCGCAGCATCGTCTTCTTGCGATCGCGGCAGGCCGCGGGCCACGCCTGGCGCTCGCGAAGCCTGCCTGACCGGCGCCACTCCCTGGCGACGGCGACGAACAGCTCGAGGGCAGCCTTCGCGTCCGAGACGATGCCGAGATCGGGATTGAACACGCGGCCGATCTGGGTCGGCTCGATATCGACATGCACGAAGGTGCGGCCCTTGGTGTAGGTCTCGACCGAGCCGGTGTGCCGGTTGGCCCAGCGGTTGCCGATGCCGAGCACGAAATCGGACTCCAGCAGCGTGGCGTTGCCATAGCGGTGGCTGGTCTGAAGGCCGACCATGCCGGCCATCAGCACGTGGTCGTCGGGGATCGCCCCCCACCCCATCAGCGTCGGGACAACGGGGACGTTGGCGATCTCGGCGAACTCGACCAGCAGATCGGAGGCATCGGCGTTGATGATGCCGCCGCCCGCGACGATCAGCGGCCGCTCGGCGGCGTTGAGCATCTCGAGCGCCTTCTCGACCTGCTTGCGCGTGGCCGTCGGCTTGTAGACCGGCAGCGGCTCATAGGTCTCGTCGTCGAACTCGATCTCGGCGAGCTGCACGTCGAGCGGCATGTCGATCAGCACCGGCCCCGGCCGGCCCGAGCGCATCACGTGAAACGCCTGGCTGAACACGCGCGGCACCAGCGCCGGTTCGCGCACGGTCACCGCCCATTTGGTCACGGGCTTTGCGATCGACTCGATGTCGACCGCCTGGAAGTCCTCCTTGTAGAGCCGCGCCCGCGGCGCCTGCCCGGTGATGCAGAGGATCGGAATGGAATCGGCGATCGCCGAATAGAGCCCGGTGATCATGTCGGTGCCGGCCGGCCCCGAGGTGCCGATGCAGACGCCGATATTGCCGGCCTTGGCCCGCGTATAACCTTCCGCCATGTGCGAGGCACCCTCGACGTGGCGCGCGAGGATGTGGCGGATCGACCCGCGCTTCTTCAGCGCCGAGTAAAGCGGGTTGATCGCAGCCCCGGGAACGCCAAAGGCAGTGGAGATGCCTTCCTTCTCCAGAATTCGCACGGCAGCATCGATGGCACGCATCTTCGCCATATCGGATCTCCCTCGGTTACGTCAGCGAGCGAGATCATCGGGCGCGCAGAAACCGATCTCAACGAGATCGATTTTATTTTCCACGATGCGGCAGCCGTGGAAAAAGCAAGGCCCTCTCAATCGGTTAAGCCGCGATATCCGTGAAAGCACCTCACTCGAACAGCGGCGCCAGCTCCATCTGCGGGACAAGCACGAGGCCCTTGTCGGTGATGCGAATTTCCGGAATGACCGATAGCGGAATCAAATTGAAGCCCATGTAGGGGATGGTGCAGCCGGCCTCGGCCCATTCCTTCTTCAGCACCTTGACCTCTTCGGCCACCTCGGTGACGCGCTTGTCGGAGAGCAGGCCGGCGATCGGCAGCGGGACCAGCGCCCTCACCTTGCCGTCGGCGACGACGCAGACGCCGCCCTGCTTTTCCTTGATCGCCGAAATCGCGACCTGCATATCCGGCTCATTGGTTCCGGCAACGATGATGTTGTGGCTGTCATGCCCGACGCTGGAGGCGACCGCGCCGCGCTTCAGGCCAAAATCCTTGAGCAGGCCATGGGCGACGTTGCCGGCCGACTTGCCGTGACGCTCGACCACCGCGACGAAGCAGAGGCCGTAGCGCTCAAACAGCGACGGCCAGTCCTTGGCCGGCTCAATCCTGACCTTCTCATGGATCAGCGTGATGCCGGGCAGCGCGGTCTTGATCGCGTTGACGGTGCAGGCCTTCGCCGGAAGCTCCGGCGTCAGCTTCATCGTCTCCGGCAGTTTGACCGTCGCATAAGCCGCCTTCGGATACTGATAGCGCTGTGACAACGCCTGATCGAGAAGCGGCGTGATCTTGCTGTGCTCGACCACGAGCTCGCCGCCATACCAGGTGCATTGCGGCTTGAGCTGATCGTCCATCAGCACGAGATCGGCGCGGCGGCCGCCGCCGAGACCGCCGATATCGCCCTCCATGCCGAAGCGCGTGGCGCCATGCAGCGAGCCCATCGACCAGGCCTGTTCCGGCGACATTCCCGCCTTCACCGCTTCGCGCACCACCCAATCGAGGCCGAACAGCAGCAGATCGTCGGCATCGCGATCATCCGTGCACACGGCCGTGCGCTTGTGCGAGGCCCCGAGCTCGGTGATCGTCCGGATCGCCTGCGGCAGCGAATGCCAGGGCGTGGTCGGCGGGCCGCCGCGCAGGAAAATCCAGACGCCGGCGTCGAGCAGATCATCGGCGATGTCGCGGTCGATCGCCTCATGGGTGTCGGTGACGCCGGAGGCCGCATAGGCCGCGACGAATTCGCGGCCATAGATATGCCCGGACACCGGGCGCCCGCGCTTCAAGGCCGCGGCGAGGATCGCATGGCTGCGCTCGTCGCCCATCGTGACGGGGACAAAATCCATCTTCTCCCCGAGCGCGACGGCTTCAGGCCAGCGGTCGAACAGACCGGCGATCTTGTCGGGCGTGAGATCGCCGCCCGCCGTCTCCAGCGCGGCCGATGTCGCCGGTACCGTGCTCGGCACCGTCAGGAAGATCGACAGCGGCGCCTCGCGCGCGTCCTCCAGCATCGCCTCGACACCGGCAACGTCCATGACGTTGCCGATCTCATGGCTGTCGCAGAAGATCGTGGTGGTACCGTTGAGCAGCGCGGCCTCGGCATAGGCGCAGGCCGTCACCATCGAGGATTCGATGTGGATGTGCGGATCGACCAGCCCCGGCGCGACGATGCCGCCGGCTGCGTCATAGGATGGCACGCCACTCCAGATCTTCTTCGCCGCACCGGCCGGCTTCACTGCCGCAATGCGGCCGCCGGTGATCCAGACCTCGCGGTCCGCGTGGATGCGCTCCGAATAGGTCGAGAGCACCCGCGCGCCGGTGATGACGAGTTCCGGCGCGACGCGCGCCGAGGCGACATCGGCCAGGCGCCGCGTCATGCTATGCAGCGGCGCGACGGCAAAACGGGTGAGCTTGGTCATGGGAACCCTCGCTTGGCGTTACGGCCGAACGATAGTTACGCCCTGCGCCAGACCGGGCAAACTCAAATATAACGGCACGCCCTGCTTACGCCTTAGGCGCCGAACCGCCTGCCGCCCTCGACCTTGGACGTCTGCGCGACTTCTTTGCTGTCGGCGGTGGCGCGGCGGCGGCCTTGACCCGGATCCGCACCGACCGCCCGTTCGTCTCATCGATCTCGAACGAATTCGTCTTTCGGACGAGGTCGCTGAGCTTGCGGAAACCGAACGTTCTTGGATCGAAATCGGAAGCCAGGTTGGCGAGCCGCTGCCCGAGTTCACGGAGCGCGACCCAACCGTCCTCGCTTTCCATCTGGGTAATGACTTTCTTGATAATCGGCGTGGCCGCATCGGGCGGCTGCAGCGGCGCAGACTTCGAGCCGGCATCCTGGGTGGTCGCGGTGCCCGCGAGCAGGTTCTCGGTATAGACGAACCTTCGGCAAGCCTGCCTGAAGCTTTCCGGTGTCTTCTGCTCCCCGAACCCAAAGACATCGACGCCCTGCTCGCGGATACGGGCGGCGAGACGGGTAAAGTCGCTATCGGATGACACCAGGCAAAAGCCATCGAACCGGCCGCTGTGAAGCAGGTCCATTGCGTCGATGACCAGAGTTATGTCCGAGGCATTCTTTCCCGTCGTGTAGGCGAACTGCTGTTGCGGGATGATCGCATGCTTCGACAGGATATCGGCCCACCCCCTGGACCTCGCGTTGGAGAAGTCGCCGTAGATGCGACGCACGCTCGCCTCGCCGATCTTGGCAATCTCCTCGAACAGTCCATCCGCGATTTTTGCGGAGGCATTATCCGCGTCGATCAGGACGGCGAGACGAGGCGAGCGAAGTTCCGACGGCATGGCGTTTCCCCACAAGATGAACGCAGCATCGGAAGATGCGTGCGGCGGGACGGCTAATCCTCGTTCGCCTTGAACCGCCCCAGCCCCTTTAGCACGAACGGCGCCAGCAGCGCGATCAGCGCGATTCCGAGCAGCGTCGCCGAGATCGGGCTCTGCAGCAGCGTCATGGGATCGCCGAGGCTGATCGCGAGCGCTCTTCGCAACTGGCTTTCGGCAATCGGCCCGAGGATCAGGCCGACGACGACAGGCGCGATCGGAAAATCGAACCGGCGCATCAGGAAACCGAGCACGCCGAAACCGGCCAGCATCGACAATTCCACCACCGACGGCTTTGCCGCGATGGTGCCCATGGTCGCGAACACGAGGATGCCGGAATAGAGCCAGGGCTGCGGGATCGCGAGCAGCCGCACCCACAGGCCGACCAGCGGCAGGTTGAGCACGAGCAGCATGCAGTTGGCGATGAACAGGCTGGCGATCAGGCCCCAGACCAGATCAGGCCGCTCGGCAAACAGCAGCGGCCCCGGGTTGAGACCGTATTGCTGGAAACCCGCCAGCATCATCGCGGCGGTTGCCGAGGTCGGCAGTCCCAGCGTCAGCAGCGGCACCAGCGTGCCGGCAGCGGAAGCATTGTTGGCAGCCTCAGGCCCGGCGACGCCTTCGATCGCCCCCTTGCCGAATTCCTCGGGATGCTTTGTCAGACGCTTCTCGGTCGAATAGGACAGGAAGGTCGGGATCTCCGCGCCGCCCGCCGGCAGCGCGCCGATCGGGAAGCCGAACATCGTGCCGCGCAGCCACGGTTTCCACGACCGCTTCCAGTCTTCCTTGGTCATCCATAGCGAGCCGCGCACCGGCTCGAGCTTCTCCTCGGTGTGGTGGCGACGCGAAGCGACGTAGAGCGCCTCGCCCACCGCGAACAGGCCGACCGCCAGCGTCGTCACCTCGACGCCGTCGAGCAGCTCGGGCACGCCGAATGCAAGCCGCGCCTGTCCGGTCAGCTTGTCGATGCCGACGAGGCCGAGCGTCAGCCCGATGAACAGGCTGGTCAGACCGCGGACCGGGGAATCGCCGAAGGTTGCGGACACCGTGACGAAGGCGACGCACATCAGGGCAAAATAATCCTCGGGGCCGAAGCGCACGGCGAAATCCACCAGCCATGGCGCGAGGAAGGCGAGCCCGATGGTGGCGATGGTGCCGGCGACGAAGGAGCCGATCGCGGAGGTCGCCAGCGCCGGCCCACCGCGGCCGGCCTTGGCCATCTTGTTGCCTTCGAGGGCGGTCGCCATCGAGGCGCTCTCGCCGGGCGTGTTGATCAGGATCGCGGTGGTCGAGCCGCCATACATGCCGCCATAATAGATGCCGGCGAACATGATCAGCGAGCCGCCGGGGTCGAGCTTGTAGGTGACGGGCAGCAGCAGCGCGACGGTCAGCGCCGGGCCGATGCCAGGCAGCACGCCGACGGCCGTGCCAAGGAACACGCCGATCAGCGCATAAAGCAGGTTCATCGGCTGGATGGCGACCGCCATGCCGTGGGCCAGCGCCGCAAAAGTGTCCATCACAGCAGTCGCTCCAGCGGGCCGGTCGGAAGGCTGAGCGTGAGCAGCCGGTCAAACGCGAGATAGATGAGGGTCGACATCACGAGCGCGATGACGCTGTCGACGAGGATGGCACGGCGCCCGAAGGCCGCCGAGGTCGTCACGAACAGCGCCGACGTCGCCAGGATGAAGCCGCCGCCGAAGCCGATGATGGCGATCAGCAGTGCGAGGCCAATGAGGATCAGAAACACCGGCACCGGATCGGCACTCTCGCGCGCCGGCAGATTGCCGCGCAGCGCGTCGACAAAGTTGCCGATCGCCAGCAGCGCAAGGCCGGTGGCAATCACCACCGGCATCGCTTCCGGCCCCATGCCGTACATCGCGGTCGATTGCAGGCCGCGTGCGTCCCAGACCAGCACCGCGGCAAGAGCCGCAAGCAATGCAGCGATGACGATGCCGGCGCGGTCGACGCGCCGCGGCGGCTGGGCGGGATCGCCTGAGCTCATGACTTGACGAGGCCGACCGATTTCAGCACGTCGGTGACGCGCACGGTTTCCTTCTTCAGGAAGTCGGCGAAGGCGTCGCCGCCGAGATAGGCATCCTCCCACCCCTTCTGCTTGAGGATCTCCTTCCAGGCGTCCGACTTCACCATCTTCTCGACCGCATCGCTCAGCGTCTTCTTCTGCTCAGGCGTGATGCCGGGAGGCGCGACCACCGAACGCCAGTTGGCGATCACGAGGTCGATGCCCTGTTCCTTGAAAGTCGGGATGTCGCTGCCGGCGATGCGCTTCTCCGAGGTCACGCCGATCGCGCGCAGCTTGCCGGACTTGATCTGGCCTTCATATTCGCTCAAGCCCGAAATGCCCGCGGTGACCTTGCCGCCGAGGATCGCGGCGAGCGACTCGCCGCCGCCGGAGAACGGGATGTAGTTGATCTTCTTCGCGTCGGCGCCGACCGCGCCTGCAAACAGCGCCGCCATCACATGGTCGACGCCGCCGGCCGAGCCGCCGGCGAAGGTGACCTTGGCGATATCGGCCTTCACCGCCGCGGCGAGATCCTGCGCTGTCTTGATCGGCGAGTTCGCGGGCACCACGATCACCTGGATTTCCTCGGTGAGGCGCGCGATCGGGGTCACCTGCTCGAGGGTGACAGGCGACTTGTTCATGGCGAGCGCGCCCACCATGACGAAGCCGTTGACCATCAGCTGGTTGCCGTCGCCCTTGGCACCGTTGACGAACTGGGCGATGCCGACGCTGCCGCCGGCGCCGGGAACGTTGATGACCTGCACGCTGCGCGCCACGCCGGAAGCCACCAGCGCCTGCTGCATCGAGCGCGCGGTCTGGTCCCAGCCACCGCCCGGAGCCGCCGGCGCCATCAGCTTGAGCTCGAGCTGCTGGGCAAAGGCAGGCGTCGCCGCCGCAAGGGTCAGCGCGACGGCTGCGCCGACAAGGCGCGCGGGAAATTGAAACATCGGGGCATTCTCCAGGCTCTTGCGGACGTGTTGATCGTTTGCCGCATTGTGTCGTTTGGTCGCATATCAGCCAAAACGACCTATGCTGTCCAGCGACAGCGCCTGTTCTCCGTCAGCCTGATTTAGGCATCACCCCGCCGAGTGCGAGCGTCAACTCGCCCGCGACTTCGCGCACGATCTGGCCGATTTCAGGCAGTCTATCGTCGGTCAGGCGGCTGGTCATGCCCGAGACCGAAATCGCCGCGAGCGGCTCGGCGCAGTCGTTGTAGACCACTGCGGCAATACAGCGCAGGCCCATACAGGCCTCTTCATCGTCGAGCGCAAAACCCTGCTTGCGGATCTTTTCGAGCTCCTTGAACAGGTCGCTCGGCCGTACGATCGATTTCTCGGTCAGGCGCGGCATGCCGTGATGGCGGATGACCGCGCCGACCTCCTCGTCGGAATAGGTCGCGAGCACCGCCTTGCCGACCCCCGACGTCACCATGGCGACGCGCCCGCCGACCTGGGTCAGCGAGCGCATGATCTCGCGGCTCTCCATGCGGGTCAGCACGATGATGAATTCATCGTCGACGACAGCGAGATTCGCGGTCTCGCGGGTGAGGTCGCGCAGCTTGCGCAGATATGGAATCGCCTGGGTGGAGAAATTGCGCCGCCGCGCAAAGCTCGCACCCACGGTAAAACTGCGCACGCCGACATGCCATTTGGATTCGGCGCGGTCGAACTGCACGAAGCGGCGGCTTTCCAGCGTCGCCAGCAGGCGATGTACGGTGGAGGCCGATAGCCCTGTGCGGACGGCGAGATCGCTGAGGCGATAGCCTTCGTCGTCCTCGGCCAGTGTTTCGAGGATCGACAGCGCGCGGTCGACCGACTGCACGCCGCCATCGCGGGTCTCAGGCTCATGGTCGGCCTCGGTTTTCGGCTCGACGGTCCTGCGGCGGATCACGTTTTTCCTCATCGCGACCTGCATTCGTTCTTCTTCCCCTCTCCCCGCTTGCGGGGCCGCGACGAGCCTCGCTCGCGCTAGGAGGGTCAGGGTGAGGGGGAGTCTCTGCGGCGACAGTAGCAGTTAGACTCGCGGAGAGTCCCCCTCACCCGGAATTTGCGGCGCAAATTCCGGCCTCTCCCCGCAAGCGGGGAGAGGCGAACACAGTCTCAGAGCAGCCCTGCCCCGCGCGCCCACTTGTACTTGGCGCCGAGCACCTCGACCGGCAGCTCGGTCGAGTAGGCGTAGGCCGGGATGCCGTTCTGGTAGAGATATTCGGCGGCTTCCTCGACCTCGACGTCGCCGGCGAGCGAGGCGACGATCGGCTTCACGAAGCCCTTGGCCTCCATCTCCTTCTTCACCTCGACCATGTTGCGGGCGAACACCATCGGCGGCGTGACGATGGTGTGCCAGTAGCCGAGGATCAGCGAGTGGATGCGCTCGTCCGACAGGCCGAGCTTCACCGTGTTGACGTAGGTGATCGGGGGCTCGCCGCCGGTGATATCCACAGGATTTCCGGCCGCGCCGAACGGCGGGATGAACTTGCGGAAGGCCGCATCGAGATCCGGCGGCATCGACATCAGCGACAGTCCGTTATCGACGCAGGAGTCCGACAGCAGCACGCCCGAACCGCCGGCGCCGGTGATGATCAGCACGTTCTCGCCCTTCGGCGTCGGCAGCACCGGCACGCCGCGGGCGAATTCGAGCAACTGACGAAGCGAGCGGGCACGGATCACGCCCGACTGCGCCAGCACGTCCTCGTAGATCTTGTCGTTACCGGCGAGCGCGCCGGTGTGCGACGAGGCCGCCTTCGCGCCGGCTGAGGTGCGGCCGGCCTTGAGCACGACGACCGGCTTCTTCTTGGAGACGCGCTTGGCGGCTTCCGCGAAGGCGCGGCCGTCCTTGAGGTCTTCGCAGTGCTGCGCGATCAGGTTGGTGTTCGGATCCTGCTCGAAGAAGGCGAGCAGATCGTCCTCGTCGATGTCGGACTTGTTGCCGAGGCCGACGATCGCGGAGACGCCCATCTTGGCAGAGCGCGAGAAGCCGATGATGGCCATGCCGATGCCGCCCGACTGCGACGACAGCGCCGCGTGGCCCTTCACGTCGTAGGCCGTGCAGAAGGTCGCGCAGAGATTCGCTGGCGTATAGTAGAAGCCGTAGATGTTCGGCCCCATCAGGCGGATGTCGTACTTCTTGCCGACCTCGACGATCTCGGCCTGCAGCTCCGGCGCGCCGGCTTCAGCAAAGCCCGAGGGAATCAGCACCGCACCGGGGATTTTCTTCTCGCCGCATTCGGTCAGCGCTGCAGCGACGAATTTTGCGGGGATCGCAAACACCGCGGTGTCGATCACACCCGGCACGTCCTTGACGCTCTTGTAGGCCTTGTAGCCGAGGATCTCCGCGGCCTTGGGATGGATCGGATAGATGTCGCCCTTGTAGCCGCCGTTGATGAGGTTCTTCATCACGGAGTTGCCGATCTTGCCGTCCTCGGCGGAGGCGCCGACCACGGCGACCGCCTTCGGCTGCATGATGCGGCTCATCGCGGCGACGATCTCTTCGGTCGGGCGCGGCTTGGGCTTCGGCTTGTAGGCGAAGTCGACGACGATGCGGACGTCGGCGGCGATCGCGCTCTTTGCCGTCGCGAACACCGGGTTGAGGTCGAGCTCGACGATTTCAGGGAAATCGGTGACGAGCTGCGAGACCTTGACGATGACGTCGGCGAGCGCCGTGCGGTTCACCGGCTCGCCGCCGCGGACGCCCTTCAGGATCTCGTGGGCCTGGATGCCGTCGAGCATCGAGAGCGCGTCTTCCTTGGTCGCGGGCGCGAGGCGGAAGGTGATGTCCTTCAGCACCTCGACCAGCACGCCGCCGAGGCCGAAGGCGACCAGCTTGCCGAACGAGCCGTCGGTGATCGAGCCGACGATGACCTCGGTGCCGCCGGCCAGCATCTGCTGCACCTGGACGCCTTCGATCTTGGCATCGGACTTATATTTCTTGGCGTTGGAGAGGATGGTCTCGTAGGCCTTCTCGGCATCCTCGGCCGTCTTGAGGCCGACGATGACGCCGCCGGCTTCGGTCTTGTGGAGAATGTCCGGCGAGACGATCTTCATCACCACCGGGAAGCCCATCGAGGAGGCCATCTTGCCGGCCTCGCCCGCCGACCTGGCCACGCCCTCCTTCGGCACCGGAATGCCGTAGGCGTCGCAGACCAGCTTGCCTTCCGGCGCCGTCAGGCTGGTGCGGTTGTCCGCCTTGACCTGGTCAAGCACTTTGCGGACGGCATCTTTGGAATTGGACATGTGGCTTCTCCCTTGACCTCAGTTCGTTCTTTTCAAAGCGCGCGCATGTTGCGGCTGCCCGTGAATGCTTGCCATTCGCCGCGCTCTGTTCCATGTCGCGGAACGGAGTGGCATAAAGCCGAGATTACTCCGCCGCCTTGGATCAAAAATGGCTGGCGATGGCATTTGGTATGCCAGAAGCCAACTTGTCAAGCTACTGCATGCTTTAGAACGCCGCAAAAAATAGGCAGCTTGACATTCTGGCATGTGGTATGCCAAAAACTTTCCCGTTAATAATCGGGTAAAAGACGACTCCCACTGGAGGAGATTCGTCGTGTCACTGCGGAAACCAACCAAGGCGTTGCCGAACATGGCCGAGGCAGATATCGCAATCGTTCGTATTGCCCCGGAGAGCAGCTTCAAGAACAAGGCGTATGACGCCTTGAAGGAAGCCATCCTCAAGATGGACATCTATTCGACGCCCGAGCCGGTGATGCTCGACGAGCGCGCGTTGTCCGAACGTCTGGGTGTCAGCCGCACGCCGATCCGCGAAGCCATCGCGATGCTCGAGCAGGACGGTTTCGTGAAGACGGTTCCGCGCCGCGGCATCATGGTGGTGCGCAGGACCAAGAGCGAGATCGTCGACATGATCCGCGCCTGGGCGGCGCTGGAAAGCATGGCTGCGCGCCTCATCACCACCACCGCGCGCAAGAAGGACATCACCGCGCTGCGCGATTACTTCAAGGACTTCGGCAAGGACCGCCTGCCCGAGGATCACGTCGAGGAATATTCGCGCGCCAATATCGCCTTCCATCAGGCGCTGATCTCGCTGTCGGAATCGCCGGTGCTGGTCGACCTCACCAACGACCTGCTGCTGCACGTGCGCGGCTACCGCCAGCTCACCATCGGACGCAAGGACCGCACCGCGACCTCCCTGCCCGAGCATCTCGCCATGATCGAGGCGCTGGAAGCGCGCGACACCGAGCTCGCCGAGAAGCGCGCCCGCGACCACACCCTTGGCCTTGCCGCTTACGTCGAAGCGCACGGCCAGGAACTCTTCACCTAGCAACCTTCACCAGAAGGGCGAAAAACTCGCCCCAGTATTGAGACCAGGGAGACAAGGCCCATGCTGAACACCGCGACCAAGTCCGAAGCACCGGGCACCGAGCAGGAACTGACGGATGGCTTCCATCTCGTCATCGACGCGCTCAAGCTGAACGGCATCAACACCATCTATAATGTGCCGGGCATCCCGATCACGGATTTGGGCCGCATGGCGCAGGCCGCCGGCATTCGCGTGATCTCCTTCCGCCACGAGCAGAACGCCGGCTACGCCGCAGGCATCGCCGGCTATCTCACCAAGAAGCCCGGCGTCTGCCTCACGGTGTCCGCGCCCGGCTTCCTCAACGGTCTCACCGCGCTCGCGCACGCGACCACCAATTGCTACCCGATGATCCTGATCTCCGGCTCCTCCGAGCGCGAGATCGTCGACCTCCAGCAGGGCGACTACGAGGAGATGGACCAGCTCGCGATCGCCAAGCCGCTGTGCAAGGCGGCCTATCGCGTGCTGCATGCCCAGGACATCGGCATCGGTTTCGCCCGCGCCATCCGCGCCGCGGTCTCGGGCCGTCCCGGCGGCGTCTATCTCGACCTGCCGGCAAAACTGTTCGGCCAGGTGATGAACGCCGATGCCGGCCAGAAGTCGCTGGTCAAGGTGATCGACGCAGCTCCCGCGCAGATCCCCTCGCCCGCTTCGGTCAAGCGCGCGCTCGACGTGCTCAAGGGCGCAAAGCGCCCGCTCATCATCCTCGGCAAGGGCGCGGCCTACGCGCAGGCCGATGAGGAGATCAAGAACTTCGTCGAGAAGAGCGGTGTGCCGTTCCTGCCGATGAGCATGGCCAAGGGCCTGCTGCCCGACTCGCATCCGCAATGCGCCGGTGCGGCGCGTTCGACGGTGCTGAAGGACTCCGACGTCGTCATGCTGATCGGCGCGCGGCTGAACTGGCTGCTCTCGCACGGCAAGGGCAAGAGCTGGGGCGAATCGCCGAAGAAGTTCATCCAGGTCGACATCGAGCCGCGTGAGATGGACTCCAACGTCGAGATCGTCGCGCCCGTCGTCGGCGACATCGGCTCGGTCGTCTCCGCCTTCAACCAGGCGATGGGAACGGGCTGGACTGCCCCGCCCGCCGAATGGACCAAGGCCATCGTGACCAAGCGCGACGAGAACGTCGCCAAGATGGCGCCGAAGCTGATGAACAACAAGTCGCCGATGGACTATCACGGCGCGCTCGGTGTGCTGAAGAACGTCATCAAGGATCACCCCGAGGCGATCCTCGTCAACGAAGGCGCCAACACGCTCGACCTCGCCCGCGGCGTCATCGACATGTACCGCCCGCGCAAGCGTCTCGACGTCGGCACCTGGGGCGTGATGGGCATCGGCATGGGCCAGGCGATCGCGGCGGCGCTCGAGACCGGCCACCCCGTGCTGGCGGTGGAAGGCGACTCGGCCTTCGGCTTCTCCGGCATGGAGGTCGAGACCATCTGCCGCTACAATTTGCCGATCTGCGTCGTCATCTTCAACAATGACGGCATCTATCGCGGCACCGACGTCAACGGCGCCAACGCCGATCCCGCGACGACCGTGTTCGTCAAGGGCGCGCGCTACGACAAGATGATGGAAGCCTTCGGCGGCGTCGGCGTGAATGCGACCTCGCCGGACGAGTTGAAGCGCGCCGTCAACGAGGCGATGGCGTCGCGCAAGCCGACACTCATCAACGCGGTGATCGATCCGGCTGCAGGTTCCGAGAGCGGCCGCATCGGCAACCTCAATCCGCAAAGCGTTCTGCAGAAGAAGAAGTAAGTCCACCCCTCAACCCTTATTCCCTGCCGGGTGCAGGGGCAGACACAGAGTACGGAGCAACATAATGACCAAAGCGCTCGAGGGCGTTCGCATTCTCGACTTCACCCACGTCCAGTCCGGACCGACCTGCACGCAGCTGCTCGCATGGTTCGGCGCCGACGTGATCAAGGTGGAACGCCCCGGCGTGGGTGACATCACCCGCGGCCAGCTGCAGGACATCCCGAACGTGGACAGCCTGTATTTCACCATGCTCAACCACAACAAGCGCTCGATCACGCTCGACACCAAGAACCCCAAGGGCAAGGAAGTCCTCACCGAGCTCATCAAGAAGTGCGACGTGCTGGTCGAGAACTTCGGCCCCGGCGTGCTCGACCGCATGGGCTTCCCCTGGGAGAAGATCCAGTCGATCAACCCGAAGATGATCGTCGCCTCGATCAAGGGCTTCGGCCCTGGCCCGTACGAAGACTGCAAGGTCTATGAGAACGTCGCGCAGTGCACCGGCGGCGCCGCCTCCACCACCGGCTTCCGCGACGGTCTTCCGCTCGTCACCGGCGCGCAGATCGGCGACAGCGGCACCGGCCTGCATCTGGCGCTCGGCATCGTCACCGCGCTCTACCAGCGCACGCATTCGGGCAAGGGCCAGCGCGTCACGGCTGCGATGCAGGACGGCGTGCTCAACCTCGCCCGCGTCAAGCTGCGCGACCAGCAGCGCCTCGCCCACGGTCCGCTCAAGGAATACAGCCAGTTCGGCGAAGGCATTCCGTTCGGCGATGCCGTGCCGCGCGCCGGCAACGATTCCGGCGGCGGCCAGCCCGGCCGCATCCTGAAGTGCAAGGGTTACGAGACCGATCCCAACGCCTACATCTACTTCATCACCCAGGCCCCGGTCTGGGAGAAGATCTGCGACGTGATCGGCGAGCCCACCTGGAAGACCGATCCGAACTACGCCAAGCCGGCCGCCCGCCTGCCGCGCCTGAACGAGATCTTCGCCCGCATCGAACAGTGGACGATGACCAAGACCAAGTTCGAGGCGATGGAAATCCTCAACAAGGACGACATCCCCTGCGGACCGATCCTGTCGATGAAGGAAATCGCCGAGGACCAGTCGCTGCGCGCGACCGGCACCGTTGTCGAGGTCGATCATCCCACCCGCGGCAAATACATCTCGGTCGGCAACCCGATCAAGCTGTCGGACAGCCCCTCCGACGTCACGCGCTCTCCGCTGCTCGGCGAGCACACCGACGAGATCCTGCGCGCGGTGCTCGGCTTCTCGGATCACCAGGTCGCCGATATCCACAAGTCCGGCGCGCTCGACCCGCCGCAGAAGCAGGCCGCCGAGTAAGCGACACTGCCTCGATCAAGACGAAAGGGCCGCCCTCGGGGCGGCCCTTTTTGCATGCGCAGTGTCGTGTGATGGCAGGCCAAAACCAAAAAGTCGAAAAACAACCCCATGCACAGTAGCCAACCCATTGGCTGCCAATGAATTTCGTATTTAGCGAATTTATTTTGACTCGTCGGGCAAAACAGGGGTATGATGCCATCATCCGAAACAGCGCATGTTCTGTCCCACACGGCACCGGCTCGCACGACGCCCGGAGCGATCGATGCCGATTTAAGGCTGTCTCCAAGGAACAGACGAGATGTCGCCCCGTTGTTCCCTGCACCGGCGCGCCGCGGAATCGCAGGCGGCCATCCAACGACAACAAGTCGATCGTTACCCGCCCGCGAGCCGACGCCGGGTCTGGCGCGTTTCGAGATCGCGCCTGTTCACCCAATCGAGGTCAAGATGATGAGAGATCATCCCGAGTCCCGGGCTCTGCGGGAGGCCCATAAAGCGTTCAAGCCGGTCGAAACGAAGAAGCCGATGACCGACTATGCGAAGACGCAGCAATCCCTTCACGAAAATCGCGAGCGCCTGAAAGCCGAACGACTGGCCCGAGAGGCCAAGCAGGGAAAGCGCCCCAGGTAAGGGAATGCCGGTGCCGCATTATTACTTCGACATCAGGGACGGCAACGCACTCTCTGTGGACGAAGAGGGGCTGACCCTGGCGAACCGGAGGGCTGCCGAGATCGAGGCCGCGCTGTCGCTTGCCGATTCCGCCAAGGACCTTCCGCCGTCCGCGAGCGGGCGCGGTCTGGCCATCGAGGTGCGCGACGCCGACGGTCTGATCTTTCGAGCGGCATTTCTCGTCGCCTGAAGATCTTTCCGGAAAACCGCTGCGCACTTTTCCGGATCATGCCTCAGAGCATCGAGAGGACGACGACTCCGTCTTCGAGCTCGCCCGAGGCGAGGCGCGCCCGTGCGATACGCTCGAACTCCGTCCGGTATTTCTGGAGATAGCTGAAGGCCTGCTTCTGCGTCGCAAAGGTCGTCGCGAGACGGCACATCTGCCGGCCGGCGCCGTGTGCGAGAAAGAAGGTGATCGTGCCGCCGCCATCCGGCTTGATCCTAGGCACGAGCCGCACTCTTTTGCATGTGAAGTGCCCCCTCGAAATGATCGCCGCGCCGTTGAAGCCGGCTACCGCGGCGGCTTCCTCTTGCGCTTCTTCAATGCCGGCTCCGGCGGCGAAGATGCACGAAGATCGGCGTCCGCCGCTTCCCTGGCTTCACGCAGCTCTCGAAGCCGCGCCATGTTCTTGCGAACGTCGATCGCCTGCCTCTCGACATCCGCGATCGCCTGCGCGCCTTCTGCAGCCGCCAGACGCTGACGCTCCGAGCGCGCGATGGCTTCGGGTGACGGTTCGGCCGACTTCCTCGCGTTCATCTCTTCGCGCTCATCTTTTGGCGCTCATCTCTGATCCCTGCCCGGCAAACGGACAAAACCCGCTCAATCCCAGGGATCGAGCGGGTCGCATGGCCGTTTCAGTACATCCGTGAAACGGCACTTGAACAACAACCTGAAGCGCGATGACCATTCGTCGGGTTCTCATCGCGCCTTCGAGAGCTCAGACCAGCGAGAGATTCTCGGCGCTGACCTTGCCCCGCATCTTGTCGGTCTTGGTCTCGAAATTGACCTTCTGGCCCTCGGCGAGACCCGCAAGACCGGCCCGCTCGACTGCGCTGATGTGAACGAACACGTCATTGCTGCCGTCGTCGGGTTGAATGAATCCAAAGCCCTTCTGGCCGTTGAACCACTTCACAGTACCTGTTGCCATTCTTCTTCTCCAAAGCGCATAGACGCGCATTCCGCGTGACGCTCACGCAGATCGTTTCAATTCGTCGATGTCTCTGGAAAAGGAGCCCGCGGGCGCATTCAACAAGGCACAGCGGCTGAACGAACACAGTCAAGCTATACCTCGCCATCGGCATTAGCAAGGCTTCGGGCAGATTTAATCGGGCCGTGGCCTCCGTGGAACCTTTGCCGGTTTGAGGACTCAGACCTCAAGGCAGTTCACGCGAGGCGGACGGAGCTTCGCGAGCCTCGATTTGACATCTGCAGCCAATTCGCATCACCTCGACGAACGCAGCCGCGCGACCATGTCGGATCGACGTCATCGCGGCTCCTGCTTCCCACGATCCAATCATCCCTGCGCACGCGGCTGTCGCGCAGTCCTGGTCGACCAAGGCAGCCTCAACACAGGGAGCCGCCGATGCAGGTTTTCGTCCGCGACAACAATGTCGATCAAGCACTGCGCATATTGAAGAAGAAGATGCAGCGTGAAGGCCTCTTCAAGGAGATGCGTCGCGCACGCTTCTACGAGAAGCCGTCGGCTGCGACGGTGCGACGGAAATCCGACGCCGTGCGGCGCCTGCGAAAGCTGGCGCGGAAGCAGGCCATTCGCGACGGACTGATCGTGGTCAAGCCGAAAAAGCCGATCGCGACCGGCAACAAACGGGGCATCGCAACATCGAGCTCACCAGTCCGGCAGAATGTGGAAGTACCACTGAGGTAGTTTGCAAACGCCGAGACTCGGAAAGTTCCGCGCGATCAGGGTGTCTTTGTGAACATACATGCTGCGGATTCGTGGTATGGTTCGTGATCACCGCCCGGCCCGTGGCTTCCACCGGTGATGAGAACGCCAATTGCGCTCCCGCCCTGTCCGAAACCAGGGAGCTTCGCCATGAAACACCGTCACTTCGAACAAGCTCGATCGCTCGAGGAGCGGCTGGTCGACGACATCAATCGTCTGCGCGAAGAGGCGCGCATGCTTCCTCCAAGCCCTCGCCGCGACATGTTGCTGCGCAGGGCGCAGCAGGACGAGACAACGATGCAGATCGATGCGTGGCTCAGCTCTCCTGGCCTGAGAGCGCCGACATGACGCTGCAGTATCGCGCTTATCTCCTTGGCGCGAACGGCATCTTCCAGTCCGCCGAGGCTTTCGAGGCGGCCTCCGATGCCGCCGCGCTCATCCATGCGCAGAAGTTCGCGTTGCGCGGCAATGTCGAGGTGTGGCAGCTCGACCGGAAGATCGCGCTGCTGACGGCGGCACTGGTCGAAGGCGCAGGCAAGACCTCCATCGAACGTGCTTCGCGTCGCATCGATCTCAGCTGAGGTCTCACCCCGGGCCGGTGCGGCCGGAGGATCATGGCCCGAGCCTCACCTCGCTGCCATCGGCGAGCGTGATCGCATCGCAGCCTCCGCGGTTCACACGTCGTCGCTTCGCAATGCTCAGTGCTCTCCGAGCTGCTCACGAAAATACTTCACCACCGCAGCGTTGAACTCGCGGTGGAAGCCTGCCCTGTCGAACCTCGCGGGCACGTCGGTACAGATGCGTGGGATGGCTGCCGCAAGCTCGGCGGAGCACGGCGCGAGGAACGCGAAGTGTCCGGCCGGGACCACATGGATTTCCGGCTTGCCCGGCAACCACTCGGCGACGCGCGCTATGGGCGAACCGTCGCCGACGCCGGGGCCTCCTAACTGCGAGCGCCAGAACTGGAAAGGAAGCTTGACCGCGGCAAGATTTTCCCGTGTCAGGACGATCGGCGCGGGGTCGACGATGACCGCCGCGCGGATGCGCGCATCCTGCGGCGGATTGGGCGGCGCCTCTCCGTTGTGAAGCTGGACGCAAGCCGGCATCGTCTCGTTACAAAAGCGGGCAAGCGCGGTGAAATCCGGCTTGGTCCCCATCAGCGCCAGGCCGGTATAGCCGCCGAGCGAAAAGCCGAAGAAGCCGACCCTGGCGGGATCGATCACCGCTCGATCCTTCCAGTCGTTCAGCACAAAATCGAGCAGGCGGATCATGTCCGCCGGCCGCGATCCCCAGACCGACAGGGTGTCGCGCCGCGAGGAGTCGTTGAGGGAGTCGCCGGGATGATTGATGGCGGCGACGACAAAGCCGGCATCGGCCAGCGCCTCCGCGGTGTCGTGGTGCTGGCCGAAAAATCCGCCTCGACCGTGCGAGAAGACAATCAGCGGCAGCTTCGCACCCGTGGCCGGACAATCTCTGACGCCCTTCAGGTCGAAATCGACCCCGCCCGAGAGACGTCCAAGCGCCACATGCGCCGGCTCTGCCGCACACGGATACCAGATCGCGCCTGACAGTGCCGGATCGGATTCGAGAAGCTGAATGCCCGCAGCCTGCGCGGGTGAGCCAAGGCAGCAGAGTGTAACGGCGAAAGCCCAAAGCATCCTGCGCACGGAAGTCCCCCCGATTTCGCGCAGGAGTTGAGCGGGAAACGAGAGCGAAATTGTGGCTTCGGTTGATCAGGCGCGCGTCCTGACGCAATCTGCCGGAAAACGGGGGAGGTCAGCATGTCACTGCTGGGCAAGGCAGCCGTCGCGATGTGGTGGACGATCCGCCCCGAGCAGCGCGCGGAGTTCGGCGACTGGCACTCGCACGAGCATTTTCCGGAGCGCATGAGCATTCCCGGCTTCCGGCGGGGATCGCGCTGGACCAGCACTGATGATGCCGATGGCTTTTTCGTGCTCTACGAGCTCGAACAGTATGACGTTCTCACGTCGAAGGGCTATCTCGACCGGCTCAATGCACCAACGCTTTGGTCGACCAAGATGATGCCGCATCATGTCGGCATGGTCCGCAGCCAGTGCCGGATCGTCGCGAGCTTTGGCGGCGGCGTCGCGACCTCGCTCGCCACCATCAGGCTCTCGCCGGAGAGCGGACGCGAGGCGGAGTTGCAGGCCCATCTTGCGGAGACGCTGGCAGGATTGGCGCAGAAGCCGGGACTGACAGGCGCCCACCTCCTCCTGACCGACACGCCGCGGACGAGCGCGCCCACGACCGAGCAGCAGATCCGCGGCAGGGACGGTGCGGCCGACTGGATCGTGCTGCTGTCCGGCTACGATCCTGACGCGGTTGACGCTGTGATCGCCGGTCAGCTCTCACCGTCATCGCTGCAGACGGCAGGCGGCCGCGAAGACCCGATGACCGGCCGCTACAGGCTGGGGTTCACGATGACGTCGCAGGATGTGGCCGCGGCCTGACGGATCGATCGCCGGCGGTTCCGGCGGCTCTTCTTTATTCGCTTTATTTGCGATGCGATGTCGGATCGGCGGCACCTCGTTCGTCCTCGGCGCATGAAGGGGCAACAGACGTTAATGTCGGGCCCATCAGTTCACAGGGAAACGAACATGCCGAGCACTGTCCGCCTGCACCGCGTTCTCGCCACCAGCCCGCAGAAAGTCTACCGCGCCTTCATCGAGGCGGACGCGCTTGCAAAGTGGCTGCCGCCGAACGGCTTCACCTGCACCGTCCACCATCTCGAGCCCAAGGTCGGCGGCACGTTCAAGATGTCGTTCCGCAATTTCACGACGGGCAACAGCCACTCGTTCGGCGGCGAATATCTCGAGCTCGTTCCCGGCGAACGGCTGCGCTACACTGACAAGTTCGACGATCCCAATCTGCCCGGCGAGATCCAGGTGACTGTGATCCTGAAGAAGGTGTCGGTCGGCACCGAGGTGGACATCACGCAGGCGGGCATTCCCGACGTCATCCCGCCGGAGGCCTGCTATCTCGGCTGGCAGGAATCGCTGCGGAATCTGGCGAAGCTGGTCGAGCCCGAGATCAATCAGTAAGAGCGGAATGACCTGGCGCGCAGCCTTTGCGCGGCCATCCTTCGAGACGCCCGCTTTGCGGGCTCCTCAGGATGAGGAGGGAGGGCGCGGCCGCAATTTCAGCGGGCGCCGATGCTGCTTAGCCTCATCCTGAGGAGACCGCGAAGCGGTCGTCTCGAAGGACGAGGCGCGCACTCAAATCGCGCAAAAAGGCCTACATGCCCTTCGGCTTGAGCCCGCCATCCGCGGTCCACTTGTCCGGCTCGGGACTGTGTCCGATCAGCGCGAGGCCGTAGGCGATCGACTCGAACTGGTCGCCCGACATCAGCCGCTCGTTGCCGAAGCGATCGGCGAACAGTTTTCGCACGGCGGGCACGAAGGAGGTGCCGCCGGTCAGGAACACCTTCTCCACCTCGCGCGCGGTGATGCCGGCTTCGCCCAGCACCTTGTCGACGGTGGCGCCCAGCCGGGCGATGTCGTCGGCAATCCAGGATTCGAAATTCTTCCGGGGAATGGCCGCGCCGATGTCGACGCCGCCGCCCTTGAAGCGGAAGTCGACCTCGTCGTGGCCCGACAGCGCGACCTTGGCATCGGACACCGCGCGGTACAGCGAGAAGCCGAGGTCGAGATCGACGATGGTGATGAAGTCCTCGAGCAATTCCGGCTTCAGCGCGGTGCGCGCCAGCTCGCGGAGCTCGCGCAGATCGCCGTTGCTCTTCATCATCGCGAGCTGATGCCAGCGCGCGAGGTTGGTGTAGTGGCCGCTGGGGACCGGCAGCACCTTGTCGAACGAGCGGAAGCTCGAGCCCTTGCCGAGCCGCGGCGAGACGACGTGGTCGACTATACGATAGTCGAACGTATCGCCGGCAATGCCGATACCGGCGTGACCGAGCGGCTCGGCGCGCAGCGTGCCGCCCGCGCGCGAGAAGCGCATCACCGAGAAGTCGCTGGTGCCGCCGCCGAAATCCGCCACCAGCACGGTCGCATCGCGCTCCAGCCGGCGCGCAAACGAGAACGCCGCGCCGACGGGCTCGTAGACATAGCGCGCGTGGCCGGCCCCCAAACGCTCGAACGCGGCGCGGTAGCGCTGCATCGCCAGCGCCTCGTCGGGATTGCCGCCGGCGAAGCGCACGGGACGGCCGACCGTGATGTTGGACGTCTCGAAGCCGAACTTCTCGCCGCCATGACGCGCCAGCGTGCGCAGGAACGCCGCCAGGATGTCCTCGAACTTGAAGCGCTGCCGGAACACCTGGGTGGTCTGGAAGCTCGAGCTCGCGGCAAAGGTCTTGAACGACTGGAGGAAGCGGTAGACGTGGCGGCCTTCGAGGAACGTCTCGATCGCCCACGGGCCGCCTTCGGCCTGGGCGCCGGCGCCCGGCCGGTCCTCCCAGAAGCAGAGCGCCGAGACGTAGACGCTGTGGCGCTGTCCACCATGGTCGAAACGGATGGCCTCGACCCGGCGGTCGTCCGCCGCAAGCGCGACGACCGTGTTGCTGGTCCCAAAATCGATGCCGATCGAGACGGCGGGCGAGGCGCTCGACATGAACCACTCTGACAGTTGATTGGAAAAGGGGGCGAACCACTAACGTTTTTGCACTGCGGTGCCAACCCCGCTCCGGCGGGTTCCAGTCGGAATTCGCTTGGTTCCTGCGATTCCGGGCCCGTTTTGGCGCTGGATGGAGGCTTTTTCGCCGGCATCGCGTCGCCTCAGTGGCCGTTAAGGCCGAACCGGCCCCGTTAACGCAGCATTATGCTGCAATGCGAGATGGCGAATGCTGCTATGCAATGGCATGCATAGACAGTGGCATCTGGTATACATAGATTGGCTTCCGAAATGAGACAGCAATACTGACTGTCTCGGGAAAGGAAATTCAGATGTCCAAGACCGCCGCCGTCGCCCTCGCCCCCTCCGCCTCGCTGTTCGCCCGCTTCATGGCTGCAGTCGACCGCTTCCTGATGGCCAGCGCCGAGATCTCGAATCACAACGGCGACCTGCCGCGCTTCGGCCTGTAAGCAGGCGATTCCCGATCGCGGGAACGACGCGCCGGTTTTAGAACCGTCAACATGCTACTTTTGATGAATGGCCCCGCAGCGCGGGGCCATTTCTACTTGTGCTGTCCCTGAGTCACAGCCGCAGCCGGGCAAGGTCCTGCGGCATTTGCGCACGGTGACCGGACCAGCGCTTGAACCTTGGCATAATGAATACAAGAATGCCTCTCCAGCGCTCGCATAAAAATTAGAGGCGCCACGGGAGGCTTTATGACGGACATGGTGCAGGCAACGGCCCCTACAGCCGCGCGCGTTAGCGACACGTATCGCTGGGCGCAATTGGCGATCGGTGTAGCGGCGATGGTGATGATCGCCAATTATCAATACGGCTGGACGTTCTTCGTCCCCGACATCCAGAAGAAGTTCGGCTGGGATCGCGCATCGATCCAATGGGCCTTCACGCTCTTCGTGCTGTTCGAGACCTGGCTCGTGCCGGTCGAAGGATGGTTCGTCGACAAATACGGCCCGCGCATCGTCGTGCTGATCGGCGGCATTCTCTGCGCCCTCGGCTGGACTATCAACGCGCAGGCGACCTCGCTCAACGGCTACTATCTCGGCATGATCATCGCGGGCATCGGCGCCGGTGGCGTCTACGGCACCTGCGTCGGCAACGCGCTGAAGTGGTTTCCGGACAAGCGCGGTCTTGCGGCCGGCATCACCGCCGCGGGCTTCGGTGCAGGCTCCGCACTGACCGTCGCGCCGATCCAGGCCATGATCAAGGACAGTGGCTTCCAGACCACCTTCCTCTATTTCGGCCTCGGACAAGGCATCGTCATCTGCATCCTCGCCTTCTTCCTGCTCGCGCCGAAGCCGGGCCAGGTGCCGGCCGTGGTGGCGAACGCCGCGCTGGTGCAGACGCGTCGCAACTACCAGCCGACCGAGGTGCTGCGTCAGCCGATCTTCTGGCTGATGTACTTCATGTTCGTGATCGTCGGCGCCGGCGGCCTGATGGTGACGGCGAACCTGAAGCCGATCGCGGTGGACTGGAAGGTCGACAGCGTTCCGGTCACGCTGATGGCGGTGACGATGACGGCGGTGACGTTCGCGGCGACGATCGACCGCGTGCTCAACGGCCTGACGCGTCCGTTCTTCGGCTGGATCTCCGACATGATCGGCCGCGAGAACACGATGTTCATCGCCTTCGGCATGGAAGGCTTCGGCATCTGGATGCTCTACCTCTGGGGCCACGATCCGGTTTGGTTCGTGCTGCTCTCGGGCTTCGTGTTCTTCGCCTGGGGTGAGATCTACTCGCTGTTCCCCTCGACCTGCACCGACACGTTCGGCGCCAAGTTCGCGACCACCAATGCCGGCCTGCTCTACACCGCGAAGGGCACCGCCGCGCTGCTGGTGCCGATCGCCAACTACATGCAGCAATCGTCGGGCACATGGGACAGCGTGTTCATCATCGCAGCCGGCGCCAACATCCTGGCTTCGGCACTGGCGATCGCGGTGCTCAAGCCCTGGCGCAGGATCGTGGTCGCCAAATCGACCGCCTGACGCGCGACGAGCTCCTTCAAGCAACGACGCCCGGCCTCACGGCCGGGCGTTTCGTTTTTGCAGAACGCGTGCCCCGCTACCGCTGACGTCGGGGAACCCACGCACTTTTCTTGCGGCGCATCACAAGATTGGGCTTGCGTTCTGGAATATGGTATACCAATGTCCCCGCCGCGCTTGCGACGATAAGCCACAATATTTGCGACACCGGGTCATCTTGCAATCCCAGGTCGCAATCAATCAGGCGCGTTGGGAGGTTGTTGATGATTTCCAGCACGGATGGCGCCGTCACGGCCGCGCCGCTTCGCACAGGTTTCCGTTGGCTCCAACTCGCGATGGGCATCGTCTGCATGGCGATGATTGCCAACCTGCAATACGGCTGGACGCTGTTCGTCGATCCGATCGATCACGAGTACCATTGGGGTCGCGCCGCGATCCAGCTCGCTTTCACCATTTTCGTCGTCACCGAGACCTGGCTGGTGCCGGTCGAGGCCTGGTTCGTCGACAAATACGGCCCGCGCATCGTCATCATGTTCGGCGGCGTGATGATCGCGCTCTCCTGGATCCTCAACTCCTACGCCAACTCGCTGGCCCTGCTCTACACGGCGGCCGTGGTCGGCGGCATGGGCGCGGGCGCGGTGTATGGAACCTGCGTCGGCAACGCGCTGAAATGGTTCCCTGACCGCCGCGGCCTCGCCGCCGGCGCGACCGCCGCCGGCTTCGGCGCCGGCGCTGCGCTCACCATCGTGCCGATCGCGACCATGATCGCCTCGAGCGGCTATCAGCACGCCTTCCTCGTCTTCGGCATCGGCCAGGGCGTGATCGTGTTCGTGCTCGCCTTCTTCATCCAGCCGCCGCGGCTCTCGATCCCGCCGAAGAAGAAGCAGCTCAACCTGCCGCAGACCAAGATCGACTTCACCCCGCCGCAAGTGCTGCGCGCCCCTATTTTCTGGGTGATGTATCTCGTCTTCGTCATGGTCGCTTCCGGCGGCCTGATGACCGCGGCGCAGATCGCCCCGATCGCGCACGACTTCAAGATCGCCGACACGCCGGTCACGCTCGCCGGCTTCCAGATGGCGGCCCTGACGTTCGCGATCTCGCTCGACCGCATCTTCGACGGCTTCGGCCGCCCGTTCTTCGGCTTCGTGTCCGACACGATCGGCCGCGAGCACACCATGTTCATCGCCTTCGGCACCGCCGCGGTGATGCTGCTGACACTGTCGGCCTACGGTCACATTCCGATCGTGTTCGTGCTGGCGACCGCGATTTACTTCGGCGTGTTCGGCGAGATCTACTCGCTGTTCCCGGCGACCTGCGGCGACACGTTCGGCTCGAAGTTCGCGACCACCAACAACGGCATGCTCTACACCGCGAAGGGCACGGCATCGCTGCTCGTCCCGCTCGCCAGCGTGATCTCGGCCGCCTATGGCTGGAAGGCCGTGTTCGTGGTGGCGGTGGCGCTCAACGCGACGGCGGCGCTGATGGCGCTGTTCGTGATCAAGCCGCTGCGCCGCTCCTTCATCCTCGGCAAGGAAGCCGAGAGCGAGAGCAACGCGACGGCCAACGCCAAGACCGAGACGGCGTAAGGCGCCACACGCCTGTCCATCGGTCAGAAAGGGGCGCAGCGATGCGCCCCTTTTTCTTTTGCCGCGACGACAAACGTCAGCATCGCTGTCGCAAGAATTTTCGGATCAGCCAAATCCAATGCTTGACGATTGGCATTATGTATACCACATTTCCCTCATCGTTCACCCAGGGAGGTTGCCATGCTGGTCGGAGACATTCTGCGCAAGAAGACGCCGCGCGTTGTCACGGTGCGAATGAACGAAACGGTGGGTATCGCCGCCAAGCTGATGCGCGCGAACAACATCAGCGCGCTGGTGGTCAAGGACGTGGTCCGCTCGGAAGGAAACACCGCGGTCGGCATGTTCACCGAGCGCGACGTGGTGCGCGCGGTCGCCGAGCACGGCGCCAACGCCATCAACGTGAAGGTCTCGCAGCTCGTCTCGGTGCAGCAGCTCGTGTCCTGCGCGTCGAGCGACACGATCGAGCACGTCCGGCATTTGATGAACCGTCATCACATCCGCCACCTGCCCGTGATCGACGATTACAGCCTCGTCTCCGTCATCAGCATGCGCGACATCGCCGCTGCCGTTGACGAAGCGATCAACGGCGCCCCGCAAGCAGCCGCCTGAACTAAAGCGCATCGCGCTTTAGAGCATAACACTTCCCCTGCGACTACCGGCCCCGGCTCGGACCCTTCCGAGCCGGACCGGATCCTTCGTCCCAAAATCCGGTCACTGCTCGCGAGGATTTCATGAAGATCTGCATCTACGGCGCCGGCGCGATCGGCGGATATCTCGGGGTTCAGCTCGCGCGCGCTGGCGCCGACGTCAGCCTGGTCGCCCGCGGCGCGCATCTTGCCGCCATGCGCGAGCGCGGCCTGACGCTGCTCGCGGGCGAGGAGAAGCACACCGTGCATCCGCGCTGCACCGACGATCCCGCCGAGCTCGGCGTGCAGGACTACATCATCATCACGCTGAAGGCGCATTCGATCACCGGCGTGATCGAGAAGATGCAGCCGCTGCTCGGGCCGCACACCCGCATCGTCACCGCCGTCAACGGCATCCCCTATTGGTACTTCTACAAGCACGGCGGCCAGTACGAGAACTCGACGCTGGAGAGCATCGATCCCGGCGGGCGGCAGTGGCGCGAGATCGGCGCCGAGCGCGCCATCGGCTGCATCGTCTATCCCGCCACCGAGATCGAGGCGCCCGGCGTGATCCGCCACGTCTACGGCAACAATTTTCCGCTCGGCGAGCCCTCCGGCGAGATCACTTCCGACGTGCAGCGCCTCGCCGACCTCTTCGTCGCCGCCGGGCTGAAGGCGCCGGTGCTCGACCGCATCCGCGACGAGATCTGGCTCAAGCTGTGGGGCAATGTCTGCTTCAACCCGATCAGCGCGCTGACCCATGCAACCCTCGACGTGATCTGCACCGATCCGTCCACCCGCGCGCTGTCGCGCGCGATCATGGTGGAGACGCAAGGCATCGCCGAGACCTTCGGCGTCAAATTCCGCGTCGACGTCGAACGCCGCATCGAAGGCGCCCGCAAGGTCGGCGCACACAAGACCTCGATGCTGCAGGATCTCGAGCGTGGCCGCCCGATGGAGATCGACCCGCTCGTCACCGTGGTGCAGGAGATGGGCCGCCTCACCGGCATCGCCACGCCCGCGCTCGACTCGGTGCTGGCGATGGTGACCCAGCGCGCCCGCATCGCCGGCCTCTATGACGGCGTCTCCGCCCCGAACGATCCTCGCGCACTGGCGGTGGCGTGATGGCGGGCGAGATGAAACAATGGCTGCGTTTCCGCCATGCCGGCGCGACCGGCTTCGGCACGCTGACCGCATCTGATATCAGCGTGCATGAAGGCGAGATGTTCGGCCGTAATGCCGCGACCGGCAAAACGCTGGCGGTGTCGGAGGTCGAGCTGCTGGCGCCTTGCGCCCCCAGCAAGATCGTCGCGCTCTGGAATAACTTCCATGCGCTCGCCGCGAAGCTCAACCAGCCCGAACCGCCGGAGCCGCTTTATCTGCTCAAGGCCACAACCACGATCACGACGCCCGGCGCCGTGATCCGCCGTCCCTCCTATTACGACGGCAAGACCACCTATGAGGGCGAGCTCGGCATCGTCATCGGCAAGACCTGCGCCCGCGTCTCGCCTGACGAAGCGGACAGCTTCATCTTCGGCTACACCTGCGTCAACGACATCACCGCGAACGACATCCTGACCAGCGACCCGACTTTCCCGCAATGGGCCCGCGCCAAGGGCATCGACGATTACGGCCCGTTCGGCCCCGTGATCACGACCGGCCTCGATCCGGCGAAGCTCGTGGTGCGCACCATCCTCAACGGGGCGGAGCGGCAGAACTATCCGATCTCGGACATGATCTTCACCGCCCAGCAATTGGTCAGCAAGATCTCCCATGACATGACCCTGCTGCCCGGCGACCTCATCGCGGTCGGCACCTCGGTCGGCGTCGGCGTGATGAAGGAGCCGGTGAACACGGTGACCGTCGCGATCGACGGCATCGGTGAGCTCACGAACGAGTTTCGGCTGTAGCCGAGGGCGTGGTGCCGTAGCCCGGATGGAGCGCAGCGCAATCCGGGACCGACGTTTCGATGCGCTGGAGTGCACCCCAAAAGTGAGACAAGAAAAACCGGGGACAGTTCTCTAAAGGAGAACGGATGCCCAACAAATCTCCCCGTAAGTTCGATCGAGAATTCAAGCTTGAGGCGGTCCGCCGACTATT